>Ga0208938_1000001_pt1 | contig 795038 bp, 719 predicted proteins | sample AD_UKC125_MetaG_FD_184434 | JGI IMG/M metagenome (GOLD analysis project Ga0208938, IMG submission 184434) | Active sludge microbial communities of municipal wastewater-treating anaerobic digesters from USA - AD_UKC125_MetaG (SPAdes) (version 2) | ecosystem: Engineered > Bioreactor > Anaerobic...
CGCCGCCAGCGTTAACCCTGAGCCAGGATCAAACCCTTCATCCTAACTCTTTTTAACCCTCTATCTACTTTTCAATGAACCCCTTTTTCGCCGCAAAAATTGTTTATGCGGCCTGACCACATTTGTTAGAATTTATATGAATTTTCAGTTATTAGTACCTCGATGTATTATATGGTACCACAATTATAAGAATTTGTCAACACAAAATGGAAAAGCAAAAGGTTAATTTAAAATAACAACACTATTTTTCCCATAATATTCTATAACTTGCGTAAGAAAATCAGGATTATATTTTTTAGATAATACAAATAGGATACGTCTTTGAATATTTGGTACTTCTAACCATCCGTCAGTAAATATGATAATACCTTCGGGTCTAATATTTTCTTCAACGTAATCAACTGCAGGTTGTAAATCTGTTGAACCTTTCCCTTTCAAAATAATTTCTTTCCATTTTCCCTTATGGTAGGTCATGACATTTTGAATTTGACTATCAGCTTGAACTAGTGTTACTTTACCTCCAAGATTTTTTGTTATTGATTCGATTTCACTAAAAAAAGAGTTATACTCTTCTTCTATAATTGATCCGGATGTATCAACTATTATTGCCACATTAGGTCCTAATTCTGAAACCCAACCTGGTTGGTCTTCATATCTTCTATTTGGTTTTAACAAACTTCTATATTTTTCTACAACTATTGAACTTCCAAAAAATCTTCTCAAAAGTGTTTTCCAATTTAAATATGGTTTTTTAACCATCAAAGAAACTGCCATTTCAACACCATCGGGTAAATTTTCTTTGGATTTATCATATGCCTGAGTTACAAATTCACTCACAATATCGAAAGCCATTTCCTCAGGAATTTCAGAGGAAAAATCATGTGAATCTGCATTTTTTTCTCTTTTGTCAATTATTTCTTCTAAATCTACCATTTTTTTCTCTTCTATAAAATCGAGTATATATTTATAATATTCTTCAGCTGTTTTATTCAATAAATTCATTGGAGCGGTAACAAAAAAGAACTCATTATCTGGAGCATGTCCTTCGGCCACCATTACATCTAAAGGTGTGGCAAAAGCATCAAGCTCCCTTATATATTGATTTATTGCAGCATCCATTGCTAAGTCCCAGATGCCTTTTTCCCGTTTATTTTTTGGTTTAATGAAAATATGACCATGGATGATATGATATATTTCATGTTTTAAAAGACCTTTAGTTATAGTTAATCCAAGATTTTGCAAACGTTTAGGATTGTACATAATCCTAAATTTAGCTTGAGAAGTGATTGAAACTTTAATTGTTCTCACAGCTTGCGTTGGAACATTATCAAAATTCATCCTTAAATAAGAAAAAAATAGACTTTCTTTTTCTAACTCTATCCAAGCTTTTTGAAGTATATCACTCATATTAGATACCTTCCATCCAAGAGGAATCTCCAAGCGTTATAGCAATTTCCTCCAATAACTTATCGTAGAAAGCTCTTTTTAAACCTTTGTTCTTTTCTATCATCTCATTTAAAAACCGTAATACAGAAAACAATGCATCTTTTGGAACTAAATCACTCAACTTTTTTAAATTTTCAGCAATAGCTCGTTGGTCTTGATTATTTAAAATTTCGATCATATCTTCTTCTTGAAGTGATTCAAAGAAGTTATTGATTCTGAATATAAGAGTGATTTTTTCTTCATTTGAAAGTTTGGCAACTTTTTCTATATTTTTGCCTTCCAATAACAAAGATTTAGGATCAGGTAACTCAACCTTATTTTCAAGAAATGAAAGAAAAGTTCTAGCGGCTTCGGACCCTACTATGGCTGCTGAGACAACATAACCATAGTTTTTAATATCTTCTTCTGACAATAAAGATAATACTTTGGCCAATTTATACCAGCTTCTTGGGCTAGGTCTCAAATTTAATCTCATTGATACAATTGTATCAGAGGAAAGATATTCTGGATATTCCTTAATAAAAGAGATAATTTCGGGCAATACATCGTTATTTGCTGACCACTCGACCCAATCATCAACATCAGGAGAAAGTTCTAAATGAAAAAATCTTGACATGAATGCAGGATCGGTTATTAGATCAACTTGGTCATATTCTTCATCAGGTGGATTAGCAGCTCCCATAATCCAAGCTCCTTCTGGAAGAACGTGATTATGAATTCTTTTATCTATAAGAAGTTGCATGATTGCGTTTCTAATAGACCTATGCGCTCGGTTAACCTCATCTATCATAATTAATACATTATCTTTGTCTGGCCACCAATCAGGTTTTAAGAAAACAGTTCTATCTGAACCACGGGCAGGTAAACCAATTAAGTCACCCGGTTCCATTTGAGAAATTATTAATATTATTAATTCTCTTCCAGTTTCGGAAGCTATTTCTCTTGCAATATCAGTTTTTCCAACACCAAAATGTCCCCAAATTAGTGGAATTTCACCAGCTTCCATTATTTTTTTGGAAAGATATTTTACAGTTGATGGTTTCAATAATAACTACCTCCTATTATGGTTTTTCTTCTTAAACAATTCAGAGATTCTAAAAATTAATAGGGCTTTGCCCTAGAACCCTTTTTTACCGATTGTTAATCGGAAGGAACTAATTCGGGCTGCCGCCCGGAACCCACTTAAAAGATAAATTCAATACATTTAAAGTTTAAAAGGCTTTGCCCTAGAACCCTTTTTTACCGATTGTTAATCGGAAGGAACTAATTCGGGCTGCCGCCCGGAACCCGCTTAAAAGATAAATTCAATACATTTAAAGTTTAAAAGGCTTTGCCCTAGAACCCTTTTTTACCGATTGTTAATCGGAAGGAACTAATTCGGGCTGCCGCCCGGAACCCACTTAAAAGATAAATTTATTAAAATCAATTAGGTTTTTCCAAGCCAGGAATTCTATAATTAGAATCTGTTTTAAATATTAAAGGATAAATTTCGCCTTCTGAATTTATTTGTCCAACGCCTATTATTCCATCTTCATCTGACATTTCAAACGAGCTGAGTAATTCTTGGTTTTCTTCACCATATATTTTCTGTTCTAACAAAATTCCATTTAAATTAGTTACTTGAATAAAAACATCATAATTTGGCCATTGTTCGACACAAACACCCCCCAAAACAACTTTATTATCAACAATCTTCATATCTTCTATTTTTGATAATGGTTTAATAGATAAAATATCAAAAAACTCAACATCTAAAAGATTATTGTTATTTTTTATAGTATTTGAAACTTTCATATAGAAACCTTTCCATTCTTTTTCATTTAAAGAAGATGCATAACCTCCTATGTATAGATTACCTTGATTGTCATTTTTAATACTCGAGGGATATTCATTGTATACCGTAGTTCCATATTCATCATAAAATAGAAGGGTACCATCCATACTATATTCTAAAAATAACAAATTATGTTGTTTTTCAAGATTAGAATTTGAAGTTCCCACAGCAATTATATTGTTTGAATTAACAGCAATATCGATGATTTTTTCTTCGTTTTCTCTTCCAAAAGAATTTTCCCATATTTTATTCCCACTTTGGTTTATTAAAGAAACATAAGCTTGAAAATTGTTATTTATTAAAACTTGTCCTGCAATTAAATACCCATTTGAAGTATTTTTTAAGCTATTCAATGTACCTTGATAATTTAATATATTGGACCAATTCATAGAACCACTTTTTGAAGTATTTAAAACATATGGTTTACCGTTTTTTTGGCCCACAAAAATGAAATTATTGTTATGTATTATAAAATCATTAAGGCGAACATTACCACTGTCGATAAAAACTTTAGTTTTGATTTCTCCACTATTGTTAATAAAATAAACATAATATTGGTCTTTATTCTCAACCAATAAGATATATTCATTATTGTTTATCTTTTTAATTTTCTTAAATATAGAATTTTTTTCATCTATTTTTTGAAAGAAAAAATCTCCTTTATCTTGTTTTACTTTTGCTTTTTCATTCGATGAAATATATTCTAACAGAGGAATTTTTTCATATTCAGAATTTGAAGTTAAATAAGCAATAGAACTATCCTTACTTGAGAACAAGAATATTGTACTGATAATAAAAGTGGATCCTAAAATAGCCACTAAAATATAAAATGGGATTTTTCTTTTCATTTATTTCCTCCCACTAATTTATAACTAAAATAAATCTTTTAAATTATATCCTGTATTTAATGTTATAAGAATTAGGATCATGCCAATTGAATAAAAAATCAACTTTCACATTTAATTTCTTTTCCATTTCTTCCTTAAGTGCAGGAGTTAAATAACCTGATAAATTATGAAAAGCGCTTATCTCTATGGCTTTTATTTGATCCCTTTTTATTTCTTTTATGGAAGATTCTATTTCTTTCATTAATTTTCCAAATACTATTGATGGAGAAACGATCTTTCCTGTTCCATGACATACTGGGCAAGGAAAGTACACCACAGAGTCTAAAGCTGGGGTAGTTCTTTTGCGAATCAATTCTAAAAGACCCAAATTTGTAAATCCTACAACTGTCAATTTAGATTTATCTTTTTGGGATTCTTCTTTAATCACTTCAATAACTTCTTTTCGATGCATAGGATCTTTCATATCAATAAAATCTACGACAATCATACCCCCGATGTTTCTTAATCTTAGTTGTCGAACAATCTCCTTAGCTGCTTCCAAATTTGTTATATAAGAAGTTTCTTCTACATTTTTACCCTCAAGGTTACTAGCTGAGTCTACGTCAATAACAGTTAAAGCCTCTGCTCTATCTATTGTAATAATGCCACCATTTTCTAAAACAACTTTTTTATTAAAAATTTCATTCATTTGGTTGTAAACACCATATTCTTTAAATGAATCACCTCTAACGAACTCTAATATTGGCTTAAACTTAAAAGTCTTCAAGAGTCTTTTTAATTTTCTATAAATTTGTTTGTTGTCAACTATGATCTTTTTCGTGTTTGAATCTAATCTTTCTCTTAATATGTACTCCATAAAATCAGTTTCTTCAAATAGAATCTGAGGTTTATTCGCTGCCTCATACTTTTCTTGTATATTTTGAAAGATTTGTCTCAAATTTTCTAATTCGCTTGCAAGTTCCTCTTCTTCCATACCTTCAGAATTTGTTCTGAATATAATTCCTTCGCCTTTCTTTAAAAGCTTTTTTGCTATCTCTCTTAGTCTTTGTCTCTCATATTGACGAGTAATTTTTTTAGAAATTCCGATATTATCGCTTGAATATGGCAAATAAACCAAGTATTTCCCTGGAATACTTATATACATTGATAATTGAGGACCTTTGCGACTACTTCCATCTTTTTTTACCTGTACCATCACTTTGTCCCCAACTTTATAGTTTTCCGCTTTTCCAATTGTGTCTCTAAACCTTAAAAAACCGTTTTTACCGGTTCCTATGTTAACAAAAAACGCCTCTAGACTAGGAACTACATTTTCGATTTTACCAACAAATATTTTACCGGTATTAGTATCAGTCTCAAAATCTTCAAAAAAAATCTCCGTCAGCTTATTATCTTCCAATATAGCTATTCTTATCTCCTCTAGTATTTTACTAAAAATCATTATCTTTTCTTCGTTCATTGGTAGAACCCCTTTTCATCGAACATTTTTTAAAAAATTTTTACCATTGAATTTATTCATGGCTTCTTCTATTTTACCATCTAATATGTAATCTATGGCTTCACATACCACGTCTAATATAATATACAAATCACCTAGTTCTTCTTCTGTAAAAGGAGTTAAAACATAGCTCGCTAAATCACCACTTCCGTGAACATAATTTTTATTAATCCCAATTCTAATTCTTGGAAATTCTGTAGTTTTCAATACAGAAATCAGTGATTTCAAGCCTTTATGCCCTCCATCAGATCCGTTTTTCCTGATTCTTATTTCACCAAAATCTAACCAGATATCGTCATGAATTACGAGTAAGTTTTCCTCAATTTTACCATACTTTCTAAATATTACGGGAAGTACTTCTCCACTTAAATTCATAAAAGTTAGAGGTTTGATAAATAAATTATCACTAAAGGTAAAACCTTCATAATTTTTACCTGATACTTTTTTGATGTCATAAAATTTTTTTTTCTTTTCTTCATATCTATCTAAAGCTAAAAAACCCACGTTATGCTTAGTAAAAACATAACGCGGGCCTGGATTTCCCAAACCTATTACTAAATTCTTCATTGATTATTCTTCCTTATCTTCTGTTGCTTCTTTTTCCATTATAACCTCAGGTTCGGCTGTCACTTCACCTTCTTCGAACTCTACTACTATTTCTTCTTCTTCAACTATTTCTCTAGGTTCTATAATTCCAGCTAATACTTCATCGTCTTCTAGAAGTATTTCTGCACTTTCTGGCATGATTTTTTTTATGTCCTCTACAATAATGTTATCTCCTATTTCTAAGTTCGAAATATCTATTTCAAGAGTGTCTATAATATCTGAAGGCAAAATTTCTACAGGGATCTCATGCAAATAAATATTTAAGGTACCTCCCTGCTCAACTCCTACCGGTTCTCCTATGTAAGTTATTGGTATATTAATATTCATCTTTCTGCCTTCTTGTGGACAATAAAAATCCAAATGAATAGGCTTATCAGTTACTTTGTGCCTCTGAATAGTTTTAATAAAAACAGTCATTTTTTCGCTAGAATTTTCACCTTTTATATTTAATTCAATTAATGTAGTAGCCGTTGCCTTTTCAATTAGCCTTTCTAAATCATTGGTACGTATATTTATATGTTTATTCTCTTTCATAGAAGGGCCATACACTACCGCGGGTATTAACTTTTCCCTTCTATATTTGTTTGCCTTTAATTTTGGATCTCTTTCTAATACCTCTAAACTGAAAGTATGTGTCATATCTTAACCTCCTAAATTACCAAATTTAGTTGTTTTAGAAATTCTAAAACACAAGTTTTTATAAATGTTATAGTTTTAAAAGCTAAATTCTTTAGCGAATTTGATACTCTTGTACCAAAAGGGCAGGAGGGCTGCCGCCCTTGAACCCATTTAAATTCTAAAATTGACTTTCTATTTCTAAATAAAAAACTTTAATCATCTAAAGAGTATACTAACAGATAAATTCTTTCTTATTCGCACCATTGCTTCACCTAAAAAATCAGAACATGCTAATTCAATAAATTTATCTGGCAATTGTTTATGATATATTGTGTCTGTAACAATTATTTTATCAATTCTTGAATTTTGTAAATTTTCAACTGCATTTTGGGAGAATACTCCATGTGTTGCGCAAGCAATAATTTTCTTGGCCCCAGCTTTATCTAAAGTTTCTGCCGCTGCGATGATAGACCCCCCCGTGTCTATGATATCATCAAATAATATACAATCTGCGCCTTTAACGTCACCGATAATTGTTATTATCTCGGCTACATTATCTTTTGGCCTTCTTTTATCTAAAATAGCTAAAGGGAAACCTAATTTTTCTGCAAATTTTCTAGCCCTTTTCACTCCACCAACATCAGGAGAAACAACAACTATGTTTTCTGAAATACTTTTTATATCATCTAAAAAGTATTTTGTAAATATTGGATAACTCCAAAGATTGTCCACTGGAATATCGAAAAAACCTTGAATCTGCTCAGCATGTAAGTCCATAGTAACAACTCTTGTTGCACCTGCAACAGTTATCAAATTAGCAACAAGCTTAGCAGTTATTGGATCTCTCCCTCTAGCTTTTCTATCTTGTCTTGCATATCCGTAATAAGGAATTATTGCAGATATTGAAGCAGCTGAAGCTCTTTTTAACGCATCGATCATAATAAGCAATTCCATAATATGGTCATTCACGGGAGGAGAAAAAGATTGAATTATATAGACATCAAATCCTCTTACAGTCTCATTTATTCTTACGTTTATTTCTCCATCTGCGAAAGTTGAAACCTCACAATCGCCAAGCCTTGTACCCATATATTCACCTATTTTTTTGGCTAAAGGAGGATTTGAATTACCCGCAAAAACCTTGAATTGCTTTTCATTTGCCGACGACATTTTCATTCTCCCTTCAAATTATTTTTCCATTTCTCTTTAACCCAATTAAGCTTATTAACTTGTTGTGCCCTACCTAAAGCCAATGAATCATCAGGAACATCTTTTGTTATTACTGAACCTGCTCCTATTAATGTATTTTTCCCAATCTTTACAGGAGCAACTAACGAAGCATTACTTCCAATAAAAGAATCATCGTCAATAAAAGTTTCATACTTTTTTCTACCGTCATAGTTGCAAGTTATAGTACCAGCACCAATATTCACATTTTTCCCTACATAAGTATCACCTAAATAAGTCAAATGTTGTGCTTTACTGTTAGTAGCGATGTGTGTTTTTTTAATTTCGACAAAATTGCCAATTTTTACGTTTTCTTCTAGAAAAGTACCTTCTCGTAATCTAGAAAAAGGGCCTATTTTCACATTGTCTTTTATTTCACTTAATTCGCATTCTGAGCGTATTATTTTTACTTTATTTCCAATCTTACAGTTTAGTATTCTGGTTAACGGTCCAATTTCACAATTTTCACCAATAATTGTCCTGCCATATATAAACGTTTGAGGTTGAATTATAGTATCTATTCCAATTTCCACATCAGGAGATATATAAGTTGAATAAGGATCCACAATAGTTACACCGCTTAACATCAACTTTTTCATTATTTCCATTCTTATCTTTCTTTCTACTTCCGCTAGCTGAATTCTATCATTTACTCCGAGTACTTCTGCATTGTTTTCTAACTGTATTACTTCAGTTTTATCCAAAAATAAAAAAACGTCAGTTAAATAGTATTCTCCTTGGACATTTTGAGGCTTAACTTTATCTAGAGCATCTTTGAGTTTTTCAGAATTAAAGATAGCTATTCCTGTGTTTACCTCTTTAATGTTCTTTTCATTTTCAGAAGAATCCTTATCTTCTACTATTTTTATCAACTGATTTTTAGAGTTTTTTATTATTCTTCCGTAGCCAGTTGGGTCATCTAATACAACTGATAAAACAGTCGCATCGTTGTTGTGTTCTATATGAGTTCGTTGAAGAAGATCCAGAGTTTCTTTTGATATAAAAGGTACGTCACCATACAAAATTAAGATATTATCTCCCTTTTTCAGAAAATCTTTTGCACACATTACTGCATGAGCTGTACCTAATTGTTCCTTTTGTTCAAAAATTGCAATGCTAGGATCGATTAATTGTTTAACGATTTCAAAACCGTTACCTAAGACAATAGCTATTTCCTCGGAAACTTTTTGAGCAACGTCAATTACCCAGTTAACCATTGGTTTATCGAGAATTTTGTGAGCTACTTTTGGAATTTTCGAATTCATTCTCTTTCCTTGACCAGCTGCTAATATCAAAACTCTCACTTTGCCCCTCCACCTTTACTCCTATATTCATAAATATTCACAACTTTGTCAAACAGTTTCTAATTATATCTTCTGTTGACATATTTTTCAAGTCCATTTCATTAATTATTTTCATAATTTCGTATCTTTGAAATCCTAATGTTTCTAATGCTTCTAAAGCATCTCTTACATTTTTTGTTGTAGATAAATCAGCCGCAAATGGACCAACCGTATTAAATATTCCAGAAAGTTCAGCAATTAAACGTTCTGCTGTTTTTTTTCCAACGCCTGGTAATTCAGAAAGCCCAACGATATCTTCTGCGTTAATCATGCTCACGAGCATCTCCGCACTAACTCTCTTTAAAATTTTAGAGGAAGTTCTCGGGCCTATTTTAGAAACTTTTTTTAAAGCTTCATAAACATCCCTTTCAAACTTATCTTCAAAGACATACATAGAACTATTCCATTCATTAATCTCAAGACATACATAAAAGTCTACTTCATCACCAATATTATAGTTTTGTAAAACTTTAAAGGAAGGATAGGCTTCAAATACAATATTTCCTATCCTTATTAGTATAATTTCTTCTTCAATCTCTTCTATTGTTGCTCTAAGTTTTCTTATCATGAGAACCTACCTTTTTCTATTATTAAGAAATCAAGTTGGTTGAGAAAAATTCTTTAATCTTGCCAACCAAATACAACGAGCCTGTAACAAAGTAAACGTCGCTTTTTTCTGAGAAAAGTTTCATAAAAGCTTCAAGTGTATCTGGAATAAATTCAACATTATTGTTCCATTTCTTGAATTCTTCAAAAACTGCTTCTGGATCTTTCCCTCTTGAGGATGGAACAGAAGTGATTATTATTTTATCAAAAATAGGTGAAATAATTTTTGCGATATTTATATAGTCTTTATCATTCAAGATCCCTACCATAGCAGTTTTGCTTTCATTTGGACAATAAACTTCAACGCTTGTTCTTAACTGTTCAGCAGCAGCTACATTATGAGCTCCATCTAGGATAAGTTTTTTGCCATTTATTTCTGTATAATCAAAACGCCCTTCCCAAACAAAATTTTTCATGGTTTCTCTAAGTTTGTCCACGGACAGGTCAATTTTATATTTTTCTGCGAATGCTTCTGTAGTTGCTAGAGCAATAGTTACATTTTGCATTTGAAAAGTGCCATTAGCTTTAAATTGTAAGTCCTTCAGATCTAAATTTATACCCTTATAATCCAATAAATTTTCATTGATATGATACCTCGGATTTTCAAAATAAAAATCTTTGTTAAACTCCAGTACTTTATTTACACCGACCTCTTTAGATCTTTCTAAAATAACATTTTTGGGGGATTGATCTATATTTCCCAAAATTACAAAATTGTCTTTTTTTAAAATTCCAGCCTTCTCAAACGCTATTTTCTCCTCGGAGTCTCCTAGAGTTTTTATATGATCTTTTGATATAGATGTAATAACAGATACATCTGAATTTACAACATTTGTTGCATCTAATCTACCTCCAAGTCCTACCTCTAACACAGCCAAATCAACTTTCTCTTTTTCAAAGAATTTAAAAGCTAAAGCAGTTATGATTTCAAAAAATGAAGGAGAAAAATCCTTTCCTTTCTTATCCATTTCTTTAATTGCGCTTTCTATTTCAAGATAAGTTTGCATAAACTCATTTTCTGTGATATTTTTCCCGTTTACCTTAATTCTTTCAGTTATTGAAACAAGATGTGGAGAGATATACGTTCCAACTTTTAAACCTTGACCAATAAAAATATCAGAAACCGCTTTTGTTACACTCCCTTTTCCATTTGTGCCAGTTATATGTATTACTTTATAAGAATTTTGCGGATTTCCAATTCTTTCAGCTAGTTCCTCGATTCTAGTTAGTCCTAACTTAATTGCAAAATTAGCTGATCCTCTTTCATAAAGATTATCTATCAAATTTACGAATTCCATTTAATTTATCTCCTTCATTAAATGTTGTAATTTTTCATATTGCCTTTTACTTTCCTCTAACTTCTCTCTAGCTTCATCGACTACATCAGGATCTGCTTTTTCTACAAAATTTTTATTAGATAATTTTTTTTCATATAATTCGATGTCTTTAGAAATTTTTTCTAACTTCTTAGATATTCGTTGTTTTTCCGCTTCTAAATCAATTAAGTCTCCTAAAGGCATATAAATTTCTATATTTTCATCAACATAAACGGTGGCAGAACTTACCGGCTTTGCTTTTATTTCTTCTATCCTTTTTACAAATCCTAGATTTGAAATCAATTCTTTGTTACCTTCAAACCACTCTTCTAAAGCAGTCACAACTTTGTAATTTAGCGACACTTCTTGAACCTGTGGAATATTCATTTCTGCCTTTATATTTCTTATTTCTCTAACTACCTCCATAATTTTTATGAAATCTTGTGCCTCTTTTTCAAAATAATATTTTTTGTCGCAAACAGGCCATTTCGCTGTGATCAACAACTCTGAGTCTCGATCAATTGGCAATTTCTCCCATAATTCTTCTGTTATGTATGGCATGAATGGATGCAACAATCTCAATGAATTATCAAAAACCTTAACGAGTACATTTTGAACAATCATTTTTTCTATTCCTTCAGATTTTAACCTATTTTTTGAAGCTTCTATGTACCAATCACAAAGTTCATTCCAAAAAAACTCATACAACAGTTTGGCTGCTTGATCAAATAAATAAATATCCAGATAATTAGTAACTCCTTCGATAGCATTATTTAGCCTAGTTAAAATCCATTTATCCTCAATTTTTAAATCTCCTTCATTTAACTCAATTTTATTATAATCATCAATATTTAGTAAAACAAATCTAGTAGCGTTCCAAATCTTGTTCGCAAACTTTCTATATGAGTCAAAAAATCTTACATCTAGGTTTATATCTCTACCCTGAGCAGCTAAAATAGCGAGTGTAAACCTTACCGGATCAGTACCATATTGACCAATCATCTCTAAGGGATCGATCCCATTCCCTAAAGATTTTGACATTTTTCTTCCATATTTATCTCTGACCAACTGGTGAATATAAACATCATGAAAAGGCTTTTCTCCCATAAATTTTTCACCAAACATAATCATTCTAGCAACCCAAAAGAAGATGATATCAAACGCTGTAATTAATAAATCCGTTGGATAAAATGTGGCAAGATCTTCTGTTTCATCTGGCCAACCAAGTGTTGAAAACGGCCAAAGTGCTGATGAAAACCATGTATCAAGCACATCTTCATCCTGTTTTATATTATTTGAATCACATTTCTCGCAGGCCTCAATATCTTCCACAGAAACATTTATATGGCCACAATCTTGACAGTACCAAACAGGAATTTGATGACCCCACCAAAGTTGGCGAGAGATACACCAATCTCTTATCTCATACATCCAATTGAGATAATTCTTTTTCCATCTTTCTGGGTAAAATTTAATTTCATCGTTTTCAACAACTTCAATAGCCTTTTCAGCTAATGGTTTCATCTTTACAAACCATTGGTCTAGGAGTAGAGGTTCAACAACATCGTTGCATCTATAACAATGTCCCACTGCATGAACATAATTTTCTTCCTTCTCTAAAAGATTTTCATTTTTTAGATCTTCAACAACTCTTTTTCTAGCTTCATATCTATCTAGTCCCTTATATTTTCCACCATTTTCATTAATTTTTGCCTTTTCATCAATCACTTGTATCATTTCTAAATTATGTCTCGCCCAAATTTGATAATCATTTGGATCGTGAGCGGGGGTTACTTTAACCACTCCGGTTCCAAATTGAGGATCAACATAAGGATCAGCAATAATAGGTAATTTTCTTCCTATCAAAGGTAAAATCGCTGTTTTGCCAATTAGATGCTTATATCTATCATCTGAAGGATTTACCGCTAAAGCCGTATCTCCCAGCATAGTTTCTGGTCTGGTTGTAGCAACTACAACAAAACCATCTTCTCCTTCAAGTGGATATTTGATATACCATAACTTTCCTTTATCTTCATGGTGTTCTACTTCGTCATCAGCAAGAACAGTTCCGCATGAAGGACACCAATTAACTATGTACTTTCCCCTATATATTAAACCATCTTTATACAAAGTAACAAAAGCATTTCTTACTGCTTTGTTTAAGCCTTCATCTAAAGTAAATCTTTCTCTACTCCAATCTACTGAAGCACCCAAAGCTCTTATTTGGTCTCTTATATGACTCCTATACTTATCTGCCCAATCCCACACTATTTCAATGAACTCTTCTCTTGAATAATCATCTTTTCTTTTACCTTCTTCTTTCAATAGATACTGCTCAACAACATGTTGAGTAGCAATCCCAGCGTGGTCTTCTCCCGGAATCCATAAAGTCTTTAAGCCTTTCATTCTTTTATATCTAACAACAATATCTTGAAGCACTATATTTAATGCATGCCCAATATGCAATTTACCTGTTATATTTGGGGGAGGTATTACCATACAAAACTTTCCGTTGCCCTCCTTTTTAGGTTCAAAAGAACGACTTTCCTCCCAAATTTTATACCATTTATTCTCTAAACTGTGTGGCTCGTATCTAGTTCCTATGTCCATTATTATAATCCTCCTAATTAAAAAGAGTCTATATATCCACTTTTGCTTTTTAATATTTTTATTTTAGTAAAGGAACAATTAATGGCTCCAATTACTTCATTTAAGTTCAAGCCTTTTGTTTCGATTATTCTTCACTTAGAGTTTCGGCATCATTACTAGCAGCTTCTTCCTGTTTTTGATTTTCTTTACTTGAATCTTCTTCAGTTTCAGAAATTTTATCAACTTGAGTACTTTTTAAAGGAGGTTTGCTTTTTTGAAAGAACTCAACAGATGGCATATCTGTTTCCCTTCTTCTTGAAAGACCAGCTTCTGCCGAAAATACTCCTTTATATCTCATTGGTTTCTGAATAGCTTCTACCTCACTCAATATTGTAACAGAAATAATTCTTAAAACAAACCCTATAATAAAAATTATTTGGATGCCATGATATGTATCTCCCAAAAAATTAATTTGTGTATCTTTAAGAACATTGGCTATCGACCCTCCAATAAGAGAAGCTGAAATTGCGGCTATTCCTCCCATGAGAGAATTAGCTGCGATATAGTTTTCTGAGGGTTCTTTTGTTAATTCTAGTAGTAAATTGAATATAGATAAATTAATCGCCGACCAAGCAAAGGCAGAAAGAATTGCATTTAAAAAAAGAATACTTCGATAATTATGAGAACCCATGAGAAAATACATCAATGGACTAAAAGTTGATAAAAATATACCTAAAGTTAATACATTCTTGCTTCCAAATGCATCAGCTAAAACTCCATAAAATAAATAAAGAAATATGGATATAATACTGTTTAAAATGCTCATCGTAGCCAAATAATTATAATCTACATTCAACACAGCTACTTCAAAGTAAGAAAAATACGGTCTTGAAAACTCAATAGCAAAATTCCAGAAAAAGATGAATCTCAAGTAATTTCTAAAATTTTTGTCTTTAAAAGGTTGAGTTATGTTTATTTGAAAGATTTCTTCCTCATCATTTTTTTGAGGGAAGTCATGTTTAGTCAATAAAAAAGCAGAAAGAATTGCAAAAAAAGCCATAAAAATAGTTACTAAAAGCAAACCATTTTTAAGATTAGGAAAACCGAGTAATTTAGTATATAAAAATAACATTACCATACCCGCAATAGAAGAAAAGATATTTCTAATTCCGAAATACTTTCCTCTTAGATCGAAAGGAACAACTTCTCTCATTAAAGCGGTCCATGTGTTACCAACAAATGTTCCAAAAAAAGAAAAAAGTAAAATAATCAATAAAAGTGCGTTATTAGATCTGACATCAAGAAGTATTAATATCGGAAGGATAGCAAACAAACACCTTGATATAAACGCATTAACAATCATTCCTTTTTTCCTTGAACCAATCAAATTATTTACTTTTGGAGTAAAAATCTGAAACATTTGTGCTATAATTGGAAAGGAAGTCATTATAGAAATATACAGAGGAGAAGCATTAAAATACAAAGCTAGAGTTGTAAATATAAAACCTTGGGTAGCTATGTAAAAAGCGTTATAGCTAGCTGCTTCTGCAATAGAAATGATCATTGTTTTATTGTACTTTGTCATGGTTATTAATTCTCCTTTGTTTTTTGCTTTTTTATCTTAATGGTTTGCTAAACTAATAACTCTTATCTACAGCATATTATAATTCACAAATGAAAATTAAAGTTTAATTTAAAATTTAATAATTGTTATATTTTGAAATTAATGATACACAGAAATTTTCATCTTTCGGAAGGGAGTACAAGAAAAATGCAGAAAAGTCATCCTTACGTGATTTGGGCTAAAAAAGTAATCGAGAATTATGTGAAATACAAAAAAAGGATTCAATTTGATGCAACACTTCCTAAAGAAATGTTTGAAAAGCAAAGAGGCTGTTTTGTAAGCCTTCATAAAAAAGATGGTCAATTGAGAGGTTGCATAGGAACCATTTTTCCTGTGTATGAAAATCTAATAGAAGAGATAAGAGAAAATGCTATTGCTGCTGCCACTAGAGATCCAAGGTTCCCTCCAGTTAATCCTTCTGAATTAGATGATCTAGTTGTATCTGTTGATATTTTATCAGAATTAGAAAAAGTTAATGACTTAAAAGAGCTTGACCCAAAAATTTATGGTGTTGTTGTAAAAAGTGGTTATAAAAGGGGCGTTTTGTTGCCAGATATTGAGGGAATAGAGACAGTTGAGGAACAACTAAGAATAGCTAAAACAAAAGCTGGAATTCATAAGGATGAACCGATTGAAATATACAAATTTACTGTCGAAAGGTATTATTAAAGTATTTAGAGGTGAATAATTAATGAAAATAAACTCGTTATTTTACGATGTTTTGAAAGAAGATATATTAAAATGTACTTTGTGTCCACATGAATGTGTTTTGCATCCAAATGAAAAGGGATTTTGTGGTGTTAGACAAAATATAGGTGGTGAAATGTTTTCGTTAAACTATGCAGATACAACTAGTATGGGATTAGATCCAATGGAAAAAAAGCCGCTTTATCATTTTCATCCAGGAGAGAAAATACTTTCTTTAGGTACTTGGGGATGTAATTTGAAATGCCCTTTCTGTCAAAATTATGATATTTCTCAAGAAAAACCCTCCACTTTGAGAAGAGTATTTCCTAAAGCACTCCCCACAATACTAGAAAATTACGAGAACGTTCATGGAGTTGCATATACTTATTCTGAACCAATAGTATGGTTTGAATTCGTTCTAGATTCAGCAAGGGCGATAAAATATTCTAATCCTGAAAACTACAATGTCCTTGTAACAAATGGATATATAAACGAAGAAGCTTTAAAGTTGATGTTACAATATATTGATGCTTTAAACGTTGATTTAAAAAGTTTTGATGATAAGATATATAGGAAATATCTAAAAGGAAGCTTGGAACCAGTCAAAAGAACTATACAATTAGCAGTGGAGAGCAACATACACATTGAAGTGACAACTTCGATTGTTCCCACAATTAATGATGATTTAGATATGTTAGAAAAAGAATTTACTTGGCTCGCTAGTTTATCCAAAGATATACCACTTCATTTATCAAGATATCATCCAGCATATAAGTTTGACAAACCTGCTACAAGTATGTCGTTTTTGGAACAAGCGTTCAAATTGGCAAAAGAATATTTAAATTTTGTTTATCTAGGAAATGTCAGGAAACCAGAATATGGAAGCACATATTGTCCTGATTGTGGCGTTCTTCTTATCTCAAGAAACGGATACAATATCGATATAAAAGCTTTAAACTCAAAAGGAGAGTGCGAACATTGCGGAAGAAAAGTGGTCGAGGTATAAGACCATACCTATATATAGCAGCAATAGCAGTAGGAATAATTATTCTTGGCTGGCTCATTTTTTCAAAACCGGTGCCTGTATACCAAGAAAAGATATTTTCTTCTTTAGGAACTGTTGTCAGAGTTAATTTAGCTGGAGATAAAGTTTCTTCTGAAGTATTAGTTAATATTGCTGAAAAAGAATTTTCGAGAATTCATAATAAATATAGCCCAAACACTGAAGGTAGTTTGATATATATTTTAAATGAAAAAGGTAAAGTAAAGGTCGATGAAGAAGCTTTATTTTTATTTCAATCTGCTGTAAACTATGCTGCTTTAACAGGTGGTGCGTTTGATCCAACCGTAAGGCCTTTAATCAAGTTGTGGGGATTCGATGATGAATTTTCTACAAAAAGAGTTCCAACTCAAGAAGAAATAAATCAGGCATTGAGTTACGTTAATTACAGGTTTATCAACATTGACAAAGAAAATATGGAAGTTTCTTTTTTAAAAGACGGCGTTGAAATAGATTTAGGGGCAATTGCAAAAGGATATGCAATTGATTTGGTTATACAAAGGATTAGAGAAGTAGATCCAAAGGCTTCAGGTTTTATTGACGCCGGTGGCGACATAGGAATAATAGGACCTAAATTCAAAGAACTTCCTTGGGTAATAGGTATCAGAGATCCATTCTCGCAAGATTATTTTAGCGCAATAGATACAATTTATCTTACGAATGGTGGAGTAGCTACTTCGGGAGACTATGAAAGATATTTTATTTCTGAAGGGATCAAATATCATCACATTTTAGATCCTAAGACTGGATATCCCGCAAGGGATGCAGTGAGTGTTACCGTTATCTCTGAAAATGCTATGACAGCCGACATTTTTTCAACCGCTCTCTTCGTATTAGGATATGAAAATCCGGCATTAGAGTATTTTACAAATTTTGGTATCCAAGCATTAATAATTTCTCCTACAGGTGAACGTATAGAAACAAGTGGTTTCAACTATTTTAGGGAGAAAATTAAATAATGAAGTTTGCTAAGAAAAGTGATTTTTTTATTTTGATTATAATATTCGGTATAATCATTCTTTTTATGTCTATTACATCTCTCCGTTCTGACGGTGTTGTAGATGGCGCTCAAGTTTTTTTAAAAGGTGAAAAGATCTTAGAAATAAATAAAGAAGGTACTTACAGCATATACAACGAAGATGGAGAATTTTTGATGAATGTAGAATACTACAACGATGCTGTAAGAGTGACTGAGGCTTCTTGTCCCGATAAAGTATGCCAAAACACTGGATGGGTAAGTACTCCAAATCAACCTATTGTATGTATACCTAATAAAGTTGTCGTTAAACCAACTGGAAAACAAAACAAAGCAGGAGTCGATTTGTACACATGGTGAAAACTAAAAAAATTTCATATATTGCAATCTTAACTGCCCTAGCATCTGCAGTTTATTATGTCGAAAGTTTTTTGCCACTTCCTGTTGCAATACCGGGAGCACGTTGGGGATTCTCAAACTTTCCTTTGCTGCTCTCTGTAGTAACTGATGTTGGAATAGCCAACACCTTATATATAGCTATATTAAAAACATTGTTAGGTTCAATTTTGAGTGGTCGTTTTTTATCGCCAATGTTTTGGATGGGATTAGGTGGTGCAATTGCTAGTGCTCTTGCTATGTCTATCTCTTTCAAACTAATGAAAAAAGCTAGTGTTTTAGGAATAAGTGAAATAGGAGCTTTTTTCAGTAACACAGCTCAAACACTGATCGCTGGTTTATTTATAGTAAAATCCAAAGGAATAATTTGGTATTACCCTTATATGCTTTTCTTTGGAGTCATAACGGCTTTTATCAATTCGGCAATAGTTAGCACAATACTAAGGAGTGTAAAAATTGACCAATTCAAAAATTAAAATAGTTCTAGGATCATCTTCTCCAAGAAGACAACAACTATTAAAACTTATAGTAAATGATTTTACAATAAGAGTATCAAACAACAATGAAAAATGCTCTTCTATCAAGCCGAAAGACCTTGTGCAAGAGATATCTTTAAATAAAAGCAATGATATTCCTCTTTTTCCACAAGAACTATTAATTACCGCCGATACTGTGGTGGCTTTAGGAGATAGGATCTTCGGAAAACCAAAAGATTACGATGATGCTTTTGATATTTTAAAAACTCTATCAGGACGTATTCATCAAGTTTATACCGGTGTAACTTTACGCAGTATTGAAAAGATCGATACTTTTGTTGAAGTGACAGATGTTACCTTTTATGAATTAGAAGACTGTCTAATTGATTACTACATAACCAATTACTCTCCCTATGATAAAGCAGGAGCTTACGCTATACAGGAATTTGCTGCAGTATTTGTAAAAAAGATTGAAGGAGATTACTATAACATAATGGGTCTACCAATTGCAAAATTATATAGAGAAATTAAAAAGTTCACATCAAATACCTATTAAAAAGGAGAGAAAAATGGACGATGAACTACTTCCTAGGGAAAAACTTGAAAAATTTGGGCCCTCAAGTTTAAGTGACGCGGAGTTAATTGCATTAATCCTAAGACATGGAGTTAAAGGTATCAGTGTTTTTGAAGCAACTCAGAATTTATTAAATGAATATAAAACTCTTCCTTCTCTAGAACAAGCCTCTCTTAAAGAACTTTCAAGTAAAAAGGGTGTGGGAAGGGTCGGAGCTATAAATCTAAAAGCTGCTCTTGAAATTGGTAAAAGATTTCATTTACAAAAATTGAGAGAAAAGCTAGATAAGATAACTTCACCCATGGAAGTATATCAAATCTGCCAAGATATGGTTCATTTGAAAAGTGAAACCGTTAGAGCAATATTTTTAGATTCAAAGTTAAATATAATAGCCATTAAAGATATTAGTAATGGTACAGCTAATATGTCGATGGTACATCCTAGAGATATTTTCAGAGAGGCCATACTCCACAATTCAATCTCTTTTATTATTGTTCATAACCATCCTTCTGGCGACTCGACACCTAGTATGAACGATGTAGATATCACAAAAACAATTACCGAATCAGCAAAAATTATAGGCATACCTATGAACGACCATATCATAATAGGGAAAAATGAGTATTACAGTTTTTCGGCGGGTAGGAGGATAGAAATTAATGAATGAAAATGAAAAGCAATACGAAGATCAAGAAGAAAAGTTAAAAAAGATATATCAAGTTAAGAAAGAATTGGAAAAAGAGCTTGAAAAAAAAGGGATCAAGCTCCCAGAAAAACCTGAGAAAAAAGAGAAAGTAAGAGTAGTTTATAAACCTGACTACGAAATCGAAAAATTGAGCGTCTCGATAAATAGTCTTAATAATTGGTTTGACATAGTAATAAATGATATTGATTTATCAAACGAAAAGCTTGCCTATTTTTTTGAGTTACGATTGAGCAATAAGAACGTACTAGAATACTGTAACCAATTTGGATTAATGCATTTATTGAGAGGCGACTATCAAAAAGCCGAAAGAATGTTTAAAATTAACAAAAATAATTTTGATTCACAGATAAATTCAGGTTTTCTGAAAATAATTAGAAAAGATGAGGACACCTTTTCTTACCTAAGTGATCTAATTGAAAAATATCCAAAGAATGGATTGAGCTATTTAACTATGGGGCTTTACTTCCTTAGAGAGAAAAATTATGCCCAATCTTACAAATTTATAGAAGTTGCAAACAAAGTTCTGGATTACTCTTATATAAATATAGCTCTAAATCTCTATAATAAAGAAACGCAAAAAGCTCTTTCTTTTATGTCAAAGTCCTACCTTGAAGGAAAAGCAAAAAAAATTCTTAATTTATTAAATTACTACATTGCCATTTTAACAGAAGACACCGAGAAAGCCGGCTCTACTTCTTCGATGTTAAGGGAAGGAAACTCAGCATGCGAGAAGTGTGTTAGAGTTCTATCTACTTCTCAAGTCGTTGAAGTTCCTCAATATTGTATGTTGTACGAAAGAGTTTTATTTGAGATTGGCAAACCTAAATCATATTCTCTAGAGGATTCTGAATTATACGAAGTTTTATTTTACAAATATTATTCCGATAACGATGTTCGTAATTTTAATTCTTTATGCAAAAAAATCCAGTATTCTTTTGATAAAATTCCTATTGCACTAATTCCTTCTATTGAAACACAACGTAAACCAGTCTTTAAACTCTTGTCTATTCCAAAAACTGCTATAAAAGTCAATTTAAAAGGTCCAGCCTACTTTGACAATTTTAAGACGCTCTTTAACGAAATAACTAAACAATTTAGTAAAAGTTTTACTTTTCACTTAGATTTACCTTTTTTTGAGGCTTTGAGATTGATATTTGGTTGGAGAATCTGTCAATTTTTATACTCTTAAAAAATTTGCATAATAGCATATTGAATTTATAATGGGTCTAGGGCGAAGCCCTCCCTTCTTCCTCGGTACAAGTACCAAATTAGAAATAAAGATTTATAAAGATAGCATATTGAATTTATAACGGGTCTAGGGCGAAGCCCTTTCCCACTCCTCGGTACAAGTACCAAATTAGAAATAAAGATTTATAAAGATAGCATATTGAATTTATAACGGGTCTAGGGCGAAGCCCTTTCCCACTCCTCGGTACAAGTACCAAATTAGAAATAAAGATTTATAAAGATAGCATATTGAATTTATAACGGGTCTAGGGCGAAGCCCTTTCCCACTCCTCGGTACAAGTACCAAATTAGAAATAAAGATTTATAAAGATAATCATTTACAGGAGGCTCAAAATGGCAAAAGTTGAAAGTGGAAGAAGAAAAATAGAATGGGTAAAAAACCACATGACTGTTCTAAACTATTTAAAAGCTCTTTACAAGGATGAACAACCTTTCAAAGACGTCAATATTGCTATCAGTATTCATTTAGAGGCAAAAACAGCCTATTTAGGCCTCGTTTTACATGAATTGGGAGCAAATGTTGCTATAACAGGAAGCAATCCCTTATCTACTCAAGATGATGTAGTTGAAGCCCTAAAAGAGTACGGACTTAACGTCCATGCTCAACGAACATTAGATCCAAATATCTATTGGAAAAATATTGAAAAAGTTTTAGAATCAAACCCAAATATAATACTAGATGACGGAGCAGATTTAGGCATTACTCTCATGAATAAATATCCAGAAAAAGTTAAAAATTTGTGGGGCATATGTGAAGAAACTACCACAGGAGTTAAAAGATACAAATCACTGTATAGGCAAAATAAATTGCCTGTACCTGTAGTTCTCATAAACGATTCATACATGAAATATCTGTTTGATAACAGATACGGTACAGGACAATCAACTTGGGACGGAATAATAAGGTCTACAAATCTTTCTGTGGCTGGAAAAACTGTGGTTGTCGCAGGATATGGATGGTGTGGTAAAGGTGTAGCAATGAGAGCGAAAGGACTAGGTGCAAATGTTATAGTTACCGAAGTAGATCCTATCAAGGCAATAGAAGCTATAATGGACGGGTTTTCAGTTATGAAAATGAGTGAAGCAGCAGAGTATGGAGACTTTTTCGTCACAGTAACGGGCAATATAGATGTCATAACAAAGGAACATTTCTTAAAGATGAAAGATGGTGCAATTTTATCAAACGCTGGACATTTTGACGTAGAAGTGAAAGTTAAAGACCTAGAAGAAATTGCTGTTTCAAAGCGTGAAGTAAGAGACGGTGTTGAAGAATATAAACTACCAAACGGTAAAAAAGTCTATTTATTAGGTAAAGGCAGATTGGTTAACCTAGTTAATGCAGATGGTCACCCAGTAGAAATAATGGATTTATCTTTCAGCTTACAATTAGAAGGTGCAAAATACATAAAAGAAAATCATGAACATATGAAAATATGTGTCGAGCCTGTCCCTTATGAAATTGATGAAAAGATAGCAAAGATTAAACTAGAAACTATCGGAGTAAAAATCGATGAATTCACGCAGGAGCAGAAAGATTATTTGAACGATTGGAAATAATAAAATAAGGGGGTGCAAATCATGAATAAAAAAGTGTTGGTTTTAGTACTATTTGTTACACTTAGTGTAATCTCCCTTACTCAGACTTACACCTTCCTTTTTAGAGATGCCCAACTACACTATGTTACAACCGATCAAACAACATTCCAAGTACCAGAGGGGTTTGAAGTTCTATGGGTAACAGGGGTAAATTCTTGGAGTTTAGAGAAGACTTACCAACAATTTAGTTTTAAAATAGTTTCTTTAGAAGACTTCAAAAATAAAACGATACAACAAATAGATGAAAACATCTTCAAAATTGATGGTACTAACGATATCTTATTCTATAACTCTCAAATTAATCACTGGTGTACAACTAATGAAAAGAATAAAGATAAAATTAAAGCCAGTGTCAAAATAGTCCTAGAAAAAACAAAAAATAAAACAGCTACTATTGCCTTACAAGCTCCAGGAACATGGAAAATAGTCTACGAAATGAAAAAAGATGGAACCTTTAAAAAGAACATAGAAATCAACGGCAAAGCGGTAGGAACAACCAATTTATATCTTGTAAATGAATATTTGAATCTTTCACCTCGTGATTATGTAGAAACTACGAAAGCTTTAAGTACTCTCAGACTTGGCCAGGGAACAGATTTTCAAACAATAGCTCAAGAGGCGATATTAACTCAAACTTACACCATTTCTCTTGGTAATATTAAATTTGTTAGCGATATAATGAATTTCAGCATCTCAGAAAACAAAGTCCTTTCATATGAGGATAGAAATGTTATAACTTTCAATCTATACACAAACATTCAGGACTTCACTAAAACCAGACTTGTAAGATACTTTGAGAATACCAAGCACAATGGTCTAGGTATAGATTTGCCATATGGTGAAGTATGGATATATGAACAATACGATGACAAAAATTTCCCCATAAAAAAGACGAATATATATGACACACCTATTGATGACATAGTTAAAATAGATTTAGGAGAGAGTTGGGACGTTCAATATAAGTTTGAAAAGTTATCTGATGTTGAAGTAAAAACAGCTGATACCAGGATAATAGATTTTTTAATCACAATTAAAAATTTTTCTGATAAAATTAAGGTGGTACAAATTTCAGCTGCAGCACCAAATTTAGAAATAGATCAAATGAAGATAGACGGTGGTTACAGAGGTGTTAAAGACAATTCTCAAAAAGGTAAGATAGATTTGAGTTTTGAGCTTACAGACCAAGTAATAATAAGGATGACTGTAAAAACAACTTCAAATTAACATGATTGCCTCTTTTATGGGTGATTAAGATGGTAAACGCAGTAACCCCCAACGTTTACAATCCGTATATAAGTTATAAATTAGATCCTGGCGAACCAGGATTATCAAATAGTGTTCCCGCTTCATTGAGCATTTTGAGAGTTGCTGCTCATGAAGCTGGGAACATTAACCAATTTAAATCACAGGCACTTAAAAATGGTGGAATTGTAATCTATACAGACATCGACCTCCAATTCCAAAAAAGAGGAGGCTTCTTAGCAGCTGTTGGAGGAAAGTCTAAAGCTGTTATACTCTACAAAAAAGAAAATATCCTTTCTCAACCCCCCGAAAATACATTAATTGTTCAAGAAGAAGACGTAAATGTCGAAGAAAAGGTTCGACAAAACATCGAAAAAGAAATAGAAAAAATAAAAACCCAATTAACCTTTGAAACAGATCCCAAAAAAATAAAAAAACTACTTGAAAAACTTCAAATATTAGAACTCTTAAAAAATAACGCATCATCACTTAATGCTCAATTTTTTAGGGGTATAGAGTTAGATTTTTCAGTTTAATTAAACTCTCACTCCAAAGTTTTTTGTAGTTTTTTTTCTGATTCCTTAACGGGTTCTTTCTCAATAAAAGAAATTACCCATCTTCCTACCAAATTTTTCCAAAAATAACTAGACTTATGACCAGCCAAAATATTTTTAACAACCTTGTTTGGTAAAAGATCTACTAGCTCTTTTGTAGCTTGATGAGGAATTATTTTATCAAAAACTCCTCTTATAAAAAGAACTGGTTGATCAACGAACTTAGCATACGATAACGGATCATAATGATAACAAGGTATAGGTGTTTTTTGAAAAATATCGTCTATTGAATTTATATTTTCTTTTACAAAATTAAAGGCATCCTTTCTAAACTTTAGGCAATATTCTTCAGAATCACAACCATACGAATTTTTGTAAGTAGCGTACGCATCCCTAACCTTTTGTGTGAATGGAGAATAAAAGTTTATCCATCGCCAATTTCCGCCTGTAATCATTAAAATTCCTTTCTTTATCCGTTTATCAAGCGCTAACACCATTGTTCCAATTATTCCACCGAAAGAAACTCCCATTAAATACAAATTATCTTCGGAATAATCATTAAAAGTTTCCAACAAATCAATTGTTCTTCTGACATCTTTTACAGCATTATGAAAGAGTACAACACATTCATTTGGTTCAGAAGAATAAAAAGGATCTCCGTCCTGAGCACCTTCAAGAGCTCTTTCTAAGTGATATGGCAAAATAACTACACTTGTTCTATAACCAAATTTTTTAAAGTATCTACCATACCATTCCAGATATGGAACATTGTTCGGACCAATTCCATGTAAAAACACAATATCCCCTTTTACCTTTTCTTCAGGAACAAACATATGAACAATTTGTGTTTCATTCTCTTTACATACAGGATCTTGATAAACGGTCTCAAAAGTAAAAACTAAATAATCATTCTCTTTTTTTATAGTATAATCGACCGGTATCTTAGGATAATCAAATATGTAATTCGTTTTTATCACCTCGTCTAACATTCTTTATGTCAACTAGTGGGTTATTAAACCTTTCAATCCTTTCAGATCTCGAAATATGGATTTCGTCACATCCAAATTATTAATACCCAAAGCAAATGTTACAACAATTAATTTACTTTTTGTTAAAATTGCTATTACAAAACTCTGATATTATATAAATAGGAATACCCGGTATAGGTATTATGAGTTTTTATGAAAAGGGGGCAATTTTATGAACGATGTAAAGGTTGTTATTTATACCACACCAACCTGTCCATGGTGCAAAAAGGCGAAAGCTTATTTAGATGGATTAGGAGTCAAGTACAAAGAAATAGACGTTTCAAAAGACCAAAAAGCCGCTGAAGATCTTGTTAGAAAAACCCATCAAATGGGAGTTCCTGTAATTCAAATCGGAAACGAGTATGTTATAGGGTTTGATAAAAAGAAAATCGACAAGTTGCTTGGAATAAATTAAAAAATTAAAAAGAGATGTGCTAAAAGCACATCTCTTTTTTAAAATAACATTAAATTATTCATTGAAAACAAGAAGACCTAAATCACCATCTTTTCGTTCATACAAGACAGAAACAGCGTCATTTGTGGAATCCCTGAAAACAAAGAACGAATGGCCTAAAAGTTGCATTTGAAGTATTGCTTCTTCAACATTCATTACAGTTAAGTCATGATGCTTTATTCTAGCTATTTTTGGCGGAGTAGGTTTTTCTAGTATTTCTTCTTCCTCTTCAAATTCTGCCTCTTCTATTCTAGTTGTGGTAGTTGTTTCTCTTGGATTAACTGGAATTGCTCCTTTGCTGCTCTGCTGTTTTGGATGTAATCTTGTTTTAATTTCTCTTATCTTTCTTTCCAACGCATCCGTCGCTCTATCTATAGCTTCATATAAATCGTTGCTTCTTTCCTCAACTTTAATTATTTTACTTAGCGCTTTAACGTGAGTGGTAATTTCTACTTTATATATTCCCCTTTCTTTAGTGATCCTTACATCAGCTGGTGAGACTAAATCTTTCTGTTTTTTTAGCAAATGATCAGGCTTTGACATTCTTTTAGCAAGGTAATTTTTGTTGGCCTCACTAAGTTCTACAGACTTTGTAAAAACTTTATACTCCATCACTACCACCTCCATAGGCTTGAATATTGTCTAACTGAACTTCGTGTATACTAAGGAACAAAATACATGAAGATCGCATACTTTTTTACAATATAGTTGTAGGGGGATTAACATATACTTTAATATCTTTATCATACTTCTCTACAATTGGCATCAAAAAGCTTGTATCTTCTTGAAATACTTTTAAAATAATCTGAAGTCTATAATCACCTCTTAACTTGGAAATAATTGGAGTAACTGGTCCTAACAACTCCACTTGCTTATTATCAATAACACTTCCCAATTCATTTATAAGATCTTGACTTATGGATTTAACGTTCTCCATTTTCCTATTACTGACCATTATCAAAAACAATTTTGTAAACGGGGGATATTTATATTTTTCACGCTGTTCAAGCTCTTTTTCAGCTATAAAAGTATAATCATGGTTGATTGCGGCTTTGTAAACCTCATTGTTTGGATCAAAACTTTGTATGATAACTTTCCCCTTCTCTTTTCTTCCAGATCTTCCAGCAACTTGCATGATCAAAGAAGCGGTGCTCTCTCTAGCATTATAATCAGGCATATGGGTGTATCTATCCGAATCTAATATTACAACCAAGTCAAGATCTTTTATATCTAAACCTTTTGTTATCATCTTAGTTCCTACAATAATCTTTCTTCCAGGCTCTTTCATAAATGTGAAAGTATTTTTCAAATCATCAAAAGTTTTAATAACAGTTCTATCAACTCTAACTATAGGCTCAGATGGAAACAACTTGGTCAATTCGGTTATAACCCTTTCAGTGCCATAACCTCTACTTTGTAATTTAAACCCTCCACATTTTGGACAAAAATTAGGTAATTCTTGTTCATTTCCACAATAGTGACATATCAATTTTCTCTCTTTTTTATGAAAAGTTAATGAAACGTCACAGTTATCACATTTAAATATATATCCGCATTCACTACATACAACGTAGTTAGCGTATCCTCTAGTCGGAGTAAAAACAATAACCTTTTTGTTTTTAGCTACTACATCTCTAATACTATCAATAACCTTTTTACTGAAAATCCAATTGTACTTTTCTTCTTTTTTCATATCTATTATCTCTACTTCTGGCATTTCACTGAAATATCTCGAAACAATTGTTTCTAAATGCATTTCATTATCTTTTGCCCTTTTTATATCGATAATTCTAGGAGTTGCAGAAGAAAGTATCAATTGAATATTTTCTAACTCTTTTCTAAATAAGGCAACTTCAATTGCGTCGTAAGTTACATTTTCAATTTGATAAAACGATTGATCGTGTTCCTCATCAATTATGATCATTCTCAAGTCTTTTATAGGAAGCCAGACAGCGCTTCTCGTTCCTATAACTATGTCTAGATCTCCTTCAACCGCCTTATACCAAGTGTCAACTCGTTCCGAACTTGTGAGAGAAGAATGATAAAAAGCCGCTCTATATTTAGAAAATCTTTTTTTTAATCTACTCATTATTTCAGATGTCAAAGATATTTCTGGGACTAGGATTAAAAGCTTACCACCTTTTTCTAAAACACTTTCTCCAACCTCAAAAAAGACTTCTGTTTTACCGCTTCCAGTTACCCCATATAACAAGTGAGGTTTTTCATCATGCTTTTTGATGAAATCCACTGCACTTTTTTGTTCTTCTGTTAACGTTACTTTTTCGGTTTCACTGTTTATTAAAGTATCCTCTATTGCTTTAATTATACCTTTTTTTTGTAAAGTTTTCAAAACAGTCGTTCCTCTATTAATAATTCCTTTATCGTATAACTCACTCTCTAATGTCTCACCATTTATTGCTAAATAATTTACCAAATTCCGAGCGCTTTTTGAAAGATTATGATTCCATATTTCTGATAGATCCATATTAAGAATAATAAAATAATCTTTGTTTTCTCGAATAGACTTTTTATGAAGATCTAATTTTACCACATTTGATGATAACAGTTCTTTCAACGCCTTGTTGGCAGTAGAATTATCCTTATACAATCTTAAAAAATCCTTATAAAATATGGGTTTATCAAAAGGAGCAAGTTCACTTAAAGGAACTATTTTTAATTTGTATAAGTCTGAAGAAGCTGGGGGAAACAAAAGTTTGGCTATTTCCCCCATAGGAGCAAGAAAATAATCACTAGCCTTTTCTATAAGTTTTATATGTGAATCACTCAAATAACTTCTTTCGTCTAAAGGAAATTCGATATTTTTTATTTTAACGACTTTCGGATCGTTTGATTCTCTATAAACTAAACCTTGAACATATTTACCCCTCAAATCAATAACAACCCTTTGTCCAATTTCAAGCTTTTTTTCATACTTATAAGTGTATGGTTTAAACAATCTTTGACCTAAAGGAATAACATCATAAAAATACATTAAACAACCTCCAAATATTACTCATTAACTAATATATAAAATCCATTTGCAGGAATAGATTCAATTACATTAACCTTTCCTTTTGAAAAATAATCGACATAATCTCCATCTAACTCATGATTAACATTTACAGGAGAATTTTTAGAGTTCAAAGCAACAATAACCTTTTCCGATTGATAATATCTCTTATATATCAACACATTACCTTTTGAATATAAAACATTATAATCACCCTGCCGAATCGCTAAACTATCTTTTCTTAATTGAATTAACGCTTGATATAAGTCAAATATATCCATGTTCCACATATCTTCATCCCAGTAAAAAGGCACTCTACAAAATGGATCTGTAGATCCCGTCATGCCTATTTCATCTCCATAATAAATGAGAGGAGAACCAATAAAGGTAATATGAAGAACAGCAGCTAATTTCATTCTTTCTATATTTTCATCCAATGCAGTTAAGATTCTTTCAGTATCATGAGAACCCAACATGTTCCATAAACTATGTAAAACTTGTGGGGGATATTTATCCAAATAAGCGTTTGTTGTCTTAACAAAATTGTTTGCGCTTCCTCCTCTTGCATAAGCTATAACGGCATCTCTAAAGATATAATTCATCACAGAATCAAAAGCTGGATCCTCAAAATAAGAAGTTGCATCTCGCCAGAATTCGCCTACGATGAATGTATTTTCATCTATATTTTTAAAATTCTCATAAAGAGACGCCCAATAACTTACTGGAAGCTGATCAACTGCATCTAATCTCCAGCCATCTATTCCAATGCTCATCCATTTACCAATAACGTGGTTTATATATGCCTTAACTTTTGGATTGTTATTGTTTAATTGTGGAAGATCTGCATATCCATGCCATCCTTCATAACTTGAAGTTGACTTCCTTATAGGAAAAGACTTAATAAAATACCAATCTAAATATCTTGACTCTTCTTGCTTAGCAAAATTCTCCTGCATCGCAAAAAATTCTGTACCTGTATGATTAAAAACTCCATCTAAAATCACTTTTATATCGCATTCATGAAGAATATCCAGCATATCCAAGAAAACTTCTTCGTCTCCAAAAGAAGGATCTATCTTTAAATAATCTTTTGTATCGTATTTATGTGTGCTAGGAGCCTCAAAAATTGGATTAAAATAAATAGCTTCTACACCCAAATACTCCAAATAATCAATAGAATCTATAACTCCTTGGAGATCGCCACCATAAAAACTAAAAGCCAGTGAATTTCTATTATGTGGGCCATACCAATTATAAGTCCCTTTTGGGTCGTTATGAGAGTCTCCATTTCTAAATCTATCAGGAAAGATTTGATAATACACCCTTCCTTTTGCCCAGTCAGGAGTATCAAAATATGGGATTATTGGCTTAGAAAAGTCGAATTCAAAGAAATTCTCAGTTCCATCATAACCATAAATAATCTCTTGCGAATCATCGATGGCAAACCTGTACTTCAGCACGGGAGCCTCAGTAAAGACATGAAACCTATAAAGAACATTGTTTCCAGATTCTATAATCTCTTTACTTACCCATTTAGCATTTGATTGTAAATTAACATCTACTACATCGTTTTTTTCAAATTCGATGGACAAATATATTTCACCAGGTTTAACTGGATTAATATATCTTCTTGCATTTTTAAAGTATATTTCTTTCACCCTGCCATCGCCAGTTCTTGGAAAACTGTAAGGTTCTTTAACAACCCTCACGTTGAAAATTTCTCCGTTAAAGACTGTAATGTTAGGGTTTTGAAAATCAAGGGTTTCTTCTCCATCAATAATATACTTATATAGATATTCGCCAGGCTCTAAATCCGTAGAATAGCGCCATAACTCTCCTAAACTCTTTTCCATTTCAATAGGTTCAAAGTGGTTAAAACTTGCCACCAAATAGACTGAAGAAGCGTCTTTTGAAAGTAAAAAAGAGGAATTAATCGCAAAGATAGAACCAAAAGAAAGCAACATTAACAATAAAAAAATGATTGAATACTTATTCACCAAAAATTCACTCCTTATCATAATCATGTATTATTTCAAACTATCACTCTATCTTTTCTATTAGTTTTTTAGCAAGATCAATATATGAATCAGAAATTTCAGGTGAACCAAAATAAGCAACAGGCCTTCCTCCATCCATGTTTTCTCTAATAGTTGAATCTAAAGGAATTTGAACCAAAAGGTCTAAATTAAATTTGTCAGCTAGAGTTTTACCTCCACCCTCACCAAAAATGAAATGCTTACTTTTACAGTTAGGACAGATAAAATAAGACATGTTCTCAACAATACCTAAAATATCAACGTTCATTTTCTTAACAAAATCAATAGCTCTTTCAACATCATCTTGAGAAACAACAGATGGAGAAGTAACTAATAATGCCCCACGAAGCTTAGAAATATTTTGAATTACGGTTAATGGTTCATCTCCTGTGCCTGGAGGTGCATCTACAACCAAATAATCCAAATTTCCCCAAGCAACATCACCTATAAATTGTAGTATTGCACCGGTTTTTAAAGGCCCTCTCCAAATAACGGCAATATTTTCTTCATTCAAAAATTGAGATATAGAAATTACTCTGATCCCATAAATCTCAGGAGGTACTATCTCATCTCCAACCTGAGTTAAAGGATATTCTTCTCCTCCAAGCATTCTTACTACATCAGGGCCATGTAAATCGACGTCTAGTAATCCAACTTTCTTTCCTAAAAGTGCCAAAGAAACTGCTAAATTAACTGCAACCGTTGTTTTACCAACCCCACCTTTGCCACTCATTACAAGGATAACGTTTTCAATATCTTCAAGTTTTCTGTTGACTTTTTCCTTTATTTCCTGAATATTAGCCATTCTTTGCCTCCTTAAGTGATGGTGTAAATTATTTAGTTGTAAAACCGTTATAATAATTACCAATTTTCCAGTTGTAGAGACAACCTATGCGGGCATCTCCATGATTTGATCATGGTTACGCTAATCAATTTTTCAAAATCTTTTCTAATATATAATAAATCTTCACTCAACAATTTTTACTTCATATGTAATCTCTACAGACCCTCTAAAAGAAGCAATAGCACCACAATACTTTTCTTGGGATAATTTTGCAGCTCTTTCTAATTTATCTATTGTCAAATTATCACCTTTAAATTCGTAAATAACATGGATTTTATTGTACTTTCTAGGATGATCTTCATTTCTTTCAGTTAAAACTCGAAGATTAAATTCTTCAAAATCTACCCTCATTTTTTTAAGAATACTCACAACATCCATTCCTGTACATCCTGCCAAACCAGCAATTAGATATTCCATAGGTTTAGGTGCGGAATCGTAACCACCACTATCTACATCCGAATCAATATGAACATCATGTCCAGAAGGAGTTTTCATATAAAAATGACTACCATGTAAATTTTTAACTAAAAATTCTGTCATCGTGTATTTCTCCCTTCATCACCTTTTTTATTATTATGCTAATTTTTCAGCAGTAGAGACTATCTATACGGGTGTCTCAATGATTTAATCAATATTTGATGTTAATTATTAATAATTAAGCCATAAAACACCGATTTAGCTAAAAACCCAACGCACATGTTTTAATATTTTTCATTTACTCATATAATTATATCATGAAGAAAAAATTTGACTAATAACCTACATTAAATTATTTTCCAACCACGTTACAGTTTCTTTTACAGTTTCTTCTAAAGGCCTAGGGTTATACCCCAACTCTCTTGTAGCCTTTTCATGTGAATAAATCTTGTTTGTTTGCAACGTATGAACTGAATAAGGCGTTAATAGAAGTTTTTCTTTAGAAATAAGATTTTTTAAAAGAAGCAAAACTGATACAAAATATGCCATATTTTTTCCTAAAATCTTAGGCTTAAAATCTTTATTTTTCATTGTATTAACCATGTTTATAAGTTCTATTACCTCTATATTTTCATTTCCTAAAATATAAAACTCTCTTTTATTACCTTTTTCATATGCCTTAATTATACCGTCTGACACATCTCTAACATCTACAAAATCAAAAGCACCTTCTATTATAGTATTTAACTCACCCTTGAGATAAGAGAGGAACATATTCCCCATTTCTGATGGCTTATAATCAAAAGGACCAATAATTCCTGTGGGACATATTGTAATAACGTTCAAACCAGCTTTTGCATAATTCATTATCAACAATGCTGCTTTAGCCTTTGATTTTCCGTATGCACCTGTAGTTAATTCGGGCAAAATAGGGGTTTTTTCATCAATAACATCACCCTCTTCTTTTTCAGAAAACGCATGAACAGAACTCACATAAATCAACTTTTTATTATACTTCATGCACAAATCGGCGACATTTTTTGTTCCACCTACATTAACGTCTTCAATTGCTTTACTTTTCCAAGGCAAGATTGAAATAACTGCAGCCAAATGAAAAACACTTTCAGATTCTTTTATATATTTTTCTAAAACATTTTTGTCTCTAATATCAGCTTTAACAATTTCAACATCCACATTGTTTAAGCTCTTACATGTGTCAGAAGGGTGAGTGTAAACAACAGGTTTTTCTCCTAAATTTATAAATTGTTTGACAAGTACATTACCTAAATGTCCCGTCCCACCAGTTATAAGAATCATAGAAAAATTCCTCCCTTTATTATTGATAAATTTTCCAGATGTAGAGACGCCCTATATGGGCGTCTCAGACGTAATTTTCAGTCTAATAGTTCCTGTTAAAATAATAGGGGAATACATCAAATTTTTGAAAAATTACCTTTTTAATTTATTATATTGTTAATATTATAGCATTGATATTCATTAAATTTTCATTTATAATCACTAGTATATTCATTTAGATTTAAATGTTTTGTTAAAAATCTACTATATTCATCAATTCATTGATCTTTTCATTTATTTTTCATTAACAATATGATATAATTGTAAATGTAAATAAATTAGATTTTAGATTCTTTTTTACTTTTTAAACTAAATAGTAAATAACTTATTTTTAGAACATTTAAAAGGGTACCAGGGCGAAGCCCTCCCCTTTCTTTAGTACAAGTACCAAAAAGTATAAAGAAAAGAAGAATTAGTAAAAAAGCTTTTTGAATTTAAAAGGGTAACAGGGCGAAGCCCTTTCTTTAGTACAAGTACCAAAAAGTATAAAGAAATGAAAATTTTGTAAAAAAGCTTTTTGAATTTAAAAGGGTACCAGGGCGAAGCCCTCCCCTTTCTTTAGTACAAGTACCAAAAAGTATAAAGAAATGAAAATTTTGTAAAAAAGCTTTTTGAATTTAAAAGGGTACCAGGGCGAAGCCCTTTCTTTAGTACAAGTACCAAAAAGTATAAAGAAATGAAGATTAGAAGAAACAATTTTTGAGTTTTTAAAGTAAGCAAAAATACTTAGGCAAGGAGGGAAAATTATGAAAAAGGCAAGCTTTTTTATCGTTTTGGGATTAGCTGTTTTATTGTTGTTTGGTTGCGTAGGTGGTGGAGGCCCATTAGGTGGAGTTTCTACAAAACCAGTAGATACATGGTTTGTAGAGTTGCTTAAAAAAGGAACGGATAAATTCTCTCCAAGTAATTATTTTTACATTGAGATTAAAGTAAATGCAACCAATGACGGTTATGACGCAAAGGCCGTGGACGAAGAGGGAGAAGAATTACAAGGCATCGAAGTTACTTTTGATTTTGATAAAGACAAAGTTAAAGAATTAAAAATAAAGAAAGGAAGCGAATACGAGTACATTCTAACAGGAGAATTCCACGACGGCGACTCTAACCCAGAAGACTTAATGTTTGGCAAATATACAAATAGCAAGGATTCAAATGATAAAGGCGTCTGGTTTGCTGTTAGGGAAAATTCTTCCTATCTTACAGGTGTTTTAACTGGTGAAGGAGATAGCTTAGAAGAATTAGAAACTGTAATTAAAGGATTAATTGAAACAACAACAGGTGAAAAAAGTGTGGAAATAGATCTTTCTGAATTAATGAAATAAAAAAGCATTAATAAACTGGCTGGGGTTTCCCCAGCGTGTGGTCTTGCAAAAACAGGAAAGGAGAGATATAAATGAAAAAAAAGCTAACGCTCATAATCATTTCACTGTTTCTACTTACTACATTTATATTTGCTGACAAATTCATTTTAATTTCCGATAGTTCGTTTAAGGTATATAGATTAGAAGCCTATGATGGTTTTGAACTTACTGGAGACGCATTAACTTTGAAAAAAGCAGACACGTTATGGTCTGGTTCTGATGTGTCTGTAAAAATTAATCTTGTAACTGAGTTGGAGCTTCAGAAATATCAACAGCTAGAACAAATGTTAAAAGAAGGCAGAACTATTCCAGCTCCTACAAAACCTGGAGAACCAATAACTGGTAAAATCTTAACAGTAGATTGGTTAAAACAGGACAAAAAAGAGAAACTAACAAATGACATGATAAAATTCTTAACTGATCCAAGTCAAACATCCTTCAACCTTACAAAATGGTTAAATGATTGGGCAAATTGGATTCCTGTAAATTAAAGTTATTCTTAATATAAAAGCGGTAGAAATTTATCTACCGCTTTTATTATTATTCTATAGGTTTTAATCTTGCGGTAAAATGTCTTAAGATTTTAGGTTCATAAACAAATTCGAGTCCTTTCAATGAACTAGCTATCTTGTTTACCTCAATTAAAGATTCTGCAACGTAGTCCATATGGTTATTTGTATAAACTCTGCGAGGAATAGTAAGCCTCAAAAATTCAAGAGGAGATTCGAGCTGTTCACCAGTATCAGGATCTCTCCCCAACATTAAAGACCCTATTTCCGCCCCTCTGATTCCCGATTCTAAATAAAGTGCATTTGCGAGCGCCTGAGCAGGAAACTGGTAATATGGGATATGTGGAAGCATTTTCTTAGCATCAACGAAAACAGCGTGACCTCCAACAGGATATTGTATAGGAATGCCTGCAGCTCTTAGTTTGTTGCCTAGATATTCAACTTGCCCTATCCTATACTCAAGATAATCTAATTCTATACCTTCTTTTAAGCCTCTTGCCATAGCTTCGATATCTCTTCCAGATAACCCTCCATATGTTGGAAACCCTTCTAAAGGTACTAAATTAGCCCTAGCTTGATTGTATAGTTCTTCATCATCTTTTATTCCTATTAATCCTCCCATGTTTACTATGGCGTCTTTTTTTGCACTCATTGTAAATCCATCAGCATAACTAAACATCTCTCGAACTATTTCTTTGATTGATTTATCTGCATATCCTTTTTCACGATATTTTATAAAATAAGCGTTTTCTGCATATCGTGCTGCATCCAAAAACACTCGAATCCCGTATTTTTTTGCTAACTGGCTTGTTTCTCTAATATTTTGCATCGAAACAGGCTGTCCCCCTGCACTGTTACAAGTAATAGTTATTACAATAAAAGCTATGTTTTCGCTACCTTTTTCTTTAATGAATTTTTCCATCTTTTCAATATCAATATTTCCTTTGAAGGGATGAAAAGAAGAGGTATCAAATGCCTCTTTTATTACCAAATCAACTGCTCTAGCGTTAGCCAATTCAACATGCGCTTTTGTTGTATCAAAATGCATATTGCTCAACACATATTGCCAAGGTTTAGATATCAACAAAGGAAACAAAACCTTTTCTGCACCTCTACCTTGATGAGTGGGCATAAAATATTCGTAATTAAAAATTTCTTTGCATGTGTCTATTAAATGATAATAATTTTTACTACCTGCGTAAGACTCGTCTCCCAACATTATACCTGCCCATTGATTGTCACTCATTGCGCCTGTACCACTATCAGTTAAAAGATCTATATAAACTTCATCTGCTCGAAGGGCAAATACGTTGTATCCAGCCCTTTTTAGGGCTTCTTCTCGTTCTTGCCTTGATATCAATTTGATAGGCTCAACCATTTTAATCTTGAATGGTTCAGGTTTAGAGCTTTTTCCCATATTTAGTTCCCCCTTTAAATTTTTTGAAGAGAGTTATTACAACCTAGGAAAATAGTGGAGGGAGTTCAACGTAGTTTATTGTTTTGTTGGCAATTTCTTCTGTGAGAAGATCTTTTACTTCATCTTTTGAGCTAAAATAAATGATTTGCCAGCTAGAGTTTGCTATCCTTTTTAATAAGCTCATCTGTCTTTTTAACCGCTCAGAATCTGATTTTACAAACGGGTCATCCATGATGAAAAATCCTTGCTTATCTTCAAGCAAAGTTTTTCCTAAAGCTAGACGAATTGAGAAGTATAACTGGTCATATGCTCCACCAGATAGTTGTTCTGCGTCAAGTAACGCTCCATCTTTTCTTCTCACCTTAATACTATTTTTACCGCTGTCAAAGGTGACTTCATCATAAAGCCCATCTGTTATTTCTTTGAAATACTTAGTAACTAAGCTGTCTTTCCCAAATAGTCTAGAAATCTTTTCTTTTTCTTCCTTTTCAAGCTCTTCAAAGATCGATATAACCTCCAAAGCGTTATTCCTGTTGTTTTCATGTGTGTTAACGAAATCAGTAAGTAAATCTCTGATGGCACCTAAATCTACAGTAGTTCTACAAACTAGATATTCATCCGAAAGTAAAATCGCATTTGCCCTTCGCTCTATTTCTTCAAACCTTTTTTGAAGAGATTGCATGTTGCTTAGTGTTTCTTCTAATTCCTTTTTATACCTGTTTTCTTCATTTTTTAGGTTAGTTAATAATTCTTCACTGTACTTTTCTCCAGGAAAACTGTCTTTGTATATCTCAAGTTTTTTTATCTCATTTTCCCAGTGAGAGATTGCTTCTTCCAAACTTTTACCTACATACCCAAAATGACTTCTTAAAATAGTTTCTTGTTTTTCTATATTTTTTTGCATCTCATTTTTTAGTCTCAGTTTTTGACTGTAAGATTCTAACGAAGTCTCTTTTGATTTTTCCTTTATTTCTTTAATTTTTTCTTGGATATTATTAATTTGCTTTTCAATTTCTGCAATTTCATTGTTTTGAAGATCGTTAATCTGTGCTCTTACCTTTTCCTTATCCAAAAGAGCACGATTTAGCTCTTCTGATTTCGCCTTGTATATACCTTCATAGGTTCGTATATTTTCAAATATGTCTTCAAGTGTGTCTGCTAACAATCCTAGTGTTCGCAATTTTGTATTAAACTCTTCAAATGCTTTAATTAATAGGTCTTGATTTTTTATAACTTTATATTTTAATCCCCCAAAAGCCGCTACTGCTATAGACGAAACAGCGGTTAGTGTATAAAACAGGAGAGATTTGTTGAAAATAATTCCCAACACTGAAATAGCCAAAACAACAAGAGAAATGATCATAGAAACGGTGAAAAATTTGTTCCTCTTTTCTAACTTTTTTACATTCTTACCAGAATCTTCAAAACGACTCATTTCAGGCCTTATTTCTTCATCAATCTTTTTCTTTTTTCCTTCGTACATTTTGAAATCCGCTGATAGAATTTTATGTTTTTCAGCCGCTTTTTCAAACTCCTTTGTTTTTGCTTCAAGTTCCTGCTCTTTCTTTTGCTTTTGAGAGCTGTATATATTGAGCTGTTGTTCTAAATCTCTCCAAAGTTTTTCATCATTTTCGTTGTAAACCTCTAATTCTTCAATTTCAGCCATTAATTTTTTAAGAATAGTTAGAGCTTCATCGCCTTTTTCATATTTTTCACGTTTTCTTAATACTTCTAACTTTTTTATTTCTTCATCGATTATCTCTAGTTGTTCTCTCAATTCAACTATCTTTTCTTCTAGTTCGTCTAAGCCTTTTTCTTTAACTTCAGCTATAACCTGCTCAATCTCTTTTATCAGCCTATTTGCATCTTCAATACGCGTTTTTAATTTTTCATCTTTAACATCTTGAAATTCAAGTGCTTTCTCCGTTAATCTTGCTATTTCTCTAATCTTCTTTTTAACTGCTGTAATTTTTTCGGTTTCTAAACCAGTTAGTTTATCAGTTACACTTTCATAGAACTCGCTTTCTTTTTTTACATCACGAGCGATCGATAAATTACTGTTTCTGACGATAAAAATGTTGTTGCATTCTGTAGCTGATAATCCTGATAATTTTGGTAAATCTCCTTTTTCAGGAACCTTGTATTCATTACCTTCTTCATCTACTAAAATAACATAGCCTTCTGGATCTTCATTTACCCTCTCTAAATTTTCAAAGTCTTTTCCAGTTTTTTTGAATAAGAGTTTAACTAGCCCATCGATTGTGAGTGTTTTTCCACATTCATTTTTGCCCCAAATTAAATTAAAATCATTGAGTTTAATTTTATTCAAATTTTCTAATGGACCATATCGAATTATTGAAAACTCTTTGATTTTCATATATGTACAACCTCCATCATTGCTTTAATGGTAAGATCCATTAGTTCTTTTTCCTTTTCAGGTGGATAGTTTTTCTCACGGAGTTTTTTCAAGAAGGATTTAAAAAGATCATCTTCAAGAATACGCTGTATGTCTCTTACTTCAAAATTCTTATCGATAACCTTATCGTTTGTAACATCTTTGAGTTGGCTCACCAACTCTTTTTCTGTCATTTTAATTAATTCACTGTTTATATATCCTTTAACTGTCAGTATTACCTTAGCTTGAGGGTGGAGTTGTTGCAGTTTATCTTTCACAATCTCAACAGGATTTAACTTTACAAAAGGGTCTAGATTAATTGTTAATTCAACATAGTGAGGGGTATTAAGTAAGAATTCAAAAGGAGGATTGCCGATCTCAAAAAGGTTTACCTTTCTCTGCCCTGTTTCTTTTTTTGTTATAGAAACTGGTGAACCCGGATAGACAAAGTATTTATTATCTTCAAATTTATTAAAATTAAATTTTGAATGAAAATGTCCTGCAAGAATATAATCAAAGCCCAAGTTTTTAAAGTAAGATAATTTTGCTGGCATGTATCTTTCTTCACCTTCATCTCCAAAATCACTTCGTGAGTAAAATGTGTCGATCAATTCTCCATGAAAAAGCAAAATGTTTGTTTTGGTGGTATCTAATTTAGCAGAAATCGATTTAAGCTTTATGAGAATATCTTCACCAGATATCGGTTCAAAAGGGAAACCCCACATGCATACGTCATTATACTCATATGGCTTATTTAAATCAGTTAATATAACAACGTCTTCTCCAAAATATAAATCTTCTGAAAATGATTTACTGTCATGGTTACCAGGTATAATAATTGTTATGAAATCATTGTTCGAAAAAAGGCCACGGATCTTTGACCTCAACATTTCAGACTTCACATCTTTATCAAAAAGATCTCCACTTATCACAAAAAGGTCTATATTTTCTCTTTTTCCTATATCTATGATGTGCTCTAAACTTTTCCATCTCTCATCTTCATAATCACAAAGATGAACATCAGCAGTATGAAGAATTTTCATTCCAATAACTCACCCCTTAATAACTAAGATAATAGCCAAAGGCACTTAAAGAGAAAAAAGGAGGGCTACCGCCCTGTAACCTGTTATTAATCCAATTTTTATACGCAAACTGTGTGTATTCTTGATTTAGAAGCCCATTTAGGTAGATTTTACAAAATTTTAAGGAACGATCAAAATTTATTCGTTCGAATATATTTTACTATATTTTCCCGGTTGATTCAAAGAAGATTTGAAAAAACATAAGTCTTTAAAAATATTCTTGTGTAAAATTTTAAAAAACTGCTAGACTTTTTAAGTAAATTTCTGTATAATGTTATACACACGTATAACAAAGGGGGAATTTTATGTACTTTTTTGAAAAACTTTCAAAGTTGGTAGGAAATGAAATTAACTTTGTAAATAAGGAAATTAGCGTTAAAGGAAAGGTTTTTCGTGTTGAAGAGAATAAAGATTCGTTTTACGTGTATATATCAGATTATGAATGTTCTTTCTTATGCCAAACTCAGGATAAAATTAAAAAAGGCAAATGGTTTCGCTTCGAAGGTATTTTAGGATATGATGCGGTTATGAACTCTTATTATATCAACGTATTCCAAGTAAAAAAAGCTGTCCCGATTGAAACCTGTGATTTAGCGGTAAATAAAAGGGTTGAACTGCATGCTCACTCAAAGATGAGTTCAAAAAGCTCAATTTTGGATATGAAAGAACTTGTAGATACTGCTACAAGTTATGGTCATCGTGCTGTAGCTATTACTGATAACGAAAATGTGCATATAATCCCGGCCTTTTATCAATATGCTAAACAAAAAAATATAAAACCAATATTTGGTTGCGAATTAAACGTTTTTGATGAGTCAAAAGGTATCATGAAAAATGTGAACGTACTCGTAAAAAATCAAAAAGGCCTAAAAAATCTATATAAAATAATAACTATATCCCACATGAACGTTGTAAACAAAAAAGCAGTCATAACCTTAACCGACCTCATAAAACACAGAGATGGTTTGTTATTAGGTTCTTCACTGGATAGTTTTTTACTGTATTATTATCTAAAAGGTTCGTCAGAAGATAGATTATCTGAGTTAATCTCTTTCTATGACTACATAGAACTCTTTCCCTTAGACTGTTATATAGATTCAAATATAGAAACTTCAAAATTAATTGATTACTCCAAAACTATTTACAATCTCTCAAAAAAATTGAATAAGATCGTTGTTATGTCTGGCGATGTTCGTTATCTAAGAAAAGGAGAACAAGATTATCTAAACGTTATGATACTCGGAACTTCAACCAAAAGTAAACCAAGAAAGCAAACAAATAACGTCAACTATTTCAGAAACACCCAAGAGATGTACGACGAAGCGTATAAGATATTCAAAAAGATAGGAATTGCAAAAGAAATAACAGTAAAAAACACTAGCAAAATTGCAGAAAGTATAGAAGAAGTAGTTCCATTTGATCTTAAGTTAAAGGTACCTAAATTCGAGTCTGCTGATGAAAATTTACGAAAATATGCTTACGAAAATGCAAGAAAGATATACGGAAAAGAGCTTCACCCCCAAATTATTGAAAGAATGGAAAAAGAACTAAATAATATAATCAACAATGGATATGCAGTAATATTTCTGATATCAACTGAGATGGTTAAAGAATCTCTAAGATTTGGATACCCAATAGGTTCTCGTGGATCAGTTGGGTCTTCTTTGATAGCGTTTCTTTTAGGCATAACAGAAGTTAATCCTCTTGCTCCCCATTATTTTTGTAAACATTGTGGATACGTTGAATTCAGTGAAAACCTAAATTTATGTGGCTTTGACCTAGAAAAAAAGTCTTGCCCAAGATGTGGTAAGATTCTATCCTCTGATGGCCATAACATAAGATTTGAAGTGTTTATGGGATACTCAGGAGAAAAGATACCTGATATAGATGTGAACTTTTCTGCAGATATTTTTAACGATATACAACGATATCTAGAAAAAAGATTTGGAAGGGATTACTGTTACAAAGCAGGGACTATAAGTACGATTTCAAGATACAATGCAATGAAAATGGTTAATAAGTACTACAAAAACAAAGAAGTTAGAAATGTGAACTATGCTCATTCTGTCTATATATCAGAAAAGATAAAAGGAACTAAGCTAAATACAGGTCAACATCCATCTGCGATGATCATCATTCCAAGAGAATACGATGTTCACGATTTTACTCCTTACCAATACTCTGCCAACTCTCCAGAAATAGGTATTATTACAACACATTATGACTTTAAGGCATTAGAAAATGATTTACTAAAGATCGATGTTTTATCCCATGATGGGCCAACTTTTTTGAAAATGTTGAAAGATTTAACCGGCTTTGATTATAACGATATACCTATGGATGATGAGCGGGTACTTTCGCTTTTTTCTTCGACAAAGGAGTTGGGAGTAGATCTTTCTGAGATAGAAACTGAAATCGGAACTTTGGGTGTGCCTGAAGTTTGGACACCATTTTCTCACAAGATGCTTATTGAAACTAGGCCAAAGACCTTTTACGATCTATGCAGGACAAACTCATTAGCCCATGGAACCAACATATGGTTTAACAATGCTCGTGAAATTGTTTTAAAAAATACGGCTGATATTAATCAAATCGTCAGTTGTCGAGATGATATCTTAATCATGCTCGAATATTATGGGGTCGATTCTAAATTATCGTTTCGAATAATGGAAAAAGTGAGAAAAGGCAAAGATTTAACTGATGAAGAAATCAGTGCGATTAAAGATTCTAATGCGCCAGAATGGTATCTTGATTCTCTCAGAAAGATACATTATCTCTTTCCAAAGGCTCACGCCGTTGCCTACATGATCATGGCTTATAAAATAGCGTACTACAAGCTATATTATCCCCTAGAGTTTTACAGTGTTTATTTTACCGTTAGGGCAAAATGTTTCGATATAGGTATTGTAATGAGCGAAGAGTTAACTCTTAAATTAATAAAAATACTTTCAAAAAATGAATTCCAGCATAACTATGAACAATCTAACGTCTATTCAACCCTTAAAACAGCATATGAAATGAGAAAAAGAGGATACGATTTTCTAAGACCAGACTTAGATAAAAGTGACACTCATGTGTTCAAAATAGAAGGTGACTGCCTCAGAATCCCACTAACAAAAATAAAAAATATAGGAAATAAAAAGGCAAATAAAATAATTAGGCAAAGACAACAACAAAAAATTATATAAAAATTCAAAATATTTTTCGTCTCCCATAAGTAATATCCGCAAATTAATTTAAGTTTTTGTGAATTTTTATTTAAAAGTATATTTTTTGAAATAATATATTTAGTATTATTATATAGTATTATATAATGTCCTATTTTTTCATACAGGTTCGTGTCAAAAATTGATACGATTCTGTATGAATTTTTCATACAGTTCTGTCTTAAAATTTAATACACCTGTCTGAATTTTTAAGACACATTAGATAAATAAAATTACATAATTTTTTTAAAGTGGTAAATAAAAATCAATATTTATCTATTAAAATAATACTGTTGGGAAATTGTTTTCTTTGTTTATATTTTTAGAGTTTTAGTAGAGATGCGTAAAATTTCGCTTCTCTACCTTTTTAGATTTAATTTACCATATAAAGGGTCGAAGGGGTAATAATTAAACCTCTATTTTTTTCTTACCAATTTTGCCGCTCAGCAGTAAGCAATCCTAAAAATTTCTTATTATTAATATTTAGGTATAGCAAGCCTTATTATATTTTTTATTATTTTCTGTCAAAAAACTAGTCGAAGAAGGGAGGGATGTCTATGAAGAACAATTATCTAACCAACGGTCCTATAACAAAAGCATTGGTAAAATTAGCCTTACCAATAATGGCTACTTCGTTTGTACAAATGACTTATACAATGATGGACATGATTTGGTTAGGAAGAATAGGAAGTAACGCAGTCGCTGCTTCGGGCACAGTTGGATTTTTTACTTGGATTGGTTCGGCTCTTTTTATTTTGTCTAAGATAGCAGTAGAGGTTGGAGTTGCTCAGTCGCTAGGAAAAGATGATATCCACGCTGCAAGAGAATACGTTCGTCATTCGATTCAATTGGATATTATTATTGCCTTAGTGTATACTGCTATTTTAATAATATTCAGAAATAGTATGATAGGCTTTTTTAGAATAGATGATCAAGAAGTTGTTCAAATGGCTCTTGATTATTTAGTTATCATTTCTATTGGATTAATTTTTTATTTTATGAATCCTGTTTTATCCGGTGTTTTCAACGGTGTAGGAGACAGCGTAACACCTTTCAAAGTTAATGTAATTGGTTTGATTATAAATATGATTCTTGACCCGTTAATGATTTTGGGAATAGGACCTTTCCCATACATGGGTATTAAAGGGGCTGCATGGGCAACTGTGATCGCGCAAGCTACTGTTACGATTTTGTTTATTTTTGAGTGCAGAAAACTTTCTTCTCTTTTTAGTGGGTTAAATATATTTAAGCTACCAGAAAAAGAATACTTAAAAAGTATAATAAAATTAGGTCTCCCTGTTTCAATACAAAACATAATATTTGCCTCTATCTCAATGTATTTAACTAGGATAATTGCGCAATGGGGTTACCGAGCTGTAGCTGTACAAAACGTCGGATCTCAAATCGAATCCATTTCTTGGATGACAGCAGGAGGTTTTTCAACTGCTATTTCTACTTTTGTAGGTCAGAATTATGGGGCAGGTAAATGGGATAGAATAAGAGAGGGATACAAGAAAGGATTAATGATCGTTGGAATCATTGGAATCACTGCAACTTTGTTGTTCTTCTTTGTTCCAGAGCCAATAATAAAAATATTTATTCCCCATGAGAAAGAAACAATCGATATCGGCATTAACTATCTAAAAATTCTGAGTCTTTCACAATTCTTTATGGTTGTGGAAATAGCTACTCAAGGAGCTTTCAACGGTTTAGGCAAGACACTTCCACCATCACTTGTTGGAATAATACTTAATGCCTTGCGTATTCCTGGAGCGTTAATATTATCTTCTACTGTTTTGGGATTAAACGGAGTTTGGTGGAGCATTTGTATTAGCAGTATTTTAAAAGGTGTTATTTTATTTATTTGGCTTGCTATAGTTTTAAGGAGTTTCCCTAAAAGCTCCTTGAATGAGGCTTATGAAGAATGCTAAAAAATATAAATAAAAAACGGGAGATTCGGTTTTCTCCCGTTTTATCTTTTTATTTTGCTAAATATTCATCATTCACTCTATCTTGTAAATAAACATTTGTGAACTCGTTTGAAGCATTTTTATACATTTTATAGCCTTCGTCGATACAATCTGAACAAGCATCCCTTGGTATGGTAATTGCAAAAACATTGTAACCCGTATCGCTTCTAGATCTAATCGTATTAACTCCAGAACATTTCTTACATATTTTGAATGTTTGTGTTTGCTGCTCTAGTATGCCATCTGTGTCATAATATATTCTTCTGGTTCTTTCAACCTTTTCCATACCTTTAAAGTCGTTTAACCAAAGATCTTCTTTATTTTTCCATCTCTGATAAACTAATTCAGAAAGATCTTTAATATAGCTTGTAATCTTGTCAGGTTGTTTTAATTCGTGTGCATCATAATCTGGTTCTCTAACGTTGGAATAATCAATACCTGCCATCGCTAAAATAATTCCTAGGTTGATGTACGGAAGTGCACCTTCTATAGAATAACCGCCTTCAAGCACTGCAATATCTGGATTTAACCTATCATTGAGTTTTGCGTATCCTTGTGCTGTAAAATTCATGTTTGTTATGGGATCAGTATAGTGATTATCTTGTCCAGCAGAATTAACTATTATATCAGGCTTATACTCCTCTAAAATTGGCATAACAACATTTTCAAGAACGTATAAAAAGCCTTCTTCACCTGTTCCTGGAGGCAAAGGAATGTTTATATTATACCCATAAGCTCCAGGACCACCAAACTCATCAACAAATCCAGTACCCGGGAACAAAGTTCTACCGTCCTGGTGAAATGAAATAAAAAGTGTGTCTTTATCGTTCCAATAAATGTCTTGAGTTCCGTCTCCATGGTGACAGTCCGTATCGACAATAGCTACTCTTAAGTTGCCAAATTCTTGTCTGATTCTTTCAAGCATTACTGCCTCGATGTTTATTATACAAAATCCTCTATCTCCATAAACGACTCTCTGGGCGTGATGTCCTGGAGGACGAACAAGTGCAAAAGATTTATCAACCTCTTTTTCTAAAACTTTTTTTAAAGAAACTATTGCCCCTCCTGCAGATATTAAATGTGATTGAGTAACTCTTGATTTAACGTTTGGAACACAAAAATGTACTCTTTGAACATCTTTTTCTTCTGCAACTATAGGGTTATAAAAGGTTATACCTTCTATATCTTGAATTCCTTCTTCAAATATTTGATCTTGAGTATACAATAACCTTTCTTCTCTTTCTGGATGAGTCGGACTTATTGCCCAGTCAAATGCAGGAAAAAAGACAAGTCCTAGTTTGTTTTTAGCCTTGATCAATATTATCACCTCTTAAATTGTAAATCAGTCCGGGCTTTATTTGTGCTTTAATACGAATATTCTGACCGCTTGTATAAAACCCACGAACCATATTAAAGCAACTCTCTTCAACTATCTCTGCTTCTATTTCATCTTCTTTTGCCCCTAAGGATCTTGCTGATTCTTTGAGTAGTTCTATGGCCTTTTTTCTTGCCAACTCTAATGAGAACTTTCTATCAACATTTTGATAAATTTCTAGTTCTGGTACAGTCATTATCCCTTTTGCGGTATCTACAAGCATGTTTATCTCGGTAGTTGGTTTTGCAAGAGCTGCCCCTATTGCATTTGCTACAGCATAGTTTTTTGGATAATAACATGGCAAATTAAACTTTTTTTCTAATGTTGGAGCTAAAGCCTTTGCAGGCGCTCCAATAATGTTTATAACCTTTGGCTCGATTTTTTTCCCATAAAGTAATTCTTTAATAGTATAAACAGGTTTTGAGTTTATCTCTGTTAATAATTCATCTACTTTGACTTTAATCATTTCTGCCATTGTTTCTAGAACTAGTTTTGCAGTCTTATCTGAAGACAAATTAAGTTTTTTGCCGAGAGTTTCCATCGCTTCTATTGCCTTTTGTTTGTCTCCTTGGATAATTCCAAGAACAATCATAGCATCGGTTGGTGTAGGCTTAGGACCACCATAACTATATGCCGGCCCCTCTCGTCTTGGACCTATTTTTAGCTTACCATCATTTACAGATATACTACTATCTCCACCAAGACCAATAGAAACACTGTATATAGACCTTACTAAAGTATTGTAATTCTCAATTTTTATTCCTAGTGGCTCAAAAAGTGGAATTCCATCAGCTAGAAAAAATATATCTGTTGTAGTTCCTCCTACATCTAACAATATCGCATCTTGATTTGTTTCTAATAATGCGTTGATTCCCATACAACTAGCTGCAGGACCTGACAGTATTGTTTCAACTGGCTTTTCTTTTGCTGACTTGATGTTCATTGTTCCTCCATCTGCTTTTAGTATATATACTGGAGCTTTTATGTTTTCCTGTTCTAAAGATTTTTTAATGTTAGAAGAAAATTCTTCAAAAGTCTTAAATACTGCAGAATTTAAGAATGAGGTTGCAACTCTTCGAGGGAAATTTAGTTTTCCAGAAACTGTATGTCCCATTGTAATTGTTGAAAAACCTTCTTTTTCTAATATATCTCGAATATCTGTTTCATGTTTTGGATTACGAGGCGAAAATTTAGTCACAACAGCACAACAATCTAAGTTTTTTTCCCTAAATAATCTAACAGCATTATCAATTTCTTCTTTTTTCCAAGGTTCTACCTCTGTTCCTCTATGGTCAATGTATCCACTTATAAAAACATTTTCATCTCCAAAAGCCAAAAAATCATGCGGCAAACCTGGTCCTGATTGAATTATCAATCCAACCGGAGAGGTTGTGTTTTCAACAATAGCGTTAGTACAGACAGTAGTACTTAAGTTAATTCGTTGGATTTTTGAAGTGTCAAAATCTTGAAGAAGTTCAGTTAATGTTGTCCATATTGATTGAAATAAATCATTTCTATCAGTTGGATTTTTTACGCTATTTATAATCTTACCGTTATCAATCAAAACTGCGTCAATATTAGTTCCTCCCATATCTAAACCAACAATCAATTAATTAAAAACCTCCTTTATCGTTTTGTAGTTAAAAGCAGAATTTGGAATAACAAACGAAGTCGCCAGCAGGTCAAATTTCTTAATATAAAACCAAGAAACAAGCAGAAATAATTATCTTTCTATATCTATATCTATTATACCAAAATTACAAAAGTATAATAAAGAATGTTTTTATAATATGTTTTTGTAGAGACGCCCTATATGGGCGTCTCCAAGGTTTTAACATCATTTGAAAATTAAAAACGAGACGCGCGTATAGCACGTCTCTACAATTAATAATTAACGATTGTTATAATAGTTTTAGGTAATAACAAATTGATTAAACATTCTCTCTTTTAGGTTCACGCACCGCTTTTAATCATAATTTAATCTTATAAATCACAAACTATAAGAATATTAATTAATAAATAACAATTTTGTATATTTTTTTCAATTGGGTTATAATATATTAAAAGCAAGTGAATCAACAATAAATGGGGGTGCAAGATGAAAAATCCGTTAATAAGTAATAAATTTAAGAAAGAAGAAACCCAGCTAAATAAGATATTAAATGAGTATCTTGATCTAGTTTATAAAAACCCTATTTTAGACAGTGATAAAATTGCTGAAATAAAAAAAGAGTTTGAAACTCCTTTTAATTTTGTAGCAATTGGAAAAGTAAAATCTGGTAAAAGTAGCTTTTTGAATGCCTTACTAGGAGTCAAAAAAGGTGAAGAAGAGATATTTAAATCAGGTGCTGCATTAGAGACTTCCAAAATTACAATAGCAAGAAAAGGCAATAAAGAGCCTGAAATAGAAAACGATGTAGTAATAATCTACAAAGATATTGAATCTTTAGAAGGAATAGAAATAATAGATACACCTGGAACAGATTCTATTAGGGAAGAACACGAAAAAATTACATATGACTTCTTAGAAAACTGCAATTTAGTTATGTTTGTCTTTGAAGCAAAAAATATATATTCAAAAAGTGAGTGGGGATTGATCACAAAAATTGTTCATCAATTCAAAAAAGACATTATCTTTATTCTTCAACAAAAAGACAGAGCAAAAGAAGAAGAAATCCAAACATCAAAGAAAGAATTAATTGCTAAATGTAATGAGATTGGAATTAAAGATCCCAAGATTTTTGTAACATCTGCGGCTATAGAAATGGAATCTCAAGAAGGAAGTGGGTTTGAAGAAGTTAGAGAATATATTTTTAAAGAAATCGGAAGCCATGAAAAGAAAAGCATGAAGTTAAAAACGATAATCAACAAACTTCGTGATTCTATAACCAACAATGAAAGTATCTTAGAAAAAGAAATAAATACAATAGAAGATTATAGAAAATATTATGAAACACTCAGTATGTTTCTAGAAGACAATTACATGTTTTTAAAAGAAAACATAGAAATTACTATCAGAGATTCTATTATAAGTTATTATTCTATGAAAATGAAAACATTGAAAGATAAAGTTATAAGTTTGTATAAAACTCAAAGCAAAGTGAAAGATTTAGTTGAAGCAGAATTAATACAATTCAGAAAAGACACTAACGATATGTTTAAAGACATAGTAAACAGGAACCTCAATGATATTTTAAAGGAACAAAACAAAAGAATTGAAAAAATGTTTTCTAAAGAAGAAATCGCTCAAAAAGTAAAAGACGAACCTTATTTAAAAATGCAATTGCAAACAGACATAGAAAGATATTTTGAAGACTTTGAACGCTTGATTCAAAGAGAATTGCATAAAGTATTGGATGATGCGTTTAAATCTATTAAATTTAAAAATAAAACCTTGTTTAATAGAATCTACTTAACAAGATCAATCACAAAATCAATTGAAGAAGAAATTTTGCTCCAAGAAGAAAAAATTAAAAACTTGTTGAATGTTTTGATCGACAATTTTTTAAAAGACATGAACACAAAAACAAAGACAAAAATGTTAGAAAGCCATGAAGACATTCAAAATAAGATAGATAACTTAGAAAAATATCAAGAAATAAAAAGAACACTAGACAGTTATATGAAGCAATTAGAAAACATCGAGCAAGCAATTAAATTGTAAAAATGGAGGATTATTTTAGCTGGATGGTTGACAGTCTTAAAAACTTATTTAAAGAATGGAGGTATATAACTCTATTATAACTATTACTTGAATACTCTCAATTTGTAGAAACTTCAAGTCTAAATTACCTTGTAATTTAAAGTTACAAAAATTAACTCATAAGTTTTTTCATTAAGTAATTTTTGTTTTATTCAGTGTTTTTTAATCAAAATTTTTGTATTTTTGTTAAAATTAAAAAATTACAATTAAAAGATGAAGATATTTTTCACTATGTTTCAAAAAATTCTTGTTCCCTTCAAGAAACTACTTAGATATAAAACGGTCCTTAAAAAATGAACTTCAAATCAAGAGCTGCTTTACAGATTCTCTTTATTGGAAAAATTAATTTTCCATGTCACATTTCCCCGAAATTTTAATCCGGGAAATGAAAATCAATTGTAGAGGAGAGATTAAAATGAGATTGTGTTGCCAATTTGAAGCAGAATCAGTTCCTTTACCTTATCAAATGATGTTTGCAAGTCTTATTAAAGAAGCTTTGAAAAATTCTTCAGAAGAATATTTTAATAAGCTTTATTATTACGACCACAATAAAAGAAACAAACAGTCAAAAAACTTTTGCTTTTCTGTGTTTTTAAAAAATTTTGAATTTAAAGATGATCATTTTGTTTTAAAAGATGGATTGAATCTAAACATAAGTTCTCCAGATAAGCTTTTTATAGTGAACTTTTTCAATGGTTTACTAAAAACCAAAAGTTTCAAGTATAAAAATCATTTCATTGAATTGGTAAAAGTTTATCTTCTTCCAGAAAAAAATATCTTTGAAGAAAAGGTTACCTTTAAAACCATGTCTCCCATTCACTTAACTGACAAAAGAAATAGGCCTTTGTCTCCTTACGATGAAAATTTTACAAAAGAATATAACTACCTTGCAGATAAGATATTAGAAAATTATAGAGGAGTGGGATTATTGAAATCTATAGAATTCACACCGATTCAGATGAAAAAAGTAGTTGTTAAAGAAGAAATAAAAGAATTTCAAAGAAATACAGGTAAAGAATATATGTTTCTAGAATCTTACGAGGGTACCTTTTCATTACAAGGCGAAGTTTCAGATTTGAGAGACATTTATTCTCTAGGAGTTTCCCTTCGACGAAGTCAGGGATTCGGTATGATAGAGGTGATATAAATATGTCTATAAAATTTTATTTATCTGAATGGTTTTATAACATGGGGATTGTAGGATTTCTACGGATTCTTAAATTTAATAATGTTGATGAAAGTAAATATACAACAAAAGAAAACTACTTCGAAATTGAAGATGAATTACTTGATAATTTTGCCGAGTATTACTTCAATTATTTTTTTGCTATAAACGATGATAGAGAAAGATTTAAAAGACGTATAAATGAAGCAACCGGCTTGATTGAAAATTACGATAAACCTTCTGAATCCTTTGACCAAAAAGCAAGTGCCGAAAATATTTCTAAAGCAATTAAAAATGTTTATGATTACTTCAAGAAATATGAGAACTCAGTGAAAAATACCAGCTATGTGGATGAATACAATGATTTGTTGAATTCAATAAAAGAAATGAATCGTATAATTAAAAAAGACACAAGTATTGAAACACTAGAAGAAGCAAAATCAATTTTAAATAATTTATTAGATTTTGTTTCTATTGAAGAAATACGAAAAAAACGGGCTGCAAATATAACTCGATCAAATCTAAGTGATTTTTTCGGTCAAGCAAGTTTTCTTAATCCTAGTTTTGCTGGTGCTTACGCGCAAGATTTTATAGAAAAAATGCATAGAGATTATGTCCAACCGGTGAGAGAGAAATATAATCAAGATGCTTCTAAAAAATATAAAAGTAAAACAATATATAACTGTTCATTATGTTCACGCGAGACTAGCGGAAATTACCATTTTGATGAGGCTATGTTTTCGCCAATAGGACTGAGTTTAACAGAAAATAATAATTTTCTTTGGAATGAAGTTACTAAGTTACCAATTTGTGAAGAATGTAGGATTCTTCTAATGTGTACTCCAGTTGGTTGCACTCCACTTGAAAAATATCGTTCAACTATTGACGGAATTGAGTATTACACTGAATATACTTTTGTTAACTTAGACACAGACATAAAAAGTTTGTTTAAAATAAACGAAAATTTTAGGCAACGTTCAAGTTCTTCAAATCCATATAGGGAGCTTATATTTGATATAGTAACTCAAATGGAACAAAAAGCTCTTTGGACTTTGCAGAGTATTTTCTTTGTCGAATTTCAAACTGACAAGAAGAGCACATATTTGCACTATTTCAACATAGCTCCTTTTAAAGCAAAATTTTTTATAGATAAACAGGTACATTATTTATTAGGTCGCATAAAGCCTCATCAATTTCAAATGGATATCATGGAGTACATTTTAACGGATAGAGATTTATATCTGTTAATTTCTGATGAGTTGAGGAACTATCTTAAAAAGGCTGAGGGAAAAAGGGGTGATAGAAGAGTAATTGTAGGAGATCCTGTTTCGTGTTTTAATGCTGTGTGTTTAAGACATTTACTGAACGGATACAAAAGGAGGCAGAAAAAAGTGAGCACCAAAATTATAAATGATGCTTTTGAATATGGAAAAGAACTCAATAGATATTATGTTGCTACAGACTCTGCAAACAAGATTAATTCCATAGGTTACAAAATGTTAAATGCTGTGAAAGTGGGAGACAAAGAAGAATTTTTAGATAATCTTATTAGAACATGTATGAGTATTCAAAAACCTATTCCCGACTTTTTTTTAAATGTACTAACAGAGCAAAGAGCAGATTTTAAGGATATTGCTTTAGCATTTATATGTGGGTTTACTGCTTTGCCAGTTGATGTTGCATCTAAAGAAAAAGTTTCTAATGAGGAGGTTTGACAACCATGGCTAAAGGTTTAACAGCAAGCGTAATATTTCAAGCACAAAGCTTAAATTATGATGAAGGAATAGCCAACATTTCTGTTCTTAAAAAGTTAACTCGAGGAGATGGAACTTTACTTACCTATGCTTCAAGACAGGCTTTAAGATACGATATTGTAAGACTTGGTCACGAAATGTATAATTGGAACTTACAAGTTGTCGATAAATCAAAGGGTACAGTCCAATTTCGTGATGATTTAACAATAAAAGATTCTGTAGAGATGGATTTATTTGGATATATGAAAACTGTAAAGAAAAGTCAGAAAGAAATTGGTGGAGCTGGTACAAGACCAGCAGTGGTGCGTTTGAGTCATGCTATCTCTCTTGAACCATACAGAAGTGATACAGAATTTTTAACTAACAAAGGACTTGCTGACAGGATAAAAGAACACCCTAACATAGCCAACATTGAACAGCATTTAAGCCTATATACATATACCTTTACTATAGATCTAGCTAAGATAGGGGAAGATGGAGAAATTATTTTGGATAATGATGAAAAGGCAGAAAGAGTTAACCAATTTTTGGAGATAATAAAAGTTCTTAATAGAAACATTCGTGGAAGGCAAGAAAACCTTTCTCCAATATTTATAATAGGTGGCATTTATGATTTGGCTTCTCCTTTTTTCTTGGGGAGAATAGGATTAAACATGAAAAATGGATTGTATTATATTCAAGAAGATAAACTTAACAACGCTTTAGAAAAAACGTTAGATAATAACAAAATTAAAGATAAAACATTCGTAGGCATTGCCGATGGCTACTTTGCAAATGATTTTAAAATAAAAGAAATGTTCGGAGAGAGAGCCTTATCAGTAGAAGATTTTTTTGTCAAAATGAAAAATGATGTCAATAGTTTTTATGGAGTGAGCAATACATGAAAGCTTTAAAACTGAATATTTATCAGCAAAATGCTACTTATAAAAAACCTTTTGCTTTTAAGGTGGCAGAGACGTATCCTCTGCCTCCTTACTCTACGGTAAAAGGATTCTTGCATAAGATTATGAAAGCTAAAGAATTTATTCCGATGTCTATTTCCGTTCAAGGAAGCTTTGAAAATATCTGTTTCAATTTACAAAGTATGTATTCGTATAAAAGTAAAAAAAATAAAGCTGTTACTTCTGTACCTTCCTATGTGCATATGTTATACAATGTATATTTGATTATACATGTATTTGCTCAACAAAACATTATTGACGCAATTATTGAGGGAATAAAAGATTCAGAAGAATATTTCAGTTTAGGAAGAAAAGAAGATTTAGTTGTGATAGAGGATGTTAAACAAGTAGATATAGAAGAAATAATTATAGGACGTGGTAAAGCCGAACCTTATGAAATAAAATGTCCTGTTTATATACCAAAAAAACAATTACCCTCTGGTTTGAGCGGCATAAACTACAGACTTAACTGGAAATATACTATACAAAACGAACTAAGAGTATGGGAACGCATCGATACTGTATATGTTGAAAGTGGTAATGTAATAGATTCGGGAACTATTCTTTTAGACGAAGAGAAAGATCTCGTTTTTTTAATGAATGGTGAAGAAAATGATATATGCTAAATCGAATCCACAGGAAACTTTGTATGAACATACCCAAAAACTTTTGGAAAATTTAAAAATATTAAAAACTATGTATGGTTCCAAAATTGAAAATATCCTACCCAGCATGGTTAATAAAGAACTATTTTGGCGTTGCTTATACATAACAGCATTTTATCATGACTTCGGAAAAGCGTATACGCCGTTTCAAAATGTAATTAGAGAAATGATTGGTCAAGAAAAGATTTATAGTCCTTTTAAAAACGATATCCCTCACGGATATCTTTCCCCAGCCTTTTTACCTTTTGAAGAAATGTCAGATCTACTATATAACGACAATGAACTGATAAAAATAATTGTACAGGCAATAGCTTTTCACCATGAAAGAAACGTTATACCCAACAAAAGACATATTCTTGAAGTAATATCCAAAGATTTAGAGCCTCAACTTACCAAAATTAACGAACATATGGGAACTAACATACAAAAACTCGACAAACATTATTTAAATGATATGGAAAATAGAATCACTCAATCTCATAAATATTATCAATTGTATGTATTGATAAAAGGTATTCTTCATCGATTGGATCACGCCTCTTCTGCACACATTGAAGTAGAAGTTGAAAGCAAAGATGCTTTGAATGAAGTAACAGAAAAGCACATAACTTTAAATCTCAATTCAAATTTGAGAGATGTTCAAATCTATACCCGAGATAACTCCCATAAAAATTTGATTATTGTAGCTTCTACCGGGATAGGAAAAACGGAAGCTGCCCTAATGTGGGCTGGTGAAGATAAAACTTTTTTTACCCTTCCTTTAAGAGTTTCTCTAAACTCCTTATATTCTAGAGTGAAAGAGACAATAAACTTTAGTGAAGTAGGACTACTACATTCAACTTCTTTAGATTATCTCGCAGATAAAGGTTATGAAGATGCTTTAGAAATCTATGAACAATCAAGACATTTAGCAAAGAAATTAAATTTTACAACAGTCGATCAAATTTTCCCCTTTGTTTTCAAATATTTAGGTTATGAAAAAATATATGCAACTCTTGCATATTCTAAGATTATAGTAGATGAAATACAAGCATACTCCCCCTCAATGGCTGCAAGCATTATAAAAGGTTTAGAAATGATATACGACCTAAATGGAAAATTTTTGATTATGACAGCTACACTTCCTCGAATATACAAAGATTATCTGATACAAAAAGGAATACCATTTGAAGAGAAACTATTTTTGTCAACTTTAGAAAGGCATTTTGTAACTATAAATGAAAAGTCGATATTAGATGATGTAAATCAAATTATAGAAAAAGCAAAAGAAAGTAAAGTGTTAGTTTTAGCTAACACTGTTGCTAAAGCTGCCAACATTTACAATACAATTAAGAGTAATATACCCCCAGGAGTACATAAAAATGTTAATCTTTTGCATTCGCTTTTTCTTCAACATGACCGTGCTCAAAAAGAAAAAGATATTCAAGCATTTTCTAAAAGTGATGAAGCAGGGGTATGGATTAGCACTCAGATAGTAGAAGCTTCTTTGGATGTTGACTTTGATTACTTATTTACTGAAATGTCAACACTGGATAGTCTTTTTCAACGATTCGGCAGATGTTATCGAAATAGACAATTTGATCTCAATCATCCTAATATTTATATTTATACAAAAAATATAAGTGGAGTTGGCTCTGTATATAACAAAGATATCTGGAATTTTAGTTTAAACTATCTGAGTGAATATAATAATAAATTTGTCACTGAAAGCGATAAAGTACAAATGGTTGACCAACTCTACTCGGAAAATCAATTGAAAGGGACAAAATTTCTAGAAGAATTTAAAAGTTCTTTAAACTTTTTAGATAATATTATTGATTATAATCTAAGCAAAGGAGAAGTACAAAAGATTTTCAGAGACATGAATACAGTAACATGCATACCACTAGAAATTTATTATAAAAATAAACATCTCTTTGATTTATGTGAAAAAGAAAAAGATAAGAAAGCACTTGCAGAGTTGTATAAGGAAATAAGAAAGTTAACCGTAGATGTGCCACTTTATAAGGCAAAGGAATATATCTTAGGTAGACTAAACGGTTACAGACTCGATAATATTTTTTTGCTAGAATGTCGTTATAATGATGAGCAAGGTATAATTTTTAGCCAAAAAGGGGATGATTCTGATAGATATATCCTTTAATGAGAAACACATAAATAACAATGTCGATTCGTTGGAGTTCGACTTTCAAACCTTTAAAGTTCAAGGTATTAAAGTTAATTATTATTACGTATGTAAAAGAAAGTTGTGGTTATTCGATAAGGGAATAAGTATGGAACTTGAAAGTGATGCTGTATTAGAAGGAAAACTAATTCATGAAAATGCTTATCCTAAGGCTCAAACTCGTGAAGTAACGATAGATAATCTGTTAAAGATAGACATAATCGAAGGAGACTATATAAAAGATGTGAAAAAATCAAGCAAGATGCGGCACAGTGATACCATGCAGATAGCATATTATCTATTTTATTTAAAGCAACTGGGAGTGTTGAAAAAAGGTACTATAAACTATGTTAAAGAAAGAAAAATTGAGAAAATAGAACTGACCGAAGATTTAGAAAATGAAATTAAAAATGCTCTATTAGAGATAAATAAAATATTAGATAGTAAAAAGCCACCCCGAAGAGAAAAACTTCCTTATTGTCGGAAATGCGCCTATTATTTATTCTGTTATGTGGAGGAATTAGAGAATGAAACATAATTATTATATTTTTAAAAGTGGACGTTTAAAGAGAAAAGATAATACGGTATTTTTGGAAACAATAGATGAGGAAAGAAAATATTTACCTATTGAAAGTATTGATTCCTTGCACCTTTTTGGTGAAATAGATTTAAATACAAAACTTCTAAACTATTTAACCAGTTATGGAATAATAATTAATTTTTACAACTATTATGGTTACTATTCCGGAAGTTATTATCCACGAAAACAACGGGTATCAGGTTATTTGTTAGTTAATCAAGTTCAGCATTATCTAAATAAAGAAGAAAGATTATTTTTAGCTAAGCAATTTGTAATTTCTGCTGCTTTTCATATGGTTCGTAATTTGAGGCGATACGAAAACACTAAAGAATGTATAGAAGCAATAAATAAGGAGTTGTTAGGTATTGATGAAGTTCCTGGAATACCAGCCTTGATGGGAATAGAAGGAAGAATTAGAAATGTATATTATTCTGCTTTTAACAACATTTTGAAACATGGTTTTCTATTAAATAAAAGAGAAAAGAGACCACCAAATGATCCTGTGAATGTACTAATTTCATTTGGAAACAGCCTTTTATATTCCACAGTTCTTGGAGAAATATATAAAACACAATTAGATCCCACAGTCAGTTATCTTCACGAACCATCTACCAGGCGTTTTTCATTATCTTTAGATTTATCAGAAATTTTTAAACCCTTGATTATTGATTCACTTATATTCTATGTAATTAACAACAAAATATTAAAATTGGAAGATTTTGACAGTAAAGAGGAAATTTGCTTGCTAAGCGAAGAAGGGAAGAAGAAGTTTATTAAAGAATATGAAAAAAAGCTAAGTACAACTATAAAACATAGAAAACTTAAAAGAAGTGTTTCATATAGAAGTTTTATAAAACTGGAATGCTATAAACTTATCAAACACCTTATTGATGATGAGCTATATAAACCTTTAAAAGCTTGGTGGTAAACTATGTATGTGATAATAACTTATGATATTAGTGAAAAAAAAGTAGGCGCTGTTAATAAATTGCTCAAAAAATACTTAACCTGGACACAAAATTCTGTTTTTGAAGGAAATTTGAGTGCGGGCGTTTTGAAGAAATGCTTAATGGAAGTTAGTAGAATAATTGATAAAGAAAAAGATTCAATATATATCTTTACCGTAGAAAGAGAACAAAATATTAAAAAAGAAATAATTGGTATAGAGAAGAATTATGATGATATTATATTATAACGTATATTAATATTAGGGATGCGCAGTAAACCTCTTTCTAAATTAGAACGATTCTTTACTTCATCAATACTGATATACAACATAATTTTTCTAGTGAACCCAAAAATCAATAGAGACTTTACTGCAGAAACGAAAATTATAGCTTAGTATAAAAAGCCCAGGATCAATTAAAAAAGCACTATTGAGGTACTAGGAACAAGAGGGTTTTACCTTAACTATGTGGGATGTAAAGGCATTATCTCTTATTGACTCAGCAGTCAGAACTACGGTTTTACCTTAACTATGTGGGATGTAAAGCAACTCACAAATAAAGACATTTACGATATTGATTTTAGTTTTACCTTAACTATGTGGGATGTAAAGGGGATCAAGCGGCAATAAATGCTCAAAATGCTCTTTCGTTTTACCTTAACTATGTGGGATGTAAAGATAATCTTATTTAGTTGTTAAATAGTTACTTAAAAGTTTTACCTTAACTATGTGGGATGTAAAGCGACTTTCTTCAAGCCATCTTGCCTCAAGCCTTTCTGTTTTACCTTAACTATGTGGGATGTAAAGCTAATATCATCTTGAAGACTCGCAGTGAATAACATCGTTTTACCTTAACTATGTGGGATGTAAAGCAATAAAGAACATATATATAAAGAACATAATAATAAAGTTTTACCTTAACTATGTGGGATGTAAAGGAAGTTTGACATAGCAAACGATGACTGGGTTATTTCGTTTTACCTTAACTATGTGGGATGTAAAGTCTGAAAAAGGTGAAGGGTTAACTTGGGAACAGTATTGTTTTACCTTAACTATGTGGGATGTAAAGTTTTTTATTCCATCCCAAGTCTTTGAAAATACGCTTCGTTTTACCTTAACTATGTGGGATGTAAAGTGAGATAATAGGAACGTACTGTCCTTTTATAAGAGTAAGTTTTACCTTAACTATGTGGGATGTAAAGTAATGAGTTACGAATGGCAATAAAATATGGTTGTAAAGTTTTACCTTAACTATGTGGGATGTAAAGCTTCCTCCATAAGACAAATAATCACTTGAATCTTTAGTTTTACCTTAACTATGTGGGATGTAAAGTTGGTGGGATGATAGAAAGCGCAGCAACAACGTATCGTTTTACCTTAACTATGTGGGATGTAAAGGTTGTTAATGGCTGTGGCTGTGGCTGTGGCTGTGGCGTTTTACCTTAACTATGTGGGATGTAAAGGTTGTTAATGGTTTTGGCTGTGGCTCAGGATACTGGTTTTACCTTAACTATGTGGGATGTAAAGTGGGTATTACAATGGGTTTTAAAAATATAATAAAAGGTTTTACCTTAACTATGTGGGATGTAAAGTCAACTTTGTTTAGGCCTAGCAATTTTGAGGCTTATGTTTTACCTTAACTATGTGGGATGTAAAGGAATTAGCAAAAAGAGTTTTTAGTTTGACAGTTAAGTTTTACCTTAACTATGTGGGATGTAAAGAAACGTTGATGGGAGTTTTCTACATTGAACTTGAAAGTTTTACCTTAACTATGTGGGATGTAAAGGCCGCAACAAGCTCATAAGCTTGCTCTATTACTTCGTTTTACCTTAACTATGTGGGATGTAAAGTGAAGAGATACAGATTAATATGTCTGTAATGTTTTCAGTTTTACCTTAACTATGTGGGATGTAAAGGAGGTTAAAATGAGCGCAGAATTAACCAAAGTTGTAGTTTTACCTTAACTATGTGGGATGTAAAGATTGCATTTGCTGTTACTGAGTTTGCACCAAGTTTCAGTTTTACCTTAACTATGTGGGATGTAAAGTTCAGTACCTCGTATCCTATAGCCATACTTGTTTTCGTTTTACCTTAACTATGTGGGATGTAAAGTACACAACTATTTCTTTCTGTTTTTCACAGTTTTTAAGAGTTTTACCTTAACTATGTGGGATGTAAAGCAAACAATGATAAAGAAAGTTGCAGAAGCTGGAGCTTTGTTTTACCTTAACTATGTGGGATGTAAAGGAAAATCAATTTCTTCTTCCAACTTTTGTTTAACAAAGTTTTACCTTAACTATGTGGGATGTAAAGTCAATAGATCTTGAAGAAGGAATGGCTCAGTATGAGTTTTACCTTAACTATGTGGGATGTAAAGTAAAAAACCGGATCATGAGCAATAAAATCAAACGTAGTTTTACCTTAACTATGTGGGATGTAAAGGAAGTTGTAAAATGGAATGGGAACACCAAAATTGAAGTTTTACCTTAACTATGTGGGATGTAAAGTTATGAAATATAGTATTGATGGCTGAAACATTAGTTGTTTTACCTTAACTATGTGGGATGTAAAGATGTTTCCAACGAGCAGATTGAAGAGGCTTATGACGTTTTACCTTAACTATGTGGGATGTAAAGTCCAAATGTAATTAAACTCAGTTGATTTAATTTTTTCAGTTTTACCTTAACTATGTGGGATGTAAAGCGTTTAAAATCTTTATTTCTAATTTTAATTCTTCAGTTTTACCTTAACTATGTGGGATGTAAAGCTATTCATTAAACTAATCGAGGCAAGGAGGTAATTGTTTTACCTTAACTATGTGGGATGTAAAGCTCTTCTTCTTGTTGTTTTTTTAAATTTTCTTCTCTGTTTTACCTTAACTATGTGGGATGTAAAGATCGATTTCATATATTCAAGCGGTGAAATGCCTGCTAGTTTTACCTTAACTATGTGGGATGTAAAGTTCGTCTGCATCATCGCTCTTAACAGGATGATTTTTAAGTTTTACCTTAACTATGTGGGATGTAAAGTTTGACAATAATAAATCAAATAACACCGCACCTTCAGTTTTACCTTAACTATGTGGGATGTAAAGCTTTTAATGCGAAACATTGCTTCTTGAAACTTATGAGTGTTTTACCTTAACTATGTGGGATGTAAAGTCGTACGTATAAGGGAAAACTTCTTTAAATTTTTCGTTTTACCTTAACTATGTGGGATGTAAAGTCAAATCCATTATTAAGCCATCTTCCTCATACGGAGTTTTACCTTAACTATGTGGGATGTAAAGGTATATCTTGCTTTTTTATATAATGCAGGTATAAAGTTTTACCTTAACTATGTGGGATGTAAAGTGAAATTAATTCAATGTCCATGTCATCTCGTATCTCGTTTTACCTTAACTATGTGGGATGTAAAGTAATTTCAATTGCAAATAATCTTCAAATTCAAACTCGTTTTACCTTAACTATGTGGGATGTAAAGTCTGTATTATTCAGAATATTTTCAAGTTCTTTATTAGTTTTACCTTAACTATGTGGGATGTAAAGAAATTCTGTAAAACTATAACCGAACTATTTATTAAAGTTTTACCTTAACTATGTGGGATGTAAAGCTTCATCAACGCTAATGAGATGGTCAGGACGATACAGTTTTACCTTAACTATGTGGGATGTAAAGAAGAAATGTAAAATACGATGATTATGATCTTTTCAACAGTTTTACCTTAACTATGTGGGATGTAAAGTGAAATTAATTCAATGTCCATGTCATCTCGTATCTCGTTTTACCTTAACTATGTGGGATGTAAAGTAATTTCAATTGCAAATAATCTTCAAATTCAAACTCGTTTTACCTTAACTATGTGGGATGTAAAGTCTGTATTATTCAGAATATTTTCAAGTTCTTTATTAGTTTTACCTTAACTATGTGGGATTTTAAACGGTAAAATAAAAAGAACATATAATAATATATGGAAAAGGCATTTACCAATAGATAAAGACATTCCTAATTTATTTCTTATATTTTCTACCACTATAACTCATTTTGTAATATGCAAAATTCCTGCACAGTGAGAAATTGGTATGAAGTGAATATTATCTTGATAGAAAAATTCTTTGATTTCATCAAAAATGATGTATGTTTCTTCGTCATCCCAATATTTAGAGTAGTCTTTTTTACATTTTTCTAATAATGTTCTTGTTTTAAAGGCTATATCGCCTATAATAATTTCTCCATCTTCACAGAGGAGTTCTTTCAGTTTATTAATAAACTGCACTTTGTAATTATCTTCTAAGTGGTGCATTGCATATGTACTAATTATATAGTCAAATTTGTTGTTCTCAATTTCTTGAGGAAGACCTTTAGAAAAATCATATTGAAATAGTTTGGCTAAAGGCATTTTGTCTTGTGCAATTTCTATCATTTTTTTAGAAAAGTCAACACCATATATTTCATAGCCTTCATCATAAAGTTTTTTTATTAGCGTTCCTGTGCCAAATCCTATATCTAATACGCTTGCCTTTTCTTTTTTGTGAATTATATTGTAGATTGTGTTTAGAAGATTATTGTATCCAGCAAAGGGGAATTCGTTATTATCGCTACTTATTTGAACACTTTTATCGTATTCTTCTGCCCATAAGTCAAATTTTTTGCTGTCCAAAGTAGTGACCTCCAATTGTATTATATGCACTCAGTTTAGAAATTTTAAACCCTTATTAATTATATATATGTTTTAGAATTAAACTTTTTACAAAATACTTTTTTAACTTTTTCGGTACTTGTACCAAAGGAGGGAGAGGGCTCCGCCCTAGACCCGTTATAACTTCAAAATGCTATCTTGATAAAAATCTTTATTTCTAAGTTGGTACTTGTACCAAAGGAGGGAGAGGGCTCTGCCCTAGACCCGTTATAAATTCAAAATGCTATCTTGATAAAAATCCTCATTTCTAAGTCGGTACTTGTACCAAAGGAGGGAGAGGGCTCTGCCCTAGACCCGTTATAAATTCAAAATGCTATCTTGATAAAAATCTTTATTTCTAAATCGGTACTTGTACCAAAGGAGGGAGAGGGCTCCGCCCTAGACCCGTTATAACTTCAAAATGCTATCTTGATAAAAATCTTTATTTCTAAATTGGTACTTGTACCAAAGGAGGGAGCGGGCTCCGCCCTAGACCCGTTATAAATTCAAAATGCTATCTTGATAAAAATCTTTATTTCTAAGTTGGTACTTGTACCAAAGGAGGGAGAGGGCTCCGCCCTAGACCCGTTATAAATTCAAAATGCTATCTTTAGAAAAATCTTCATTTCTAAAATCCCTGTATTATAAAATTTTGTGGCTAATGAGAGAGGTAACGTTCTTTTTGTGTAATTCTCTTTTAATTCAGTCTTTTATGTGGTCGATATGGCAAAATTATATCATTTAGTGGTTATAAAATGAAATTGACAAAGAATTTGTAATAGAGTATAATGGGACTAATGTTAATTGTTCTGAAAATAAGAGATAATGGGAGTGAGAAAAATTAAGAAGTTTGCTTTTGTGGGTGGTTTGTTGATAGACGGTACTGGAAAAGATCCAGTTAGTAATTCTTTGGTACTTGTTGAAGATAAAAAAGTTAAGTATGCTGGTAAAATGAAGGAGTTTGAAGGAGATTATGAGAGAATAGATATTACTGGTAAGACTATCATGCCTGGTTTAATTGATAGTCATCTTCATTTTAGTGGGAACCTAACTGATAATGATTCAGATTGGGTGCTTGAACCAGTTACTCAAAAAACGATTGTTGCAGTTGCTCAAGCTCGTGAAGCCTTAGAGCACGGTTTAACTTCTGTGGGAGAAATTTCAAGGTTTGGAATTCATCTTAGAAACATGATTGAAGCTGGTATTATTCCTGGTCCTCGAATAGTTGCAACTGGTCTTGGTTTTTGTAGGACATCTGGACATGGAGATTCTCACAAGTTGCCTTTAGAATATAATGATGCTTCTCATCCTTGGGCTGAGAGGGTAGATGGACCTTGGGATCTTCGAAAGGCTGTAAGAAGGAGACTTCGTGAAGGTCCTGATGCAATTAAAATTTGGTCTACGGGTGGAGGAATATGGCGTCTTGATGCAAAAGCTGATCTTCACTATACAATGGAAGAGATTCAAGCAGTTGTTGATGAAGCAAATATGGTAGGTCTTCCTGTGTGGTCACATGCTGAAGGTTATGAAGGGGCGTTAAATTCTTGTAAGGCAGGGGTATCTGCCATCATTCATGGGCAAGAATTAAATGAAGCATGCCTTGAAATAATGAAAGAAAAAGATATTTCATTTTGCCCTACCTTGCAATTTTTCTATGAATGGTTTAGCGTGTATGAACCTCCTTACAGGCCAATTCTTGATAAGTATCCGGGACAAACTGTTGCGGAAAAAGAGTTAAATCGTATTATTGACAATCTACAAAATGCTAATAAAAAAGGTATTAGAATCACTGTAGGGTCTGATTCTTTTTGTAGTAGCTTAACCCCTTATGGAAGATATGCCATTACTGAAATATATACGCTTAATACAGCAGGTTTAACAGAGATGGAGGCTATATTGGCTGCAACTAAAAATGGAGCAGAAATGCTTAAAATAGATAATATAACTGGAACTCTTGAAGAAGGAAAGTTTGCAGATTTACTGGTTCTTTCTGATAATCCTTTGGAAGATATACACAATATTGATGTTGAAAAGATGCAGGTTATTATGAAAGAAGGAGAATTTGTTAAAAATTTTTTGTAATATTCCTTGCGTTTGTTTTGTATATTTATTATGTTGATTATTCTTTCTCTTAATATCTCTTTTTTATTGTTTCTTTTTCTGAAAGTCCTATATAGGATTTTCAGATTTTTATTATAATTCTTAAATTACTTACGTTTATTATTAAAAAATTCTTTTTTAAATTTGTTATAAATGGTATCATTAAGATAAAGAAAAGATTAATTTAATTATATGTTTAGAGGAGGATGTTTGAGTGAGGACAAATAGAGATAGACTGGTCATGATTTCTGTACAAGGTACTGTTTCTAATCCTGAACATACTGGAAGGCATTCTGTTTCTCATGATGGAGAGCCTTTTATGGTACCAGGAACTGGTGGTATTACATACAACGTTAGGGTTGGCGACTCTGCTTTTGGTTGGGAAGTTGATCATGTCGAGCCTGGTGTTTCTACGTTGTTAGATCAGAAAGATAGAAATTCACCACAAAATAGAGGTTACCATTTTTATTCATGCGTTGGTAATGAAGCAAAGGTTGTTACAGGGGATGCAAAAGGGGCAAAAGGGGTTGTTACTGGGCATCATGGTGGTGCAGAACATATTCTTATTGATTTTTCTGAAGACGTTTTGGATAAATTAACTCTTGACGATAAGTTTTTAATTAAAGGGTTTGGTCAAGGTTTGAAATTATTAGATTATCCAGATGTACATGTGTATAATTTAGATCCAAACCTTTTAGAAAAGATGGATGTGATTGAAAAGAATGGAGAATTACATGTTCCTGTTGTTGCGGTTGTTCCTCCTTTTTTAATGGGATCAGGGATAGGTTCTACAACTATGGGAACTGGGGATTATGATATTATGACGGCTGATTATGATGCTTTAAAAGAGTATGGCTTGACTGGGTTAAGGTTTGGGGATTTGGTATATATTCAAGACCATGACAATTCCTACGGTAGATGTTATAGAAAAGGTGCCGCTTCAATTGGTGTGATTATACACAGTGATTGTAAGCTAGCAGGGCATGGACCAGGAGTTACGATTTTAATGACATGTGCTAAAGGAATCTTAAAGCCTATTATTTCACAAGATGCTAATATAGCAAAAATACTTAAGATTGGTAGATTTGAAGAGAAGTAAAAACTATAAATTTCAAATGGAGGTTAATATGTTTGAAATTTCAGACAAGATTCAAATAGCTAAGGATACTTTTAGTGTTTGGGTTGAGGCACCTAAGATTGTAGAGAATGCAAAACCAGGACAATTTGTTATTGTTATGGGGGAGGAAGATGGAGAAAGAATACCTTTGACAATAGCAGATACAAAAGGTAGTAAAATCAGGCTTATTTTCCAGGTTGTGGGTAAAAGTACCAAAAAAATGGCTGAATTAGAAAATGGACAGAGCTATGCTCATGTAGTAGGACCTCTAGGAAAGCCTTCAGAAATAGATTATTATGGGACTGTTTTGCTGATAGGTGGTGGAATTGGTATTGCCCCAATTTACCCAATTTTAAAGGCTTTAAAACAAGCTGGAAACAAGGTTATTGCTATTTTGGGAGCTAGAACCTCAAATTTATTGATTTTAGAAGATGAATTTCAAGAAATTACTGATAGAGTAATTATTACCACTGATGATGGTTCTAAAGGAATGAAGGGATTAGTAACCGATGCTATGAAATTGTTAGCTCAAGAAGGTGAAAAGGTAGATAGAGCTTGGGCTATTGGTCCTGTAATTATGATGAAATATGCTACTTTAACGGCTCAGGAATTAGGTTATCCGATAACAGTGTCTTTGAACCCTATAATGGTTGATGGGACAGGAATGTGTGGAGGGTGTAGGGTTACTATAGCCGGTAGCGTTAAATTTGCTTGTGTAGACGGGCCTGAGTTCGATGGAGAGTTAGTTAACTGGGATGAACTGTTAAATAGGTTGGGTCAATACAAAGAGGAAGAGAAAAGGGCTCTGCAAGAAACCAAGAAAAAGAAACCTAAGAATATTTTGAAAAATAAGGTGCCTGTTCGAAAACAACCTCCAGAAGAAAGAAGAAGAAACTTTCAAGAGGTTTCATTTGGTTACTGTTTAGAGGAAGCGCTTATGGAGGCAGAAAGGTGTTTGCAGTGTAAGAATGCCCCATGTATCGAAGGATGTCCTGTAGGGGTTGATATTCCTGGCTTTATCCGTGCGTTATTAGAGGGTGATCTTTCAAGGTCAGCTGAAATTTTAAAATCTTACAATAATCTTCCTTCAATATGTGGAAGGGTATGTCCACAAGAAAATCAATGTGAAGGGGTATGTACACTGGGTAAATCTAAGGTGTTTGAACCAGTTGCTATCGGCAGACTTGAGAGGTTTGTTGGAGATTGGGATATGGTTCAAAAAAGGCAAGAGGTAAGAGAAGAACTTTCAAACAGTGAAATTAAAGGTAAAGTTGCTGTTGTAGGTTCTGGTCCTTCTGGTTTGACAGTGGCTGCTGATTTGGCAAAGATGGGATATTACGTTAAGATATTTGAAGCTTTGCACAAACCTGGCGGAGTTTTGATGTATGGAATTCCTGAATTTAGGCTTCCAAAAAGGATTGTATATGAAGAGATTGAATATGTTAAATCCTTGGGGGTAGAAATTCAAACGGATGTTGTTGTAGGAAAGACTGTAACAATAGACGAATTGAGAAAGGAATATGATGCAATTTATATCGCTACAGGAGCTGGAACTCCTAAGTTTTTAAACATCCCGGGAGAGAATCTAAACGGTGTTTATTCATCTAGTGAGTTTTTAACTAGGGTTAATTTGATGAAAGCTTATGAATTCCCATATTATGATACGCCTGTAAAAATGGGGAAGAATGTAGTTGTTGTTGGCGGAGGTAACGTTGCTATGGATGCTTCTCGTTCTGCATTGAGGTTAGGTGCAGACAAAGTTACGGTTGTTTATCGTAGAACAGAAAATGAGATGCCAGCTAGAAGAGAAGAGTATGAAAATGCAGTTGAGGAAGGAATTGAGTTTATGTGGCTCACTAACCCTGTTGAATGTATTGGAGATGATAGGGGTAATTTGGTGGGTGTTGTTTGCCAAAAGATGGAACTTGGAGAACCTGATGCTTCTGGTAGAAGAAGACCTACACCGGTGAAAAATAGTAACTTCACCATTACCTGTGACATGTTTATAGTAGCAATTGGACAAGAAGCAAACAGGGTTTTGTTAGACAATTTCACTGAACTTGAGTTGAATAAATGGGGTTATATAAAAGCAGATCCAGAAACTGGAGCAACCTCTGTAGAAGGGGTTTATGCAGGTGGAGATATAGTTACAGGTGCCGCTACTGTTATAGAGGCGATGGGGGCTGGTAAGAAGGCTGCTAAAGCTATTGATGAATATGTATTCTCTAGAATCAAGGAGAGGAAGAGTTAATGGATTTTGAGCTAGCACGTAAGAGAATGGTTCATGAACAGCTTGAACTAAGAGGGATAACTGATAGGAAGGTTTTGGATGCTTTTCTAAAAGTGGAGAGGCATCTTTTTGTGCCTGAGAATGTTAAAGAGTACGCATATGAAGATTGTCCTTTACCCATCGGGGAGGGGCAGACTATTTCTCAACCGTATATGATCGCTTTAATGTTGCAACATTTGAATTTAGAAGAAAATGATGTTGTTTTGGAAATTGGTACAGGGTCTGGTTATCAAACAGCATTATTAGCTGAAATAGTCAAATTTGTGTATTCGATAGAAAGGAGTGAAACTTTAGCTAAAAGGGCTAAAGAAATACTCGAAGACTTGGATTACATGAATATAAAAATTTATGTTGGAGACGGAACAAAAGGATGGCCAGAAGAGGATATTAGTTTTGATAAAATTATCGTTTCTGCAGGGGCACCTGATGTCCCTGAACCATTATTTAATCAATTAAAAGTTGGCGGAAGAATGGTTATTCCAGTAGGGTCAAGACATTATCAAACTTTATTGATAGTTACTAAAATGGAAGATTTAAGTATGAAAAAGGAATTTGCAGGAGGATGTACTTTTGTTCCACTTGTTGGCGAGTATGGCTGGAGTGGATAGGATGTAATGCTGTTTAGACCAACCCCCTTCAAGAACAAATAAGATCCTTGAAGGGGAATTTACACAATTTTATTTGTAGAAAGATGCGATATTATTACTCTTGCGAAATCTGTTCTGCAACAGTGAAGGTAATGGTTCCGATTTTCTTTGCTTCTCTAAAATATTTGAGATCAGAAACACTATCTGGTTCGACAGTAAGAGTATGTACAGCTGGTTCCTCAGTAGTAGGGGCGCCTTTGATTGAATTTCCTGCAAGAAGATCATTTCCATCGTACAAAAGTTTCAGAGTTTTGTCTAAGAAATTGTTTGCATCAGCAGTAAATACTGCTGTAATCTCATAGTTAACATTGGTATCAATGCTTAAAGTAAAGGTTGAAGGATCCGCACTTACAGTACCTAATAAAGTACCCCCTTGTAGAGTTGCTGAATAAGTTAACGTAACTTCTGTAGGACTGAGATCTACAGTTGCCCAAGGTTCGCCTTCTGCATTAACTGTTAATTCATTTCCAGGATTCCAGTCTGTTATTAATTGTCCAAAAACAAATCCTGCCATACACAAAATCGTTGTGATAATAAAAACAGATAGATACTTTTTCATTTACGATTCACCTCCCAAGTTTTTTTGGTACTTCAAAGTTTTTTAGAACTAAATACTGAGAGTTGATCATTTCTATTGCTATACGTCTTTTTATAATCTGTTTTATGAAATTAAAGGCATAAATTAAAAGAGAAAAATATTAATAGGTATATTCTATTATGTAATATATACATTTATTTATGAATAACTTTAAGTTACAGTATTTAGAATATTATGTTAATAATATAAATATTTATGTCGTTTTTATAAATTATTTATTATTTGTTTACGATATTCTTTGAATAGGTAATTATTTTAATTCGATGTATATATTAATAAACATGTTGTTTACTTACTTTCAACTTGCTATTTGTAATAAATTTAGATATAATCTAAATAATTGCTTTTTTATTATAAAAATACAGGAGAGCTTTAATATTGAAAAAACGTCATCCTATGGTTGATACCTTAATAAATTTAAAAGGTAATCCAAAAGTTTGTGTACTAACTGAGCCTTTATGGGGTATACCGTATAATTTATATTTGCCATATGCTTCAATATACATGCATTCGTTAGGTCTAGGAGATGTGCAGATTGGCATTATAACGAGTATAGGATTGGTTTTTCAGATTTTATTTGCCTTGTTGAGTGGAGCGATTACTGATAAACTAGGCAGAAGGAAAACAACTTTTATATTTGATATTATAGCCTGGAGTATTCCGTGTTTAATTTGGGCTTTTGCAAAAAGCTTTACGTATTTTTTAATAGCTGCTATAATCAATAGTGTTCATAGGGTAACTGCTAATTCTTGGATGTGTTTAATGGTTGAGGATGCACAAGAAGAAAAGTTAGTACATATTTATTCTTGGGTGCATATTTCAGGATTAATAGCCGCTTTTTTTGCACCTATTGCAGGAGTATTTGTGGGAAAGTTTAGTGTTGTACCTGCTGTAAGGATTTTGTATTTAATCGCTTTTGTTATGATGACGCTAAAATTTGTTATTTTGTATATATTTTCACGTGAAACTAAACAAGGTCAACGAAGAATAGAAGAAACAAAAGATGAAAGTGTATTTTCATTGTTGAAGCAATACGGCGATGTATTCAAAATTATTAAAAATTCTCCTGAAACGTTGTTAGCTTTTGGAATATTGTTGGTTATGAGTATAGTTAATATGATAAATAATACATTTTGGCCTCTTTTTATTACAGAAAAAGTAGGTATTCCTGTTCAAAATGTGTCGTTGTTTCATCTTTTGCGATCTGCAACCGTTTTGGTTCTTTTTTTCATTGTGGTTCCAAAAATTAATGTTGAACGGTTTAAGTATCCACTTTTAACAGGATTTGGAACCTTTGTGGTTAGTCAATTATTGTTAATTAGCACTCCTTTCAAAGGGTATGCAATTTTAGTTATCAGTACGTTATTAGAAGCGCTCAGTTTATCTCTTATTAATCCTCTTACAGACTCACTTACAGTTATTACTGTTGATCCAAAAGAGCGAGCAAGGATTATGGCAATCTTACATGTGATCATGATCGGCTTAACTTCGCCTTTTGGATGGATAGCGGGACTTCTTTCTGAGAAATGGCGTGGGTTACCTTTTGTAGTAAATTTAATACTTTTTGTTATTGGCGCAATTTTCACTTACTATTTAGCTATCGTTCTTGAAAGAAAAAATCACAAAGAAGTGAAGTTTAGCGAAGAATCGTTGAAATGAATCAGGATTTTTAAAAATCCCTAATTTGAGAAATAACATATTTTAAGAGGAGGAGATTAATATGTCGAATTCAAGTGAAGAGGCTTCTCCCAAACCAAGGTTAGGTTTTCTTTTAAGGAATGCAAGATTGTTGTCGAAAATGAAGAAGGTAGATAAAGAAGAGATAGAAAAATTTGTTAATTCTATCGAACGTTTCAATCGTTGTGTTGTCCCAGATTTTGAAGAAACCGGTGGACCAATGGAAGAAGGCATGATTTATTTAATGTTTAATTCTGAAAATGGTATGATGCCTATAGACAGTGTTTTTAGACTGTTCTGGGTCAATTCTCCTCAGCTTCGATTTTCATTTTTAGATTCTTTTTTCATTTCAACGAAATTTACATCTGGAAGATGGGAGAAAAAATTTTCTAAAGCTATTTTCCAGACGTCGAAACACAAATTTCATCAGGAAGTACATGTCGAAGAATTTGAAATGATATTTGATGGTGAGATTACTACAGGATATTCCATGTATTTCGTTGATAGAAAAAATAATATTTCTGGTCATCTTAAATATGATCCATTAGAAGATGGCGTGATTACATACTTTAACGGTAAGATGGCACTAACTCCTTCTATTGCTCAAAAGGCATACGATATCTTTGCTATTAAGGTGACTGGAGAAATAGAAGTTCAAGGAAAAGAAATTGAAATAAAAGATGGTCGGGGTATTGTTGAACACAGTCTTGGTATATTTTCTGGATTTAACATTCATTGTTGGAGATGGTTGAATTTGCAATTCCCAGAGGGTGCTCTTCATCTTTTCCATCATCCTATTACAATGGGAAAAGAGGGGATAATAGAAGCTGGGGAAGGAGCTGCCTTAATGGAAGGAAAATGGTACCATTTTTTGCGCGATGAGTTTAAAATCGAAGAAATAGAATATGTACATGATGAAACAATTAATACGGAAATACCCGTGAAGTGGAGAGTTGTTGGTGAACCTTTTGATTTTATTGTAAAAAAGAAAGCTCATCTTTCATGGGGAGGTAATATAGGTCCAACTAATGAGTATATAGCTAATTATGTACTTGAAGCAGATGGAAAATGGAAAGGGAAAGAAACTAAAGGTAGTGGTACAATGGAATATCTGTTTCACGTTTAGATATTTTTAATTTTGCTGGATATAGAATTTTTCATATTAAACATAAAAAAGTCGCGTATTTTGAGATAAATAAATTTATATAATATGAATTTTAGTTTTAAAACAATAAAAATGAAAGTATCTTTTTCAACTCATTTTCTCGAGATTCCCAAATATCCATAAAATAAAGAAATTGAAGGGTTTTTTGAAAGAAGGAAAAAATTAATGTAATATAAAATATGGGGAAAAAAGTGAGGCGAGAAGATTATGAATGAAAAGTCTTATCGTAAAACACGCCCTCTTCTGTATGCCTTAGGAATGCTTGGTACGATGATTCCAGGCCGCATGATAGATACTTTTTTAGTGTTTTTTTACAATATTGAGTTGGGAATACCTTTAGCTAAGATTTCATTAATTACACTTTTTGCTACCATATGGGATGCTGTTAATGATCCTCTTTTTGGATATCTTTCCGATCGTACCCGAACAAAAATAGGAAGACGAAAACCTTGGATGATCGTAGGAATGCCTTTGTTTTGTTTATCTTACATTATGTTGTTTTCTCCACATAAACTTGTTCAAAACACTACTTCCCTGATTGTTTATTTTGCATTTTTTTCTATTCTTACAGAAACTTTAAGAACTATTATAGATGTTAATTACTATGCTCTTTTTCCAGAATTATTTATTGAGGAAAAATCTCGCACGCATGTTAATGCTTTAAGACAAGCTTTTCAAATTGCTGGCATGATAATTGGAGTAACGCTAGCTCCTATAATGATTCAAGCATACGGTTATACAATAACCGCCACTTTCATGGTCTTAATAGGGATGTTTTTTTACGCAATTGCTACTTTTTCTTCCCATGAAAGACCTGAATATACGGAGAGTCAGATCCCCTCTTTAAAAGAAACTCTAAAAGCAGTGGGAAAGAATAAAAATTTTTGGGCAGTGGGTTTCTCTAACTTCTTTTTTCAAGCTTCATCTGCCCTTTTATTGCTCAGTATCCCTTATTTTGTAAAATATGCATTAGAACTAAGTGAAGGGAATGCAGCATTTTTAACTGCCGCGGTTTTTGTTTCGGCAATTCCTGCTATGTTTTTATGGACATGGCTAATTAACAAGTTCGGATCGTTGAAAACTTGGAGGGTTTCATTGATTTTTCTCGGGATATCACTTGTTCCGTTTCTTTTTGTGCGCACATTAATTGTGTCTATGGTGGCTGGGATTTTTACTGGAGTTGTATTAGCTGGTGTCATTATTAATATAGATCTTGTCTTTTCTAAAGTTATAGATATTGATTCAAAGATTTCAAACCTTAGAAGAGAAGGTATGTATTTTAGTGCCCTTCAATTTATTGTCCATTTATCAGGATTAGCAAAAAGCTTGGTTTTGCTATTAATTGCGGCGATATTTGGTTTTGTTGATGCAAATAATCCAGGGGCTCATCCAGATATTGCATCTCGTTTCATGTTATCTTTCTTCCCTGCAATTTTAATGCTTATTGCCTTTATTATCTCTTTTTTTGTAGATTTCAATGATTCAGAAGTACAAGATTTAGATAATGAGACTTCTTCTTAGAATAAGATTTTATAATTTTATAAAATTAAAGTAAAAATTCCCTGCTTGAGCAGGGAATAATTTTAAATATGAATAATTAGATATTAAAAAGGAAAAGTGATTTCTGGAACTTCAAAAGATCCTACTAACGAGGGTTCTGAGGGTACTTCTAATATTCCTTGTTTTATAAGGGCGTTTAAATATTCAATTTCTGCAAAAAATCTCCAAGGAGCCATGCTTCTTGTGTATTTCATTGGTGTTATACTGACCCCATCTTCTTTCAGGCCTAATCTGTGCAACCCTGAATCAAATGTTCTACCTGAAAGAGCACTCTGAATCCCTTCAAATGCAGCGGTATCTACTCTTTTCATCGCAGAGGTTAAAACATATCCTGGTGCCATATAGTCTTGATCAACATCAACACCCATTGCAAAATATCCTCTTCCTACTTCGTAATATTTATCAATTATTTTTTCCAAAGGAGCATTTGTTGGTAAACCATAAAGTGAAGCTCCTTTTTCATGTGCTGCGCTTATTACGCCATTCCCAGTTGGGCCTGCCGCGTGAAATACTATGTCTACACCTTGTTCCATTTGAGTTAAAGCCATGTTTTTTCCTAAAGCAGGATCATTAAATGTATTCGCGTATCCGGAGATAACTTCAATATTTTCATTGTATATTTCGTTGTATACTTTTACACCAGCCAGATAACCAGCTTCAAATTTTGTTACAGCTGGTACCGCCACACCACCTACAAATCCAACTTTTCCAGTCTGAGTAGTCATTGCGGCCAAATATCCTGCGGCAAAACTTGATTCATGTTCATTAAATACGTAACAGGCAACGTTTGCAGGTATGATTTGCCCAGGAGAAGGTTCTATATCTATTCCAATGAATTTTACATCTGGAAATTGAGGAGCTATGTTAAAAAGTACATCAGTCATCATGAATCCAACCGCAATAACTACATCAGAGCTCTTCGCAGCACTGCTTAAGTTTGGGAGATAATCTGTTTGTTCTTTCGAAACAAGTACATCAATTTCTATGCCTAGTTCATCTCTTGCTCTTAATACTCCTTGCCAAGTTCCGTCGTTAAAAGATTTGTCACCCATTCCTCCTACGTCTGTTACCATAGTAGCTTTGAATGCAAAAGACATTGAAAATAGCATGAAAACAGCCAACACTACAGTAATCAACTTTTTCATGTTACTAGCCTCCTTCTTCGTTTTAGGTGTTTTATTCAAAGCGGTTATTGGGCTGTTACCCTATAACCCGCTTGAATTAATTGTTTAGTTTAATTCTTAGCATGTAAGACGCTCGTGTAGAGCGTGTCTACTGTTTTTTGGTTCATAGACGTCCGTGAAGGTCATTTTTACAATTTGATGTATCATTTCATTTTTTCGTATTCTTCGGCAACTTCTATGAAGAATGTATCTAGATCTTCATTTACTATAAATGCAAGTTTATTTTGAGGTAAGTATGAGGTTGAGACAGTTCCCTTTGTTACTACAATTATTTTTCCTTGAGTAAGAGAAGGTAAAAAAGCAGCTGGCATAACAGTTAATGATGAGCCAAGGACAAGTACTAAGTCTGAACGTGACATTATTTTTTCTGAAACACCTAGGTATTTTACGGGTTCTCCAAAAAAGACGATATCAGGTTTTATAGTTCCACCACATATATCGCATTTTGGTATAGTTTCTCCATGCATTTTTTGAATAAGTTCTTGCTGTGAATAGTATTCCCCACATTTTATGCAATAGTTATCCCAACAACCTCCGTGTATTTCATACACTTTTTTTGAGCCGGCTTTTTGGTGTAAAGAATCAATATTTTGAGTTATAATTCCCTCGATTTTTCCTTCTTCTTCCAATTTTACTAAAAATTTATGTGTGAAAGTTGGCTCTGCTTGTTCAATCATGTCTAAAAAAGTTCTGTGAAATTTGTAGAATAATGAAGAGTCTTCATAGAAGTAGCTTATATCAAATATGCTCTCAGGATCTTCAATATTAGCTTTTGTATATATACCATTGGGCCCACGGAAGTCAGGTATGCCAGCATTAGTAGACATACCTGCTCCGCTTAAAACTGCGATCTTTTTTGATATGTAAATAAATTTCGCACATTTTTTTGCTAAATCAGACATTTGTTTTTTATTCACCTCTATATTTACTTGTATATTTACTTGCTTTTTGTTAAATGCGGTGTTATTTCTTGCTCGACGTTATTCTCTTTGTTAGCTTTTAAATAGTTTAGAAGAGTTTTTGCTGCAATCATGGGTCCTTCTTCTTCGAAACCATTTATTCCTAATTGTGTTCGTAACGTTCCAACTTTTACACCACTTTTCATCATTGCTTCCATGTATTTTCTAGCAATTTTTTCGTGCTTTTCTCTTCTTTGTACAGCACCAAAAGGATTGGCAAAGTAACTATGAGTTAACCCTTTTTCTGACGTTGTTCCTTTTGCCATTCTTGCTCCGTGTGAAAAAACTTCCAATGCTTGTTCTATGTCATCAAAAAATTCTATTACTTCATGTTTTTCGTCCAAGGATTCATAATTGTTTGCATAAAAGAAAAAATCTATTTTAGTTGGTTTTATAATTTCATCGTAATTAGAATATGGAACAATTACTCTTGCATTTGTTTCGTTTGGATTCATAAAAATACTTCTATCCATTGTTGAGTAGGCATAGCTAGGTTGTAAATCGTCGAGTCTTACGAATGCCCCTGTTTCAGTTCCGTAAGCAACAACTGTTCCATCTTCTAAAATGTCAAGTGAACCCATATCATCAATAATAATGGTAACTCTTGAAACTTGCTCTTTGATTCGGGTTAGTGCTTCAAGCGTTTCTGATTTTCCTGCACCGCTATCACCTACTAGCATTATATTATATGAGGTCTTATCTTTTAACTTTACTTCAGCCAAGGCGCCATGTATGGGCAATCTACCTTCATCAATTACAAGCAAGTTATGGATTGTCAGTATCATTTTCTTCATGTAACCAAAGTAATCAATAGAAGGATCATTACCAACAAGAGCTACATATGTCCCATCATCTTCTCTATATATTATTCCATTGAAATCTTTTTCATTTTCAAAGAAACTTTTATCTATACCAAAAATATAAATGCCATCAGGTTTTTCGAATTTTAAAGTTCCAAAGTTCGCAAATTCAAATAAATTAGCTAATCCTGCAGCTAGTGCAAAATATTCTTTGTAAACAACAACATATATGAGTTTGGTGTGTACATAAATAGGAAATACTAACCAATCATCCGGATTTTCAATATTAACTTTATGTAATATAGGCTTATCGACAACCTTAAAGAGTCCGCTTCTTTTGTTTGAACGTGTGTAAAAAATTACAGGAGGTTCTAATATAACACTCCAAACAAAATACATTTCGTACAGAAAATCTGCATTTTTAATCTTTGCTTGTGGTTCAAAATCTATCTGGTCAAGCGTAAAATTTGCTTGGGCTCCACTAGGGAGTTGTCTTAATATTTTTGTTCTTTTGTCTGAAACATTTATAAGTATTTGCCTGTATGTTTCTAGTACCAAACTTTTTAAGTCATAATTATTTTTTATAAGGGTAATTTGTTTATGAATCCTGGTTTTTGGATCGTCGCTAAAGGGATCTTTTTTTGTCATGAATCGATGTTTAGCCCGCCAAAGGTTAAAGGTATTCTCAATGAACATTGTTAACATATGACGATAAGGTACTAATTTTGGAAAACTAAAGTATGTAGATGCGTCTAAACTTTCTAAAGTATTGGCTGAAAGAGCTAAAAGTAACTGTACAATTTGTTCTATATCGTACTTTTCAGATATCGAGGTTTTTTCTGGATTTTTTAAGAACAGTTGAAAAAAGGTTTGAAAACTGTTATGTGACTGTTCTGCATCATCAATTATCTCAATTATCAATTCTCTTAAATATTTCGAATTTAATATTTGCGAAATATTTGAGTATGAAACTTCACCCGGAATAATTTTGGTTCTTTCAAAAAGCATAATTATACGCCTCCGCTTTGAAAATATATATCAATCAATTTAGATCTCAGCGATATTATTTGAAACATTTAAACTTTCGCCTAAAATTTTTGAGAATAAGTCTAACACTTCTTTTACTCCCTCTTTTGTTTTTGAAGAAAAGGGTATATAGATGTAGTCACCATATACAGACAAACTAGTTTTTATTTGTTGCTGCATCTTTTTTCTTTCAGATGCTTTTAATTTGTCGACTTTTGTTAAGATAATTATAAAAGGTATACCTAAATCTCTAAGCCATTCAATCATTACGTAGTCTAATTCTTGAGGTAAATGCCTGTGGTCTAAGAGTAAAAATACCATATCTAAATTGTATTTGTTGTTAAAATATTCCTCAAGTAGTATTCCCCATCTTTCTTTTTCCTGCTTTGAGACTTTAGCAAAACCATACCCTGGAAGGTCTACAAAGTAATATTTGCCATTTACTAAATAATAGTTTATAGAACGGGTTTTGCCGGGTGTTGAACTTACTTTTGCTGTTTTTATTCCTAGAACTGTGTTTAAAAAGCTAGACTTTCCAACGTTCGACCTTCCTGCAAAGGCAACTTCTTTTTTATCTGATGGGGGAAGGTCTTTTACATCATAGACTGTTTTTATTAACTTTGCACTGGTAATCTTCATTATTTTCCTCCTAATGTTACTGTTGATACTTTTTTGGGGTAGAGACGCCCATCTAGGTCGTCTCTACCGAACGAACGGAGCCCACGTTAGAGATTATAGGGACACACATTGAAAATTAGTTTTGAGAAAAAAACAACTATTTCATTTTCCCTATTATACTATATTTTTATTTTTAAGTCTAATTGCTCAGAAATCCTTATTGATGATGTTTCAAAGCAAAGTGTGAACTTTTCAATAATTTTTCAACTTTCACCACTGAGTATTAATCCATCTAAAATATGCAACTTTACCTTTTTTTACAGAAATTGTCACTTTATTTTCCGTGGCTTGATTGCTTATTCCTAAAGATTTAAAATGATCTAAGTTTTCATTATTTAAAGGATATTTAAAGCCTTTTAGAGTTAAACCTTCAACTGGTTCTCCTATTCTAATTATAGACCATGTCTCACCAGGTATTGCCTCCTCAACCGCATAATCATCGACGACCCCAACTTTTATATTGGCTTCTAGAATGACTGGGTTTAGTTCTATGTATTGAGCCAAAAGATAAACGGTAGCAATTTCTTGATCTATTCTGTTTCCAAAAACACATGAAATAACTACATCCCTTTCTTTTTTTTCTTTTATAAACATTAATGCCAGTTCTGTGTCAATTTCATCTTTTTCTCTCGGATAGGTAATAATCGTGGTTCTATTCTCACTAGCCCATTTTATGTCTTCAGGATTTGCTGAGTCTAAATCACCTATTAAATATTGAGACGGTATGTTTAACTCTCTATATATTTGGACTCCAGAATCACACGCTATTGTTATTGAAGCCTTAAGAATTTGATTTTTGTAGAAATCTAAAGGACTTCTTTTTTCGGCTCCTGATATTATGTAGACTATTATTCTCGCCTCCTGTTATCAGTTGTCTTTTAAAAAACGCCCACTTTGGGCGTTTTAGTTTTTATCTTATATTCATAAAAATAATTGATCTATCGGTTTTTAATTTCAGAAAATGTCTTGTACAAATTGTTTGCTATTAGAATTGGAGTTACATAATAACTGGTATGCTCAATGGATAAGTCTCTAGCAGTTTTATATACAATATATGTTCCAAGGATAGCAGCATCTAAAGGATTTAATCCTTGTGCCATAAAGGATGCTATTACTCCAGATAATAGATCTCCAGAACCACCTTTAGCCAAACTTGTGTTACCTTCGACGTTGAAATAAGTTTTTTCTCCATTGGTAATAATAGTGGTGGAGGATTTGAAAACAACGTTTGTATTTATTCTTTTTGCTAATTCTTCTAAAGACAATATATCATTTTTAAGATTTTTATATATTTTTTGTAATTCTCCGACATGTGGTGTTATTATACAGTTTTTGTTTAATTTAGATTTTTCTCTTAATATCTGTATTGCCTCTGCATCTAGTAAAATAAGTTTTGAATCCATATAATTTTCAACAATTTTTATGACAAAATCGAGAGCTTTTTCTGTCATTCCTGGTCCCAACAATATAACATTAGCTTTTTCGATATCAGATCTTACAGTTGAAATATCTTTCTCTTCAAAATAATCTTTATTTAGTGATCTATAGATTATAGAAGGTTCTAGAGAAAGAATTTCAGAGGAATCTCCAGGTGTAATTAATCTCACTAATCCAGCACCGCTTCTCTGAGCACCTATTGCACAGAGAATGGGTGCTCCTGGATATTTAGAACTCCCTGCAAGTATTAAAACTGTTCCAAATGTGTATTTGTGGGAATCTTCAGGTCGTCTAGGAAGCAACTTTTTTACCATTTTTTCTTCAATGAGGTCTCTGTTTAAACTTTCCATAAACAAATTGTCGAAGGAAAGAGGAGCAATTTTTATCTGTCCACAATATTCTTTCCCTGGATGAAGGAGATGACCAAATTTTAGGGCACCAAAAGTTACTGTTTGATCGGCTTTTACGGCTACTCCCTTTATTTCTCCTGAATCTGAATCAATTCCTGAAGGAATATCAATAGAAATAATTTTTGCACTTGAATTGTTGATTTTTTCTATTACTTCTTTCATTTCTCCTTCAATTGTTCCCTTTAAACCTAAACCTATCAATCCATCGATTATTAAATCATAATACAAGTAGTCAACATGCTCTTCGCCATATTTATATATTTTTATTTCATATTTTTCGGCAATTTCCAACTGTTTTTTGAAACCTTTGCTACCTTCTGAAGGATCTCCTATAATTAAAATTTCAACGTTGTATCCTCTATTTTTTAAAATTCGTGCTGCTGCTATTCCATCTCCTCCATTGTTTCCCTTTCCTACTATGGAGAGTATGGAAAAAGGGTAAAAGGTTTCTGCAACGTCTGCAACTGCAAAAGCTGCTTGTTCCATGAGCGTTTCTTCAGATATTCCTTTCATTATTGTCGCCTCATCGAGACGCTTGGCTTCTGAAGAAGTAATTACTTTCATTTTTATCCCTCACATTTAGAAATTATTCTAACATAACTAACATTCTTAAAATCTAATTTTAGAAAGGGCTGCTGACTAAGATTAGCTTCAACTTAAATCATTTGTTTATATTTAAAATTAAATTATTTTTGGTGCACATTTCTTCAGTTTTTGGACCATACGATATATAGTCAATATCTATCGCAGTTTGTTCTTCAATAAACGAAATAAACTTTAGAAAGTTTATGTCCTTGGTATCGTGCCAACCCTCAAGTTCTTCATAGATAGGTTCAGCGACAAAGAAATCATAAGAAGATGACGGTGTCTCTTTAATTTCTCCTTTTATTGAATATTTGGTACAAACTTTAATTTTTCCAAGACAGTTAAGCACATCAGCTTTTGTTATTACTAAACCTGTTAAACCAGATCTAATTTTGGCGTATCTTAAAGCAGGTAAATCCAACCATCCTATTCTTCGAGGCCTTCCTGTGGTAGCACCATATTCACCACCTTTTTTTCTTATGTTTTCAGCCTCATCACCAAAAATCTCTGTCGGGAATGGACCTTCACCTACACGAGTTGTGTATGCTTTTAGTACGCCGTAGACATTGTCAAGCTCAAAAGTTGAAAATCCAACAGTAGATACTCCATGGGCCATGCAAGGAGAGGAGGTGACAAAAGGATAAGTTCCAAAATCTAAATCCAGCAAAACACCTTGGGCCCCTTCAAATAATACAGAGGTGTTTCTAAAAACTCTTCCCATTTCTATTGCGCTTGCGTAATTAATATTTAGTTTTTCTAGCTTACTTTTTGCATTGATTAAATAATCAAAAACTTCTTCTTTTGTAGTTTTTAAATTATCTCCGTAATAATTATGTTTTAGGTAATATATATCTTCTAACCTTTCTTTTAATAAATTTTCATCGAATAAATAGTAAAGCTTTATTCCTTCCCTTGAGACTTTATCTGTATATGCAGGACCTATACCTCTTTTAGTAGTTCCTATAGGGTTTTTTCTCATTGATTCAATGATTTCATCTTCTTCTTTATGCCAAGGAAGAACAAGGAACACTTCTGGATCTATATAAAATCGGGATGAAATACCTGGGAAGTCAGATTCTAAGATGTTTAGTTCGTCTGCTAATTTTTCCAAATCTAAAACCATTCCTGCACCCAAAAAACCTTTTGCGTCAGAATTTGGTTTTATTGATGGTAACAAATGATTAACGTATTTTTTGCCTTTATAATATATCGTATGTCCTGCGTTTGCTCCTCCAGAAAAGCGGACTATCCATTCAAAATTATCAGAGAAGTAATTAACGACTTTTCCCTTCCCTTCATCTCCCCATTGAGCTCCAACAATAGCCATTTTTTCCATGCTTATTAGCACACATCCATTTACGATTTAAGTGTGCATGCCTCCTTTCATCTTCATTTGTTATCAACATGAACAATTAATAATGATACCGTTCATTGTTCAAGATTTTATTGGCTCTAAAAAGTTGTTCTAACAGGATCAATGTAGCAATTTCGTGTGTAAAGGTTAGTTTTGAAAGCGAAAATGTTTTGTCCGAATATTCAAAAATTTTCTCAGAATGACCCAAAGGTCCTCCTATAAAAAAACTTATATGTTTTTTCCCGCAAGTGCTTTTTATATTATCATAAAACTGAGCTAGTTCTACTGATGTTAAGTTATCCCCATTTTCGTCCAATACTATGTTATATGAATCGGTTAAATATTTTTGAATTTTTTCAAAATCTTTATCCTTGTAGTTTTTTGGCGGCATTATATTTAAATCACCAGAAAGTGGAATCTGTATTAATTCCACTTTTTCATATTTCTCAATCCATTTTAAGTATTGATTTACCCCATTTATTATAAACTTGGTTTTTAGAGGGCCAATTACTATGATTCTTGTCATGATACTAATTTTTTGAATTTTTGAATTTGCCTAGTTGACTGTTCATTAAGAGTTTTTCTTCTATAGTAAATAATTCTCCATCTAGATTTCCAACTAGTGTTTTAAAGGAATTTAAAAAGACTTTTCCGGTAACAGGAGTTGGAAGTGAAACTCTTTCTATCTCACATCCAAAATGGTGAATGACTTTTTGAACTTGGCTGTATAACAAATAAAGAGAAATTTCTCCTTCTTTTGCGTTGATACTAATTGAAAATTTTCCATTCTGTTTTCTTACCAAAAAAACGTTTACAGGGGCGTATAATGATAATTCTTGTTGTATTTGTTCGGCTAACCACCTATCAGTTGTGTTAACATGAAAATCGAGAGTTATTAAAAAGTCTCTCACACCGATTATTGTTGCTCCCGCAGTAGGATGAGGTTTTGAAGGGCCATAATCAGGTTTCCACTCAGGTAGTTTCATCTTTTTTTCTAAAAATTCAAAACCGCCTTTTCTTATATTGTTTATATTTTGTCTCTCTTTATTATGGGCAGATTTTTCATAAAGATAAATAGGTAAATCAAAGTCACTAGAAACTTTTTGAGCCAGTTTTTCTACTAACTGGTTAGCTTCTTCAAAAGTCACTCCTATAAGAGGAACGATAGGAACAACGTCTACAGCACCAATTCTAGGATGGTGGCCTGAATGCTCGGTTAGATCAATTTTTTCGATGCAAATTTTTATTGTTTCATACAAAAATTTATCAATTTCAGATAAATCTCCAACTATGCTTATAAAACTTCTATTAAAGTATTCATCGCTTTTACAAGAGATAAACCATACTTTTTCGTAATTATCTGCGAGGTTCTTGATTTGTCTGATTAACTCACTGTTTTTCCCTTCACTAATGTTGGGTAATGTTTCTATAAGTTTCAATTTACTCACCTCGTTATTTGCTTTTCAAACATCAATCCCTTTGCCGCTAAACCTAAGATTAACGAAAAAGTTAAAACAGACGTTCCTCCGTAGGAAACCAATGGCAAAGGAATTCCCGTAACAGGTAGCAGTCCTAAGTTCATTCCAATATTTTGAAAAACGTGGAAGAAGATGAGAAACGCTGATCCTACATAAAAATATTTCCAGAAAAGATCGTCGTTGTTTTTGTATCCAACGTAAAGTCTCCAAATTATTATTGCATACAGTAAAATTAACAAAGATATACCTATAAACCCAAACTCTTCCCCTATAACTGAAAGTATGAAATCTGTTTGGCTTTCAGGGACTAAGCCGCTTAAATTCATATATCCATTCATGTAACCTCTGCCAAACCATCCACCTGATCCAATCGCTTTCATTGCCTGTTCAGTATTGTAAAAATAAGTTAATGCATATTGTTCAGGAAATAAAAAACCAAGAATTCTACCTTTTTGATATTCCTTCATGTTAAGAAAAATTATAGGAGCACCTACCAGAGCTAAACCTAACGAATATTGCCATAATTTTTCGAATTTTCCTGACACGAAAACTAAAACAAACCATGTCATAAGTACTATGATAGCAGTGCTAAAATCTGGCTCTTTATACAAAAGAACAGCGGAGATTAATGTAATAAACGTTGCAAAATAAAAGATCTTTAGATTTTTTTCTGATAGAATGTAACTAAAATAAACAATTAGAGCTATTTTGAAAATTTCAGATGGTTGAAATCCAATGGGTCCTATCCTAATCCATCTTCTAGAACCACTTACTGGAGGCATCAAAAGAACCAATATTAGTAAAAGAAAGGTTAAATAAAATAAAAAAGGAGAGATCATTTTGATAAATCTATCAGGAATGAACATTGCAACAAAGAAGCCACATATTCCAATTATTATCCACATTAATTGTTGCTTTTCTATTCCTTCTAATGAACTATTCAAAACAGCACTTTTAACCGAGAAGTATCCAATGATAAGTAAACATATATAACAGATGGTTATATAAAATTCGAAACTCTTCATTCTCTCTTTTTTCTCTTCAAACAAAGCTATCTTAAAAGCTCCCATGAAATTATGCGTAACCTCCAATTTTAATTATATTTCAGACGTTTATTTGCACTAGTTATACACGGTTATTGTTCTGAATCTAATAAAAAACGCGGATATTATTAAAATTTTAGTCCCTAGTCAAATCAAAAGTATTATAAAAGTATTATTAATAACTCCAATCTTATCGCTTTTAATTTTTTCTAAAACACTGTTAAACATAGATCATGAATAACACACAATAACCCAATTTTTGAATCACAACCAAACAATATTATTATATCATAATAACTACACAATTTAGAATTTTAACTAGGTGTGGTAAAATAGAGTTGTGCTGCTTTCTGAATTGTTGTTACTTCTTCATTTAAAGATAGTTTAAATGATAATTAAATTAATTTTTGTTTCTAAGATTTTTTATTATGATCAAATCTAGATCAGTATCATATTTCGGAGGTTTTATAAAAATGATAGGAGATAACCTTATTTCTTTGGATAAAGTTACTTCCACCAATAAATTTTTAAAAGAAAATTGGCACAAGCTTCCTTCCGAAACAGTCGTTTGGGCACTTGAACAAACAGAAGCATATGGTAGAAAGAAAGATAAATGGTATGCCCCTTTTGGAGGATTATGGTTTTCTGTTTTATTTAAGCCACGGAAAAGACCTTTGATCCCTTTTTATTACGTTAGAATGTATTCATTGGCTGTACTTGATTTGTTAAAAAAAAGGTACAAGCTTGATGCAATCATTAAATGGCCAAATGATATATTAGTAGAGGAGAAAAAGATCTGTGGTATTTTGGGAGAAAGCATTTATAATGGAAATAACCCGGCTTGTGTGATTGTTGGGGTTGGAATGAATGTTAACAACGATCTTCCTGAAGAAATTGCTTCAACCTCTGTTTCTTTGAAACAACTAATTGGAAAAGAAGCACCTTTAAACAAGATTCTTAGTGAAATAAATCATATAGCTTACCATTCTTACTATTTAAAGTACTTTAAGCCCAAAACCATTTCTAATTTAACTAAAATTTGGTTAAAAAATTTAAATATAAAAAAAGGAGACAAAGTAAAATTAAAAACTTTATCTGGTAGAATTGTGATTGGAGAGTTAGTAGATATTAAATCCGATTGTCTAGAAATTTTAGATGCTAGTGGAGAGATAAAAGTATTTAATTCTGGCGAAATTAGTGTTATAATTTAATAAATATAGCATTAGAGGAGGTCAGTAATGGCAATTAAAGTACTAATTGAAGAAGAAGAGATCAAGCAAAAGGTTAAAGAAATCGGAAGAGATATAACAAATTATTACAAAGGCAAAACAGATGAAATTATTGCCTTATGTGTTTTAAAAGGATCTGTAAATTATTTTAGTGATTTGGTTAGAAATATTAATTTAAATGTAATTTATAATTTTATACAAGTTTCTAGTTATGCGGGTGAGATTACTACCGGTGTAGTAAAAGTAAAGAGCTGGTTGGATGAACCTTTAGAAAATAAACATGTATTAATCGTTGAAGATATAATCGATACAGGCAATACTTTGAAATATATAATAAAGTATCTTCAAAGACAGAATCCACTTTCAATTGAGGTTACTTCTATTGTCATAAAAAAAGCACATGAACATGGAATAGATGTAAAATTCCCGGGATTCTTTATAGAAGATATATTTGTCGTTGGTTATGGTTTAGATTATAATGAAAAGTATAGAAATCTTCCATATATAGGCTATATTACCTAAGGAGGTAAAAATATGAACATAAAGGAATACGTAGCAAAGGTGCGCGAGGCAGCTCAGTACATAAAAGATAAGATAGACAAAAAACCGAAAATTGCTATCATCCTAGGATCAGGTTTAGGTAAAATTGCAGACAATTTAAAAAATGCAATTTCTATCCCATATTCTGAAATACCAAATTTTCCTGTGTCTACAGCTCCAGGACATAAAGGTGAGCTCTTAATTGGAGATTTACAAAATAAAACCGTTATGTTGATGAATGGAAGGTTTCATTATTATGAAGGTTACACCATGAAAGAGGTTACTTTCCCTATTAGAGTAATGCAAGAGTTAGCTATTGAATATTTGATAATAACTAATGCTGCAGGAACTCTTAATCCAGATTTTCAGGTAGGAATACCGTGTATCATAACTGATCAGATTAATTTCTTTGGTGATAATCCTTTAATAGGTCCAAACTATGATGATTGGGGCCCAAGATTTCCAGATATGACAGAAGTATACACCAAGTCTTTGGTAAATGAAGCTTTCAAAGCCGCAAAGAAATTGAATATTCCAATTTATTCTGGTGTCTATTTGGGATTGAGCGGACCAACTTTTGAAACTCCAGCTGAGATGAGAATGATGAGAAATTTTGGGGCCGATTTAGTAGGAATGTCCACTGTTCCTGAAGCTATAGTCGCTAGACATGCAGGAATTAAATTGTTGGGGATTTCAGCAATCACTGATAAAGCTGTACCAGACCAATTGCAAGAAGTTACTGCCGAGGAAGTTTTAAGGGTTGCAGAACAAACTGGTGAGAAAATTGCTGATATAATTATGGAAGTAATAAAATCACTGTAAACCCTATCGTTCAAAAAGTTCAACCCAATTTAATTACCTATTAGAGGGTGTTCGTTGTGAAAAAGACGATATCAACTGTTTTATTCTTTATGATTGTAGTACATATCTTTTCTTTTTATGATATGTATGATTATTTTTTCATGAAACCGACAACTTATTTTGAATATAACGTAAACCATTTGGGTGAGATGGGGATTGAAATATATTCGATTCGTAAGTATCCTCTAATGGATTCAAATAAACTGCTCGAGTCCGTTTGGTCACAACCTAGATCGTTAATTGGAGGGCAGATGGCGGTAGAATCAGGGTATTATACTCATGCTATTTCTTCATCTCATGCTATGGGACTACTGCAAATGAAAAACATTACAGCAACTGACGTCTATGTTTATAATCTGTTTGATCCATATGACAATCTGAAAGGTGCTCTTGAATATCATGGATATCTAAGAAGATTGTTTAATGACGAAAAATTGCAAATTATAGCCTATCATGATGGTCCAACTGCTGTAATGGGTGGGGTAATTTCACCAGGTGGGGAAGCATATTATCAAAAAGTTAAGAATGCCCAGCAGAACTATAAAAATACTAAAATATATTCTCCTTATTTTTTAAAGGGAGGCATATACTTTGACAAAAATCATACTTTAACAACAGATTTTGCCGGAGGGTTAGCATATCGCAAACTCGAGTTATATGGAGGTGTATCTTTAAATTTAGACATTAATAAATTAACCGCTTCAGACTGGGATTTTTTGGATTTTGGATTTGATTATTCTTTGCTTTATGCGCCAAGGACCTATTTTGCTTTCGGTTTTTCTGGGAATCCAGTGCCAAACGATATAATATTTAGAATTGGTTTTCCATGGCAAAATTTTATTGTAACAGTGTTCGAAGATCCACAGATAATATACAAACATCAATTGACTAAAAATTTCACCACAAAAATTGCTTTAAGTAACGATAAACTTTTACTTTCAGGATATTATACTATTTCAAATTTGGATCTGTTTGTAGGCTATGAGATTTTTAATAAAAGTGTAAACATTGGATTTAGAGTAAGATAGAAGGAGAGAGCATGGAACAATTTTTTCTCAAAATTAAAGAGTGGTGGAATAAACAACAAAAAGAGAGAAAAACTTTGTATATTGTATCAGTTGTAGCTATTATTGTTTTAATAATAGTTTTTTCCTTGCTAGCCACTAGGAAAAAGTATGCTTTCTTAATTGGTGGGTTAGATCAAGCAAGTGCAGGAAATATTATACAAATACTAGAAGAAATGGGAATCTACTATAAAGTGGATAATTTTGGGAATATCTATGTGGCAAATCAGAATGTGGCAGAACTAAGAATGAAACTAGCTTCACAAGGTATTATAGGTTTTAATGTTCAGGGATATGAGCTTCTGCAGAAACAAGGTTTAGGTGCAACAAGTTACGACAAGCAAGTTAATTACCAAATAGCTCTCGAAGGAGAACTCAGTAAAAGTATATCTTCACTCCAAGGCATTAAAGCAGCTCGTGTACATTTAGTTATCCCTCCTAGAACTTATTACCAAGTTGGAGATAGTCCAGAACCATCTGCCTCTATTCTCTTGATTTTAAATCCAGGTGTAACTATTTCTCCTGATCAGGTTAAAGCTATTATTAACTTAGTCTCTGGATCTGTTCAAGGGTTAAAACCTCAGAATGTAAAAGTTGTTGATAATTATTCTCGTGACCTAAGTTCGCAAGTAATGATTGGAGAAGGTATTGAAAGTGCTAACTCTAAATTTAAACTAAAAACAGAGGTGGAGAATTACTATTCTAAAAAGCTAGAAAGTAGTTTACAATCTGTTTTTGGCCTTGGAAATGTAGTTGTAGTTTCTGAAATAGATCTAAATTGGGAAAAAATTGAACAACAAGAAAGAAAGGTACAACCCGTTGTAGAAGAGGAAGGTATAATTTTAAGCCAACAAACACGTACAGAACAAAGTGGTAATAGGTCTACTTTAGGTGGAATTCCAGGAGTTGATTCGAACATTCCACCGTATACCTACCAAACCCCTCAAGATTCTGGTGAGTATTACAGTAAAACTGATATTATTACAAATTACGATGTGAATGAAATATATAGAAAAACTGTAGAAGATAAACAAGGACAAATTGCTAACAAACGTTTCACTGTTTTTATCGATTTTTCAAGTATAGGAGTAGAAAATCCAGAAAATTTAAAAGCTCAAATTTTGAAAAGTGTCTCAACAGCCTCAGGTACCCCGGAATCGAATATTTCCGTCGTAGATGTGCCATTTAATAGGGAAAGTGAAATTCTAAGAGCGCAGTTAGAAAGTGAACTTTTACAAAAGAGAAAGAGAATAGCAAACATTACTATAATGATTATCTCTTTAATAGTTTTAATTGTCTTAGTAATTGTTATTAACAGAGTTATGAAATCTAGAAAAGCAGCCCGATTAGTTGAAGAGAGAAAAAAACAGCTTGAAATGCAGGCTGAGGAAGCAATGAGGGAAGCTGGAAAAATACCTCAAGAATTGACTCCTGAACAAAAGATAATGAAAGAAATTGAAGAACTCGCTGATAGTAAGCCTGAAGAGGTTGCGGAGATTATTAAAATGTGGTTAAGGAGTCAGTAAGATAATAGGGGAGAAAAATTAAGAAGGAGATTTACTATGGCAGATAAAGGTAAAGGTTTAGATGGAGTGAAAAAAGCTGCTATAATGTTAGTTCTTTTAGGTCCCGAAAAGGCAAGTAAAGTTCTTAAAAAACTTGACGATGCCGAAGTGGAAGAATTGACTTTGGAAATTGCTAATTTGGACAAAATTGATGAAGAAGTTCAAAAAGCTATTTTGAATGAATTTTATGAATATGCAAAAGCAAAAGATTATCTCAGTACCGGAGGCGTTGAATACGCCAAAAAACTTTTGGAAACGACTTTTGGTCCTGAAAGAGCTATAGACATAATAGATAGACTTGTTTCAAATTTGCAAGTCAAACCTTTTGATTTTCTCCGAAAAGTAGATGTTGCACAATTAGTGAATGTTTTGCAGAATGAACACCCTCAAACAGTTGCTTTGATACTTTGTTATCTTCCTCCACAGGTTGCAGCGAAAGTGATCTCTGAACTTCCAGAATATTTGCAAGTTGACGTAATAAAAAGGATATCCACTATGGATTCTTCAAATCCAGATGTTGTCAAAGAAATCGAAAATAAATTAAAGGATAGGCTCTCTGCTTTTACCGTTCAATCGTTTTCGCAAGTTGGTGGAATTGATATATCAGCTGAAATAATGAATAATATTGATAGAGCCATGAGTAACAAAATTTTTGAAAAATTGTCAGAAAGAGACCCGAGACTGTCTGATGAGATAAGAAGAAGGATGTTTGTCTTTGAGGACATCACTAAGTTAGATGATAGATCTATTCAAAGAGTCTTGCGAGAGGTTGACAGCAAAGATTTGACACTTGCACTGAAAGGTGCCTCTGATGAAGTTAAAGAAATTATTTTTAAGAATATGTCTAAGAGAGCCGCTCAGATAATTCAAGAAGAACTGGATTATATGGGACCTGTAAGGGTTAGAGACGTTGACGAAGCCCAGCAACGAATTGTTAATATAATAAGAAAGCTTGAAGAAAGCGGCGAAATCATCATAAGAGGCGGGGCAGGTGAAGAGTTAATTGAATAAAAGAATTATTAATAATAAATACGTTGTGTTGGATAAGACTTTTGAAATAGATATTAAAGATTCAAGAGAAGAAGAAATTAATAACTTAAAAAACCGGGAAGAGTTGTTGAAGTCTGAAATTTTGAAAAAAGCTAAAAAAGAAGCACAGGAAATTGTTGCTTCAGCTAGAAAGGAAGCAGAAAAGATTGTAGAGGAAGCAAAGCAACAAGCCAATAAAATAAAACAAGAACAAATGGAGCTTTTTAACAAAAAACAAAAGAACCTTGAAGAACACTTAATAAAAATAAATGAAGAAATAAAAAAGGTCGCTAATGAGTACAAAATATATGTAGGGGAGTTATCGAATCAAGCACGTGCCTTTAGTGAGGAAGTTATAAAAATGGTCGTTGGTAAGTATTTTGAGGAAAATATATCTTTTCCTGAATGGGTTGAAGTTGCTTTTGAAGATTTACAAAAAAAGCTATATTTGTTTAAAGATGCTACATTAAAAGTAAGTCCAAGCTTTAACAAAGAATTCCTTCAAATAATCGTTAAAACTTTTGGTAACAACTTTCAAATCATTGAAGATTCTTCATTGATCGATAATCAAATTTTTTTAGATACCAATCAAGGTGTGCTTGATCTTAGTCCTCAAACATTTGTTAAAGATATATTAAATATGTTGGAAGGGTCTTTAAATGAAGAAAGTTAATTTTGAAAGATCGTTGAAAAGTTTTGAAAAAAGGCTTGAAAATCGCCCTTTATTTCCACAATTAGGAAAAGTAAGTAGAATTATCGGCGTAACAATAGAGTCAACGGGACCTAATTCCGCTTTAGGGGATTTGTGTAAAATTAAATTAAAAGATGAAACAACTGTTTTAGCAGAAACAGTAGGATTTTCTGATAACAAAGTTTTGTTAATGCCTCTGGAAGATGTTGAAGGTTTGTATGTAGGTGCACCTGTTGAAAAGGTGGAGGATAAAATTACCATTAAAGTAGGATCGGATCTCTTAGGACATGTATTAGATGGCATCGGTAGACCTATAGACGGAAACAAAATCAAATATTATGAAAATAGAAGCATATATTCTTCTGCTCCCAATCCTTTACAAAGGAAAAGGATTAAGGAACCTTTATCTGTAGGTGTTAGGGCAATCGATGGTTTTTTGACTTTAGGAAAAGGGCAGCGAATTGGAATAATGGCAGGAAGTGGGGTAGGTAAAAGTACTCTTCTTGGAATGATTGCAAGAAATACTACGGCTGATGTAAACGTTATTGGTTTAATTGGAGAACGTGGAAGAGAAGTTAGAGAGTTTATTGAAAAAGACTTGGGAGAAGAAGGTTTAAAAAGATCTGTTGTGGTGGTATCAACTTCTGACTCCCCCGCTTTATTAAGGGTAAAAGCGTTATATACTGCGACTACAATAGCAGAGTATTTTAGAGATTTGGGTTATGATGTTTTATTGATGGTTGATTCAATTACTAGATGGGCTATGGCACAACGAGAAATAGGCCTTTCTATTGGAGAACCCCCCACCACACGAGGATACACTCCAAGTGTGTTTGCAAATATGCCTAAAATTTTAGAAAGGGCCGGTAATTCCAAAGAGGGAAGTATGACTGCGATTTATACTGTTTTAGTTGAAGCCGATGATATGAATGATCCTATTGGTGATTCAGTAAGAAGCATTGTTGATGGGCATATAGTACTTTCTAGAAAACTTGCAGATTCTTCTCATTATCCACCTATAGATATATTGGCAAGTGTTAGCAGACTTATGACTGACGTTGCTAATGATGATCATCTACAAGCTTCAAAATTTATTAAAGATATATATGCTAGTTACATAGACGCGAAAGATTTAATTGAGGTTGGAGCTTATAAAAGAGGTTCAAATAAGAAAGTCGATGTTGCTCTAGATGAAATAGATAATATAAACAGCTTTTTAAGGCAAGGTATTTATGAGAAGACAGAATTTGAGCAAACTATCAAAACATTAATAGAAATCCAAAACAGATGTAAAAAGATAATTAATAAGGATTAATCAACGTATTATAAACATTTACTTATTTTTTGAAGTCTATAAATTGGAGGAATAATATGTTTATAAATGCAGAAGTTACAATCTTATTATACGTTGGGTTAATTATAATAGCGTTGTTGATAATTCAGTTGATATGTAAGAGATTATTAAAACCTGTAAAATACAGAAAATTAAAAGAGAGCTTTTCCGCTTATTTGTATTTGTTACCTTCTTTTGTTGTGTTAGGACTATTTGTTTTTTGGCCTATCGTTTATTCTTTTTATTTAAGTTTCTTTAAGTGGGATTTCCAAACTCAAGATAATCCTATATTTATTGGTTTTAACAACTACATAAAACTGTTTAAATTAGATAAACCTATTTCTATTTCATTTAATACCGCTTTTTTTAATACATTGCTTTTGGTTATGAGTTCCATCTTTCTTATGCACCTTATCTTCGATTTTAAGAATATTGAAAAGCGTTATCAAAAAATATTGGTTGTGCTTATGAGCTGTTTGGGATTAATCAGCTTGTTTTTAACAAATTCTGCAAATTATTTAAATGTCGCTATTTCATTAATTCAAGTCATAACTTACACTGTCTTGGCTGCTTCACATTTTTTAACTCAGAAGTCAAATAAAGTATTCTTAAAGATACTGCTCTTCATCGGTTTTTATGCCTTTTTTTACTGGTTTGGTGTAGCTGAAATCATCAGTTTCTTAGCTCTGGCAAAACAACAATCTTTATTTATTAAAGCTATATGGAATACGACATATTATGTTTTGCTATCTACACCTATTACTATATTTTTAGCTTTAATCATTGCACTTTTGTTAAATCAAGAAATACATGGTAAAGCAATTTTCCGGACTATTTACTTTATTCCATTTGTTACAAGTGTTGTCGCAATATCACTTGTTTGGCAGTGGCTTTTCAATGATAATGGATTAATAAATTATATCTTAACTCAAATGGGATTTTCTAAAATCAGTTGGTTGAAAGATCAAGCTTACACTATTCCAACCGTCGCAATGATTTCTATTTGGAAGATGGTTGGTTATTATTCTATAATTTTCCTTGCTGGATTACAAAACATAGATAAGAGTTATTACGAGGCTGCTAAAGTCGATGGAGCCTCTCCTTTTCAGAAGTTTAGATATATTACACTACCATTACTTTCTCCAACCACATTTTTTATAATTATTGTAGCCATGATCGGTGCTTTTAAGGTTTTTGATGAAATCTTCATACTTTATGTTGGAATGCCAGGCCCATATAATAATAGCGGTATGACTTTAGTTTATTATATTTATGACAAATTTTACCATCAACAAAGAATGGGTGAAGCAAGTGCTGCTGCTTATGTATTGTTTGGTATTACCTTAGTTTTCACCTTTCTACAGATGAAAGCTAGCAAAAAAAAGGTTTATTACGATTCCTGAAGGAGGTTACCTTCTTGAACTACAGTAATTTTTTAAAAACTATGTGGAAATTAGTCGTCTATATTCTTTTAGCCGCAGGAGCTATTTTGATGTTATTGCCTTTTGCTTGGATGATTGTAACATCTTTAAAAGCTCCAAGTGAAATCAATGAATGGCCACCTACTTGGACTACAAAAAATTTTAAAAAAGAATGGTCATTAAAGCTAGAAATTGCACCTTCTTCATACAATATTAGACGAGGATTAAGTTTAGAGGAATTTAGAACTTTAGCAATAGATGAAAAATACAATCCTTATAAGTTGATTTACAATATAGAAGGTGACTACGTTAGAAGAGGACAGGTTGAAATACTGCTCAGAGATATTAATTATTCAGAAAGTACCGATGTCGATTCTTTGATGTCTAGTATTTATGAATATTTAGAAAATATAGAAATAAGAGATGATTTAAAAAGTATGTTTCTGCAAGATACATATACTCTCGAGAATTTTGAAAATATCTACTACACTTTATTTTCTAAATCAAATGGATATTATCGTCAAACGTTAACTGTAAGAAGAGTTCAACAAACTCTTACTAAAATAGAAGATTTCATTAATTTAACTTTAGAGAGAAGCATAAATCTTCTTCCATACTTTAGAGTTTCTCCGGAAATGGATCCCTCAGAAGTTGAAAAAATAGAAAATAGCAAACAAGAATTTATAGATTATCTTACAAACATTAAGCAAGAAATTCAGTCAATGAATATACAGCTCGGGTTATATAAACCTGAATTACGTGTTGTAACGCTTCACGAAGTTGAAGAAATTGTAGAAATACTCGTCAATTTTTTATCGAAGATAGAAACTTTTGAAGATGAAATATTACAGAACACAAACACTCTTATACAACGTAATATATATAATCCAGTTATTATGGAAGTTAACACCTTAATATTCTACATTTTTTTTCAAAATCAGTATAACCAAATTCAAAACGAATTTCTCGATCAGGCTTATATTACTTTTCGAGTGCCTACAAAACAAGAAAAATATGAAAATCTCTTAAAAGATATACAAGGTAGCGATTTTCCTGAGTATTTTAAAGTAATAGTAAAGGATATAGCAACTCAGAAGAATATTAATTCTTTGAATAAGGAAGTAGTGTCGTATTTCGAAAAGACGTTCATAACAGACGTTGAAAACTCTTTAGCCCGCGATTCTTTCGAAATACAAACATGGGTCAATATATTAAGAACTTTAGCTAACAAGGGTGCCTCGTTAGAAAACGCGAAGAGTGTGCTTTCAACAAGTGATTACAATTTTTTAATGCAAAATATTGGAGGCAAGGAAGAGGGGTTCCAAACTGTTTTGAAAAAAAGGATCGAATATGATAAAATACTAAGAGAATTTGATGTATTTTACATTGATTCCACATCAAAAGCCAAGATTGATCAGGCGCCTTTCTTTGTAGACAAAATATTATTTAAAAACAATTCTAGAATAGAGATTTACACAAACAATATCCCATCTATTTGGTTAATAGACGAAGAACCTTATGAAGAACCTTATAGTAAAGTTGGGTATACATTTTCACAGATACTAGCAAATATTTTTCAAAATTATGTGGATGCATGGAATTCCGCACCATTTTCTCGCTATTATATTAATACCGTCTTTGTGGCTTTAGCTACTACATTACTTGAAGTAATTTTTTCTTCAATGGCAGCTTTTGCATTTGCAAAGTTAAATTTCTGGGGAAAGAACGCAATTTTCACATTGTTCTTAGCCACAATGATGGTTCCTGGCGAAGTGATGTTAGTACCTAATTATATAACTATTAGTAAATTTTCGTGGATAGATAGTTACTATGCGTTAATTGTTCCATGGGTTATAAGTGTTTTTGCTATATTTTTGCTCAGGCAACAATTTATGACCGTTCCAGATGATTTGTGGGATGCAGCTAAAATTGATGGTTCAAGTAGTTGGAGATTTCTATGGACTGTGATGGTTCCTTTGAGTAAGCCTGCAATTTTGACTGGAGGTCTATTAAAGTTTGTCGGTAGCTGGAATGCCTTTCTTTGGGTTTTGATAGTAACCAAAAGTCCAGAAATGAGGACCTTAGCGGTAGGGTTACAAAATTTTAGGACAGATGCTGGTGAAGTTTATAATTTACTTATGGCCGCCTCTACTTTCACGATGATTCCGGTAGTAATTTTGTTCTTATTTTTGCAAAAATATTTTGTAGAGGGGATAGCAAGAACAGGCTTGAAAGGTTAAATAACCTTACTTTTAGAGGATGTGTCAAAATGCCTTTAATCGATATTGATAACAAGAAAAATAAAAAGAACATTTTCAATAAAAAAAATAAAAAATCGTTTTTCGATTGGTGGAAATTTTTTGCTTTGTTTGTTTTAGTATTCATTTCATTTTTCATGGTTTATCAAATAGTTAGGTTAGTTAATTATTACATTTCACTAAAAAATGAATATGAGAGCTTAGCTTCGAAAAAGACAACTTTGGAAAAAAAGATTGAAGAAAGGGAACAGATAATTGATTCCTTAGAAGAGCAGTTGAAGAAAAAAGGAGTATTGATTAAAGATGGAGGATTTTACTAGATTGATATTCACTACCTCACATGACCCAAATGGAGAACAAATTAGTTTGGCTAAGGAACTGGCTCACAAATATAACGGCGAGTTTATTGAAAGAAAAAATTTGAAGGATGTTTTGAAAGAAGATGAAATTTATTTTGTTGTAAATAAAAATCTAACGATAGATTGTAAGTGGAAGGATGGAAGATTATTTTTCCATCCTTCTGTTTCGAAAATACGATTGAACAATTATTTAAAAAATGGAAAAGATTATTTGATAGAATCTATAAAACCTGAAGAAAATGATGTAATTTTAGATTTGACATTTGGTCTTGGAAGTGATGCACTTCTTTTAGGTTATTTTTGTAAAGAAGTGATTGGAATTGAAGCATCTTTTCCTATTTACGTAGTAGTTAAAGAAAGTTTAAAAAGGTATCAATTTAAAGAATTGTGGTTGAAAGAGTCTTCTGAAAAAATAAAAATCTATCACGAAAATTATAAAGATTTTATAAAAAGGCAAGTTGATAATAGCTATGATTCCGTGTATTGTGATCCTATGTTTGAAAATCCTCAGTTTAAGTCTAGTTCAATGAATCCTTTAAGAAAATTTGCCAGTTATGACAGGATAGATAAAGTAGATTTAGAAAACATGATTAGAATTTCAAGAAAAAGAGTTGTCGTTAAAGCTCGAGTTAATGATTCCATTTGGAATGAGTTCAAATTTAATTATAATGTGGGAAGTAAAAAAAGTGGTGTCGTTTTTGGAGTGATTGAAAAGAAATGAAAGATAACAAGAATAAGGTTTTAATAATTACTGGCCCTACTGCTGTTGGAAAAACAGAAATATCCATCAGAGTTGCTCAAGAACTTGATGGTGAAATAATTTGCATGGATTCAAGGCAGATTTACAAAAATCTGAAAATAGGGACTTCTTTCCCCGACGAACAAACATTGAAATTAGTTAAACATCATTTGTTTGGATTTGTCGAATTAGATGAACATTTTACAGCTTATGATTATAAATTAGCTGCTGAAAAAACAATTGAAGAAGTGTTAAATAACAATAAATTTCCTATTTTAGTAGGGGGGACAGGTCTATATATTGATGCGCTTCAAAAAGGTTTCCTAAATGTTGAATCTGATCATGGAGTCAGAACTTATCTTCGAAAATTAGAAAACGAAAATCCTGGAATACTTAGAAAGATGTTAACAGACATAGATCCAGAAAGTGCTTTAAGAATACATCCAAATGATGTTAAAAGAACAATAAGAGCTCTTGAGGTATATATTGTTACTGGAAAAAGAATGGGTGAACTAATTAAATTTCAAGGTCCTGAACAACCAAAATTCAACTATGAAATAGTTGTTTTAGATAGAGATAGAAAAGAGTTACATGAGAGAATTAATCAAAGGACAGAAAAAATGCTAAAAGAAGGCCTTATCGAAGAGGTTAATAATATTCTTTCATTAGGTTTTTCTAAAAATTTAAATTCACTAAACACAATTGGTTATAAAGAAGTGATAAAATATTTAGAAGGTGAAATTGAATATGATACAATGGTCCATAAAATGAAAGTTAACACTAGAAATTATGCCCGAAGGCAAATAATTTATTTCAGAAGATTTGAAAACTCATTATGGTTGAATTTGAGTGAACTTTCTGAGGAAGATGCAATAAGGAAAATCATACTTAAAATAAAACAACAAAATTAGGGGTGATAAAAGTGGCTGAAAAATTTAACCTGCAGGATAGATTTTTAAACATTTTACGCATTAACAAGATAGAAGTCAAAGTTTATTTAGAAGGGGGATTTCAAACAAGTGGTATCGTCAGATCTTTCGATGATTACACTATTCTTTTAGAAAAAAGTGGCGAACAATCATTAGTTTATAAACATGCTGTTAAAATGATGGTCCCTTCTAAATATATCAAATTATTTCAAGACAGTGGTACACCGAGTTCAAATGAATAATAGTCCCTATCTTTAAACTTTAGTAACTTTCTCGATTATTTTTATAGCCTTCATTAGCTTATTGTTTCATTTTACATGTGTATATCATATAAGAAAAAATTTGGAGGGATAAAGTTTGAAAAAAAGATATATTTCTATTTTCTTGGTTCTAATTTTAGCAACATTAGCTGTATATTCTCAACTTTTTCAACCACCTGTAAAAAATTCTTATATAACAGCAGCATTTGGAGAATACAGAAATACTGGACCGGTTTCTCATTTTCATTTAGGCGTTGATTTTTCAACTTTTGGAAGAACTGGGCTTCCTGTTTATTGTGGAGGAGATGGTTATCTTTATAAAGTTTGGATAAATGATAATTTGTATGGAAATGCAATTTTTATATTCCATGAAGATACAAGCTTAATCTCAGGCTATGCACATCTACAAAGTTTTTCTGAGAAAATTTCTCGCTATGTTGACCTTGTTAAAGAAGAATTTGGTAACCAGACAATTGAAATTGTCTTTCCAGCAAGTGCGATACCCATAAAAACAAACGAAATTATTGCAAACTCGGGTGATACTGGAGAAGCAACGGCTCCTCATTTACACTTTGAAGTTTTAGAAGAAACACCTGAGGGGCAGATTATCTACGATGCGTTAGAATTTTTGGAATATCAAGAAACTAGATCAAAACAATTAGAGCTTATACAAATTCGATCCAATAATAAGTATTTTGAAGTTACAGACGGCAAGGAAAATATAGTAGAATATGCGGGTGTTTATCCAAAAATCGATGTTAGAGTTAGGCAAAAACTAGGAGATAATTCAACCATTGTTCCAAAAAAGGTTTCTTTGTACATAAACGATATTCTAACTTATAAAGTTGAATTTAGTAAATTAAAAGAAGACGAAGTTTACAAAGCCGAAACAATTTATGCCTACGGTTCCACAGCATCTGTATACTGGATTAAAATGTATTCAGATTATAACTTGAGCCCTATAGTTGTTAACGACTTTTCTGCTTTCTCTCACACTTCTTCAGGTGATTTGAGAGGTAAGGTCGTTTTAGAAGATTTTTGGGGCAATGAAAAAGTTTATAATATAAAGTTCGTAAGGCCGTATTAATATTGTTTAAAAAAATTAATATAACATTTCTTTTTTATGGTTGACGAAACGTTTTTTTTTGATATAATAAGAATCGGATTTTAATTTAGCGTTTTAAACATTGTATTTAAGATGATAGTTGTATTAAAAGTGGTTATTTTTGTGAAAAATATTCTAATTTGAAGGGGCACAATGTTAAGCCCTAACTATATTTATGAAAATGCAATGCTTGAGTGAACTCACATTAAATTAAAAGCTAGAGTGTAAAAATATTTTGAACTTAAGTGGTTCATCAAGCCAAATACTGATTGATCTTAAATGTGATTTAGTCAAACTTTCAGTTTAGAGATGCTCTATATGATCGTTTAGACGTAAGGAAAGTACTAAATATTTAAAAAACATTTAATTTAGCGCTAAATTAGATCCTTAGAATTTCAAAATTATCTATTAAAGACAATCGCAGGAGGACTAATGATGAAGAAAAAACTTTTTACAAGTGAAAGCGTAACAGAAGGGCATCCAGACAAAATCTGTGATCAAATTTCTGATGCCATTCTTGATTCCCTATTGGAAAAAGAACCTAAGGAGAATAGAATAAACGTTAGATCTGCTGTAGAAACTTTAGTAACTAGAGGACTAGTTGTTGTAACAGGAGAAATAAGAACCAGTGCCTATGTTGATGTTCCAACTGTAGCAAGAAATACAGTGCTTGAAATTGGATACAACAGAGCTAAGTTTGGCTTTGATGGTGAAACATGTGCTGTTGTAACTTCAATAGAAGAGCAATCTCCCGACATAGCTATGGGAGTCGATAAATCTTTAGAATCAAAAATCAAAAAAGATAAGGTTGACCCTTATGATCGTATCGGTGCTGGAGATCAAGGAATTATGTTTGGATACGCTACAAATGAAACCGATGTTTACATGCCTTTACCTATTGTTTTGGCTCATAGACTTGCTCGTAGGTTAGCAGTTGTCAGAAAGACAAAGGTAGTGGACTTTTTAAGACCTGATGGAAAAACACAGGTTACAGTCGAATACGACGAAAACAATAAGCCTGTAGCAATAGATACGATCTTAATTTCTGCTCAACATGCCCCTGATGCAACTCGTGATCAACTTGAAGAAGCTATCAAAAAGTTTGTTATAGAACCTGTCATTCCTCCAGAACTTGTCACAAAAGATACAAAGATATTAATCAATCCTACTGGGAGATTTGTTATAGGTGGTCCTCAAGCGGACACTGGATTGACTGGAAGAAAAATAATAGTTGATACTTATGGAGGATGGGCCCCTCATGGAGGAGGATCATTTTCTGGGAAAGACCCAACAAAAGTTGATAGGTCTGCTACTTACATGGCAAGGTATGTGGCAAAAAATTTGGTTGCAAGTGGAGCTGCTGATGAGGTGTTAATCCAGTTGTCTTATGCAATAGGTGTCGCTCAACCCGTTTCAATTAACATTGATACAAAGGGAACAGCGAAAGTTGAAGAAGAAAAGATTTATAAAGTAGTAAGAGAAATGTTTGATTTTCGCCCAGCTGCTATTATCGATAATCTAAACTTGCTTCAACCCTTTTACAAAAAAACTGCTGCATACGGACATTTTGGAAGAGATGATTTCGAATTTCCATGGGAAAGGTTGGATAAGGTTAAAGAACTAAGAAGCGCCTTAGGATTATAACTCAGATAAATGATTAAAATTAATTTAAAAAATAATTTTGTACTAAATATGTTACAAAGTAGCAACTCCTTCCACTTCTTTTGGATAAAAAAGAATATCCAAAATTATTTTAGAACCGATAAAACTATGAAGTGAAGGAATATTTGATAAAAATATTCAATAATATACCTTGCAAAGATTTCCAAATATATGAAAACGATAAATTAATCAAAAATTTAGAAAATCAAGGAGGTAAAAGTTAGGTGCCAAATACAAAATCTGCAAAAAAAAGAGTTAAACAATCTGAAAAAAGAAGGTCTAAGAATAGAGGATATATGAAAAGAATTAAAGAAGTTCAAAAAGAGATAGACAAGAGTATTAAGGCAAACGCTGACAAAGAACAAATCAATCAACTTTTAAATAAAGCATTTAAAGTTATTGACACTGCTGAATCAAAAGGTGTTATTCATAAAAATAATGCCGCCAGAAAAAAGTCTCAATTACATCGAAAAGTTAAACAATATCTAGGAGAAACAGCACCAATTACTGATACCAACGTTGGAGCATAAAAATTTACTCAAATTTTTAGTCAGCAATAAACAAAGTTCTTAGAATTTCTAAAGTGGCTACGTCCCTTTATTCTAAGGGAGGAGAAAATTGAATCATTCGTTTTTGGGAAAATATCAAATTTATACTAAAGACCTAACTTATTTTCCATTAGATTGGTCTACAATATTTAGTAATAATAACAAACTTATTGTAGAAATAGGATTTGGTGGTGGAGAGTTTTTAATAGGTTTAGCTAAAAAGCATCCAGAGTACAATTTTATTGGAATTGAAACATCTTTAACTTCCTGTTATAAAATTCAAAAGAAAATTCATGTTAACAACCTAAGTAATATTAGGATAATACTCGAAGATGCAAGATTCGCAATAAGAGAATTTTTCTTCGACGATTCAATTTATAAGATAATTGTCAATTTTCCTTGCCCGTGGCCGAAGAAAAAGCATTCTAAGAAAAGGCTGTTTAGTGAAGATTTTATTGATACATTGTCGGGGGTTCTAGAAACTAATGGAGAAGTATTCTTGACAACAGATGTAAAATTGTACGCCGAAGAAGTTAGAGAAAATTTCTTAAACAACGGTTGTTTTGAAGTTACCCCATTAAAAACTGATTTTGAAATTCCGATTAAGACTAGATATGAAGCAAAATGGGAAGCTCAAGGTAGGTCTGAATTTTTTCTTATTTCTAGAAAAAAGTGTAAAAAACCAATTAGAAGATTATTAGAAGGAGAAAATACTTTGTCACATAAGAAAATTAAAACGGTTAACTTATCAAAATTAAAGTCTTTACAGAATTTTAAGTATAAGCAAGAAGAAAAAGTTTTCTTTATTAGTGATATTTATAGTAATTGTAATTCTCCCGAAACCAACTATCTTTTAAAGGTTTTTAGTGATGATGCCGGATTTTCTCAGTCCTTTCTTGTTGACGTTTCAAAAAGACATGATGGATGGATCATAAAATTAGATGATATAGCAAAAGCATATAGAACTCCGGCGGTGAAAGAGGCCATAAACAAAATAGCTGAGGAGTTAGAAAGTAATGGTTAAAGTTACAGTTTTGGGCGGTGGTAGTTGGGGTACTGCAATATCTTGTTTGCTCTCAAAAAACGGTCATCAAGTGAAAATCTGGGATAGAAGTCAAGAAGTTCTGTCTCTCATTGATGAAGGTGAAAATAGTCGGTATTTACCAGGAATAAAAATACCTTCTAATATTAACGTCGAACCTGATATAAATAAAAGTTTAGAACAAGCAGATATTGTAGTCATTGCTATTCCTGTTCAATATATAAGAAATGTATTAAGTAGTGTAGATAAACAGAAATTGACTCGGCAAACAATTTTTGTAAATCTATCCAAAGGTATGGAAATAAGCAATTTAAAGCTTCCACAACATATTTTTAAGGAAACTCTTGGAGATTCCCATTATTGTACTCTAAGTGGTCCAAGTCATGCAGAAGAAGTTTCTCAAGATGTACCTACAAGTGTTGTAGTGGCAAGTAAAAAGAAACGTATGAATCAATATATTCAAGAGATATTTAGTTCTGAAACATTTAGAGTTTATTCTAATGAAGATTTAATAGGTGTCGAAATTAGCGGTGCGGTTAAAAATATTTACGCAATAGGAGCTGGGGTTATTGACGGTTTTGGAAAATGGGACAACACAAAAGCTGCTCTTATTACAAGATCACTTGTAGAAATAATCAGATATGGTAGACATTATGGCGGCAAAAAAGAAACTTTTATGGGTTTGGCAGGAATTGGCGATTTAGTGGTTACTTGTACAAGTTCTCATAGTAGAAATAGATATGTCGGAGAGATGCTTTCAACAGGCAAATCTCTTGAAGAAATAATTGATGAAATGCCTATGGTGGCAGAAGGCGTGTACACCGCAAAGGCAGTTTATAACGATGCTAGAGCAAAAAACATTGAAATGCCTATTGCTTTCAAGATTTATGAAGCGTTATATGAAGGATTAGATCCAAAAAAGGCTATATATGAGTTAATGACACGAAATTTAAAATCGGAGTTTTTCTATTAAATATAGGTGACTGAACAAGACACATTCGATCTAAAATATTTGCAAATTTTCGTTTTGTGTTTCAAAAGGAAGTATTAGAAACTTAAAATAGGAGGCTTTTTAATGCAAATTACAATTGATCAACTTTTACAATTATTAATGGCACGATTAGATAGCTTAGAGATGTCAATAGAAGATCTAAAGTTTAGAATTAATATTTCTTTAAGAATATTAAGAAAAAATAATCTATTAAATGAAGAAAATGTTAAAGAAGCTGTTAAAGAAGAATTTGAACTTCTTAATCAACTTAGCGAAGAGGAAATAGAACTAGAGGAAGAAAGAATAGAGTCAGTAACAAAAAGTATTGTTAATTGGGTTGATAATGACGTTAATTATTTCAAAAAACAATATGCTGATTTCGAAGAAAAATTGAGAAAGTTTTTTGAGGAAGAGGATAGTAGCAATATAAGCATTGCACCTCCTGAACTTTTAAAACAACTTGAAAACCTTAATGACATAAATCTAAAAAAGAATAAGAAATAATTTAAAAGTCTCTCAAACACGAGAGGCTTTTATTTTTTTTCAGGTTTTAAGAACTGGTTTGCTGAAGGGCAAACATCCTTTAGAATGCAATCAAAGCATTTTGGAGAGATAGGTTTACATATTTTTTGTCCAAAATTTACCATTGCTCCATTAAGAGGTCCCCAAAGTTCAGGAGGGATTATTTTTTTCAACTCATCTTCAGTTTCTTCAGGTGTTTTTGTGTTCACCCATCCTAATCTATTTGAAATCCTATGAACATGTGTATCCACTGCTAACGCCTTCTTACCAAATCCAACATATAATACAATATTTGCAGTTTTTCTGCCAACTCCAGGAAGTTTTAAAAGCTCTTCTAAAGTATCTGGAACTTCTCCATTATACTGGTCGACTAATATTTTTGAAATTTCAATAATTCTTTTACTTTTTTGTTTATACATTCCAGATGGTTTTATTAACTCATATAAATCTTCTGGTTGAGCTTTTGAAAGTTCAAAAACATTGTTATATTTCGAAAATAATGCCTTAGCTGCCTTCTCGGTATTTTCGTCTCTTGTTCTTTGAGATAATATAGTTTCTATTAAGATTTTAAAGGGATCTTCTTCAGAATGGAACCTAGGAAAATGACTAATTATTTTATTTGCTTCTTCTACAATATCTCTCTTCATTGTGTATAAAAACCTCCGTAGAATACTTTTAGAAAGGAATTATGAAGTTTAAAAAAATTCTAGCAATTTACTTATATTATAAAATTAAAGTTTTTTAAAAATATTTGTTTTATTCAAATATTTTTCATTAAATTGATTGTGATTAGGGAAGAACCTCCGCCTTGTAACCTACCAAATCCAATGTTCATATCTCAAGCAAATTACTAACCAAAGATGTTCATTAAAAAATAGTTTAACAAATGTGATTTCGATAAAAATAATCCACTAAAAAATAGTTAATAACATTTCTTTACTATTATATATTATTAAAGTTAATAATTAAATACAAATATTAGCTGAAAGTATGATAAAATACTTTTAAGGTAATATAAAAGTCATTGTAATTAGTTGAGGTGATTGTTATTGTCGAAAAAGGCTTCGATAATTGCTACAGGTAGCGAACTTACGGAAGGGATCATAGTAGATAGAAATTCTAATTATATAGCTCAAAAACTGAAAGAAGTAGGTGTGGAAACATTAAAAATTATCAATATCAAAGATGATCTAAATTTAATTAAAAAAACTCTAGAGGATTCTTTGAGTATTAGTGATATAATTATCTTGACTGGTGGATTGGGACCTACTAAAGATGACTTGACAGTGCGTGCGGTAGCAGAAGTGCTAAATTTAGGAATAGTTTTTAATGAGTCTGTTTATGAAGACATTAAAAAATATTACAGTAAAAGAGTTTCCAAATCGCTGGAAATTTTAAAAAAGCAAGCTTACGTTATAGAAGGTGCTCAAGTACTTCCTAATTTAATGGGAAGTGCTCCGGGTCAAAAAGTAACGATCACAGAAAAAGTCATTTATCTATTACCAGGTCCTTTTAGGGAAGCTTCTTATATGTTTGATAATTATATTTTGCCGGAATTAGAACATGAAAAATCGAACAAAAAATATGAATGTGTTCTATATTTTTATGGTTTAACTGAAGCGGAGTTTATGGATAGTGTTTCCAAATATGTTGAAAATCTTGATTACTCAACAAAAATCGAAGAGTATGTAGGTCCTAGTCTGAGGTTAAGATTGGAAAATAAAGAAGAATTTGATAATATTTTTAATATGATAATAAACGAATTTCCCGATAATTTCATAGGTTTAGATAGATTAGAAGTTACTCTTTTTAATGAACTTGTGGAAAAAAATTGGAAGATTTCTTTTGCAGAGTCGTGTACGGGTGGAATGATTTCTGATATTTTTGTTTCTGTACCTGGTGTATCAGAAGTGTTTGTAGGTTCTGTTGTATCTTATTCTAACGATTTAAAACAAAAAATGCTTCAAGTCAAAGAAAATACATTAAAAAAATTTGGAGCTGTTAGTACTGAAACTGTTTTAGAAATGGTAAAAGGATTAAAAGAATTGACAAATGCGGATTTATGTGTTTCGGTAAGTGGAATAGCTGGACCAACTGGTGGAACGGCAGAAAAACCGGTAGGAACTGTTTACTTTGGTTTATACTTTGAAGATCAATTATTTTCCACTAAGAAAATATTCGAGGGTAATAGAGAAGACATAAGAAAAAGAGCTTCATACTATGCACTATGGAGTGGATTGCAAGCAATTCGTAATCAAGTTGGTAAATCGATAAAAGAGTGGGATTGCTTAAGCAGTTATCTAAGTTATTAAAGTTGAGGAGGGGATAACCGTGCCTGATATGGATGTCTATTTGACTGTATTCTTAGAAGAGGCAAAAGAAAATATTCAAGAATTAAATGACCTTTTGTTAGAACTTGAGAAAGATAAAGGAAACTTGGAAATAATAAATAGTATATTTAGGATAATTCATACTTTGAAAGGAATGGCTGGCACAATGGAATTTGATGTTCTAGCGCAGGTCTCGCATAAATTAGAAAGCATACTAGATCTCTTAAGAACCAATAAGATTAAATTAAATCAAGATTTAATGAACCTGCTTTTTAAATGTGCAGATTCTATAGAAGAAAGTTTAAATGATATTGCATCTGGTGGGAAGGGCGAAACTTTTAACATAAAAAGGTTAGAAGTTGAGTTGGATAATTATTTAGTCACTTTAAAAGATAAGGAAACAGAATATAAAAAAATTGCAAAAACAGAGAGTACAATAATTAATGGTAGGATTAAAGACTGTTATAACAATATAAATGAAGAAACTATGAACATTTTAAAACATGTATATCAAAAGGCTCAAGAAAAAGGGCTTAATTTCTATTTTTTAAAAATATTTTTGCTAGAAAACGTACAATTAAAGCAAGCTCGAGCTTACGCTATTTATCATCGATTGGAAGAACTTGGTTGTGAAATCGTTTATACATACCCCAGTGTGGAGGAAATCGAAAAAGAAAATTTTGACAGGGAGTTAGTGTTTGGCATAGTAACTTCAAAAAGTATAGGAGAAATAGCTGAAGCTATTAATAAAATAGCAGAAGTCCAATCCGTTTATGTTGATGAATTTTCTGAAAGTTTGATGGAAGAAGCAATTTTAGAGAAAGAGAAACAGCAAGAGGAAAACATCGAAAATAATGAAAAAGAAGTGAAATTACTGAAAACAATTAGGGTGGATATTAACAAATTAGATGAATTAATGAATTTGATGGCTGAACTTGTGATTGCACGGAGCAGAATTGTTGAAACTTTAAGTAAGTATAACTTAAAAGAAGTTGATGAAAGTCTTTCACAACTTTCAAGAATAACTTTGGACTTACAGAATATTGTAATGAAATTGCGAATGGTTCCCGTATCTTTTGTTTTTAATCGTTTTCCACGATTAGTTAGGGATCTTTCACAAGAATTAGGGAAAAAGGTTAATTTCATAATTCGTGGAGAGGATACTGAGTTAGACCGTACTGTTGCAGATGAAATTGGGGATCCTTTAGTGCATTTAATTAGAAATTCTATAGATCATGGGATTGAAAAGCCTCATGAAAGAATAGCAAAGGGTAAACCTGAAGCTGGGACTTTAATCTTATCGGCAAGACATGAAGGAAACGGTGTTATAATTGAAGTCGAAGACGATGGTAGGGGCATGAATAAGGAAGAGATACTGAGAAAGGCTATAGAGAAAGGATTAATTAGTTCTTCTGAAGCTTCAAAACTGAGCGATGAAGAAATTTATAATTTGGTTTTTCTTCCTGGTTTTTCTACCAAAACTGTTTCTACTGAGGTTTCTGGTAGAGGAATTGGCATGGATGTTGTAAAAGCTACTGTTGAAAACTTAAAAGGAACTGTTTCTTTAGAAACAAAAAAAGACAGGGGAACTAAGGTTACGATAAGATTACCTTTAACTTTGGCAATTATAGAAGCATTGTTGGTAACCGTTGATAATGATGTTTATGCTATCCCCATTGCAAATATAGATACTACTCAAAGATTAGCTGATGGAGAATTGAAGGTTGTTGAAGATAGAGAAGTTTTTCTCCTAAGAGGCGAAATCATTCCTGTAGTAAGATTGAGAGATTTGTTTGGATATGGTAGAAAGCAAGGTTTGATAAAAGAAAATATTGTTATTGTCAGAATTGGAAATAAGAAACATGGAGTTGTAGTAGATAAACTTTTAGGACAAGACGATATTGTCATTAAATCGCTTGGTTCACTACTAAGCGATGTAAAAGAATTCAGTGGAGGGGCGATTTTAGGAGACGGTAGAATAGCCTTGATACTAGATGTTGCTTCATTAATGTAAAACTTGATTTTAAATATAAAGGGGAGAAAATGGAATGGAAGATGTACTTTCTTTTAAGATCTTAGATCAAGAGTATGCCATTTCGATAGAAAATATTGAAAGTGTTGTAGATATAACAGAAATTACTCGAGTACCCAATGCTAGGTATTTTATAGAAGGATTAATCAATTTGAGGGGAAGAATCGTCCCTATTATAGATTTAGCTAAAATTTTGCAAATAAAACTTCCTGAAAATCACAAGTATGGAAATATTCTGGTTTTGAAGATAAATGATGAGGAAATAGGTATGTTGGTTGATGAAGTTGAAAATGTTTTAACTATCGATCCTGCAAAATTAGAAAAGATTCAATCTAAAAAAGATGTTTATTCTGAAAATGTAAAAGGAATTATAAAAATAGCGAACAGATTGATAGTTTATATTGATTTAATTGGTATATTAGAAAAAGAATTACAAAAAGAATTAAAAAAACAATAGTTGTCAGCTTCAGGAGGTGCTTGAATGGGCAGAAGAGTTCTAATTGTAGATGATGCAGCATTTATGAGAATGATGCTAAGAGATATATTAACTAAAGCTAATTATGAAGTTGTTGGAGAGGCAGCAAATGGACAAGAAGCGGTTGATAGGTACAAAGAGTTACGTCCAGATTTTGTGACAATGGATATTACGATGCCAGTAAAAGACGGTATCCAGGCAATAAGAGAGATTAAGCAAATAGATCCAAATGCAAAAATAATAGTTTGTAGCGCTATGGGGCAACAAGCCATGGTAATAGAGGCTATTCAGGCAGGCGCAAAAGATTTTATAGTCAAGCCTTTTCAACCTTCTAGGGTTATAGAAGCTTTACAAAAACTGGAGTAATAAAGATGCCTAACGATTATTCTACAGCTACAGTTACCAGTAGTACTCTAGATGTGACAATCTGGTTTGTTGTAATAATTTTATTTATTATAGTTTTATTTTTGATATATTATTTTTTAAACAAATCAATAAAAAAAGGGCCGAAGAATAAAGAAGTGGTCCTTGTTAAAAAATTCTATATCGATAGAAATCTTTATGTAGGGTTGCTTAAGATTTTCAATGAATATTACCTTATTTTAGTAAGTTCAAATTCTAGTGAAGTAATAAGAAAAGTGAATGAAGAAGAAATTTTTGAACTGATGGGTGAATCTCCAAAATTTATAGATACTTTTACAAAGTTTTTAAAGCGGGATAAGACAAATGAAAAAGATCAAAAAGAAAAGTAGAATCATAAAAATATTATTTGTTTTAGGAATATTTGTGTCTATTACATCCTTGTCTTTTACTCAGCAAACACCTACTCCTCCCTTGATAGATATACAAATTAACAACAACGAAGTACCCAATCAACTGTCGCCAACATTAACTATTTTACTTTTAGTTACAGTTTTATCATTAGCACCAGGATTTTTGATGCTTATTACTTCGTTTACTAGAATAGTTATTGTTTTAGGATTTGTAAGACAAGCTATTGGTACAAGGCAGTCTCCACCTAATCAAGTAATGCTCGCATTAGCTTTGTTCTTAACCATTATGATTATGTTTCCGGTGTTTAACGGAGTTTATCAAAAGGCAGTTATACCATATAACGAGGGGGAAATTGGATATCAAGAAGCCCTAGAAATAACTAAAGGGGAATTTAAAACTTTTATGTTAACTCAGATAGTAGCTCATAAAAACGAAGATAATATTTATATGCTTTCATCAGCGATGAATCTAAACATTTCAAATGTTGAAGAAACCCCTTTTCATATTTTGGTTCCTGCTTTTGCCATCAGTGAACTTGAAATAGCTTTTAAAATGAGTATATTAATCTATTTACCTTTTATAATTATCGACATGGTTGTTGCTAGTATCTTGCTTTCAATGGGTATGATAATGATTCCCCCTGTGTTAATTTCGCTCCCATTCAAAATCATGATTTTTGTGATGGTCAATGGATGGGATTTATTAGTTAGTGGATTGGTTAAAAGTTTTACGGGAGGATGAAAATATGACAGAAGAAGTTCTAATTGAAATTTTTGAAAATGGAATATTGGTTTTCCTAAAGGTTATTTCTCCTATTTTATTAATAAGTGTTGCAGTTGGATTGATCATAAGTATCTTTCAGGCCGTTACCCAATTGCACGAACAAACATTGACTTTTGCTCCAAAAATCATAATAACCTTTCTTGTTCTGATACTTTTATTTTCTTGGATCATGCAAAACTTAGCTGATTTCACTTTTGATTTGTTCACATACTATTTAGGGATGATTTAATTGCTCTTAGAGACTCTGTCGTATAGTTTGTGGATTTATTTTTTTATATTCTTTAGATTAGTAGGGATAGTGTTTTTTATTCCCTTGTTTAGTTCACAATTTTTACCAGTTCATATGAAAGTTTTTATTAGTCTATTTATATCTTATTTAATTTTACCTAGTGTTAATGATACCATTCCGTTGAATGTTCCAATAGGTACGATCGTTTATAATATGGTTTTAAATTTTTTAATTGGAATCACCATCGGTCTCATAACAAATATTTTATTTTATGCAGTGCAGTTTGCAGGTGAAATAATTGGGATGCAGATGGGTTTTTCAGTAGCAAATGTTTTCGATCCCTTATCTAATGATGAAATTTCAATTTTATCTGAGTTTTCTTTTTTATTCAGTGTTCTGTTTTTTTTTATTATAAAAGGACCTTTGGTATTATACACATTAATAATTGATTCGTTTCATAAAATCCCTGTGATATTTAACTTGAATGTTGAAAGTTATGCTATCTTTTCACAAAAGCTTTTTGATGTATTTATTATTGGACTAAAATTCTCTATGCCAATTATCGCGTTTATGATATTGTTAAAAGTAGCTCTTGGGATTGTTTCAAGATTAATTCCACAAGTAAATGTTTTTATGGTAGGTTTGCCTATAGAGATTCTGATTGGTTTTTTATTATTGTTAGGAGTGATTATGATTTGGGGAGAAAATTTTTCAGCTTTATTCTTTCAGCTAATAGAATGGATAAAAAAATCGATGGTCCTCTTGTCAAGATAGATTTACAATTATTTGCAGACCCTGAAAAGACGGAACAACCTACTCCTCGAAGATTAGAAAAGGCAAGAGAAGAAGGAAATATCCCAATATCAAATGAATTTAACATGGCTATGAGTTTATTAGCGATGTCAATGCTACTTATGTTTTTATTTAATCCCTTGGTAGCAGAGATCGAAAGACTTTTCTACGATTATTTTGCTTTAGAGGTTGATTTTGAGGGAACTGAATTACTTGCTTATGAAGTTAAGACTCATACAAGCCTATATTTGAAATTAGTGATATTTTTTGGTGTTTCCGTGATAGTTTCTTCAATTTTGGGTATGATACAGACTAAATTTCTTTTTACAACTAAATCCTTAAAATTCGACTTAAGTAGGATAAATCCAATAAACGGCTTCAAAAGACTATTTTCTATGAGAACTGTGGTCGAATTGCTGAAGGCTATTTTGAAGCTTTGTGTTGTAGGTTTTTTGACGTACAATATTTTTAAAAGTAATTGGAATCTCATTCTTTCTTTGGCTGATCAAGAAATAGGTGCATCTTTTCAAATAATTTTCGATATGATAACTAAAATATTATTCCAATTAGGGATAGCCCTGTTAATTTTGAGCCTTTTCGACTTTTGGTATCAAAGACATGCATATATGCAGGATTTGAAAATGTCAAAATATGAAATAAAACAAGAGATGAAAGAAATTGAAGGTAACCCAGAGGTCAAACAAAGGCAACGAGAAATAATGAGAAGAATGTTAATGACAAGGATGATGCAGAAGGTTCCTGAAGCAGATGTCGTTGTTACCAACCCTACTCATTATGCCGTAGCGTTGCAATATGATGCTGAAACTATGGATGCCCCAATAGTTGTTGCTAAAGGAGTCAATGAAATAGCTTTTAAAATAAGAGATATAGCTTTCAAAAATGGAGTTCCAATAGTACAAAGACCTTCTTTAGCGAAAAAACTTTATGAAGAAGTAGATCTAAACGAAGAAATCCCAGAAGATTTATACACAGTAGTTGCTGAAGTATTAGCTTACGTTTATAGGATTTCTAGGTAATAGAGGCGATTAAAATGAACTTCAAATTAAAAGGTTTGGATATTGTTATATCGATATTAATAGTTGGAATAGTAATTTTAATGGTTATACCTATTCCAGCTTTTCTGCTTGATTTTTTGCAACTTCTTAATATAACTTTGTCAATAATAATATTACTTGCAACATTATATATAAAAAGAGCTTTGGATATTTCTATTTTTCCTTCTCTTCTACTTATAACTACTCTTTTTAGATTAGCTTTAAATGTATCGTCGACCAGATTGATTCTTTTAGAAGGAAAAAATTTTGAAGGGAAAGTTGTAAAGACCTTTGGAGATTTTGTTGTTGGAGGAAATTATATAATCGGATTAATAATCTTCTTGGTTTTAATTATCATTCAATTTCTTGTAATCACTAAAGGTACAGAAAGAATCGCTGAGGTCGCGGCTAGATTCACATTAGACGCAATGCCAGGTAAGCAAATGAGTATAGATGCTGATCTTTCTGCTGGATTAATTAGTGAAGAAGAAGCTAGACAAAGAAGAGAAGATATAAGAAGAGAAGCTGATTTCTATGGTGCGATGGATGGAGCCAGTAAGTTCGTTAGAGGTGATGCGATAGCCGGACTCATTATAACTCTAATTGATTTAGTTGGCGGAATCTTAATAGGTGTTTTGCAGCAAGGACTAGATTTTGGAGAGGCTGCTCAATTATTTGCGTTACTAACTATAGGAGATGGACTGGTCGCTCAGATTCCTGCCCTTTTAATTTCAACTTCTGCAGGTATGATTGTTTCAAGGACAGCATCTAAAGACAATTTCGGTAAAGATTTACTTGAACAGCTTACTAGTGATTACAGAGTATTGAGTATTACTGGAGGAATTATACTTTTTCTAGGAATTTTCACCCCGTTACCTTTTTTCCCATCCTTAGTTTTAGGAGGAGGTTTGCTTTATTTGGGTTATTCAACTAGAAAAACTCAGAAAATGCATTTAGAATACCAAGCTGTGGGACAAGTTGGACCTGTTGAACCTAAATATCCTCAAAGGGGTGTCCCTTTTACTCCTCCTTTGACAACACCAGAAGAAGTTTCAGAGATTATTCAAGGTGATACAATTGAGGTAGATATTGGTTATGGTTTAATACCTCTAGCAGATCCTAACCAAGGAGGAGATTTACTAGACCGAATTACAATAGTTAGAAAACAAATAGCTTATGAACTTGGTATAATTATCCCTCCAGTAAGAATTAGAGACAGCGTACTGTTAAGTTCTAACGAATATGTTATTAAACTAAAAGGGGTAGAAGTAGGACGATTTGAATTAATGCCTGATAGGTTGTTGGCTATTGATTCTGGAATGGCTATGGAGGATCTTCCTGGAATCAAAACTAAGGAACCGTCTTTCGGTTTAACAGCATACTGGATAGATGAAAGTTTAAAGGATGAAGCAATCGAAAAAGGTTATACTACAGTTGATGCACCTAGTGTTTTTGCTACACATCTTTCAGAGACAATAAAAAAATATGCTCATGAAATTGTAGGAATAAAAGAGTTAGAAATCATGGTTGATGGATTAAGAGTCAATTATGCGACACTTGTAGACACTCTCATTCCAACTATGTTAAAAATGCATGAGTTGAAAAACGTTATAAACGGATTGTTGTATGAAAAGGTTTCAGTAAGAAATTTGCCTTTGATTTTTGAAAGCCTTATCGAAGCTGTAGACAAATACGGAAATAATATTGAAAAATTGATCGAACAGGTCAGAATAGATTTAGGGCGACAAATTGTGGAGAGTTTGAAATCCGATGATGGTCAATTACATGTAGTGGCTCTTGATCCAAGTGTAGAAAAGAAGATTGCAGAATCGATAGTTGAAAGAAATTCAGAAAGAGTATTAGCTCTAGAGCCTGAATATTCAAATGTTTTAGTAGGTAAAATAGCTAAAGCTTTAGAGAATGCGATGATGAAGGGATATAACCCTGTTATAATATGTTCAAAAAGTATTCGGTATCCTTTTTCTAGATTTATTTTGAAATATATTCAAAATATTAGTATAATTGCCTATGAAGAGGTGCCTTATGAAACTCCTTTAAGCGTTGAAGAAATTGTGGAAATTTAGGGGGAAAGATAAATGTTAATTAAAAAGTATACCGTAAAAACAATTTCAGAAGCAATGGAAAAAATCAGGGAAGAATTCGGTGAAGACGCTTATATATTGGATACAAGAAAGGTTAAAAAAGGTGGTTTCTTTGGAATAGGTGGAGAAAAATATTTAGAAGTAACGGTTTTAAGTGATAATAAAAAACAAGACCATAAAAAAGACGTCCAAAAAAGTGCTTTAAAAATGGAAAACTTCAATACCTATACTTTAAAAGATTTAATCTCGAAAAATTCTACAAAAGATTCAAACCGCAATGATCAATTTGCTAGTTTTAGTAATCTAACAAAAGAAACCACCAGACCTACAAAAATCGAAAGTAATGCAGAGTTTCTGAAATTAGTAGAAGAAAATAGAAAACTATCTTCTCAAATGGATAAAGATGCTGATGCTTTTTATAATAAAAAAAGTAGTTATGATATAGATCAGATAACAGACTCGAAAATTGGGATAACAGACAGCATCAAACTAAATGAACTGAAAAAAGCGGTAGACAAATTAAATAAAAAACTGGAAATAAGTAATATTTATCTTCAAGAACTCAAAGAAGAATTGTATAAAAATTCTTATTCCAAAGATTTCATAGATAGTCTTATATCAGAAATTGAAGATTTGCCAATTAATGAAAATTGGCGAAAGGATGAAAATTTAAAAGTTAAGTTTGAAAGAAAAATATCAGAATGTATAAAACTAGCGAATTTTAAAGAAATGAAAGGGAAAATAGTTTTTACAGGACCAACAGGAGTTGGAAAAACTACAACTTTGGCCAAAATTGCAGCGAAATTCGTTAGAGAACGCTCTAAAATAGCGTTTGTAACCATTGATACATATAGAATTGCAGCTACTGATCAATTGAAAATATACGCAGATATTTTGGGTGTTCCTCTCTTTATTTGCTATACCCCTCAAGATTTAAAAATTACTGTAGAATCATTATTAAATTATGATACTGTTTTAATAGATACAGCCGGAAGAAGCCATAAAAATAATCTCCAAATGGGAGAATTGAAGATATTTATTGATTCTATAAAACCTGATTATAAAATTATGCTTGTTTCAGCCAATTCAAACCCCCAAGAGATGATAAATATCTTCGACAGTTTTTCTATCATCCAGCCAAATTGTTTAATATTTACAAAGATAGACGAAGTAACCACTTTTGGACAATTGTTTTCTTTTTTAGAGTATTCAAATTTACCTTTAATTGGAATCACTGATGGTCAGAGAGTTCCTGAAGACTTAAAGTTTCCAGATAAAGAGTGGTTTGTAAGTAAAGCAATGCGGGAGGTATTTGAATGAGCTATTTATTTAACGATCAAGCAAATAGTTTAAGGGAAGAATTTGTTAGCAATGAAACAAAAATAATTTCCGTCGTAAGTGGTAAAGGAGGGGTTGGGAAATCTATTTTTTCTGTTAACGTAGCTGCGTTGTTAGCCTCTTATGATAAAAAAGTTCTTCTTTTTGATTCAGACGCAGGATTTGCTAATGCTTCCATCCTTTTAGGTAGTACTATACAACACACACTTAGTGATTATATGAAAGGAACGATAACTTTTAAAGAATGTATTCAAGACACGATGTACGGAGTCAAGATAGTTAGCACCGGATTTGATTATTCGGATTGGAAGATTTTTCAAAACAATTTTGATGGTTCTATTTTGAATGAATTTTTAGTTGAAACAAGGGATACAGACTATCTTATCATAGATGTAGGAGCAGGATACTCTGAAAAACTCAACAATTTTTACTTAAATTCTGACAAAATATTTATAATTACAGCTCCAGAACCAACAGCTGTAGTAAATGCTTATTCCTTGTTAAAAGCATTATCATATTTAGGAGTAAACTCTGAAATAGAGATAGTTTTAAATATGACAAAAAATAAGGAAGAACTAGATAACATAAAATATGCGTTATCTAGTACTGTAAAAAAATTTTTGAATAAAGATATAAATAGCTTTTATGAACTATCGTACGATCCAAATGTTCCTTTAAGTGTAAAAGCTCAAATTCCTGTTGTTATAATGAAAAAAGATAGTAAATTTTCAAAAGATATAAAGAAAATTGTTGATAACATTTTGAATCTTGAAGTTTCACAGAAGGAAAGTAGTTTTGCAAAGAGAATTAAGAAGCTTTTCGGTTTAGAGAGTTAATTATGGAGTGAAAAAATGAGTGAATATATAGAAAAGGTTTTAGCTAAAAATGTTTTGTATACTAATATGCCTTTGGATTTGGAAATAGAGGAGAAAGGTATTAAAGGAATATACAAAAGTATATTATACGAACACAATGAAAATTTAAATTTAGCTAAAATAGGGATGCCTATTTATAAAGGAGCTTATGTAAAGATCCCAGTCGGTGTTCCTTTGTCTATTAAAGCTTATTCAAAAAACATTCTTTATTCATTCAAAAGTTCTGTGCATAGTTTAGGTAAAGAAGGAAATGTAAGATTTTTAATAGTTAGCGTTCCTAAAGAAATTTATAGAGTTCAAAGGCGTCACTATGTCAGAATACCTTTATGTGAAGAAGGTTTTTTTTATTTGAAAGAGGAATTCGAGTCAGAAAATAATGAAAAAACCAAAAAGGTAGAAAAACATCGTTTTGTAACAAAGGATTTCAGTGCTGGAGGCGCTGCTATAGTAACAAAGAAAAACCTTTTGGTCGGAGATAAAATATTAATAAACATAAATTTAAAAGATGAACTTTCACTGAAAAATGTTGAGGCAGAAATTGTAAGAGAAATAGGCCAAACACAGCTTGGAGACAATATATACGGAATTAAGTTTTTAGGAATTACTCCTGATTTAGAAAAAGAATTAGTTAGGTTTGTTTTTAAATGGGAAATTGCTAATGTAAAAAACAATAGAGATTAATATATGGAAGTTTTCATACTAAATATGTACAAACAAAATTTACAAAAGGGGGGATAAAGTGTCAATTTTTGATAAGATAGATGACCAAAAATTAGATGTTTTAAAAGAATTAGGAAATATTGGAGCTGGGAATGCAGCTACCTCTATTTCAATGATGTTAGGTAAGAAGGTTAAAATTACAGTGCCGTCAGCTGAAGTCATTCCTGTGTCAGATTTATGGAAAAAATTTAAAGATCCCGAAAATATTGCAGCTGGCTCAATGGTCGAAATAGAAGGTGAAATAAAAGGAGCTTTACTGTTTTTATTGGGAGCGGAAGAAACTAAATCAGTAATTGAATTATTAATGCTTCCAAGGCCAAATGATTTGACTAATATGGATGAACTCACTACTTCTGCAATTGGAGAAATTGCTAATATCATGTGTAGTTCGTATATTACAGCTTTATCAAATTTTACAGGATTAAACGTACATTCAATGCCTCCAAAAGTTGTAGTAGATATGTTGTCAGCTATAGTCTCTGAAACATCTTTGATAACAACAAATGGAGGAGACTATGTCATCTTGATTCAAACAGATATTTTGGTAGAAGATATTGAAGATAAGGTTAAAGGTTATTTAATCTATATCTCTGACGAAGTAAACACCGAAAAAATATTGGAAAGTTTGGGGATGAAATTTTAGATGGAGAGTAAAAAGGTTATAGGAATTGGAGAATATGCTGTAGATAAAAATCCAGCTGTATTAATAACTTTAGGCCTCGGATCCTGCGTTGCTGCTTGTATAAGAGACAAAAGTAAGGGAATCGGAGGACTTGTCCATGTAATGCTACCTGAAAGTAGAGGAGAAAGAGAAAGGATAGGTAAGTATGCTGACACTGGCATAAAAGCTGTTGTAGATGAAATTATAAATATGGGCGGAGATATAAGAAACTTAGAAGCTAAAATAGCAGGCGGCGCTTCTATGTTTAAAAATTCTAAAACAACTTTTGAGATAGGAGTTAAAAACGTTGAAGCTGTGAAAAAGAATTTAAAAGAATTAGGTGTAAAGCTAGTTGCGGAAGATACTGGAGGTTCAAGAGCTCGTAGCGTTGAATTTGACATTGCCACAGGTGAACTACGGGTACGGAAAGTTGGTGGAGGAGAAAAAGTAGAAATAGTAGTCATTTAAGGAGAAGGAATAATGAAGTATAATTTTGATGAAGAACAATTAGTTTTAGATTATTTACCGAAAATAAAGTATATGGCTCTAAATTTAAAAAGTACTCTTCCAAAAAATGTTGAATTAGACGATCTTATTCAAGAAGGAATAATAGGCTTACTACAATCATACAGAAAATTTGATCCAAAAAAAGGGGCTTCTTTTAACACATATGCAACGAAAAGAATAAAAGGTGCAATGATTGATTATTTACGTAAAATAGATTGGCTTCCAAAAGAAACTAGATCGCTTATCAAGAAATATGAAGATTTAGTATATGAATGTGGGGAAGACGAATATTTAGACGATAAAATGATAGCAGAGAAACTGAATATCGATGAAAATGATGTGGACAAGATAAAATTTTCAATTGCGAAAAGGCAGATTCTTCAACTAGATGGTTACTTTTTTGATAATGACGAAGGAAATTGGTATGTTGAGAAAGATGAAAGTAATGACCCAGAAGTTATAGCTTACAAAGAAATCTTTAAAGAGAAATTAAAAAGTTGTATTGAGCAATTACCTCAGAGAGAGCAGCTTATTTTGTCCTTATATTACGATGATAATTTAACTTTTAGAGAAATTGGAGAAATTCTAGAAATAAGTGAATCAAGGGTTTCACAAATACATAGTCAAATTCTTATTAAACTTAAGAAAATGATTGAAGAGTAAATGTTGGGTGGCGATAGAAATGCCTTCAAGCCATGAAATCCAAATTTTATTAACAAAGTCTGTTAATGTAGCTGAAAATGTTCAAGCTATTTCACAGTCTTATGATTCAGCTAAAAATTTATTATTGGTTAAACAAGCTACTGAATACTCCCAAACTTTGCATCGTAAAGTGAAAAATAAAGATAGAGCTGAAAAAAAATATCTAAACAACGATTTATCAAGAAGAGCTACTTTTTCTCAAAGAAATGTTAAGGACGATTCAGATAATGAGTCAGTCTTTAAAATTGATGATTACAGAGGAAAAATTTTAGATTTAAGATTGTAAATATGTAAATAAAAAGGGTGAAAAAAATGGTAGGTTACTTTTCTCTTTATGTTTCGAGTGATGAAAAATATGCAGGAGGATTACTTATTATAAATGAAAATGGAATTCCTGTGTCCTTTAAGTATACAGAACCGTTCAAGCCTTCAGAAATCCAAAAAATTATATACGGAGATAATTTAAAAAATTATCTAGCTTATGAAATACTCAGAAGTGAGGAGCTTTTTAATCCATATGACGTTGATTTGGTTTTCACAGATGATCAGGAACTCATAAACTATGTTGATACAGACAAGATTTTAGTATACATAGTTGAGTTAAGTTATAACAAAGGTTTCGAAGTAAAAGAAAAAGAAGGCGTAATTCCATTAAGAGATAATAAGAGTTTAAAATTTTACGCTTCAAAAGTTATCGATTCCAATGCTTTGAAAAAAATCAAGTTTTATGTTGACAAATACAATATTTTTGAACCTTTTAAGCGTTTGAAAGAGGCGTTGATTTATATATGCACAATGAACGAAAGTTAAACATCCATATTATCGATACAAATATAAAAATACATTTTCATGAGGTTAAGTTAAAAAAAATTGATAGCGAAATATTAAGATTTACCATAAATTTCAAAGATACAAAAAGCTTTGAGAAAATAATAGAAATCCCTCCTTTGAAAAAGGAGATTTTTTTTGTAGAAGGTTTTGATGTTTCCTGGATAAACAACAATTTTAAAAGAATTATAACAGAAAATTCTATTTTATTTGGTATAACTATATGTAGTAAAAAGATTGCTAACACTTCTACACTTATTCATATTGAGAATATACGGATCAGACCAATAATAAATACGACAAAAAAGATAGAGTTAAAGATAAATGAAATCAATTACTAAAATATCAAAAAATATTTATGTGTAGGGGAATTGAAGGCAAGCGGCTATAAGGAGGGTAACTCTTCTTCGTTAATCAAAACATATAATATGTAATTCACAAAAATAAGATCTTATAAAGTTTTGAAGTGAGTAGCTACTCTAAACTCAAGTTAGAATTTAAAAGAAGTAAAAGGTGCAAGATTTAGGAGGTATTTAAATAGTGGTTTCAACCGAATTGTTTAGCTTTATAGAATCGTTAAAAAAAGTAAATAAGCAAGTTTTAATAATAATTCCAGAAAATTATTATTATGGATTAGATGAAGTAGAGAATTGCTTATTTTATCCTGATTTTGATATATTCCCTTTTGAGAATTTAGATGTATCGGCTAACATTAAAGCCCAAAGAATAAAAGTTCTTTATTCTTTAGCTAAAAACAAAAAAGTCACAATTTTAACTACTTTAAGTGCATTATCTCGATTTACTGTTCCCAAAAAAGATTTTATAATAAAGAAGTATAAAATTGGAGAGAAACTTGATTTATCCAGTGATGAAATATATAAATTAGGATACATTCTATCTGAAGAAGTGAATTCGCCAGGAGATTATGCTAAAAGAGGTTTCGTTAGAGATATTTATATTCCCTTGTATGAAGAACCGGTGAGAATAGAACTTTTTGACACAGAAATAGATAGAGTAACTTTATTTGATATATATTCTCAAAGGTCGATTAAGAGTTTAAAGGAATTTGAAATAGTACCAGGTTCAGAGATACAAAAATATGATGAAAATATAGATCTTTTTGTAGAAAGAATGTCGCGATATGCATTAGAAACAAAACAAAACAGCATTTCGATGGATAATCTCAATTCCATTCCTTCTTTTTTTTATAAAGATAAAAATAGCATCTTGAGTTATTTAGATAAAAATTGTGAAATTTACATTGTGAACAAAGAAGAAGTAATCAAATCATTTGTTGAAAAAGAAAGAGAAAACTTCGAAATGTGTGACAATGAGCTAAAAAGGAAAATCTATAAAACTTTTTCTGGTCATACTTTAGAGATTTTAAATAAAATCAATTACAAAGAAGCTGAGCTAAAATTAGAAAAAATATACTTTAAAAAAACTAAAAAAGAAGATAACAGGATCGATTACATACCTCTTTTAGACTGGGAAGATCTTAAAGAGGGCGACTTAGTCGTTCATGAAGATTATGGAATTGGCATATATCTTGGAGTAAACAAAGTTGAAACTGCAATGGGATTGCGTGAATATATTACTTTAGAATATGCAAATAATGCAAAAGTTTACGTTCCAGTTGGAAGACTAGATAAACTTTCAAAATATATAGGTGACTCGTCAAGCGTAACTATTTCTTCCTTAAACGGTAAAAAATGGAAGTCAACTAAGAAAAAAGTAGACGATCAAATAAGAAGAAAAATAAAAGAACTTCTTCAGATATATGCAGTGAGAGAAAATCAAAAAGGCATTCAATTATTTGGAGATAAAGAGTTAGAAGAGAAATTTAGAGAAAGTTTTCCATATATCGAAACTCCTGACCAAGAAAAAAGTATTGCTGAGGTACTAGCAGATCTAGCAAGCCCACGACCAATGGATAGGTTGTTGGCAGGAGACTCTGGATTTGGAAAAACTGAAGTAGCTATGAGGGCAGCTTTTAGAACAGTTGTATCTAATTATCAAGTTTTATTGCTTGCTCCAACTACTATACTATCCACTCAACACTATGAAAGTTTTAAAGAAAGAATGGAACCTTTTGGTTTAAAAATAGAATTGGCAACCAGGCATAAAACTCCTAAGGAAAAAGATATAATTTTTGATAAAATAAAAAAAGGAGAAATAGATATAATAATAGGCACACATGCCTTGTTATCTGACTCATTACAAATAAAAAGATTGGGTTTAGTAATAATAGACGAAGAACAAAGGTTTGGTGTCCTCCAAAAGGAAAAATTCAAGAAGTTAAGTGAAGGGGTAAATTTCTTAATGATGAGTGCTACTCCAATTCCTCGAACATTATATATGTCTATAAGTGGCCTTAGAGAAATTTCAACTATTTCTACCCCCCCTTTGGGAAGATTACCTATCCAAACATACGTTGGCGAATATTCTGATAAATTGGTTCGTACAGCAGTTTTGAGGGAAAAGGCTAGAGGTGGACAAACTATTTATATTCACAACAGGATTCAGGAACTTGAGTCCATTTACAAAAATTTACAAAAACTTATTCCAGAAGTTAAGATAGGAGTAGTGCATGGAAGTTCACATAAAAAAGATTTTATAAAAACTATGAATGATTTTTATTCTGGCAAGATAGATTTACTACTTTCCACAACTATCTTAGAAAATGGAATAGATATACCAAACGTGAATACTTTAATAGTGGATGATTCAGAAAGATACGGTATTGCTCAGTTATACCAGTTAAAAGGAAGAGTAGGAAGATCAAACAAAAGAGCATTTGCTTACTTTTTATATAAAAAGGAACTTACTCTAGAAGCTAAGAAAAGATTAGAAGCTATAAAACAATATAACGAGCCTGGAAGTGGACTAAAACTGTCATTAAGGGATATGGAAATAAGAGGGTATGGAGATCTATTAGGGTTAGAACAAAAAGGCCATATAAACACTGTTGGATTACATCTATATAAAGAAATGCTCAATAGGGCTCTCGTTGAGTACGGTATAAAAGATGTTGAAGAACATTTCAAGCCACAAACTTATACAGAGATTAAAGGAATAAAAGGTTCACTTGTTATCCCAGAAGAGTATATACCAAATTCAATCGAACGAATGCGAATTTATAGAAGAATTGCTGTAGCAAAAACTCCTGAAGAGGTTGAAGATATAAAAGTAGAAGTAAGGGATCGTTATGGAAAACTTCCTAATGAAGTCGAAAAATTGTTCAAATATGCGATAATTAGAGTCAAGGCAAATATGGAAGGTATAAGAGAAATAGAAATAGGAGACTCGTTTATCACATTTAAATTTTTAGAAGACGTAAAACCTACAGTGGAAAAATACAATAAACATTCAAGAAGAGCTTTTTATTACCCAAATAGCAATGAATTGATTGCTTATGGACCGAAAGACGATATCGAATATATGGAAAATATTTTTTCTTAAGAGGTGAATCGATTAATGTATGATACAATTGCCGCTATTTCGACTCCACTAGGGATGGGAGCTATAGGAGTTGTAAGAGTTTCGGGAAAAGAAGTAGCGAATATAATAAACAAAAGCTTAAAAAAGAATAAATATAAGCCCAAAAAAATGTATTATGGATGGGTATACGATGAGGATCAAATAGTAGATGAAATCACTTGGGTGTTCCACAAACAACCCAATTCGTATACAGGAGAAGATATGTTAGAAATTTTTTGCCATGGTGGAAAATTAGTTACATATAATGTTTTAAAAACGGTAATAAAGTCAGGAGCACGTCAAGCACTCCCTGGAGAATTTTCAAAAAGAGCTGTATTGAATGGAAAAATGGATTTAATTAAAGCAGAAGCAATAAATAGTTTAATTAAATCAGAAACGCCTTTTTCGCTAAATGCAACATTGAAATTATTAAAAGATAATCAGCTTTCTGAAGCAATCGAAGAACTTAAAAGACTATTGATGAACATGGCAGCCGAGATAGAAGTAGAATTGGATTATCCTGATGAAGTAGAAATTAATTCGTCAGATTTAAAAGAAAAGATTTTATACATTATGAAAAAAATTGATAAAATATTAACTGAAGCAGATAATGGAATTATTGCTGTTGAAGGAGTTAAAACTGTCATTGTTGGAAAACCAAATTCTGGTAAGAGTACACTTTTAAATGCTTTGTTAAAGAAAGATAGGGCTATTGTTACTGAAATTCCAGGTACCACAAGAGACACAATAGAGGAGAATTTGAACATCAACGGCATTTTGTTAAAACTCATTGATACAGCAGGAATTAGGCGTACAGAAGATAAGATAGAAAAAATAGGAATTGAAAGAACTTTAAATGCAATCGATGAATCTGATTTAATTCTGTTTATTTTAGATGGAACTACTCCTTTTGATTATGAAGATGAATTGATTTATAGCAAAATAAAAGATTTAAAAAATAAAACTGTTATAATAGTTCTCAACAAATCAGATTCAGAAAATTTTAAATTAAGCAATTGTCCTACTAAACTTTTTGAAAAAAAGTACGATATTGTCACTATTTCGGCAAAAAATAGGGAAATAAAATCCTTGGAAGATAAAATTTATGAACTATACTTTGAAAAGGTTAATATTGAAGAACCAACTTTAACTAATATGAGACAAAAAAATACTTTAGAAATGTCAAAGCTTTATCTATTAAAAGCTCTCAATTCATTAGAGAGCGGTTTTCCAAACGACGTGGCAATGATTGATATAAGAAAAGCATTAGAAAAGATCTATGAGCTAACGGGAGAAAATTATACAGAAGAATTACTCAACACGATATTCTCAAATTTTTGTGTAGGAAAATAGTAAATATATTAAAACAAGCGAACGAGAGTTACTGAAAGTAAAAGATAATAAATATTACAAAGACAGAAATGTTTGATTAATTCAATTGTTTTTATTTCATTTCTTAAATTGACTAAGTATTATAGTGGGAGGATAAAATGAAATCCTTAAAAATGATGTGGTACGAAATTAAAAAGATTTTCAGAAGTCGTGCAGTGTTAATCTTAAGTATTATAGTCCCCACAATTCTAGCATTTTTAGGTTCCTCCTTTTATCCCAAAAACCTCACGCAAAACTTTAGTTTGGTTATTTATAACCAAGATAAAAGTTTTTTAGGTAACTTTACATTTTTACTTATAAAACAATTTCTAAGTTTTGAAAATACTGTGGAAATTAGTACTGAAGAAGATTTCAACAGGCTAATAGAACAAGGAAATTATGATTCAATTATCATAATTCCAAAAGGTTTTGCCAATGATTTGGTAAATAAGGTTCAAACGTCTTTGTATGTAGTTCCTAACCCACATAATATCCAGAACAGCCTCATGATTTATACAGCCTTTAAAGCTGTGTTTGATGAACTAGCAGGAATTCCAGAAATAAGGGTAGGATCTACGACTGAGTTCCTGTTAGGTGGTGGAATTGGAGTTGATGAAACTAGGCCTAAACCGGAAATTAAAATGTTAATACCAAATGCTAAGGAAAAAACGCTTATAGAATCAGACTCAGACAGTTTTGGAATTAACGATATGTTCGCGCCAATTGTTGCTGTAGTAGCTATTCTCATTTCTTCAATGATTGGTATCTCAAATTCTTTAGGTCAAGCAAGAGAATCAAAATTGCTTGATTTATATCTTTCAAATGGTCTTTCAATAAGAGTTTTTACCGTTGCTAAGCTGCTGGCATATCTACTATTTGGTTTTGTTATAGGAATTTTTTCATGGGGAATGTTCAGGCTTTTGGGCGTTCATTCACTGGCTGTAAGCTGGCATTTATTTTTATTAATATTTGTATCGGTATTTACTTTTACCGCCTTTGGTTTAGTACTTTCATCCTTCTTAAAAAGTGCTAAGGCTGCCTCATATCTAGTTACCGCAGTTATAGGATTAATGTTCGTTTTTGGAAATGTGCTGATTCCAGTCCCAAAGGGTGGGTTTTTAGAAAAATTCTCCTATATTTTTCCTGTCAAATATTCGTTAGATGCATGGCGTAAGCTAACAGTGCTAGGATATGGGATAATTGACATATACAAAGAAATCATTATACTTATGATTTTTGGATTATTTTGTTTCTTTTTATCATTATTTTTAATCAGGGTAACTCAAGAAACTTAAAAGAAACAATTAGTGAGAAACTAGAGACTTTTGAACTTAAAAAATTAGAAAATTTAGATTTCACAAAATCTTGAAATTACGCTGTATTTTAAAAAAAATTCTAATTCCAAAACATTTTTAAATATGTGTTTTATATTTTCTAAAGTCTCAATTAGAAGAATTTTTAAGAGGTAAATATAATGAAATATCGTTCAATTAAGGAGTCTCAGGAAACTTCTATTAATATAGAAAGATCAATTTTTATTGCAAATGCACAAAAAGTTAATACCCTGGAAGAGGCCCAAAATTTTATAAAAGTTATAACTCAAAAATATAATAACGCTACACACAATTGCTGGGCCTATAAAATTTTAGACGGTGATCAAGAATTATTTCATTATTCAGATAATGGAGAACCTTCAGGAACTGCTGGAAAACCTATATATGGTACAATAGAAAAATTTGATCTATCGAATGTCGCCATTGTTGTAACCAGGTATTATGGAGGAGTAAAGTTAGGTATTAGAGGGTTGATAGATGCATACTCTACCTGTGCAGAAGAATTAATTAAAAACTCAAAACTAGCTGAATATGAAACTACTTATATCTACGCAGTACGATGTGACTATTCTGATTATTCTCAAATTCTTCGATTGATCTCAAAAGAACCAGGTATATACTTTTTGGATCAAAAATTTACAGAAGATGTTTTTTTAAAAATAGAAATAATTGAAAGTTATAAAGAAAAGATTCTACCTATTATTGAAAGTAAATTACAAGAAATTTCTTTTGTTCGAACCTCAGAAAGGGAATTGTAAAAACTTCGCTAAATTCATAGCGAAGTTTTTTATTTTTTACACATCCTCTATTAAATTTTTCACAAAGTTAGGTAACGCAAACGAAGCTATATGTATCTCCTCGTTATAGTACTTCAGTTCTTTTTCAAAGTTCTTAACCTTCTCAGGATCAAAGTCTTTTATTGGATCGATGTTTTTAGATGCAAATGTCCATGTCCATGTACCAGGTGCATATTCCGGAACAAATCCCATATATAGTTTTGCAATGTTAAATACAGAGCTGATTCGTTTATAGGCCTTAACCATCCATTCTTTTTCCATGAATGGTTCTTCAGTTTGTGCCGTGAAAACACCATTTTCAGTGAGGGCTTCTAAACAGTCTTCATAAAATTCTTTCGTGTAAAGAGCACCTCCACCACCTTCAGTTGGATCAGTTGAATCAATTATTATTACATCAAATTCATTTTTAAAGTTTTTTATGAATTTGCTACCATCTTCAAATACAAGTTGAACTTTAGGATTACTTAGTTCATAAGATAAATTGGGTAAATACTTTTTAGTCGCTTCAACAACACCTTTATCAAGCTCGCACATGACAACTTTTTCTACAGAAGAGTGTTTCAAAACTTCTCTAACAGTTCCGCCGTCTCCTCCCCCAATTACAAGCACTTTCCTTGGGTTTTCGTGGAGAAATAGAGGAACGTGAGAGATCATTTCATGGTATACAAATTCATCTAATTCACATGTCATAGGTATACCATCTAATGTAAACATTTTCCCAAATGCTTTTGTTTCAAATATATCTATCCTTTGATATTGAGTTCGTTCAGAATAGATAACGTGGTCGACATTCATAAAGATACCATATTTATTCACTTTGTCGTAATCATTAAAAATAAACGGCGGATAAACTTTTTCTGGCATTTTTTTCACCTCAACTTAGTATAATAAAGATTGGAAAAAGGAAGTACAATTTAATAGAACATTACAAAAAGTGATCTATTAATCCATAATTTTAAGAGTAGAATGAGTGAAATACTAAACTTCTTGTTTAATATTATAAACTTTTTTTATTTCTTTTCAGTAGAATTAATTTAACTTCTTGTTGCAAGAACCTCAAAAATTTTCCGAATGTGTTATACTATAAGATGATTAAGCTTTTCAATTCACTGTAAATTAATTTATTTTTTAAGAAGAGAGTAGTAAGTGGAGGTAAAATTTATGAATAGTAACTTGTATAGAAAATATAGGCCGAAAGACTTTGGAGATATAATAGGTCAACCACATGTTGTGAAGTATTTTCACAATGCCTTAAAAAAAGGGGAAATCTCTCATGCATACATTTTTTCTGGACCTAGAGGAACAGGAAAAACAACTACTGCGAGAATTTTAGCCAAAGCATTAAATTGTAAAAATCCGGTTAATTTTAATCCGTGTAATGAATGCGAAAATTGTATTTCAATAAATAAGAATAGTTTCATAGATGTCATTGAATTGGATGCAGCATCTAATAGAGGGATTGATGAAATAAGAAATATTCGAGATTCAACGAATTATTTACCTGTATATGGAAATTATAAAGTTTATATAATTGATGAATTTCATATGCTAACCAGGGAAGCTTTTAACGCACTTTTAAAGACTTTGGAAGAACCACCTGCTCATGTTATATTTGTTTTGGCAACTACTAACTTAGAAAAAGTTCCTGATACGATAATTTCACGTGCTCAATTAATTAATTTTAAGAATTTGTCTTCTGAAGATATATTCTTCGGATTAAAGAAAATCGCTGATTTGGAGAGTATCCAATATGAAGAAAAAGCTTTAGAAATAATCTCAAGAAAAGCTAAAGGTAGTATGAGGGATGCAATATCCATGTTTGAACAAGTTGAAAAATTTGGCGATGATAAAGTTTTTTTTGAGGACGTAATGGATATCTTAGGGTTGTTCGATGAGAGCTTTATTGTTAGATTTATAAACAATATTTTAGAATCTGATATAGATGGTTTTTTAGAGCAGTCAGAAGAATTGTTTAAATTAGGAAAAGATCCAGAGATATTATTAGAAGAATCTATAGAATATCTTTTTGAAAAAATCAAGGAGAAAGAAGATCCTTTTTTTGAAATTGAGATGATGAATGAGTTTAATAATATTATCAAAGATTTAAAATATAGTGAAAACAGGAGATTAACCTTTGATGTAGAAATAATTAGTTTTCTAACTAAAAACATGCGTTCTAGGAATACTGTAGCTTCTTTCGAAAAAATTGCAGGATTTGATGTAGATAAAGAACTCGATAGCAATAAAACATTGGCAAAAAGTGAAAAATTTGATAATCCTGTGATTGTAAAAATTTTTAATTTTTTCAGTAATCCCAGAAGTAAAAAGTCTAATTTAGCTATTTATTTTTCTTTACTATCTTCCAAAATTGAAATTAAGGACAATCGTATAATTTTTAACTTTTCTGAGAATGAGTTGTTAGAATACGAAATTTTAAAAAAATATAGAGATGAATTAAAAGTGAATATCTCTCTTTTAATAAATGAATCTTATGAAGTTTCTCTTTTATTTACTGGTAAAGAAAAAGAAACTTTTAATATATATGAAAAAACCCCGATTTACCAAGAAAAAAGATTATTCTAGGAACGTGATCCACATGATTTACATATTAACTGCTTTAAGACCAGAAGCTGATGGTTTAATCAAGCAATATCAGTTAAAGAAAGTAAAAGATAAACCTTTTGAAGTTTTTTCCTCAGAGAAGATGAAATTAGTTGTTTCGGGGGTAGGAAAGATAAATGCTGCTGCAGCAACAAGCTATATACTAAGTGATTCAGACATTAATTACAATCACGAAGATTTTTTTTTAAATTTTGGTATTTGCGGCACATTAAAAAAAGAGCTGACAGTTGGAGAAATGTTTTTATGTAATAAAGTGTTAGATTATGAGACTAAAGAATGTTTCTTTTCTGATATTTTGTTGGAATATGATTTAGAAGAAGAAACGATACAAAGTATCGATCATTTGCATCAAAAATTTGATTTTCTTGAAGCTTTAGTAGATATGGAAGCTTCAAGTGCTTTTAAGATCTCTTCAAAATTTTTAAACACTCATCAAATTTATGTTGTCAAAATAGTTTCTGATTTGGCATACAAAAAAAACAACGAAAAACTGTCTAAGCAATTCGTTTTGGAGATAGTCGATAAAAACATCAATAAAGTAGTGGATTTTATTGATAAAACAGTTCTTTTCCTTAAAAGTTATCAGATGCTTTTTCAAAAGAGAGACTCAGAATTCATAGAAATGCTTTCTATTTCTTTGAATTTGACGTTTTCACAGAAAGAACAATTAAAAAATGCTTACTGTTTTTATAAAGCTAATAAAGGTTGTGAGCCATCCTTTTTAGAAGAGTTTTTAATCATTAAACCAAAAAATTCAAAAGAAAGGAATGCAATTTTTGATCAAATCAAACAAAAATTATATAGCTAGAAAATTTTCTCATATATATGTGGAAAAAAGAGCTTTCGATTATCCAATAACTCAATACATACTTAACAAGTTTTCTAAAAGCAAAGTTGTAGCTATAGAAAATTATAATGAAATATTTTCAAGAAAAAATCAAAATCCATACGTACAGAAATTATCTCCTTCTTTAATTCTTGCGGAAAAAAAAGAAGGTTTTTTTTATAAAGGTTCAAGACTATGTCATAATTTTCAAGAAGAGAACTTTTACTATACTAATTTTATATTAAATTGTATATTTGAATGTGATTATTGTTATTTGAAAGGCATGAATCTGTCCTCTCATATAGTCTTCTTTGTTAATCTTGAAGATTATTTTGAAAAAATTAATATCCTTATCTCAGAAAAAAATAAGGTATATTTGAGTATTTCCTATGATTCCGATATCCTAGTTTTTGAAGGTATTTATCCATTCTTTAATAAATGGTACAATTTTGCAAAGAAAAATCAAGGTGTTACTATAGAAATCAGAACGAAAAGTGCAAATTGGAAAAAGTTTACAAACTATGATCCAATAAGTAATTTGGAATTATCTTGGAGTATATCTCCAGAAGAAGTTATCAATAAATTTGAAAAAAAGACCCCTAATTTAGAAGCAAGACTAACTGCTACGTCTAATCTTTTAAAGAAAAATTGGAAAATAAATTTAGCCTTGGATCCTCTTATATACACGGGAAAAACCTGGAGAAATACTTACTATGAGTTTTTGAAATATCTTGTTTCTAGAATAAATTTAGAACTAATCAATTCGATTACTGTTGGGGTTTTCAGAATACCTGTTAATTATTTGCGGAGAATGAAACGATTTTCTGATTCATCGGTAGTTTTCTTTCCTTATGAAACAATTGAAAATGTTGCATCGTATCCTGAAGACATTAAAGAAGAAATGTTGAACTTTGTAGTTTCGTTTCTTGAAGAATACTTCGATAGCGAAAAGATCTATGTAATATAACAATAAAAAAACTTCGCTAAATTCTTAGCGAAGTTTTTAGATGCCGTCTATCAACTTTTTCACAAAGTTAGGTAACGCAAACGAAGCTATATGTATCTCCTCGTTATAGTACTTCAGTTCTTTTTCAAAGTTCTTAACCTTCTCGGGGTTGAAGTCTTTTATTGGATCAATGTTTTTAGATGCAAATGTCCATGTCCATGTTCCTGGCGGATATTGTGGAACAAACCCCAAATACAATCTTGCAACATTGAATACGGAGCTAATATATTTATAAGCCGCGACCATCCATTCTTCTTTTAAGAAGGGATCTTCAGTTTGTGCCGTGAAAACACCATTTTCAGTGAGGGCTTCTAAACAGTCTTCATAAAATTCTTTCGTGTAAAGAGCACCTCCACCACCTTCAGTTGGATCAGTTGAATCAATTATTATTACATCAAATTCATTTTTAAAGTTTTTTATGAATTTGCTACCATCTTCAAATACAAGTTGAACTTTAGGATTACTTAGTTCATAAGATAAATTGGGTAAATACTTTTTAGTCGCTTCAACAACACCTTTATCAAGCTCGCACATGACAACTTTTTCTACAGAAGAGTGTTTCAAAACTTCTCTAACAGTTCCGCCGTCTCCTCCCCCAATTACAAGCACTTTCCTTGGGTTTTCGTGGAGAAATAGAGGAACGTGAGAGATCATTTCATGGTATACAAATTCATCTGAATCCCTGGTCATTGTTATACCATCTAACGTAAACACTTTCCCAAATGCCTTTGTTTCAAATATATCTATCCTTTGATATTGGGTTTGTTCAGAATAGATAACGTGGTCGACATTCATAAAGATACCATATTTATTCACTTTGTCGTACTCGTTGAAAATAAACGGTGGATAAACCTTTTCCGACATTATTTCACCTCAACCTTATGTCGTGAATTATCAGGGACACCTATAGACTCAAATACCCCACGTTTGTATTCCACAGCGTCTTGTCTACGAGATTTAAAAGCATCTTTTAAATAATTAAAAGCTACCCATGGGTCAACAGACTCGCCACAAGTGTAAATATCTAACGACGCATATTTGTATTCTGGCCACGTATGAATAGCTAAATGAGACTCTGAAATTATTATTGCACCACTTACTCCGTGAGGTAAAAAGCGGTGAAAGGTGGATGTTACAATTGTTGCTCCACATTCAATAGCTGCTTTCGTCATTTGGTATTCGATCTCTGAAACATTGTTGAGTATTTCTTCGTCGCAGTCGTATAACTCTGCTATCAAATGTCTACCTAAAGATTTTGCCATCTCTCACTCCTCCTTTAAAAAATTTCTATCCAAAGAAACTTTGCCTTTTGACTTTTGCTTCTGTTCTTTATGTAGTGTTTTTTGTTTGGCGTAAAAAAGAAACACTCCTCACTTTCAATTATATAAGTTTCTTTGTTTAAATGAAGCTCTATTGTGCCTTCAATAATGAATCCGAATTCTACACCTTCATGAGGTTTCTCTATCTCTGTTGACTTTCCTGGATCAAGTATTATAAATGATGGTTCTATGTTTTTTGGATCGCTGGCTGTTAACAAAAGCTCTTCGCATACTCCTTCAGGTGTGTCATATATAGGAATTCTATCCTCCTTTGTGTAAACCACTTTTTCTTTGTTTTCTAAGTTTGAGAAAAATTCTTTTAAGTCTGTTCCAAGGGCTCTCAAAATCATCTCTAAACTCTCAATGGTTGGAGAAGTTAAGTCCCTTTCTACTTGAGAAATAAAACCTTTTGTTAAATCTGATCTTATTGCCAGTTCTTCCTGAGTCATATTTCTCATAATTCTCAAACTTTTAATCTTTTCACCAATCTTCATAAAAATACCTCCAAATATGGTGTTCCTATAGAAATATTAAATTTTAAAAATATTATATATTAAACTATCTGTTTAATATTATAAACTTTTTGCCTAACTTTGTCAATCACTTTAATTTAAATTTATGTTGCTAAAATCTCAAAAATATTATTTCTGTGTTATACTAATATAGATAAACTAAATAACCTAGAATTCTTAATATAAAGATTTAAATAATAACGAATCTTTTAGAATTTAATATTATTGATGCCGAGTGAGTTTTTATTTAAAGTCAATAGAATAAATTGATAAAATAAATTGATCATGAAAAATTTATTTTAGATAAAAATTTAAGGAGGATTTTTTATAGCATGAGATCTTATATGAGAAGTTACCTAGGCATAGATCTAGGTACTGCCAATACAATCGTTTACATGAAAGGAAAAGGAGTAATTTTAAATGAGCCCTCGGTTATCGCTATAAATAAAGAAAATGGAGAGATAATTTGTGTCGGTAGTGAAGCTAAAAAGATGATAGGAAAGACCCCAGCTAATATTTTTGCTATTAGACCTTTAAAAGAAGGAGTAATTGCAGATTATAACATAGCAGTTGCAATGTTAAAATATTTCATAAATGCTGCAGTTGGAAATTTTGTAGTTTTGAAACCGGTAGTTGTGGTAGGAGTCCCTACTGGCGCAACAGAAGTTGAAAAGAGTGCTTTAAGAGAAGCCGCATTAGATGCCGGGGCAAGTAAAGCCTTCTTGATAGAAGAAGCAATGGCGACAGCTATTGGAGCAGGTTTGGATGTAGAAGAACCATCTGGAAATATGATTGTTGATATTGGAGGCGGTACAACAGAAATAGCTATTATTTCTCTTGGAAATATTGTATTGTCAAGGTCTCTAAGAGTTGCTGGAGACCAAATGGATCTAGAAATAATGGACTATATAAAAACGAGATACAATATAATTATAGGTGAAAAAACTGCCGAGAGAATAAAAATGGAAATAGGTAATGTTTTTGATACTGAAGAGTATAATAAATTAAGCTTAGAAATAGTAGGATTGGATGTATTATCAGGTTTACCAAAAACTATCCAGGTTTCAGGATATGAAATTAGGCAAGCAATAAAAAACTCAGTAAATAAAATAATTGAAAATATTAAGTCAGCTATTGAAGAGACTCCTCCTGAATTATTATACGATATTGTTAATAAAGGAATTTTCCTCGCTGGTGGAGGAGCAATGATTAAAGGAATGAAAGAGCTAATTGAGAAAGAAACTTTTATTAGAGTTATTGTAGCTGATGATCCAATTACCTGTGTGGCACGGGGAGCAGGGTTAATAATAGATAAGATAAATATTTTGAGAACACTTTAGAAGTTATAAAATGAAAAATTCGAGTTTATTTTTTTTGGCTGTAATAATTTTTGTTTCAATTTTATTCAATTTATTCTCAAATGCCCTAAACGTTGTGGAAACCCTAATGTTTCCCTGTGATTTTTTGTTTTCAAATTTATACTCAAAGATTGAATCTCGAAGTTTAACTGAAGATAAGTTAAAAAGTATTATGCATATTGTAGAAGAAGAACCTTTTTTTATAATTGAAAGTAAAGAAGTGAAAAACTTAAATATGAGCATTCCTTGGGGTATAATTTTAAAAGAAACTAATAGAACGTTAACAATATTAACTAGCGGAGACAAAATTAATGAAAACTACTTAGTTGTAAATGAAAATGGAGTATTACTTGGATTTGTTGAAAAAGTCTATTCTAACAACGTTTTAGTTAGAAAAGTTGGTTGGGGGAATCAAAGATTTTTTGGTAGAATACATAATTTAGACGTTTTGATAAAGGAAAATCGAGGAGATATTCTAGTTGAAATACCTGACGATTACAGACTACCGCATGATGATTTAAAGCTTTTTTTAGATTTTCCATTTTACTTAAAAAATAGAAACGAAAATGAAGAAGCTGCATTTCTGGTTGGCGATTTAGTTTCAAAATATGGAGAATTTTACCTCTTTAAACCATACAGAAACGAAAGCTTTGTAGTATTTATTTTCCCATATTAATTTAGTATAAAAGTGAGATGAATCTATGAAATACGTTTTTTATTTGCTTTTCGCATTAATTACGGCCTCGTTCGATAGATGGTTAGGAGAAACCTTAATTTTTGTTTTTCCTATCTGTGTTGTTTATATAATAGCACTTGAAAACTCTGAGATATTCCCTCTTTACTATACTTTCTTATATACAATCTTTTATTTTAGTACAAGATTAGAGTTAAATTTTTCAGCAATTCTTTTTTTTGGTATTTTTTTGATGCTAAATTTTCTTTTTAAAAATATGAGAATGAATTTTTTTAAAGCTTTGATTATTTTTTGCGTGCTTTCTTTCTCGCTAAGTATAATGACCAAGTCTTATTTTTCATCATTAATTGGCATGATTATAATGATAATAGTTTATTTTGTAAACATGAGGTTGATTGTAAATGAAAGAGAAACGAGTTAAATTTTTGTTTGTGGTATTTTTAATTTCTTTTTGTTTGATATTTTTACGCTCTTTTCAGCTTCAGGTTATTGACTGGGAGGAGTATACTTTAAAGGTTCAAGATTTGAGTACCAAGATTTTTATTGAACCACCTGAAAGGGGAAAAATATATGATAGAAATGGGAAACTTTTGGCTTGGAATGAAACAATTTATCAAATAACAAATTCAGGAAACATCCTAGAAGAAGACACCGAGGAAAAATTATACTCCATCTTAAAAGATGTTGTTGATAATCCTTACATGGTCATTGATAAATTAAACTTTCAAAAAAAAGTTAATTTGAATATAAATTCTGTTGTGGCATTAAAAATAGCTGACATTGATCCAAACCTAAAAGTTCAAGAAAAGCTTATCAGAAGGTATGCTCATGAGTCATTGTATCACATTTTGGGGTATGTTGATAACGAAGGATATCCGAGAACAGGGCTAGAATTGGTGTATGATGAGAAAATACGGGGGAATTATGGATACAAAATGTCGATTATGTCTTCAAGTAAAGGAACTACCCAATTAATAGAAAAAACTTATCCCATCCCTGGGAACAACATAGTTTTAAGTATAGATCTAGATCTGCAAATAAAGGCATATGATTATATGAAAAAATATAATCATAATGGAACAATAATAATTTCTAATCCAAATACTGGTGAAATATTGGTATTTGTAAGTTATCCTTCACCTGATCCAAATAAGTTTTCTGAAGGAATGGATAATCTTGAATACAAAAAAATACTAAATGATCCAAATAAAATATTAGTTAATCGATGTATTTCAGCATATTATCCGCCGGGATCTATTATTAAACCTTTTGTTGCTTACGCGGCTCTTGAAGCTGGAATCTCACCGGATGCTACTATTAATTCAACAGGTATATATTATTTGAGAAATTCCAAAGGGGAAATCATAGATCAACTAGAAGATTGGAATCCTTTAGGACATGGAGAGACTAACTTAGTTAAGTCAATTAGATCGTCTGTCAACAGCTACTACTATTGGTTAGGTGAAAGACTAGGTATTGATTATTTAGAAGAATATGCTCATGAGTACCAATTGGTAGAACCCACAGGGATAGATCTTCCTTATGAAAAAAGTGGAAATTTCCCTGGAAGAAAGTGGAAACTTGAAAATCTAGGCGAAGTTTGGTATCCTGGAGAAACATTGAGAGTTTATATCGGTCAGAGTGCAACAACTATGACTCCTATACAAATTTTAAGGATGTATAACCTAATAGCAACAGGAGGTAATTATTATAAATTTAATTTGTTTATGAAGGAAGAAGATATTTTTGGAAATGTAGTGAACGAATATGAACCTATCTTAATAGATTCTTATGAAATGAACAAAGAATATTTGCAATACATCTACCAAGGGATGATTGAAGCTACGACTTATGATGGAGAATCAAACGAAAAAGGTACCGCCTATGACGCATTTAAAGATTTTCCAATAACTGTAGCAGGAAAAACAGGAACTGCTCAAATTGACAAAGAAAAGCATTCCCATTCATGGTTTGCAGGATTTTTACCTACAACAGAACCTCAATATTCAATAGTTGTATTTGTTGAATATGGTGGTATGGGTGCTTCAACCGCAGCTCCTGTCGCTCGTGAAATTCTGCATGATTTAGTTGAAAAATATCTTTATTGATAATCTACTTAAATTTAATTAAATTTAAAATAAAAACGTTTATTCCAAAAGATCTGCATACATAGGAAAGCTTTGGCTAAGGAATAATACCTCACTCTTTATTTCATTAACTAGATTTTTGTCAAGTGTTCCTTCCTCATCTTGAATGTTCTTTGTAACTTTTATTATTAATTCAGCTACTTTTGTCATTTCTTTTTCTTTCATACCTCTAGTAGTTACGGCCGGAGTTCCAACTCTTATTCCGCTAGTAACAAAAGGAGGGCGAGTTTCTTTTGGAATAGTATTTTTGTTGACTGTTATATTACATTCTCCCAAGGCTTTTTCCAGGGCTTTACCAGAGATGCTTAGATTTGATAGATCAACTAAAAATAGATGAGTATCTGTTCCGTTAGAAACAATTTTTAAACCCTTTTCTGAAAGCTCTTCGCTTAATTTTTTAGCATTTTTCACAACCTGTTTTTGATAGATTATAAAATCCTCACTCATAGCTTCTTTGAAAGCAACTGCTTTTGCTGCAATTATATGTTCCAAAGGACCACCTTGCATTCCTGGAAAAATTGTTTTGTTTATTTCTTTAGAAAGCTCTTTATCATTAGTTAAGATGAGACCTCCTCTGGGACCTCTGAGTGTTTTATGTGTAGTAGAGGTTACAACGTGGGCATATTCAATTGGATTAGGGTGAATCCCTGCAGCCACTAATCCAGAAAAATGAGCCATATCAACAACAAGATAGGCCCCAACTTTGTCTGCTATTTCTCTAAATCTTTTAAAGTCAATAATACGAGAATATGCGCTTCCACCAGCAACAATAACTTTAGGTTTCGAAGAAATTGCTAATTTTTCTACCTCGTCATAATTAATTATCTCGGTTTCTTCTTCTACACCATACGTTACTACGTTATATAACATTCCAGAAAAATTTACAGGCGCACCATGAGTTAAATGACCTCCGTGATTTAAAGACATTCCCATTAATGTGTCTCCTGGTTTCATAAGTGAAAAGTAGACTGCCATGTTTGCTTGAGAACCTGAATGAGGCTGAACATTTGCATATCTAGCATGAAAAAGTTCTTTAGCTCGATCAATAGCCAATGTTTCTACCTCATCAACAAATTCACAACCACCATAATATCTTTTTCGAGGGTAACCCTCTGCGTATTTATTAGTAAATATACTTCCCATAGTTTGTAAAACAGCCTTTGAAACATAATTTTCTGAAGCAATTAACTCCAAACCAAATTCTTGCCTTTTGAGTTCTTTTAACAATATATCGTAAACTTCTGAATCAACGTTTTTAACTTCCTCCCACATTTAACATCACCTCTTAAATGTACGTCTTTTAGATAAGTAAGTAATTAATATCGTATCTTAATTCTAACACAAAAATATATTTACTATGAAAAAATTTTTGATAAAAATCCACGAAAACAAAGAAATTAATTTTTATTTAACTCTAAATCTCCGTGTTTCAGTATAAAGTTGTCTAATCGGTGGAAATCATTCTTGACTGTTTTAGTAAGAAAAGATATAATGTATTTAATAAATTGAAACGTTTCAAAAAGGAGGTAAATTATGTCCAGAGTTACTATTAAAGATGTAGCAAAGGAAGCTAATGTATCAGTTGGAACCGTTTCAAGAGTTATAAATGGTGAAAAAAACGTTTCTAAAGAAAATAAGCAAAAGGTTCTTAAGGCGATTGAAACTCTTGGATATGTTCCAAACACCTACGCTAGAGGACTTGTTTCAGGAAAAACTAATTCTATATCGATAGTAGTCCCTATGATAAGGACAGATTTTTATGATAGACTGATTAACTCAGTTGATTGTGTATTGATAGAAAATAATTATGAAAGTTCTATATTTCCTTTACTTTCAGAATATCGGTTAAAAAAATTCTTAGAAAAAAGCTCTATTCTATATCATTCTGATGGAATCCTTATGTCTTCGCTTCCTGTTCAAAAGTTATTTAAAGATGGAGTAGTTCCTACAGAAAAACCTGTTGTCTTGATAGATATGGAATCAAATTTTTATGATTGTGTTTATATAGATAATCATCTTATTGGAAGAATCGCTGCGAAAATTTTACTTGAAAAAACAACCAATTTATATGTTATGACTTTTATAGAACCTGATACTATTTTCACTTCAGGTGTTTTTAAAAAAAGAATTGAGGGTTTTGAAGAAGTTTTAAAAGAAAATAATCTAACTTTTTCTTCCAAAAAAGTTTTTCATAGTGAACTAAACTTACACTATGCATTGAATGAGGCAATGTCGATCTTGAAAAGGATTCAAAAATTTCCGGTAGGATTTTTTGCAACTACGGATTTATTTGGTTATGGATTAATTTTGGCAGCTAATAACCTTAATTTGGAAGTTGGAAAAGATATTTTTATAGTTGGTGTAGATGGTCAGCCTTGGACAGAAGACATTGGACTAACAACTATCAAACAACCTATTGAAGAAATGAGTCAATTAGCTACAAATATTCTTTTAGACAAAATGAATTCGAAGTTTTCTATGTCTTCAAGAAAGTCCGTTAAATTTGATCCTTTGGTAATTAGAAGAAATTCAGCGTAGTTATGGAATTTGAAAAATCAAGAAGTGCAAATGGAACAAATAAATCAAAAGGAGGAAGAGAGAAAATGAAAAAAGCGTTTTTATGTTTAGTTATTGCAATTTTTAGTGTTTTTATGTTTGCTAAGACAGAGTTAGTTTTTTGGCACTATTGGGATGGAGAGAATGGAAAAAAATTAGAATCTTTAGTAAAAGAATTTAATGCTTCTCATCCTAACATTGAAGTTCAACCTGTTTTTATACCTGGATCAGATTTGCTAACAAAGATTCAACTTTCAATACTGTCAGGACAAACTCCAGATCTTGCGATTTCAGATATTATCGGCATGCCTTTAATACTTGATACTGCAAAAGTCATCGACTTAATGCCTTTTGTGGAAAAATATAACTATGATTTAAATGATTTTTATGAAAATACTTTAGTTTATGGCAAAGTCGAAGATAAGCTTTTTAGTATCCCAGTAAGTTCTAGTAACCTTGGGTTGTTTTGGAATAAAGATCTCTTCAAGAAAGCAGGTTTAGATCCAGAAAAACCACCAAAAACGTGGGACGAACTCGTTGAGTTTGGAATAATTATTAAAGAAAAAACAGGAAAATTTGGTTACGAGTTATATTTAGATGGAGGAGAAGGTACAACTTGGCAGTGGCAAATTTTTCTTTGGCAGGCTGGAGGAGAATTTCTGGATCCCAACTCTAATTATAGAAAATCTTCTTTCAATTCTGAAGCTGGAGTTCAAGCCCTTCAATTTTGGGTTGATTTAACTAATACTCATAAGATTTCACCAATAGCTCCTTGGGGACTATTCAGTCGTGGTGAAGCTGCCATGGTTATGGATGGATCTTGGATGACACAATTTTTCCCAGCTCAAGTAAATTTCGAATTAGGTAGCGCTATTTTTCCTTACCCTGAAAATGGTGTCCCTGCCACTAACATGGGAGGGGAACAGATATTTATTTTCAACACTACTAAAGAAAAAGAAGCTGCTTCCTGGGAATTTGTAAAATGGTTTACCAGTACAGAAGTTCAGATAGATTGGGATAAAGCAACTGGTTTTATTCCAGTAAAGAAATCTGTGGCAACTGATGAAAGTTATAATGCATATATTAAAAACACAAATAGATTGTTATTGCCGTTTATAGAAGTACAGCAATATTCACATGCTAGACCTCCTATTAAAGAATATCCTCAAGTTTCTGATATAGTATCAAAAGCTATTATAAGTGCAGTATATAAAAAAGGGACACCTGAAGAAGTACTTAATGAAGCCGCATCCCAAGTAGATTTGTTGTTGGGAAAGAAGTGATTGAATGTCAAAAAAAACGGGTGGGTCGCAGACCCACCTCTTTTTCAAAAAAGAACGATTTTCATTGGCTATTTTTCTAATTCCTTCAATTATAATTATTTTTGTTTTTAATTTGTTTCCAGCATTCTATTCGTTTTTTTTGAGCTTTTTTAATTGGAATGGATTCAGTCCAAATAAAGAATTTGTAGGATTTAACAATTACATTATGGCTTTTAAGGATCCAGAATTGAGAAACTCGATAATCGTCACTTTAATATATTCTTCGTTAGTTACTTTTCTCTCGATGATCATAGGTTTATTAATTGCATTGGCATTGAATAAAGACCTTAAAGGGAAATCCTTATTTAGATTACTTTACTTTATTCCAGTTGTGACACCAAGTGTTGCCTCAGGGATTACATGGAAGTATTTGTTTGATCCCTACAATGGGGTGATTAATAAAATACTAGGCTATTTTAATATTAATGGGCCACAATGGTTAAACAGCACATCTTGGGCTCTTTTTTCAGTTTCTATCGTCGGAATTTGGAAAAGAATAGGTTTTTGTATGGTGATATATTTAGCTGCTTTACAAGATATTCCAAAAAGTTATTTAGAAGCAGCTGAAGTTGATGGGGCAAACGTATGGCATCTTTTCAGATATATAAAATTACCTCTCTTATTACCTTCATCACTGTTCTTAATAATTACTGGTTTTATTGAATCGTTTCAAGTTTTTGATTTAATATATACTATGACTAACGGAGGCCCAATAGGGGCTACTGATGTATTGGGATTTTTGCTATATAGACATGCTTTTAAGTATTTTAATCTAGGTTATGCTTCTGTGATCGCGCTAATAATTTTTGTTATTCTTTTCTTTTTATCTATAGTTCAATGGAAATATACAGGTGGAGGGGTTAAAAATGTCGCATAAAAAATCTTTTTCTATAAAAAATGTGTTTTTATATATTTTTCTAGTGATCGGTGCTTTCATTTCTATAATGCCTTTTTTATGGCTCGTTACTACCTCTTTAAAGCCACCAGGAAAGATTTTTTCTGCTCCCTTGTTATTTCCTACGCATTTTTATTTTGAGAATTATATTGAAGCATGGAACGCTGTTCCTTTTGCTAGGTATATTTTCAATAGTACAATTATGTCTTTGGGCATAGTTATTTTTCAGACTCTTTTCTCAGCAATGGCTGGTTATGCTTTTGCAAAGATTAGGTTTAAATTTAAAGATGCTCTATTTATTATTTTTTTAATCACAATGATGATACCAGATTCCGTCAAAATGATTCCCAACTTTTTGACAATAAAAAACCTTGGATGGTATGATACTTATACTGCTTTAATTGTTCCTCGAGCAGTAAGTGTTTTTGCTATTTTCCTTTTTCGACAATTTTTCCTGTCAATACCAAGTAGCATAGAAGAATCTGCTAGATTGGAAGGTTGTGGTTTGTTTAGACTGTTTTTCCAGATAGTTTTGCCACTTTCAAAACCAGTAATGGTAACAAACATTTTATTCTCATTTTTATTTGCTTGGAATGATTTTCTATGGCCTTTAATAATCACAGATTCTCAAAAAATGCGAACTATTCAAGTAGGTTTGTCATATTTTCAAGGAAGATACGGTATTAGATGGGAATTACTATCAGCCGCAACTATTTTTTCAATATTACCTTCTTTAATTGTTTTTATAATTGCCCAAAAATATTTTATTGAAGGAATATCAACTTCAGGTTTAAAGGAGTGAGGATTGTTGAGTAGAGATAATACGATAATTTATCAAATCTTTCCCGATCGTTTTAATAAAGTCAACAATAATCAAAAAAAATATAAAAATTGGGGTGAAAAACCTACAAGAAGGGATCATTTTGGAGGTAACTTAAAAGGAATAAAAGATAGAATTCCTTATTTAAAAAAATTGGGAATAAATTGCATTTACTTGACACCAATTTTTTTAGCCCCATCTCCACATAAGTACGATACTCAAGATTACATGAGAATAGATCCTAACTTCGGTAACATGGATGATTTTGAAGATCTATTGAAGTCTTTGCATGATGACGGCATGAAATTATTATTAGATGGCGTTTTCAATCATACTGGCGACCGTTTCTGGGCATTTAAAGATTGTGAAATTAATGGTGAGACCTCACAATATTGGAATTGGTACCATATCCACGGTTTTCCAATAAAAAGATTCCCTAATCCAAATTATGAAGATGCTGGAATTTATTATTTGCCAAAATTAAATCATGATAATAATGATCTATTAGATTATTTGAAACAGGTAGTAAAATTCTGGACCTCTAAAGGAATTGATGGTTGGCGATTCGACATGCCTTGGTGCATCAAACCTGATTTTTGTTCAGAATTAATTAATGAAGCTAAAGGAATAAATCCAAATATATTTGTAATTGGAGAATATTGGGGATTACCTTATGAACTACTTGAAAAATATCCCTTCGATGGAGCGATGGATTATATTTTTCGAGATAACGTGATCAACTTACTGAAGGGGACAATAGATCTTCATACTTTTGTGCAAAATCTAAGTTACAAAGAACATCTTAGATTTAATAGATGTTGGAACATGTTAGGAAGTCATGATACAAGTCGAATAAGAGGGATTCTTAAAAGCGATAAAAAAGTTAAAATAGCGTTTACACTTCAATTTACTTTTCCGGGAATTCCAATTATCTATTATGGCGATGAAATAGGGATGTTTGGTGGAAGGGATCCTGATTGTAGAAGAACGTTTAATTGGGATAAAGAAAGTTGGAATATGTCCATTTATGATCATGTAAAAGATTTATGTAACTTTAGAGAAGGTTTAACAAATATAGAGAATTTTAAATTTTTAGAATTTAAAGATAAAAAATTAACCTATCTATTAGAAGACACAAAAAGTTCTTTTATGATAGAAATTGATTTAAAAAATTATATATCGGAAATTCATGAATTGTAGCAAATTAAATTGCAATAATTTCTAAAATAAATATAAAGTCCTTAGCTTTAGAGCTTGGTTAAAAATTCGAGCTCTTTTTTTATTGTTTTTTTTGCAAATTTAACAAATATACTTTGTGAAAAAATCTTAATAAGATTAAATATAAAAAGAGTAAAAACTCGCAAAAGCTTTATGATTCAGAATTATTTTTAAATACGAGCAAGACTGAAAAATAAAAAGTTTATATATGAAATATTTTTCATGAAATTTTTTTCACACTGGTTTTAAATGCGTGTAATTGGTTGTAATTTACCATAATTACTCATAAACAACTTTGACTTTTTAGATATTTTTAATTACAATTAAAATGATAAGAGAAAATTACAAATGAATTAAATTTCACAAACTTTTTTGTTTAAAAAAGTTTGTGAAAATATCAAAATCAATTGAATAATTTCAGTAAAAAGAGTTCATTAACAATTTTATAGTCAGAGGTAAGCAATTTGTCTGAATCGTAGAAATATATAATTTGCGTGTACCCTGATTTTGATACTTATGTAGGTCGGCTCTACAATTAAAAACTTTGATCGTTTCTGAATTAGGAAGATTTTTGAAATATTTATAGAATTTAAGTCATAGAAATTCTAAAATGTCTAAAAGTTTAAAGTTTAGGAGGTGAACTAATGAAGAAAATATTAGTTATTTATCCGGATTGGACTCTTACTAAAATTGCAATCTTTGAGGATGAAAAAAAAGTATTAGAAGGGACTTTAAATCACGATCAAAATGAACTATCAAAATATGAGAAGATTATAGATCAATTAGATTATCGTAAAGAATCGATAAAAGACTTTTTGAATAAACTGAACCTTTCAATTGACGATTTTGATGCTATAGCTGCTAGAGGCGGAGTATTCTTGCCTATGCCAAGTGGTACATATGTTGTTAATGAAAATATAGTGAATTATCTCGCCACAAAATCGCCTATGGAACATCCAGCCAATTTAGGAGCAACTATCGCTTATAATCTTTCCGAATCAAGTTTTAAAAAACCTCCAGTTTTCATGACCGATCCTATTTCTGTAGATGAATTTATCGACGAATCTAGAATAGCTGGAATACCCCAATTAGAGAGACTTAGCAGATACAATGCCCTTAATATGAAAACTGTCGCAAGATATGCCTCAAACGAGTTGAAAAAAGATTATTTCGAATGCAATTTTGTAATTGCACATTTAGATGAACAAATATCCATAGGAGCACAAAAAAATGGATTGATGATAGATGCAACTTTTCCTTTTGATGAAGGCCCTTTTGGACTTCACACAACTGGTGATTTGCCTTTAGGAGACCTAACAAGTTGGATTTTTAAACATAAAAGCAAGTGCAAAGAAAAGGATATTAGATCGAGATTCATAGAAAATGGTGGGTTACTTGCTTATCTTGGTACAAAAAATTTAGAGGAAGCGATTAAAAAAGCTACAAAGGAAAATGATGCAAAACTGATTGTTGAAGCAATGGCTTATCAAATAGCAAAAGAAATTGGAGCAATGGCGGTTGTACTAGAAGGAAAAATAGACGCTGTAATTATAACTGGTGAATTAGCAAATAACGAATATTTTGTTAGATTAATTAAGAATAGAATAGCAAAATTAGGGGTAGTGATGCTTTATCCAGGAACTTATGAAATTGAAGGACTCGCTTATGGGACGCTACGAGTTTTATATCAATTAGAAGAATTTTTAATTTGGGAAGGAGAGAAAGTTGCATGATAAAAAAAATTGATCAAATTTTAGAACTAATAAGTGAGCAAACCAAAAAGGTGATTTCTGTAGCTGCAGCTGAGGACTTAGAAGTCTTGAAAGCAGTAAATAAGGCCTACGAACTAGGTCTCTGCGACTTTATATTGTTTGGTAACAAAGAAAAAATTTTATATATTGCTCAAGAAAATAATCTAGATTTAAGTAAAGTTGAAATAAGAAACACCACAAATGATTATGAATCAGTCGTTGGTGCAATTGAAAGTGTTGCTAAGGGAGAAGCAGATCTTCCTATGAAAGGTAAGATAACGACCTCGGAGATTTTATCAATATATCTTAAAGATGAATATGGATTAAAAAGCGGTAAAACAATGAATTTAGTGTGCGTTTTTGAAATCCCAAGGTACCATAAGCTTCTAATTCTGTCTGATGCAGGAATGGTAATCTCTCCAACACTTGAGCAAAAGATTGATACAATAAATAATGCCGTAACCGTTGCCCATGTGTTAGGTAATAAAGAACCTAAAGTTGCTATCTTAGGTGCCTTAGAGCTGGTTAATCCTAAAATGCCTGTAACAATAGACGCTGCGATCCTGACTCAGATGAATAGAAGAGGTCAAATTAAAGGTTGTGTGGTAGATGGACCATTCGCACTGGATAATGCAATTTCAAAAACAGCTGCGGAGCATAAAGGATTGGTAAGTGAAGTAGCTGGTGACGCTGATATACTGATAGTACCAGATATAGAGGCTGGTAATATTTTATACAAATCTTTAGTCTATTTTGGAGAGGCTAAGTTAGCTTGTTCTATTATCGGTGGTAAAAAACCAGTTGTACTTACCTCTAGAGCAGATTCTAACGAAACAAAATTAAATTCAATAGCCTTTTCAATTTTGATGACCGAAAGGTGAGTGAAAAAATGTTTAAGATTCTGGTTATAAATCCTGGATCTACCTCTACCAAGATTGCAATTTATGAAGATGAAAAAGAAATAATAAAAAAAACTATTCATCATGATATCTCTGAACTTAAAAAATTTAGGAAAGTAGTTGATCAATATGAAATGAGAAAAGATACAATCTTGGAATTTCTTGAAAAAGAAAACCTTAATTTAAATAGTATTTCTGCAGTGATTGGCAGAGGAGGCCTGTTAAGACCTGTTCCTAGCGGGATTTACAAAATAAATGAAAAAATGTTAGAAGAATTAAGAACCGCCAAATACGGAGAGCATGAATCAAATTTAGGAGCCTTAATTGCTTATCATATAGCCGATAAAATAGGAGTTCAAGCATTAACTGCAGATCCTGTAGTTGTTGATGAATTGGAAGATATAGCAAGAATCTCTGGTCATCCTGATTTTAAAAGAAAGTCGATTTTTCATGCCTTAAATCAAAAAGCTGTTGCAAGAAAGCTCAGTCAAAAAATTGGAAGAGATTACAAATCATTAAATCTTGTGATAGCTCATCTTGGCGGAGGAATCTCTATTGGTGCTCACAAAAAAGGTAGGGTAGTAGATGTAAACAATGCTTTAGAAGGAGAAGGTCCTTTTACTCCTGAACGTTCCGGAACATTACCTTTAACGGGGTTTATTAGTCTTTGTTATCAGGGATATCCAGAATCAGACATTAGAAAGTTGATTAAAGGCAGGGGCGGTCTTGTGGCATATCTTGGAACTAATAGCGCAAAGGATGTTGTTGAAAGAATAAAAAACGGAGATGAATATGCCAAAAAAATATACTCAGCTATGGCTCATCAAATTGCAAAGTGGATAGGAAAAATGTCGGCTGTTTTAAATTTTGAAGTAGATGCAATAGGTTTGACAGGTGGTTTAGCAAATGAAAATGAGTTTTTAATACCTTGGATAAAAGAAAAAGTCAGTTTCATAGCTCCAATTTATGTATTTCCAGGTGAAGAAGAGGAAGAAGCTTTAGCAAATGCTGCTTTAAGAGTATTAAGAGGTGAAGAAGAAGCTACAGACTATTAAAAAGCTGTTAATTAGGGCTTAAGGAGATAATAGAAAATGTTAGAACATATTCTTCAAGAATATCAAACTCACATTTTCATAGGTATGGGAGGATCAGGAAAGACTGAAATAGCTATTAATATTGCAATTAAGTTGAAAGAAAAGAACGAAAATGTAGCGATAGTTGATTTGGATGTTGCCACTCCTTACTTTCGTGTTAGAGACAAATTAGATGAGTTAAAGAATAATAATCTTCGTGTAGTTACTCCCCCTGAAAGATATTTGCATGCAGACGTTCCAATAATAACAGCTGAAGTAGGTGGCTACTTAGTAAATCCAAAATTTAAAACAGTTTTAGATGTTGGTGGAGATGAAAAAGGCGCAACTGTTCTTGGATCTTTGAAAAATTTTTTAGACAATTCTAAAAGGGTGATTTATTTTGTTGTTAACACTAAAAGGCCCTTTACTCAAAATGAAAACAACATTAAAAAAAATATCATTCAGATTGAGAAAAAAATAAGAACAAAAATTGATTTTTTAATTTGTAATACCCATCTTAAAAATGAAACAACTAATTTGATAATCGAAGAAGGCGAAAAGATCCTAGAAAATGTTTCAAGAGAAACAAACATCCCTGTATTATTCACTGCTGTTTCAGAAAAGATTTCTGATGAAATAGAAACGAAATTTGAGAAGTTTCCGATAAAGCGTTTTTTCAAAGATTATTATTAAATTTTACAGACAATAAAGAAGTGGGGTAAAATGCACGGCCATATTCATTACCTTCATTAAAACAAAATAAGAAAATATTTAGAAAAAATTTATAACAAGTATTGAGGCTAATTTTTATAATTTTAAAGTATCCATAATTTTTAAGACTGGAGGGAAAAAAGATGGATAAACAAAAATTTATAGTTTCTATAGATGAGGATAGATGCAAAGGATGCAGCCTTTGCATAGAAGTCTGTCCCAAAGAAGTTTTGGAATTTTCAAAAAAATACAACGAAAAGGGCTACCACTATGCAAAAGTATCAAAAATAGAAAATTGTATCGGTTGTGGCTTTTGCTATCAAATGTGTCCAGACGTTTGTATTAGCGTTAAAGTATTGGAGAAGATTAAGAGCTAAGGAGTTGATTTCAATGGAAAAGGTGTTAGCTAGAGGTACAGAAGCAATTGCTGAAGCAGCTATTAGAGCCGGATGTAGACTTTATTTTGGATATCCAATCACCCCCCAAAGTGAATTGACAGAATATATGGCAAGAAGAATGCCAGAAGTTGGTGGTGTTTTTTTGCAAGGAGAAAGCGAAGTTGCGGTTGTTAATATGGTATATGGAGCAGCAATTGCTGGTAAAAGAGTTATGACTTCAACTTCGTCACCGGGTTTTTCTTTAATGCAAGAAGGTATTTCATATATAGCTGGGGCAGAATTACCATGCGTTTTTGTAAATGTAGTAAGAGGTGGACCTGGTTTAGGCGATATTCAACCAGCTCAATCTGATTATTTTCAAGCTACAAAAGGCGGTGGACATGGAGATTACAGATTAATAGTCTTTAGCCCTGAGTCTCTTCAAGAGGCGGTAGAACTTACTATGTATGCCTTTGATGTAGCTGATCGGTATAGAAATCCTGTTTTATTGTTAACAGATGGTCTGTTAGGACAAATGATGGAACCTGTAAGCTTTCCAGAATTTGTGGACCTTGATTCTTTACCTGATCATTCAAGTTGGGCTCTTAGTGGGACTGGTATGCGTCGAGAAGCTCACAGGGTATCGTCTTTTGACATGGACCCTGTTAGTTTAGAAAAAAAGAATATGTTGATTCAGAGTAAGTATAAAGAAGTTGTCAAAAATGAAATATTATATGAAGAATATCAACTTGATGATGCTGAAATTGTAATTGTAGCGTATGGTACGATGGGAAGAATTGTGAAATCTGTGGTTAATCAGGCCAGAGAAAAAGGGATTAAAGTCGGAGTTTTTAGACCCATTAGTTTATGGCCTTTTCCGTATGTTCAATTGAGCAAGTGGTCAGACCAAGCTAGCTTCTTTTTTACTGTTGAAATGAGTACAGGGCAATTTGTAGAAGATGTCAAAATTGCTGTTGAAGGTAAAAGACCTGTTGAATATTATGGAAGAACAGCTGGAATTATTCCTACGCCCAATGAAATTTTTGCAAAACTTATGGAATTAATTTAAATTAAGAAGAAGGTGGAAAGACATGATTTATACTGAACGCTTTAAAGCTCCTCAATCCTTAAGTGGTAAGGAATTTTCGTACTGTCCTGGTTGTCACCATGGAATTGTTCACAGATTAATAGCCGAAGTAATTGACGAACTTGATATACAAGGAAAAACAATCATGGTGGCACCTGTAGGGTGTGCAGTTTTTGCGAATGATTTTTTCGAATTGGATGGAACTATAGCTGCTCATGGAAGGGCACCTGCTGTAGCTACAGGTATTAAACGAGCTAGACCTGAAAATGTAGTTTTTACCTATCAAGGGGATGGTGATTTAGCTGCTATAGGAACAGCAGAAATAATTCATGCTGCTAACCGAGGAGAGAAGATAACAACCATTTTTATAAATAATGCTATATATGGCATGACAGGTGGACAGATGGCTCCAACCACTTTATTGGGTATGAAAACCACAACTACACCTTACGGAAGGAGCGAAAAAAACGAAGGTTATCCGTTGAGAGTATCTGAAATACTAAAAGAAATCAGAGGAGTTGCATTTTTATCTAGAACAAAAGTCACCACTCCACAAGATGTGATAAGAACAAAAAAACAAATTAAAAAGGCATTTTTAGCTCAAATAGAGGGATTAGGATACGGTTTGGTAGAGGTTTTGTCTACTTGTCCTACTAATTGGGGGCTCACACCTATTGAATCTATGCAATGGCTTGAAGAAAACATGGTAAAAGAATTTCCAATAGGTGTATTTGTTGATAAGGTTGATAAAGTTAAGTGAATCGAGGAAAAATAAACGTTTTGGAGGTGTTTAAAATGGCGTATCACAGTGTAATATCTGCAGGTTTTGGGGGTCAGGGTGTTATGCTTTTTGGCCAAATATTATCCATGGCTGCGATGTTTGAAGGTAAGTTTACCACTTGGCTTCCTTCTTTTGGACCTGAGATGAGAGGAGGAACTGCAAATTGTACTGTAATAATTTCTGATGATTATATTGCTTCTCCTGTTGTAGATGAACCTACCGAAGTTGTAGCTTTTAATCTTCCATCTATGTTGAAATTTGAAAAAATTCTTAAAGAAAATGGGATACTTATTATAAATTCATCTGTTATCGATACAAAACCTCATCGAGAAAACATTAAAGTAATTAAAATACCTGCCAATGATATAGCTGAAGAATTAGGAAACAAAATGGTATCAAATATGGTAATGTTAGGGGCCTATTTAAAGGCGACAAAAGCAGTTACCCTTAAATCTATTGAAAAAGCGTTGCAAGAAAGGTTGACCGGAAAAAAGAGTGACCTGATAAAAATAAATCTAGAAGCAATAAAAGCGGGAATGAAAGAAGTAGTAAAATAAAACGTAAGTGTTGTAAAATATTGTAACGTAAATATGAATATAGAGTAATTTGTATTAAAATATCATCTAGTAAAAAGTTTTGTTATGGTTTTTAGACAATTACAAAGAAGAAAATTTTCTAAACTTAGATTTTTTAATAATTAATAATTGCAGAATGGGTTTTTAAAAAATCTAAAGGTATCAAAAGTCTATTGTATATGGGAGGGATACCATGGTTTTCGAAAATATGGAAAGTGGTGAATATGAGCAAGTTATTTATTGTTATGACAGAACTTCAGGTTTAAAAAGCATAATTGCAATACACGATACAACTTTGGGACCAGCTCTTGGTGGTTGTAGAATGTGGAATTATAATTCAGAACAAGAAGCCTTAAAGGACGTACTTAGACTTGCAAAAGGTATGACATATAAAAATGCTGCAGCTGGTTTAAATTTGGGAGGAGGGAAGTCCGTAATAATAGGCGATCCAAAGAAAGATAAATCAGAAGCTTTGTTTAGAGCCTTTGGAAGGTTTGTAGAAAGTCTAAATGGAAGATATATAACTGCCGAGGATGTAGGAACTAAAACAGAGGATTTAGATATAGTATATCAAGAAACCAACTACGTTGTAGGCATCTCTGAGAGTTATGGTTCTTCTGGCAATCCAAGCCCGGTAACAGCTTATGGTTTATATAAATCAATGTTGAGAACAGCAAAAGAGGCTTTTGGAGAAGAATCACTAAGAGGTAAAACAATAGCTATTCAAGGATGCGGAAATGTTGCCTATTATCTATGCAAACATTTAAAAGAAGAAGGTGCAAGATTAATAGTTACTGATATTTTGGAAGAAGCCGTTCAAAAGTTCGTCGACGAATTCGCCGCCGAAAGAGTTGGAGTAGATGAGATATTTGAAGTCGAAGCTGACATATTTGCTCCCTGTGCCTTGGGAGGTATATTAAACGACGATACTATTCCTAAATTGAAGGTTAAAGCCGTATGTGGTAGCGCAAATAATCAATTAGAAGACATAGACAGACATGGACAAATGCTTGAAGAAAGAGAAATTATTTATGCTCCAGATTTTATTGTTAATGCCGGTGGTGCGATAAACGTTGCAGATGAATTAACTGGATATAATAGAGAAAGAGCTTTAGCCAAAGCTGCAAATTTATATAACCAACTTGGACTAGTATTTGATATTGCTAAAAGAGATAAAATACCTACCGCAAAAGCCGCCAATAAAATGGCAGAAGAGCGAATCGCAGCTATAAAAGAAATAAGAACTAATTTTTTAAAAAATGAACATAACGTTTATACAAGAAGAAAATAACTATGAAAAGAGTCTAGATTCAAAAATCTAGACTCTTTTAAAATTTTTATGTTTATAGTACGCTATGGCGGAGAGGGTGGGATTTGAACCCACGGACAGCTTTTAACCGTCACACGCTCTCCAGGCGTGCGCCTTCAGCCACTCGGCCACCTCTCCCTTTCAGTATATATTTCTTTTAAATCCCTAGAAAATATTATATCATATTTATTTGATAAGGTCAAGGATTCCGCATTAGACAACAGTAACTGCCAAACTCGGGAAAATAATTGGTCAGCTCCTAATTGGATCTCTTTGAAATGATAACATATCCATGACTCTTTCAATATGAACTCAACAAAAGGTCAATCATAGAATATTGAAGACACATTGGCGTAAGAAAGTGACACTAATAGAATATTTAGAAGGTGTTAATAGGCATTTTTTTCAATATATACTCTTTAAACTTGTTCGATGCCTTTTTGACAACGATAGAAAAATTTTGAAAAGTGTATTTACATTTAATGATTTATAACACAACAATTAGTTAGTTATGTTCAGATGAGCGATTTGAAGGTTTATTTTTTCTTTTTTTCATTTCATACATCCCATTATCAGCAAGTTTTACAAGATATTCTAAATCTAAATCCTTTTCAAACTCATCATATTCACAAATACCGTAACTCAAATCTACTTTTAAACCTCCACCTAATTCAACGTTATTCAAAGCTTCAACAATTCTCTGCAATATCTTTTCCGCATCCTCTCTTTTAGCCCCAGGTAATCCAAGAACAAACTCATCTCCACCAACTCTTATTAAAATATCGTTTTCTCTTATAGAATCTTTTATAACTGCCGCAACCTTTCTTAGTACAAAATCACCAACATCATGACCAAAATTATCATTTATTGTTTTTAAGTTATCTACATCAACAAAGACTACACTCATCGGCTCTTTCTTTTTCTTAGCCGACTGCAACGCTCTTTCTAATGCCAAGAAACCTGCTCTTCGGTTATATGTGTCGGTTAAATCGTCAATGGTTGCATATTTTCTGAGAAGGTCTTCCAATTTTTTCTTTTGAGTAATGTCAGTTATAATTAATATTATTTCTTGAGAGTTTTCATCATAGGAAAGTGCAGTAATGAAGGCATAAATATATTCTTTCTTTTTGTTTATAAGTCTACATTCAAAAGACACAGTTCCTTCCTTTTTATCTTTCAACTCCTGAATCTTTTCATCAAATACAGATTCATACTCAGCATCCAAAATATCCTTAAAATAAACAACATTTTCGGGCATATTTAAGGAGCTATAAAAAACCTTATTTGCTAGTTTTAATTTTAAATCTTTATCAAGTACTACTAAACCTTGATCCATATTTTCAATGATTTTTCGTAAATAATTTTTCCCTTCTAATATTTCTTTGAATTTTTCTTCATATTCATCTGTTTCTGTATAAATACCTATCATATATTTCGGAATTCCAAATTTATCCCTATCAACAACGACTCCCCTTGAAAAAAACCATACATATTGTCCTTTAGCATTTTTTATCCTATAAAAAGATGAATATTTTTCTTTCCTTTCAAAAAAGTGTTCTTTTATATCATCCACAACTTTTTTTCTGTCTTCTTCATTAATTAATTCTATAAATTTTTGAAAACTTCCTTGAAATGGATCTTCTTTATATTCAAGAAGGATTTTATACATGTCGTCATAACGAATTTCTCCAGTTACAATATCCCATTGCCAAATACCTATGTCAGATTTTTGAATTGCTTTTTGTTCAATTGTTTTCTCATTTTTTAAATTTTCAATTTCTTTCTGATAATTCACGATTTCGCTTAAGTCTCTGCCTATCAAAACAAAAAAAGGAATTCCATTTCTTAAGATACTTTTAATTTTAAACTCAAAGGGAAACTTAACTCCATTTTTCCCTACAAAATCATCTTTAAATATCCACAACTTGTTCATATTGCTTTTATTGAAAAAGTATTCAAGCAAATTCTTTGTCTCTCTATGAAATAATTCAAAAACAAATTTTCCTTTTAACTCCAACTTTGAATATCCATAATTAGTTATTCTATTATTAACAAAAACAATTTTACCTGAGTTATTAATAATAAACAAAAGTTCACTAAGCTCATCCAAAAGAAAAATGAAATGTTTGTCTATTTCTTTAGTTTCTTCTAACTCAAAGCTATTATTGTTTTTTTCTAATTCAGATAAAAGAAATTCTCGCTCGCTTGCTGAAAGCTTATTAGGATTGTTCATTGAAAAACATTCTCCCCCAATAACAAATACTATAGTTATTCAACATTAGTAATAGAAAACTCAATTTTTTCTTCAGTAAAAAAATCTGAAACCTTTTTAACTACTACTTCTCGGCTTTCTTTCACATCTTTTATGCCTCTGAAAATAATTTTCAGTTCTCTGCCACCGAAAGTCAACACATCTTCTTTTCTAATTTTTGTACGTAATTTGTCTAAAACAGTTTTGTCAACACTCTTTTGTAATTTCACTTCTACTAACACATAATCCTTATCTCTTTTAAGTCTTTCTAAATCCAAAATAATATTAAACAAATCTAGGGATAAAATATTACCGTTTCTTTCTAATTCTAGATTATTGGAAATATTTAGTAATTCTCTTTCAATTTTATTTTTAGAAAAAGGATACTCACTATAATCAAAAAAGTCTTTGTACTGCTTGAAGATACTAATTGCCCTATCTTTTTCATTATTATCTTCATAAAATCTTATCAGTCTTAACCAAGCATCTTCTCTTTGAGAACTATAAAAAGCCTTTTGTAGATAATAATGAGCATCAATCTTATCGTTTAATTTTTCATATATGTTACCTATTTCGATTAAAATATCAAAGTACAGTCTCTTAAAATATTCTTTTTGATCCCTTACCCACTCATCATAAACATTTTCTTCATATAAGTCTCCTTTATACAAGGAAGCAGCTTTTAAAAGCAGGAATAACCTTCTATTGATTTCTTTTTCCTTAAAAGCTTCATCGTGTAGCTTTAAAAATTCTTCAAAATCTACATAAATGTCCCTTACTGAAAATAAGCAATGCTCGTCTTTAATCCCCAGTTCTTCACTACTTATATCAAGTTGTTTACGTGCATAATATAAAGTTGTATTTAGATTTAATCTAGCACTTTCATCATCAAAACCAGGCCAGAAAATATCATATATATCTATAAGGGGAATCTTTTTATTTTTATTTAATAATAAGAACTTAAACAGCTCCTTCGCTTTTCTTGATTTGAAGCTTTCTATTTTTTTTTCATCTTTATAGATGATAAACTCACCCAATGTAAAAACTCTTAGCATCAATTTTTCACCTAATAAATTTAATAGTCTCATCATACCCTTAAAAATTTACAGATAGACTTGTTAAAAAAGAAACTTGACTTGAAATAAAATTGTACCCCACAATAAATTGATAATTAAAATTATCATAATTTCCTTTCAATCCCGAATCAATTGCAAAATCATATTTCTTTTCAAAATAAGACATATCAAAACCAATCATAAAATTATTTTTTAACCGTTTATTTAGCAATTCAAAAGAACCAAAATGTTTATAAGCCTCTACGCTGAAATCTCCGTTAAAATCTAAACTATTATTTGAAAACGTAAAAGGTACAAAACTGGCTTTAAACTCAAATGAATTTATAAAAGTTTTATCTTTTAAAAAGATATAAAAATTATCTTTTTGGGCGTATATCCCCAAGTTCAAACCTTTTATTATTCCGCCAAAATAAAAACCTAATTCATCTATATTAAAAATGTTTCTAGCACCCACAAATATTAGATCGTTCATTGCCAACCTTACTTCGGGAGAAAAATCTCTGTTAAAATTAGGGTAATCCATGTAAGAACCTTTTATAGTTACTTTGTTTTTCTTAGAAGTTTCTTCTTTATTTCCTTTGAACTGTAATTTTTCAACTTCATTAACGTTTATATAAATATCCAAAATTTTTTCTTCATCGTTAATGTTACACTTCACAGAAGTTATATAATTTTTTTGCATTTTTAACAAATCAAAAGTATCTTCAAAATGTAGATTTGCACTTTTAATTACAATTTTTGTTCTTACAGCATCTCCTAATTCATTTAAAGGTGTTATCGTAAAAGATAAGTCTACTACACCTTTAGATTGTAAATTTAGTGGATACCCTTGAATAACTGAGACACTTCCCAGGACACTTTCAGATTTACTTTCTCCTTTTAGAAGGGAATATATCGTATAATTATACATTTGTGAACTCTGACCTAAAATTATTATACCAAAAAATAATAAACTTATAACAACCAAAAGTACATTTTTCTTCATTTTACACCATCCCCCTGGTCAGAAAGAGAAGAAGTTAAAAAAATCATTAGCCGCTTATTTTCATCTCTCTTTTCTTTGTCACCAAATAAAAATCTTAAGAAAGGTAAGTCTTTTAAAAAGCTTGAACCCCCGTCTTTAGAATAAAGTTGACTCATGTCTAAATCAGCCACCAACAAAACTTCGCTGGGGAATAAATTAACTTTAGTTTCCAATTGTGACTCTGAAATTATATAAGAATCTCTTCTAATATCCATGATATTAGAAGATTTTGTTTTAAAAGTTATTTGTAAGATTTCGTTTAAATATCTAGGTGTCATTTCTATTTCTATTCCACTTTCTAAACTCCTAAACTCTGTTCTGTAAGTAGATACAAATAGAATATTATCTAGACTTTTTAAATACAAAGTAGCTTTTTCACCTGGCAAAACCTTTACAGTTTGTTTTGTTACCAAATTTGCTGTATCAGTTTTTTCGTACATTTCTATTTCAGCCTCGAAAAGATTTTGAATTGAAAAACCTATGTTAGGATAAGAATAATATAAGTTGTTTTTTAATCCTTCTCGGTTAATATTAAAAACATTTCCTTTTATTGTTTCGGAAGAACTTTCATTTGTCTCAACAATATAGACTGTTAGTTCAATGTAGGGTTGACTTTTGTCTAACTGGCATACTAAATCTTCAATGTAATTTATTTTGTCTTTTGGAGCATATACAACAAGTTCATTAGCTTCTTTGTTTGTTTTTATGTATTGTTGTAGAGTATCAGGAACTAAAGACATAAATTTTTCAGTTGTTATGTATTTTAAAGGAAATATTTTCAGTTCAGCTAAATTTAAGAAATTATGACTTTTGGGATCAGCCAATCCAACAAAGTACACGTTTTCATCTATCTTTTTGTAAGAGTATCCTCCAGGAAGCAAAAGTATCTCTAATACCTTTTCTAAATCTTCATCCATAAAATCTGCTGTAACTAAACCTGTCACATATTGATCAGTCAATATAGTAACTCCAATTTGTAAAGATATCTCATTAAGAGCTTCTATCAAATCTGTGTTATAAAAAACGGCAGTAACTTTTGGTGATGGAATATCTTGAGGTATAGCTACCACAGATATCACTAAAATAAAAATTAAAACTCCCGCAATTTTAGATTTGCCATTATTCAATTACTGTCCCCCCTCGTAGAAATTCTCTAAAATATTTAAAATAAAACCTTAAGAGTAGCTAGCTTTCATTCCACCACTTACCAAATTCTTATTCATTGTTTTCCTTTGTTTTAAAGAGCGTACCCTCGAAGGTTTTTAACTTACTTTCTTGGTTGTATATTGTTAGTATGTATCTATATTCTTCGCTTGTATCTAAAACTGGTACCTCTCCTAAGAGCAATGCTTCTTTTTCAGGCACAACCCATTCTTCACTTGAAGGTAACAGATCAAATACTCCAATACTTACCCCTCTCGAATTTATTATACTTAATGAACCTTTAGGGATTAAATATCTACTTCCAATATTTTTCACAGCAACACTAAAGATACCGATATTTTCTGCTACTTCATAATTACTGCTTACTACTTCAACATCGTAATGCGCTTTGCCAATAATTGCTTCAATATTAACTTCTTTCTGTGTTAAAAGGTTGTCTAACTCATCGTAAACATTTAAAACAATCTTTCCATAGTAACCTCCCTCTTCTGCTTCTTTTGGAACAGTAAGAGATACAGTTGCCCTTCCTGATCTCTGAGGATAAACAATCATAGTTTCTGGAGATCTCAACGTTAACCAAGAGAGTAAAGAATATTTTTTATCGATTCCAGAAAAATCTTTTGCTCCAATTTTAACCGTTACATTTGTATTTGATAAATTTTGAAAACCAATGACAAAAGACTTAACTGCACCTGGATAAAGAGTAAAACTAAATTCATTTTGATCTAAAACTAAAGCTAGTTCTTCAAGCGGGGAAAACGAAAACCCTTCTGATGGAACTGTTATATTAAAAGTAAAAACCTTTTGTCTATCAGAATAATTTACGAAGAGATTTAATTTATAATCTCCAGGAGAGAGTAAATATTTTGGTTTACCTTGAAATACAACTTTATTACCTTTTAGAATCCTTTGAGCAGATAAATTGTTTTTTTCCATGTATTGAGTCTTTAAAGGGAACCTTTCAATGATCTTCCCTTTCTCATCCCTCAAAGCTCCTTCTATAGACACAACCAAATCATAACTTGAATCATTAAAAACTGAAGCCACAACGGTAGGCCTTTTCTCTTCATCTGGGACCACTTGAACATCTTCAACATTTATACGTGTGACGGTCAAACCTTCAACGTGTATGGTAATTCTAATAGCATATCTTATTATAATGCCTATCTGTCCGGTAGGTTCAACTTGTGGAGTGAACATTAAAATAAAATTGTATGTTCCAAAAGGAGCATTTAATGGAACATTTATTTTAACATCTACAGCAGTTGTAGTGCCTGCTGGTACTGTTACCAAGTTATCATATTGAATCCAACTCGAATACAAAAATGAAGACTGGTCAACTTTTTCGTAGCTGAAATTACCAAAGATATCTTGCACCAATTGAAAAAGTTCTATATTTACTTGCTGAGTAGTATTCCCTGGTATTATATAGAAGGTCTCAGTTATTATCTCACCAGGCCTAACATATTTTTCAATAGATAAAGGAGTAACACTAATTTGAGAGAAAGAAACCAAGAAAAACAAAACACTAAAAATAATGATTACAGATGATTTTTTTGCAGTGATTGACACAATAATCCTCCTTTCCCTAGATGACACCTATTATTGAAGGAGCTAAAAACAAATAATATATTAATCACTGGATTTCTTTCATAAAGAAAGTCGCATAGAGTAGTTTCCCAAAATTAATTTAAGAAAAATGAAATATTGAATAAAAATTTGCCCCTTCAAGTTAATTTTAACACTTTTGGGGGCAAATTCTTAACTTTTTATTATTATTTATTTTTGAAAAAAATCCTTATATTGAACTACTTATTGTAAAAACAACATCAGCAATTTTTGTATTTGTAGGAACGGTTCCTAAATTTAGATTATCAATGACATTTATTTTTGCAGTCGTATTAAAAGCGACTTTTCCAGGAGCCCCAAAACCACTTGCACTACTTATTGTTACCTCAATTAAATCTGCCCAATCTTGATAATCTATAACTGGATTTACAATTGAACTAACGGTATAATTGACATTCGCTTCTGCTAATAAGCAAACTGTATCTTCAACTGTACTTTCTGGATCAGCCAGATCAAAAACTAAATCGAATTTTCCATCAATTTCATTAATTGAAATTCTTACAAATTCTGGAACATTCAAATAAACTGGAACTGTTTTACTATCTGATACTGCCAATGCTGATACCACCAAAACCACTAATATTGCAAATATGCTTAAAACTTTTTTCATACCTTGTTACCCCCTTAAAAATTTTTATTTTTTATATTTTCATATATTTATTCCTATTATAAAAGTCAAACTAAAAACTCAATAATTACAAATAAAAACTTAATCAAAATTGTGTTACAATTTTATATGCCTCAAACTGGTCCTACAACCGTTATTGTAATATCTCCGATTTTAATACTTACTGATGGATTTAAATGTTTATTTATTTTCAAGAAAAAAGTTAATGTATATTGCTTCACTCCTGGTGAAATGTTACTTTCTGAATCATCATTTTCTGCTAGGTTTATAATTTCATCATTTCCATAATTGACTTTTATATTATAAGCATTCTTTACTTGTCCTGGTGGAACTCCCCCCTGCCCTGGTGGAAGGCCCCCCTGACCAGGAGTTAACACTTCAAAAGAAATTTCCATATTATAGTTAATGTTTGACTCAACATCGAAGGTTAAAGAATCCGATATTTCATTTTCTAAACGTACATCTTCAGAAGTAGCATATAAATCTAATCTTCCTTTACTTAAATGTGTGATTTTCAAATATTCTGGAATTTCTAAATAGATTGGAACATTTGCACTTTGAGATATAGCAAATGACATAGTGGTTATTAAAATGATACTCATAACGACTAATATCTTACCTTTAAATTTTCGCATCAATATCTCTCCGCCCTCTTATTTAGTTCTTGTCTTTATTGTACTCTTCATAATAAAAAATTAATAATTAAAAATTATAGTTTTATAAAAATTCGGCTTATATTACAAGAGATCATATAAATTTCAATAAATTATAAAAAATTACAAAAACAAAATTATGTTGTAATTTTTACCATTTATGATTTTTATAAATACAGGTTTTAATCGTCTACTTCTTTTCAGAAATAAGATATTTAGATTATTTAAAGAAAATTTTATTGCATTTTTTATTTATATTTAGAAAATATTTTAAATTGTTTCTAATTTTGAAACTATTACTTCAATACTTCCTACTTGTTCTTATCTGTCATTTCAATTTCAAAATATAACTTTTGTTTGCTAATATTTGCAATTTTTATGAATTTAGGAACAGTTAAATATATTCCTGCCTCTACACTATGAGAAATAAAGTAATTAAAAAATTAGGGAAGAAGAAAATAGAAAGGATTAAGATGCAGAAAGAGTAATATACACATTTCCTATATGTATATCATTACTGACAGTCATTACTCCCTCTGAAAAAGAAGCAGAATTTTATCCCTTTGTTCATTCCATAAATCAGCAAAGTCTACTTTTAATTCGATGTCATAGGAACAGTTACTGAATTTTTCAAATTGACTCCAATTAGAGTATAAGAAAAAGTTTGACAGACAACAGAGTTACACTCATTTCAGAGAAAAAACCAAGAAAAACACAACACTAAAAAAATATAAAAGTATTTTTTGTAGTTGAGGCAGAAATTCACCTTCCAGTTAACGTAAGCAAATATTGAAGTAAATAAAGACAGGTAATACTTTGATCAGAGAATTTCTTTCATAAAGAAAGTCAAGAAAGTCGCATAGAGTAGTTTCCCAAAATTAATTTAAGAAAAATGAAATATTGAATAAAAATTTGCCCCTTCAAGTTAATTTTAACACTTTTGGGGGCAAATTCTTAACTTTTTATTATTATTTATTTTTACAAAAAACTTATAGTGAACTTATTGTAAAAACAACATCAGCAATTTTTGTAGCTGGATCAACTTTGCCATACATTAAATGATCAATCACATTTATTTTTGCAGTCACAACGAAATTATTCTTGCCCGTCTTATAAGGTGTAGTTTGCGGGTCGGGTAGCGTTACTTGGATTAAGCTACCCCAGTGTGACTGACCTGCAGCATATGTAACTGATGAACTGAGAGTGTAAGCAACATTCGCTTCAACTACTAATGTAACAGTATCTTGTACCTCAACATCTGGATATAAAGGATCAAAAACTAAATCAAATTGTCCATCATCATCCGGATGAGTTGAAATTCTTACAAATTCTGGAACATTCAAATAAACTGGAACAGTTACATCACTCGTTACTGCAAACACTGAAACCGCTAAAATCATCATCAAAACAACCATACTTAAAACTTTTTTCATAACCTTAACCCCCCTCAAAAATTTTATTTTTATTTTATATTTTTTTAATATTTATTCTTAATTATAAAAGTCAAACTAAAAACTCAATAATTACAAATAAAAACTTAATCAAAATTGTGTTACAATTTTATATGCCTCAAACTGGTCCTGCAACCGTTATTGTAATATCTCCGATTTTATTATCTACCTTATGACTTAACTTTTATATTTAGAAAATATTTTAAATTGTTTCTAATTTTGAAACAATTACTTCGATACTTCCTACTTGCCCTTCAAACTGTGGATATCTACTCTCTACGGATTTAGTCATATCCATCTCAAAAATAAGTTTATATCTTTCAATACCTTTGTTTCTTTCCGCGATACGATTTTCTTTCGCATCTACTATCAATTGATTAGTTAGGTCAGTTATATATGAATCATATGTATCTTGCACTAACTTTTTTACATTTTCATTCAAATCATCTATTGTTTTAAATTCAAGTAGTAACGAATAATCTACATTTGCATAAACATCAAAAAAAAGATTATCCTCAAAAATAAGGTCATTATCTGTCATTTCAATTTCAAAATATAATTTTTCTTTGCTAATATTTGTAATTTTTATGAATTCAGGAATAGTTAAGTATATTCCTACCTCCACATTGTGAGAAACTTGGCCCCAACATAGACTTAAATTAATCGTTAAAATAAATAAAAGTCCAATGATTGTGCTTTTAAGTAATTGCATTCTTATCCCCCACAAAACTTTTTCTTTAATATCATAAGAGGTTTGGTATTAGAAGTTTTTGCAACATTATGCTGTATTATATCAACATTAAAAAAAAGATGATGAATATTAATGAAATTTAAATAAAAATAAAAACTTTAAAATAAAAAAAATAATTAAACAATTAATGAAGGAAAAATAGAGAGGATTAAGTTGCAGAAAGAGTAATATAAACGTTTCCTATTTGAACATCATTATCGACAGTCAAAACGCCATCTTGAAAAAGTGACAAAATCTGTTCTTTATTTTGATTCCATAAATCTGCAAAGTTTGCTTTTAATTGAATATCAAAAGCATATTCACCATTACTAACAGGAATCGTTTGCTCGTTTATCAAAAATATGTAATTGTGTAATAAATTATATTCATTAAATATTTCCAGATTCAAATTAATATTAAATGATGGGATACTAGATGTTATAGATACGGGTACAATAGAAATGTAGTCATTTTCTGGATTTGCAGGATTAAAAAACAGGTGAAAACTCCCATCAACAACAATATCTATCAAAGGTTCTGCTATAAGGTAATAAACAGGAATATCAAGGTAAAAATAATACCCACCTTCCATTGGAACAGAAACAATTGCATCTGCAACATGTAAACCTTCTTGTGGGCAACCTGCATCAAAATACATTTTTTGTAATTTATCTCCATATTTATTATAATGATTTTCAATATTTGTACCAACTTCAACTTGCACATTAAAAATTGTAGAGTCGCCTGAAAAATAAACGTCTTGAGTCCCGGTTAACTTTAATTCATCACTTAAAAATTCAAATTCTTGGTTAGATGGTTCTAAATGTACTCCGAATTTTAATGGAGGCAAATGGTTGAAGGTAATTGTAACAGTTGAAGTTTCATATTTCCACCAAATGGAGTTAGTTTCACCATTATATAATGGGATAAAGTCAAAAACAATTTCTCCTTCAGAAGTAATATCTTCAATATTGTATTTTGGAACAGTGAATACAAGATCGTAATACGCTATTTCAAGACCATTAGTTTTCTTTAGCCTAACTTGGCCCACGGTTATACTTTGTCCTTCAAGTAGAAGAATTTTTTGAAAATTCGCTTCCCATAATGCACGCTTTTGTAGACCTAGTTGAATTACAAAACTACTATTGTCATAATAGTATTGATTTATTAAATATTGTTCATTTATATTATTATCATAACAAAACAGATTATAGTTATCATTTAAATATAGATGTGAAGTTAAATTAGACTGTGCATTTTTAAGAGTTATTATACATGAATCATAATTTATATCTTTTTGGTCAAATACAAACTCAATATCTCCTAAATATCCAGAATAGTTTTGTGCAAATGAAGTTATTGCCGAAAATATAAATAAGATTGCGCAAATTGTTTTCTTCATAATATTAACTCCTTCTATCTTTTTTAAAATACCATTACCAACTAATTATACCTTAAGTTCTAATCAATTTATAAATTCATTATACACATTCTCAATAAAAAATCAATAAGATTTTTAAAAGACGCTTAGAATAAGTGTTTTATTTTTTTAATAGAGTTGACTTTTTTATTTTATCATGATATAATTTTATTGATAATTTATTAGGGTGTGATTTTTTAATGAAAAAGTTTAATTTTGTAATATTAAGTATAATTTCTTTGTTATTGATAAGTGGTTTATCTTTCACACAAGTATCTGACAGTGTGTCTATTCCTGTTTTTATAAGCATTCCAAGTTATGCCAGTATCGAAGTAGAAGCTGAAAGACTAGATTATGTTTTAGATTTATCTGATCCTCAAAATACGCAGAAGAAAGTTCGTGTAAAGGTTATTGCTAACTCGTCCAATCAAGTAGACGTTGAATTCATTTCTAGTGTTGAAAATCCAATCCTTTCTGAATTTTTAGTTGGGAGCTTCATATATAATTTGAATTCAAACGTATCAAACTCCGGAATAGTTGAAAAAGTTGTATCTGTTGGCTTTAACTTCCAAAATAAGTTGCAAAATGATTCTGAGGTAGAAAATGAGCTTTTGAAACTTGGGGAGTTCAACGAAAAGATAGGAACTGTTGTTTTTACTGTGTCTACAATATAAAATTAAAAAATTAAATATGAAGAAAATATTTTAGATTTAAGAAAGGCAGAAAATACTGCCTTTCTTTTCTTATAATTTTGTTATAATTGAAGATAGTGAATGATAAAATTTAACAAATTATTCTTTTTCAGTAAACTTTTATAAAGTAAAATATTCATCGTAGAGGTGAGGTAAATGTTTAACGAAGAATTAAAAAGTAGTCAATTAGTTATAGAATATGAAAAATTTGAAAAAATCTTTGAAAGAAGAGTAATCATAAGGAACTGGAAAGAAATAGAATTACCTTCTGAAAATTCAAGAATACTATCACCGATAGACGTGTTTTTCTTGCTAGAAAAGCGAGACAACCAAGTGTATGTTAGTGGAAAAGTGGAAACATTATTACAACTACACTGTTCAAGATGCTTAAAACCTATAGAATACTGGGTTGAAGAAAACTTTGACTGTATATATATTGACAGAAGATATGAAAGATTTTTATCGAAAACAAAACAGTTAAAATCTCTTGAAAATATAATCTACTACGATAATTCATTAATTGATTTGACAAATAGGGTAATTGAAGCTATAATATTAGCAGTACCAGAGATTCCTCTCTGTAAAGAAGATTGTAAAGGATTGTGTCAAATCTGTGGCGCTGATTTAAACGAAAATCCAAATCACACTTGTGAAACTGAAGAAATTGATCCACGATTGTTACCATTAAAAAACTTGCTAGAGAAGTAATTATCTTGAATTAAAGAATAGGCGATTACAATTCGTCTTAAATAATTAAACCGTTATTTATAAACCAAAGGAGGAACTATTCATGGCCGTACCAAAACAAAAATCATCTCGAAGCAGAACACACTCAAGAAAGGCAAAGTATTATTCTGCATATAAAATTAATGTAGTAAAATGTCAAAAATGTGGCGAGCCTAAGTTGCCACACAGAGTTTGTTTAAACTGCGGTTATTATAAAGATAAACAAATCTTAGAAATAGGGGAGTAATAAATGTCTAAGGTAAAAATAGGGGTAGACGCTTATGGAGGAGACAATGCGCCCAAAGCTGTGGTTGAGGGCGCACTGTCTGCTTTAAAAAACAATTATTTATCCCGTGATGAATTAGCTTTAGTAGGAAATGAGTTACCAAATGATCTATTAAAATCTTTAGAAGGTGTAGAGATTATTCCCGCAAAAAAATTGGTAACCAACGAAACTAAGCCTACCGAAGTTTTAAAACTTGAAGATTCTTCGATGTACATTGGATGTAAATATCTAAAAGAAAAAAAACTAGATGCTTTTGTTAGCGCAGGTAATACAGGTGCACTTTTAGCAAGCGGAACTTTTGTCGCTGGCAGGTTAGAAGGAATTAAAAGACCTGCTTTAGTTTTAGCTCTTCCTTCGAAATCCGACAAACCAAAAATATTGGTAGATGCTGGAGCAAATGCTGAAGTAAAGGCTGAACATTTTTATGACTTTGCTAGAGAAGGAATAGCGTACGCTAAATTTTTGAATATTGAAAACCCTCGTGTTGCCATTTTAAATATCGGCTCAGAAGAAGAAAAAGGTAACACTTTAATAAAAGATGCTTATAGTCTTCTAAAAAGTCATACAAACTTAAATTTTGTGGGATTCGTTGAAGCTAGAGAAATTTTTGATGATACTTGTGATGTAGTTGTAACAGATGGTTTCACAGGAAACAATGTTCTGAAAACGATCGAAGGAACTGCTTACTTTATTCTTCACGAATTAAAAGCCATTATTAAAAAAGGTGGATTGTTCACAAAGTTGGGAGCTCTATTTTTAAAAAGTCCTCTCAAAACATTGATGGAAAAAATTGATTATAGGAGCTATGGAGGAACGTTTTTTTTAGGTATTAATGGAATTCTTGTTAAAGCTCATGGATCTTCTGATGCAGAAGCGATTTCTAATGCTATTTACGTCGCTACCAAAGCTGCTAGATTTGATTTGCTTTCAAATATCGAATTGTAAATTAAAAATACAGTGGAGGTGTTAGCTGTTTGTTAAAATCAGAAGTGTTTGAATCTGTAAAAAGTATTGTTGGATTGTTGGATGAAAAAGAGGGCATGGATATTTCCGTAATTGATATGGAAGACTCTGAAATTATGGTTGATTATTTTGTCATAGTTACCGGAAATTCCGATATCCATATGGCAGCCTTAAGAGATGAAGTAGTTAAATATTTAAAAGAGGAGAATATTCCTATTCTTTCTTATGATAAAAGTAAGGGATTTGATTGGATGATAGTTGATGCAGGCACTTTTATAGTTCATATTTTCTCTCAGGAAGGCCGAAGTTTTTATGATCTTGAAAGTTTATGGGGAGAACAAAAGAAGATAGAAAATATTATTTAGATTTTATTATATGCAAACACTCACAGTTTTCGCTCTTCACCTCGGTGCCCGCTACATAATTAATAGTTAGGGTCGGTGTAAGGAGAAGACTGGAGGTTTAAAACCAAATCAAAACATTCGGAGGTGTTTTATTTGTCAGTAGTTAGCATGAAACAGTTGTTGGAGGCTGGAGCACATTTTGGCCATAGAACGAGAAGATGGAACCCAAAGATGCAACCATACATTTTTGCAGAAAGAAAAGGCATACACATAATCGATCTGCAAAAAACCTTGAAAGGAATTGATGAAGCGTACGATTTTTTAAAAAATGCCGTAATGGAGAGAAAAAGAGTTTTGTTTGTTGGAACAAAAAAACAGGCTCAACAAATTGTTGCGGATGAAGCGAGAAGATGCGGAGAATTCTATGTAAATAACAGATGGCTTGGAGGTTTACTAACTAATTTTAAAACTATCAAAAGAAGGATTGACAAATTAGAAGAATTATCTGAATATGTAGAAAGTGAAGAATTTTCTAGACTTCCAAAGAAAGAACAAGCAAACATTAGAAGAAATTTAGAGAAATTGGAAAAGAACTTAGGCGGTTTAAGAGGAATGAATAAATTACCGGGCGTTCTTTTTATAGTTGACCCAAAAAAAGAAGAGATCGCCGTTAAAGAAGCAAATATGCTAAAAATCCCTATAATAGCGATGGTTGATACCAACTGTGATCCTGATGTTATAGATTATGTTATACCTTCTAATGATGATGCAATAAGAGCTATAATGTTAATTACTTCAAAGATGGCTGATGCAATAATTGAGGCACAAGAAGGAAGAATAGATGTTCTAGAAGAAGTTGAACGTGAGGAAAGGCCGGAATTAGATGAACATATAATAGAAAAATTAAAAGCGGAAGAAAAATATGAAAAGTTTATTGAAGAAGTCGAAGAAGAGGAAGAAATAGAGATTCCGGATGAAGATGAAGAAGAAGACACATTTTGATTAAACTAAAATTGTTGAATATTTAATATAGTAAAATCGATTAATAGTCGGGGGATTTTCCCCCGATTTTTTTGGAGTGATATACATGAAATTTTACATTAGAACTTTTGGTTGTCAAATGAACTTGAATGAAAGCGAAATTATGGCAGGGCTTTTAACCGAGGACGGCTTTGAATGGACAGAAAATCCAGAAGAAGCTGATATTATAATAATTAACAGTTGTTCTGTGAGAGAAAAAGCTGAAAATAAACTTTATGGAGCTATAGGAGGATACGGAAAATTTAAAGAAAAAAATAAAAATCTAATAATAGGAATAGGTGGATGTTCTGCAGAGAAAGAGAGAGAAAACCTCCTAAATAGATTTAAAAACATCGATTTTGTATTTGGAACAAGAAATGTTATAGACATTCCCAATCTAGTAAAACGCGCATTGGGTGGAGAAAGATTCGCCGATTTTAGCGACAAGTTAGATGAAGTCAACTACATCATTCCAAAACGACCTTTTAGTAAGCATCATGCTTGGATAACCGTCATATATGGTTGCAATAAATATTGTACATATTGTATTGTTCCATATACTCGAGGATTCGAAAAAAGCAGACCGATAGACGATGTTATTAATGAAGTAAAAGAGTATGCAGAAAAAGGATATAAAGAAGTTACATTTTTAGGGCAGAATGTAGATTCCTATGGAAAGGATTTTGGAGATAAAAAACCAAAGTTAGATTTATTAATTCAAAAATCTGCACAATTTGATTCAATAAAAAGAATATGGTTTATGACCTCATATCCAACAGATATTACCGATTCTTTAATTGAAACCATAGCTAATGAAGAAAAAGCAGCTAAATATGTCCATTTACCGGTTCAATCAGGTAGCAATAGAATATTAAAATCAATGAATAGAAGATATACTAAAGAACAATTTATTGATCTAGTGAACAAAATAAAAAAGGAAGTACCTGAAGTTACAATAAGCAGCGATATCATAACAGGTTTCCCTTCAGAGACGGAGCAAGATTTTGAGGAAACTGTGGATTTAATTAAAAAATGTAGATTCGAAAGAATTAATATTGCAGAGTATTCCCCACGAGAAGGTACAATTGCGTACAAATATTTTAAAGACGACGTACCAAAACGTATTAAAAACAAACGATTACAACATATAATGGAAATTCAAAAAAAGATTAATCTAGAAGAAAATAAAAAATATCTTGGAGAAATATTGACAATAATTCAAGAGGGGAAAGCTGGAAAAGACAATACTTATATGGGTAGAACGATTAACAATAAATTAGTTATATATAAAAGTCAAGATCAATTAAATGGTCAGTTTTTGAACATAAAAATAAACAAAATATCTCCTGGACCCTTGTATGGTGAAATTGTAGAAGTTTAAAATAGTAATTAAAAAATTGGGAGCTTGTTAGCTCCCAATTTTTTCTATTTAAAGTACTATTAGCTCATTATTTGAACATCATCTGCTGAAGAAGATAATTCTTTTTCTAATTCTGTACCTATAAACTGGCTCATATACAGATCATAGTAAAATCCTTTTTTCTTAATAAGTTCTTCGTGATTACCTTGTTCAACTATTCTTCCATGATTCATTACAACTATTACATCCGCATTTCTTATTGTAGATAGTCTATGAGCAATAACAAAACTAGTCCTTCCTTCCATAAGGTTATTCATGGCTTCTTGTATTAATATCTCAGTTCTGGTATCAACCGAACTAGTAGCTTCATCTAGAATGAGCAGTGGAGGATTGGCTAGGAATGCCCTTGCTATTGTTATTAATTGACGTTGACCTTGAGATAAATTAGAAGCATCTTCATCAATTACTGTATCATAGCCATCAGGCAAAGTCCTTATAAAATAATCAACATAGGCTGCCTGTGCTGCTCTTATGATTTCCTCGTCAGTGGCTCCTTCTTTACCATAGGCAATATTCTCCTTTATGGTTCCTCTAAATAACCAGGTATCCTGAAGAACCATACCAAAGTTCTTTCTCAAGTCGGCCCTTCTCATTTGCCTAATGTCGACACCATCTAAGGTTATTCTACCTGCATCAACATCATAGAACCGCATGAGTAAGTTTACTAAAGTAGTTTTACCTGCACCTGTCGGACCAACAATAGCTACTTTCTGTCCTGGAAGTGCTTCAAGATTTAAATTTTCAATTAAAGGCTTTTGAGGATCATAACTAAAATACACATTCTCAAATCTTACATGTCCTTTCACTTTTTCTAATACAACAGGATTTTCAGGATCTGGTATTTCTTCTTCTTCATCGAGTAATTCAAAAACTCTTTCTGCAGATGCAACAGTTGATTGTAAAACGTTAATAATACTTGATGTTTGAATGATAGGCATTGTAAACTGTCTTGAGTATTGAATAAAGGCTTGGACATCACCTAGTGTCATCATTCCTCTAGTTACACGTAATCCTCCTACAACACTTATTATAACGTAACTAAGATTATTGATCAATCCTATAAAAGGCCTTATTAAGCTTGAAACAAACTGAGCTTTGAATGTTGCTTCGCGTAATCTTTCGTTTTCATCATCAAACTCTTTTTGCATATCTTCATGTTTATTAAAAGCTTTAATAACGTTGAACCCCGTATAAGATTCTTCAACATGACCATTAAGTTGTCCGGTACTATCCCATTGAATTTCAAATTGCTTTTGAGATCGTTTTATAACAAACAACGTCACGAGTAAAGCCAGTGGAATTACGATCAATGCTATAAGAGTTAAAAGCGGACTAATCGTGAGCATCATAATCAATACCCCAACTACTGTGACACTTGCAGTTATTAATTGGACCAAGGTTTGCTGTAAAGTATGCCCAATATTGTCAATGTCGTTAGTTACCCTACTTAGAAGGTCACCATGTGGATGACTGTCATAATACTTTAAAGGTAAACGAGCTAGTTTAGCATCCACTTCTTTTCTGAGATTGTAAACTGTTTTTTGAGCAACACCAGCCATTATATATTGTTGCAACCAACTAAAAAAAGCTGATAATGAATATATACCTAATAATGTCAGCAAAATCTTCGCTAATTTGTTGAAGTCCACCCCTCTACCTGGCACTATATCCATAGGGCCAAGCATTTCAGCAATTTGTTCTCTTCCCGAAAATTTCAAAAACTGAATCGCTTGTTCTTTTGTCATGTTGGGAGGCATCATTTTACCTATTACTCCCTCAAAAAGAACGTTTGTTGCTTTCCCAAGCATCTTAGGACCGATAATCATAAAAACAGTGCTTGCAACTGCAAATAATATTACTATAATCAGTGGAACTAATTGTGGTTTCAAGTAACCTAACAATCTTTTTAATGATCCCATAAAATTTTTTGGTTTTACACCAGCTGCACGCCTGCCTCCACGACCTCCTCCCGCACCAAGGCGTACAGGTTTTTTACCTTCGTCCTTCTTTTTATCTATTTGTTGGTTTGTCTGACTCATGCTGTTTCCTCCTTCGGAATCTGAGAGTAAACAATTTCTTGATAAACTTCACAAGTCTTTAACAACTCTTGGTGAGTCCCTATTCCTACGATAGTACCTTTATCACTTAGAACTATAATTTGGTCTGCAGTAAGGACTGTACTCACTTTCTGAGCAACTATTATGACTGTAGCGTCTTTCGTTTCATCTTTTAAAGCTGTTCGCACTTTTGCTTCAGTCCTATTATCTAATGCAGAAAAACTATCATCAAAAATATATATTTTTGGCCTTTTCACAATTGCCCTGGCAATACATAAACGCTGTCTTTGACCTCCCGAAAAATTGGTCCCACCTTGATCAACTGGTGCTTTAAGCTTTTCGGGCAATCTGCTGACGAAATTCTTTGCCTGAGCAATTTCAAGTGCGCGCCACATTTCTTCCTCAGTTGCATCTTTTTTACCAAATCTTAAATTACTTTCTATTGTGCCACTGAATAAATAGGACTTTTGTGGAACCAATCCTATCATGTCCCTAACTTCTACAAGTGGCATTTCTCTGATATCAACACCGTCTATCTCTATTGTTCCTTCTGTTACATCGTAGAATCTTGGAATTAAATGCACCAACGTACTCTTTCCGCTTCCAGTACTACCAACGATGGCGGTTGTTTGTCCAGGCAAAGCTGTAAAAGATATATTTGACAGAACCGGTGCTTCAGCATCAGGATACTGAAAAGAAACATTTTTAAAAGTAACCATTCCTTTTTTCTCAGGGGGTATTATAGGATTTTCAGGATCTTTAACAGACGGTTCCGTGTGTAATATTTCGTTTATACGCTCAGCAGAAGCTTCAGCACGTGGGAGCATTATAAACATAGTCATCGCCATCATGATCGATATCAAAATTTCCATAACGTATGTTAAAAAGGCGGTTAAATTACCTATAGGCATTGCACCACTATCAATACGAATTCCGCCAAACCAGGTGATAGCGATAGAAGTTACGTTCATAGCGAGCATAATTAGCGGTATTCCAAGAGCCATTATTCTATTAACTTTTAAAGCTGTTTGGGTAAGATCTTTGTTAGCTTCATCAAATCTTCTTACTTCATAATCTTCTTTAACAAAAGCTCTAATAACCCTAACTCCGGTTAATTTTTCTCGAAGTACTTGGTTAACTTTATCAACTTTTATTTGTAATTGTTTAAAAAGAGGTACGGTTTTTCGTACCAAGAAAAAGACTATTACTCCTATTACTGGAACTACAATTATGATTGATAATGAAAGAACTACATCTTGTTGAATAGCCATTATCATTCCACCAATGGACATTATTGGAGCCATTATCATGATATTTAGCATTGTCAAAATAAACATTTGAATTTGGTGAACATCGTTTGTATTTCTTGTAACTAGTGAAGCTGTTCCAAATCTGTCAAAGTCTTGTTTAGAAAAGCTGAGAACTTTATAGTATAATTCTCTTCGTAGATCTCTAGAATATGATGTAGCAACTTTTGAACTAAAATAAGAGGCTGTAATAGCAGCGCCTGCTAGTAAGAGTGCAATCAATAGCATTTTTCCACCAGTACGAACTATGTAATTTATATCGCCTTTTGCAATACCGTTGTTTATGATATCTGCATTCAAATTAGGCAAATATAAGTTGGCTACCGCTTGCACAACAAGCAACAGTACAGCTATTATTATCTCTTTGTAGTACGGTTTTAAATATTTAAGTAAGTGCTTCACTATTTCAACTCCTTTCTATTCTTTCTAAATATTTTATGATATTAGTTGAAACTTGGTTAAGATACTTTTTAAAGCAGGATAAGTCATCATAACTCATTCCTTCAAATTCCCAATTAATGATATCTATAAAAGTGTCTTTTATATCTTTTAAAATTTTTTCCCCCTCTTCTGATAAATAAATTCTTAAGGTACGTTTATCTTTTGTGTCCCTTTTACGCTCTATCAATCCTTTCTTTTCTAAATTTCTTAAAATCTTTGAAACGGTCGGAGTAGCTACATACATTTGTTCTGCTATGCTTTTTTGATTTGTACCAGGATTAAGCCCTACATACCATAAACAAAAGGCTTGACCCGGATAAAGATAAATATGTTTCTGAGTCAATAGTACAAAATTTAATTGGTTATGTAATTTTATAGTCAGAAATAATTCCTTACTAACTTCCCACTTGAGTTCCTTTAGATCATTAAGATCTTTTATAGTATTCTTTTCTTCTGTGGAGAAATCATGGTTCATCTTTACCCTCCTAAAAAATTTCGTTTAGGCATTTTAGAATTTCTGAAACTTAATTTCCATCAATGTTTCAAATCTTAATTTTTTCCAAAATATATACTTGATCAGAGACGACCACAATTTTTCAAGCTGTAGAGACGACCTACAGGGGCGTTTCCAAGGTTTTGACATACATATTGCACCTTTCTACAATTCTGATGAATTGCTTAGCCTATTAAATTGTAAATGAAATGTTCGTCTGTAAACCTAATAACTATTTTTTAAAAATTTAAATCAAAAAATAGTTAGCAAGCTAACTATTTATTATTTTAAACCAAAAATTCTAAAATGTCAAATCGTAACTAAAAATATTCATTTCTATAAAATAGATTCAATAAAAAGGTAAAGATCAAAGTTTGGTAAATATTTGGTATAATATAAAAGTTTATAAACAAAGCTTCTGAGAGTAATATCTATTTTTATTTTGGTCAAAATGCCGAACTTAATAGAAGTTTTGGTTTTTCTCTGGTTATCAGAATGTTCCCTTACTTAATCTTTTTCTGTGCAATGGAGTAAATAAGTGAATTCATCATAAATTAGCAAGAATTAGGCCATTTCTTAGAAGATCTTTAGTAAAAAGACTTCAATTTACAGAGCTTCTTGAAATCTATAAATTTTTAAATATAAGATTTTAAATATAAGCGGGGAGGATCAGAATTGAAAGATATCTCAAAAGAAAAAATTAATTTACCAAATGACATCATACTAATGATACTTTTGTTTCTTTTGATTCCTTTCTTAATGATCCCAAAATTTGTATATGAATACTCTACTCAAAAACATTTTGTTTTTTCTATATTTTTGTTTATTATTTTATTTTATTATTTGGTCAAATATTATTCCATATCTTTCGAACTTAAATACTCATCAGCACATGTATTCCTGTTTATGTTTTGTATATCTGCGTTTTTATCATTGATTTCTGTTTATCTAGAAAATAAATACTATTTAAGTACTTCAGCTGGAACCGCCTTTTACCTGGCCTTAATAGTATTATTTTCATATTTAGTTTCCTCAAGGTTTGGTGAAAACTTTAAATTTATAGAAATTGGTCTTTTCATGTTTACAATAACTGGTACCATTATTGCTTTTGATGGACTTTTAAATAAGTTTTTGGGTTTCGATTTATTCTTTGGTCAGTACGGTGATCCTTCTCGAAGGATCACGCTGCGCACCACGATAGGCAATCCTAATTTTGTATCTGATTATTTAGCTCAACTGTTACCGATTTCTATCTATTTTACCTTAAGAAAAGATACAAAAATATACACTAGGATATTTTCTTTAGGAAATGTTTTTCTAATGTTCTGGGTGATTTTACTTACTCAAACTCGAACAATATACTTTGCCACTTTTATAGGATTAGTATTTTCAATTATTAGTTTTCTTATTTCGAACAAGAAAGACTCTTTAAAATCATATGCAAAAACAAAAGAATTTAAGATATGGACATTATTGGTTTTCAGTGTTATTTTATTTTTAATCGTAATGTTTAGTTTTGAAACTCCTTTCAGTAAAGGAGGAAAAGTGACCGCAACAGAAAGGTTAGCAGCTTTGACCTCTGTTTCTTCATGGAACGATAGGATCTTGTCATGGCTTTCCGCAGTAAAGCAATTTAACGATAAAAATCATAGAAACCATTTTTTTATAGGTAGCGGAATTAACACATATTCTGTTTATTCGCTTCATTACCTTGCACAGGTTCAAGAAGGGAATCCTGAGAGGTTTTTGTCTGCCTGGTGTAATTTTAAAAGTGCTCATAATGATTATCTTCAAGTTTTAGGTGAAACTGGTATATTTGGCTTTCTTTCAATAATAATGATGATCTTAAGTCTTGTATTTATTTATTTTAAGGTACTAAAACATGAACAAGATAATGATAATAAAAATTTACTTTTTCCTTTGTTTGGTTGGTCAGCTGTAGTAATGATCATACATGCTTTCACAGAATTTGCATTTCATCTTCAACCTAATATTACCTTAAGCGTTTTTATTCTATCAGTTGCAGTATCCGAACAATTCAATCCAAAAATTAAATCTTTAAAGATTAAGAAAAGTTATGTATTTGTTATTTTGATGTTAGTAGTAGCTTTAGTTTCGTGTTATTTTAAATTTAGTGAATCATTATCGGAAGCATACTATGTTGTTGCAAATTCTCATTACAATGAGATGCTTTTGTCTTTGGATGTTTCTCAAAATCAAGTCCCCAATATATTAACTCAACTTGAAATTCAAAAAAATATTCAGCAAAATCAACTACGTAATTATCCTTTTAATTCCACCGAATACAACAAAATAACCCAAAATATTGCAAAAATTGAATCTGAAATAAAAAAGTATCAAGAAATCAAAGCAAATTATGAAAATAAATTACTTCAAAGCTATGAACAATCATTCAATTACTTTCTCAAATCGTTAAGTAAGAATCGTAATTATGGAAGATCAGCTTTTTATTTAGCTCAGTTATTTCCATCCGATGTTCGTTTGAACAATCTAAGATATGAAGATCTTCCAAAAATTTTTAGCTCAGAACTTGATGAATACAAATTTATGATTTCAAAATTCGAAGGCACTATAGATTTAATGCCTTTTCCTGACGATGTCTTGAGGGATACGGTGGAGATTATCTACAAAGATAGTACTACTGACATCAATGACAGCGCGAAATCTTTAATTCTTAGGATCCAGACCTTTTATGATATGATAAACCAATTAGAATATTCTTTTATATCATTCAATGAAAAAAATGCCTACAGACTTATAGGAAAAATGTATTACAATATCGTAGTTCTATCCGAACAATTAAAAGGATTCATTCCATCTGACAGCCATATACTCCCAAATGTTGAAAAACTTCAATTAGAAGCGTATAACAACTTCCATCATTGGATGCAACAAACAATTTACATTATTCCAGGAGGCTGGAACAATATTCCTGAGTGGGAAAATATATATTTCGAATACCTCTTGCTTACCGCAGAGTGTTTAGATATATACCCTGAAAATGAGGTTATAGAAAAAATAATAGAGATTACTCAAAAAGATGGAACGGCAAATTATTATATGGCAAAAAAATTTCGCGGAATTCCAGATGATTCGTTAACTCTTTTGTCTGAAATTTATCTAACCTTAAGTGAGAGAGACACTAAACTTCGGTTAGTTGAGGCGGTTGTTGAAAATTATCAAAGAGTTTATCAATATTACAATCAGCTAAAAAATGAGAATTCTCAAACTTATTTAATGTATCAACAAAGGATAGACAGTTTTTTAAACGAATACGAATTTTTTCAGAGAAGAAGTGTTTTGTTATGAATAAAGTAATGGTTTTTTTGCTATTCTTTTCTTTAAGTTGGTTTTTAATTGTTTATTCTGTTTATTTAAAAGTTAAATCATATGGAGAAGCTTTGGAAGGTAATCTAAAGGATTTTTATATTGGGAATTCTTCTTTAGCAAAAATACAACCTTTTATAAAAGAAGGAAAGATTAAAGAAATAACTCTCAATGGCTATAAAATGTATAAAAAAGATGGTAAAATATTAATAGAAAAAATTAAAGACTGAATAGGAGTTTAAAAATGATTGAAGAAATTCTTGATTCCTTTGAATATATTATTCTTCTAAAAGAAAAAAAGGTAAAAACTTGGGAAGATATCTTCCCAAGTTTTTATAGCATTGCGAAAAATAATATAAAAGAGATAAAAGAAAACGGCCTTTTTGAAGACATTAAAAAATTGCTAAGTTATGCAAACGCACTCCAAGCATTCGATGAAAACCAACGTCAAAAGATACTCGAAAACATAAAAAAGTATATAGTATTAATAAAAGAAAGGTTTTTAATCGATGAAATAAATGATTCACCAGAAAAAAAACTCAGTTTATTTACTGACATAAAATATATAAAAAATGTTGGACCCAAAAGAGCTGAATTATTAAGAAAAATGGGGATTGAATCTCTAAACGATTTTTTTTATTTCCCTCCTAGAGACTACGAAGATAGAAGAAAAGTTACAAAAATTTTCAACGCTAAAGATGGTGATAAAGTTGTTATTATTGGTAAAATTGTTAATTATGAAGAAGTAAAAGTAAACAAAGATCTTACAATCCTGAACTATTCAGTAGAAGACGACACAGGTGTTATTAGGGTAACTTTTTTTAATCGGACTTACCTAAAAAAATATTTATCGAAAGGTACATTAGCAGCTTTTTATGGAAAGATTGAGTATTCTTTCGGGTTGAAGCAAATGAATTCACCTGATTTTCAAGTGTTAAATTCAACAGAAGATTTTAAGAAAGAAATATTGCCTGTTTATCCTTTAACTTCTGGATTAACTCAAAATTCTATGAGAAATATTTCAAGAGAAGTTATCAAACAAACCTTTTTTCTAGAAGAGTTCTTACCAAACGAATTTATTGAAGAATTCAATTTATTGACTTTAAAGAAGCGTCTAAAAGGGCTGCATTTTCCCTTAAGTTTCTACCATAAAGATAGGGCAATCTATTCTTTAAAGTATGAAGAAGCTATACTTTTCGAACTAGCTATTATTTATGTTAAATTAAAATTGAAAGAAAATAAAAAAACTGAAGGTAAACAAATTAAAGGAGAATTATCTCAAAAATTTATTGATATACTAGATTTTGAATTAACAGATGCTCAAAAAAGATGCTATGAAGAGATTAAAAATGATTTGATTTCTTATTATCCTATGAATAGGCTTTTACAGGGAGATGTTGGTTCTGGTAAAACTGTTGTTTCTGAATTAGCAGTAATCGATGTATGCGAAGCCGGTTATCAATCAGCTATTATGGTACCAACTTCCGTTTTAGCAAAACAACAATTCAATAGAATATCTAAAGATTTAGAACCTTTAGGATTAATAACCGAGCTATTAATAGGGGAGACGAAAGAAAATGACAAACTGGCAATCAAAGAAAGATTAAAAAATGGAGAAATTGATGTAATAATAGGTACTCATGCGCTTATCCAGGAAGATGTGGAATTTAAAAAACTGGGATTTGTAGTTATAGATGAACAACAAAGATTTGGAGTTAATCAGAGACTTCAGTTGATAAAAAAAGGTAACCAACCTGATATTCTAGTCATGACAGCTACACCTATTCCAAGAACTTTGGCAATGACTTTCTATGGAGATATGGATGTTAGTATTTTAGATGAGATGCCAAAAGGAAGAAGACCTATTAAAACTTATTTAGTTCCTGATTCAAATATTGAAAGCGTTTATAAATTCGTAAAGCAAGAATTATCACAAAATAACCAGGCTTTTTTCATTTATCCATTAGTTGAAGAATCTGAAGCTTTGGACTTAAAAAACGCTACAGAAATGTATGAGAAATTAACTGAAGTTTTTAAAGAATACAAAGTTGGACTTTTGCACGGTAAACTGCCCTCCACAGAAAAAAATGAAATTATGGACAAATTTATGAAAAAAGAATATAATATATTAGTTGCTACATCTGTAGTAGAGGTAGGTATAGACGTTCCCAACGCTACAGTGATGGTGATTGAACATCCTGATAGATTCGGATTATCTCAGCTACACCAATTAAGGGGAAGGGTAGGTAGAGGGAAAAAACAATCTTATTGCTTTCTAATCTTAGACAAAAAAATAAACCAAGAAACTAGGCAAAAATTATCTGCTTTTTCTAAAACAAATGATGGCTTCAAGGTAGCAGAAATAGATTTAAAATGGAGGGGACCAGGTAAATTCTTTGGAGTAGAGCAACATGGAATACCTGAATTTAAATTTTTAGATTTAGTAGAAGATTTTTCTATAATAGAACAATCAAGAAGAATGGTAGAGCAATTTTTAGTGGTACCAGATGAACTTAAAAAGTTAGAAAGATTAAAAAGTGAATTAAAAATTAGATATGGTGATTCTATAGAACTAATCAATGTTTTATAAATTTTTACTATAAAGGTGATTCTATGAAAAAAGATAAAGTTTTTTTCAATGTTCTTTGGATTTCATTAGCTGCTTTTTTCTTAGTTTGTATAACAATTTTACCAAAAAGTTTTTCGGGTGAATGGTATGTTGATCCTGTCCTTATCAAAATTGGATCTCTAGAAATAAGATGGTACGGTTTGTTAATAGCTATCGCTATCCTTTTAGCAACATATATTGGTGAAAGAGAGGCCAAAAGAGAAAATATTAGTGAAGATGATTTTTTTATCGCTCTTTCATTGGGTATAATATTTGGAATTATAGGGTCGAGATTGTATTATGTTGTCTTTAACTTTTCGTACTTCTCTCATAACTTGAGAGATATTTTTAAAATTTGGGAGGGTGGACTAGCAATACATGGGGCAATCTTAGCTGCTTTCTTGGTTGTCTTTCTATATAGCCACTTCAAAAAGAATTGTACTTTTACGTTTCTCCAGGGTTTGGATTTATTTACATTTGTGCTGCCTCTGTCTCAATCAATTGGAAGATGGGGGAATTTTTTTAATCACGAGGCCTATGGGCGTCCTACAAGCCTCCCCTGGAAAATGTACGTAGCTCCAGAGCACAGAATGCCGGAATATCAAAATTATGAATTTTTTCATCCTACTTTTTTGTATGAATCTTTTTGGGATCTAATTGTTTTTTTAATTCTTTTTTATTATATAAGGAATAAAAGAGAAAATTACGGCGAAGTTACTGCTCTATACTTAATACTTTATTCGGTAGGGCGTATCCCAATTGAACTATTAAGAATAGACAGTTTATATATTGGAAACTTCAGAGTAGCTGTTATACTAAGTATGTTATTAATCATCATAGGTGTTTTTATGTTCATTTCTCTGAGAAGGAAATCTCTTAAACAGGACAAAAAGAAATCGACAATATAAGCTTTAGAAAGAGTGTAAATATGCAATCTAATGTTTTTAAAACTAGATATCTTTTATTTTTCATATTTTTTTCTTTGATAATTTTCTTTTTATTTTTTCCAATAACTTTTACTTTAGAAAAAAAAGGACAAATTATAATATTTTCATCAGGATACACAAACATTTTGTTATTTGACGAACTATCTTTTGATTTTAATAATAACAAATTCTTTTTCTATTACAAATTGCCTTATCATGATATACAAATCTTAAATATAATCAATAGTCCTTTAAGGATGCAAAAAGGAGAAAACTTGATTCAAAAACAAAACAGAAAATCATCTGCAATGGTATTTTATAAGGATTCTCATAATTTATTCAAATTTGATAATTATTATTACAATAGAAAATGGCTTGAAGCTAAAGTAAAAGACGTATCTAGCTTTTTACACAACATTGGACCAATTGAAGAAAAAGTATACATTTTGCATTTAGAAATGTACAGATCATTTCAAATTTTACCAAATGTCTATATAATAAGTTCTTTTAAGGATTTGGCTCACGAATTGTCTCATTACTTTTTTGGATATCAAGTTAAAGCTGATGCTAACAGTACTTGGCATGAATTGCTATGTGAAGTTAACTCTGTGCTTTTTCTTAGATCTTTTTCAAGATATAGATATTTAAAAGAGTTAGAACTTAAAACTGTTGGATTTTACTATGAACCTTACGGGAAGAGTGTAATTAATTTTCTCGAATATTTCAACTATGACCAAGAAAGAATTTTTGAATTGGAAAGGTTTATATTAAAAAACTACAAGTCTCTTGATGATAAAGAATTTGAAAATATAATAAAAAAGTTTTGATTTAATCGTGTAGAAACGTGCAACCTGCGCGTCTAAAACAGGAGACACCCATGTGGGTGGTCTCTACAACCAGAAAACATTGGGAGAGGATATCCGTGAAAAAGATATTAACTTTTGTTGTCTTTATTTTGATTTTTGTTTTTTCATTTTCTTACAAATTTATTTTTCTTTTCATTGCAGATGGCATGGGACTTCCTCATTTGCAATTAGCAAATATGTATAAAGAAAGCACAACTAATAGAGGTTTGAATGTTTTCAAATTACCTTATTTTTCAATTGTTGAAACATCTTCTCTAAATGGAGTTACTGATTCTGCAGCGGCTATAACAGCCATTTTATCAGGCGAAAAAACTTATAATAATAGAATAAATAAAGACTCATTGGGGGCTAACCTCTCTCCAATTACATATCAACTTAAAGAAAAAGGCTATAAAATTGGCGTTATATCAACAAATACACTTGTAGATGCAACACCTGCAGGGGCATATGCATTTGTTGATGAAAGAACTAGCAGAAACGAAATAGTGGGGTATCTCTTACAAAGTAATTTTGATTTATTTATTGGTGGAGGAAAAGCTTACTTCAACAAACAAGAGGCTGAAAAATATGGGTATCAATATTCTGAAACCTTAAAAAATGGTCCATACATAGGAAAAGAATTAATTGTACTATATTATGGCAATTTTCCTTTTCTCACTGACAATGAAGATAGGGTTCCTTTGGCGGATACTTTATCTTATGCGATAAAGAAATTTGGAAATGATCAGTTTTTTATTATTATAGAAGGAGGAAGAATAGATCATGCTGCTCATGCACATGATACAATTTCTCTCATAAAAGAAATTATAGATTTTGATGATTCTGTAAAAGTGGCTTTAGATTTTTTAAAACAACATCCCAATGATACACTAATCATTGTCACAGCAGACCATGCTACTGGAGGCCTAACCTTAGGGAACGGTTTCATATCCCTAAATAAAATTAAAAATTATGGTTTCTCATATGAAAAATTTGTAGATATTTTGAACACCACCGACAACTACGAAGATTTTTCAAAAAGGCTAAATTTAAATGTTGATTTGAAAAATTACTTTTATATTTCTAAAAGCTCTTCAAAGACTCTTTCCTACCAATCTGAGATTGTGAAATACTATTACGATTATTTAAACAACCTTGCAGGTATAAATTGGAGTAGCTTTGGTCATACGATAGATTATGTGCCTCTATTCTCAAATATTTCACGAAATGTTTATTTTATAAAAAATAATGAGATTTTCTCTGTTTTTGAGATTTTTTGAAATAAACTGATCTAGTTTGCTATAACTAAGATTATATGAAATTATTTGCCTGACATTAGACTTTGAGAAAAAAATTTCATGATGTATAATCTAAATACAGAACACTTTTGTAGGTTACCCTCCCTCCTGGAGTGTTCTGTCCCCGGAAGAATTCATTTTCAAATTTTGGCCCGTTTTTAAAGAAGACGGGCCTTTTTTATTTTTCAAACTCACTCCACTTTTATTCTTTGAAGAATTAATAACTCAACATCTCCATAATCTCTTGTTTCTACAAGAGTTAAGTTTTCAAAGGCACCAATAAAATTTTCATTCTTGGCTTTTTCGATTATGATATATCCTTCTTCTTCTAAAATATAAAAGTTTTTATCTAATAGCTTTAAAAGTTCGTCTATATAGCCCAAATTAAACGGAGGATCAGCAAAGATGAAATCGAATCTTTCTGAGCTTAACTTTGAAAAAACCTTCCTATAATCGCTTTTTATTACTCTTATATTTTTTAATACGTGTAAAGTTTTTGCGTTTTCTAAGATAGACTTTACTGATTTTGAAGATATATCAACTAAAACACTTTTTTGCGCCCCGTTACTTAAAGCTTCAAATGAAAATATCCCGCTACCAGCAAATAACTCTAAAATAATAGCTCCGTTGAAATCAAACATATTCATTAATGCTTGCCTTAACATAGAAGTTGTGTATCTCGTTTTTGGATCGTTAACTGTCTCTATATACTTATTTTTGAATTTTCCTGTTTCAATTTTTAAACTCATTTAAACCACCTTTCCTACGAAAAAAAGGAGCCTTTTATTTAAGCTCCTTTTTCTCTTTGTTGAGAATAATGGAGCGGATGACGGGATTCGAACCCGCGACCCTCAGCTTGGGAAGCTGATGCTCTTCCGGCTGAGCTACATCCGCAAATCTTTTCTTCTATATTATAGCAAAATAAATTTAAAAATCAATGTTTTGATTCTTTAATTTTTCATAGTTTGTTTCATTAAACAATAAATTAAAAAACTCTTCTAAATCGTTTTTGTTAGCTTTTTGTTGTTCTTTGCGAATATTTTCTTTAAATGTTATGATGTCATGCCGATCATATTTCTTTAGGAACAATTCCTTTTGTTTAGTATTCATAATAAGGTTAAATTTACTCCTTGTTTCCTCATCAGGTTGAATAAATCCTTTAACCTCTTGATATTCTTTTTCAACTTTCTGTGTCTCTTTTTTTTCACGACTTGTTAAACTTTTTTCAACATCCAGAACTTCTTCTTCTTTTAATTCGAACAATAACATTTCTATATCGCTAACGTTTGCTGTATGTAGCAACTCTTGCAACGTATCCTCTATTTCTTTTTGAAGTCGATCAATTTCGCTCAATTCTTCTCTTTCTTTTTCTCTAGACGATTGAGCAGAGCCGGATTCTGGGTCCAAATCTATATTTAGCAATTTAAGTAAATTTTTGGATCCTTTCAAAATTTGTTTTACAGATTCTTCTTCAAATTCATTTAAAGTTTTAATTTTAACCTTCGTAGGCTGGATTTCTTCCATTTTACTAGATAAGTTATCAATAGGAGTTTGGTTTTTATATATTTTTAAAGGCTTTTTATATCTTCTCAACCATAAAAAAGTCAAAACTGCAGTTAGACAAGTTATTGAAAAGATAATAATTTCAACAACTAAAAATAATGAAAAACTTATGTCTTCTTCTCTTTTTTCTATAACAGTACTTTCTTGTTGCTCACTTGCAGGCACTTTTACAATTTGTCGATCATTCTCCATATCAATTGTTTCGAGAATTTCAAGAATTTGATCAACATAAACATTCCCTCGAAAATTTTCCAGGTATACCCCAGCAATTTTATAATTTTTGTTTTGAAAGGCCGATAGCCCTAAATACATTTTGATTTCAGGAATTTCGCTTTCCAATGTTGGAGATAACTCTAAGGCTCTTTGAAAGCAAATTTCAGCCATTTCGTAATTACCATTTCTATAATACTTCAACCCATTGAAATAGTATTCCTTCGCTATTTCATAATTTTGGGCTTGAGCAAAAGTTAATATTAAAATAAACATGAAAGAAAGTATTAATCTTTTCATCATATACTCCATTATTTTCCTATAAGTAATATTTGTATATTTCGTAATTTTCTGTATCATTTATTTCAGAAATTATCCATACCTCTAAATTATTTTTAATGGCAAAATCTTTGATATTTAAATTCAATCTTTGATAAATTCCCGGAAAAGTTTTATCTCTTAATTCATAATACGTAACATGATTATTGTCAAAAACATATAATTTTCCTTTGCAAATTTGCATTCCAAGCCTACCTATATCCTCCCTACCGATTACCTGAACATCATAAGTTGAAGAATCGAAAAATAGTAGTTTATAATCAGAAGTAAGAATATAATAATGTGAGTTATCTTTTTCGTATTCAACAATCTTTCCAAAACTCTCATTTATCGATCTTTGTACTTCTAATAAATTAAAAATTTCATTTAATTTATTGTTTTCAATCTTAGTAATCTTATCTTCAAGAACCACGTATACATCTTTACCATAACTTTTTAACTTAACAAAGTTTACCCCACTTGAGATTTCTTTTTCATTCAGATAAACTATACAATTGTCCAATGAATACTCTATACTCAAAAACCCTAAATCGGGGATATAATACATCTCATTACCTTTTTTAGGGATACTATCGATTTTTTTAATTACTTTAGAATCTTTATCAATAGTAAAAACTCCATTTATAGTTGTAACATAATAAATATCGTTGTAGACTATTCCCCCTAAAACTCGTTCATTTAAAATTTTGTTTAGTTCTCTATCATAAACTCCTGTGGGGCTTTCAAATAAAACATTATCAGCAAATAATATAATCTTTAACCTTTCATTTTTTATATTGCCTATCTTCACAGGATCTTTTAAAATTTTGTTTTCTCGGTAAGAAGAAGGTAACTTAAATATAGATGCCTTTTTAATTTCTTTTTTTACTTCTTGAACAGAGCTTACTTTTTTTTCTAATTCATATTGATATTCTATAAAATCATCATCTTGAAATGGTTTTATAGTTAAAGTTATTAAAGATTCATCAAGAAAGTCTTTTATTTTATTTAAAACATCTTGATCAAGGTAAATGTCGTAAAAACACTTATTTGCATAATAAACTTCATTAACACCTTCTATAATAGCGCTATCTATACTTACTACCCCATCACCGTCACCATTTTTAAATTCAGGATATATTTGAGAAATAACTTTATTGTTGATGTTTTCTTTAATGTTCGAATTAGTTCCTGCTACTACTAAATACTTAATATCGGCTCTTCTGCTAAAACTATTAGCTTTGTTTAAAAAATTGGAATTAGGAATAATATCATTGTAATAAGAATTTATTAAATCTAAATAGAAGGCAGATTCAGATGCTATAGTAGCAATGGTAACTTTTTCAATCCCCAGCATTTTACTTAGTAAACTCTCATCTTTCCCCCATATTAAGTTTAAAAAAAGAGGATTAGCAAGGTTTGTTCCTTTATTGGGAGTTGAAATAAGTACTAGATTTTTAACATTTTTTATTTCAGGATCGGATTCAAGTGCATATTTTACTATTAAACCTCCTATCCCATGAGCAATAACATCAAACTTCCTGTTAGGAAATCTTTTTAATTCTTGCGCAAATTTTCTACTTTCATATTCTACGTAACTATTGATTCCCGTTCTATCAACAAAAGCATTAAAAGAATCAACATAATTTTTGCTCCTTGTAGAAGTCAAAGGATAATTGTACTTCCATATAGTTCTTGTCGGAAATAATGAAGACCAGATCGAGTAATCATAAATTTTGTCAGATACATTGACTAACTTTCCTAGGAAGTTAAGATCACTTCCAGGTACCAAAATTATATCGGGTTCAGTTGATGGGGTTGACTCTTTCATTATTTTTAATCCATATGAAGCTTCTTCGGGATTATCTAGCACTAAACCAATGTACTTGATTTTTGAAAGTTGGAATGTTTCTGCTTCTATATAATATTGATTGGCTAAGTTTATAATCTTAGAACCCGTAAAATTAGAAATAACAAAAGGCTCATCGTTCGTGGCGTAAACTAAAGAATAATGTACAAAATTGTCTCCATAATACATGTTGGAGGGGATTTTGTATTTTACCGTGAGAGGTAAGAGGGAGGATTCTTTTGAATCATCCGAGAATTCTATTCTATAAATTTCTCCATAAAAATTCCTGTAAGATTTTAGTTCTATATATTCTTGAGAATCTTTAGAAAGAGGGGTTATCAATAAACTTTTTTTTGAAGAATATGCAGACTGAGGTATTGTTATTTCTAAATCTCTTTTCAATTTTGTGCTCTCAACTGACTTTTGAGTAATATTTAGTGTGATTAAATAGTAAACAAACAGCGCTGTCAAAAAAATCGTTACTAACAAGAAAAACTTTTTCCATTTCTTCATATTATTGATATTGGAAAGAAGATTTTGGTTTTTCAAAAAATCTACCTACTTTCAAGAATATTCCTTATTCCCAACAACTTTTTTACTACAGCAGAATAACTTTTCTGGTTAAGATCTTTAATAACTTTTTCATAATAATTATCGGCTACTATTTTTACTTCTTTAAAATTTAATTTATTCAAAAGAGTTTTTTTATTTATGTCTTTTCGAGTATCTTTCCCTAACTCCTCTTGAGATTTTAATCGATCCTTTAAGTCGTCAAAAATTTGAAACGCTATTCCAAAATCTATTCCAATCTCATGCATTCTTTCACCTAACAGATTTTCTCCTACCATGAAAAAAGGTGCGGAAAATGACAAGCCAAATATTGCACCAGTTTTTTTTGCATACATATCTAAAATGTCTTCAATTTCAACTTCTATATCTTCTTTTTCGAAAATAAGATCTTTCATTTCTCCTTCAAACATCTTCAAAGTGTCTTCTATAAAATATTTTGTTAATACCATTTTATTTTCGATTTTTAAGTTATTTAGTTCCATTACTATCTTTAATGGCAAGATAAATCCATAATCTCCTGCAAGTATGGCTTTATGCTCTCCAAATCTAATATGATTTGTCAAAACACCTCTTCTATAGTGAGCGTTATCTAGAGCAGGTAAATCATCATGAATCAGAGAGGAAGAATGTAGTATTTCAATGGCTATCCCTACTTTTATCAATTCTTCATCTGATACCCTTACCTCTTTCCCAAAATTGTAGATAAACCAAGGCCTGAGCCTTTTTCCTCCGCTTCTTACACTGTAACTTAAAGCTTCTTTCAAACTTTCTTCCATTTCAATTTCTTCAAAAAATTTGATTAGGTGTTTATCAAATTCTTTTTTAAATTCGTCTAAATTATTATCATCCATTCTTAGAGCCCCTTATATTTTGTCTTTTTTGGGAAAACCTTATTCATTATCATTGTCATCATCTTCAAAATTTTCAAATCTTTTTCTTAATTCATCAATATCAAAATTCTCAATTTCTTTTCTAATATCCTTTTTTTCTTCATCGCTTTCTTCAAAATTTAAATCATAAAACAGCGAAGAATCTATTGAATGATCACGAACTATTTGATCATCAACAAAGATTGGGATATTCTCTTTTAAGGCAATTATAATACAGTCGGAAGGTCTTGCATCAATTTTAATTTCTTTAGAATTCTTATCTTTTAAAACTAACTTAGCATAAAAAATATCTTTTTTGAATTTATCGATTAAAACTTTCACAGTTTTTGCCTCTAAACTCTGAATTACACTAAGAAGTAGATCATGGGTTAAAGGTCTTTCAAAGTCTTCTTTTCTCAATATTAAGGCTAATACCCCTGCCTCACAAGGTCCTATCCATATGGGAAGTACCAAACTTGAATCTTCGATTCTTAAAAAAACAATAGGAGAATTGCTAATTTTGTCTATTCCCATCGATACATTACTTACTTCTTTCATAATTCCCGCCTCCAAATTTTTTCTAAGTTTCAGCTATTAAACTAGAAACATCTGAAGAAAATTTTAAAAGACGTTTCTAACCAGCTCTTACCAAAGTATCCTGATTTATTGTTTGACTAATTACATTCTGTACATACTTTCTTAATTCTTCTTCACTTGAAAATTTCTTTGGTTCAATGACCTCATGAATGTATAACTTAACTTTTCCAGGTTTGATCAAAATACTTCCCTTTTTGTTCATATTTATAGTGCCGTCTATGGTAACTGGTAAAATTTTGATGTTATATCTATATGGCACAAGTAAGGAACCCTTTTTAAACTCATGAACTTTTCCGTCTTCACTTCTGGTACCTTCAGGAAACACAGTAATTACATCACCTGTTTGAGTAATCTTGGCAAAATTTTTTAACGCTATTGCTCCACTTGTTGGACTGTCTCTGTCAATCAATATAGAACCTAGTTTTTTTATAAAAGTTCCAAGGAGAGGAATTTTGGAAAGTTCCTTTTTTGCAATAAATCCACTGGGATAAACATATCCTAAGATTAAAGGTATATCAAAAATACTTTGATGATTCGACACTATAACAAATGGTCCTTCTTCTGGAATATTTTCTTTTCCATAAACAGTTACTTCGCTCCATAAAAAACTAAAAGTAGCCCTACCAAACCAAGAGACAACTTCTCTTATGTATCTTCGAGAAGCTTCTTCTCCTTTACGTTTTTCTAAAATTTTAGCCTTTATTAAAACATAACTTCCATAGAAAATAACTACTCCTACAAAACCTAAAAATAACCATATTGAAAAAATTATTCCTTTAATTGCCTGCCAAATTTTTTTCATAAAACCCCACCCTTCAGAATTTTAAAGACGTCTATTTCTTCTATGTTCCCATTTTTGATTTCAAACTTTTTAGACTCCTGTAGTGCTTCTTCCTCTAATTCACTAATTTGTGGAAGAGCAGTTTCTATTTTCTTTATTTTGTTTAGTTGTGTTTTGGTTGCAGGGTTTTTAGGTACAAAAATGCTACATGAGTCTTCATAGGGCAATATCGATGTTTCGTACAGGCCAAAATTCTTTGATATCTTTATAGTTTCATTTTTCGTAAAGCCTATCAGCGGTCTAAAAATCACTTTTTGTGTACTTTCAGAAATTGTTAATATATTTTCAACAGTTTGAGAAGCCACTTGACCCAAACTTTCTCCAGTAATCAAAACCTTCGTATCAGTTATATCAGAAACTTTTTGTGCTATTCTCATCATCGATCTTCTTTGAAGAACAACCGAAAATTGATTTTCTTCCAAATTTTTAAATAACATTTGAATTTTCGTCAAAGGTACAACATACAGGTGAAAAGGAAAAGGTGTATATTCAGATATAATAGCGCCTATTTTGATGATTTTATCCAGCGATTTCGGTCCTGTAAAAGGTGGACTATAGAAATTAACAGCATTAATCACCATTCCTCTCCTTAACATAAGCAAGGAAGCCACAGGGCTATCGATCCCACCAGACAGAAGTATCGTCCCAGTTGAAGAAACACCGACTGGCAAACCTGCAGCTCCTTTAATACGATCTTTAAATAAGTATACTCCTTCAGGTCTTATATCTATTTCAAGGTTAATATCAGGGTGCGTTAAATCAACTGTTAACTGTGGAAGTTTCGACAGTACAAATTCTCCTATTTCACCAGCAATTTCCGGACTTTTCATTGGAAAAGATTTATCTGCTCTATTAACTGATATTCTAAATGACTTTGTCGAATTAACATCATCGTTAAGTGATTCCGCAACTAATTTATATGCTTCTTCTTTCATTTTTTCAAAATCTTTATCTATTTTTTTTGCAACTGAAAAAGAACTTATACCAAAAATTTTTTTTAAATTTTCTAAATCTCTGTTATTGAATGAATATTTTGGTAATAAATATATTCTATTTCCCACAATCTTACATGAAAAAAGATCTTTAAATTTACTTTCTATATTAAATTTAAGCTGCTTCATAAAAAGAATTTTATTTTTGCTTTTTAAACCAATTTCATCAACTCTAACTATGACGATATTATCCAAAATTTTTCCTCCTCAATTTATCAATTATTACATACAATAAAAACTCAAAAACTTATGTTTTGAAAATCATTATTTCTAATCTGTGATCAACACATTTTTTATGAACGCTTTGAAATTCTAAATTCTTAATCAATCTTTCAGGCGTTTAGAATGCTTCCAAAAAAATAATACTATGCTAATTAATTATACCATAAGTAACTTCTGTAGAATATATCTTTGAATTATGTATTCATAAGGCGTTAAGAGAAGTTAAAAATTCGTTGATTTTTTTAAATTATAGTTGATTTTTAGTTAATAAATAAATAAAAATGAACGCTTATGATTGAACAAATATGTTTATGCCTGTAATACCTTTTAATAAAGCATTTTTTGGCAAAGAATGAATGAACGTAACAAATCAGATTTCTTTAGTCATATTTGCAAAATAAGTTATTATGGTGTATAATAATTATTGACTGAACGGTCAGTCAAAGAATGAGGTGGTATCATGGCTAATACAATGAAAACATTAGATAAAATCGAAAAGAAAAAATACATAGCTGAAAAAACGTTAGAATTGATTAGTAAAAAGGGCTTAGCTAATTTTACGATGGAAGATGTAGCAGTCGCTTGCAATGTTTCAAAGGGTTCCTTGTACAACTATTTCAAAAATAAAAACGCTTTAATAATTGCTGCCTTTAGTGCCCTTATGGAAAAAATGTTGAGTTTTTTCGAAGAAAAAATATCTGAGCCCGAATCTGATAGTTTAGAGAAAAGTGCTGAAATTTATACCCAAATCTATTCAGAGATTTTGTCAAGCTTTCCTTCAGGTGATCTATTAAGACTATTAGAAATATTATTGAACTCAACACATGATCCGTCTATGATGCAAACTTTAACAAAAACATTCAAAGAATATTATAATAAAATTCTAAGTAACTTTGAAAAAATATTCAAATCAAAATCAAGTGCTTTGATGCTCCAGGCAATGTTCGACGGATTAGTAATCTATAAGGCATTTGGCGTAGAAATCTCTGATGAAGAAATAGAGGAAAACGTAAGAAAAATAGTGCTTTGCCTTGCTAAGTAAGTCTAAATAACGTTTTTTGATCATTGGTAATTTTATACTTGTTGTATTTTCCGGTGAATGTTTTACAATTCAAAAAATTCGGAGGTGTGTAAGAATGGCGGTTATTGATTCTATGAAAAATATGATGTTAAGACAAAGCTCCAAAATAGTTTCAAGTGTTGTTAGAAGGGCAGATATAGATAAGCTTGCCACCCTTTTCTGGACTTTATCAAAATTATCTAAAGAACCTGCCAAAAGTGGATTAAGAAAATTAGCAGAAGGAGCAGAAAATCATGACCCAATGTTAATGTATTGGTCGGAACTTTTTAAAAGGTCTGAGCCAAAAGTCGTAGAAAAAATAATAAATAATTTAATCATTAATGAGTTCGCTGTCGGTGAAAAGGTAAGACAAGAATTAATGCATGAACATAAAATTGTATTGCCAAAACTCGGTGTTATTTCTCCAACTTATGCATGTAACTTAAGGTGTGTTGGATGTTATGCAGCTCTATATGGTCATAAATATATGTTATCAAAAGAGGAAATGTTTGACGTTATCAAACAATTCAATGATCTAGGCATTTATTTCTTTATCATAACCGGTGGCGAGCCTTTTGTCTATCCATACCTTTTTGATGTACTAGAACATTTCAAAGATTCCTTCTTTTTAATTTACACTAACGGTACACTTGTAACAGAAGAAAATGCCAAAAAAATGGCTGAATTAGGAAATTCAACACTTGCTATATCGATCGAAGGATTCGAAGAAATGACCGATTGGAGAAGAGGAAAAGGCGTCTTTGACCAAGTGAAAAAAGCTTGGGAAATACTCACAAAATATAAATTGATATATGGGGCTTCTGTCACTGCAACACGAAAAAATCACGATGCTATTATGAGCGACGAGTTTTGGGACTTCCTGCAAGAAAATAACGTAAGTTATGTATGGGTATTTCAATTTATGCCCGTCGGTGCAGATGCCTCAATGGATTTAGTCCCAACTCCTGAACAAAGATACGAGAGATTTTATAAAGCTGAAGAACTTAGATTGAGTGGAAAATTCGCATTTGTAGCTGACTTTTGGAACCATGGATTCTTAACAAATGGCTGTTTAGCTGCCGGAGCAAATTATCTACACATAAACGCCAAAGGCTATGTTGAACCATGTGTGTTCCAGCAATTTGCAGTAGATAACATTAGAGAAAAAAGTTTGATAGAAATTTTGAAATCTCCTTTCTTTGAAGCATACAAAAGAACAATTCCATATTCGGATAATCTTTTCAGACCTTGTCCAATAATAGATAATCCTAAAGTTTTCAGAGCTATGATTAAAAAATATAATGCAATCCCACAACATCCAGGAAGTGAAAGAACTATTAACGAATTAGCTCCAGAATTAGATCAACTTGCCGAAGAATGGAAAAAATATGCAGATAAGCTATGGTATGAAGATGGATATTCTGAAAGATATCCCTCTAAACGAGGTGTTTACAACTATGAAACAAGAATGCGAAGATACGCTGAAAATGAAGAAAAATTAGCCATAGATAAAAAGGCATAGAAAGGCATAGTGTTTTTATAACATTTTAAATAATTCACGAAGTAACGGGTTCTTAGAACCCGTTATTTTAATTTATTATTCAATAATAATTAGCTTTAATATGATATAATATTAAAGGCAAAATATAATTGATTCTAAGTTAGAAATAGATTTAAAAAATAAATATTTGTTCATTTTTTTAAAAAAATTAAAAAAGACTCCAAGTGTATCATAAATCGGAGGAATTTGGTAAATGAAAAAGAAATTATCAATAATTACGTTCGGCTGTAAAATGAACCAAGCCGAATCTCAATATATATATGAAAAATTTTCAGAAGAGTTTGAGATCCTTTTTGAAGAAAAAGATGGAAAAAGTGATATTTATATACTCAATACATGCGCAGTTACTTCCGAAGCCGAAAGAAAAGTACGTCAAACTATTCGAAGAATAAAAAAATCAAGGAACAACTCAAAAATTATAGCTATAGGTTGTTATTCTAATTCAAATCCTATAGAGTTAAAAGAAATTGGCGCAGATTTAGTCCTTGGAAATTCGGAGAAAAAAGATATTGAAAAATATTTTGATAAGGAAGGAATATATGCCGATGAATTATTTTGGTTAAAAAACGACCAAAAAATTTTGGTTCCCAAAGAAGCATATGACAATAGAACCAGGTTCTTTTTACCCATTGAAGAAGGTTGTAACAATGGATGCACTTTTTGCAAAATACGAATGCTTCGAGGAACAAAAACATCGAGCTTGTCTCAAAAAGAGATAATAAATAAGATTGATGAATTGATTAAGAAAGGATATAAGGAAATTGTTTTAACAGGAACAAATTTAACGCGTTATGGTTCTGATAATTTAGAATCTTTTGAAGATTTGCTGAAGGCAATCGGCAAAAATTTTGAAGACAAAGAAATTAGAATTAGGTTGACTTCATTATATCCAGACGATGTAACTGACAATTTAGCATTTTTACTCAATAATTATTCTATATTCGAAAAACATTTACATTTGTCTATTCAGCACTTTTCAGACAGAATTTTGAAATTAATGCGGAGAAATTATAATAGAAAAGACATTTATAATTCTATTGAAAAATTAAGAAAGATGGATCAAAATTTTGCTATTACTTGTGATTTAATTGTTGGTTTTCCAAGTGAAAACGAAGAAGATTTAAAAATAATGTTTGATTCTGTTAGAGATCTTAAAATATTAAAAGTTCATGGTTTTAGATTTTCAGCAAGAGAGGGAACTCTTGCTTTTAAAATGGACCATCAAATTCCAGGGAGTGAAAAGAAGAATAGAATTATTGAACTTATAAAAAATTCACAAATTTCTAGAAGAGAGTATTTATCTCGATTAATTAATTCTGAAACCACAGTTTTAATAGAAGAGAAAAATAATAATCATTTACTTGGTTATGATGAATATTATATTCCTCATAAAATAAAATTAGAGTTTAAAAATTGTTCTTCAGATTTAAGGAGTACATTTCTTAAATCTAAAATTATTTCTATCTCTGAAGGAAGTGAAGGGGTGATATCTATTGTTTTATAATGGTAATGAATGGGTTGAATATCCTTTAGTAAGCGCAGATGACGAGGGTTTTGTTAATGGTTATTTAGTTTATGAAGTTATTAGAACATATTCTGGTATACCGTATCGATTGAAAAGCCATTATTATAGGCTTAAAAAATCAGCTAACTTTATGGGGTTTGATGTTCCATCACTAGAGAAGATAAACTTAGTTTTAGAACAAGCAAAAAAAATACATAATTATGACGAATATAAGTTTAAGATTTATGTAACCCCTTTCACTTCGAGTTATAAGACCTTTTACTGTTTCGTAGAAGAATTAAAAGAAGATATTGACATAATTGAAGAAGGGGTTGTAGTTAATATTGCTAGAGAAAGGAAACCTCATTCTTCTATAATACCATATTATGTAAAAACTCCCTTAAACAATTCGGTTAAGTTCATTCATAAGAAATATGATTATTATTATGAATCAATTATATTGAATGAATTTGGTTACGTGGCTGAAGGAACATTTTCAAATATATTTTATGTGAGTAGCGGTGTATTAATTACACCACATCTATCTACAGGAATAATAGCTGGAATTACAAGAACCAGTGTTATAGAGTTGGCCCGTTACTTATCCATGGAAATAGAGGAAAAACCTAATGTTGAGGCATGGGAACTACTATCTGCTGATGAGATTTTTCTTTGCCATACTTCAAAAGGTATAGTTCCTGTAAGAAGAATATTCCCAGACTTCACTTATACTGTGCCAGGGGTAGTAACAGAGGCTTTGTTATCTAACTGGAAAGATTTTATTACTAAAACTCTTGATGAGTAATAATGATTTTAAAAATCAGTAAATTTAGGTTGTTTAAAAATGGAAGAAAGATTTGAAGAGGTTCTAAAAAGATTATCATTCAAAAATCCATCTTTAAAAAAAATATATATTGTTTCAAAAATACGAAACGAAGTCAAAAAATGGCTGCCTGAAGATTTAGCAGAAGAAGTTCATGTGGTTAATTATATAATAAGTGAAAAAACATTATTGTTAGCTTGTTCCAATAATTTTGTGAAACAAGAAATAGTCTTTAGAGAAAACGAAATTTTGAAAAAATTAAATCTTTTTTTTGGAACCGATGAAATAAAAAAAATTAAATTAGTTTGAAGTAACAATTTGGAGGTGCTTTAATGATAGAAAAAGAAAAAGACTATTCTGAAGAACAGATAAAAGTTTTAAAAGGGCTAGAAGCAGTAAGATTAAGGCCGGGTATGTATATTGGTTCAACTGGAAAATCTGGCCTTAATCATTTAGTATATGAAATAATTGATAATTCAATAGATGAACATATAAATGGTTATTGTAATTTAATTCGAGTTACAATCAACGAGGACAATTCTGTCGAAGTTGAAGATAATGGTAGAGGAATACCTGTAGGTATACATCCTATTGAGAAAAAAAATACATTGGAATTAGTAATGACTTCTCTTCATTCAGGAGGTAAGTTTGACAAAAAGGCCTATAAGGTTAGTGGAGGGCTACATGGCGTAGGTGCATCTGTAGTAAATGCCCTATCTGAATACTTCGAGGTAAAGGTATACAGAGACGGAAAAATTTATTATCAAAGATATTCACGAGGTATTCCTCAAACAGAAGTTTTGGTTCTTGGAGAAACTGATAGGACAGGAACTTATATTAAATTTTTGCCAGACAAAGAAATTTTTGATGATGGCGATGTGGTTGTTGAATCAAGGTTGATCGAAAATAGACTAAGAGAAATTGCTTTTTTAAATCCCAATCTTAAAATTATTTTTGAAGATAAAAAAAGAGGTTACAAAGAAGAATTCCACTTTGAAGGTGGATTAGAAGAGTTTATCAATTACGTACTTAAAAAAAGAAAGAAAGAACCTGTTGCTAAACCTATTTATCTATCAGGATCTTACTTGTATATGGAAAATGAACCTGAAATTCAGGTTGAAATCGAACTTGTTTATACACAATCTGAAGATAGTGAAATTATATCCTTTGTAAATAATATTAGAACAATAGATGGAGGAGAACATGAGTCGGGGTTTAAGCAGGCCCTAACACGATTATCTAACGAATTTGCTCGAAAATATGGTGTTTTAAAAGAAAATGATGAAAATTTTAGCGGTGAAGATGTTAGGGAAGGTTTAATAGCTATTATACATGTAAAAATGTCAGAGCCTGTTTTTGAAGGTCAAACGAAAGGGAGACTTGGGTCAAAGGCTGCTCGTGAGGCTGTTAATCAAATTACTAGTGAAAAACTATCTTTATATTATGACGCCAATCCAAAAGAAGCAAAAAAAATTCTTGAAAGAATAAATTTTGCCTTTAAAAAAAGAATTGCAGCTAAAAAGGCAAGAGAAAACATAAAAAGAAAAACGATATTTGAGAGTACTACTCTGCCTGGTAAATTAGCGGATTGTGTATCTAAAAACCTTGAAGAATCGGAACTCTTTATAGTTGAAGGAGACTCTGCTGGAGGAAATGCTAAACAAGCTAGAGATAGATATTACCAGGCAATATTACCTCTAAGAGGAAAAATACTTAATGTTGAAAAAGCTGATTTATTAAAACTACTAAAAAATGAACAAATATCCAACATCATCACAGCTATAGGTACGGGAATAGGTGATGAATTTGACATATCCAAGTTAAGATATGGTAAAATAATTATAATGACGGATGCCGACGTCGATGGAGCTCATATTCGCACCTTAATTTTAACCTTTTTCTACCGATATATGCGTCCTCTTATCGAAGAAGGTCATGTATACATAGCTCAACCACCTTTATACAGATTTGAGGTAGGAAACGAACATTTCTATGCTTATTCAGAAGAAGAGTTAGAAAGACTCAAGGAAACATATGCAAATAGAAAGTGGAGAATTCAAAGATATAAAGGATTAGGAGAAATGAATCCCGATCAATTAAGAGAAACAACAATGGACAAAAATACAAGGAAACTTGTTCAAATTAAAATAGAAGATTTAGAAGCTTCCAACGAAATAATTGAAATACTTATGGGAGATGATCCAGCTATTAGGAGAGAATTTATTGAAAATAACGCATATAAGGTGAAAGAGCTAGATGTTTAATGAAATCAAAAAAAATAACATTACATTTTTTTTATTTTTTTCTTACAGGTTTAGTTTATTTTCATATATTTTATAGTTTTTTTGTGTATAATAATAAACTGATAAGCCAAACTTTTGTCGTTAACATTGATAAAAGTGTTTATTATATCTCATTTAATAATAGATATATTTATTTTGATATTTTTGATAATGTCACATGCGTGAGTGATATTGAATATCCAAAGTTCATAAAAGTAGTTTTTAGCAGTGAAGAAGAAAACAGACAAAAAGAATTAGATTTCGTGAAAAGTTTTTTTTGGATTCCTCAAATTATCAGTATAAATTTTCCTAAAAAACAAATCTTTTGCTATAATAATGTTATACTAAATTATTACGATTTAGGAGAAATAATGGTTTTTTTTGAAACTCATAAAACTGAATTTCTACAAGATTTAAAGGCTGGTGAATATTTTTTAATGGGGCAATCTGTTTTTAATATTCATGATCGGGGGCTTTGATATGGCAAAAAATTTCTTAATGGGAATAGATATAGGTAGTTTTTTACTAAAAGGAATACTTTTCGAAGTTGATGAAGAAGGGTATATAAGACCTATTTCATATGCAACTTTGCCTGTTGAAGGTATTATCAACGGCGAGATTCAGGACATGGAATCATTAAGGAGAACCCTTCTAACACTAATTGAGTTCCTTAAACAACAATCACAAAGAAAGGTAAAAAATGTTGAAATAATCGTTGGATACTCTACAAACAATCTACACATTACTCAAGAAAACTTTACTATTGAGTTCAGCAAAAGAACTGAAATTAGAGAAAGAGAATTGCAAAACATCAAAAAAAACATAACTAAAAAGTACATCGAGGAAGGTAAAATTATATTAGATTCATCTTTTGTAAAATTTATGATAGATAATAAAACTGTCAAAAATCCCGTTTCATTTTATGCAGAAAATTCTCTAACAACATCATTGAATATTGTATGGGTCGATGAAAATTCTTTTTCTCTACTCATTAATGTTCTTAAGGATGTTATTCCTTCTTCTCAAATACCACTTTACGATTCTACTTTGTCTGCTAGTTATGCAACCACAACACCTAACGATAGAAATGTAGGTATAACAGTAATTGATCTAGGATATAATGCTTCAAGATCTATCATTTTTAAAGATGGCATTCCTAAACTTTTTTACTCATTTCCTTATGGCACAAAATATGTCTTAAAAGACATCTCGAATGTGTTAAAGGTGTCTGAAAAAGAAGCTCATAGATTATTAGTCGAAGAAGGTTCTTGTTTGAGAGATACAAGAACTATAAAAAAAGTTGAATTTCAACCAATAACAGGAACAGGAATGTCTTATACATCTCTTGGACTTTTAAATAAAATAATTTATGCTAGAGTGAGAGAAATTATAAGCAGACTAAACGGAGAGCTGTCAAAAATTAGCTACGAAAAAACTCATGAAATAGGTGCTCTGCAAGGTGGTATAGTATTAACTGGAGGAGGTTCAAAAATAAAAAATATAGATCAAACTATTAAAGAGCTTATGGGTGAAAATTTTAGAAAAAGCTCATTAATTTTACATGATTACTTTAGAGATGTCCCTGAAGAGATAAGGAAAGATTCTTCATTTCTCCCAGTTTTTGGAATCGTAGACAGGTATAGACTCGATCTAATGGAAGAAAGTTTTTACGAAAGATCAAGGGAGTCTTTCTCTACAGAATCTCCTCAAAAATCTAAATCATCTGCGAAAGAGGGTACATTTAAAACGTTTATTAAAAAGATAACTGGGGGTGAAGAGGATGCCTTTTGAAATTGAAGAAATTGATAGACAAAAGAAATTATTCACAAAAAAGAGCACGTATAAAATAAAAGTAATTGGAGTAGGTGGAGCAGGTAACAACGCTATTCAACGAATGGTTAAAAAAGGGATTAGAGATGTAGATTTGATTTCCGCAAATACTGATGTGCAAGTGCTAGAAAACAATGATGCTCCTATTAAAATCCAATTAGGAAAGGAATTAACTCGAGGATTAGGAGCAGGAGGAGATCCGGAAATTGGAAGAAAGGCTGCGTTGGAAAGCTTGGAGGAGATAAGAGATATATTACAAGATACCGATCTTTTATTCATAACAGCTGGTTTAGGGGGTGGAACAGGTACTGGTGCTGTTCCTGTTGTTGCGGAACTAGCAACCCAAATGGGTATTTTAACTGTAGCCATAGTTACTACGCCCTTTCATTTCGAAGGTTCTACGAAAGAAAGAATTGCTTTAAAAGGATTTCATGAAACCAAACGTTATGTAGATAGTTTAATAAAAATATCAAATGATAAACTTATCGATAACGATGAAGATATCCCGATCGATAAGGCTTTTGAAAAAGCTGATGAAGTATTACTCCAAGCAATCACTGGAATCTCTGACTTAATTACTAAACCAGGCATGATCAATCTTGACTTCGCCGATGTAGCTGCAGTTTTAAAAATAAAAGGTTCAGCAATGCTGGGAATTGGTCTAGGAAAAGGTGAAAAAAGAGCTGAAGAGGCTATTAAAAATGCTTTAAATAGCAAAATATTAGAAGATCCTGTAAGAAATGCCACAGCAGCACTTGTTAATATTTCTGGAAAAAATCCTACCACTCAAGATGTTCGAATAATAAATGAAATACTTCGTTCTTATGCGGTTGATGATGCAAAATTAAAAATGGGTATTACTATTGATGACAAACTACCCGATGATTTAATAAAAGTTACTATAATTGCTTCTGGATATGATAAACTTCCGGGAGAAGAAAATTATATTGACTTGTATGAACAACCGGCACTTTACAGACATTTTGGCAGAGGAATTGTTGAGGAAGAAATAGAAAAATTAAATAAGTATTTAAAAGATCATGCAGAAGAAGCGATTATCGAACAATCTAAATAGTAAAAAAAACCAATATGACAAAAATATATTTAATATTTACAATTTATATAACAAAACTGAAAATAATTTTGTAGCATCAGAGGATTTGTTAGGTAAGTTTTTTTACAAATATGATGATGAAAACATTACAGACTTTCATTTTGAACCTAACAGTAACAACGTTTGTGTTAAAACTAGATATTGTGGAAATTTAGTAGATTTGAACCCTATGAGTTTGTACGAATACGATATATTTTTGAATAAACTGCTTATTAACTGCGGTTTTGACATAATAAAAGATTTTGAAAATATAGATGGTTCCTTTTCTTTTGAGAATACCAATTTTAGAGTTTCATTTGTTAAATCTTCTCTTGGCATTAGTTGTGTACTAAGAAAACTCAAAAATATAAATGATATCAGAGTTGAAATGGATCCGATAATAATTTCAAACATTGAAAAAATGATGCGTGAAAAATCAAAGGTACTTATTTTTTCTGGACCGACAGGTTCTGGTAAAACTACAACGATGCAATATGTAGTTAACAAATTTAAAAACAAAAGAAAGGTTCATAGTATCGAAAATCCTATAGAATATATTAATCCTGATATAATACAGGTAGTTTCTAAAGATGACGGGGAGAAAATCAATATATTAAAGTACATTTTAAGACAGGATCCAGACATAATAGTGGTAGGAGAGATTAGAGAAAAAATGTTTGCAAAACTATTATTTGAATCAGCAGTCACCGGACACTTGGTCTTTTCAACAATTCATACAAAAAATGTCTTTTTAATTTTTCAGCGCTTAAAAATGCTTGGTATAGAAGTAAAAAATATCTCTGAAAGCCTAGATTTTTTATTGAATCAACGTTTAATACCAAAAAAATGTGTAAATTGTAAGGGAACAGGATGTGAAGCTTGCTACGGTACTGGCAAAAGAGGTTATTTAACCATATTTGAAGGATTGTTAGTTTCAAATGAGCTGAAAAGAGATATCTCTTTAAACAAAAGTATTTCTTTCATTAAAGAGAAATATAAAAACTCAGAAAATTACTTAGATCCCTCAATTAAACTCAGGGAGTTTTTAGACAACAATTTAATTAATGACGAAGAATACTACGTCAATTTTCATTCTTTTTAAGTTAATATAAAATATATAGGAAAGTAGGTAACTTAATTGACTTACTTTTCAAGAAGTCCTGAAGAATGGAAGAAGTACGATGAAGAAAGAAAAAAAGAAAGAGACAAAAAAAACAAGCCAAAAAAAATGGTGGCAAAATACACTTTATTCATTATAATAGCTTTGTCGATTGTTGCTGTTTTTTTTACTTTATTCGGCCCCCGATTTTCAAGGTTTATTTTTTCTCATAGTGTAACCAAGAAAGGAATTAATTTAAATTTACAAACTCAAGATGATTACTATTATCCTGAAGCAGTTAAGATAAAAATCTACATACAAAATACTAAAAATAAAAAAGATTATATAAAAATTGAGGATTTTACTTTCCAAATTGTAAAAATCTCAGATTCGCAGGTTATTCATCATTTCTCATCACCTGAAACTGTTGAAGCTCAAATTCAACCTCTTCAAACGTTGCTACTTTTTGATTTATCAAAAGAATCAGAAATAAAAGCTTTACCTGACGGAAAATATCAAGCAACTGCTTCCTTTTTGTATAATGGAGAGAGAATAAATCTTACGAGAGATTTTTATTATAATCAGAGACTAGTACTTAATACCTATCCTAAGGAAATGTTTTATTTAAAAAACGAATTCCCAGTCTTTTCAATCGTCGCAGTGAATAGAACCAATAAAACAATAACTGATGAACTTTTTGGTAGAATAAAGATCAATGACAAGAAAAAGGAAGTACATGAGCAAAGTTTCTTTTTTGGTCCTCTAAATTTAAAATCTTTAGATAGTATTGCCTTTGAACTACCTTTAAATAAAAATTTTGAGCCGGGTATTTATAATTCAGTTTTTGAATTTGAATCAACTGAGGAGAATTACTATGCTCCTTTGATTGTTGTTGAAAAAATAGAAAAAGATACAAAAGACCTTTCTCTCATTTTTTATACTACAGTTTTTATTTCCAGAGGAGATCCCTTATACTTTGAAGCAAACCTTAAAAATTCTAAGAAGAAGCCCAGACCTTTAGAAATTGAAAAACTGGGATTTAGACTTTACTACGAAAATCAATTGATTTTTAATTACGAAAATAATGATGCATTTAGAATATATATATCAGAATTGGGTACAACAAAAGTATTTAATTTATCAGATGTTCGCTACATTACCCTCGATCGAAGTGGAAATTATCAAGTCGAGTTTAGTGTCACTATAGGAAATAACACTTTATCGAAACAGCAACAATTAAGTGTATATTGAAAATTAAGAGGTTAAACTTTATGTATGGATACATTTCCATTTACTTTCAGCCAACTGATGAGGAATTAAAATCTTATCTTTATTACTATTGTGGGTTATGTCACTCTTTAAAAGGCGATTTGGGAGTTATATACAGACCTTTTATAATAAGAGAAGTTGTTTTTTTTATGATGCTTCAAAATCCAATCAGTTCGGTAGAAAAGTTCAAATGTCCTTTCGCAACTTTTAAAACAAGATACAAACCCAAAACTATAGATTTTATAAAACCATATTCATTTCTCAATTTATTAATTATTTATGGAAAAATGTTGGATTTCAAATACGAGAATGCGCATGTTCCTCAAAAAATGATTAACAATTTCAGAGAAAAACTCTCATCTTTTTTTGATGCACCTTTTATAGAAGAATTTGAAAGCTACATACAGTTGCAACAAAGAGTAGAGCAACTATCTCTGGACTTAGATGAGTACGCCAAACCTTCTATAAAAATAATGGAATTGTTATTTCAAAAATTTTTCTCTGATAGTTATTTGGACGTAATTCCGATAATTATAGCATATTTAGTTTATATGTTAGACAGCATTTACGATTTTGAAAGAGATATTAAAAGAAAAAAATTTAATGCTATATCTCAAGCTTTCAATGTGAATAATATTCTAAATTTGGAAAAGGATCAAAAGGAAAGATTGCTATTTACTTATGATCTATGTGCAAAAGAGCTCATAGAAAAAATTGATTTTTTTGCAGAATATAATAATCACCTGAGTAAAAAAATAGCCTCTTTTTCTTTAATTTATCACAGAGAGAAAATAACTCACATACTAAATGGAGGAAAATCTCATGAACAACCAAAAAATTATTCAAAATTACCTAAAACAAGGCGACTTCAAAAACCTGTTTTTAAATTACCAAAACAATAATGATCTTAAAAATGACATTGATAAATTTAGGGCTGGATACTATAAAAAAGAAGCTTCAGGTTGCGGAGGATGTCTTCAATGTTTAGGTGCCACTGTTTGTATTGACACTATTTGTGAATGCTTTGGCGGGGACTTTTGTCGCTGGTTTTAAATATTTAACTATGAAGAATCTTTATAAATTAAACCCTCTTGTTCAAACCTCATTGCTAGTTGTTATTTTTTATCTCATTTTCATATTTGCGAAATTTTTAGGGATAGCTCCCAACGTTGTCAGTATATTATTACCTTTTGGAACGTTTTTCTTGAATCGTTGGTATACAGGAATTTTCTCTATTGCTCTTTTTATTTTAATTATAATTAGCGGATTTGTAATTGAAGGAATTGGAATCTTTTTACTTTTTATGCTTCCAGTTTTGATATATAAAAGTTTTAATAGAAAGTTTTTAAAACATATATTAATAACTATTGTAGGTGTATTTTCATTTTCTTTAATGTACTGTTCTTTTGGTAACCTTTTACCGGAATTTCTTTTAAAAAATAATTTAATGTGGATATTCTTTCTTTCGTATATAATTTTTGCTAATTTCTACGGTTTTTTACTAAATAAGTTGAAAGATGAAATAGCCAATCTTATAAAAAGGATGAAAATTAAATGAATTACACTATAACTGATGTTCCTGGAATCAAAGTTGGTCACTATACTGATTTACAGGCTGTAACAGGTTGCACAGTAATTTTAGCTGAAAGCGGAGCTATTGCTGGAGCTTGTGTAAGCGGATCAGCTCCCGGAACTAGAGAAACCGATTTATTGAAACCAGGCAATTTAGTTCAGCAAGTTCATGCAATCCTTTTAACAGGAGGAAGTGCTTATGGTCTAGATGCTGCAAGCGGAGTTATGGAATACCTTGAAGAAAAACATATTGGATTTCAAACGGATACGATAAAAATTCCTATTGTTCCTGCTGCAGTTATTTACGATTTAGATATTGGAAATCCTTATGTTCGCCCTACGAAAGAGTCTGGCTACATCGCTTCAAAAAATGCAACAGATCAAGAAGTAATACAGGGCAATGTTGGAGCTGGAACTGGTGCCATGATAGGCAAAGGAGCAGGTAAGATTTTTTCCATGAAAGGTGGTATTGGAAGTTATTCCATAGAAGTTGGTAAGGGAATAATTGTTGGAGCTATCGCTGTTGTTAATTCAAGTGGTGACGTTTATGAAAATGGAAACATCATAGCTGGAGCTATTGATGAAAATAATAATTTTCTTAACATATATGAACTAATGAAAAAAAGAGCATTTAAACCAAACTTGTGGGAAAATACAACTTTATCTGTAATTGCAACAAATGCAAGGTTGACAAAAGAGTGGGCTAACAAAATTGCTCAAATTGCAAATGATGGATTCGCTAGAGCTATAAAACCCGTTCATTCATTATTCGATGGAGACACGATTTTTTGCTTATCTACAGGAACTATAGACGTTGACTTTTTCGAAATTTCATTGATCGCAGAAATTGCTGCTGAGGTAGTTGAGAAATCCATAATTAACGCTGTTAAACATGCTAAGAAAATTGATAATTGTCTAAGTTATTCTGACTTATTCTTATAATACATCAAAAAAGGCAAAAATTTTCGCCTTTTTTAACTTATTTAACTACTGAGCTTTGCAGTATAACCCGCTTCATTCAATAATTCAATAATTTTTTTAGGAGATTCTTCAGTTTCAACTTCAACCTTTTTATTGTTTAAATCTACCTTATAATCGGAGACTATGTTCGATGATTTAAGTTGTTTTTCTATAACTGTCTTGCAATGATTGCAAGACATATCAGGAACATCAAAGATATATTTCATGGTTATCCCTCTTTTTTTGTAATTTTTTTTCAATAGTAGTAGAGTTTAAAATAACATTTATGGAACTTATAAACATAGCTATTTCTGATATTACTGGGTGCATAATTCCCATCATAGCCAAAGGAATCATAATTACATTATAAAAAAATGCCCAGAAAAGATTTTGTTTTATCTTTTGAAAAGTTATCTTTGAAATTTCTATAGCGTCTATTATTTTAGATATTTCACCTTGAATTATTATTATATCTGCACTTTCTATTGCAAGATCCGTACCAGTACCAATAGCTACCCCAATCTCTGATGCTTTTAATGCAGCTGCATCGTTTATTCCGTCTCCTACCATACAAACTCTTTTTCCTTCAATTTGATACTTTCTAACTATACCAACCTTTTCACTTGGACTAACATTCGCCCAGAATTCATCTACTCCAACTTGTTCTGCCACAATTCTGGCAGTAACTTCATTATCTCCAGTAACAAGAATCGGCTTAATGTTCATATTTTTTAATTCATAAATTGTATTTATAGCATTGGGCTTTATTTTATCTGCAATTCTTATATATCCTCTTAAATGATCGTTTATCGAAACTTCAACTATCGTCTCGCCCAGTTGCAAAAATTTTTGATATCTACTAAAATCTTTCGGTTTTCCAATAAAATATGAATCGCCTCTATATGTCCCAAAAATCCCTAATCCAGAAATTTCTTCTACTTCTTCCAAATTTATATTTTCAATATTTTTGAGTTGATAATTATTTTTTACATACTCAATTATAGAATTGGCTAATGGATGAGTTGAATTCTCTTCTATATTTGCAACTACCATCAAGGTTTCTTCATCCAAATTATGCCAAACGACACTTGGGCGACCTTCTGTGATAGTACCAGTTTTGTCAAACAATACAACATCGATATTTTTAGCCATTTGGATAGCTTCTCCATTTTTAATTATCAATCCTCTCTTTGCAGCTGCACCACTAGCTGACAAAAGTGCCATAGGGGTAGCTAACCCTAATGCACAAGGACAAGCAATTACTAAGGTGGCAATAAAAGAAAATAAGGCTGTCGAAAAAGGACCGGCATCGACAAGAACCCAAGGTAAAATATTTGACATCCTTACCAAAAATGGTTGAAATGTTTCGTAATTAAAAAACCGAAAAAATCCACTCAAAAAAGCTAGTGAAAAAACGATAGGTATGAAATAAATCGTAATTCTATCTGCAAATGCTTGAATAGGAACTTTTGAAGATTGAGCTTCTTCTATTAATTTTATCATTTGGTTTATAAATAGATCTTCTCCTATCTTTTGAACTTCTACTTTGAGAACTCCAGATTCAATAATGGTTCCACTGATCACCTGATCTCCAACTGTTTTGAACACGGGTAATGATTCGCCTGTCACCATGGACTCATCAATAGTGGCTTTTCCTTCTATAATGACGCCATCAACAGGGACCTTTTCACCCTTTCTTATCAATATCTTATCTCCAATTTTTACCGCATCAACTGGTAGCTCTACTATCTCATTATCAATTAACACATTAGCTTTTTCTACTTTCAAAGCTATTAAAGCTTGGATATCTTTTGAAGCCTTATATTTCATTCTAGATTCAATGTACTTGCCTAAGATATTTAAAGTTACTAGCATAGCAGAAATACTACCAAAAGATTGTATTTTTATTTCAAATATTACTAAGATAGTCGTAAACCATGAAGATAAGGCTCCTATTGAAACCAAAGTGTCCATGTTAGTATGAAAATGGGATAAAGCAATCCACGCACTTTTTAATGTTTTTCTACCAGGATAAAAGAGTACAATTCCTCCTCCAACTAGTTCGATAAAGACCATGTATGGAATATGAAAACCACTCATATGAAAAATCATAATTATCATCAATGGAATAGTAATAATTAAAGAAATAATTAGATCTTTCTTTGCTTCTTTAAATCGTTTTTCTATTAAATTTTCTGTTGGTGTTTCTCTAGATACTTTATAACCTATACCTTCCACCGCTTTTTCTATATCCTCAATTGTAACTTTTTCATCCGCAATTACTATCGCCTTTTCAGTAGCAAGGTTTACCGAAACATACTTCACCCCATCTATATTTTTTATAGCTCTTTCTACATTCCTGACACATGAAGCACATGTCATTCCTTGTACACTAAAGCTAATTTCTTTTTCTTGGAATGTAGATACTGAATTTTGTATAGATGTATTAATTTGTGATTTCATAATACAACACCCCTATAATTAATAAGCCTTATTTAAGTATTTAATAACTTCTTCAAGTTCTTTTAATTTAATATTTATCTCCTCTTGATCTTGTGAGGAAATAGCTTCTTTCAAACAAGTTTCAATATGTTTTTTCAAAATATCTGTATGAGCATTTTTTAAAAGTGATATAGTTGCTAATAGTTGTTTAGATATGTCTATGCAATATCTTTCTTCCTCTACCATCTTTATCGCTGCTTCTAGTTGGCCTTTTGCAGTTTTCAATTTATTTAGAGCTTTCTGATGCTTCAATTATTTTTACCTCCTATGGGAATTTTACCACCCCTAGGTAGGGGGTAAAATAATTATAAACAAATTACTTTTCCTCATTGTTAAATAATAATTAAAACATAAATATAAAACAGCCCGTTAAAGGCGGGCTGTTTTGAAGAAAAAATTTCAAATGAAACATATTTTGTTTGTCCTATTTATTCAACTCTTGAGATACTTAATTTTACTTGTTTTACACCATTTTCTTTAGTAGTTCCTAATAACTCGTTTATAGCTATTAATAATTTATTTTCTAGTTCTTTCTCTATACCAGATTTTCTAAACTGCTCAGGTGAATATGTAGAAAATATTATTCTAAGTGTGTCAAATACCTTTGCAAATGATTTTTCTACTTTTTCTTTAATTTCTTCATCCGCTACAACAAATGAAAATTCTGTTACATAAACACGATTGTTTAAATTTATCCTAATTGGATATTCTCCTTTAATAATATCGACAGTGATATCTGTCTGTTTTTCTACATACACAATTTCTGGTTTCTCTGAACCATAAAACTTAATATCTGTGTAGCCAAGAAATTTGGGGTGGCTAGGATCTTCTTTTATAGAATAAACACTTACTTTATCGCCGGTAAATCTAAGATATAAATAACCATTTGCCATTTTAATTCCATTTACTCCCTTGAGGTCTAACTTTGACTTTATTATAGGAGTTTCTGGATTGGAAATATCTGCTATATCAATACCCTCATCTAACCTCAAAATGTACAAGTAATTATCATTTTGAATAACGTCCGTTACATTACCAGATGTTTGAATACTTGAAATTTCTTTAGGATTGTTTGGATCTCCAACTTCGTAAATAGTTACTCCATATTTCCCACTTGGAGAATATAGATAAACTTTTTTGGTAACTTCTTCCTTGGTTGAAAATCTTATTTGAGTTGTTGATTCTCCACCCTTGCCATCTTTTGCTACTATTTTTAAGGTATAACTTTTTCCAGGTTCCAAATAATTATACTCATAAAAATAGTTTGTAATATTGCTTGCAATAAGTTTTTCTTCTTGAAAACCTTCTTTTAAGTATATATCAAATGTCAACTCATCATTATCTAAATCTTCGCTTTGCCAAACAAAATATATCCTTTCTCCTTCTATTTGTTGATTTTCGGTAGGGGATAGAACTATAGGCTGTGAAGGAGGTACATTTTTTAGAAACACATAAGGATTGGAAAATCCAAAAACTTTATTTTCCTTTACAACGGCAAATTTAAGCTCTAAACCTTCAGAAGGAAGGGAACTTAGCAAAACAACATTTTGAGACGAGGTCTTAAAAGGCTCATATATACCAGCATTATTTTTTTTGTATATTAAATATTGATCGTAACCCGACGGAAGAGTAATATATAAATCGTTACCCTGCCATTTGTAGTCAATACTGAACTTAATGGAGTTTCTATTTAATTTAACATTATCTAATGTCATATTGTCCTTAATGAATAAAGAGGGCTCTGAATAATAGTAATAGGCAATGTTATTATCATCTACTGCTAATACATTTAATTCATAAGTACCTTCTTCAACTTTTAGCTCTATTGGAGTACCTATAGGAAAGACAGATTCATAGACATTTAAACCTTTTAGTTCAACTTTTATTTTACTATAAGGTTCTGTCATGTTGCTTTCTTTGTTTATTGAATAATTAATTGTTACTTTATATTTCTTGCCTAAAAATATGACAGAGAAAGTTATTATGATTGCAACCACTACAATTGCAATTATTGTTGATATTATAATCGCTCTTTCCCTATTATTTCTAGGTTTTTGCTCTTTACTTCCTTCTATCAGCTGTTCATATTCTAACTTATTTTCTTTCTTATCTGGATTGCCTTGATCAGCCATGTCTATCCCTCCAACCGTTTATACATTTTAATATAAGTTTCAATTGGGACCACTTCTGGCCTTACTAACTCGTTAAGACCTATCTCTTTTAATAAAGTTTCGGGGTTGCTTATTATACTTTTTAAGTTATTTTTTAGTGTTTTTCTTCTATTAGAGAAACACTGATGTATAAATTTCATAAATTTATCCGGATCTAATTCCTCAAGATTTTTGTGGTTAGGTGTCAATTTTAAAACAACAGAATCAACCTTTGGAATTGGAACGAAATTAGTCTTCGAAACGTCCATAATTTTATCGACATCATAGTACGTCTGAACGAAAATGCTTAATGGACTGTAAGCTTTTCCAGCTTGAGCTATCATTCTTCCACCAAATTCCTTTTGAAACATTAATACTGCGTAATCAAAGTTAGGAGATTCCTTAAGTATTTTTTCAAGGATCGGTGAAGAAATATAGTATGGGATATTGGCAACATACTTTAACTTTTTATAATCTCTAATTTGCGACAGATCCGCTTTCAGAAAATCCTTAAAAATCAATTCTATATTATCGTAATTCTTCAACTTTTCAATTAACAGAGGTTTAAGTCTTTCGTCAATTTCAAAACTTATAACATTTTTGGCTCTTTTTGCAAGTTCTTCAGTCAATATACCAATCCCGCTACCTATTTCAATAACTGTATCTTCGAAAGTTACCAAACTTTTTGTGACTATTTCTTCAGCAATACTACGAACTGTAAGAAAATTCTGTCCCAAACTTTTTTTTAATTTAATGTTATACTTTTTTAACCATTCTGATGTAGTCAACTAACTTATCACCTTCGACCTGATTTGCACAAAACGCAACTCATTTTTTTAAAATAAATCTGTGACATTCCCAACAAGACTTATTCCAGTATTTACAAAACTCATGAAAAATTGTACAGTGCTCATAACTTCAACTACGTTTGTTAATGCATTTTTTGGAACATATATTATATCCTTAGGTTTAATTTCTGGATTCATAGATGTTTTTACTGGTGCTGCTTTTATTATACCAGATAAATCAAGAGTAATGGGTGGATTTTCAGGACCGTCTTTAAATAAGTAGACAGTAGACGGTTGTGCAGACTTTGTAGTGTTTCCAGCTTTAAGTATAGCATCCAAGACTGTCATACCTGCATTGTATGAAACTAAACCGGGTCTCGCCACTTCACCAAAAACATATACTACTGGTTCTTCAGCAGGAGGAACATATACAATTGAACCTGGTTTCACTAATATATTTCTAAGGTTGTCTACATTCGTAAGGTCTACTAATATTTCTTCGCTTTTTTCTGTATATATGATCGCATTTTCTTGATTTTTCCAGTCTATTTTTGAACCTGAAAGAATTTCAACCAAACTTATAGGAATATCGGTTCTAATACTTCTTGGATCTATATTTCCTAAAACAGCTATGTAAGATCCCTCTAAATCCGGTTGAACTATAACATAAGACCCCTTCGGAACTTCTCTGGTCAAATTATTCAATAGATCATTTGAATTAAAGCTTTCAATTAACTTTCCATCTTTATAAATTTGTATTACTCCTTTATCAACAGGTGAAAAGCCATTAACTGCAGAAAATACATCTATAATCCTTACAATATTATCTCTAATAACTCTAGTTTCCCCTGCTTTATACACTATCACTTCATTAGAAGCTTTCTTATAAATTTCTATAAAGACCTTCCCCTCCAAAGGAATCAACTTCAAACTATTGTAATCAGAAGCATTTATAGTTCCAGATTTGTTGAATGTTTGATATCTTATTTCATAAGCGTCACCTAAATTTAAAGGCAATAATAACTCGTACAATGTATCCCCTAATGTATATTCTACAGTTCCTGAGATTTCTCCAAATAAATAAGCCTTTCTTTCCATAGAATTAGCTACAATGGTTGAGCCAGGTTGAACGAAGACTTCTTTTAAGTTACTTAATTCTTTTGTATCAACTTTAATAGCTTTGGTAATCCCTAGAGTATCTATTATAACTAATTCTCCTGAAAAATCCTTAGTGAACCCATGTCCTAATCCTAAAACTTTGTCCATAGTTATATTTTCACTTGGAAGGAAACTGATCTTACCCGTTTGATTAAAAGCTCCAGTCAAATATACGTAATTCCTTTTTGATGTCACTTGAACAAAATCACCATTTTTAAGCTGAGAATCTAAATTAGATTTAATGTTGTTAATTTTTACTTCTTCAACAACCTCTTCATTTATTCCTATCTTAGATAATAAAGTTCTTACATTCATGTTTTCATGTTTTTCAAAATCAACTCTTTTCGATACCTCTTCTGAATTTACATAAACATAGCTCAGAAATTTATTGATTATGACCGTATCTCCTGGAAGTAAAACGAAATCTTTTCCTTTGGCTATCTCGTCTAATGACAAGCTAATAACCTTTGAATCTCGAATTATATTTATTGTATCATTAACTTGATTAAGCAAAATATTTATATTAGCGACAGAATCTAATAAAGCTATCGCTGATTTAATTCCCATTCCCTCAAAATAGTCTAAAGAGGCTGTACCAAAATCAGAAAACACGAGTACTTTATTGGTATAATTTAAAGGAATTATAACAGTATCTCCTGGACTTAAAAAGAAATCTTCCGATTTAATAATACTTTCTGAATTGATTTCTTTTATCTGTGAATCTCTGATAACAACTATTTTTGGTGAAATTTTGTTTACAGGAATATTCATTACTGAAATAACCGACTTTAAACTAATTCCTTCATAGTAATCTAAAGAAGTTGTACCAAAGTCTGAAAAAACATTGATTTTATTTGTGTAATCATATGGAAATAAAACGAAAGATCCAGATTGAATGTATGGATCCTCACCTTTGTTTCCACTTTTTAACCATCCAACACTTACTTTTTGCTCTTTTCCATCAGGGGTTCTAATTAAAGCATATGAGGACTTGTTTGCATCTTGAAATCCCCCTACTTGGCCAATAAGATCCGAAAGCTTTATCTTCTCGCTTTTAATATCGATTACTCCATTAACCTTTGTGTTGCCAAGAACCGTTACAGGAAATGGCGCGTATTTTACTACACCAACTGTAATCTTGTTAGTTTTTATATAACTTTGCATCTTAGTTGAAATTTCTTGCTCCAATTGATCTAAAGTCTTTCCTTCTGCTTTTATTCTTCCAAGAGGAGGAACAGTTATGTCTCCTTCAGGACCAACGATTAATTCAGAAATCGAATACTCTGGATACCCTAAAACCCAAATGCCCAATGCATCTCCTATTCTAACGTTATATGAAAAGGAAAGCAAAGACAAAATAACAAACACAGCACATAATAAAAAAGACTTTTGTCTACTCATTTTTTCCTCCTCCATAGTTATAATTTTTAGTAATATCTTTAATAATTTTTTAACTTTTTTATTGATTAGTTTGTTTTTATAGAAAATTTTATAATTTGAAACTTCGGTAAATCTAAATTTTGTTTGCACATTTTATATTTTAACAAATATAAGAACTGCTTAGAAACATATTTGTTTTTTTAATCATTCTAAATCATCTTTATAAAAGGCCATTTGCTCGATTAAACTAATTTCTTGAGAGTCATAACCCATAATTTTTAAACTATCTATGTATTTTTTAGCTAATTTTTTGTTGTTTGATTTCAAAGCTGATTTACTTTTTAAAAGTAAGATATTATACCTAATCTGTTCAGCTTCGGGTTCTTTTATAGTAATAACTTCTGCATAGTTATTTGTCTCGTACAAACTTTCCGCTAAGTAAAGATATGTTTCATCTAAAAATAATCCTTTTTCCAAGGATAATTTAAAATATTTAGTTGCATTCACGAAATCTTTATTTAGCAACAAACAAACTCCCATATTATGATAAAAGATAGGCTCTTCAGGCAAAATCCTAATAGCGTGCATATAATAGACTATTGCTTTTTCATACTGTCCTTCCTCTGTTAGATCATTTCCTTTTTTGTTGAAATAAAAAGCTTCGTTTTCACTCAAAGTCTATCCCCTCGGTGTAATAATAAAGTGTATCAACTAACAACGTATCTTCCAACAGTAAACTAATTGAAGTAGAATTAATTCCTGATATTATAGGAGGAAATAAGTTATATTCGAAGTAATCCACTGCTTTATAGGAAGATACCAAATACTCCTTCAAGTATTCTTCATAATTTTTGGTGACTATTGCTCCACCACTTAGATAAGCTAAATTTTCTATTTCTTCATTTGCTCCTTTTTCGTCGACAATATAAAACAGCGAACTGCTTGATAGTATAAAAGGAATACTTTTTTCAGGTGTTAATTCAAAGTTAATTTCACCGTAAGTTACTATGTTCGAATCAGTCTTTATTTGAGGCATATGTATTTGAAATAATTCATTTATATCGTAGTAATAAACTTCTGGAATTATATAATTTCTGATATATTGATATGGGACACGTCCTCCCATATCGATAATAATAGTATTCTTGGCCACAAATTCCATCTTCTCACCAGAAGCGTCTATTACGTTAACTTTAGCTGTTACTTTCCTGTCTTTGTCGTTGTAATTTAAACCATACAAATTTAAAAGGTAAAGATCATACTTTCCTCGTGAATTAACCCTTTGAAGAACAACTTGATTATTTTTGTAATCAGTGATACTCATTACTCCATTTTTAATCTCTATTCGACCTGTTGATTCTGCAAGATTGTCTTTCTTTATTAATTCACTAATTTTTACTAGTTCTACTTCACTTTCGTTCTCTAATATTTCTAATATTTCAATACCATCCTCTAAAGAAGTCAGCATTAATTTATTCCATGGTAAACATGATAAAGATAGATAAGTTTTATTAGGTAATTTTATTACCTCTACAACTTCATTTTTTAATATATCAAGATGAAAAATAGATGAACTTGCAAACTCAACCAAATATAAATTATTCCGCCACAATGCTCCAGCTATAAAAACTTGAGTATTGTCAAACTTTTTTTGATGAAGTATCTCACCATTAAATCCAATCATTTTTATTTCATTATTGTAAGGATCATAACCTATTATTCTTCCCGCATTATCAACTCCATAAATTATAAAAGGAAATCCTTCAATTAATGTTTGTATTTGATCTTCTTGTTCAGAAGTAACATAGGTGCTTTCTTTTGTTAACTCTTCGTCATTTTTTTTGCTTTCTTTTATTATATTGGGGGAATAACTTTCAAAATAGTATATCCCTTTATCTGAACCTAGGTATATCCTGTTTAAATTCTTGTCAGCATTAAGGGAATAATATTTCGTTTCCTTGTTGAGTCGAATCCATTTTTCATTAGTAGTATCCGTTTTATAAATCAAATGGTTTTGAGGATCTAAAATATAGAGATTTGAATTTAATATCTCAACAGCAACAGGATTATAGAATTTTTCAAAAGAATTTTTAACTCCTGGAATTAATGCTAAATCAAAAAATGTTGGAGCTACATAATTAGATAAAGAAAAATTTTTCATACTTTCAATGAAATTTTTTAACGTTTTTGCTTCTTCATTTACCGTAGAAAACAAAAGAGCGTTTTCCAAATCTTGAAGAGCTCTGTCAACCATGCCTAATTGTAAATCCAATTTAGCGGCATAATACCATAATCTGGGAATATCTGTTATGTAAATTTCGCCACTCATTGCTTCATTTAATTTTATCCTTGCTTCATATTTATTGCCTTCAAAAAGCAAGGATAAACTTTCTGCAAAAAGCTTCCTCGATTCTAATTCGCTTTTTGATAATTCTTGAGAAAATCCCATTGTCAAAAATATTAAAATAAAAATTACTATAACAAATTTTTTCATAAGTAATAATCACTCATTTTTTATTTTACCTTTTTTAATCATTCCTAGTATATCAGTTTTACTTTCTGTACCTTCAATTAATCTTTTTATATTCGATCTATGTTTATAAGCACTTAGCAAAAAAAGGATCAGAAAGGTTATGCCCGCTTTTAAATCTATGAAAAACCCCATAATAGCTGAAATAAATAATCCTAATAATGAAGCTAAGGAAACATATTTAGTAGTTTTTTCTACGGGAATCCAAACAATAAGAAAAATTATACCCAATAAAGGTCTCAAAGCAAAATATCCACCTAATGTAGAAGAGACACCTTTTCCACCTTTGAATTTAAGAAATAAGGAATAATTATGTCCTAAAACAGCTAAAATTAAACAAAGATAAGGGATCCATGAATTTATTCCAAAAAGTAATCTTGCTATAAGTACTGGTACAAATGATTTCAAAAAATCCAAAGAGATACAGATAGCTCCATATTTAGGACCTAATGCTCTTAAGACATTTGTCCCACCTACATTCCCACTGCCAACTTTTCTAATGTCAACCCCTTTTAACCAAGGTACTATGAAGCTGAAAGGCAAAGAACCACACACGTAACTTATAATTAAAAAAAGTATTTTCATGGATTCCCTCCCTCTACTTCTTTTTTTTTAACGATTTTAAAATTCTAAAAATCTTATTTAATGAAATGATTAACATAAAATCTATATTTCTCTAAATTTCTGTTTCCTTCAAAAAACAATCTTGAATCTAAAACTTATTGGAATATTCTTTGTTTTTAAGAAAATAGTTGGTAAGGTGCTATCCTGATAACCTATTAAATCAAAAAATCAACGTTTTATAAACTGTCAATATTCCTTAATCATTGAATAATCTGCTCAATCTGTAAATTTACTTCTTAGTTGATTGCGCCTTACCTTTTTCATCAGTCCTTTTACTAGAAGATTTTCTTTCCTCAAATTTTAAAAATATCGGGGAACCGATAAATGGATCTACGTAATTTCTTATCATGTTCCTTAATCCCTGCTGATAATACTTAGGTATATCATAGGGTAAATTTGTATAGAAAACAAATACAGGCGGCTTTACTCCAACTTGTGCAGCGTAATAAAACTTGATTCTTTTTCCTTTTTTTATAGGGGGAGGAGACACCATAACGTATCTTTCAAGTGCTGCGTTTAATAGGCTTGTTGGTACTCTTTTATTTCTTGATCTATTTGCTTCTTCTATTGCAACTATCAACTCATCTATCCCCCATTTTTTTGGAGCAGACGTAAATACTATTGGACTGTAATTCACAAAAAAGAATTCTTTATCAAAGTTTAACAAAAATTCTTCTTTTTTTTGTTTTTTATTTTTAATTAAATCCCACTTATTAAAAACGATAACACTAGCTTTTCCTTTATCTTCTGCCAATCCTATAATACTTTTATCTTGTCTGGTTATTCCTTCAACAGAATCAACCACCAAAACAACTACATCTGATTTTTCTATAGCTTTTATCGATCTAGAAATTGAAAACATCTCAATACTGCCATATGAAACAGCACTTTTTTTCCTTAGACCCGCAGTATCTATAAAACTAAACTTTTGATTATCAATTTCAACTTCATAATCTATGGAATCCCGTGTAGTCCCCGGGATTTCCGAAACTAAGGCCCTTTCAATGCCAACTATCGAATTAAATAGAGAAGACTTCCCTACGTTTGGCCTACCAACAATAGCTACTTTTATTGTTTCTTCAGAAGTTGCTTTTGGTTCCTCAACAAATGAAGCTAGATCATTTTTTATCAAAAAATTGGTAATTTCATCCAAAAGTTCACTGATATTTTTATTATGTTCGGCCGAAACAGGTATTGCTTCACCAAATCCTAAAGAATATAGTTCTGGCCTTATCTCAATTTCAAATTTATCAAAGTTTTCAGCTTTATTAGCAACTAACAAAACTTTATCAGCGTATCTTTTTAAATTCTCAGCTATATGAAAATCTTCAGATGTGAGACCATTTCTTCCATCAACTACAAACAATATCAAAGCCGCTTCTTCTCTACTTTGAAAAATAAGCATTTTCTGTCTTTCTTCTATGTAACTTTCAGGATTTTCCAAAATACCACAAGTATCTACAACTGTAAAGGAAACTCCATCCCATTCAGTTTCTCCATACACAAAATCCCTAGTTACTCCCGGTAAATCATGAACAATTGACTTTCTTTCTCCAATTATTCTATTAAACAATGTAGATTTACCTACATTAGATTTTCCTACTATTAAGACTTTTGGTCTAATCATGTCGATACACCTCAATGCCGAAAATTATATATGTTTATTATTCTAAATCCCTCAAAATTTCTTCTGCTTCTTTTCCTTCAAAATTATTTAGATTAATTATGCTAACAACCATATTGCCTCTTTTGTTCTCATTTTCTAAATTTACCTCTAAAACTTTGACTTTTACTTCTTCTCCAATTTCAAAAATGTCCCGGACATTTTTTGAATCAAAAGATGCCTTACTCGAAGGTAAATATGCTTCTACGTTATGATCATCTACTAGAACTATTGCTCCTCGGTCAACAAATCTTGTAATTTTGCCTTTTACAATATCTCCTGGTTTTATTTCTTTTATCACTTTTTTCCAAGGATTCTCTGTCGATTTTCTTACAGATAATCTCATTTTTCTGTTGTCTTTATCTATGCTTAAAATCTTTACCATAACTGTGTTTCCTTCTTTTAAGTAATTGTTTACGTTATCGATAAAATTCCATGAAAGCTCAGAAACATGTAAAAAACCAGTTAATCCCTCTTTAACTTTAATAATTGCTCCATTTTCTAAAATCTTTTCAACAACCCCTTCAACAATTGTCCCTTCACTGTATTTCTCTTCAATATTTTCCCATGGATCACCCAAAGCAAGTTTATAACTCAAATTCATTTTTCTTTTATTTTTATCTATTTCTAACACTTTCACGCTAACTATATCTCCGACTTTTACCACATTTTCGATTCTCCCTCGACGTCCCCAAAAAATTTGAGATTCATGAACTAATCCTTCTACACCTTCTTCTATTTCTACAGTGAATCCAAAGGGGAATATTTTCGTTACTACTCCTTTTACAATACTTCCTACAGGATATTTTTCTTCCACTGTTTCCCAGGGGTCATTTTTTAACAGTTTCATAGAAAGATTTATTTTTTTATTTTCTTGATCGATATTTGTTATTATAGCCTTTATTTTTTTCCCTTTCTTTAAAAATTCTTTTAAATCCACTTTATTATTCCAACTAACTTCGTTTCGGGGTAGAAAAGCGGTTACATATTCTGATAATCTAACAAATGCACCAAAATCCTTTACATCTTCAATTATACCTTCTACTAACATTCCCATTTTATAAATATTGAAAAAATCATCGAGTTTTTCTTCAACATAATCTTTTCTAGATACAATTATGTTTTTCCCATTCTTCGCAATCACTTTTACTCCGACTTCTTCAGAAGGCATTTCGTCATATACCCTTAGTAAGGATAATGACCCAGGAAGAAAAGCCTTTACGGTTCCTTCAATCAACACAGTATAACCATTTTTTACTCTTTCTTTAAAAATGGCTTTGTAGTTTTCTCCTTCCTTTATTTCATTAAAAATTTTTTCCCACATAGCTTTCTTTTCAGATGCTAAATGTAAACCTTCTGCATCATTTACTTTCAAAATTTTAACAGTAATTAAATCTTCAATTTTGTAAGTTTCCTTTGACTTTGAAAGTTCATCCTGGGTTACAAAGACATCTCCTGGGCATCCTTCTAACGCAACCCATAGACCGTCATTATCTATTTCAAGAACTTTTCCTTCAAAAATTTTCCCTCTTTTCAATTCAATGATTTCTAGATCTTCCATTAACTCTTCAAAACTCTGTTTTTCCATATCAATATCCTCCTTACAATCAGATTATCCCACCGTTATAACCTAGGATTTAAATTTTTCTAAAAAATTTATAACTCTTTCTAGTTCAATTTCAGGTGTTGATGAACCAGTTACAATTCCTACAACATCTGATGAGTTGATATCAATTTGCTCAAGTTCCTCGACTTTTTCTATATGAAAAGTCCTTTTACAATTCTTTTTTGCTATGTTATAAAGTTTTTCGGTGTTAGAGCTATGCTTACCACCTATTACCAAAATAAGATCACATTTTTTAGATAGGGAAAAGGTTTCTTGTTCTCTAATAATTGTTTCTGAACAGATGGTTTTTTTAATCAAAACTTCCGAGAAAGAATTACATTTTATCATACCAACTATAAATTCTTTAAAATCGGATTCTGCCATAGTAGTTTGTGAAACAATTAATGTTTTTTTTACTTTGATTTCTAATGGTGAAGAAGTTATTAAAAGTTTTTCCTCTTCAACATTTCCTCTTAATCCCACTACTTCAGGATGATCGGGTTTGCCATACAACACTACATAGTAATTCTTTTTCTGTTTCTGTTTCACAAACTTCACAAGATTTTCTACTATAGGACAAGTCATATCCACTACTTCTAAAAAATTATTTTCTAAAACTTCTTTTTCTTTTTTTGTTACCCCATGTGCTCTTATAACAACAATTTTAGAATTAGAATCTTCTGGTATTTCTTCAAGATTATTTATAACCGTGGCTCCCAGTTCTTTTAACTCATTCATTACTTGTTTGTTATGAACCAATTCTCCATATATATAAACCTCTTTTTTTTCATCCAGTACCTTTTTTACCTCTTCGATTGCTCTTGAAACTCCAAAACAAAAGCCAGTTCTTTTAGCTACAATTATTTCCATATAAACCTTTCTCCTTTAAAAGACAGCTAATTTCTTCAACTACATCTTCGATTGTTTTGTCGGTGGTATCAATAATAATTGCATCCTCTGCCGGTTGTAAAGGTGAAATATCTCTTGTTGAATCGGCTTTATCTCGTTCTTCTATTTCTTTTAATACCTCCTCATAAGAAATATTTTCCTCTTTTTCTTTTAATTCTTTCCATCGTCTTCTAGCCCTTTCTTCTAAAGAGGCAGTTAAAAATATTTTTAAGTCGCTATTTGGTAAAACTACAGTTCCTATGTCCCTTCCATCTATTACAATGCTATTCTTCTCTGATATTTCTCTAATTATATCATTAACTTTTTTTCTTACAACAGGATTTTTTGAATAAATGGAAGCAAGCATTCCTGATTTTGAACTTTTAATTTTGTCGGAAACATCTTCTCCGTTTAAAAAATATCTATTATCTTTAATTTCTATTTTAACTTCTTTTAGAATTTGAACAATTGAATCGGAATCTTCAGGATTAATTTGTTTACAGTCTAAAAAACATCCAATAATTCTATATATTGCTCCACTACTTAAATAGAAAATGTTTAACAAATCAGATATTTTCTGAGCTATCGTTGATTTTCCTGAGCCTGCAGGACCATCGATAGCAATTTTTATTGTTTTATTATTTGAATTTTGAAATCTCATTCTTATCCCAACCACTCATCTTTCTTCTTTATCAATCGGCTCTCTCAATAAGGCTAAGTTTAATTCCTCTAACTGCTTTTTAGAAACTGGAGATGGTGCTCCCGTCATTGGATCAGAACCAGAAGCTGTCTTTGGAAAGGCTATCACTTCTTTTATTGAGTCTTCCTCTACAAGAATGCTCACTAGTCGATCCATCCCTATTGCTATTCCTCCATGAGGAGGGACACCATATTTAAAAGCTTCGATTAAAAAACCAAATTTCTCTTCAATTTCTTTTTCATCTAAACCTAAAACCTTAAACACTTCTCTTTGAATATTTCTATCATGTATTCTAATACTACCACTAGCGATTTCATAACCGTTTATTACCAAATCATAAGACTGAGATTTTATTCTCAAAGGATCAGTATCTTTAAATTTTTTAAATTCTTCCAAGTTTGGCATAGTAAACGGATGATGTTCAGCCACAATCTTTTGTTCTTCATCTCCCCAAGAAAACATTGGAAAATCGGTAACCCACAAAAAGTCAAATCCGACTTTTTTCTTCAATTCTTGTTTTATAATATGTACCCTTAATTGTCCCAAGATTTCGTTAACTTTATCTTTCTCTTCTAATATCATTAACATCACATCGTTCTTTTTAATTATACCACCTTCTATGAGTTTTATTATTTCAGTTTCTGCTGCTTTTTTTATATTTGATCTAATATCATCAGAATTAGCTATCCATATCATACCAGAACTTCCTAGGTCCTTTGAAAATTCAACAAGCTCGTCAAACTTACTTCTTGTAAAGTTCTCTGCTTTTTCAGGTATCACAAAACCTTTTAACAACGCTCCTTGGGTTAATTTTTCTTTTATGAATTTAACTTTGGTTTCTTTAAAATACTCGTTCAATTCAATGAACTCCATACCATATCTAGTGTCAGGTTTATCTGAACCAAATTTGTTCATTACCTCATCATATGTATATCTTTTGAAAGGAACTTCGATACTCTCATTTATAGCTTCCTGAAAAATTTCTTTAATTAATTGCTCAGTAAAATTAAAAATGTCTTCTCTTTTAACAAAAGAAGCCTCAATATCGATTTGGGTGAATTCTGGTTGTCTATCTGCCCTAAAGTCCTCATCTCTAAAACATCGGGCAATTTGAAAATATCTATCAAAACCTGAAACCATAAGTAATTGTTTGAACAATTGTGGAGATTGAGGCAAAGCATAAAAAGTACCTGGTTTTAATCTTGAAGGTACCAAAAAATCTCTTGCGCCCTCTGGAGTTGACTTGGTAAGATAAGGTGTTTCTATTTCTACAAAATTATTATAAGAAAGAAAATCTCTAGAGGCTTTCATAACTTTATGTCTAACAAGAAGATTTGATTGCATTTTTTCTCTTCTTAAGTCTAGGTATCTGTATTTCAATCTAAGATTTTCTGAAACCTCTTCGTCTTTGTTGACGTAAATAGGCGGAACTTCAGACTGAGAAAGAATTTCTAAGTGAGTCGCTAAAATTTCAATTTCTCCTGTCTTCATATTCACGTTAACATCCTTTTCTGGTCTTAGTCTTACCTCGCCTTCTATCGAAACTACATATTCGTTTCTTAATCGCAACGCTTTTTCATACACCTCTTTATTTTCATTGGGATCAAAAACTATTTGCGTCTTCCCATATCTATCTCTTACCAAAACGAAAATTAAGCCTCCCAAATTTCTTATTCTATCAACCCACCCATTTAGTACCACTATCTTTCCAGCGTCTTTTTTTGTAAGCTCTCCACAAGTGTGTGTTCTTTGTTGAAACAAAAATAACACCTCCTCTGATTATTCATTTTATTTTACCATTTTTTGTGGTAAAATAAAACTAGTAAATTACTAAGGACATTATAAAATACAGGAGGTGTTACCGTGAAAAAAGTAGGGATTTTATTTCTTGTAGTAATTTTGTCGGTAGGATTATTCTCACAAACTTTTAAGGACGTGCCTATTAACCATTGGGCCTATGATGCTGTAGAAAGACTGTCAAAAATTGGCGTTATCGAAGGATACCCTGATGGTACCTTTAAAGGTTTAGAAAACATGAACAGGTATCAACTTACAGTGGCTCTTTCAAGAACTATAGATTATATCACTCAATCCGTTGTAGGGCCAGTAGCTCAGAATGTATCAAATTTGGAGAAAAAAGTTAATGCTTTGTCTGTTCCTCAAGGGGTTTCTAGTGCGGAATTACAACAAATTCAAAGTAGGTTAGATTCAATTTCAAGCAACGTAGCTAACCTACAGAGTTCAGTCACAAGGCTAGACAATTCAGTTAAAGAGTTACAAAATTCTTATGAATTATTAGGCTATACAACTACAAAGATCACCGAATTAGAAAGAAAAATAGATAGTTTAACTGTACCAACTCCCGCCGTAAGCAAGAGCGACTTTGACAGCTTAAAATTACAAGTTTCTCAACTACAAACTTCTGTAAAGAGTCTTGAAAGCAATTATCAAAACTTGTCCTTAACAACATCTCAACTTCAAGATGAAGTTAAGAAAATCTCTGACGTTCAAAGCTCCCTTAGCAAAACCAATCAAGAAGTAGAGAAAATAAACGCTTTAGTTAGCAACCTTAATACGAAAATAGATACTAAAGCAGATGCAACCGATGTAGCTCAATTAAAAAATGATACTCAGCAATTAAATACAAAAATAAACACTAATACACAAAGCATCACTCAATTAAGTTCTCAGCTCCAAGTCGTTCAAAAGAATGTGACTGATTTATCCCAAGAAGTTGCTAATGTAAGGAAAGTTGCCGAAAGTGCAAGCAAAGGAAAAGGAATTAATTTTGTTGATATTATTATAGCGGTGGTAGTATCTACAGGAATTTCCTTTCTAATTTATAATCTAATGCCAGCGAATGGAAGTTAATCAATTCTTAATATTAAATACTAAAATATGCCGCGAGATTGTAGCGCGGCATATTTTATTTTACTCTTCTTTTTAAAACAATTACGGCAACCATATCAGAAGCATCTTCTGCCCTATCCGCTATATCTCCTATCTGTGAAAACAAATCTCTTAGCTCTAATTTTTCTGCCAATCCCAAATAATCCAAAGAGAAAAGCTTTTTAATCATGTCTTTTTCTAAAATATCTTCTTTATGTTCTAATTCTTCGACTTTTAATATGTAACTATTTGTTTCTTCAATATTTAAAAATAGAGTTTCTACTGCTTTCTTTAAATATTTATAAGTTTCTCTAACCAAGTGGTTCTGCTTTAATAAGTCTTCTCTGAACTCTTCAGGAATTTTAGGCCTTTGAAAATCAATGCACTCAGCAACGGATTGTACCTTATTCATAACTTTATCCACACTCTCTATTAAAGCTAAAAGCTCGCCTCTTAAATTTGGCAAAAATGCACCTTCATACATAACACTTATTGTTTTTCTGCGCAAAATATCAGCTTGGTTTTCAAATAAAGATACCTTTTGCACTTTTTCTTTCATTTCATCTAATTGATCAGCTAAGTATAATTCAATAACCTCTTGAAAAACGTCCATTCCCTCTTGAATTTTTTCTAAATGTTTAAAAAAAAGATCCTTAACTTTCTCTTCTTTTTTTCCAACAAAGAGTCGCATACATCACCCCCACTTTAAACCAATAAAATTCTTAAAATTCTTCAGATTTTAAAACTTCCGCACATCTTGGGCATACCTCAGGGTATCTTTCATCTTTTCCAGTTTGGGGATGTATCTTCCAACATCTTTCACATTTCTCTCCCTCGGCTTTCATTATTTTTATTTTGGCGTTTTTTCCTTCAAAACCATTTTCCACATCTCCAAACTCACATTGTGAAACTATAAAAAAATCAGCTAAAAAGTTTTCATCAAAATCCTTTAAAAACTGTTTTAACTTTTCATTTTGAACTTCTAAAATCACTTTTGCATCTAGCGAATTTCCTATTACTTTCTCCTTTCGTTTTTCTTCTAAAGCCTTCAGCACATCTTCTCTGAGAGAAAGGACGGCTTCCCATTTTTCTTCTAAGTTAGAATTTATGTATTTTTCATTGTATTTAGGCCATCGCTCTGCAAAAATTGTTTCATATTTTTTTATGCTAGTTGGAAGATGATCATAAACCTCCTCAGCAGTGAACGATATAATTGGTGCCATCATTTTTGTTAGGGCAACTAAAGCTTCATAAAGTACAGTTTGAGCAGATCTTCTTAATTTAGATTTTTTACCTTCTACATAAATACGATCTTTAATTATATCTAAATATATTGCACTCATATCAATAGTGCAAAAATTATTTATTAAATAATGAACTTTATAAAATTCATAATTTTCATAGGCATTTGTTACTTCTTCAATCAGTTTATGCAATTTCAACATTGCCCATTTATCAATTTCGTGCATTTCTTCATACTCAACAAAATCTTTTTCAGGATCGAAATCAAAGATGTTACCTAACAAAAATCTTAGGGTGTTTCTTAACTTTCTATATATTTCTACTTGTTGCTGTAGTATGTTATTAGAAATTTTAATATCCATTGTATAGTCTGAGGACGCCACCCACAATCTCAATATATCAGCACCATATTGATCTATCACATCTTTCGGATTTATAACGTTTCCAAGAGATTTAGACATTTTACGCCCCTCTTCATCTTTAATAAATCCATGAGTTAAAACTGTTTTATAAGGTGCTTTCCCATGTTTGGCTACCGACAAAAAAATTGAACTTTGAAACCATCCTCGATGTTGATCGCTACCTTCAAGATATAAATCAGCAGGGAATCTTTTTAATTCTTCTCTTGTGTTAACTACGGCTTCAAAAGATGCACCAGAATCTATCCATACATCTAATATGTCTTCTTGTTTTGTAAAATCAGAGCCACCACATTTAGGGCAAAAGAAATCTTTTGGCAATAAATCTTTAACATCCTTTTCGAACCATGCATTACTTCCCAGGTCTTTGATTATTTCTATAACATTATCTAATATTTGAACATTTAATATTAAATCACCACATTTCTTGCACTTTACCGCTGGAATTGGAACCCCCCAGGCTCTTTGTCTTGAAATTACCCAATCAGGTCTTTCCTTAACCATGGAAGTTATACGATTTTCACCCCATTTTGGAATCCAATTAACCTGTTTAATTTGTTCTAAAACTTTTTCTCTATAATTATTTTTTTCCAAATCGATAAACCACTGTTCTGTAGCTCTAAAAATTATGGGATTTTTACATCTCCAACAATGCGGATAAGAATGAACCATCTTATCAGAAGATAACAAAAAATTAGATTTTTTTAGGTCATTTATTATGACCTCATTTGCTTTCCAAATCTTCGAGCCTGCATATTTACCGGCTTCTTCTGTAAAATACCCTTTATCATTTACTGGTGAGATTATTGGAAGATCGTATTTTAAGCCTGTTTTATAGTCATCAACTCCATGGCCTGGCGCTGTATGCACACAACCTGTACCTTCATCCAAAGTCACATATTCGGCAAGTACAATTAAACTGTCTCTATTCATAAATGGATGAACAGCTTTTTCTCCTTCTAGTTTTTCCCCCTTAAACGTTTCTATTATTTTATATTGGTCAATTTTTATTTGTTCTAAAGTTTTAGTGATTAATTCTTTAGCTAATATCCAATATTCTCCATCAACCATAATTTTTGCGTATTCATAATCTGGATGTAAAGCAATAGCTACATTTGCTGGTAAAGTCCAAGGTGTGGTCGTCCATATTACTATATATGTATCCTTCTCATTCTTCATAGGAAATTTTACATATATAGAATCAGATTTTTGGTCATGGTACTCTACTTCTGCTTCTGCTAGAGCAGTTTCACACTCTGTACACCAATATATAGGTTTTTTGCCTCTATATACATTTTCAGTTTCTACTAAACTTTTAAGAACTTCTAAAACTTTAGCTTCATATTCAGGTTTCAAAGTCAAGTATGGATTATCCCAAAAACCAATAACCCCAAGTCTTTTAAAACTGTCTCTTTGAATATCAACATATTTCATTGCAAATTGTTCGCATATTTTTCTTATTTCGAGTTTATCAAACTGCTCAGCTTTTTCGCCTAGCTCTGTTATGACACTATGTTCTATTGGAAGACCGTGAGTATCCCATCCGGGAACATACGGAGAATTATACCCCTGAAGAGTCTTATACTTTATTACAATATCTTTTAATACTTTGTTAAGTGCTGTACCTATATGAATATCTCCATTTGCATAAGGCGGTCCATCATGCAATATAAATTTTTCAGCATCTCTTCTTTTTTCCATAAGATAGTTAGCAATGTTGATATCTCTCCATTTTTCCAAAATAGATGGTTCTAAGGAACTTAAATTTGCTTTCATTTTAAAATCAGTTTTAGGAAGATTTATTGTGTCCTTATAGTTCAAAATGTGCACCTCCACATTATTTATTTGATTTTTATTAGATTATTTATTGTGTCTATTAATTCCGTTAAATCCATCGATTTAACTACATATGCATCGGCAGCCCAAGATGCCATTTCGCTCTTGTAATGCGAATATGCCGTAAGAAATATTATTTTTTTGTTTGAATATTTCTTTCTTATTTCTGCTGCTAACTCTAAACCATTTACATCATGCATTTCAATATCCGTACAAATAATCTCTATATCTTCGTTCTCCTCTAAAATTTCCAAAGCCTTCTTAGCGTTTGGAGCACAATAAACTTCAAAACCTGCATCCTCCAATTCCTCTTTTATTAAAGTCCTTATATTTTCTTCATCATCAACAATTAATATCTTTGGCAACTTAATCCCTCCACTTTTTTCTTTCTTGGCAATAAATTCATCCATGAAACATGAAAACACATCAAAATATTTAACTTTTGATCCTATTTATCATTGTTATTACTGTTGTTGCTAGTATTATGAGTTAAAGGTATCTCAAATCTGAAAGATGTACCAGTTTCATCTGATTTCACTAAATAAATTTTACCTTTGTGTTCTTCTTCAATAATCTTTTTACATATGGCTAATCCCAATCCTGTTCCTTTACTTTTTGTCGTAAAAAAAGGCGTAAATAATTTATCTCTTACATCATCAGAAATCGGAGCACCGTTGTTTGTTATTTCAAAAAAAGCCCTATCTCCATCTATCCCGACTTTTATGTCGATTTTACCGTTCTCATCAACAACTTCTATAGAATTTTTTATTAGGTTTATAAGAACTTGTTTAATTTTATCTCGATCTGCTCTCACAAACAACTTTTCATTTAACCATTCAACGTTCAACATAATGTTCTTCTGTTTTATGAAATCTTCGTACATCAGCAAAACTTCTCTTATTACCTCTATTAAATCAAATTCTTCAACTTGCATTAATTTTACTCCCCGAGTATACTCAAGTATATCGTTGACAATATTTTCTAAACGATATAATTCTTCCAATATTATTTTGGTATATTTTTGAACGTATTCGTTATCTCCAGCCTTTTTATTAAGCCTATTTAAATATCCCCCTATAACAGTAAGCGGGTTCCTAATTTCATGAGCAATTTTTGCCGCCATTTCACCCATTGCAGCTAGTTTTTCCCTTTTTTCCATCTCTTTTTGTAAATTATACAATTCTGTAACATCATCAAAGACAATAATAATTCCTTCAATTACACCTAAATCTTCATTTCGTAAAGGAGAAAATTGTATATCAAAAACTCTTTCATCATCTGACAAACTTAGTTTGTAATTTTGAAGTTTTAGATAATTTCTAGAATGATATACTTTTTGAATTATATTTATTATATCATCTCCAAGAATACCTACTAAATCGACTATAGTAGTACCAATAACGTTTTCTCTAGGCCTCGAAAAAATATTTTCGGCTTTTTTATTCCATTCTGTAATTTTACCCCCTCGATCTACAACTATTATAGCCACTGGTAAATTTTGCAAAATATTATCTTTAAAGCGCCGATAGTAATCCATTAAATCTTTTTGTTCTTCTAGTCTTTTTGTTTTTTGACTCAATTCTTGATAGTTTTCGATCATTTCTATGGCTAAACCTACATTATCTTTGAACAATTTTATAATTTCTATATCCATTGGAGTGATAGGTTTCTTTGTTATTTTGTTGTCTACGATGATAACCCCTTTAGTTTCTAACATACCCGTAATCGGAAAAATCAAAAATTCATCTGTTCGCACAATATCATAAATATCTTCTAAATCTTCCCATTTTATTTTCAACATTTGTGGAACAACATGAATCACTTGTTTTTTTTCAACAACTCTTTCTAAAATGGGATGCCCTTTATAGGCCAAAACTTTGTTTTGCATACTTAAAGTCAATTTATTATTGCTAGGAAGGTTTATCCCTTCTTCTTTAAGATATTGAGTCAGGCTTCCATATTTTATTGCCTGTATATTCGCTTCTTTCCATATTTCATTAGCATCTTCATCTTCATCTGGACCTACCCATAACTTAGGAATTAAAAGACCACGCACATTATCTTTTTCTAAATAAAGAGCCCGATTGAACTTTAACCCTCTACCAGACGTTAAACCTAACAACATTATTTTTATAGCCATATTTTTGTCGTAAACAGATCTAACTGCTTGAGATATTTTATCTAAAGCATTCATCCTATCCAAGTATTCTTTTTGCATCTCTATAAGTTTTTCATGACTTTCTTTTAAATTGGTAAGTTTACTTACTTCATCCTGAAGTTTTCGGTATAACTTCATTCTGTGAAAAGAAAAAGCCAACCTTTTTGCAGAATCATTTAACACGCTAAAATCAGTTTCATCAAAATTTTTATAAGTTCTATAATCAAAACCTTCTTCCCTGTTGTATGCACTTAGCACCCCATAAATTTCGTCATTCTGTTCAACTATGGCATGAATTGAAGATTTTAAATCTATTTCAAAAGCTAAAGGATAATTTTCAAAATTCTCTCTTCCTATCAGAATAAAACTACTTCTTTCTCTTAATGCTTTTCCTTCCAAAGAATCTTCAATCTTTAAAGTTTTGAATTTTACTTTATCTTCTTCTAAACCTAAAAAATAATTCAATACCAATTTATTTTCTTCATATTTCCAATAAGCTAAACACTCTGCGTGTAAAGAATCTTTAATTAGATGTAAAACGTTTTTAATTAATATATCTTCCTCTGTTATTTCTTCTAAAACGCTAGTTAACTGGACCATTAAAGATATTTTTTCCTTTAACTCTTGAATTTTCAAAGTTTCTAAAACTAAATTTATCAATATAGAAAAATAATATAGTTCTTCTTTTAACAATTGTTCGTCTGTAGGATCTTCAAAAAAACCTACAGCACCTATCAATTTATCATTCAAGACGATCGGGTATAAATAGAGAGATAGCTCCTTGCTACTAATATCACTTGCATCAAAATTTTTTGAAGTGAATTTATAGAACACCTTCTGTCCTGCAGATAGTTGATTTTTTAGTTCATCATCATTTGTCAAATGAATTCGAATTTGATCGATATTTAATAAGGTAGAAGATAAAGATCTCAAGATTTCTCTGTTTACTTCGTATATAAACACAATATTTTCTAGCCCCAACTTGTATTTTAATCGATTTGAAATTTCCTCAAAAGTTGACTTTAGTAGTTTTCTTGGATCTTCTTTTGATATAATATTTAAAAGATTATCCATCACATTTATCATACCTCCTAAGTTTCTAAAAATTCAGAGAGAATTAAAGGTATCAAACCTCTAATCTATTCTAATTAATTATTAAAATTTTCTCAACACTACTAATAAATTATACCACTTTATTTATCAGAAAACCATAACAATTTTAATAAAAAAGTTAAAGATTTTCTTGACAAAAAAGAAGAAAAATATTATAATTGATATGAATTAGCAAATAAAGATTTCAAGTGATAAAACATTTTATTAATTTATTATTAACTTGGAGGTGAACAATAATGAGATTTAATCCAAATGATTTCACAGAAAAAGCTTTAAAAGCCATTCAAGAAGCTCAGAATACGCTATCGTACAGTGGAGGTAATATTTTAAAACCTGAACATTTGTTACTTTCAATTTTGAACTTGAATGATGAAAGTGTAGAAAGAGTTTTCGAAGGGAAAGACGTTAATCTCTTAAAACAAAGATTAGAAGATGCCATTTCTAGAGAAATGGGCATTTATTACTCTTTTCCTTTTGCAAGCCAACAAGGTATATATATATCAAACAATTTAGGAACCGCTCTTCAAATAGCAAAATCTGAATCTAATAAATTAGGTCTTAAAAAAATCCCCCTATTGGCTTTATTGCTTGGTATATTACTTGAAGGAACTTCATATGCATCTAAACTATTGTCATCTTTCACAACTGAACGAAAAATCAGAGAAGCTTTGAATGAACTAGTAGAAACGGGGGATGAAGAACTTGAGGAAGGAATAGCAGATCCCTTAAAAAAATATACCGTAGATTTAACAAAAGAAGCCAAAAAGGGGAAACTTACCCCAGTAGTTGGTAGAGAAAAGGAGATAAGAAGAGTCATTGAAATTCTTTCAAGGAAATCAAAAAATAATCCCGTTTTAGTTGGAGATGCTGGAGTAGGTAAAACAGCTATTGTAGAAGGTCTAGCACAATTAATAGTAAATGAAAATGCACCTGATTTCTTGAAGAATAAAAAAATACTACAATTAGATATGGCATCCTTATTAGCTGGAACAAAATATAGAGGAGAATTTGAAGAAAGACTTAAAGCTGTAATAGATAGTGTGAAAAAGAATAGTGATGAGATAATCTTATTCATTGATGAATTGCATAATATAATTGGTGCAGGAGTAGCAGAAGGTAGTGCTATGGATGCTGCCAATATATTAAAGCCTTCTTTAGCAAGAGGCGAAATTAAAGTCATCGGAGCAACAACTTATGATGAATATAGAAAATATATAGAAAAAGACAAGGCTTTGGCCAGAAGGTTTCAACCAGTGTATGTACAAGAGCCATCGGTTGAAGATACTATTGAGATATTAAGAGGTATAAAAGAATCCTACGAGAAACATCACGGAGTTAAAATATTAGACGAAGCATTGGTTGCGTCTGCAAAACTCTCTAGTAGATACATAACTGATAGATATTTACCAGATAAGGCTATTGATTTAATAGATGAAGCATGTGCAAGAGTGAAATTAAGAAGTTCTGGAAAACCTGAGAAGGTTTTGGAATTAGAAAGAAAAATGGCTCAATTAGAAGAAGAGATAAATAAATTAACATTAGAAGAAAAATACGAAGAGGCTTCTAAGAAAAAAGCAGAATATTTCGATGCCCAAAAAGAATTGGAAAACCTTAAAAAATTGGAAAAGAATCTAAAAAGTGAAATGAACAATATAGTTGATGAAGAAACTGTGGCATCTATAGTCCAAGAATGGACAGGCATCCCTGTTACCAAAATGCTTGAAGATGAAAAAAGAAAACTTGCCAACCTCGAAAATGAAATTCATAAAAGACTTGTTGACCAGGAAGAGGCCGTTAAAATTGTTGCTCAGCACATAAAAAAAGCAAGGGCCGGTTTAAAGGACCCAAGAAGACCTATTGGTTCTTTCCTATTCCTAGGTCCAACTGGAGTTGGAAAAACCGAGCTTGCAAAAACCTTAGCAGAAATCTTATTTGGTAGCGAAAATGCTTTAATTAGATTTGATATGAGTGAATACATGGAAAAATTCAATGTCTCAAGGTTAATTGGTGCTGCGCCTGGATATGTAGGATATGAAGAAGGAGGACAATTAACAGAAGCCGTTAGAAGAAAGCCTTTTTCTGTAATACTATTCGATGAAATTGAAAAAGCACATCCAGATGTCCACAATATTTTACTACAAATATTGGATGACGGTAGATTAACTGATGCACAAGGTCGAACAGTGAATTTTAGTAACACTATTATAATAATGACCTCAAATATCGGTTCAGATAAAATTAGTAAAACAAAAAGAAGCGTTGGATTCATTGAAGAAGAAAACTTAGAAGAAAGTTACGAAGCTATTAAAGAAGAAGTTATGTCACAAGTTAAAACTGTTTTTAGAGCGGAATTTTTAAACAGATTAGACGATATAGTAGTATTCAAACCATTAAGCATGGAACATATTAGAGAAATAGTTGATATTATGATAAACAGATTAGAAGACCGTCTGAAGGAGAAAAAGATACGAATTCAAATAACCGAAGCTGCAAAAGATGTTTTAGCAAAGGAAGGTTTTGATCCCGTATATGGTGCAAGACCTTTAAGAAGGGTAATCGAAAGGAAGATAGAAACTCCTCTTGCAAATATGATCATTGAGGACGAAATATCTGAAGGTGATTTAGTAATTGTAGATTCAAAAGACGGAGTAACCTTAGAGATTAGAAAAGCAGCAGGAGATATACTTACAAAACGGGACTAAAAAGTCCCGTTTTTATTTTTATTCATCAAAAGGTTCAAAATCCTCTTTTGAGGCACCGCAAATGGGACAAGTCCAATCATCTGGTAAATCTTCAAAAAGTATACCTGGTTTTATTCCAAAATCTGGATCTCCATAAGCAGGATCATATATATAACCACATATTGTACATCTATATTTCTCCATATTTATTCTCCCCTTTTTATTTTAATTTAATATGTTTTTACCAATGACTAATATACTTCAACTCTTTTAGTATTTTCCCATAATCCATGAATGTTACAGTAAGAAAGAGCAATCAAAGTACCTGTTTTTGAGAGATTGATTGTAGCCTTCACATGCGGCTCTCCTACAGTCGGACCGAAAATAAATCTTCCTATATGTACAGTATTGGGATCATTATCGTAATGCACAAACAAATCTATCCATACAATATGATGTTCAATTGTGTTAGGGTGCTTTATCTCTTTACCCACCTGAACTTCCACCTCAAATTCTTCATTAGCTTTAACTTTTTCCATACAATCAATTGTAGGAACATGTTTTTCATTTTTGAAATCTTGAATTTTAATAACATCCCCTAACATTTTAACTCCCCCTTTAAAATTCTATAAATTCATTTTTCGGAGCACCACAAATTGGACATTTTTCTGGTGCTTCGCCTTCGACTGTATATCCACAAACATTACAAATATATATCTTTCCTTTTTCAATATCCTTTCCTTCTTTAGTGGCTTCCTTAGCATTCTTATACCATTCTTCATGAATTTTTTCTGCTTCTAGGGCAAAATGTGTGCTCCTCACAGCTTCACTCTCGTTTTGAAAGCGAGCAACATTATTATACACTGGATACATTTCATGAATTTCAAAATGTTCACCATCGATAGACTGTTGTAGATTATCTTGTATAGAACCTAAATGACCTAATGCTTTAAAATGATTTCTAGCATGAACATACTCTGCATGAGCAATAGCCCTCCACATCCGAGCTAAATTTTTCAAACCTTTTTCTTCAGCGTCGTCTGCAAAAATTAGGTACATCATATGTGCTTTGGACTCACCACAAAAAGCCTCCTCCAAAAACCGTCTAGTCATCTCTCTTTTAACCATAAATCATCTACCTCCTTTTTCAAGACATGATTTAAAATTCTTTTTAAATTACAGATTTCCTACTTTATGCTTATTATAGAAATCAATATGGAAAAGTCAATTTTCATAAAATCCCCTTAATCCGAAGTTTTGTTAATTTAAAATTTTTACTTTTATATTCTGTATTTTAACAAAAAATCAACAATTCTCTGTGCTTTTAACCATTTAAATTCTTTATCTTATCTTTCAAAGATTTGTAAAGATTTATATTATTAATTGTAAATTACACTGATACATCTAAATTCTAACAAAAAAATTAAAATAGGTCGTCATTGCATCAAATTAAATTCTAAACGTTTTTTGAGAAATTTCTTTATTTTGCTATAATAACTTAGATTTTGTACTTTAGAAAAGTGAAGGTAGAAAAGATCGACCTTCAGTTGTATAAAATAACCCCCGATCTTTAAAAAATCTTCTAGGCTTAAATTGTGCAACCCGGGTTAATCATTTCATCAAAAATATTTAATAAGATTATTAATACACATATAATAAAGTAATTTATTTTATTACAAACCTTTAAAAATTATACCATAAAATTGGTGAAAACATAACTACTTCTTACATGTTAAACACCAAAAATGATATAATTAAAATCAAAGCTCAAAAACCATTGAAAAGGTTAACACTTTGTATAATGTAGTGAAAAATAATTGTAAAAAGGAATATATAGGTGAGTTCACGAGCGGCGGTCCGTCTTCCCCTTTTTCGTTAAAAGCGTCAAAATTTTATAAAAGCTTAAGGTGAGCTTATTTGAATGAGAAAAATTTTTAAAAATCTAAATTTAAAATAATAATAGCTTTAAAATCTAAGTTTTATCATTTCTAAAGAGTTATTAAGAAAGAAAAAAGGAGGATCTTTTAGTGTCAAACTTCAATAAAAATGATCATGAAGTAACTGAATCTAAACAATTAGAAACACAATTAAAAGAAAAAATAAATACCCTAGAACAAGAATTAAAACAGTATAAAGAAACACTCGAAAATCTGGAATATAATACTTTAAAATTGAAGAGCCATTTGAAAAATCTTTCTCGATATTTAAAAATTTTATTCTGGCTTCTTTTGGGATTATTTGGTTGTGGTATTGCCTTCATATTATTAATGCCACCCGTTGTGATTGGTCTGTGGATAATTTTTGCTGCAATACTTATTGTTATAGCAATTTTTTATTACTTAATAAAATTGACTTTTAGCAAATTTGATTAAGTGAAGGAGTGATATTTTTGAATAAGGAAGAAGCTCTGCAATTACTTGATGAATATATAAAAACTGACACCCTTATCTCTCATTGTTTGACAGTTGGAGCGATAATGAAAGAATTGGCTGAAAAATTGAATGAAGATTCTGAAAAATGGGAAATTGCTGGTATATTACACGATTTGGACTATGAATTGACCAAAAACAATCCTGATATTCATGCTATTAAAACGGTGGAAATTCTCGATGATCTTGTGGATCAAGAGGTAAAAGACGCTATTCTTGCACATAATGAAAAAAAGAAGGTTGAAAAAGATATGGAAATAGCTCTTTATGCAGCTGATCAACTTTCAGGACTAATAATTGCAGCCGTATTAGTTAGACCAGACAAAGATATAAGTGGTTTGTCAGTTAAATCATTAAAGAAAAAATTCAAAGATAAAGCTTTTGCAAGAGGTGTAGAAAGAGATAAAATTAATGAAATTACACAGTTAGGAATATCTATAGAAGATTTTTTTGAATTGGCCATAAAAGGTATCTCAAAAATAAAAGACGAATTAAACCTAGACTCATATTCGTAATTTTATATTTTATTTTTTTTATCCTCGCTGTCTGAGTCCTTTTTTAGCTCGTCAAGTTCTTTTACTCTTAGATTTACTAATGTAAAAAACGAAACACTCAACACGCCAAAAGTAGCAAAAACCCATATAATAAGAATCAACCAGAAAATTTTTTCTAAAAAAAAGTAAAATAAACTAATGATTCCTATCGATATAACAAAATAATAAATTAAGAAATTAATAATTCTTTTTGATTCTTTGCTTAGTTTTTTCATTGTTGGAACTTGTTCCTCCTTATCACAAGATTAGAATCATCTCAAAAGTTCTAAACTAAGTATTTTATAGATATTCTAGATGAAGATTATTAATCTTTTTGATCGTATCAATTACAAATTTTTTAACTTACTCTGTACTTGCATACAGGATGGGACGAAGAGCAATGATATAATTATCATTTAAAGTCAAGAGTTTTTTAGAAAATTTACATTTTCTAAAGCACCAAACAAAATCAATTCAAAGGAAAGTAGGTGATTTTTTATACAAGCATTGTTAAGCATCCTGCCACAACCTCATTATGACAAGGTTTTAAAAATATGGGAAGATCTCGAAAATAGATTTAATATAAAATGGGTAAAAGATAATATTTCTATCCCTCATTTAACTTGGAACGTAGCAGAAAAATACAATATTGAAAATTTCAACGATGTAATAAAAAAATCAATAAAAAGTTTAGACTCAATTACCATAAAAACACAAGGTTTAGGATTGTTTTCTGGAGAAAAAATCACTTTATATATTCCTCTAAAACCCACAAAAGAGTTACTCCACTTCCACGATTTTTTATGGAATTTGGTAAATGTTAACGACACAAAATTGAATAAATACTATTCACCTGCAAATTGGATCCCACATATAACTCTAGCCGTTGAAGATATTGATAAAAAAAATGTTGGTCAAGTCGTTTCTTATCTTTCCAAGAAAAAATTTAAATTTCAAATAAAACTGGATTCTGTTTCCATAGTCCACAGATATGTTGGTAAAGAAATTGAAATCGAAAATAATTTTGGGATACCAAGAAAATCTAAGAAAAAAATTCAGACTAATATAAATTAATTAGCCACTCCTTTTCTTCCAAACCATTCTATTAATAATGAACATATTATACCCATAAACACATAAATAAAAAAGAAAAGCCAATTATTAACTTTCAAAATAGGAGCTCTTAAGCCTCCTATCATCATACCAATAAGACACATCATCGTGTACAAATAAAATTTATCAAGCAACCATTTTAAGAGTTTACTCATAAAAGCTAAGCCTACTGCTGCACCCAGAATAAAGGTTAATATGACACCTATCTTAAACTCATTTACTGCATTAACAATATATGAATACTGATTCATCATTAAAAGAACAAAAGCACCTGATATTCCAGGCATGATCATCGCTGACATTGCACATACACCAGAGACGAAAATAATTGGTAAACTATGTTCCATTATCAAAAATTGAGCTCCTGATATGTAAAAAGCAATCACAAAACCTAAAAATAAAAAAAATACACAAATAATAATATTAGTGCGATCTTTTTTTATTTCATTTTTCTTTTTAAAAAAATCAGTTATTAAAAATAATATTCCACCAATTATTAAACCTGCAAAAAAAGAAAAAATAGCATTTGGATAATTAGTCATAAAAAAATCTATAAAGCCCAGCGATAGTAATAATCCTATAATAACGCCTAGATATAAAAAAATTAAGAATTTAAATTCTTTACTCGTGAACAGTTTTTTAAAATTAAATAAATTTGAAAAGAAAAAAGACCATGAATTGACGAAATCCTCATAAATTCCAAGCATTAAAGCAATTGTAGCTCCCGAAACTCCAGGGATAGCATCAGCGATTCCCATTAACAGCCCATACACTAGAGTAATAAGTTTTTTTACGACCATATACCCTCCTCATAAAAAACCCCGCTTGAAGCGGGATAAGTTGGGGATTTTATTGGGGGTTATTGATTTCAAAAAGTATTTTACAGTTAATAACTTAATATTTCCTTAAAATTTTTAAAAAAGCACTTAATTCTTTTTCATCAACATCTACTCCCAATTCTATTCCCATTTTATTTTTCCCATGAAAATCAGATCCCGCTGTAATAAATAAATCGTATTTTTTTGCTACCCTTTTATACTCTTCTACCATCTTCCTTGTATGATGTGGATAATATACTTCTATTCCCGCCAAACCAGCTTCTTTTAATTGCTTAACAAGTTTTTCTAGTTCTTCACCTTCTAGCTGAGTTTGATAAGGATGAGCTAATACTACAACTCCTCCTGCTTGCGTAATCAACTCTATTGAATCGCTGTAAGATAGTCTTTTTTTATCCAGATAGATGCTTGCGCCCCTTTTAAGATATTTTTCAAAGGCTTCTTGAGTATCTTTAACATATCTTTTTTTAACCATTAAACTAGCAAAATGTGGTCTTCCTATTAATTTGCCTCCAGCTTCCTCTTCTAATTCTTTTTCCGTTATATCAAAACCTATTTCTTGCATTTTTTGTAACATTTTTAAGTTTCTTTCTTCTCTAAATTCTTGTAAAGTTTCTAAAACCTGATTTAATTTTTCATTCTTGATATCGAAAGCATAACCTAATAAATGTAAAGTGGTAGGAAATTCTGCACTTATTTCAATACCCGGAACAAAAACCAAATCGTTATTAAATATTTTATGTTCCAAATAATCGATCTCTTTAATGCCAGCTAAAGTGTCATGATCGGTGATAGATAAAATTTGAAGCTTTTTACTTATAGCCATATTTATTAACTCTATGGGAGTATTTGTCCCATCAGAACCTGTCGAATGAACATGTAAATCTACTTTCAATTTCTTACCTCCACAAGAACAAAAACTTGAAAAAACTATTGTTAAGATTTTTTCCAAATAATTTGGTTTCTTTTATCGTCATATATGCATTCTAAATCTTCTGGTAAATCAATATCTTCTATATGTTTAACAATAGCTTCTTTGATTAAATCTTCAGGCAAAGACGTGATTAACCACAAATCCGTTAAATAAATTCGATTATTTTCTCTAATTGGTGCTTTGTATATAGCACTTTCAATTGCTTTTGCGAAAACTGCTAAAGGCACTTCTTTAACGAAACCTTTACCAGATTCTTCTCCATATAAGTTATTCACAAAAAATTCACTTCCTCCTTATAATACTAAACTTTACTCACTTTAGAAATTCTAAAACCTAGCTTTTATCAAATGTTTTAAATTTAAATTTTTTATAAAATACCTCCACAATTCTAATCTTGATCAGTAGTTTATTTTTTAACTTCTTCTTTATTTTGACTGGGGAATAGGAAGAGGGCTCCGGCCTTGACCCACTTTAAATTCAAAACATTATTTTCAACAATTATTTATTTCTAAAGTATCTAATTCTAAACATTAAATACTGAATTCCTCAACCTTAATTTTGATTAATAACAATATGATTTATATGGCCCTTCCAGCATACAAAGCAGCAGAAGCTGCCCCTAATATTCCAGCATCTTCAACTAAAAATGATTGCTCAATAGTATATGTACCAGCAAAACTATTCATTACAAATTTTTTTACTGTTTCTTTTAAGGGTACAAATAAAGTGTCCCCTGCCTTACTCATTCCACCACCAATAATTATTTTTTCTGGATTAAAAGCATGGATATAATTACCAATTGCTTGAGCTAATGCATCTATAGCAAAATTAACTACAACTCTCGCAAGGGGATCACATTGTTTATAAGCTTCAAAGACATGCCTTGACTCAATTTTCTCTTTACTCCCAGCTAATTTTAGAACTAAACTATCAGGATACCTTTCGAGCAGTTTTTTTGCTTCTCTAGCTATCGATTTAGCAGAAGCAACAGCTTCTACACATCCTCTATTTCCACAGCCACATTGTGGGCCATTAGGGATGACTACCATATGACCCAATTCTGGAGCTAATCCATCTTTTCCTGTAATAAATACTCCATTACATACTACTCCCGAACCTATTCCTGTTCCCAAAGTTAAAGCAATGAAATCCGTTAAACCTTTTGCTTTCCCAAAATACCATTCTCCTAGAGCGAAGGCATTTGCATCGTTTTCAACAAAAACATCCACCCCAGTATTTCTTCTGATGTGTTCCCCCAGTTCAAAGTCATGCCATTCTGGAAAATTAGGAGAAAATCTTACCACACCTTTACTTCTATCTATAGATCCGGGCGAACCAATGCCAATTGATCGAACTTCCACGTCTTTCATCAACTCTTGTGCTATTGAAGTAATGTTTTCTATAACTTTTTCATTACCTTTTTCCACTTCTGTGGGATGTGATATCTTCTTAACTATACCTTTTTCAGAATCAACTAAACCTGCCTTTATTTCTGTACCACCTAAATCAATCCCTACTACCAACAAATTCATCACTCCTTGGTTTATTCTTTTCTAGAACTTTTTCCTGTTATTTTATTATACCAAAATGATAAAATTAATTAAGCCAAAAAAGCAAAATCTTAAACTTTTCAAGTAAAATTAACAATGCTATATTAGTACAAATAACAAAAAATCTTTTCAAAAAGGAGGAAAAATATGGTTTGCGCTATAATTGTTGCTGGTGGTGAAGGTAAAAGAGCCGGTTATGAAATTCCTAAACAATTCCAAAAAATAAACGGAAAATCTGTCTTAAGAATAACAGCTGAAAAATTTCAAAATTCTTGCTCAATTGATAAATTTATCGTAATTGCCCACAAAAGTTTTTTTGAAGAAACTATAGAACAAGTTCATGATTTTGATAAATTACTTTCTGTTGTTGAGGGCGGAGATTGCAGACAGCAAAGTGTTTACAATGGACTAAAGTTTTTGAAGGAATTAAAAATTGGTGTAACCCATGTAGCTATCCACGATGCTGTAAGACCATTTGTTAAAATAGAAAAAATTTCAGAATGTGTCGCAAAAGCAAAAGAAAAAGGAGGAGCTATCCTCGCTCAAAAGGCTGAACATTCTATGTCTAAGGTACAAAACTTTAAAATAAAATCTTTACTAAATAGGGAAGAGATCTACCTTCATAATACTCCTCAAGTTTTTGATTTTTCAAAACTTTTATTTGCTTATTCACAAGTTAAAGACAAACTATCTGATTTTACAGATGATGCTTCCATCTATTACCACTGTGGCTTCAGTATTTATATTGTCGAAGATGATAAAAATAATATAAAGCTAACCACTCGAGAAGATTTTTTATTAGCTGAATATTTATTAAGAGTAGGTCTTTAAATATTTTTAAATTTCTATAAACGTTTTTAAAAGATTTATCCCTATATCAATAACCTCATCGGGGGGCAAAAATTTTGGACTGTGAAGTCCATATTTTTCACCTTTTGATGTTCCTACCCAACACATTAAAGATGGATACCGTTTTGAAATAAAACCAAAATCTTCTGCTGTCATCTTCAATCCACATTCAACAAAATCAAATTTTTGAGAAAGTATCGGTGCAAACTTATTAAACAACTCTTTATCATTCTCTACTTCTGCATATAGAGATCCCATATCTAGAGTATAACTAACCCCGGTTATTAAAAAGATACCTTCTAAAATGTTTTTTAGTTTCTGAAAGTATTCCAAGTTATTTTCCAAATTTATGGTTCTTACGCTTCCCTCTAATTTTGCTTCATCAGGAATTATATTAATTGCTCTTCCGGCATTTACTTTTCCAATCCCAAAAATGAATGGAATCATTGGGTCTCTGGGAATCTTCTCTACAGATTCCAAAAATAATCTAAGAGCATTTAATGCATTTTTTGAATACTGTGGAAAGGCAAGATGAGATGCTTCTCCCTGAAAATTAATTAATACTTCCATAGATGAAGCAAACATAACTCCAGCAGTTGATGCAATAGTTCCTAGTGTATATTCATCTGTCACATGTAAAGCAAACACATTTTTTATGTTAAACCTTTCTAAGAATTTACTTTCAATTATTTTTTTCGCTCCACCTTTTGACTCTTCAGCTGGTTGGAAGAGGAAAATTATGTTCTTTTTCAACTTATTTTTAACTACATCTAACAAAAATCCATAAAGAATTGCTGTATGAACATCATGACCACAAGCATGCATATATTCATTTTTTGACTTGAATTTAGCATTAGTTTGTTCTTTTATATTTAAAGCATCAATGTCTGCACGAAAAAGTATATATTCATCACTTTCTTGACTATAACTGTATTCAACAATCAATCCGGTTGGTAAGGGTTTATAAATCTTTAAATCAACTTGATAAAACCTTGCCATTTCTTCAATATTTGTTTCTAATAGTTGCGTCGTTTTAAATTCCTCAAAGGCTAACTCTGGATAACTATGCAGTTCCCATCTTAGTTTATAAGGAGTTAGAATCAATCTAAGATAACCTCCAATTTATTTATCATCTCTTCAATTTCAGTATAACTAATGTTCAAAGCTGGTAAAAGACGAACAACTTTTCCTTTGACAATATTAAGTAGTAAACCAATATCCAACGCATTACTAATTAAATGAGGTTCTGATTCTTTTAACTCGATACCTATCATCAAACCCTTACCTCTTATTTCTTTTATCTTTGACAAACTTTTACAGCTCAAGCTCTGAATGATGTATTCTCCTTTTTTTGTTACATCTTCAACAAGAGCTGGAACCTTTTCTAATACATATCTAGCCCCAGCTAATGCAACAGGGTTAGGGGCAAACGTTGAACCATGTTCTCCTTTTTCAAAAGCTTGAGATATATTTTCTAAAAATATAGTTGCTCCTAAAGGTAACCCTCCTCCTAAAGATTTAGCCACTGTTATTATATCAGGAGATAAACCATAATGTTGGTAGGCAAATATCTTTCCCGTTCTTCCTAAACCTGCTTGTATTTCGTCACAAACTAAGATGAAATTATACTGTTTTTTATACTTTTCAATCGCTTTTGCAAATTCAGGAGTAATTGGAACAACTCCTCCAGAACCAAGTATAGGTTCAACAAAAACGGCTAAAGTTTCTTCCCCAAAAGATTCAAAAAAATTGTCTAACTCGCTTAAATCATTGAATTTTAATTCAACAGTATTTGGTATCAGCGGTTCAAAAGGCTCTCTTAAATTTTTAAAGCCGTTTATAGATAAAGATCCTAATGTTCTCCCGTGAAATGAATTCTCAAAATAAACTATTTTAGTTCTTTTAGCAGTTGCTCTCTTTTTGACCGCCTTTAATGCGGCTTCTGTAGCCTCAGTACCGGAATTTGTAAAATATACTGTTCCATTTTTTCCCGTAAAATTTACTAACTTTTGCGAAACAACTAAAGTGTCTTCATCCAAAAAGAAGTTAGAAACATGCATATATCTATCCATTTTTGCCTTAAGAGTTTCTAACAAACCTGGATCAGAATGCCCTAGACTCATGACGCCAATTCCAGCAAATGTATCTAGATATTTCTGACCTTCCTTATCAAAAACGTAAACTCCCCTTGCTCTTTCTATTTCAACAGGAAATGTATCATACATTCTTAAAAAAGTCATAAATTAAACTCCTTTGACAAAATTTCGACTGCTTTATTTTTGTATTCCGAAGGAATTAAGCAAGAAATTTTAATTTCAGACGTTGTTACTAAGGTTATTGGGATGCTCTCCATCGCTTTAAAAAATCTAGAAGCGACACCTCTAGCTTTTCTCATTCCGACTCCCACAATTGATATTTTAACCAATCCGTTTTTGTAATTGATTTTTGTTCCCACAACATTTTTTAAGAATCCATTAAATACTTTGTCTACATTTTCCAAGCCACTTTCAACAATGCTAAAAGAAACATTAACCTTATCTTGATCGTTTATCATAGAAATCATATCAATATTTAAGTTATTTACAGCAGCGACTTCGAAAACTTTATTAATTAATAAAAAATCCGTAGGTAAGTTTACTATAGTAACTTGAATTTGGTTGTCATCTGCACTTAATCCTGTAACAACAGGTTCTTCTAAATAATTTTCATAACTGCTCACGACGTAACTTCCCTCCTCATCACTAAAAGATGACGCACAATAAATTGTAACGTTGTATTTTTTCGCTATCTCGACCGATCTAGGATGCAAAACTTTTGCCCCCAATGCCGCCATTTCTAGCATTTCATCATGGGTAACATATTTTAACTTTTTTGCTTGAGGATAAAGTTTTGGGTCAACGGTATAAATCCCCGGATAATTACTATAAATTTCGCAAGGAGCGTTTAAATAAGCCGCTAAAGCAACAGCAGATGTATCTGAACCACCTCTTCCTAAAGTTGTTAAATCACCTTCTTCAGTGATACCCTGAAAACCTGTTACCACAAGCACATCGTATTTTTCTAGGCTCTGATAAATATAGTCTTTATTTATTTTTTTTATCTGAGCTTCAGTAAAATCAGATGTTGTTATTAATTTCAACTGAAAAGCGTTTACTGATTTAGCTCTTATCCCCATCTCATTTAAAACCATAGACAATAAAGAAGCACTTATCTGTTCACCAGTTGTTAACAGCATGTCTAGTTCACGCGGTTCTGGCTTTTGTACTACTTCATTAGCTAATTTAATTAAACGATTAGTTGTATCGCCCATTGCCGAAACTACAGCTAGAACTTTGAAACCGTTAGAAACTTTTGCTTTAATTTTTTTTGCAACATTTCTCATCCGTTCTGCATCTGAAACAGAACTTCCTCCATACTTTTGAACAACTATATTCATTTTTAATTTCACCCCGGTTAATTTAATTAAATATAACTTGAAAAGCTCGATCTTTTAAACCTTAATTTTCTAATTTTCTCAATTCTTCTATTAATTGAGTCTTTGATCTTGTTCGTTCGTCAACTTTTTTAATAAATTTTGCCGGTACACCTGCGACCACTGAAAAAGGCTCCACATCAGATAATACTACAGAACCAGCCGCCACAATTGAACCTTTTCCAATCCTTATTCCTTCAAGGATAACGGCATTGGCGCCTATCATTACATCATCTTCAATAACAACAGGTTGAGCACTGGGGGGTTCAATCACACCTGCCACTATAGCTCCAGCTCCTATATGACAATTTTTACCCACTTGTGCTCTTCCACCAATCACTGCATTCATGTCTATCATAGTATTTTCACCTATACTAGCTCCTATGTTTATTATTGCTCCCATCATGATAACACATCCTGCACCAATTTCAACCATATCTCTAATAATTGCCCCGGGTTCTATTCTAGCGTTATATTTTGAAAGATCTGCTAATGGAATTGCAGAATTTTTTCTATCCATTTCTATTTTATACTTGTTAATATAATCTTTGTTATTTTGATATAAGCTTTTGAAATCTTTCTCATCACAAAATAAAATTCCAAATTTGTCATCTCCATAAAATTCTAAGTTTAAAAAGTCTATTAAGTCTAATCTTCCACTAAGATATACCTTTATAGGTGTCTTCTTTTTTGAGTTAGCTATAAAATTAATAATTTCTTGCGTGTTCATTTACATTTCTCCTTTCTTATTCATCAAACATCACATTTGTAAAAGTGTAAAATCCACCATCTTTACCTAAAACAAATTCTGCAGATTTATAAACACCCTCAGCAAACGCCCTCCTAGATAGTGCCCTATGAGAAATGGTTATAACTTCACCCAAATTTGCTAAATAGAGAGTATGATCACCAAATATATTGCCTAATCTTAAAGAACTTATTGGAACATCTTTATTGAGGTGCTCTTTTAACATTTTTGCAGTTCCAGAGGGTTTGTCTTTTTTGAACCGATGATGAACCTCTACTATCTCCATGTCCCATCCCTCAAGATAATCTTTTAAAAGATCCACTGTTTTTAAAAATAATTGTATACCCATCGAAAAGTTATAGCTTTGAACTACGGGAACCTCTTGAGCTAAAAGTTTAAGCTTTTGTAACTGTTCATCACTTAATCCTGTTGTTCCTATAATCAAAGGAACTTTAAATTTTTTCACAAACTCTATAGTTTTTTCTAGTGCATCAGGAAGTGAAAAATCAATAATTAGCTCAGGCGCTTGAGTAAAAAACTCTCCTTCTTTATCATAACCCCAAACAAATTCATGCCCTTTCTCTTCAAACAAGGCCTTTATTTCTTTTCCCATTCTACCTTTGTATCCTACTATTCCTACCTTCATAGCATTCCCAGCCTCTCCATTTCTCTTTTAACAAGAGCTTGAGTTTCAAGAGTAGCAGGTACAAGAGGTAGTCTTACAACATTTTTACATAATCCTAAAAGAGAAGTGGCATATTTAACCGGAATAGGATTGACCTCTCTAAATAAAAGTTTATTCAATGCAACATAATTGTTATTAATTTTCCTGGCATTTTGCAAATCATTTGCCAAAAGCGAATGTGTTAATTCTACCAATGCCTTTGGAGCAATATTTGAAGTGACAGAAATAACCCCATCTCCTCCCAAAGCCATGATAGGCAACACTTGATCATCATTTCCTGAAAATACCTTAAAAGAATCCGGCTTCATTGAAAACAATTCAACAATTTGAGAAATATTACTACTAGCTTCCTTTATTCCAATTACGTTATTGGCAACATTATGAATTTCTATTGCAGTTTCAGGATTTACATTTATCCCAGTTCTCGATGGAACATTATAAATTATAATAGGTAAAGAAGTTCTTTCTGCAACGTACTTGTAGTATTCCACAAGTCCTTTTTGAGTACTTTTATTGTAATAAGGAGTTACTATTAGTAAACCATCGGCACCTGCTCTTTCAGCCATCTTATTGTATTTTAAAACATGCTTTACATTGTTAGTTCCTGTTCCAACTATTACAGGAATCTTGCCATCCACAATCTCTAAAACCAAATTGACTATTCTCTCTCTTTCGTCATCTTCAACAGCTGGGGCTTCCCCTGTTGTTCCTAAAACGATTAAACTATCAACTTTGTTTGTTAATTGAAATTTAACAAAATTTCTCAACGACTTGTAATCAACTTCTTCATTTTCATTGAAAGGAGTTATCATAGCTGTTCCAACACCTTCAAACATTAAAAACCACTCCCTTTCTATAATTTTTTAATCTTTACTTTCAAAAGATAATGTGGCAAAATAATCCTTTAACGTTTCTGCTCGTCTAATTAATTTAAATGATTGTTCAGTTGTCAACAAATACTCAGCAGATCTTAATTTTCCGTTGTAATTAAATCCCATCGCATGCCCGTGGGCTCCTACATCATGAAAGATCAATATATCTCCTACTTCTAATTTTGGTAAAAGTCGATCTTCCGCCAGTTTATCGTTATTTTCGCACAATGAACCTACTACATCATAAATTTCGGCTTCTTTATTCTCTATACTTTTATTCAAGACAGTTATATGATGATATGCCTTATACATTGCTGGTCTTAATAAGTTTGCCGAGTTTGCATCAATGCCAGCATATTTTTTGTATGAATTCTTTATATGTAACACACGGGTAATTAAGTAACCATTCGGCCCTGTTATATACCTTCCATGTTCCATATAAATTTTTGGAGGTTTTAATCCATTTTTTAAAATAATTTGTTCATATAATTTTTTTATTTCATTAGAAATATAGAAGATGTCTAGTTCGTTTTCATCTGGCTTATATGGTATTCCATAACCACCACCTAAATCCACAAAATCAAAATCTATACCTAGAGTTTTATTGATTTCTAACATCAAATTAAACATCATTTCAGCAACCTTGATATGGTTTTGAGGATTTAGTTCATTTGAAACAGCCATAATGTGAATACCAAATTTTTTAGCACCATATTTTTGAAGTGTCTCAAAGCCTTTGTACAAATCTTTTTTTGAAACTCCAAATTTAGATTCTTTTAAATTACCAATAATATAATTTCCAAAATCTCCACCCGGATTGTATCTAATTGAAACTAATTCAGGTATATATAAACGGTCTTTCAAAATTTCGATATGTCCAACATCATCAAGATTTAATATTGCTCCTAAAGACAAAGCTTTTTCATATTCTTCTAAAGGGGTATCGTTTGATGTGAACAATATATCTTCTTGCTTAAATCCTGTTCTTTCAGCCAGGCATAATTCAGCCATCGAACTACAATCTACTCCACATCCTTCTTCTTTAACTATACTCAAAATATGAGGATTTGGAGTAGCTTTTACGGCAAAAAATTCTTTAAAATCCGCCCACGAAAAGGCATCTTGTAACGTTCTAATCCTATCTTTTATTCCTTCTTCATAATATAGATAAAACGGTGTTTTTGTTTTATCTACAAATTCTGAAATTTTTTGTTCATTAAAAGGAAGCGTCTTTTTCAACGAGAACACCACCTATATTTTTTACTTTCATAGTCAATTTAATTCCCTATGTTTTAGTAGAATTCTAATAGCATTTGTTGCTGCTCCAACTCTTATATTGTCAGCAATTACCCACATTAAAAACGCTTTTTCTTCAGGTTTTCTAAGCCTTGATACATAAGTGTTATCTGTACCAGCTACTTCGATAGGCGTTATATATTCTTCAGAATATATAACGTTGGGAGTCGCTTCTATCAAGTCTATTAGTTCGTTAATCGAAGCGTCTTTTTCTGTACTAACGAATATCGATTCTGAATGTCCATATAACACGGGAACTCTAACCGTTGTTGGAAAAATCTTCATATTCTTATCAACAAAGATTTTCTTTGTCTCTTCAATCATTTTTTCCTCTTCTTTGGTAAATCCGTTTTCTAGCTTGTCACCAATAAGAGGTATAACGTTGTTATATATCATTTTTGGAAAATGTTTAACCTCTTTACTTCCCTGTTGTTGACTTAACAACTCTTTCAAACCTTTGTTGCCAGCGCCCGATACCGCCTGATATGTAGAGACAACAATTTCTTTTATTTTTAACGATTTGTATACATTATTTAAGGCAAGAACCATTTGTATTGTAGAGCAATTAGGATTAGCTATTATCCCTCTATATCCTTTTAAGATCTCTCCATTTATCTCTGGAACTACAAGTGGTATATTTTCTTTCATTCTAAAAAATGAGGAATTATCTATTACGACATTGCCTGCTTTTTCTGCAATAGGAGCGTATTTTTCAGATACACTACCGCCGGCAGAAAAAAATATGTAGTCATATCTTTCTTTCATTTTTTCTTCTTCTAACTTTTCAACAGTATAATATTGAGATCCAACTTTTATTTTCTGTCCTTCTGATCTCTCAGAAGCAAATAACCTCAATTCCCGAATTTCATCTATCAGTTTATACTCTTCAAAAAGTTTCAAAAACATTCGTCCTACTTCTCCAGTTGCTCCTACCACTGCTATTTTCAAAACATTCACCTCCCATCCCAATAAATCATAAAACATAAAACCTCTCAACATGGAGAGGTTTTATATAAAGATATTATTTATATTTTTGCGGCTCTCCACGTTGTAAAAAACGTGACAGTTATGTAGGTGTTCCCTACATACCCAGGAGTTATAAAAGTTGAGGCTACTTTTTATACTCCTTCGGCAACCTTGCCTTTCACTTCTTTTCCGCCTCATCAATAAGAGAAGCTACTAATCTTGGTTGCGCCTCCGCTCTAAATAATTAACTTTTTCTAAGAATAACATAATCACATGACAAGTTTATTAGTGTATCATTACATTTTGTTGTCAATTATATATTAAAATTTTTATAATTAAATATTTTTTAAAACACTTGACCTAAACCTATCCAGAAATTACCTTTTAAATCTTTATTCCATCCATATCCAAAACTAAACTGACCTAACATTGGCACTGTTATTTTTAAGCCACCACCAAAAGACCAAATAGGTTGCAAAAGAATAGATGAAACATCATCGGTTGCGTTTCCCCAATCAAAAAAACCAAATAAATCCAAAGGAACATCCCCTTTTGCAAGCTCATACACAAATTCTGTATTAAATAGTAATAGAGCAGCATCTCCTTCTATTTCGTAAAAATCATAAGTTCTTACTGAATTAAATCCCCCCACTCCAAAGTCTGGATACAAATCTTTTTCATCAATTACCGTTGCTAATCTTAACCTGGAACCCAAGGTGAATTTGTAATAACTTTTGAAAAATTTACCTTCTAAATTAACCCCTAAGTAATTATTTTCTATGGCGCTTAGTTCAAAACCCATAATGTCGTTCACTTTGAAGTAATAACCATTATATGGTCTATAAGGACTATCAACAGTGTTGTAGACGTATCCTATCGAAGTATCAATAGTATTTAAAGATATTACTTCGCTTGTTCCATTATCGTTAAATTTATAATGATTATAAGATAAAGAACCTGTCAAGTAAGAAAAATCATATATTTGATACCTAGGACTTATTCCTAATTGAAATTGATTAGTAACATCTTTGCCTTTTAGTAAATGAGAAACTTCATCTGGATGAATCATATATCTAATATTAGTACCAAGATCTAAATTGCTTCCAAAAAGTTTAATAATATCAAAATCAAATTCAAACATGTACTGATTTTTAAATGGAAGAAAATCAGCCTTTATATCAAAAGTCTCACCATATCCAAAGGGATTAGCCCACTGAACTTCTAAAGTACCAGTAAGACCTTTATACCACTTTTCTCCTTTTTCCTTGGGTGGTGACCATTGAATTCCTCCGATTAACTTTCCCAATTTTTCTTTTTCGATTGGGGTAATCTTAAAACCGATTATATTTTCATCTTGCTGATACGGAACAATTTCTACATTCTCAAAAAAACCAGTCCCAACAAATGATATGTAAGTATCTTGAAGTTTTTTCTGATTAACGGGCTCCCCAGGTTTAATTTTTACCAAAGAATCGACTATATATTTTTGGGTCTTAGCATTTTCTTGTTGGATAATTTCCACATCTCCAACTTTTGCTTCTTTTATTTCAAATATTAATTTCTGTTCCTCTTTTTTGTATTCTGGCATTACAGTTGTATATAAATATCCTTCTTTAATGTAAAATTGCTGAACTGCATCATACGCATACAAAAGATCTAAGTTAGAGGCATAAGATACAGGATTTACATATTTGGTTGCTTGTTCATGCAATCTAAATGTTTGTATACTCTCATTTCCAATGAATTCTATTTCTTCAACAAAAACAGGTTCTTCCTCGATTAACTTTCTCAAGCTTCCTTCCAGAACTAGTATTAATTCTCCTCCTTTATTTTCATCAATTTCTACTATTTCAAAAGACACTTGTACATCATCACCGAAAAGAGGTATCTGACTTAAGGAAATGTATATGTTTTGTATTTTTTGTACACTAGGATATGTTTCCTTCGCGCTAGGTCTAAATAAAAAGAATTTCTTTTTCCAATCCTTTTTAAAATCAAAGTTTATTCTTTTTTTTATTAGTTCTTTGTCCAACTGAGCTAACTCTCCTCTGAGGTCGAGATCCCAAATACAATATTCTTTTATAAGAAAAACTAAAGTATTTGATTCATACTTTTTTTTGTTAACTTCAATAGGTTCTAGCTTAACACCTTGATCATTAATTTTTAGGTTAGTCATGATCTCTACGAATTGATACCCATTTTGGACGTACAAATTCTGTATATTTTTCATTGAATTTTGTAATTCATTAAAATTAATAGGAACGTTTTCTTTTACTGTGATTACCGATTGGATTGTCTTTTTATCAATCAGCTTATCTCCCAAATACTCAATTACTACTTTTTCAGGAGCTGGATTAGGAGTAAAAAATAGAGACAAGGTGCCAGTTTCTTCATTTAGATTATATGACACCGTTGAAAAATACCCTAGATTAACGATTTCTTGCAAAGCTAGTTTAATATCTACTTCACTTGTTAATGACCCCACTTTTATACCGTAATTTGTTAATATTCTTTCTATTTCACTAGATGCATAAGAAACATCTATATTATAGGTAATATCGGTTAGAAAAGTTATAGAAAAAGCAAATCCTATAATGAGCAGCATAATCAAAAGTCCTAACGTTTTCTTCATAACTGTACCTCCCTATTGCCCTGTATTGTTATACTTAATAAATTTTTACATGTTATATTATAAAATCCTAAAAATGAAGGACATTATAACTTGTCTAAAACATCTCCTTGATATGCATATTTTATATATGCTTCATAAGTCCAAGGACAAAGTTTTTGAAAAAAATAAGCCAAAGCTATAGCGTATTGTTGTATCTCCCATTGTGCATGGGAAGAAGCTCGCAAGTCTAAAAAATGCATTAATGCTCTAGCGTTTGTGGTAAGATAAAATTCAGTATATTCTCCAACTGGTAATATAATCCTCGCTAATTCTTTAGTAACTCCTATATTAATAAGTTTTTCATAAGCTTCATACGATTTTTCATAGGCTTCTTCAATTATTTCTATGACTTCTTTTTTTAACTTTTCATCTCCGACAACAATATTTTTTTGTTTATCGTCAGTATCTTGGAATCTGATATTAGTAGGTATATAAAATTCATCAACATTTTTTGAGGTATATCGTCTACTTATCTCGTTAGGAGACATGCCTATTCTATGTCTAAACCACTGCCTTACAACGAAAATAGGCGCTTTTACGTAAAATGTGAAAGTAATGTGTTCAAAAGGTGATGTATGACCATTCTTCATCAAATGTTCTATAAGTCTTTTATCTTTTTCATCGGTAGATATATCTTTTCCATGTGATACCCTTGCTGCTCTAACTGCAGATCTATCCCCTCCCATGTAATCGACAATTTCGACAAAGCCTTTATCCAGCACCTTTAAAATTTTTTCACTGTTGCCCATTTTCTATCTTTTTCTCCTCTTTCAAAAATTTGTAGAGAATAAATAAAATAACAACTAAAATAATTAACAACGGTAGGTAAGTCACAATAAAATTTCTTTTTTTTAGTGTGTGATCTACTAATTTTAATGCATTTACTATTTGTTCGTTATCTGGATCAAAGATTAAAGCTTTTGTAAGATAAATTTTAGATAACCCAATGTTGTTTTTCATATCATGTTGAATTAACAAAAGGCCTAACTTTGCCAACGAATCTTCGTTTTTTTGATCGTAATATAGGGAGATCTCGTAATTTTTCTTTTTCTGAGTATAGGTATCGGAAATATCTCCCAGTAGTTCATAGCTTTTCGAAAGGATATTTTTCTTATCTGAATTTTGGATTAACAAATCAACGATAGTTCTTGCTTTTTCTTTCTCATTTGAATAATTATAAGAATAGGCTATTAATAATAATATTGTTTCACTTTTTTGGGGTTCTTTTTCATAAAGTTGAGCTAATTGAATTATTTTATCGTATTTGGATAATTCAAAAGCTTTACTAATTAATAACTCTAAAATTTTAACATTATTTGAATAAAAAGAAAAAATTTTTTCTAAATTAGAAAAAATAAATTCCTTTTCTTTATCATTTGATAAATCCCATCGAATTATTGATTCGTAATAAACACAAAATGGATTTTCTCCCTTACTCTTTGTTATTATATCAAGAGAGCTTAAAATAGCCTTAGATATCTCAATATCTTTCGTATTTTTATATTCATTAAACAAAAAAATAACTCTTATGGAATTAACGACAACCGAATTTGGATATTTTTTAAGGGCGGCTTCGATTTTGTTTATTGTATCTTTTTCATTTCCCTTTTGATATCCTCCGAGAATATCTAATATTGTTGAATCATCTGGTTCTAAGTATAAATTTATATGTGTTCTTGATTGATCTGCAATAGTTTTAAACTGAATATTTCCGTCTTCATAATACTTTAGATACATCCCTAAAACATTTAATGCCATTTCATCTGAGACAAGCAATTGATCAGGATCAAGAATATATACAAATTCATCCAAAATACCAGAAAATATAATAATAGAAAAATTCAACATACAAAAAGTTACCATCAAAATTTTCATAATTTGTTTCACTAATAGTCACCTTGCTTAAAAACTTCTGCTTTATAACCGTGTAAAACAATTTCTTCATTTTCTAATTGAAAGATAACTTTGGTTAAGGGTTTTGTAGGAACAAATTTCTTCTTATGAATTATTATTTCCACACCAGGATAAGCCACATCTCTTGCTATAATAAAGGCTTCTTCTCTTGAATCTTGTATTTGAGATTTTATTTCTCTTATTCTTTCCTGAGTCTTTTCAATTTCCTCAAGTAACACTTTAAAGGTATTAAGTGATTTTTTATAATACTCTAACCTTTGTTCATCAAGTTTATCCATCTCTTTTAACTTTCTTAGTCCAGTTAATATAGAACTAATCTTTTTAAGATTTTCTGTATCTGAAGCCAATTGATTTTCCAACTTAATTAACTCTTGATTCAATTCTGGTGGAATCCCAACTTCACAAATGGTTCTAACGTGCATAACACTACCTAAAATATCAGATTCTATAAGTTTAGTAGCTAAAACACTTCCTCCGGCTATTCGTCCGTTTTTGCCTTCTACAATAACATTTTTACCCGATTTTATCGTGGAATTTAAAATGGATGTGGAAACAATTAGAGTTTCTTCAACTTCAACAAATGAATTTTCTATATAATTACACTTCAAATTTTTCGCTTTAACAAAGCCTTTTCCAGCACCCTTAACGCCAAAAATATATGCGTCCCCTTCACATATGACAGTAGCTGACTCAACTACTCCTTTAATTTCTAGATAATCCCTAGCTTCGACTACAAAGCCTGCTTTAACATCCCCACTTATATACAATTTTCCAGGAAATCTTACATTACCTGTTGAATAATCCACGTTTCCATTAATTTTATGTTCATCAAGAACATCAATATATATTTCTCCGCTTTTGTCTTGAGTAGTTATGAACTTTCCATCCATTTTAGATATTATTTTGTTATTTTCTATATAAACATTTTTGCCTAGTCTCAATTTTAACTCTTTTCCCAATAATCCTTCCACAATTCCGCCTTTAACATTTTTGCCATCTTCTCCTTTTGTTGGTGGTATAATTTCTGCCAGTTCATCTCCTTTGTTAACTATAACCAGCTCACTAACTTCTTTCATATCTATTTTTGAGGTTTCTTTATTTTCAATTTCTTTTTCTATGATTTCTCGAAAAACTATTTTCGCATCTTCCCCAATTCCTGGAGGCGTCCCATAAGCTATAGTATAATCCTTATCATATTTTGGATTTGAAATTATGTGTTGGATAACTTCATTCATTATACCATGAACAATACCTTTTTCTCTTAAAAATTCTTCTATCTCATTTATGGTTGGGGGACGACCATCATTTATTAATTTTAATGAAGCTACCATTGCATCTTCTGATATTTTAATTTCATATCTCGCCACAATGCAGGCCTCCTCACCAAACTATAATTTTAGTTTTCCAATCGCCTATTTTGTATCTACCACTTTTTAAAATGCCAAAATCGCTTGCTATTTCTTTTCTTATTAAAACAATTTGGGGCTTCAAATATTTTAAAGAATTTATTCCTTCTTTCACTAAAAATTCATAAGGAATATCTTCAGGGATTCTTAAAAGGTCTGTCTTATAATAATTGAAAAAAGCATTGGCATAGTCTTCACCCACTACTTTTTTTAATTCTTCATAATTATTTCTTCTCGACTCTTCTTCATATTTTTTTGATTCTGATAACGAAAAAGCACATCCACAATAATCCTGTCTGTAAATATTATAAGTTTTACACATTTTCGAAGACTCTTTAATACCGTTGTTAGATCTAAAATTTATATATTGAAATCTTATATTTTTGTTACTTAATTCTATTTTTTTTACGATGTTTAAAATATCGTTATGAGATTTTCTAGGCGAAGCTAATAGGGAAGAAGTATACTGCGAAAATCTATACTCATTAGCAAAAATAAGGGAATTTTCTAACCTCAGTTTTATACATTCAAGGCATCTATTGTATTTGTTGAACTCATGGCCCTTTATTCTTTCAAAATATATAGATGGTTCGTATTCTCCTTCAATAAGTTCAAAGTTCCACACCATTTGAAGTTTCTTAACTTCATTGAACCTTTTTATATATTCCTCTTCAGGATAAATATTGGGATTGTAAAAGTAAACTATTGGCTCGTAACCTAACGCCTTTAGCTTTTTATAAGAAATGGTTAAATCTGGGGCACAACATACGTGAAGCAATAACTTCAAAATGTTATCTTCCCTTCTATTTTTTTTAAAGTAGAAGTAGAAATACCTATTTTTCTTAATTCATCACTATTCTCTATCTTTTTTAATAATCTGTAATCAACTATTTTTTGGGCGCTAACTTTACCTATCCCTGGCAAATTCATCAGTTCTTCAAGTGTAGCTGTGTTAACATTTATTTTTTTATCCTTTATTTCGTAAACATTTCTTGAAAGATATATATAATCTTTAATGTTTAAAAAAGTTTTTTCTCCGATACCAGGGACATTCTTTATATCTTCGACGGATGAAAAACCATATGTGTTTCTATATTTAACAATCGCATTGGCTTTTGAAGGGCCAATATATGGAAGCTTTACTAATTCTTCAACATTTGCTGTTAATAGATCTATTTTTAAAGTGGCGAATCCTTCACTATAGCGATCTTCAGTTGGGAATCTTTCATAGTTAATCAATCCAATCGTACATATCATAACTATAATCAATAAAGGAAAAAATAATTTCTTTTTCAAAGATTATCACTCATTTTTCCCCGTAAAATGTATTGCTTTACGAAAGCGATCTTTAATGCCCAATCCAGTTAATTCAAAAACCTTTTGTTCATCCATATTTTTCATATATTCATCAGATTCAGAACCGGTTTCAAATAATCCAACAACAATTGACCAATAATCTGCATTACTTGGAGTGTACTTCCCATTGTAGACAACTGCTGGTATTCCTCCTTCTCTTAAAGCCATAGTAGGAAAAACTGCAAGAGCAGGAGAATTAAAAAGATAAATTTGAATTGTATATAGATATTGTTCTTCGATTTCACCAACTAGATCATAATCTTGCCTATATAAATAGTATTTGTTTCCATTTTTAAAAATAAAATAATTAATCCCGTTTTCTAAAGCATATAAGGCTTCTTCAAAAGCCTTTCTTTCATTGTCAAATATTTTTACAGCTCCGACATTACTAGATTTTAAAAGCGTGACGGAATTACTTAGAAGAAATTGATAGTTCAATTCTCTAACATTATAGTTAACATTAGCTTTTACCTTCCCTACTTGTAACTCAGGCAAAATAAGTTCTTTCTCGTAATAGTCCTGATTATTATCAATCTCAAGTATTTGGGATGTAATGTAATCTGAACCCAAGTCGTTTATTTGAATGGCTAAGAAATTCATTTCATTTTTAAGATAAATAGTATATATGGTTATAGCAAAAGTTATTAAAGGTAATATAAAAACTATAATTAGCAAAAAATTAAATCCGCCAGCTTTCTTTTTCAATTTCATGCACTCCTTACAAAAACCTTAAATTCGGGTAATAATTCTTCTATTTCAGTATAGTTAATATAATAACTTATAAATCCATCATCTGTTAATAATATTTCGTTCAACGGAATAGAAAACTTTTTTGCTTTCAAATTCCTTAAAGGTAAATTTGAAAAACTTAATGAATTTTTTATGTCATTAACAATGCTTTTAAAATTAAGCTCGCTCAAATATCCAAGTTTATGACTGAGATAAGACAAAAAAACAAATGATAAACATTCACTTTCAACGAAAAAATTATTCATTTTAAAATCAGGTTCAATTAAAAATTTACTTAATCTTGTTCCCGGAAAAACTAGATCGTTAGAATAGAGAGAAAGTACGAATCTGATCGCTGTGTAAAGATATTCTTCTAAATCTAATTTTATAAAATTTTTAGAATATTTTAGGGATAACTTTGCGAAAGTTTTATCAAACAATAAGCCAACTAAATAGCCAAATATAAATTGTTTTTTCATAACAGACTTATCCAGAAATTTACAAAAATATGGATCTATATAAACAAGATCAGGATAGCCAGAAACTTTTAAATAATTCTTGGTGTAATTCATGTCTAAATTGAATTCTCCAGAAACTGGCAAATATATCATAGAAGATAATGTAGTGGGAACAATGATTAAGCTGGCTTTAGGAAAATCTAAGGTGTTATATGTGAAACCTACCATATCTATTAATGACCCTCCACCCACAACAATTATATTACTATAATCTCCATTTGTAATCAATTTACATAACTCAACATATTTGTCAAAATATTTAGCTTCGGGACCTCCTTTAACAAAAACAACGTTATCGCCATCGTAATTAAAATATTTTTTTAAACCCGAATCCATTATCAATAATGATCCATATCTTGAGAGATATTTAGATAAGAATTCTTCATAGTAGTTCATGTTTATGTTAATATGAATATCTTTTTCTATTCCTTTTGAAAAACTAATACTCTTCATTATCTTCTTCCTTCTTCTAATTTTGTTCCTCTATATTTGATATCTTGTCTATCCTTCTTTGGTGCCTGCCGCCCTCAAATCCGGTGGATAAAAATGTGTCAACTGTCCATTTTGCCAAGTCATACCCCATTAATCTTCCTGCTAAAACAAGAACGTTAGCATTGTTATGTTTACGAGCTAGTTCTGCCATCGATGGATATAGACATAATGCACCTCGTATCCCTTTTATTTTATTTATCGAAATGGACATACCAATTCCTGTACCGCAAAGACCTATTCCATAATCAACTTGACCGCTAGAAACTGTCTCTCCTAGCATTCTAGCGTAGTCAGGATAATCGACAGGATCTTTAGTGTAGGTTCCTAAATCAATTATATCAATTTTCTTTTCTTTTAGATAGCTAACTATCTCTTCTTTCATCTCAAAAGCAGCATGATCGGATGCTATAGCAATTTTCATTTTTACCTCCCAATAGAATTTACATAACCCTTATTAATCCTACCATTTTACCTTGAATTTCTAACTTATCCTTGGTTATTTTAATTTCTTGTGAATCTTTATTTTCAGGTATTAACAGTACTTCCTTTTCGTTTAGTTTTTTAAATCTTTTCAAAGTCGCTGTTGATTTATCAACTAACGCTACAATTATGTCTCCATCTTGAGCATAATCTTGTTTCCTGATTATTACATAATCTCCGCTTGCAATATGAGCCCCAATCATAGAATTTCCTTCAACCCTTAGAGAAAAATATTGAAAATTTTTCGGGAAAAAATTGCTAGGAATGGGAATAAAGTCTGTAATTTTCTCTATAGCTTCTATTGCATCACCAGCAGTGATCTTTCCTGACACAGGAATTAAATTTTCCACTGCAAATACAGTTCCACATTTAGAAGTAAGTCTTATTCCTCTAGAAACACTCTCTCTTTCTAAATAACCTTTATTTTCTAAAATTATAAGATGTTTGTGTGCTGCTCTCGGACTTCTGAATTCAAAATGTCTCATGATATCTCTTATGCTTGGAGCAAAACCATTTTCTCGCATGTATGAAATAATATAATTTAAAACTTCTGATTGTCTTTTTGTTAAATCTTCCATCAAACTTTTCCTCTCCTTCTCATTCATCCTTTACCTCTATTGCATCGACTACTTCATCATCTTCATCTAACCGAACAACAATAACACCTTGAGTAATTCTACTTAACACAGTAATATTATCTACATTTACTCTAATAGCTTTTCCCTTTTTTGTAAATATCAAAACATCTTCTCCATCTGCTACAGACATCGCTGCAACTATATTTCCTATTTTTGAAATATCTCGAACAGTTTTTAAACCTATGCCTCCCCTATTTTGTGGCCTGTAGGAACTAAACTCAACCCTCTTTCCATACCCTTTTTCAGTAATTATGAGTAATTTCTTATCATCATCCACTAAAACAACATCAACAACCTCATCACTATTTTTCAATTTTATTGCATTAACCCCCATTGCTTCTCTTCCCATTCTTCTTACCTGGGAAGAATTAAAATTGAGGGCCATACCTTTTTTTGTTACGACTAATAAATTTTTATCTTCGCCCTCTAAAACCATCGCATCGACAACTGTGTCGTTTTCTGCTATATTTATAGCTCGAATGCCAGAACTTCTTGCATTACTAAATTCTCTTAATGATGTTCTTTTTACCTTTCCTAATTTAGTAAAGATCAAAATATCTTTATCGTAATCACCATCCAAAGATATAGGAATTAGAGTTTTTACTTTTTCATCACCCGAGATGCCTATGTAATTTGCAATATGTGCTCCCTTAGAACTTTTTGATCCCATTTCAACTTCATAGGTATTTATTTGGTAAGCTTTACCTGCAGAAGAAATTAACATTAATTTTGATAGTCTATTCGTAAAGACTAATTCTTTTACAGTATCGTTCTCTGATATTTTTAAGCCTTTAGCTCCCTTTCCACCTCTGCCTTGAACCTTATATTCATTTGCAGGAATTGCTTTAATATAACCCCATTTTGTCAAAACTATTATGACATTCTCATCTTTGATTAAATCAACTTCATCGGCTAATTCACCTTTATAATACACTATTTCAGTTCTTCTTTCGTCCCCAAACTTCTTAGCCACTTCATCTAGCTCTTCTTTGATTATATTCATTAACTTTTCTCTATCTTGGAGAATATTTGTAGCATCTTTAATTTGATTGTATAAATCATTTAACTCTTTGATTAGATTGTCCGTCTCTAGCTTCGATAAACTAATAAGTCTCATGTCTGCAATTGCCTTTGCCTGCTCTTCACTAACTCCAATTGTTTCTTGCAAGTTCTTCAATGCTTCTTGAGGATTCTGCGAATTGCGAATGATGTCAATGACTGTATCAATTCCTTGAACAGCTTTTATTAGACCTTCCACAATATGAGCCCTTCTTTTTGCTTTTTCTAATTCAAAATTAGTTCTTCTAGTTACAACTTCAATTCTATGACCAATAAAAGCTTGCATTAACTCCTTGAGGTTCATCAATGAAGGTTTACCTTTATTAATAACATTCATTTGAGTATAAAAATAGCTCTGCAGATTTGTATGCTTAAAAAGGTCGTTTATCAATCTTTTAATGTTGGCATCTCTTTTTAATTCTATAACCAACCTTGTACCTTCTTTGTCACTCTCGTCTCTAACATCTTTTATCCCTGGATCTTTTTTATCGTCTTTCTTTTTTACAGCATACTTAACAATTTGCTCAATGACATTCGTTTTGGAAACTCCATAAGGTATTTCTTCAAATACAATTGATGTTCCGCTTTCTTTTTCTTCTATTTTATATTTTCCGCGAATAGTTATTTTACCTTTCCCAGTTTTGTAGAGTTCTTCTAAATTTTCTCCATCTACTATAACACCTCCAGTTGGAAAATCTGGACCTTTTAGATATTTTAGTAGATCTTTGATTTCCACATCAGGATTGTCTATCAATAACTTCAAGGCTTCAACTAGCTCGTTTAAATTATGTGGTGGTATGTTAGTTGTCATTCCAACTGCGATACCACTTGAACCATTCATTAAGAGATTGGGTACTCTAGTTGGTAAGACTATCGGCTCCTTTAAACTTCCGTCAAAATTGTCTCTAAAATCAACTGTATCCTTTTCTATATCAAGTAACATATACTCACCCACTTCCTGCATGCGCGCTTCGGTATAACGCATTGCAGCAGCTGGATCACCATCAACAGACCCAAAATTTCCTTGACCTTCAACTAAAGGATATCTCATAGAAAAAGGTTGGGCCATTCTAACCAAAGCATCATATATCGCTGCATCACCATGTGGATGATATTTACCCATCACTTCTCCAACTATACGAGCGCATTTTTTGAAAGCAGAATTATGCCTCAAAGACAATTCACTCATTGAATATAAAATTCTTCTTTGAACAGGTTTCAATCCATCCCTCACATCAGGAATAGCTCTACTAACTATTACACTTAAAGAATATAATAAATAGGAATTTTTTAGTTCGTCATTTAAATCTTTTTCAATTATTTTGTGTTCCATCACTTAAATGCCTCCATTACGAAATCTTTGCTCCCGCAGCTATTTCTCTATCAACTGTTAATAAACTTAAATTTCCATTTTCATCTTTGGCAGCTAAGAGCATACCTTCAGATAATTCACCCATTAATTTTGCTGGTCTTAAATTTGATATTACCACTATCTTTTTATTAATCAAGCTCTCTGGAGAATAGAATTCCTTAATTCCTGCAATTATTTGTTTTTGTCCTAATGGGCCAATATCTATAATTAATTTAATCAGTCTATCTGATTTCTCAATGTTTTCTGCGTTAACAACTTCTGCCACTCTTAGATCTAACTTCTTTAAATCTTCTATTTTAACAAAATTCATAACGTTTTCTAATTCATGCTTTTCTTTTTCAACCACTTCAACTGCCTCCTTTTTTTCTTCGTCTATATCAGTATCAGTATTCACTTTTATTACTCTTTCCCAATTTTCTACATCGATTCTTTCAAAGATAGGCTTACCTCTTTCAATTTTTTTACCAGAGTTTAACAATCCTATTTTGAGATTTTCAGATTTTATGTGAGATGAATTGTATCCAAGTTTACCTAAGATTTCTTTGGATGTTTCTGGCATTATAGGATAAAGCAGTATACCAATAATTCTTATACTTTCTAATAGATTGTACAACACGCTAGCCAATCTTCCTTTTTTATCTGGTTCCTTAGCTAGAAGCCATGGTTCTGTTAAATCTATATACTTATTTGAAAATCTAACTACTTCCCAAAGAGTTTCTAATGCTTGAGTAAACTGATATGATTCCATATGATTTAGAAACTGTTCCTTCTTACTTTCTACTAGATTAAAGAGTTCATCATCAACTTCATCTTTTATTCCTTGTTTTGGGATAACTCCATCAAAATATTTTTCAACCATTGTCAAGGTTCTATAAATTAAATTACTCAAATCATTAACTAAATCAGCGTTGTATCGTACAATTAAATTTTCCTCCGAAAAATCTCCATCTTTCCCAAAATTAATATCTTTTAGCAAATAATATCTTATTACATCTTTTCCATAAACATTCATCAATATTATAGGGTCGATAGCGTTACCTAAAGATTTGGAAATTTTTTGACCGTTAATAGTTAACCATCCGTGTGCAAAAATCTTCTTTGGCAAAGGTAGACCAACAGACATAAGCATTGCTGGCCATATTATTGAATGAAATCTGTTTATTTCCTTTCCTATCAAATGTAAATCCGCTGGCCAATATTTCTCAAACTTTTCTTTATCATCTGTATATCCAATTGCACTAACGTAATTTATTAATGCATCTACCCAAACGTATACAACATGTTTAGGATCGTTAGGCAGAGGAATACCCCAATCAAAAGTTGTACGGGTGATACTTAAATCCTTTAATCCTCTTTTCAAAATTTGCATCATTTCATTTCTTCTAAATGCCGGCTCTACAAAATCAGGATGTTCCTCATAATATTGAATAAGAGGTTCATTATATTTTGATAACTTAAAAAAATAATTTTCTTCTTCAACCCATTTTAATTCTCTTTTACAATCAGGACATAATTTGATATTGCCTTCATCTAACACTTCATCAACGTTCCAAAATGATTCATCATGAATACAATACCAACCTTCATATTTCCCCTTGTAAACATCTCCATTATCGATCATTTCTTGAACAAAGAGTTGAACAGTTTTTACATGATAATCATCCGTTGTTCTAACAAAATGGTCATAACTTATATTCATATCATCCCATAATTTTTTAAATTTTGAAGATAGTTCATCCACGTATTTTTGAGGTGAAAGATTTCTTTCCTTCGCTGCTTGTAAAACTTTTTGACCATGTTCATCTGTACCTGTTAAGAAAAACACATCATATCCCATCATCCTTTTAAAACGAGCAATGATATCTGCTACAATAGTTGTATAAGCTGACCCAATGTGAGGTTCACTGTTAACATAGTATATTGGGGTTGTGACATAAAATTTAGACAAAGAGGCCACCTCCGACTTTTACTGCTTTTTTTATTTATCTTTGTTTATTTTTGCATTTATAACAAAAAATTGGCTTAAATTAGTAAAATTAGCCTAATTAATTATACCACAAATATTTTCTTAAATCATTTATTTAAAAGATTATGGTATCTATTTTCTATCATCCATAATTATAGCTTTTAGGGTACAAGCTCACCATGTATAGGTAAGAATTTTATGCATGCTGTAAACCTATTATCCCTTGTAAAATTTTTGAAATCTCTCTTTATTTTTTATTTTGTTTGGAATTTAAAACTTCATCGTAAATTTTGATAAAAATAACCTTTTTTAAAAATAGAACCATTAACTCATATGATATAATAGAAACAAGGTCTTTTGAACATTTTTTATACAAAATTATAAGAATATATCTTATCTAAAATCAAAACAACACAATTTAAGTGGAGGGATATCATTGCTTTTTTCAAAACTTTATGCTCCAACATTGAAAGAATCTCCTGCAGACTCAGACATAAGAAGTTACGAATTATTAATCCGGGGAGGCTTCATTCGCAAAATATCTTCTGGGGTGTACAGTTATCTTCCGCTCGGATGGAGAGTTATACAAAAAATAGAAAGCATTGTTCGAGAAGAAATGGAAAAAATAGGTTCCCAAGAATTAATGCTTCCAATTATCCATCCGGCTGAGCTTTGGAAAATGACTGGAAGATGGGATGATTATGGACCTGAGCTTATGAAACTAAAGGATAGAAATGGCAGAGAATTCACTCTCGGCCCTACTCATGAGGAAATTGTAACGTATTTAATGAAAAATGAATTAAGGTCTTATAAACAATTACCGCTTAGTGTTTTTCAAATTGCTACGAAATTTAGGGACGAGATAAGACCTAGATTTGGTGTTTTAAGGGCAAGAGAATTTATAATGAAAGATGCTTATTCGTTTCATCCTGACTATGAATCACTACATGAAACTTATGAGCAATTCTACATCGCATATGAAAATATCACTAAAAGATTAGGAGTCAAGTATGTAATTGTAGAAGCCGATACAGGAGCTATCGGCGGTAACGTTTCACATGAATTCCACGTTCTTGCTAAAAATGGTGAAGGTAAAATATTCTATTGTGAAAAATGCGGATATGCGGCCAGTGATGAAAAGGCTATTTCAGGGGAAACTTTTTCCCCCAATAGTAACGAACCTAAAAAAGAGATGACGAAAATCGATACAGGGGAATTAAAAACTATCGAAGAAATAGCTGACCTTTTAAAACTACCTAAAAATAAATTAATAAAGTCGATGGTTCTAAAGTCTAAAAACGATTGGGTTATGGCACTAATTCGTGGTGATTATGAACTCAATTTATCAAAACTTCGTTCTCTTCTTAAAGATCAGACTCTAGATTTTGCTGATCCAGAGGAAGTTTATGAGAAGTTCGGTGTTAATATAGGAAACATTGGTCCTATAAATGTCCCAAATGATGTTAAAATAATTGCTGATTTAAGCGTGAAATCTGTTGTCAATGGTGTCGTTGGTGCCATGGAAGAAAAAATGCATTATATAAACGCTACCCCCCTTGAAGATTTCAAAGTCGATGAATTTCGTGATATTAGATTTGTAAAAGAGGGTGAAAAATGCCCTCATTGCGATGACGTTCTAAAAGAAACTCGAGGCATAGAAATAGGACAAGTCTTTGAACTGGGTGATAAATATTCTTCAAAAATGAAAGCTTACTTTATGGATGAAGAAGGTAATCAAAAACCTTACATTATGGGTTGCTATGGTTGGGGTGTTTCTAGAACTTTAGGAGCTGTAATTGAACAACTAAATGATGAACATGGCATGCTTTGGCCACGAAGCATTGCCCCATTTGAAGTGGCAATAATACCTGTTACTTCAGCCAACAAAGAAATCACCAAGATTTCAGAACAAATTTACGATTTTCTAACGAAAAAAGGTGTAGAAATCCTAATAGATGATAGAGAAGTTTCGGCAGGTGTTAAATTTAAAGATATTGATTTAATAGGCATACCTCTCAAAATAATTATAGGAAAATCTTATGAAGAAGGTAATATAGAATTAAAACTTAGGTATGAGGAAGAGAGCACATTAATAGATTGTTCTGACTTAGAATTAGTTTATAAGGAAGTTTTAAGAAAATTAGACGAATACGATCCATCACAAGCTCTGAAAATTTAAATACCCTAAAAATTGACAAAAATTTGAAAAAATAGTAAAATATAGAGGGAAAAAATAAAAGCCGAAGGATCTTCGGCTTTTATTGGTGGGCTCGGGTGGATTCGAACCACCGACCACCCGGTTATGAGCCGGAAGCTCTAACCAACTGAGCTACGAGCCCTAATCTGTATTTAATTATAGCATCAATTACTAATTTTGTCAATACTTTTAGAAATTAATAAAAAATAATAGAGGAGAATGTAAAATGAGTGAGGGTTTGAAAATTCAGAATTCTAACGAAGATCCTATTAAAATACTACTTGATAAATATCCAAGAATTATTATACTAAAAGCAGTTTTTAATCTTCTGGATTCAAATGAAACCGTTAATTTAGAAAGTTTAGAAAGTGAAATAATAAAATTACTTACTAAAAAATAAATGGACCTTTTAAGGCCCATTTATTTTTTTATTTTTAAGGGAGGGAAAATATTGAAAAATGATTTTCTAGGTAGGAGTTTAACAGTTATGAATGACTTTACCATCGAAGAAGAAATGTTTTTGTATCATCAAACAAGAAAGTTGAAAGAAAAATGGAGAAACAAAGAAGATTGCTCGGATTTTGAGATAAAACTTCCATCTGTAGGAATTTATATTGTTTTCACTGAACCAAGCACTCGAACAAAAGAATCATTTATTAATGCTGCTAAATTTCATAAAAAAGCAAAAACAAATATATTCGAGGCTGAACACTCTTCTTTTAACAAAAATGAAAGTTATATTGATACCTTTAACATGCTAACAGGATACTCCGATTATTCAATTTTTATTGTAAGAACAAAACTAGAAGGAACTTGTAAACTTTTAGATGAAAAGGTCTCCGATTTTGCACTAAGGCATAAGTTGAACAAACCTTCTTTTATTAATGCTGGTGATGGAAAACATGAACATCCTACTCAAGAACTCTTAGATGAATATACATTTCTAGAACAGTTGAACTTCGATAACTCTTACATACACATCGCTCTTGTAGGCGACCTACTTCATGGCAGAACTGTTCACTCAAAAGTTTCAGGATTAAGAATATTTAAAAATGCAGCAGTAGATTTAATAGCACCTGAAGAACTTCAAATGCCAAAACACTATGTAACTAAAATGAAAGAAAACGGTTTTGAGGTACGGATATTTGATTCTATTGAAAACTATCTTAAACAAGAAAATATCGCTAAAATATGGTATTTCACACGTCTTCAATTGGAAAGAATGGGTGAAGACATTTTAGAAAAAGAACATTTATTAAGAAAAAGCGTAACTTTCAGAAAAGAGTTTCTTCCCCTTCTTCCAGAAAACACTAAATTTTATCACCCCTTACCAAGGCATAAAATTTACCCAACTATTCCAGCCTTTTTAGACCCTTTACCTTTGAATGGTTGGGAAGGACAAGCTATGAATGGTTATTGGACAAGAATAATTTTACTTTCCATGTTTGGAGGAGCAATAACCGCACCTTTCGATACATCAGTAAAAAATGTGGAAATAAACGAACAAGATTTTATTGTTTCTGCCCCCATAAAGGATGGAACTAAGGGAATTACGAAAGATGGAAAGAGGGGTATTAAACCAATCGAAAATGGAACAGTTATCGATCATATAGCAAAAGGAAAAAGTCTTGATAAAATATATGAAACCATTGTCAAAATTCGAAAAATTTTAAAATTATATGTTTTAGATAGTGCTGATGGAATATTTAAATCAGCAGATGGCAATTTCAAAGGATATATCAGTTTACCAGATGTATATCTTTCCCAAAAAGATATTAAAAAATTATCTGCCATTTCTCCTAATACAACTGTGAATATAATCAAAAATAGTCGAGTTTGCGAAAAATACAGAATTTCACTGCCACCACGAATATACAATTTTGAAGAATTAAGATGTAAAAATGAAAGCTGTATTACCAATCCTATAAACGGTGAAAATGTTCAAGTTTCATTTGTTAGAAACAATGATAACGAATTAATATGCGAGTATTGTGAAACTCCTCATAACTTTGAAGAGATTTGGAATGTTTAAGAGGTGATAAAATGTCTTGCCATATAGCTAAATCGGCACAAGTGTATGAAAATGTAGATATGGGTTACAATGTAATAATTGAAGAAAACGTAAAAAATTGAAAAAGATGTAAAAATAGGCAACAACGTTATTATTAAGAAAGATACTAAAGTAGAACCGAAAAAAGAATAGCTCTATTTAAGGGACCTACAATTAAGAAAGGTGCAAGAATTGGAGCAAATGCGACAATCCTACCAGGGATAGTAATAGGCGAAGATGCATTGGTAGGGGCAGGCTCAGTTGTTACAAAAAATTTAGAGCCTAGAAAAATATACATCGGTGTTCCGGCCAGAGAAACTAAAAAGGTACCTGACGAAGAACTCTTAGAAAATCAAAATTATTACATTTCTAAATAACAAGTTATTCCCATATTTCTGGTTCTACTTTTAAATCCACTTGATACTTTTCTTTAATAACTTTTTTAACGTAATCAATAAGAGCCTTAACCTGGCCAAATGTAGCATTGCCTTTATTTATTATAAATCCAGCATGTTTAGTGGAAATTTGGGCGTCTCCTATGGAATAACCTTTCAATCCAAGGCTTTCCAAGACAGTGCCTACATAAAAGTCAGGTTTTGGCCTTTTAAATGTACTACCAGCAGAAGGCATTTCTATAGGTTGTTTACTGTATCTTTTAATTGAAAAGTCTTCTATTCTGCTTTTTATATTGTTTAAGTTATCTTTACATAAAATTTGTTTTGAAGATAAAAGAACAAGAGGAAGATCTTGCAAAATACTTTTTCTGTAGGAAAACTCCAATTCTTTGTTTCTCAAGATTTTAATTTTTAAATCCGATAAATCAAACACTTCTGCTTCTATAACTACATCCTTCATTTCTCCACCATAAGCTCCAGCATTCATGTATATAGCTCCACCTACAGTTCCAGGAATTCCACAGGCAAATTCTAGACCACTGTACCCTCTTTCTGACACTAGATGAGATAGACTCGCTAGGTAAACACCGCATTCTGAATCAACCAGCAATTTCTGCCCATTCATTAATTTTTTTTCTTTTACTCCTGTGAGATATTTTGTGGAAACCATCACGAAATTTAAATCGTCATCTGTGACAATTAAATTTGTACCTCCTCCAATAATTTTAAAAGGGATATCTTTTTCCTTAAGTAGAATCAGAGTTTCAATAAATATCCTTTTAGTTTTGGGGAAAAACATGTAAGGCGTCTTTCCCCCAACTCTAAGACTTGTATGACTTTTTAAATATTCGTCTTTTTTTATTTCACAACCTTTAACGTACAGTTCTTTACATATTTCATCCAATTCCATGAAATATACTCCTTCAAGCAAACTCTTTTTCATAACTTAAACCCAATTTATTAATCCACTCAGGTTCTTTTCCATAACCAAATCTTTCCATCAACTTTCCACAATGTTCGTGCATTTTTTGAGCCATTTTCCTATCCCATTCCTTCCAATGAGGTAATTTATAGTTGTCTGCACTTGAATTTAATTTTTTATCTAGTAATTCCGGTTTAAACTGGTATTTTCTACTAAAACCATCGGAAAATTTACTACAAAATTCTAAAAAATCTAAAAAAAATTCGTTTCTGCTTTTACTCAAAAATAGGTCCTCATATCGATACAATCGAAAGTTTTTCTTATCTTTCATACTATCAAGAACAAATGTATTTAATTTATTGTAATACCAACAATATCTTTCAAACTTTGACATGTTTTTCCATTTATCACAATATGGATCATCTTTGAAATGATACGGTCTCATACTCATTTCTAAAAAAGCTAAATCTACTGTTTTATACAAGAGATAAACCGGTGAACTTATAGCTGACCTAATCCATGTTCTAGGATCTCTTATAATAAAAACGATTTTACAATTTGGGAATACATCTTCTAGGAGATCTACTACACCATGTAAGTGATTACTCGATTCGACATAAATACTTTCCTTCGTCTCTTCTAATATTTGTTTTCTTAAACCTTTTATATATTCCTTTGTTTTTTCATCGGATATCTTCCCTATACGACGATAGGTACTTAATTTACACATAGATTTTGAAGGTAAAAATTGTCCTACAGTCATTTGAAATAATCCAAATCGTTTTATATCACGTGCCCACTTTTTCAAATCTTTAAAAAATACATTTGCTGGTTCATGCACCGAATAGCAATCCTCTATCATTTGATTTAGACTTTTTGCTAAAAATTGAGTCCCTGTTCTTCCTGTGGATGTAATGAATACGCAATGCTTGTTAAAAACCGATTCCATATAACTCACCATCCTATAATATACTCTTAAACTATATTGTATATTTTTGTCAATTCAATTCTTTAATAGTTTTTCTAATTGTTCTCTCAACTGACTAGGATCTTTGTACAAAATGCCTTTTATACCTACTTGCTCAGCCACTTGAACATTTTGCAAAACATCATCTATAAAAACTGTTTGCTCTGGAACTAAATCATATTCATCTAACAAAAGTTTAAATATCTCTTTTTCGGGTTTCAAAAGATTAACTTGATAAGAAATTATCATACCATCGAATAATTCAAAAAACGAATGTAAAGATGTTATGTAATTGAAAGCGTGTTCGTGAAAATTTGAAAGGACGTATAATTTCTTGCCCTTAGATTTTAGTTCATACAGAAGAGAAATATTTTCTTCGATGGGTATTAGATATTTATGCCAGTTTTCAAGAAGCAATTTGAGTTCCTTTTGTAACTCTGGATTTTTTTCTAACCATATCCTACAAGCTTCTTCATAGCTAATTATACCTCTATCCAATTCCGACCAAATTTTTGTTTGAAAAACACCTTTAATTATCCTTTTCTTTACTGATTCGTCTTCAAATAGATCCTCTAAAATTTCTTTTGGATCAAATTTAAAAAGTACATTCCCTAAGTCAAACACTATATTGTCCACGATACTCCTCCTTAGCTAAAGTTTTGTAGTTACTTCGAAAAATACTAAAATGTACATTTATAAACATACATTTTTATATAATAAGAAATGTGTTCAGTGAACCTCCTAACCTCAAATTCTATTTCTACTTTCCAAAAAGATTTCTGTTTTTAAAATGATAATATAGTTTTCATCCAACATAAATTGTATTTTTCCTTCTCTCGGAACATTACTAGAACAGGAATTGTTTCATTATGTCTCTTTTTAAAATTGTATGATGTGTAAACAGAAATCAACTTAAAAATAAAATCTAAATACATGGAGGTTTAAGAGCGTTTTTTTACTTGTTATAATTTCTCATTTAAAAATTATAACATATTAATATTAACTGAATCAAAGTTAAACTTTAGAAAATTGATAGTATAAGCATGGTAAAATAAGTAAGATTAAAATTTTACAAAAATCATACTTCGGAGGTGTAGTTAGATAGATGAATAATCTTCATATAGTTGATCATCCTTTAATAAAGCATAAACTATCTCTAATGAGAAATAAAGATACTGGACCAAAGGAGTTTAGAGAACTTCTAAATGAAATTACATTACTTCTAACTTATGAAGCTTCTAGAAACCTTCCCACAGTAGAAATTGAAGTAGAAACCCCATTGGCAAAAACTAAAGGTGAAATTGTAGAAGACAAAAAAGTAACCATAGTTCCTATTCTGAGGGCAGGCTTAGGGATGTTAGATGGTATTCTTTCATTAGTGCCAAATGCTAGTGTTGGATTTTTGGGTGTTTTTAGAGATCCAGATACCTTAACTCCTGTAGAATATTATGTAAAATTTCCTCCGTTAACAGAAGAACATCAAATTTTCATTGTTGATCCAATGTTAGCTACTGGACGATCTATGAGTCATGCTATCAAACAAGTCAAAAAACATGGAGGAAGGCACATAACTATAATGTGTTTAATTGCAGCTCCTGAAGGTGTTTGCGTAGTCATCCGTGATCATCCAGATGTGGAAATATATACCGCTGCTTTAGATGAGAAATTAAATGAAAAAGCTTATATCATTCCAGGTTTAGGTGATGCTGGAGACAGACTTTATAGAACAAAATAATTTTAAAATAGCTTATTTCTTAGGAGGCATGTAATGTCAAAATTACTAGAGCATACATTTTTGTTCTCTTTAGCCACTTTGATTAGCAGAGTTTTAGGATTGTTTAGAGATGCTGCTTTTGCTCATTTTTTTGGTATTAGTGCTCAATATGATGCATATTCTATTGCAATTCTTTTCCCTTTTTTTCTTAGAAAAATTTTCGCAGATGGAGCTTTATCTTCCGCTTTCGTTCCTTTGTTTAACAGAAAAAACGGTGAAGATGCACAAGTTTTTTTTAGTACAACCTTTTGGTCTGTTTTAATTATTACTTCTTTGCTTTATATTCCTGTGAGCATATTTTCTGACAAAATAGTGCTAGTTTTAGGAACAGGATTGTCTCCTTCTATAAAAAGTTTAACTTCGTTTTTGCTAAAGATATCTTATCCTTACATTATTTTTATATCACTATGGGCTGTAATTACAGGTGTACTTAATTCTAAAGATATTTATTTTGGTCCAGCCTTTGCTCCCGCTTTATCAAATATTGTTATTATTATATTTATCTTCATCTCTCCATACTTTGTGCCACAGATTTTAGGACCCACAATAGGTTTTACAATAGGCGGAATTGTAGAATTCTTACTTGTTTTTTTCCTATTAAAAAAAATACGTTTTCCTATAACCTTGGATTTCAACGTACATGATTTAAAACCTATCTTGAAATTATTTGGCCCAGCCCTATTAGGCGTAGCAGTTGGAACTTTAAATACTTTGATAGACACCAATATTGCTACTTGGACAGGAACAGGAGGAGTATCGACGATTGAATACGCATTAAGAATTTACCAATTACCCCTAGGAATTTTTGCAGTAAGTGTTGCCAATGCTCTTCTTCCAAAATTATCTTATTCTGCTAGTGTAAAGAATGAAAAAGAATTTCAGCAAACTTTAGAAAGTAGTCTCGAACTAATGTTATTTTTTATTATACCTGCTACCTTCGGCTTAATATTTTTAAATAAAGAAATTATAGCTCTTATATATCAACACGGTAATTTTACTTACCAAGATACCTTGATAACTGCAAAAACTCTTTTATGTTATTCACTGGGGCTACCTTTTTATGCCTTACACACAATTTTCATTAGAAAGTTTCATTCACAATTAAATACAAAATATCCTTCAATAGTGGCAGCGATCATGCTTTTGATAAATGCAGTCTTAGATGTGTTACTATCAATAAAAATCGGGGTCGCGGGTATAGCTTTGGCTACATCAATTTCTGGAATTTTTGGAATGATCTTAACGGGTTATTCCACTTTCAAGTCTTTGGACTTCCAAAATTGGATCGAAATTTTAAAAATATTTGGTGCAAGCTTACTTATGTCATTATTTATTTTAATTTTTAAAAACCTTTTTACTTCAAGACTATGGACAATACTTTTGATTGTTCTGGGTGCTTTGGTATACATTGCAAGCACTTATTTACTTGGTTACAAAAAGCTGTCTACAGCTATAAAATTGGTTTTTAAAGGAAAAAATAAAAAATAACTCTTATGAAAAAGATGATTTGTGTTAAACCTTAAAATTTATTTTTTTAAATTTAACGAAAAATATATCTATTTTTACCATGCTAAATAAACGTATACACTTGTCCAATTTTAGAAATCATAAATTAAAATAAAATCTTAACATTATAATTTTCTAAATTTATATTCTAAACCATTTAACCATGGGGGATATGAAAAGATATATTCAGATAACCTGCATGAAAACTAGAAAATCAGATTTTTAATCAAAAATTTTCTTGATTAACCTCTCCCTATATGATAAGCTATATATGGGCTTATTTTTAAGGGGTGAAAAATGAATGGATAAAGATGAATTACTTGAGAAACTTCGTGCAAACCTCTCTCGAGACACTTGGAACAACTGGCTTACTTCTGCAGAAATATTAGAAATAGATGATAAGAAAGTTGTTATGGGTTTAAGAAATATATTCATTAAAGAAACCGTAGAAAAAAGGTTTGGTACGATAATTCAAGACACTATTTCTAATATATTAGGTAAAAAAGTTTCTGTAGAGTTTAGAGAGATACCTATTACTAAAGAAAGCAAAAATTCTATTTCTGGGCCAATTATTAAAAATAGACCTTTAAAACTTTCTGAATTCAATCCAGAATTCACTTTTGACAGCTTTGTGGTAGGCGAATGTAACAGAATGGCTTATTACTCAGCTTTAGAAGTTTCAAAGAATCCAGGTAAATTTAATCCGCTTTTTATTTATGGGGATGTAGGATTAGGAAAAACCCATCTTCTCCATGCTATAGCTAATTACATATTAGAACATTCCCCTGATATGAAAATAAAGTATGTCACAGCAGAAGAATTTATGAATGAAATGATGGAAGGCATAAGATCAAGTGGGATGGACAAATTTCGAGAAAAATTTAGAAAAAATATTGATTTTTTATTAATAGATGACGTTCAATTTTTAATAGGCAAAAATACAGTACAAACTGAGCTATTTCATACGTTCAATACACTTTTCAATTCACAAAAACAAATTGTTATATGTTCAGACAGAACACCAGAAGATCTATCTACGTTTCATCCTAGACTTATCAGTAGATTTGAAATGGGCCTTGTTACTGATATTCAAGCTCCCGATAAAACAACAAAGTATTTGATTGCCAAAAAAATGGCAGAAATGATATCATTTCAATTGAATGACGATGTAGCTTATTATTTAGCCGAAAACATTGAACAGAACCTTAGGAAACTTAGAGGAGTAATAATGAATTTAGTCTTGCAAAGTCAAATTTCTGGGAAGGATGTTGATTTGGACTTCGCCAAAAAAACTGTGGATTCTATGATAAAAATGAACGCTAATAAAATGAAGTTTCGCTCAAAAGAAGTCGTTGAATCTATTAAAGAAGATTCAGTTATAAATGCAGTGGCTTCAGAACTTAATTTAGACAGAAAGGAAATATTTTCTAATTCTCGAAAAAAAGACATCGCTTTATCTAGACAATTAATAGCTTATATTTTCAAGACAAACCTTAATATGAAGACAAAAGACATTGCAGAAAAATTGGATAAAAATCACTCTACCATTGTTCATTCCGTGAAAAAGATAGAACAGTCATTATTAATGGGAAATGAAAAGATCAAAGAAACTTTGAATAATATCTACATAAAATTAGAAGAAGAGAAAGTTAGTTTGAATATTTAGAGAAAACAAATAAAAAGCTGAGGCGTCGCCTCAGCTTTTTATTTTGTTAAATTTTAAAACTCTAAACCTACTATTGCTTCGGGGGTTTTTATATGAAAAGTAAAAGTTTCAGTGAAAAAGAGTCTAATCTTGTTTTCTATTCTTAACTCATATCCTAAGGATAAATCCTGACCCAAAATTAACTTAAAATCATCTCCACGAGTTGATATAATAAAAGAATTTTCTAAGTTATCGATAGTTTCTATTTCCAAATTCATTATCTCTTTTAACAACAACGTTAATGGATAAGCATTTTGTTGGGCAAAAAGTCTTTCCCAAATTTCCTTATTAATTACTAATACAAAAGGCCCTTCTATACCATCTTTTCTAAACTTTTGTTTTGCATCGAATACAGATTTGACAAAATCATTTACCTTTTCCGAACAACTTTTTACAAAGTTTTGCTTTGCGATAGTAAACAATCCAGTAATTTTTGCTTTATCTTCACCTTTTAATATAATTTTATTTTCAAATTCTGAAAGATTTCTCGCAGCTTCTTCTAAAGATGTTAAATCTGGAGTTTGGTAACCTCTTTCTATGTTATCGAGTTCCCAAATATCTAATTCAAATGGATATCTTACTTCAATCAATGGTAAAGATTCCCTAATTCCCCATCCCAAAGCTCTTTTTGGGTTATCGATTATCTCAAGAGTACCTAGAGCATAAGAAGAAAAGTCCCATCCGTAAGGACCCTCTACCTCTATTATTTTCCTTAGTCTTAAATTTCTTCTGAAAACTTCCCTTGCTCTTTCGTCCAACTCTTCCCATATTTTCTCTGTTAGGGGAGCAAAATCCCTTTTTAGAAAGTCCATTTGATTCCCTCCTTTCACTTTTTAAATATAGGCAACACAAACTACCTACAGAAATTCATTCTTTTAATCCTCTTAAACCTAGGTCGCCTTTTTTTAAATCACCACTTCTATTTTCAGAGTCTCCCTCTTCGATCTCAAGTAGAGGTTCTTGGGTGAATAGATATTTTCTTAACTCTTCATCCCAGCCAGGCATATTCCTTCTCAACCATTCTATGATCATTACTGCATGTTCTATTTCTTCATCCCTGTTGTGTTCCATTATCTCTTTAATTGATTTATCTTTCGAAACGGCTGCTCTTTGATTATACCAGTCAATTGCTTCAATTTCTTCTTTCAGGCTATTAAGTGCATAAACATAAGATCTGTCTTTCTGGCTCAATTCTTCATACGGTTGATGATAGTCTTGCATAAACTATCCCTCCTTTTTGTATTTGATAAAATTAGATGCTTTAAAGATCAAGAAACTGATTTTGTACTTATTTTATAATTTACGTTTCAAGATATACTTTGTTGCTTTAAAATTCTATGGTATTAGAGTTGTCTATTATTCTTATATTTCAAAGAAGTAATAAGAGAAGAACTTTATCCCAGACCTTTTTTAAAATCCAAATTTCAATTTAAAATAATTATACTATCTTTGAAATGTTTAGTTAATTTTGATACTATCTTTGAAATGTTTAGTTAATTTTGAGCTTTCCTTTATATTGTATAATATTCTTAAATGTTTTCAAAATCTAATTAATATATTATTAAATTTTTTAAAATTTAAAGTTATATTGTCTCTTTATAAACAAAATAAAGATCCATTTCATTGTTACCTGAAACGTAAAGAGGAAATAATATTATTGTTCCGCGCACATTGACTTTTACTATTTTTCCTCTTATTACTGACGGAGGAGCAACTCTTATTAAATATCTATACTGTTCTAAATGCGTAGCTATTGTACCGGCTATCATATTTCCAAATTCACCTATTGCGCTTATTGCCATATCATCTACTTCATTAATACTCATGATTCCCTGCATCATTTCATTAACTAAATTTATCGCTTCCTTTTCTGTGAAAGAATAAATTATGTTTCCTTCTAATACCCCTGTAAAGCCGATATTCGCGACAATGTCATAATTCTTTTGAATTTCTGTCACCAATTTTGGCTTATCAACTTGTAATTCTTTTTTAGCAATTATTTGAAAAGTATTCTTTACTGCGGACAACACTGAATTTATAATATTAGCATCTATTATAATCAGCCTCCTAGACAAGTTTGAAATAGTTCTTGTAAATTTTACAAACGTTTTGTTTAGATTTTTTTACAAAATAACTTCTTTACTTTAATTATCATTAATTAATAATAACTTTTACATATTTGGTGCTGGTTCCGAGAGAAGAAGATGTTGCCCTTTAACTTTTAGAAATTTTAGTATAGAGACAAAACCTGGCTGTCTAAACTGTGACGACATCGTGTAGAGTATTTCTACAAGTGAAATTTTAACATCGATTAAGTATGGAAATCGAACAACAGCCTCTTCCGTTCTTTTATTGTATTTTAAAAATAATCAAACCTCTGACTTATTTGATTTAAAATTGTACTTTGTCCCTTCTGATGTATCTTTTATTTCGATTCCCAGTTGATTCAGTGTGTCTCTTATATAATCGCTTAAATTATATAACCTATTATTTCTCAATGTTGTTCGTACTTCAATTAACACTTTTATTAAATCATCAACTTCTACAGCATATTCTTCAACACTTCTGCTACTCTCAAAAATACCAAACAAACTCCCATAGACGTTTCTAATTAGATAATAATTATCTACAATCATACTTTCATTTTTTGAATTCAATGCTTTATTTAATTCCTTTGATAAGTCAAAAAGTCTTGCTATTGCAGATGGTGTGTTAAAATCATTTGCCAGATTTTTAAGTAAATACTCTTCTTGACTTTTAAAATATTCTCCTTCTTTAGAATAAGGCACAAACCCCTGAAAATATTCTTCACTTTCTTTTAAGGATTGTTTTACTCTATTTACAGAAATTTCTTGAGCTCTTAGTAAATCTTCACTAATATCAATAGGTACTCTATAATGTTTGCTAAAAATAAACACTTTTAGTACATCAGAATCAAATTGTTTTAATAAATCTCGTACTAACCACACGTTTCCTAAAGATTTAGACATTTTACTTTGTGCAAGCTGTATCATTCCATTATGCATCCAATACTTGGCAAATTGCTTTTCACTTGCTAACGCCTGCGCCCTTTCATTTTCATGATGAGGAAATATAAGATCATTGCCTCCTGCATGTATATCAAAAGAATCACCTAATATTTCTGTTGCCATAACCGTACACTCTATGTGCCAACCAGGTCTTCCTTTTCCCCACGGACTTTCCCAACATGGTTCCCCCTCTTTGGACGCCTTCCATAAAGCAAAGTCCAGAGGATCTTTTTTGTAAGTTGAGATCTCTATCCTGCTTCCTGAAATCATGCTATTCGTGTCTCTATGAGAAAGTTCACCATATTTATCGAACTTTCTTACATTGAAATAGACATCACCATTTTCGACTTCGTATGCAAAACCCTTTTCTATCAGAATTTCAATGTAGCGAACTATTTCTTCAATATAATTTGAAGTCTTAGGATGAAAATTAAAAGCTCTAACTTTAAGGTCTACCATATCTTTCCAATATTCGATTATATATCTTCTTGCTATTTTTTCAAAAGAGACTCCTTCTTTATATGATTGAGTTATTATTTTGTCATCTATATCAGTAAAATTTTGGACCATTGTAACTTTATAACCTATATACTCCAAAAACCTTCTAAATGCATCAAAAGTGATAATAGGTCTTGCGTTGCCAATATGAATAAGATTATACACAGTGGGACCACATAGATAAATCTTAACTTCATCTTCTTTTACAGGAACAAAATCTACAACCTTTCCAGTTAAAGTGTCATAAATTTTTATGTTATACTTCAAATATGTATCACCCTTTCAAGCCTTTGCAGAATCCTTTCACGACCAATTAAATAAATAGTGTTGACTAGATCAGGACCGTGAAAAGAATCGGTTAGGATTTTTCTCAAAGCCATATAGAAGGATTTTTTTTGCGGATTTGCCTCTTTCATAGCTTTTTTTAAATTTTCTGTTATAACTTCGGTGTCCCATTTATCACTTCTTTTTGTGTGCTCATAAAATAAAATTATAGCCTCTCTAACTCCACTTTTATTGAAATATATTAAAAATTCTTCATCGTTAAGATTTGGAGTAACGTCCTTCAAAAAAATACTAATTGCTTCAGGTATCTCACTTAATGTTTCTATAGAAGTGATAACAGTTTCAAGAGCCTTAACCACCCATTTTTTATCTTTTTCATACTCTTCCTCTGTTAACAGATTTGATTCAATTACAAAAGGTTCTGCCAATTTATAAATTTCTTCAATGTCTTTATTGCGTAAGTACTGTCCATTCATCCACTTTAATTTTGCCTCATCAAAAATGGCTGGGCTCGAACTTACCCTGTCTAAACTAAAATTTGAAATTATTTCATCTATATCCATTATTTCTTTTCCTTCAGGATGAGACCATCCTAAAAGAGATAAATAATTAACTAAAGCCTCAGGCAAAATCCCTTTTTTAATAAACTCCTCGACAGATGTTGCACCATGCCTTTTGGACAATTTCTTTCCGTCTGGTCCCAAAATCATGGATACATGTGCAAACTCTGGAATTTCTGCAGAAAAAGCTTCATAGATTGCTACTTGCCTTAAAGTATTTGAAAGGTGATCATCACCTCTTATTACATGTGTTATCTTCATAGCTATATCGTCAACCACAACAGCAAAATTATAAGTAGGCACTCCATTACTCCTTAAGATAATAAAATCTCCAATGGCGCCTTTTTTGAAAACTACTTCTCCTTTAATTAGATCATTTATTTTATATTCTTTCTGCGGCATCCTTAAAAATATGACTGGTCTTAAACCTTTTTCTTTGTATTCGTTAACTCTTTCTTGAGTATTAAATCTTGAAATTAATTCATAAGTATAATGGGGAGGTTTACCTTCGCTCAATAACTTATTCTTTATTTCTTCCATTTCTTCAGGATAAATATATGATTCATATGCCTTCCCTTTTTGAACTAATTCATAAGCCTTATTTTGATATAATTCTAACCTCTCACTTTGTCGATAGGGCCCATATGGACCACCAACAATGGGACCTTCATCCCATCCCAAATTAAGCCATTTTAGAGTTCTCAGCAACTGTTCCTCAGACTCTTTTGTAGATCTTTCTAAATCGGTATCTTCTATCCTCAAAACAAATTTACCATAATATCTTTTAGCAAATAAATAATTAAAAAGAGCGGTACGAGCGCCTCCTACATGTAAAAATCCAGTTGGGCTGGGGGCAAACCTAGTTCTAACAACATCAGAAATCATATTTTATTCCTCCAATTATTTTGAGTTTTGTATTATGAACCTTTATTAAATTGTTTGTATCTGTATAAAGCACATATGCTTTTAGCATCTATAATTTCTCCATTTTCTATCATTTGCTCAACTTCATGAATATTTACTTTTAACACTTCGACAAACTCATCATCGTCTGGTTCGGAACCAACATTATCCAACCTTTTGGCAACATATAGATGAATTTTTTCGTTTGAAAAACCTGGTGTCGTATATATGTATCCCAAATATATCCATTCCTTAGCTTTCATGCCTGTTTCTTCCGCTAATTCCCTTTTACCACATTCTAAAGGATCTTCATCTGGAGAGTCAAATTTTCCCGCTGGAATTTCAATCAAGATTTTCCTGATAGGAAAACGATATTGTTTAACTAGATATACGTTATCTTCTTCATCGATAGCTAAAATAGCTACTGCCCCTGGATGTTCAACAACTTCTCTGGTTGAAATATTACCATTTGGTAATCTTACATTATACATTTCCAAATTAAGTATTTTACCTTTAAAAATTATTTCTTTAGAAATTTCTTCTTCTTTTAACTTCATTTTTAACCCCTTCTAGTTCTAATTTTTATCAATTTTACCTTGAAATTATAAATCTTTTGGTCCAAACGCTTTAGGTAATAAATCGCTCACCTTTGATCTTTCAATATCTCCTTTAGTGTTTGCCAAAAATACATCAAAATCTCCAAACTCATTCATAACTTGTCTACAAGCACCACATGGTTTTGCTAAATCGTCACCCTCTGCAACTACTAACAAACCCTTAAAATTTGATTTGCCCCTTGCAACTGCAGAAAAAATGGCGTTCCTCTCAGCACAAATAGTTAATCCATAAGAGGCGTTCTCAACGTTACATCCAGTGATTATCTCGCCATCTTCTGTCAACAAAGCTGCTCCAACTTTATACTTAGAATAAGGCGCATAAGCTTTTTCTCTGACTTTTAAAGCTTCTTCATATAACTTATTTATTATCGTTTGATTCATCATTCTTTTTTTCATCCCTCTCTTCTAATTTTTGTTCTGGATGAATCGTGATTTTAACTTTATCAATCTTATTAACTGTCACTGATATTACCTCAAATTCGTAATTGTCAATAAACAATTTTTCTCCGGGTTTTGGAAATCTTTTAAAATGTTCTAAAAGAAATCCTCCAATAGTTTCAAATTCTGTTTCAGGAAAGTCTATATCAAGCTCTCTTTCAATATCATTAATAGGTGTTGAACCGTCTACTAGTATAGAATTTTCTTCTATCTTTTTTATATTTATTTCATCTGAAAAATCATCGTACTCATCAAAAATTTCACCCGTCATTTCCTCAATTATATCCTCTAAAGTGACTAAGCCAGCTGTCCCCCCATATTCGTCTACTACTATTGCTATATGTGTATGGTAATTTAAAAATAGCTTAAAAACATCTTTAACATTCATTGTTAAGGGTACAAAAAAAGGTCTGCGCATAATTTCAGCAATTCTTATCTTCATTAATTTTTCAAGATCTTTTAATTCTTCCAACTTTTTAAATATATCTTTCGCATAGACTATTCCGACTATATTGTCGAGCGTTTCTCTATAGACAGGTATCCTAGAATATCCTTCTTCATTTATAATTTTGATAAGCTCTTCTACAGTTTCGGTGTTTTCTATTGCCACTATATCTACTCGAGGAGTCATAATTTCTTTAACAGCAGTGTCTTTCATTTCTAAACTTCTTTGCATAAGATACTTTTCGCTTTTTTCAATTACTCCCTCTTCATGACTTATATCCAAATAAGAAATGATCTCATTTTCTGTGATTAAAGGGGGAGCATTTTTAATCGTTTCGCCGCCAAAAGTTTTTATAACAATATTAGATAAACTTACTAGTAACCACACTATTGGAGATAATATTTTATTTAAAAAGTATATTATAGGAAAACTTATATTAAAAATCTTAACAGAAATTTCTCTGGCATAGACCTTTGGAGTAATCTCACCAAAAATTAAAATAAGTAATGTCATTATTCCTGTAACTATTCCCACTGCTGCGCCATGTGATGAAGGAAACACCTTCACAGCAAAAACTGTTGCCATAGAGGTAGCTAAGATATTTACTATATTATTCATCACTAGTATTGTTGTTAAGTAGTGATTGGGATTCTCTATGAAATCTTTGTATTTTTTCCTCTTTTTTTCGTTCTTTTCTCCATCTATTAACTCTCTTATCTTATACCTTCCTATAGCTGTCAACGCTGTTTCCGAGGCTGAGAAAAAGCCAGATAAGGATAAAAGCATTATCAGGAATATTAAATAAATCCATAAACTACCAGGATCATCCACTCTCGGTCCTCTCCTTTTTTAAATGCTTACGACATTCTTTTAAAACCATAGCCAATTGCTTCAGTATTCGGTAAAATTACCATAAAAGCTTCTTTATCTCGATTATCTATTATTTTCTTTAAAGGTCCTATCTCATTCCTGGATAAAACTACCATAAGGACTACTTTTTCTTGTTCAGAATAGGTGCCAACTCCATTAAGGTAAGTAACCCCTCTATTAAGTTCCCTAAATATATCATTTTTAATATCTTCATAATAATCACTGATAATCAAAACTGTTCTTGTAGATTCAAAACCTTCCAAAACTCCGTCTATAGTTTTTGCAGTTATAAAAATTGCCATCACCCCATACATTGGAAGTAAAGGATTTATAAATATTGAAGAGGCAGTGATTATGGTATCAGTTATCATCAAGCCAGTTCCAACACTTATTGAAAACACCTTATTCAAAATCATTGCAATTATATCTGTTCCTCCTGTTGTAGATCCCTTCCAAATAACTAAACCCATTCCAAAGCCTGTTATTAAACCCCCATAAAAGGCAGACAGCAAAGTTATTTCCACAGTAGAACTTCCAGATTTTTCGATAAGGTTGGGGATAAGTTGATCCAATTTAAAACCTTGTTGCAAAAGATCCGTGACTAAAGATAACAAAATCGCTGAATACACGCTTTTTACTCCCAATCCAGTTCCTAAGAGCTTAAAACTCAAATAAAATAAAATTAAATTATAAACAAGCATTTGTAATCCTACCCACCAACCAAAAAAATGGTTAAAAATAATTGCCAGGCCGCTTACGCCGCCTGCAATAATATTGTATGGAATCATAAACAACACCAAACCAAATGCTGTAATGACCACTCCTATAGTAATGATTAAAAAATCTTTTATCATTATTCTCCGTCTTAATTTAGAAAAACTCTCTTCTATTCAAATTCACCCCCCACTAACAATACCTCATTCAACATTCATTTCTTCGGCTAATTGTTGTAAAATCTTTCTTTCTTTTCTCGTAGGTTTTTTGATTTCTACATTTATTTTAACATAAAGATCTCCTCTTCTTCCTCCACCAAATTCTGGTAGCCCCATATTCTTTATTCTTATAACGGTCCCTGGATTTGTTCCTTCTTTTATTTCTTCTTCAATTTCTCCTTCTAAAGTAGGAATCTTTATCTTTCCTCCAAGTACTGCTTTTAAGTAATTAATTGTTACCTCAGTTTCCAGATCTGTTCCTCTACGAATAAATTTTTCATGAGGTAAAACTCTAACTTGTATTATCAAATCACCGTATGGACCACCGTTTTTCCCAGCATTCCCTTTTCCTCTTATTTTCATTGTGTATCCATCCAATACCCCCGCAGGAATGTTTACTTCCACTTTTTCTTTTTTAAGTATTTTACCAGTACCATTACAGTTAGAACATTTACGTCCAATAATCTCACCAATTCCTTCACATGTTGGACAGGTATAGGATCGTACATATGAGCCAAAGAAACTTCTTACTTCTTCCCTTATCATTCCTTCACCATTACATCGAGGACATGTTTCAAAATTAGTTCCATTTTCCGCTCCTGTACCTTTACAACTTTCGCAAATAACGTACCTATTGTATTCTACTAACTTTTTTACATCATACAAAATTTCTTCTAACCTTAAATTCACAGCGACATGAATGTCCTCTCCTCTTTCTTGTTTACGTCTTTTTCTTGTAGAAGAACCAGATCTTCCAGGTTCAGAACCAAAAAACATATCAAAAAAGTCACCGAAAGGTCCTCCGGCATCTCCAAAAAAATCTCTAAAAACATCTTCAAAACCACCGCCGCTCCTATGGTTGGTGTATACGGTACCTTCATCTGGGACAAATCCAAACCTATCGTATAGTTTTCTTTTTTCTGGATCACTTAAAACTTCGTAGGCTTCTTGAATTTCCTTGAACTTTTCTTCAGCAATTTCTTTATCCTCAATATGTCTATCAGGATGCCATTCTTTCACTTTTTGCCTATATGCCTGTTTTATTTCTTCAGGAGTAGCATTTCTATCAACACCTAAAATTTTATAGTAATCTTTTCTTTCTGGCATAATTATTGATCACCTTCTTTATCTTCCTCCTCTAAATTAGGCATTTGATCTTTTTTTTCAGAAATATCTTCACAAACATCTTTTGGTTTAATGGCAACAACAACCCTCGCAGGTTTAATAACCTCTCCTTCCAACTTGTATCCTATAGATTGAACATCATAAATACAGTATTCATTAACTTCATCAGTTTCATATTTTTCTACTACTTCGTGCTCAAAAGGATCGAATTGATCGCCTTTTTCTGGAACGATAAATTCTAAATCCAAATTGTCAAAAACGTTGATTATATCTTTATATATCATTTCTATCGCTTTAATGAATTCAGGATCATCTTTATATTGCATAGAAATTTTTAATTTTTCAAAGGGTATCAAAAATGATTCTATGATCTTTTTTTTCGTATTAAATTGAACATTTCTCTTTTCTTTTTCTACCATTTCTTTAAAATGCTCAAATTTAGTTGTCAATTTATAAAGAGAATTCTTATATTTTTCCTTTTCTTCCTCCAGCTTTTCAATTTTTTCTTTCAATTCTTGGATCTCTCTTTGCAAAGTTTCAATTTCTTCATTGGTTAAATCAACATTTTTTTCTTCTTCAGTGATAGTCTCCCTACCGTTCATATTTTTTACTTCATGATTATTTTTTGCAAAATCTTTTTTTTCTTCCATCTAAAAAAGCACCTCCTAAAACTATCAATATAGTCACTTTAGAAATTTTAAAACATGCATTTTATAAAGGTTTTAGACTTAGATTTTTTAAAAAATTCTTTTTCATTTCAAGAAGCCCGTGTAGAGAGTCTCTACAATTTTTTGGCATTTGTTTCAACAAAGCAAAAGGGTTGATGTCCCAGTCTTTGCTCAAATACAAAACTTTATTCCTTCGAAAACCTTTATTTATAATATCTAAAATAGTCATTAATAAAACAAAATTACCTAAATAGAGAGATAGAATAACTTAATTTAAAAATTTTTTGATATAATTTCAGATAGTCGAGATATATATTCTCTAAGAAATAAATAATTTTTTTCATAATTACAATATTTTTCTGTAATGAATAAAACTTTTCCTAATATATTAGCATTTAGTATATAAGTTGTTGTAAAAAATGCGAGATTTTTTAAAGTTTTTGAGTTAATATCATTACCAAAAAAGACTTTAATATCAGGTGAAAAATCTAAACGTGTAAAAAATTCTTCTTTAATTTTATCATTTTCAACCAAAATTGCCAAGGTTATAATAGTTTCTAAGTCGGGTTGTGATTTTGAGATGATTTTCTCTAAGCCAACAGAAATGTACCGCGTTCTTTTAAACTCGTCTGTTAGATTCTCTAATATTTCAATGAAGTTAGTTATTCTAAGATCCTCGATTTCAATATGCTTAGTTTCCAAAAATGAAAATATTTTTTCCAAGGATTTACCTACTAAAGCTTTGTTGAATAGTCTTTCTAGCTCATCTGAAACTGGTAAACCATAAATTTCAACTGTTCTAGAGATGGCTAAACCTAGATTTGTTAAAATTGTTATGACACTGTTTTTTTCGGTAAGAGGCGTAATTGTGACTCGAGTGATATATACATACCTTGGATTAGGGTATTCAAAAATAACTAATCCTTCTAACACTTGAGAAATTAAAACAGCTAAATTTTGAAATAAAAGATTTAAATCATAAAGTTTGTATTTTTTAGGTATTTCAATGTGAGTTCCTTTTACGTCATAGGCTTCTTTAACCATCTCAAAATAAATTTTTAACGCAGGGTCAAGAGGGATTCTTCCACCACTTGAATGCTGTTGATGAATTAATCCTAATTTTTGAAGCTTTTGCATATCATTTCTTATGGTAGCACTGCTGGCTTTTATATTTGAATTATTTAGAACGTCCTCAGAACTCACGGGCTTTTTGGTTTTAATATATAATTCTACAACAGTTTTCAATATCTCTTTTTGGCGTTGTTGAAGTTTCACATTCATTTTATCACTCCTAACTTTTGAGTGCTAAATATATGATAGCAATTATTCGATAAATTATCAAACATTTTTGTTTACCATATTGTAAATTATGTTTTGTATTATTTTGTATTGTAAAACACAAAATAGAAAGCATTAAAGTAGGTGTGAAGACAGAAATATTCTGTCGAAATGGTACCATGTACATATCTAAAAATGATCCTGTTAAATCGAGGAGGTTACTAGGTGGAATTTAAAACAGAAGATTTAAGTCTAATTTTAGGAGAAAATATAGAAAAACTTTCTTTAGATGGAAAGAAAATCGTAATTGAAGGTATAAAAGATAACAGTTCTGAAGTTAAAAAGAACGACGTTTTTATAGCTATGAAGGGTCATAAGACAGATGGGCATGATTATATTAACCACGCGCTAAAAAATGGTGCATCTTTAATTATCGCTGAAAATGAAGAAAAGTTACCAAAAGACAAAGAAGTAAATTATATCATTGTAAAAGATATAAAAAAAGCAACCGCAGATTTGGCTTATTCATGTAATAAGATATCAGTAAATGACTTTACCATAGTTGGAGTTACTGGTACAAATGGTAAATCTACGACTCTGTCCTTAGTTCACCATATTTTATGTGAAAGCGGTGTAAATTCAACTTTAATAAGTACTGTTGAAATAAAACTCAACAATAAAACTTTGACACAACCTCGTAACACTACCCCCAGTATTTTAGAACTAGCAAACTTACTCAAATTTAGTGCGGAAAATGAGAGTAGATTTATCAATCTAGAAGTTTCCTCTCATGCTATTGATCAACGAAGAATTGAAAACCTCAAATTTGATATCATTTCTTACACAAACATAACAAGAGACCATCTAGATTATCATAAAAACTTTGAAGATTACAAAAAAACCAAACTTTCTTTAATGAAATATCTAAAAGAAAATGGGAAAATAATTATAAATTTAGATAGATTGAAAAAAGAAGATTTCTTACTTGCCAATAAACCTATAATTACATATGGTTTTAATGAATCGGCAGATTATGTTATTCAACATTTTGAACAAAACTTTAATCAAGTAAAATTTTTGTTGAAAACCAAAGAAAATGAAATTGTTGAAATAGTTTCGCCAATAATTGGTAAATTCAATGCTTACAACATTGTTAATGCTTTTATAATTACTGAACTTTTAAATATAGAAACTAATCAAATAATAAAAGCTATTTCTTCGTTTAAAGGTGTCCCTGGCAGATTTCAACTTGTTCCTTCAAGTAAAAGTCTAGGCTTTAATTGTGTTGTTGATTTTGCTCATACCCCAGATGCGCTAGACGAAGTTTTAACCACCGCTGCAAGTTTAACAAATGGAAGAAAAATTATTGTTTTTGGTGCGGGTGGAAATGCTGACCAAGGTAAAAGAAAAATAATGGGAGAAGTGGTAAGCCAAAAAGCCGATGTAATAATACTTACAAATGATGATCCAAAAGATGAAGATCCTCAAAAAATAATCGAAGATATTCTTGAGGGAATTGATCAAACCAAACAATTTTTAGTTATTCCTGATAGAGAAACTGCAATAGAAGCAGCTGTGAGTTTTGCAAACAAAGGAGACATTGTGATTATAGCAGGCAGAGGACATGAACAATTTCAATTATTTGCCAATGGAAGAAAAGTTAAGTTTAATGATTTTGAAGTTGCTACGAAATGTATTGAAAAGTTGAAGAGAGGTTTAAGAAGGTAATGCTTGAAGAGTTAAAAGAAAAAGGTTATAAATTCAAAATTGACTCCAGAAAAATTGAACGTGGAGATGTTTTCTTGTGTCTTAAAGGAGAAAATACTGACGGACATCTATTTATAGAAGATGCCTTAAAAAGAGGAGCTTCTTTTGTCGTTATAGACAATCCAAGTTATGTCAATCTACCACTTCCAGAAAGGAAAAAGATAATTAGGGTCGATAATGTATTAGAAGAAATGTTGCTTTCATCTTCAAAAATTTTAAATAATAATTCAAGAATAAAAATAGGCATCACTGGTTCAACTGGTAAAACTACAACAAAAGAGTGTTTATATTATCTATTATCTCCTTTTTTTAAAACTTTTAGAAATGAACTTAATATGAACACAGAAATAGGAATTCCTCTTTCTATTCTAAATCAGTATTCTAAAGAGGAAATATCTATAATTGAACTTGGACTTAGACAGAAAGGGGATCTTGATCTTCTCACTCGTTTTTATAAACTTGATGTAGCTTTCATAACAAATGTGGGTCCTTCACATCTAGAGTTTTTACAAACTATCGAAACTATCGCCCAAGAAAAGATGAAAATAACCAAAAATATGGAAAATGGTCTTTTAGTGCTAAACGGTGATTATCCTATTTTAAAAGAACTAGCTCCAAAAACATTAAAAACGTTGACTTTTGGATCAAAAAAATCAAACGATGCGATTTTAGAAAGTTACGAATATAATTTAAATTTTTCTACCACTTTTTATGCAAAAATACTAGGTCATAATGTAATGTTTACACTTAATAAATACTGGAGCGAAGGTCAACTCCTAGATCTACTTTCCGCATTATTATTCTTAGTTTACATAGAATTACCTTTGGAACCCTTTAGTTTATGTAACATCGATATACCTGAAGCTCGTTTTCAAACAATTACAAAGAAAAACACTTTGATAATAAACGATTCCTATAATGCTTCTTATGATTCATTTAGAAGTGCATTCAGAAGTATTTCTCAAATAAATGTTCATCCCAAAATCTTAATTATGGGAGAAATGAAAGAATTGGGTGAATATTCAAGATATTATCATGAAAAAGTTATAAATGAAGCTAAAGAACTATTTGATGAAATTTATATATACGATCCTGAGGATAAATTAAATTTTTCAGTACAAGATAAAGTTATAAGACTTGAAAATATCGAAGGCATAAAAAAGCTTCTCTCTGAAATAAAAAAAGGTTTAATATACATAAAGGCTTCTAATTCCACAGGAATATATGAATACTTAAAAGATATACTTTAATTCTATCGTTATAAATGAAATGAAAATTTTTAGAAGCCTTTGAATTCAAATAGGTCTAGAGGTTTAGCCTTTCCTACTGCACTTTATGAAATATTGTTATTAGATATATTGCTAAAATTTAGATTTAATAGAGTTCTCTTGTGAAAACATATTTATTAAAAATGTAAAATTTGTAATAAATATTAAACAAGAACTTTAGTATTTTCAGTGACAGTATAAGTCAAAGTATCAAAGGAGGAAGCATGAGTTATATTATATTTTTACTCGCTATTATTACTTTTTGTTCTTTGTTGCTTTTATATCCTATTTACATTAAGTGGCTCAAGAACAAACAGTTTGGACAATATATCAGACCTGAAGGTCCAGACCTTCACAACTATAAGCAAGGAACTCCAACAATGGGTGGTCTATTATTTGTAATTGCCATATCTGTTCTTTCTCTCATAGTTTTTTTTGTAAATGGAAACTCTCTTTTTCTTGTCATTGCAGTTTCAACAGTTCTTTTTGGATTAGTTGGCTTTATAGATGACTACTCAAGTATAAAAAAGAGAAATGCAATAGGTTTAACTGTGCTTCAAAAACTAGGTCTTCAGCTTTTATTTTCTATGGTTATAATGTTTTTAATCTTTAAGTTCAATCATCATACATATTTAAGAATCCCATTTTCTAGAAAAACTATTGATTTCAAGTTTTTTTATCCTATATGGGGAGTTTTGTATTTGACGGGTATGACAAATGCTGCAAATTTAACAGATGGATTAGATGGACTTGCAGGCGGTATATATATTGTATCAGCTTTCTTCACATCACTCATCGCAGGTCTAAGTCTCGACAATATATCAATATTAATTTTACCAGTTATTGCTTACTTGCTATTTAATGTAAAACCTGCTAAAATTTTCATGGGAGATACTGGTTCACTAGCTTTAGGGGGATTGTTAGGAAGTTTGGCATTATACAATTCCATAGAACTCTTTACAGTATTTACATGTTTTATTTTTATCTTAGAAATGTTAAGCGTTATAATTCAAGTTGGTAGCTTTAAATTAAGAAAAAAAAGAGTATTTTTAATGGCTCCATTACATCATCATTTCGAATTAAAAAAATGGAGTGAAGAAAGAGTTGTCATGATGTTTTGGCTCATTAATTTTTTAGTTGGATTTATAGCGTTAGGAGGCGTATTATGAAAATATGCTTTGTAGGATATGGAATAAGCAACAAAAACTTATTAAATAAAATAAAAAATGGTCCTGATGAAATATATGTGAGTCAGAATAAGGATTTTAACGAAGAAGATAAAATCTTTTTTTTAGCTAACGATATTAAGTTTGAAATACAACATAGTGATTTATTAAAAAATTGTGATTTAGCAATAGTCAGCCCGGGAATATCTCCACAAAGTGAGGCAGCCAGAATAATTTTTGAAAACAATATTAATTACACAACAGAAGTTGAATACTCTTGGCAATTGATTAAAAAAGTTAATAAAAAATCAATATTTATAGCTGTTACCGGTACTGATGGAAAATCAACAACAACAAGTTTGATAGGTCATATATTAAAACATTATGAACCAGATACATTTGTTGGAGGAAATCTCGGAATACCTTTAATAGATGCACCTGAAGATTTACAAAACTATGTCGTTGAAGTGAGCTCGTTTCAGATCTTTTGGTCAAAATATTTTTCGCCTGAGGTTTCTGTATTGATAAATTTGGCACCGGATCATCTTAATTGGCATTACGATCTAAATGACTATTACTCTACCAAAGAAAAACTACTTAGAAGATCTTTAGATAATGGTGGAATAATAATAGTTAATGAAGAGGCAAAAAATAACCTCACCCTTGAAAAACATAGTAATAATAACAGATTTTTAACTTTTTCAAAAGATATGTTTGATGGTAAATATGTAACTTATAAAGACAAAAGAGTTAGAATAGAAAATAATATTTTCTCTCTTGATGTTTTAAAAGAAGATTTAATCGCAGCTGTAGTTACGACATTAAATTTAGGGATTCCGGAAAATATAATTTCAGCGGCCATTTCATCTTTTAAGCCCTTAAAATATAGACTAGAATTTGTAGATGAGATAAACTACATAAAATTTTATAATGATTCAAAAGCTACAAATTCTCATTCAGCATATAATGCATACAAAAGTTTTAGGGAGAACAAATATATTGCTATACTTGGAGGAATACCAAAAAATGAAGATCTAACATTATTGTTAAATGAACTTCAAGTGTATGCGAAGGGTGTTTTTGTTTTTGGAGAAATGTGTGAAGAACTACAAAAATATTCACTCAACGGCAAATTCATTTTTAAGAACAATTTAGAAGAAATTTTCTTATATTTACCTGAATTATGGGAACCTGGCGATAAGATTGTTTTTTCTCCAGCGGGATCAAGTTTTGATCTTTATAGGAATTTCGAAGAAAGAGGGGAACATTTTAATTCTTTAGTACAAAAACTGAGGGAAAAATACAATGAAGGATCCTAAAGCAAATGTAAGGACAAATTTTTTGTTCTTTTTTATTATTCTTGGAATTACTTTGTTTGTTGGAATACTGTTTGTCTACAGTTCTTTATTTGCTATTCAAAATATAAAAGATATAAATCCAGAACAGAAATTTAAAACATATATAGTAGCTTTGGTTATGGGTTTTATTGGAGCTACGTTTGCTTTTATATTGGGAAATTTATTTATAAAAAATACCCTAATTATGTTGGCTTTTTATATTTTTCTAAACATGTTCCTAGGAATCGTCTTGTTTGCTCCACCTATAGCCGGGGTCAGGAGATGGTTGAATTTTGGACCTTTTCAATTTCAGCCTTCAGAACTTGCGAAGCTTATTTTACCTGCTTTTTTAGCTTTTTATTATTCAAAATTAAAAAATAAAAAAAATGTTTTAACTAATGTTTTGACCCCTCTTATTCTTTGTTCATTAAGTATCTTTCTTATATTTTTAGAACCGGATCTAAGTACTACTATTTTAATTACAATTATAACTTTTATTACGATGTTTCTGGGTATCAGCGATAAAACTGTGATGATTTTTTTTATAGTGCTGATTTTAGCTTTAGGTATTACTCTCTTCATATTTCAAGAAAAAATTCTACAGTCATATCAAATATCAAGATTAACCAAAGAAGACCCTTTTCAATCTCAAAGAGCAAAAGATGCTATAACTGGAGGAGGGTTAATCGGAAAGGGGCCTTTTGCAGGAGAAGAAAAATATGCTGTTCCTGAATCTTACAGCGACTTTATAATTGCGGTAATAGGAGAAGAATGGGGGAAAATCGGAATTGCAATGGTTGTTACTCTATTTCTCTTTTTATGCCATGAACTTGTATATATGGCTTATTTAACAAATGATTATACAACATTTATTTTTTGTGGAGCTACAGCTTCTTGGATTTTCATTCAAGTTATGATTAACACACTTGTTGGATTAGGTGTCCCATGGATGCCCGTAACGGGAGTCACATTACCTTTAATGAGCTATGGAAACTCTTCTATGATTGTAACTCTAACATCTATAGGCTGGGCGTTGGGTTTGATTTATAATAATTCTGATTTTAAGAGGGTTGAAGAAAAATATGAAGAACGATAAAAATCTAAAGGTAATATTTTCCGGTGGTGGAACTGGAGGACATTATTATCCAGCATTAGCAATTTTAAAGTATTTAGAAAAAAATTACAAAAACTTGGAAATTGTTTATTTTGCTACTAAAGGAAGAATTGAAGAAAAAAATTTAAGAAAAGATTTTCCAAAAGCAAAAATGTACACATTAGATATAAAAGGTCTAGAAAGACCTATATACAACCCTAAAAACATGGCTAGAGCTTTCGAAGTATTTAAAAATACTCAAAAGGTAAGGAAAATTATAAAGAAGTTTGATCCGGACTTTGGTTTCCTTACTGGAGGTTATGTAACTGTTCCAGTAGGTTTGGCCTTAAAAAAGGAAAATATCCCTTTTTATCTTCACGAACAAAATTCTATTATGGGAATATCAAATAAGTTTCTTTCAAAATATGCTAAAAAAGTATTTGTAAGTTTTGATGATACATTAATAAACGAAAAATGTATTCTCTCAGGAAACCCTGTTCGTACACCAGATGAAATAATTCAAAGAAAACATCTACAGGAATATGGTATTAATGAACTCGATAAAAGATGTGTTTTAGTTTTTGGAGGTAGTTTGAGTTCTGAAGAAATAGATGATATAATGTATAGGGTTTATTTAAAGGATAATTCTTCAAATTACATTCATATTACAAAAAATCCTGAAAAATTTAAAAAATTTAACAATGTATTTACCTTTGAATACATCAATGATTTACATAAAATAATGGCTGTGTGTGATGGTGTTGTTTGTCGGGCAGGAGCAACAACTATTGCCGAAATCCTTTATTACGATTTACAAGCAGCATTAATTCCTTGGAAAGGTGCAGCTGAGAACCATCAACTCAAAAATGCTCTTTCTTTACAAAAACTCGGGAAAGCAGAAGTTTTTGATGATCAAAATATTGATTTAACTAAATTGATGGGTTTTATCCATAAAATAAAAGTTAAGTCACCTGATTATGAGTATGTTCCCAAACCCAATCAAACTATAAAAATCATAATTAATAATATTGATGAATTAAAAGCTGACTAATTTTGTAAAATAATATGAAATAGCTTGAATTAATTAGGAGGAGTCTATGAGATATTACTTTTCTGGTATTGGTGGCATAGGAATGAGTTCTTTAGCCCTTTATAAATATTATGTCTCTGGCGCAGAAAACGTATTAGGGTCAAACAACGAATTAAATGAAAGAGTTGAGTACCTTCTTAAAAAAGGTATAAAAGTAAAATTAGAGCAAAACTCTTTTCTTCCGGATGTTGATATCTTAGTTAGATCGACAGCTATAAAAGACGACAATCCCGAAATATTAGAAGCAAGAAAAAGAAATATAAAAGTTATATATAGAATGCAATTATTAAATGAAATACTGAAAAACCATTTATCTATTGGAGTAACGGGTACAGATGGAAAAACAACTACTACAGCTATGTTGTCTCAAATATTTAAAGACGCTCAAAAAAATCCAACAGTTTTTTTAGGTGGTATACATAATTCATTAGAAGATGGAAATTTTCGGTTTGGAAGCGAACTAATGATAGCCGAAGTGGATGAAAGTGATGGATTTATAAAAGACACTTGCACCGACTATTCAATTGTAACTAACTTAAGATCCGATCATTTGGAGCACTACGATAATAAGTTTAAAAATTTGGAACTTTCTATTTTTCAATTTATTAAGAATACAAGAAAACTTGTTTTACTTTGTAAGGACGATCCGGTGCTATCTTCATGGAACCTTGAAGGAAAAAATGTCTTATATTTCGGTTTGAACAAAGATTCCGATTACATACTAAAAAATCGTGTCCAAAATGAGAAAATTCAAGAGTTTGATGTTTATAAAAGAGAAAAGTTTTGTGGCAAAATTACTTTGAAATTACCAGGATTACATTATGCATATGATGCTCTAGCTTCTTGTGCATTAGCTTTAGAATACGGGATAGATTTTCAAACTATAAGAGATTCTTTGTACAATTACGTTTCAGTGTACAGGCGTTTCAATATAATATTTAAAAATAATGATGTTTGTATTATCGATGATTACGCACACACTCCTGATGAAATATTAGCTACAATCAATGCAACAAGAGAGTATTTCCCTGGCAAAAAAATAGTTGCTATATTCCAACCTCACAGATTCTCTAGGCTATATTTTCACTTAAACGATTTTGTCGAAGTATTAAAAAGTTCCGACAAAGTGTATGTTTATAGACTTTATTCTGCGTTTGAAGAACCTTTAAATGGTGTTGATGAAAGAACGATTGTAGAAATTTTAAACTCTAAAAATGTTCCTGCTAAATTTTATAATACTGAAAATACTATATTTTCTGACTTATTAAAGGAACAAAATTCTATCCTTCTTTTTCTTGGCGCTGGCGACATAACAAATGTAGCAAGAAAATTTGCAAAAATTAAAGATAATAGCTTGACATAATCCCATTTTTATGGTAATATATTTCAGGCTAAGTAATTAGGGTTGATTGCCCCCATCGTCTAGCGGTCTAGGACATTGGCCTTTCACGCCAAAGACACCAGTTCGAATCTGGTTGGGGGCGCCAGAGACCTTCTTGGAAAGATTCTGGGCGCTTAGCTCAGTGGGAGAGCGTCTGCCTTACAAGCAGAAGGTCGTAGGTTCAAGTCCTGCAGCGCCCACCAGCTTACTAAGATAGTGTGGTGGTTTTCACAATTCTCCTCTTAGTTTTTAATAATCTGGGTTTGGGCAGGTAGCTCAGTCGGTAGAGCAACGGACTGAAAATCCGTGTGTCGGCAGTTCGATTCTGCCCCTGCCCACCACAAGAGATAGGCATCGTTTAGCGATGCCTATCTCTTGTATTTAGTACAAACTACACTTGATATTGTCCATTAAACAAACTTTAAAGAGAAAATATATGCTATAATAAATCCATATAAGCTTAGTTATATAAGGAGAGGTAAATTTGAAACCAAAGGTTATAATAACAACACATAAAAATCCTGATTTTGACGCTTTTGCTGCATCAGTTGCAGCTTCTTTGCTATATCATGATTCTGTTATAGTTATTGATTCTGAACCACAACAAAACTTAAAAGAATTCTTAAATATATACAACATATCTTACAAAAAATCAAATGAATTTGAAGATGAATTTGAAGAACAAATAAAAAATAAAGATTTTGAAAAAATCGTTGTTGTTGATACTTCTGATATAAATAGAATTCCTGAATCAATAAAGTTTTTAATTGAAGCGGACTTGCCTGTCGATATCTACGACCATCATCCTGAATTGAAAGAACAAAACATCAAAGGAAACAATTTCTCCAAACCTGTTGGGAGTTCAACGACAATTCTTGTTGAGATGTTATTTGAAAAGGGTATTCCTATATCTGACACACTTAAAACTCTTTTCTTGATAGCTATTCATGAAGATACAGGCAATTTCGTGTATCCTACCACTAGTTGGTTAGATCATGAGATGGCAGCTCAATTAATCAAAAGTGGTGCGAGAATTGAAGAAGTGGAAGAGTTTGTTTCTTTGGAAATGACTCAAGACCAAAAAATATTATTTGATAAACTTTATAATCACGTTGAAGAATTTTATATTGATGAAATCTGCGTAAACATAGCCTATGCCGAATGTGACAAATTTATTGGTGGATTAAATATTATAACTCATAAGTTATTTGAAACATTGACTCCAGACGTATTATTTGTGGTCGTGAAGATGGGAAAAACAATCTATATAGTTGCGAGATCAAAAACAAATCAAATAGATTTAAACAAAATAATGTCATCCTTTGGAGGAGGAGGACATAAAAAAGCAGGGGCAGCAAAAGTTAAAGATCAAAGTCCAACAAAAGTAATCAACAAAATAAAATCTGAGTTAAAATCATCTTTTATTCCTGTACTAAAAGCAAAACATGTTATGTCTTCACCAGTTAGAACAATTTTGTCCAATGAAACTGTTCAGAGAGCTTACGAAATAATGTATCAAACTGGGCACTCAGGACTACCTGTAATAGAAAATAATAAACTGGTAGGTATGGTAACTAAAAAAGATGTTGAAAAAGCAATGAAGCATGGTTTGAAAAATGCACCTGTTAAATCCATAATGAGCACAAATCTAAAGGTAGCAGATGTTGAAACATCGTTAACTCAAATTAGACGAATGATGGCTGAAGAAGACATTGGCAGAATACCTATAATAAAAGATGGAATGCTTGTAGGAATAATCACAAGAACTGATCTCGTAAGAGCTTCTAATGGAGTATTCAATTTTTCATATAATCCTATTTTAAAAGAAAAATACGAATCTCAAAATGTTAAAAAGTATATGGAAGAATTCTTACCTCCTTCTGTTTTGAATTTACTTAGATTACTTGGAGATTATGGAAATGAACAAAATATAAATGTTTATGTCGTAGGGGGCTTTGTACGTGATTTACTCCTAGCAATTAGAGCAAAACAATTAAACTATGCGGAAATTAAAAAATCTCTTTTTCTTGAATTTGACATAGACATTGTTGTGGAAGGGGAGGCCTTAACTTTCGGTAGATATGCGGCAAAACAACTAAACGCAAAATATGTGGAACATGAAAAGTTCCATACTTGCTCTTTATTTTATCGAATTTCACATAAAACAATAAGAGTTGATATAGCTACAGCTAGAACAGAATACTATGAAGAAGCGGGCGAGCTGCCCAATGTAGAATTTTCAACAATAAAAAAAGATTTAGCTAGAAGAGATTTCACCATAAATGCAATGGCCATAAAGCTTAATCCTGACTCTTTTGCTATCTTATTAGATTTTTTTAATTGTAGAAAAGATCTAGAAGAAAATAAAATTAGAATATTACACCCACTTTCATTCATAGAAGATCCAACAAGGGTTCTTAGAGCCATACGATTCGAACAAAGGTTTGGTTTTGAAATAGAACCCTATACATTAAATAAACTAATAGAAGCCGTTGAGGGAAACTATTTAGAAAGAGTTACAGGAATGAGATTAAGAGAAGAATTTGAAAAAATTCTTAATGAACCTGATCCTTTAAAAGCTTTAGAAAGAATGGGAAATTTAAACATAATATCACATCTCTTTGAGAAAACATATTATACCCCAACACTACAAAAAGAATTAGAGAAATTGTTTCAAGTTCTTGATTTCTTTAACAAAAATTTGAAGAACTACACAAAAAACGTGAGAATTTTTCATGTTGTTTTATATGTTTTATTACAGTATACTCCAACTGATTCACTAAAAAAAATTGTGCAAAGATATGGGCTCCCTAAAAATTTTATAAATAAACTTCAGCAAATAAACTCGATCTTTGAGGAAATTAATGATATAATCAAAAATTCATTTGGGAAACAACTCAAAGAAATTTTTAAACCTTCTTTTTTTTACGATCGATGTTCAACTCTAGACAATGAACAATTAATCTTTTTTGCTACAAAATTACCAGATGATTTATTGCCGCTATTTTATAGCTATCTTAAAAAATTAGAAGAATTAAATCTTCAAATTTCAGGAAAAGATCTTTTAGAAAAAGGTTATAAAGGGAAAGAGATTAAATTGAAGTTAGAAGAAATAAAAAAGCTATTACTTGATGGCCAAATACAACCAGGAGAAGAAAAAAAATTAATATAAAGTAATATTATGAATCGTCTTAGCCACAGTTAGACCAACAATCACTTCACACTTATTTTCTAATAGACCAGCAATTTCTTCCATAGTTGCGCCCGTTGTGTACACATCATCAATGATAATAACATTTTCAGGCGGAGATTGAATTAATTTAATTTTATTTTGAACGTTATATCTTCTTTGTTCATAAGTTAATTGTGCTTGCTTTTTTAAAGCTTTAGAATTAAAAAGGTTTATTAAAGGAAATCCAAGCAAATTTGAAAAATGTTGAGCTATAAGTTTAGCGGGAATAAATCCTTTTTCAAACCTACTTAAATAGTTTGAAGGAGCATAAGACACATAATACTGAAAATCTGGAAAATTTAACTCCAGAAAGAAAGAAGCTAACATTTCGCCGAACATTTTTGCAATTTTAGGATGAGAATTATACTTAAATTCGGTTATTAGTTTTGATAAAGGCTCCTCATATTTCCCATAATGATATATCTTAAAAGCACCCTCTGTAAGAGAAGGCGCGTATAATTTTTCTCTGCATTTGTCACAAACAAATTCTCCAAAAAGCACTTTGCTTTTGCAAACAATACAAAAGGGTTCAAATATTGTACCTAATAAATTATTAAATATTCACAACCATCTCCGCATTTAATCTTAAAAGTGCATTAAGTGCCGCCAATTTTAAACTACCACTTTCATACGGATCTTTGAGAATTTGATGAGGAATTTCCCAATGCTCTCTAGCCTTAAAAAATTTTAATAAATTTATAGCATTTTTCCTTATGATTACTGGATAAACCTTATTTGATGCAATTAGAGCCACATCTCCAATAAAATTATCTAATTTAAGCCTTCGAATTATTTTTAATCCTTCTCTAATTCTTTTAGATGATAAAGAACTTATAAAGTCACCTACATAATCAACTAGAGTATAATCCTGAAAATATAATAAATAATCAGCAGCTCCTATAACCAAATCATCATCAACCTCGTTTAGTAATTTTCTACAAAAATCCACGTAGCTCATATCTTCTTTTTCTGTTGCTAAATTTAAACCATACTTTACTATTCGGGCATCATCGCTTTTTATGAATGTTTCAACTAACCAGGAAGGAATTAAATCTATGCCACATACCTTTTTGGAAGTTTTTGCAGCATTTTGTAAAATTACTAGATTCGATTCCTCATGGATGATTTTTTCCATAAATTTATTTATGATTTCACAAGGAATCCCAGAAAAGAATTTAATTATTAGCGTTTTCGTATCAACATCACATTCAAAATATACTTCTCTCAAAGTGTTAAAAAACGTTATAGAATCCGAAGCTTGATAAAATCTCTTTAAAGCCATATTTTTTACACTTTTTTCTACATGTGGAGAAATCAAAGTATCCGAAATATTATCTAATGCATAAATTAATTGTTTAATCCTGATATAGGGATCGTCTTTTAATAATTCTATTAATTTATATGAATCTTCCGGATAAAATTCTAGAAAAATTATCAATAGTTGATATCTAACGTTTGGATCTGGATCTTTAGCAAATTCCAAGATATAATTTAAAGGTTCTATTCCCATTGTAATATAACTAACAATAGCTTCTTTTCGAATATTTGGAGATATATCCATTAAAGATTCTTTAACTGTTTGCTCGTCTAAAAGGCCCATTTTTTCTAAGTACCTATAAGAAGCAAGTCTCACATCTTTATCAGGGTCTTTTAGATAATTTTTAACGCTTGGGGTTTGGATTTTTTGTTTAGTTAACTCCTGAATAGCTTTAGATTTAAAAGCGGGATACGGTGAATTTAGCATCTCAAAATATATTTGAACATTTTCGGATCTAATTCTTTCTTCCAAAAGTTTGTAAGTTTCAATTATTTCGTTGGCCATAAATATTGTTTCCTCCTACTTACACAAAAAAATTAAAAAATAATCATCTTAAATCTTCGATAAATAATTTCAAAGAACATTCTTCATTCAATGCTACTCTTATGAATTTACCATCATATGAAAAAGCGGTAATTTTTTGAGAAATTAAAGTGTCTCCTATAGTATTACTTGTAACCCTATGCCTCAACAGTTTATGAGTTAGCGCATCAAAGGAGAATCCTACTCTTCCTCCTTCTAAACAGTCTCCTAAAATCTTAAGAGAAGAAAAAGCATCAGAAGTATTTGAAGTATAAGTAACGTTTTGCATTTCATTTTTTGCCACAATCATTATTTCCATAATCGCGTTTGATAAAAGATTTAAATTAACCATTTCTTCTAAAGAATCTTTTAAAACATAAAAGGTGCCAACAAATGTTGAAAAAACAATCAACATCGTTATAGAAATAAGAAACAATTCAAATACACTTTCAATAAGTAAGAATCCTTCTTTTTTCTTCATGAGATTTATAATCAAAAAGGTTCGACTAGGTAAATTGATAAGTCGATTCTTCCGTTTACTAACCTTAATTCCATCTTTAAATCATCTATAAAGTTCATTGGTTTAGGAACTAAATAACCCAATTTCAAAACAAAATAATCTAAAAATTCTTTATTTTCTTTAAATGGATATCCTACACATAATTTAGCAAAAATTCCTTTAAAATCCATATTTAAACCCCCGTAAGCATATGCCCCTCTCTCTGCTTTATCGTTCATCAATAACAAACCGGCATCTAAATAAACTTTATTATTAATTTGCCAAATTTTAGCAGATACATCTGTTATGGTAATGAGATTCAATGAATCGTTGATAGAAGGGCTTAAATCAAAACTAAAATTAAAATCTTCGGATTCTAAACCTATTCTTAATGCAAAATTAAACTCTTTGTTTTCATTTAATACAGAAAAACCTATATCGTAACTTATTTGAGAGAAGGTTAATAAACAGATAGATACCAAAATTATTAAAACAATAATTTTTTTCACAAAACTTTTTCCTCCTCAAAAATTAAGTTTTGAAACAACTAAAAAATAATTAATCTTCTACCTGAAGGATTAAATTGACTGAACGAGCTTCAATTTCGTTGGTTTTTGTATTAAAAAAAGCTGCTTGGGAATCCATATCAATTTTTTTCTTTTCATTTACTATTTTGACATTTTCAAAAAGTGATAATAGATATGCACTTTCATCGTATTTGAAATTTTTTGATTTTATCAAATAATCATCTTTAGTAATCAAGACATTGTCGGGGGAAGAACCTTCATATAATTTTTTACTGTTATCTATTGATAGCTCTTCACAAATTATTTTAATCAGCGACTCTTCAAGAAAAATGTTACTTTCAACATTTCCACTTAAAGTACCTTTTTCAGTTTGAAGATCAAAGTCTAGATGATTTGAATTGGCCTCAAAAGTCTTGCTCTTAATGTGAACTTTATTAGTCTTAACTTCTCTCCATTCATCGTTGACTAAAGTAATGGTTGCATAGTCAGTCGTTATGATCAGATCTTCTTTTTGAATAAGAACATTTCCCGTTAATATATACTGTTTTTCTTCTCCTTTTACATTATCGGCCTTGACATTTATGGTTGCCGAAAAAGAAAAGGTAGTTACAAAAACGAAAAGGAAGACTAATACATAATCTAAAGTTTTTTTCATACACTCATCCACCACTCTTTTACTTGATTTTGTCCATCGAAAAAAACAGCCATGTCAAAATACGAAGTAGGTGCTTTCTTGGGTTCTATTTTTGTGAAATTTTCAGTCAATATTTGATAGTTCTTCAAACTCCTAGAATAAGACACTTTTAAAAGTATTTCTACAGTATTTTTGGGAAACGGGTATTCTAAAGCTGCGTCAAAGGAAATAATTATAGAATTGTCTGGAAAATTTTGTGGAATAAGAGACAGAAAAGAAGAGGGTATAAAACACCCATTACTATACTCATAATAAGGATAATAAGGAGGAAAAGCTAATTCCATCATTAACATATCAACTATAGAAGTCTTTTTATCCAAGTTAATTATTTTTTTGCTCTTTAATTCAAAAACTTCAAAGTTTATCTCTTCAGTTAAGGATTCTAACGTATCTTTACCAAAATAACTTTTTAAAAATGCCTTTAAAGCTTCAGGATCATATAACGACATCTTACCTCTGCCCAATCTTATCAAAGCTGTAGTTTGAGCATAAAGATTATTATATAACTCAAATGAATTAATAATGTCTTTAATTGGATTATTTTTTTTGTTGATGAAATCTTTGAGACGTCCAAAAAAATTGACTCCATACATTGAGTAAAATAGCCCCCTCAAACTTCCAACACTTGATGTGTATAACGTTAAGTTTTCTTCTTGTTTTGCTAAAAATTCTAACGCCCCAGATTCCCAATAGAATCCCTCAAAAAAACCACCCATTACTAGATTCAAAGTTTTATCCCTTCCCTTTCAAATTGTTCAATTATAAAACGTTTAGACTGTTCATACATTTCATTAAAAGATGAAAAATCCATCCAAGAATACGTTAAGGGATATTTATACACTTCATCAGCATTTTTTAGCTCATAATTTATCATCAATTCATTTTTATTTTCATCAATTGAAATTAAAAATTCTAAACCATTATTGAATTCGACACTATTTTCACTTTGGTAGGAAAGATCACTAGCTATTACATAATCCGCTCCCAGTTTTATCGCAAAATTTACTGGAACGGGGTTTAACACTCCCCCATCCAAATGCTGCATACCTCCAAGCCTTAAAGGGGGGAAAACTCCTGGAACATTAGAAGAAGCCATTACCGCATCAATTATATATCCTTCAGTAATTTCAATTTCTTCTCCGCTTTCTAAATCATAAGAAACTATTCCTAGCTCAATTTTACAATCAGAAAATTTTTTTCTTCCATAAAGTTCCTTGTAAATTTCATAAACAAAATCATTTAGTAGAAAGCTTTTTCCGGCAATCATTTTGGGGAAATTGGCAATTTTTTTATTTAGCATCTTAAAATTAGAATTAATTTTATCAATATGTTTATTTATAGTCTTATCAAAAACTTTTGCCAAATTAACCTTTGGATAAAGTGCATAAAAAGCTCCTACTATCGCCCCTGCACTTGAACCAGTAACAACTTCTACTTTGATATTTCGTTGTTTTAAAATTTCTATAAGCGCTACATGTGCTGCTCCTCTAGCTCCTCCACTTCCTAGTGCAAGCCCATATATTTTTATTCCCTTTTCTCTCACTTTCTATACCTCAACTTTCTTTAACTAGAAATTGGGTTGTTCTTAACTCGTTAATAAGAAAAATCAATTTCCTGAAGATAAAACAAACCAGGTTATTAAAGATCCAATAGCTACACCTAACAAACTAGTAATGAAAATAGAAGTAAAATTCTTTTTTTCTTTTTGTTCTACCTTCTTTTCTAATTCTTCAACCCTTTTAGCCGTTTCCCGCGTATCAAAAGACACTTGTGACATATTTTCATCATAAAAAATCATTGTCTTTTCAATTTGTAAAGTCCTTGATTCTAAATTATTTATTTTTTTCTCGAGGTCTTCTATATTTTTCCCCAGTATAATTATTTCAGAAAACATTTCATTATAAAGTTCTGCTTTTAAATCATCCTTCAGCAATTTGGGATCAAAATAATACTCCGCTTCGATTTTTAAACTATAATATTTGTCTAGTAATTCATTGTAAGCGTTTTTCAACTCTTTTATCTCCGAAGAACTTACTTGAAAATCTCCAAGGGCCTTCTCGATAGTTGATAGTCTATTTTCAAGTTCCACTATTTCATTACTCATATTATAATTATTTCTGTTAAGTACTTCCAAATTTGATTCAATGCTATATAATTTTTGAGAAATTGTGGCCATATTTTTTAAAGTATCCAATGAATCTTGACTTATATCTGTCAGAGTTGCTATTGCTTTAATTTGTGAATCTAAAACTTCTAATTTTTGTTTAATATCTTCTACCTCAGATGAATTCATTTCTAAAATCCTGTTTAATTCTAAATAATTTTTTTGTAAATCTTCAAAGGTAACTGCATAATAAGTTAACCTGCTAACTTGATCATAATAGACTCCAAATGTTCTTTCTAAACTCGCTACTCTTTCTTGAAGATTTTTAATATCGCTTGCACAATCCACAAAATCTAGCGTTTGTGTTGAATATTGAGATAGGTTAGATATTTCATAAATTACGTTATCAAGCTTTTTATTTTGATTAATTATTTGTTCTACTAAATTCTCATACTTTTTTTGCATCTCCGCTATTTTATTATCGTACAATGCTTGCCTAGCTTCAAAAGTTTCTATATGAGACTTATTCATATAAACTTGATCAGAGAGAAGCGAGAGCTCAGAAGAAATATCGTCGGTACGAATTTTTAAAGATTCAATATCCGTTCGCAGATTTAACAACTCATATTCATCTACTTTTTTTAGAGATATAGATTCAGTAGAAAGATTCATCAAAATATAGTTAATCTTTGCCTCATTCTCTTTAACCTTATTGCTTAGTTCATATAAATTGTTATCGTAGGGAGTCATGCCTACTTCTAATTCCGATATTCTTGCTTCTAATGAAGTTAAAGTACTTTCTAATGAGCTCTCTAACAAAGCTGTTTCATATTTAGCGATACTCCTTATACTCGTTTTTAAAGCATCGATTTCTTTATCAATTGTCATATCAATATAATTTTTAAGCTCCTGCTGAGTATCTTTAGGAATTGTAAATATCAAACTACTTAAACTTTCAAGCGATTTATCATATTTTTCATTAAGTTGTTTAATCTCAATTTCAAATTTATTTAATCGATCTTCGAAAAAAGAAAGAGATTCTAAAGCTTCATTGGCGATATTTTTAATTTCTTCTTCTGCAACTTTTTGTGCCACCTCTTTAGAAGATTGTGTAATATTTTCGAAAATAATATTTTCTTCGCCGAGAGGATGACCAGGTTGAATAACTTTTAATATATCTGAAACGCTCTGTTCTAACTGAACAACACTTGAATTTACGTAAGATAATCGATCTTCATATGCAAAAAGAGTATTTTCTATGTTATTCAATCTAACATTTAAATTTTGATTTTCTATTGTCAAAAGTCTTTTACTCAATTCATTTAGTGGCGCATAATAATTTCTTTCAAAATAGTCAAGCATATTTGAACCAAATTCGGCTAAATCATATCTTAAAACTTCTTGAGAACCTCGAAATCTTCCTTGATTATCTAAAGACATTATTCCAGTTTCTACCATCTTTATAACTTGTGAATAAAGAGGAGAAGAAGAAGGAAGATCTACAATATTTATCTGAGAGAAAAGGCTCATAGAAAGAAGCGAAAAAAGTATAAAAAGATATATTTTTCTTTGCATATATTATACCCCCATTAAAAGCTTGTCTAAATCGACATGTTGAGGTTCGTAAATAAAAAGGACTATCGAAGTCATTCCGTCGGAAAAAACATTAGGACCAGATTTTAAATAAAGTAGTTGAGAATTTGCAAAATATTCTTGAGAATTGATGATAAATTTTCCTCCACTACAAACTATATTTACAGGAATTTTTATATCAAAATCAAAATTGGCAAATATCTTTTCCCCTTCGCTTATAACAACCTTCTGAGATTTTACTTCATTTAGGTATCTTACTTCAACCTCATGAACTCCAGGTTTCAGAGGATAGGCAAATAATTTGTCATTTGGAACAAACTTATTATCTATGTAAACTAACGGATTTTTTACATTTGTAGTTACAAAAAGAACTCCAAAATCCTTATCAACAAAGATATCCTGACTATTTGAAGGTTCGACGAACACCGATAATGTTTTACTTATCGTCCTTACATTCACAAATTGTCCACCATCTATGGTATGAAATACAAAAAAAGCTGGAATATTTTGTGTTTTACCTAAAAAACTTGCTACCTTTTCATTAATACTGTAAACATTTACCGAACTTATTCTTTGCAAATCTAAATATCTTTCAGATTCTAAAAAATTCCTATCCATCAAAAACTCTATTTTACCGTTTTTAGAAGAAAGCTTCACAAAATGTTTACTATCATCCATTAAAAAAATGTGATTTATATTTTTTCCTAAGTACCTTCCATCAATATTAAATTCAAAATCATGTGAATTCAATAAACTAATCAACTTTTTTGTTTCTTTTAATTCTATGAAATACTTATTGACACCTTGTTCTGAAAGTTCTATTTTCATTTCTTTTGATTCATAACCTAACTTTGAAACCGTCAACGTATAATATCCTGGTTCAAAAATGCCGTAAAAAGGCGTAGTTCCTGCATATTTGTCGTTTAAAAAAACACCAGCATCTTTTGGATAACTATCAACGAAAATATCTACACCTTTTTTAAGTTCTACAATAATTTTATCATTTACCGGTATATTTTCCAAAGACTTTTCAACATAACCTTCTTTTTTCAAAATTATCTTGTTTAAGCTATCCTTTTTTATCTTTAAAGGAGTAACTCCTACTTTTACATTTTCTATAAAAACCTCTGCGCCTTCTGGAAACGAATTTAAAATCACTTCATCCAATCCGACTAAGTCAACATTTAGTTCTTCCTTGCTGAAAGGTTTCATATCTAACATAACAACCTTTTCATGATAGCCTTCACTTCTTAATAGAATTTGTTTTACGGTATAAGGTAATTCGATCTCTTTGCACTTTTCAATTTTTAAAATTTCTATCTTGCCGTTATACTCGAACTCTAAAAAAAGGTCATTTAAATCTGACTTTACAACTAACTTAGATAAAGGTACCTGCTCAGCAACGACAGACGCTTCAATTCCAATAAACGATATATCACTGGAAAAATCGGTATAACCACTTTTCAGAATCTTTAAAGTCCCTTGCGAACTTTCATAAACCTCAAACCTTGTTGGTACATCTTTTACAACTCCAAGAAGCTTACCATTAAAATAAACAGCGCTCCCTGGTAAAGCTTCCACATTTATTATATATGAGAATCCACTACTCCAGAAAAAAAACATTAAAAAAACAAGCAGCGGCATTATAAATAATAGATGAATACCATCACTTTTTACAGTCATTTAAAAGCCTCCTAATCTAACTTACTCTCATTCATTATTTTATTTATCTCATTTAATATTTCTATAGTCTTATCTTTATTTCCCAATTTATTGTAAACATTTTCCATTAACTTAACTCTATTTTCAATAACTTCATCTATCAAATCTTTCCCTTTTTGAGTAATATCAACCATATAAACTCTTCTATCTTCAGGAGACTTTTCTTTCTGCAAATATCCCATCATTTCCAGTCTGCTTACAAGCCCTGTCGTTGTACTTTTAGTTATACCCAGTCTTTTGCTTATATCACTAAGTTTTTTTGGACCTCTGAAATAAACAATCTGTAAAACATCGAACTGGGCAGGGGAGATATCAAAATCTTTTAAAACTTTTCTACCTTCGCTTTTGATTTTAGAACATATTTCTCTAATTAATTTTTCCATTTGAGCAGCTTGACATGAAAGATTATTCTTCATCTAAACTTCCTCCTTTATAAAAATTTTGGATAAAAACTTCATAAATTCTAAAGCTGCATTTTATGATATATATTATGTATTATGTACAATTTATTGAATAATAATGCCTATTGTCCTTGAAAAACAAAACAACGCGATTTACAAGTTGTGAACTCTTTTTGAAAAACCACTTGAAACTTAAATGGCACTAAAAAATTAATTACATTTTTCTAATTTAATAGTATATCATATATTAAATATTATTAAATTAAAATCTTTTCAACATTTGTTTTATAAAGATTTGGTACAATTATTGTTAGCTTAACTAAATATAATAAGAAATTCATATTGTTCCAATAACAGATGGAGGAAATTATGGAAAGAGATTTAACTCAAGGTCCCCTTTTAAAGCAAATTTTATCTATGTCCATTCCAACAATGTTAGGATACGCTGCTCAAATGGTTTATGATTTGGTAGATATTTACTGGATAGGAATGATTTCAAGTGAAGCTGTAGCTGGAGTCACTCTTTTTTCAACCATATTTTGGATCGTAAGTGCTTTAAATGAAATAATCGGTTCTAGTTCAGTATCATTAATCTCTCAAGCTTATGGTCAAAAAGATTATGAACAAACTAAAATTGCAATAGAACAGACAATTAGTTTCAAATTTCTAATGGCTACAATTGCCGCTATTTTAATTGCGATCTTTTTAAAACCTTTAATGTTATTGTTTTCCGATGAAAATGTTGTAAAACACGGTTTAGACTATGGTTATATTAGATTATTTTTCTTACCAATTATGTTTTCGTCATATTCAGTTAACACCGCCTTCAGATGTCTGGGTGAATCAAAAATACCTATGAATATTATGATTCTAGTGAGCTTCCTAAATGTCTTTTTGGATGCAGTTTTTATGTTCGAAACAATACCTTATACTAATTTAAAAGGACTAAATTTAGGTGTATTTGGTGCAGGACTTGCAACTGTTGTTTCCCAGACTATATCTTTTTTGATCGGATTTATAATTCTTTTTACAAGAACACACGAAGTAAAACCATCTATAAAAGGTTTGTTTAAACTTAATCCTAAAATTGATAAAAAATTATTAACAATTGGCTTACCTAACGGAATAGAAATCTTCTTTAGAAACCTATCAAATATGGTTGTATTGGGATTTGTTTCAATGTTTGGTACAGCAGCAATTGCAGCTAATGGAATAGCTGGAAGACTATTCGGATTTGCTTTTGTTCCTTTATCAGGCCTCGTTTCAGGAGCGTCATCCGTTGTTGGACAATGTTTGGGTGCAGAAAATTTAAAAAGGGCTGAAAAAGCCTCTCGTTTAGCTGCTATAGTTGCTACCCTCATTATGATTATAGCTATTTTTCTAGCCTTTATTTTCGGAGAACAAGTCATGAAAGTTTTCACAAATGATCACGAAGTTATAAAGCTAGGAACAGATTTTTTAAAATTTGGATCTCTAGGGCTAGTGGCATTAGGATTTGGTATGGGGCTCGCAAGCGTCTTTTCTGCTTCAGGTTACAATTTTCCTTTTTTGGTATCAAGTTTAGTTTCAAGATGGGGTGTCCAATTTGTAATATTAGTTATTGCAATTCAATTCCTTAATTTATCTATAAGATGGGTTTGGCTTTCATATATGTTTGGAGATATTGCCGAATCAGTTGTATTTCTTTTCTTTTATCTACGTGGTGATTGGAAAAAAAAGAGAGCTTGGTAATTTTATTTCAGCTATAATTTACAAAAGGCCCCGGAATCCAGGGCCTTTCACTTTGGTTAATCAACAGTTATGAATAGATCATCCATTATTTTTGGATCATTCGGTTTTCCTCCACCAAAAGCCCACTGTCCACCTTCTGGTGTCAAAGGCCTTAAAACACCTTCAATCCCATCATAATCATAAGTAGTTATGAAAACATTCCAACCGGATAAATCATTAGTATCAAGAACAGATAATGGTATTAAGAAAGTAATTGTATTCTCTTGCTTGTTTACTTGAACTCCTGGAGAAGGAGTTATAGGATCTCCAAAACTTTCTGCCGATGAATTATTAGAACTGTATAAATAAATACCCCAGCCCGTTGCCCACATTCCATAATCCCAATCATATCCCTCAGGCATAGTCGCGTTTTGAAAAGGTAACTCGATAGCTCCTACTTTGTTTGGATTGTCAAAGAAAATCTGGAAAGTCACGTGATCAAAGCCGTTTGCAGGGGTCCATATATCTGTAATTGTATCCATTGTAATTATCATTCTTAACATAGTTCCAATTTGTACCAATTCAACTTTTCTAATGTCCATTTGACTATTAAAAGTAGAATCCTGGGGATAAAAATAGGTGCCATAAGGTCCTTTATCATCCCCTTTTGGATCTTCAACAACTTTCAAAGAAATCAGAGGAATATCAAAGTTTACTGTATATTCATTAGAATATTCGACAATCATTGGGGTTTTTCCATAAGCCTTCGCAAAAATCCTATGAGGACCTGGGGTAAAATCAGAAATATTTATGGTGACTTCCCATGGTTCATCGATTCCTTGGGTCAAATCAACTTTTGCGTACTCTTTTTCTTCACCATCTACTATAATTCTGACTGATTTAGCTTTAGATGCTGTCCCGGTTAACACAAAATTATCCGTAAATGTTTGATTATCTACCAAATTATTTATTTCCACAGAAATTCCACTCTCTACGACCTCTTCTTTTTGATCTGTAACTTCAAATATTCCAAAAGATTTGGCGTTCAATAGAATATTATAAGGATGAGAATATATTATTTCTTTATTTACCATGTTATTTACTAGCAAAGGTTTTAAAACAGTACCATTTTCTAGGTCTAAGTTGATTCTTGTTGCATGTTTTTTATTTGAAGATGTATTCATCATAACAACATATATTTTAGAATCATCATATATCTTATAAACAAAAGGTCCTGGTCCCAAGTTATCCGAGAACAAAACCTCTACTTTACCTTGTTTAAAGGTCGGAGTATTTTTCCTCAAAGACGCTAATTCCCTTATAAACTGAAAAGTAGGGGTCGTTGTATCGTAGTGATCTTTATCATCTGAAGCAAAACCATCTGCAAACATGGTAGCTCTTGTTTCAACAAAATTCTGTTCAGTTCCATAATAAATTGTTGGAATTCCAGGAATGGTAAATATTAAAGCTAAAGCTTGCTTAAGACTATTAATATCTGAAGCTTTTAAAAATCTATCCATATCATGATTATCAACAAAAGTTACCATTCTTGCGGGATTGGTGTACATTATCTCTCTTTGTTCAAGGCGATATTGAAGATAAGAAGTTGGTTTACCTTCTTTAAATACCCTCTTTATATCTGTTTGAAGCGGGAAGTCGAGCATTGAGTTAAATCCTAAGTTAAAAAATACGTTGATTTCCTTTTCAGCGTTGTTCGAAAAAGGTGAAGGAGTAATCCACGCTTCTCCATAAACCAAAAAATCGTTTTTTCCTAATTTTAGAGCAGCATCAAAAATACCATTTTCTCCATATAAAAACTCTGGCCAAAACTCTGGTTCCACATAAATTGCAGTGTCTATTCTAAACCCGTCTACATCGGCTTCTTCTACCCAAAATATGTATGAATCTTTCAAAGCTTCAATAACCAAAGGATTTTCAGTATTCAAGTCATCAAGATCGGAAAATTCCGTATTATATCGATTTGGCTCTTTTATCTCCGAAGGCCAATGATAAACGTTTAGTTTCCTTTGTTCGGGGTCATTGTAATCATTCATATTAAAAGGATATTGAGTAGGTTTATTGGTTGGAACACTCATATTATTTAAGGAATAATTCCCGTTTCTGTAAATAATAAAATTACCCGTGTGATTTGTGACAACATCTTGTATAACGTAAATCCCTCTCTTGTGAGCTTCTTCAACGAATTTTTTGTATAATTCTACATTTCCAAAATGTTCATCAACTTTTTTAAAGTCTCTTGCCCAATAACCATGGTAACCTCCATAATCCACTGTTCCATCCCACCATTGATTCGCAACTGGTGGGGTTACCCAAATTGCTGTTACTCCTAACTCCTCAATATAATCCAACTGATCAATTAATCCTTGTATATCACCGCCGTTGTATTTCGAATTAACAAAACCACTATCAATTCCTGACTCAGTAAGTACATCGTTTGAAGTATCACCATTTGCAAATCTGTCTATCATTATAAAATAGATGATTTGGTCTTCCCATATGGGAGATGTAGTTGAGGAAAATCCAACTAAAGCAATAACGATGGACCATAACATAACAACCCAAAATCTTTTCATTTTTTCTCCTCCTAATCATATGTATTTTGAAACTTTAAAATTCGGGTACACCTATTGTGCACTGAATATACAATTTGTGCTTTAAATAAATTAAAATCATCTTTTTCAAAACTCTCAATAGATTCAAAATTCTTTCTGCAACTCTATTTAAATTAAAACTAACTATGCTATGTTCTCCTTATTTAATAATAGTGGTAACCTTTCCAATATTATAACATTTATCAATTATTTTTAAAACTTATTTGAAAAAACAAAAATAAAAGCAAAAAATAAAAGGCTTTTTGTTTTAAGCCTTTTATTTTTTCAGTATGCATTTTGTGAATTTCATGCCCTTTCTATATACTCTCCGGTTCTAGTATCAACTTTAATCTTTTCTCCACGCTCAATAAAAAAAGGGACTGTGGTTTTAAGACCCGTTTCGAGTATAGCTGGTTTGCCCCCACCAGAAACGGTATTCCCTTTAAAATTTGGTTCTGTTTCTACTACAGTTAATTCTACAACGACTGGCAGTTCTACAGAAATTGGAGTTCCTTCATGAAACACCAAATCAACTATGATGTTCTCGATAAGATAATATTTTACATCCTCAATTTCTTCTCTAGGTAGAGCAAACTGTTCATAATCATCTAAAGTCATAAAATAATAATGATCACCGTCATTGTATAGATACTGAGCCTTCCGAAAAGAAATATCGGCTTCTTCTACTTTTTCTCCACTTGGAAAAGTAACCTCTTTTATTAGACCTGTCTTCACATTCTTTAATCGAGTTCTTATAAGGCCGCTGCCTCTTCCCATGAAATGTTTATTAGCCTCTACTACCTTATAAATTTCACCTTGATAGAGTATGTAATTGCCTCTTCTTATATCTCCTACATCTAACATTTATGTTCCTCCTTTTATCCTTTTCAATATCATCTTTAGGAATTCTAAAAGCTTACTTTTATTGAAGTTTTAAATTTAAATTTATTTATAAAATACCTACACAATTCTAATCTTGATCAATAGTCCATTTTTTAACTTCTTCTTTATTTTGACTAGAGAAGAGGGAGAGACTCCTCCCTAAACCCACTTTAAATTCAAAACATTATTTTTCAAAAATTATTAATTTCTAAAACGCATATCTTTTTCAAAAAATAATTTCTAGATATTAATAAAAATTTCAATAAGATAATTTCGAGATAAAAATTTCTACTCTCCCTTTTTTAAAGATATTAATTTATATGTTTAATCAAATTTATCAACTTCTTATTAAAAATTGATAACGTTAGTCTACCTTTTGTTTAAGGTTATGTTCTATGTATATTATACCATCAATTTCAACAAATCAACATAATTAAGTTACATAAAATTTACTTGCATTTGCCCGATTTCTGTATTATAATCATGCTAGCAACACAAACCGAATGTCACAATGGGTGGCTCGGTAGAAATTTGGAGGATACAAAGTGAAAGGTAAAGTTAAGTGGTTTGATTCCAAAAAGGGTTATGGTTTTATCACAGGTGAAGATGGGAATGACGTATTTGTGCATTTCTCTGCTATTCAAATGGATGGCTACAAAAAGCTAGAAGAAGATCAAGACGTCGAATTTGAAGTTGTAAAAGGTGATAAAGGTCCACAAGCTTCTAGAGTAATACCCTTATAATATCAACCATAATCTGAAAAAACCTAAATAAAAGGCAAAAGGGAGCATAAAATTGCTCCCTTTTTTTATTCTTTCACTATACTAATACCCGAACTTGTGCCTATTCTATCAGCTCCAGCATTAATCATTTTTATGGCAGTCTCTAAATCTCTAATCCCTCCAGAAGCTTTAACTTTTATATTTGGACCGGCAACGAATTTCATTAAAGCGACATCCTCTTCTTTTGCCCCATCTGTTCCAAACCCAGTAGAGGTTTTTACAAAGTCCACACCTGCTAACCTAGAAATTACTACGCTAGCTATTTTTTCTTCTTTTGTGAGGTAACAGGTTTCAATTATTACCTTTAATAATTTTTTCGATTTATGCGTTAAGTCAGCAATAGATGAAATTTCTTTGTACACATAATCAAATTCACTTGCTTTTAATCTTCCGATGTTCAAAACCATGTCTAGTTCGTCAGCTCCATTCTCGAGAGCATTCTGAGCTTCAAACATTTTTGTTTCAATGGTATTAGCTCCAAGCGGAAAACCTATTACGGTGCCTATTTTAACCTTTGTTCCCTTTAGTTTATCTTTAGCAAGAGATACATAAGTTGGATTAACACAAACTGCGTAAAATTCATTTTCCACAGCTTCGGCACATATTTTTTCTATTTCTTTAGGTGTGGCATAAGCTTTCAATAACGTATGGTCTATGTACTTTGCAAGTTCTTTTGGAAGTAAAGATAAACTTCGAGGTTTAAAAACGAAAGATTCGTTAACTTTTTGTATCTCACTTTCTATCAAGTTTTTCAATTTTTGCACTTCCATATTTCTTACTCCTTTCCTAGATAATTATTAATTCTATAGAAAAAAACATGCATTGATATTTAAGTATTTTAAAAAATATTTTCTAACTTTTTGTACTAAATTTTATATTTATTTTAATGTCGACACCCTACCACCTTTTTGTTATAAGATATTCTTTAATCTCTTTTTTAGTTGCTACATCAAATGGAGTTCGCCCCTCTTCATTTTTAGCATCAACTTTCGCACCTCTTTCAACCAAATACTCAACCACATCAAGATGACCGCTCGCGGAAGCCTTGTGTAACGATGTCCATCCCTCTCCACCTTTTGCGTTTACTTGTGCACCTTCTTCAACGAGATACTTAACTATATCAAGATAGCCATTCTGAGAAGCTATATGTAATGATGTCCATCCATCTTTTTCTTTTGCGTTAACGTCAGCTCCTTTTTCAACGAGATACTTTACTACATTCAGACAACCATTTTGAGAAGCTATATGCAACGACGTCATTCCTTCTTTATCTTTAGCATTGACATCAGCTCCTTTTTCAACGAGATACTTTACTACAGCAAGGCGACAATTCCAAGAAGCTATGTACAAGGATGTCTCTCCTTCTTTATTTTTAGCGTTAACGTCTGTGCCTTTTTCAACTAGATATCTTACTACATCAAGATGTCCCTTCCAAGAAACCATGTGTAATGGTGTCCAATCATTTATGTTTTTTACGTTAACGTCTATTCCTTTTTCAATCAGATACTTAACTACATCAAGATTACCATATAAAGAAGCTATATGAAGCAAAGACACTCCATCTTTATCTTTTGCATTGACATCAGCTCCTTTTTCAATTAAATACTTAACTATATCGATATGATCTAAAGCAGAAGCTATATGTAATGGTGTCCATCCATCTTCATTTTTTGCGTTAAGGTCTGCACCTTTTTCAACGAGATACTTAACTACATCAAGATGATCTCTCCAAGAAGCTATATGTAATGCTGTCCATCCATCTTTATCCCTAGCATTGATGTCTGCGCCTTTTTCAACAAGACACTTTACTACATCAATATGACCCTTCTCGGAAACTAAATGTAATGACGTCCATCCATTAACAACACCCTCTTTAGAAACTTTAGCATTAATGTCGGCTCCTTTTTCAATTAAATACTTAACTATATCGATATGATATAAAGCAGAAGCTATATGTAACGGTGTCCATTCGTCTTTGTCTTTCGAGTTAACATCAACTCCTTTTTCAATCAGATATTTAACTACATCAAGATGACCATTCTGAGAGGCTATATGTAAAGACGTCCATCCATCTTTTTCTTTAGCGTTAACGTCGGCTCCTTTTTCAATCAGATACTTAACTACATCAAGATGACCATTCTGAGAGGCTATGTACAAAGCAGTCACTCCACTTTTAAATTTAGAATTAACCTCGGCTCCTTTTTCAATTAAATACTTAACTAAATCGAGATTACCCATTGCAGAAGCTAAATGCAGTGGTGTCACTCCCTCTTGAAATTTAGCATCAACGTCGGCTCCTTTTTCAATCAGATACTTAACTACATCAAGATGACCACTTGCAGTAGCTAGATGCAATGCTGTCGCCCCATCTTTATCTTTAGCGTTAACATCCACTCCTTTTTCAATTAGATACTCAACTAAATCGAGATTCCCATTCAAAGAAACATCATGCAATGAAAGTTTATCAAAATTGTTGTTCAAAATCGCATCAACCCCTTTATTTAAACTAGAAAATTTCCATACCTCGAAACAATTATTAGATTTTTACACTGAAATCGATACTGTATAGTATCTCATTTTTAATAATCAATTATTGTTTTATATATCTAAAAATAACTTCTTTTACTTAACAATTATATACTACTTTAGCTCGAAGAAGCAAAAGTAATATTGGAAATACGAATAATATATAATTCAATTTTATATTTAAAAAGCCTTTAATTATGATCCAATTAATAGTTCTCATATTCCAATGATTGAACCAATGGTTGTAAAATATATCTAAAGAAAAAATTATAAACTAATTCTAATATAAAATGCCTTGAAATTCTAGGACAAAATGTTATAATTTGGATAAGAGGTATACAAACAAATAAACGTAAGATTTTGAAAGGTGATGGAAATTATGGATTTAAAAGACAAGTTTAAAATATTGTCTTCTTCTGCAAAATTTGATGTTGCTAGTGAACCTTCAATAAGCACCACCTTAATGAATTTAGAGAAAAATAATACTCCAGGAGGTATTTACTATAGTAGAGCATCAAACGGAGGATGTGCACCGTTATTAAAAGTTTTATTTTCTAACTCATGTATTTATGATTGTGCATATTGCATAAATAGAAGAAGCAACAATATTCCAAGAGCAACTTTTAAAATGGAAGAGTTAATAAGTTTAACCTTGAATCTATACAAAAGAAAGTTAATTAGAGGTCTCTTTTTAAGTTCAGCTGTTTTTGGTTCACCAAATACGACTATGACAATGCTTTATTTAACTGCTAAGAAATTAAGAGAAGAACATAATTTTCCTGGGTACATTCACCTCAAGATCATTCCTGGAGCTGATTTAGAGATAATCAGGAAAGCCGGATTCTATGCTGATAGGATGAGCGTTAATTTAGAATTACCTTCTGAAAAAAGTCTAACTTATTTAGCTCCTGACAAAAATAAAAGTTCTATTTTAACTCCAATGAATTATGTGGGAAAAAAATATCAAGAATCGAAAGAACAAAAAAACAAATACAAAAATAGTCCTATTTTTATTCCTGGTGGTCAATCAACTCAGCTAGTTATAGGAGCTTCTCCTGAGAGCGATTTTCACATAATAAAACTTGTGGAAAAGCTATATTCAAATTTTCATTTGACTAGAGTTTACTACTCTGCTTTTCAGAGAGTAAACGAAGATCCTCGTTTGCCAAATATTACAAATCCCTCTTTACTAAGAGAACATCGACTTTATCAAGCCGATTGGCTGATAAGATGTTATGGATTTTCTTCAAGTGACATTTTGAATGAAGAGGAAAAATTTTTAGATGAAGAATTGGATCCAAAAACCAAATGGGCACTGAGAAATTATCATATGTTTCCAATTGAAATAAATACAGCCCCTTATGAACTTTTAATAAAAGTTCCTGGAATAGGGCTCAAATCGGCAAAGAAGATCGTAACTTCAAGAAAAAAATCTTCTCTGAACTTTGATAATCTTAAAAATATAGGTGTGGTTTTAAAAAGGGCTAAGTATTTTATAACTTGCAACGGTAAATACTATGGAAAAATATATAATAATCCAGAGATTGTAAAAAAATTAATTACTTCTAAAAAACAAACCAACTCTCTGCAGTTGTCACTTTTTGATAATTAAATTTTTTGTTAATAATTTAATATTTTAAATCTATAAACTCCCATAAAATTTTTATTCTCTGGAACAGCCATCCAAGTAGGATCTGCTTTGTACAAATTTTTTGTTTTCACGACTCGAAATTCACCTTTATTAAATACATCAATTGGACCCGTATGATAAATTGAATACTGTTCAAAACTTACAGGATCTTCAAAATACACCATTACGTGGTAAGGAAATTCTGGGTCTTCTGGGTGAAAAAATACTAAAATATCTCCGCTTTCGGCTACTTCAATATTTTTAGACAAGAAATCCATGTTCATTTCTACAAGAACTCTTGCAGAAGCATAATTAGAGAAACTGTCAGGAGTAATGCTCTTTCTATCAACTTTAAAAATATTTGTCCCGTAGAAAGGAATATCTGGATAGTTATATTTTTGAACATCTTCTTTAACGACTCCTCTAAAACCTGTGGCCTTTATCCAGATTTGATCATGTTTTTTTAAAGATTCTTTGTAGGCAAATCTGATTAGTCCTGCACAATCCTCATAATTTTCAGGCAATGTTATATATCCATTAATAATATTCAAAATTATACTGTTAAACCAATAGCTGAATGAATGACTATCCTTTGTATCTAATTCTAAAAAATCGGGATAGTTATTTCCGTTAACATCCTCAATTCTTATTAATTGATTCGATTTTTCTATGGGGTTACTTTTTCCCTCTTTTGGTAAAAATAATAGAATAATAATTATACTGATTAAACTCAAAAAAATACATGTGAAAATAAAAATTTTTCGCATAAGCAATCACCTTTTATATTATACATTAATTTTTATTTATATGCTGAGAGATAAACTATATTTGTTCTTTTCTCTGTTTATGTGATATAATTTTTATAAGAAAATTTAAAAATTAAATTGCCGGGGGAGCTTGAAGGCTGAGAGGATGTGCTAATTTAACACATCGACCCCAGAACCTGATCCAGGTAATACTGGCGTAGGAAGGCTTAGTTGAGTATTCTAACTTAATTTAACCTAAAATAAAGTGTTCCTGCTTTCTTCATTACCTGGAGAAAAGCAGGCTTTTTATTTTTAATTGTCAATTTCATTAATTAAAAGAGGTGGTTTTGATGAAAAAAGGCACTGTAATAGTTGTTTCCATTTTACTTCTTTCTATAGCTTTTTCCAATGAACTAGTAGTGTATGTATACGAAAGTTTAAGCTGGATTGAGCAAGGAACCGTCCAAAAATTTGAAGAACTGAACAATTGTAAAGTAAAAGTGGTGAAATTGGGGGATGCTGGGAATGTTCTTAGTAGATTGATTCTTGAAAAAAGGAATCCAAGAGCCGATGTGGTTATAGGTTTAGATCAAGCTTTAACCTTAAGGGCTAAAGAAGAAAACCTCTTGATACCCTATAAACCTAGAAATATAGAAAAAATTAAAGATCCGAAACTCATTATGGATCAAGATTTTTATGTAGTCCCTTATGATTATGGAGCTATTGCTATAATCTATGATCCGGAAAAAATTAAAGATGAATTAGTCTCTTTCGAAGACTTAACAAATTATAAAAAAGCATTATTGATAGAAGATCCTAGAACATCAAGCCCGGGGCAAGCTTTTTTATTGTGGACAATAGCAGTCTACGAAAATAATTGGAAAGATTTTTGGAAAAGATTAGCGCCTGCTATCCTATCAATTACTCCAAGCTGGGATGACGCATTTTCTCTATTTGAGTTAGGCCATGCACCAATGATGGTTAGCTATGCTACAGACAACGCTTATACTCAATATTATTACGGAACAAGCAAAAACAAAGTTTTCATTCCATCTGAAGGAGCTTATGTACAAATCGAAGGAGCAGGAATAGTAAACGGAACGAAACATTTAGAGCTATCGCAAAAATTCTTAGAGTTCCTACTCACAGAAGATTTTCAAAAAGAAGTCCCTTTAAATCAATGGATGTTTCCTGTAACTGATATTGAGTTACCAGAAGTTTACCAATACGCAGTAATACCAGAGAAAATTCTCACTATTCCCGCAGAAGAAATTTCAAAAAATTTAGATACTTGGCTCAAAGAATGGGAGAAATTAATTTTTTAGCGATGAAAAAGCCTCGAAGAAATAGTTTATTTGCGATAATTTTTCTACTATTGCTACTTTTTCCTTTTTTGATTTTATTTAAAGATTTTTTTCATCCTAAAGATTTAATAAATATAATGAATCCGCAAACATTGCGGATTCTTGGTTTTACTTTTTATCAATCTCTTTTATCAACAGCTATTTCTTTTTTAATAACTCTCTTACCTAGCTATTTTGCAGCTCAAAATAAAGGAATCACAGCTAAATTCCTTGAAAATTCAATTTTTATTCCTTTCTTTTTTCCACCTGTCTCTGCAGTTATAGCTTTTTCTTTATTGTACTCTCAAATAGGATTGTTGGCTAAAATTGGGATAAATATTAATATAATGTTCACATTTACAGCCATCATAGTTGCTCACGTTTTTTATAACTCACCAATTTTTATTAAGTACATTTCAGAAGGATTAAGAAGAATTCCAGAGAGCTTAAAAGAGTCGGCTTATGTAGAGGGAGCGGGAAAAGTTAAGACATTTTTTTATATAGAACTCCCGTTGATTCTACCTTCTATATCAAGGGCCTTTTTTCTGGTGTTTGCTTACAATTTCACAAGTTTTGCAATAGTTCTAAATTTGGGTGGCATTAAATATTCAACTTTGGAAGTTGCAATTGCAACTACATTGAGAGGAACTTTAGATTTTTCTAAAGCACTATCTTATGCCCTTATTCAATTCGTTATTCTTACATTAATAAACATTTTTATGTCAAAGTTTGAACCTCATATTTTTGAATACTATGAATCTGAATATAGCATCCATAAAAAAACTGGAAAAATAAGCTTTATATTTTCTATTATTTATCTTATTTTTGAGTATTCTTTGGTTTTAATAGGTATTGCTTCATCTTTTTTTAATTTTATAACTATGAAATTTGACTTAAAAGGTTTTATTAATCTTTTTTCAAAAGATTTAAACATTCGGTTTCCTGTAATTCAGTCTATTTTTAACTCTTTTCTCGTTTCAGCTATTACAGGGATGCTTGCAATAATAGCTGCTTATCTTTTATTAAAAAAATGCAATAAAATAGTTAATATAGTTATTATGTCGACATTTGGAATTTCTTCCGCGTTTTTGGGTATGGCTTTGTTGTATCTAAACATTTTATACAATATTCCTTTTTTTATTTTAATAATTTTTGGCTATTTTTTAATAAGTGTACCTCTTGCATATTCCTTCTTATTCCAGCCAATCTTAAGTTTCGATGAGAAAATAATAGAAGCAGCTAAAGTAGACGGAGCTAATAAACTTAAAATTTTTACAAAAATCGAATTGCCTTTATTATTTTCAGCGTTTCTAAGTTCATTTTTACAAATTTTTGCAATAATATACGGAGAATTCACTATTAGTTATACGATGCAGATAAGAGATTATTTTCCTCTAGCAAGTATAGTAAATTATTCTCTTTCTTCCTCTAGATTCTACCAGGAAGCGACAGCTTTCAGTGGACTAAATGTAATTATTATATTCATTACTTTTTACTTAAGCACCTTATTAAGCAATAAAAATATATATGATTAATCTATTACTGATCGCTAACTACTCAATTATTGCGATAGAAAATTCACTAATCAAGTAAGCTTTCATCATATAATATTTATCAGCTTCTTCCTTTGTTAGGATACTTTCAAAATATTCTTCCAAAGAAATCCCAAAAGTATTTTTTAGCTTAACCACCATGTTAAACTCTCGAATTTCCTCAATTTCAAAATGTTTTTCAAGCCCAGTATATTTTAAATATGCTTCTATAACTGTTTTAATATAAGAATACAGCCCATCCTTGAGAGGTAAGAACTTAAAAAAATTATTTCTCAACAAATTCGCTAATTTCATTGCTCCAACTTTTTTTATCGATAATAGCTCATAAATATTGTTGTATTTTAAATTGACATACATACCCAAAAATCTACCTTTCAAACTGCCTTTTATTTCGCTCCCACTATCTTTCAAAAGATCACTACTAATGGTTAAAGCAAATGGAAACATTGTTATTGTTTCTAAAAAATTTTCTAAATTAACCTCTAAATCTTCTATGCTATAATCAAGCTGTGCATCAACTTCTGGTTTAACTGTTATTTCTGCTTCTTTAAACTTAAAAGAAGCTAACCTCAAAACATTAACTATCTCTTCTGCTTCAGAAGAGTCAGCTTCTTTCAAAAAATCTAAATTAAAGTTTTGCAGTTCGGGATACTGCTCATACATCTTGTTTAAAAAGTCTTTAAATTCTTTGTCTCCAAAATCTTCCATATAAATTCCTCCATTAATATTTCATAGAAGAAATATTATAAAATCTGCGTGACTAACCGCCTTCAAATATATTATAGCACATTGATAATTTTTAATTCTAATACTATAAATTTTTGTAAATATTAATAATTCATCAGTATAATATATTTTAATAATATATTTTAGCGAGTTTATGGGATTATTATTAGCAAAAAGAGTGTTTATCGTAAAGTTTTGTAGTATAATAAAAAGGACTTAGATTTTAGAAAAATTGACCTTTGCAAAACGTATTTTGTGAAAACATTACCAAAATAAGGAGGAGAAAAATATGATAATAGTTAGGCCTTTCTTACTTTTACTGGGATTCATTTTTCAATACATACCCTTTTTACAATTTTTAGGTGTGATTATTCTCTTCTTTACTTACTATGCATTAATAAGAAACCGGAACACCCATATCAAGATAATGAAACAGGTATATGAAGCTAACAATTGGCAATTTCCTGACATAAAGGAAGAAGTCGCCAATTTTTGGTTTATAATGTACATCATATCAATTGTTGTAATATCGCTTTTTTATTCTTTATTAGCAAGAGAGCTAATAAATATACCTTTTGAGGAATGGCAGACTATCTCTATTCCTAACTGGTATTTCTATGTTTTCTTTGGTTTTTTTGTTTTAAGCTGGGTATCCTACGCTACTATGATTAACAGGATAGTTAAAGATCAATGGCAACTTCAAGAATCAGAAATTTCTCATAATCTAGTAAAAAACCGTTTTATAAAATTAAGAAACGGGAATACAGCTATGCTCCTTAGAATTATTACTTTGGATATATATGAATGGTTGCTGCTCTTTTTCTTGATAAGAGAAACTACTATGCATTACATTGAAGATGGTACTGCCAGTGGTAAATATCCAATCCCCGTTCCATCGGGAAATTTTGGTAAAATAGAAACCGAGCCAATTCAAAGTGATAAGCTTAAAGAAAAAGAATTAGACCAACCCAAAATGAAACCTTTTAAAGAAAAAAAAGAAGAGAACCTAAATGAAATATATAATGATTTAATAAAAAAAATACAAGGAATGGATGATAAAGAAAAATATAGTACGATTTTTGCAGAAGTAACTATTATTAAAAATAAAGAAATCGCAAAACAAATACTTAATAAATTACTTACTGAAGAATATATTACTCAAGAAGAATATAACAAATTAATTGAATTTATATAAAATAACTTTTTTGCAAATATAAAAAATCGAATTTTTAATTTATAGCATTAAAGAGATGCTCAAATGAAAAGAAGCATATATAAGATTTGAATATTATTTTTTCAGAAATTATCTCATTAAAGCTATTTTTCTAAACTAAATTTTGAAAGAAAGGGATGAGAATTGAGTTTTTTTGAAAAAATACCCGAAAGTACAAATGTTTCACCTATCTCTAAAGAACTTTATCTAAAAGGTGAGCTAAAAGAGTCTGTTTTATTATTGCATGGATATACTGGCTCTCCACACGACATGTACTATTTAGGAAACGAGCTAAATAAAGCTGGATTCACAATATACATACCTCGCCTTCCTGGACATGGAACCAATACACAGGATTTTTTGAACTCTAATTGGCGAGATTGGCTAAGAAAATCATTGGACGCTTACTTGAATTTAAAATCCTACTATGAAAAAGTATATGTGTTAGGATTATCAATGGGGGGAGTTTTGACTGCGCTAATTGCTGAAAAATTTCAGCCCGAAAAGATTGTTTTAGCTGCGCCTGCATTTATTGCTACTGACTGGAGAATTAAGTTGACACCTTTCTTTAAATATTTCATTAAGAAGGTACCCAAAAATAATCCTGCTGTTTTTGAAGATGAAAGATTAAACTATCTTGCTCAACAGTATTGGAATTATGATTGGCCCTCGAAAGCAGCAGATCTTTACAAACTTCAAAAATTATCTCTAAAAAATCTCTCAAAGATCACTTCTGATACCTTCGTAATACTTTCCAAAAAGGATGACGCAGTGCCTTTTAATGTCAAAGATCTAATTGAAAATAACATTAAATCGAAGAAAACTTTCTTGATTCTCGAAAAAAGCGGACATGTCGTTGTTAATGATATAGAAAGAGAAAAAGTTGCACAAGAAACTGTGAAATGGTTAAGAAGCTAGTAATAATTACTGCAGGTGCAGCTCAAAAGCCTGGTGAAACAAGACTAGACCTGGTTTTGAAGAACGCTAAAATAATTAAAGAAATATCTGAAAATATCAAAAAATATTCTCCAAATAGTATTATTATAAATATTACCAATCCAGTTGACGTTATGAGTTATGTTGTTTGGAAAACAACAGGTTTTGAATCTAACAGAGTAATTGGAACCGGTACTATATTAGATACCGCTAGACTAAGAGCAATAATCGGTTACAATTGTGGTATTTCACCTATGAGCATTCATGCCTATATAATAGGTGAACATGGAGATTCTGAATTAGCAGTATGGAGTTCGGCTATGATTGGTGGAGTCCCTATTACAAAGTTTTGTGAAAATTGTCCTTTTGAGCAGCGATGTAACTTGCAATTAGAAGAAATATTTGTAGAGGTCAAAAATTCAGCGTATAAGATAATAGAAAAAAAAGGAGCTACTAACTATGGCATCGCATCTGCCACTACGGCTCTTGTAGAAACTATAATAAAAAATGAAGGAAGGGTATATACTCCATCGGTATTAGTAGACGATGTTTATATTGGATACCCCGCTATAATAAATAAAGATGGAATAGAACGAATCGTTAATATTTCATTGAATAAAGAAGAAAATAACAAATTTGAGGAATCGAAGAATATTATTAAAGAATACATAGATAAAATTTATCTATAATTAATTAAAATTAATCAAAACTTTTTATTGAAATTATTTATACCGATAGCGCTTTCAAACGCTGCTCATTATTCCATCAGAGCATGGCAGTTAAATCATTGTTAAATTAATATGGAGTTTGAAGAAAGCACTTATTTTTTTGTTTTATTAAGGTGTATAATTGACCAAAAGTTATTAAAGTGAAACAAATAATTTTTGAGGTGAGTGATGTTTATGAAAAAGGCGAAAGTACCTTTAAAGATGTTTCTAACCATCGTTTTCGTTTCTTTTTTTATGTTCACTGGATGTGAACAACAAGGTAAAATTAGTATTGGTATGGCAGGTAGTAAAACACCTTTTCGAATTTCATATCATTTCACTCTGTTTTCGGGACAAAAAGATGGAACAGTTAGAGTTAAAACTGAGCAAAAAATAATTATTGAATACAAAGTTGAAATCAATGACGGTATTTTATATATCGGTATTCAAAGTCCCTCCCATGAAATTATATGGGAATCTATTTTCGACGGTGATCAATCAGAAACCAATACTGTTGAAATAGATGCTGTTGAAAAAGGAACATACAACATTATTATAAAAGGACAAGAAGCTAAAGGAAGTTTTGATGTCTCTTGGAAAACAGAATAACTTTGCGTAAATAAAATGAGTTAAAAAACTATTAAAGGGGGTTAAAGAATTGATAAAAGCAATTAATCTTACTAAAAAGTTTAAAGATTTTACGGCAGTTGATTCAATCAACTTACTTGTTAAACCAGGTGAAATTTATGGATTTCTAGGACCAAACGGTGCAGGAAAAACTACTACTATACGTATGCTCACTGGCACTCTAAAACCAACCTCTGGAGAGGTTCTAATAATGGATAAAAGCTATAAAGATTATGAATTAGAAATAAAAAGAAACATAGGTGTCGTTCCTGATGAACCTAAAATGTATGAGAACCTTAAGGGTAGCGAATTTATTGAATTTATTATAAGTGTTTATAAACTAGATTCCAAAGAAGTCTACAACAGGTTTGAAGAAATTTGTGAAGCCTTCAATATAGACTACATAAACAATTTTATAGGAGATTATTCACATGGTATGAAACAAAAATTAATGGTTGCATCAGTTTTAATGAGGAAACCAAAAGTAATTTTTTTAGACGAACCAACGGTAGGTTTAGACGCAAAAGCTACCAGAATACTTAAAGAAATACTACATAAATATAAAGAAGATGGTTGCTGTATCTTTTTCACTACTCACATTTTAGAAATAGCTGAAAAGATGTGCGATAGGATAGGAATAATAGACCACGGAAGGATAATTGCAGAAGGTACACTTGAAGAACTACGTGCTCTATCAAAAACAGGTAGCACAAGTTTAGAAGATATATTCTTAGAACTAACTGGCGGAGAAGAAATAATGGATATCATCAAAGATCTATAAAAACAATAATCGAATTTACCTTAAATTACATCCATAAAAAGGGAAATAAATAAGGGGGAAACTAATGATAGCTCTAGAAGTGTCTAACTTGGTAAAAAAATACGGGGATTTTGAGGCAATAAAAAATATCTCTTTTGAAGTGCATGAAGGTGAAATTTTTGGATTGATAGGCCCCAATGGTGCAGGAAAAACCACAACTTTAAGAACAATCTCAACTTTAATTCAAATCACCTCAGGATATATAAAAGTTTATGGCTACGACGTCAAAAAAGAAGGTTCTCAGGTAAGAAAAATTATCAGTTATTTACCTGAAGATGCCGGTGCCTATAGAAATTTAACTGGAAAAGAATATTTAGAGTTTGTTGCAAAATTTTTCACCAAAGATAAAGATAGTTTAAAAAAGATGATAGATAAAGGAATTGAAATTTCAAATCTTAACGATAGAATCAATGCAAAAATTGATACATATAGTAAGGGAATGATGAGAAAACTACTCATTGCTAGGGCTATGATGACAGAACCTAAATTAGCAATTTTAGATGAACCGTCTTCAGGGTTAGATGTTATTAACGCTCGTGAAGTCAGAAAAATAATTAAGGAAAGCGTTAATAACGGAAAGGCTGTTTTACTATCTTCTCACAACATGTTAGAAGTGGAATATATGTGTGACAGAATTGCTCTTATAAATGCAGGAAAAATCGTTGAAGTAGGAACTCCAAAAGAATTAAAAGAAAAATACCAAGCTCAAAATATTGAAGATGTGTTTATCGAGGTGATTAAATAATGTTTTTTAACATGTTTAAAAAAGAATTAAAAGAAGTTTTGACAATCGGTTCAATTATTTCAATAGCTGCGATGTCTTTCGTTTTTGCCATGATCGGTCAAAGTGTCGGAAATATAGAAGAAAAGCTTGAAGTTAAACCGGTTATTGGCTTAATTAATAATGACAATGGTATATTTGGTATAATCTCAACACAAATTTTACAGGAAACTTCTGATATTATTTACAATGGTTCTGACAAAAGTGCTGGTTTACAAGAGGTAATTGCTAAAGAAGGAATTGCTTTGATTGAAATTCCTTCTGATTTCTCTGACTCCATTTATAACAACAAACAGGGTAAACTCAATATCAATTGGGTTGTTCAAGGTGTTGGCCCTTTTGATGGTATTTCGTCAGATGTTTTAGATTATGTTTTAAATGCTGTTGAAAAAGAAATATCTAAGATCATAATTACACAAGAACTAGATTTAGATCCTAATTTAATCTTAAATCCTTTAACAACATCCCAAACTACGTTCTTGAAAGAAAAAGAATTTAGAGGACTATCTCCTAATGAACTCATCAATACTTTTAGCACACAGTCTTATCTCATACCCACACTAATTATGATGATTATTATGATGTCGGGATCCTCTATTATTTCTTCAATGGGATTAGAAAAAGAAAACAAAACTTTAGAAACTTTGTTAACTCTTCCCGCAAAGAGAAATTATATAATCTTGAGTAAAATAATTGCAAGTACAATAAGTGGACTAATTCTTGCAGCTATTTACATGGTTGGAATGACTTATTACATGAAGTCTTTTTCTTTTTCCGGTCTGGTGGATTTACAAGCATATAATTTAACACTTAGTATCTATGATTACACACTTATGGGACTCTCTGTTTTCATGTCACTCTTAGCAGGATTATCTCTATGTTTGGCTTTAGGTTCTTTTGCCAAAGATTACAAGAGTGCACAATCTTTACTCTTCCCAGTAACTGTATTGGCAATCTTTTCTATGCTTATGACAATGTTTATGGATTTTTCAACAATGCCTACTTTTATCAAAATTTTCATTTTTATTATTCCTTTCTCACACCCGATGATGGCTATGAAATCTTTGATGTTAAAAGAATACGCTCTTGTCCTATCTGGTATTATTTATTCTAGTATCTTCGCTGCAATAATGATAATAATCACTATATTAATATTTAACAGTGACAGGCTATTAGTTGGGAAATTTCAGAAAAATAAAAAACGCACTAAAAATCTTGTTTCATAATAGGGGGTAAAAGTAAAAAATGAAGGATTTAATGCTTCTTCTCAAATTTTCATACAAAAACAAAGCACGACCCAAACGAAATAGAAAAGGTCAGATTGTTCGACCAAGTGTAGCTTCGATATTATTAGGGTATTTTTTAGTACCAGTAATTTTTATCGTTGCTATTGTACCTACAATGATTTTTTCATTAAAAAGTGTTGACCTTAACATTCCTTTATCTCAACTAGGAATGAACTTTAATTGTACCTTGCTAGATCTTTTATTAGCTCCAGCTTTTCTAATGTCCTCAGCGCTTTTTATCCTGCAGTTTGCCCCACTAATAATCACATCGTTATATGATAATGATATGATAACTCTACTTTTATCCATGCCCATAAAAAGATCTACAATCTTTTTTTCTGCATCAATTGATAGTTTTATTATGTCAGGAATGGCTGGCTCAGCTGTCTTTTCAATGATCATCCTATATCTAGTTACAGAAGGAGCAAATATATTTTTTGCCATCTTATCAGCAATTGGTTTCTTATTGTTTTTATTTTCAATTTCCCTGTTAGTTGGATTAATAATGTCATTTTTTGTTGGAAAGACTTCAGCAAAACGCCTAAGTCAATTGATGTATTTTATTGTAATAATACTTATTGTGCTTGTTCCACAAATTTTACCGCAAAAAATGAGCTCCAATCCAGAAGATATTTTGGAAATGTTTGGAAACAGCATCAAAATTTTCATGTCTCCTATTTGGCCTCACACACAATTTATGCAGTCTTCAAGAGGAAATGTTTTTTCTTTGATATTCATTTATGTAATTTCTGTGTTAGTCTTTTATCTTATTTATAAATTTTCAAGTAACCTGGATTTCTCAACTTCAAGAAAGAAATCAAAAGTCAATAAAATAGAAAAGTTTAAGACTAGCAGGCAGCCTCTTCTCAAAAAAGAAATAAAGTTATTATTTAGAAATTCTCAGTTAATATTTATGATGCTTTATCCGTTAATATTTCCGATATTTTTTTCTTTTGCTGGCATTAATAATTTAAGCTACCTGGCAATGTTGTTTATGATAATTGCAGCTAATTATACCTCACTAATTACTTCTATGATGCTTGCAGAAGAAATAAAAATATGGCCTGTTCCTAAACTGTTTCCTTACTCAACAAAAACCATGGTTAATTCAAAAGTTTTGGTATCTTCTAGTATCTTTTCCATTGAGTTTTTGGCTATCTCTCTTGTTTACTTTTTTATTTTTGGATTTAATATATTTGAACTAATTCTAATTATTCCAACAATAATTTTACTTTACTATTCTTCACTGATTGGTGCCAGATATTTTCTTTCAGATCCACACAGAGACGTTTCTCAAACCAACAAAGTTTTTAAAGGAAAAGAAATTTTAATAATTGAAAGTATTACCATGGGATATGCAGTCGCTATTTTTGGTTTACTTCTCTTTTACGATATTATGGTAAAAGAAGGTCTTATGTGGATTTTTAAAGAAATGGGAATGTTTTTAACCTCTTTGATTATTTTAGGAACTGTGACAGCTTTGGTGTTGATTATTATTTTTTCTATTAGAAAAGAAATTAAAAAAATTGATAGATATATAGAACAAATGGAGTAAAATTAGACAAATAAAACAAAGCCCCGTACACGGGGCTTTGTTTTATTTATTCACGACTTTATTATTGCTTTTTTCTAAAGCTTGCCTTAGGTAATAACCTGTGTATGAACCGCTCTCTGCTATTTCTTCAGGGGTACCAATTGCAACAATTCGCCCTCCATTTTCTCCACCTTCAGGGCCTAGATCTATTATATAATCAGCATTTTTTATAATATCTAATTCATGTTCAATCACAATAACAGTATTCCCTTTCTCAACTAATAAATTAAGGACTTTAAGAAGTTTTTTTATATCTTCAAAATGCAAACCCGTTGTAGGTTCATCAAGAATATACACCGTGTTTCCCGTAGATTTTTTTCTTAATTCTGAAGTTAATTTTATTCTTTGAGCTTCACCGCCTGACAAAGTAGTCGCAGGTTGCCCTAATCTAATATATCCTAATCCTACATCTTGTAAAAGTTGAAGTATATTATTTATTGCTGGTAAATTTTTAAAAAAATCTGAAGCTTCATCCACTGTCATGTCTAAAACATCAGAAATATTTTTTCCTTTATATGTAACCTTCAAAGTTTCTTTATTATATCTCTTACCTTTACATACATCACATGTGACATAAACGTCAGGTAAGAATTGCATTTCGATTTTTAAGACTCCATGACCCTTACATGCCTCACACCTTCCGCCTTTAACATTGAAGCTAAATCTTCCTTTGTCGTATCCCCTTATCTTTGCTTCAGGAGTTTGGGCAAATACTTCTCTAATAAAATTAAATACACCTGTATATGTAGCAGGATTGCTACGAGGGGTCCTACCAATTGGACTTTGATCAATTGAGATTACACTATCTACATATTCTAATCCTTCAATTTTCTTGTATCGACCAGGTCTTGTTTTGGAATTGTACAACTCCTTCTGGAGTGCAGGATATAGAGTATCCATAATCAACGAAGATTTACCAGAACCCGAAACTCCAGTTACTACAACAAGTTTTCCTAAAGGTATCTCAACATCTATATTTTTCAAATTGTTATGTGAAGCACCTATAATCCTCAGAAATTGATTTTTTTCTATCCTCTTTTTATCTAATATTTCTATTGTTTTTTGACCTGCTAAATATTTCCCTGTTAAAGAATTTCCTGGGTTTTCTATTAACTTTTTAGTAGGACCTTGATAAATTACTCTTCCTCCGTTGACACCAGCTCCAGGTCCTAAATCTACTATATAATCCGAAGATCTTATCACATTTTCATCATGTTCAACCACTATTACAGTATTGTCTAAATCCCTAAGCTTTTCTAAAGTATTGATTAGTTTGTCATTATCTCTCTGATGAAGTCCAATTGTAGGTTCATCTAACACATATGTTACTCCTGTTAAACCCGAACCAATTTGTGTAGCTAGTCTTACTCTTTGTGATTCACCTCCGGACAGAGTAGTTGCATTTCTACCCAGAGTTAAATAATCTAAACCGACATCAACTAAAAAAGTCACTCTTCTTTTTATTTCTCTGAGTAACTCTTTTGCAATCTCCATTTCAAATTCGCTCAATTTAAGTGTTTCAAAAAAAACCTTCAACTCACCTATAGGTATTTCGGTTATGTCGTAAATATTATGATTGTTAATCTTAACACTCAGAGCTTCCTCTCTAAGTCTTTTTCCTTGACATGTTTGGCATGTTTTTTGAATCATAAAATTGTTCTCAATCCATGCTTTTATGTCTTTTGAATCAGTCTCTCTATATCTTCTTTCATACCAATTGACCATACCTTCAAATCCTCTTGTGAACTCATATAACTCTCCATTGCTTTTTGAAAATGAGAAGTCTATTTCCTTGTTTGTACCATATAATAATGCATTTATAACCTTCTGGGGCATATCTTTTAACTTTTTCGAGGGATCTTCTCCATAACTTCTAACAACTTCCTTCATCATATTAACCATGAATGTGTCTTTGCCCATATTCATGGCCGCACCATCTTCAAGAGACTTATTCATATCGAATATATACTCTGGTTCAACTTCTAATTTAAAACCTAAGCCATGACATTCTGGACATGCTCCATACGGGCTATTAAATGAAAAGAGTTTTGGATTTATTTCAGGAAAACTGTATCCACATTTTGGACAAGCTAAATTCTCAGAAAATGTTTGAACTGATAGTACTTTTTCATCTTTATCTACTTCTCTAATTTCTACAAAGCCTTCTCCTTCTTTTAAAGCAATTTCAACTGCTTCATATATCCTTTCAAAGTTATCCTTTCTCAACTTTATCCTGTCAACTAATAGATTTATTGTATGTCTAACAGTTTTAGCTAATGAATCAACTTCGTCAAGGTCATAAATTTCTCCATCAATCTCTAGCCTTTTAAATCCAGAAATTTTCATGTTGTTAATTTCTTTTCTGAATTCACCCTTCTTTTCCTTTGCAATTGGTGCAAAAATGTATAATCTGGCTTCTTCTTTAAAATTTTTATAAATATTATCAACAATCTCATCTACTGTGGAACTTTCTAGTGGTATTCCACACTTTGGACAATAAGCTCTTCCAACTCTTGCAAACAAAACTCTTATGTAATCATATATTTCAGTTATAGTTCCAACAGTAGATCTAGGATTATGGCTAACAGATTTTTGCTCAATTGCAATAGCGGGGGAAAGACCTTCTATTAATTCAACATCTGGTTTTTTCAAATTTCCTAAAAATTGTCTAGCATATGATGATACCGATTCTAAATACCTTCTTTGACCCTCTGCATATATAGTATCTAACGCCAAGGTAGATTTACCGGATCCAGATAAACCAGTTATAACTGTGAATGTGTTTTTAGGTATTTGAATATCAATGTTTTTTAAATTATGCTCTCTCGCTCCTATTATTCGAATCCACTTTTCCATAAAAAGCCTCCCACAATTGTGTAGTTGACAATATTATACTACTAAAAAATTAATTCTCTGAGAAGCTTATTTTATTTTTTGAGAAAATTGTGAAATGCGTTTTTTAATTAATTTCTATATACCTTTTTTGATTGAAATCTCAATTTTTTGTTAATCATTCGAACAATTTATCTAGACGAACAAGTTTTAACAGGATTCCAACAAAAATTATTTCTTGTCATAATTCTCTAATAATATTTATAGGTAACTCAGGATCCATCATTACTCCATAACCTATTCCTACCAAAGTAGCTCCTGCTTTTAAAAATTCTAGAACATCGGCTTTACAGACAACACCACCCATTCCTATTATAGGAACATTGGGAAAAATATTCTTTACTCTGTAGATACAGCCCAACGCCAAAGGCTTTATTATTGGACCACTTACGCCTCCATAACCACGTAAAAGTTCTTCAGGATTTGATTCATTCTTTAAGTTAATTTTAGTTCCCTTGGGAGCATTGATAAGCACTAAACCGTCGGCACCATTTTCAATTGCAAGTTTGGCTAGTTGTTCTAAATTTCCTTCAATACCAAGTTTTACAAATAAAGGCTTTTGTGTTATCTTACTTGCCCGCCTTATAATTTCTTTGGTTTCTCTCAGATCATTTAAAATAGTATCTCCCCCTTTATCAACATTTGGACAAGAAAGATTCAATTCGAACATTTTAATGTTAGTATGGTTAAGACTTTTAATCATATAACAAAATTCTTCGGTGTTATAACCGCCGATACTTGCAATAACATTCGTATCAAGTTCTTCTAAAAATGGAACATCATCCTTTAAAAAAGATTCAAAACCCGAGTTTTCTAGACCAATCGAATTTATAACTCCATTCTTTATGTTTATAATTCTTGGTGGGGGATTACCTATCTTAGGTTTAAAAGTAATGGTTTTAGTTGTAAATCCTCCAAGTTGTGAAAGATCAATGTAATCAATTAACTCTTTACCATTTCCTCCTGGACCTGAGGCGATGATTATAGGATTTTTAAACTTGATTCCAAGGACATCTACTTCCATTCTAAATTCACCTCATTTGCCTTGAAAATAGGTCCGTCTTTACACACCATTTTAACTCCTTCCACAGTTTGGACAGGACAACCTTTACATAAACCAGTACCACATCCCATATTTTCTTCAAGTGACACATACGACCAATCTTTCATATATGGGAATACGTCAAAAAAACTTTTCAATAACCCTTTACTTCCACACAGGATCATCCCGGAATTTTCTAACTTTTCTTTATTTTGAAATAAAAATTCCACAGGGGTTTTCCCTATATTATCATCTATGAACAATTTTAAATCAGGAAGAATTGATTGGACATAGCTCTCTTTGAAAGAGAAAAAGGTCTCTTTTACTAACAAAGGATATTCCTTTAAAAAATAAATTAGAGGAGCTGAACCGCAACCTCCTCCAAGGAGAATGTATTTTTTGGTTAAATCAATCTTATTTCTTATTGGAATTCCATATGGTCCTCTTATCAGAAGAAAATCTCCATATTTCAAAGTAGCAAGTTTTTCAGTAAAAGGTCCGACATTTTTTATCAAAAAAGTTAAATAATTACCCTTTTCATCCATCACCGAAAAGGGTTTGGGTAAGTTAAATGTATCTAAAAAATTTATCATAACAAATTGACCAGGTTGTGAATTGAAGGGTCCCTTTGTTTCTACCTTTAAAACAAAATAGTCTTTAATTATTTTCTTTTCTACAACCTTAGCTAATTCCACGTAAATCTTCCTCCTAAAATTTTAATTACTCCTCTCACCATAACCATTTCTACTTTGCCTGGTAACAAAGAACCTAAAAAAGGCGTGTTTTTCCCTTTCGAAACGAGAGATTTTTCTTCGACCAGCCATTCTTTTTCAGGATCTAACAATACTAAATCAGCTAGATACCCTTCTTTCACATCTCCTATCAAGCCTAAGTCAAATATTCTCGCTGGAACATAAGTTACTTTTTCAATCAATTTAGAAAAGTCTACATCGTAATTCTTTGAAATTAATATCAGAGAAGAAAGTAAAGTTTCTAATCCTGAAATTCCATAAGGAGCTTTAGCAAAATCTACAGATTTTTCCTCCTTTGTATAAGGTGCATGATCGCTTACAATTATATCTATGGTCTCATCCTTTATTCCCTCTATAAGAGCTAAGTGATCATCATTTGTAGGAAGTGGAGGATTGACTTTTTTGTTGGGAGAATAATCTGAAATACTTTTGTCAGTAAAAAGAAGGTGATTATGAGTAACCTCACACGTTACCGGAATATTTTTTATTTTGGCCTGTCTTACTAAGTCTACTGAAGATTTTGTAGAAAGGTGAGCTATATGAACATGAGATTGAGCATATCTAGCCATTTCTATATCTCTAGCAACCATTATCGATTCAGTTATATCGGGCACACCAGGAATATCGTAATAATGAGAATAAAAGCCTTCTCTCATATATCCCAGTTTTGATAGCTCTTTCACTTCACAATGATTAATAATAGGTTTTTTAAGTTTTTTAGCGATTTCTAAAGCTTTTAACATAATCAATGGATCTTCAACAGGATCACCATCATCGCTAAAAGCTATAACGCCTCTATTGCTAATCTTGACCATATCAACAAGTTCTTTTCCTTCTCTCTTTTTTGTTACAGCTGCTATGGAAAACAATTTAGCCATATTAAGTTTCTCTGATTTAAGACTCAGGTAATCTACAAGATAAGGATTGTCAATACAAGGTTCGGTATTTGGCATCACTCCAACAGAAGTCACGCCACCATTTAAAGCAGCTCTTAAACCAGTTTCCAAATTTTCTCTTTCTTCAAAACCTGGATCCCTCAGATGTACATGTATATCGATTAATCCAGGAATAATAGTTTTTAATTTTGCATCCATGACCAGATTAAAATTGCCTTCTATCTCTTTGTCGCTTATTTCAGTTATTCTTTCATTTTCTACGACTAAATTTTTTATTCCTTTTGTTGAATGAGACACTACATTAGCATTTTTTATAAGTATTTTCATAATTTATTTCCCCTTTCATTGTATGAGGTAATACTAAAGAAAACGGACCAAGTTGAACATCAATTTCTACTTTAAAAGTAAAAAACAATCCTTAAACTGAACAACAAAAAAAGCACCTGCCTATAAAAACAAGTGCTTTCTAAATACTTAGCAATATGATATTTTTTACTTCTATATATTTTAAAAAGATATCTTTTTTTTCTCAGCCAAAAGTTTATATACATTTAAATTAAACCTACCTAATTGTATTTGTAAAATTTTATCATTGTGATCATTTTTTTTTGATTGCTTTACTGTTAATTTTGAAAAAATAACAAGTTAATTGAATTAGTTAACTTCATTTCTTTGAAAAAATTTACTATTCAAAATCTGTTATAATATTAACAATATAAAATTCTAGTATAATTATTTAGTTAATTTTGTAAAATTAGAGATAAAATTTGTTAGATATTTATAGCTTAGGATTTGGAGGTCATTTGAATGAACAAATTAGTGAAAGAAATTAAATTAAGCAACGTATCCATAAAGCTCATACATGGAGATATAACCGAAGAAAAAGTTGATGCAATTGTTAATGCGGCTAATTCGAGATTACAACATGGTGGAGGAGTCGCTGGCATAATTTCAAAAAAAGGCGGTCCTACTATACAAAAAGAATCCAACGAATACGTAAAAAAATTTGGGAGCATAGAAACAGGGAACGTTGCTGTAACTAGTGGAGGCAACCTGAAATGTAAATATATAATTCATGCGGTAGGTCCTGTATGGCAAGGTGGAAGCAACAATGAAGAAACTCTTCTATATAGAGCTGTCTATAACTCATTAAAAAAAGCAGATGAGCGGGGACTCGACTCTATAGCACTACCAGCAATTAGTACTGGAATCTTTGGTTATCCAATCGAAAAAGCGACAAAGGTATATTTTAGCGCTACTCATGATTTTATTCGGCAAAATCCCACGTCATTAAGAGACATTCGCTTTGTTATATATGATGAAAAATATTTAGATCATTTTTTAAAAGAGTTCGATATTAAATGAGCTTTATGCGAACAGTTTATTTCTATAACGTTCTGAGGAAAAACTTATTAAAAACAAGAGAAGAAATTTTAAATTTGAGAAAAACACAATTCAACAAACTAGTTAAATATGCTTTTGACAATATTCCTTTTTATCAAGAATACTATACTTCATTTGGAATAAGGAGAAAAGATTTAGAAGACATCAATATTACTGAAGTACCCTTGATAAATAAAACTATTTTGATGGATAATTTTGATAATTTTTTTATTGATAAGAGATTAAACAGGGGAAGTGTTGAAAGATTTTTGTCTGAGAATCCTGATCCAACTTCACTATTGTTCAATAAATACTATGTGATTCATAGTTCAGGTACTAGCGGCAAAGTCGGACTTTACATATATAGCAAAAAAGAATGGGATTTTATTAAAGCAATATCAACAAGGATCTTTCCCAATTTTACTATCAGTAGAAAAAAATATGCCTTTTTGGGAGCAGCTGATGGACATTATGCCGCAATTAGTCTTTTCTTATCTCCTTTAAACCAAATCGAACAATTTTTTTATAAAGATTATCTCGTATTAGACATTAATAAACCTTTAAAAAATTATGTTGAAGCTTTGAATGAGTTTAAACCTCAAATTTTAACAGGATATCCAAATGGAATAAAAGTGTTGGCAGAACTCCAAAAAAAAGGAACCTTGCATATTCACCCTGAAAATATTGTAACAGGAGGGGAAATTTTACAAAAAGATACAAAACTTCTTATTAAAGAAACTTGGAGCAATTCAGAGTTGTCTAATTGTTATGCAACCTCAGAGTCTTTAGCAATGGGGATATCTCGCGAAGATCTTGACGGGATGTACATTTACGATGACGCTATATGGCTTGAAATCCAGGACAACGGTTCTCTTTTAACAAATCTGTATAATTATACTCAACCTCTAGTAAGATATCAATTGTCTGATAGTTTTCGAGAACTAAAAGATGAAAATGCAGTTTGGCCATTCACAAAAGTAGACGAAATAATAGGTAGAAGCGAAATAATACCATCATTTATAAACGAAGATGGGGATAAAGACTTCATTCATCCAATAGTAATAGCTGAAATCTTTGTAGAAGGAGTAACAGCCTTTCAATTTGTTCAAACCAGCGATACATCTTTCACCTTTAAAATTGTTGTTTCTGAAGACGTTAAAACTTCAAAGCTAAAAATAATTGAAAATGTCCAAAAAAAATTAAACAACATTCTTCACAAAAAAAAGATGAAAAATGTATCCTTTGAAATAGAAGTTGTTCCTGAATTAACACCCGATCCAAAAACTGGAAAATTTAGATTAATAACCATTGACATGAACAGTAAAAAAAGAAAAGAAGGTGAGTAAAATAGGAAATTTATATATAATAGACGGATCTGGAATCGCTTATAGAGCTTTTTTCGCTTTAGGGGACTGGATGAGTACATCTGATGGTCTCCCTACGAATGCCATTTACGGAGTTACCAGAATGCTTTTAAAATTACTCAAAACATATGTAAAAAAAGATGAAGACTCTATTATTTTTGTTATGGATAAAAAGACAACCACTTACCGAAATGAACTTCTTGAAAGTTATAAAGCACAAAGACCTGAAACACCAGAAAAATATATTCAACAGATACCTTATATCTATGAAATTGTTGAAAAATTAGGTATTAAAGTTATTGCTATGGATAACTATGAAGCGGATGACGTTATCGCATCCATTGTAAAGAAAAAAAAGGACATTTATGACAAAGTATACATTATTACTTCTGACAAAGATATGATGCAGTTGGTAAAAGATAACGTCTATATTTTAAGACCAGAAAAAGGAATAAGTGAAATCATTCTTTACGACGCAAAAGAAGTGGAAAACAAAATGGGAGTACCCCCTGAAAAAATTCCTGATTTATTAGCTCTTATGGGAGATGCATCAGACAATATTCCAGGAGTTAAAGGTATTGGTGAAAAAACTGCTCAAAAGCTCCTTCAAGAGTTTAAAAGTTTAGAAGACATTTATAACAATCTGGACAAAATAAAAGGAGCCGTTAAAAAAAAGCTCGAAGAACAAAAAGATGAAGCATTCTTAAGCAAAAAATTAGTTCAATTAATGACTGATGCAGCTATAGAAGATATTTATGAGGATGAAGAAATTGTCTATAGAGGTTTTGAAAAAGGGTTGAAAGAATTGCTAGTTCGTCTAGAATTTAACTCTATTTTGAAAGAACTGGATTTAGCCGAATCAGAAAACAACGAAAATAATACTTCTCACAAAGATCAAGGACCAAAAAAGAATTATTCGGTAAAGGGTAAATATGAAATCTTTTCAATTAAAGATTATAAAAAATTCTTCAAGATGATTGAAGAAAATGAAATCATCTCTGTAGACTTTGAAACTACTTCTTTGGATCCTTATGAAGCTGATTTAGTGGGAGTAGCTATATGCGTTAAGCCATTTGAAGCTTACTTTTTAAATTTATACAAAGAAGATAAGAGATGGGAAATAACAGAAGAATTAGTAAATATATTGTCAAAAAAGAAGATAGTTGGACAAAATTTAAAATACGATGTTTCTGTTTTGAAGGTCAATGGATTTAACTTAAAAGAACTTTACTTTGATACTATGATTGCTGCTTATCTCTTGAACCCAGATAGTCGAAGATTCAATCTCGATGATCTTGCAAAGGAATATTTAGATTATAAAACGACAAAATATAAAGAAATAATGGGGAACAATAACAAAAGTGATCTCAAATTATTAACCTTAGGTGATATGGATAAGAAAACAGTTGCTGACTATGCTGGGGAAGATGCTGACATTGCATATAGACTCTTTGAAGTGTTGAAACCCAAGTTAGAAGAATTCGATTTGATTCCGTTATTTGAAAAGATTGAAATACCGACCATTAATGTTCTTGCAGAGATGGAAGTTAACGGCGTCTACTTTGATTTAAAGGAATTAAAAGAACTAGAAGAAGAATATAATAAAAAATTAGATAGTTTACTTTCTGAAATGCAACGGATGGCAGGTTATAATTTCAATCCAAATTCACCCAAACAGGTAGGAGAATTGCTTTACGATCATTTAGGTCTAAAAGGAAAGAGAAAAACTAAAAGTGGATCATATTCTACCGATGCAGATTCTTTAGAAGCTTTGAAAGACGATCATCCAATAATTGAAAAACTTCTTGAATATAGAAAATATCAAAAGCTTCTATCTACTTATATAGTAGCCATTCCTAAATTAGTAAATAAAAAAACCGGCCGAATTCATACTTCATTCAACCAAACTGGAACCGCTACAGGAAGACTAAGTAGTAGTGAACCAAATTTACAAAATCTTCCAATTCGAGATGAAGAAGGGGAAAGAATAAGAAAAACTTTGAAAGCTCAAAAAGACAGTTATTGTATCTTGAGCGCAGATTATTCACAAATAGAATTAAGAGTCTTAGCTCATATAACGAAAGATCCTACTCTAATCGATGCTTTCAAAAACGATAAAGATGTACATGCCTTAACAGCGGCTGCTATATTTGGCGTAGATTTAAAAGATGTTGACCAAAATATGAGAAGAATTGGCAAAACTGTTAATTTTGCTCTCATATATGGTTCTTCAGCATATGGTCTTTCAGAAAATTTGGGAATATCTGTAGAAGATGCTAAGAATTTTATTAACAAATATTTTGATACCTACAAAAAAGTTAAAGAAAGTCAGGAAGAAAGCCTAAAATTAGCCAAACAAAACGGATACGTTGAAACAATTTTTGGAAGAAAAAGGTTCTTAAAGAATATCAAAACTTCTAAATCAGAATTAAGAAGGATAGCTATAAATGCTCCTATACAAGGTAGCGCAGCTGACATAATGAAATTAGCCATGATAAATTTATACAATGAACTACCAAAAGAAGCAAAGTTGATACTCCAAGTTCACGATGAGGTATTAATAGAATTACCCGAGAAAATAGCTAACAAAGTCGCAAAAACAGTAAAATATTGTATGGAAAACGCAGTAAAATTAGAGGTGCCTTTAAAAGTAGACGTAACTATTGGTAAAAGTTGGCAGAAATAAGGTTTATACTTTTGTATAACTTATATTAATTTATTTTTTTCCTTTTTTAAAAAAAATCTGGTATAATTCAATTAAGTAAAATACTATAGTGTGTTTAGCAATGTACAAATAATAGGATTTTTTTATATTTAACTTATATTGTATGAAATAAAAAACGGTAAATAAGTTCTTTGTAATTTTGAAAGTTTTAATTTATTGAAGTTTTGGAGGTAACTAATGAATAAGTTTCACATAGTAAGACTAGGGTGCCCAAAGAATGATGCTGACGCGGATATTTTACAGGGTATACTTGAAAACAAAGGTTATAGATATACTCCAGATCCAATAAATGCAAATTATATCTTTATTAACACTTGCGGTTTTATAGAAGATGCAAAAAAAGAAAGTATTGAAGCAATATTTGAATATCTTTTATTAAAGGATGAAAAAAAAGATATAAAGGTTATTCCATTTGGTTGTTTAGCAGAAAGATATTACACAGAAATATTAGAAGAAATACCAGAAGTTGATGGACTGTATGGAGTTTTGTCACCCCAAACTATAGTTGACAAATTAGAAAGTGGGATATTTACATACAAAGCTAAAGAACCCGAAACTATATATGAGTATAAAACAAGGTCAAAGCCTAGAGAACATTATGCTTATGTAAAAATAGGAGATGGATGCAATAGAAATTGTACTTTTTGTTCCATACCTTTCTTTAAAGGTAAACCTAAGAGTCGAGAGATTCTCGATATTAAAAATGAAGTTGAATTTTTAGTAAATAACGGTGTGAAAGAAATTATATTAGTATCTCAAGATAATTGTTTATACGGTGTTGATAATTATAAGAAACAGGCCTTGCCTGAGTTACTAAAGACCTTAAATAATATAAAAGGTGATTTTTGGATAAGGGTGTTATATTTACATCCGGATTTTTTAAATAAAAATATAATTGAAGTCATACATTACACGGATAAAGTATTAAAGTATTTCGATGTTCCTATTCAACATATTTCCACAAAAATTCTAACCCTTATGGGAAGGATAAAGAAAAAAAAGGATTTAATTGAATTGATAGAACAAATAAGAAAACAACCATCGGTAATCAGAACAACTTTAATGGTGGGGTTCCCGGGTGAAACAGAAAAAGATTTCCAAGAACTTTTGAATTTTGTCCACGATGCAAAATTTGAAAGGCTTGGAAGTTTCATTTACTCTCAAGAGGAAGATACTTTATCGTTTAACATGCCAAATCAAGTAGATGAGAAGACAAAAATAGCAAGGCAAGAAGCGCTAATGAAAATCCAACAAGAAATCTCTAAAGATGTTATGCAATCTTTTTTAGGATATATTTTAAAAGTATTAATAGAGGAAAAGGAAGATGATATTTACATTGGAAGAAGTTACCTAGATGCTCCAGAAATAGACGGAAATATATTTTTTAGAAGCAAAAAAAAGTTAAAGTTAGGGGAGTTTATAAATGTAAAAATAACTGGGAGTTATGAATATGATCTGGAAGGAGAAGTAGCAGAAAATGAATATTCCCAATTTATTGAGTCTCTCTAGAATATTTCTGGCTATACCCGTTTTTACACTAACAGTATCAGAAGAAAAATATTACGTATCTGCATTAATAATTTTTATTATTGCTTCTTTAACCGACCTTTTTGACGGTTTAATAGCTAGAAAAACAGGGCAAGTTACAGATTTAGGAAAATTTCTTGATCAAATATCTGACAAAATATTGATAAACTCAACTTTTATCGCTATGTTAGCGATAGGAATTATCCCAGGATGGTTCGTGGCTTTAATTGTTGCTAGAGATACATATGTCAGTGGTCTTAGAATGTTTTTAGCAAGTAAAAATCTTGTAATACCCGCAGACGTCCTAGGAAAAATGAAAACTGTCTTGGAAATAATTTTAATAATATTGATCTATTTACAACTCTGGAGTACTCTTGTAAATCTTTTATTGTATTTGACATTAATCATAAGTTTAGTATCTGCAGCAAATTACACTATTAAAAACTCAAAGGCGTTTAAAGAAACTTAAAGAAGTCAAGTAACACAAAGGAGGAACTTTACTATGATTGAGTTGAAGAAAAATAAAGAGCAATCAGACGTAGATGCAGTTCGATCTTTCATCGCAATAGAAACGAATCAAAAAGTTAAGAAAACTTTAGATGAGCTTGTAGAAAAGCTTAAAAGGATGGGTTTTAGAGCTACTTGGACCAAAACAGACAATACTCATTTAACTCTTTTTTTTCTTGGCGACCAGAAGATATCCAAATTAGCCCAGTTGGCTTATAAAATAGGAGATAGACTAGCTGGGTTTCCAACCTTCCACTTTTATGTGGAAAATTTAGGTTTTTTTGAAAGAAACTCTATTCCAAAAGTATTGTGGTTAGGAATTAGAGAAGATACTACCTTAAATGGTTTGTATGAAGAAATAAAAACAGTGCTTAAAATTTGTGATTTTGAAGTAAAAGACAACATTTTTAAACCTCACATTACTATTGGAAGAGTCAAAAATTACCCTAAGCATTGGAAAGAACTTATAAGTACAACAAGTTTCGAAGAAATAAAAGTTCATGTTAATTCAATAGAAATATTTTCTTCAGTATTGACAAAAAATGGACCTATATACAATAAGTTGTATACAATCGATTTTGAGGGAGGCGTAATAATTAATGGCCAAAGATAATCCGAAAGATGTAAATAAAGATGCTCTGTTAGAAAAACTAGTGAAAGAACTAGAAAAAACACATGGTACAGGTTCTGTAATGATAATGGGGAAAGGTTTGGATAACAGAGACATTTCTGTGGTTCCTTCTGGATGTTTATCCCTTGATATAGCTTTAGGCATTGGGGGTTATCCTAGAGGCAGAATAATCGAGATATATGGTAATGAAGCATCTGGAAAAACAACACTAGCTTTACAAGCTTTAGCTGAAGTGCAAAAAATGAACGGCATAGCTGCGTTTATTGACGCTGAACATGCTTTAGACATAGAATATGCCAAAAAATTAGGGGTCGATGTGGATAAATTGATAGTTTCTCAGCCTGACTTTGGCGAACAAGCCTTAGAAATAGTTGACTCTTTAGTTAGATCTAATATCGTGGATATAATTGTCGTTGATTCAGTTGCGGCGCTAGTTCCAAAAGCAGAGATTGAAGGTTCTATGGGAGACGCTCATGTAGGACTTCAAGCAAGACTCATGTCTCAAGCGTTAAGAAAATTGGCGGGTAGTGTGAGTAAATCAAAGTCTATTGTTGTATTCATAAATCAAATAAGAATGAAAATTGGCGTATTATATGGGAATCCCGAAACTACTACAGGTGGTGTTGCTTTGAAATTCTATTCTACAATAAGAATAGAAACTAGAAAGGGTGCTGCTATAAGAGAAGGAAAAGATCAGATAGGAAACGAGGCGGTTTTAAAAGTGGTAAAAAATAAAGTAGCTCCTCCTTTTAAAGAAGTTAGTGTAGATATGATATTCGGTAAAGGGTTTGCAAAAGAAAATGATATCTTCAATTTAGCACTAGAAGAGGGTTTAATTCAAAGAAAAGGTGCATGGTTTTCATATATAAACGATAAGGGAGAGGAGATAAGCCTAGGTCAAGGAAAAACTAATTCTGTAGCTTATCTTGTTCAAAACCCTGATATTTTGGACTACCTAGAATATACTATTAGAAAAAATCATGGAATCTTAATACCTGATTATCTAACTGAAAAATTTGAAAAGTCTAGTAAGGCAAAAGATAAAGTTAAAGAAAGCGAGAAATAAACAAAATTGAAAAAGAAAAACCAAAAAATTGATCCTTTTGATGAAAAGGCAGCTGAGAAAGCAGCGTTGAGTTTAATAAAATATAGAATAAGATCAGAGAAAGAACTTTTACAAAGACTAAAACTAAAAGGATTTTCTGAAGATGTATGTTTGAAAATTGTTGATAAATTCAAAGAGAATGGGTTATTAAACGATGAAATATTTGCTTATTTGTTTAGTTATGATAAACTAACGCTCGATAAAAAAGGACCAATATATATAAGAAATGAGTTAAAAAGATTTGGGGTAGAAGAAGACCTTATTAATAACGTCTTGGAAAAAATCAGTGAGGAAATCGATATTTTTGAGATAGCAACTGAAATTGCAACAAAATATTACAACAAAACCAAAGATGAGCTTAAAACTAGAAACTATTTATTCAGAAGAGGTTTTGAGCCAGACATAATAAACTGTGTTATAGAAGACTTGAGAGGTGATTAAAATTGATAGCAGGAATAATAATTATAATTAGTGCAATTATTTTTATTTTAGGGTTGTTTATAGGAATTAATATAGGTAATAAAAAGCTGATAGGTTCTTTAAAAGATAAAAAAGAAAAGCTAGAAGCGGAATTAGAAAACAAACAAAAGGAAATACAGAAAATTTTACAAAAAGCTGAAGAAGAAGCAAAAACTTTAAGGCAAAAAGAAATTTTACAGGCTAAAGATGAGATACAAAAGTTAAGGGAACAATTTGATCTAGAATTAAAAAAACAGAGAGACGAATTAAAGTTAATGGAAGAAAGATTAATTCGTAGAGAAGAATTGTTAGATAAAAAAGAAGAAAACATAGAAAAACTAAAAGAAAAATTAGAAGCACAAATTGCCAATACACACCAACTGGAATTAGAGTTAGAAACTAAATTGAATGAAATAGCTAAAATTTCAGAAGGAGAAGCAAAAGAAATAGTTTTAAAACAGACAAAAGAAAAGTATGAATTAGAACTAGCTCAAAAATTTAGAGAAATTAAAGAACATTATGAAGAAGAAGCAAAAAAATATGCTAGATGGGTAATTACTACAGCTATTCAAAGATACGCCTCAGATGTAACAGCAGAACTAACAACATCCACCGTTTCACTACCTACTGATGACATGAAAGGTAGAATCATAGGAAGAGAAGGAAGAAATATTCGCACCTTCGAAAAATTAACTGGAACCGATTTAATAATAGATGACACACCAGAAATCGTAGTTATATCTTCTTTCAATCCACTAAGGCGCGAGATAGCAAAAAGAACCTTAGAAATGTTGGTAGCCGATGGCAGAATTCATCCTGCTAGAATTGAAGAATTATATGAAAAATCAAAGAAGGAAGTCGAGGAATACATTAAAGAGGTTGGAAAAGAAGCAGTATTAAGGGTAGGAATTAAACAACCACATAATGAAATTATAAAATTACTAGGAAGGTTAAAATTTAGAACAAGCTATGGACAAGATGTTTTGGAACATTCTATAGAAGTAGCTCAGTTTGCGGGACTTATGGCAAGCGAGTTAGGACTCAACGTAGAATTAGCCAAAAGAGCAGCATTATTTCATGATCTAGGAAAAGCTGTCGACCACGAAGTTGAGGGCTCGCATGCGTTGGTTGGAGGCCAAATTGCTAGAAGATATGGAGAAAAAATAGAAGTAGTAAACGCAATTCAATACCATCACGATGAAGTAGACCCGATGACACCAGAAGCCGTGTTGGTAGCTGCAAGTGACGCTTTATCTGCATCAAGACCTGGTGCTAGAAAAGAAACGTTGGAAAATTATATAAGACGAATCGAACAATTAGAAGAGATTGCTAAAAGTTTTAGGCACGTAGACAAAGCTTATGCAATTCAAGCTGGTAGAGAACTAAGAGTTATTATTCAACCAGATAAAGTAGATGATGCTATAGCTGAAAAATTAGCTCACGATATTGCTGTGCAAATAGAAGAAAAAGTTCAATATCCTGGTGTAATTAAAGTAACCGTTATAAGAGAAAAAAGAAGTGTTGCCTACGCAAGCTAATAAAATCAAATTAAAACAAACATAATTTATAAACTTTAAAATGAAGGGATGCTAGCTAGCATCCCTTCTATTATTTAAAATTAAAATAGAGGTTCAACATCAACATGTTGCCAATAATCTTTTGCCACTTTCTGATACAATTTGTAAATCATATCTCTATGACTCTTTTCCCATTCTGCCAAATGTTTTAAAACTTTCTTTAATTCCTCGTCGTCAACACTTTCTGCCGCTTTGTTATAAAAATTCATGAAGTCTTCTTCTATTAAATAAGCCATTCTAAGAACAGGAATGTCAGATTTTAAAGCGTTAAAATCTCCAGAATACACTATTTCTTCTTCTGCTCTTTTACGGAAAGATTGACCAATATCAATATCTTGCCTAAAATGAACATAATCATGTTCTTCTATTTCGTTTATAAGACTGGTTATATAATCTGCATGACTTTTTTCCATTTCACTCAACTCTTCAAACGTCTCTTTTACCTGTTTTATTTTCACAGTTTTAGCTTTAGATTCATAAAATTGCATACCTTCTATTTCCTTTGCTAACGCATATTCTAAGATTCCTAATGCCTTTTTTTTGTTCATATAAAACACCTCCAATTAAGCTTTAATCTTGATAAGTTTGATCGCTATTTACATCTTTTTTATCTAATTTTTGACCATCTTGAGATATTTGTTGTATAATTTTCTCCTCTTTATCTTCTCGATAATACACATAAAGATATGGAAGCCATAAAAACTCTAATAAAGTAGAAATGTAAACTCCCACATAAGGTATTAATCCTAAAAGAAATATGGCTATTAATACAATTAATATTTGGAAAAAATGATCTGCCTTAAACACAAAGGAAAAACTTTTTCTTATTGAATCAGATAACGATACATCTTCTACAACAAAAACACATGGTGAAAAGATAAGAAAAAGTGCTAGGATTACACCAGGTATAACAAAGGCTAAAAAACCTATTGAAATTAAAAATCCAACAAATATCGAAAGAATAGTAATATCAAGAAATAGTCTTTTAATTTTAGCAAAGCTTTCTTTAAAATCGGATTTCTTAAATCTTTTAAATTCATCATACAATATAGTTGTCCAAGCAAAGAAGAAGGTATTAAAAATACCTATCAATATGACTGAAAGAAAACTGGCGATAGGTCCCAATCTCGCTAAAATATCAAAAAGTATAGTAATAACAATATTAATAAATAGCGGGATGAGTATAAGAGGTTCTTTGCTAAAAGCAATCTTAAAAGGTTCTACAAATACATTGTACAATTGGATTTTCATGAGAATTCCCCCTTTACAAATTTTGAAATTATACGTTCTTGCTCCTCCTCAGAAAAGTGAAAATATTTTTCAAGATGATAATGCATAAATTCGTGAATTAAAGTATCATAAAAAATGTTGTTTTTGTGCAATATTTTAAAAGGTAGAGTAACTACGTAGTAATTGTTTCTTTTAACAATTAATGCACCCGAATAATAAGAATAAGGCAACTGAGTTAATTCAGTGAACTCCTCTAGCGAAATTGCTTCCAACACTATAATAGGCTCAGCAAGATTAATACCAAAATCGTTGGAAAACCTTTCTAATCTAATATCTTCTATATAGAGAGTAATTGGAAAAATATGCATATTAAATGAAAAATAAAATAATGAGATGAACAGGAAAAATATCAAACATATTCTAGTTTTCATTTTTGTACACTTTCTTCAAGACATCTATTTCTCTCAAATTGTAATGTTGAATGATTTATTTCAAATTTATCTTTAAGAATACTATTTATTGTATCTATACATTTATCCAAATCATAATTTTCATTATCAAAATTTTCACTTAACCTGATGTGAGCTTCTAGATATTTATCTTCTCCGTCAGTGGTCCACAAATGAATATGATGAACATCTTTTATAAAAGGTAACTTCTCGATTTCAGTTTTTATTTGCTGTATTTCTATGTTGTCCGGTGCACCTTGTAAAAGAATGTTCACTGTCTCTTTTAATAGGGGAATGCTTTCAAAAAAGATGTATCCACTTATAATAAAAGTAAATATCGGGTCTATAATATAGAGATTTTTAAAAATAATTAAAAAAGCTCCAATAATTACAAAAACAGAAGAAATAGTGTCACTCAAAATATGAATAAATAACGCTTTTATATTTAAATTTTTCTTTGAATCTTTAAAAAGTAAAAAAACCGTAATTAAATTACCAACTAATCCAACAACAGCCACGCTAAGCATTATATTTCCAGTAACGATGTTTGGGTTGAAAACGTTTTTTATCCCCTCTATAAATAAAAAAACAGAGATAACCATTAAAAAAAGCGTGTTGACAAAAGCAGCTAGTACTTCAAACCTTTTATAACCATACGTTCTCTTAGAATCATCCTGCTTTTTAGAAAGAATATTTGCTATAAAACTAATCAATATTGCAAGGGTATCATTTAAGTTATGAAAAGCGTCAGACAAAAGAGCTAAACTATGAGATAATATTCCACCAACTATTTCTGCACTCGTAATTCCTAAGTTCAAAACAACAGAAAATAAAAGTTTACTATCTGTTTTTTTATTTTTTGAGTCTTCAACTTTTTTCATGATTTTATGTTTCTCCTTACGCTTTTTATTTAATGGAATGGATATATTTTTCGTTCGTATACATAAATATCTTTTTCATATCTTACAGGCTTCCAATTAGGAAATCTCCAATAATTTGATATGACTCTCGCACCAAATTTTAACTCATATTTTAGCTTTTCTTCTAATTTATTCATTGCGAAACTAACTTGAAAAACCGTGATAATATCGTACTCTGACAAATCAGCTTTCCAAAAATTTTTCCAATGAATGAACGCTCTCCCTTTAAAACCACTTTTTCGAATATTTCTTTTTGAAAGAATCACTAAAAAGGGGTTAATTTCATACCCGTGAGCTTCAGCACCTCTTTTTGCAAACTCAATAACAACTCTTCCATCACCAGATCCCAAATCAACTGACTTTTCTCCTGGCTTTATTTCAGCAAGTTCCACCATTTTTTCAACGGCTTCTTTCCTACTAGGATCGTATATGGCCCCCTTTAACATAAAAGGAATTATCCAAAAAAATAAAAAATAAACCAATATTATCCCGAATATAATCAATAATATCCACATAGTTTCTCCTAATCTTGTTGATTTTGTGAAATAATATTTATGAATGCAATTTTTATGCTTCATACCTCATTATAAACATCAATAAAAATAACTTCTAAGCCATATTTATTTTCGAGGATTTTTCCTATATTTTTAATTCCAAAAATCTCTGTAGCGTAATGTCCTGCATTTATAAAGTTGATTCCCATCTCTGAAGCTATATTTCTAGTTTGCTCTTTAACCTCCCCCGTGATAAAAGTATCTATCTTACCTTCAAGTTTCTCCATAAAAGAGGCGGCGCCTCCAGAGCAAATTCCAACTGTTTTTACATACTCTTTATTCTTATATAACTGTAAAGGCTGCGTTCCAAAAATTTCTTTTAGTTTTTTCTGGAACTCTTCAAATTTGATCGGGATTTCATATTCCCCAATAAATCCTACATATATCTTTTCTTTAATTTTTAAATTTAAGGATTTTAGTATACTTATATTGTTTCCATACTTTTCATGACCATCCAGAGGAAGATGATAAGCCATCAAAGTTATATCACTTTTTATAACTTTTTCTACCCTTCTTTTCATATATCCCGTCAGTTGAAAAAAGTCTTTACCAAAAATTCCATGATGAACTAAAATAAGATCGCAGTTTTCATTAATTGCACTACTCACAAATTCGTCGTTAAATGAAACACCACAACCTATTTTTTTGGCTACATGCTTACCTTCTATCTGAATTCCATTATGACAAAAATCGTCATAATTCCACGGCTCTAATATAGAATTCAAAAAATTTTCTAATTCAAAAATGTTTATACTCATCATCTTTTGTATTTTGTTATTTTCCTCAAAAAATCCTTACGATTTTCAATATCTTCTTGTTTCTCTACACCCAGAGGTTTAAAGCCATCTATAACACCTAAAATCCCTCTTCCTTGTTCGCTTTCGGCAACAACCACTTGAACAGGATTTGCCGTAGCTGTAAAAATACCTACAACTTCTTGAACATTTTGTAATTGATTTTTTATATTTATTGGATACCCGTTTTTCAATACAATAACAAAACAATGACCTGCTCCTATTTTTTGTGCATTTTCTATTGCAACATTGATTAGTTCTTCATCATTTCCGTCAAATCTTATAAGTCTTGGACCGGATGCCTCATTAAATGCAATTCCAAATTTCATAGAAGGATTGGTAGTTACAATAGCTTCATAGATATCTTCTACAGTTTTTATGAAATGGGTTTGACCAACGATTACATTTGCATCTTCTGGAATTGTTAATTGAACAAGTTCTAGTTTAAAGTCCATAATTTCCCTCCTATATTTCAACTTTTTTAATCATTTTAGAAACATTAAAATACTTGTTTTTCTGTTATTATGAGTTTCACTTTTTGTAAAAACCATTCATGCATCCTAAGATTTAACTCATTTACATTTTACTAATCTTCTCTTATTTTAGTAAGAAAACAGCACGAAAAATACCCATTTTTTCCACTTAAATTCATACTTCATTTTAAAAAGTCAAACCCTTTTAAATAAGTGGATCTAATATAAAATTATAGAGTGAACCTTTTCCTAACAATCTTATATCAACCAAATGGTTATTAAAAATAATCTCAAGCTCTCTTATATAACCCAACGATTTCTGCTTCTTCAATAATATGTCCTTGCATGGCTTTCAAGAGATCTTCCTTCTTTGTACTATCTGGTAAATCTAGCTTCGTATTTAATGCGTATATTTTAAAATGATAATGATGAACCCCATGACCAACTGGAGGACAAGGACCCATATAACCTATTTGATAAGCACTATTTTTGCCTTGTCTTAATGAGATAGGTGAATTAACAATATGTGTTTTAGGAATTGCTTCTGGAATCTCATCCACTACTTCAATATTCCATGCTACCCAATGAACAAATGTCCCTCTCGGAGCATCTGGATCATCCATTATTAATGCCAACGACTTAGTATTTTCCGGAATTTCTTCAATGACTAAAGGCGGATTTATGTCTCTTCCTTCACAAGAATACTTACTAGGAATGTAATCGTTGCTTTTAAAAGCCGGAGAAGAAATTTTAAGACTCATTTTTATCCCTCCTTTGACAAGCTCTAAAAAACATAATTTGTAATAAAAATACTTACACTTTTAATTATATCACAACTTAAATTAAAAAATATTGTATAAACGTTAAACAAATACTTATATGCTTATTTGTCCTATTTATACTTTCGTTATAAAATTGATAAACCCATTTCCTTCAACTGTGCCAACATTATTAAAAAGTAGACAATATTAATTCATGACTATTTCTCAAAAACATCTAGATCTTTCTAAATTTTCAATCTCTGTAATATTTTCAATTACATAGTCACAGTTAATTGGTTTTTATCGATCTCTATTGTTAATAAATTCTAAAAATAGGTGGTTGTGAGATGTAATGAACGGGGATATTTGGAAATTTTTCTCTTATAATATTTGCAATATACTCCATTCCCGGTTTCTCACTTTCAGCATGACCCAAAACAATCAAAGCCTTTTGTCGACCTTGTTGAATCGCATCTCTAACATATTCTGGAGTTCCCCATTCTGGACCTTCTCCATAAATTAATAAATCTAGATTTTCTTTATGAAAAAGAGGTATAGCCATTTGACCTGTTCCTCTGTATCCAACTAATATACCCACACGACTACATTCCATCGATAAATCACCTACAAAACGTAAATACTGAACGTTCAAAATTTTTTTTACATATTCTATAACCTCAAGTAAAGTTTTTTTAGGAATATCTAGTACCGAGTAAGTCGTCTGCCTAATGACTTCGTAACTCTCCCAATTTAAACATTTTAGTAGTCCCACCATAATACTGTCTGGGTGTCGTCTGTGAATATTATCATGAAGTCTGAAAACCGCTAAGTTATTCGATTCAATTGTTTTAAGTTTATATTGAACCACGGGATCTGATTCAAGAAATCCCATATTACTAATATGGCTATAAAAAATCCCCTCATGCGAGATTATAAAATTTACACCAAGTTCAATGGACTTTTCGATTACTTCTTGGGTAGCTAAAAAAGTCACAGTAATTCCTTTTACAAAGGTCCTTGGATCTCCAAATTCTAGTTTATCAACAGTTTCTTTCTCGATCACTTCAGAAATAACTATTGAATTTATTACATCTTGAACTGTAACTTTCATCTTTAATCACCTTTCTATCTATTTACAATTTTTCAAAAAATGAGTAATGAATGTGATTTAGCAATAAGAAGCTAAAAATAGTGGAAGAATTCATTAATATGGGAAAAGATGCAAATTGTCTGAAGATTGAAACGTTTACTTTTATTCAATAGGTTTGAACCTTGCTGTGAAGAATCTTAATAATGGCGGTTCGTAGACAAATTCTAATCCTTTAATAGAATCTCGCCTACTGTATAATCTAATAATGGAATCTGCAACGACATCCATGTGTGAATAAGTATAAACTCTTCTTGGAATTGTTAACCTAACCGTTTCCAATTTAGGATAACGATTTCTACCATTTTCATCTCTACCTGCTGATACAATTCCTCTTTCCATTGATCTAACACCTGAATCTAAATAAATTTCTGCAGCTAAAGCTTGTGCAGGAAGTTCATCTTGTAATAAATGAGGTAAAAATCTTTTAGCATCCAAAAAAACTGCATGACCTCCAATTGGTTTTATAATTGGAATACCTGCTTTGTCTAACTTGTCACCTAAGTACCTTACTTGTTTGATTCTGTGCTCGATATAATGAAAATCCAAAGATTCATATATTCCTGTAGCCATAGCTTCCATGTCCCTACCAGCCATACCCCCATAAGTAGGCATTCCTTCATAAACAACTACTAAAGAAGTGGCCTTTTCATATAAACTTTGATCTCTCAAAGCCAAAAAACCTCCGATATTCACTAAACAATCCTTTTTCCCACTCATTGTACAACCATCTGCATAACTCATCATTTCTTTTAAGATTTCAGCTATGCTTTTATCACCATAGCCAGGCTCTTGTTCCTTTATAAAATATGCATTTTCTACGCATCTAGTAGCATCAAACATCACCTTTATACCATTTTTTTGAGATATTTCTTTAACTTTTCTTAGATTTTCCATGCTAACGGGCTGACCTCCAGCCATGTTAACAGTAACTCCAACGCAAATATAAGGAATTTTCTCTGCTCCAACTTCATCAATTAAATTTTGGTACTTTTTTAAATCAACATTACCTTTAAAAGGTATATCAATCTCAGGTTGGTGTGCTTCATCTATAATTACATCCACAAATTTGCCACCGTTTAATTCAATATGTGTTCTCGTGGTGGTAAAATACATATTTCCAGGAATATAATCACCTTGTTTTATCATAATTTGGGACAAAATATTTTCTGCACCTCTACCTTGATGAGTAGGTACAACATATTCAAAACCATACACGTCCTGAACAGCATCTCGAAGATGGTACCAATTCTCACTTCCTCCATATGCTTCATCACCGATCATCATAGAAGCCCACTGATGATCGCTCATTGCTGAAGTCCCACTATCAGTTAATAAATCAATATACACCTTTTTGGAAGGAATCAAAAAGGTATTATACCCTGCTTCTTCAAGTACTTTTGCTCTTTCCTCTTCAGTTGTCATTTTTATTATTTCAACCGTTTTGATCTTAAAAGGTTCAGGTGGATACCCCATGTAAAAACGCCTCCTCTTCTAATTTAATATCTATCTAGCTATTGCCTCAATTTCAATCAAGGCATCTTTAGGTAATCGGCTAACCTCTATGCACGATCTCGCAGGCGGAATTTCCTTGAAAAAACCACCATATATTTCATTAACTTCATTAAAATAATTCAAATCTTTTAAAAAAATTGTTGTTTTCACGACATTACTTGTTTCTAAACTTGCAGCCTCTAAAATAGCCACTAAATTATTCATTACTTGCAATGTTTGACTTCTAATCTCCATTTCTACCATCTGACCACTTTTTGGATCTATGGGTAGTAATCCAGAAATAAATAAAAAACCTTCAACTCTTACCGCCTGAGAGTAAGGTCCTATCGCTTTGGGAGCTTTTAAAGTATTGATCCGTTCTTTCAATCATTTTCACCTCCTGTTTCACGTAAGTTTTTTTCACAAACACTACTTACAACACAACAAAATTTGATTTTAGATTAAAAAACTTGCTTTCAAAAACCTTTTAAATTTCTAATAAGCAGAAATTCTTTTATTTTCCATTTTTAACAAACTTGCTTAGTTTTTTGTCTTTAGAAGTTTTTACAGGGAATATTCCTTTATTTACAGTTCTTACCTCCGCTATTGAATAAAAAGCATTCGGGTTAAAATCATTTACTATTTGTATGATTTTATCAAGATCTTTTCTTCTCACAACACTATAAATAACTTTAACAGGCCCTCGAGCTCCTTCCGCATCAATACTTGTTACTCCAAAATCATTATCCCTTAGATATTTTACTAATTGCTCAGCATCTTTATTAGTTATGATCTGTAACAAGTTAACTCCCAAAGCAATTTTCTCATCTAAATATGCACCAAAATAATTACCACATGCAAAACCAAGCGCATATGCTATTGCGTACAAAGGCTTATCCAAGTTACTCATTACTTGAGATATAGCAACTAACCAAATACTAACTTCAAAAAAACCCATAACAGAAGACCATAACTTATACCCTTTTGATACAAATATTATTCTCAGAGTCATCAAAGTAACATCAGTTAGTCTCAATAAAAAAATCAGAAGAGGCAAAACTAAATAATTAAAAATTGCAGAATCCATCCATGACGCCATAATGATGCTCCTTTCAATTTTCGTTTTTTAATATGTTTTTGTTGCAAAAAGAGCCTAAAATATCAGAAATTATATTAAAAAAATCTTACCTTGAAAATTATTTCATCTTTTCTATAATATCAAGTATTTATTAAAAAATCAATAGTTTAACTATAACAATTCAATTGCTTGATATGTTATAATAAAAGGAATTAGAATCAATTTTTTGTAAAAATATTATTCACACTCTAAAAATTAAAATAATTTCAACAAAAATTAAAATTTATGTTTTAGTATCTTCTCTACTACTTTAAAAGTTATTAAACGAGGAGGAATTCTGATTGAAAAAATTCTGTTTTCTTACAATCATTTTATTGATTTTTTCTCTAGGATTTTCGCTAAAACTAGATAAATATTTTGTAAATGTTGATTTAGTAAATTACGATGAAAAAACTGTTTCTTTCTACTTTACTAATGATAAAAATTATCAGGAAATTATCCAAATAAAAAATCTTACTAAAAATGAATTTTTAGAAGTCAAATATCCTCAAGAAATAATTTTAAAACCTAACGAAACCCAGAAAGTAGATTTTGTTCTATCTCAAATTGAAAAAAATGTTGGATCCTATTTCATTTTTTTCGAAGTATCAGTTAAAAGTAATTTTATTAGCCAAAAAAAATTTCTTAATTCCCCAATTTTATTGAGGATTAATTTTATTCCAAGTTTTGACTATCATCCCATTGTGGAAATATATAGTGGTGATTTATATATTTCAAAGGACAAATTAGGAACAATTTTTCCATTAAGAATAGTAAACGAGAGTAATCTTATTTTAGAAATTTCAGGAAAATTTAAATTGACTTCTAAGGATTACAGTGATTTCACAATAGAAAAATTTTTATTTGATGGCAATTCGTCAACGATTCTTTCTCAATCCCAACAAACATTTGAAATTTATATTGATCAATATCTTAAACCAGGAAAATATCAAATGCGCTGGGAATTCTATTACGGATATAAAAATTACTTACAAGAAAAATACGTTTTAGAAAAAGAATTCACTGTACCAGAATCTTTATATTTCGACAGGAAAATTATCAATTTTAAGTTAGACAATGATAAAATATACATTCCTATACCTAAAGAAATGAGTCCACGAGAATATATAACTACCCCCCAGGAAGAAACCTTAACTATTTTAAATAACGATTTTCTCGATGCTAATTTAACTATAGATTTTATCGAAGTAAGTTCTGAAATTCCTTCTAACAGACGTATAAATCCTAAATACATAAATGAAACCCCTTCAAAAATTTCAATAAAACCTTATGATAAAGGAACAATATACGTAGTTGCGGATTATCGTAGAGGAAATCTACAAAAACTAGAAGGAGAATTGTTTGGGACTCTTCAATTTATCTCAGAAGTATATTCTCAAGAAAGCGTTTTTTATAATAAACTTATGATTCCTATAATTTTAGATTTTGGCGGTAACAAGTACGAAGTTAAGAGTAATATTAAATTAGTTAAGGTATTACCTATTGACAAATTCTATAGCAAGGTAAATTTTGATATTGAGATAAATAATTCTGGAAATTCCAGTGTATTTTACAACATAAAAATTAAAAAATTAAATCGGAAAACAGGTAGAAGTATTGGTGAAGAAATCACAATTTCAGCTGAAAAATCTATTTCCCCAGAACAAATGATTACATTAAATAGCGAGGTTATTGTGGAATTAGGGGTTGATACTATTTTAATTAATATAGATTATTATGGAATAAATGAACAGGAAAAGATAATATTAACGCACAATCATTCAATAAAATTATAATTAGGAGATGAAAATGCAAAAAACTTCTTTTCTAACAATTATCTACTTTATTTGCTTTTTAACAGTATTTTCAAACATTAATGTTTCTTTAATCGATACTCCTTTAGAAAACGCACTGAAAATATTAGAAGAAGCTAGCGGTTCAATAATTTTAACTTCCCCAGATATCAAAGGTACTAAAAATGTTACAATAAATACGGTGAACTTAGAAAATGCTTTAGATATTTTACTATATTCAACAAACTATGAATATAAGAAAATTTCAGAAGATTTTTACTTGGTAGGAAACTTTAATATAAAAATACAAAATATGCAGAAAGAACTCTCACAAATAGAATTTCAAAATTTAGATTTGAAAAAAATATCTAACTTATTAATTCTCTTATCTGAAAAGATTTTTGTAATACAAAATTCAAATCTTATTTTATTAAATAAAAATGACCAAATGTATATTTCATTAAAAGAACTCTTTGAATTTCTAGAAGCCTATGCTGGAAAAAATAACTCAGTTATCATCTTTTCCATAAATGAAATTTCCGAAAACGTGTATCAATTTCTTAAAAACAATGAAAATGAAAAAGAGGAAAATAAAAATGTTTTTTTAATAAAAAATAAAAGTTCTATAATTTTTCTAGAAAATAACTTCGAATTTTTAACAAGAATAAAAGAAGTAAATTATTTTGAAATAACTGAACCTTTTTCATTAGAAAAAGAATTATATACTTTTTCTAATTCAGATAATATTACTCTTGGTGTCTGCGAAAATGAATTAACAGTAAAGTATGGCACAATGAAAGATAATGATAGCATGAACTTGAATAGCGGTGAAAATAGCTATTTAGTTATTGAGAACGAAGATAAACATTATATAATTGTGCTATCTTATTTAAATTTAAATAATTTAGATATAAAAAGAAATGACGAAATTAAACCTGCCTCTAAAACTTCTTTTAATACAGAAATAGGTTACCAATTTTCTACGAATAATTTAGTATATTCATCTGGAATAAAATTTGGAAAAAATTACATTAAGATATCGTCTGATTTAAAGAATCTTTTTGATTTTTCAATAAGTGCGAATCTAGTAAAAAATGTGAGTTTAGGGGTTCAATTTATGAAAAATCTTAAGGAATCGAACGTTGAAGAACCAAACGTGACTGTTTTTATAAGTGACTTACAAGAATTTGAACAATTCTCTCTCTATGGCAAATTAGGATTGGGAGGAACTATAAAGTTTCACAATTCAATAACGAATAGCATTGATTTTATGTATTATGATTTACTTATATTAAACGAGATTTTTGGTAACAATAAAGACATTCATAAAATCATTTTTGCTCCAGGTGTCGGATTAAAGGTTTCTAAAAATGATAAACTAAACCCCTATTTCAATTTTGGAGCTCAATATTCCCATAAGTTACAAAAACTAAATATCACTGTCACTTATTTATATCAAATGAAATCTCACAAAGTCATTTGTACTTTCGAATTATAGTTAAGAAAATATATAGAATGATCACTTGTGAGCTGTACAGATTCTAATCTTTTCTAAATTGATCTAGGTTAAGAGTTCAAAGTTTTAAATCTTGTTCTTTGAAATATTGAATACAAGAGAAATTTAAACGGAAAGATTCTTAACCATTCATAACCATTTAATTTATAGAAATGATTGTTAATTGAAAGTTCTATAATTTCTAAAGTATTTATAATTTTAAAAAATAATTTAGAACGGAAAGGAGTTTTAACATATGTGTAAAATATTGGTTGTTGAAGATGATAAATCAATATCAAGGTTATTGGAATTAGAACTTACTCACGCAGGTTATAAAGTTAAAATTGCAAAAGATGGTGAAGAGGCTTTAGAATTTTATGAAAATTTTAAGCCACATATTATATTATTAGATATCATGCTACCTAAGCTTGATGGCTTTGAAGTGGCCGAAGCTATAAGGGGATACGATCCAGATGTCGGTATAATTATGTTGACTGCACGTGGTGAACTTGAAAACAAGATCGAGGGGCTAAAAAATGCGGATGATTATGTGGTTAAACCTTTCGAAATCGAAGAAATCTTAGCAAGAATAGAATCACTCCTCAGACGAATGGGTAAAATTTCTGATTATATAAAAGTTGGAGACATAGAGATCTATCCACAAAAGATGTTAGTGTTAGTTAAAGGCGAAGAAATTCACCTAAGTCTTACTGAGTTTAATATATTAAAACTTTTAGCGATTAATAAAAACCTTGTTATATCTAAAGAAAAAATCATGGAGGAAGTATGGGGATACTATGACGAGGAAAGTAATAATCTTGTAGAAGTCTACATAAACTACCTTAGAAAGAAAATCAAAAATTCATCACAAAATATTGAAACGATAAGAGGTGTTGGCTACGTTATCAGGGAGAAAAAAACCGAAACCTAGCGCAGTTTTCAAGCAAACTATTGTCTTTACTATGGTAACTATGGCTATAGTTTTTGCTATGATAATTATTATAAGAATATTTTTCGTGCAATTTACTATAAGAACATATAGTGATTTATATGCATCTGAACTAAATATTGCCGATACTAAGAAAGGAAAAGGCCCCGAAACCCAAGATACATTGAACTTACTTTACCAAATAATGCAAGATTCAAATGTGATAAGAAGAAGCCTTATATCCAATAAAATTGTTATACTTGATGGAGTTTTGATATCAGATCCGTATGGTTTAATAAAAGAAAAATTTAGAATTCCATACTTACCTTATCTATATGAATATCAAGGATTATATTATCTTTTTATAGGAGTACCAATATTCGAAACCTCTTTTTTAATTATAGGTAATCCATCTTTAGAAATCACAGCGCTTTTAAAAAGTTTTAATAAGATTACGACTTTCATCCTAATTTCTGGCTTCTTTCTCTCTCTTATTGTTTCATATTTTTTGGCAAAAAATACTCTTAAACCAGTCCTTAAGATATCTGATCAAATTTCTAAAATCGATATTGACAACATAAATCAAAGGATTCCTGAGCAAAAGTCAAAAGAATTCGATATTTTTGCTAATAAATTAAATTCTATGCTAAATAGAATACAACAAGCTTTTGAACTTCAAAACCAATTTGTTTCGGATGTTTCGCATGAACTAAGAACTCCTTTAACCTCTATTAATGGTTATGTAAAAATGCTTAAAAGATGGGGAAAAAGTGATCCAAAAGTTATGGAAGAATCATTGGAAAGTATCGAATCATCAAGCGAATATTTAAGAGACTTGGTAGAAAAACTACTTCTTTTAACAAAAACCGATTATCAAATAGAAAAAGAAGTAGTAAGTGTCTCTCAAGTTATTGACGATATTCTTGACTTTTTCAAACTGCCTCTTCAAGAATTTACGGTACAAATAAAGGGAGAAGACTTCAAAGTAAATACTTCCAAAGAATATTTATCTATTATATTAAAAGTTCTTATGGAAAACGCCATAAAATATTCTACAGATAACAAAAAAATAGATATCGAATTTAATCCTTTTCAAAAAAAATTAAGCATTAAAGATTATGGAATTGGAATAGATAAAGAAAATTTAAAAAATATCTTTGAACGCTTCTATAAAGTTGATTCTTCGAGATCTCAGAAAGGTCATGGCTTGGGACTTTCTATTGCTAAAAAATTGGCCGATGCTCTTAATATAAAAATAACAGTTGAATCAGAAATAAATAAAGGGACCAAATTCACCTTACATTTTCAATAAAAGAAAGTTTTAGTTTGTCCTAATTTAAAAGAACAACAGAACGAAGTTTTCTTTGTACATAATAAACGTTAAAATTTCAGTTGTAGAGTCACTCTACACGAAGGTATCTACAATTTAAAATTTAACTGCCCAGCTTGAACTGCTCTACAAATAAAATACTTTAAGTTTTGAATTTAAAGTGGCAATAGGAGGAAGTCCCTTCCTATCTAGGCCGGTACAAGTACCTAATATGTTAAAAATTAGCAACTTACAATAATTGAAACAAGAAATTTTTAGAATTTTCAAATCATCCATAACGGAATAAAAGGAGGAAACTCGAAAATTGATTTATTTTGACAATAATTCGACTACACCCGTAAATAAAGAAGCAGCAGAAGTTATATTAAAATATATGACAGAACTTTATGCTAATCCTAATTCAATACACTCTTTTGGGGTAAAAGTCGAACAAGATTTGGAAGAAGCTAGAAAAAATATTTCAGAAATACTTCAAGTATTACCCTCAGAAATATTTTTTACCTCTTGCGCTACTGAATCGATAAACACCATAATAAGAGGTGTAACAAGGGCAAATAAAAATAAAGGTAGAAAAATTATAACATCTTCAATAGAGCATTCTGCAGTCATTAATACTTTAAAAGATCTTGAAAGAAATGGAATTGAAGTAATTTATATAAATGTTGATAAAAATGGAGTGATAGATCTTAAAGAACTTGCTGATTCAATCACTGAAGATACGATTTTAGTTAGCTTAATGGTTGCAAACAATGAAATTGGCACAATAGAACCAGTTGATGAGGTATATAAACTAATAAAGAAAAAAAACGATGAGACTTACTTTCATATAGACGCAGTTCAGGCACTGGGGAAAATATCTTTTGACTTGGGAAAATACAAATGTGATTTTGCTTCTTTTTCAGCCCATAAATTTCATGGTCCAAAAGGAGTTGGAATATTATATAAAAAGCGAGGTACAAGAATGTACCCGTTAATTACTGGAGGTACACAAGAAAAAGGTATGAGAGCAGGAACTCAAAATGTTGCTGGAATAATTGGAACTTCTTTAGCTTTACAAAAAGCTGTTGAACACTTAAAATATATGAAATCTGAAATTAAACAAATTAGAGATTATCTGGCTTACAATTTAAAAGAGATGGGAGCACAAATCTTAACGCCACTTGATAATTCTATACCTAATACGCTTGGATTTTTCTTTCCCAATATACGAGGAGATATAATAGTCAACGGACTTTCTGAAGCGGGGATCTATGTATCTACTACCTCCGCATGTGCAAGTAAAATTAGTTCAGAGAGTAGAATAATGAAAAGTTTGGGATACGATGATACAAATGCTAAAGGATTAGTAAGAATTAGCTTATCTTATCTGAATAATCTTAATGAAGCAGAAATATTTATAAATAAGTTAAAAAATATTCTTAACTTTTTGAATTATTGAAATTTTAATGTATAATATTAGCAAAGGGGGTTAAAAAATGCGAAGTATGACTGGTTATGGTAGAATAAACAAGAATATTGGAGATTATGGTTATAATTTGGAAATTAAATCTCTTAATTCTAAAACGTTAAATTTAAATGTAATAATTCCTCCCCTTTTTTCTCCTATAGAAATAAATATTCAAAATTTTATAAAAAAGTATTTTCAACGCGGGAGAATTAACGTTTATGTCGACATAAAATTTCTCAAAAGTGATGATGTTATTGATATAGACTTAGGATTAGCAAAAGCTTATTATAACGCACTTAATATTCTAGCAAACGAACTACATTTATCTGGTGAAGTAAACTTAGAAATATTGCTCAAATTCAAAGATATAATAAAAGTTTCTTTAACAGACGAAAAGATATCTCAGATTTGGGATGGTCTAGAAAAAGTTTTGGAAGAAGTTATAGATTTAGTTATAAGATTCCAAGAAGAAGAAGGTAAAGATTTAGAAAAAGTTATTAAAGATTACTTAGAAGAAATGAAAAATGTTGTTGAAGAAATAAGTAAATATGCAGACAAAATGAAAGAGACTTATAGAGAACATATAAACAATAATTTGAGTAGTTTATTAAGTGATCTAAGTAATATAGACGAAAAAAGAATGGAAATGGAAATTACTTTACTTGCCGAGAGATCTGATATAACTGAAGAAATAGATAGACTTACCAGTCATATAAAAAGATTCAAAAATCTTTTAGAAACCGACGAAACTTCCATTGGTCAAGAATTAGATTTTATTTGTCAAGAAATGCACCGAGAATTCAATACCATCGCTTCCAAATCAAAACTTTTAGAGATTACTAATCTTTCTTTAGAAGGAAGATCTTTAGTAAATAAAATCAGAGAACAGGTTCAAAATATTCATTAATTATCCATAACGGAAACGTGTATAAAATATATAATAAACATTTATAGGGTTGAAAACTTGTTTAATTTGATAATAATTTTGATTTTTTATTTTTTGATATGGGAGGTGCTCTCTATGTATGGATTAATTAATATTGGATTTGGAAACGTGGTAGTTGGAGACAGAGTGATAGCTATAGTAAATCCAAGTTCACAACCTTTAAAAAGATTAAAAGATATAGCTGATCAACAAGGTAAACTACTGGAAGTTAATCACGGAAGAAAAACACGAGCATACATCGTTACTGATTCAGGACATGTTATCGCTAGCGCCATTCAACCAGAAACAATTACTAACCGTTTTCTTCAAAATTTCTACGAAATAGAAAAAGTACTAGATAAAATTAGAAAGGAAAATTTTTAAAAAATGGATGGACTGCTCTACGTTATTAGTGGACCTTCTGGAGTTGGAAAATCAACTCTAATAAAAAATGCATTAAAAAAAGTGAATGGATTTATTTTTTCGGTTTCCTACACAACTCGTAAAAAAAGAAATGGAGAAATAGAAGGAGTAGATTACTTTTTTGTCGACGAAAAAACCTTTTTTGAAATGAAAGAGAAAGGCGAGTTCCTTGAATGGGCTAAAGTTCATGATAACTACTATGCTACTTCAAAAAGTTTTGTTGAAGAAAAATTAAAAGAGTGCAGAGGATTGGTCCTTGATGTGGATGTACAAGGCGCTTTGAATATTAAAAAGATTTATAAAAATGGTGTTTATATTTTCATAAGGCCCCCTTCTGTAAAAGATTTAGAAGAAAGGTTAAAAAATAGAGGAACCGAGACTACAGAAGTTATGCAAATAAGACTAAATAACGCCAAATGGGAAATGTCTCAAATTGATAATTTTAACTATATTGTAGTTAACCACGAAATAGATGAATCCTCACAGCAACTTATTTCAATTTGGGTAGCTGAACAGTTAAAAAAAGAAAGGTACAATGAAGTAAATTCTAATTTTTTTTTCTTTAAAAAACTAGAGCCAGAAGGAGTGAAAGCAAATGGACTTAGAAATTAATTACGATAAAATATTAGATACTGTAAAATTAAAATTTGCAGTTCCTGTTATAGTAGCAAAACGTGCAGAAACTTTAAAAAATATCGATCAACTGAAAGGCGTTTCACAAAAAAAAGATTATGTTGCTATAGCTTTAAAAGAATTAGAAGAAGGAAAAATTGTTCTTAAAAGGTAAAATCTGGTAAATTTTTATAGGGGGCTTTGCCCCCTATATATATTGAACACACTAAAAATTTAGCAGATAGTGAAAATTACATCAAATGATGTTTTTTAATATTATTTTAAAACATATATATGTTTTTTAAATATCTAAGCGGTTATTAAACTACATTAGGAGGAGAAAAATGGTAGATCTTAAGTTTATACGAGAAAATCCCGAAATTGTTAAAGAAGCTCTGAAAAAAAGAAACACAGAAGATGACTTAATAGATGAGATATTAAATCTTGATGAACAAAGAAGAGCGTTTTTAAAAGAGGTTGAAAATCTAAGAGCAGAAAGAAATAAAAACTCAAACCTCGTCGCAAGATTAAAAGCAGAAAAAAGGTTTGCTGAAGCTGACAGTTTAATAGAACAAGGTAAAGAAATATCCGAAAAAATTAAGAATTTAGAATCAGAATTGAAGCAAATCGAGGAAAAGTTAAACAACAAATTACTCTATGTACCAAACATTCCGGATGATACTGTTCCCTATGGCAAAGATGAAAATGATAATGTTGAAATAAGAAGATGGGGCACACCAAGAACATTTGATTTTGAACCAAAGGCTCACTGGGATCTAGGTCCAGAATTAGATTTGCTGGATTTCGATAGAGGGGCTAAATTAAGCGGCTCAAGATTCACAGTTTTAAAAGGAGATATAGCCTTGTTGGAATTGGCATTAATAAATTTTATGGTAGATTTACATACCAAAGAACATGGATATAGATTCATTATGCCACCTCATTTGGTTACAAAGGAAACAATAACTGCTACTGGTCAACTTCCAAAATTTGAAGAAGACTTGTACAAAACTACTGTTGACGAATTATACTTAATATCAACAGCTGAAGTTCCTCTGGGTGGAATGCACAGGAACGAGGTTCTTGAATTAAAAAACTTGCCTCTTAAATATGTTTCATACACACCTTGTTATAGAAGAGAGGCTGGTAGTTACGGTAAAGATGTGAGAGGCATGATAAGGCAACATCAATTTGATAAAGTCGAATTATTTTGGTACACAACACCAGAAGAATCAAATGAAGCTTTAGAAACATTAACAGCACATGCTGAAAAAGTCTTGCAACTACTAGAATTACCGTATAGAGTTATAATTTTATGCAGTGGAGATTTAGGTTTTGCGGCTGCTAAAACTTTCGATATTGAAGTATGGCTTCCAAGTTATAACAATTACAAAGAAATTTCTTCCTGCTCCACTACAAAGGATTTTCAAGCTAGAAGAGGGAATGTCAGATATAAAACAAAAGAAAACAAACTAGAATTCGTACATACACTTAATGGTTCAGGCCTTGCAGTAGGAAGAACACTAGTGGCAATTATGGAAAATTATCAAACCGCTGATGGAAAGATAAAAATTCCGGAAAAACTAATTCCCTATATGGGAAAAAAGTATATAGGTTAAAACTGTTATGCCAAATGTTTTTTATGGTAAGAAAAGCAATTCTAAAATTATCTTAGATAAAAAAGAAACTTCACATTTAAAAGTTATTAGAAAAGCTCCCGGTGAAGAGATAAAAGTTATCACGGGAGATGGTTATATATATAATGCAACAATAGAGAGTATTGGGAAAAAAGAAACTATTTTATCAATTAAAGATAAAATTCTATCGAAGGAAAATTACGTGCCTTACCTATCAGTTTATTTTGGAATGAGTAGATGGGATAGAACACAGGTTCTTTTGGAGAAGATGGTAGAACTTAGAGTAAACGAATTTAATGTTTATTTCGCAGAGAAAAGTGAAATTAAGTACACAAATTTGGAAAAATTTCAAAAAACTATAATTGAAGCGTCTAAACAATCAGTTTACGCATCAATCCCAAAAATAGAGCTAATCAATTTCGAAGACCTACCTAAAGAAGACTCTCTCGTATTAGATTTTATAGATAACAAAATGACTCTTAGAGATTTCATGAAGATTAGAGCTAGAAATATTCCAATAAATATTATAGTAGGACCTGATTTTGGATTCTCAAAGCGAGAAAAAGATTTTTTTGTGGAAAATAAATTTGAGATAATAAATTTGGGATCAACCATTCTAAGATTTGAAACGGCAGCAATTTATACTGTTGGTGCTATTAACTATGAATTTAATAGATTATATCAAATTTAATAACAGGGGAGATTGCTATGGAAGAATGGGTAAAAACTACCCTAATTTACTTGATAAAAATAGGAATAAGTGTCCTGATAATTGTATTGGCAAAATATTTGGCGAAGCTAATTTACAAGATTATCCTTTCAACTGCTGAAAAAAGAGGCAAAGTAGCTATTACATACAAGAGGTCTCTTATGACTATGATAAACATTGCAATGTACACTTTAGCTGCTTTTATCATAATCTCTGTAATCTTCACTAACCTTAGTGCCTTTTTAGCAGGACTTGGAATAGGTGGAGTTATCATAGCTTTTGCAGTTCAAGAGCCTTTAGGTAACCTGATTTGCGGATTTTTAATTATGCTAAACCATTTGGTAGTTGATGGTGAAGCAGTAGAAATCGACGGTATTGGAGGAACTGTTCAAGAAATAGATGTGAACCATGTTATTTTAAAAACCTTTGACGGAAAGTTAATACATTTTCCCAGTAAAGAAGTGTGGACAAATAAAATTATACACTACTGGCCAGAAGATATAAGAAGAAACGAAATAAAAGTTAGAGTCTCCTATTTGCATGATATAAATTTAATAGCTAAAGTTTTAAATGAAGCCGTTAATTCATCAGAACTTGTTTATATAGACGATAGTCATAAACCAGCAGTAGTATTTGACAGTTACGGTGATTCTTCTATGAATTTTGTTGTTAGATTTTGGGTAAAACGTGAAAATTTTATAAACTCATCATTGAATGTAGCTGAAAAAATCAAACAAAAATTTCTTGAATATAATCTTGAAATACCCTACAATCAGATAGACTTACACGTTAAAGATGTAAACCCTAAGCTTCTTCAACATAAAGAAAGAGATTAAATATTAACGAACATCAAAAGGCGGACTAGTCCGCCTTTTTATTTAATATTTACTATTTTTCTATTATTCCAGTAAAATATACATATAAACATATAAAGTAAAAATTAAAATTTTAGGAATATCGATCACTTTAAAAGAACAATAAGAGTGCAGGGAGGATTTTAAATGGCCAAAAATGAAGAAAAAAAGGGCAAAGGTAAAAAAATACTCATTTTTATACTTATAGCTTGTGTTATAGCTTTCTTTTTATTGGGTTGTGGATATATTTATTTTGAATATTCAAGACTTTCATATCTAAATTTGAACTTTCAGAACAGCTGGAGGAGTTACATTGCATATCTAACAGATCATATTCCTGGCTTAGACAAATTATCAAAATATGAATATTTAGAGATTTCGGACCCTTTCTATATGGAAAAAGAAATTTTAGAAATAAGATTAAAGGCAATTAAAGACGAAAGTCAACGTTTAGAAGAACAAAAACATGAACTACAAAAAATTTTAGATCAAATTTCACAAGAAAATGAAAGGTTAGTTAAACAGAGAGAAGAATTAGAACGTCTTAACAAAGAATACAATGAAAAACTGACTCAATTTACCGACTATAACAAAAGAATTGCAACCTTAGGTAGCTGGCTAGCGAAATCTACACCTGCGCAGATAGCCTCTGCTTTAGTGAGGGAGGAAGTGAGCGTTGATTTACTCGTAGATACAATGTTGACTTTAGAACCTAAATCGGCAGCCGAAATTATTCAGGCCATTGCAGCAATCAATCCTCAAAAAGCTGCCGAAATTATTGCAAAAATGGGGGAAAAGAAAACCAATGGAAACAAATAGCATAGGAGCCAAAAATCTTTTTAATATAATGTCGATGTCAAAGGTTAAAACCAATCAACAAGTCCAACAAACAAGCAATCATAACTCTTCTATTGTTTCTTTTCAAAAGGAATTAAAGAATATTTTAATTCCTAAAAATACTTTAAATCCGCAAAAACAAATTGAAAACAAATATAAAAATAATCACTTAGAAAAATTAATGCAAAAGTCTGAAATATTCTGTTATTTAAATATCCTCTTAAGTTTTACCGATCCTAAAATAAATCTAGAAACTATTGAAGGAACTACTTATCTTAAAATATTTAACAAAGGTGACAATAAAACAATTACTTTTAATGTAAAAGAATTGATAAACTATTTAAATAAATATGTTGACCAAAAAAAAATCTCAAATACTTCTAACGACAAAACTTCATTCGTTACAGTAAAAGAAGCTTTAAAAATACTTTCTAATATAGAAAATACCAAAGGATTATCAAAGAAAGATACTCAAATTCTATTAAACGCTATTGATATAACAACAAAGCATCATTTAAATGAGATTCAAGAAAGTATAACTAACATAGGAACTATATTACATGAAAATGAGGAATATTTTGAAAGTATTGGAATAAAAATCAATATCCTACCAGTAGAAACAATTAAAAAAGAAACTGTAAATCTCATAATTTTTCAAAAGGATGAAGAACTTATTATTACACCAATGGAAGAATTTTTAAGTAGCAAGATCATCGAACAACTAAATGATGGCAAATTATTAGCTGTTAGTATGAATCTAGTTACAAAACCTGAAGACGTTTCACCTACTATAACTTTTTTAAACAATTTTTCTGACACTATAGATACAGAGCTCAGTTTATTTTCTGACTTGGAATCCACTCAATTTGATGAAACCTTTGAAGTTAACAATATTATGAAAGACGTAGAAATCTCTCAGTTATTCTTATTTTTACCTAAAAAAGAGTTTAGCCAAGAAACTTTGAAAAAAAGTATTATAAATCACGTGCTCAATATAAATGTATTAGAAAAAACAGAAAAGGAATATAAAATAATCTCTAATGAATTTGAACCATATAAATCTATGGATAAAAAAACTTTAACAAATCAAAAAAATTATACGACAAATATTGTTGAAAAAGAAAAAAGCGCTTATTTTGATATACAAAAAAGTAGAAAAGTAAATTATATAGCAGAAAATAACTCTCAAACGAAAACTACTAAGACAAAGGACCATGAAATAATGGAAAACTCAAAAACCACTACTAGTGTTTCCAATCTCGGAACAGACAAAGTTGATAACATACACGAAAACACAATAAAACTCGAAAACAATCAAACAAAATACTACTCAGAAAATACGACCTATAATAATCACCTATCAGAAACACCTCCTTCAATAAAGTCTTATGATTTAAACGGTCATATAAAAGATATAATCGTTACAAAAAACACTGAAACATTTTTCAAAGAAAGTTTCTCGGTCAATGTTTCTCCTCCGAATCTTGGAAAAGTAGATATCCAAATTGTCAAAAATGGAGAAGCTATCACCATTAATCTTATCACTGAAAACGAAACTGCCAAATCAACAATCTCAAAAACAGTTCAGTCTTTAGTCGGAAATTTAAGGGACGAAGGTTACAATCCTGTTGATGTAAAGATAATTGTTCATCAAGAAGAAAATTACCTAGATTACCAAAATCAGAAAAATCAAGATCAACAACAAAATCAAGAAAAAAGATACAGACAAAATGAACAGCGCGATGAGACTTTGTACACATTTGAAGAATTTTTAAGGAGTGATTTAAATGTTTAACTCTGTATCAATGGACAATATTTACCTTAGCACTCTGCAAGCAAATAGAAACAGAGAAATAAAAAAAGAGTTAGATAAAGAAGCTTTCTTACATTTACTAGTTACCCAATTAAAAAATCAAGATCCAACAGAACCTCTAGACAACAAAGATTTGTTAATTCAATTATCTCAACTATCCTCTACTGAACAGATAATGAACATGAGTAATGCTGTTCAAGAAATGGTCAATTCGCAATTATCGTTGAATAAATTGCAGGCTGTCTCACTTCTTGGAAAAGAGGTAGTAGTAAATAGTAACGTTATTCAGTTAGAAAGTGGTATTGCAGAAACTATAAATTTCGGACTAGATTATGATTCCGAAGTATTAGTTGAAATATACGATGCAAAAGGTAGATTGGTTCATTCACAGAACTTAGGTGTGAAAAAAGCGGGTTTAAATTCATTTGTATGGAATGGAAGAGACAATAACGGAACCTTGCTTGCAGACGGCGATTATATGTATGGTGTATATATCATTAGAAATGGGGAGAAGATCTTAACCACTGGAATTAAAAGTGGAAAAGTTGAAGCTGTCAAATTCTTTGATAATGAACTATATCTGCTCATAGATGGCCGAATATACCCATTCTCGGCTATTAATGAAGTTAGTGTCTAAATACGTAATATTTTCGAAGTAGTCCTATGTACAAAAAAAGAACAGCAGTTTTATTTCTAATGTAAATAATTGGAAGATGGGAGGAATATAAAATGCTAAGATCGATGTATTCAGGCATAACAGGTTTAAGGAACTTTCAAGACCAACTTGATGTAGTAGCAAATAATATTGCAAACGTTAATACAATAGGATTTAAAGGTTCAAGAACCACCTTTCAATCTACACTCTTTCAAACTTTAGCAGCAGGAACCGCACCACAAGATCTTCTTGGGGGAATTAATCCAATGCAAATTGGGTTAGGTTCAAAAATTGCTTCAATAGATAAAATAATGACACAGGGTTCCCCAATGTCTACAGGAAAAGCTACCGATATGATGATACAAGGTGAAGGATTTTTTATACTTTCAGATGGTGTGGGACAATATTACACAAGAGCAGGTAATTTTACAAGAGACTACAATGGATTCTTTGTGGATCCAGCATCGGGTATGAAACTTCAAGGATGGACAGCAAGATTAACGCCAGACGGTCAAAGAATCGTTGATACTAATGATCCAATAGGCGATATACAAATATCCTCTGGACAAGTTATGCCCGCTAAACAAACCTCATTTGTTAGACTCGCCCACAACTTAAACGCAGGAGTCGGAATTCAAGATACAACAATAGTAATTAAAAGCACATTAGGTGATAGTATCCCAGTTAGATTTAGCTTTAAAAGAGACTTAAATAATCTAAATCAAAATGTTTATCTATGGGAAGCTAAGATACTAGACACAAACTACAATTTCTCAAACTTAACGAATAATACCACAAACGCTACTCTTACTTCAACTCAAACAATAAACGGAAAAGTTGAACTAGACGATTATGGAAAAGTAATTAATTGGGTGAATTTTGCAAATGATCAAACTCCACTTTCAGACACTAGAATTTCAATTTTTGATGTAAATGGAAATATTGTTGGAGAAACTGGACAGCCTGCAACAATAGAAACTAATGAAGCTGATGAAGCTGATGAAGCTGATGAAGCTAATGGAACTCCTGCTACACTAAGTGGCAGTATAAAGCTTGTAGATGCTACCACCAACGAATCAGTATATTACGATCCTGAAGATATACAATTATCTTTTTCTGTTAACTCCTTCACAATCACATTGAAAGATTCACAGGGGGATCAGATTACTTTTACTTCAGCTTACGCTGGTACAGTTAGAAGTTTCAATCAATTACTTAGTGAAGGAATTATTTCTGGAAATTACAAATTAACAGGTTTAAGCTTAAAAGGCGTTGATGATAGTAATACTATAAGTAATGGTACTTTCGACCTTCGTTCCGTTCGCGATGTCATTCAGCCTCCTGTAGCAGGAGAGATTAAGTTTGTCGATATGAACAATCCTACAAACTTTTCAACAGCTGAATATATAAGTCCTAAAACTACAACTTCCACTGTAGTCTATGATTCTTTGGGAAATTCGTATAACGTTTATCTAAATTTCACAAAAATAAATGAAAACACTTGGTATTGGGAGGCAAAACTGGCTGATGGAACCCCGTTGTATAAAATTACAACTGATGAACAATTAGTAAATGAACCGGCTAATGGTGTAATAGCATTTGACGCTAATGGAAATTTAGCAGCGACTAATTGGTCTATAGTAGGAGGCAATATAGTACAATCTGGCGGCACTGCAGGTTTTTGGTTCGATCCAGGTGAACAAGGGGCTGCCCTAAATCCTGATGTTGATCCACCATCTGTTGCTGCAGCAGGACCCGTTACTGTGAGTGTTAACTTTCAAGCCTTAACTCAATTCGCATCTCCTCATTCTGTAACTGTAACAGAACAAGATGGAAACGCTCAAGGTACCCTTGAATCTTTCGCAATAAACACTAGTGGCGAAATTATAGGAATTTTTAGTAACGGATTAACAGCTCCTCTTGGTCAGGTAGCTTTAGCAACATTTAATAACCCTGAAGGTCTGTTAGAAGTAGGAAATTCAATGTATGCAATGAGTTCTAACAGTGGACTCCCACAAATAGGTGTTGTTGGTGTTGGAGGAAGGGGAAGCATTATTCCAGGTGCATTAGAAATGTCTAATGTAGATCTTGCAGAAGAATTTACCAATATGATTATTGCGCAAAGGGGTTTTCAAGCAAATTCTAGAAGTATAACAACTGCCGATCAAATTTTAAATGAACTAGTTAATATAAAGAGATAATACCTTTGATGTACTTAAGAACAAATTTATTGTTAAATGAAAGATAACTTAATAACAATAATTTTAATTGAATGGTGATTTTTTTATGATAAAATTAACAAAGTTAAATGGTGATGAGTTTTATTTAAACTTTTACCAAATTGAAAAGATAGAATGTAGACCTGATACCACAATAACTATGATGAACGGCCATGTATACATAGTCAAAGAAACGATCGAAGAAGTTCTCGAAAAGGTGATACAATTTAATAAAAAGATATTTAAGGATAATTAAATTAAATAAATATTATAGTTAAGAGGTGGGGTTGTAGTGGATATCTCAACAATCATGGGTTTAGTGTTTGCTTTGTTTGCTATTGTCTTAGGGGTGGGAACTGAATTAGGTAAAATGATTGACATTCCCTCGTTTTTTATTACAGTAGTAGGTTCCTTAGGAGCTACATTTATAGCTCATCCTAGTTCAACATCTTTTAAAATATTTAACATCATTTTACAGTCATTTAAAAATCCCAAAATTGATAATATCGAGGCATTAAGAACCTTGTATTCTTTTTCAGAAAAGGCTCGGAGAGAAGGTATGATTTCACTAGAAGAAGACTTGCCTTCCGTTGAAAGTGATTTCTTAAGAGATGGGCTAAGGGCCGCGGTTGATGGAACCGACCCAGAGGAAATTAGAAAAATTTTGGAGATAAAAATGGATATGTACGAAGAAGAACAAGAAGAAAAAATAAGTGTTCTCGACACATGGGGAACGATGGCTCCAGCATTTGGTATGCTAGGAACCTTAATAGGATTGATACTATTGTTGGATACATTGACGGATCCTTCAACTATTGGACCGAGCATGTCAATAGCGCTTGTAACAACTTTTTACGGTTCTCTAATAGCAAATATCTTAGCCCTTCCTCCCGCTGAGAAATTAAAAAGAAGAACCAATAAAAACCTAAACCAAATGAGAATGATGCTAGAAGGCGTACTTTCAATTGTTCAAGGGGAAAACCCAAGATTAATGGAAGAAAAACTAAAGGCTTTTTTAAGTGCTGCTGAAAGGCAAGAATATGAAAGAAGTAAAGGTGAATCAATCTTCTAGTGAAATTTTTGAGGTGAAACAGTGGCTAGAAAGAAAAAAAGGTTTGAAAGACCCGAAGCAAAATGGATGACAACTTTCACTGATATGACAACATTGCTTTTGACAATGTTTATAGCTTTGTTTGGTATGTCAACAATTTCACCTGGAAAATTTCAACAAGCCGCAATGAGTTTACAAAGTGCTTTTGAAGGACAGCCTTTAGGTATTTTAGTAGGAGGTAAGAGTATTTCTGAAGAACCACTTATTACCTCACATCCAGGTGTAAAATCAGAACTACTAAAAATTGTTGAGGACGAAAAATACAAAGGAAAAATCACTATTGAGGAAACTGATAAAGGGACGATAATATCTATGAGAGATATCGCTTTTTTCAGGTCTGGCAGAGCTGAACTAACGGCTGAAGCTAAAGAACTATTATATAAGATTGGAACTATAATCCTCGAACATACTTCAAATGCCATAGAAGTTTATGGTTTTACAGATGACGAACAAGTCTTACCCACAAGTGTATATCCATCAAATTGGCATTTAAGCGCTGCAAGAGCTGCAAGTGTAGTTAATTTTTTCACTGGCGAGTTGAAAAATAGAAGGATGATCGAAAGAATGGCAGAGATTAATATAGGACAATTTGATATAGATTATTTTTATAACCCAGATAGATTTTATCCAATTGGCTTAGGAGATAAAGACATTCAGAGAGAGTTAGAAATATTAAGAGCTGAAATTGACTCAAGACTAAATCTAGCAACAATGGACTACATAGAAGGAAAGATAAGTGCCGCTCAATTGCAGCAAATTAAGATAGAGTTGGAGAATGAATTCAATGTTAAACGCGACGAATTAAGAAATCAATATAGACGTATAGATATCCTTATACTTCGCCAAAGAGTTAGATAATAATTTTAATTTTTATATTTTGGAGGGATTCTAATTGCCTCGAGAAATGGATGAAGCCCCAGAAACGACAAAGAAAAAAAATCAACCCAGTTTTCTAACAACGTTAATTATCGTTATTGTTGTAGCTTTAGCAATTTCCGGTATTACTTCTTTTTTTATTGTTAAAATACTTTCCAGAAATATTGCAGAAAGTACAAAAAGTTCTGTTCAATATACTTCTAAAATACCTTTAAGAGTGGTTTTACTACAAGAAGGTTCCAGATATCCTGTAATGCTTAAAGGTGGATACGATATTGCCGTAATTGATTCCCTTCAACTAGATGTCGGAAGTAGTGAAGCGAGAGATGCTATAAATGCTTATAGATTAGAAATTTTAGAAGCAATAAGAATGATCTTTTTAAACAAAACAAGAACTGAACTTTCTACTCCTTCTGGTATAGAATTAACTAAAAAACAAATAATAAATTCTGTAAATGAAATTATAGGATTCACCGGAGAACGAGAACAACTAGGAGTAATAAAAGTCACTCTAATCATTATGACTATAACAAACGCAACTTAGAAAAAAGAGGTGTCAAAATGCCTGAAGATGAAATGCTAACTCAGGAAGAAATAGACAATATTTTAAGATCTATGGCTTTGGGAGAATCCCCAGAAAAAATATTCGAAGAATTCAAAAAAGAAGAGAAGAAAATTAGAGAATATGATTTCAGAAGACCCATGAAATTTTCTCGTGAACAACTAAGAACTCTTCAGTTAGTTCATGAAAACTTTGCTCGAGAGCTTTCCACCTACTTATCGGGTAGATGCAGAACTTTTGTTGATATAAAATATGCCAGTATTGATCAAATAACATTTTCAGAATTTCAAAAATCTCTTAATGCCCCTACTTTGATGGTGATATTTTCATCGGATATATTTAGCGGTAGTGCTATTTACCAGATGGGCTTAGACATTGGATACGTTATTATTGATAGGCTTTTAGGAGGAAGTGGCTCAACTTTAGAGGAAATAAGAACTCCTACAGAGCTAGAAATGAATATTTTTAGAAAAGAATGTGCGGTTATACTAAGATTACTTTCGAGATCTTGGGCAAATGTTGAAGAGTTTGAAGCAGTTTTAGAAAATTTAGAAACTAATCCACAGTTTGTACAAATAGCTCCTTCAAATGAAATGGCTATTCTTGTTACCTTATCAGTTACAATAAGAGACATACAAGGTTTTGTTAATCTTTGCTATCCTTCCTCTACTCTAGAACCACTTAATGATAAGCTTTCAACTCGAATGTGGGCAAGGACTTATAAATATTCTCAGGAATCAAAAGACTTTTTAAAAAGAACTTTACTACTTTCAAAACTAAAAATGTCTGCTATTCTTGGCAGAACCACTGTACATTTACAAGATGTTTTAGATTTAGAAGTAGGAGATGTTATTAGATTAGATTCCTTTTATGATGAACCTATAGAACTAGAGATAGAAGGGACAAAGGTTTTTAAAGCTCAAATTGGTAAAATAAAAGGATTTCATGGAGTAAAAATTGTAAAGAAAGACAAAGAATTATTAGAAAAAATCCTTGTTGAGAAAAGTATTCAAGAATATATTTCAAAGCAAAAAACTCTTCCAACCCAACAATCAGAGAAGGAGATGAATAAAAGTGCTAAATAACAACGAATTTTTGAGTCAGAAAGAATTAGATAAATTATTAAAAAACACAAAAAGTTCAGAGGAAGAAAATTTGGATCAAATTTTAGATATAATGGGAGAAATTGCAAATATAACCATGGGATCGGGTACAACAACCTTGTCTACTCTATTACGAAGAAAAATAGAGATAGAATACCCAGAAACTAGTATAGTAAAATTCAAAAATATAAAGACAAATTTTAAAGGTGAACACGTTGTTGCAACTGTTGAATATAAAAAAGGATTATATGGTATGAACACGCTTGTTTTACCCGCCAATCTGACGAATATTATAGCTAATCTAATGCTTGGCAAAGATCCATACGAAACCATGGAAGAAATCGATGAAATTAGTTTGAGTGCTGTAGCTGAAGCCATGAACCAAATGATGGGAACCGCTGCTACTGCCTTATCCGATTTTCTAAAAACAACAATAGAAATTTCTCCCCCAAAGACTGAACTTCTTGATTTCTCAGATCCTAACGTAGAATTTCCTCCTATAGAAACTGACAAGGAAGCCTACGTTATCTCAATAAAATACAAAGTAAAAATATCAGGTATTGCCGAAACTGTTTTCTGGCAATTTATACCTCTTAAGTTTGCAAACACGATTAAAATGAGGATGGAAGAAATATATGGTATAAGCAAGGTAGATAAGAAAAAAATGCCTGAAAAGAAAGAATCTGTAATAAATACAAATTACTTTAACGATGAAAAAGGAAAAGCCACAAGTGTAATCAAGGAAGGAACTGTTAAAGTTCGGCCGGTAGAATTTGGAGAATTTGAGAAAAAGGAACAACCTCTTCCTGAAGGTGTCGATTTTTCAAAGCTCGAATTATTGATGGATGTACCTTTAGAAATAAAAGTTGAGTTAGGATCGGTGCGAATGACACTTAGAGAGATTTTAGATTTACACGAAGGTTCTTTAATACAGCTAAACAAATTAGCCGGAGAACCTTTAGACATATATGCAAACGATAGACTCATTGCAAGAGGAGAAGTTGTAGTTATAGATGAAAACTTTGGAATACGAGTAACTGAGATTGTTTCCTTAAGAGAAAGGATAAAAACTTTAAAGTGATGCTAACTCAGTTAAAGCGTATCCTTTATATTTTTCTTCCAAAGGCAGTTCCTTTTTTTTATCGTTTAAATATTTAACTTGCTCAAGTATAAGACTTTTTGAGCCGGTTTTTCCATGCCCTGGAAAAATCCTTTTTAACTTCAAATTTTTCATCTTCTGAAGTATATCAATCCATTCTTCAACATCTGAATTCAATATTTCAGCATGTACTCTTGAAAATACGAGATCACCTGTTATTAAATAATCTCGCGGTTTCAAGGTATAAATTGTGGAGTCAGGGGTGTGACCTCCGACTACCTCAGCGGCTATCACATTATCTTGAAAAATCATAAAAAACGATTTTTCGAAGATAAAAATATTTTTTTGGTTTAAAGCTTCCTTTAGATTATTAAAATTAAATTCCGCCATTTTAGATATATCCATCAAAAAAACTTTATCCATAGAAGTCAGTAAGTCAAAGGTGGTTTTACTCATAAAGATATCTACTTTCATATCGCTGAAAATACTACCGAAAGTGTGATCCGGATGAAAATGTGTAAAAAAAACCTTTTTTAATTTCTTAGAAGTCTTTTGCTCAAGTAGATTAGTCATTTCTTCAAATTTTTGAGGATAAAGAGAACTATCAAACGCTATTAAACCGTCGCTGCACTCTAAAAACACTACACTACTCGCTCCATTTTCGAACCAAAAGTAATAAACACCTTCATAATTTTCTAACATTTTTATCACCCTAATTTTATCTTCTTCGAAAACAATATAATTAATATTATCATAACATATTTTTTGCAAAAATTATTCTTATTCCCACTTTCTCGATGATATAATAAAAGTAAGGAATATAAACTAAAATTTTTTAAAATATGGATGGTGAAATCTTGATAAAGGAATTTTTTAAAAAATATTGGTGGAGATATTTCATTGGTGTAGCTTTTCTTATCACTGTTGATGTAATTCAAATATTTATACCTAGACAAATTGGAAATATTATTGATGCACTAGGTTTAGCCGTTCCAGATATGATGTATGTAAAATCTTTAATAATTGGAATACTAATGCTAGCAATAGGCATGGCCATAGGTCGTATATTTTGGCGTATTACAATTAACGGTGCAGCTAGACTTTTTGAATTCCAACTTCTAAATAATATGTTTCAACATATAATTCATTTAGATCAAGACTTTTTTGATAAATGGCGTACTGGAGATTTAATGACAAGATTTACATCTGATGTATACTTACTCAGGCGTTTAATGGGTAATTCCATAATAATGATTGTTGATGCAGTTTTTATGACTTCACTTACAATATTAGCTATGGGTAGTTTCGTTGATTGGCGATTGACTTTAATTGCAATCACACCTTTACCTTCTATAGCAGTTATCTCTCTAATATTTGGAAGAATGATTCAAAAGAGAGCTATGGATCTTCAGAAAAAAACTTCTGAATTATCTAATATTACAGAAGAAGACATCGGGGGTATAGATGTTATAAAACTGTATGCAAACCATGAAATTATGGAAAACATATTTGCTAAGAAGGCTAAGGAATACTATAATTCTTTTCTTAAATTAATAAAGGTTTCTGGCTTGATGTATCCATTAGCTATGTTGGTCGGTCAGCTTTCAACAATAATTATTTTTAATGTTGGTGGTCCAATGGTGATTAATAATCAAATTACACTAGGAGATTTCATAATGACTCATCAGTATATTGGGATGATGGTATGGCCAATGATGGCTTTTGGAGATTTTGTCAACTTACTTGCAAGAGCTAAGGCATCTTTAAAGAGAGTAAACGAAGTCTTAAATCAACCAAATTCTGTAGTAGAACCTCCTTACGAAAAATATGATTTTCAAGGGAGATACGAGATCAAAAATCTGAATTTTGCTTATCCAGGTACAGAAAGATTAGTTTTAAAAAATGTTAACATGAATATTGAACCCGGACAAATGGTGGCATTCGTTGGAAGGATAGGATCCGGAAAATCGACGCTGGCAAAATTACTAGTTAAATTGTACCCTGTAGAACGTAACACTATTTTCGTTGATGGAAGAGATATCAACGATGTAAATGGAAGGTTTATAAGAGAAAATGTTTCCTACGTTCCTCAAGAAAGTTTCTTATTTTCCATGACTGTTAGAGAAAATATAGCTTTTTCTGATGAAAAGCTAGAACCATATGCTGAGGAATATGCAAAATTAGCTCATGTTCACGAAGATATAATGAGTTTAGAAAAGGGTTACGAGGCCGTAGTTGGAGTAAGAGGAGCGACATTATCAGGGGGTCAACGGCAGAGAGTTACAATAGCTAGAGCTTTGGCAAAAGACGCCAAAATGATCATCCTTGACGATTGTCTATCAGCGGTTGACACTGAAACAGAAGAAGAGATCATAAATACATTAAGAAGCGAAACGATAGGTAAAACTATAGTCATAATTTCTCACAGACTAAAAGCTGTAAAAGATGCAGATAAAATCTTTGTTTTTGACGATGGAGAAATAGTTGAAGAAGGAAACCACGACGAATTAATCGTCAAAGAGGGCATATACTATTCAATGTATATAAAACAACTAATAGAGAAAAAAGTGGAGGATTGATTGAAGAATGGCTTCAATTCATGAAGAAATTTTTTTGGAAGAAAAAGAAAAGATCGAAGGTGATTTTAAAACAGTTCTTAGACTATGGAAATACATAAAAAAATACAAGTCTTTGATAATTTTGACCCTTGTAGCTTTGGCAATTGCTACGCTGATTGAATTAGGGCTACCATATGTAATTAAGTATGGCATAGATAACGTCATAAATGTCGAATATCATTTTAATCTTGAAACTACCAATCCGCCCACTTTTGTCCAAAATACTAACGGTTCATACACACTAAAAAAAATAGACAATAACTATTATATGATAAATAAAAAAGCCGGTGAAACAATAGAAGTTCCTAGTGAAACTTATTCTTCATACTTCGATACTTCTATTAAACATATAAAAAATTTTAGTATCTTCTTCGTTTTCTTATTATTCGCTCAATTTTTGATAAACTATGGTCAATTATATTTTTCAAATGTTGTTGGCCAAAATGTAGTGTATAATTTAAGAAATGACCTTTATAAGCATTTATTAAGAGTTGAATACAGTTATTTTGAAAAAAATACCCCTGGAAAAATTACAACGAGAGTTGTACACGATACACAAAATCTATCAAATTTCTTCAGTGACGTTATCACAAGCTTATTAAAAGATGTTGCTATTTTAATTGGGGTAATTGCACTTATGCTACTATTAGATGTACAATTAAGCCTCTATACCTTTATTATGCTTCCTATCATAGTATTTGCAACCTTTTTGTTTAGAACATTTGATAGAAAAGCTTACAATAAAGTGAGAACTAGGGTATCAGCTTTAAATTCTTATTTGGCAGAAAATCTATCTGGAAGCACGGTAACCAGGCTTTTTAACCAAGAAGAAAGAAAAGAAGATGAATTTAAATATATGAGTTCAAAATTATATGAAGCAAATATTCAACAAATGTATGTTTTCGCTATTTTCAGACCTTTGATGAATCTGCTTTATTATCTAACTTTAAGTTTAATCTTGTGGATAGGAGCCAAACAGATCACTCAAGATGCAACAACTTTTGGTACGATTTATGCTTTCACCGCTTATATAGATATGTTTTTTAGACCTATTTTTGATATAGCAGAAAAATTTGACATAATGGAAGATGCGTTTGCATCTGCGGGGAAAATATTCAAAATTTTTGAGCAAAAGCTAGAAGATCTTGGAAAAGGGCTATATACAACTATTGAAAAAGGAAAAATAGAATTTGATGATGTGAAATTTTCATATGATGGAAACATTGAAGTTCTAAAAGGTGTCAGCTTTAAAATTGAGCCTAATGAAAGAGTTGCCATAGTTGGAGAAACAGGTTCTGGAAAAACAACCATCATTAAATTGATAAGCGGTCTATATAAATATCAAGAAGGAAGAATACTCATAGATGATAAAGAATTATATGATTACGATTTAAATATGCTTCGCAAAAAAATTGCTGTTGTTCCCCAGGATGTGTACCTATTTTCAGGAACGATTTTAGATAACATAAGATTATTTAATCCAGACATCAGCGAAGAAGAGGTTGAACGTGTAGCTAAATTTGTTTATGCCGATCAGATAATCAATAAATTCCCTAATAACTATTACACTGTCATTACAGAAAGAGGTGCAAGTTTATCTGCTGGAGAAAGACAACTTGTAGCTCTAACAAGAGCTGTCTTATACGATGCAAAAATAATAGTTCTTGATGAAGCTACGGCAAATGTCGACGTTGAAACTGAATACCTAATACAACAGGCTTTGAATAAGATCTCTGAAAAATCAACTATCATATCAATAGCTCATAGATTATCTACAGTAAAAAGTTCTAACCGAATAATTGTTGTCCACGATGGTTTAATTGCTGAAGAAGGTACTCACGAAGAACTCATGAGCAAACGAGGCATTTACTATGAGTTATACAAATTGCAGTTTGAAAAAACCTAAAGAAATTGTCAATATCTAAGGTTTGAAAAAATAACCTAAAAAGAGGTGGCTTATTTGTTAACGATAATAAAAAACGCGGAGGTATATTCACCAGAATATCTAGGTAAAAAGGATTTAATAATTGGAGCAGAAAAAATTTTATATATAACTGACTCTATAACTACTCATCCACAATTAAATGTAAAAATTTTAGACCTTGAGGGGGACTATCTAGTGCCTGGATTTATTGATTCGCATGTCCATATCATCGGAGGTGGAGGAGAGGGTGGCTACAAAACTCGAACACCAGAAATAACTCTTTCCTCAATAGTAAAAGCAGGAATAACCTCACTCGTAGGAATACTTGGAACAGACAACGCTACAAGAACTATGTCAAATTTAATTGCCAAAGCAAAAGCTTTAAAAGATGAAGGTATAAGTTGTTATACATACACTGGTTCATATCATCTGCCATTAAAAACTTTAACAAATAGAATAATTGACGATATAGTTTTTATAGAAGAAATAATAGGTGTTGGAGAAGTTGCCATATCTGATCATCGAGGTTCTCAACCTACCCTCGAAGAACTTATAAGAATCACTGCAGATGCCAGAGTAGGAGGAATTTTATCAAAAAAAGCAGGTATTGTAAATGTGCATGTGGGAAAAGGAAAAAAGCTTATCCAACCCCTTTTAGATGTGATTAACAATTCTGACTTACCTATAACACAATTTTTACCAACTCACATGAATAAAGATGAGGAATCAATAAAGGCATGTAAGGAATTTATTAATTTAGGAGGAAGAATAGATTTCACTACTAGTTCTTCTAATAATTTAGACGAAAATGATATTTCAAAACCTTCAAAAGCTCTAAAAGTGCTAATGGATGAAGGTGTTAACTTGGAAAATATTTCATTTTCCTCAGATGGACAAGGCAGTATGCCTCATTTTGATGAAAAAGGGAATTACCTTGGACTTACAGTAGCAAATGTAAATACACTATATCAAGAAGTCAAAGATTCTATCCTAGTTGAGCAAATTCCTATGGAAATTGCATTAAAAGTGGTCACGTCTAATCCTGCTACTTTTTTAAAACTAGAAACCAAAGGAAGAATAAAAGAAGGGTATGATGCTGATCTAGTTATTTTAGATAAAAACTCCTTAAACATCAAAAGTGTTATAGCAAAAGGAAAATTAATGAAGAAAGATGGTAAAATAATAACAAGAGGAACTTTCGAATAAAAATTGGATTCATTTACGAGTTACATGGCAAGTCTTTTTTCATCACAGGCTCGTTAAATATAGGGGAGGATTCGATGTGAAAGCTGTAATTCTAGCCGGAGGGTCGGGAGAAAGATTTTGGCCTCTTTCAAATTCAAAAAAACCAAAACAATTCCTAAAGCTCTTTTCAGATAAAAGTCTAATAAGAGAAACTTATGAAAGGTTACTGGACAAAATGAACCCAGCTGATATATATATTGTCACTTCAGAAAACTACTACGAGTTGACAAAACAAGAAATCCCTGAAATAAATGAGAAAAATTTAATTTTAGAGCCCATTCCTAGAAACACTGCTCCAGCTTGTATGTTAGGTACACTAGTTGCGGAGGAAAATGAAATAGTCACTATTTTACCAGCTGATCACTTTATTCCAAATAAAGATGCTTTTTGGGATACTTTGAACAAAGGTATCGAAGCCGCATCTAAGTATATTGGCTTATTTACGCTTGGTATAACCCCAACTCGCCCTGAAACAGGTTATGGATATATAGAAGTTTGTTCTGAATTAGAACCCAATATTTTTAAAGTTAAATCCTTTAAAGAAAAGCCAGATCAGCAAACTGCCAAAACATTCATAGAAAAGGGGAATTTTTTCTGGAACAGTGGAATTTTCATTTGGAAAAAAGAAGTCTTCTTAAAAGAGATGGAACATCATGCTTATGAAATCTATGAACAGCTGATTAACATTGATCCGTTTGACATTTATACTTTAAAAGAGATATATCCAAACGTCAAAAAAATCAGTATAGACTATGCACTTATGGAAAAATCTAAAAATATTTATGTAATTAAGACCGATCTTCTATGGTCTGATGTAGGAAACTGGGTCTCTGTAAGGGAATTGACTGGTTACTCTGATGACAGTAAAAATGTACATATAATTGATGGAGAAAACGTCTTTGTAAAAACCGACAAAAAGGTAGGCGTAATAGGTCTTTCAAACATAGTGGTAGTTGAAAGTGAAGAAGGGATTCTCATAACCACTGAAGAAAAGGCTCAAAAAGTTAGAAATATTTCTCAAAAGTTTAAAGACGCTGAAAACATTTGAAAAAAATCTAGTTTGACAGATATTAGATAATTATGGTATAATCAAATGACAAGAAAATAAACTTAAGAGGTGTTAAAATTGAAACAAGGAATCCATCCAGAATTGAAGCTTATTACTGTAAAATGTGCTTGTGGTGCCGAACATACTCTTTATACTACTGTGGATAACTTCAGATTAGAGGTATGTTCTCGATGTCATCCCTTCTACAAAGGAGACATGGGGGCTCAAATCATAGACACTGAAGGTAGAGTTCAGAAATTTAAAAATAGGTATAAAGATTTTTTTGAAAATGAAAATTAAAGTACTAAATAACTTTATTTAGGGGGGATTCGTAAGCGGAAAAACTATATGAAACAAAAAACTAAAAAGCCTTACGCGGTCAGACCTTGCTATTGGTGGAAAATGCCAATATCTGACCGAAATAGAAAAAATTTGGAGGTGAAGACCAGCGCCGGGACCCAGGCCACCTTTTATAAAGGTGATATCACGGCTTAGCAAGGTTTTCGTGGTAGAGAGACAAGGGCAAGGTATTAAGTGTGGTAAATGAAAGCTTAGCAATAGGAGATACAGTAAGAGCGAAAGTGGTTGATATCAAAAAGTTCGGTGCTTTTGTAGAGTTAGAAAACAAAGAAGAAGGATTCGTACATATTTCCAAAATATCCAAAAAATATGTGAAAGAAATTTCTGATTTTTTATCTGTTGGTCAAGAAGTTGAAGGTAAAATTATCGGAAAAACGAAAGATGGAAAATATGAACTGTCGTTAAAAGAAAACAGCGACGAACTTGTTGATGAGTCAGTAAACAACACTCAAAATTTTGAAAAGAAACTAAGCCAATACTTAAAAGAAAGTGATAAAAAAATCTCCGAATATCGAAAACACTTAGACAAAAAAAGAAACATAAGAAAAAGATAAAAGGAACATTTTATATAGTTTAAACTTTACATACAGCATATAATTAAGAGAGAGCTTTGGCTCTCTCTTAATTTTTTGTGATAAAATAGTTATGAATAATGTATTATTTTTCAATAATAAAAAAATTTCTCGTCGTGCAATGTTTTTAAACACTATCTGTTATTTAATAAAAAGTATTTCTAGTCCAAGTGTATTCAACTGCAACATTTATTCTATTGCTTTTATTAAAATAAAAAAATATATTGTAAAAAAAATCAAATATAATTTCAAGAAAAAAGAGTATTTATTTTTATAAAATATTAATCTATACAACCTACATAAATTTATGAATGTTCAAAAAGATTTCAAACAAACAACGATAAGGAGGTCCCTGTTTTGAGCAATTACAAAAGAATAAAGGGAACTAAAGATATATTCGGCGAAGAAATTGATTACTGGTATTATGTTGAGAATAAAGCTAAAGAGATGTTAGAAAAATATGGTTTTCGAGAAATAAGGACTCCAATTATAGAAAGTGAAGAACTCTTTAGTAGAGGAGTAGGCCAAGAAACAGATATAGTCCAAAAAGAAATGTACACTTTTGAAGACAAAAAAGGACGGATTTTAGCCTTAAGACCAGAGGGAACTGCTTCGGTAGTTAGAGCATACATTGAAAATTCAATGATAAACTTCGGCTCGCCGCAAAAGTTCTTCTATATAGGTCCAATGTTCAGATATGAAAAACCTCAATCAGGTAGATACAGGGAATTTTATCAGATTGGTGCAGAAATTTTTGGCACAGATTATCCTTTAGCTGACGCTGAATTAATAGATTTTTTATACGAATACTTCAAAACTCTAAAATTAACAAATTTCAAGATAAAAATAAATTCTATAGGAACAACAAAAAGTAGAGAAAAATATAAAAAAGTTCTGAAAGAATACTATAACCCTTTTTTACCTATCTTATGTGAAGATTGTCAAAGACGTTATAACGCCAATATTCTGAGACTTCTTGATTGTAAAATTGACAAGGATGTTGCAGCAAACGCTCCTTCAATTCTAGATTATTTAGACAATGAAAGTAAAGAGCATTTTGAGAGTTTAAAAAAATATTTAGATGTATTTGAAGTTCCATATGAAATAGATCCAAAAATAGTTAGGGGTTTAGATTACTATTCAAAAACTGCTTTCGAAGTAGAACATTTAGATTTGGGCGAGCAGGCCGTTATTGCAGGAGGAGGAAGATACGACGATTTAGTAGAGCAACTTGGTGGCCCTAAAACACCTGCGGTAGGATTTGCTATAGGAATAGAAAGGATTATAGAGGCTCTTAAAAAAGAACATATTGAAGTCGAAAATTTTTCACAAATTGATGTTTATATTGCTTATCAAGGTGAACAAGCTGAATTAGAATGTATAAAGCTCTCTAAAGAATTAAGAAAATATAAGATAAAAACCTATTTAAACTTATCAAAAAGAAATTTAAGCGGTCAACTTAAACATGCCAACCGACTAAATGCAAAACTTACTATCATCATGGGAGAAGAAGAGGTTGTCGATGATGTAGTAACAGTAAGAAACATGGAAACAGGGGAACAGACAAAAGTGCAAAGGAGCTGGGTAACAGAATTAGTTTTAGAAAAACTGAAAGAATTTTCTTAAAAATAAAAATTCTACGTACAAAAATTACTTTTAGAAAGGGGGACAAAGATAATGAAAGCTCTAATACTTTGCGCAGGAAAAGGTACAAGGCTTCGACCATTAACCCTTACAAATGCCAAGCCCTTGATTCCAATTGCAAACAAACCAACTATAATGTATAGTATAGAAAAAATAAAAGAAGCCGGGATCTCAGATATAGGAATTGTTGTAAGCCCGGAAAATATTGAAGCATTTCAGAGAGTATTAGGTGATGGAAGTTCTTTAGATGTAAAAATAACTTATATTATTCAAGAAAAACCTCAAGGACTAGCTCACGCGGTTAAAGTATCAAAAGATTTTTTAAACGATGAAAATTTCTTAATGTTCTTAGGCGATAACTTAGTTCAATTTGATCTTAGAAATTTCATTAAGCAATTTGAAAATAGCAATTATGAGTCTTATATCTTACTTACACCTGTAGAGAACCCATCAGAATTTGGAATCGCTATAATAGAAGATTCAAAAATTGTTAAAGTTATTGAAAAACCTAAGGTTCCTCCCTCAAACCTTGCAATAGTGGGTGTTTACATATTTACACCTCTCATATTCGAAGCCATTAATCACATTACTCTTTCTTGGCGTGGTGAGTACGAAATAACTGACGCCATTCAATGGTTAATTGACAACACTAAAAGCGTTGGTGCACACATAATAGAGGGATGGTGGAAAGATACAGGTAAACCTGAAGATTTAATAGAGGCTAACAGGAAAATATTAAACGAATTAAAAGAAATACAAATAGAAGGAGAAATAAAAGAAGGCTCATCAATTCAAGGAAATGTTATTATTGGAAAAAATACAATAATAATTAATTCTATAATAAGAGGACCTGTAATAATTGGGGAAAATACTACAATAAATAATTCATACATTGGTCCTTATACAAGTATCGGAGATGGGGTTTACATTTCTTCATCAGAAATAGAACATAGTATAGTTTTAAATGACGCAAATATTATCAATATACCAATAAGAATAGAATCATCAGTTATTGGAGAAAATGCTAATATAATTTCAATAGAAAGAAGACCTTATTCCATAAAACTAATATTAGGAGATTATAGTCACATACAAATTCCCAAATAAGTAAATATAAAAAACATAGAGACAAAAATTCATTTGTCTCTATGTTTTTTATATTATAAGTCAATTTACATTATTCTACTTAATCTTTCTTTTTCTCTTAAAATATTTCCTTTATCGTCAACAGCTTCATACGCTCCGTTTATAACCGCTACTTTAATTTGTCCTTTTGCAATACTATTACCCTGTAAGCCAACTGCATCTAATATTCCCATCTTTACCGCCATATACAGTGTTTCCGGATCAGTTAAAGGATCGTTTTTATCAAAAGAGATCTCTTTTATCTTTTCAATTATTATCATTGCTTCCTCTTTTAACAAATCTACCCTGTTCCTAATTTCAGGATCACTTTCAAAATCTGGCAAACCCTTTGAAGCTAAAGAATTAGCTCTTCTAACCATTTTCACACTCTCCAAAATCTCTTTAGATGTAGCTCGTTTCATAGCTTCACAATAAGAAACAACATGAATTATATGTGGTTTCAAATATGATGCATAGAACATGGAAGAAACAAGCTGACCCATCCCACTATTTGGATCAGCAGGAAATGATAGCAACCCAGTTCTAATCATCCTATAAGGAATAAAACTTTCGTCCTTTAAGGACTCGACCAACTCTAATTTGGCAATAGCTTTTGCAATATCCATTTTAGGAGATAAATTTGGGGGAGTGTTCATCATATACTGTTGAACGTACCATTCTACTCCTAACTTTTTAGCTACATACGCTGACAAATAAGCGGTTGCAACGCCAAGACTATCGTGCGCGTATCTCAACTCCCATTGATGAGAATCATTTACTTCAACTGGCACCTCATTTTCTTCATTCCATTTTATTCCTTGCATATTCTCAGTTATTGCTTCCAATAGCTTTCTATCAGAACGCTTATCTAGTTCAGAATACCAAAATATTGGAATGGCAGCCCAGGCATTATTAATAGTTTGTTTTAAAAGTTTTGAAAATTCCACTATGTGAGTAGTACCAGAATAGCACCTAACTAAGGGATAATTACCTCTTCTACTGGCTTGATAAAGATCTACAAAATCTTCTTTAGATCTTATAGGAGCACCGCCAGCACCATCTTGATTTGGATCCATTTTGTCTGGTTCGAAAAAATATTGTTGACAGTTTTGATCAGGCGCTATTGAAATAATATCCAAAAGTTCCGAATCTGCTAACTTTTTTATTTCTTCAATTGTTTCCTGCATTGTCTGTAAACCTATGTGATGCCTTATTAAAGGATATGGGAATTTAAATTCTATTCTTTCTGGCAAATTGGCTGGATAATTTTTCTTTTCTTCATACTTCATTTGACCCCTTAAAAATAGAACTACATCTTCTTCCTCTTCTGATCCATCGAAAATCTTTTTGAATATGCCATACTCTCTTGCCACCTGTCCTGTTTCAACAGTTCCTCCAAATATAAAATCTATTTTTTCAAATCTATCAATATCTTTTACCTTTTGAAAAAATTCATCCAAAAGTTTGGTTAAGGCATCTGCTCCCAATCTATAACTAATAGCTACTATATCGGGTTTTTCCTTTTCTATGCTTTCAATAAGTTTATTTATAGGTACAGCAGCACCTAAATTTACTACTTCATAACCTTCTCTTCTTGCTAGCTCTAAAAAATTAAGTAGTCCAGCAATATGAACATCTATTCCTATTGAAGCAGCCAAAATTTTTTTCATTATTCACCCTCCTCAACAAACTTTATTATTTCATCTACTGTTTTGCCTTTCAGACCCAAGTCTTCAACAGTTCTTCCGATCTTCCAAAAATCTCCATCTAACATAACATTAGCTATATTTATCATAGAATCAATTATTGGTGTATCAACACCAAATTCCTTACCAAATGAAGAAGTTGGAACTAAACTCATAGGCACATCTTCCAAAAGATACCTATTATTTAAACTCGTGGGTGCATAAATCCCTCTATAACCTTCGTTATTACGTATAGCTTCATATAAAGTATTTCCTTCGACATCATAAGCATAATTTAGCCATCCTTTTGCAGTCATCGGTTCAGCATTGAAAAGTTTCATCACATTGCATCTTTCTTCGTCTATTTTTTCAAGAACTTTCGCAACAGAAGGGGAAATACCTTCAAAATAAAACTCAAATCTTCCTGCAGTTGTTTCGACTCTTGCTGAATTTAAAATCAAAGTTGCAGGATGAAAAACAACAGCTACATTATTAAAACTAGTATATATAATGCTCTTAACAATATCAAACTCAGGCATAACTTGCAATAAAGTCTCAGCCAATTCATCATTTCTTGTTGCAGGTAAAGCCGAAACAGGAACAGCATTTTTTATTCTAAAAATTCTTGTTACACCTGGATTGGACATTCTAGAAGCAAAAATAAAGGTTTGAGCTTCAGCTATGATTACATCTTTTTTTAGTCCTTTATTTTTCAAAACATTGTAAAATTCTAGAGCGCCTCCTGTTCTACCAGGATTCAATACAATTATCTGACCGTCTTCTAGAAAAGGTGCCATCTTTTCTGCTAATTCTTTATGAGCAAAAGCTGGAACAACAATCATTATTAGTTTTCTGCCTTTCATCGCTTCATCTATCTTTGTCGTTGCAAAAGAAATTTTGTATTCACCTTCAACAGCCGGTCCTTCTATTTTTATTTTTCGAGTCTGAATTATAGGATATATTCTTCTTCTTGATCTATTAAAAAGACTAACATCGAATCCCTTCATAGCGAGATATCCTGCTAAAGCTTGTCCACCATTTCCCGCACCAACCACTGTTATTTTAATCATATTTTCATCTCCTTTCAAAAAAAGAATCTTAATTATAATAAATCTGCAATTTACTATTTTATCATACTATTGTTACAAAATTCGTTCATAGTTCTTCAAGATTACAGATAACCATCATAAAATCAAGATTACACGATAGATAATTTCTCTTATATTTTCACAAATTATTAACTGTCCTGTATTAACAATTTTATTTTATAAAGATATTATTGATAATGGTTGCTCTATATATCACACCAAAAATAAATATTAATGCTCACCAAATTATAAAATATGCAACTAGAATTTTGATTCTACCACTTTTTGAAATGAAAAAACAACTAATAAAAAACTTAATTTCTACAATTGTTGTTAAGTCAAATTTCTAGAATTGCAAATAAAATTAGCCGAAAGGAGGAATCAATATATGGTAGCAAATAATGAATTTCTAGGAACCGAAAGTATTGGAAAATTAATGTTTAAACTCACACTTCCAGCTATAGCTGCTCAGATTATTAACATGCTGTATAACATAGTTGATAGAATATACATAGGACACATGCCAGAAGTAGGCGCTCTGGCTTTAACGGGACTAGGCGTATGTTATCCACTTATCATCGCTATTTCAGCCTTTGCCGCTTTAATTTTTATGGGGGGAGCCCCTCGAGCATCAATAAAAATGGGCGAAGGAGATATTGAAGGTGCGGAAAAGATTATGGGTAACAGTTTCATACTCCTAATAATTATCTCACTCATACTAACTGTGGTTGGTCTAATTTTTGATAGACAACTACTTTTTTTGTTTGGAGCCAGTGAAAATACAATTGAATATGCCTATAATTACATGCAAATTTACTTGTTAGGGACAATCTTTGTTCAATTAACCCTTGGTATGAATTCTTTTATTACAGCTCAAGGATTTGCAAAAACCGGTATGTATACAGTTCTAATTGGTGCAGGCCTTAATATAGCATTAGATCCTTTATTCATTTATACTTTTGACTGGGGAGTACAAGGGGCTGCTCTTGCTACTGTTATTTCTCAAGCAGTTTCAACGATTTGGGTAGTTACTTTCCTTAGAAGTGAAAAAAGTGTTTTACGTCTAAAAAAAGAACATTTTAGATTAGAGAAAGAAGTAGTTTTTCCTATTTTATCTTTAGGAATGGCTCCTTTTATAATGCAGTTTACAGAAAGCATACTATTTTTTAGTTTCAATTCCTCCCTATTAAAATATGGAGGGGATATCGCAGTTGGATCTATGGCGATACTATCTACATTGATGATGTTTGCAATGTTTCCGCTCATGGGTTTTACTCAAGGAGCGCAACCTATAATCAGCTATAACTACGGAGCAAAAAAAGCAGAACGTGTTAAAAAAGCTTTCAATTTATTGTTAATGGTATGTTTAATTTACTCTGTAGTTTTTTGGGCACTTGCCATGTTATTCCCACACATATTTGCTGGGTTGTTCACTAATGATCCAGCTTTAAAGGAGTTTGCATCATGGGCCATGCGCATTTATATGGCTGCTTTGGTGCTAATGGGGGCTCAAATAGCTTGTCAGCAAACATTCATTGCTATAGGAAATGCCAAAACATCCCTGTTCTTAGCTCTTCTGAGAAAAGTAATATTACTTATTCCTTTGATATTCATTCTGCCTTTGTTCTTTGAAAATAAAGTAATGGCTGTTTATCTGGCTGAACCTGTTTCCGATACTATCGCCGTAATTGTAACGGTATCGATGTTTATTGTTCAATTTAGAAAAGCATTAAAGGAAATAGAAGAAGAAAAAGAAGATGAACAGCAAGAAAAATTCAAAGAAGAGTATCAACATCAAGAATCATCTTTTTAAAGAATTCATACGCTATTACCTCGAGTAAGACGTCCTTAAGGGCGTCTTACTAATTTTATTTGTCTATTATTTCTTTGAAATCAAAAACAACTTAAATTATATTATTGTTATAAAATTCATATAAACTTTATAAAAATAATGTTTTAAACTTTTTTCGGTAAGGATACTGAGGAAGAGGGCAAAGGACTCTGTGCTGGTAACCATTTTATATTCAAAATCTCATTTTTTGGAATATTTTTTTGCATATCTAAAATCTTAATTTTAGGGGGTATATTATGTCTATAAATTTTAATGAAAAAACAAAAACTTGGTATCTAGAAACTCAGAATATGGGATACGTTTTCGGGTTAGACAAATTAGAAAAGTTAAAGAATTATTATTGGGGCCTTAGACTTCCAAGGTTTGAAGATTATCCTACGGACAAGGATTTCCTTGTGACTGACAGATATTCTTGGGATCATGAATTCTCAGTAAGGGGCGAAAATAATCACGTTGAGCATTGTTTGAAAGTTGAATACTTTGATGGGGTTAGAGATGTGATTTTAACCTACAAAAACTCCAATATTGAAGAAAATAAACTGACTATGGAATTGATCGATGATCATTATGGTTTAAAGGTAAAACTTTTCTATCAACTAGTTGATGAATATGACATTATTGAACGATGGGTAGAAGTAAAAAACACCTCTTTAAAACCAATAAAAATTGAAGATATAAAATCCGCGTCTATTTACGTTGATAACAATAAAAGCGCTAGATTAAACTATTTATGTGGAATGTGGGCCAATGAATTTTGTCTTAGAAGTGAAGAAATAAATGAAGGGAAAAAGGTTTTAGAAAGCAGAGTAGGAAACACTGGCCCTTATCTTAATCCATTTTTCTCAATAGATTATGAGGCTCAAGAAGATAACGGAAAGGTTTATTTTAGCGAATTAAGTTGGAGCGGTAACTGGAAAATAGTTATACAAAAAAGAATATATGAACGAATAGCAGTTGTTGGAGGTATTAACGATTGGGATTTCAAATACTTATTAGAACCTTCTAAAAGTTTCACCACCCCAAAATTTATCTTCGGCTTTTCTAATGAGGGATTTTCAAAAGCAAGCCAAAACTTGCACCACTATCAACTTGATTACATCCTACCTCAAGACAAAGCTCACAAACCACGAAAAGTATTATACAATTCATGGGAGGCGACTACTTTCAATGTGAACGAAGAAAATCAAAAAAAATTAGCAGAAAAAGCTTCTCAAATAGGCGTAGAATTGTTCGTAGTTGATGATGGATGGTTTGGACAAAGAAATAATGACAAAGCCGGGCTAGGAGATTGGTATGTTAACCCTGAAAAGTTTCCTAAAGGTTTGAAACCTTTAATCGACTTTGTCAAATCTCTTGGAATGGATTTTGGCATATGGGTAGAACCAGAAATGGTGAATCCTGATAGTGATCTATATAGAAAGCATCCCGATTGGGTTATACATTTCCCAAACAGGCCAAGAACTGAACAGAGAAACCAACTTATTTTGAACCTTGCAAGAGACGACGTAAAAGAATACATTAAAGAATTTATGGATAAACTATTAACAGAAAACAATATAGATTTTGTAAAATGGGATATGAACAGACACATTTTTGAATCAGGGTGGCCCGAAGTGAAACCGACTAAACAAAGAGAAATTTGGGTAAGGTACGTATGGAACTTGTATGATATTTGGAACTACTTAAGAGAAAAACATCCGCAGGTAACTTTTGAAAGTTGTTCTAGCGGTGGAGGAAGGGTAGATTTAGGTATTTTAAAGTATGCAGATCAAGTGTGGACCAGTGACAACACCGATCCCTTTGACAGGCTGGAAATTCAAGAAGGTTTTTCTTATGCATATGCTCCAAAAATAATGATGGGATGGGTTACTGATTGGGGAGGAAAAGATAAATATTCTTTAGAATATAGATTCCACTCCTCAATGATTGGTTCACTCGGAATTGGTGCTGATTTAAATAAGTTTACCCCTGATGACATTGCTATTGCCAAAAGACAAGTTCAATTATACAAGGAAATTCGAGAGATAGTACAGGAAGGAAACCAATATCGACTCTCGTCAGTCAATAAAGAGCGATATTTTGCAGTTCAATATCTTACAAAAGATAAAAATGAGGGGGTAATCATTTATCTAAGGAATCCAAGAAGGTTTGGATTATTTGATAGAGTAAATATAAAACTTAAAGGATTAGAAGATAATTATCTCTATGGTATTTATGAAGGAATTAAAGATGAAGAAAAAGAAATTATTCAATTAACAGGTAAGGCATTTAAAGAAAGAGGTTTTATTATCGAAGATACTTACAAAGATTTCTTTTATTATGGAAAGTCTCCTCTCTTTCAAAGCCGCGTTTTAAAAATAAAAAGAATAGTTTAATGTTTTTTTAATTATCCCCTTATATAATAAAAAAGAAATTTAATTTATTAACGGAGGAGAGTAATTATGAAAAGGTTTACTATATTCATATTTGTTATCGTGTTAATCACTTTTGCTTCCACTTTTGCTCTAGATGTAGTAGGAGGATTTAGCTACAACACCTATAATTTTGACTTCTATTTGAAAGAAGAATTACAAAGTATCTTTTCAGAGGAAGTAAATAAAAGTATGGAAAAAGGGTGGGGTGGATATGCCGGCGTCGGGCTAGGCGGAAATATTGGAATAGAAATTGGTGCTGACTTATTTAATAGTAAATATGAAAGTTCTTCCGGACAAACAGTCATATCTATTAGTCAATCAATTTTCGGACCTTATGCAGCTTTAAGATTAAAAGCAAATGTTCCAATCTTACCTATCAGTTTAGATCTAAAAGCAGCAGTTGCTTATTATTCAAATGAAACAACCTCGAAAGGAGAAATAAGCTGGGGACCAATTACAAGTACAGCCGAATTATCGGGCTTAAAATTTAAAGGTTTTGGATACTTGGTTGGCGCCGGAATAAATCTTAATATTACAAAAAATCTAAATGTATCTTTTAATGGAACATATAGAATTGCAAAACTGCCTCTTAGAGAAATTAAAAATATTGAAGGAAATTATGAAGCATATGAAGGTGAAGATGAGGTTATAGTTGATTTATCTGGTTTGCGAATAGGAGCAGGTCTAACATTAGAGTTTTAAAGCGAACAAGTTCAAATAAAAAGGTGGAGTTTTTAAAACTCCACCTTTTTATTTGAAAAGCTTTTTGTGGTGGCGGCGAAGAGATTCGAACTCTTGACACTACGGGTATGAACCGTATGCTCTAGCCAACTGAGCTACGCCGCCATAAATAACTCCTCTACCACATGAATGGTAGCGGGGGTAGGATTTGAACCTACGACCTTCGGGTTATGAGCCCGACGAGCTACCAGACTGCTCCACCCCGCACCCACTAAATTGATTAATTTGGAAACTTAGGTGGTGCCGAGAGTCGGACTCGAACCGACACGGGTGTCTCCACCCAGTGGATTTTAAGTCCACAGCGTCTACCAGTTCCGCCATCTCGGCGTTATCCTGTAATAAAGTGTACCATAAAAAGAGCTTTTTGTCAAGGATTATTTTGGTAACTTTTTTACTGTTTAATGTATAATTAGTTAGAACTAAAAGAACAATAATAATTTTAAAAAAAGGAGAGCAAATAACATGCATAAATTCAAACCAATCAAAAAAATATGTTTCATTATAGTGATTACTCTTTTCTCCCTAGAAAGTTTTTCTTCTCAAGTTTATACCCCACCTAAAAATTTATATCAAACAGAAACTACGCATTACAAGTTTGTTTTCGAAAAAGATCTTTTTTATTTTTATGAAGAAATTAGCGATTACGCTGAACAACTGTATACGACCTATAAACATTTTTTTGGAACAGACCCTGGTAAAATAACGGTATATATTCTAGACGATGTTGACTTTACAAACTCTTTCGCCTTACCTCCGACTAACATTATTAGGCTTTATGTGAATCCACCTGAAGATTTTTTAGGTTTAGGTGGAAACGTGGAAGATTGGAGTAGATTTGTTTTTTCACACGAGTTAACTCATATATTCTACGGTAATGATGTGCGAGATCCGATCATATCTTGGATTCCAAATCGATTAATTAAAAATACATTAAACATGGTTCATCAACCTAGTTATCTACATGAAGGGCTTTCAATATACATGGAAAGTAAAGAGTTTGGTGGAAGATTTGAAGACGACCTTTTTAATATGTATTTAAAAGCAGAAATACTCAGCAATCAATTTCCTAGGTATTATTTAGGCTCTGGCTCAAACGTAGAAGTTTGGAGCCCTGCTGGTTTTAACTATATGTATGGAGCAATATTAGTAAAAGAAATAGTAGAAAATTATGGTGAACCTACATTAAGGGCAATTATTAAAGTTTTAGATAAAAAAATATTTAGCAACATCAGCGAAGCTTTTTATTATGTAACAAACGGTAATTGGAATTTTTTCTTGATCAGCATTAAGCAAAAATATTTACTCGAATATGATCTTTTATCTAAAAAAGGATACAGGATCTCCTGGTTTAAGATAGACGAAACATATAGAGATACCGATAATTTAAGAACTGACGGACAATCAATTTATGGCTATCTAGAAATGCCAAACAAACCTAATGGAATTTACAAAGACAAAGAACTAATAAAGAAAGGAATTAAAGAATTTGATATTAACGAAAGAGGAGAATTAATATACTTAACTACTACTTACAATTACGGATATTATACAAACAAATTGTACTACGAATGCAATTCTGGCAATTGTAAAAGACTTATCGATGAGAGGGTCAAAACCTTTTCTTTTGTTGGAAATGATGAAATTGCATATTCTAAAGTAGAATATGGTTTAACCGCTTTATATTTGTATAATATAAAAACCAATGAATCAAGAAAAATTATAGATTACGGTAAATATGTAATTAACTCAATCACATACGATAAAAACAACCAAATTATCTATTTTTCAGCGAATTACAAAAATCAAACTGACATCTATGCTTACTCTACAAATACCAATAATATATACCAAATAACTAACGATGAAGCTAAAGAATTACAATTATTTTTCTATGACAACCGTCTTTTTTATTCTGCAAACTACAATGATGGAATATTTAACATATATTGTTTTAATATTGAAAATGAAGAAGTTGATCAACTCACTCATTATCTTATAGGTGCTTTTAATCCCGTTGTTTTAGATCATAAACTATATCATCTAGTTTATGATTATGAAGGATACCATTTGTCTTATTTATATCTAGAAGATTCACCTAGTGCTAAAGCAAATTCTGTTATTTTGAACAATAATTTAAACGCAATTGAATTTGAAAGTTACAGTGTTTATACTCCTTCCGAAAAAGAGCTGAAAAAATTTACATTCGAAAAACTTCATTTTCTCCCATATCCTTTTTTATCAATTGATGAAGAAGAAAACATATATTATGGGGCTGGAACTATCTTTTTAAGTGATGCTTTGAATTATTCTGGAATGATCCAAGTATATACTGGTAATGACCGGTTTTTTGCAGATCTTAGTCTAATATTCGACTACTACACAACAAACACCATAGCTCTAAGTCTTGAAAAAGAAAAAATCACCAGTTATTTTTCTATTGCAAATACTCATCTATGGCATTTAAACAAAAACGTTTCTTCCTACATCGAAGCGGGATTGAAATTAGAAAATACTTCTATCTCATCTTATGGTATAGAAACTTTCTCACGATTTGGGCCGTATAGTGTTAATAATTATAGTATTTATGATTTTGGACTTGATCTTTCATATTACTCAGACAAGGGATTTACAACAGTAGTTAATAAACCTTTTGTAGTATTCAACACCATGATAACCCCATATGCAGGTTATCAAAAAGATTGTATTTTTTTAGGAAGCAGTATAGACAAAATACTATGGAGACCATATATATCTTTTGAGGACGGAAAATATAGATTTGACGGCATCGTAGCAGGTGCGGACTTTCAATACAATTTTGGAGAAGAGAAATTTAATTATTTACTTTATATTCAATTTGATATTAGCGCCTTTTATTGGTTAAATTTACCCATAAGGCTCGATTCTGATATGTTTAAATAATGTTGAAAATATATTCCTATAAAAATTAAATTGGGGACATTCTACGTCCCCAATTTAATTAAATCAACCAAAAAACTAAAAACACATCAAAAATCAAACCAACAATTAAAGAAAAATAATTTTTTGATTTTAAATCAATATATATCTTCAAACATATACTCCACACCACAGCAAAGTAGAGAAGATTCTTCCCTAAAATCCCTAAAATTAAAGGAGATATTGAAGACAAATAAGGATAATAATAAATTTCGTTATTAAAAACAAATAAAACCCTTATTCCAGCACTCAGATACGAAAAAAATAAAATAAATAAAAGTAATTTTATTTTTAATGCATCAAAATGTCCTATTAATCGAAAAACAGGGTTATACAAAAAAACAGGAGATAACATAAATAATAAGAAAATTAATATTGGAATGAAAAAAGAATTTTTAGATGAATTAAAAATTTTATTAGGATTAAAAAGAGCATTATAAAAATCTAAAAGCAATTTGGTCATTTATTAAATCTCACCTTTAAAAAACATATATCGAAAAATCCTTTATTACCTTTATACCTTCTCTATCCAAGATCTCTAAGATTGGCAAAACTGCTGCATTTTCTAAAATCTCAGTATCTAAAATTATTCCCCCGTACTCATCGATGCTACTTAACAATGTTTGATTGAAAGAATAGGCTCTATAAATATCTTTTGAGAAAACATAATATTTAGACTTGGCTAAATTCAAGCTGTGCTCATCCAGTGTAGACAAATCAGTTACAAATATCGTTGGCGTTAGTTCAATATAGAGATTTTCAGTTAAGAATTGATAATAAGGCAAAACCAAGCCATACAGTTCATAATCAACTTTCCTTTCCTTAAATTTTTCACCACTTGAAATTGAGATATTTCTAAATTCTTCATACGAACGCTTTGACAGAGGTTTTATAATAAACATATTATCTTTAAAATCAAAGTCTAGTAAGCCTATAAATATATTATTCTCCAAAATACTTTTTGAAATAAAAGAAAGATTTTTTATATCCTTCAACTGTTTGTCTAAAGTTGAAACTTTGTATTTATCATTGACCACTTTTAATACTGGTGTTTTTTCAATAGTATAATAACTAACTTCTGAACGACCAAATAAGAGGTATAATCCTACTGATAAAGAAAAAAATATTAAAAAAACAACTACTGTCCAACCGTGGAAACGCACAGTTGATTACCCCCTGTAATAAAATCCAAAGCTGTCTTTAATTGCAAATCTTCTTCAATATGCAAGATAGGTTTATCCGTTGTTGTATAAAGTGCTTGCTGTGCTTCTTCTTCACTTATGGAAGTTAGAGATACGACTTCTTTTGGAGGATTCTTAACCTCAATATGAGGCATGATTCCTTTTAAATTTATGTCCGTACCATTTGGAGTAAAATAACGCGCGATAGGCAACCAAATTTCTCCTCCAGTAGAGAGTTGAAATGGTCGCTGGACGGCAGCTTTACCATATGTATTTTCACCAATCAATGTTGCTACTTCGTTATCTTTAAGAGCCCCTGCTAAAATTTCTGAAGCTGAAGCAGAAGCTTTGTTAACTAACACTACGACGGGTATATTTTCTAAAAAGTTAAAGTAATAACCAGGAAATGTAGGTATGATCTCCTCTGTTCCATCAAAATACCTCAAGCTTACTACTTTACCAGTTTTTAAAAACATTGAAGATATTTCAATAGCAACATTCAAAAGACCTCCTGGGTTGTTTCGAATGTCTAAAATAACCCCGTCAATTTTCTGTTTGGAAATCTTATTAAGCACATCTCTCATTTCTTGAGCACTAGTCTCAGCAAAATTTGTAAGAAGTATATAGGCAACTTTGTTATTATTATATTCAATAACATCATATTTAACCGTCTTCGTTTCTATTATTTCTCTAATCAAAGTCACCGTTTTTGAATCATTCCAACCTTCTCTATATATTTCCAAAGTTACCTCTGTTCCAGGCTCTCCTCTCATCATAGAAGCTGCTTTTTGTAAACCAAGCTCAGATGTTGGGATACCATTTATGGCTAAAATATAATCATTCGGCATAAAACCAGCTCTATGGGCTGGAGTCCCGTTCATTGGCGAAACCACAACAATCAAATTTTTTTCAGGATCATATCTTATAGTTAATCCTAAACCACCATATTTTGCCTCAGTATCAATCTTACTTTCTTCAACTTCAGTTGCATCTAAATACCAGGCAAAAGGATCGTTCAATCCTCTCATCATACCTTCTATGGTAGAATCAAGTATTTTATTGTAATCAATATTTTCTCTACCATAATAATAGTTGCCTATAAAATATAAGGTCCGAAAAAGTGGATTTTGAAATTCGTCTATAAATATTTCTTCAACTGGCTTATTTTCAAAACTACTCTGAACTTGGCTTGGAAATATCCAAGAAGTTACAAAAACCATAAGAATAATTAATGTTGATATAAGAATTTTCTTTTTTTTACTCACAAAAATCTCCTCTTTTAGATCTCTCGAAATCTAGAGATCGTTTCTATTAATTCATCTAATAGTTTTTCATCTTTCGTTTCTTCGTACTCAATTAAACAAGTTCTTGTATATTCTTTCATAATTTCTTCTGAAACTTTGTTTATGGCGCCTTTAACTGCTGATAATTGAGTTAAAATTTCACTACAATTTCTTTCATTAATTATCATGTTTTGAAGTCCTCTAATTTGGCCTTCGATTCTTTTTAAACGGTTTATTATGTCTGTTTTAGAATTTTTAGTTTCCATTTTTGCACTCCCGAATATTTGTCTTTTAAACAATCTTTACGCATAAGAGATGGTCAAACTTTTAACGTTGACTTCTTCATCATTCATAACATAAACTTTGAGTTCCTCTAAACTCATTTCCATCATCTCACTAAATTCTTTTCCTGAAATTTCCTCTTTATTATACAGATATATTGCAAGTAAATCCATTCTTTCTCTATTATTTGATAAAATTTTCTTGGCTTTTTCATAGCTACTTAATATGTAAGATTTAATCTCCGAATCGATTTCTTGAGCTGTCTTCTGAGAAAAATTTTTCATTCTCGTTAATTCTCTTCCTAGGAATATTTCACCTACTTCTTCACCCCATGCAATTGGACCTATTTTTTCACTCATGCCTAGTTGGGTTACCATTTCTCTAACAAGTTCGGTAGCTCTTTTCAAATCGTTAGAAGCCCCAGTTGTTATTTCATTAAACACTATTTCTTCTGCCGCTCTTCCCCCCAATAAACTAACTATTTGGTCTTTTAATTCTGGTTCAGTGATAAGGAAACGATCTTCTGTAGGTAATTGCATAGTATACCCCAAAGCTGCTTGACCACGTGGAATTATAGTAATCTTATGAACAGGATACGTATAAGGCAAGAGATATCCTAAAATCGCGTGTCCTAATTCATGATAAGTTACGATTTTTCTTTCTTTTTCGCTTATCTTTCTTGATTTCCTTGCGGGACCAACTATAATCCTTTCGATTGCTTCTTGAAAATCCTCGTTAGTGATAAAGTCTCTATTTTCCCTCGCCGCAAGAAGTGCAGCCTCATTTACCATGTTCTCTATGTCTGCTCCAACAAACCCAGGGGTGCTTCTAGCTAAACTTTTAACATCTATATCAGGGGCAATCCTTTTACCTCGTAAATGAACTTTTATTATTTCTTCTCTAGCCTTTAAGTCAGGAACATCTATATAAATCTTCTTATCGAATCTTCCAGGCCTTAATAATGCTTTATCAAGAACATCAGGCCTATTTGTAGCTGCCATGACGACTATACCTTCTCTAGGATCAAATCCATCCATTTCAACAAGGAGAGCATTCAGTGTCTGTTCTCTTTCGTCGTGTCCACCACCTAAACCCGCTCCTCTTTGTCTACCAACGGCATCTAACTCATCAATAAAAATTATAGCCGGGCTATTGGCTTTTGCTTCCCTAAACAAATCTCTAACTCTTGCAGCTCCAACTCCTACAAACAATTCTACAAAATCAGAACCTGACATAAAATAAAACGGAACATTTGCTTCACCAGCTACTGCTCTAGCAATCAAAGTTTTACCAGTACCTGGAGGCCCAGCCAACAAAATACCCTTTGGAATTCTTGCTCCCAATGCACTAAATCCTTTAGGGTCTTTCAAAAAATTGACAATATCCATTAGTTCATCTTTTATCTCATCAATACCTGCAACATCTTTAAATGTCACCCTGGTTTTTTTGGCATCGTATTTTTTAGCAGGGCTTTTTCTATAATTACCTCCAGGGATACCTTCTCCTCCAGTTGTTCTTTTAAGCATGGAGAACCAAAAAAACATTAAGATTACTATGGGCAAGACATATATTAAAAGCGTTATCCACCAGCTTCCTGCACTGCTTTTTGTATATTCTATTTTAATTCCATCATTAGCCAAAGCTCTAACAAATGTTTGATCGAATACCAAGGTAGGAGCATAACATTGAAATAGTTGACCGTTCTTTGCTTTTACTTGAACTAATCCACTAACATCAATTTGAATGCTTATTATGAAATCGTTGTTGATTAAATTCATCAAATCTGTGTAATTTATCTCTAATACATTTGTGCGATTTAATTGTGAAATACTAATAAAAATTAACAGCGCTAAGAAAAAGTATATTAAAATTGGTCCTAAAAAAGAACCACTTCTTTGTTTTTTATTATCAGCCATTCGAACCTCCTTCTTCCTATACTAAACTTAAAAAAATTGCTATATCAAAAGTTAATTGTATTCTTTAAAGCATTTTTGATATTAGTTCTTTACACATTATTATATCACAAAAAAACTTGAATAGTAAATTAATTATTTTTTCATCAGTGTGAATTTAATAATTCGTATAAAAACTTGCTGTTACTTATAATTGACTTAATAAAAACTTAATAAATTTTAATTAGAATTGAAGTACGGTAATTTGTTTTTTTCACATTATTTATATGACTGACAAATCGTTTTTTATTTTCAATGTTTTGTGAAAGAAATCTTTTTATATCCATCAAAGATGTGTTAGAAAAGTGGAATTTTTCACTTTAGGGCTTTTCATATTCTTAAGTTATTTAAGCAAAGACAAGAATCCATTTCTAAACTAAAAAATGCCATTTATCTATGGCAACGTAGATCTAAAAGTTTTTTAATTTGGTTTTCATTTTAAGATTGGTTTAAGAAAAGAAAGATATAAATTAAGTTGATAATGAAAAATAAGAAAAACTTTTTTAGTCACAAATAAAATAGAAAGATTTTCAAAAAGGCGATGAATTTATAAGGGTTATAGAATATAGATTTTGTTAATTTTTTGATATGTAGGTGAGTAAATCGTCTCAACTGCTCTGGCATCTAACCTAACGGTTTGCAAAAAATAGAGACGCTCATTAGAGCGTCTCTACAACTGAAAAACATTGAATTTAGATGGATAACAGAGCCAAACCAGTAGACGCTAAGTTTTAGTATTTATAGTGTACAAACACTAAACAAGTTAAAAATTAGTAATTAATGCCTTTCTAAAAATGAAAAAAATTAAAAAATTAAAAATAGAAGGAGGAAATAAGATGAAAAAAAGTGTTTTATTACTCATTACATTATTAATGGTGGTAATTTCTTTCTCTGTTAGTTTAGTTGACGTATTTGAAATTGCTAAGGAAAAAAGTAACATATACAAAATTGCACAAATAGATTTAGAAAAAACTCTCCTTGATTATGACAAAACAATGATCGAAGCCATAAACAAAAAAATTGAGTTAGCAGGGGAACTCGCTTATCAAAAAGGATTGATGGATTATAACAATTCAATAAAAGAATACTATGCTGACATATTAAGTAGAGTCTTTAATCTCTATCTACAAGAAATCAACGTTAATATTGTAACCTTACAATTGAAAAGCGCACAAATAAATTACGATAACAGCAAAGAATTATACAATAGAGGGTTAATATCCGATGATGATCTAAAAAGTGCCGAACTAGATGTAAAAGATGTCGAAAATTACTTAAAAAATTCGCAAATTAGTTTAGAGACAGCACAAGATAATTTAAAAAAGGTATATGATGGTGATATTAGAGAAATAACTATAGTTGTTCCAACTCTAGATGGTTTATTCGTCAGCGATGAAGAATATCTAAATAAAAGCTATGCTTTAAAATTAGCAAAACTAAATGCCGCACTTTCGGAATATGATTTGAACAACCTTCCTTCAAATGCATCGATCTACACTAAAAAAATTACAGAGGCAACCCATCAAAAAAATCTTTTAACTCTTGAAGACACAGAAGACAAACTCCTTGAAGCGCATAAAATAATAATAAATTCGTTAGAAATCCTTGATAGAACCCTTCAAAATTTACAAGAAAGAGTTAAATTATCTCAAAAAACATTTAATGATACAAAAAACAGATTTGACAAGGGACTAGTATCAGAACTTGAACTCAATGTAGCAAATATTAATTATTTGAATTCTCAAAAAACTTATTATGAAAGCCTTCAGAATTATTTAAAAACTTATATAAATTACGTGGTTGATACAGGAAGGAGCCTAAAGGAGGTAGGGTTGTGAAAAAGAAATTAATACTCACTTTAGGTTTGATCTTCATGGTTTTGAGCATATTTGGAATAAGCTTTGAAGAATTATACCTTAAGAATTTAAATAGTAGTTCGGATTTTTACAAAGCAGAACTAAGCTTAAAAAGCGCTGAAGTAGAAATGAAACGAATCAATCAATTTTTTGTTCCATATCTACAAACTTCTTTGAATACATTTAACGTTGTTAAAGTTCCAGTTGAAAACACTCAGAAGAAAGCCCTTGAAGAACTTCTCAATCAATTTAAAAATTTACTTGAAGATTCCAAGATTTCTGAAGAACTTCCTGATAAACTTAAAGATTTACTTGAAGATTGCGATATTCCTGAAGAAATTCTTGGGCGTTTAGAGAATTTCCTTGATGAGATGCCCGATACTATTGATGTTGAAACAGAAACAGAGATCGGAGGCATTGTTTTCAATTCTAAAGGAGAAATCGTTGGTTTCGGTTTTTCACTAGACACGGCTTTTGTTGAGGTATTTGGAACAAACATAGGACTTTCTTTCCCCTTTAAAATCTATTTTAAAGGCGATAAAAGTGGTTTTTACGCTCCTTGGAGCACAATACAATATAAAACCCCCACAGAGCAAACAGTGGAAGAAAAACTTTATGAACAAATCGCAATTGTAGCGTCTCGTGATTTAAAAAAAGTAGATAAAGCTGATAAATTAAACACTGAAGCAAAGTATTACTCTGCTTTATCAAGCTACTATTTTGCTCAAACTAACGTATTTATAACTACTGTTGAAGATGTATTTAATAGGTGTTACAACGAAAAGATGATCGAAATTTCTCAAAGAGAAATAGAAATTTTAAATAATATGTATGAAACTGCTACAGAAGAAAAGGTTAAGGAAGAAATAGAAAAACAAATATTGACAGCTCAAAAAGTTTTTGAAGGTTTAAAAGCGAGTAATGTATCTTTAGAGTATTTTGAATTTACAGAAGATCTATACAACGAAACTAGAAATTTGGTAGACAATATAATAAGTCAAAACTCTTCTGTTTCAAAAAATACAGGTGAAAGGTTAGATTTAAAAGCTTTAAAGTTAAGCAAAGAAGCATCTGATATTCAAAAAAAGTTTTGGTTTTTGCCTTATGTACCGTTTTCGACTCTAACTTTTAGTGTACAACCTTTCAACGATTTTAATTGGAATGTACGTATAGGATTTGAAATGACAATTTTTGATAAAGGCGAGAGAAAGCTTGCAGCAGATACCATGAAATCAGAGTTAGCTAGCTTAACCTATGATGAAAGCACAAAAAAAATAGAAGAATTGATAAGGGGTCTTGAAACTAACAAAAAAACTCTTTATTACGATATCAATATCGCTCAAATTAATTTAAAAAATGCTATAGAAGATTATGAGAGAAGTCAGGATCTATATAAAAAAGGATTTATAACTCAAAACGACTTAACTTTGTCTGAAATTACTTTGCAAAGAAGTAAATTAACATTAGAAAAAACAGAGAATAACCTAAAAGTAAATGAACTAAGGTTAATGCAACAGTACTATGTAAATTTATGGGGTGATAAGAATTGAAAAAAGGGACTAAAATAACTATTTGGCTTATAGTTATAATTGCTATTGTGGTTGTACTGGCTTTTATATTCGTTCCCAAAGGTAAAACAAAAAGCTCTGAAACTGGTTCTTTGCCAACAATCTATCTTAAATATCCTGTAAAAACAGATGTAGGTGATTCAATAGAGGTCGTTGGAACTGTTCAAGCTTCAACAAAGGTGGTTGCACCTAAAGTTTCTGGAGAGATTTTAGAAATATATGTTGAAAAAGGTGATTATGTAGAAGAGGGTCAATTACTTGCCAAAATTGATGATCTTCAATATCAGATACAATATTTGAATGCTTTAAATGATTATGAAGCATCCCTAAATTTGGGAGAGAGAATGAAACAAGTAAAAAAACTTCTGCTAGAAGTAGCTCAAAAAAATTTAGAGTATACCAATATTATCGCTCCTGTATCAGGAATTATCAGTGCAGTAAATATTTCTAAAAAAGATCTAGTGGGAACAAACACACCCGCCTTCACAATTGTTGAAGACAATAATTTAAAAGTGAAAGCTGCCATAGATGAAATTGATATACCATTAATAAAAGAAGGTATGGAAGTAACTGTAGATTTTGGTTCGATAGACTTAAAATTGCCCGGTCGAATCAGTTGGATAAGCCCAACAGCGGTGATTGACATGGGGATAGTGGTTATCCCAATTGAAATAGATTTTGAAGGTGATACAGGTCAATATCCAATAATCTCTGGCATAACTGCAGATGTAGAAATAGTAACCCTTAAATTAGAAAACACAGTAGCTGTACCCAAAGACGCTATTCAGGAAGGACCAGAAGGTATAAAAATTGTTTACAGGTTGACTTCTGAGGGTGGAATGGAACCAGTTCAGGTTCAAATTGGTAGGGAAACAGGTAAAATGGTTGAAATAACTTCTGGATTGAACAAAGATGACATAGTATTAATAATTCCCTCTTCTCAAGAAGCTAGAAGATTAATACAACAATATGGTCTAACTATAAGTATTCCCACTATAACGCCTACGGTTCCATCAACAAGTGGAGGAAGAGGTGGATTTTAATGCCAGGAACCGTTTTAGAATTAAGAGAAGTATGGAAAATATATGATATGGGTGAAGTAAAAGTAGAAGCATTAAAAGGTGTGACTTTTAACATTGAAGAAGGAGAATTTATAATAATAATTGGACCTTCAGGGAGTGGAAAGTCAACCTTACTTCAGATATTAGGTTGTTTAGATTTGCCAACAAAGGGTGAAGTAATCATTGAAGGAATCGAAGTATCGAAAATGAAAGGTCCTCAGCTTGCAAAAATTAGAAATCAAAAAATAGGTTTTGTGTTTCAAGGATTCAATCTCTTACCTAAATACACAGCCCTAGAAAATGTTGAGCTGCCTATGCTTTATGCAGGAGTTCCTGCTAAAAAAAGAAGAGAAAGAGCTAAAGAACTTCTTGAAATGGTGGGCCTAGGAGATAGACTCAATCATAAACCCACCCAATTATCGGGAGGCCAACAACAAAGGGTTGCTATCGCTAGAGCTTTGGCAAATGATCCGGCTATTATTTTAGCAGACGAACCAACAGGTAATTTAGATACAAAAAGCGGCGAAGAAATCTTTAGGATTTTTGAAGAGTTAAATGAAAACGGAGTAACTTTAGGAGTAGTAACTCATGATTTAAGATGGCTGGAAAAAGGAAGCAAAATAATAAAACTACTTGACGGAAGAATCGAAGATATAGAGGTGGTGAGACACGTTGGAAATACTTAGAGAAACCTTTAGATCTTTATTTGACAATAAACTAAGAACATTCTTGTCAATGTTGGGGATAATTATAGGTGTAGCTGCCGTTATGACAATTATTGCTATTGGAGATGGTGCACGGGAAGAAATCAACAGAACAGTATCATCTTTAGGTTCCAATATAATTATGGTCACCTCCTCTATCTTTTCAAGATTTGCTTCAGATCCTTTAGAATTCAAAGATGCAATAAATATAACAACAATGGTGCCTGGAGTTGCAAATGCAACTGGATTACTGGCGTCAAGCTATGTCGTTGAAATCCATGGAAAAAATACGACTGCAACTGTTCTTGGAGTTTTACCTGGTTTCTTTGAAATAATGAATTTGGATGTAGTTTACGGAAGACCTATTAATGAGGAAGATTCAGAAGAGCTTAGAAGCTCTGCAGTAATTGGCTATAACATAGCTGATAAGCTTTTTGGTAGGCAAGAGGTAATTGGAGAACGCTTTAACATTATTCAAACTGGATCTAGTGGAAGTAGAAAAATCACTTTTGAAGTTGTTGGTGTTCTAAAGAAGACCGGTAGTAGGTTGTTATTTAATATAGACGATTTAGTCATTCTTCCTCATACTGTTGCAGACCATAGGCTATTTCATGCGAGTGGTAGAACTGGTCAGATATTAGTTTCAGCAATAGATGAAAAAAGTGCCGACTTAGCTAGAATGGGCATAGATTTTTATCTTTACAGAAAGTTCGAAGATTCCAAAAAATACACTATATTAAGTCAAGATGCGATTTTAGATGCGGTAAATCAAATCACAGGTATATTTAACGTAATTCTAGTAGGAATAGCTTCTATTTCGTTAGTAGTGGGTGGAATCGGTATAATGAATATTATGCTAGTTACTGTAAAAGAAAGAACTCGAGAAATAGGAATTAAAATGGCAATTGGAGCAAGTAGAAGAAGAATCCTTCTAGAATTTTTATTGGAGAGTGTAGTTTTAACTGTCATAGCTGGTATAATAGGAATGATTCTAGGAGTATTCTTATCGGGTATAATTGTCCACTTTGGAAAGGCCTTTGGATTATCAGCTGTGTTTACAGTAAAATCGATATTGTTGTCTTTTGGTGTTTCTGCAGCGATTGGTTTGTTTTTTGGAATATATCCAGCAAACCAGGCATCAAAGTTGAGCCCTGTAGAAGCTTTGAGGTATGAATAAAGAAGGTGTACGATATGGAAGAAATAATTTTTCCTAAACTATTTTTGTGGGGGGCTAATAGTCCTCCCAGCTCTTATCCTTTTTCAAATCCATCTCAGAAAATAGACCTCTCAGAACTCAAAAAGAAAATATTAAATGAAATCGATCTATTGAAGTCTTTAAATATTAATTCTTATAGATTCACCTTAGAGTGGAATGATTTACTTACAGACCCTCTAAATTATATTGAAATCTATAGTTTTTTAACTGATTTGTTATTTGAAAATAATATAGAACCCATTTTTAGTTTGCTTGATTTAGATTTTTATCCTATAAAATTTGAAGAAAATGATAATTTAGCTTTGATTTTCGAAAAACTTAAAATTCTTTTGAATAAAGTTAGTGATAAAATACAGTTTTACTCAGTGTTAAATAATCCCATGAAATATATAAAAAAAGTTTATTTATCTAGTTATAATTCTGATTTTTCATCAATTGCAAGTTTATTTCAAAGCGTTGTCAAATTTTATGAAAAAACTTATAACTTGATAAAATCATACAACCCTTACGCTAAAATTTCAGTATCCGAAGAATTGTATTTTAATATCAATGAACTTTTTGCATTTAAAGAAGCAAAAATAAAAAGTTCTGATTTTTATTTTTCACTTTTTAATTTTTTAAGCAACGGAGAATGTTGTTTGTTTAAACAAAAGGAAAACAAAAACTACAACATTGACTTTATAGGAATAAATTTTAATGAATTTACTTTTAAATCCTCTAATGAATATTCCAATTTACTAACGGGATATAAACCTGAATCAAAGAAAGAACTTAAAAAAGAAAATTTTACCAATCTTGAAGATACTATTGATAAATGTTCTAAAGATTATGATATTCCTTTGTTAATAACAGAAAATTCTATTGGAGAAGAAATAAACACCTTTAAGTCTAGCTCTTTAATAAAAAATCTTTGTAACATCAGCGAAAGAATATCAAAAAAAGACAGTAAAATATTCGGTTATACATATAATTCTTTAAAGGACTACAACATAAACAGTCACGTAATAAAGAATGGTTTGTATGGAATGGATCTTAAAACTAATAATTATATTCCAAGAAGCTTTGGGAAAATATACTCTAATATCGCTAAAACTAATTCAATTGCTGAAAATTATTTAAAATTTATTAATTGATAATAAAAGGTGCAACAAACATTTTAATGTGCTAATTAATTCCTGAGACACTCATAGAGTGTAGTTATACAACAAAAACAAACATTTAATTAAAAGGGGTACAGGCTGAAACCCTATCTTCTCTCTCAGCATAACAGTATAAGTATCAAAAACTGTAGAAACGCTCTACCTGAGCGTCTCTGAATAAAAAGTTTTTAAAAGAATCTAAAGCTAAAATAATAAAAAGTATGTTTTAAAATTTCCAAAAACAAGAAGGAGGGGAAGGGCCATGAAAAAAGTAAAGTTGCTTTTAATGTTATTTATTATTTTTTCTCTTTCGGGCTTTTCTTATGTATACATTAGGGGAAATAACGTCATTAAAAAAAACGAGAATGTTCAACTAATAGGATTTGACGAAAATCAGGTTTTAATGAATGTTTATAAAGCAGCATATCCACTTGACGTAATCCTCTACCAACAATCTCTACCTGAACTTGAAAAATCTTTTCTATATTCAAAAACACTAAAAGCAGACAAAAATGGCTACATTGATGAAACTATAGAATTTGAAGAACTTGGATTGTATTTTTTGGAATTTCAAAGCTCTGATTCTAAAAAATATTCTTATGAAGAAGTTTTAGTAACAAATACAAATTTCATAGCTACGTATGATGGTGACGAACTTTTTATTAAAATATATGACCTAGATTCTTTAGAAGAAGTCAATAGCAGAATAATACTGCAAGATGCAAATGGCAAAACAAAAATCTTCCATGGCACTTCAGAATTGAGAACAAATTTCGCTTCTCTAAAACGTGTAGTAATAGAAAATGATGCAGGAATTAGATCTCAGAATTTTTATGAAAAAAGTAAAATTTATAAGGATTCGCCTCTTCAAATTATTACTGACAGACCTTTATACAAACCTAGTCAGACAGTAAACTTTAGACTGATATCTTATCAAAAAGAAGACAATAAATATATTTTTAAAGGCAATAATTATATAGATGTTGATATCATCGATCCCTCTGGAAACAAGATAATGTCGCAAACATATAAAACCGATAATTTTGGTGGAGCAAATGGGCAATATTACATTTCTGAATCTGCTCCTCTAGGATACTATAGCATTCGACTTACTTCTCAAGATGGGGAAACTTATTATTATGGTTTTTATGTTCAAGAATATGTAAAACCAGAGTATACTGTTGAAATATCAACCATTTCTGATACTTATTACACTGATGATCTAGTCGATTTCTCTATTAAATTAACTTATTTAAATGGTAATCCTGTTAAGAATGCAAATGTATCTATTTATTTATACTATGATAACTTGTACGGTTATGAAGGAAGATCTCTTTTATATCAAACAGTTACTTTTACAGACGAAATGGGCTTATTAAATATACCAATAAAAGTTCAAGACGGTCATGAAGGTTATTACACACTAGAAGCTATCATAGTTGATGAAAGTCAGCGCCAAATTCAAGAAATTCACAGAGTCAGAGTTATGGATGGAAGTTACCTCATAGAACTTGAAAATGGATATGTTCAAGGTAAGCCGGAAGAACCTATTACCTTCAGTGGTACAGTTACTGATCGTCAAGGTAATCCTGCTGAGGGTAACATGAAAATAGCTCTTTACAAACAAGCCTGGGATGAAGATGCGTGGAAAACAATAAATATTTTAGAAAATACGTTTGATATCCCTGTAAGAAACGGAATTTTTTCTTTTGAATACTCTTTTCCTGAAGAGGCAAGTTATTTTGCAGATCTTTTTTTTGAAGATTCTTCAACTCGATTTAGCATCTATATCTCATCTTACGTTAGAACCTCGCATACATCTTTTTCACATCTTGAAATTAACGGTAAAAACATTCGTTTTTCTATAGAAACAGAAATTGATTCAATTGGTTTAATATTTCTAGCAGGAAGAGAAATTTATGATTTCGTAGAATATAATAATACAATAAATGAATATATTTTTCAAATACCAGAAAATTTACTTGAGAGAAATATTTTTATTCAAGTTCTTTTGTTTAATAAAGAAGGAAATGAAGTACTACAAAAATCTATTGATTTAGAAAAATTACAAGATTTAACGTATTCATATACAATTAAAACTGATAAAGAAACATACTCACCTCGAGATGAAGTTTCAATTCAAATAGAAGCAGAAGAAGACGGAATTTTTTCTTTGAGCGTTGTAGATGAAGGAATTTATCTTCTTGTTGAAGATAGAAAAGATATACTAAATGAATTATATCCTAAATTGTATTATGTCGAACCTCTTATTACTACTGGCATTGAATATATTTATATTCCACAAAAGTTATATGGTCTAACGCTAGAAGAAAGCGAGGTCTTTGCATCTTACAAAGGAAGTAGCGAGTTGAGTGTTAACACAAGAGAATATTTTCCAGATACAGCTTTGTGGATCCCTTTTATCGAAACAAAAAACAAACAAGCTGAAATAATTTTTACTAATCCCGATTCTTTAACAACTTGGAGAATAACTTCTTACGGGTTTACAAAAGACGGGAAAAAAATTAATAAAACCACAACTTCTTACAAGAGTAATTTAGATTTTTACATCAGACCCTTGCTCCCAAATTTTGCAGTGATAGGAGATAAAGCGAATTTTTATCTTGTAATTTACAATAACACCAATGATACAAAACTTATAAAATATAAAATTGACACAGATGAAAATATTAGTATAACCCCCAATGAAGGTGAATTAGAAATTTCACCGAATTCCCAAAAAACTCTTCATTTAACTCTCAAAGCCCTGAAAACAGGAGAATCAACCATTACATTTGATTTTGGTTATGATATAGTGAAATTACCTTTTTCAGTTAAATCAGATGAAATTTGGGAGGATGTAATAAAACTAATAGATACTTCAAACGGTTATACAATAAAAAAAGGAGAGTACTATCGTCCGTTTAATTTAGAGACACTAATAATTGATTCTTTAAATTACCTTCAAAATTATTCCTACAAATGCAGCGAACAAGTAGTTTCTGTTGTCATTCCTCTTTTAACTGCTCAAAAAAAAGGATATAACATCAAAGATTTTGATCTAAAAGTTACAGAAACCCTTCAGATACTTTATAAATATCAGAAGGGTGATGGCGGTTGGGGATGGTGGGGAACTAGTGAAGAATCTCATCCCGAACTCAGTGCTTACGTAATGTATGGGTTAAAAAAGATAGAAGATGAAGGATACTACGTATCACAAGCTACTATTTCAAATGGGCTATCTTATCTGAAAAAGCACGTATCTACAGGCTTTGTTTACTATGTACTAAGGCTTTATGGGATCGATACGGAGTTTACTCCAAAAAATACTTTAGATGAACTTTATTACGCATTTTACCATAAGGAATACCTGGACAATATTATTTCAAAAATAAATGAAAAAGAGGATATAGCGTTTATCGACTATTATGATGACAACTATTTTTATTCAATTACAGATGCAAATGCAGTATTATTGGATCTTCTTTTACAAGAAAAACAAAATTCTATTTTAACTTTGAAGGTATTCAAATTTTTGCTCTCAAGCAAAAGGGGATACACATGGTATTCGACCAAAGAAGTTTCAAAAATCCTTGATATTCTACTACGAAATCAAGAATTCTTTTCTGTTTATACATCAAATTTAGGTCCTAGTAATAATAATTTTATGATTGCTCAGAACGACATTTACCTCTACAATCAAGGACTTTACGAAATAAAAACACAAAATCTCTTAAAACCTTCAACACAAGACGAAGGAATTATTTTGAATAAAACCTTTTACAAAAAATATAACGTCCTAGCTGAAAAAGGAAAAGACAAATATTTTATTGATGCATTTTTGAAGATAGATGAGCTAAAAATCCCGTCAAATATAAATTGTAAAGTTGAAACAAACATATTGGAAAGAGATGGCGAACTCATTTGGTACAACGCATACCAAACTCAAGTTATCTTTCAAGATGAGAATATACAAATTAAATATGATAACAGAAACAATAGACTATATATCAACGATCAATTCGTGGAAAACCCACAAATGTTTATCAAACATTCTAATCTTATTTATCTATTAAAAGACGGAGAACTTCTTAAATACAATATTAAAAATAACAAAATCATATACTATTCCATAGATAATATGAAAATTAAGTCGATTGCTCTATTAAATAGTGAACCTATTTTACTCGTAGAAAACACCCGTACTCAAGAAAATTATCTGTACCTAAAAGATATTCATGAAATTCTTCCAACAAATGTTCAAGCAATAGATGTATATCAAAACAATATTATACTATTCACCGACAGCATGTACTTGTGGGATATTGATTCAAAAACGGCAAAAAAAATCTTTCCTGTTACAGGAACTAAATTAATTGACATTTCTCAAAGTACTATAGAAATTTTTGGAAATGTAAAATTTGAGGGTAACTCTAAATATATTGGACCTCAAGGAATTTATAAAATTGATTTTATAGACAATACCGAAAAATATTTTAAAGAAGGTGACATAGTAAAAGTAACAATATCTATGCAGTCCGATATTCCACAATTCTTGGTTGCCGAAGATTATCTTGCAGGTAATGTGCAAGTTTTAGGAAACTATTCAGAAAAAAATATTTCTCAATCTTCCAAATTTTATTACAGTTGGTATTCGCCTTGGAATTATTGGTATAGTGCAAGAGAAATAAGACAGGATAAAATTACTTTTTTCTCATCTGGCTATAAAAGTGGAGTATACAGTTATTACATGAGATTGCTAAATTCAGGAGAGTACAAAATCCTTCCTGCAGTTTCATTCACCATGTACTGGCAAGAAACCTATGGAACTAGCGAAGACGTTCTTTTAGAGGTGAAGTAAACTAATCCGGAAGTTTATTTCATCCATCTCAATCTCTCCATGATAGCCCTCACAAAAGGCGCCTGGATTTATAAAAATAGTACTACTCTTATGGTATTTTTCTTGAAAGTGCGTATGTCCAAAAACTAGCACATCCAGTTTTTCATTAAAATATTTTATTAATTTTTCAGGAATGGCCACTCCAGTTTGGTGTCCATGAATTAATCCAAAAGTTTTTCCATACAATTCTATAACGACTTTTTGTGGTAATTTATTTTTAATATACAAGTCGTCCATGTTGCCATGGACGACTTGTAATATAGGTCTTTGATTATCCAAGAAATCTAATACATCAACAGAGGTTATATCGCCTGTCAGAAATATTTGATCATATACATCAAAATTGATAGCTTTCAATCTATCTATATCGCATCTTGTTGGTATATGCAAATCGCTCAACAATAGGATTTTCAATGCTTTCCTCCAAAATCTAAAAATATGAGATTTTTATACAAAAAGAGATGGTATATTTTTTTCATAAGGTTGTCTAATGACACCTTTTTCTGTTATTATTGCAGTAACTAATTCGTGGGGTGTTACATCAAATGCTGGATTATAAACATCAACATCATCTCTTACAACTCTTGTTTTATAGCAAAACCTTACTTCATCTTTATTTCTTTCTTCAATTGGTATTGCATTACCATTTTCAGTTTCTATATCTATGGTAGATAAGGGGGCAGCAACATAAAAGGGTATTCCGTGCTTTTTAGCTAAAACAGCAACTGAATATGTTCCTATCTTATTAGCAAAGTCTCCATTTCGTGCAATCCTATCTGCACCTACTATTACAGCGTTAATCTTTTGTTGCTTCATGACCCATCCTGCCATATTATCAGAAATAAGTGTCGTTTTTATGCCACTCTTCATTAGCTCCCACACAGTCAGTCTTGCTCCTTGAAGATAAGGACGTGTTTCATCAACATAAACATGTATTCTCTTCCCATTTTCAACCGCTGCTCTTATCACTCCCAACGCAGTCCCATAATCAACAGTAGCAAGAGCACCCGCATTGCAATGAGTTAAAACGGCATCCCCATCATCTAAAAGCTTTTCACCGTTCCTTCCTATTGCTTTATTGATCTCTATATCTTCATAAGCAATGTTTAAGGCTTCTTTTTCTAGAATATCTATGATCTCTTTTACATTTTTTTCTTCTAAATTATCTTCCATAACTTTTTCCATTCTATTCAAAGCCCAAAATAAATTAACAGCAGTAGGACGGGTTCCACCGAGTACTTTTTTTACATTTTGCATTTCTTGGAAAAACCTATCCTTTTCATTATAATGCTGATTTTGTTTGGCACCTAGTACATAACCAAATGCAGCACTCGCACCTATTGCCGGGGCTCCTCTAACTACCATATCTTTTATTGATTTGGCAACATCTTGATAGGTTTTACATTCAACATAAATTTCCTCTAAAGGCAAAAATCTTTGATCTATAAATATTAAACTGTTACCAGTCCATTCCATAGTCATAGTTTTGATCTTATCCATTAATTGATTTTCCTCCTCATTTCTTTTCTTTTTTGTAGAAAAATGGGGCTATAGACGAAAAACCTATTTCTTTATAATTAAATATTCTTTCTGTTGAACCTACAAATAAAACTCCACCAGGCTTTAAAGATTCATAAAATTTATTGTAAAGTTTATCTTTTGCTTCCATATCGAAATATATAACAACATTTCTACATATTATTAAATCAAAGTTTTTATCAAAATCATCTAAAAGTAAATTAACTTTTTTGAAGTCAACTCTTTTTTTAATTCGTTCAATAATTTCATATTTATCTTCATCCACTTTTTTAAAATATTTCAGTTTGATGTTTTCGGGTACATTTACCAGACTTTTTTCAGGATAAACTCCCAACTTCGCTTTTTCTAGCGCATCTTCATCAAAATCTCCACCTATAATGGTACTAGAACGTAGAACTCCTAATATATCTAAAATAATCGCTAATGTATATGGTTCTTCTCCTGTAGAACACCCGGCACTCCATGCTTTTATTTTACCGTTATCCTCTTTAATTATTTCAGGCAAAATATTATTTTTTAAAAACACCCATTTATCAGGATTCCTAAAAAATTCTGTGACGTTTATTGTAAGTTTATTCAAAAACTCATCCCATTTTTCTCTATCTTTCTTAAGGAGTTCAAAGTACTCACTGTAAGATTTAAGGTTATACTTTTTAAGTAAGATGTCCGTTCGTCTCCTTAATCTGTGCTGCTTGTACCCACGAAGATCTAAATCAAAATGTTTTATCAGGTTTTGTAAAAAAAGTTCATAGTCTTTGTCATCGAATTGTGAAATATAATATTCATTCATCTACATCCCTCTTGCTAAATTATTTTTATAAATTGTCTAATACAAATCGAAGTAAAAAGTTACGCCAAAACCAAGATTTGAATAAGTTAAATACAATGATTTATTAAGAGGTATTCTGAAATAAAAGTTCTTTTCATTTTTGTCGAAAAATATAGAATTTACGATAAGTTTTCCGTCTTCGGCATGATATTCCAGGCGAAAATCTTTATTTAAAATGTAAACAGAATCCAACGATCTCTTATTAAGAGAAAATAGTAAATCTCCTGCCTTAAAATAATATTTTAATTTTTCTTCAAAACCGAAGGTGATTCCAAAATTGTTTGGGAAAGAAAGAGTAATTCCTACTTTAGATTGAGAAAGATCGATTAACTTATTCCAATAAGAGATTGTTAGAAAAGATTCTGTAAAAACTATACCAAAATTAAGTCCATTAAACGAAAGATTAACAAAATCATCTAAAATCATCATGAATCCAGAATTATTTTCAACCAAAAAGTATGGATCTTTCCTATCCATTGGATTCCTATAAGAGATTTCAAAACCAGGTTGATATAATTTAAAATAATTCACAATCTCGTTTATTTCGCTGACACTGATGTAATCCTCACCTAATTCAAAATCAAAATGAATGTTCCCTTCATAAATATCTTTTAATTTCAAATCAAAAATAAATTCATTTTTCAAAATGGGAGTAAAGTCGGTTAAAATAGATACTTCTCCAGAAGAAGAAAAAGATATAGAGCAAACTATAAAAAATATAAAAATAATTAAAGTATTTAAAAAAAATTTACTCATTTTTTCTCCTTTCTTTACAAGAATTATAGGTAAAGAGGGGGCCATAAGGTCCCCGCTCTTTACAAGCTTATAACTTACAAATTAGCAGCTAACCGCTCCATTACCTCATCATTAATGTCATAATTACCATATACTTCCTGAACATCATCCATTTCATCAAGTGCTTCTAATAATTTAATAACTCTTTCTGCATCTTCATCGGATACTTTAACAGTTGTTTTTGGTAAGTAGGTTAACTGTTCCCTCACAGTATATCCAGCTTCTTTTAAAACTTTTCTTACCGAAGTTAGATTTTCAGGTGAAGTTATTATTTCAATTGGATCTGTATCTTCATCAATATCTTCAGCACCGGCTTCAATTGCCAGAAGTAACACTTCTTCAAGATCTTCAACTTCCTCTTTTGGAATGGTGATTAAACCTTTTCGTTCAAAATTCCAAGCAACTGATCCAGATTCTGCCAGAGTACCTCCATGTTTTGACAAAATATGACGTATTTCCTGAGCTGCTCGGTTCTTATTGTCAGTCACCACAGAGATAAGTAAAGCTACTCCTCCTGGAGCATAAGCTTCATACATTATTTCGAAAAGCTCTTCTCCGCCAGCTCCGCCTGTACCTTTCTTTATAGCAGCTTCTATTTTATCTTTGGGCATATTAGCAGCTTTAGCATTTTCTATGGCTGTTCTTAATCTTGGATTAGACTCTGGATCTCCTCCGCCTTCTCTAGCTGCTATAGTAATTTCTCTTATAAGCTTCGTAAACATTTTTGATCTTTTTGCGTCTTGAACAGTTTTTCTAGCCTTAATATTTGCCCATTTATTGTGTCCAGACATAATATTCAACCTCCTAAAAATTGGTTTTCGATATCAAAAAAGTTTTTACAACAATTCATACACAGTTATTTAATATTCTCTTAGAACCAAGTAAGATATAATTTTATCACGTACAAAGAATAAGGCTTGACTCATTGCCTCCAAAAAACTAGATGTATCAACTTTAATGCTCATTCAATTTCTTTAATATTAAAGCATATATCAAAGAAAATCAGAAGCGAGTGATTTTGTAAATTATGTATAAATTATTCTAACAATGTTTTACAAGAAATTCAATATAGAATATGTTTATGTCCAAGAATAAAGAATTTTTGTGTGTTTTTATTATTTTATCATAATTTCAATAATTTTTAGAATTACTCAAACCTTTCTTTTTTATTTATGATATGATATTATGAAAAAATCTTTCTTCAAAATTAAACAGTTTCTCTAAAAATGGAGAAATTTTTAAAATCAATTCTTGATTTAAATGGATTAGTAATTAGCCTTGTTAGTTTTGGAAATCTAAAAACAATCGTATAGAGCATCTCTACACCTAAAACAAACTTTTATTTTATGGATCCAGCGCGACACAGTCCATTCTATTTCCTGCTTTAAAATATAGAACATGTAAATAAAATTCAGGTTATGCAAAGTTTTGAATCAAGAAGGTATCTAAAAACATAAATTTAATAAAAATAATTCTCAGAAATTCAAAATATCTAGAATATTAAAAGTCTGGAGGTGTGCGATCATTAAAAGTTTCATAGTTGGTTTAGTTATTGGTTTATCTATTTTTTTTGCTTTATTTTTATATGTTAATAATTTTTATCACAACACAATGTCCATATTTCTGGTTAATTCTAATTATAATACCTATTTATTCGATAATAACCAATTTATCCTTCCAACAAAATATAAATATATAAAATTAGAAGACATTCCTAACGAATTAATATACAGTATTTTGTGGTCTGAGGATAGAGAATTTTTTGAACACAATGGAATAAACATTAAAGCCCTTACAAGAGCAGCTTTAATCAACATAAAGCATTTATCAATAGTACAGGGAGGTAGTACTATTACTCAGCAATTGGCTAAAACAGTTTACCTAAGTAATGAAAGAAACATAAAAAGAAAGATAATGGATATGATGTTAGCCTTTTTCTTAGAGCGATCTTATACAAAAGAAGAGATATTGGAAGCTTATCTCAATAGTGTATATCTTGGAAATGATATTTCAGGTGTAGGTGCTGCTGCTCAAAGATACTTTGGAAAAGATGTTCAAGATCTTTCAACAGAGGAAATATTAGTATTAATAGGAATAGTAAATGGACCTGAAATCTATAATCCCTATAAATATCCTCAGAGGGCGAAGGCACAAGCAGGGATTGTGCTAAACTCTTTGCCAGACAGCTTTTTTACCCTCGAAACAAGAGACGAAATAGGTAAAAAAATAGAAGACCTAATTTTCTATCCCCAATCGTACAATGAAAGATATCTAAATTTAGTGTATAGAGTCAAGAAAGAAGAAGAGTTAATTGGTTTAAAAGGCGGTGGATACACTATCAAAACTACTTACAACAAAAGTCTTTTTGATTCAGTAACTTTAGATGAAAACTCTTCTGCTATCGTCTTAAACAACAAAACAGGTGAAATACTAAGTTTTTGGGGTGGAGAATACAATGTTTTTTATTCTAATAAACAGATTGGTTCAAGTATAAAACCTTTTTACTACATCTTAGCCCTTGAAAAAGGATATGATGAAAAAACTATTTTGCCAGATTATCCAATGAAATTTGGCGACTGGGAACCCCAAAACTATGATAAAACTTATAGAGGAAGTGTAACCTTAAAAGAAGCGCTTATAAATTCCATTAATATTCCCTCAATATATTTAGCTATGCACATAGATATTTCTCCCCAACAATCTATTGAAACTATAAAAAATTTCCTTTTAAATGAAGTTGGAATAAAAGGTGTATATTCTGATGATTTAACCCTTTCTTTAGGAACGCTAGAAACAAGTCCTTATGAATTAGCAAAAGCTTATTCAATTTTCCCTAATTATGGAATAATTCCCGCTTCTTACGTTATTGCAGAAGTATATGATAGAAAAGGAAACTTAATTTATAAAAAATATCCTAAAATTGAAAGAAAAATTAATTCAATATCGAACAAAACCTACAGTCAAATGAATTCGATTTTAAGAGAAGTTGTAACAGAAGGAACAGGGAAAAGTGCAAATGTTCCTGATTTAGATTTACACGGAAAAACAGGGACATCTGACACGGCTGCGTGGTTTATAGGCTTTACTGGTGGACACATTTTTTCAGTAATGGTAGAAGGAGAAAATCTTTTGTCTTCTTCATCAGCAGTTCCGATTAGTAAAAACATAGCAAATTCAATATTATACCTAAGCACGTCAAAAGATGTTCCTTTGTACGCCTCTTTGGAAACAACCAAAAAGAAGATTTCTTTTTTTGACAATCCTATTGAATTTATTTCCACAGGAGAAAATGTAATTGATTTTTTAAACTCTGTTAAATATGAATTTTCAATAAATGAAATGAAAAGTAAAATAAATGAGTCTCTAAATGTGATAGAATATGTATACCCAGATGTTGTTATTTTAGTTAGGAAATGGGAAAGTGAAAATTTAATAGATTTTTTGGAAGACCCAGTTGCTTTTATACAAAACGGATTTGACTTGTCAAAATATTTATACGATTTAAAACTTGATGAATCTTCAATTGTAAAATTAAAAAAAGCGTATATTCAATTGTTGTACATATATCCAGATCAAGCTCTAATAATTGAGAATTTTTTAAAAGAAAAGAGTTTATGGTAATTTTTACGAAAATTAACAATACTTTAATATCATAAAATAATTTTAATGGTAGAATTACCAAGTGAATTTTGTATTATTTATGTCATGTCAAACTAAAAAATTATTATAAATCATCAAATTTACATAATAGATTCAGGAGGTGTACCCGTGTACGCTATAATAGATTTTGCCGGTAAACAGTATAAAGTAGAAAAAGATCAGGTTATATATACCGAAAAGGTTAAAAATGTTGAACCTGGCAGTGACTTGATTTTGGATAAAGTCATTTTGTTAAAACAGGATGACGAAGTAAAAACTGGTACTCCCTATGTTGAAGGAGCAAAAGTAATAGCTGAAGTTTTAGAACATGGTAAAGACAGAAAAATTCATGTAATAAAATTCAAAAGAAGAAAAAACTATAGAAGAAAAATGGGACATAGACAACAGTACACTGCTTTAAAAGTTAAAGATATTCAAGGGTAGCTTATAAAATGATCGAAGTAACTTACCACGGAAGAGATCTTCCTAGAATGGAAATTAAAGGACATTCTTCCTATGCATCAGCAGGAACTGATATAGTATGTAGCGCGGTAAGTGTTTTAACGCAGTTTGTAGCAGAAATTCTAAAAAATGAAGGTTTAGGGGAGTACGAAAAAAACGCTGGTTATCTTTTGATCAAAGCCTCTAAAAAATGTGAAGTATCCGACATGTTGTTTCACTACTTGCTAGAAAGTCTTATAAGCATTTCAAAAGATTACCCGAAAAATCTTAAAGTGGAGGTAAGATGAAACATGAAGATAAATCTACAATTGTTTGCAGCAAAAAAACGTGGAGATCAAAATAAAAAAGATAGTAATCCAAAATATTTAGGCGTTAAAGCGCATGAAGGTAACAAAATAACTGCAGGTTCTATAATAGTCAGACAAAGAGGAACCAAAATACATCCTGGAAAAAATGTGGGTATGGGTAGAGATTTCACATTATATTCAAAAATCGATGGTTATGTTAAATTCGAAAATAGAAACAACAGGAAATTTGTTAGTGTATATGAAAATGAAAGAGTGAACTAAAAGTGAATAGTAGAAAAGTAGCAATAATTGGTATTTTTGGAGCATTGGCTTTTTTATTAACTTTCATAGAATTTCCTATAATACCGTTGCTTCCTTTTCTAAAATTTGATCCCAGTGATTGCATGGTTTTTGTTGTGACACTGATTTATGGTTTTTTGCCTGGTTTTTTTACTTTGTTAATTAAAAACTTTTTGTTTATTTTTCGCTCAGGCGAGGGCGGACTAATAGGGATTTTGATGAATATCTTGACTGGTACGACCTTTATTTTTATTCTTACTACTTTGAAAAAATTAAAAATTAATATTTGGGTGACCTACATTTTAGGTTGTATAATGACAGGGGTTGTTGCATTTCTATTAAACTTTTATGTTGCTATCCCTATTTATACAAATTTACCCACAAGTCAATTTGTTCAAAACATTGGTTTAAGTATTCAAACATTTTTTTATTTAGTTCTACTTTTTAATTTTATAAAGTTTTTTGCTAATTCAGTTATATCGCATATCATTGTTAAAAAAACTAGAATCGAAAATTTTATTAAAGAAAAAGTCCAGTAAGGAGGTATTTTAATTGAATTCTAAACTTGTACAACCATCCTATAGTGTAAAAAAAGATGACATCAAGAGAGAATGGTATATAATCGATGCTGAAGGACAAACCTTGGGAAGATTAGCATCGAAAGTTGCAAAGATTCTACAAGGAAAACATAAACCTATCTATACACCACATATGGATACTGGTGACTTTGTAATCATTATTAATGCTGAAAAAATCAAAGTAACAGGTAACAAAGCAAACACCAAGGTCTATAGAAAACACAGTGGTTATCCTGGAGGTTTAAAAGAAGTAAGTTACAAAGCACTTTTGGAAAAGCAACCAGAACAAATAATAAGACATTCTGTGAAAGGGATGATGCCTAAAACAATATTAGGTAAGCAGATGTTTAAAAAATTAAAAGTTTATGCTGGTCCAAATCATCCTCATCAAGCTCAAAAACCTAAAGAAATCGATTTAGATAAAATCTAATTAGGAGGTCATTTTGAATATGGTACAGACAGTTGAATATTATGGAACAGGCAAAAGAAAAACAGCTGTTGCAAGGGTATATCTAAGACCCGGAGATGGAAAAGTTAAAATAAACGGAAAAGATTATAATAACTTAGCTGAATACCTAAGAGGTAATGATGCGTGGGTATTACATGCTTTAAAACCTCTAGAAGTAACTGATTTAAAAGGAAAGTTTGATTTAATGATCAGAGTAAATGGTGGTGGATTAAGTGGTCAAGCTGGTGCTATAAGATTAGGTATAGCTCGAGCTTTACTTCAATATGATGAATCATTACGACCTGTACTAAAAAAAGAGGGACTTTTAACAAGAGACTCCAGAGAAGTAGAAAGAAAGAAGTATGGTTTAAAAAAAGCAAGAAAAAGTCCACAATTTTCAAAAAGATAATTTTTACTCATTTTATAGCCTTGTATTTTCTTTTTAATCTAAATGATTCAGGTAATATGTTAAGGATAAGTGAAGTTTAATGAAAAAAGATTATGATCATATGAGAAAAACAATTGACGAAATTAAAAGTAAAGTAGATATTGTAGATTTCGTCAATTCTTATTTATCTCTTACAAAAAAAGGTAAAAATTACTCTGCCTTATGTCCTTTTCACTCTGAGAGCACTCCTTCCTTTTACGTTTTTCCTGATACTCAAACTTTTCATTGCTTCGGATGCGGTGCTCACGGAGATATCATAACCTTTTTGGAAAAATATGAGCAAATAAGTTTTCTTGATGCTCTAAAGAAAATAGCAAGTTTGGCAGGAGTAAAAATTGATCTAAGTAGTAATGAAGTACCTGCTGAAATAATGTTAAATGAAGAAGTTTCTAAACTATATACGAGTAATCTCTTAAATTTACCTAATTATCATCAGGTATGGCAATATTTGAAAAAACGCGAAATAAATAAGAATATAGCAGAAGAATTTGAGTTAGGATATGCGTTAGGTTCCGAAGTAAATAAAGTTATGGAAGAAAATTTTTTTGAAAAAGACATCGCTGTAAAAGCTGGTTTAATTGTTAATGATAATGAGTTTTTTTATAATAGATTGATCTTTCCCATTCGTAATAATTCAGGTTTACTAGTTGGATTTTCAGGAAGAGCACTAACAGAAAGTTCTAATATCCCAAAATATTTAAATACTCCTGAGAGTAATTACTTTAAAAAATCGAAAATTCTATATATGTATTATAAAACAAGGCGTTACATTAAAGAAAACGATTTCGCTATAATCGTTGAAGGTTATTTTGATTTAATATCTATGTACAAACTGGGATTTAAAAATATAGTTGCAATATTAGGTTCTTCATTCACAAAGGATCAAGCAGTCGATTTACTTAAATCAACAAACAAAATTATCCTTATGTTCGACATGGATGAAGCTGGCAAAAAAGCTACAATGTCAACTATAAAAAACCTTTATACAACAGACTTTCAAATAGCTGTTTCTAAATATCCTGCAAAAGATCCTGACGATTTAACAAAAAAACATGATAAAAAATACATAGCTGAACTTCTAAAAAATTCATATAAATTCTATGAATTTATCGTTGACTATTATGCTGAAAAGTATGATTTGACAAATGAATTTGCTTTAGAAAAATACTTAAAAAATATGTCGGTTTGGTATAAAAAACTTGAGAAAGCTGGTAAATTAAGTTATATTGAAAGTTTTATTGAGTGTATTTCAAAGAAAATAGGAAAAGACTTACTTTATGTAAAAAAAATTCTGGAAACCAATGCCACTTTTATAGAAGATATTTCTGAAAAAGAAGATCCCTTTTTGCGTGTGGATCCTTCATATGTAGAAAAGGATATAAAGTATGATATAGCTAAATCTTATATTTACCTTTGGATAAAATATCCAGATTATAGAATTGTGCTAAAAGAAACTTTTAATGTCGAGGACTTTTCTGAGGGCATTATCAAAGAATTTATAGAGCTCTCTTTGAAGAATGAAAATATAGGATTTTTGCTAGAAAATTCGTCGAAAGAATTAAGTGATCTAATTGTAGAAGTTTGGAAAATCGACTATTACTTCAATCCTGATAGAATATTAGCTTCTTTGAAAGATGGAATAAACCTTATAAAGATCAATAGAGAAATCGAACAACTAAAAATTCAACTTCGTGAAGTAGAAGATCCTTTAGAAAAAACTAAGATTACATCTCAAATTATTGAACTTTATAGTAAAGTGAAAAAGATAAAGTAAATGATCGCAATGGCTATCACGAAAACAAAACTTCTAAAAAACTGTTTTAACTAATTTTTACCAATTGAATTAGAAATTTATGAATAAACATGGAGGTAATCTAGCTGATGCAAAAAGTTAAAACAAATTCTTTTTTTACAGATCTAATTCAAGAAATTGAAAAAATCGAGTTTGTTGGGAATGATCAAATAATTCTAAAAAGAAACAAAGAAAAATTTATTGATAGACTGGAAAAAGGCATAGAACAGTTAATAGAAATAGCAAAAAATAATGGAAACTTCATAACTTATCAGAATATTGATGAATGTATACCTCAAGATTTAGCAGATGTAATAGATAGTGATTTCTTAGAGAAAATATATGAAGAATTGGAGTCTAAAGGTATCAAAATCTTAGAGAATTCAGAAGAATTTGACTTTTCAGAAAAAGATGCCTCAATAAAAGAAAATTATAAAGAAGATTTAGAATACTTATTTGAAGAAACGGAATCTCAAGTTTATGATAATTCTTTTGCTAATGAACCTATAAAAATTTATTTAAGAGAAATTGGTGAAATAAAGCTTTTAAGCCCTGCTCGAGAAAGACAATTGGCTATGAGGGCTAAAAAAGGTGATAAAAAAGCCAGAGACGAATTAATAAAAGCTAACTTGAGACTTGTAATAAGTGTGGCAAAAAGATATACAGGCAGGGGATTAAGTTTTATGGATCTGATACAAGAAGGAAACATTGGTTTAATGAAAGCTGTAGAAAAATTTGATTGGAAGAAAGGTTACAAATTTTCTACTTATGCGACTTGGTGGATAAGACAATCAATAACTAGAGCGATAGCCGATCAAGCTAGAACTATACGAATACCAGTACATTTGGTTGAAACTATCAATAGAATGAATAAAATTATTAGAGAGTACCTTCAAGAATACGGTGAATATCCAAGCAGAGAAGAACTAGCAAAGCTTTTAGATAAACCCATTGAAAAAATGGATGAAATATTACAAGCTACAAAAGAAATTATCTCTGTAGATGCGCAAATAGGTAGCTTAGAAGATGATGATACTTATATAGGTGATTTCATAGAAGATACTAGTGTAGATAAACCTGAAGAAATTGCTGCCAGGATGATCTTGAAAGAAGAATTAGAAAAAGTTTTAGATACCCTTAAACCAAAAGAAGCTGCTGTATTAAAAATGAGATATGGACTAATAGATGGAAATGCCAAAACATTGGAAGAAGTGGGAAACTTCTTTAATGTTACTCGAGAAAGAATTCGGCAAATAGAAGCAAAAGCCTTAAGAAAATTAAGGCATCCTAGCAGAAGTTTGCAATTAAAAGAAATTTGCGATATGATAGATGGTAATGCTTTTTAATTTGATTTATCTAGAAAAAAGAAAGGAGGAGTATAATACACTTTTTTCTTCTTCTACAAGATGAAAGAAGTGGTCAATTAAAATGAAAAAAGAAAAAATTTTTTATATAGAAAAAGATGTCCCCTCCTTCCTGAAAAAAGCTTTAGACGAAGAACAATTAGACGCTGTGCTAAATTCTCATGGAAAGTCCATGATTGTTGCAGGACCTGGTTCAGGGAAAACACGGGTTATAACTTACAAAATTGCCTATTTATTATATTTAGGAATAAAGCCTGAAAATATTCTACTTGTAACATTTACAAGAGCAGCGGCAAAGCAAATGATAGCGAGGGTAAAAAATGTTACCAACAGAGATATGAACAGCATGCTCGCTGGAACATTTCATCACGTATGTAACACTATTCTACGAAAATACGCTTCTCTCCTTGATTTTAAAAATGATTATAGTATACTAGACAAAGAGGATTCAAGAGACTTACTAAAAATAGCAAAAAATGAATATATGAAGGGAATCAGCGATAGATACAAATTCCCTAAAGAAGAAATTATAATGAAAATTATAAGCTATACATCTAACACCTTAAACTCTTTGAGAGAAACTTTAATAGAAATAGCTCCTTATCTACTGGAGTTTGAAAATGACATTGAACAAATATGGAGTATTTACTCTCAGCTAAAGAAAGAAATGAATGTTATGGATTACGATGATCTATTAGTTAATACACTTATGCTTTTTCATACTTATCCAAATGTTTTAAGAAAGGTTGCTGAACAATTTCAATATGTTTTGGTCGACGAATTTCAAGATACCAATAAAATACAAATAGAACTAATTAAGGCTTTCTCTAGTGTTCATGGTCATTTGATTGTTGTTGGAGACGATGCTCAAAGTATATATTCATTCAGAGGTGCTCATTTTAAGAATATAAAAGATTTCATAGATAATGAAGGTACAAAATTGTTTAAGATACAAACTAATTACAGAAGCACACCAGAAATAGTCAATTTGATTAATCATATGATACCAGCTAATTCTGTTCCCAAAACTTTAAAACCTAAAAGAAAGTCACATATCAAACCTATTGTGATTGAAACATTTGATGACTTAGAACAAGCTGATGCAGTTGTACAAATTATTAAAAACAAGGTAGAAGAAGGAATAGATTATAAAGATATAGCAATTCTTTACAGATCTCACTCTTTATCTATGGTGATACAACAAAAATTAGACACTATGGGTATACCCTATAAAATCCTTTCAGGACTTAGATTTATTGAGACAAGACATATCAAAGATATTTTAGGGTTTCTAAAAATATTAAATAATCCTTTAGATAAAATCTCCTGGATTAGAATTTTAAAATTATTCCCAGGAATTGGCACAAAGACAGCCTCTAAAATTTTTGACGAAATAGAGAATTATATAAACTCGGGACAGATGGATAATATCTCCGAATTGCTAAATAAAACACAACTTAGAAAATTTAGCACACCTTTAGAATTATTAAAAAAACTATTTGTTAATAAAGATAAAAACCCGAGCGAACTTATCAATCTCATATATAATGAATATTATCAAGAATATTCTATGCTAACTTTTAGCGATTCAATCTCTAGGAATATGGACATTGAAAGATTCAGTGAAATTGCAAGTCGCTACTCTTCAGTATCATCTTTTTTGGAAGATCTAACATTGAGTGAAGACATCAGTGTTATGAATGCTGAAAAAGAAGAAGAACGTGATACAATAACATTAACTACTATTCATGGTGCTAAAGGACTTGAATGGAAAGTAGTTATTCTTATATCCGTAAACCCAGGAGATTTACCAAATGGTTTAGCGATCAAAGATAAAAAATTAGATGAAGAAGAAAGATTATTCTATGTTGCTATTACCAGAGCAAAAGATGAGTTATATATTTTTAAACAATTTAGTGGAACCTCAAACCCATATATGAAAAACTCTTTTTATTTCGTGAATAAAGAGTACGATTTTGTAGAAAAAATCCCAGAAAAAATAATTGATAAAGTAAAAGTTAATTATAAAAACGATTTTTATTGAAATTGTTATAATTAATTAATTTGCAATTAAGGTTAAATGATGTAAAATATCCTTTGGTATTTTTATGAGATTATTATAATTAAAATAAATGAGATTTTTAAACTTTTAATAATCGACTAAAATAAGTAAAAAATTACTTTTTATAGAAGGAGGTGAACTCCGCTATAAAAGTTTTTTGACAAAGAGTCAAACTTTGATAGCGGTCCAATATAGAATGCCAACAATTAATCAATTAATAAGGAATGGAAGAACCACTGTCAAGAAAAAAACTAAATCCCCCGCACTTAAAGGTAATCCTCAAAAAAGAGGGGTTTGTATTAGGGTGTCTACTATGACTCCGAAAAAACCTAATTCCGCTCTGAGAAAAATAGCGAGGGTTAAGTTATCAAACGGGATAGAAGTTACTTGTTATATTCCCGGAGAGGGACATAATTTGCAAGAACATTCTAACGTTTTAGTTAGGGGCGGAAGAGTTAAAGATTTACCTGGTGTGAGATATAAAATAATTAGAGGCACTTTGGATGCAGCAGGGGTAGAAGGAAGAAGACAAAGCAGGAGTAAATATGGAACAAAAAAACCTAAGGATAAGTAAGGAGGTCCTGTGCTGAATGAGAAGAAGGAAAGCAGAAAAGAGAGAAGTATCTCCAGATCCTATTTATGGAGACGTTTTACTTGCTAAGTTTATTAATAGACTTATGTATGATGGGAAAAAATCTTTAGCCCAAAATATTGTGTATTCATCTCTAGAAAAATTAGCTCAAGCTACAAAAGAAGAGCCGCTTGTAGCGTTTTATAAAGCTGTTAACAATGTAAAACCTTTGATAGAAGTAAGATCTAGGAGAGTAGGTGGAGCAACTTATCAAGTTCCTTTTGAGGTTGAAGAAAATAGAGCTACTTCTTTAGCAATTAGATGGATCATCACTTCTGCACAAGCCAAAAAAGGAAAAAGTATGATTGACAAATTATCTCAAGAGTTAATAGATGCATACAACAATACTGGGGCAGCAGTAAAGAAAAAAGAAGACGTGCATAGAATGGCTGAAGCTAATAAAGCATTCGCACATTACAGATGGTAACACAGTTAATTAGGAGGGATTAATTTGAAAGAAAGAATGTTGCCCTTAGAAAAAGTAAGAAATATTGGAATAATTGCTCATATTGATGCTGGAAAAACTACAACTACAGAAAGATTTTTATTTTATACAGGAGCAAAGCATAGATTAGGTTCAGTAGACGAAGGAACTACAGAAACCGACTGGATGGAGCAAGAGAAAGAAAGAGGTATAACCATTACCTCTGCAGCCACTTCTGCTTTTTGGAAAGATTACAGAATAAATATTATTGATACACCAGGACACGTTGATTTTACGATAGAAGTAGAACGAGCTCTATTTGTGCTTGATGGAGCTGTGGCTGTTTTCGATGCTCAAGTTGGAGTCGAACCCCAATCTGAGACAGTTTGGCGCCAAGCTGATAGATACAAGGTTCCAAGAATTGCTTTCATGAACAAAATGGACAAAATTGGTGCTAACTTTTTTACTGCTGTTCAAACTTTAAGGGACAAGTTAGGTGCAAATGCAGTAGCGATTCAAATCCCTATAGGTGCAGAATCTGATTTTAAGGGTATAATTGACTTGTTAACAATGCAAGCCCTTTATTGGTCAGATGATAGTGGGCTAAGTATTGAAAAATCAGAGATACCTGAGAACCTAAGGGAGTTGTGTGAAACTAAAAGAGAAGAGTTAATCGCTGCAATTGCTGAATTAGATGATGAAATAATGGAATTATATATAGAGGAAGAAGATATTCCAATAGAAAAAATAAAAGCTGCTCTAAGAAAAGCAACTATAAAAAATAAAATCGTTCCGGTGTTGGCCGGAAGTTCGGTCAAAAACAAAGGTATTCAACCTTTACTAGATGCTATAATAGATTATTTACCTTCTCCTGTTGATATGCCGCCTGTTAAAGCTTATGACCCAAAAACTGGCGAACACGTGAAAGACATTTATCCTCGAGAAGATGAGGTGTTCATGGCCTTAGCCTTTAAGATAATGGTTGACCCTTACATTGGAAAACTGACTTTTGCAAGAGTCTATTCTGGAAAGTTAGAAAAAGGTAGTTATGTTGTTAACACTACAAAAAATGTCAAAGAAAGAGTTTCAAGGCTTGTATTTTTACATGCAAATAAGAAGGAAGAAGTTGATTATATAAGAGCAGGAGACATAGTTGGAATCATAGGTTTAAAGAATACTACAACTGGAGATACTTTAGCTGCTGAAGGGTGTAATCTTGTGCTTGAAAAGCTAGTTTTCCCTGAGCCAGTTATTTCTATTTCCATTGAACCTGAAACAAAGGACGAAGAAGTAAAGCTTAGCAAAGCTTTAGCTGCACTAATTGAAGAAGATCCCAGTTTAAAAGTTCATGTGGACAGAGAAACAGGCGAAACAATATTGTCAGGCATGGGAGAATTACATTTAGAAATTATAATAGAGAGAATAAAAAGGGAGTTTAATGTTAGTGTGAAGGTGGGACAACCTAAAGTTGCCTATAAAGAAACAATAAAATACTCCGCAGAAGCGGAAGGAAAATATATAAGACAATCCGGTGGAAGAGGTCAATATGGACATGTTAAACTCAAAGTTGAACCTCTGCCCATAGACAGTCATAAAGAATTTGAATTCGTAGATAAAACAGTTGGAGGAGTTATTCCTAAAGAGTACATTCCAGCTATAGAGGCTGGAGTAAAAGAAGCTATGTTAAATGGTGTTTTAGCTGGTTACCCCATGGTAAATATTCGTGTAGAAGTCTTAGACGGTTCTTATCATGAAGTAGACTCGTCAGATTTGGCTTTCAAAATTGCTGCTTCCATGGCATTTAAAGAAGCTGTAAAAAAAGCAAAACCAATTTTACTCGAACCTATTATGAAAGTGGACATAACAACTCCTGAAGAATATTTAGGAGATATAATAGGTGACCTCAATGCAAGAAGAGGAAGAATAGAGAGTTTTGAAAATATTAGTGGTACGAATACTAGAATAATTCATGCTTATGTTCCTCTATCCGAATTATTTGGATATGCAACCGCCATGAGATCACTTTCACAGGGAAGGTCCACATGTAGCATTCGATTCTCACATTATGAGGAAGTTCCTGAGCAAGTAACGCAAAAAATATTAAGCAGAGAATAACAAATTATTAGAGACATATAATAAATTAACAAGGAGGAGATTCAAAAATGGCTAAAGAAAAATTTGTAAGGCAAAAACCCCATATGAACATAGGAACCATAGGTCACATTGACCATGGAAAAACTACTCTAACAGCTGCTATAACTAAAGCTTTATCCTATAAAGGATGGGCAGATTTTACGCCGTTTGAGAAAATAGATAAGGCTCCTGAGGAAAGAGCAAGAGGTATTACAATAAGTGTTTCCCACGTTGAATATGAAACTGAAAAAAGACACTATGCACATATTGACTGTCCAGGACACGCTGATTATATCAAAAATATGATTACAGGTGCTGCACAAATGGATGGAGCTATTTTAGTGGTTGCGGCAACCGATGGTGTTATGCCTCAAACCAGAGAACACGTTCTACTAGCTAGACAGGTTAACGTCCCTGCATTAGTTGTATTCATAAATAAAGTAGACATGGTCGATGACGAAGAATTAATCGAATTAGTTGAAATGGAAGTTAGAGACCTCTTAAATTCTTATGAATATCCTGGAGATGAAGTGCCTGTTATAAGAGGATCTGCATTGAAGGCTCTTGAAGAAGATAGTCCTGATGGCCCTTGGACACAAAAAATATACGAACTTATGGATGCAATAGATAACTATTTCCCAGATCCTGTAAGGGATATAGATAAACCATTCCTAATGCCTATTGAAGATGTATTTAGCATAACAGGGAGAGGAACAGTTGTAACGGGTAGAATTGAAAGAGGAAAAGTTCGTACCGGAGACGAAGTTGAAATAATAGGACTAAGCTATGAAAAAAGAAAGACTGTAGTTACCGGTGTAGAAATGTTTAGAAAGATACTAGACGAAGGTGTTGCAGGTGATAATGTAGGTTGTTTATTGAGAGGTATTGATAAAGATGAAGTTAAGAGAGGACAAGTTTTAGCTGCTCCTAGTTCAATAACTCCTCACAAAAAATTCAAAGCTGAGGTTTACGTATTGAAGAAAGAAGAAGGAGGACGTCATACACCATTTACTAAAGGATACAGACCACAATTCTTCATAAGAACCGCTGATGTAACTGGAACTATTGTGGAATTTGCTGGTGGAGCAGAAATGGTGATGCCTGGTGACAATATTAATATGACCATAGAACTAATTTATCCGGTAGCTTTAGAACAAGGGATGAGATTTGCTGTACGTGAAGGTGGAAGAACCGTAGGTGCAGGAGTTGTGACAGAAATAATTGAATAATTTCTAAAAATGGGGAGCCTTGGCTCCCTCTTAATAACGAGAGAAAAAGGAGGTTTTTACTTTTTTATGGCTGATAAATATATAAAAATTAAGCTTAAGGGTTATGACCACAAGCTTCTTGATGAATCAGCTAAAAAGATAATAGAGGCTGTCAAAGATACTGAGGCAAGAGTTTCTGGTCCTATTCCTCTTCCAAACAAAAGAACTTTGTATTCAGTGATCAGATCACCCCATAAATATTCATATTCAATGGAGCAATTTGAGAAGATTGTACATAAAAGGGTTATTTATATATACAATGCTTCCTCTGATACTGTTACTAAATTACTCAAAGTAAATATTCCTGCGGGAGTATCAGTTGATATTAAAGCATAATTATTTATTGAGCTAAATCAGTATATACAATAAATTATACTCAGTATAAATATAGATATAAATCGGGCTCTGGAGGTGTAAAAATGAAAGGTATTTTAGGCAAAAAAGTTGGAATGACGCGGGTATTCAAAGATGATAAGGCCATCCCGGTAACCATTATACAAGCAGGACCATGCTTTGTGGTTCAAAAGAAAACGATAGAAACTGATGGATATAACGCTATTCAAGTAGGTTTTGAAACTATTCCAGAAAGAAAGGTAAACAAACCACTAAATGGACATTTCAAAAAAGCTGATCTAAAACCGTTAAGATACTTAAGAGAATTTAGAGTAGATAATATCGATGATTATGAGATCGGGCAGAAAATTGATGTTTCTATTTTCTCCGAAGGAGAAAAAGTCGATATTACTGGAACATCTAAAGGTAGAGGTTATACAGGGGTAATGAAAAGATGGAATTTTAGTGGGGGAGAAACTAGTCATGGATCTAAATTCCACAGAGGATTAGGTTCTACTGGAATGAGTTCTACTCCTTCTAAAGTTTTCAAAGGGAAAAAGATGCCAGGTCAATATGGTAATGAAAGGGTCACTATACAAAATTCTGAAATTATCTATATAGATCCTCAAAACAATCTAATAGCAGTTAAAGGCGGAGTTCCTGGAGCGAGGGGCGGACTAGTAATTATAAAAGAAGCTGTTAAGGTCAAGCGCCCAAAAATGCAGTAAGGAGGTTAATTAAGGAATGGCTCAAATAAGCTTGTACAATAAAGAGTTTCAAGAAATCGATAAAATAGAAATAAGAGATGATATTTTTAATATCGAACCCAATATGGATGTTCTTTATAGATATGTAGATATGCAACTCACAAATAAAAGAGCTGGAACAGCTTCTACAAAGACTAGAGCTGAAGTTAGAGGTGGCGGAAGAAAACCTTGGCCTCAAAAACATACAGGTAGAGCAAGGGCAGGATCCATCAGGTCTCCAATATTTAGACACGGTGGAGTTGCGTTTGGTCCTAAACCAAAAGAATACCATAAATCTTTAAACAAAAAGATGAAAAAACTAGCCTTGAAGTCAGCTTTAAGCGTTAGATTTAGAGAAAATAATTTAATCGTAGTAGACGATTTAAAATTTGACAATCCAAAAACTAAAGATATGAAACAAATTCTAAACAAGTTTGAAATTGAAAATCAAAAAGTTTTAATCGTGCTTCCATATCAAGAAGAAGGATACAAAAACGTTAAATTATCAGCTAAAAACTTGCCTGGGGTAAAAGTTTTAATAGTAGATAATCCTGGCCAAGAAAAGAAAAATGTTGATGGATTAAACGTTTTTGATTTAATAAACAACGAAAAAATAGTTTTAACAAGAGAAGTTGTAAATAAAATTGAGGAGGTGATCGGCTAATGAAAACTAAAAATCCACATGATATTGTGATAAAGCCGATCTTAACTGAGAAAACCTATAATTTAATGCAAGAAGGTAAATACACCTTTGAAGTTGCTAGAGATGCTACCAAACCTGAAATTAAAAATGCTATAGAAACTATTTTTAAAGTTAAAGTCGAAAAGGTGTATGTTATGAACGTTAAACCAAAACCAAAAAGATTGGGAAGAAGTGAAGGTTACACAAGAAGATGGAAAAAAGCAATCGTTAAATTAGCTGAAGGATACGTAATAAAAGAACTAAGAGCAAGCTTTTAAAGAGGTGAAAAAAAATGGCGTTAAAAACGTATAAACCTGTAACTCCTTCTAGGAGATTTATGGTAACAGTTGATAATAAAGACTTATCAAAAGTCGAACCCGAAAAAAGCCTTCTAGAACCATTACATAAAAGTGGTGGAAGGAATTGCTACGGCCGTATTACTGTTAGGCACCATGGAGGAGGGCATAAAAGAAAGTACAGGATAATCGATTTTAAACGAGATAAAATAGGAATACCTGCTAAGGTAGCTTCTATTGAATATGATCCAAACAGAAGTGCCAGAATTGCATTGCTAGTATATGCTGATGGAGAAAAAAGGTACATACTAGCTCCTAAAGGTTTAAAGGCTGGTGACACCGTTATGAGTGGCCCTGGAGCGGAAATTAAAGTAGGTAATGCCATGCCTTTAGAAAATATACCTTTAGGTACTTTGGTACATAACGTTGAATTTGAACCTGGTAGAGGAGGGCAAATTGCAAAATCTGCAGGAACTTCTGCTAGGCTTATGGCGAAAGAAGGAAAATATGCTTTATTAAAAATGCCATCTGGAGAATTAAGAAAAGTAAGATTAAGTTGTATGGCTACTATTGGAACTGTTGGAAATGAAGATCATATCAACCAAGTTTATGGTAAAGCGGGAAAGAACAGATGGTTAGGTGTTAGACCCTCAGTTAGAGGTATGGCTCAAAACCCCGTTGACCATCCAATGGGCGGTGGAGAAGGAAAAAGTAAAGGGCATATTCCAACATCGCCATGGGGAGTTCCAGCTAAAGGATATAAAACCAGAAGAGGAAAAAAACAATCCGATAAATTTATCGTAAGAAAGAGAACCAAGTAAAACTTTCTAGAGTTAGGAGGTGCAAATTGTGGGAAGATCTTTAAAAAAAGGTCCATACGTTGACCCCAGTTTATTAAAAAAGATTCGAGATATGAATCAAAAAGGTGAAAAAAAGGTAATTAAAACATGGTCTAGATCTTCAATGATATTACCGGAAATGGTTGGACATACAATAGCCGTACACAATGGAATGAAACATATACCTGTCTATATTAGCGAGCAAATGATAGGACATAGACTAGGAGAATTTTCTCCAACAAGAAGATTTGGAGGACATCCTGACAAAAAGAAGGCCGTAAGAGGCAAATTGAAAAGGTAAAATTGGTAAAACTGAGGAGGGTAGTTTATGGCTTCTAATAAGGAAATTACTAGAGTTCAAGAAGATGGGAAAAAAGACAAAAGATCCGTATACCATAAGAAAAGAAAAGAAATGGAGGCTTCTAAACCTATAATTGAAGCGAGAGCCGTTACAAAATATGCCAGAATTTCTCCTACAAAAGCCAGACCTATAGCTAACGCTATAAGAAATAAAGACGTAAGTGAAGCACTTCAAATACTTATTTTTAGTCCAAAGAAGTCGGCAAGAATAATCTATAAAACTTTAATGTCAGCAGTAGCTAACGCGGAAAATAATTTTGGCTTAGATGCCGAAAATTTATATGTAGCTGAAATAATGATAAATGAAGGACCTAGAATGAAAAGACTTTGGCCTCGTTCGCATGGTAGAGCGGATATTTTGCAAAAAAGAATGAGTCATATTTATATAACTGTGAGGGACAAAAATGCAGAAAAGCAAACTAAGTGAGGTGAATTGAGTGGGATCTAAAGTACACCCCTACGGTTTTAGGTTAGGAACCAATAAAACATGGCAGTCTGTATGGTTTAATGAAAAAAATTATGCTGATTATTTGCATGAAGATAGAATGATTAGAGACTATATTAAAAATTCGTATCAAAAAGCCGGAATTTCACAAATATTGATCGAAAGACCTAGTGATTCGCTGGTAAGAATAGATATTTATGCTGCTCGATTAGGAATTTTAATTGGACGAAAAGGTTCTGAAATTAAAAAAATTAGAAATCAAATTGGTGAGATTGTAGGAGAAAAAAACGTAAAAGTATATGTTCATGAAGTTAAAAATCCGTATGTTGATGCTCAATTAATTGCAGAAGAAATAGCTGGACAATTATTAAGAAGGGCTTCTCACAAAATAGCTATGAAGAGATCTATATCGAATGCTATGAGAAGAGGAGCAAAAGGCATAAAAATAATGGTTTCTGGAAGACTTGGTGGTGCAGAAATAGCTAGAACTGAATGGTATATGGAAGGAAGGCTTCCTCTTCAAACCCTAAGATCTGAGATAGATTATGCTACTACTGAAGCTCAAACAAAATATGGAACTATCGGTATTAAGGTATGGGTATACCATGGTAATACACCCATTTAAATACTAGCTAACAATATAGAGTACCTGTTTAGTAAAGGAGGTAGAGCCAATGTTAATGCCAAAAAGAGTTAAATATCGTAAACAGCAGAGAGGAACAGTTAAAGGGATGGCCAAAGGCGGAACGTTAGTTCATTTTGGCGAATGGGGCCTAAAAGCAATGGAAAGTTCCTGGATAACTGCACAACAAATTGAAGCGTGCAGAATAGCAATGGTAAGAACTTTAAAAAGAAGTGGTAAAATATGGATCAACATATTTCCTGACAAACCCGTTACATCAAAAGGAATAGGGACAAGACAAGGTAAAGGAAAAGGTGACGTTGAAGGTTGGGTTGCCGTCGTGAAAAAAGGAAAAGTAATGTTTGAAATAGGTGGAGTTGATGAAAAAACAGCAAAAAGAGCTTTGCAATACGCTGCCTCCAAATTACCAATAAAGACTAAAATAGTACCACGATATGAAATAGGAGGTGAGCTCTAATGAGGATCTCTGAAATAAGAGAGTTAACGGATGAAGAGCTCAATCGAGAATTAGATAATTTAAAAGAAAAATTATTCCAATTGAGATTCCAATTAGAAATTGGACAACTAAAAAATGTTTCAAGTATAAAACTAGTTAAAAAAGACATTGCACGAGTCAAAACTGTTCTTAAAGAAAGGGAACTTGGAATAAGGAGGTAGAACTGAAGTGTCAAAAAAAATAATAGTCGGAAAAGTTGTTAGCAATAAAATGGATAAAACCATAACCGTAGAATCAAATGAATTAGTAAAACATCCAAAGTATGGAAAATATGTTAAAAAAACAAGAAAGTATCACGCTCACGATGAAAACAATGAGTGTGGTATTGGAGACATTGTTGAAATAGAAGAATCAAGAAAGATTTCTAAAACTAAATCTTTTGTATTGAAGAGAATTGTACAAAAAAATATTTTATCGGAAGAATTTGAAACACCCGAGTCAGTTGAGGAAGAAATATTAGAAATACTTGGGGGTGACTCCAATGATTCAGCAAGAAAGTAAATTAAAGGTTGCTGACAATTCTGGCGCCAAAGTTTTAAGGGTAATAAGAGTTCTAGGAGGCTATCATAAATCAAAAGGATCCATAGGAGACGTAGTTGTCTGCTCTGTTAGAGAGGCTATTCCTCATACTAACATAAAAAAAGGACAAATAGTGAAAGCGGTCATTGTAAGAACTAAAAAAGAAGTTAGAAGAAAAGATGGAACATATATAAGGTTTGATGATAATGCTGCAGTTTTGATAGATAAAAACAATCAACCACTTGGGACAAGAGTATTTGGACCTGTTGCTCGAGAAGTAAGAGAAAAAGGCTATCCAAAAATAGCATCTCTAGCAAAAGAAGTCTGGTGAGGTGATAAAATGAAAAAAATAAAAAAAGGTGATACAGTACTTGTAATCTCAGGAAAAGATAAAGGTAAAAAAAGTAAAGTTTTAAAAGTTATTCCAAAAGAAAATAAAATAGTTGTCGACAATGTCAACGTGGTAAAAAAACATCAAAGGCCCACACAAAAAATTAGGGAAGGTGGAATTATTGAGCAACCTAAACCTATTTATATTTCTAAGGTAATGCTAATTTGTCCCAATTGCGAAAAACAAACTAGAGTTGGTTTTAAATTTTTAGAAAATGGTACTAAAGTTAGGTACTGTAAAAAATGCGGAGAAATTGTAGATAAAGTTTAAATTTATGAAAAGAAGTTATTTTGAAAGGAACTAAAGGAGGATTGCTTATGACAAAAGAACAATATGTCCCATTAAAAGATTTATATAGAGAAGTTATTGTTCCTTCTATGATGAAAGAATTCAATTACAAAAATGAACTTGAAGTCCCCAAACTCGTAAAAATAGTAGTCAATATGGGAATAGGTGAAGGTTCTAGAAACAAAGCAATAGTAGAAAAACATGCTCAAGAGTTAACTCAAATCACTGGACAAAAAGCTGTTATAACATATGCTAAAAAAAGTATTGCAAATTTCAAGCTCAGAGAAGGAATGCCCATAGGAGTGAAAGTAACTTTAAGAAATTGGAAAATGTATAATTTTTTGTACAAATTAATCAATATAGTTTTACCAAAACTTAGAGACTTTAGAGGTCTGCCAACTAACTCTTTTGATGGTAGAGGAAACTATTCTTTTGGGTTACCAGAACAGCTAATTTTCCCAGAAATCCGTCCAGATGATATTAATAGAATTCAAGGAATGGATGTCACTATTGTTACAACCGCTAAAACAAATGAGGAAGCCAGAAAACTACTAGAATATTTTGGTTTTCCTTTGAAAAGAGTATAAAAATTAGGAGGTAAATAAAATGGCTAGAAAAGCTTTAATTGAAAAGGCAAAAAAAACACCTAAATATAAAACGAGAGCTTATTCTAGATGTAAGGTTTGCGGTAGATCAAGAGCCGTTTATAGAGAATTTGAATTATGTAGAATTTGTTTTAGAGAAATGGCACTGGAAGGGAAACTGCCGGGTGTTAAAAAGGCAAGTTGGTAAGGAGGAAGATATAAATGTGGAGCGATCCAATAGCAGATATGCTAACGAGAATAAGAAACGCTAACTCTGTCTATAAAGAAAGTGTAGAAATACCTGCCTCTAATTTAAAAAAATCAATACTTGATATTTTAAAAAGAGAAGGATACATACTTGATTATAAATTTATAGACGATGGAAAACAAGGAATATTAAAAGTTAATTTAAAATACAAAGGTACTAGAAGAGACAAGAAATCAGCTATTGAAGGAATAGTTAGAGTTTCTAAGGCTGGAAGAAGAGTGTACGTAAACTCTCAAAATATTCCAAAAGTAAAAGGTGGCCTAGGAATAGCAATTTTATCTACTTCTAAAGGTATAATGACAGATAAAGAAGCAAGAGAAAATAACGTAGGTGGAGAAGTAATCTGCTATGTATGGTGAGGAGGTGCCTAAATGTCGAAATCAAGAGTTGCTGATAAACCAACGGTCATTCCAGAAGAAGTGCAAGTTTCTGTAGAAGATAATTTAGTGAAAGTTAAAGGTAAAAAAGGTGAACTTTCTTTATTTTTACCTAAAGAACTTGAATTAACGATAAGAGACAATGAATTAATGGTAGTGGGAAAAGAACAATATATTAAAAGAGCTGCCGATAGAAAAAAGTTAACTGCTTTGAGAGGAACTTATACTTCCCTCATAAGAAATATGATTACAGGTGTTACAGAAGGTTATCAGAAAGAGTTAGAAGTCTTGGGTATAGGATACAGAGCCCAGGTTCAAGATAATACTCTAATATTGAATATAGGGTATTCAAATCCTGTAGTTTTTGAAATACCCGATGGTATAATCATAGAGGTACCACAACCTACCAGAATAATTGTTAAAGGAATAGACAAATATCTAGTAGGAGAAGTAGCCGCTAGAATAAAAAGCTTAAGAAAAGTTAACGTATATAGCGGAAAAGGGATAAAATACGCAGACGAAGTTGTAGTAAGAAAGAAAGGTAAGAAAGTTTAATTTGTTAAAAAAATTCTCTAGATGTACAGTATTAAGAGAAAGAGGAAGAAGGAGGCAAACCAAATGATTAAGCCTGTAGACAAAAAAGATCTTAGAAAAAAAAGACATTTACGAGTTAGAAAAAAAATAAGTGGTACTAGCGAAAGGCCTAGATTAACTGTTTTTAAAAGTAATAAGCATATATATGCTCAAATAATAGATGACACTGTTGGTAGAACCTTGGTTTCTGCATCTACTACAGAAAAAGAATTAAAAGAATCCCTAAATTTTAAAACATGGGATAACAACGCAGCAGAAGCTGTTGGAAAACTTATTGCGCAAAGAGCTAAAGAAAAAGGTATAACAACGATAGTTTTTGATAGAAGTGGATACAAATACCATGGAAAAATTAAATCTCTTGCAGATGCTGTAAGAGCCGAAGGCATAAAGTTTTAGGAGGTGTTTATCACGCATATGTCAGAAAATCGAAAAATAAAAGCCACAGATGCGGCTAATGAATTTGAAGAGAGAATAATAGAAATTAGACGAGTTAGCAAGGTAACTAAAGGAGGAAAAACAATCTCCTTTAGAGCTGTCGCTGTTGTTGGAAATAGAAACGGAAAAGTAGGTTTAGGAGTAGGAAACGCCAGAGAAGTTCCCCAAGCTATAAGGAAAGCAGTGCAAGATGCTCATAAAAATATAATAGAAGTTCCTGTTAGAAATGAGACAATACCATATGATACAGTTGGAAGACAAGATGCTTCTGTTGTTTTACTGTTTCCGGCTGGGCCAGGTACAGGAGTTATTGCGTCATCAGCTGTTAGAGCTGTAGTTGAATTAGCTGGAATAAACAATATTCTAACTAAATCAATTGGTTCTACAAATATAATAAATCTTGCTAAGGCTACTTATAATGGATTAAAAGGTCTAAAATCTCCCAAAGAAATTGCTGATCTTAGAGACATCTCCACAAAACAAGTGTTTTATGGTGCACATAAGGAGGTTTAATAACAATGACAAATCTAAAAATAAAGTTGGTAAGAGGGCGGGCTGGAAAAAACAAAAGACAATTAGCTACACTCGATGCCTTGGGGTTAACAAAAAAAGATAAAGTGGTCATAAAACCTGATAATCCACAAATTAGAGGTATGATAAAAAAAGTTGAACATCTGGTAGAATATGAAGAAGTTGAGTAATTGTATACTAAAGAAAATTTCTAAAAAACAAGATATTTTTATTTTTAGTGCAAAAAGGAGGTCAACCAATGTCACTTAAAATAGAAGATTTAAAGCCTTCTGAAGGTTCTAATAAACCAAAGAAAAGATTAGGCAGAGGAGTTGGTTCCGGTCATGGAAAAACTTCTGGAAAAGGTCACAAAGGTGAAAAAGCTAGGGGGAGAGGTAAAATAAGCGTTGTTTTTGAAGGCGGGCAAACTAATATATTGAGAAGGACTCCAAAGTATGGATTTTCTAATGCCCCGTTCAAAAAGGAATTTAGTATAGTTAATGTTGCAACCTTAGAAAAATATTTTACCGAAAATGAAGAAGTCACACCAGAAATTCTTATAGAAAAGAAAATTATCAAAAAAACAAAAGATGGAATAAAAATACTAGGAAAAGGAGAAATAACTAAACCTCTTGTTGTCAAAGCTCATCAATTTTCTGAAAGCGCCAAAGAAAAGATCGAAGCTGTTGGTGGCAAAATAGAGGTGATAAAATAAGATGTTTAAAGCCTTTAGAGATGCTTTTAAAATACCAGAATTAAGGCAAAGAATCATATTTACATTGCTAGCTTTGATAGCATTTAGGGTTGGTATATATATTCCCATTCCTGGAATAAATGTGCAAGCTTGGCAAGCTGCTCTCGGTGGAGCTGCTGCAGGTGCCATCGGAGGGTTCATAGGATTTTTTAACGTCTTTGCAGGTGGAGCGCTTAGCAATTTATCGATATTTGTTCTTTCAGTAACCCCATACATCACTGCTTCGATAATTTTCCAATTATTGGCAGCTGTAATTCCGAGATTGAAAGAAATGCTCCAAGAAGGTGAAAGTGGAAGAAAAAAGGTTGAATTATATACTAGAATAACGACAATAATTTTGGCCTTTGGCCAAGGTTTATTAATGGCAATAGCTGCAAAAAATTATAAATCTCCAAATATATCCGCTGGACTTTTTATCTTTTTGTCAACTGTATCTATAGCAGCTGGAACCATGTTTTTACTATGGCTAGGAGAAATAATTACTGAAAAAGGTATTGGTAACGGGGTATCAGTGTTAATCTTCGCTGGAATTGTTTCAAGTTATCCTACTTATGCCGTTGAAGCACTTATTGGTTTAACCCCTTTAGAATGGGTACTGTTAATTGCAATTGCTGTATTCATTATATTATCTGTAGTTGCAGTTCAACTAGCTGAACGAAGAATAAACATACAATATGCAAAAAGAGTTGTAGGGACAAAAGTTTATGGTGGTTCAAGTACCTATCTACCAATAAAAGTAAATAGTGGAGGAGTAATGCCTATCATTTTCGCTTCAGCTATAATGACTTTACCAAGTATGATCGCAGGACTTACTCCAACGCCAGTAGACGATAAACTTTTTGCGGTTGGATCTCCACTATATTTAGTATTATATGGATTACTTATTTTCTTTTTTACATTTTTTTACAGTTCGGTAGTTATGGACCCTAATGAAGTTGCTGATAATATTAAAAATTACGGTGGCTTTATTCCAGGTATTAGGCCAGGAAAACCAACAGTTAACTATATCTCAACTATCACTAATAGAGTTAACTTTATAGGAGCAATTTTTCTTGTAATAATTGCATTAGTTCCTTACTTTATTAGAGGTGCCTCAGGAATGCAACAGATCTGGATAGGTGGAACTAGTACGTTAATCGCTGTTGGAGTTGCTTTAGATATAGTACAACAAATAGAACAGCACTTGATGGTAAGACAATATGAAGGATTCTTAAGAAAAGGCAGACTACGTGGAGGGAGATGAAGCAACTCATGAGATTAATTTTCTTTGGTCCTCCTGGTGCTGGAAAAGGTACTCAGGCAAAAAAAGTAGCTGAGAAATTAGGAATAGAGCATATATCAACAGGAGACATTCTCCGAGAAGCTGTAAACAAAGGGAATGACTTAGGTAAAAAAGTACAAGTAATAATTGAAAAAGGGGAATTAGTTCCAGATGAAATAATGAACGAATTAGTCAAAATGAAAATAAAAGAATTGAATTCTTTCATTTTAGATGGATATCCTAGAACACTCGAACAAGCTAAATCTTTAGACAAAATCTTAAAAGAACTCAATAAACCTATAGATGCAGTTGTGTTAATTGATGTTTCCGAAGAAGAAGTAGTTAAAAGGATAAGTAGCAGAAGGGTGTGCCCAAATTGTGGAAGGGTCTACAATTTGATTACTCTTAAACCAAAAAATGATGAGATATGTGATAATTGCGGAACAAAAATTATTCAAAGGAAAGATGATAGGGAAGACATAGTAAGGGAAAGATATAAAATATATCAAAAAACCACACATCCTGTAATAGAATTTTATAGAAAAAATAACACAATTATTACAATAGATGGGTCCAAAGATGTTGAAGAAGTTACAAAAGAATTGTTTAATATGCTAGGGAGATTTAGCCAAAATGATAATAATTAAAACGAATGATGAAATAGAAAAAATGAGACGGGCTGGGAAAAAGCTTGCCCGTCTCCTTGATGGTTTCCTTCCTGAGATATTAAGAGAAGGAATCGATGGAGAAACAGTTGAAAAGTTCGTTCTTGATTACTGTGAAAAGGAAAATGTAATTCCTACGTTTATGGGTTATCAAGGATATAAATATGCAATTAATTTTTCAATAAACGAAGAAGTAGTACACGGATTACCATTAAAAAGCAAAATTTTAAAAAATGGAGATATTGTATCTATTGATTGCGGATTAACCAATGAAGGATATATAGCTGATGCTGCAAGAACTTATATAATCGGAATTGTGAGTGAAAAAGAAAAAGAGCTTGTCGATGCAACAAGAGAATCATTGGACCTAGGAATAGAAAAAGCAATTATTGGAAATACTATTGGAGACATAAGCTGTACAATACAGAATTACATCGAAAGTAAAGGTTTTTCCGTAATAAGGGAGTATGTAGGCCATGGCGTCGGAAGAAAATTACACGAAGATCCTCAAATACCAAATTATGGTAAACCTGGTAGAGGCCCGAAAATCAGAAAAAATATGACGTTAGCAATAGAACCTATGGTGGCAATGGGGGATTATGAAGTAGAAATTCTTTCTGACGGATGGACAGCCATAACAAAAGATAAGTCAAAAGCCGCTCATTTTGAACATACAATAGCTATAACTGAAGATGGCCCAGAAATCTTAACACAATTATAAAGATTAAAAATACAAAAAATTAGTCCCTTGTTAAGGAGGGAATATATTGGCTAAAAAGAAAGATGTTATTGTTATGCAAGGGAATATAATAGAATCTCTACCGAACGCAACTTTCAAAGTTAAGTTGGATAACGGTCACGAAGTAATGGCTCATATTTCTGGTAAGATGAGAAAAAATTTTATTAAATTGCTTCCAGGAGATAGAGTTACGGTAGAAGTTTCTATATATGATTTAAATAAAGGTCGAATCGTTAGAAGAGAAAAATTAAATAAACCATAAAGTTTTTCCAATTTATAAAACTTTCTATATAACTTTTGAAAAAGAAAATCATAAAATTATTTTCTAAATTATAGACTTACGAATAAAAAACTCCAAGGAGGAAGACAAATGAAAGTTAGAGCGTCTGTAAAAAAAAGATGTGAAAATTGTCGTGTAATCAAAAGAGGAGGAAAAGTTTGGGTTGTTTGTTCAAAAAACCCTAACCATAAACAAAGGCAAGGTTGATTAAAGATTCAACGCAAAGCATTACAAATAAAAACGATTGTCTAATATTTAACAAGAAATTTTAAATAAATTGTTGTCAAAAAAGTAAGGAGCTTTTCTAAAAGAAGGAGGATGAATTAATGGCACGTATCTTGGGTGTTGAAATACCAGATAATAAAGCTTTATTTGTTGGGCTAACCTATATTTATGGCATAGGTAAAAAAAGCGCACTTGATATTTTAAACGCTGTCGATATAGATCCAAACAAAAAAGCAAAAGATTTAACTGATGACGAAATCTCAAAAATTACTCATTATATAAGCGAAAATTACAAAATTGAAGGAGAATTACGTCAAGAGGTAAACAGTAATATCAAGCGACTGATTGATATTGGAAGTTATCGAGGAAGAAGACACAAGGCTGGATTACCAGTAAGAGGGCAAAAAACTCATTCTAATGCAAGAACAAGAAAAGGTCCTCGATTAACTAAGATAAAGAAAAAGTAGCTTTTTATTTATTTAATTATAATGAACTTACAAAGATTTGTAAGCTTTTGGTAAATGTAAATAACCCATTCAATCATTATATTCATATTAATTCTTTTCCTGGACATTTTAACAGGGGGAAACCACAATGTAGCTATTTTTAAGAGATAGAGTTTGATGACTTAATACCATTCCAATCATGGTTAAAAATAACAAACGTAAGAAAAAAGATTATCAATTCAAAAAATAAAAGACCTTTAAAGAATTAATAATTTTTAAGGAGGTTTACAAATAAATGGCAAAAAAAGGAGTTCAAAAAAAGAGCAAAAAGAAAAAAGCTGCTCCCGAAAAAGCAATTGTACATATTCACTCAACCTTTAATAATACAATTTTGACTTTAACCGACACAGAGGGAAGACCTATAACTTGGTCTAGTGGTGGAAGTGTTGGATTTAAAGGAACAAAAAAAGGAACACCTTATGCTGCACAACTTGCATCAGACAGATTGGCTAAAGAAGCACTTTCTCTTGGGGTCAAAAGAGTTGACGTTTATGTAAAAGGACCAGGTTCCGGAAGGGAATCGGCAATAAGAGCTTTACAAGCTGCAGGACTAAACGTCGAAACGATAAAAGACGTAACACCCATACCTCACAACGGGTGCAGACCAAAAAAGAAGAGATTTTAAATTAATGAGGAGGGAAGAAATTAATGGCAAGATACATAGGTCCTGTTGAAAAATTATCTAGAAGAGAAAATATGAACCTTTATTTAAAAGGAAAAAGAAGTTATACAGAAAAATCTGCTTTAAGGAAAAGAAATTATCCACCTGGTCAACATGGCAGACAACCACAGAAACTGACCCAGTATGGTGTGCAATTAAGATCAAAACAAGCTTTAAAAAGAATGTATGGTCTTATGGAAAAACAATTTAGAAATACTTTTGAAGAAGCTGAGAGAAGTAGAAGTGGAGAAACTGGTGAAGTTTTGATGCAGCTTTTAGAAAGAAGATTAGACTCTGTAGTTTTTCAAATGGGTTTTGCACCAAACAGAAGAACTTCAAGACAAATGATTACACATGGTCACGTTTTGGTTAATGGAAAGAAAGTCGATATTCCTTCTTTCAGAGTCAAAGTGGGGGATGTAATTCAGATAAAAGAAAGAAGTAAAAATATACAACAAGTTAGAGACGGCTTAGAATTGGTCAGAGAAGGGTACAGAAACATCCCATCCTGGGTTACTGTAGACTTAGAAAATCTTAGAGGTACTTTTGATAGAATACCTAAAATCGAAGAAATGGATGTTCCAGTTGATTTAACCAATATTATAGAGTTATATTCAAAATAACACTATTTCAAATATAAATATTATTTTAATCATTATTTTACCAATAGAAATAATATCACCTCGCCGTGAGAAGGCAGGAAAGGAGGTGTCCTCTGAATCCCTTTTGGATCAGAGAAAACATGGAGTTATTAATTAAACCAGAAAAATTTAGAATTGCAGAAAAGAGAGAAGAAAACGATTATAATTATACAAGATACGAGTTATATCCATTAGAAAAAGGTTATGCGGTAACAATAGGAAATGCTTTGAGAAGAGTTCTTTTATCATCTATTCCATCTTTGGCTATTACCGGTCTAAGAATTCCAGGAAAATTACATGAATATGATACTATAGATGGAATAAAAGAAGATATTCTAGAAATTTCCTTAAATTTAAAAAAAGTTCAATTAAAAGTAGACAACTTAGAAAAATTAAAAAACATAGATTATCCTATTTTATTAACCTTAAGGAAAAAATATAAAGCAAAGGACGTTATTAAAGCGGGTGATATAAAAACTCCAACAAGTATAGAAATTGCCAATCCAGATTTAATAATTGCTCATATTAATAAAGATCTGGAAGTTGATTTTGAACTCTATGCTCAAGCAGGAAAGGGTTTTGTACCTGCTCAAGAACTTAGTTATCAAAGTGACATAGAATATATATTCATAGACGGAGTTTTTAGTCCTGTCCTTAAAGTTAACTATTTAACCGAAAATATACGAGTTGGTAGAAGAACAGACTATGATAAGCTAATACTAGAGATTTGGACTAAGAAAAACCTCACTCCAAACGAAGCTCTAAAAGAAGCCACCGAAACATTGATGGAACATTTTGACTTTATTGCTCAACTATGGAATAGAGAGGGTAAAATGGAAGAATTAGAAAGCTCTGAAATAATCATTGAAGAAAACGATGAGCGAGAAGAACTAGAGGAAGAAGAAGATATCTTTGGTTTTCCTAAAGAATTACTAGATACTCCTATAGATTCTTTAGACTTAACTAAAAGAGCTAAAAATTGTTTGAAAAGAGAGAAAATAGATACTTTAAGAGATCTTTTGAAAAAAAGACCAGAAGATTTACTAAAAATAAAAAACTTCGGTAAAAAATCTATGGAAGAAGTAAGAAAAGAACTCAAAGAAAAATTTGACATTGATTACGATAAACTGTATGAAGATGAAAGGGGGAACGACTTCGATGAGGCATAGAGTTAAAAAAAATAAACTAAACAGATACGCCTCTCATAGAAAAGCTATGTTGAACAATTTGGCTAGAAGCGTTTTCGAATCTGAAAGTATCATTACAACAACTGCAAAAGCTAAAGAAGTTAGACCTTTAGTCGAAAACATAATCACAAAGGCGAAAAAGGCAAACGCTGCTACATCTCCAGAAGAGAAAATGGCTTTAAATAGAGAAATAAACAAGCATTTTAATGATAGAAAACTTGTCTACAAAATAGTACATGAAATTGCTCCCAGATATCAAAATAGAGATGGCGGATATACTCGTATACTGAAAATAGGGAATCGTAGAGGCGATGGCGCAGAATTATCTATACTGCAACTAATCCCAGAAAAAGAATAATAAACTTATAGTTATAACCCCCAAAGAGATTTATCTTTGGGGGTTATTTTAATTAAGTAGGACTGTAAGCCGGATTCTGTCTTATTGATCATTTATCTAGGCGGTCTACCTGGAAGGCGGAGAGATAGGCTCTCTCTCGGCGGGTCACCTATGGCCTTCCTGCTTGACCTTGCTCAAAGTGGAGGTTACCAAGCTATCAGATCGCTCTGATACTGGTGGGCTCTTACCCCACCTTTCCACCCTTGCCTTTCGGCGGTTTCCGTTTCTATGGCCCTATTCAAGGATCTCTCCTTCTGGCAATTAACCAGCACCCCACCCTTAGAGTCCAGACTTTCCTCAAGATAGACCGTGTATGCCTACTCGTGACCAATCGTCCTACTTACTTTTTGTTTAATTTCAATTTCAAATCGTTTACTACACTTTTTTTGGGACCGTAAACTGCAAAAAACGTATTATTATATCCCGTAAACCATGCACTGACTTGCAACTTTGAATATTCAGTATTGAACTCCCCATAAATAAAAGGAACAGCAGAAAAAACACCTACAAAATTATCAGAATAATGACCTACAAAATTATACCAAAAATTCATTAAAGTAAAAACACTTTCGAAATAGATTACATGAACTTCGTAAATACCTCGATTTTTTTTGAAACTTATTTGCAAATGCACACCTTCTTCAGGTACAGGAGTTTCTAAAACGTTACCATTCCTCATAACAACTCTATTTATATCTACATAACCCTTGGGGGAAAATTCTACAAACTCTTCAATTGAATTGGCTATCACTGTTGTTGAAATACTTATCATTACTACTGCTACCAAAATTATTTTCAACTTCTTTATAAAAATATTCAAATTTTTCATATATTTCCCCCTTGTTCTTTAAATTTAAAAACCTTTTATCGTAATACAACCATTTACCTGCAACCATTGTACCAACAACATTTCTAGGATTAGCAGAAAAAACAATGTGTGACTTCATCCTTTCCATATCTTTAGGTAAAAATTCAGGTGTATCAATATCTAGTACCACTAAATCTGCTTTGAAAGTTGGTTCAAGCCGACCTAATCTTTCTTCTAAGGCGAATCCTCCATTTTCCCAAGCCATTCTTAAAACTTGTTTGATTGTTAACTTATCAGGTCCATATTTATTCTTTTGTAAAATAGCTCCTACCTTCATTTCATTAAAAAAATTCAAAGAATTATTGCTCGCACATCCATCAGTCCCAAAAGTCACATTAACATTTTCATCGATAATATCCACTATTGGAGCAATTCCATTTCCTAATTTCATATTGCTTGTAGGATTATACACAACAGTAACATCGTTCCTAGAAAGCACTTTTATATCATCGATATCCACATGTACACAATGAGCCGCTATTGTTGGTAACTCAAATAAACCAGTTTTTTCTATATCGGTTAAAGAATATTGCTTCTTCTCGTTTTCAGACTCCAATAAATGAATTTGAATATGAGTCTCATATTTTTCGGCTATTTTTGCAATTTCTTTTAGCTTATCAAACGGAACACTATACGGGGCATGTGGACCAAAGCCAACATAAATCCTGTTTTCTAAACCATTAAATTTTTCATAAGTATTTATATTCTCTGTTACTCTTTTATTCCATCCTTCTTGATTATCAAAAGAAATTCCCCGAGAAATATATGCTCTTATACCTAAATCATAAGCTGCCTTAGCAATTTCATCTGTAAACATATACATATCAACAAAAGTTGTTATACCATTTGAAATCATCTCTAAAATAGAAACTACAGCACCATAATAAGCCATATCGCTTTTCAAAAAATCTTCACGTGGCAACATTTTTTTGAACAACCATTCTTCAAAAGAAGAATCATCCGCAATTCCTCTGAAGTAAGACATAACAGAGTGAGTATGCATATTAACAAAGCCCGGAACTATTAGCTTGCCTGATAAATCATATTCCTCTATATTTTCGTTTTCTATTTCTTGTGTAATTTCAGGAGAAAGTAGATCTTCTATTTCATCACCATTTATTAAAACGTCTAACCTTTCAACAACGTCATCGGCACAAACTAGTACATAACCGTTCTTAAGCAATTTTCTAGACATACAAGCATCCCCTTCAAGCTTTAGTTCATAAAAATTATACTATAAAATTGATTTTTTACCTTGATTTTTCTTTACAATTTCTAAACATTTATTGTTACGATGCTAATGTAAATTTTACATATAAGATGAATATTAAATGAATACATTGTTATAAAAACGATTTTTTATGATATAATAAATTTACCTTAATAAAATATGTTTTGAATTTACTTATTCGCTCACTAAAATTTGTATTAAATTAAACCTGTTTATAATTGGATTTAACATTGTTTTCAATATTTTTTCTTTCTACAGTTTCACTATGTGCAAAAAAGATCAAACTAACTTGCTTTACTTTCAAGAACAATATTTTAAATAAAGGTGGGTGAAATATAAAAACAAGTAGTTAATTAAATGTGAGTAAGTCTGCAGAATTTTGTTTGCTTGTATATGGTAAGTTTCATTCGAAAAACACAAAACGTTATAATGGGGGTGAAGTTAGAATGAAAAAGTTATACTATGTATTAACTGCGTTGGTTTGTGTATTAATGCTGTTTTCCTGTGCGCCAATATTAAATAAAGCGCCTAATAAACCCACAAATCCTTTTCCACTGGACGGAGCTACAAATGTACCAATAAACGTAACTCTATCTTGGGAAGCTACTGATCCTGATGAAGACACATTAAAATTTGACTTATATTTTGGTGAAGACAGTAATCCTCGTCTTAAAGAGTTAAACTTAACTACGAAATCTTATGGACCTTTGGAACTTGAAGAGGAAAAAACATACTATTGGAAAGTGGTAGCAAAAGATCCAAAAGGAAAAACGGCGACAAGTAATGTTTGGAGTTTCACGACAGGCTCTTTGGAGCCAATTCCGGCTTCATTTGTTGTTGTTGAATATAACACAGGTCCGGCAGTTGAAGGAGCCACTGTTGTTGTCAAAAATGGGGAAGATGTTTTGGCACAAGGCGTAACAGACGAAAATGGACAAGTAACCTTTAACGTTAGAGGTTTTCCTGAAAAGATAGACGTAGAATTGAAAAAACAAGGAGACGCTTTAAGTGAAATCAAAGATTTAAAAACCGAAGACCTTGCCTACAATGTAAAAGAAGTTCAATTAAGAACTGCTGAATTATCTACAGACCCTGATTCTCAAAGCTTCCCTGAAGTTACTCTCAGTTTTTTTGACTTGCAAGGTAACGAGCTAGATATCACCAACATTACAGAAAATTTCGTATTGAGAATCGATGTTGAGACAGATAATCATCCGAGTTCTATTTATGCGAAAATAGGGAGTGTTCCAGGAGCAAGCTTTTTAGGAGAGCGATATTTTGCTTCAGACACACGAACTGCTACATTTACTATGGATATATCTACCTTTTATGGAGAAGTTCCTTTATATGTTGTATTTTATGATTACAATGACAATAGAGTAGAGAAAATAGAATATATTACGATAAATAAAGAAGTCGAAGAAGTAGAGGAAAATCTTTTTGTTCCTATTAGTCCTGTGGATCTAGGTTATGTTGGAATAGTAGCTTATACAAGAAACCAAGGAGTAGAATTTTATAACAACGATAAACTATTAAAAATAGTTTCTGATAAGTTTGATTTTAATGGTGCTAATAACCTACCACAAGATTTTGAACCGTTAAAAAATTTTGGTATAGGGATAGAAGCTGCTCCCAAAGGAACTAACTTATGGATAGAGATAAGCTGGTTTGATTATGACACAATTAGTGAATTAATTGGGCCAAACGTCGTACGCCCTGATGGCTATAACGTTTATAGATCTTTTGATGGAGTTAATTATAGAAAAATAGCTACTGTAAGATCTGGTTATTATTTAGATTCATCTGCACAAAACGAAGTTGGAAAAGAAGTATGGTATGCTGTGAGCTCTTATAGAGGTACTAAAGAAAGCGAACTTGTTAAATTGGGTTCAGTAGTTCCTCTTGATAGTTTCAATGTGAATTTAAAGTCACCGGCAGATAGAGAAGCAGACGTTTCAAGACAACCAACCTTTGTTTGGGAACCTACAAAAGAGTTAACTTCTCCTGAATCTGTTGTTGAGTTCTACTATACAATGTGGATATACGATTTACCACAAAGTGAAAATAATATTTTCCCAGTTATTTTGAAAGAGGGTACTGTTTACCCGTACGACTTTATTACAGAAGGTGCAACAGATGTATCTGTGACTTTTAAAGGAATTGAAGGAAGCCCTGAATATGAAGATTTAACTTGGTTCTTATATTTATCAGACGGAATTTACTTATATGGAGACATCGAATTAGAACCTGGTAAAACCTATGACTGGGGAGTAGATTACGCATACGCTGTATCTTATGATTCAGATAGTGTGGCATATTCTATAGCAATAGACTACGGTTGGGGTATAGATCCGTTGGGTGGAGTAATGCCTGAAATGCATAATGAATTTACCACAGGTAATTAAGAAAGGGGGTAAGATAAAATGAAAAAAAGATTTTCAATAATAATTATTTTGGTTGTTTCTTTGATTTTTATAATTTCAGGTTGTGTGAATTTAAACCCGACTTCTAATAGTGGAGTTAATGATAGTCCAACAAGTTCCAACTCTCCAGGTTACAATTCATATATTCCCACATTTATAGAACTTCAAGGCCGCAAATATAACGATAATGAATTAGTTGTTGGATATGAAGATGAAAGTGCAAAAGATGAATTGCTAGAAAGACTCAAAGGTGCAAATATTGTAGAAGAAATTACAGAGCTTAAGGCTGTACTAATACAATTAGATGGTGATTTAGACGTATCAAAAGCTTTAGAGATATTAAAGTCAGAAAACATAGAAGGAATAAGATACGCAGAACCAAATTATACAGATAGAAGATTAATTCCTGTAATTAAAGACCAAGACCCTCAAATTCAAAGAAACAATTCCATGCAACTTAATAACAATCTCACTCCAGAAACTACAGATCCCTTTATAAAATATCAATATGCTCTTGACTTATTAGAAGCCGAAACTGCTTGGACTTCTGCAACAGGAGCTGGTGTAGTAGTTGGTTTATTAGACACCGGAACTGACGGCACTCATCCTGATTTAGAAGGTCAATTAGTGCAAGGTTACGATCCTTATCTTAGAAGGACAATTGAACCCACAGCAGACTACGATTCCGATGGTCACGGTACACATACAGCGGGAATAATAGCTGCTAAAAGAAATAATGGTGTAGGAATATCAGGATTAGCACCAGATGCCAAAATTATGCCTATTAGAATCTTTAGACCTAGTTACGTGGGTGACTATGCAGTTGCTGACGGAATAGTATGGGCTGTAGATAACGGAGCAGACGTCTTATCAAACAGTTGGGGCGGTGGAGGCTATTCCAACATCCTAAAAGATGCTTTTGACTATGCTTTAACGCATAACGTAGTTGTAGTAGCATCTTCTGGTAACGATACTACTGATCAATTTTGGCATTACCCATCTGCATTTACTGGAGTAATAGGCGTTGCAGCAAGTAATGCAGGAGATAAAGTTACTTCTTTTTCTTCAAGAGGAGAATATGTCTCTGTAGCAGCTCCAGGTAACAACATAATTTCATCTATTCCAGTAAGACTTGCACCATTTGAAGGCCTTGCACCATCTGAAGGCGTAGATAGACAACCTTACGCCTATTGGGCAGGTACTTCTATGTCATGTCCATATGTGTCTGCATTAGCTGCTTTATTGAAAGAAAAATATCCAGATGCAGATGTTTATCAAATAAGAAAGATGATAGAAGAAGGAGCAGAAGACATCGATGCTCCAGGTTATGATACTGCTTCAGGCTATGGAAGAATAAATGCCGCGAATTCTCTTACTCTTGATCCAGATGAGTATGAGGGCGGTATTCTAAAAGTAGAAGCAAAAACTAAAAAGGGTGGTTATTATTTACCCGGTGTTAACCTAACTTTAGAAAATAATGACACTGGAAAAAGATATTACGGAAAAACTAATGACGAAGGCTACGAATTATTCTCTTGGATAGATCCGGGAGAATACAATATTGAAATTGGAGGACCTGAATATCTCTATGCATCTGCTCCAAATTATCGAATGCAAGAAGAGCTTAGATATACCAATGAAGTTACTGTAAAACCTCTCTCAGAAGGCACAACAACCTATACTCAAGAATTTGAAACGACCCAATTCAAAGCTATTTTAACAAGTGACGATCTTTTTACAGGTGATCTAGATATATATTTAGTTGACAATGAACTTAACGATATTGAAGCATTTAATTTAAAAAGCTACGAGACAAAGATAATAGACTTATTACCTTATACAGAAGAAAGTGGCTATTATTATTTGGTTTATATATATTCTGGAAATGACACATTTAATTTAGTGGCTGAAATAACAATAAACAACAAAAAGATCCCTATTAATATACCTATAAGTGGACAGGGAAATGGATTTATAGATGAATATGGAGGAGTTCCTTGGACTATCTTTTAATCTAATATTTTACATTCAACGATAAATTGGGATCTTCGGATCCCAATTTATTATTTATTTAGGAATTTTTTTAGCCAATATCAGGCTTCAATCTTTATATGATAAAATAATTAAGTGAGTTACAATAATTTTAGAAATGAATAATTTTAAAAAATAAGATTTTGATTTCAGAAAGGAGGGATTTTTGTGAGTGGAAACCAGGTTATTCTAGTTATATTGTTAACAGGAGCATTGATTGGAGGCGCAATATTGTTAAATACTCCTAAGCAAACTTACACACCTGAAATTATTGGTGAAGATGGAAACTATAATAACACGATATCTGAAAATAGTGAGGTTATTATTATGAAAAATTATAAAATTGTTAGTTGTTACTTAAGAACTCAAGGTGCTGAAATAGTTATTAGGCAAAACAATAACCAAACAACAATTGTCAAAGGAACTCCATTTGTAGTTTGTATAAGTGCAGGTGAGAAAAGAACCGGAGGATACAGTTTGAGTTTAAACAATATTCTTGTTGATGAAAAGGCAAAAAAAATATATATCGAGCTCTTTTTAAAAACTCCTGCACCAGGAGAAATGGTTACTCAAGCATTTACTTATCCTTCAATTGGTATTGAGATTGAAGAAATTCTAATTGAGGGAGATTGGGAAGTTATAGCTAAAATTGAACAAGAGAAAGGCCAAACTATTGTTTTGAAAAAAAGTTTTACTTTTTCACTCTCATGAATTTAACGAACCCTTATAATGTCAAAATTCTCTTTGGCATTTGTTTTATAATATTCTTTATGCAAACTATAGTTCTGGCTGATGTTTCTTTTTCTGATTCGAGTTATGTTAAGGTGGAGCCTGAATTTTTTTATTTTAATTATTGGGAAGTAAATGACAATCATGATTTGTTTATGAAAGAATACGGGTTAATGAAAGGGGTTTCTCTTACTTTTCTTTACAACTCTAATTTTTTATTCAAAGTTGAAGGGAAATTTGCATATGGAGATATTAGTTATGATGGTTCAACATCAGACGGTCATCCAGTTAAACTCAACAATGTTTCTGATTATACGTTTGAAATAAGAGAACTAATTGGTAAGCAATTTTCGTTAAATTCGGAGATTTTTATTTCACCATTTCTGGGATTGGGCTATAGAAATTTAATCGATGAGCTAGGAAGGGCTAGTTATTTAGGTTATAAAAGAGAATCTAATTATTTATATTTTCCAATAATCATAGAAACAAGCGTTAATTTAAAAAAAGATGTTATTATGAATAATGAATTTGAATATGATTTGTTCGTTCTTGGCTTACAAAATAGTTATTTAAGTGATTTTAATCCAGCTTATAGCGATGTGAAAAATATTCAAGATCAGGGTTTTGGTTTAAAAAACAATATATCTGTTCATGTTCCTTTAAAAAATATCATTTTATGCACTCGGCTTTTCGTAAGATATTGGCACGTTAAAAAATCTTCATTGGCATATTTAAAAAAATCAGGAGAAAATATTGAATACGTTTGGGAACCAGAAAATAATTCTATAGAATTTGGGCTCAGTTTGGGAATTATTTTTTAATCTTTAACTAATGTCATAGTACAATTATTGTCAACCTTCATTATACAAACACAATATGTCTATTAACTTATAAATTGAAATAGTAATAAATAAATAGTATAATAACTTATGGTTTGTGGTTAAAATGTAAATTTTTTGTTATTTAAAAGTGAGGAGTTTATTTTGAAAAAAATAGATTTTAATTCTTTTCATAACTTGAATATTATTTTTTATTTTGCTATTATAATACTGTCTAATATATTCGTTGGTCTTTTAATCGGATATTTTATCTACCTTCTAACTAGCCAAAGATTTTGGATGGCTGGTTTCATGTTTTTAGGTGTGCTTTCCGGCTTGTATTCAGCTGTAAAGGAATTCTCAAAAGAAGGAGAAAGTAATGACGGAACTCAAAAAGAAACTCAGGGAACTGATAAAAAAAACAATTGTGCTTCTAATAATTGAAGTTATTATCTTTTTTTTCTTTTTTTCTTTTCACTCTTTATGGGTTCTGTGGGGAGGATTAGGCGCTATAATAGGATTCATTTCTTTAGCAGAAGAAATTAAAAAGATAAATCCAGAATCAAAACCAAAAAAGTTTTCTTTTGGATTTTTAATTAGATATCTTTTGTACTTTGTAATTTTGTGTATAGCTGCTTTAAACTCTCTATCGGCTCTTATGCTGAGTTTTTTAGGTATCATGAATATGAAGATAGCTTCTTATTTATCTTATAAGTAACTAAAAAATATGGTTGTACCAAAAAAGGAGGTGTTTGGTTGACAAAAGATAGAGTTTCAAAATTTATTATTTTTTTCTTTATACTATATATAGGCTTAGGGATTATTAATCTGTTCATCTTTGAAATGAACATGGAAGGCATTGGAGAAAGATGGATTGTCTCTTTCGGAAAAGGTGGTTTCTTTGGTCAATTGAACCCAATGACCCTTATAATGTCTTTCGCAATCATGATCATATTGATATTGATTGCAAGAAAAATAAAGTTTGAAAGAATACCAGGAAGAGTTCAAGCAGCAGTTGAAACCTTCTTTGATTCATTTTGGCAAATAACAGAAGAAGTTGTCCCAAACCCAGAATTCCGGAGGCCTACTTTTGTAGTTGCTATGAGTTTATTTTTATATATAGTGGTTTCCAATGTTTTAGGTGGAATTCCTGGGATTAATGTGACTCCACTAGCTAATGGGATAAATATTCAGCTATTCACTGATGTATGGTATTCCCCAACTTCTGATCTCAATGTCAACCTTACTTATGCAATAATGGTTTTAATAATTAGCCATGTTTTTGCAATAAAATCTAAGGGATTTGCAAGCTGGTTTAAATCTTTTTTCGAGCCTAATCCAATAATGTTTCCACTGAATATAATAAGCGAAATAGCAAAACCTATTTCCCATTCTTTTAGGTTATTTGGTAATATAATGGGGGGAGGTATGTTGGTTTTAATTTTAAGCAGTATCGTTAAGTATTTTGTTCTTCCCGTTTTTTTGTGGGCAATTTTCGGTTGGTTTTTTGGTTTTATTCAAGCTTTTGTTTTTTCTTTGCTAACAATTGTTTATATTGGTTCACTGCTAGAATGAAATAATTTTAAAAATTAAATATATTAAAATAAATTTGTTAATTTTTTTATACTAAGCAAACATCTTAAGGAGGAGAAACCATGGATTTAAAGACTATGCTTGAAACTTTGGTTACTAACGGAGGGTATTTAGGATGGGGTTTGTATTATTTAGCGAAGTTTTTGGCAGCAGGGCTATGTATGGGAATTGGAGCTTTAGGCCCAGCTTTCGGAGAAGGTAAAATTGGAGCAGCTGCAATGGAAGCAATGGCTAGACAACCAGAATTGAGTGGTACAATAAGAACTAACATGATCCTTGCAGATGCTATAGATGAAACTACTGGTATTTATTGTCTGCTTATATCAATTATATTATTACTAGTTCTTCCATAAAATTTAAAGTTGTTGTACAGTAAATTATCCCTAAAGGGGTGTATGTAGATATGTTATCTTTTAATTTAACTTCTATTGTTAATTTGGTAGGTTTTATATTTTTTGTGTTATTGATGTACAAGTTATTGTATAAACCATATTTCGAAATAACTGATAAAAGAAAACAAGAAGTAGAAAAAAATCTGAGCGAAGCTGAAAAGCTTCGCTTGGAAGCACAGAATAGGAAAAATGAACTAGACAAACAGCTTCAAGAAATAGAGGAAACTAGAACAGAAATAATTCTGAAAGCTGAAGAACAAGCCAAGTTAATTTTAAAAAATGCTCAAGAAGAAGCTGAAAATCAACGAAAATACATAATCGAGAAAGCGGAAAAAGAATCAGAAGAAATTATAACAAAAGCTTTGAAAGAATTACAATCACAAATTGTAGCCATGGCTATAAGTATTTCTTCTATGATATTAAAGGAGCAAGTTGATAAACAAAAGAATGAAGAAATAATAAAAAGAGCTTTAATAAGTTTACAGAATAAAGGAGTATCTCAATGAAGCCCTCATATTTCCTTGCTTCTAAGTATTCAGAAGCTTTAATAAACATATTATCTCAAAAAGCTAAAATAAATCATCTTGAAAACTATGTAAAAGCATTTAGAGAAATAAGTACTATTATGGAAGAAAATGAATCATTTAAGGACGTTATTTTTAATCCTTTGTTACCAGTAGATTTTGTCGTAAACAAACTTGTAGAAGTTTCTGACTATGAAGACGAAATTTATATTAATTTTCTTAAAACTTTGGTACAGAAAAAAAGACTTAATTTAATCCCCTTGATAACAGAGCTATTGTATAGGAAAAATTTAGAACTGAACGAAACTATAGAAGTAAAATTAATTTTAGCTAAAAACGTATCCAAAAAGGTCTTAAACGAAATTAAAAGTACTCTCCAAAAAAACACTGGGAAAAACATCAAATTAGTAGTAGACTTTGAAGAAGAACTTATAGGCGGCATGCAATTGTATATTGAGGACAAATTTTTTGACTATTCTGTCAAAGGATTCCTGGATAATATACAATCCGCCTATGCACCAACTGGTGGAGGTGAAATTTTTGAGGGTTAATCCTGATGAATTAACTAGAGTTATAGAAGAACGTATTAAAAGTTATGAAAGTGGAGAAATAAAAGAAATAGGGTTAGTTATGCAGGTCAGTGACGGTATTGTTATCGCATATGGCCTTAAAGATGTGATGTCAAACGAATTGGTTGAGATAGAGGCTTTTAACGGAAATAAAGTTTACGGTATTGCTATGAACCTTGAGGTTGACAATGTAGGTATCATTACTCTTGGCAATTACAAAGATATTAAAGAAGGAGACAAAGTCGTAAGAACCAATAGAATAATAGAAGTACCAGTCGGTGAAAAACTTTTAGGTCGAGTCGTTAACCCATTGGGCATTCCTCTTGATGGTAAAGGTGATATCAAATCAGAGGAATTTTATCCCATAGAAAGAAAAGCAATGGGTGTTGTAACAAGAAAACCGGTTGATACCCCTTTGCAAACAGGTTTGAAAGTATTAGATGCTTTGATACCTATTGGAAGGGGTCAAAGAGAATTGATAATAGGAGACAGGCAGACTGGCAAAACTGCTATTGCAATTGATACAATAATAAATCAAAAAGGAAAGGATGCTTTTTGTATATATGTTTCTATAGGACAAAAAGCGTCTGCATTAGCAAGAACTATCGATAATTTAGAAAAATATGGAGCAATGGAATACACAGTTGTAGTTAGTGCAGATGCATCTGATCCTGCTTCGTTACAATATTTAGCCCCTTACGCAGGTACTGCAATTGGAGAATATTTTATGTTCAATGGCAAAGACGCATTAGTTGTTTTTGATGACCTATCAAAACATGCTGCCGCTTATCGAGAGATCTCTTTATTGCTACGTCGTCCACCAGGAAGAGAAGCATATCCAGGAGATATCTTTTATTTGCACTCTAGATTGTTAGAAAGGGCTTGTAGACTAAATGAAAAACATGGAAACGGTTCTTTAACTGCTTTACCAATTGTAGAAACTCAAGCTAACGATATTTCAGCATATATTCCAACTAACGTTATTTCTATTACTGATGGTCAGATTTATTTAGAAACAGGGCTTTTTAATGCTGGAATTAGACCTGCGGTTAATATAGGGTTATCCGTATCAAGAGTTGGAGGAGATGCTCAAACAAAAGCTATGAAACAGGTTGCGGGTTCTTTGAAACTTGATTTAGCTCAATATAGGGAACTTGAATCGTTTGCACAGTTTACCGCTGACCTTGATGAAGTTACCAAAAAGCAAATTACTAAAGGTGAAAAATTGACAGAACTTATGAAACAACCTCAATATTCGCCAATGGAATTAGAGGAGCAAGTAGCTGTACTTTACGTTGCCACAGAAGGTTACATTGATCAACTTCCTACAGATAAGATTGCTAAATTTGAAAAACATTTTTTAACTTATTTAAAAGAAAATTATTCACAAACTTTAAATAAAATAAAAGAAACTAAAGATCTTACAGACGATATAAAAAAAGAACTTGATGAAGCCGTTTCAAAATTCCTTAAAATATTCGAATGAATTGACGGTGGTGAATTAAATGAGTCGAGGCAACTTGAGGAATATCAAAAAAAGAATAAATTCCACAGAATCTACTATGCAAATAACCAAAGCAATGCAAATGGTTGCAACTGCCAGACTTAACAAAATACAAAGACAATGGGATGGAGTAAAGGATTTTTCATTTTACGCAGAAAGAATCTTGAAGAAATCTCCTTTTGTTGAAAATAGTTTTTATACCCAAGAGACTGAAGGTACACTTGTTTTGGTGATTACTCCTGATATGGGATTAGCAGGTTCATTCCCTTCAGACTTAGCGAGAGAAGCTTTACGATTAAAGCAATCCATAGAAGATTTTAAAGGGTTTCTAGTTATTGGAGCAAAGGGATATTATGCCTTAAGGCATGAAGGCATTTTGCTTAGTAGGACAAATTTATATGATGTTCCTAAAGTCGATCATGCAGAGTTTTTAATTGAAGATTTATTTGAAATTATGAGAGCAAAAAATATCACTAAAGTTAAAGTACTTTACGGACTGCTAAAAAATGTACTTGTACAATTGCCTGCAACTTTTGATTTACTACCAATAAAAAAAGAACTGTTAGAGATTGATGAGAGATATGAATATGAACCTTCTCAAGAAGAAGTTTTTGAAAGCGCTGCGTACTTATATGTTTTATCAAAACTGTATCGATTTCTTTTTGAAACAAAGTTGAGCGAGCTGCATGCTCGACAGAATGCTATGAAAAATGCTACTGATAATGCTTATGAATTAATTGAAGAACTTACACTTGAGTATAACAAACAAAGACAAACCCTTATTACTCAGGAATTGATAGAAATTATTAGCGGGGCGAAAATGCAATAGGAGGTAATTTAATGCAGGAGCAAAAAGGAACTATAATAAGCATTATAGGTCCTGTGGTGGATGTTAAATTCCCCATTGGACAATTACCAAATGTTTATGATGCTTTGATTGTAAAAAATAAATATAATAATGAAGAATTAGTACTTGAAGTAGAGCAACTTATCGGAGATAATACAGTTAGGTGCGTTGCAATGGATTCTACTGACGGCCTTAGAAGAGGTGAAGAGGTAATTAATACTGGTGGCCCTATAAAAGTACCAGTAGGAACTAAAACATTAGGTAGGCTATTCAATCTTCTAGGAAAACCTATAGATGAAAAAGGAGATATAGAAGTTGAAGAATATTGGCCAATTCATAGAGAACCTCCTACTTTAACTGAACAAGACACTACTATAGAAATTTTAGAAACCGGGATTAAATGTATAGATCTATTGGCTCCCTTTCCAAGGGGCGGGAAAATAGGATTTTTTGGGGGAGCTGGAGTAGGAAAAACTGTTTTAGTTATGGAACTCATTAGAAACATAGCTATGGAACATCGAGGTATATCTGTTTTTGCAGGCGTTGGTGAACGTACCAGAGAAGGAAATGATCTTTGGTTAGAAATGTTGCAAAGCGGTGTAATAGATAACACGGTACTTGTATTTGGACAAATGAATGAACCACCTGGCGCAAGGTTTAGAGTTCCCTTAACTGCTCTTACAATATCTGAATATTTTAGAGACAAAGAGAAAAAAGACGTATTATTATTTATAGACAACATCTTTAGATTTGTTCAAGCCGGTTCTGAAGTATCGGCTTTGTTAGGAAGAATGCCTTCAGCGGTTGGTTATCAACCTACTCTTGCTAGTGATATGGGTCAATTGCAAGAAAGGATCACTTCAACAAAAGATGGTTCAATAACATCGGTTCAGGCCATTTACGTACCCGCAGATGACTTTACTGACCCAGCACCAGCAACAACTTTTGCCCATTTGGACGCGAATTTGAACCTTTCTAGAAAGCTTTCAGAGCTTGGTTTATATCCAGCAGTAGATCCTCTTGAATCAACCTCTAAAATGCTTGATCCCAACGTTGTTGGAGAAGAACATTATAGAATAGCAAGACAAGTTAAAGAGGTACTTCAAAGATATGAAGACTTGCAAGACATCATTGCAATACTAGGAATTGAAGAATTATCAGAGGAAGACAGGAAAACTGTTAACAGAGCAAGAAGAATTCAAAGATTTTTAACTCAACCTTTCTTTGTTGCCGAAAGATTTACTAATTATCCGGGAAAATACGTTACTTTAGAAGATACGATCAAAGGATTTAAGGAAATATTAGAAGGAAAACATGACCACTTACCTGAAAATGCCTTCTATATGGTTGGAACAATAGAGGAAGCTATAGAAAAAGCCAAAAAATTATAATCTTGATTTTTCTCGTAAAGGTAGGTGTTTACCATCTTTAGGTTTAGAATTGTGACTCCTGAAGGTATAAAAGTTGAAGAAGACGTTGAATATGCTGAATTTAAAAGTGTGGAAGGTGGAATGGGTACTCTAACTAACCGACTACCCATCATTGTTAAATTAAGAATAGCACCAGTTAGAGTTAAAAAAAGTGAAAACGAATATGAAGTTTTAGCAGTTCACGGCGGCGTATTAAATATGTCAGGAGATGAAATGACTATTGTTACAACGGCCGCTGAAAGACCCGAAGATATAGATGTCGAAGCTGCTCGCAGAGCCTTAGAAAGGGCTCAAGAGGAACTAAGAATAACAGAGGATAAATTTAAAAGGATGAAGTTAGAAACTCGAATCCAAAAAAATCTTTTAAGAGTTAATATTTCGAAAGAACGCTGATTTTTGCTTTTTTATACCTGAATACTGTCTAACTTCGATTTTATCAAAGTTAGGTCTTTATAATTAGTTTCTAAATAATTATTTCTAATACTCTTTAAATATTTTAGATCAAGTTTTATCTTCTCGTTCGTTTTTTCCAAAACTACATTTTTTTCAAAAAGATCTGGTACATAAATGTTTTTATTCGTTATAACGTAAGCTATCAAATTGTTTGACAAGTCTTGATTAAAATAAGAAGAGATATTTGCACTAAATACTACATCTATATCTTGCATTTTAAGAGTCATGATAACAGCGGGATTATTTATTTCTTCGGGAAGTAAAAAAGAAATTTTAGAGGAACTTATACTAAAAATTCGCTCTTTCAAAGGTGTATGCGAATCTATGTAATAACACTCATTATCAAAAATTCTTAAAACGCTATTTTTACTAAAAAGGATAAAATGAACTCCATAAATATTGGTTACTTCTGTTATGGTCTTAATTTTATGTTTTAAGATTTTTCTTGGTGTGAAATAGAAAAATACATAAAATCCTTCACCTAAACCTTTGGTGAAGGATTTTATCATTGATTTAAGATTTAAATTTTGGATCATATATATCCCTAAAATATCTTTGCTTATTCTTTTGTGCCCTCTTAACGCTTCTAAAGACGAAAAAATGTCTTTCTTGTATACCCAATAGTGAAATTTTGACAATAAAAATCTAGTAAACATTTTATCTTCTCACCGTAACTTTAAAAGTACTAAGCGTTTCTTTTAAATCTAATAGGTACTTACCAAAGGTTTGAAAATATTGTCCTTTTTTCTTAAATTCACTGTATAAATAAATAGAATCCTTAATCAAAAAATCATTTTGATAATTTGGGACAATGTAAAAAATTTTAGGAATTTTATCTATACTATTAATAACAATTGTAGGAATATTAACTTTTCTTAAATTAGATTGAATTATCATAAACACTTTTTTTAAAACGTTCTCAGAAAAATAGGTCGAAAATATTATCAAATCAGTTTTGTTAAGTAAACTCAGAAAATAAAAATCAAAATTTAAAACGTCTTTATCAAAACCAAAAGTAACTAAAAAATCCAGTATATATAAAAACCTATTTTCTTTGCTTAAATAAGTTTTTTCGTTTTCAATATAGATTTCTATATACTCTTTGTTTAAAATCCCAACAACATCGGCTTGGTTATTTAATAACCAACCTGAAGTTGAAAGTATTAAATTAGTATCAATAAACTCCAACGCGTTTAAAGGATTACCAATAAATATTTTCATTTTCCAAATTTCTCAAAAAAAGTTCTATACGCTAAATATGTTTCATAAATGTCCGCTTTTGATGCAATCTCATAAGGCGAGTGCATACCTAAAAGCGGAACTCCAGCATCTAAAACATCAAGCCCTTTTTCCGCAAAGAAGAGAGCTATAGTACCTCCGCCACCTCTATCAACCTTGCCTAGTTCACCTATCTGCCAAGAAATATCTTCTTGATTGAAAAGATTCCTGATCCTGGCTAATAATTCAGCATGAGCATCATTCGTTCTTGATTTGCCTCCTGATCCAGTATATTTCATTAAAGTTATTCCATATCCTAATCTTGGAGCATTTGATAAATCATGTGCCTCCTTGTAATTTGGGTCTACTGCAGCAGATACATCAGCAGAAAGTAATGTCGAATTAAAAAGGGCATCATCAATAACATTGCACACTTTATGTTCATTTGCCAAGTGCATTATCTTTTTGACAACACTGATCCAGAAATGATTTTTAGCACCTGTATTTCCATCGCTTCCTATCTCCTCTTTGTCAACCAACAATAATGCTGGACTCTTTAAAGACGATTGAGAATCGATAAAGGCCGTGAGAGCTGTATAGGCACATACTCTATCATCATGTCCATAAGATGCCAATAAACTTCTATCTATCCCAACATCTCGAGCTTTTAAAGCGGGCACTGCTTCTAATTCAGCGCTAACAAGATCTTCTTCAATTATCCCATATTTCTCAAACAGTATTTTCAACACATTTAATTTGACCGGATTGCTAACCTTTTTACTTTCATCATAAGTAATAGAAATGGTTCCTAAAATTAAATTCATTTTCTCTGGATCAAATGCTTCAGAAATTTTTTTGTTGGGAAGTTCTTTATCAAGATGAGGTAACAAATCAGAAATCACAAACACTGGATCGCTTTCGTCATCCCCTATAGATACTTCAATTTTACTTCCGTCACTTTTTACTATAACACCATGTAATTCAAGGGGAATATTAAACCAATGATACTTTTTTACTCCCCCGTAATAATGGGTTTTTGCCATAGCAATACTTTCATCCTCTATTAGTGGTTCTGGTTTGAGATCAAACCTGGGAGAATCTATATGAGCTCCAACTAGGTTAATACCTTTTGTTAATGGTTGATTATATTTGATAGCAAACAACGATTTTTCTCTATTAACAAAATAAATCTTGTCTCCTAATTCTATATTTCCCTTCTCTTCGTAATAAGATAACGGTTTAAAACCATTTTCTTCCAATAATTTGACTGAAAATTTAATTGCACGCCTTTCAGTTTTTGAATAATTAATGAACTCTTTATACATCGAAGTATAACTTTCTATAGTTTCAAAATCTCTTTTACTCCAAACATTCTTCTTTTGAATTGTAAGTTTTTTTTCTAATTCGTTTATGTCCATAAATTATCCACCTCCAACTAAATTCTATCATAATTTTATAGAATTATGATTATATTGAATTAAAACTTACATTTTTCTTTCAAAAATATCCCTAAATAAAGATTTGTATATTATTCTTTACGCAAGGTTAAACGCAAATAATTGTCTTTAACACTAACTAATAATCGATTATCTTAAATATTCTCATTTTTTAAAAAAAGTAAAATATAATATAATAAAAATGTAAAAATATCGTTTATAATTTTTAATTTTCAAAAATATTTAGATTTTCTATTTTACAAAAAGGAAGATTTTGTTTACTAATCAGCATTTGCTATTAGACAAGTCTATAACTAAACTTCGGCATAGCAAGCCGAGAGATAGAGGAGGGGATTTATGAATAAAATAATTTATCCTGAACTAACAATGGATTTGGTCAGAGTAACCGAAGCATCCGCACTATTAAGTAGTTTGTACTTGGGATGTGGAAATATGGAAAAAATAAAAACTGCAGCCATCGATGCCATGAGGGGCATGCTAGACTATATTGACTTTAAAGGAAACATTGTCATGAGTAAATATGACAAGGATTCCACAGGAATGCTTTATACAGGAGAAAAGGTTGGAACTTGGAAAAATGACTTCCCAGAAATGGACATAGCTGTAGATCCGATAGATGGCGTTAAATTAGCTACATTCGGATTACCTAACGCTATAAGTGTTGTTATAGCTACGGTAAAAGGTGGAATAAAAGTTCTTCCAACTTTTTATTCTTACAAACTTGCGGTTGGCCCAGAGTTAAAAGGAAAACTGGACATTAGAAAATCCATGAAAGAAAATATAAGAATTGCATGTGAAACCTTAAAAGTGCCTCCAAGCAACCTCACTTTTGTGCTGTTGAATAGACAAAGACATGAAGATATTATTGAGGAAATTACCCAAAGTGGGGCTAGGATCAAATTAATAAGTGACGGAGATATTACACCTGCTATCGCCACAGCTATGCCAAATAGCGGTGTTGATATATACGTTGGGATTGGAGGAACGTTAGAAGGAATTTTAGCTGCTGGCGCATTAAATACGCTTAATGGAGAAATACAAATGAAATTACGGCCAAGAGATGTAACTGAAGCAAATTTAATTTCTGAAAAAGGATGGGACACAGAAAAAATATTTTATACCGAAGATCTTATAAATGGCGAAGACATAATTTTTTCTGCCACAGGTATAACTGATGGAGATCTTCTAGAGGGTGTAAAATTTGTAAAAGGATTTGCGTTTACGCATACCTTAACAATGAGGAAAAAAAGTGCAACTGTAAGAAAAATAAACACAGCTCATAACTTGCAAAACAAGACAATAAGATTAAAATCTCTAGAGAGAGATGAAAAACTTATAGAATTAAGAAAAATCTTATAAAAAGTGCATTAAACTTTAACCTAATCAGTGACAAAACTCACTCACTTCTATAAGGAGGTGGGCTCACAATTAGCAGTTAACTATTCGTCTTTTTTGTTATTTCTAATAAAAAATAAAACCAATATTTCAAAAACTATTTGCAAATAATAGGTAGAAAATCTCCATATTAAAATAACTGGAGATGTAAACTTTTTTTGTATAAATCCAGATAATACTATTCCGTAAAAAGCTTCCACTCCACCTGTAGAGCCTGGTGTTGGAACATAATAAACAACAAAATTCATAATGATAAAAAGTATAAAAACATCAAAAATCCCAAACTTTACACCTGTTATCCCTGCCAAAGCCACATAAAAAGCCAAAGAATGCAAGAAAGTTACCACTCCACCCAGTATAAAATCGAATGCAACAATTTTTGCTTTCTGTACCCATAATGAATGGATACTATCTTTTAAATTTTCTAGCCAATTCTCCAACTTAGAGGCCCGTTCTTTCATTTTTGTTTTATTTTTTTTGGGCCAAATCTTTATAAAAAAATTGAATATCTTATATAAAAGTTTTGGATAAACAAAAACCAAGATTAATAGGGAAGTCAAACTCATTGATACTACTATTCCAGCTATAATTATATATCTTCCTACACCAACTTTATCTAAAACGTTTATAACTTTTTTCAGAAATATTAATATTACTCCTCCTGAAAATATTAAACTTTCAATAAATCTAGACATAACTATATTCGTTGCTAGAGTAGATTCTATACCAATTTGAGTAAGATGATAGATTTGATATGGCTGTCCACCACTAGTCATAGGAGTTATGTTAGAAACAAAATAATATGAAAGAGTATTTTTAAGAGCATCCTTGAAATTAATTTTCTTTTGAAAACTTGAAGTAACTATACATAGACGAATGGAGTCTATAAAGTAAGTAGTAGAAAAAATTAAAAAAGATATTAAAACGACAGATATATTAACATTTTTAAGGACACTTACAGTATCCTCAAAATCAGAGAAAAAAGAAATCACTATGTTTATTGCAAATCCTATTATAACAACTAAAATAATATTGATAATAATTTTTTTTCGACTAAGAGTTCCTTTTTCTTTTTTATCAATTTTTTCTGACATGTTCTTCACCTTTGTATTTTATTTAATTTTAACTGCTTATTTTTTACTATTAACTCCTTCTTCATAAATTTTTTTTAATTCTCTAAAAGCTTTTTCTTCATTATACATGTCAAATAACTTATAAGACTTACTTTCATACTCCTTATAAAAATTTATATCATTTTTTAATTTTCTGAATATCAACATAAAATCTTGAATAGAAGTACCTGATAGATAACAAGAATTAAATATTTTTTTATATACTTCCAAATCTCGCAAAACAATTGGTAAACCGCTACCTGCTGCTTCTAAAACCACTAAACCAAAGGTTTCTTGCAAGGAAGGAAGAAAAAATATATCGGCCATATTATAAAAATCAATCATTTTTTCTCTGTTCACTATTCCTGCAAAAAACAAGTTGGAAGGAGCATTATTAATTAACTCATTCATTTCCTCATAACCGTCTGTCATTTTTTGAAATGGCATACCTCCAACCCAAATAAACTTCATTTCTTTTAATTCAGATGCCATTTCAAAGAAATCTCTAATGCCTTTTCTAGGTTGAATTTGTCCAGCTCCTAAAACCACAAAATCATTTACAGAATAACCATATTTTTTTCTTAAAAATTTTTTTTTAGATTCTTTATCTTTCTGACTAGTGTAAAACAGGTCCTTTCTAACAATATTTCGAAACACTTTAATTTTTTCTGGCTCAATTTTTAAATCATTTATAAGTTCCTCTCTTGTTTCTTCACTTACAGCTAAAACAACATCACTAATTTTGTAAAAACTCCAGAGATATATTCTAAATAGAAATAGCCAAAATCTATTTAATTTTAAACTACCCTTTAAAGAATTTGGAACAATATGAGCACTTATAACGCAAAAAGATTCTTTTTTATGGAACAATAATGAGAAAAAGCTTTTTGGATTAATCGTATGAATATGTAAGATATCATATTTTCCAAACAACTTATTTTGATATATCTCGTAATCACTATACTTTTCAAGCAAATACATGTGGTCTTCTGTAGCAGAATATACACCCTGCCCTGGATATTTATGGGCTATGGACAATATATTTATCTTCATTTATCACCTCTATTAAAGCTATAATAACTTCTTTATTCTTTTCAGGGTTCTGTTATATATTTTAGTATACATTATAGCAGAATTATCCACCAAAAATTCACGAAATGCATAACCATTAAAAACAATTTTCTCGTTATTTAAATATTTTTTTATTAAAGTATCAGATAATCCTTTTTGCTTTAAAAGTGAGATAGGAAAGCCTAAAGTCTCTACTTCATAATTTGCGTAATCTTCCAGAACAGTTATAATTTCGTCAGAAAAAGTTTCTTCTTTTTTCTCTCCAAACAAAACCCTTCCAATTTCTTGAAGTTCTTTGTTTTTCCCCCTTAATAATTCTGACAAATTTTTTAAAATCTTTTTTCTATTGTTATCTAGATAATCTAAAGATCCACATTTAATAAGTAATTCAACTATGTTTCTGTTAAGATTTTTGGATATAGAGAAATTAAAAAACTCTTCTAAACTTTGAAAATTAGAGTCCATGAAAATGTCGGCTATATTTTTCCCTATTCCTTTTACACTATATAGTGGCAAAATAATTTGTGATTTATCAATGTGACCATGCGGATATCTAATGTCGGGCAAACTTACTTCTATCCCTAATATTTTGGCTTCATTAATTATATCTATGTCTAAACCCTTTAGTTTAATTAACTCCAAAAAAAACTTTTTTGGGTTTTTAAACTTCACTTCCATAAGCCAATATGAGATATGTGCATAAGCAACCGCGTGGGATTTATTAAATGCATATTGAGCAAAATTTTCTAGCTGGGAAAATAACAAATTTGCTTGAGCATAACCTATTTTCTTTGATGCGTTATTTATAAATTTATCTTTGAACTTTAGAATTTTCTCTTTTTCTTTTTTTGACATTGCTTTTCTTAATAAATCAGATTCTTCTGGTGAAAATCCTCCTAAGACTTGTGATAGCTTCATGATCTGTTCTTGATAAACCAAAACACCTTTTGTTTCTGGAAAGATATCCCTCAAATATTGAGGAGCAGCATTCTCTAAATATTGTTCTAGCATTCCTGACTCAAGTGGACCGGGTCTGTTTATGGCTAGCAACAATACCAATTCTTCAAAATTTTTTGGTTTAATTTTCTTTGAAAGTTTTTTCCCCAGTCTAGAATCTAATTGAAATATTCCCTTAGTTAAACCCAGTGAAAGATACTTATAATTTAAAGGTTCATTTAAATTTTCATATTCTTCTTTTGCTTCTAACCTTTTTAAAAAAGATAAGGTATCTAATGAAAGAATATCAAATTTTTCAACGCCTATATTTTTCAAATCTGACATTTCCCACTCAATTATTGGTATATTTCTTTCTTCTAAAGGTGCAAAGGTTCTAAGATCTTCATCTGAAATAACCAGGCCTGCAGCATGAGTTGACTCAGCAGTTTCTAAGCCCTCTAAATAATAGGCTAAAATAAAAAAAATCTTTTCTTTGTTGGAAAAATTTGCTAGCATTTTTAAATTTTCTTTGTCTCTAATTGGAACTGAGAGTTTAAGATCAGCAGTATAACCAAGTAATTCTTCACTTTTTTTTAAAGCAGATTTGATTTTCATCGTAGAATATGTTCGTATTTGAGCCACGTTGTAAAAACCCATATTTTCTTGTAACGTAGCGATAAGTTCATTCCTTTTTTCAGCATCCACATCTATATCTATATCAGGCAACTCATGCCTGTATTCATTTAGAAATCTCTCAAATAATAATCCATATTTCAATGGATTAACCTTTGTTATACCTAATTTATACACCAAAAAAGAACCTACTGCTGATCCCCTTCCAGGGCCTATAAATATATCTTTTTTAGCTGCAGCATCTACTATTTCCTTCACCGTTAATATATAATTTTCTACTCCCAACTTTTTGACAGTGTTTAACTCATAAGCCAATCTTTCCTTCTCTATATCGGTCATTTCATCTTCTTGTAAATAATCGTATAAACTTTTTCCTCTAACCTGATACTCTTTAAAAGTGTATTCTTTTAAATTATAATAAGTATCTTCATAACCTAGGAAAGACAAATCCTTTTGATATTTTAATGCTTCTTTCACACACAACGACTCAGTGTCTTTAAATATGTTTTTTAATCCCTCAACAGGATATCTCACATAAGGTAGATTTAAGCTTACTTCCTTTAAGCTTAAATTGTCAATCAATTTGTTATAATACATTATTGCTTGTTTGATATCTTGATTAGTTTTGAGAAGGAATTTTCTGTGGTTTGTTTCATACAAAATAACGGGTTTGATTTTATATTTTTCACAAAGACTAATAAACCTCACCCATGATTTTGGGTGAGATTCAGATAAAACTATGCAATTAAATCCATGTTTTTCGGCTAAAACAAAAAGATCTTTTATTTGAAGATAAGACTTACCTATCGATTTTGAAGTCTTTACAGGTCCTAAAATTTTCAATTACTGACCCCCAACGTTATCACTAAAATTTATTAAAACTCTTTTAAAATCTTTTGGTAAAGGAGCTAAAAACTCCAACCATTTTCCGCTTCGAGGATGGTAAAATCCAAGCTTCAATGCATGCAGCATTTGTCTTTCAATAGGAATTTCAAAATCCTTTTCAAATTTGTTTTTCCCATACAAAGTGTCACCAACAACAGGGTTCCCTATATGTTTGAAATGAACTCTTATTTGATGAGTTCTCCCTGTTTCGAGTTGTACCCAAACTAAGGATATTAGATCATCAAATTCTTTCAATACTTTATAAAAAGTTACAGCTTCTTTTCCGTTGAAAACTACTGCTCTTTTTTGCCTTAATGTAGGATGCCTGCCTAAAGGTAACTCTATTTCACCTTCTTTTTCTTTTAAACAACCTTTTACAATGGTTAAGTATATCTTTTTTGTTTTTCTTTCTTTAAATTGTTCAGATAAACTGCTTTTTGAATAATTGTTTTTTGCTGCAACTAAAACTCCAGAAGTATCTTTATCAAGTCTATGAACTATACCCGGTCGGCTTGGATCATCCCCAATTTTGTCAAAACCTTCGATGTGATACATTAACGCATTAACTAAAGTTCCACTTCTAATTTTATTAGTTGGATGTACTAAAAGGCCTGCTGGTTTGTTGATAACTATTATATCTTTATCTTCATATAAAATATCCAAAGGAATATTCTCTGGCAATATGGATACTTGTTCATTATTGTTAATTAATCTTTTTAAATCATCAAGATATATAATAACTTCGTCTCCATCTTTAACAAGATAATGTGTCTTTTTCATACCTCCATTAACTGTAACCGCTCCATTTCTTATCAATTCTTGAATTATACTTCTAGAAACTTTTATAGGACATTTTTCTAAAACAAATATGTCTAATCTTTTCAGTTCATCTACTTTATTCACTTTGTACATCATTTTTTCCATGTAAACTCCTCCGAACTAAATGATACAATAAGACTATTCCACCACACGTTATAAAAATGTCTGCAACGTTGAACACTGAAAAATTATGCCACGATATAATATCTACTACATACCCTAATCTAATCCTATCAAAAATATTCCCCAAAGCTCCGCTGATTATAAAACAGATCCCTAAATCAAAAGAAAAATTGTATTCATGATTAGCTTTTAAATATTTTTCTCTAAAAAAACATAGAAATACAGCGATTATAGTTGCAACAATTCCATGTATAAAGGATTTCCCTCTAAAGAGTCCAAAGGCTACTCCAGTATTCTCTACGTAAGTCAACTCAAATATACCTATTTTTATAGGGCTTTGAATCAAAAAAGTTTCTGCCAGTTTTTTTGTTAACTGATCAAAAAAGATGATTACCGGAATAAGCCACGACATTATAAAACTCCTTTCACATTTATATTACCTGAAATATTAATTTTATGTAATTATAACATTTTAAAATAACACTTTTTCTAAATAAAGTTAACATTTTTTAAGTTGTTACGTATTTTATAAGTTGACTTGACAAAAATTATAAATTATGTTAGAATTTTCCTAATTTAATAATTTTCGCCTTATCAAGAGTGGTGGAGGGACTGGCCCTATGAAGCCACGGCAACCTGCATAAATCAAATTATGCGAAGGTGCCAAATCCTGCAGAAATAATTCTGAGAGATAAGGAGAGGAAAAACAATAATAAAAACCTCTTCTCATCTTAAAAAGAGGTTTTTATTTTTTTATTACTCAAAAAAACTTATGATTTGTAAATTTAAACGGGTTAAAGGGCGGTAGCTCTTCACTCTTCTTGTTACGGGTACCGAATCTGTAAAAAAGAACTAATTAATGCTATTTTGAAATAAAGATTTTTAAAATAAGGTTTTTAATTTAAATGGGTTAAAGGGCGGTAGCCCTCACCAAATTTTAAGGAGGTACAAATATGACAAAAAAGAATTACAAATTCGATACTTTAATGATTCATGCCGGATACAATTCAGATCTTACAACCGGTTCAAATGTTGTTCCGATCTATCAAACATCCTCTTACAAATTTAAAGATACCAATCATGCGGTTAGACTTTTTTCTTTAGAAGAGAGTGGAAATATTTATACAAGAATGGAAAATCCAACTACAGAAGTTTTGGAAAAGCGTGTTGCCGCGTTGGAGGGAGGAGTAGGAGCTTTGGCTACCGCCTCTGGTCAAGCTGCTGAAACTATCGCTGTTTTAAATATTACAAAAGCAGGAGATGAAATTTTGTGCAGCAGCTCTCTATATGGAGGTACCTTCACTCTATTTAAAAATACATTAGGAAGACTGGGCATAACAACACATTCTTTTCATGTTACAGATCTTCAAGATTTACAAGAAAAAATATCTAATAAAACAAAGTTAGTGTATGTTGAAACCATAGGCAACCCAGAATTGTCTGTACCAAATTTTGAAGAAATATCTAAAATAGCACATACAAATGGAATTCCGTTAATTGTCGATAATACGTTTGCAACACCTTATTTATGCAAACCTTTTGAATTTGGCGCCGATATAGTAATTCATTCTTTAACCAAGTACATGAACGGGCATGGTACTTGTATTGGTGGAATCATTGTAGACAGTGGTAACTTTAATTGGAACAATGGAAAATTTCCTGAGTTAAGTGAACCAGACCCATCATATCATGGTGTAAACTTTTTCGAAAAATTTGGAAATGCCGCTTATATACAAAAAGCTAGATCTCAATTTTTAAGAGATATAGGGTGCACAATCAGCCCTTTTAATTCCTTTTTGATATTACAAGGCTTAGAGACCTTAAGTCTAAGGATGCAAAAGCATTGTTTTAACGCTTTACAAATAGCTCATTATTTACAAAATGATCCAAGGGTTAACTGGGTTAATTATCCAGGACTAGAGGATCATAAGACTTATAATAATTCAAAGAATTTTTTGAAAAACGGATTTGGAGGAATCTTAACTTTCGGGTTGAAGGGGGGGTTAGAAGCAGGAAGAAAATTTATAGAAAATTTAGAACTTTTTCAGCACGTTGCCAATGTAGGAGATGCCAGATCTTTGGCTATTCATCCAGCTTCTACTACTCACCAACAACTGACTAAAGAGGAACAGCTGGCTTCTGGCGTTACAGAGGATATGATTCGACTATCTGTGGGTTTAGAAGATATAGAGGATTTAATAGAAGATATAAACCTATCATTAACCAAAGCTACTACCTCTCAAAGGGAGCATGGAAGTAAATGCCCATAAACATTCCAGCGAATCTACCCGCTGGGGAAATATTAAAAAAAGAAAATGTTTTCGTAATGTCTCAGGAAAGAGCTATACATCAGGACATTAGGCCTTTAGAAATTATAATCTTAAACTTAATGCCCACAAAAATTGTCACAGAAACTCAAATCCTTAGACTTATAGGAAACACACCTTTACAAGTAAATGTTTCTTTATTAAGAATGATCTCTCACAAATCAAAAAATACTTCAGAAGAATACCTTAGGACTTTTTATACAACGTTTTCTGAAATTAAATACAAAAAAATTGATGGATTGATTATTACAGGCGCTCCTGTTGAAACTTTAGATTTTGAAGAAGTAGATTATTGGGAAGAATTAAAAGAAGTTATGAAATGGTCTAAAAATAATGTTTTTTCAACTTTACACCTTTGTTGGGGAGCCCAAGCAGGATTATATTTATACTATGGTATAAATAAATATCCTGTTAATAAAAAAATATTTGGCGTTTTTGAGCATTCAGTAAACGATATAAGTTGTAAATTGGTAAGGGGTTTTGATGACATATTTTGGGCACCTCATTCAAGACATACAGAAATAAAAAGAGAAGATATAGAACCAATTACTGAATTAAATATTATTTCTGAATCAGTAGACGCTGGAGTATACTTAATAGAAAAAGTAGATGGAAGACAAGTATTTGTAACCGGCCATCCGGAATACGATCCAGTAATTTTGAAAAAAGAGTATGAAAGAGATTTAAATAAAGGGCTAGATATACCCCTTCCAAAAAATTATTTTCCTAATGATGATCCCAATGGGGAACCAATAGTAAAATGGAGAAGCCACGCTTATTTATTGTTTAGCAATTGGTTAAACTATTATGTATATCAAGAAACACCTTATGAAATCAATAAAATAAATTAATGGAGTAGAAATATTTTTCCTTCACTATAAAATATTATATAATTAAACTAACCTAAATACACACTTTAGAAACAAAGATTTTCAAAAATAAGGTTTTAGATTTATACGGGTATAAGGGCGGCAGCCCTTTATCTTCTCTCGGTACAAGTACCGAATTTGTTAAAGAACTCATCAATTATTACCCTTTAAAAATAAAGATTTTTGAATTTCCAAAGTGTATAAAACATCAATTCTTAGGAGGAAAAAACCAATGGATACTCAATTAACCTACGGAATGGTAGGCGGAGCTATAGATTCTATGATTGGAGAATCTCACAGAAACGCTATCCTACTAGATGGAAGGGCAAAAATTGTTAGTGGTTGCTTTTCAAGAGATTTTAAGAAAACACTTCAGACAGGCAAAGAGTGGAAAATAAGAAGAGAAAGGCTGTACAAAGATTATCAAGAAATGATTAGAGTAGAAAGTAAGAAGAAGCCAAAGATAGATTTTGTGGTTATTGCAACGCCAAATGTCTCTCATTACAAAATAGCTAAAGCTTTTCTAGAAAATGGAATAAACGTTGTTTGTGAAAAACCTTTAACTACTTCTCTAAAAGAAGCCGAAGAACTTAAAGATTTAGCAAATAAACAGGATTTACTATTCTGCGTAACTTACTCTTATACTGGTTTTCCTATTATTCAAGAAGCAAAAAAAATGATTCAATCTGGCGAAATAGGAACTATCAGAATGATAAATGCTCAGTATCTTCAAGGATGGCTGGCCGAACCTGTGGAAAATGAAAATAAACAAGCTCAGTGGCGTTTAGATCCTTCTCAAAGTGGTTTGGCTAACACAACTGCTGACATTGGAAGTCATGTGGAAAATATGATTTCTTACTTAACAGAAAAGGAAATCGAATCGTTGTGCGCAATATTAGATGCATTTGTAAAATCAAGAAAGCTGGAAGATAATTCGATAGTTATGGTAAATTTTAAAGATGGTTCAAGAGGAATTTATTTTATGTCTCAGATAGCCATAGGAGAAAAAAACAATTTTAACTTTTCACTTTATGGTTCCAAAGGAACTTTAAAATGGGATCTTCAAGAAGCAAACACTATAAAAATTTTCTTTGAAGATTCACTAAAACTAATAAAAAAAGAAGAAGAAATTTTAGAAGGTACAAATGCAGGCTTCAAAAACACTTATTCTCTTTTTATAACAGATCTAATAAATAAAAAGAATGGTAAGAAAATTAATAACAATAACTCGAACTTTCAAAGTGTTATCGCTGGTGTAAGAGGCATGAAATTTATAGAAAAATGTATAGAAAGTACTAAAAAAGGAAGTTCTTGGGTTAAATTTTGATTGAAGGAGGCCATAACATGGCTAAAAAGATTATCTATGGAATGGTTGGTGGAGGAAGAGGATCTCAGATAGGAACTATTCATCGAAAAGCTTTAAATCTTCATGGGAAGGCAGAATTAGTAGCTGGTTCTTTTTCCAGAAATATTAAAAATACATTGGCTACAGGTAAAGAATTAAAGCTTGATGAAAAAAGATTATATAAAAATTACGCTGAAATGGCAGAAGAAGAAGGAAAAAGACCTGATAAAATAGATTTCGTTGTTATAGTGACTCCTAACAATTCTCATTATGAGATTGCTAAAAGTTTTCTGGAAAATGGAATAAATGTCATGTGCGAAAAACCTTTAACAGTTACGTTGGATCAGGCATTAGAATTACAAAAATTAGCACAAGAAAAAGATTTACTTTTCGCAGTTTCTTATGCATATACTGGTTATTCAATGGTTAGATATGCAAGAGAACTAGTAAAAAGCGGAAAAATTGGTGAGGTGCGATTTGTAAATGCACAGTATATAAGTGAATGGATGGCAAAAGTTCCTTATAAGGGTAAAATCCCACGTCATGAATGGAGATCAGATCCTAATATTTCTGGATTGTCAAATTGTGTTGCAGACATCGGAGTTCATGTTGAAAATTTGATATCTTTTGTTAGCGGTCTAAAGATAAATTCTTTATGTGCTAGAATGGATAAATTCATAGAAGAAGATAGACTTGACGATAATGCCTCCATTCTTGTAAATTATGATAATAATTCCAAAGGTATCTATTGGACATCACAAATTGCCGTTGGACATGAAAACAACTTAAATTTTGGTATATACGGTACCAAAGGTTCTATAGAATGGTCTCAAGAACATGCAAATTATCTAAAATTATCGACAATCGATGAACCATTTAAAATTATATCTCGAGGAAGCGATCAGATAAATGATTCTATAAAAACAGAATATGTTGCCCCAGGTGGCCATCAAGAAGGATATGTAGAAGCTTTTGCTAGAATCTATGATAAATTTGTTAATGCAATTCATAAGAAAAAACAAGGTGAGATTTTAACTTCTGCAGATTTGGATTTTCCAACTGTAGAAGATGGTGTTCAAGGCATGCGTTTTATAGAAAAATGTGTGGAAAGTACAAACAAAGGTTGTGTTTGGATCAATTATTAAAAAATAGTTATTAATAAAAATTTTAAAATAATTTTGTATTCAATTGAAATATACATAAAATTTAGTAGATAATATTTAGTAAAAAGTGTAATAAGCTTTTCAGATTTTTTTAAACTTTTTTATTTAAAAGTATGATAGAATTTTTGAAAATTTATATATTTTTTAAGTGAATTTTTTAACTTATTATTTTAAGTAAGGAGGATAACTTTTCATGGAAAAAGTTTATGAACACAAATTAGAAACATTCCGAGAATATCTTGAATCAATAGATGTAGAGGGTTATACCGATGAACAAAGAAAAAGCTTGCTCATTCAAATTCTTCATAAAGCACAAGAAAATATAGGTTATATTCCAACAGAAGTTCAGAAGCTCATTGCACAGAAACTAAAAATACACGTCTCTAGAGTATATGGAGTAGTTACATTTTATAATTTTTTCTCTACAAAACCTCGTGGAAAATATCCTATTAATATTTGTCTGGGGACCGCTTGTTATGTTGCGGGGGCAAACTTAATTTATGATGAATTTAAAAAATTTTTAAATATTGAACCAGAGGAAGTTACAGAAGATGGTTTATTCTCAATTCATCCAGTTAGATGTTTGGGTGCGTGTGGTCTAGCTCCAGTTGTAAAAATTGGTGAAGATACTTACGGGAGACTAAAAGTTTCAGATGTTAGAAAAATTATTAGAGAATATACAAGTAAAGAAAATCAATAGATAAAAACCTTAGAAGAAGATAGATTTTATGAATAATAATACCTTGAAATTAAAATGTAACACAGCGAAATCTTACCCAATGAAGAACCTTTTTTCAAAAATGTTAATCTAAAACCTTTATAAAATAGGAGGGAACTTTTGTGTCTAAGTTAAATAGTATCGATGAATTAAGAAATTTGGTAGCTACTCTTAAAAAAAATGATAGTGAAAATAAAACTACTTATTTGAAGGTAGCCTTAGGAACTTGTGGAATCTCTTCTGGGGCAGAGGAAACTTTTAATGAGTTATTAAAAGTTATTAATGAAACTAAACTAGAAAACGTAGAAGTAATAAAAACAGGATGCTTGGGATATTGTTATGCCGAACCTACCGTTGAAGTTAATGAACCAGGAAAAGAACCTATATTATATGGTTTTGTAACAAAATCTAAGGTTCATGATATTGTTTATAATCATTTAATGGAAGGAAAAATAGTGAAAGAACTTATTGTCCATGAAACTCATAAGATAGTTTTGTAGTCAATCTTTAGAAGCTGAGTTTTAAATTTAAGCGGGTTCAAGGGCGGCAGCCCTCTTACTTTCCCTTTTAAAAAGAAGAAAGAAAGCAAATTGCGTTAAAAATTTAGAATTTATCTAAATAATAAATTAGCTACTAGCATTTCATAATATCAAAAATAGAATTAGTTATATAAGTGGAGGTAAAATAATGTGTGAACAAATACGTATTGTATTACGAAACGCTGGAAATATTAATCCGGAAAATATAGAAGATTATTTAAAAAACGATGGTTATTTAGCGCTAGCAAAAGCTCTTGAGTCGACGAGGGAAGAAGTGATTGATATTATTTCTTCTTCTAACTTACGAGGCAGAGGTGGAGGGGGTTTTCCAACTGGTTTAAAATGGAAATTTACTATGCAAGCAAAAGGCGATGAAAAATATGTTATATGCAACGCCGACGAAGGAGACCCTGGTGCTTTTATGGACAGATCTATTTTGGAGGGAGATCCTCATTCCGTTCTTGAAGGAATGACTATTGGAGGTTATGCCGTAGGAGCAAAAAAAGGTATTATTTATATCAGAGCAGAATATCCTCTAGCAGTTGAAAGATTAAAAAATGCTATTTGTCAGGCAAAAGAATTTGGATTGCTTGGAGAAAATATTCTAGGAACCAGTTTTTCTTTTGACATAGAAATTAGGTTGGGTGCTGGTGCCTTTGTATGTGGAGAAGAAACAGCTTTAATTCATTCGATTGAAGGATCACGAGGCGAACCTAGAAATAAGCCACCATTTCCTTCTACAAGTGGTTTATGGGGAAAACCTACTTTAATAAATAATGTTGAGACTTTCGCTAATATTGCCCCTATAATACTTAATGGCCCAGATTGGTTCAGACAATATGGTACTAAAAATTCCCCTGGCACAAAAGTTTTCGCTTTAGCTGGAGACGTAAAAAATGTTGGTTTAGTAGAAGTTCCCATGGGAACAACCTTAAGGGAAATTATTTTTGATATTGGTGGTGGAATTAAGGGAGACAAAAAATTTAAGGCTGTCCAGACTGGGGGACCTTCCGGCGGTTGTATTCCTATTGAATATCTCGATACACCAATAGATTATGATAGTCTTCAAAATTTAGGATCAATGATGGGATCTGGCGGAATGATTGTCATGGACGAAGATACATGTATGGTAGATGTGGCAAAATTTTATCTTCAATTCACAGTTGATGAATCTTGTGGAAAATGCACAACTTGTAGAATTGGTAATGTCAGGCTGTTAGAAATATTAGAAAAAATTACTTCTGGAAACGCCCATTTAGAGGACTTGGAAAGAATGATTTCTCTCTCCAATGTTATAAAAAATTCTTCGTTATGTGGATTGGGACAAACAGCACCTAACCCTGTTCTTTCTACTTTTAAGTATTTTGAAGATGAGTACAAAGCTCATATCTTAGACAGGGTATGTCCTGCAGGTATTTGTAAGAATTTAATCAGATATGAAGTTATTCCACAAAACTGTCAAGGATGCACTGCTTGTGCAAGAGTTTGCCCTACACAAGCTATAAGTGGCGAATTGAGGAAACCTCATTTTATAGACCAAACAAAATGTATTAAGTGTGGTTCTTGTTATTCTACTTGTAGATTTAATGCAATTAAAATTGTTTAATCAGGAGGTAATATTTAGATGCCCAAAATTTATATAAATGGAGATGAGTTTGAAGCTTCTGAAAATGATACTGTTTTGACTGCAGTTCAAAAATTCGGTGGTTACATACCGACTTTGTGCTATTTAAATTTAAAGGATATTAACATAGAAAATAAACCTTCATCGTGTAGAGTTTGTATGGTTGAAATAGAAGGTAGAAAATCATTAGCTCCAGCTTGTACTACACCAGTTTCGGAAGGATTAAGAATAAACACACTTTCAAGACAAGCAGTTGAAGCTAGAAGAACTGCTATTCAATTACTTCTATCAGACCATCCACAAGATTGTTTGCAATGCCCAAAAAATGGTGAGTGCGACCTTCAAAGAATTGCTTCTGAACTTAATATAGTGAAAAACCCTTTCATGGGAAAAACAACAAACTACAAACAAGATATTTCCACAGCAATTATAAGAGATCCTAATAAATGTATAATGTGTAGAAGATGTGAAACAATGTGCAATGATTTTCAAACAGTAGGAGTTTTATCAGCTGTAGAGAGGGGATTCAACGCTGTTATTAAACCTACTTTTGATTTGCCTTTAGAAGAAACGGCTTGTACTTTCTGTGGTCAGTGTGTTGCAGTATGTCCAACAGGTGCATTAGAAGAGGATTCATATATTGACTACGTATGGAAAGATTTGGTAAACGAAAAAAAGCATGTTGTTGTTCAGACAGCACCTGCTGTCAGAGTAGCCTTGGCAGAAGAGTTTGGATTTGAGCCAGGAACTATTTCTACTGGAAAATTAGTTGGTGCATTAAAATTACTAGGATTCGACAAGGTTTTCGATACTAACTTTGGTGCAGATCTTACTATAATTGAAGAAGCTACAGAATTTAAAGAAAGACTTGAAAACGACGGTTTTCTACCTATGCTGACTTCATGTTGTCCAGGATGGATAAAGTTTTTGGAACACCAATTCCCGGATTTAATAGAAATGCCTTCTTCTGCAAAATCTCCTCAACAGATGTTTGGTGCTATAGTAAAAAGTTATTATGCCCAAAAGGCTAATCTGGAACCTAAAAATATTACAGTAGTATCTATTATGCCATGCTTAGCCAAAAAATACGAAGCTTCTCGAAAAGAAATAAACTCCAGCCCAGATTATAAAGATGTTGATTACGTATTAACAACTAGAGAACTAGCAAAAATGATAAAAGAGGCAGGAATTAATTTTACAACTGTTCCAGAAAGGTCTTACGACAACCCTCTTGGAGAATCGACTGGGGCAGCTGCAATCTTTGGAAGAACAGGTGGAGTTGCAGAAGCAGCTTTAAGAACCACATATGAGTGGTTAACTGGAAGAGAATTAAGAACGGTTGAGTTCCAAGCTTTACACGGTTATGAATCTTTAAGAGTTGCAGAAGTAGACATTAACGGTCAAATTATTAAAATTGGGGTAGCATATGGTTTAGGAAACGCTCGAAAATTGCTGGAAGCTATTAGAGACAAAAAAATAGATCTTCATTTAATCGAAATTATGGCCTGTCCTGGCGGTTGTGTAGGAGGAGGAGGTCAACCTTATCACCATGGTAATTTTGAAGTAATCAAAAAAAGAATAGATGCATTAAATGTTATAGATAGAACTAAAATAATAAGAAAGTCCCACGAAAATCCTTATATATTAAGACTTTACAACGAATACCTAGAAAAACCAGGAAGCGAAAAGGCACAACAATTATTACATACTCATTATTTAGAAAGAGAGTGGCTTTAATCATATATAAATCAGGTGGAGATAATTCTCTGCCTGATTTATTTATATCTTAGTTGTAAAATTTTAGTAAGTTTTTTTGTGCTATCTTCTAATCCCCCAGGTCTATTTACAGATAACCACAATTTTTGGTATTCATTGATTACATGATCTAATTCTTCTTTAAATATCTTCCACTCATTTTCTGGAATTTTTAGAATATTCGTGTGTTCTTTAATAAGTAACAGCATTTTCATTCCTAGGATAGCCATTTCAACATTATTTATTATTTGATCTATTAACATTTTTTTGTCAGTATTATCTCTCATTTTCGATAATTCTTGCATTGTTTCTTTAGCTATGATTATTGATTTATTGACTCCTTCAACATTCACATCTAACATCTCTTTGGAACCTATAACCCTTTCCGGAAATAAGAGCGCTAGAAAATATGGACTTGAATTGTGAATCTGAACTCCAGCGTTTTTGTAAAGATTTCCTAAAGTGTATAATATTTGTGCTATATCATCTTTAACCTGAAAAATATGCACATTTAAATCTTTCAAAAACTCTTTAACCAAAGGTTTATTTGAAAGATTCCATCCAAGCGTTGAAGCATACCCTAGACCAATAACCGAAAAAGGCAAATGTTGAGGATGACCATTATCGCCCCAATCAGTAAGAAGAATCCCACTTGCTCCAAGATTTTTCCCATTTATAATGGCATTCTCTATATTTTCGATAGCATTATCACTTCTTCCAATAAAGGAATTCCAAGAAGAGGTACCAGGGCAAACATAAAATGTGAATCCTTTTTCTGCAAATAACAAGCATTCTTCTTCAAATGGATGATTAGCTTCATATCCCCAGATTAAAGAAATAACATCGTCAGGAAGATCTTTTACAAGTTCTGGATAATTTTTTATTATATCTCCCCAAAACATCATTGTTTTATTATGTTTTTTAATTATTTTATATATATCAAACAAGAAGTTTAAATATATTCTTCCTTTTCCAAACTTTTCACAAAGTTCTTTAGATCGACCTAAGCCTAAATCAAATGTCTCATCTGCACCTATGTTTACTTTTGTACTTGTAAAATTAGGCAGTAGCTCCTCAAATAAACTATTTACAAATTCTATGGACTCAGGAACTGCCGGCGATATCGAAAAAGGACCCGACTTTTCTCCCCAAGGTTTGATAAAACCATTTGGTGCTTCAGCTAAATGTTTATATTCATCATGAATTAACCATTTTTCCATATGTCCAAAAGAATTTTGATTTGGAACTAATTCTATGTATCTTTCTTTACAATAATTATCAAGTTCAAGAATATCCTGAGAAGTCAAAGGAGAATAGTCTTTCCATACAATTTCGTGATTAGTATAAGCAAAGGTATGTTCTGTATATAGTTGAAATTGATTATATTTTAGTTCAGCCAAAACATCAATTAAACTTTTAAGAGTATCCATAGTAGGCACTCTATCTCGACTTATATCTAACATAAATCCACGATTGTAAAAATCAGGCTCATCTTCGATTATCATCGAAGGAATTTGGTATCTATGCTCTCTAAATAGTTGTTTTAACGTTTGAATTCCATAAAATAATCCTTGATGTGATCCACCTACAATAGTGATTTTAGATTCAGTAATCCTCATTTTGTAACCTTGTGGGTTATTTATTACATTTTCATCAACAAAAAGTTGAATCTTTGCTGTGCCATCATTATAGGTTGTTATCTCCAGCTTCTTTTCAAAAAAAATGTCTTTTACTAATCCTGCCAACTTAAAAGTATCTGTTGAAGCTAGAATTTTTCCACTATCAGGCATTTTAAAAATTCTTTCAAGTAAAGTGATCTTTTTAGGAACTGGTATCATAAATTTTCCTCCTAATATGAAATTAATATCCACTTTAAAAATTCTGAAACTTTAATTCTATTTATGCTTCAAATTTTAGCTTTTTTTGGTATTTATGCAGAAGGTGAAGAGGAGGGCTCCGCTCATGTAAACTTCATAAATTCAAAATCCTATGTTTAGAATGTCTTTCCTCTTCTAAAGTTTAGTCTCTATCAGCGCCAATAATACTTGATTGATGTTTAAAATCAACATTTAATAATCCCCTGCAGTTAAGCAGGGGTATTTTACACAATCTCTAAATCAGCTATAACAGGCATATGATCGGATGGAAAAATACCGTCACAATTATCTGGCAAAATCCCATGATTTATAACTTTTATAGAATTTTTTACAAAAATATAGTCTATAAGTTGTAGTGTGTTTTCGTTCCTATTTGAATTTTTTAGTTTATTGAAGATTTTTGGCGCTTTAAAATCATGAAAACTAAAAGTACAGCCATAATGGCCATTAAGACTTACATATTTTGAATCAGTAATTCTCAAATCTTTTTCTGCTTTTTCAGTTAAAATTTTATATACTAAACTGTCTTCTGTGTTGTTAAAATCCCCAACTATAATTACAGGAACGTCCTTAGCAATATTTTTAACTTTTTCGAGTAATAAATAGGCGCTGTTTAACATCGCTTTATGCCCAAAATGGTCAAAATGAGTATTGAAGAAAAGAAGAGAATTGTTCACATCTTTCAATGTAAATTTAGCCCATGTTGTAATCCTTACACATGCTGCATCCCAACCAATACTCCCCTTTATTTCAGGAGTTTCAGATAACCAAAATGTTCCCCATTTCTCTAGTATGAATTTATCTTTCTTGTAAAATATAGGAACGAATTCTCCTTTATCTATGCCATCTTCTCTTCCGACTCCAACATAATCATACTCATCTAAATAATCACTTAAATATTCCAATTGATTTTTTAATACTTCTTGAAATCCTATCAAATCCATATTATGATACTTTAACAGCCTGACCACTTTGTCTCTTCGATGCTTCCATGATCTTTCTCCAAAATCTAATATATTGTCATAACGTATGTTAAAACTGCATACCCGTAATTTTGAATTTTTCATTATTCGAAGCTCCTAAAATGTTGAATGAAGACACACAAGTATCATTTGAAATTTATAAACTATTTCAAAAGCAAAATTGTTATAGATCTACTTTAAACGTTTTTATTTCATATGGGTTTATATTAAATACTATCTTGTTATCTTCAAAAGATATTTGTTTTCCTTCTTCTTCAATTAAGTTTGTTTCCCACGCATTTTTTATATTTTTATAGAAGGTTAATGATACACCTTGTTTTCTATTACCTTTACTTTCGTAAACTCTAATAATTATAGAATTATCATCTTCGGCCTTTTTAATAGTCTCAACTATTATATCAGAATCACTAATTTTAAAGAAAGAAAAACTGTTGGGCAATTTTCCTTTTTTATTCATATCAGTTTTTTCTACAATAACTGGATAATTAAGTTTATATGCTTCTTCAATTACCTGAGCTTCTCTCCACGTTTTATAATGAGGCAAAAGACTATATACAAATCTATGTTCTGTTCTATCAGCTGTTTCATCTGGATCTACCGGAGATCTTAAAAGAGTTATTCTCATAATATTATCTTTTATATCATAACCATACTTACAGTCGTTTAGGATAGAAACACCATAGTTACCTTCTGATAAATCTGCCCATTTTTGTGCCGGAACCTCAAATTTCGCAATATCATAACTAGTATTATTTGTTGTTGATCGTTCTATATTACCAAATTGGATATTATAAGTTGCTTTTGTACTTCTAATATTAACAGGAAATGCCGCCTTTAAAAGAATTTCCTTTTCTTTCCAATCAATTTTTGTATCAAAATCTATCCTTCTTGAATGATTGTAAACTATAACTCTTTGTTCGATTTTTGACTCATAAAATTTCCAGGTAAATTTTAATATACCTCTATAATTGTCACTTTCTTCTACTTCTACTTCCACTAAATCTGTAACTTCCTTCATCTTTTCATTAAAATATGGCGAGATATCCCAAGCATCAAAAAAGTATGGTCTATCCTCAAAAGCTTGTAATACATTACCACATTTTCCTTCTTCTAATACTTCTCTTTGATTTTCTTTATCATATAATCTCTTGATTTGTCCTCTTTCATTAAATTCTATTATATAGAATTTGTTTTCTATAATATCCCTGCTAACCTTTATTTTTTCATTCTCTGGATTTGATTCTTCTATTTCAGACAAACTTACAGTTTTATAGCCTAGGGGAGGTATACCTTTTATTATAGCTTTTTTCCCATTTTCTAATTCAATAAGCTCTTCTCTTTCAAAATTTGTAGTATTAAAAAGTACAACACTATCCTCTTGGGTTTTTATATGATTTGAAATCAAAGAGGTTGCTTTCTGTATTTCATTATTGGCAATTCCTTTTATTTTTTCAAAATCTTTTCGAGCATCCTCGTATACTTCTCTGATAGAAGAACCTGGCAAAATATCGTGAAATTGATTCAAGAGAAGTAATTCCCATCCCTCATTTAATGAATCTTTAGGATATTCATAATCATCAAACAAAGACTTAGCAACTGAATTTATGAATTCTGCGTTGTGATATAAAACCTCTGACTTTCTATTATCTCTTTTTATAAAAGCTTGAGAAGTATAGGTACCTCTATGAAGTTCAAAGTAAAGTTCGTCGTCCCAAACAGGAACATTTTCATTTTGTATTCGTTTTTCTAATCGTTCAAAGTATTTTTCCACACTTCCCATTTCAATATCGTATAACACGGGAATTTGCTTCATGGCTTCATAGTTTTCTAACATTTCAAACGTTGGACCTCCTCCACCGTCTCCCCAGCCAAAAACTAAAAGCAGCTCTTCGTTTATATCTTTTTGCTTGTAGTTGTCCCATATGCCTTGTACAGTAAACGGTTCTAGCATACCATTGTATGTATAGTAATAACTGTGTTTATCTGGAGTAGTTATAAAATGAGCTAATATTTCTGTTCCATCTGTTCCTTTCCACCAAAATGTGTCATATGGAAACCGATTGAATTCGTTCCAACTTATTTTAGTAGTTGCAAAATAATTCATCCCCGATTTTTTGATTATCTGAGGTAAAGAATAAGTATATCCGAAAGCATCTGGTAACCAAACAACTTTAGATTCTGCACCAAATTCTTCCCTTAAAAATCTCTTACCAAATAAAATTTGCCTAATGAGAAATTCCCCAGGTGATATATTGGAATCAGATTCAACCCACATGCCACCTGTTGCTTCCCATTTTCCTTCTTTTATTTTTTCTTTAACCTTTTCGTATAATTCCGGATAATCTTTTTTCAAATATTTATATAGGCATGGAGAAGAATGGATAAATGTATATTCAGGATATTCTTCCATTAAGTTTAAAACAGTTGCAAATGTTCTTTGTGCTTTTTCTCTAGTATGAAGAACCCTCCATAACCATGCCATATCAAGATGGGAATGTCCAGTTACAACAATCGTAGGTACCTCCCTTTTCAGAAAATCCAGTTTTTTGAGTCCTTCACTAAGACTTGTAAACGCTTGGGTAATCGAATCATAGTATTCTTGAGATCGAGGATAGGCGAAATCTATTTTTTTATAGGAATCATTCAAGATATCCAACAATCTTGAATAGGCAAAATCATTTTTATCTAATTCTTCAATTGTATCTAAGACATTTTTTGCTAAGAAATAATATTTTTGTGCAACAGGGTTAACAACAAAAAATTCCAAGCCAAAAAATGTATAATCAAGTTTTCCTCTCAATCGTGTCCAAGACCTTATATGTATGGTAAAAGTTTTCTTTTCTAGCAATTCTTGAGGCAAAAATATTCCTTTATGATATTTATCAATACCTTGTACCGCTGCTCCATTAATGAAAAGTAATGACTCAGGATAATTAGGAACCACATCTAAATTACTAGACTTTGCAAGTGAAGGCATTAAAAAAAATCTGCCTCCCTTTAAATGTTCAGGGAAGTTTATTTGCGCTTTAAACCAAAAAATTTTATCGTATCCTCCCCATCTTTGCCCGGTTGAAATTTTTCCCCATTTTATTGAGTCATCAAAGTCTGGCTTAAACTTTCTTTCATGATCTTCAAAATAATCCATCTCTTGTACTTGATAGACTGAGACTTCCTCGTTTCTTCTTATTGACCATAATCCGTTCGCTAATTTATTTTTTGTTATGTTTTGTAGCTTATCTAACATACTTATTATCCTCCTGTTTAAATTTTTCATTATTTAAATTTATTTTCTCTAACAATTATTCTCGTTACTTTTTTCTTATTTTCATTATTCAATTAATTATACTGTATTTAAGCCTCAATAAAAAATAGCTAGCTTTTAAACAAAATATACCAAGAATATAGACTCTTATTCAATAAACAAATACAAAAAATTATTTTCTTATAAGTATAATAAACTAAAAAATATTTATGATAAAATTATTTTGTCTCATAAGTGCTAAAAATTTTAAGGGGGATTTTTATGTGGATGAAATATGTCTCTTTTTTTATATTAAGTGTATCGATGCTGTATTTAGTAATTTCTTCAATTATTTTTTCATTCAAGTTTAGTTTAACAGCTTTTTTTCTTTTACTGTTTTTTGTTTTTGGCATTTTGTATGCTCTCGTTGCTGAATTTAAATCTATAAAGACATCTTCAAAGTCTAATTCAGGTTTCAATTTTCTGTCTTTTGTAAGTGTTATTGTTGGTGCACTTTCAACTTATTTCTTGAACATATATCTAGATCAAGGCTCAATCATTGCAGCCAGTTTAATTGGAATTATTGGCTCAATCTTTTTTCCTAAATACTCTTTACCTATATATACCGGAGCTTTTGTGGGTATGATTTCTCCTGATTTTTCGCATAATTTTTATCATATTTGTGCTGCTTGTATAATTGCGGGATTTATTTATGAATTATCTAAAGAGATATTTGTAGGGACAGGTGGAAAATTGGGGACAATAGCTTTTAGTTCGTGGGTTATTACCTATTTACTTTTCAATTTAACTTTTCTCCACCCCGCTTTTAATTATAAAATTGGATATGAATTATTCTTAATTAGTTTTGTTGGGACAATAACTACTTACTTATTGCACAATTTTTTTTTAAAAGATGTAGTTTTATCTTCCGCTTTGATAAGTTTGATGGGTGCTTTAATATTACCGGTATTATTTCCCAATTTAAAAAACATTTCACCTTCTCTTATGATGGCTGCTACATTTGCTGGAATGAGTTCAATTAAGAGAGAAAATTTTTATAAAATTACCTTTACTTCTTTAGTTGTTCCTGTTTTCTTTATATGCAGTTACTGCAGTCTAGGAGGAGTAGGTGGAAAACTTGGAACCATAGCCTTTAGTAGCGTGTTAACGGTAGAAGGTATTTTTAATTTATTAAAAGATATATCGTCAAGAAATTAAAAAATTCTGATTAAAAAGTGGGATGATAAATCATGAAAGACGAAAGAATTCTATTTATAGTCAATCCAAAAGCTTGTGGAGGAAAATCTTTAAAAAGTTGGGAGAAAAAGATTTATCCTCTTCTAATAAAAAGTGGCGACCTTCAGTTTGACTATGTTTTCACAGAAAAACCTTTTGATGGATTTAGTTTAGCTATGAAAGGCATAGAAAAAGGATATAGAAAGTTGGTTTCTGTAGGGGGAGACGGTACTTTAAATGAAATTGTCAATGCAATTTTAAGACAAAATTTTGTGGAACCATCTGAAATTGCAGTAGGTTCAATAGGTACTGGTCGAGGGAATGATTGGCGTAAAACAATAGGTATTCCCGAAGATTACAATGAGGCTGTAAACATTTTAAAAAAAGAAAAGTATATTTTTCAAGATGTTGGTAAGGTCAGATATATACAAAAAGGAAAAGAAAAAGAAAGATTTTTCATAAATGTTGCTGGAATGGGTTTTGATGCAGAGGTTACTTATAAAGCAAATAAAAAAAGGGGAAGATTCGCTACAAGTCTCTCCTATTCTATGAATCTTCTTAAAACTTTATTTTCATACCGACCTACGAATGTACAAATAATTGCCGATGAAAAAATAGTCTTTGAAAATATGGCATTAACCTTAAATGTTGGCATATGTAAATACAGCGGTGGTGGCATGATGTTTACACCTAATGCTGTTTATGATGATGGACTTTTCGATTTGACGGTAGTTGAAGATGTATCAATTTTTGTAATTTTAAAAAACTTAAGAAAAATATACAATGGATCTTTCATAAAAAATCCTTCTGTGAAAACTTTTAGAGCAAGGACTATAAAAATCTTTTCGCAAGAAAAATTGTACTTAGAAGTTGATGGAGAATCTCTGGGACATGCACCATTTCATTTTGAAATTTTGCCCCAAACCCTTAAGGTTATTGTTGGTTAATTTTTTATCCAAAAACTATACCAATTAAGGCTGTTGCTATAATGATTACTATTGGATTCACATCTGTAAACACTAACAGCAATAAAACTATTACAAAAATCAACAAATTAATTAAGGAGGTAATATTTGTAATACCTATTGTAAAACCTGATCCCAGGATTAACCCTATAACTGCTGGTGCTAAAAATTTAAGTATATTTTGTGGTGTGTTACCAGTCCCATTTTTAAAAAAAGCGGCAATTAGGAGTCCTACAATTAAAGAAGGTGAAATAACTCCTAAAGTTGCAACTACAGAGCCAAGAACACCATAAACCTTATAGCCAACATAAGTGGCACTATTAACAGATATGGAACCAGGGGTTACTTCAGCTATTGCCACTAAATTTAAAAATTCTTCAATACTCATCCAATTATTCTTTACTAGATGTTCTTGAATAAGTGGAATTATCACATATCCCCCACCAAATCCAAATAATCCTATTTCAAAAAATGTACCAAATAATTTTAGTAAAGTAAGCATGGTTAAAATCCTTTCTTTCTAGTAGTTAATTATTTCTTTTATTAAATCTGCTTGATAAGGTACCGATTATAAAAGCTCCAGCAATTATATAAATAGGATTTACATTGAAAACAGTCGTCAAGAAGAAAGAAGTTAAAAAAATTATAAATAAAATTGTTGACCAATTGATACTTTTTGAAAGACTGAAAGCTGCGTATAGAATAAACGCAGCAACAGCGGGTCTTATTCCACTAAAGGCTTTTTCTAAAAGAGCTAATTCTCCCAAATTTGTAAGAGCAAGAGCAATTAATAAAATAATAACAAAAGAAGGTAAAATAACGCCTAAGGCAGAAACTATGGCTCCTAAGACACCTTCTATATTATATCCTAATAAAATGGATAAATTTACCGAGACAGATCCAGGTATTGCTTGGGTTAGTGAAACCGTTTGTGTAAACTTCTCCTTTTCTAACCATTTATTGTTATCAACTATTTCCTTTTCCATCAGTGGAATCATAGCGTAACCTCCGCCAAAAGTGAAAAGGCCTATTTTCAAAAAAGTAAAGAACATGCTAAATAATTTATTTTTTTCTTTCTCTTTTGTCATTGAATCGTCCCCTAACATTCATAGTATAGTAATTTTTTATATAAAAAAAAGGGGATAAATAATATAAAACCCCATTGAAAATAATCATACTTTTTAAACTTAATTAAATTAGTTGGAATGAAATTGTTATTATAAATTTAATTCAGTATAAAATTTGAAGTAGTCAGCTCTAATTAAACTTTCTCTAAATTCTACAAATCTATCATCCGAGTCATAAGTATATCGCGTTGTTTGAAAGAGAGGCACATTTTCTTCTACTTCCAATAACTTTTGAGCTTCTAAAGAAGGTAAGACAGGTTCTAAATATTCTTTTGCCCTGACACATCGGATTCCTTCTCTTTCCAGTAAATCATACAAAGATTTAGTTTGAAGAAGTTTTTTGTTATCTATTTTTTTAAGATAATCGCATGGTATATAAGAAGTTTCCAAAATTAGAGGGATTTCTCCTACCATCCCGATCCTTGTTATCTCCCATAATTCCAAATGTTCAAATTTTTCAACATCTCCTAATCCTTCAACTTTATTAATAGAAATTAATTTCGTTTTAGAGTTATCTACTTTTGTAGCTATACTTCTACCAAAACTATAAAATTTAAGTAAACTTTGTTCCCACAACAAAGATTGAACCTTATAACCACGTCCTGGATAACTTTTTATTGTTCCTTGATGTTTTAACACTTCTAAAACTTTTCTTATTGTGGTTCTTGTTACATGAAATTCTTCTGCCAATTCGTTTTCTGAAGGAAGATATGAGTTAAGGGGATACTCTCCTTCATATATTCGAGAAGTAATTTCATCTGCAATAATTTTATAAATAGGTACTTTATTATTCGCCATTGTTCCATACCTCTAAAATTAATAAATTTTACTATATACAAATTTGTCTACACAAGCTTGTGTAGACAAATTATATCAAACTATTAAAAAATAATCAATATTATTCACCTTAAGTTTTGTTAATTTTGAATTACATTTTAGAAACAAACTAACTGTTATTATTAAATTAAAAATTGATAAAACAAAAAACATCTCATCAACACTTATTTATTTTGTATAAAGGTGTGCAATATTTGTTGCTGCAAAGGAGTAAGGTTTTGTTTTGCAGTCATAGCCAAGTCCTTTTACGTAGCCAGTTAGAGAATTAAAGATTTCTTTAGATTTCCCGTTCAATCCTATATCCAAATGTATTTCAGGTTTTTTCAATTTTAGCTCTTCTTCAATATATTTTGCTGTTTCTAAACTTAGTTCTGTTTCTTTAATAAGCCTGGTATACATATCATATTTTTTGTTTTCTTTGGTAAGATAATAAAAATAAGTACCTCCACTCCCTATTTTATAAATAACAATAGCCGTTGCGAACACAACATTTCCATTTCTAGAATGGCTGTCAGTCCCAACCCATATTTTTACTTCTTCTTTGGCTGAAAATTTTCTAATGAAATCAGGCATTTCTAATGATTCTACAAAACCCAACGTCGGATTTTTTAATCTGAAGTTAAAATCCCCCTTTTCCTTTTTTACTATTATACAACAAAATACTTATTTTGCAACATTTATATCATTTTTTATAGGAATCATTTTAATAAAAAATTGCCTAATCTCTTTGCGATGTATTATGGATTTGATGGGTACAATAGGTGCGTTTCAAATTTTCTTCTTATACTTTGAAAAATAAAAAATCTAAACATGGTAAAATATAATCGATAAATATTATTATAAAGAAAAAGATAAAATATATTTGGTAAGATAAAAAGTATTTTAACCTTTAAAATAATTATCAATGCCTCTATAAGCAGTGACAACAAATATTCTTTAGAGTTTTATGACATTATTATCGATAGTATCAACTTGATTTGGAGGTGTATACTTGCAAAAAACATACAAAGCATATATAAACTTGTTTTTAGTCACTCTAATATGGGGAAGTACATTCCCACTTCATAAAGCTGTTTTAACTGATGAATATACATTTCCATATTTGTTTATTAGATTTGCGATAGCAGGAATTGTTTCTTTAATCATTTGGAGAAAACAGTCTTTTAAATATGGTATGATACTTGGAGTAATTCTGGGATTGGGCCATGCACTTCAAACTTACGGAATTAATTTTACAGATGCTTCTAAAAGTGGGTTTATCACATCCTTATACATTCCCTTTACTCCAATAATTTCTTTTTTAATTGAAAGAGAAAAACCTAATTTAGTTCAATGGATATGTTTTCCTTTGTCTTTACTTGGTTCTTATATGCTTTTTGGAGGTATTCATGGATTTAATATTGGTGATTTCTTAACCTTCATAGGGGCTATTTTATTTGCATTTCATATTGTGTTAATAACAAAATTTTCTAAAATAGTTCAAGAAACCTCACTCTTAGCTTATCAATTTATTTTTGCGGCTTTAGTTAATTTGTTACTTTCCTTTAGTTCTAATTGGAAATTGACACAACCTATTATTGTAACCACATTATACACATCTATAATTGCGACAGTCCTAGTAAATTTTGTTCAGGTTAAATATCAAAAAGTTGTTGGTTCTAATTCAACAGTTCTTATTTTTATTGGGGAACCTATTTTTGCTTCATTATTTTCTTTTATCTTTCTTAAAGAAAAATTTACAACTTTTCAATTAATAGGTGCAATTCTAATGATATTAGTTATCCTTTTAACTTCTTTTTCTGACAAAATTATAAATCGTTTAGTAAAACCTGTGAGTAAAATAGAACAAAACAATAAACGTTAGGGTATAGAAAGAGGTGAATTTCAGATGAAATATATTGATATCAGGAGTGATACAGTAACTCAACCTACTCAAGAAATGAGAGAAGCAATGTATAAGGCAGAAGTTGGCGATGATGTATACGATGAAGATCCAACAGCTAAAAAGTTAGAAGATTATGCGGCTAAAATCGTGGGAAAAGAAGCTGCACTATTTGTTCCTAGTGGCACTTTTGGAAACCAACTTTGCATTTTTACGCACTGTGAGAGAGGTAATGAAGTTATTCTAGATGATAGTTGCCATATAGTAATTCACGAAGTAGGTGCTTCATCAGTAATAGCTGGAGTTCAATTAAGAACCCTTAAGAGCGATAAGGGAGTTATGTCTCCTCAAGAAATTAGAAGTAAAATTAGAAAAGGTGAACAAGACATTCATTTTCCTTCAACTGGGTTAATATGTCTAGAAAATGCCCATTCAAATGGCAGAGTCATCCCTCTTGAAAATATGAAAGAGATATATGAAATAGCAAAAGAAAACAATATTCCTGTTCACCTGGATGGAGCAAGGGTATTTAATGCTGCAACTTATTTAAATATTGATCCTAAAGAAATTACTAATTACTGTGATTCTATAATGTTCTGCTTGTCTAAGGGTTTATGCGCTCCTGTTGGCTCCATAATCGCTGGTAGTAAAATGTTTGTGGAAAAGGCAAAGAAAAGGAGAAAGTTGATGGGCGGAGGGATGAGACAGGTAGGTTTCTTAGCTGCAGCAGGATTAATCGCTCTTGAGAAAATGAGAGGCCGATTGTATGAAGATCATCAAAATGCAAAGTACTTAGGAAATGAATTAAGTAAAATTCCACAAGTATCGGTAAATTTAGATGATATCCAAATCAATATGGTGTTTTTTACTTTAGATATTGGTAACGCAGATGAGATAGTGAGCTTCTTTTTAGATAAAGGTATAAAAATTAACGCTCCTGAAAACGGCATGTTCAGATTTGTAACAAATTATTGGGTTTCCAAAGAAGACATTGATTATGTGATTAAAACCCTAAAAGATTTTTTATCTTTAAAAGTGAGATGAAAATAAATGGAAAAAAAGAAAGCAGTTGCTTTACGATATAAAAGGGGAGTAGATAATGCACCAAAAGTAGTAGCAAAAGGTATGAATCTTATAGCCCAAAGAATTCTGGAGATTGCTGAAAAAGAAAATATACCTATTATTAAGAATGAAAAAGCGGTAGAAGATTTCTATGCTCTTGATTTAAATGATGAAATACCACCCGAACTTTATGAAATAGCTGCTGAAATCATAGCTTTTGTCTATAAATTGGACCGACAATATATCTAAAAATATCTAAAATAATTTTTTACTCATAAACTCTAAAGAGAGTGCTACCTGACCCGCTCATAAGAGCAAAAATAGTGCCTTCTTCTTTTTCTAAAACTAATTTTTGTAATTCTAACTGTGGGAAAATCCTAAAAGCAACTTGTTCAAAAACGTTGAAGGCATTTTCTTTAGCACCTTCAGCGTTTTTGTTTTTTAATGCATCGTATAGAAGATAGGGATTTCCGTGATGCTTTATTTCTTTCCATTGTTGATCTAAGAGTTCATACATCTTTTTAGTTTCTAATTTCGCTGACATGGGATATATTTCTATCTTAATCTCCAATGGCTCCAAGAACTCTAATATCTCTCCTCTTCCTCTTCCTATCGCTGTCCCTCCTCTTAATAGAAAAGGAACATCACTTCCTATTTTTTTGGCTATTTCAAAAATATCTTCTTCTGGTATATTAAAATTTTTAGACAGAAAATTTAATAAGGCGGCGGAATCAGCACTTCCACCGCCTAATCCTCCTCCTACTGGAAGTTTTTTAATTAATTTTATTTTTAAGTTAAAATCATGAATGCCTGTTTGACTTTTAAACACTTCTATAGTTTTCTTTAAAATGTTTGCTTCCCATGGTATAGACAATTTTGGCTGACTCTCAAATAATTCTTTTTCAGCAAAATCTACAAAAATAATATCATGTTCTTTTATAGATTGAAAAAGTGTTAATATGTCATGATAACCGTCGCTTCTTTTTCTTAGCACATCGAGATAAAGATTAACTTTTCCGTAAGCTTTTAAAACCATGGCTAAATCTTCTCCAATATTGTTGTTTGAAAAAATTTATTTTATTACATATTTAAAATACATTCCAGCCAATGGAGGCAAGGTCAAGATAACGGATTGTTCTCTTCCATGCATGGGAACATCTTGTGAATAAACTTCTCTGGGATTATCAACCCCACTGCCATAGTATTCTTTCCAATCACTATTTAATATTTCTTGATAAACACCCTTTTTTGGAACTCCTATCCGATAATTTTCTCTTGGCACAGGAGTGAAATTAAAAACGCAAACCATTATCTCTTCAACATTTTTAGATTTTCTTATAAATGAAATAACACTGTTATCAGTATCATTGAAATCTATCCATTCAAAGCCATCATAACTATGATCTACTTCAAAAAGAGATTTGTGATCTTTATAAATTTTATTTAAATCTTTTAAAAATAAGCTAATTTTCTGATGGGGTTCGTATTGTAGCAAATGCCAATCTAAACTATGTAAACAATCCCATTCCTTTCTTTGAGCAATTTCAGAACCCATAAAAAGTAACTTCTTACCAGGATGAGCATACATATAAGAATAAAATAACCTGAGATTAGCAAATTTTTGCCAATCATCTCCCGGCATTTTTTCTAAAAGAGACCTTTTTCCATGAACCACTTCATCATGCGATATAGAAAGTATAAAATTTTCTGAAAAGGCATAAAGTAATGAAAAAGTTAGATCATTTTGATGATATTTTCTAAATATAGGATCTTTGCTGAAATATCGTAAAGTGTCATTCATCCATCCCATATTCCATTTATAAGAAAAGCCCAACCCACCAAAATGAACAGGCTTTGTTATTCCTGGGAAGGCTGTAGATTCTTCTGCTATTGTTAATATTCCTGGAAAATACTGGTAAGTAACTGTATTCAGATGCTTTAAAAAATCGATTGCTTCTAAATTTTCTCTTCCTCCATATTTATTAGGAATCCACTCACCATCTTTTCTGCTATAATCTAAATAAATCATCGAAGCAACAGCATCTACCCTTAATCCATCTACATGATATTTTTCGAGCCAAAACAAAGCGTTTGATAACAAAAAGTTTTTCACTTCATGTCTTCCATAATTAAAGATATATGTTCCCCAATCTTTATGTTCTCCAAGTCTAGGATCCAGATGTTCATACAAAGCAGTTCCATCAAATCTACCTAAAGCAAATGCATCTTTTGGAAAATGTCCAGGAACCCAATCTACAAAAACTCCTATACCATTTTGATGCATAACGTCAACAAAATACATGAAATCTTCAGGTTTGCCAAATCGGCTTGTGGGAGCAAAATATCCAGTCACTTGATAACCCCACGAAATGTCTAAAGGATGTTCAGCTATCGGAAGCAATTCGATATGTGTAAAATTATGTTGTTTAACATGTTTTACCAATTTATCAGCTAACTCTCTATAAGTTAAAAACTCATTTCCATCTTTTCGAGCCCATGATCCCAAATGAACTTCATAAATAGTCATTGGTTCTTCAAACCAATTCACGTCTTTTCTTTGTTCCATCCACTTCTTATCTTGCCACTTATGCTTGTCATTTACATCGTAGACTATCGCAGCTGTGTTGGGTCGAACTTCAAAATAGGTCCCATATGGATCCGTTTTTATAAGTAATTCTCCACTTTGAGTTTTAATTTCAAATTTGTACAAATCTCCTTCCACTACACCCGGAATGAAAATTTCCCAAATTCCAGATGATCCAAGCACCCTCATTTGGTGAACTCTACCATCCCAATTATTAAAATTGCCCACAACACTAACCCTTTTAGCATTTGGGGCCCATGTCGCAAATAACACCCCATTGACACCTTTTATTTGCAGAGGATGTGCACCTAATTTTTCGTAAATTTTATAGTGGTTTCCCTCGTTAAACAAATATCTATCGTATTCAGAAATAACGGGCAAAAAAGAATAAGGATCCATAGTTCTCCATTTATTACCATCTTTAGACACATATTCAAATTCATAATCAAAAAATTCTTCACCTTCTATCTTCTTTTCAAAAAGCCCATTAGGATGTATTTTATCTAACTTGATTTTTTTCTCTTTAGCCAACAAATATGCTTCTTCCGCAAAAGGTTGTATAGTTCTTACTACTAAATTTTTTTCGTTTAATTTTCTTAAACCAAGATAGATAAAAGGATCATGGCACTCTGCATTTATTAACATTTTAATCTCATCGTCTGTTAATATTGGCATGGGATCACTCTCCTTCTTTAAAAATATAGTAAACTCCATTTTCTTGTACAATTTTTCCCTCTATTTCCATTTTCATTATTGTTGATAAAATTAAGGATACATCATCGCTTAAAGAATCACAAATTAAATCTAAATTATCCTTTCCATCAGCTATTAATTTAAGTATATTTTGTTCTATAAAAGAACTTTTATCTTTTGATGTATTAGCAGTGTTAACAAAACCGTTGTTTATTCCAAATATTTCTCTGAGTTGTTCAGAAGAAATAATAGGAGTAGCTCCATTATATATTAAGTAATTCGTTCCGTAAGAATTTAAGCGGGTAATATCCCCAGGTACTGCCAAAACTTCTCTTCCGTAGTCAAGAGCATATCTAGCAGTAATAAGCGAACCACTTTTTTTTGAAGCTTCCACTACAATTGTTTTTTCTGAAAGTCCTGCTATTATTCTATTTCTATAAGGGAATGTGTATTTTGCCGGATGAGTCCCGGGAAAGTATTCTGAAATAACTAATCCTTCATTTTTTATTTTAGTGTATAAATTCTCATTTGATTTAGGGTAAATTATATCTATTCCATTTCCTAAAACAGCGATTGTTTTTTTTGAATTCAAATGTGCAATGGAATCTATACCATAAGCCAATCCACTGACAACAGTATAACTGTCGAGTGTATGAGCTATCTTCTCACAAATCATTTTCCCATAACTAGTTGGTTTTCGAGTTCCAACGATCGAAACTTTTTTACTTTTCATTAAAGAAATATCGCCTAAATAGTAAATAACAACGGGAGGATCGTTTGTTTCTTTTAGGAGATCTGGATATGCTTCATCCCAATAAGTCAAAATTTTTAAATCTTTTACATTGTTCAATTTTTTTAAAATAGCTCTCTTTTTTTCTTCAAAATCTTCTTTAAAAACTATAGGTAATCTTTCAGTATCTACAAGTTCTATTAATTCTTGATTGGTTTTCTTATATGCCTCTTTGAGAGTTATCATATCTAAAACGTTCAGTTTGAAGTCCTCCTCCTTAAAAGATTTTTATAGATACTTTATCCCTTTCTGTCGTTAATACTTTTTCTAACTCTAATAACGCGACCATTTCTCGCAAAACATTTTCGGAAGTGAATTTAACTAAATCATATCCTTGAATTACATTAAAAGGATATGCAACAGGATCATTGACTCTATATTGAACAATGTCTTCGATACTTATGATATTTTGGCCTCCTGTAATCATTAGAGCTTCTTTGTCAACGTATACATAAGAAGTGATTCTGCCAAAGCTTGTGGTTCTAAATCCGATCTCAATCTTATTTATTGATCTGACATCTACGAGAACGTGAGATTGAAAAGGATATGGTAGATGTCCATGGATGCCAGGGCCAGTTGTCAAAGAATATACACCAAAAGTTTTAACTAACGCCACTTCAGTAGGATATCGACAATTCTTTCTGGATACTTTTCAAAATCAAATTCGTAATTTTCAAAAATTTATTTAATTGTATCTAAGAATATTGGGGGATGAATCACTAAATTCCTTCCGCCGTTCTTTCTAAAAATTAAAGAAATCAGTTGAGCTTCTTTATTTCTATTTCCATATCCTATATACATTTGCTGAGGTTCAAGATTGTTTCTTTCTAAGATAATAAAAACGTCTGATAAAATTGCTGGGTGTATTACAAAACAACCCAAGCTTTTATTTTTTAAAAGATATTTAGCAGCGTAGAAAAAATCTTCTAACAACGCTAAGTTATCTGCAGATCTAGCCATTCTTCTGTCTTCTCGCTCACTTTTTAATCCATCAAAATAATGTGGAGGATTTGAGATAACTAAATCAGCAAATTCGGTGTTGAAAAATTTTTTTACATCTTTAACGTTTAAATTATAAAACTCAACATTTTTATTACAATTGATTTGCTTATTATTTAAAGACCATGCAAATAATTCTTCTTGAACTTCAATACCATAAATTTGACTACTTTCTGTTAATTTTGATAAAGCTAAACAAACATGTCCAACACCACTGCCTAGCTCTACAATTCTATATCCATTTTTAGCTGGACATGTTGCCAATAAAAAAACACTTGCATGAGTTGGAAGGTGAGATTTATTAGGAGAATAAATATTTAGACTTCTGTAAACTTCATCTATTTTCTTGACTCTATTTTCAAACTCTAATGCATCCATGAAAACACACTCCAAGATATAAATTGATAAAAATTAAACTCTTTTTTTTTTTACATATAACAATTCCCGATATTATTAACAATTATTAAGTAATTATAACACAAAATTAGTATTGTTTCTAGAAATTTTTAACATTAATATTTTCAATCAGTGTTAATTGTTTATATCTTTTAGAAAAAATTGTTTCTTAAAGTGAGGATTTCGAATTTGGAAACATGGCAGAAAGGTACAATCCCCCAATTTGTGTTCTGATAAAATGAAGACAAATTCTTAAGTTTTAATAGTTGTTTAGGGGGGTAGGACACACCTCCATCACCTCGATTAAAATCCAGAGATTCAAATATAATTTAGATTAGATTCAACTTTGAAGTGATCGAATATCTAATTAGAATATAAATTCTATAATAAATTAAATAAATGTTATAATAATGTTTGAGAAGAAAATTAATAAATAGGCACTTTAGATATGAAGATTTTTGAAAAATAAGATTTTGAATTTATAAATGCATGTTTTAAAATTTCTAAAGTGACCAAATCAATAAAATATAGGAGGTAATCATGTCTGACAAAAACAAATACAAAATACTTGTAACCGGTGGGGCTGGGTTTATTGGTTCAAATTTAGTCGATAGATTAGTAGAAGAAGGCCATTCAGTAGTGGTAGTGGACGATCTTTCAACTGGTAAGATAAATTTGTTGTCTCCTTTAGCTTTATTTTATCATCAAGATATTAGGGACTACAAAGTCCTAGAAATCATTTTTGAAACTCATCATTTTGACTATGTTTTTCATCTAGCAGCTCAAATTTCTGTACCAGAATCTGTCGATAACCCAAAAAAAGATGCAGAAATAAACATTATGGGTACTTTAAATATATTGTCCTTATCTTCTAAATATGGAGTTAAAAAGATAATATTTTCTTCATCTGGTGGAGCAATCTATGGGGAGAATGCTCCTATACCTACAACGGAAGATTTTTGTCCAAATCCAATAAGTCCATACGCTATTTCCAAATTAGCTTGTGAACATTACATAAAATTTTTTTCAAAAGAATTTTCACTGAATTATACAATATTAAGATATTCTAATGTTTATGGGCCTAAACAAACTCCTAAAGGCGAAGCAGGTGTAGTTGCAATATTCACAGAAAACATGCTAAAGAACCAAGAAGTTGAAATCTACGGAAATGGGGAACAGATAAGAGATTTTATTCATGTTTATGACGTTGTCGAAGCTAACATTTTATCCATAAACAATGCTGATAACGAAATATTAAATATCTCATGTAATGAAGCAACAAGTATAAACGAGCTTTTTAAAATAATGAAAGAAGAAACTAACTACAAAAAATCTCCTATATATCAACCGAAAAGGCCTGGAGATTTAGAGGTAAGTGTGCTTTCAAATGAAAAAGCCAAACGGATTTTAAACTGGCAACCTTCATTCAATTTAAAAGAAGGAGTGAAAAATACTATTGAATGGTATAGAACCTCTGTATGAAAAAATACGCCCCAAAAACATTGATGAAATTTTAGGAAATGAGAAATTGAAAGAAGTACTCAAGACCTGGGTAAAAAATAAAAAAGTTAGGTCTTTTATCATATATGGGGAACCCGGAACAGGTAAATCTACCATTGTTAAAGCTTTACTAAACGAAATTAAAGACTTTTATGATATATATACTATTTCAGGTGCTCTAGAGGGTAAGAAAACTATTAAAAGTATAATTGAAAAAGAAGATAATCTTTTTTCTAAGCCAAAACTTTTATTTGTTGATGAAATTCACAGATTAAACAAAGCTGAACAAGATACACTTTTATTAAGTATTGAAACAGGAGCTCTTACTCTAATTGGAGCTACAACAGAAAACCCCGCTATAAGCATAAATCCCTCATTGCTTTCTAGGGTTTTAATCTTTAAAACACAGGAATTATCGGAAAAAGATTATGAAATGTTATTTGAAAGAATTAAAGATTATTACAAAGATATAAATATAACCGATGAGGCAAAAAAGGCTCTTGTGGATTATGCTGGAAAAGACCTTCGAAGAATAATCAATTTAATAGAAACTGCTAAGGAAGCTTCTATAAACGAAATAGATCTACAATTTCTCTCTGATTTTACAGGTTTTAAATTAAGCTATAATAAAGATGCAAAATATAGTTTTATTTCTGCATACATTAAAAGTGTGAGGGGAAGTGATCCAGATGCTGCCATTTTGTATCTTGCTTATATGCTTGAAAGTGGAGAAGATCCACTATATATAGCTAGAAGAATGGTTATTCTTGCTGCAGAAGATGTTGGTCTTGCAGATCCAAACGCTCTAAACATTGCTGTATCAGCAATGATAGCTACGGAGCATATTGGTTATCCAGAATGTTATCTTCCCTTATCTGAAGCAACTTTATATTTATGTGCTTGCCCAAAATCCAATTCTGCTTACTTAGCTTATTCAAAGGCTAAAGATTTCATAAACAAAACTAACTTTGAACTCCCTAAAAAATTAATTAATCCACTCAATAAAAAAATGGTAAAGCAGGGATTTGGCGTTGATTATAAATATCCGCATGATTATGGAGGTTTTGTTAGAGAAAGTTACATGCCAGAAAATTACGAAAAAATCCAATTTTTTTACCCGAAAGAGGTTGGCTATGAAAAAAAGATAAAGGAAAGATTAGTTCAACTATGGAAAGATCAAAAAAAATATTTTTGAAAAATGATTTTACCTTTTAACTTAAATTAGTTTAACTAAAATTTTTTTAATTTATAAGAACCAATAGTTGTTAGTTACTTGCTTTTTAATTTGTCTGTTTTTACTTGTAATATTGGATTATATCGTAGTCTACAGACATTTTGAATGATATGACTATATAATTTAACTTATTTACTTGACAACCTAAAGAAAAATGTATTATAATAGTAACGGTTTATGTGAATATCTAAAGTAAACTAAATTAAAATGTCTTAATAGAAACAGCTTTTTTAGTAATATAAAAAATAATAAAGGTATTTTAATCAAAGATTTTTTTCTTTAATCTTATTAAATATTTTTACATGAACAGTAAATTTTATAAAATAATATAATAACTATGTATTATTTGTGAGAAAGTTTTAATTTTATAATAGTTTTTTGCATAAATACCCAAGGATACTATGAAGTTTGGGTAAAGGGGATAAAAAGTCTTTTGAAATAAATTTCTTTATAACTACATATATCAAAAAGTTAATTTCAAAAGACAGAAGAAATACAATTTTAAAAGGAGGGATTCTATGAAAAAAGTGAATACTGTGCTAGTCGTGTTGATGTGTGTGCTCTCTGCTTTAATTTTTGCAGAGAAGGGGCCTATGCCAGATAAGGTATATTTTGATGTAAGAATGCAAGAAGATATTGCTATCCAAGATGTCGCAGCTGGTAACGTCGATGTATTCCTTACCTCGGTAGATGCACCCCTAGTTTATTCCTTGCCAAAATCCACTCTAGACAAACTAGATGTTTACTCGATTCCATCCGGTTCTTGGTCCTTGCTATTTAATCCAGTTCCAAATGAGGCACCATATACAGTAAACGTTGGAGGTAAAGAATACTTCAATCCTTTGGCAATTCGAGAAGTTAGATTTGCAATGAACTTTCTAATAAACAAACAATACATTGTTGATGAAATTCAACAAGGTGCCGGAGGAGTAATGCATGTAATGGCTACTCCAGGGCAACCAGGCACTGAACCATATGTTCAGCTGGCCGCAAAAATGGGTTTTACACCTGAAGGAAACGAGGATTTAGCCCTCGAAATGATCGAAAAAGCTATGAACGAAGCAGCTAATCTTCCAGAAAACAAGGGTAGATTGGTTAAGAGTGGTCAATGGTGGACCTTTGACGGAGAACCAGTCACATTAAAGTTCTTGATTCGTGTAGATGACCCTGAAGGAAGGCTTAAAGCTGGAAGATACATTGCAGATCAGATAGAAAAAGCTGGAATAAAAGTAGATAGATTAGAAAGAGATAGAACTGCAATACAGATCGCTTATTATTCAAATCCTGCCGATCTTGAATGGCATATCTACACTGAAGGATGGGGCGCAGGAGCCACTAGAAAGTATTGGCATCATATTGTTTGTCAAATGTATGCACCTTGGTATGCTAACATGCCTGGTGGTCAGGAACCAACCCACTGGAATTATGTACAAGACGAAATCGATTATCTTACTCAAAAGGTTTACACGGGACAATTTAAAACAGAAGAAGAATACTGGGATGCTATTCTAAGAGCTACAGAACTTGGATTAGAAGATGCTGTAAGAATTTACATTTCATATCAAGATCAATTCTTCCTAGCCAACAAAGATCGCTTCAATAGAAGAATGGTGTATGGCTTAGGAGATGGCTTAAATGAATGGTCTATACTTACAGCAGATACAAAGGATAGAATACTAAGAGTTACTCAACATTCTGCGTTAGGTGCTCTATTTATGAGTGCATGGGATCCTGTAGGAACGAGTGGATTCAATGATGTTTTCTCTATCAATATTGCTGCACCGATGTATGAACGTGGAATGTTTGAAAGTCCGGCATCGGCTGATATTATACCAGCGACTGTAATACCAAGACTTGAAACTTTAGAGACAAAATTTGACGTAGATGAAAACGGTGAACTTGTTGGTTTAATTGAAGTACCCGAAGATGCCATAAAAGTTGATCTTGATACAAAAAAATGGGTCCCTGTTGGTCCTGGGAAAAAATCTATAAGTGTATGTACGTATGATTTAATACATAGCGTTTGGAATCATGGAATCTCAATAAGCTTAACCGATTATATGTATGCTCCCGCTTACGCCTGGGATTTATCAGTAGATTCTGGTTCTGGAGATACCAGATATGATCCTACTTATTCAGCTTCTGCAAAACCAGGTTTAGAGGTAGAAGTTGCTAGAAAAGTTAATCCAGATGGTTCTATAACTGTTTGGTTTAACTATAACTTCCCTGTTGATGAAATGTATCTAGCATCTTGGGGAGCACCAGGTTGGTCAGTTTCTCAATCAGGGCAACCTATAGGAGTATCTTGGGAGATCGTCGAAGCTCTAACTAGGTTAGTCGAGCATGGAGGAGTTTCGGGAAGAGAGTACACGTTCTCAGCTACTGCTGTTAAGGGAAATGTCTATGAAGTCGATGTTATTGAACCCGTATGTGTTGGAGATATAAAAGCTGAACTTCAAAAGATGATTAACGAAAAATACGTTCCTGTCTATATTAAAGACCTTGTAACTCCAGAAGAAGCTGTACAGAGATATCAAACTGCGCTTGATTTTGTTAACAAATATGGTCATGCTTATATTGGAAGTGGACCATTCTACATGTCAAAATATGATCCGGTTGCTCGTTATGTGGAATTAACCGCTGTAAGAGATGAGAGATATCCTTTCGAAAGGGGCTATTGGAACACATTCTTTGAAACAGTAAGATTGAATGTTGATAGTGTGGATCTTGCGTTTGCAGCAATGGGTGGTTTAGACCTTCCTGTATATATTAATGTGTCAGAAGTTCTTTATCCTTATGATACATTCACACCCGCTTCCGAGGGTGACGTTGAAGTTTCATTAATAATACCGGGTGAAGCGACAATGACATTCAAAGCAGAAGTTGAATCTCCAGGTAGATTTGTGGCAATTATACCTGGTAGTGTCCTTGCAAAATTAGAACCAGGCACATATTCAGTGGCAGTGGCAGCTAAATCAGAAGGGGCTATCCCATCAACCTATTCAACTACAATAATTGTTTACTAGTATTAAGAGAAGTAATTAAAGTGAGTTCAATTTAATAATTCTTTTTTCACAGGCTCCCCGATAAGGGGAAGCCTGTTTTTAAAGAGCTCGTAATTGATAAGAGGTGATCGATTTTATGTATTGGAGATATGCTATAAGAAGGATCCTTATGGGTATTATTATTTATGTAATAATCATTTTTATTTATTCCTTCCTTTTCAATACTGTAATGGAAGAAACACTAAATGGACAAATAATTGAACAAGTCAATGGAGAAATGTTAAAGATGTCTCAAGTTGGAACGGACCCTCAATATTTATTAGAATACAGAGAAAGAAGAATTAGAGAACTTAGGGATTTATATCACCTTGACGACCCTTTACTTTCGAGAGTTTTCTGGAGAGCTATAGATACTTTAACCTTTAATTACGGCAAATCAACTATCATGAGATCTTTTAAAGGAGAAACCGATGTTATAAAGATTGTTGTTGAAAGAATACCTAACACGTTGATCCTATTTACAACATCTATAATTTTAGATATATTATTAGGAGTTTGGTTAGGAATTAAAAAAGCTCAAAAAGCTGGTGGCATTATGGACAAAACCACTTCAATAGCAACTATGGCGGTTTATGGATTGCCGTCGTGGTGGTTTGGAATGGTTATGATAATGCTTTTCGCCTTCTCTATACCCATATTTCCTTCTGGAGGCTTAAGTAGCGTTCCACCACCTGAAACTTTTTTTGCAAAATTTGTTGATTTACTGTATCACATGGCTTTACCAGTAATCACGCTTGTTTTTATTGGATTTTGGGGACGAGCTTATTTGACAAGAAACATAGTTTTAGGAAATTTACAAGAAGATTTTATTATGTCTGCAAGAGCTCGTGGGTTACCTGAAAGGTCTGTTTTATATGGGCATGCTTTAAGAACGTCTGCTCCTCCAATTTTAACAATGTCGCTTTTATCCTTGTTAGGCTCTTTTTCAGGAGCGCTCATTTTTGAGGGTATATTTAGTTGGCCAGGCATGGGAAACTTATATTGGGCCGCTGTACAGCAAAATGATATACCCGTACTTTTAGGCAACCTTTCAATAACTACCCTAATATATATTGCGGGTATTGTGGTTTTAGATTTAATCTATGGATTCCTGGATCCTAGAATAAAAGTAGGTGGGAAAGCGTGAGTGCTGAAAAAAAACCTAAAAAATCATCCAGTAGACTAAAAATGCAGCTAGTTGATTTCTGGAATGAATTTAAACAAATTAAATTTGGGATTATAGGAATAATTTTTCTCGTGATTGCAATTTTAGTAACGATATTTGAAAGTTTTTTGATTCCTTTTCCAGAAGCTTCTACACGATGGAGAGATATAACCTACTGGGAAGATAATCCCAGAAATGCGCCTCCAGCGTGGATTAACTGGTTTAGTAAAAAAGATTATACCCCTACTACCTACATAGATGATATAAATTTTGAAGAAAATATAATGTCTCCTACTATGACTTTGATGACATCTGTAATAGAATATGATTATCGTTATGATGTTCCACCTATAGATTTGATTTATAGAGGAAGATATAAAGGATCTTTTACTTTAAACATCGTTTTAGAACGACCTGATGGTAATGTTTTAAATTTAGTAAACAAAAATTTTAGTTCTCCATCATGGAAAGATTTTAGAGTCGCGATTGGTACTGAAGCAAAAAATCCTGTTCAAAGCTTTGCTAAAAAATACCAGAATTCCTCAGTTCAAAGCGTAAAAGTAAATAACGTGCTTTTTGCTCAAGCAAATGAGACAATTCTCTCAAACCCTCAACCTTTGAAGGGCACGTATAAATTTAAAGTTAACATAATAAAAACCTCTGCAGATACAATTATTGAGGAACCAAAACTAGTCTTGTCTGGCGCAGTGTCAGGTATCTTAGGTACAGATAACGCAAAAAGAGATATTTGGAGTGGTTTAATAGCTGGCACTAAATGGGCTCTTTTTATCGGACTCCTGACTTCTGCTATTTCTGTTACAGTAGGGGTCATTTATGGTGTTGTTTCCGCTTATTATGGAGGAATTGTCGATTCCGTAATGCAAAGAATTTGGGAAATTTTTGCAAATATTCCTTTACTCCCAGTTTTAATAGTTTTGGCTGCTATATTTAAACCTAGCATTTGGTCACTAATAATTATGATGTGTTTGTTTTTTTGGGTAGGTCCTGTAAAGACTGTAAGAAGCATGGCTTTGCAAATAAAAGAAGAAACGTATGTAGAAGCTGCTAAGGCTTTGGGTGCATCACATGCCCGAATAATTTTTAAGCATATGGTACCTATTTTAATCCCATACTCATTTGCTAGTATGGCGTTAAATGTACCAAGTGCTATACTTTATGAAGCATCGGTAAGTTTGCTTGGTTTGGGCGATGCTACTATAGTAACATGGGGCCAAATCCTTCATGACGCAATGAACGGAGGAGCCGTTACAAATGGACTGTGGTGGTGGGTAGTTCCACCAGGTATTGCCATAGCCCTTATAGGAATGACTTTTGCATTTATTGGTTTTGCAATGGACACAATCCTAAATCCAAAACTAAGAACGAGGTAGATAAAAATGAGCGATGTTTTAGCTGTTAATAATTTAAAAATATACTATTATACGCGTAAAGGTGTTGTCAAAGCTTTGGATGATGTGAGCTTTACTCTAAAAGAAGGAGAAACACTTGGTTTAGTTGGTGAGTCGGGATGTGGAAAAACCACCTTAGGCATGGGCCTTTTAAGAATGCCTAGCCCTCCGGGGAGAATAGTAGATGGAGAAATTATAATAGATAATGAAAATATTGTTCCTTTAGATGAAAATGAGTTACGTAAAAGAATTAGATGGTCGAAAATATCCATGATATTTCAAGGTGCTATGAATAGCTTAACTCCAGTATATAGCATAAAAAAGCAAATGTTAGAAACTCTCTTAAATCATCGTGAAATGGAAGAAGAACAAGCTCTTGAAATAATTAAAAAATATTTAAATTATGTTGGTTTGTCTGATGATGTCTTAAGAAGATATCCTCATGAACTTTCTGGAGGAATGAAACAAAGGGTTGTTATAGCTACAGCTCTTTTTCTTGAACCAAAAATTATCGTCGCAGACGAACCCACAACAGCTTTGGACGTTGTAGTTCAAGCACAAATAATAAATTTGCTAAAAAAATTAAAACATGAACTAAACCTTTCTTTTATATTTATCACACATGATTTAGCAACAGAAGCAGAAGTTGCAGATAGAATAATGGTGATGTATGCTGGTAAAATAGCAGAAATCGGAACCAATAGTCAAATATATGGTCGGCAAGGACCTTCTCATCCATACACAAAAGGCCTTTTAGGAGCTACTCCAAAGCTACGAGAAAAAGTAGAAGAATTAGCATTTATACCTGGTACTCCTCCCGATCTTCTAAATCCTCCAACTGGATGCAGGTTCCATGAACGTTGTCCCGTTGTTTTTGATAAATGTAGTTTAAATGAACCTCCTTTAAGAGAAATCGAACCGGAGCATTTTGTTGCATGTTGGAGGTGTTACGATGAATGATGAAATAATTTTAAGTGTAAAAAATTTAAAAAAATGGTTTCCTCTAAGAAGAAGCATTGCAGAAGTTTTTAAAGGCAAAAGAAAATGGGTGAAAGCTGTAGATGGCATAAGTTTTGACATTAAAAAAGGAGAAATTTTTGCGCTCATTGGTGAGTCGGGATGTGGAAAAACTACGACTGGCCGTTTAATTATGAAATTAGAAGAACTAACCGCGGGACAGATTATCTTCAAGGGGGTTGATATTTCTTCTTTATCTTCCGCCAAAGATATAAAGAAATATAAAGAAGATGTCCAGATGGTTTTTCAAGATCCATATGCATCAATGAATCCACGATTTAGGGTTAGGGACGTATTGTACGAACCTTTAATTATTCATGAAAAAACCAAAAATCACGCGGAAATGGAACAATTAGCTGTAAAAGCTCTCGAAGAAGTTAAATTGACTCCTCCAGACGAGTTTTTAGATAGGTTTCCACATATGTTAAGCGGTGGCCAAAGGCAGAGAGTAGCTACCGCGAGAACTTTAGTGCTTTCTCCAGATCTAATTATAGCTGACGAACCCGTTTCTATGATCGATCTTTCTACAAGAGCAGAAATTTTGCACATGATGAAAGAAGTTCAAGAGAGATTGAATTTAACTTATCTCTATATTACTCATGATCTCTCTACTGCGAGATACTTTTGTGACAGAATTGCTGTAATGTATCTTGGAAGAATTGTGGAATTAGGTACTTCTGACGAAATTATAGAAAATCCTTTACATCCGTATACAAAAGCCCTAATAGCTGCTGTTCCTGAACCAATCGCTGGTAAAGAAAATATTATTAAAGATATTCCTATTAAAGGAGAAATCCCATCAGCCTCTAATATACCTCAAGGATGCAGATTCCATACAAGATGTTTGTACGCCAAACCAATTTGTTATGAAAGTGATAATGACCCAGAACTTGAAGAAAATTCAAATGACGGGCACTATGTGGCTTGTTATCTACACAAAGAAATAAATTAGAAAGTACAAAATATTAAATAAAAACCCCACTTTTGTGGGGTTTTTAAAATAATTTGTTGTTATCCTTATCTCATTTTTGAGACATAAAAAATAACTTATTATTGTATTTTGTAGTATTAAACCATATGAAGGTGGTTAATTTAATGTATTGTAGATATGCTTTTAAAAGAATATTGATGGGAATTGTAATTTATGTTGTAATTATTTTTATATATTCGGTTCTTTTTAACATAATGTTTGCAGTGAGTAACATATATCTTTTAAAAGAACCAATAATTCCCATGATTTTTTCTAGATGGATTGATACCCTAACCTTTAATTACGGACAATCTATGGTGATTCGGTCTTTTAAAGGGGAAACTGATGTTTTTAAAATAGTATTAGAAAGGGTCCCAAACACTTTGCTTCTCTTTACTTTGGCCACAATTATAGATATTTTTCTTGGAATACGGTTAGGAATAAGAAAAGCACAAAAAGTTGGAGGATACATGGATAAGACAACTTCAATAATCACTATGGTATGCTATGGGCTCCCTACATGGTGGGTTGGATTAGTTATGATCATGCTTTTCGCATTCATTTTTCCTTTTTTCCCCTCTAGTGGAATACTCAGTGTTCCTCCTCCAGAAACCTTTTTAAAAAGGGTTGGGGATGTGTTGTACCACATGTTTTTACCTGTAATGACACTCGTTCTTATACGTTTCTGGGGAAGAGCTTATTTGACAAGGAATATAGTTTTAGTGAATTTACAAGAAGATTATATAATGTCAGCTAGAGCTCGTGGAATACCTGAAAAATCCGTTTTATATGGACATGCATTAAGAACTTCCGCTCCCCCTTTATTAACAATGTCTGTTTTATCTTTGTTAAATTCTTTTTCTGGTGCATTGATATTTGAAGGTATATTTAGTTGGCCGGGCATGGGAACTTTGTATTGGGCTGCAGTACAACAAAACGATATACCAGTACTTCTAGGTAATCTCTCAATAACCACTCTAATATACATAGTGGGTATGATATTATTGGACTTAATATATGGGTTTTTAGATCCTAGAATAAAAGTAGGGAAAAATGGGTAAAAATTATTACATAAATAAAAATTATTCAATAAAAATAAAAACATCCCCTTCAGCATAAAAAGGGGATGAATTATATATTTTCTAAAGCAATTTTAGCCCAAGTTTCTAATTTTGCGTCTTTTAACTTTTCTATTTCACTTTTTGTGAGCCAAGCACTGTGAAAGTTGTCTACTTCCTTTATTTCAGCATGTTTCACGTAACCTTCAAAAAGGATTCCTAAATGTACATTAGAAACATCTTCAGAATTATCTCGTATGATTCCTCTGTAAACATATTTTGCTGGATTAGAAAGCCATATTTCTTCGTTTATTTCTCTTTCCATTCCATTAAAAAATGTTTGTTCTTTTGAAAACCCTTTATCTTTTTCGTTTATATGACCGCCGATGCCCAAAGAAATCATGTTATGGAGCCTTTTTTCTCCTTGTTTTTCGGTTCTCTTTAATACCAAATATTTGCTATCTCTATTTTTAAAAACTGTATATGGGATTATTTGTTTAAAAGATGAGTCATTTTCTATCTTATTTCTTTCAAAAAAATCTCCATATTCTATGATCTTTGAAAATTCGGAAAATTTCAATTTAATGAAATTCGTATTTGTAATAATTATTTGATTAACTAAATTTGTAGGTACTGCAAATACATACTCTTTCATTCTATAATCTCCAAAACAATATTTTCGTTCGAATATATGCAAATTTGACCTGCTATTTGTAATGATTGCCTAACTATCTCTTCAGCATCCAAGTCAGTATTCCTCAGAAGTGCAATTGCAGCAGCATATGCATAAGGTCCTCCAGAACCTATAGCTATAGCATCTTCTTGGGGTTCCAAAACTTCACCATTTCCAGAAATTAATAACATATTTTCTTTATCCGCAACAAGTAACAAAGCTTCTAATCGTCTCAATACCTTATCCATTCTCCATTCTTTTGTTAGATCTACGGCAGCCCTAATTAAATTTCCATTAGAAGATTTGTACTTTGTTTCAAACCTCTCATATAATGCTAAGGCATCTGCTACAGAACCCGCAAAACCTGATATTACTTTTCCTTCTCCTATTCTTCTCACCTTTCTAGCGTTTCCCTTAAAAACAGTTTCTCCCATAGTAACCTGTCCATCTCCCCCTATAACCGTTTTACCGTTCCTTCTCACGCCTAATATTGTAGTACCCTGAAACTGCATTTTTTATTCCTCCTTACAAACTATTCGTTTAATGGCGTCTTAGAAATTCAAAAGTATATGTTTGTGAACGATTCAGATTTAGTCTTTTAAAAAATACCTACTACCTTTTAATCTTCTATATCAACTAAAGATTCGTTTGACATCTTTAATACCCATATCTAAAGAGAATAACTTCGCTCCCTAACCCTTTCTATTTTGACATCCCAAAAAAATTTTTATTCATTTAGTACTCTGCCTTCTAAAAACAGATCGTTATCTTGCCATTTTAAAGTTATCAGACATCTTATTCAACTAATTCTCACCATGATTTTTGATATTTTATTAACTTATAAGCTACTTTCTCTCTGCTTAGATTCTTTTAAAGAAATAGAATGGTTGCTCAAGATAGTCCTGACGATGTCTTCAAATTCTATATCAATAGCTTTTGCAGAAGTTGGCAGGTCACTTAAATCTGTCATACCAGGTATTGTATTAACCTCTAATACATAAACATCATCATTATTGTTTATGATTGCATCAACTCTAAACATATCTTTCAAGGCTATTAAATTTGTAATTATCGCTCCAATTCTATCCACTTGTTTTCTTATTTTTTCTGGAGGAAATAGCCATGGTTTTAAATCGGTTAAACCAGTTGTATACTTAGCTTCATAATCATAAAATTCTTTTTTCGGAATAATCTGTAATAAAGGTAAAAGTATAAATTCTTCATCTTCCTGAACAAAAGAAATGGTGATCTCTTTTCCTTTTATGTATTCCTGAATCAAAATATCTTCAAAATCTAACAAGTCTTGTTTTAAATAGAGATTATACTCCTTCATATCGTGTATTATATAAACACCTTTACTTGAACCACTTTTTCTAGGTTTGATAACCAAAGGAAATTCAAAAGGAGGAGGTATAAAATCGTTTGTCAGAAATGTTTTAGGCATTTTTAAATAATCTTTAAAAAAGAGAAAAAATACATACTTATCATAAGTTATGTAAGATGTCTCAGGATTTGAACATGTATAATCAATACCTAAAATTTCAAAAAGAGATGGAAGTCTCCCATCTTCACCAAAATCACCATGAACAATATTAAAGACAAAGGAATAGTTTTTAATTTGGTCTATAAAGTCTTTGTCAATTGGATCTAAAATCAAAGTATCAAACCCTAGATTTCTAAGACTCTTCTCAATGTTTTTTGCACTCCTAAAAGAAACCTCTCGTTCTAAAGATTTCCCACCAGCAACAATAGGAATTATCACCTTTTACTTCTCCTTTTCTTATTTTTTAAGTTTTTCAAGTTCGAAATATTTCTTATCTTTTTCACAATATAGTTTTTCTTTTCCTTTATTAACTTTATAAAATAGTGTGCTTTCGCATTGAGGACATTTATACTCTGAAGGTTCATCCCAATACATTTCACCACAAGAAGTACATTTATAATATATTCTTCCTTTTTTGCTTCTTAATTTTTCTATTACACCTCCGCAATTTGGACAATTTCCCCTTGCAGTTACATTTTTGGTAAATGTACATTTTGGATAATTACTACAAGCAATGAATTCCCCATACCTTCCATTTTTTAATATTAAATCTCCATCACACATCGGACATTTTTCGCCTATTTTATTATTCTCTCCGTTTACTTTTAAGCTGGTTTCTAAAAATTCTTTGATATACAATTTATTATTTATAGTAACACCAAAAGATTCTAATGGAATTTTTAACGTTTCTTTACATTCCTCACATGAAAGATATAAGCCAAATCTACCAAAATTTAATTTCATCATTTTTTCGCATTTTTTACAAGGAACATCGCTTTCATAATTTAATTCTAATTCTCCATTTTTAATTTCTTTTGTAGCACGTTCAAGAAATTTTTCAAACTCAATATAAAAATCTTCTAAAACCTTTTTACTATTGTTTTTCCCTTCTTCTATCTGATCTAGATCTTTTTCCATTCTAGCTGTGAATTTTACATCAACGATATCAGGAAAAAATTTTTCTAAGAAATCAGTAACAACAAAACCAGTTGTCGTCGGTCTTAGTGAATTTTTATCAATTTTTACTACATACTTTCTATCAAGTAAAGTCAATATTATTGTTGCATAAGTAGAAGGTCTTCCTATCTTTTTAGCTTCAAGTTCCTTAATTAGAGTCGCTTCGGTATATCTATTCGGGGGATTTGTTTCCTTTTCTTCACATTTAAGTTCTTCAAAGGTTATCTCTTCATTTGTGTCTAACTCAAAATAATTTTCTCCATTTGATGACTTCCAAAACTTTTCAAATCCGTCAAAAAGACACTTCTTGGACGTTATTTCAAACGAATATTTCAAGGTCTCATCCTCTATTATGTATTTTTTTTCTTGATATTTTGCAGGCGCAGATTGAGACGCCATAAATCTATTCCAAATCAAGGTGTATAATTTTAAATGATCTCCTGAAATTAGTTTTTTTGCTTTTTCTGGATTTATTGCTACATCTGTTGGCCTGATAGCTTCATGTGCATCTTGTACATTTGACTTTTTACCTTTGTTTACATAATTTCCTACATATTGTTTTCCAAATTTCTTTTCCAAATATTCTGAAGCAGATCTTTTGGCCACCTCAGAAATTCTTGTTGAATCGGTCCTCATATAAGTTATAAACGCAGTTCTTCCCTCAGGGGTCTCTATCCCTTCATATAAATCTTGGGCAATTTTCATTACCTTACTAGAACTCCATCCAAATGTTGATACAGCACTTTGCTGCATTGTACTTGTGATAAAAGGATAAGGAGGACTTTTAAAAGTTTCATTTTCTTCTATGGCGGTAACTTTTAATTTTTTGTCTTTTAAGTATTCAAAAATTTCATTTTTCTTTTTTTCATTAACAGATTCTGGTTTTAATGTCTTACCGTTTTCTTTTGTTAATGGAATTATTAATCCTTTATGGTCTAAAAATATTTTAAAATACTTTTTTGGCTTAAAAGTAAATATCTTTCTTTCTCTGTCTATTATCAACTTTAAGGCTGCCGATTGAACTCTTCCAGCACTTGTATTATAATTTTTGAGAGCCTCCCATACCAAAGGGGAGATCTTATATCCAACTATCCTATCTAAAATTCTTCTTGCAATCTGAGCATCTACTTTATTTAAATCAAGACTTCTAGGATTTTCTACAGAATTTAAAATTGCATTTTTTGTAATTTCTGAAAATACTATCCTGTTTTTTTCCTTAGGATCAAGATCCAATAATTGAGCAATATGCCAAGCTATTGCTTCTCCTTCCCTATCCATATCAGAAGCTAACAAAACTTTTTTGTCCTTCGTTTCTTTTTGTATGTCTTTGATTACTTTTTCTTTGTTTGGAATTATTTGAAATTCCGGTTCAAAGTTATTTTCAATATCCACTCCAAACTCTTTCTCTGGTAAATCTCTAACATGTCCTTTTGAGGCAATAACCTTATACTCTTTTCCAAGGTATTTTTCTATTGTTTTTGCTTTTGAAGGAGACTCAACTATCACTACATATTTAATATTTCCATTATAAGAATTGTTCTTTTTGTTTTTGTCTTTTGTTTTTTCATTATTCTTTTTTGCCATTCATTTACCTCCCTGCAAAACTAAAACTAAGTTTAATCAGTGTATTTTTCAATTTTTATTTTTCTATCAAGTCTTCTATCATATTCGCTCCAAGTGGAGTTTTCGTTTATCTGAAGCGTATTTTTAATGTTTTCTTTTGCACGAGCTATCTTAGAATCAATATTATCACTGAAATTTACTATCATTGCTTCCAAAGTCTTAGGTACAACTGGACTTCCATACTCAATTTCACCATGATGAGACAAAATTATATGAATGATATGTTCGATATCTTCTTTTTCAATTTTTTCTTCTATCTTTTTTGATTCTTCATAAATCAGTTTTGCACCTAAAGGTATATGACCCATCAATTCTCCTTGCTCAGTTTTTTCTATGCCAGTTGGTGTGATAATATATTCCTCAATTTTTCCTATATCGTGTAATAAGGAGCCAGCAATTATTACATCTCTATTAATGTAAACATCTTGTTCACAATAGGCTTCGTATAAACATAAAGATAATTCCGTAACCTTTAAACTATGTTCAATTAATCCATTAGGATATGCATGGTGTACCTCGATGGCTGCTGGAGAAGTTAAAAACATTTCTCTAATAGAATTGTTTTCTATAAATATTGATTTCAGCAGCGCTTTAATTCCTGTATTTTTCACTTGTGAAATATAATTTTCTAATTTGTGGGTCAAAGCTATTAGTTCAGTTTGAGAATTTCTTAAATATTTTTCAGGATTAACTTCAAGAGGATTTAATATCTCGATAGAATCAATATCGTTGACAACATTTATTTGGATCCTATTTTCAAAAAAAACAGTTTTCCCCTTTACTTTTATGACATCTCCCACTTGGATTTTATTATTATTTTCTTCTGGATAATACCAATCAACGGCCCTAATTGATTGACTCTTATCCACTAAAGTGATTAGCAAAAATGCTTTATCAGATTTGGTCTTTTGAAGCCTCTTACTGATAACTTTACCTTCTACTTCTACTTCTTCGTTAGGTTTAAGTTCCGAAATCAATTTAACTTGATTAATTTTTTCTTTGCTATTAGGATCGATGTTATAACTGTCAATTTTTCCTCTTAAAATATCACCCAAGGAATAGTTGTCACACAAGACACTTTCCTCCTCTGATGTAAATTCTTGGTACTCTCTTGGTTATCTTAGAGGTAATTTCGTAATTAATCGTTCCAGCTTTTTGGGCAAGTTCTTCAACAGTAATTCTTTGATCTTCTTGTTGTCCTATCAATACTACTTCATCTCCAACATTTGCATCTATTTCACTAACATCAACAACCATTTGATCCATAGAAATGTTTCCTAACAAACGACATTTTTTACCTTTAATCAATACCTCGGCTTTGTTTGACAGATTCCTAAAATACCCATCAGCATATCCTACAGGGATAATAGCAGTTTTCATTTTTTTTGTTGCTACAAAAGTTCTACCGTAACCAACACTTTCACCAGAATTCAGTTCATTCACTTTAACTATTACACTTTTGAACTCCATAATTGGTTTTAGTTCTTCAATATTATCCAAATTCGACGGCTGCATGCCAAAAGTAGCAATTCCTGGTCTCACATAATCCAAAGAGTATTGAGGGAAAAAAAGAAGACCTGCACTATTAGCTATATGTCTTGTTTTTATGTCAATTCCTTGATCAAGGATAAAATTTAGCAACTCTAAATATTTGTTAAATTGATCTTCTACAAAACCATCTTTTTCGTCAGCAGTTGCAAAATGGGAATAAACTCCTTCAATCTTGATATGATGATCTTTTATCAATTTTGTTAATGTAGGCAATTCTTTTTCTTTTATCCCTATCCTATTTATCCCTGTATCAATATTTAAATGAAATTTAAATTTGCTTATATCTTTTCCTAGTATATCACAAGCTTTTTCTAAAAAATCAATTGATGTTATTGTTGGCTTCAAATAATTTGAATAATCCACTATATTTTTAAAATCTTTAGGGTTAAAATAATTAAAAATGAGAATATTACACAACATACCATTATCTAATAATTCCAAAGCTTCTTCCAAAAAGGCTACAGCAAACATATTATTGCCTTCTTTCAAGGCCTCCCTAGCTAAAGCTATCATACCATGCCCATAAGCATCAGCCTTTACAACCGGCATGATTTTAGCGTTTGTGTAAGAACCCAAAAAGTTTAAATTTTCTAAATATTTATCGATGTTTACTATGGCAAAAGTGTCTCTACCCGTTATATTCATTTTATCAAAGTCGAATGTAAAGAAATTAAACTAACTTTATCGACCTTCAAAAAGCTCCTTTCCTCTTCTTGTATTTCAAAAGCTCTATTAGTAAATTACAATAACCTATTTAGAGTTTATTTAAAACAACATATTCTCATAAGATTAATGATAATTTGCTAAAAAATATTTTTATTAACCCTGATTATTTCAGATTTCAAGGGTGCTATTTTAAAATTAATCATCACATTTATCCTAATCTATAAATAGGTTTCTACATTAAAACAACTTTAGAAATCATTTGTGATAGTTCCAAAATAACTTATATATTATCTTAGAATCTCATAATTTATAAATTATCGATAAAATCGCTTATAAGAATTATACAACAAATTATCTAATTTATCAAAATTTAAAAGTTTTATGTTTGTAAAGGAAACTGTTATAATTAGGTAAGTTAATCTTTTATGTCATAAAATTATGGAGGTTATAACATGGAAAAAATCGATAATTTTAAGGAGTATCTTGCTAAAATTTCACGATATGAACAAGCACTTTCACTTATTTATTGGGATCTTGAAACTTATGCCCCAGATAAGTCAGTATATTATAGATCTAAAGCTTTAGCTGAACTATCAGAAATGCGTTACAATCTTTTTGTTTCGAATAAAATGGCAGAGTTTCTAGCCTATTTTGCCCAAGAAAATATTTTAAGAGATCTTAATGAAACTGACAAAGCCTTAATAAAGGTGGCAGACAAAGAATTTGAAAAAATTAAAAAAATCCCAGCAAAACTAGTCAGAAATTTAGCAGAAACGACAGCTAACGCAAACTTAGCCTGGAAACAAGCAAAAGAAAACGATGATTTTAGTATCTTTCAACCTTATTTAGATGAAATCATAAGGTTAGTAAAAGAAGAAGCTGATTCGTTAGGTTATGAAAAGAACAGGTATGATGCATTACTAGATTTATATGAACCTGGTCTAAAAACTACCGAAGTTTCTGAAATCATTGCATACTTAAAAGAAAATCTCATACTTTTTTTGAATAAACTACTTGAAGAAGGAAAAGAACCACGTGATGATTTTTACAAAGGCAATTTTGATATGAACAAACAAAAAGAATTATCATTAGAAGCACTAAAATTTATGAATTTCGATTTTAGTTCCGGAAGATTAGATACTTCTGTACATCCTTTCACAACAAAAATAGGCCCTAGGGATGTAAGAATTACAACAAAATACAGTACTGAAGACCTTAGATATTCTTTGTTTTCTACCATTCACGAATGTGGACATGCTCTTTATGAATTAAACATTCCAGCCGTTTTTTTTGAAACTCCTTTAGATGAAGGGGCTTCTATGGCTATTCATGAGTCACAATCAAGGTTTTGGGAAAATATTATAGGAAGAAGTCTTCCTTTCTGGAACTATTTTTCAACAAGAATTAAATTAATATTTAATTCTTTTAAAGGTTTATCCAGTAAAGATCTTTATAAAGGAGTAAATATAGTCGAGAGAAGTTTATTAAGAACAGAAGCAGACGAAGTAACTTATAATTTTCATATAATGCTGAGATTTGAAATAGAAGAAGCTTTGATTAACGATAAAATCACCACTAAAGAATTACCTTTAATTTGGAATGACAAAATGAAAGAATATCTAGGAATAGTTCCTCCAAATAATTCTCTTGGTGTTTTACAAGATGTCCATTGGTCTAATGGTTCGTTTGGGTATTTTCCATCGTACATGTTGGGTAACTTGTACGCAGCTCAATTATTTTCCAAATTAAAACAAGATATACCGAGTTATTCATCCGATCTTGAAAAAGGTGAGGCAACATCAATTATAAACTGGTTAAAAGATAATATTCACCAATATGGCAAAATGGTTGAACCACAAGAACTTATTTATAGGGTAACTGGGGAAAAACTTAATCCAAAATATTTTGTCGATTATATAACAAATAAATATACAGAAATCTATAATATTTGATAAAATAGCTGCGGGTTAGATTTTGCATCAACCGGCAGCTATTTTATTTCCTTATTTATTCATTCTTTCATTCATTTTTTTCTTCTTTTTCTTCTTTTGCTAGTTCTTTTAAATTTTCACACACATAATAATAAAACGTTCCTTCTTCATATTCTCCTTTTTCGTTTGTTTTTCCAGCCTTATAATCAGTCATTAATTCTACCGCTTCATCTATGTTGTTAATAGTCCAAATATGAAAATTTTCATCCTCTATATCTTTTTTAATTTCATCCTTTAAAACAATATTGTCTATATTTTTAGCAGGTATGATTACACCCTGATTTCCTGTAAAAACAATATTTTTACAAGCTTGGTAAAAACCTTCTATCTTCTCGGTTATTCCACCAACAGGCAAAACTTCTCCGCTTTGATTCATAGAAGCTGTAATAGCTATGTTTTGTTTTAAAGGAACGTTTGCTATTGAGGACATTAAAGCAAGAGTTTCGGCTACAGTTGCACTATCTCCTTCTATAACAGAGTATACTTGTTCAAAATTTAAAGACACACCAAAACCACTTTGAATAAACCTAGAAAATTTGTGTTTAAAATAGTTTTCTATTACCAAAGAAGATTTTTTATATATTTTCCCACTTAAATCTATATCGCGATGTATATTTATTATCTTTTCCGAGGATGACCTATAACTCTTAGCAGTGATCTTTACAGGATGTCCAAAAGAAAAATCTATCGTGTCAAGTACAGTCAGACCATTAATTTGACCAACTTCATAACCATCAACTTTTATATCTATCTTCTCATTTCTAATAGCTTCGAAAATTTTGTTTCTATGAAAAGAAAACATCTTTTCCTTAAAATCTATTGCATCTTTTATATTTTTAGAATTGATATAATAATTGCCTGGAATTTTACGTGAAAAATTATAAGCGTCAACTAAAAGATTCTTTATCTCACCCAATTTTAAAGATATTTTTTTGTTGCTGCCATTCATTCTGCATGCATGTTTTATTATCTCTTCTACTCCATCTTTTGTTATATGGGAGAGATTGTTTTCTTGAACAGCATTGCTTAAGAATGCCAGAAATTTATTTATATTTTCATCATTTAATTCTACTTCATAGTCAAATTGTGATTTTATTGGAAATAATTTTTCAAATTCACTATCGTATGCTCTCATCATTGTGTATACCCATTCTTCTCCAATTAGAATTACTCTAATATTTAAAGGTAAAGGTTCTGGCTCTAAAGTTTCTACACTGGAATAACCCTCAGCAGCTTGAATATTTTCAATCTTTATCTCATTCTCGGTCAAAACACGCTTCAGAACTTCCCAGGAATACGGCTTCCTGAGAACTTTCTCCGCTTCCATAATTAGATATCCACCATTTGCTTTATGAAAGGCACCCGGCTTTATCATAGTAAAATCAGTCTGAAGAAATCCCATTTGCGAGTAATACTCTATTCTTCCAACTAGATTTGAAAAAGTTGGATTATCTTCTTCCATTAGTGGGGCACCTTGAAGGTAAGAATTATCTACTAAAACATTAACTGCATACCTTTTTTCCTTGAGTGCTCTGATAATGTTTTGATTATCAGAAGTTAACTGTGAGAGATGTAAAGCCATGTCTTCTTTTAAAAGTTGAAGGTATTCAAAAACATCAGAATATTTTAAATACTTTTTCTCTAATGGCTCAAAAAGTTTACTCAAACTAAAGGTTGCCCAATACCTTCTTAAATTTTTAACCTCTTCCCAGTATTCTTTGTCTAATTGAGTTATACGTGACATGGTTCTTTCTATCAATTGCATTAATTTTTCAGAATTCTTTCTAAACTGCTCTTTTATTTCAGCTGGGAGTTGTTCAAACTCTTGTGGAGTAAGCCTTTTCCCATCGAAGATAGGAACACTTATAATACCTCTTTGTGAGGCTTCTAGTATGAACCCCAAACTTTGAGCTTCTTTTCTCAAATCGGACCATAATTTTTCTCTTTGAGAGTTATATTCTCTTTCCAAAGAACTCAAACGATCTTGAAATTCTTCCGTAGACATTGTCTTGTTTAATACTTGGACGGACGAATCAATGATATTTTGCAACTCAGATTTAAACTTTTTTCCTTCTCCCGCAGGCAATCGTAATAGCTTTGGTTTTCTTTCTTCGACAAAATTAAACACATACATTATATCAGGGGGAGTTTTTTGACTTAATGCTATCTTTTCTACAATTTTGCGAGTCATGCTTCTTCTACCACTCCCTGTAGGACCTACTACAAATATATTATTTGAATTATTTGAACTTCTCAAGGCAAAATCAATAATTTCACATGCTCCTTTTTGAATCGTATAATCTTGATAAGAACCTATTTTTATTTCTTGAGTATTTTCTATCTTTAGATCCGGTATTTTTATTGAGAAATCATCTAATTTAAGTTTTTTCATAATATTTTGGCGCCCTGTTTATTATTTAAGCAAATGAAAACAACACGCCTTCCTCCTTCCTTCACAAATTGGCTGTTTCAACTGCACTAAAATCAAATCTATTAAATACTTCATTAATATTCCTTAGATAGTATTGAGGAGAAAACAAATCATCAAATTCTTCCTGTGAGAAATTATCCATAATTTGTGGGTTATGAGAAAGTATTTTTTTAAAATCCTCTTTTTGATCCCAAGCTTTCATTGCACACTCTTGAACCAATTCATAAGCTTTTTCTCTACTAAAACCCTTTTCAACAAGTTTTAAAAGCACCCTTTGGGAATACACTAGATTATATGATTTTTCTATGTTTGCTTTCATTGTATCTTCATGAACTACCAAGTTACTTGCTAAGTAATCAGCTTTATTTAACATATAAAAAGCTAAAATAGTAGCATCGGGCATAAACACTCTTTCGACTGAAGAATGTGAAATGTCCCTTTCATGCCACAACGAAATACTTTCATAAGCAGCCGTAACGTAAGATCTCAACATTCTAGACATACCAGTTAATCGCTCACATAAAATAGGATTTTTCTTATGAGGCATTGCAGAAGAACCTCTCTGCCCTTTTCTAAACGGTTCTTCCACTTCCAATACTTCTGTTTTTTGAAGATGCCTTATTTCGACAGCAAATCTCTCAATAGAAGCTCCTATTAAAGCCAAAATACTAAAAAATTCAGCATGAAGATCTCTAGGAACCACTTGCGTTGAAACTTTACAAGGATAAAGATCTAGTTTTTTTAAAGCAATCTGTTCTACTTGAGGATCTAAATTAGCGTAATTCCCCACAGCACCACTAATTTTACCTTGTGAGATATTACCGATAGTTTGTTTTAATCTTTCTTTATTTCTTTCAGCCTCAGCTACAAAACTCAAAATCTTCAAACCAAAAGAAGTTGGTTCTGCATGGACTCCATGAGTTCTACCAACAATTACAGTATATTTATGACGCAAAGCTAACTTTTTCAACGAAATTATATACCTTTCTAGTTCATTTTCTATTAGCTGCCCAGCTCTTTTAATTGCTAGTGCATTAGCTGTATCTACTACATCTGAAGAAGTTAGACCCATATGAAAATATCTGGCAACATCCCCCATATCTTCGGTGACAACTTGTATAAAGGCTATTACGTCATGATCAACTATTTTTTCCTTTTCTAAAATTTCATCTACATCAATCTTAGCTTTTTGTCTTACTTCTTGAGCTGTCCCACTAGGTACAATACTTAATTCTTCAAAGGCTTCAATGACTGCTAGCTCGACCTCCAACCATCTTTTATATTGAGCTTCTAATGTCCAGATATCTTTAATAGGGCTCAATGAGTATCTATCTATCAAAGTTAACACCTCTTTGGGAATTTATTTCTTGTGACCTTTTTGTTGCCTCTTTTACTGCATCCATAATTGTTCCACGAATACCACGACTTTCTAATACCTCAATTCCCCTAATAGCTGTACCCGCCGGTGAAGTAACCATGTCTTTTAATTCTCCAGGATGCTTGTCACTTTCTAAAACCATCTTCGCAGATCCTAAAACTGTCCTTGTAGCAAGTTCAAGTGAAAGATTCCTTGGTAGCCCCATTAAAACCCCTCCATCTGCCAATGCTTCAATAATAATGTAGACATAAGCTGGCCCACTACCACTCAAAGCCGTAATAACGTCCATCAATTCTTCCTCTACTACATATACTTTTCCAACACTTTCTAAAATGCTTTTAACCATGTCTAATTCATCATCAGAAACATTTTTGTTTTTGCTTATTGCTATTACACCTTCTCCAACTAATATTGGAGTGTTTGGCATAGCTCGGATTATCTTCGTGGATGAAGGTAAAGCCCTTTCTAAATGATTAATAGTTATCCCAGCTGCTATGGAAATAACGATCTTCTCCTTACAAAAAGAGCTTATTTCTTTTAAAACTTTATCAATTACCTGGGGTTTAACTGATAGTAAAACGATATCACACTGCTGGACTGCCTTAATGTTGTCATTTAGAGTTTCAATACTGCAATAAACAGGATTCATCTCGAAATTTTCTACTGATATATCAGTGCCTATTATTTGTTCTTTTTTTAAAATACCAGCGTTAATTAATCCCTTTGCTAAAGTACTTCCCATTTTTCCCAAACCAATTATGCATAATTTCTTATACATTTTTATCTAACCTGCCCATTACCTAAAATTATGTATTTATATGTAGTAAGATCTTCTACACCAACAGGGCCTCTAACATGTAATTTTTGGGTACTAATACCTATCTCTGCTCCAAAGCCAAATTCTTCTCCATCAGTGAATCTAGTGGAAGCGTTCACATACACTGCGGCGGAATCAATTTCGTTTAAAAATTTTATGATAGTGGGATAATCTTCAGTTATTATTGCATCAGAATGTTTTGAACCATAAGTATTTATATGTTGAATTGCATTTTCAATATCTTTGACAATTTTTATAGCAAGAATGTAATCTAAATATTCTGTTGTCCAATCATCATTCGATGCCGGTTTTATTTGAGGTAAAATTTCTAAGGTTTTTTCACAGCCTCTTAATTCAACTTCATTCTTTAAAATTTCGTATAACTTTTCAAGAAATTCTTCGGCTACACTATTATGTACAAGGATAGTTTCTACTGCATTACAAACTGAAGGTCTGCTTACCTTAGCGTTTTCTACTATTTTTAGAGCCTTATTAATATCAGCATATTTATCCACATATATATGACAGTTACCTGCTCCAGTTTGTATTACAGGTATTCTAGAATTTTCTATAATATAATTAATTAGAGAAGGTCCTCCACGAGGAATTAATACATCTACATATTGATATAATTTTATTAATTCATCAACAACTTTTCTATCAGTTACATCAAAAAATTGGACGATTTCTTTTGAAAATCCTGCTTTTTCAATTGCTGAATGTATAACATTCACTAAGGCTTTGTTTGAATTAATAGCTTCAGATCCTCCTCTTAACACTATTGTATTGCCAGACTTTATACAAAGAGCAGCCGCATCAACTGTAACGTTTGGACGAGCCTCATAGATTATGGCAATTACACCTAGCGGGACTACCATTTTACCTATCATTAAACCATTTGGTCTCTTCCACATTTTTACAATGTTACCTAAGGTACTAGACAAATTTGCTACCTTTTCAACACTTTTTGAAATACTAAACACTCGTTCCTCATTCAATTTAAGCCTATCAAGTAATGCTTTAGAAATTCCTTTCTCTTTGGCTGAGGATACGTCTTTTTGGTTTTCTAATAAAATATAATTACTGTTATTTCTTAATTCACTTGCTATTTTATTCAAAATATCTTTTCTACATGAATCAGAAATTAAAGAAAATTCCCCGGAAATTTCTTTAGCTTTTTTAGTTTTTTCAACTACATAATCTTCCAAATTCATGTTGCCCCTCCCTTAACTTAGTTTTTCAAATATTTAGGCTTAAAACTTATTCATAAAACATATAGAACCAAACCCAAATGCCACTGTTTTGAAATCTGAATTTTTTGTTCGCTTTCCTACCAAAATAATCTTCAAATTTAGATTCAGGAGTAATAAAATAAAACTTTCCGTTTGGAAAAGCCCTTAATAGGTACCTCATTTTTTGGTAAGTATCAGCTATATTGTCTTTTTCTTTTATGCCATACGGCAAGTTTGAAACAAAATAAATTATATCATTTGATGGACTGAGCGATTCCATAACTTTTTTTTCAAGATGTATATTAACTCCGGCTAAAGCTGCATTTTCTTTTGCGATAGATATAGCGTTGTAACTTTTGTCGTAGCCATAAATTTTGTAATCTATTTCTTTTTGTTCCCTAGATGGATAAAAATTTTGCTTCAAATCTTTAAACATTTCCCATTTTTCACATATATACTCTCTCTTTAATGTCTTGCCACTAGCCAATAATGCAGCTTCAATGGGAATTGTTCCTGAACCACAAAAAGGATCTATTAATATCTTAGAAGCATCCCATCTGGAAAGAAGGATCATGCTAGCTGCAATCGTTTCTCGAAGTGATGTAGGTACATGTTTAATTCGATAACCTCTTTTAGCAAGTGATCCCTTATGTACTGTATCAAGAGCGATTGTTGCTAGATTATCCTTTAAATATACACAAATGGGATAAACTATCTCATTTTCTTCCCAAATTTTACATTTATAGCTATTTTTTAGTTTTTCATAAATTGATTTTTTAATTATTGAAGCTACTGCTCCAGTTGCAGATAAAATAGAGTTTGTTATCTTAACTTTTTCAATAACTACTTTACCTCTTTTCTCTATATAATCTTTCCAATTAAGATTGTAAACCTTATCAAAAAGATCATCAAAATTGGTAACTTCGAATTCTCCTACTTTTATCAATATCCTGTCAACCGTTCTAAAACTATTTAATATAAGCGGAACATCTTCAAGAGGGGCTAAAAATTTTACTTTGCCCGACACCGAGTCGATTATTTTATATCCGTAAGCTTTTATTTCAAAAGAAGGTGCTGCTTCCAACCCTGATGTACATAACGCTATTAACTCAACCATTTTATGCTCCTTATCTATTGCATTTCATGTTTTTTAAGCCTGTTAGTTACTATTTATTATATCATTTTATTTGAACTTTTATAGATCTCTCTATTTTACTAATTTTATAAAATTAACTAATAATACAATAAAATTTTATAAATGTACATATCTTATATACACTAGAAAAGCAAAAGTTCTTGACTCCTCTTCAAAGTTTTGATAAAATTATTGTAGGATAAAGATTAGAAAAGAAGTTTAAAAAGTGATATAAATAATTCAATTTTTATTGTTAAATAATGCACAAATAAAAGGAGGTCGAGAGTGAATGAACAAAAAAAGAGTACTAGCATTAGTTTTAATCGTTGTTTTAACGGTATCAATGAGTTTTGCCGCTCTCTTTGGAAAATCGAATAATTCGTGGAAAGACGGGACATATGTTGGTTATTCGGATCCAAGTGATAGAACTTACACAAAAGCTGTTGTAACTATTGAAAAAGGAAAAATTGTTGATGTCAAGCTGGAAGAAATTATCAACACAACTGGATTAGCGAAAGATGAATCTTATCCATGGCAACCATGGCATGAGGCAATGGAAGAACTACCAAAAAGATTTATTAAGGCAAACGGTACTAACATAGATACTTATACGGGTGCAACACATTCTTCTGAAATGGCTATTCAAGCTGTTGAAAGAGCTTTAAAAAGGGCAGAAGGATTTGATGGTGTAATAGATGGAACCTATGTAGGGCATTCACAAGTTTCTGAAAGAAACGACAGGGCTAATGCGATAATTGTTGTAAAAGATGGTAAGATAGTTGATGTAATACTAAATGAATATAGGGACATTTATAACACCGGAGAACCTAAAACAGAAGATACTTATCCATGGGAACCTTTCCATGAAGCAAAAGTAGTTATCGCACAAAGAATTTTAGAAAAGGGAACAATTCCAGTTGACACATATACTGGTGCTACAGGCAGTTCAAATATGTGGATGGAAGCAGTTAAGGATGCAATGATAAAAGCTGGATTCAAATTTTAATTTTTTAATTTGTTTAGATAAATTAATTCATATGGAGAACAAAAGGGCTTAAAGCCCTTTTGTTTTTTGCTTAGTTTTTCAGTATTCTCATAAAGCAAAAAACCAAATCAATGTGGTATAATTCTAACGGGAGGTATCATTATGGATTATTGCAATAGATTTAGTGAAAATGTAGCATTACCTGTCTGCTTAATAACCGTTAAGAGTGTTTCGCGCGTTAATTCGATGACCGTAGCATGGTCAACTCCTTTATCTTCAAATCCACCCTTATTTGGATTTTCTATCCGGAAAAATAGATATACTTACCAATTGATCTTAAAAGAAGAAGAGTTTACAGTATCTTTTTTGTCTCTAGAAAAAAGTGATTTAGCAGTGAAATTAGGCAGAATTTCAGGTAGAGAGGGCGATAAGGTATCAGCTATTTCATTGAAATTAAAGGATTCAGAGATAGTTCAAAGTCCCTATGTTGAAGAAGCATACTTTTCAATGGAGTGTAAACTAGAAAATATCTTTGAAACAGGGGATCATGATTTTGTTGTAGGAAAAGTTTTAGCCGTTCATCCCTCTAAAAATATTTTAAAAGAATCACAACCAGCTATATATCTTGGAAATGATACTTTTACAACTATCGATCTATCTCAAGTTAAAAAATTTGAAACTAAAGAAATAGTTGCTAGTATTAGAAATTCTCTAAGCAATAGAGGTGTACAAAATGATTAAAGAAACTCCTTCTGAAGGTTTTATTTTAGACATAGTAGAACCTTTAATATCTTTCCCATCAGTAAGATTAGAAAAAGGTCAAGCAGTCGGAATCTACACTAGTGAACCGAAGTTGATGACAAAATATTTTTTCAAACTAATCTGTGAACCAGAAAAATATGCAAAAAAAGTAACAATAAATGGATTAATCGCAAATGGAACAAACTGGATAGGTAGGTCGTTTACTCATATGGTTGTACCTGAAATTTGGAATGATACCATCTGTAACATCTTGAAAAAGAAACCTAAAAGGCGTCATTTAATATTTATAGGAGCTGCAAAAGATGAAATAGTATCTGAGGAATTAGATAATGTTGCATTCTTTGTTGAAGATTATAAAAAAGAAGGAAGTGTTTTTGTAATAACTGATTCAAAAGAGCTGTTAGAAAAGACCGTCGACAAAGTTCTCAACGAAAAAGGCATTGAGATAGATTTAAACAAATCAGAACTATACAAAGTTATTAGTGAAAAAGAATCAGTTTCTGAATTCAGCAATATAAATCATAATGTTAAAAATTTGAATCTTGGAAATAACTTTATAAATTTGGAGTGAAACTTTAACAACGTTGAAATTATAAAGAACTAAGGGTAGGATAAAAAACTTATCGTTCTCCTACTATTCATGTGTTTGATAAAACTTTACAACTTAAAATATTTTATTTGCTCTACCAAATCTTCTGCTATAATTCTTAACTCTTCACTTAAATTGTTAACGTTTTGACTCATATCTGCCTGTTGTTTGATTGCTTGTGTCATTTCTTCAATCTGTTGAGCTATGTTCATTATAGAAACAGTGGCTGTGTTCATTGCACTATTCATTTCTTGGGCTGCAGCATTCTGTTCCTGTGCACTTGCTACTAAACTTTCAATCATTGAATTAATACTTTCTATTTCTTTTAATATATTCGAAAACCTTTCTTTTACTAAAATGGAACGTTCACTAGCCTCATCCACTACTTTTACTGTATCATCTGTAGCAGAATTTGCTTGTAGAGCACCATCTTGTATCTGATCTAACATTAATCCTATTTTATCGGTGGCTTTTTTGCTTTCTTCTGCTAGCTTTCTTATCTCATCTGCAACCACCGCAAAACCTTTTCCTGCATCTCCAGCTCGAGCCGCTTCTATAGCTGCATTTAAAGCCAAGAGGTTTGTTTGTTCTGTTATAGAATTTATTGCTTCAATTATTTCCCCTATATTTCTAGCTTTTTGAGATAGGCTCTTTACAGCTTGTTGAGTAATACTAGCTTTTTCTTTAGTTTGAAGAATAATTTCAACTATAGACTTTACAGCTTCTTCGCCTTCCTTAGCCGCATTATCAACTATTTCAGCCCTTTGAGCCAAATCCATAGCTGATTTAGATACATTCTGAGCACTTCCAGATACCTCTTCTACTCCAGCTGTTACCTCCTGTATAGACGAAGAAGCATTCTGAGCAGATCTGTTAATTTCTTCCATCTGAGAAGAAAATTCTTCTGTTGTTGAGCTGAGTTCTTGAGAAGTACCTGCTAAATTTTGAGATAAATTATGTATTTGATCAGATTTTCCTGATATATCAGAAACTAAACGAGCTAAATCATTTTGCATCTTCTCTAAAGCAGTCTTTAAAGCCACAAATTCTTTTGCTTTAAATGTTACGTTAGTTTTGAAATTTAAATCACCTTCAGAGGTTTTTGAAACGATTTCTGAGATATGACCGAAAGGTTTAATAAGTACATCTTTTATTAAAAAATAAGATAGAATAATAGTGGCTATCGAAATTATAAGGGCAAAAATTAGAAATCGTCTGAAAAAAAATGCATCGTTTTGGGAAATTAAATTGTTAAATTCTTCCATTGATATACCAACAAAAAGAACACCTATCAAATTACTGTTTTCATCTAATAGCGGTTCATAGACTGTTATATAATTATTATTAAGTATTTTTGCTTCACCCAAGTATCTTTGTTTTTGAATTATATAATTATAGGCAGCACTATCTTTTCCAAGGAAAGTTCCAACTGCCCTTGTTCCATCTTTATTTTTTATCGATGTTGATATACGAACAAAATCGTTACCCTGAATTTGAAATATGGTTGCTACAATGTTCATATGATTACTAATCTTATCGACAGCCTCATATCTTTCTTTTACAGGAATACCATCTTTGTCAACTAAAACACCATTTATCAACTTTAATTCTCCATAACTTTGATTGATATACTCTTTAAAAACATTAATTGCTCCCTCAAGCTGTTTTGAATATGTCAAATCAAGCAATTCTGATGTAGAACTTTTATTAACATTAATCGAAACAAACAGTAGAGAGAAAGTGAGCAAAACTACTATCAAGATCTCAATAAGAGTGGTATAGGTAGATAGTTTCATTTAATGATTCCTCCTCTGAATGAAATTAATATACTTTAAAAACCTAATAATATCTTGTCAATGTTTAAGGTGTTATCAAAATACAATAATGATCAGACATACTAATATTAAAAAAGTATGGTTCAAATTTGAAAATTAACAACCTATTAATACCAACTAAAAAAAATAAAAGGCTCTGCTATACTGAACATTAATCTTATCTAAATAATTGAAAATAAAAGTATAGCTTCGAGCCACAACTTTTATCTTGAATTTTATAAAATTACAAATTTCTTTTAATAAATTATCGTCTTTTTATTATAAATCTTGATTTTTTGAATTTGCAGTATTATATCATTTTTTAGTAAAAAATTGATATAATCGTTATGTATACTATGATAACATTTTTGTGATAACATTTCAAAGATATAAAGCTTATAATTGAAAAGAAGATTAATTTTAATATAATATAGAATCAAAAACATAGGAGGAATTAAATGAATCATACTATAAAAGACTTTGAAGAAATCACTAAAGATTTGAAAAATGAATTAGAAAAAATAACTGATTATCAGAGCTATCAAAATCTTAAATCAAAATATTTAGGTAAAAATGGAATGATCAAATCTTTAATGAAAAATTTAAAAAATCTTAATGAAGAACAAAAAAAACAATATGGGAAAAAAATAAACGAATTGAAAAATATAATTGAAGAAATATTTGAAGAAAAACTGAATGAATTAAAAGAAAAAGAAAAGATTTTGAAAGAGAAAGAAAGTTGGATTGACGTAACAATTCCAGGCTCTCCAAGAAAAATTGGAAAACCTAGCTTGATAAGTAAAACTATAAGGGAAATTGAAGAAATTTTTATTGGTATGGGATTTTCTGTTGCTGAAGGACCTGAAATAGAAAATTCTTGGTATAATTTTGATGCCCTCAATACACCCGAATGGCATCCTGCAAGAGAAATGCAGGATACATTTTATTTATCTAACGATAAAAAATATCTATTAAGGACTCACACTTCTCCAGTTCAAATAAGAACTATGTTATCAAATAAACCTCCCTTGGCAATAATATCCCCAGGCAGAGTGTATAGAAAAGATGAACTTGACGCAACCCATTCTCCGGTATTTCATCAAGTTGAAGGGTTATTTGTTGATAAAAATGTTTCAGTTGCACATATTAAGATGTATCTTGAATATTTAGCTAAAAAACTTTTTGGTGACAAGGTCGCTATTCTTCTGAGGCCAAGCTATTTTCCTTTCACTGAACCCAGCTTTGAGGTAGACATAAGTTGCATTTTTTGTGAAGGAAAAGGCTGTAATATTTGCAAAAATTCTGGATGGATTGAAATATTAGGGGCCGGATTGGTTCATCCTAATGTCTTCAAAAGCGTAAATTATGATCCAGACATTTGGGAAGGTTTTGCGTTTGGTATGGGCATAGAAAGAGTCGCCTTATTAAAATATAATGTCCCTGAAATGAGGGAATTCTATAAAAACGACATAAGATTCATCGAATTTTAGCGCTTCCTTAAGGAAGAATAACTCTAGATTAAATCTTATAAAAATTAATTTTGGAGGCAAACAATGAAAATATCATTAGAATGGTTAAATGAATATATAACAATAAATAAAGAGATTCATGAATTAGTAAGAGAACTTAAATTACACACTACAGATGTCGAAACTTATGAAAAAGTTAGAGATAAACTTTCAAATATAATGGTGGGTCAAATTAAAAAAATAGAGGATCATCCCGAAATCGAGAATCTTCTAATATGTAAAGTTGATATTGGGAAAGAAGATATAATTTTAGTAACCGCTGATCTGACTGTAAAGATTGGGGATAAAGTTCCTGTAGCGATTCCAGGAGCTGTTTTAAACGATGGAACTAAAATTGAAGAAAAAGCTTTTAAAGGTGTAGTTTCTCAAGGAATGATGTGTTCTCTAAAGGAATTAGGTATATCAGAAGAGGCAGAAAAAATATATAGAATAATAGACGATGTTGAAGTAGGAACAGACTTCATTGATTACTTCAAGTTGGCAGACGAAATAATTGATTTGGAAATTCTACCAAATAGGCCCGATCTGCTCTCCTATATAGGAATTGCTAAAGAATTACAAGCAATAGATTGTGGAAAAGATTTCGGTATGTTTGATTACACTGAAATTAAAAAAGGACATGGTTTTCCGGTTGAGATAAAATACGATAAATGTAAAAGATATATGGCAGCTACGATAACAAATATAAAAGTTGGACCCTCTCCTTTATGGCTTATTAAAAGGCTGGGAAGTGCAGGTATTAGAAGTATTAATAATGTTGTTGATATTACTAATTATGTAATGCTAGAAACTGGTCATCCTATACATGCCTTTGATTTAGATCTTATTGATAACAAAATAATTATAAGAAAAGCGCTTCCAGGAGAAAAGGTATTTCTATTAGATGGTAAAGAATACACTATGATGGGAGAAGAAACACTTATAACAGACGGCAAAAACATACTGGCTCTTGGAGGTATTATGGGGGGAGAACTGAGTGGCATAAATGAAAATACTACATCAATACTTTTAGAGGTAGCATACTTTGATCCGATTAATATTAGGCTTTCCTCTAGTTACCACAAGATAGTGTCTGACTCTTCCTATAGATTTGAACGTGGAGTTGACCCTAACGATACAGAAATAGTTATGGGTAGATTGATAAAATTACTTACCGAATTAGCTGGGGGAGAAGTATCTACTTTCATTACAGACGTTTATCCTGAAATAATTGCCGAACAAAAAATATTACTAAGAAAGAACTATTTAGATAGAAGATTAGGAATAAGTATTGAAAAAGATGTCGTTTCTCAGATTTTTAACAAATTAAATTTTAAATTTAACCCACTATCAGAAGGATGGGAGATTTTAGTTCCAACAAACAGACCTGATATAACACAGGAGATAGATTTGGTTGAAGAAGTGGGAAGAATTTATGGTTATTCAAATATTCCTTCAAGTTTCCCCTTTACAAAAGGATTAATAGGAACCAGAGGAGAATTTGTTACTTTTAAAGAAAGAGTTGGGGACATAATGCTCTCCAACGGCTATCATGAGGCAAAAACATTCCCGCTTAACAGCGCAAGGAGAATGTGGATGGACGAAAGCCTTGATTTAAAAATTATAAATCCTCTCTCCTCAGAATATGAATATATCTCTTCAAAACTTATTTACGGAGTTTTGGATTCCGCATCTTACAATTTCAGAAATCAAAAAAAGGATATAAAGCTCTTTGAAATAGATAAAGTTTTTAAGAAAGACGACACAAGTCCTACCGGAGCTAAAGAATTTACAAATTTAGCTTTTGTAGCCATTGGAAGAGAAAATGACGAAGACTTCACTGACAAAAGGCTTGTCTCTTTCTACACGGTGAAGGGTGCATTAGAAAACGTCGCTGATGAATTTAACCTAAAACTAGATTACACAAGAAGTTCTTTAAAAGGTTTAATGAGATCTCAAAGCGCAGATGTGCATCTAAATGATAACAAAATAGGATACATTGGTTTATTAGATCCTCAGATTGCTGAAGATCTTTATGAAATAAAAGACCCAGTTTATATTTGTGAGATTAACTTAGACTTTTTATATGAAAATAAAAAAGAAATTAAAAAAATTGTGAGAAGATTTGACTTTCCTGCAATAAGGAGAGAATATGCATTTTTAGTTCCTTTGAATATTGAATTTAAAGAAATTAGTCAGATCATTGAAAATGCAGGAGAAATAATTGAAGAATACAAAATTTTTGATGTTTATAAAGGTAAAAACATAGCACCAGATTACATAAGTATAACTGTATCCATCGTATATCGATCTCAAATTAAAACTTTGACAGACGAAGAAGTAAATAAGGTAGAACGAAAAATGTTAGAACAATTAGGGAAGAAAAAAATAACACTTCGTGAAAAATAAATTCAAAAAATAAACCATACGAAAGGAAGAAAAAAATGAGACGCAGAAGCATTACAAGTTTTTTAATAATGATCAATGTAATAATATTTGTTTTGATGTTTTTGTTTGGTGGACTTAAAGCATTTTCTAGCCCTAGGATATATATACTTTTTGGAGCCCAAATAGGTAATTTGATTTCAATGGGAGAATGGTTCAGACTCATCACTTCTATGTTTGTGCATGGTGGGCTGTTTCATATATTTTTCAATATGATAGCTTTATTTTATGTAGGAAACCTTGTTGAAAGAACGTATGGTCCAGCACGATTTATAACAATATATCTTTTGTCAGGAGTTTTTGGAAATATCTTAACTCATTTGTTTATACCATATGCTATATCAGTGGGAGCTTCAGGTGCAATCTTTGGCTTAATAGGTTTACTATTTGGTGCTGGGTTTAGACGTGACACACCTGTAATACTCAAACCTATAACTGGAACCGCTCTTCTTCCTATTATCTTGATAAATATCATTTGGGGATTTTTACCAGGAGCGAATATAAACAACTTTGCACACTTGGGTGGATTAGCAGTAGGTTTCACGTTCGGTTGGCTCACTCCCATAAGACTTACAAAGACCAGTTATCAAGTTTGGAAGATTCTATCTTATATTGCGTATGGCTTGATCCTTATTAGCTTTGTTATGTTAATAATTTTTGATTTTCGTTATTACATTTTCATCTAATGAAAGATCTTGTGATTTGGAAAGATAAAGTTTGAAATTAAAAAGTATTGCAGGGAGTGCCTAAAACCTTTACAAGACTTAATTAATTAAAAGTGATGAGAATATTACCTATTTAATTATCTAAGTGTAGCGATACTTAACAAAATCACACTTTCTATAATAAAAGTTAAATCAGGGTTCTAAGTTTTTAAGTACTTAAGCAACTATTAAAAATGAGGTGAGTTTTTTGACCATTGAAGAAACAATAGGGAGAAATATAATAGAAGAAAGTATCCAAAAAATTATAGAAATGGACAAAATTATTAATTCTGTTTTAAGAATTGAAAAGGTTGTAGGAAACAAGAATGGTAAATATTTTGGTATACCATTCTTAGTTAAAGATAATATATTAGTTAAAGGAACAAAAACTACTAATGCATCTAAAATTTTAGAAAACTATATTTCTCCATACACTGCCACTGCAGTTCAAAAACTTTTAGAAGCAGGGTTTTCTTTAATTGGGAAAACAAACATGGATGAGTTCGCAATGGGAAATACCAATGAAAATTCATACTTTGGTCCTGTAAGAAATCCTAAAGATCTTAGCAGAGTATCTGGAGGAAGCAGTGGAGGATCTGCTGCAGCGGTTGGTGCAGGATATGTTCCTTTTTCATTAGGTACGGATACCGGTGGCTCTGTTAGACTACCCGCTTCTTTTTGTGGGGTTGTTGGCTTTAAACCATCCTATGGCATGATTTCACGATACGGAGTTACTTCTTTTGCTTCATCTTTAGATCAGATAGGAATTTTATCTAATTCAGTAAAAGACGTCAGTTTAGTTGTTGAAATCATAAAAGGAAAAGATAAAAACGATCCAACCACTCTTAGTCATACTGTTGATCTTACAAGCAATTTGGAAAGAGATTTATCAGATATTAAAATTTGCATTCCAAAAATAGTCTATGACACAGATCTCAACATATCTATTAAAAATAGTTTCAACGAGGCCGTTGATTTTCTAAAGGCGAAAGGTTCAAAAGTTGAAGTTATTGATATTCCGGAATTAGAATATTCTGTAGCTGTTTATTATATTATAGCTCCTTCAGAAGCTTCTTCAAATCTTGCTAGATTTGATGGTGTTAGATACGGTTTTAGAAATGCCTCGTTAGGTTTGAATGATATGTATAGAACCACAAGGGAAATCGGCTTTGGAATTGAAGTAAAAAGACGAATCATTATGGGTACTTTTAATTTATCTGCTGATTATTATAGTAAGTACTATTCCAAAGCTTTAAAAGTTAGGCGCATTATAAGTGATAAATTGTATAATATTCTGGATGAATATGATGTAATGATGACACCAACATCACCGTCAATTCCTCCTTATATGGGCGAAAAATTCAACCCACTTGAATATTATCTTATGGACACATTTACTATACCAGCTAACTTGGCAGGGCTTCCTGCTATAAATATTCCTTTTGGTTTAATCGAAGGACTTCCTTTTGGTATTCAATTCATTGGAAGGCAAATGAAGGATGAAGAACTTCTAGCTATTGCAAATACATTTCACGAAAGTGCCAAAAAGGAGTTTGAAAAAAATGTATAAAACGATAATTGGACTTGAAATACACACTCAATTATTAACTAAAACAAAAGCTTTTTGTTCTTGTAGTACGGATCATTTTAATTCCATTCCAAACCAAAATATATGTCCGATTTGTACTGGTCATCCTGGAACTTTACCCGCATTAAACGAAGAAGCTGTAAAACTCGCGGTTAAAGCTGGATTAATCTTTAATGGGACAATAAATAAATTTTCTAGATTTGATAGAAAAAATTATTTTTATCCGGATTTAGCTAAAAATTACCAAATTACCCAACATTTTTTCCCGATTGTTAGTAACGGATACATAACTATAGAAGGGAAAAAAATTAGAATTAAAAGAATGCATTTAGAGGAAGATACTGCAAAGATGTTTCACGAAGGAGATCAAATATCCACCGCCCAAGAAAGTTTCCTTGATTTTAATAGGTCCGGTATTCCTTTGCTAGAAATAGTTACAGAACCTGATATAGAATCTCCAAGTGAAGCTAGGATGTTTATGGAAAAATTAAGAAACTTGTTGAGATATGCAGAAATTTCAACTGGAGATATGGAAAAAGGGGCACTTAGATGTGATGCAAACATTTCGATAGTAAATTTAGAAAACAATCAAACGAGCAAAAGAGTCGAAATAAAGAATATAAATTCATTTAAGTTTGTAGAAAAAGCTCTCGAGTTTGAGCAAGAAAGATTGATAAAAAATTTAGAAGCTAATATCAAGATGATACAAGAAACAAGAGGGTGGGATTCTACTCGAAAAGAAACGTTTCCTATGAGAACTAAAGAAGACGATGTAGATTACAGATATTTCCCAGAACCTGATTTGCCTCCATTGATATTAACCGATGAATTTATAGATCATATACGTTCTACAATCACAGAGATGCCAGAAGAAAAAGCTAAAAGGTTCATGATTCAATACGATCTACCTCAATATGATGCTGAAATACTAACTTCTGACAAGGAATTAGCAGATTTTTTTGAAAAATGTGTGAAACACGCAAAAGATGCCAAATTTGTGAGCAATTTAATCATGACCGATCTGTTACGAGAATTGAAAGAAAATGATGACGAAATAGAAAACCTTAAGATAAAGCCAGAGTTTTTTGGAGAATTAAAAGAATTAATGGACTCAAATAAAATTTCCTCTAAAATATTAAAAGATATATTCCCTGAAATTTATAAAACGGGAAAAAGTCCAAAGGATATAGTAAAAGAAAAAGGGCTAGAGCAGATAGACGACGAATCTGAATTAAGAAAAATAATTGAAGAAATAATAAAAGAAAATCCTGAAGAGGTTGAAAAATACAAAAATGGCAAGAAAAAATTGCTGGGTTTCTTTGTTGGTGAAGTAATGAAAAAAACAAAAGGAAAAGCCAATCCCCAGAAAACTAATGAAATACTCCTAGAATTATTGGAAAAAGAGTAGGAGGAATCGAATTTGAAAAAAATTGTATTTTGTTTTGCTTTAACAATAATTTCGATAATTTCTTTTACTTTTGTTAATTATACTCCTATAAAACCTAATTTAGACACTAGTGGTTTAAACTTAGCTTTTTTTTCGTCTGAGTTTGAAGGAATAGGGATTGAATTACGATATTATAATTACACAACTCTTTACACAGAAAGTGTGATCTTGAATAGAACTATAAAATTAAAAACAGGCGAAAGTTTGTTTAAAGCTTATATAGATCTTCCAGTATATAATGAAAACTTTGGTGTAGGTTATGAATATATGCTAGAAAAAAGTTATTTTGGTGTTCTTTCTTTAAAGAATTTTCAACGACTAGAAAGTAAAAAATTGTCACATAACTTTTACAATATAACTTTAGGAAAATTTAATATACCTTCCTATTCAATAGGAAATATTTTGTTTCTAAAAGGTAATGATTTCAATTTCTTAAAAGTTGATTCTTTGTTATACAGACCATTTAAAATACCGTTTTCTGTAGGTTATTCTCGTGGGTTTTACCTTTCGTTGCCATTGATACATTTTGATAGTTATTATGTTGATTCTGTAGACATGGGATTTTCTATTATTAAAAAAAATATATATCCCCAAATAGCTGTGTCTGTTCCTCTTAATATACTTAAACAAAATTTACATGTTGGTTCTAGATTTGCTTTTGGTGAAGAGGTATTTTATGAATTTTATCTTTTTAACGAGAATGTCCGTTTCCCATTTTTTTTACTTTTAAATAATGAAGGAGGAGCTATTTTTCTTGAACTGTAAAGAATTAGGGATCTATGTCCATTTCCCTTTCTGTAAAAAAAGGTGCCTATACTGTGATTATACATCTTTCACAGATTTAAATCTAATAGAAGTTTATCTGAACGCACTTAAAAAAGAAATTATTTTAAAAAGCAAAAAACTAAAGAATAGAAAAGTTAAAACTATTTACTTCGGTGGGGGTACCCCTTCCATAATTAAAACAAACTTGATTGAAAACATTTTTCTAACTTTAAAAAATAATTTTGATATTAATTCTTTAGAGGAATTCACTATAGAGGTAAATCCGGATAGTATTAACAAAGAAAAGCTTAGTTTCTATAAGGATATAGGAATAAATCGAATTTCAATTGGATTTCAAAGTACATCAAATAATATATTGAAGACTGTTGGAAGAATTCATAATTATGACGAAGGAATTCACGCTTTTAAACTCACAAAAAAATATTTTGATAATATTAATGTAGATTTTATTCTTGGGTTGCCAGGTGAAACTACAAGCACCATCAGAGAAAATTTGCATTTTATACAAAACTCACAACCATCTCATGTTTCTTATTATTTATTTGATGCTTCTCATAAAACTCCTTTAAAATCCTTGCTTGATAATGGAAAAATGGTTCTTCCGGATGATGATTTTTTAGCGGATCAACTAGATTTGATTTATGATTTCTTAGATAATCTTAATTATAAACATTATGAAATCTCGAGTTGGGCCTTGTTAAACAAAGAATCCAAGCATAACAAGTTGTATTGGAACAATCTAGATTATTTGGGGCTTGGAGTATCTGCTGGAGGACATATTGATCATTTTAGATATGTTAATACCTCTTCTCTGAATAAGTATATAAAACTTATTGATCAAGGAATATTTCCTTATGAATACAAAAATAAAAACGATCAATTTCAGGAATTATTAGAAACACTTTTTATGGGTTTAAGACTCTTCAAAGGAATTAGCTATGATTCATTGGTTGATAGATTCGGGAAAAAATTAACAGATGAAGTAGTGCAAAGTTTAAAGATCAATCTAAAAAGTTACCTGTGTATAGATGATTGTATAAAATTATCAAAAAAAGGTTTGGATTATTCTAGGTATGTTTTTGAAAAAATGTTAGATATACATCTCTGAAGTTTCTAATTTAAGGTAGCTAAATAGTATCAGTCTTTGCTTTTTTTAAAATCAAAATTAGTAAAAAAAACTATTTAATAAAATTTTTAAACTTAAGTCATAAAAATAAAAACAATAAAGTACGAATATTGTAATTCTCGAATATCAAAGCTTTTAAAAAAGCATTAAGGAGGGGGAAAGCTTTTGGAAAAAAAAGAAGAAGTTGATCTATATCTAAAAAATAAAAAGATCTCAAAACAGGACTCAAAAAGTAGAAGTGATTGGGACGACTACTTTATGGATGTTGCTTTATTAGTAAGCAAAAGGTCTACCTGCTCTCATAGGAAAGTAGGAGCAATAATTGTAAAAGACAAAAGAATACTTGCGACAGGATATAATCAACCTCCTTCGGGATTTCCACATTGCGATGAAATTGGGTGTATAAGAGATGACCTAAATATTAAAAGCGGAGAATATCAAGAGATATGCTATGGACTCCATGCTGAACAAAATGCTTTAATGCAAGCAGCTAAATTTGGTATTAGAACTGAAAATTCTAGCATGTATGTAACTCATCAGCCTTGTTCTATATGTGCAAGATTGATTATAAACGCAGGAATAAAAAAGGTCTATTTTAGAGAAAGTTATCCTGATTCACTGGCCAATCTTTTTTTCGAAACATGTGGAATTGAAACAAAAGTGATTTAATTTTAATTAAATTAAAGAGGTGAATTAAAATGCCTTTAGATAAGTATTTTCAATATTTAAGGCAAGATAGGATGACACATATTTGGTGTCCTGGCTGTGGAAATGGCATTATTATGAAAAGCTTTTTAGAGGCGGCGAACAATCTCAATTTGGATAAAAATAAAGTCGCCGTAGTTTCTGGAATTGGTTGTTCTTCAAGAATTACAGGTTATCTTGATTTTAATACTCTACATACCTTACATGGTCGAGCTATCCCTTTTGCTACAGGGGTTAAACTTGCTAAACCTGATTTTGATGTAATTGTAATGGGAGGTGATGGTGACTTATTAGCAATTGGAGGTAATCATTTTTTACATGCCTGTAGAAGAAATATGGATTTAACTGTTATTATTTTCAACAATAATATTTATGGTATGACTGGGGGGCAATATTCTCCCACTACCCCAACTCACGGATGGGCTACAACAGCTCCTTATGGAAATCTCGAGGAACCTTTAGATCCAGTAAATTTAGCTATAACAGCAGGCGCAACCTATGTAGCTAGGTCCACCGTTTTCCATTACATGTTAACTACAAAATATATTGAAAATGCTCTTAAACATAAGGGAATGTCTGTCGTAGAAGTTATAACCAATTGTCATACATACTTTGGAAGATATAACAAAATGTCAAAGCCCACTCAAATGCTCCAATATTTCAAAGAAAATTCTGTGACTATAAGCAGGGCCGAAAAGATGGATAAAAATGAATTAGAAAATAAAATTATCATCGGCGAATTTATTAATATTGAAAAAGAAAGCTACAACGAAAAATATGATAATTTGAAAAAAGAACTGTCATTAGGGGAGGTGTCAAAAAGATGAGTCTTTCCTTTTCAATACCAATAGCAACTAGAATGGTTGGAGAAGCTGGACAGGGAATCATCTTAATGGGTTCTATTCTCGCAAAAGCTTTGGTTAAGGAAGGATATTGGGTAGCTCAATCTCAACATTATGGAGCACAAGTTCGTGGAGGCATCTCCTATTGCGACACATTATTTGATATAGAACCTATTGATTATCCTCTTGCTGATAGTTTTGACATCTTGTATTTAATGCATGGTATTGGTTCTAATCATATAGAGAAACTTAAAAGAAATAGTATTTTATTCTATGATGAAAAATTTGTTGAAAAACTTCCCCCATATATTACAAGGATAACAAGAAAAATTATAAAAGTCCCTGCATCCAAAATTGCTTTAGAAGAATTATCAAATATAAATGTTGCAAATATGATAAGTTTGGGAGTATTATGTTCTGTTACTCAGCTTGTTTCTGAAGATATATTAATTGAAACTGTAAGAGAAAACGTTGCTACAAACTATCGAGATATAGACGAAAAAGCAGTAAGAATTGGATATTCATTGATAGAAAAAAGGTATCCTCTTAAATTTTATGAAAAAATTGAGAGGTTAGGAAGAGGTTATGAATAACAACGATAAAAACAAAACATCGCATAAGCAAAGTTCTTTAAGACAAAGTTTTTCCTATGCTTTTAAAGGATTAATAACTGTATATAAAACAGAAAGAAATTTTCGAATACAGAGTTTGATAGGCTTAGTTGTTTTAATAATCGCTTTTTTTTGTGACCTCTCTACAGCGGAGTTTGTCTTCCTGATATTTGTAGTAATGTTTGTTTTAGTTATGGAATTGCTAAATACGGTTGTTGAAAAGTTACTCGATTTTATCAATCCTTCTTATAATTCAAAAATAAAAAAAATAAAAGATATTTCAGCTGCAACTGTACTAATAACCTCAATTTTTGCAGTAATAATTGGCATAATAATATTTGGTCGAGCGCTGTTCGATTTACCTCCTAAATATGGTATAATAATAGCGATAATTTTTCTTTTAATATTAAACGTAATAGGTATTTTACACAAAAATAAAAATTGATCGGACAATAAAAATGATTTTTTAGAAGAAAAAGGATAAATTTTAAATTTATGCCAGTTACCCTGTAGTATTTTTGCTATTTTGTTTCAAAAAGGAGGAAACTTCCTTTGGATCCAATAAAAGTCCTTATTGTAGATGATTCTGCATTTATGAGAATGGTATTGAAAGATATAATTGACCAACAACCCGACATGAAAGTTGTTGGTTTTGCAAAAGACGGAGAGGAAGCGATAGAAAAAATTCTCTCTTTAAAGCCAGATGTTGTAACTCTGGATATAGAAATGCCTAAAAAAAATGGTTTAGAAGTTTTAACAGAAGTCATGAAAAAATCTCCTACAAGAATAATCATGGTAAGCAGTTTAACTTCTAAAGAAGCCGATATCACTATTGAATGCCTTGAAAAAGGTGCATTCGATTTTATACAGAAACCTGCGGGTAGTACCTCTTGGACTTTCAGAGACGTTCAAGATGAACTTTTAAATAAAATTAGAGAAAGTATGAAGGTTCCTGTTGATAAACTCACTACTGTTCAATTCATCCCTAGAAGGAAAACAAAAAGAAGATTAAACTTTGATATAGTTGGCCAAAAAATTGTTTTAATTGCAAGTTCAACTGGTGGCCCTAGATCTTTAGACGTTATAATACCTCAACTACCTGAGAATTTAAACGCTCCAGTCATCATTATCCAACATATGCCACCAGGCTTCACAAAATCTCTAGCTGATAGGTTAGACAAAATATCTAATTTAAGAGTAAAGGAAGCAGAGGATGGTGAAATTCTTCAAAAGAATATTGTTTATATAGCTCCTGGAGATTTTCATCTTGGTTTAAAAAATGACGAATACAAGGTCAGAATATTTCTTGATAAAAGCGAAAAAATAAATAATGTAAGACCAGCTGCTGACTTTACTTTTGACTTAGCTGCAGAAATATATAAAGAAAATAGCATCGCTGTAATTTTAACTGGAATGGGACGAGACGGTTCAAAAGGCGCTTTTAAAATAAAGCATTATGGTGGCAAGGTAATTTCAGAAGCTAAAGAAACTTGCGTAGTGTATGGGATGCCAAAAGTAGTAGCAGAAGAAGGATATGCAGATTATATACTTCCTAATTATAAAATTCCTGAAAAAATTGTCGAGTTGCTATCTAATTCAAATGGGTCAAGAGGGCGAAAGGTATGAATTCTTTAAATCGAAATTTTAAAAAGTTTTTTCTTATCGGTTTTGTTCTTTTTTGTTTTTCATCTATTTTTTCAAAGAATGTATTCTTTCAGTGGAGAGAACTAGATGCGAGCTCTTATTTTGAGGAAAACGGAAGTACTTACATTGATCTGGAAGTTATTGCAAAACATGCAAATAGATCAATAGAAGTATTTAATTCTACTCTAATTTACATCAGAGGAGAAAAATGGAACGTATTTATCTTTCCACAAAATAGTTTAGCTATTTTAAACAGTAGTGAGTCCTTAAGTTTTTACCCAAACGATTTAAAAATTAAAAATGGAAAAATATTTTTAACTTCAGAATTAATGGCTAAAGTAATGAATTTAGAATTAATTTCTAACGATATGTCAATATATTTAAATATTCCTTTAGCTCGAGTTACTTCTATTACAACAATTATCCAAAAAACTGACGCGAGAATTATAATTGAACTTTCATCAACTCCTGAGGAAATAGGAGTTTATCCTTTAGTTAACAGATCTGGATATCTTTTGAAAATAAGAGGTGCAGAAGTAGCTGATTCCTATATTTATGAAGAATATAAAAACAAAATTAGCTTTATTAAAGCTTATCATTATTCTCCAACAGAAGTGTGGATACAGATAAAGTTAAATAATACTGCAGAGTTAAACGAGATTTTTGAAGATAACAGAATAATACTTGATTTAACTTTTGAAGAAAATATAAGTTTACCAGTTTTAGTATTAGACCCTGGTCATGGAGGTATAGATTCAGGAGCTGTTGGACCAACGAAGTTGTTCGAAAAAGATATCACTTTGGCAGTTGCAAAAAAGGTACAAGAATTGTTGAACCCATATAGTATAAATGTTTATCTCACTAGAACCAGTGACGTTTATGTTGACTTACATGATAGAGCTATGTTTTCAAACGAAAAAGGTGCTGATTTATTCATTAGTCTACATATGAATGATTATCCTTCAGATAAAACAGTTTCTGGATCGGAAGTCTACTATTTTGATTTTTCTGAAAATGCTTACGCCCGAAGAATAGCTTATCGTGAAAATTTAGATATGAACGTTGATAAAAATATAATTCAAACTTGGGTTAGTGATAAAGGAAATAGTCTAAAGCAAAGTGAAAATTTTGCAAAAATCTTAGGCAGTTATATCAATGGAAACGGTATAAGGTTTAGAGGAGTTTATAAGGATGAGTTTGCTGTTTTAGCCTATACTAGATGTCCAGCTGTTTTGTTTGAAATGGAGTTTATAAGCAATCCTGAGGTGGAGAAAAAGTTTTCATCGGAACAGTACATTAATACTTTCGCAGAAATAATAAAGAACGCTGTTATAGAATATTTCAATTTAAAATAACCTAATAAATTCATTTATCAACCTTGTCAATTACGATAGCAGCTGCCACTGCATAATCTCTCTCGTGGGAGAGCGTTATATATATTTCGCCGTCTCCGCCAAATTTACTAAATATATACTTTAATGAAGATTCCTCTACATATGGGTCACCATTCTTCCCATTTAAAATCGTGATTTCTGAATAAGGTATAAATCTCTTAAAACATTTTGTTATCGCTTCTTTGGCAGCAAATCTACCTGCTGCATATTCTCTTTTCCTTTTGGTGCCTTTAAACCCTTCATATATTTCCTTTTCTTTAGCAGAGAGTATTTTTTTTATATGGTCTTCATTTATTCTATCTATTTTAATTATATCGATCCCAATTCCCCTAATCATTGATTATCAACCTCACGTTAACGCCAGGAGTTATCTGTTGGAGAAAGCTTTCAACTCTTTGATCATCTATATAAATTTCGTAAGATTTGATCTCTTCTAAATTAAAAGAGAATCTAGACAAAACATCAATTAACTTGGCATCCTTTCTTACTTTTCTAACTGTGTAATTTGATCCATTTTTTATCTCTTGATTTACATCCACTAAGTTTCCATTACAAGTAACTATTATTTCTTCTCTTTCTAGTAACACTTCTTCATCATTTAAGTAAACTTTCATTTTTTCTGTTTCTATGTCTAAAAAATCTTTGATCTTAGGAAGCTCCATAATTTGAGTCTTTAAAAGATCCCCTTCTTGAATTCTATAGCTGTTATCCAAAATTTCGTCGTTTTTCGTAATAGCTGTTCCGACCACTATTTCATAAGGCAGATTGTTTATTGTAAAATAAAAAACTTCGTTATAATCTCTAAAAACTTGTTCGAGAGTAGGAGATTGTGTTTGTATTTCATCCCCATCGTGTATCAGTTCTTCTAAGTTTTCGACCTTAACACCATTTTTTATTATTATTGGGTACACACTTTTAGGAACTCCATTTAAATAAAATTCTATAGGTCTTACTACTTCTTTAACTCTCAAAATTATAGGTTCGGCTTCTTGTGGCTCTTCAATTTCTATAACGTCCCCTGGATTTACTGCAGAATGTAAGTCTGCAGGTTCTCCGTTTTTGAATATTCTTGCTTTTTTACCAAAATTTCCACGCTTTATTTGAAGTTTTCCATTTAATTCAAAGGCTATAGCAAGAGAGGGAGTACTTACCAATCTATCTAAAGAATATCCTGCTTGAAGCAATACTTGGAGAATTGTTATATCCTTTCCTATCATGAGCATATCAACCTTTTGATTATTCACTTTTACTTCAGTAAATACACTACCTTGTCTTTTTAATGCAACATTCACAATACCTAGCGGAGTTATATATTCACTATCTTCCAATTTTTCATTCTCAAAAAAAATATTGTCTACATTCTTTAAGGTTTTTAGGGAAACTCTATTACTTGGTATACCTAACTTCTCTGCTAGTTTCGTTGTTAATAAAGGTACCTTTCCTCCACCGCCAACTATCATAACCGCGATTGGAGGTTTTCCATTAAGGTTTATAATTTCCTTAGCAATTTTTTCAGAAATATCTTCTATAACCGGAGTTATCAACCGAATTATTTCTTCTTTAGAAATAGTTTGTAGGTTATCTAAAATATCATAGTAAGATATAATTTCTTTTACACTAAGTTGTTTTTTTATATATTCCGCAGTTTTGAAGTCTACCAAAAGACTTTCAGAGATCGCATCACTTATTTCATCACCAGCCTTTGGAACCATCCCGTAAGCAGTTATTATACCCTTATCAGAAATAGCTATGTCACTAGTTCCAGCACCTATATCAATCATAGCAATGTTTAGATTTCTCAAATCTTCTGGTACAACCAAACTTGTAGCTGCTATTGGTTCCAGAGTTATATGAATGGGTTTAAGGTTAACTCTGTCAAGTACAGATAACATTGCTTCAACAACGCTACTTGGAAGAAAAGCGGCCAAAACTTTAACCTTTACCAGATTACCTTTTTGCCCTTCAAGGTGTTTTATCCATTGGTTATCTAAGCTATAATAAAGTACAGAATAACCTACACAATACATATTTTGAGGATATTGTAATTTTTCTGCTGCTGTTTTGACTGCCTCTACTTCCATCTTGTTTATTAACTCTTTATTCAAGTAACCATACTCGGAAACATTTAGTGAACAAGCTCCTGTCGAAGAGATAAGAAATCTTCCCGCAATCGCTATGGCAACTTCGTTTAATTTTTTCCCGCTCTTTTCTTCCAAAGCTTTCTTTACTTTTTCTACTCCTTTTGCTACTCTTGCAACATCATGAATTTGACCATCTATCATTGCTCGGTTTTCATGTTCTACTTCATGGGAATGATGAACAACTATCTTTTCGTTAATTTCATCATAAGAAGCTAAAATTCCTACTATAGTTCTAGTCCCAATGTCAAGGCCAAAAACCATTTTAACACCCTCCTACCCGTACATCTTAAACAGGACAAGTATCGATTCCTATCATAATTCTATCACCGTTACCCCTGTCCCGCCTTCTTCAGTTTTCGCTATCTTAAAATCTTTTACAATGGAAGAATTTCTTAAGTATTCCCAAACCCCTAGAGCTAATTTTCCTGACCCTTTTCCATGAATTATTCTTCCCTCTGTGATACCAGCTGCAATTAGCTCGTCGATAAATCTTTTTATTTCTGGAATAGCTTCATTCACAGTTAATCCCCTAATATCCAATTCAGGATTAACTAGTTCTTTTTTTTCAATCTTCACTTGAACATTTGTTTTTATAGTTTCTTCATTCTCCTTACCTAAAAGCTCAATATCTTTGGGGCTATAAGTTATTTGAATAGGAGAATCTTTAAGTTGTACCGTTACCTTTGAACCTTCAATTTTTTTTATTTCGCCCACTAAATTCCCAGGGACTTTAACAACCATACCTACATTCAAATGTAAATTAGACATATTGTTTTTCGATTTTTCATAAACTAGTTGTTTCCCAACACTGTCTAATTGTAAAGTTAATTTTTCAATTTGCTGAAGTTTGACTTGCATTGCTTCTAAATCATTTCCTTCAACAGCAATTTTTATTTCCGATATGATTTTTTGAACTTCATTTTTTATCTTTTTAAGTTCTTCTTTTATTTTCCAAATCTCTCTATCTATATCCTCTAGTTCTTTTTTTCTTAATTTTTCTACTTTTTCATCATATTCTTTTTTGAGCTTTAAAGCTTTTTCTTCTGCTTGTTTTTGTATAACCAAACTTTCCTCGTACTCTTTATGCATTAAGGTCAATTGTCTTAAAATTTTTTCATTTTGTGCATATCCTTTATCTAAATTATTATACGCCTCTTGAATTACTTGAGAATTTATTCCCAATCTATGAGCAATTTCTATTGCATGTGAAGCACCTGGTACTCCCACTAATAATTTATAAGTGGGTTGAAGAGTTTCACTATCAAAAGACATGGAAGCAGAAAGAAGTCTTGCTTCCTCTAAGGAATAAACTTTTATTTCAGAAAGATGAGAAGTTGCAAAGATTAATGGCCCTTTATCAAGAAGATACTTTAATATTGCTTTACTTAAAGCGGCCCCTTCTATAGGATCTGTACCAGTTCCTAACTCATCAATTAATACTAAAGAATTTTCATTTGCCTCATCCAAGATTTTTTTTATGTTAACTAGATGAGCTGAAAAGGTACTAAGATTTTCAGCGATATTCTGCTGATCACCTATATCTGTATATATATTATTTATATAAGGAATCTCAGCGGTTATAGACAATACCGGTAATGCCGCATGAGACATAAAGAAAGCAACTCCAATTGATTTCAAAGTAACTGTTTTTCCTCCTGTATTGGGACCAGTTATTATCATTCCGTTTCTGTTGAGTTCAACATCTATGGGCACTACCTTTTCTTTATCTATTAATGGATGACGAAGTTCTTTCAATTTTACGTTTCGGGAAGTTCTGTTTGGAAGAACAAATATAGCATTATTTGCTTTAGCATATTTAACTTTTGCAATATTTGAATCTATATATGAAATTATAGCTACATCTTGTTTAAGTTTATTGATATTTCTTTGAAGCTCAAAAGTTAGTAAAGAGATAATCCTGTTGATTTCGAGTCTTTCATCACTTACCAAATCAATATATCTTTCATTTAACTCTATCAAACTTTCTGGTTCTATAAAAATTGTTGAGCCTGAATCTGATTTTCCTACAGATATTCCTTTAATTTGATTTCTGTTTTCTGATTTAACTGCAACACAAATTCTATCGTTTCTTTCTATAGGTTGATCTATAGAAAGATATTTATAATACCTGTTTTTTATCCGGTTAAATTCGATGTTGATTTGATTTTTAACTATAGATATACCTTTCCTAATATTTTTCAATTCAACTGTAGCTTCATCTTTAATATTCCCATCTTGAGCAAAAACCTTTAATAATTTCTCACGGATTTCATTTAATGGATCAAAATATCTTATCTTTTCAGCTAATAATTCATCTACTTTAGAATAATACTGATAAATTTTATTGGAAAATTCTAAAAATTCACCTATATTACGAAACTCTATTCCTTCCAAACTTTCTTGTTTTTCGACCTTTTCCAAAATATTAGATATATAATTAATTCCATATAATTCTTTGACTTTACCCTCCATTACCAAATCTAAGAATAGGTTAGAAATTTTTATTTCTTTTTCTAGGTCCTCAAAATTATAGTAAAATTCTGTATTATATAACAAGAAATCTTTTCCATATTTTGTATTTGAATATGTGGATATTATTTTTATAATATCATTTATTTCTAAATCTTTCCGAGCTTTTTCTAAAATTGAAAACTCACCCCTAATGTAATAGGTAAATAATTTACAGTAAAACTGCCCAGATAATACCTTGTTTCGTAGCCTACAGTGAAATAATAATTCTTAAATCCTAAACCTCCGTTAACTGCTATTTCTGTGTTAAAATTTTTGAAAAGATCTTCAGTATGTACTCCACCATAAGCAGAAATTACGAAAAAAAGATCTTGTATAATATCCGCACAGTACTTCATATGAAGCCCCAGTGAAATACCTGTACTTTCATGCACTCGCCCCTGATCAAAAAGTTTATAATTGTAAAATAATCCAAAATATGGGCCATAATTTATCATTTTATTATCTTCGGTAGGAATGAGAAAACTCATTCTGACCCCAAAGTAATCAACTTTTTCTTCATCTTTACTTAAAGTATACGAATAAGAAGGGGTTAAAGAAAATTCAAAAGCATATACTGAAATTCCAGTCAAAACCAAGAACATTAAAAATGGTATAAGCATTTTTTTAAACAATTTATTTTCACCTTCTCTTTAAAATCTTGTCATCGATATCTAACTGATTAAATATTTCTTCGAAGTTCTCTCTTATAGATTCTACATCTAAACCACATTCTCGAAGTTGCTCTTCACGGGTACCGTGTGAAATAAATTCATCTTTTATACCAAAGGCAAATATATGTTTATCTCGTAACTTGTATATTTCTTCATTGAAACCACCTTTTAAGCTACCTTCTTCAAATACAAGTATATACTTTGCTTTTTCTTTCAATGTTTTCATGACAAAATCGTCTAACGGTTTAACGCTGCGAACACCTATTATATTTAGATCATATTCAGATAAAGCTTTCTTAACAGTTTGAGAAATGGTTCCAACTGCAAGAACATAAATATCAGAATCTGACTTTTTTAAAAATCTCCACTCTCCATCTACTATTTTGAGATTTTCTATTACTTCTGATATATCAATTTTTTCACCATCTCTAGGAAAACGAATAAACCTAGGTTTTTTTAACCCTTGAATAACTGACGTATAAATCATATCGGCTAAGTCTTGGGCATCTAAAGGAGCCCAAATTTCAACATTAGGAATTAGTCTACTATAAGAAATATCAAAGACACCATGGTGAGTAGGGCCATCTTCGCCAACCAACCCCGCTCTATCAAGCAAAAGCAAAACAGGTGCATTCTGTAAGGCAACATCATGAATTAACGAATCGAAAGCTCTTTGCATAAACGTAGAATATATATCAACAATCGATAAAACTCCTCCTAATGAAACGGCTGCCGCAGTAGTCACCACACTTGCCTCTGTTATCCCCAAATCAACAACTTTTTCGGGAGCAACCTCTTGCAAGATATCAAGGCCCGTACCAGATGACATTGCAGCTGTAAACGCTATAAATTCAAAGCTTTTAAGAGAAGCAAGCGTGTGACCTACAATTTTACTATAGGAAATTTTATCTTCTTTTTTTGATACTCCGTGGTATTTAACTGGAGCATTTTCTATCTTTTCAAAGCCCTTTCCTTTCTTTGTAAGTACGTGCAGTATAATTGGTCCTTCATCATAATCTTTCATAAAATTAAAATATTCTTCTAGTTTTTTTATATCGTGACCTTCCACTGGTCCATAATATTTTATTCCCATATCCTCAAAAAAAGCAGCAGGAGAAGAATAAACCACATATTTTAAAGCATCCCTAAATTTTTTCAAAAGATTCTCAAAATCTTTTCCTACTTGAGAATCCTCTAAAGAGCTTTTTAATACTTTCTTGGTTTCTGTATATTCTTTCTTTACCCTAAATTTGTTAAGAAGCTGTGATAAAGCGCCAACATTTTTTGATATAGCCATCTCATTATCATTCAAAACGATCTTAACATTTGCACCTTGATAGTTCAACTGATTTAAGGACTCAAGAGTCATTCCGCATCCCAAAGCTCCGTCTCCAACGACAGCTATTATGTTTCTTTTTCTATGCTTGACTTTATCAGACAAGAAGAAACCTAACGTCGCTGCTATTGCTGTACCAGCATGACCTGCACCAAACTTATCAGCACTTGATTCAAAAATATTAGTGTATCCACTTATACCTTCTTTTTTCCTAATATTTTTAAATTCTTTCCATCTACCTGTTAGAAGTTTATGGACATAACTTTGATGACTAGTATCCCATATTATTACATCTTCAAAAGGGTCAAATACTCTATACAATGCTAAAGTTAATTCTACTATTCCCAAATTAGATGCAAGGTGGCCGCTGTTATTGGATATTACTGTATATATATATTTTCTTATTTCTTTAGCTAATTCTTCTAATTCTTCATAACTCATATTATTAAGCATTTTATAAAGAGGAATATCTGTTTCCATCGCAATATAATGAGATTTTTACCTAATAAAAATCTCACTTCCTCCTTTCCCGCTACTATATATTTGTTAGCAAGAAACCTTTGCTCTCTAAGTGAGCAATGCTTGAGAACGTGCTATTTTATTAATAACTCCATTTACAAAACTTGCAGATTTCTGTGATGAATAAGTTTTTGTTAATTCTACAGCCTCGTTTAAAATTACTTTTACAGGGATATCCTTTTTATTTAAAAGTTCGTAAACACAGATCCTCATAGCTGTTTTTTCAACATTTCCAATTCTTTCAACGGGCCACCCTTTAGAATATTTGTCTATCAATGAATCATAAAAAGATTTTTTATTATAAATTTCTGTCACATACTTTTTTGCTTCTTCATAGTATTCTTTTCCTAAATTAACTTGCTCATTAAGCTTTTCTAAAGTAAAAAGTATTTCATCTAAAGTTGAGTCGTTTATATCCATTTGAAAAAGGCTCTCAAATACTATCTTCCTCATTAATCTTTTTTGAAAAACAGAATCATTCATTTTTTTCGTCTTTCTCCTCTGCTTCTTCGTTTGAATAATCTTCTGCCTTTTCTTCTTTTATCTCTTCCCTTTCTTCTTCCTCTTCTTCTACCTCTTCTTCCATATATTCTTCCATAAATTCTTCATACTCTTCTTCAATTTCCTCTGGTTTAGCTATAGTTTCAATCGTAATGTCAATGTTTGAAACGTATACTTGAGCTAGCTTTTCTAGCTCCTCTTTTATTTTTCTTTGAACCCTTTTAGAATATTCTACGATGTTCTCTCCGTATTTTGCCGGAATTTTTAAAGATACACTAACACTTGTATCATCATTTACCGAAACTTTCACACTCTTTTGGGTGTCTTTTTGAATTTTTTCATTGAATATTCTCTCTTCTTTTAAATATTTTTCAACTGTTTTATAAACCATATCTTTTAAAACATTTTCAGAAATACTAATTGTACCGTAATCATTTTGTTCAGTAAGTGGCATGCCACCAACCTCCTTTTTGATATTTTCAAAAGAAACAAACAATTACTTTGAAAATTTTTTATTAATTATACTTGTTATCACAAATCCAATGCAATTCAGAATCATATGGTTCTTAAAAATTATATCACAAATCAAAACATTTTTAACTGATTTTCTTGAACCTTATAGCTCTTCTTTTTGATGTTTTTAACCTTTTTTAATTTATTTTCAAGGTCTGCTCTATCAGATAATTGTTCGAGTACCTCTTTTGCTCTTTCTACAATTTCCGCAGGAAATCCCGCCAATCTTGCAATTTCAATTCCATAACTGTTATCACTTGTGCCATCTTCTATTTTATGCAAAAAAATTACACCTTCCATTGTTTCTTTTACTTTTATTCTTTTGGCTACCACTTCATTATAGATGTAAGACATATAAGTTAGTTCAGTGTAATGCGTTGCAAAAATAGTATTGCATTTTTTTACCTGAAATAAATATTCGGATATTGCCCAGGCCACAGAAATTCCGTCTAAAGTACTTGTCCCTCTTCCAACTTCATCCAGCAAAACTAAACTTCTTTCAGTTGCCCTACTTATTATTGTAGACATTTCCAACATTTCTACCAAAAAAGTTGATTTTCCTGTTACAATATCATCTCGGGCTCCTATTCTAGTAAATATTCCATCATAAATTGGAAGTTCTGCCTTTTCAGCAGGAACAAAACATCCAATTTGAGCCATTATACTGATAATTCCAGCTTGTCTAACGTAAGTTGATTTTCCACTCATATTTGGACCTGTTAAAATTATGTAGAATTTATCTTGATCAAATATTAAATCATTTGGAATAAAATTACTTACAAAACGTTCTACTACAGGATGCCTGCCGTTAATTATTTTTGCTTCTCTTGATTCCTCCAACATTTTAGGCCGTGTATAATTGTATTTCACACTTGCTTGGGCAAAAGATCTAAAAACATCAAGTTCGGCTATTCTATCTGCTAATTCATTTATTTTGGTTACGTATTTTTCTAGTTCTAATAAGATTTTATCAAATAATTCTTTTTCTATAGCTTTTATTCTATCTTCTGCTAACGTTAATTTCTGTTCTATTTGACGTAATTCTTCAATAGTAAACCTTTCGGTATTAACCAATGTTTGTTTTCTAGTATAATGTTGTGGGACTTTTGCTAATTGAGTTTTAGGTATTTCAATATAAAAACCGTAGACTTTATTCCTGCCAACTTTTAAACTATTAATCTTCGTCAATTCTTTTTCTCTTTTTTCAATTTCTGTGAGAATCTTATCAATGTTTTTTAATATATTTCTATATTCATCTAGTTCGCCATGTACTCCTTCTTTTATAACCCCTCCACTGCCTACGTCTGTAGAAGGTTCTTCATATATAGACTTTTCTATTAATTCCTTAACCTCGTGTAAGGTATCTATTCCATCGAAAAAGTTATTAATTCCCGGATTTGTTTTCACTGATTCAATAATATAAGGGAATATTTCCAAAGAATCTTTCAATGCTATTAAATCCCGAGGTGTGGCTTTATGTAAGGATATCCTAGAAGAAATTCTTTCTAAGTCTTTTACATGAGACAAATATTCTTTTAATTCTTCCATTAAAAGATGATCGTTTTTTAGAGATTCTACATAATTTAGTCTTAGCTCAATTTGTTCTTTATTTAGTAAAGGAGTTATAATAAAATCTCTCAATTTTCTATTTCCCATACTGGTTTTTGTGAACTTGAGGATATCATAGAGTGTTTTTCCCTTGGTTGACGAAGACGGCAAAATTCCCAAATTTTCTATCGTGTTTGAATCCAAAAGCATATATTCTCTTGTCTTAAAACGTTTTGGAATTTTCATATGTTTAATTTTAGAGAACTGAGTAAGTTCTAGATATTTTAAAACTGCGTCTGCTACTTTTAGTTCTTCCTCATTATAATCCATATAATCAAGACTAAAAACTTTGTATGTATTCTTTAAGTGATCCTTGAAGTTACTAGAAAAATACCATTCTTCCAATACCTCTACATACATATTTGGAAACATATCTTTTATTTCTTTATATAAAAATTCAACTTTTTTTGATAAGAGAATCTGTACAAATCCAAAAGAATAAATAAAATCTAGAAGTTCATTATCAGTAAAATCAAAAGTATCTAAGTAAAATTCACCTGTAGAAAAATCAAAAACCGCTAGAATGTAGCTATCCTCATTTTTTGATATCAAAGTAGAAAATCTATTAAACTCATCTATCATGCTATCGTCTACTATTGTTCCCGGCGTCAATACCCTCGTAACTTTTCTTTCAATAATTCCTTTAGCGCTTTGTGGATCTTCCACCTGTTCACATATAGCTACTTTATATCCATTGTCTAATAACTTTTTTAAATAATTATCAAGAGCATGGTAAGGTATACCTGCCATTGGATGACCATTTCTCTTTGTTAAAACTATTTGAAGCGTTTCACTAACCTTTTGAGCATCTTCAAAAAAAGTTTCATAAAAATCTCCCAACCGAAAAAGCAATATTGAATCTTTATACTCCTCTTTTATTTGAAGATATTGCTTAATCATTGGAGTTAAGTTGGCCATTTCAAATAACCCTCCAAAATGTTTAAGAAAAAGGAGGACGCAGTGGTTCGGCGCCCTCTTTTTTATTTTAAAAAGACTAATGCTTACCTCACTTTTTTTGAGAATTTTCTGTAGTTTCACCTTTGGTGGATATTACTTTGTCTATAAGGCCGTAATTTAAAGCTTCTTGTGCATTCATAAAGAAATCTCTATCCGTATCTCTTTCAATTTTTTCGAAAGGTTGACCTGTATGAGTACTTAGTATATTGTTGAGATCATTCCTTATTCTTAGAATTTCACGAGCATGTATTTGGATGTCTGCCGCCGAACCTTCTGCTCCACCCCATGGTTGATGTATCATAATTCTTGAATTTGGTAAAGAATATCGTTTTCCTTTCGATCCGGCTGCCAACAAAACTGCACCCATCGAAGCCGCCTGCCCTATACATATAGTTGAAATATCAGGTTTAACATACATCATTGTATCGTATATTGCCAAGCCAGCGGTAACAGACCCTCCAGGAGAATTAATGTACAAAGAAATATCTTTGTCAGGATCTTGGGATTCTAAAAAAAGAAGCTGGGCTATTATTAGATTTGCTACATCATCATTTATCACAAAGCCCAAGAAAACTATCCTATCTTTTAATAGTCTAGAATATATATCGTACGCTCGTTCATATCTTCCTTCAGTTTCAATAACTACTGGTAAAGGTATAGCCATTTTATCGCCTTCCTTTTCTTACTTTTTCTATTACTTTATCTGCAGTAAGAGGTGTTAAAACTATTTGTCCACTATCCATATAAATAACTGTCTTAACTCCTTTTCCATATGTGGCATCTATTAAGCTTGTTGAACCCTTTATAGTCCCATCATCTTCGTTTTCAAACTGCGTTATTACATCGATACCTTGATAAATCTTTTTAATTTTTGAAAACTGAATTAAATTAGCTGGAACAATGGAGTGTATTCTTTCAGTCGGAATATACACACCTTTACCAACTGAAACAAACATATTTTTCCTCCTCTACTTTTTTATACATTTTCATTATACAAAAAGAATATTATGTTTTGATGAATAAATTTTTAATCCGTTAATTATTTATATTTTTAAGTAAACTCTCCGTGAAAACTACATATCAGTAAATTGACTTTTAATTTTCTCGTATTGTTCGTCTATTCTTATTTTTTCTTCTTTTAAAGTAACTAACTTTTTTCTTGCATAAGTTAATATTTCTAAAGCTTTTTTATAAATATGAAGAGCATCTTCTATATCAATATCTTCTCTTTCGTTTTGAAAGTAGTCATTTATTCTTTCCAATAATTCTAATTGTTGCTTGAAACTCAACTCTTTTATTTCTTCTTCAGTAAGATTAATTATATCTTTCATCTTGCCACCTTCTTAATTTATTTCTTTACATAGTCGTTCTTAAAATTTTAAAGGACTTGTTACTTTCACCATTTATAAATTTTGTCTATACTTGAATCTGCACGTCCGTCTTTAAAAATAAGACTCACTTGTTCACCCTCATTCAGACTAGAAACAGAATCAACAATCTCTTCATCTTTTTTTATTAATACTCCATTATATAAAAAGGCCGCAAAGGGACTTGATTCAGTTAACCGTTGAAAAATATTTATTAGAGAATTATCTAGTTTGTCAATTTTATTCTTCATTCCTGTAAGAATATTCGTTTGAAAAGTTTCGATATCTTTTAAGAAATTTTTTAATAAAAAATTCAACAAATTTGCGGTACTTTCTAATTTGTTAATATCAATACTTTTTTCGGTATATTCAAAAATTAATTTTATCTGCTTATTATATTTTAAATAGTTATCATCAAGTTTTCTAAAACAATTCATTATATCTTGATTGATATAATATTTTAAATTGTTTACAGTATTAAAGGAAATTAAACTTTCTGTTCTTGAATAAATCCCGTTAAAATACATCATCACATCTTTTTCAAGAAATTCAATTTTATCTACATAGTAATTAATTTGATTAACGATATCTCTTGAAACTTCTGTGGGAGTAGAATAACTTTTCCAACTCACATAATCAGGAATTGTTCTATCTTGTTCATGACCTATTCCTACTACAACTGGTATTTTTTCATTAAATCTTGCAATTAAATATGCCAGTTCTAAATCATCAAAATACATCAAATCGCTTTTAGAGCCTCCTCCTCTGATAATAACAACAATATCATAATCTATTTTTGATTTCAATATAGCTCCTAAAGCATATTTGATACCAGGAACAGTATTAACTCCTTGCATGGGGGCAGGATATAAATGTACTACAGGAATAAATCTGGCATGATTTATGTTTTTTAAGAAATCACCAAAACCTGCAGCTGTTGGTGATGAGACAACCGCTATTTTTTTAATAGGCTCTAATTCAGTTAATTCATGCTCTACTTTTCTTAAAAGTCCGTTTTTCTCGAGTACTTTTAATATTTCCCTTCTTTTCTTTTCTATTTCTGAATCTCCAAGAGGTATTACATATGTTCCATGAACCACATATTTAGCTTCTCTTTTCCAAAAATTAACTATTCCCCCAAACTTCCATCTTTTGTTTGTAAGCTCTTTTTCAGATTTAAGTTCACAGTGTTCAAGAAGATAAGGAACCGACGATTGATTGAAAAACACTGTTATAGAATAATTTGAATTTCTTACTTTCTGAGATAATTCAATGTATAAATCGCCCTTTTTACTGTATTTAGCATGAGTTACGTCACCTATTACCTCTATCTCTTGCCCATACATTGGAGAACTTACAAAAATGGAGTTGAGATATTCAATAAGTTCTTGTATTGATTCAAATTTAAATTCATTTTGTTGGTGAAATAACAACTGTTAATTCTCCCTTCACTCTGTCTTTAGATTCAAAGAATTTTATTGCTTGATCGACATTTCCTCTAAAAAATTCTTGATGTAATTTGGTCATCTCTCTAGCCACAAATAATTCAACATTGCCCATATGATCCTTAATTTCTTTCAAAGTTTTTATTATACGATTTGGAGACTCAAAAAAAACTATTGTGCTTTCTATCTCTTTTTCATTTAACTCCCTTAAAAGCCTTCTCAATTTTTTATCCCTTGGTAAAAAACCCAAAAAAAGAAATTTCGAAGCTCGAAACCCACTTAATGCTAAAGCTGTTGTAACTGCAGACGGGCCAGGTGCTATGTCGATTTCAATACCTTCTTTCCAACATTCTTCAATTAGGTTTGCGCCAGGGTCTGAAACAGATGGCATTCCTGCATCACTGACTAACGCTGTGAGATCATGCTTTTTAACAAGGGTAATAGCCTCATTTAAAAGTCTTTCAGAATTTATTTCATTAAATGTAAATAATTCTTTTTTCCCTAAGTTATAATGATTGATAAGTTTTAAAGTAATTCTTTTATCTTCAGCTATAACCAGATCCGCTGTTTTTAATATTTTAAGGGCTCTATAAGTTATATCTTCTAAGTTACCTATTGGTGTACCCACTATATAAAGCTTTCCCATTAGCTACCGTTTTTCCTCCCAAAAAAATTTTTTGAAACTTCACACCACGTATTTGAATTAATATTTTTCCAAAAAGTCTCCCATTCACAAATATATTCTCCTGCAAAATCTGTATTATTATAACCCTCTTTATAGGTTAAATCTTCCAATTCTAAATACAATGACCCAAGGAAATTTCTTAAATAACCATCTAAATCAACATTTTTAGTTTTTTCTTCAATTTCCAATAAATACTTTATTTCTTTTAAATCCTTTTTATAATTAATACAGTTGCAGGGATTTAGTAATTCGTCTACTACTATTTCTGGATCATAATTTAGAAAATATCTAAATTTCATTACCAATTTTTGGTTTTTTAAAGATTCTGGATTAACCATGTTTTTATTAATTATTTTTTCTTTTTCTTGTCTTAAACCTTTTTCGATTTCTTTTTTGAAGTTTAAAGTCCATATCTCTTCACCATCAACTTTTTCTAATCTTGTTCTCACACCAAAGTTGTCATACCATTGAATAATTAGGCTTTTCCTAAGATTTTGGGAAACTACTCTATTAAATGCTTCTTGATTTTTTATTCTATATTTCCTTTCTCTCTCAAAACTCATAATTATATGTTTATATACTCAAATCTCCTTTTATTTTCTACAAATTACAGATTACATTATTATTTAATACTCTTATCTGTTAAAATTGTATATCCCTCTTCTAAAATTTGCCAATTTTTAAGATCTTGAAAAAATAATTAAAAAAAGCAAAATATACCTTTATTATTATATCATATAATAAACAACATAATAAACAACAAAAATAATTAGAGACTTCAATTTTAAAATAATAATTTGAATAATTACTAAACAAATTCTAGTTAATATACAAAATTTTATATAAATTTTACTTTTTAGAAAATTATTAACTTGACAAAACTTATTTAACTAATTATAATTAACTCGAATTTTATAATTGATCAAAGAGGAGGTATTAGTTATGACAAGAGATGAATTATTCGGAAAGGTAAAAGAAATTATCGTAGATACATTGAGTGTTGATGAAGACGATGTTACTGTTGATGCATCTTTCACAGATGATTTAGATGCCGATTCATTGGAATTGGTTGATTTGATCATGGCATTTGAATCTGAATTTGGAATAACAATAGAAGATGAAGAGTTGGAAAAAATTCAAACGGTCGAAGATGCCGTTAATATCTTAGCTGAAAAACTAAACATAGACGACGAAGATTAACCCAGAGAGGGGAGCTCTTGCTCCCCCTTATTTTTTGATCAATTTTGTATGTTCTATATTTTCAGCTACTTTTGAAATAAAGAGTTTCTAAGAATAAGTTCTAAATTTTAGTAGGGTACAAGGTGATGCCCTATTTAATTTATTTTAAATATAATATTAAAATACAGTACAGTAGAGAAGTGTTTCGATAAATTTCCATAAAAACATAGAAAAACTAACTATATATGTTTTATCTTCTTTAGAAACGAAAAATTAAAGAATATTTTTAGAACATAAAAAGCATATAATTTATCTACTTCTAAGAAAGGAGAGAACCTAAAAATATGAGTGCAAAAAAATATATAATTGTTACAGGTGGAGTTCTAAGCGGAATTGGAAAAGGTGTTACCTCTGCTGCTATAGGAAGACTTTTAAAGGAATTTGGATTAGAAGTAAATTCTTTAAAAATCGATCCTTACTTAAATGTTGATGCAGGAAATATGAACCCTAATCAACACGGGGAAATTTTTGTCACTGAAGATGGTTATGAGGCCGATCTTGATCTTGGTCATTATGAAAGATTTTTAGGCATAGACATGAAAAGATTTAACAATATGACTGCTGGACAAGTATACAAATCTGTGATAGAAAAAGAAAGAGAAGGAAAATATTTAGGAGCCACTGTTCAAATGGTTCCACATGTAACTGGGCGTATAAAAGAAAGAATAGAAGAGATTGATTCTGAAATATTACTCGTAGAAGTAGGAGGAACTGTTGGAGACATTGAAGGAGAAATATTTTTGGAGGCTGTAAGAGAATTATCTTTTGAAAAAGGTAGAGAAAATTTTCTGTTTATTCATGTAACTTTTGTTCCCTACCTTAATGTAACAAACGAATTTAAAACCAAGCCGACACAACAATCTATCCAACTTCTAAGAAGGATAGGTATCCAACCTGATATGATTTTGGTAAGAACAGAGAAAGAAATAGACTTACCGAGTTTAGAAAAAATAGCGCTCTTTGGGGGAGTACCTCTCGAGTTTGTAATTAACCTTCCAGATTTAAATAACGTTTACGAAGTTCCTGAAGAGTTAAACAAAAAAAATTTACCTTTTCTGATTTCTAATAAATTAGGGCTTCCAACAAATAAGAGCTGTCGCGAAAACATTAAATTGAAATCACCAAAAACCTTCAAGAACCTAAGAATAGCCTTAATCTCTAAATACACAGGAACTGATGATGCTCACAAAAGCATAATGGAAAGCATTTTTTTAAGCGGAGTTAACAGACCAGACATTATAAATGCAGATGAATTAGAAGAAATGGAGGAAGAAAATCTTAAAATATTCTTAAAAAAATATAGTGGAATTATCATTCCAGGAGGTTTTGGCAAGAGAGCAATTGAGGGTAAAATAAAAGCTATAAAATATGCGAGGGAACATAAAGTACCTATTCTAGGAATTAGTTTAGGCATGCAGTTGATGGTAATTGAATTTGCAAGGAATGTTAAGGGTTTGGTGGGAGCTAATTCTACCGAGTTTGATGAAAACACTCCCTATCCTGTGGTGGATTTAATTGAAAAAATTTATAATCTTTCAAATAAAGACAACGAATATGAATACAACAAAATGAGGCTAGGTGCCCACAAAATCGATATTTTACCCAATACAAAACTTTACAATATATACCCAGAAAATACCATTTTTGAAAGACATAGACACAAACACGTTGTTAACTACGAAAAGTTCCCAGAAATATTTGAAAAATCAACAAATAACTTTGACAAGATCACTATCGCTGCTATGTCAGATTTTGTAGAGGCAATCGAACTTAAAAATCATCCTTTTTTTATAGGAGTACAATATCACCCAGAATTTAAATCCAAAGTAGGTAAGCCGCACCCACTTTTTCCAGCTTTCATAGAAGCCGTTGAAAATTATTCCAAAGATAATTGAAGTAAAACTTGTAAGAATTAGGAATTAGTGTGATTAGTCATTAAAAAGATAATTTTACTGAGGTGTAAATTAAGAACCTTGAAAAAATAAGGAGGCCTGAATTATTATGAATTTTTATGAATTGTATTTAAGATCCTTTTATGACTCTAATGGTGATGGATTAGGAGATTTTCAGGGATTAAAGCAAAAAATTGATTATATTTGTGAATTAGGAATTGACCATGTGTGGTTATTACCAATTCTTATGTCTCCTGCCTTCCACGGTTATACAATCTCTAATTTTTACAAAGTTAATCCAGTCTATGGTACTTTAAAAGATTTACAAGAAACTTTGGATGAAGGGCATAAAAAAGGTTTGAAGTTTATACTTGATCTTCCAATAAATCATGTAGCAGTAACCTCAGAATGGTTTCAGAAAGCTTTAAAAGGAGAAGAGCCTTATAAAAATTGGTTTATTTGGGCTAATGAGAAAGCAGATATAAACGAAAAAAGGCATTGGGACGACAGCAAAATTTGGTATCGAATAGGAAACAAGTACTTTTATGGAATATTTGGTCCAGCTTCACCTGACCTTAATTTTGAAAGAAGAGAATTATGGAACGAAATGAAAAAAATTTTCAAATTTTGGTTAGATGTGGGTTTCGACGGTTTCAGATTGGACGCTGCAAAACACATCTTCGACTTTGATACGGAAAATATGAGATTTAAATATCAACATGAAAAAAATGTTGAATTTTGGAAGGAAATGGTTTCTTATATTAAATCAATAAATGAAAATGCAGTAGTAATAAGTGAAGTTTGGGACTCCCCTGAGATAGTAAGAAAGTACGAAGGCATTTTTGATATAGGATTCAATTTTCCTTTGGCAGAAGATATAAAAATGACTCTAAAAAGTGAAAGCACTAAGAAATTCGTAGAAACGTTAGAAAAATGTATGCCGGAATATTTACCAAACGGTGAAGTTCAATCCGTTTCTGGAAACTTCTTAACAAATCATGACATGACAAGAATTATTTCAGATTTAAAAGATGAAGAAAAAGTAAAATTGGGCCTGACTATGATTTATACTTTACCTGGTGTTCCTTTTATTTTTTATGGTGAAGAAATAGGTATGAAAGGTGTTCCTATCGACGTCAATTACACCGAAGATAGCCAAGAACCTTTTCAGTGGTACGAAAATGGTTTTGGTATTGGTCAAACTGAATGGAAGGGTTGCAAATTCAATCCTCCCTACTCAGGAACATCTGTAGAAGAACAAACTATGGAATTTAATTCTATTTTGAATACAGTTAAATCTTTAATTTCATTTAGAAAGACTAACCCTTGGATAGAAACATCCAAAATTAAAGTATTGAAATTTGACCAAAATGTGGTAGAATTAAGCGCTTATGACCAATTAAATGAAATTATAACCTATTACAACTTAAAATCATCGAAAAGCTCGATTTTTCTCCAAAATGGAAAGGAATTATTATCGATTGGTGAAAATCAAATTAATAAAAATAAATTAACTTTGTCTCCTTATGGAGTTTATTCAATAAAAATAAAATGATAAACAATATTTACGTAAAGAAAAAATTTTTAACACTTTAGAAATATAGAAATTTTTGAGGAAAAGTTCTTAAATCTTAAAATATTTAACAGACACCCAGGGAGATATTTATATTTATATAGTTTTGTTTGGTATAACCGTGGATGTAATACTTATTATCCTAAAGAAATATAAAGTAGTTTAAGGAATAAAATATCAATTAATTATCTCCTATTTTAAAATAAAAAATCTTTAAATAAAGCTTCACATTTAAGACGAAGCTTTATTTTTTTGTAATGCATTTTCCTACATTTCGTAGTATAATTAATTAAATACACGTTTTATAGCACTTGAAAAAATATTTGGTGGTGAAAAAGTATCATGGATCTTTCTGTATATTCTGAAATAGGGAAATTAGAAAAGGTACTTTTACATAGGCCTGGCAAAGAATTAGAAAATTTAGCCCCTTTTTATCTATCAGACTTATTGTTTGATGATATACCTTTCTTAAAAAAAGCTCAAGAAGAACATGATTACTTTGCAAAAATTTTAGAAGATAATGGTGCTGAAGTTTTGTACCTTTCAAAATTATTGGAGGAGACTCTTGCAGAAGATCGTCTTAAAAATCAATTTTTAGACGAATTTTTAGATTTTTCTGATATAAAAAATAAATTTATTTTTGAATTATTAAAAGATTATCTACTATCACTAGAAACAAAAGAAATGATTAATAAAATAATAGCCGGGGTTAGAACGGATGAATTAGATATTAAAAAGAATATTTTCTCTTTACGAGTAAGAAGGGTTGATATAGAATTGCCTTTCTTCCTAAATCCCATGCCAAATCTTTATTTTCAAAGAGATCCTGTTGCTATTGTAGGAAAGGGCGCTTGTGTAAATAGAATGAAAACAGGAGCTAGACGAAGAGAGGTTATGTTGATGGAATATATACTGAAATATCATACGGATTTCGAGGGAGTAGAGTTTTACTATGAGAAAGAATTTCCATATTCTATTGAAGGAGGAGATATACTAATTCTAAATGAAAAAACTCTTGCAATAGGAATTTCTCAAAGAACTTCTCCTGAGGCAGTAGAAATCCTAGCAAAAAGATTTTTTGAAGAAGAGAAGGATTCCTTTGAAAAAATAATAGCTTTTATAATTCCTCATAATAGAGCATATATGCATTTAGATACAATATTCACCATGGTTGATTATGATAAATTCCTTGTTCACGCAAATTTGAGAGGAGACTTAAAAACATTTACTATTTTTAAAACAGACAAAGGTTTTGATTTCCAGGAACAGGAAAAACCTTTAGAAGAAATATTGAAAGACCATTTAAATTTGGATCATGTACATCTGATAAAATGTGGCGGAGGGGATATCATTGCTTCCCACAGAGAACAATGGAATGATGGCTCAAATTGTTTAGCTATTGAGCCTGGAAAAGTAATAGCTTATGATAGAAATTATATTACAAATAAAGAGATGGAAAAAACGGGAATACAGGTTTTCACGATACCTTCAAGTGAGCTCTCAAGAGGTAGAGGAGGACCTAGATGTGCTAGTATGCCCTTAATCAGAAAACATATAGTATAACAAAGGTGTTAATGTATGAATCTTAATTTGCATGGTTAAAATCTAACCAGAAAATAGTACTAAACTAACTTGAAAAAACGTGTATAATATAGCTTAATATCAATAACTACGGAGGTGTAATTTGTGGCTAATGTTTATGTTGGTGGTAAAAGTAAAAAAAGAGGTAAAACTTGGTTAATTTTTATAATAATTATCGTTGCAGTAGCAGCTTTTTTTGGATTTATGTTTTATAAATATAAAAATCTTACATCTTCGCCTGTTATAACATCTGATAAGATAACTTATACTATTTCATACAATGACGACTTATATTACGTGAGAATCTTAAACAACAATAGAAAAATAATGATCCTAAAAGTAGAAAACGGTACTACTTTCCCAGGACCGTACATAACTTTGACTTCAAATAATTTGGAAAAAGCTACAACTGATTTTCTTAAATTGTTTGAATTAAATTCTAACTTTAACTATCACTTTTATTTAAATGATGCTTTGGCTAATGAGTTAACAAACAAATTGAGTGGAAGTAGTATGCAAGGTATTGATGGTCTATTTAATTCTCTAAAGACCAATAAAATTTCATTTTGGAAAGTATTCAGTTATAAAAGCTACGTTAAAACCGTTAAGGAGTATGATAGAAATACTAATCTTGATGAAGAAGGATTCGTTGCACTTATTAAAGGTTTTTCACAATATGCTATAACAAACTACGATAAGTTAACTATACCTACACTTTTAAATCAACCCATAATAGTAAATATTGGAGCTCAAAGTATTGAAAGAAAATATGCAAACCCTGATGCTTTTCTAAGAATCAAAGAAATTCTGGAGTGAAAAAAGATTTGAAAACCGTTATTGTACATATTTTTTCTTTTGTTTTGCTATTTTTCTTAGTTGTTAGCTTTATAGCACCATTTTTTTTAAATATAAAGGGTAGAGAAAAATCTATTGATCTCCCTTACTATTTTTTAGTCTTAGGAAGAGATGAAGATTTAGAAAACACAGTCCGAACAGATGTAATTATTCTAGCAGGTTTAAACAAAGGAAAAATTCTTCTTTTATCTATTCCAAGAGATTTAATAGTTAATATTGATGGCAAAGAAAGAAAAATAAATTCTATATATGAAACTCATGGTATAGAAACCTTAAAGAGAGAAATAGAAAAATTAACTAAGGTTCCTATACAAGATTACATAATATTTGATTATTCTATATTTAAAGAAATAGGTAATCTTCTAGGACCTGTTGATATCTATCTAGAAAAGGATATGCAATATCAAGATTATCATCAAAACTTGTATATAGATTTTAAAAAAGGAAACAACCAATTAACTGGAGAAGAACTACTAGCATATGTTAGATACAGAGACGATTTGGGTGATCTTGGTAGAATAGAGAGACAGAAAAACGCTATATTTGCTTTAATGGAAGAGGCTAAAAAAGCTAATGTAATAAAATTATCTGAGGCTGCTGATCTTGTGTTAAAAAATACTATTAATACCTTTGAATTAAATGAGTTGTTATTCTTATATGCGTACGGCAAAGATGCTACCTTAAATTTTATTCAATTTCCATATCAAATTGTTGATAATTATATAATTGTTGACAATTCGAAAATTAGTGATTTGCAGCGAAAACTCTCTACTTTCGAAATAGAAGAAACAACACAAGAATCAAAAATTTGGATTTTATTTACTAAAAACTTTAAAAGTAGCGTCTATAACTTTTACACCTTTGTTTTTTCCACATGGACAAGCCCAGGTTACCAGATAAAGGTTCTGGATGAAAAGTTTGACCTTTTGAGTAGTGACCACTGTTATGTTTTTTTTAAAAATTTAGATGAAGAAAAAAAAGAAAAAGTAATGAAAGACCTTGAAAAAACATATAAAACAGAATTTGTAGAAGTAACAGATAAAATAAAATATTTTGAATTAATTAAGTTTATTGCGGACAATCTCATTAATACTCTTGACTATGATGTTTTGGTGGTACTGAATGACAGATGGTAAAAAGAATTTAAATGTTGTTTTTATGCTAGCTAAATCGTTTTTCAAAAGATCAAAAAGCCACTTCAAATTTTCTCTTATAGCTATGTCCATAGGAGTGTGGGGTTTAATAGTTGTGAGTTCAATAATAAACGGATTTAGTAGTGTTCTAGTTGATTCTATTACATTCTTTTATCCTCATGTAGTAGTTTACGGATACTATGATCAAAATTTGCCAGAAGTATCCTCTCTAATTCATTTTAAAATTACCGGGACGGCAATTTTTAACAAAAATCAGCTTTTTTTCTCTCAATTATTTGAAACAAATGATATTTCTTTTTACAAAAACTTTTTAACTGAAAGTTCGGATACAAGTGGATTAATAATTGGTAAGAAATTATCAGAAAATTTAGAAGTAGACATTGGACATAAATTAATTTTAATAACTATAGATAAGTTCTTACCTTTTACCCAAGAATATATCGTGTCAGGTATTTTTAATTCAGGTGTTCAAGTTTATGACTCTAATTTAATACTTCATGAAAATCCAAACATTGATCCAAAAATGTTGAGTTATACTGGTATATTTTTAAATAATCCAAAAAAATCGAAACAATTTAAGCAGAAATATTTAAATAATTATTCCGCTCTAACTTGGGAAGAATCCAATGAAACATTGTTAAAAGCTGTACAATTAGACAGTTTATTCGCTTTTATTATCACTTTTTTTATAATTTTAATATCTGGATTTAGTGTTTCAAATGCTGTGTCTTTTTCTGTATTTACAAGGAAAAGAACAATAGGAATTTTAAGAGCTTTAGGTCTGAATAAAAGAGAGATATCTCTTATATTTGTTATCGAATCTTTTTTAATTTCATTAATAGGCTTTTTTATTGGAGATATTCTTGGCATAATTACCTGTTTATTTCTGATATTATTGAAAATTCCTCTACCTCAAGATTTATTTTATGTTAATTATTTACCAATAAAAATACTACCAAGTACTTTCTTAATCGCATTTGTTACAAACACCCTTGTTTCCATCTTGTTTAGCTTTATCTCATCTCAACGAGCGGCAAAAATCAATCTCGTAGAAGCTTTGAGGGAGGAGTAATTCTTAAAACATCTTATAATCTATCTTTATTTATCGTGTATAATATTGTTAGAAAAAAGACTTTGAGTTTAAATAACCATATAACAAAAACAATAAAGTGTAACCTCTTCCTACTGTTTGTTAAAAGATAGCGCTAAGTATTGATGAAAATTCTTAGGATTTACAAAGTAAAAAAACATACGTCAACAAGGAGGAATAATCTTGATAGAAAATCAATTTGTTATGATTAAACCTAATGCCATAAAAAGAGGATTGATTGGAAGAATTATTGAAAAATATGAAAATAAAGGATTAAAAATAGTGGCTTTAAAAATTATTCAGATGAAAGAATCTCAAGCACAAGCTTTATATCAAGAACATGAAAAAAAGGATTTTTATCCATCTCTAGTAGACTTTATTTTGTCTGGTCCTGTTATTGTTATGATAGTTCGAGGTCCAAATGCTGTACAAGCTGTAAGACAAATAAATGGAGCCACTGATCCTTTAGAAGCTGATGTGGGGAGTATTAGGGGAAAATTTGGTTTAACTATAACAAAAAATATAGTTCATGCTTCTGATTCAAGAGAAAATGCAGAAAGAGAATGGCGTATTTTTTTTGATGAGCAAGAGATTGTCAACTATTCATTAATAGGCGAAAACGAACTATAAGTCAATCTTTGCTCATGATCTCAATGCTAGTAACAAGTAAATTACCTTACTTAAAGGCGGTTTACAAGGCATAAGTCTTCTGTAATTTCAAGGGTTAATTTTGTCTTATACGACACGGATGAAGTTTAAGAACATGATATTTGGATAAGTGTTTGCTAGCCTAGCTAAGTAAAATATTTACATGTTAAAGGAAAAGAGGTGAAAAAGATGAGAGTCATGGGGCTAATATTATCTGGTTCAAGTGAAGACAACCTTGATAAATTGACTATTAAAAGAACAAGTGCCGCTGTACCAGTTTTCGGAAAGTATAGAGCAATTGACTTCACTTTAAGTAATATGGTTAATTCTGGAATAATTAACGTAGGAGTATTAACTCAATATAATCCTAGGTCTTTAATGGATCATTTGGGAAGTGGTAAGGAATGGAATCTCGATAGAAAACGAGGAGGACTTTTTATTCTTCAACCTTTTATGAGCCCTGAAAATCCCAAAATGCATTATGAAGGAACTGCGGATGCGCTTTTTCAAAATTTAACTTACTTAAGAAGATCTTCGGAAGATTTTGTGTTAATTGGTTCTGGAGATCATATTTACAATATGGACTACAGAGATCTATTCAAGTTTCATGTTAGAAATGGCGCTGATATTACTCTATTAACGAGAACTATAGATAAAGGTACAAAATTAAGCGATTATGGTCAAGTTGTTACTGATGAGAACAACAGAGTGCTAAAGATATATGAAAAAGTTCCTAAGCAACACTCAGACAAAATCTTTTTAGGAGTTTATTTTATGAATAAAGCTTTTTTGATGGAACTGCTATATGCTAATGTCCCTGATGGAAAGTATGATCTCTTATTAGACATAATTATCCCAAACCTTTCAAAACTTCGAGTTTTTTCTTATGATTTCAATAATTACTGGCGAAATATTAAAAAATCTGTTAAGGAATATTATGATACAAATATGGATATATTAAAAAAAGAAATAAGAGACGAGCTGTTTTATAATCCTGATAGAACCATATACACAAAACTTCGTGACTCAGCCCCTCCAAAAATTAATATTAATGCTCAAATTAAAAATTCTTTTATTGCAGATGGTTGTATAATAAATGGAGTAGTTAAAAACTCCATACTTTCTAGAGATATCTTTGTAGGAGCTGGTGCAGTAATAGAAGATTCAATAGTTTTACAAGGAAGTGTAGTAGAAGAAGGAGGAATAATTAGAAAAACAATTATTGATAAAAATGTAAGGGTTAGATCTGGCAAAAGACTAGAATGTATAGGTGATGAAATAAGCTTGATAGAGAAGGGCGCGATTATCTAAAAATGGAGGGATTTATATGAAAGTTATTGGCGTTATTTTAGCCGGTGGCCAAGGAAAAAGATTAGGAATCCTTACAAATACTTTAGCAAAACCCGCTGTTCCTTTCGGTGGAAAATACAGAATGATCGATTTTACATTAAGTAACTGTGTTAATTCTGGCATTAACACAGTAGGAGTGGCTACTCAATATATGCCTCATCGATTAGTAGAACATTTAGGAATTGGAAAACCATGGGATCTTGATATCAAAGGCGGAGGGCTTCATATATTGCCACCATATCTAAGTAGATCTGGAACATCTTGGTACAGGGGAACAGCCGATGCAATTTATCAAAATATGGAATTTCTGGATAGATATAGACCGGATTTTCTGGTTGTTCTTTCAGGAGATCATATTTACAAAATGGATTACAACAATATGATTGATTACCATATAGAAAGAAATGCCGATTGTACAATAGCTTGCATGGAAGTACCTGTTTCAGAAGCTCAAAGATTTGGCATAATGGTTACAGATCCTTTTAACAAGATAGTAGAATTCCAAGAAAAACCCAAAAATCCTAAAGGAACCCTAGCTTCTTTAGGAATTTATGTGTTTACCTGGAAATTCTTGAAAAATGTTTTAATAGAAGATTCACAAGATCCAAATTCTGATCATGATTTTGGGAAGAACATTATTCCTAAAATTTTGGAAGAGAAAGCCAAACTTTATGCCTTTAACTTTGAAGGATATTGGAGAGATGTCGGAACAATTCAATCATATTTAGATAGCAATTTAGAATTACTAGCTCCTCTACCCTTTCTAGATTTACATGATGAAAGTTGGAAAATTTATACCCAGTCAGAAGAACTGCCACCGGCTTTTATAGCAAACTCATCCGAAGTAATTAAAAGCATCACTAGTGAAGGTAGCGAAATTTATGGAACAGTTGAAAACTCGGTTATTTTTCAAGGAGTTACTATTGCAGAAGGGGCGGTTGTAAAAGATTCTGTGCTGATGAATCATGTTTTTGTCGACAAAAATTCATATATTGAAAAATCGATAATAGCAGAAAACACTTTTATAGGTAAATCGGTCAAAATTGGCGTTGGAAAATTTGCCGAATCAAAAATTGACAAAAAAATATACAATTCTGAAATTACAGTTATTGGATTTAACACCAAAATTCCAGATGGGGTGGAAATAGGGAAAAATTGCTCTATTGATAACTATATCGATCTTTCAGAATATAATATAAAAGAAATAAAAAGTGGCGAAGGCATTATCAAACAATAAAATATAACTTCCCTAGTTTGATTTCTCTGATTATAAATAAGGAGAATAAACATATGGACTTCTATGCTGTTAAATTTATAGCTGCGTCTAACTTAACTGGAGAAACCTATGTTGGATATATATTTGGGAAAAAAGGGCAAAGCCCTCAATTCAATGTTGTGGTATTAAACAGAAGTCAACTAAAAGAATTCGAAATTCCTGATATTACTAAAGACTATCTTGAATTTAAATCAGACGTTGATATGCTCTATTACCAGTTGTCTAAAGAAAAGGACAATTATACCCTGACTCAATTTAAAGCTTATTTTTATAGCGTTTTAAGAAAAATGAATTTTGAAATTGTAGGAACAAAAATTTTTTTAGCCGTTGAGGAAAATGATGTATATGTTCTGAAGTCTTTAATAAATGACATATTAAGTGAGTGGGCGGGCGAGACAAAAATAAAACTAGTAGCACAAAAATTTGATTATAAAGATTTGACATGGATATCTGCTGTAAAAGAAAAAGGTGAAAAAGGTTTTGAAGAGTATCTTAATAGACCAGATGTTAAAAATGCTAAAGAAGTTTTCCCAATAATTGATCCAGTAGAAGGTTACCCTGTGATAAAACTAGATGTAGGTGAACCTATAATAGTTCTAGAAATAGATAGGGAGAAAGAAGAAAATAGGGAAGATCCGGGTAATATTTTAGAAGGAAAAGTCATTTCTAAAGAATTAATTCCTTCAACGAGTTATTTATTTTTAAAAATAGATTTGGGAAGACATGGAATAGGAAAAACAATAGTACACCAAGATTTAAAAATAGCAATAGACCAGAATAAAATACAAATTTTAAGAAAAGCACGTGATGCCCAAGAAAATAAAGAACAAAAAGTAATTGGCGATTTATTCGATAATTTACAGAAAGACAATAGTTTTTATGATCGCCGTAAAATAAGTTCTTTTGATGTTATTATCATTGGTGGATTTTCTATTATAGCGATACTTTTAATAATTTTAATAGCTGTTTTACTAGGGGCCTTTTAATATGAAAATTATATTAACTTTCATTATTATGGTTCCTATAATTATTTTTTCTATACTTTCTTATCATTATGTAGGTCAAATAGTCAGATATAGAAATATTAAAAATGTTGAAATAAAAGAAGCTCTTGATCTTATAAATGAAGTGGAAGAAATATATGCGCTTCCTTTGGAAGAATTTTTACAAAGATGTGAAATCAAAGACACCATAATAACTACTGAAGCTACCATTTATATCTTTGAACATGATGGGTATGACTTCTTGTATATATCTAAATAAATGGAGGATCAAAATATTGAGGGTCTCATATGCCACAGCAATTGAAATGAACTTAAAAAAAGGTAAAATTAACGCTGATAATTATACTGCCTACATTCTAATTGGTGAAAAATGCATGTATAATTGTTCTTTTTGTTCAAAAGCACAAGAGTCTGACAGCAAAGCAGATCTCTTGTCTAGAGTAAAGTGGCCAAAGATAACTTTGGAAGAATTTGTTAACAACTTTAATGCAAACAAATTCAAGAGGATTTGCATTCAGGTGGTTTCTTCCTCAGATTATTGGGCGGAATTAGATTACGTGCTAAATTTTCTTAAAGATAAGAATATAAAAGTTTCTGTCTCAATAAGACCAAAAAATATTGAAGAAGTAAGATTTCTTTTCAAAAAATATTTAGTAGATACTGTTGGAATTGCACTAGATGCAGCTAATGAAAAACTTTTTAGAGAAATTAAGGGTGGTAGCTTTAAATATCTTGAAGATTTTTTGATAGCAATTTCAAAAGAATTTCCAGGAAAAATAGCTACTCATATAATTGTTGGATTAGGCGAAAGTGATGAAGATATTGTTGATACATTATTAAAAATGAATAAGTATGGAATAATTGTTAGCTTATTTGCTTTCACTCCTATTAAAGGCACAAAATTAGAAAGCTATTCTAGCCCTAGTTTAGAAAGATACAGAAAAATTCAATACGTCCACTACATAATTGAACACTTCAATGTTACCAAAGATATCTTCTCTTTTGATTCAAACGGAAATATAATGAAGTTTCCCCAGTTTGAAATAAATAACGAAGAAGCTATGAAGACATCGGGTTGCTCATGGTGTACGCGTCCTTTTTATAATGAAAAACCGGGGAAAAAATTATATAATGTACCAATTCCACGTTTGTGAATTTTTTACTTAAAATTAGAGCAAGGAGAAGTTTAAATGAAAGCATGGGAAAATGAATTAAAAAGAAGAAAAAACGCTAAACCATCAAAATTAAGCGAAGAAAATTGGGAAAAGATGCAAGAATTAAGCATATTTCCCGACGATTTACTGTTAGCTTTTTGGGAAAGCAATGTACCTGGTTCCGATGCTCCAGAATCGATGATTGTTGGAGCTGTCCAATCAGTTGAAAACATGGGGAGAGATGTTTCAAAAGCAGAAATCTTATTAGAAAAAGGATTCCAATATCTAACGACTGGTGACTACCCAAAGTTAAAAGCTATAATCAGCGAAATATTTTATTTGCTCGACAACGCTCCAATCATAGAAAGTCATAGTTTTCACAATTATAGTAGACCTTTAAAATGGGAAGAGATTTCCAAATCTTTTCCTCAAACAAAATTCACTCCCTCCAACAATGTTGATCTAAAAGATAAAATTCATGGTGGATGGCTTGGACAACTTGCAGGCGGTTCTATGGGTACAAGATTGGAAGGATACACTCATGATGCTCTAGAGCAAGTTTATGGGGATGAATTAGGTCATTATATTGGAGAGGTGTCTACTTTAAATGACGATGTAACTTACGAATTAATCTTCTTAAAAACATGTGAAGAAAAGAAAAAAGAAATATCTTCTATCGACATTGCAAAAAATTGGATTAGCTACATTCCTTTTGGATGGAGTGCAGAATTAATAGCTCTTGAGAATATTAAGAGAGGAATTTTTCCGCCAGTCTCTGGATATTTTCATAATCCGTTCCAAGAATGGATTGGTGCCCAAATGCGATGTATGGTTCAAGGATTAATCGCCCCTGGTGATCCGTATAAGGCTGCAAAGCTTGCATTCATTGATTCTCAAGTCTCACACAGTGGGAATGGCATATATGGTGGGATACACTCTGCAGTAATGACCTCTTTAGCCTTTGTTCTAAACGATCCTAAAAAAATTATAATAGAATCCTTGCAATATATTCCAAAAAATACAGAATTTAACAAAATTGTACTTGATGTGATAAAATACTGCCAAGAAACGAGCAATTGGCTTACAGTTTTAAGAAAAGTAGAAAACGATTTCGAAAGTTATAATTGGGTTCATCTTTACCCAAACACTGCGGCTGTAATAACTTCTTTATGGTTTGGAGAGGGTAATTTTGATGAATCAATGAAAATTGTTGCCTCTTTTGGATATGACGTAGACTGTAATGCAGGTGAAATCGGTACAATTTTAGGAATTATATACGGTAAGCAAAATTTGCCTAACCACTGGTCTAATCCTTTAAAAAACTGTTTAGAAACATATCTCCCTTTTTTCAAAAAAATGAAGATATCTGATCTGGCAGAATGGACATATGAACTAACAAATATCACCTGATATTTTAAAGTATTTGTTAAGAAGATAATTAAAATGAAAGTGAAGTTAGATTGTAACACCAGTCATAATGATTATAATTCTCTTGAAATTTTACCAAACTCTTGGCCACAAGAAATTAAAATACTTTAAGTAACTAGAGTATGAGGTAATTACTATCTTCAAAATTCTTCAAAAAACCCAAGAGCAATCCCTGGTTTTTTGATATGGAGACATCTGTCTTCCTTTAATGTAAAAAACAAGGTAAATCATGTTCTTAGGATTTCTAACATAATAAGATTTAAATCGTAGATACTAAAAAAATGAATTCAAACGGGTTCTAGGCAACATCTTCTACTCTCTTTCGGTAGGTCTACCGAAAATCGAAGAGAAACTCTAAATGAGCGTCTTTTAATTAAGAAACATTTTTTAAAACTGCAACTTTTATAAAATTAATGGTTTAAAATTTCTACAGTTAGTTACGATCCATAAAATTGAAGAAGGAGGTTATAGTATGAAAAGGTTTTTTACTATTTTTTGTTTGGTTGTTTTATTTACATTTACAATTTTTGCAGCTCCAAAAAAGGTGGCTTACGTGATCAATGGTTCTTTAGGAGATCAGTCCTTTTATGATTCTGGTTATGAAGGTATCAAAAATTTAGAAAAAGATTATGGGGTCGAGACAAAGCTGATGGAATGCAATTTTGATCCATCATTATATTACCCAAGTTTAATGACTGCAGCAAGATGGGCTGACGTGGTTTTTGTTATTTCATATGGTTTTGAAGAAGAACTAAAGTCAATAGCAGAAATGTTCCCAAACAAAATATTTGTAAACATTGACACTGTTGTCGAAGACGATAAAGAAATTATTTCAAACGTTGATTTTATAGAAGAGGAAGGTTCTTTTATGGCCGGTGTAGTTGCAGGAATAGTTACTTCTATGACTGAACTGCCAGGGATAAATCCCGAAAAACTAATTGGAGCAGTTGGTGGGGATGACGATATTGTAATAAGATCTTTTGTTTATGGATATGATCAAGGTGCAAAATACATAGATCCAGAAATTCAAGTAAAGACTATTTATGTAGGTACCTGGGATGACCCTGTTAAAGGAAAACAAGCAGCACTGCAACTCTACTCTCAAGGAGTAGATGTCATATTTCAAATTGCGAGTTTAACGGGAGCTGGGGTTATCCAAGCAGCTCAAGAAGTAGGAAAATATGCCATTGGTGTAGACTCAAACCAAAACTCACTAGCACCTGGCCATGTCATTACAAGTATGTTAAAAGAAGTAGGAAAATCAATAGAGTTTGTATTCAAGCAAATAATAGATGGAACTTATAAACCAGGCACACTATACAAACTCGGTTTAAAAGAAGGTGCAGTTGGATTAGCAATAGATGAGTATACCTATCAAATACTTCCAAATGAGACTGTTGAAAAGATATTGGGAATACAAAAGGACGTTATTGAAGGGAAAATTACTGTTAAAGAATATAGAGAATAGTCATCCATAAAGGAGATTTCATATGTCTTACATAGAAATGAAAAATATTTACAAAGTTTATCCCCCAGATGTTATTGCATTAGAAGAGGTGAATTTCTCCCTGCAAAAGGGAGAAATTCATTCCTTGATTGGAGAGAATGGTGCGGGAAAAAGCACTTTGATGAAAATATTATATGGATTAGTACATCCATCAAGTGGACAGGTATACATAAATGGGAATGAGGTAAAAATTAACAGTCCCAGCGATGCTATAAACTTTGGAATAGGCATGGTTCACCAAGAATTTATGTTGATTCCATCTTTCAAGGTATATGAAAACGTGATTTTAGGAATGGAAAGAACCAAAAAATTTGGAGTTATTAACAAAGAGGAAGCTATAAATGAATTAGAAGAATTAACTAAAAGATATGGATTTGATTTAGATTTAAACGCCGTTACTTCTGATCTTTCTGTAGCAGCTAGACAAAAAGTCGAAATTTTAAAATTACTCTATAGGAAAGTAGACATACTCATCTTTGATGAACCAACTGCAGTTTTAACACCTCAAGAAACTGAACAACTGTTTACAGAAATTAAAAGTATGAAGGAAATGGGAAAAACTATTATTTTTATAAGTCATAAATTGGATGAAGTCTTAGAAATTTCCGATAGAATAACCATAATGCGAAGCGGAAGGATAGTATCTTCAATAGAAAATAAAAATCTTACAAAAAGTAATCTTGCTAAAATGATGGTCGGAAAAGAAGTTATCTTATCTGTAACTAAAAAACCAATTGAACCTGGACAAATCATCTTAAAAACTGAAAATCTCACAGTGGATTTCAAGCAGTCTAAACACAAATTTTTGCAAGATATAAATATATATGTGAGGGCTGGAGAAATAGTTGGATTAGCGGGTATTGAGGGAAATGGTCAACTTGAACTGGTCCAAACTATCATTGGAGAATCTCAATCACTCAATGGAAAAATATATATAGACAAAAATGAAATTACAAATAGTGAGATTAAAGAAAGAAGGTTTTTAATTAGTTATATTCCTTCAGATAGGAAAAAATATGGTTTGGCTTTAACTGCAACTTTAACAGAAAATCTTTCTATGACACACCATCTCGGCAATAAATTGAGTAGCTTTAAATACTTTATAAATTGGACAAAGGCAAAGGTTCTTTCAAATAACCTTTTGAATCAATACAACATTGTTGCAAGAGGAATTAATGATATGCCTAAACACCTCTCTGGAGGTAATCAACAGAAAGTAATTTTGGCTAGAGAATTTAGTCTTGATGCGCCTTTTTTGCTTCTTGATCAGCCTACACGAGGTTTAGATGTTGGATCAATCGAATATGTACACAACGTTATACTAAAGATGAGAGAAAAAGGAAAAGCTATCTTATTAATTTCTGCCGATTTAGACGAACTTTTATCTTTAAGCGACAGAGTTTATGTAATAAGAAATGGGAAAATTGTAGTAGAGTTAGATCCAACAGTTCATAGTAAAGAAGAAGTTGGAGAGTATATGTTGGGGGGAAAAGAATGAAAAGCTTAAATAAAATTCTTACCGGAATTATTGGAATAATATTCTCTTTGCTGGTTGGAGCATTATTAATAAAAATCCAAGGGAATTCCCCTATTAACGCCTATAAAGCCCTATACGATTACGGGTTAGGTTCGTGGTTTTCTATAACTTCAACACTTAACAACTCTACCCCTTTAATATTAACGGGTATAGCAGCAGCAATTGCATTTAGTTCTAATGTGAATAATCTTGGACAGCCTGGACAACTAATAATTGGAGCTTTAAGCGCTGCTCTATTGGGATATTATCTTCCCTTTCCTGGTTGGTTTGGAATAATTACCATTTTAATACTTTCTGGAATCATAGGCGGTCTTTACGCTTCAATTGCGGGTATACTTAAAAAGTTATATAAAATGGACGAAATGCTAACGACTTTGATGCTCAATTTTATAGCTGATTACTTAACTCTATATTTAGCTACCTATCCTTTCCTAGATAAAAAGTCATATGTTCCTGCTACAAAGATGATAAAAAAAGAATACTTTCTCCCTTCTTTTAAATACCTGAATTCTAGCTTTTTCATCGCAATTTTTGTTGTTTTGATATCTTATTTTGTTGTTAAATATTTTAAAAAAGGATATGAATGGAGAATGATGGGACATAATCCCGATTTTTCTAGAATAGGTGGTTGTGACAATGAACAAAATTTGATGTGGGTTATGTTTTATACTGGTTTTCTTAGTGGCCTCGCTGGAGCTTTACTTATTCTGGGAGGCACACAACATAGGTTTATTAAAGGTATAGGTGCTAATTATGGATGGGATGGTGTAATGCTCTCCATAGTTGGTGCTAATGGGATACTCGAAACTTCGTTCTTTTCTTTATTTTTTGGTTTCTTAAAATCAGGTGGAGTTGGAATGGAATTTGAAGCTTCTATCCCTTCAGAGTTTATCATGGTCCTTCAAGCTACCATTGTTTTACTAGTCGTCTCAACTAGAAGTGTTTTTTCTTATTACGGAGACAAGATAAAAGCTTACTCAAAAACTCAAAAGGTTGTGAAAGCTCATGAATAACATATTAATTTCAATAATAAGAGATAGCTTTAGTAGTGCCACTCCTATTCTCCTTTCAGCTTTGGGAGGTACTTTTACTTTTTATGCAAATGTTTTCAATATTTCTATGGAAGGAATGATGTTAATAGGGGCATTCTTCGGTGTTTTAGGAAGTTTTTACTTTCAAAGTTGGGTGATGGGATTTCTATTTGCATTAATTTCCGGAGTCGTAGCCTCTCTAATATTTTCACTTTTTGCAATCTTATTAAAAACAGACGAATTCTTGACAGGTATTGGAATGAATATGCTAGCTCTTGGAGGAACTACATATCTTTTGAGAAATTTGTTCAACGTTAAAGGAGCTTTCATATCTCCACAAATTAAGTCTCTACCAACCTGGGATATTCCTGGCCTAAATAAAATTCCTGTCGTTTCAAATATATTAAATAAACATCCATTCATTGTCTATATAGCAATCATTTTAGCTTTCTTCGTCGATTTTATAATTTTTCATACTAAATTTGGTCTTAGACTTAGGGCAACGGGCGAAGATCAAGAAACAGCTCGTTCCCTAGGAATTAATCCGGAAAAAATAAAATTTAGTTCTATCTTACTTTCTGGTATTTTCTCAGCAGCAGCAGGTACTTTTTTATCTCTTGGCTATGTAACCTTGTTCAGTGAAAACATGTCAAATGGTCGAGGCTGGATTTCTTTGGCAATTATCGTGCTAGTGCGTGGAAGACCTCTTGGAATATTACTCATGTCTTTAATATTTGGTTTTTTTGAAAGCGCTGCTTTTAGTTTACAAAATATAAATATCCCATCTCAAATTACATCTATGATTCCTTACATCGTCACTATACTTGCCCTTTTTATTTATAGTGTTTATAAAGAAAAAAGTACAAGATCTGCAAAGAAAGAAGTTGAGAAAATAAAAGAAATTTGAGTTTAAACGTTATTAACTCTTGTCAACTACCTGTAATTATTCACAATAAGATTTGCAAATCTTTTTTAGAAATGTTAAACTAATAATAGTAAAGGAAAACGTTTGCAAGATAGATTTAACAGAAAAAACGGAAAAACAAGAAAAAGCGTTTATTTTGTGGAATTATTTATGAAAACGTTTGCTTTAAAAAATTAACAAGGTGGTTTGTATGCCTGATAAAATAACCATTAAAGATATTGCTAAAGAAGCCGGGGTGTCTATTTCAACAGTTTCAAGAGTGATAAATGGTTCCTCTCCTGTAAAAAAACAAACAAAAGAAAAGGTTCTAAAGGCGATCGACAAATTAAATTATTACCCAGATGCTCTTGCAAGAAGTCTAAGGGTGGGATATACAGATACCATAGGAATAATAATACCTAATATTGCTAACCCATTTTTTGCAACGCTTGTTAGAGGTGCTGAGGATTATCTTAGATCAAAAGGTTATTCAGTAATAATTTGTAACTCGGATAATGCTGTTGATCAAGAAGAAAAATTGTTTAATATTCTAGCAGAAAAAAAAGTTGATGGAATATTATATTCTGGTATTGGTGACCATATTGACAAATTTAATCAAATAAATATTCCTATAGTTTTTATAGATAGAGTGATAAAGGACAACCGATTTTCTTATGTGTCTTCAAACCATTACAAGGGAATGGAAGATCTTTTAAATTATTTATATTCTACGAATCACAAAAAATACGTTTTCATCAGCGGGAAAAAAGAAATATTTAGTGCCTTCGAAAGGTTAAGAGCTTTTGAAGATTTCACCAAAAAATATAATGTTGAGTATGAACTCTTGGAAGGTGAATATACTTACAAATCTGGTCTAATCAATGGAAAGAAAATTAAAAAAATACCCGATGTAGTCGTCTGTTCAAATGATCTGATTGCCTATGGGGTTGTAGAAAGTTTCAAGGAACGAAAGATAAAAGTCCCCGAGGATGTAAGTGTAACTGGATATGATGACATAATGTTTAGCAAGATGTTTTCTCCCGCATTAACAACTGTTAGTCAACCAATATATGAAATGGGAAAAGTCGCTGCTGAAATAATATACAGATTACTTATAAAAAAAGATGATTACATGCCTGTAAAACTTTTTCAAAATCAACTTGTAGTTAGAGAAAGCACGAGAAGGAGATAAAAACCATGAAAAAAACTGGGATCTTTAACTCTAAAATATCAGCTTTTATAGCATCACTTGGTCATAAAGATATAATTAGTGTTGTTGACATGGGTTATCCTATCCCCAAAGGTATTGAATATGCAGATATTGTTTTGGATAAAGGAAAACCAGGTTTTTTGGAAACGATAGAAGTTTTATTAAAAGAATTAGCAGTAGAAAAAGTAGTCATAGCCGAAGAAATGGAGCATAAAAACATCAACAATTACAATGGAGTAATTAAATTATTTCAGGGTCTAGAAATTGTAAAAATCCCTCACGAAAATTTTAAAGAAAAGGCCAAAATGTCCAAATATTTTATTAGAACCGGCGAATGTACGTCTTTTTCAAATATTATGTTAATTTCAGGAGTGATCTTCTAATGTTGTTAGAAATGAAAGAAATAACCAAAACTTTTCCAGGGGTAGTGGCTCTTGATAAAGTATCTTTTAATCTGAAAGAAAATGAAATTCATGCCTTGGTAGGAGAAAACGGAGCAGGAAAGAGCACTTTAATTAAAATATTAGGAGGAATTTATAAGCCTGATAGTGGAGAAATCTTCTTAAACGGTAAAAAGGTTGAATTTAATTCTCCTTTAGACGCCAAAAGACATGGCATTGCCATTATTCATCAAGAATTAATGCTTGCAGAAAATCTTTCAATTGCTGAAAATATATTTCTAGGAAAAGAATTTGGGAGCCCTCTAAATTTAAATTTTCATAAGATGGTTGAAGAATCAAAAAAGTATCTTCAAATGCTAGGATTTGAGATAGACCCGCAAACAAAAGTTTCTAAATTAAATGTCTCCGAAAAACAGTTAGTAGAGATTGCCAAAGCTATATCTTCTAACGCAAAAATTATAGTCATGGATGAACCTACAGCTACTATTTCTGAACACGAAACACAAATCCTTTTCGAAATAATGAAAGAACTTAAAGAAAAGGGTATATCTATTATTTTCATCACTCATAAATTAGGAGAAGTTTATCAAATTGCAGATAGAGTTACTGTTTTAAGAGATGGAAAACTAATAGGAACAAAAAACATTGAAGAAATTAGTAGTGAAGAACTTGTCAAAATGATGGTAGGCCGAGAAATAAAAGAAATGTTCCCTAAATACAATAAAGTTCAAGATGAAATTATATTAGAAGTTGAAGATTTTGAAGTAATTGGGTATGTAGCTCCCGTTTCTTTTAATGTGAAAAAAGGAGAAATTTTTGGAATAACGGGGCTTGTTGGGTGTGGAAAATCAGAATTAGCTCTAGGTTTATATGGGGTATATAGAACAAAATTTAAAAAATTTATAATAGATAAGCAACCCTTATTAGAACTTAAAAGTCCACAACAAGCTCTTAAAGCAGGGATTGTTCTTGTCCCTGAAGATAGAAAATCACAGGGTCTTGTTCTTCTCTTAGATGTAGTTCAAAATATAACCCTTCCCAATTGTGATATATTCGCTCCTTCCTTGAACATTAAATGGAAAAAGGCTACAGAAACAACGAAAAAACAAATAAAAGATTATAATATTAAAGTTTCGGGAGAACATCAAAAAGTGAAAAATCTCTCTGGGGGAAATCAACAAAAAGTTGTTCTTGCAAAGTTTCTCTTAAAAAAACCTAAAGTTGCGATATTAGTCGAACCCACAAGAGGAATAGACGTTGGAGCAAAAATTGAAGTGTATAAACTTATAAATAATTTAGCAAATAGCGGTATAGGGGTGATATTGGTGACTTCTGAAATCCCGGAAATAACTGGGCTATGTGATAGAGTCATGGTAATGCATAGAGGTAAAATGATTGAAATATTAGAAAAAGGAGAAATTACACCTGAGAGAATTTTAAAAGCAGGTACGGGGTTGGTTGAAAATGTCTAAGATCCTAACTTTTATGAGAAAAAACCCTGCTTTAGTTGGATTTATAGTCTTGTTTATTATACTTTCCATCTTCACCGAGAGTTTTTTCAATATTTCCAACATTGTTAATGTACTAAGACAAGTTTCAATCACAGCAATTTTGGGTTTTGGAATGACTTTGGTAATAATAAGTGGAGGAATTGACCTTTCTGTAGGTTCTATCTTTGCATTTAGCGCTGTTGTAATGGCTTCTATCGTTAAAGGAGGAAAGGTTTTATTAGGGATAATAGTAGGTTTATTGATAGGTGCTATTATGGGACTATTTAACGGCGTTGTAATTTCTAAAGGGAAAATTCAACCTTTTATAGTAACTTTAGCAACTATGGCAATTGGTAGAAGTTTAACCCTAGCTTATACGCAAGGAATTCCCATCTCGATTTTCCCTAATAATTTTAGATTCATAGGTAGAGGAGATATTTTAGGTATACCTGTTCCTGTTATAATCATGTTCGGTATATTTTTCCTTGTTTTGTACCTATTGAAAAAGACCAAACTAGGACTGTACATTTACGCTATAGGTGGTAATGAAGAAGCTACAAAACTTAGTGGTGTAAATGTGGAAAGATATAAAATAATTGTTTATACAATTAGTGGATTATTTGCAGCGGTTAGTGCCATGATTTTAACTGCAAGATTAAATAGTGCCCAACCTACTTTTGGGCAAGGATACGAACTTGATGCAATTGCAACAGTGGTACTTGGAGGTGCTAGCCTTTCTGGAGGAAGTGGAGGAGTTTTGGGAACTTTATTTGGAGCTTTGTTATTAGGAACTATCAACAATGGAATGAATTTAATGAATATATCTCCATTTTATCAAGATTTAGTAAAGGGTGTAATAATCTTACTTGCGGTTCTTTTAGAAAGATCGGATTAACGCGTAATTTTTTATTAATGGATCTTTAGAAATTTTTTTGGAAAGTCTTTACTCATAAAATAAATTAATATAAATCATAAATTCCAACGATGAAAATTAAACTGTGTTCTTGTAACTAAATTATATCTAAAGAGGAGGTGCAGTAAAATGAAAAAGGTAGTGTTACTCAGTATCTTAGCATTATTAGTCACATCTTTAAGTTTCGCTTTCACTCTAGGACTTTCTGTATCAACTTTAAACAACCCTTTCTTTGTGGATCTTGCAAATGGAGCTAAAGATAAAGCAAAAGAATTAGGAGTCGATATAAAAGTCGTAGATGCACGGGATGATTCTGCAAAACAATTGAATGACGTAGAAGACTTAATAGGGCAAAAGGTAGATATCCTCTTAATTAATCCAACTGATAGTGATGCCGTTGTAGCCGCTATAGAAGAAGCTAATGTAGCTAAAATTCCGGTAATAACTGTAGATAGGGGTGCAAGTGGTGGAAAAGTATTGTTACATATAGCTTCAGACAACGTAGCAGGAGGAAGACTCGCCGGTGAATACATTGCTGAAAAATTAGGAGGAAAAGGAAAAGTAATTGAACTAGTTGGTATTCCTGGAACATCTTCTGCAAGAGATAGAGGAAAAGGTTTTAATGAGGTAATAGAAAAATATCCAGGCATCCAAGTCGTTGCAAGGCAAACTGCTAATTACAACAGAGCCGAAGGACTAACAGTAATGGAAAATTTACTTCAAGCTCATCCTGACATTAACGCTGTTTTTGCACATAACGATGAAATGGCACTTGGAGCTATTGAGGCTATAAAAGCTGCTGGAAAATTGAAAGATATAATAGTAGTTGGATTTGATGCCACTCCCGATGCTTTAGAATCAGTGAAAAGAGGAGAATTAAGTGCTACTATTGCTCAACAACCTTATCGAATGGGCGAGTTGGCAGTTGAAAAAGCCTACGAATTTTTGCAAACAGGAACTATCTATTTCCCTGTTGATCTACAGCTAGTGACAAAGTAAGATTTAAGGGGTGGGGATTTTTCCCCACCTGTTACATTAAAAGCTTTTGACTTACTCTAAAAGCACATTGGGAGGGATTTGACAATTGATTGCTGTAATAGGTAGCAGTAATATGGATATAGTTTTTAATGTTGAACATCTGACGCTTCCTGGAGAAACTCAAAAAGCGAATTCTTTAGACTTTTATTTCGGAGGCAAAGGTGCAAATCAGGCTATTTCTATTGCAAAACTTTCAAACAACAATGTATATTTCTGTACATGTTTGGGGGAAGATGAATACGGAAAAGAAATATCTGAAAACTTTAAGAATTACAATATTCAAGGATATTACATCGAAAAAAACGAAAAGACGGGAAGAGCTTTTATTGAAGTAGAAAAAAGTGGAGAAAACAGGATTATTTTATTTACAGGTGCTAATGATAAAGTTGATAAAGATAAGATAAATTTGTTTCTAAACAAATACGAAGAAAAAATAGATATTTGTTTACTACAAAATGAAATTCCTATAGAAAGTGTTGAGCATGCAATTTTAAGGTTGAACAAAAGTGGAATCAAAATTGTTTATGATCCTGCACCGGTTGCAAATACAAATGTAGCTTTGTTGGAAAAAGTAGATTTTTTAACTCCAAACGAGACCGAATTCAAATTTTTATGTGACAAATTAAATATTTCTGAAAACCAAGATTTTGAAAGGAAAGCTTTAGCTTTTAAAAGACGTACAAAAGTTGATAATTTAATCATAAAATTAGGCGAAAAAGGTTGCTTTTACATAGACAACAAAGAAAATTCTGGATATATAAAAGCTTTAGAGGTAAAAACAATCGATACAACTGCTGCAGGTGATGTTTTTAATGGAGCTTTTTCAGTCTACTTTGAAATAACTCATGATTTTATTGAAAGCTTGAAATTTGCTAATGTTGCAGCTGGAATTTCTGTAACAAGAAAAGGGGCTCAATCTTCTATACCTACATACGAAGAAGTAATCAAAAGATTAAAATAAACCGTTAATTAATTCATTTCTTTAAGATTGTTATTGTTTAGGTGTTAATTTTCCTTTTAATTTATAAGTGTAACTATAATAATTAAAAGGAAAGTTAACACCTTTATTTTAGGAGCTAATGTGCGGTTATAGAAAAGTATAATTATTGCCATATATTTCTTTAATCAAATTTTAAGACTGATTTTTTATCATAAACTACAAGTAATAAATATTTATAGAATCTCATAATAAAATTTTTCTAAAAAGATTTGAATCTTAGGGGGTATATGACAGCGTGCTCCACAAATAGATATAAGTACCGAATATGTTAAAAATAAGCATTTGATAAGTTTTTAGTAACTGCCTATTTAAGGAGGTGGGATAATGATGAAAAAAACAAAGTTCCTTGTTACATTTTTAATCTTTATGCTATTTATTGTTTCAACATTTGCGTATGGAACAAATAATGTCATTTTAAATAACAACGTGTGCATACAACCTGTTTTATTGAACAATGAAGGTTCTCTGAAATTTTTAGACATCCTAGGTATGAATAAAGAAAAGGAGAAGGATATTATTATAAGGGATTATAATATATTTCCTCAAAAGGATTATAAACAAGAATTGGATAAAATAAAAGACAACTATTTTCGAGAAAATTATCATTGGTACTATTTAAAAAATGGAAAATCCTTATTTAATCAGTTAAGAGCGGCAAACGTTGATGCCGAAACATCCCAAAACAACAATATTATGGATATGAAGTTCTTTAAAAATGATTACTCAAAAGTTATCAAAAAAGTTTTCTTAAATGATTATGATTATAAAAGCATTTTTAACTTAAACATTTTCTCTTTTAACAATTTTTTACCTAAAATTATTGAAATAAAACCAAATATATTTATCTTTTCTTAATATTCAATTAAAAAACTATATGATAGAATGTGATAAAATACTATTTAGAGGATCATTCGGAAAGGTAATTTAAGTACGATTTAAAAAAATATCTCAGAAGGAGGGGTATATATGAAAAAGGTAGTAGTAACTTTAGTAATTGCACTTTTAGCTGTTTTTAGTTTTGCAGCATTTGAAGTAACAGTCGGATATGTTCATGCTTCAGTTGCTGCAAGTGGCACAGCTACGGACAGCGTATCTTTCAACGGTTTAAGCATGGGTGCAAACTATTTGTATGAAGATTTAGGTTTTGTTGAAGGTGGAGCTTTAGTATTAGGTGGCGCATTTGATTATTACTTCCCTGTTGGAGCTAATGAGGAAGACAAATTAACTCAAATGGATATCACATTGAACGTTGGTTACAGACAAGGTCTAAATCCTTTCTTACCTGAACTTCCAGTCGATGTATTTGTTGAAGGGTTATTTAATTATTCTTTTGGTTTAGGTGAAAAAAAATTAGTTAAATCTGCAATAGCATTTGGTGGCGGGGCAGGAGCTGCCTTTGAAGTACAAAATCTAGATATGAAAGTAGGAGCAGATATATTGTTTGCAAAACCAACAATAGTTGATAGTTACAAAGAAGATTATAAAAACTCATTCAAACCCAAATTTAAAATTTTTGCAGGGGTTGAATTCTAAAAAGTTTTAAAATAAAAAACCTCCTTTTAAGGAGGTTTTTATTTATTTTATCTTCTTTTTCATTTCGATTGCAACTACTCGATAATTTAATCTCTCAAAGCAACCTTGCAGGATTTTTAAGTATTTTGGAAGAGTAACAACTCTCTGATTATCAAATCCTTTAACAAGAATTATGTATGTTTCGATAAAACCTGCTTTTCTATAAAGATTATAAGCAGCTTTATTACTTGCGAAAACGTTTAATCCTATATTTTTCACCTTATCATTTTTTAACTTTTTTTCTAATTCTTTTATAGCTCCCATTGCATAGCCTTTTCTTAAATATTTTGGAAAAATTCTAATATCATAAATAAAGGCTTTTTTTCGATCATTATTGATGAAAACCCACATTCTTCCAACATGTTCATTCTCGTCGTTTATAATATTATAGGCATGATTTTTTCCTACATTTTTTTCATCATCTCCACAAATATTATCTATTTGTGTCTCCGCCCTTGCCAGAGCTTCATGATAAGGCAACAGCAGATTTTCAGCTAACACTTTGGCATATTCATCATACATTTTATTTTTATATATTTCAAATTCTTCTTTAATCATTAATTCTAACTTCGTCCTAATCACCCCTAAAGTTTCTCAGGTGACTTAATTTCCAATATTTCAATTGCTTTTTTGGTAATATTAGAGTACTTTGAAAATAAACTTAAGTCCACTTCTTTTCTATTGTCTGTTCCATGATTATCAGTTGCTAAAAAGTCTACTAAATTTTTTTCTAAATAAAATTTCCCTTCTTCAGTATTAATCCCTTCAAAGTTAACTTGGAAATAGACGTTCATTTCCTTCATTCGTTGAATGAGCTTTTTATTTTCAAATAACCATCTATAACGTTCAACATGAACAAGTATTACTTCATAACCCTCTAATTGTAGATTAAATATTGCATCCAATGTATAAACAGGAAAAACACGTGTTGGAAATTCAATCAATACAAAAGAATCATTGAAAGGAATGAATTCTTTATATTCTGGAACTAAATATAATTCTGAAGCTAAGTAAGTAACTATTCCAGTTTCATTTTCTATATGTTTTTTTAATTTAATATAAGTATTTTTTATTTCTTTAATGTTATTACTAACAGAAGGATTGTTTATATGAGGCGTAAAAATAACATGGGATACTCCATACTCTTTGTATCTTTTAAGCTCTTTTATTGTATCTTCAACTTTTTTAACGCCATCATCTACTCCTGGTAGAAGATGGTTATGTATATCAATAAACATTCATTTCATCTTCCTTCTACTGTTTCCTTAAAATTGGATGTAATTCAATTTTTGCGTATAGTATCAGTTCTTTTTCGCTTTTTAACTTTCTTACCATCATCTGAATAATAATAGTAGTAATAGTAGTAATAATAATTTGAAGCCTTTTCATCAATATCAACAATAACTGTCCCTAACAATTTAACCTCCGAAGAAACAATATTTTCATAGGCTGCTTTCAAAGTTGGTTTTAAAGTGTTATTGTAACGAGTAACTAAAATTAACCCATCCGAATATCTTGACACAATTTGAGCATCAGGAGCAACCATAATGGGGGGTAAATCTATGATTATCTTTTCATAACGTTCCTTAAGGGTGTGTAATAATTTTATAAATTCATCCGATGTTAAAAGAGACGTTGGATTTGGAGGTAAAACACCTGCAGGTAATACATCAAAGTTAGGAAGGCTTTCAACAGGTTTGAATAAAACTTTTTCTAATGGAACTCTTTTCATTAAATAGTTGACTAATCCTAAATTTCTATCCTTTATTTTCATAATCCTATCAACTCGTGGCCTTCTCATATCTGCATCCAGGAGTAAAGTCTTTTTCCCGTTCTGTGCGTAAAAAATTGATACATTAGCGGCAGTGATTGTCTTTCCTTCACTTGGACCTGCACTAGAAAAACAAATGGTATTCGGTTCTTTCGCACTGGAAAAGACAATGTTTGTCGCAAGCATTTTGTAAGCTTCAGAAATTGGTGAAACAGGATCTTTAAGAACTGGAAGTTCTCCAGACTCTTGATCAATCTCGAAGTGAGGAATTCTACCTAAAATTGGGACACCCTTTACAATTGATTTAAGTTCATTATCATCCTTAAGCTTTTTATCCATATATTCTATTAAAAATACTACTAGTATCCCTAAAAATATACCTAAAACTCCACTTATTGCAACCGTTAAGGTTTTGTTAGGTTTAACAGGGGTTGGCGAAACAAACGCTAAATCAATAATATCTGCAGTTCCAATAACTCCCGCTTCGGCAATCTTCGCCTCTTCCAATTTTTCAAGTAGAAGCACATAAAGATTTTCTTTCACTTTAACTTCCCTTTCATAATCCATAAGTTTTTGTTCAAGCGCAGGAAGTTTCACCAATTCTGATTGATACGTATCCCTAATTGAAGTTAACGCTTGTATTGTACCTTGAACTACTTGTAAATTTGCTTGTTCTCCTATCAATTGAGAGTATAGACTACTGTATTGTGGATTTATAGTTTTTAACTGTGAGGTTACTATCGTATTTATTTCTTTCTTTAGCATTTCTTGAGCTTGAAATAATTGTTCTTTTAACTTTAATACTTCTGGATCATTGGCCGATTTTGTTCCCTCAATGCCTGCTAATTGAACTTGTATATTAACTATTTGATTTCTTAAATTACTGACAACAGGATTTATAGAGATAGTCTCAGAAGATATAATTTCTTGATCTATATTTTTTAGTAAATCATTAATAGCTTCTATTCTTACTCTTGACTGTTCTTTTTGTACTTGATAAGTGTTAATTTGCTGGTCGTAAGAGACTAAAAACTGTAATATAGCCTTGGCTTCTTCATTTAATAAAAAAACATTATTTTCTTCCTTAAACTTTCTCAAATTGTCTTGGGCTACATTTAACTCAATTTCAGCTTTTGGTATTTGTTCTTCTATAAATTTCCTTCTTGCAGTATATTCATTTTGAGATAAACTTTTTAACAAGTCGTTGTAAACTACAGCTAGTTCGTCAGCGACTCTTCTTGCGAGTTCTGGATCCTCACTTTGTACAGAAATTTTAACTATGTTAGTATCTTTTACGGGAGAAACAGTTATCATCTCACTTATACTTTTAATTACCCCATTTTCTGTAACTTTTTCTGGATTCTCTGATTTTTCTTTAAAATACTCAACTAAACTTAAATTATCAACTACTTTTTCTAGGTTCCTTCTACTTTTTATAAGTTCTATCTCGGTTGATATTTTTGAAGAACCTGAAGAAATTTGGGAGCCAAATATGTCAATAAGAGAACCTTGTTGAGATGAACCCACTTTCAATGTGGTACTTGCCTCATATATAGGAGTAGTAGTAAAAAGATATACTAGAGCTATCAGAACAGTCACTATAACTGTTAGAAAGAACCACCAAAATCTCTTTTTGAAGATTTTTATTATATCTTCAAAAGTTAATTCATTTTCTAACTTTACATTTTCCATTTTGTATCCTCCCAAATCATTATACTTAATTGTCATAATACTACATTTATATTTTATATAAAATGAAGATACTAATACCTTGCTATTTTATCATAATAAATTTAAATAAACAATATTTTTTTAAATTATACTCTAAAATTTTCCTTGTAGGTTAATAACCTACATAAGCTTTCAAATTCACAGTAAGAATTAGAAATAAAACAATTGTAGTCACTTTCTTCGGAATCTGCACAGTCGTATTTTTCACGCATTTCTTTAAAAAATCTTTTAATTTCTTTTTTCTTATAAGCAATAGGTGTAAATTGAGATTGATTGATACTTTTCAAAATCTTTTCTAACCACACTTCGAATTCTTTAAAATCAAAGGAGACGTATTTAACACTTCTCCCTGATTTGCGATAAATAATTTTGTCTTTCTGGATCTTTATAAATTTTTTATTAACGTTATCTTTTTTTGTCACGTGAAATTTTAGAAACACATCAGAATTAGATAACTTTTTCTTCCATTCTTGTGAATTTATTAGGGATAAATAGTAAATAAGAAGTTGTTCGCTTTGGAAACTTTTTGAGTTTTTATAATCAACTATTGAATAAGTACCAGGAAGTAATTCATTGTCAAATTCATCTAAAAGGTACATGTAGTTACCATTTAGAAGGTCTATTCTATCGATTCGAGTTTCTAATTCTGTATTTTCGAATATTCCTATATCTATATTAGTTTTCACTTTTACTTCCGTTTCTAGCACTTCACTGAAGGTAAGTGTTTTATTCTTATCAATATAAATATAATCGTCTAAAAGTGTTTCAATTGTAACATACAAATCTTCAACAAATTCTTCAATATTTACTTCTTTTATTGCTTGATATGAATAGAGAAAATCATCTACATAATCATCCCAAACATATTCCAAGATTGATTTAATTTCATCTCTTAATTCATCTTCATTTAAACGCTTTTGCGACATCATTTGATAATCTATTTTTTCCCCATTTACATCAAATAGTTCCTTCAAAGTCCTATGTTTTATAAGCCCTTCAAAAAATTTTTCGAATTTTTTATCCCCTTTTAAATGAATAACATAGCTAAGATAGTATTTGAAAGGACAATCTACATAAGTGGAAATCTTTGTATGACTTAACTTTCCCAATTCTGTTTTATTAGGTAAATCCCATGAGTGGTCTTTTATTTGATTAACAAATCTTTTACTTGTAACTAAAAACTGTTCAGGAAGTAATTCCTTCTTGTTATTTATAAGATAATAGATAATTGCTTCGTTTTCAGAAAATATATTACTGGAATCTCTTGGTAGATTACCTTTTTGTAATAAAAATTCTTCTGAATAATAAACGTTTTTGAAACTTTGCCTAATTTCCTTTTCATAGGGTGAAGGAACCACTGGATCTCCATTTAGTTGAGCCTTTGCATATGTAAACATTATTTTTTCCGCAAATATCATAGAAATAAAAAGGTTTCTTCTACTTATTTTTTCCGATAATTTTGCCATCGGAATACTAGCACTATCCATTGAAGTAAGAAAAGGATTAACTTTTATAGATGGATAATTATCCTCTGTAAAATGGATAAAATATTTATACTTCTTTTCTACAAACCTAGAGTCATCGATACTCATTATTTCCACACAATTTGCATACCTTTCTGTTTCTCTAAAAGTATCTACTTGAATAAGGGAAGAAATAATCTTATAAAACTTGTCTAGACTTATTTTTTGATCTTCTTTGATAATCTTTTCTAAACTTTTTTCGACCTTTAATAATAATGCTTCAAAAGTCTTAACGGCATTTATTTCACTTTCAATTAAGTTTACACCAGAATACTTTTCTATAATTTTAAAATCTATGTTACCATTTTCTATCCATTTAATGACTAATTCTCTATAATCTGAAATCGTAAAGCTTTTTTTAGCTTTAATAATTTCTTCAATCATTAATAATAAATTAAAAACATTTTCAAAGCATTTTTTTAATTCTAATATTTCATCTCGCTCTAATTGTATTCTTTCTGTTTCTTCGGTGCAATTCACCAGGGAATCTCTCTTGTCTATTTCGAATTCTATTGCATTCATCCATTTTGCTCTTCTTTGCTTCAGAGAAGATTTATGAATATCATAAAATAAATTAAACTTTTTTAAATAATATTCAATCTGTTCTATTGTTAATTCGGTTCTGTCACCATATCCACCCTCTACCATCGCCAATAAGTCTTCAACTTCGCAGCCTTTCACTAATGTTTTAATTGGTTGAAGTAAAATAAGTACCATCTGACTTTCGGCTAAGGGTATGTCATTTTTCAATCTATTTGGAATTTTTATCTCATCTAAATAATCTGATAACAACTTTGCTGATGAAATATTTGGAACAACAATTCCAAAATCATTAGGAGAAAGAGATTCATTAATTAACTTTCTTTTTATATCTTTAGAAACATACTCAATCTCAGAAATTTCATTATGCACAGGGAAAAAGTTTATTTTTGTGTTTTCATAGACTTCTTTCAAATTCTTTTTACTACACTTTTTATCGAAAATGAAATCTTCTTCTTTGAGAAAAGTGTGTATATTTCTAACAGATTCAAAAGCTCTATCTTGAATATCAATCCAAGTTATAAAATGTACTTCTTCAAAAAGTTTAAAAAGTACCTTAAACGTTTTTTTTACAATGGGTGATATATCAAAAAAGCCAGAAATTATAACATTTTTTCCTAAATATCTTTTTCCTTCATTTTTTAGGATTTCAGGAAATATTTCATAGAACCATTTATAAACACTCACAGGATCATAATTTCTTTGGTATTTAATAGACATATCAAATTTAGTGGAGAGAATGTCTTCTAAACTTTTTTCTAATTTGTTATATAATTTATATAAATTAGAATTAACGTCTATCGAATCGTTTAGAATTTTATACTCTTCAGAATTCGAAACAATTTTCTCATCTTGGACTCTTGAGATTTCCCACTTTTTTTCGAAAATATCTAATAAATATTCCACAGATTTTTGGGAATTAGCTATTACGTTCAAGTACTGAGAAAATTCTTCGTCTTTTTTTTCTTTTTCTATCAAATCCATAATTTCATGTTCCAAATAAACTTTCAAAAAATCCCTATCTAAAATGATAGCATCGGGCTCATAAAATTTAAGCATTTCAGTAACATATTGATTTATAACCATAAAAGCATTTCTATTGATGGTTTTATCGGTTTTCGAAGCTACCTTTTCTGCTACTTGTTTGGCATAAAATCCTGAGGGAGCTATAAACAAAAAATCTAACGGATTTTCTGCATAGAGAGGAAAGATGAAATCCACTACTTCATCAAAATGATCGCTTTTTAAATCTAGCAAGTAAGCTTTTTTCATTTGTCTTATTCATCCTCCTACCAACTTTCTATCTCATCACGTACTATATCTCTGTTATATTCAAATTTATACTTTCTGTTTTCTCTTTCATTTCCAGAATAATCTTTCTCAATGAAATCATAATATCCCAAGTTATATTTATATAATATTTCAGTGTTTGGAGGCATTTTAACTATTAACTGGTAAGTACCATCTTCCATCCTTTCAAATCTATAAGTTTCATCTCCAACTAACCAATTGTTAAAATTGCCCATCATATAAATTGTCGCATTTTCTGGTGTATTATCTGGAACCGAGACAATTATAAAAGTGACTTCAAAAAGATTTTCTTCATCTTCAGAAAAAGAAGGAATTTGGGTGGAAAGATCCGATGGCTTGTGGGAAGTTTTTGGAGCTTTACTGAATGAAAATCCTAAAAGAACGATAATTAAAGCAAAAGGGAAAAAAATTTCTAAAAAACCTTTCATAAAAAGTTCACCTCACATTTAGTAAAAACCATCTTCAAACAAATTATACCACGAATTGATGAATTTCCCCTGATAAATTTTTCATGGCCGTTGCTAAACAAAATAACTTTACATCAATATGTAAAAAAGTTTTTATAAACACGTAATTCCTAATAAAGAAAAATTGTGTTATAATGTGTTGGAGAAGTTTGTTAAAGGCCCATTCTCAATTTATGAACTAAAAGGAGTTACGGAGTATGGAAACATTCCAAAACATGGGCCTTTCCGAATCGACATTACACGCAATCTTGAACAAAGGGTACAAAGAACCAACCCCCATTCAAAAAATGGTAATTCCCTTTCTTTTATCAGGTAAAAGCAATGTAATCGGACAGGCCCAAACAGGAACCGGAAAAACAGCAGCTTTTGGTATACCTATGATTGAAAAACTCAAAGAGAGAATTGATCATGTTCAGGCACTTGTATTAACCCCTACTAGAGAACTAGCCCTTCAAATATGTGAAGAACTAAATTCCCTAAAAGGAAATAAAAAACTTAAGGTCACTCCCATATATGGTGGAGTTTCAATTAACCAACAAATTAAAACTTTAAAAAAACATGTTGATATTGTAGTTGGTACCCCAGGTCGTATTATTGACCATATAAACAGAGGAATTTTAGACATCAGTAATATCGAATATTTAATTATAGATGAAGCTGATGAAATGTTAGACATGGGCTTCATAGAAGATGTTGAGTTTATTATTTCAAAAACTAATGAAAAGAAAAAAGTACTTATGTTTTCGGCAACAATTCCTCCACGAATTATTTCATTAGCAAAAAAATATATGGGAGAATTTGAAATAATTTCTACAATCAAAGATAGTAAAGAAAATTTAACAGTTAAAAATGCTAGACAAGTCTACTATAAAGTTGAGGAAAGAGATAAAATTAATCTCCTTATTAGATTAATTGATCTAGATGATGACTTTTATGGGCTGGTTTTCACAAACACAAAAGTGCAATCAGAAGAAGTCGCGAGTAAATTACGAGAAAAAGGTTACGACGTGGAAGTTTTAAACGGCGATGTTTCGCAATTTCAAAGAGAAAGAATTTTGAACAAGTTCAAGGACAAGAAAACAAAAATACTAATTGCTACAGATGTTGCAGCACGCGGAATCGATATAGACAACCTAAAATACGTGATTAATTATTCACTTCCCCAAAACCCAGAAAACTATGTACATCGTATTGGAAGAACAGCAAGAGCTGGAAATGATGGGACTGCAATAACTTTTGTCACTCCCAGAGAATTTAGAAAATTCTTATATATACGTAATGCTGTGGGTTCTGACATAAAAGAAGAAGAAATTCCAGATACCTCAGAAATTATTAATGCTAAAATTGAAAAAATTATAGATGAACTGATCGCTTCATGTGAAAATGTAGAAAATATCTATAAAGTATTAGCTCAAAGAATTTTAGAAGAAACTCAAGAAACGTCAGAAATAATAATTTCAGGCATTTTAAAGTATTTTCTTAAAGATAATTTGGATACAAAAAAATATGAAGAAATCAAAAAGGTTGATAGAAGCTCTGCTCTTAAAAAAAAGAGATTGTTTGTAGCACTAGGGAATAATGACGATATATCTCCGAGAAAACTCGCCGAATTTATTGAGAAAGAAACAGGAGTAAATAAAAAGAACATCAGAAATATACAAGTATTAGAAAATTTCTCTTTTTTATCTGTTCCTTTCGAAGAATCTCAAGTAATATTAGAAACGTTTAAACGAAAATCAAAAGGTAGAAAACCACTTGTTTCTGAAGCAAGAAGTCAAGGAAAATAGAAAAGTTTTTTACAAAAAAATAAAAAAACGTTTAAAAAGCTTCAGTAATAATTTATTAAATATACTATTACCGAAGCTTTTTATTTTTTATATTAGAATTTCTATATATTTAAAATATTTGATTTCCTAAACTATCTATTGCAACCATCAGCGGGAAGTCTCTAACTTCAATTCTATAAATTGCCTCTGGACCCAATTCAAAAAAAGCTATTACTTCTGCATTTATTACACACTTTGAAAGATAGGCTGCAGCCCCACTTGGTGCTATAAAATAAACTCTTTGATATTTTTTACAAAGTTCTACTGCAAGATCAGATCTTTTCCCTTTTCCAATTGTAGCAATTACCCCAAGATAATATAACATTTCAAGAAATTCATCCATTCTTTCACTTGTTGTAGGACCTATGGCACCTATTTTCGAATTCTTTGGTGGCTTTGCTGGTCCAGCATAAAAGACTATCTTCCCTCCCAAATATATGGGTAGTTCTTTACTACCCGCAATCAATTCTCTTAATCTTCTTTGTGCTGCATCACGCATTACTATTAATTCTCCGTAGTATTTTATAGTTTCCCCAACTTTAAATTTCCTTATCTCATCGATCTTCAAATTCAATCACACCTTTTCTGCAAAGATAACAATCGGCAGCAATACCAAGAGGGAGGGTTGCTATATGTGTGGGTGAAACCTCTATATGAACAGAAAATACAGAAACGCCTTTACCTAGTCCTTGAAATCCTATTTTTAATTCATTTAATTCTCTCACTAATTCTGTTTCTAAGTTAGCATATTTTGGATCGGAATTTCTTTCTTTAAAGTCTTTAGTCAGAGCTAATTTTGATAAAACCATGGCCATATCAGAAGTTCCTCCAACGCCGATACCTACATGCAAAGGCGGACAACCTTTAGCTCCATTTTCTTTTATGTGTTCTATAACAGCTCTCTTGAAATTTTCAATATTTGAAGAAGGTCTCATCATATATAACCTTGAAAGATTCTCGCTACCTCCTCCTTTGATCAAAAACCTTATTTCCAATTTATTTCCAGGGGTTTCAAAGACATGAACAACGGCTGGAGTGTTGTTTTGTGTGTTTTTTCTTTCAAAAAGCGGATCAGCTACAATAGAGTATCTAAAAGGATTATGGATGTAAACTGTCTCTACGATTTCATTCAACGTATCTTTTATCGGTTCCTCAAGTTTTACTTCATTACCAATAAAAACAAAAAATTCTACTAAACCTGTATCTTGGCAAAGTGGCAGCCCTTCATCATGGGCGATTTTGTAATTTTCTTTCAATACTTTAGAAAAAGGGCCTCTATATTCATCTAAAAAAACCTTTACTTCCTCGTTAATTATACAATTCTTCTCAACTATCAACTCACTAACTTTTTTTACTATCTCATTTTTAAATATCATTTTGAAATACTCTCCTTTTATTATAGCTTCATAGGCATCTTGAAATTACAAGAATCATTTTTATTAATTATTATAGAATTTATTCTTTTCATCGAACAATGTTTCTTCACCTTGAAACTGGGTCAAATTTAAATTCTATCAATGCAATCTATATTTAATTTTTAACAAGATGGAGAAGAAAGGGGCTACTACCCAGAACCTGCTTAAATTCAAAATCTTATTTTTAAAATTTTTTCTATTTCTAAAGTGTCTATATCACTTTAGCTATGAACAATAAAATTTTATCACACTTTTTCTTCATATTTTATTAATTAGATCATGTCAGCTTTTTGTAGATAATCAATTTTATTTGTCTTTATTTACTTCTAATTGGTTCTAATCAAACTTTTATTTTTATATAATTATGATTATAATTAAAGTGAAGCGGTTAAGAAAAAATAATATTTTTGAAATTGGAGGACTCCAAGTGCCGCAAAAAAAACCTAAGAATACAAAATTAACTATCGAAGATATTGCAAAATTAGCTGGTGTATCCAAAGCAACTGTTTCATATGTCTTAAATGACAAACCTGGGGTCAGTGAAGAACTTCGCCTAAAGATTAAAAAAATAATAGAAGATTGCAATTATGTTCCAAACTCTGCTGCACGGGGCTTAGCAGGTGAAAAAACTCATTTTATAGGTCTTGTTATACCAGACGTTTCTGATATGTTCTATGCCAATATTATTAGAGGCGTTGAAAAAACTTCTAATAAGCATAATTACCTATTAAATCTATATACAACTCATGGCGAAGAAGAAAAAGAACGACGCGTTATAGGATTGATAAACAGTAGTATGGTAGACGGACTTATCATCATGGCTTATTATATTAAAGATAATTTTGTTGATTTTCTAAAAAACGAGGGTATTCCCTTCGTGTTCATTGATTATCCTACCAAAGACGAAGATATATATACTGTAGTAGTTGATAATGAAACTGGTGCTTTCGAAGCAACCGAATACCTCATTTCATTAGGACATGAAAAAATAGCTTTTTTAGAGGGTCATGAAGCAGCCTGGGACTCAAAAGCTAGATTCATGGGATTTTTAAAAGCTTTAACAGCAAACTCGATTGAATTTAATCCCTTACTCATTGAAAAAGGCGATTTTACGAGGGAAGGTGGTTACAAAGCAACAAAAAGATTGCTTGAAAAAAGAGAAGAATTTACGGCCATTTTTTCCTCAAACGACCAAATGGCTATTGGAGCAGTAAGAGCTTTGAAAGAAAAAGGATTAAAAGTCCCAGAAGATGTATCCATTGTAGGTTTTGATAATATAGAAGCAAGTTCAATAATAGATCCTCCTTTGACAACTGTGATGCAACCGATTTACGAAATGGGAAAAAAAGCTACAGAAATTTTGCTACGTTTAATAAACGGAGAAAATATTGAACGAAAGAACTTTTTGTTAAAAACTAAACTAATTAAAAGAAGCTCTTGTAAATCGTTGAAGTAGGTATATTATTTTTTGTTTTGAAACTTAACCGCTTAAGTTATTTCTAATAAAAGAATAGGAGGTTCTAAAAGTGTTTGAAACAGAGTATGGTTTTTTCACTTCTGACGGTAAGGAGTACATAATAACAACACCTCAAACTCCAAAACCTTGGATCAATGTAATTTCAAATGGTGATTATGGTTTTGTAATATCTCAAGCAGGCTCTGGTTATAGTTGGAGAACACACGCTAGTCTAAATAGAATTACTCGATGGGAACAAGATTTAATCAAAGATGAATGGGGAAAATATATTTACATCAGAGATGAAGAAAGCGGAGAAATTTGGTCTCCAAGTTGGAAACCCATGTGTAAAAAGCCACAAAATTTTAAAGTAAGACATGGACAAGGCTATACAATATTTGAAACAAGATATTTCGACATTGAAACGGAACTTACAATGTTTGTTGCAAAAGATGAGCCAATCGAGATATGGCTATTAAATGTAAGAAATGATTCAAAAAAAAGAAGAAAATTATCTACTTTTACATATATAGAGTGGAATCTCGGTGTGGCACCTGACTGGCACCGAGAATTCCACAAAACCTTTATCGAAACCTCCTTCTTAAGTGATTTAAATTGCATTATTGCTGAAAAAAGAATGTGGGAAATACCTAATGAAAAAGGACAAAATTGGAATAGAAGTTGGGAATATACAGCTTTTCATGCTGTTAATGAAAAGGTAAGTGGAGCAGAAGGATCAAAAGAAAGTTTTTTAGGTAGATACAATTCACTATTTAATCCTCAAGCTGTTTCAACTGGTAAATTATCTAACACCTTTGGAAAATGGGAAGATTCTATAGCGAGCTTAAAAAATGAGATTTCTCTAGAACCAGGAGAGGAAAAAACTTTAATATTTTTACTGGGAGCAGTTAAAAAAACAGATGAAAAGGAAAATTTAACTTCTCTAATTAAAAAATATCAAAATGAAAAAAACGTAAGCAATGAATTAGAAAAAGTTAAAAAAATGTGGGATGAAATGTTTTCTAAATTGACCGTTGAAACGCCTGATAAAGGTTTCAACTTTTTGATCAATAGATGGCTTAAGTATCAAGCAATTTCTGGAAGATTATGGGGTAGAACTGCTTATTATCAAACTGGGGGAGCATATGGTTTTAGAGATCAGTTGCAAGACAGCCAAATATTCTTATATATAGATCCTGAAAAAACTAAAAATCAAATAAAACTTCATGCTGCACATCAATATAGTGATGGAAGTGTTCTGCATTGGTGGCATCCTATTTCTGAAATCGGTCTTAAAAATAATATATCTGACAACAGATTGTGGCTTGTTTTTGTAACTGTTAGATATTTAAAAGAAACAAATGATTTTGAATTTCTCGAAGAAATTGTTAGCTTTTTAGATGGTGGAGAGGCAACGATATACGAACACTGTGTTAAAGCTATAAATTATAATCTAGAGAGATTAAGTGATCGGGGCTTGCCTTTAATAGGTGATGGTGATTGGAACGATGGAATGAATGCTGTGGGAACTGAAGGAAAAGGAGAAAGTATCTGGCTAGGACATTTCCTTTATGGAATACTTCAAGAGTTTTCATACGTATGCCAAAAAATGGGGGATCCAAAAAATGAGGCAAGATTTTTGAAACAGGCTGAAAAACTAAAAGAAAATATCAATAAATATGCTTGGGATGGAGAATGGTACATAAGAGCCTATAAAGATAATGGTGAACCATTGGGAAGCAAAAATTGTGAGGAAGGGAAAATATTTTTAAATGCACAGACCTGGGCAATTATAAACGATACTGCAAATAAAGAGCGAAAAAACATTGCATATCAATCTATCAAAAAATTTTTGTTTAAAGATTATGGTCCCCTTTTATTCCAACCTGCGTATAAAACCCCCGATCCAGAAATAGGATACTTAACAAGATACGCACCAGGTGTAAGAGAAAATGGGGGATTATATACTCACGCCGGGACTTGGGCAATTTTAGCCGCAGCAAAAATGAAAGATCCAGATACCTACAACATATATAAGAGCTTCATGCCAGTCTATAGAGGCATGGATCCTGAAAAATATCTTGTAGAACCTTATGTAACTCCCGGCAATGTAGATGGCCCTGACTCTCCTTACTTTGGAAGAGGTGGTTGGACTTGGTACACAGGTTCTGCTGCATGGTATACCATTGTGGGAATCGAAGGAATTTTAGGTATAAAAGCAAACTGGAAGGGTTTGAGTATAGATCCAATGCTACCGAAAGAATGGGATGAAGTTATGGTTAAGAGATTTTTCAGAGGAAAAATTTTAAACATTACCTATAAAAAATCAAATCAAAAACAGATTTTAGTAAATGGTAAAAAGTTAGAAAGTGACATTTTAAATCCACAAGATTTCAAAGAAGAAGTTTTAAATGTAGAGGTTTATTTTTAAAAAATAGGTTTATTAAAAATCAATAAAGGAGGTCTGTATGTATGAACAAGGAAAGGTTTTTATTAGTAACTATGTTGTTACTTTTCAGTTTAGCTGTTTTCCCACAGGTTATAATACATGACTTTGAATCAACCATCGGTTTAAACGATGATAATACTGGTACATCTTTTGAACTAAGCAGCAGGTTTGTCTATGAAGGAAAATTGTCTACAATAGTTATCCCTTCAGGAAATTCAGCTGAGACAAAGATGGCATTTGAATTATCTGGAGAAACATTAAACAGGTGGAAAGGACATGACATACTAAAATTAGCTATTTACACTAATCCTGATTCATCTTTAAAACCAAACAGATTTTTCTTAGGTATGGCTGATATTAGTCAAGGTTGGGAATGGGTTGATGGAATATTCTCTGAAACAGAACCAAAAGATGGATGGAATGTTATCGAATATAGATTATCCGAAAAAATGCGAGACATAAATCCAGAAGGAAAATATATGCTATATTTTTCCTTTATTCACACTCAAGGAGTAACAAACATTCCAATGAAAGATCCTTTCTACGTAGATAACTTAATTGCTCTTGATTCTAAGGAACCCGAGGTTGAAAGAGTGTATATTTGGTCTATGGACACACAAGAAGAAATAAATACTTTTGGAAACGATAATACAGGAGCAAAGTTTGAATTGGCCAAAGATTTAGCTGCGCAAGGCTTATATGCTATGAAAGTCATCCCCAATGGAGAAGCAATAGAAACAAAAATAGCCATAGAACTTTCTGGAGAAAAAGTATCCTTATGGTCTGGAAGAAACAAAGTTACCATTAATGTTTATATACCAAAAGAAAATAAAATAAAACCTTCGATGTTCTTTTTAGGTTTGGCCGATATTACCTCTGGTTGGGAATGGGTAGGTGGGGTTTTTTCTGAAACACCTGTCAGTAACGGATGGAACAAAGTTTCTTATAATATTGCAGGAGATATGAGTAATTTAAAAGAAGAAAACAAATACATGATCTATTTAGCTTTTGCTGGCTTCGATGAAAACAATGTAAAAGTTCCTTTGACTGAGCCTTTTTATGCTGATGGAATATACGTGGAAAAATTAACAAAACTAACAATTGATGAGCTTTTAGCTGCTGTTCCTGCTTCCATTAAAGAAGAAATAGAAAATTTACTAACTCTAGAAGATGAACCACTACTAGAAGAAATACAAAAAAGGGCTTTTTTGTATTTTTGGAATGAAGCAAACTCTCAAAACGGTTTGATAAAAGATAGAAGCACAAAAGATTCACCATCAAGTATCGCAGCAGTAGGAATGGGACTTTCTGCTATACCAGTTGGAATAGAAAGAGGTTGGATTTCTTATGAACAAGGTTATGAAAGAGCATTAACAACGTTAAAAACTTTTGTTGAAGGAAAGGTAGAGGGATTAAATGGTTTCTTCTACCATTTTGTAGACATGAATAGTGGTAAAAGAGCTTTGAATAGTGAGATCTCTTCAATAGATACTGCAATACTTGTTGCTGGAGCCCTAACATCAGGAGCCTACTTCAAAGGTACAGAAGTTGAAACTCTTGCAAACAAATTATACGAAAATGTAAATTGGCAGTGGATGTTAGATGGAGAAGAAACTTTATCAATGGGTTGGAAGCCCGAAGCGGGTTTCTTGGGAGCAAGATGGGATTCATTTAACGAAGGATTGCTTGCATATGTTTTAGCAATCGGTTCTCCAACTTTCCCAATACCTGCTGCATCGTGGGACAAAATATTCAGGCCAGTTAAAAATGATACTTACATATATCTACCCCAAGAAACTTTGTTTGTCTATCAATATCCTAATATTTGGGTAGATTTCAGAAACAAAGAGGATAAATACGCTAACTACTTTAATAATGCGGAAGCAGCAACTAGATATAATTGGTTATTTGCTGTTCAAAATAGGTTTAAATATCGAACCTACGATATGGATATATGGGGTTTAAGCGCCTCTGATGGCCCTGCAGGATACAAAGCCTACGGTGCATCTGAAGGAAACCATGATGGAACAGTTGCTCCATACGCTTCTATATCGTCAATACCTTTTACCTTCGATCTCTCTGTCAATGCTATTAGAGGAATGTTGTCAAAGTACGGAGCTTTAGTATGGGGAGAATACGGTTTTTATAGTGCCTTTAATATTGATGAAGTATGGTTCTCTAATCAATACATTGGAATAGATCAAGGAGATATAATTTTGATGATTGAAAATTATAGGTCCGGTTTGATATGGAACCTGTTTATGAGTAATGAAAATGTACCAAAAGCGTTGGATGAAATAGGATTCATTGACAAATTATCAGATTACGCTGTTACCCCTTGGTACGTTGAAGAGTATAAGAGACTTCTTACAAGCGCAGAGGAAAAATTAGCAGAAGCTCCAAGAATTTCTAACGTAAAGATCGATGGCAAATTAACCGAATGGGAAAATATTCCTAGATATGCAGTAACAGAAGACATGAATGTACCTGCTGGTGGTATTAAGCCTGTTGATAAAAGAACCCAAATATTACATAGTTATTTTTCAGTTGCGTGGGATGACGAAAACTTGTATATTGCTGCAGAGGTGTATGATGAGTATGTTGTAATAAATATTTCTCCAGATGATGTAGGCGGATACTACAGAACAGACTCTGTTGAGTTCTACATAAATCCCAGCATAGCAGGTTCTAATGCCGGATTATTTAAAATAGCTATTCTTCCCTTTGATACAGAAGGAAAAGTACAGGCTGTAAGACATGAAGATTCTAATCCTGGACCTATATCTAAAACTGCACCAAACGTCGAAGTTGCTTCAAGTAGAACTGATTATGGATACATAATAGAATTGAAGAATCCTTTTGAATATCTAGGAATAACAAATCCCCAACCAAATCTCAAACTGGGTTTTAGCCATACCATACATAATTCGAACAAAAAAGATGCTTCTCTTGGAGCATACGTTAGAGAAAATATCATTTCATGGAACCCACTACCCGATATTTGGGCTAATCCACAAAATTGGGGAATGATAGAATTAAAGTAGTAAGAAGAAAAATAAATCATTTTTGAGAAAACTCAATATACGCCTCCATTATTTCCAATGAGGAGGGCTAGTTCGTCTGGATAAAACACAAGTTTAAGAATTCCTAAAGTGAGTTAAATAGAATACTATTAGGAGGTGGAATGGCATGAAAAAAAGATTCACTATTTTTAGTATTTTAGTGTTAATTGTTGCCTTAGGTTTTGGAACAACAAAAATAACTATTTGGGCAATGGGTGAAGAAGCGAAAAGTCTAGATAAGTTAGCGCAACTATTCATGGAAGAATATCCTGAGTATGAAGTTAATATACAAGCTATTCCCTGGGCAAATGCATATGATAAAATTTTGACTGGAATTGCTGGAAGACAGGTCCCTGATGTAGCACAGATGGGAACTACATGGATGGCTCCATTTGGTAGTATGGGAGCATTTGAAAACCTTGATCCGTATGTTAAAAACTCAAAAATTGTAAAAGAGGAAGCTTTCTTTAGAGGTTCATGGGAAACTGGAAAGGTTGATGGAAAGCTCCTTGGCATTCCTTGGTATGTTGATACTAGAGTACTATATTACAGGACTGATTTATTATCAGAAGTTGGATGCGATCATGCCCCACAAGATTGGGATGAATTGTATGATGTTGCTAAAAAATTGGCTCAAAAAGGTAAATATGGTATAACCTTATATCAGCCTCAAGACAATTACCAAATTCTATTACCATTTGTTTGGCAAAATGGTGGAGATATACTAGATAGTAAAGGAAATGTGATCGTAGATCAACCAGAGTTCGTTGAAGCGTTTGAATACTACACAAGATTTTTTACCGAAAAACTTGCTCCTCTTGGTGGAGGAGGAAATCTGTTTCAAGATTTTGCTACAGGAGATACACCTATGTTTTTTTCTGGTCCCTGGATGGTAAGTATGATCAGAGAACAAATTCCTCAAATAGAGGGCAAATGGAATGTTGCTTTGATGCCAAAAAAGAAAACTAGAACTTCTTTTATGGGAGGAAGCGACCTGGTAATATTCAAAGATTCAAAAAATAAAGAAGGAGCCTGGAAATTCATCGAATTTCTTTCAAGACCGGATATACAGGTAAAGTGGTATCAATTAGTAAATTCACTTCCAGCTTCTATAGAAGCATGGAATAACCCAATATTACAAGCTGATCCAATGATTGCACTTTTTGGTGAACAATTGTTCGATGCCAAGGCACCGATAAATAGACCAGAATTTCAAGAAATTTCTGTCTCTATAGATAGACGAGTTGAAGAAGCTATATATGGTAGAAAAACTCCCGAAGGAGCAGCTAAAGATCTGAAAAAAGATATCGAAAAGATACTTAGGTAATATATAATCTAAACCCCTCTTTTCAAAAGCGGAGAGGGGTTTTTTGGAAATTAAACGAGCAAGGAGAGATCAAATTGAAAACTCCGTTAAAAGCAATAATTACTTTTATAGGTCCTTCAATAATTTTACTGCTTATTTTTATGTTAATACCAATAATAGTTTCTCTTACTCTCAGCTTTACTGATTTTAATGTATTTGCTATATACAATTGGAGTAACGCCAGTTTTATAGGTTTTCAGAATTATATTAATTTAATGAAAGATCCTCTTTTTTGGAGGGCATTACTTAATACTTTATATGCATTAGTAGTTGCGATGCCTTTGACAATAATTTTAGCTTTAAGTTTTGCAGCTCTTATTAACAGGGAAGCTACTTATTTTAAGAACTTCTTCAAAGTTAGTTTTTATCTACCTTCTATTACAAACACCGTCGCAATCGCTATTGTATGGTCTTGGATGCTGAATCCAGATTACGGTTTAATTAATTGGTTTCTAGGATTATTAGGGATTAAAGGACCAAATTGGCTAGGTGATCCTGCATGGGCTATGCCTTCCGTGATAATGCTTGTAGTGTGGAAAGCAGTTGGATACAATATAATTCTTTTTATAGCAGGTTTGCAAAACATTCCAGATTATTTATATGAAGCAGCTGAATTAGATGGAGCTTCAAGATTCCAACAGTTTTTACATGTAACTATTCCTTCACTACGACCAACAATATTTTTTGTAACTGTTATGACTATTATAGGTTATCTTCAATTATTTGAAGAACCTTATATGTTAACGGGTGGAGGACCTTTAGATTCTACTTTATCAATAGTTTTGTATCTTTATAGACAAGGGTTTAGATTTTTTAAATTGGGATATGCTTCTTCTATAGCTTTCGTGCTATTCATAATGATATTTGCTTTAACTTTTATCCAAATGAAAGTTGGCAAAAATATTGAAGCATAAATGCAATTCAACTAGATAGGAGCGTGCTTATTTATGCGAAAAGTAAAAGTATCACCTATTGAACAAATTGTTGTACATTTAATATTAATAATTTGGTTATTAATTTCGGTGATCCCCTTTGCATGGATGCTTTCAACCTCTTTCAAAGGACCAGGTGAAATTTTTATCTTTCCACCTAGGTGGATTCCCAAAAATCCAACTTTAAAAAATTATAAAGATCTATTTCAACAAATGAATTTTGGTAGACCGTTCTTAAATTCTGTAGTAGTTTCTCTTTCCACAACCTTTTTATCAGTCTTATTAGCAACTATGGCTGGTTACGGATTTGCAAAATTTAACTTTAAAAATAAAAATACTTTATTTCTTTTAGTTCTGGGAACAGTTATGGTTCCTGGGCAAATCACTATGATTCCTGTTTTCTTATTGTTAACTAAACTAAGTTTACTGAATACTTATTGGGGCTTAATCTTACCAGCAATAGCAAATGCATTTAATATATTTTTCATGAGGCAATTTATTAGTGGAATACCAGATGAGTTAATAGAAGCCGCGAAAATGGATGGGGCTAATGAAGGGTGGATATTTTTCAAAGTTATTATTCCCTTGTCTAAACCAGCTATGGCAGCTATAACTATATTCACTTTTACAGGTTCTTGGAACAATTTTCTATGGCCCTTAATTATAGCAACAGATGAAAGTATGTACACTTTACCGGTAGCTGTTTCTGTTCTTGGAGGTCAATATACGGAAAACATCGCGATGCAAATGGCTGGTTCAGTCATAGTCATTCTACCATTAATAATAGTATTTTTATTCACCCAAAAATACTTCATCAAAGGAATCACTTTTACCGGATTAAAAGGATAATATAAATAAAGTGGACGTGTAGTTAAGTACGATATCAGTGGATTTACCAACACGGAAACCAACTACGATGAATGATCAAAATATGTCGCAAAATTTATGAATCAACCAAAATAAAAGCTGCTTTAAGCAGCTTTTTTTAGCAATACTTTTAAACTTTTCTGAATAATTCTTAGTCAGTTGAATAGTATCTATCTAAAAAGTTTCTAATCTCATATCCTCCAAAATAACTTGAAAACCTTATTAATTCCTGATTTTCTTTATTTAAGAAAATAATGGTTGGAACAGAAAAAACCAGCATTTGACCAGACTCTTTTTGACTGTTAGATACATCTACAATCTCATGAGGTATATTGTACTCATCGCAAATGAGAATAAACTTAGGTAAAAAGTCCTTACAGACCGGACAATTATCACTTTTAAGATAAAGTGCTTTCATTGTAAATTTCCTCCTTAATCGTTTACTAAGGTATGTTCATTAATTATTATATATTTTAAATATTTTTAAAATATTAATGTTATCATAAAAGAGACAAAATTTATCTCGATTAAAGGAGGTTACTTTATGGCAAGAATAAGTATAATTTTTTACAGTATGTACGGTCATACATACAAATTGGCAGAAGCAGAAGCCCAGGGGGCTAGAGAAATAGAGGGTGTCGAAGTCGATATTTATAGAGTTCAAGAAACTGTTCCAGAAGATATCTTAATAAAATCGGGCGCAAAAAAAGCCCAAGAAGCCTTTAAACACCTTCCTATTGCCACTTTAGATTCTTTAACACAAGCTGATGCTATAATATTTGGAACTCCTACAAGGTTTGGAATGATGGCTGCTCAAATGAGACAGTTTTTAGATACGACAGGAGGATTATGGAGTAGAGGAGAATTGGTTGGAAAAATTGGAAGTGTTTTTACAACTACTAGCACACAACATGGAGGGCAAGAATCAACTATCTTGAGTTTTTACACTACATTGTTACATCATGGGATGATAATTGTAGGGCTACCTTTCACTTTACCCTCATTAAGTGATAATTCTAGCGTTCATGGCGGATCACCATATGGTGCTTCTGCAATAATTAAATCAGAAGATAACTCTCCCAATATAATTGAACTTGAGATTGCTAAAACGCAGGGAAGACGTGTTGCAGAAATTGCTAAAAAACTTTTTGGATAATTTTTTTGTAAATAAATCAGATAACGTATAAAAACCTAGAGAATATTCTCTAGGTTTTTTATAGTTTTTATTAAAAAGAAATTTAAAAACTTGACATTAAATATAAGAAATGTTATAATGAAATAAATTATTCACTTAGTGAGTGAATTAAAGTTTTGGGGTGATATATTCATGTTAAATATTGAAAAATATACATTTTTTAATCCCTCTCCAAATTTTAGGGAAATGATGATATTAAAATTAATTTCTGAAGATAATGATATTTCTCAGGATAAAATTTCAAAAAATGTTGGCATTGTTCCGTCCATGGTAAATAAATATTTAAAGGATTTTGAGGAGAAGGGTTATATACTAAAATGTGGGGAAAATAAAAGGAATATGAGTTATGAACTAACTGAACAAGGAATAAAAAGGTTGCAATTCCTTACAGTAAGTTTTGTCGATGAAGTTTCAGAATTGTATTTTGATACAAAAGAATCATTTAAAAAAGTTCTACATACCCTAAAAAAGGATAAACTTGAGAACATATTGTTGTATGGTGCTGGCGTAGTTGGGGGTATTGTTTTAAAAATTTTAAAAAGCGAAAATGTTAATGTTGTCGGCTTTCTGGATGACTCTGTCTCAAAACAAGGTGATCAGTTGAAGGGTATAGATATATATCCTCCGGAAAAAGCTAAGGAAATAACTTATGATGCATTAATAATTGCTTCTTTTAGACATTCTGAAAAAATTTTAAATAATGCTTTAGAAAGAAATTTAGAAAAATTGTACGTTTTTCAAATAGATGAAGAAGGAAATATCTTGTTAAGGAAGGGGGAGCAAAACTAATGGAGGAAAAAATGCAAGTTCCTCTTTTTGATTTAACTCGTCAATACAAAAAAATAAAAAAAGACGTGCTTAAAAATTTAGATGCTGTTTTTACATCCGGTAATGTAATAATGGGAAGCAACGTCAAAATGTTTGAAAAAGAGGTATCTAATTATCTTGGAGTAAAAAATGCTATAAGCGTAGCAAATGGTTCAGATGCTCTAAGGCTTTCAGTTCAAGCACTTGATATAAAAAAAGGAGATTACGTTATTACTACACCATATACCTTTTTTGCAACCGCTAGTTCTATAGTTTTAAATCAAGCAACTCCGATATTTGTAGATATAGAAGAAGACTTTTTTAATATAGACTTGGATCAAGTAGAAAAAGTTCTCAAAACTCACCCTAAGAAAGAACGTATAAAAGGTATAATTCCTGTACACCTTTTTGGTAAGACAGTTGATTTAGAAAGATTAGAAAATATAAAAAATAATTATAAAGTAACTATTATTGAAGATTGTGCTCAATCTATAGGATCTGTTTGGTATTACTCAAGTGGAGACAAAAAGTGTAGCGGAACGGTCGGAGACCTAAATGCATTTTCTTTTTTCCCTACAAAAAACCTTGGCGGATATGGTGATGGAGGCTTAGTTGTTACAAATAATGAAAAGTTAGCTGATCGAGTTAGAAAACTAAGGGTTCACGGGGCCTCTAAAAAATATTACCATGACGAGGTGGGATACAATTCTCGTTTGGATGAGGTACAAGCAGCTATATTACGTATAAAATTAAAAAACTTAGATTATTACATTGAAAGAAGAATAAAAAAGGCTCAATATTATAACAAGTTTTTTGAAGAAAAAGGCTTGGATAAATATATAAACTATCCAAAATATTTTGATAATCGAGTTCATGTTTACCATCAATATGTAATTTCAGTAAAAAACGAGGAAGAACGTGACAAATTGAAGAAATTTCTTAAAGAAAATGGAATTGAAACTGGGATTTACTATCCGTTGGGTTTACATCTTCAAAAATGTTTTGAAAATCTTGGATATAAAGAAGGTGATTTTCCAATAACAGAAAAAGCTACACGAACAACACTAGCTTTACCTATGTTTCCAGAGTTAACCAGGTACGAACAAGAATATGTTGTTAGAAAAATAAAGGAGTTTTATGCTAGTTTTTAATTCTTATTAAATAGGACAAAGGGGGTAAAAAGCAATGGCTTTACTAGAAAAAATTCAAAATAAAACAGCTAAGATTGGAGTAATAGGTTTAGGTTATGTTGGATTACCTCTAGCAGTAGAAAAAGCCAAAGCAGGATATACCGTTCTAGGGTTCGACGTTCAAAAAGAAAAAGTAGATAAAGTTAATAAAGGGATAAATTATATAGGAGATGTAGTCACTGCAGAACTTGAAGATTTAGTTAGAGAAGGAAAATTAAGTGCAACAACTGATTATGATAGAATAAGGGAATGTGATGCAATAATGATTTGTGTTCCAACCCCACTCAATAAATACAAGCAACCTGACTTGAGTTTTGTAATTAATTCAACTAATGAAGTTGCTAAAAGAATGAAAAAAGATACTTTAATAGTTTTAGAAAGTACCACTTACCCTGGTACCACAGAAGAGGTGATGCTACCAATATTGGAGCAAAATGGTTACAAAGTAGGAAAAGACTTCTTTTTAGCTTTTAGTCCTGAAAGAGTGGACCCAGGTAATTTAGTCTACAAAACAAAAAATACCCCAAAAGTAGTTGGTGGTGTTACAGAAAAATGCACTATGTATGCAAAATCATTATACGAAAGGGTTTTAAATGCAGAAGTTTTTACAGTTTCCTCTCCTAAAGAAGCTGAAATGTCAAAAATCCTAGAAAATGCTTTCAGGATAGTAAATATAGCTTTCGTTAACGAAATGGCAATCCTCGCTAAAAAAATGGATATAAATATTTGGCAGGTAATAGATGCAGCTGCAACAAAACCTTTTGGATTTATGCCGTTCTACCCTGGACCTGGCGTTGGTGGACACTGCATTCCAATAGATCCTTTTTATTTAACTTACAAAGCAAGAGAATACGATTATCATACTAGACTTATTGAACTAGCTGGGGAAATCAATGATTATATGCCTGAATATGTGGTTGAACGGTTAATGGATATTTTAAATAACAATAAAAAATGCTTAAATGGGGCGAAAATCTTAATGTTGGGTGTTAGTTATAAAAATGATATAGATGATTTGCGTGAATCCCCTGCTTTAAAAATTCTAGAAATATTAGAGACAAAAAAGGCCAACATAAAAATACACGATCCGTATGTTAAACAATTTAAGTATAAAGATAAATTATATACAACTGAAGATTTAACGGAAAAATTATTAAAAGAAAGTGATGCTGTTATAATTACTACGGGTCATAAAAAAGTAAATTATGAATTTGTAGCTGAAAATGCCGTTGTAATTTTTGATACAAGAAATGCAACTAAACATATAAAAGATAAATATCCTGAAAAAATCTTTTTAATTTAAAACAAAATTTAGTCTATATATGGAAGGTGCTGCAATGTTAAGAATGGCGGTAATAGGTTGTGGAAGAATAGCTCAGCAAAAACATTCTGAGGCCTTAATAAAAAATTCTGATTTCATAGAAACAGTTGCTGCTTGTGATTTAGTCGAAGAAAAAGCAGAAGAATTTGCAAAAAAAATAGAAAATGCAGGTTTAAAAAAACCAGAGATATATATTGACTACAAAAAACTTTTAAAAAGAAAAGATATAGATGCAGTAAGCATAGCTACAGAAAGCGGAAATCATTATGAAATTAGTATGGAAGCTTTAATAAATAACAAGCATGTTTTAGTAGAAAAACCTATGGCCCTGTCAACAAAACATACTAAAGAAATGATCAGAGAGGCAAAAAGCAATAATTTAAAGTTAGCCGTCTGTTTTCAGAATAGGTTTAACCTTCCAATTCAGGAATTAAGAAAAAAAGTTGAACAAAATGCTTTTGGTAAGATTCTCCATGGTCAAGCTTCAATAAGATGGAATAGAGACAAGACTTATTACGAGCAGGCAAAATGGAGAGGTACTTGGAAAGATGATGGGGGTACCCTAATGAATCAGTGCACGCACAATATTGATTTGCTAATATGGAATATGAATTCCGAAATTGAAGAAATATACGGTGTGATAAAAAATTTTACTCATCCTTATATAGAAGCGGAAGATTTTGGAAGTGCCATAATCAAATTTAAAAACGGATCTATCGGTTTAATAGAAGGCTCGGCAAATGTTTACCCTAAGAATTTAGAAGAAACTTTGTCAATCTTTGGAGAAAAAGGTACTGTAGTTATTGGAGGATTAGCTGTAAATAAAATCAAATATTGGAGGTTTCCTGACCAAGAAGGACATCCCTTTCAAAACTTACCTGATCCTGATACTGTTTATGGTAGTGGTCATATTCCACTATATAAAGACTTTTATGAATCAATCAATGACAACAAAGAACCTTATATAAATGGCACCGAGGGTCAAAAAGCTGTTGAAGCTGTTTTAGGAATCTATAAATCTGCAAAAGAAAGAAGACCTATCAAATTTCCCGTAGAATTTTCAACTTTGGAGATGATTTCTGACGGTTGAGTTAAGGGAGCTATACTGTAAACCCTTCTAAATTAAAAACCCTATTTTTTCGAAAATTTTCTTTCAAAAGTTTCTAAGTATTTAAGAAATACCTTATGGTATAATTAGTTACCATGAGTATAGAAGAAAAGGAGGTTAGAATTTTCCGTATTTATGACTACGGGAAATTCTTTATTTTTTATGTTAGATGAAAAAAAGTAGATTTCCATACTTTCTTCTTTATAATCATTGTAGTTATAAAATTTCATCAAATCAAAAAATCGAAGAAAACCTATTCATAGAAAGAATATATAGGGTAATGCTAGCAGATACAAGGGTTTTTATATAATAGAAAAATTGTTGTAAGTTGTTATAACTTGTTGTGGTGACGGGGTTCTTAAACATTTTTTAGTAAAATGTATAGAAATTTTATGAATTTATCACATTAATAATTACTTAAAAAAGAGGTGTTTCTAGTGTTTATTAATCAAGTTGTTAACTTATTTCAAGAACTAAATAAGAAAGAAATTAAGGCAAGTAAGTTAGGTTGGACACAGTATACTACAGGTTTTGATTTAGGAATTGAACAAGCTTATCAAGACATAGCTACTTTCTTAGAAGATGAGGAAAATTTTAAAATCATATGTGAGCATAAAGAAAAAGAATTAAACACTGTTGATAAACGAAAGATAGAAATAGCATACAAGATCTTTGAACCGTTTCATAAAAATAAGAAAATAAACGAGCTAAACCTCCAAATAAGGCAAAAAACCAATGAACTCTCTATGATACTTAATACCTTTAGATTTAAGATAGATGGCAAAGAAGTAACTTCAGTAGAAATAGATCAAATGTTGACTAATGAAGATAGAAACCTAAGAAAAAAGCTTATTTTTCGAGAAATCAAATAAATAAAGTTTTGATTGATAACGGATTTATTGAACTCATAAATCTAAGAAAAGAATTGGCAAAAGCTGAAGGTTCAAGGGATTTTGTAGAATATATGCTGAAAAGAGATGAGCTAAGCTCAAATATATTTGAAGGGTGGAAAGATGAATTAAGAAGCTATATAGATATACTAAATAATAAAAGGAACGAGCTTGCCAAAAGATATTTAAATATGAACGAGTTGAAACCTTGGGATGAGGAATACTTAAAATCTATAATAGCTCCTTCTTTAAACAAAAAAGTTGACATGACAGATTATTACAATATCTTAAGAGAATTCTTCCTAAACTTCGGAATTAATCTAGACAATTTTAATATAACTTATGATATTTTCCCAAGAAGAAACAAATCTGAATGGGGATACAATTTTCGAATAAAAACTGGTGAAGATTCAAGAGTTTTGGCAAACGTTAAAAATCGCTATTCCGAATATAAAACCCTTTTACACGAAAGTGGACATGCAATTCACTCATTCCTACAAGATCCAAATGAAATAATACTAAATAAAGGAATAAGCGGCATTATTACTGAAGGTATAGCAAATCTATTTGGAAGTTTTATATATGACAAATTATTTTATATAAACTTCTTTAACAAAGAAGTAGAAGAAGAGTTTGAAAAAATAAAAGAATACGAAAAACTGAGTTATTTAAAATTTATAGGAAACATTTTTTTCGATCATGAATTATATAGAAACGAAATTTTTTCTTTAGAGGACATTTATAACTTATATTTTAGGGTTTATGAAGATTTATTTGGAGATAAACCTTTAGAAGAAGAACCTCCTTTTGGTTACAGAATTCATTATACTACGCATCCTATATATATGCATAACTATTTTATGGGAGATGTTACGTGTGAAATGTTAAGAAAGGTATTTTGCGAAAAGCAAAACGTCGAAAACATCTCTGAAAAACCTACAGAATTTATTGGATTTTTGATAGAGGAAGTTATCAAACCTTCTGGATTGTATAAATATGAAGAATTGTTTGAAAAAATTAGTGGAGAACCTTTTTCTCTAAAATGGTACTTCTAAAAAGTCTTTAATTTACTTTTATAATAATAGCTGTCTTTTCTGGGATTTTTAAATTTTTTATACCTTCACTAAAATATTCATCTTCTAAATTCACTTCTTTTGTCGAGAAAAGAATTTCTGTTTGTCCTTCTTTCTTATCTAACAACCAAACAGGAATTTCGGCTTCAATTACTTTTTCTTCCCTGTTTATTATTGTTACAACATTTTCATCTTCGTTCCAAGAAGCATAAGCCACATATCCTTCTTTCCAGTCGATAAAATCGAACGAACCTTTTCGTAGACAAGGTGTAGTCTTGTAGATTTTAATTAATTCCTTTGTAAAATCAAATATTTCTTTGCTTTCTTCAGTTTCTTTTCCCCACGGATAAGGCCTTCTATTATCAGGATCGGTCCATCCTGCAAGTCCTATTTCGTCGCCATAATACAAGCCAGGCGATCCCGGTATTGTAAACATCATTACAAGTCCTATCTTAAAAACTTCTAAGTCTCTTCCCTCAATAGCTTCTTCATGTGTTCTTAGGCCTAATCTACCAACTTTTTGAGTTGTTCTTGTTATCCATCTTGAATGATCATGATTACTCAATTGATTTAACGCAATAAATTTGCTGTTCATTGGCAATTGCGACAGAGCCCATCTTACAGTATTGACTAAGTAATTAGAATTTTTTAATAACTCTGGTTTTAAGTAGTCGTTATGTTTTTCCATTCCTGTTAAAAAGTAACTAATCGGATCCATACAAGTTATATAATTCATTATTGAATCCCAGCATTGTCTTTCCAACCATGGAAGCGGAGACTTATATATTTCTGCAAATATTACCGCGTCAGGATTTACCTTTTTCACTATTTTGTAGAAAAACCTCCAAAAAGAGGTATTCATTTCGAAAGATTTTCCTAAATCATCAGCTACATCCAATCTCCATCCATCTACATTGAAGGGCTCGCTTACCCACTTTTTACCAATATCAGCTATATATTTCCATAAATTAATATTTCCATAATTCAATTTGGGAAGGGTCCTGTACCCCCACCAACCTTCATACTTTTTTTTTGAATTCCAATAAAAATATCTTCTATATGGTGAAGATTCATTATTTAAAGCACCATCTCCATAAAGATTCATCTCATCAATCCATTTATGAAAAGAACCACAATGATTAAACACACCGTCTAAAACAACCTTTATATTCCTTCTATGGCACTCTTCTACTAATTTCTGAAATAGTTCATCACTTTTAATTAGATTAATTTCAGAAGTTGTTCTAACTTTATATTTTTCTGTTAAATCTTCAGTATCCTCGATGATAACTCCAAAATGTGGGTCTATATGTTCATAATCTTGAGTATCATATTTATGAGGACTAGGAGAAACAAAGATTGGATTTAAATAAATCGTTTCTATCCCTAAATCTTCCAAATAATCAAGTTTTTCTAAAACACCTTTTAAATCTCCCCCATAAAACTCTCTGTGTCCATTTTTAGGATGAGGAAGTGTTTCCCAATCTTTTTTAACCACAACCTGCCCGTCATATCGATATTCATTGTTTACAGGATCATTAGTTTCATCAGCATTATAAAATCTGTCAACAAAAATCTGGTAATAAACAGAGCCTTGTGCCCACTTTGGGATTTTAACCCCAGCTATTAAAGTAAAATCTATTATTGGCCTGCTGTTCTCAACAACTCCCATCGCATCATAAACGATGTTTTTTTTCTTTTCCAATAAATTTATTTCAAAATGGTATTTTAAAATCCTGTCTGGCATATTAAAAGTACTTTCAAAAAAACAATAATAATCAGTTTCTTTATAAAACTTCATTGATTTATGTTGATACCTTTTGACGTTTTTCTCAGGCATAAAAATAACTTTTCCTAAACTCTTACCTAAATATTTTGGTATTCTTAATCTAACAGTAACAAGATCCCCTATCTCAGGTTCTTCGGGTGAAAGATAAAAACTTGTTTGATCTGAATAGATACCCCTCATAATCTTTTTATCCTCCGATTTATTGTTTATATAAATTTAATGTATTTTATTATATTTATATAAAATTTTTATTTTTTTCTAGTGCATCTAATTCATCTATAATTTCTTTTTCCATTTTTTCTAAAACCAATAACTTTTGTTCTAATTCATTTTTTTCTTCCATTAACTCTATTATTTTATTATAATCGTCTCCAAATTCAAAAAGTTTAGCCTCGATCCTATCTAAGCTTTTGAATAATGCCCAAGCTTGGGTTCTTACAGATAAAAGTTGATCATTTAAACTTTTTATCCTATTTTTTATTCTATTTCTTTCTTTGTAAGTTTCATTTTGCGCTTTTTTCTTTTGTAATTTAAAAGAAGAACTTCTAATATTATCTAAAATATTGTCAAGATTTTTAGATTCGATACACTCTTCATTGTCAATCAATAAAAATTTATCTGCTATATTTTTTATAAAGCATTCATCATGAGAAACAAAAATTATAGCACCTTTATACTCTTTGAGGGTCTTTTCAAGTGATTGAATTGTCAAAACGTCTAGATTATTTGTTGGTTCATCTAAAATTAAAACATTAGGTCTTTCAAGTAGAATCTTGGCTAATGCTAGTCTTGTCAGTTCTCCACCGGATAATTCTTTCACTTTCTTAAAAACTTCATCACCATAAAATCCAAATCTGCCTAAATATTTTCTGACTTCAAAATCTTTCCAATCTTGCACCAATTGCCATGTTTCACCCAAAACATCCATATCATCAGAGAGTTCCATAACAACTTGATCTAAATATCCCACTTTTATATTATATCCCCATTCTATTTTTCCAGAATAAGAACTTATTTCTCCCATCAATATTTTTAAAAGAGTAGTCTTTCCACAACCATTTTTCCCTAAAATTGCTAATTTTTCTCCTTCATATAATTCAAATGAAATGTTATTCAATAATTTTTGCATCTTATCATACGAGAAAGAAAGATTCTTAACCTCTATTACTTTGTATCCAGTTTTTGGTGGTTCGGGAATTTTTATTTCAATTTCTTTTTCTTGTTCAATGTTTTCGATTTCTTCATATTCTTTTTTTAACTCATTTAATTTTCTTTCTCTTATTACAGCTTGTTTCATCATCTTTTCAGTTCCCCATGTTCTATACCTTTGAATCATCTTTTCCAACCTTTGAATTTCTTTTTGTAAATTATTTCGGCGAGCATTAATTGAGTTTATATAGATCTCTCGAGAGGAAATATATTCGTCATATGTTCCTTTGAATTCCCATATTCGTGAATTGTTTATTTCCCAATACCTATTACAAAGCTCTTTCAAAAATACCCTATCATGAGATACTATAACCATAGCTCCCTTGTAATTTCTTAGGTAATTTATTAGCCATTCTATTGAATATAAATCCAGATGATTAGTTGGCTCGTCTAACAACAATAAATCGTTCTTGCCAGACAAAGTCCTTGCTAAAGATAATCTGGTTAATTCTCCCCCACTCAAACTAGAAACTTGCCTATCCCATTGGTCTTCGGAAAAACCAACGCCCACAAGTAAACTCCTTGTAATTCTGTCAACTATATAATCAGAATAATCTTCTAAAACTGCCTCTTTTATGAAATCGTAAATACTTAAATTTTTGCCATCAACGCGATATTGTCTAAGGATAGAAATGTTTAAATTATTTTTTCTTATTACTTGACCTTCAATAGGTTCGGTATCCCCATAGATAATATTAAGTAAAGTTGTCTTACCAGCACCGTTTTTTCCAATTAGTGCTATTCTATCACTGGGATTTATAACCAAATTCACATCATAAAACAAATAAAAATCCCCATAATTATGTGAAACATCTTCCAATCTGATAAGCACTGCTAATCATTCCTCAAATTATATTAATTTTCAATTATATAAGAATATATATCTTCTAAAGTTGGTCGCAATTTAGTTTGTGATACTTCTACTTCATCTAAAGAAAAATAAGGGTTTTTAGTTTCTACAATTATTTTTTCTTCAGAAACAAGTTTAATTGAAATAACATCGGGTAAGCTTTTGAGCCTTTCAAGCACCTTTGGATGATCTCCTTTTCTAAAGGTAAGTTCATATATATTTATTTTAGAATCAAATTTTTCATATATCTTATCAATACTGTCTTTAATCACAATTCTCCCATCAACTATTATTCCTACATTTGTAGCTAATTGTTCAACTTCCCATAAATAATGAGAAGATATTATAATTGTAGTTCCTTTTGTAATATTTTCGTTCAAAACAAACTTTCTTATAAATCTAGAAGATTCTACATCAATTGCATTTGTCGGTTCATCCAACAAGAGTATTTCTGGAGATTTTAACAAAGCTCTGGCAATATTAAGCTTTTGCTTGTTTCCAGATGAAAGATTTTTTGTTAACTTACGGTCATACTTATCTAAATCAAAATTATGTAAAAATTCGGTTATTTTCTCCTCGGCGTTTTCCACATCAGCAACCGCTGCAAAAAGTTTAAGATTTTCATAAGGAGTTAGATCTTCTTCTAAAACAGAATAATCAGAAACCAATGAAATATATCTTCTTAATGTTTGCTTATTTTTATATAAATCTTGCCCAAAAACTCTAACTTCACCAGAAGTTGGAGTTAATAAAGTAGATATCATCTTCATTATTGTAGATTTCCCTGCTCCATTAGGTCCTATAAGGCCGAATATTTCACCCCTATTGATTTTTAAATCAACATTATTAACAGCTATTGTATTTCCAAACTTTTTGGTCACCTTTTCAAAAGAAACAGCTTCGTTTACTCCCTCAAATGTTCTCATATTTTTCTAACTTTTTAACTCTCCTTTCAAAATCTCTTTCAGCTATTTTTTCCCGTTTATCGTATTTTTTTAGTCCTCTAGCAAGCGCTATTTTGACTTTTATCAGACCTTTATCGTTTACATAAAATTCTAAAGGGATAATAGTTAATCCTTCCTTTTTTACTTTATTCTCTAAACGTATTATTTCTTTTTTATGCATTAACAATCTTCTAGGCCTTTCTGGATCGTGATTGAAAACTGAAGCTCCTGGATAAGGACCTATATGAACATTATATAGAATTAATTGACCATTTTCTATTTTACAAAAAGAATCTTTTAGATTAATGTTTCCAGCTTTAGCAGACTTGACTTCCGTTCCTTTCAATTCTATCCCACATTCATAAGTTTCTAAAATTTCATAATCATGGTACGCTTTTTTGTTTCTAGCCAGAACTTTCATTTTTAACACCTCAATTTAAAAACTTTTAATTTTTTCTGTTCTTAGCTTCCTACCCTTGGAGTCTGCCTTTCACTACTAGTCAAGAAATCAATCTCCTCTTGACTTCTTTTCTTTTTATCCAAAGCATTCAATATAACTTCGGCCCTTCTTTTTCCAACTCCAGGAATGGTTGTAAGGTCTTCAAATTTAGCTTTCATCAATTCAGGAAGAGTTTTGAATCTTTCCACAACGTTTCTTACAACTACCGAGGGAAGATTCGTAGAATAAAGTATTCTATAACCTTTTGACGCCACTCCAAACTCTTCCAATTCATCTTCGGATTCTATATTTTTATAACCAAGTGCCTTCGCTACTTCCAACGGCCTTACTAAATTATCTACACCCAAATCTTTAAAAATTTCTATAGCATCTTCAGGTTTTTGATAGGGCAAATTTTCTACACTATAATCCATAATTATTGCTCCTACAAGTTTTGGAACAGATCTTAAAATCTCTTCATATTCAAGCCTTACACTTCCAGCCACTTCTCCCAATTCTAGCAAATATTGTTCCGCTTTTTGAGTAATACGTATTGTAAGCATGCCTTTTGATATAACTTCAACTACATCTCTAAGAGAGACTTTTTCCTTTATCTCTTCTAAATTTAAATAATCTACTAGACTAATAAAACTTTGTCTATACCGTTGAGCTATTGTAATTTCTTGATTCAATCTCGCAAATAAAACATTTTCGGGTAGTAACTCATGCTTTAATTTATCATAATATACAGATATAATATTCCTTCTTTTAGAAATCGCAACTGTTAAATCACCTGTCTGTATGGCAACTTTTTCTGCGGTTTTATGTCTCATTCCAGTTTCAGAGCTAGGTATATTTTTATCTGGGTTAAGGAGGGCATTGGCATATAAAATTTTAGTACCATCGCTATTTAAAACCACTGCTCCGTCCATTTTAGATAGTTCATACACTTTTTCAGGTAAAAAGTCACAATTTAATTCAAATCCTGGCTGTATGAGTCCATCTTTGACGTTATCTTCTGGATGAGATGAAAAGAATAACAAGGCTCCAAGGCTAGCTTCCATTATCCTGTCTACCCCTTTTCTCATAGGTTTGCCGGGAGCTAATAAATTGAAGATTTTTTGTAATTTTTCGTTCAAGTGTCACTTCCCTCCTCTCCAAATAATTTTATCAAATCTTTAACATTTTCAGCAATTTTAAAATTTTTATTTACAATATTTTTATTTTTGGGGATTAATATGACATCAGCGCCTAACTTTTGAGCTACTTCTATCCTTTTTTCTAAGAGCGATACTGTTCTAACTCTTCCATCTAACCCAATTTCTCCCATAGCAATTACTGAAAATAATAGCGGTCTGTCTATCATAGAAGAAATCAAAGAAACTGCGATTGCTAAATCCATTGAACTATCGGATATCTTCAATCCTCCAGACGTGCTAACAAATATATCCTTGGTTTCAATAGGCAGCTTTAGTTTTTTTGAGAGAACGGCTGTAATCATCAACAACCTATCCAATGGAATACCAGATGTAACTCTTCGAGGTGATCCATAAACTGGATTACTTACCAAAGCTTGAATTTCAATTGGTAAAAATCTATGACCTACTTTTACAACTGTCAAAGTATTACCTGGTTCATTAGAATATTCCGACAGGAAAAAAGAAGTAATATCTTCTATTGGTTTTAAACCTGTTTGAGTAATTTCCAATATTATCATCTCATCTGTAGGACCAAATCTATTTTTTAAAACTTTCAATATTCTGAGCCCTGAACTTCTTTCTAGATCTATTTGAATCACACAATCAACCATATGTTCCAAAACTTTAGGACCTGCTATAGCCCCTTCCTTATTTACATGACCAACAAGGACTACGGGCACTTCAGCCTTTTTTGCATAGTCTACTATCTTTCTTGCACATTCTCTAACTTGAAGTAAACTCCCAGGCACCGAATCAACATCATCACTTTTCAAAGTTTGTATGGAATCTATAAATATAGCAGCAGGAGAGTAATCACTATTAATTAGAGTGCTGATAATTGTTTCAACGTTACTTTCAAACATCAGAGCGATCTTTTTGTTGCTTATATTTAGCCTTTCAAATCTTTGAAGAACCTGATTTATCGATTCCTCACCAGAAATATAAAATATTAATCCTTCATCGATATCTAAAGAATCAGCTAGCTGAGTTAGAAGAGTACTTTTACCTATACCTGGTTCACCACTCACCAGATAGACCCCACCTTTGACAAGACCTCCATTTAGGGCTTCGTTGATTTCTTTTGATTTAATAGAAATTTTTTGTGGGGGAGAAACTTGTTGTCCAATAAATACTATTTCAGCACTTTCTTTGATATTGTTATCAAAAGCAATATCCGCGGTATATTCTACCGCGGATTCTAATTCTTTACATACCGGACATCTCGCAAACCATTTGTCTGTTTCATAACCACAATTGTTACAGACATAATACTTTTCTATTTTTTTCAAGTGTTAACCACTTTCTTTTCTGCTTTTTTACGCTTATTAGGAGATTTTCTGAAACTTAATTTGTCATCATTTTTCCTATGAGTTACGATTATTATGTCATCTTCCTCATATTTATTCTTAAGAATTTCTTCAGATAAAGGATCTTCAATATATCTCTGAATTGCTCTTTTCAATGGCCGAGCTCCAAATACAGGATCATATCCTTTATCTAATAGAAAATCAATTGCACTCTCTTTGACTGAAAGACTAAGATTCTTTTCTTCGAGTCTACTTTTTATATCGGATATTTGGATAAATATAATTTCCCTAAGCTGCTTTTTGGTTAATGGGTGGAAAACTATGATGTCATCTAATCTGTTTATGAATTCCGGTCTAAATGTTTTTTTGACTGCAGACATCACCTGTTCCTTCATATCTTGATAATCACTTTCGAAATCGTCAGTGTCTACAAATCCCATCGTTCTTTTAGTTTTGCTAATCTGTTCAGATCCTAAGTTTGAAGTCATTATTATGATAGTATTTCGAAAATCTACAGTTCTTCCTTGAGAATCAGTTAGTCTCCCTTCATCCATTATTTGTAATAGTATGTTATAAACATCTGGATGAGCTTTTTCTATTTCATCTAAAAGTATAACTGAATAAGGTCTTCTTCTTACTATCTCTGTTAGTTGACCTCCCTCTTCATATCCGACATATCCTGGAGGTGCACCGATAAGTCTAGAAACACTGAATTTTTCCATATATTCATTCATATCTATTCTTACTAAATGTGTTTCATCACCAAATAAATATGCTGCTAAAGCTTTTGCTAACTCAGTTTTTCCCACTCCAGTCGGTCCCAAGAATAAGAATACTCCTATTGGTCTTCTTGGATCCTTCAACCCACTTCTTGCTCTTCTTATGGCTTTAGATACAGATTTTATAGCTTCATCTTGACCAACAACTCTCTTATGCAAAACATCTTCAAGGTTCAACAATCTTTGCATCTCTTCTACTTCGAGTTGTTGCAAAGGAACTCCGGTCCAATTCGAAATTATTTCTGCTATATCTTCTTCTGTTATATCAATTATGTTATTTTCTGCTTCGTTTCTCCATTTCACATATGCCTCTCGGTACTTCTCTTTCATCTTCTCTAATTCATTTTCGATTTTTTCCCTTGGCTCTTCCCTGGAGAACTTGTTAGCTACTCTTTTCTTTTCAAATTCTTCAATTTTTTCTAACTCCATTCGAAGCTTTGGAGGCAAAGTTAAAGCTACTAATCTAGATCTTGCACCTGCTTCATCTATTACATCTATTGCCTTATCCGGTAAATTTCTATCTGTTATATACCGGGCTGAAAGATGAGCTGCAGCTTCAAGTGCCCTATTAGAATATCTAACTTTATGATGTTCTTCATATTTATGCTTTATTCCTTGTAATATTTTAATGGTTTCTTCTACTGAGGGTTCAGTCACATAAATTTTTTGGAACCTTCTTTCCAGTGCTGGATCCTTTTCTATAAACTTCCTGTACTCACCCGATGTTGTTGAACCAATTATAGTTATCTTTCCATTAGCTAAAGCTGGTTTTAAAACATTAGCAGCGTCCATCGATGAACCTTCAGCGGCACCAGCTTCTACAATCATATGGAGTTCATCTATAAATAGGATTATATCTTCTGTCTTTTCAAGTATTTGCATTAATTTCTTCATTCTTTTTTCAAATTCGCCGCGATATTTAGTTCCGGCAACTAAGGCTGTAATATCCAAAGAAAAAATTGTTTTATTTTTTAAGATTTCCGGAACGGATCCTTCCACAATTCTTTGAGCTAACCCTTCCACTATTGCGCTTTTGCCCACACCTGCTTCTCCAATCAACACAGGATTGTTTTTCTTTCTTCTCGCTAATATCTCCATAACTCTATTTATTTCTACATCTCTTCCTATTATTGGATCTAACTTGTGATTTTCAGCTAAAGCAGTTAAATCTATTCCAAAATCTTCTAATTGCTTAAGAGCATTTTGCTTTTGACGTTTTCGTTCTTCTAGTTCTTCACTTTTAACAATATCAGTTTTTCCAGATAATTCGCCCTTCAACATCATTTCAGATAATTCTTTTCTCATTAACGATAAATTGATACCCGATCTTTTAAGTATATGGGAAGCAATTCCTTCTGCTTCTCTACAAATACCCAATAAAAGATGCTCAGCATCAATTTTGTCATATCCCATCAATTCTGCTTCATCATATGCAAGTTCTAATATTCTCTTTGCTCTAGGTGTAGGCTGCGGAGAACCAATTATTCCCTGAGTAGAATTGGTCCCAACGACATTGGTTATCTCCATCTTTATATTATTATAATGAAGATTAAATTCATCGAATATCTTATCTAAGTGCCTACCTCCAACTTTTAAAAGCCCTAAAAGTATATGCTCGGTTCCAACATATGGATGACCCATTTCTTTCGCTTCATTTTGGGCCTCAATAAATACTTTCGCGGCTCTTTCCGTAAAATTATCAAACATGTCTTCTCCTCCTTACTACCATCAACCTATATGATTCTATTCTAATTTTATATTGTTATAATGATTCATATAAAAACACTGGCTACCCCAAAAAATAGTAACTAAAACTGCTTTGTTTTTCACTATAATTGTATCATGAATATTATTAAAAACAAAGTAAATAAAGTTAAATTTGATAGAAATTGGTTTTTTAAACAAATATTTAATATAATATATTCGTTTTAATCTTTTTTTAACTCAAATGCAATTGACAATCATTCACTGTTTTGATATAATCTTTTGCAGTTGAATAATATTTCATGCCGATGTAGCTCAATTGGCAGAGCGGCTGACTTGTAATCAGCAGGTTGGGGGTTCGAGTCCCTTCATCGGCTCCACATAAGGAATAAAAAGTATGGTCATTTCGGTGAGGTGCCCGAGAGGCCAAAGGGGGCGGACTGTAAATCCGCTGGCAGATTGCCTTCGAAGGTTCGAATCCTTCCCTCACCACCATTATTCTTATGATCTACTTATCTACTCTACAAGAGAGGTGAAATTATGGCAGCAAAGACCCCGATCATAAATTTTTCATTAAAATGCACTGAATGTAATAACAGAAACTATTACAAGAAAAAAAATAGAAACTTTAAGAAAAAAATAGAACTAAAGAAATATTGTCCAAAGTGTCGTAAACACACTTTACACGTTGAATCAAAGATTTAATCATAAATTAGCACATACTTTAAAAAGTAGGAGTGTTTTAAATGTCAAAATTTTGGATTTTTTTAACATCAGTTTGGCAAGAAGCAAAAAAAATTAAGTGGCCTACAAAAAAAGAGTTGCTAAATTCCACTTTAGTTGTTCTGGTTATTTTGGTAGTCGTAGCAGCTTATTTATTTGTTGTTGATTTTGGTTTAGTCCAATTTTTTACACGTTTGGTGTATCCTTTTTTCTTGGGTATAACTCCTTCTTCTTCACCTTAACACCAACTAATATTAATTAATATTAAAAAATTAAAAAATTGATAAATTTAACAAATTGAATTCAAAAACGTGGTGATTTTTTAAAGATGCGTAAAGAATGGTATGTTTTACAAGTATATTCTGGAATGGAAAACAAAGTCAAAGAAAATATTGAAGAGAAAATCAAAAATCTTGGATATGACAAATATGTTGGAAGAATCGTTATTCCTGAAATAGAAGAATTAAATTACACAAATAGGCGAATAGACAGAATATTTGTGTCGAAAGAAGCGGAGCTGTTTGTAAAGAAAGGCAAGGATGTAAAAAAAGGTGATTTGCTTGCTAAGGAACCACCTACCAAAGTCAAATCAAAAGGAAAGATCATTGAGGTAAAAAATTACCGAAAAATTATGGTTGAAACTGAAGGGAAAAAATACTCAAAAACTTTTTTAATACCAGAAAGTGTAGGAATAATAGCAGGTTTAAGAGTAGGAAAAAAAGTATCGTCCGGAACTCCACTGAGCAAAAATTTTGAATATGAATGTGATGTGGATGGTGAGATTGTAAGTATAGAAAAGGTTAAAAGAATAGTCGTTCAAACTGAGTCAGGAGAAAACGAAGTATATATTGTTCCAAAAGAAACTTTCAAATCAGAAATTTATAAAGTTGGAATAATTGTAGAAGCCGAGGAAGTAATTGGGGATGCTAAAGAATATAGGGCAAAATTTGCTGGGAGAATAGATATACGAGAAACTCCTCTCATTAAAGAAATTAGATTGATAAAAACTAAGAAGAAAAATTTATTCCCTGGATACATATTTATTGAAATGATGTATACTAAAGAAGTTGAAGAAACTATTAAAAAGATACCTTATGTGTCAACTTTTTTAAACATAGGAGGCAAACCTTTCAAACTTCCAAAAAATGAAATTAATGTGGTGTTGAGATTGATAGGGGAAGAAGAATTCGAAAAGAAAAAGGTTCAAGAAATTAGAACCGATTTTGAAATCGGAGAGCATATTAAGATAATCAGCGGACCTTTTGAATACTTTACAGGAAAAATAAAAGGTATCGATTTAGAAAAACAAGAGGTAAAAGTGGGTGTAAGCATGTTCGGAAGAGAGACAACTGTTACACTTTCATTAAGTGAAATTGAAAAAATTATCGATTAAATTTAACATAACGAGAGTGGGAGGGATTATTCCCGATATACCACAAGGAGGAAGAGATTGAATGGCAAAGAAAGTTATTAGAGTAGTAAAACTTCAATTAGAAGCAGGAAAGGCAACTCCTGCACCTCCTGTTGGCCCAGCGTTAGGCCAATATGGAGTAAATTTAATGGAATTTTGTAAAAAATTTAACGCGCTTACAGCTGATCAAGCAGGAACTCTTTTGCCTGTAGAAATTACTATCTATGGAGATCGTTCCTTTTCTTTTGTAGTAAAAACTCCTCCCGCTTCGTTTTTACTAAAAAAAACAGTTGGTGTAAAATCTGGAGCCAAGGAACCTGGAAAAGAAGTGGTAGGTAAAATCACAAAATCCCAGCTAAGAGAAATAGCCGAAGTAAAGATGAAAGATCTAACTGCTAAAGACATAGATGCTGCTATGAGAACCATAGCCGGAACGGCAGAAAGCATGGGAATAGAAATAGTCGAAGGCTAGAGAGGGAGGAGGAATAGCTATGCCAAAAAGAGGAAAAAAATACAAAGAAGCTTTAAAACTAGTGGATAGAACAAAAAGGTACAGTATCGAAGAAGCTATTGAGCTTGTAAAAAAAGTTTCCTATACAAAATTTGATGGAACTGTTGAATTACATATAACTTTAGGAATAGATCCCAAAAAGACAGATCAAAATATTAGAGGAACAATTTTGTTGCCAAAAGGCACTGGTAAAATGGTAAGAGTTTTGGTGTTTGCTGAAGGTGAAAAGGCAGAGGAGGCTCGTCAAGCCGGCGCAGATTATGTTGGATCAGACGATTTAATAGAGAAAATAAGTTCTGAAGGATGGACAGATTTTGATGTGGCCATTGCTACTCCAAACATGATGCCTAAAATCGCAAAGCTCGGTAAGATTTTGGGCCCTCGTGGCTTGATGCCATCACCGAAAGCCGGCACCGTCACAGATAACGTAGCACAAGCTGTTAAAGAATTTAAAGCTGGAAAAATAGAAGTTAGAAATGATAGAACTGGCAATATACATATACCAATAGGCAAAGTTTCATTTGATAATGAAGACCTCAAAGAAAATTTACTTTCGGCACTTGATCAAATTAATAAAATGAAACCAGAGAGTTTAAAAGGTAAATTTATTAAAAACGTAGTTATCGCTCCTACAATGGGTCCTGCAATATCTTTAGACTTAAGTACTCTTAATTTGAGCAAAGTTGCCTAATAATTTGTTTGAATATTGAAATTTAATACTACGTACCAAAGAAAGTAGGTCTTTTACAAGATAAGAGTAAAATTCTCGCCTACAGAGGTACGTGGAAAAGTAAAGAAATAAATGGAAGAAATTTAAAAATTTATTTCTTTTAGAATCCGCGGCCTTGTGCCGCTTTTTTTATGAGGAGGTGTTCTTTTGTTAACTAAAGAACTAAAAAAAGGATTAATTCAAGATTTCATTGATGCGCTAGAAAACGCTAATTTAATTCTCTTTATTGATTTTACTGGTATGAATGTTCCTTTATCCCATCAATTTAGAATGGAACTATACAACAATTTTGAAGAAAATGTTGTATATAAAGTATATAGAAATTCCTTACTAAAAACTGCTATTAAATTAGCAGATAAATCTGAAGAAGATTTTGAAGATTTTTTGAAAGGCCCTACAGGTATATTATATGCTAAAAATGTGGATCCCATAGAAGTTTTAAAATTTGTTAAAAAATTCTCTGATTCTAACAAAGGAATCCCTTTTATCAAAGGTGGAATCTTAGAAAGGCAAATAATAGATTCAGAAAAGGCTAGCGAATACGCAAAACTTCCTTCAAAACAGGAGTTGTATGCTATGGTTGTTAGAAGTATAAATTATCCAATATTTGGTTTAGTTAATGCCTTAGCGGGCAATATAAGAAACCTTGTTTATGTTTTAAACGCTATAAAAGAAAATAAGTAAATTTGGAGGTGCATGGTAGATGACAAAAGAAGAATTTATCAACGAAATTAAAAAAATGACAGTAGCTGAACTCGCTGAATTAGTCAAAGCTTTAGAAGAAGAATTTGGAGTTTCTGCAGCGGCTCCTATAATGGCTGCAGCTGTTCCTAGCGTAGCAGCTGGCCAACCAGAAGAAGAAGAAAAAACATCTTTTGACGTAGTCTTAAAAAGCTTTGGAGAACAGAAAATCGGCGTAATAAAGGTAGTAAGAGAAATAACAGGATTGGGACTAAAAGAAGCAAAAGATTTAGTAGAAAAAGCCGGTACACCTGAAGCGAAAATAAAGGAAGGTGTAACTAAAGAAGAAGCAGAAGAAATCAAAAAGAAATTAGTAGAGGCCGGAGCTGAAGTCGAAATTAAATAATTGAACTAATATTTTAACACAATTTTCAAGAAAAAAAGATATAATTGAGTTCGCATTGGACTTTTTGTCTGATGCGAATTTTGCTGTTTAGTTTTGGTTTTGTAAAGATATATTTTTCGTATGCTGAGGTGATTGTTTTTGAACACTATCACTAGAAAAGTAGGTAAGAGGTATAGGAAATTCTTTGGAAAAGTCCCAGAAAATGTAAATTTGTACGAAGATTTAGTCAAAATACAAAAAGATTCTTTCAATGACTTTCTAAATCATAAATTGCTGGAAAGTATCAAAAGTCACATGCCCATTCAAGTATCTGTAAAATCTACTGGTAAAAAAAACAAAGATATCTTAGTTGATTTTTTTGATACGAGATATGAAAAGCCCGTTTTAACTGAAGATGAATGCCGCGATAAGGGTTTAACTTATGCAGCAAAAGTCTATTTAAGTGTTAGAATAACAGATACTTCCACTGGCGAAATCATCGAAAAAGATGATGTATTCTTATGTAATGTCCCATATATGACCGATAGAGGTATCTTTATAGTTAACGGTGCAGAAAGGGTTATAGTAAACCAACTTGTCCGATCGCCTGGAATTTATTTTATAAAAGAAGAAGAAACTGATACCAGCAAAGAAATGTATACAGCTCATTTTTTGCCTGATAAAGGCGCTTGGTTAGAGATCCTGTATAATCCTAGTAAAGAAATTCTTCAAATTAGAATCGATAGAAAAAGAAAATTTAATCTTTTTCTATTCCTAAGAGCTTTAGGTTACGAAAGTGATTTGGATATTCTAAAATTATTTCCTGAAACTATTAATCTTGAAGATGATATTGAAGTTTCTTTTCATAGTGAATGTACTGTTTTATCTGACTTAAAATTTGAAGAACTTGAAAAGTTGGAACCTCCTAGAAGATCTACAATGGGGATGAAACTTTCTGAAATAATTGATATTTTAAAAGAAAATGAAGTGGAAACTATTACTGTATGTAACAGAGTTGCACAAGTAACTTTGGATAGGATGAAAAAGAGATATGAAAAAGATGGGGTTTTAACTCCATTAGATGCATATAAGGAGATCTATTCAAAACTGAAACCTAACGAAATTCCTAGACCTCAAAAAGCTAAAGAAGAAATAGAAGATATGTATTTTAATCCTTCAAAATTTGATTTCTCCAATATTGGTAGGCAAAAAGTTCAAACCAAATTACGAGGCGCATATATTGAATACCTAAGAGAAGTTGAAAACAAAGATATTCCACCTGAAATGGAAGAAAAGATAAAATATCCTTTCAACTCTAATGCTGTTGAGAAACTAGACATTATATTATCCACCCGTTATTTATTAAAGTTACCTGAAAAACCTGAAGGTTTAGATACAAGAGATCATCTGGGTAACAAAAGGGTTCGCTCTGTAGGTGAACTAATGAAAGTTGAGTTTGAAAGAGCCTTTTCGAAAATTGTTCAACACATTCCCGAAAAGGTTGCAGTTGCACAATCTATAAACAAAATAAACCCTCAATCATTAATAAATTCTCGAGCCATAATGACCGCATTTCATCAATTTTTTGCTACTAGTCAATTATCACAGTTTTTAGATCAAGTCAATCCTCTTGCCGAATTAACTCATAAAAGAAGATTATCTGCCATTGGACCTGGTGGCTTAAAGAGAGAACATGCTAAATTTGAAGTTAGAGATGTACATCACTCACACTATGGCAGGATGTGTCCAATAGAAACACCCGAAGGAGCTAATATTGGACTTATAACCTCTTTAGCAATTTTAGCAAAAGTTGATGAGTATGGATTTCTAACTACACCTTACTACAAGGTAAAAAAAGGAAAAATTGAATATAAAGAAGTGACATATTTAACTGCAGATGAAGAAGAGCTTCACAAAATCGCTCCTGCATCTGTTGAAGTTAATAAAAATGGAGTTATCACTACGGAATACGTTGAAGCAAGATATTTAGGTAAAGTATCGCTCTTCCATAGAGATGAAATAGAATATATTTCAGTTACTCCTAAGCAAATAGCTTCTGTGTCAGCTGCTTTGATCCCTTTTTTAGAACATGACGATGCTAACAGAGCTCTTATGGGGTCTAATATGCAAAGACAAGCGGTACCATTATTAAAAACAGAAGCTCCTTTTGTTGGTACAGGAGTAGAATGGTTAGCTGCAAGAGATTCTGGATATTTAATCCTTGCTGAACACCGGGGATTTGTTGATTATGTAGATGGTAGGAAAATAGTTATTACTAGGCTAAATGACAAAGATGAACCTATAATAGATTCAGAGGGAAATACTGTAAAAGATGAATACATTTTAATGAAATATGTCAGGTCTAACCAAGATATGTGCATAAATCAAATGCCTTTAGTAGACGTTGGAGAAATCGTAGAAAAAGGAGATCCTCTTGCGGATGGCCCATCTATGGATATGGGAGAACTTGCTTTGGGAAAGAACGTTTTAGTGGGATTCATATCTTGGGAAGGGTATAATTTCGAAGACGCGATTGTAGTAAGTGAAGAACTATTAGAAAACGATACTTTTACGTCTATTCATATTGAAGTGTACGAAACTAAAGCCATGGATACCCAATTAGGACCAGAAGAAATTACTGCTGATATCCCTAATGTTAAAAAAGATCTATTAAGAAATTTAGATGAAGAAGGAATCGTTAAAATAGGATCCTATGTTTCGTCTGGGGACATTTTAGTTGGTAAAGTAACCCCAAGAGGAGAATCTGACACTTCTCCAGAAGAAAAACTTATTAAATCAGTTTTTGGAGATAAAGGAAGAGATGTAAAAGATACTTCCTTAACGTTACCTCATGGAGTTGAAGGTAGAGTAATAGATGTTCAAGTTTTTGATCGAAAAGATATACCTTCTTTGGAAATTGGCGTAAATAAATATGTTAAAGTCTTTATAGCTACCAAGAAAACTCTTGAAGCGGGAGATAAATTAGCAGGTAGACATGGAAATAAAGGGGTAATCTCTACTATTTTAAATAAAGAGGATATGCCTTTCATGCCTGATGGTACACCCTTGCAAATGCTCTTGTCTCCTTTAGGGGTTCCATCTCGTATGAATATAGGACAAATTTTAGAATTACATTTAGGTTGGCTTTCCATGCTAACTAATGATTATTATGCATCTCCAATTTTTGATGGAGCTACAGAAGATGAAATAATGGATGAACTGCATAAAATAAGAAAGAAAGAGGGTCTTGATCTAGGGGAAGATGATAACTATCCTACTGGAAAGATAGTTTTAAGAGATGGTAGAACTGGCGAACCTTTTAATTTTCCCGTAGCAGTTGGTTCTATGTATATACTCAAGCTTTCTCATATCGCAAAGGATAAGATTCATGCTCGCTCAACAGGACCATATTCGTTAATTCATCAACAACCTCTAGGTGGTAAAGCTCATTTTGGAGGTCAAAGGTTCGGTGAGATGGAGGTTTGGGCCTTAGAAGCACATGGAGCAGCGCATACACTCAATGAAATGCTAACTTACAAGTCTGATGATATTAGAGGAAGAAATGAAGTGTACAAAGCGATTTTAAAAGGTGAAAACTTACCCGAACCTGGAATACCAGAAAGCTTTAAAGTTTTAGTGAAAGAATTACAAGGTTTATTGCTTGATATTAGGATATACGATGAAGAAGGTAATGAATTAGACATAGATAAAATTTAGAATAAGTTATTAATTGTAGGATTTGGTTAATTTCATGCTCCACAAAGCAGAGAAAATTAATCCTCAAGGAGTGAAATTTTAATGGCGAACGTTTCTTCTTTTCAAAGAAAAATAGCGAAAATAAAAATTGGGGTTGCTTCTCCAGAAACTATTTTAGCAAATTCTAACGGCGAGGTCATAAAACCTGAAACCTTAAATCATAGAACGGGAAAACCCGAAAAAGATGGTTTGTTTTGTGAGAAGATTTTTGGCCCTACGAAAGATTACGAGTGCGCTTGTGGAAAATATAAAGGGAAAAAATATGAAGGTACAGTCTGTGAAAGGTGTGGAGTTAAGGTAGAATCCAAAGAGGCAAGAAGGAGGAAAATGGGGCACTTGGCGTTAGCTACCCCCGTTTCGCACATTTGGTATCTTAAGTCTTCTCCATCTGTGCTTTCTATACTTTTAAATATTAGTGTTAAAGACCTAGAAAACATTATATATTACGGGTCAAAAAGAGTGGTTGAAAGGGCTTATCTTATTTTAGCAAGTTCACAAAATGATGCTTTAGGGTATTTCCCTGGAGAAATATTATATCAAAAAGAATTTGAAATTTATTCTCAATACCTAAATTTGCATGTAGAACCTGCAGTTAAAACTTCTTCAGTAAAAGGATTACCTGTAGCCGATATAAGTGGAAAAGTTGATATAAAAACCGAATTAACAGAAACTGACAGAGAATTAAGTTGGATAATAATTCGAGATGAAACAGGTATTGAAAGAAGATACCCTATTTTTGAAGGTGCTTCGATCATGGTTGAACAGGGACAACATGTAGAGAAAGGTACCCCTTTAGCGGATAGATTCTTATATGAAGATGACTATCTGACTCAAAAAGAATATTCCTTGTTCATGGAGCATTATCCCGGATCTATAGAAGTTGAAAGAGACATAGAGAGGGATACTCCTATTGTAGTTATAACTGATATAGATAAAAGGTTTTCAAAAAGAATTGGTAAAAAAACAGGAGATATACTACTAGAAGATGAAGCAAGAGCTTATGAAGAAGTAATGAAGATATTAAACTCAAAAATAAAAGAGGAAAGAGAAAGAGTAATAAATAAAACCTTAACAGAAGATATAACTTTCCCTGAGAAAAAATTTGCAAAAGGTCTAAAAATCACACAGGATGTACTCAATCAATTATTAGAATTCGGTGTAAAAGATGTTTTAGCAAAAGATGAAGAAGACAACGAACGAATTTATCAGATAAACAAATATGAAAAATTCGAAGCTGGATACGGAGCGGAAGCTGTTCAAAAATTACTAAAAAAGTTAGATCTTGAATTGTTGAAGGCTAAATTAGAATCTGAATTAGAAAAATTAGATAAAAAAAGTCAAAAGGCCTTAAAAATTCTAAGAAGATTGAAACTTGTGAATGACTTTATCAATTCTGGAAACAAACCCGAATGGTTAATAACTAGTTTAATTCCTATTATTCCACCTGATTTAAGGCCTTTGATTCAAATAGAAGGTGGAAGATTTGCGGCTACGGATTTAAACGATCTTTACAGAAAAGTTATAAATAGAAACAATAGATTAAAAAGACTTCTAGAAATGGATGCCCCTGAAATTATAATTAGAAATGAAAAGAGGATATTACAGCAAGCTGTAGATTCTTTAATTTATAATGGCCGTGTTGGAAAACCAATGACTGACCGAAACAGAAGGCCTTTGAGATCATTGACTGATTTATTGAAAGGCAAAAAAGGAAGGTTTAGGAGAAATCTTCTAGGTAAAAGAGTTGACTATTCAGGAAGAGCTGTAATAGCAGTAGGACCTGATTTAAAACTCCATGAATGTGGTTTGCCTAAAAAAATGGCACTAGAATTATTTAAACCTTTTGTTTTAGCTGAATTACTTAAAGGTTCGAATGCTGCAAGTAAAAGCGCAAGAAAGTTCAAGAAAACTATAATAGAAAAAGAAATGCCAGAAGCCTGGGAAGTTCTTGAAGAGGTTATAAAAGGTCATCCGGTTTTGTTAAACAGAGCTCCTACTCTTCATAGAATTTCAATTCAGGCATTTATTCCAAAACTTATAGAAGGAAATGCTATAAGATTGCATCCTTTAGTATGTCCACCGTTTAATGCTGATTTTGACGGAGATCAAATGGCTGTACACATACCTCTTTCTAACATAGCTCAAGCGGAGTCTAAATTCTTAATGCTGTCTAGATACAACATTATTTCTCCAGCAAATGGGAAACCTATATCCATGCCTGGAAAAGATATAATTGCTGGCACTTATTATTTAACCATGCATGAAGATGACAAATTTGAAAATACGAAATTGCCTAAAAGTCCACAAGATATGGGTAATGATAGCTTTGTAAGATATGTCTTTTCTGATAATTTGGAAGCTATTTATGCATATGAATACTTCAAAATAATTGATTCTGACATACACTTACAAGGTGATCATTTAGAATGGAAAAAATCTGATTTTTCCTTACATGAACCAATAGGTTACAAAGATAAAAAAGGAAACTTAGTCAAAACGACCGTAGGAAAAGTTATATTCAATGAAGCTGTTGAAGAAGACTTAATTGATTATTCCAAAAAAATGGATAAAAAAGAATTAAAAAACCTTATTTTTGCTACCTTTGAAAAATATGGTATAGACAAGACAGCTGATTTGTTAGATGACATAAAAGATTTTGGTTTCCATTATGCTACTTTATCTGGATTAACCATATCAATCAGAGACGTACTCCTCTCTCCAAAAAGAGAAGAAATAATAGAGGAAGCCAAGAAAAGTGTACTAGAAATCGAATCTCTCTATGAAGAAGGATATCTCAACGACAATGAAAGATACAAAGAAATCATACAAATCTGGGAAAATGCTACGAACAAAGTAACAGAAGAAACTGCTAATACATTTAGAAAATACCCATTTAATCCAATATGGATGATGATAGAATCTGGAGCTAGAGGTAACATAGATCAATTAAAACAATTAGCAGGAATGAGAGGTTTAATGGCTGATCCGTCTGGTAAAATCATCGAAGTACCTATTACCTCAAACTTCAAAAATGGATTGTCAGAACTCGAATTCTTCACGTCAACACATGGATCCAGAAAAGGTTCAGCTGATACTGCTTTGAGAACATCTACAGCAGGATATCTAACTAGAAGACTTGTGGATGTTGCTCAATCAATTACTATAACAGAGGAAGATTGTGGAACAGATAAAGGCGTCGAAGCAAAAGAACTTTGGTCAGACGGTTCAAAAATTGAAAATCTCTCAGATTTCTTATTTGGAAGAATATTAGTAAGAGACGTCTTAGATCCTGAAACCGGAAAAATTATATTTAATAAAGATACTGGAAAGAAATATGAAAAAGATTTGATGTTAAAAGAAGGAGACGCAAAGTTCTTAGCCAACTATACCAAAGAAATTCCTATATATGTCGACAGAAAATTGAATATGGAAAACATTCCAAATAACATCTATTGTGAATCTCTAGAAGATGTGGTGATAGACAATAAAGTTCTGATTAAAAAAGGTGAAGAAGTTACAGAAATTGTGACAAAAGAGTTACTTTTACATGGGATAAAATCTCTAAATGTAAAAGAATATAAATCAGTAGATTTTGTACATGTTGGAGAAGATTTGAAAGTTAATATAGATGGCAGACCGACGACATTACTTAAATATCAAGAAAGAATTGATATAAAAACCGCTAAATTACTTGAAAAACATGGTGTTGCAAAAGTTAGAGTTAGACCATTAATATTCATAAGATCACCTTTAACCTGTGAAGCTGAAGAAGGAATATGTGCAAAATGTTATGGTATGGATCTATCAAATTATAGATTAGTGAATATTGGTGAAGCTGTTGGAGTTATTGCTGCTCAATCAATTGGTGAACCAGGTACACAGTTGACCATGAGAACGTTTCACACTGGTGGTATTGCTACTACTCAAGACATCACTCAGGGTTTACCAAGGGCCGAAGAATTATTTGAAGCGAGGAAGAAAACCAAAGGTCCAGAAGGAATCTTTGCCAAATCGAAAGGGATAGTTAAAGCAATAGAAAGAGACGAAGAAAACAAAAAAGGTAAAAAACTCAGAATAATTGTAGAAACACCAGATGGCGAATTAGATATATATGAAGCTGATTACAAAACTAAAGCTGCAGTTGAAGTCGGAGATAAGGTATTACCTGCTCAAAGATTGACTACGGGCAACATAAAGCCAAGAAAGATACTCAAAGATTTAGGTGTGGATGAATTATCAAATCATTTGTTAAGCGAGATAAAGAAAATCTACGCTGAGCAAGGCGTTGACATCCATGATAAACACTTTGAAATAATAATTAGACAAATGATAAACAAAGTGGAAGTTATCGATGGCGGAGATACACACTACATGCCAGGAGACTTGGTACCATACAATAGAGTAATAAAAATTAATGAAGAAATTTTGAATGAAAATGCTCTAGTACCTGAAAATAGAGAAATAGTTCTAGGGAAAAAATTAGCTAAAAAGGTAATTATTGCTTCAGAAAACGATGATGAAGAAAGCAAAGTTTATGAACAAGGGACTAATATAACTGAAGAAGTCATAAAAGATATAATAGAAGCTGGTATTAAAGAAATAGAAATTTACGAAGAATATAAAGAAATAAAAGCAGAGGACGGTACTACCCACATAGTTGGTACCCCCAAAAAATATCTAATTAATGCAAAAAATACTATAAAGTTTGAAAGAAGATTGCTAAGAATAACAAAGGCTTCATTAGAGAGAGAAGGTTGGCTTTCTGCAGCCTCATTCCAACAAACTGTGCAAGTATTAACTGAAGCTGCAATTGAAGGAAGAGTTGACAAGTTAAAAGGCTTAAAAGAAAATGTCATAGTTGGTCAACCAATCCCAGCAGGTACAGGTTTAAGTTTATACACAAATCTTAATTACGAAATTGCCCAACCAGAAAAAGAAGCAGAGGTCGCCGCAGGAAGAGAAAAATCAGTTGGTTAATAGAAAAAATATTTTTAGTTCATAGAAAATGGTGCTGTTTGATAACAGCACCATTTTCTTTTACTTATTGTTTTTGATTAAAGAAAGCATTTTGTATATAAGCACCTTGAATTGTCAGTTTTTGAATAGCTTGTTCCATCGCTGCAAACTTATTATAATAGTAAGCTTCCTTTCTTTGAAGTTTATCTAAAAGAGTGGTCATATCTTTAGCAAGCCTTCTCATTTGATTTCCAATTGTACCATTTGTACCGGCGATTCTGTCAATATAACCGTTGAACTTGGTAACTTCATAAACATAGTTTTGTATATTTTGTGCCACTCCATATTTTCCGTTGGTTTTGTCATTTATAGCAAATAATTTCCAAACATCCTCTGGATTCTTACTTAAAGCCTCTCTAAGTTTATCCTCATCTAATTTTAAAAGTCCTTTCATCGTATTTTCATAATTTCTACCTGTGTCACCCGAACTTATTCCTATACTTAGTAAGCTCCTGAACTCCCCATCCACATTAGTAGAAGAATAAACTATATTCCTTAAGTTATAAAAAATATTCTCTAAATTCCTGTTTCTTGTTAATAACCCCTTCATGTAATCTTCTTCAGTCATATCCTCTGCCGCTTTATTTGTAACTTTACTTTCATGAAGTAAATCATATATATAAGTAATAGTTTCGTTGTACTTATCCACAAATTGTTTAACAGCTTCGACGCTTTTATCGACATCCTGTTCTACAGAAACTTTAACGTATTCATCATACGAGAGAGACTTTAATTCTATTGTTGTACCAAATATATTTATTGTATTTTCTGTTAAATTTTTATATGTTGTTGAAGGAGTTGTACCATTAAAAGATAACTCAACTTCTGCATAACTGCCCAAAGTAATATTTTCATTATTTAATTTCAAGTTGGTTAATAACAGTTGGCCTAAAGAATCTTCTTCGGCCGTTATTTCTATTTCCTCTGGGCCATTTTTATTGCTGATGATAAAAAATTTACCGTTTACCTCATCAAATTTCGCACTTACACCCGCTCCAGAATCATCTATCTTCTTTATTAAATCATTAATGGTATCACTTGATGAAAGAGAGATCTCTTTAGAAGATGTTCCTTTTTTAATTGAAATTTTTATATCTTCAGTATCATTGCTTCCTAAAATTGAACCTAGCGTCGATTTCTTAGTTATATTAGAATCTATTTCTTCGCCTATTAACACTGAAGGCGAAGCTAAAGAGTTAACTTTTAAATAGAAAGTTGCGTTGTCAGCATCGGCTGAAGAAGATGCTGTTAATACCTTTTCATTGGAAGAAACAGCTTTTTTGGGGATTAAATTTCCTTGCAATTTAAACTCGATTAGAAAATCATAAAACTCTTCTAACTTCTTATCTATTTGCATCCAGACCTTTTGTTGATAGTTTAAAGTATCAAATTTTTCTTGAGCTCTGTTTAAAGGCTGCATTTCTATTTCCATTAATTTCGAAACAGTAGATGCAGTGTCCAATCCTGATACTATACCAGGTATTTGAAAAGACCCTAAATAAGGATTGTACGCCATGTTATCATCCCCTTCTATTTTAAAAAACCAGTAACACAAATTAGTTCATATCAAATTTTCTATCCACTTTATTATCGTCCATTTCCTGTAAAACTTAATAAATAAAAAAAATTATGCTTTTTACTATACTCATAAATATTATAACCTGTTTTTAAATTTTTTAACACTTTTATGTTATTATTTTGATGAATGAAATGTAAAGTAAGGAATGAAAAATATGATGGTAATTAAAGGTCAATTTAATGAAGCGGTAGTTTTCACTAAAAGTTTAGAAGAAGAAGCTATACAACAAATCAAAGAACTTTGTAATCAAGAATTTGTAAAAGGTAGCAAAATTAGAATCATGCCTGATGCCCATACTGGAGTAGGATGTGTAATAGGGACTACTATGACTATTAAAGATAAAGTTGTTCCAAATTTAGTAGGCGTGGATATAGGCTGTGGTGTAGATGTTTGTAAAATACAAGAAAAAAATATTAATTTTGAGGCTCTTGATAATGTTATTAGAAGAGAAATTCCTTCAGGATTTAAAGTTCGAAAAGTACCTCACCCTTATGTGGAGATGACCAAAATCTTTAATCTAAAATGCAGAGATTATGTAGATCTAGAAAGAGCTTTGGTAAGCATCGGTACTCTGGGAGGGGGTAATCATTTTATAGAAGTAGCAAAAGACAGTGAAGGTAACTTATACTTGCTCGTTCATTCGGGTAGTAGATATTTAGGCAAAGAAGTTGCAGAATATTACCAAAATTTGGCTTATGCACTGTTAACAGGACAGCCTATTTTCACAAAAAAATCAAAGAAAAAAAAGAATAAGAATAAGGTAGATACTGGAAAAATAAGCATTCCAAAACATTTAGCTTATCTCGAAAATGGTCCGTTTGAAGATTATTTACACGACATGCAAATAGTCCAACATTATGCTCAAATAAATAGACAAGCTATTATAAACATAATAGTACAAAACATGAATTTAACAATTGTTGAGCATTTTTCAACCATTCATAATTATATAGATTTAGAAAACATGATCTTAAGAAAGGGAGCTGTTTCCGCCCAAGAAGGAGAGAAGTTAATAATACCTATCAACATGAGAGACGGGAGTTTAATCTGCATAGGAAAAGGAAATCCTAACTGGAACTATTCCGCCCCTCATGGCGCAGGAAGAATCATGAGCAGAAGGCAAGCAAAAAAAGATCTTGATTTAGAAAAATTCAAAAACAGTATGAAAGGTATTTATTCTACATCTATAGGCTATCAAACACTAGACGAATCTCCTATGGTATATAAACCAATTGAAGAAATAGAAGAGGCTATTAAAGATTCTGTAGAAATTATAAATAGAATAAAACCCGTATATAATTTCAAAGCACCATGAATGAAGTGTGTGTTATAATTTGAATGTACGTTTATAATAATCAGAGTATTTCAATAAATATGACAAATTATTCTAATTATGGAGGCATAAGATGATAATCGTTAGTGGTATGAGAGCTACTGGTAAACTACATATTGGCAATTTAGTCACTCTAAAAGAATGGGTAGATATTCAGGAAAAAACACCTTTTAATTTCTTTTTTGTGGCAGATTGGCACGCATTAACTTCACATTTTGATAGCGTTGAAGTTATTGAAGAATCTACTTTAGATATTCTTAGACATTATCTAGCCGTTGGACTTAATCCCAAAAAAAGTGTGATTTTTGTACAATCTGCTATCAAAGAACACGCAGAACTATATCTGTTATTAAGTATGATAACCTCTGTTTCTCGCTTGGAAAGAATACCTACCTACAAAGACCAAATCAATAATATCTCAGATAAAGACTTAACAAACTTAGGATTTTTAGGCTATCCGTTACTTCAAGCTGCAGATATTTTAATGTATAAAGGGGATGGAGTTCCAGTTGGTGAAGATCAGATTTACCATATAGAATTTACGAGAGAAATTGCTAGAAAATTTAATATGCAATACCGCGAAGTTTTTCCAGAACCACAAGCTATAATCTCTCAAGTTAAGAAACTACCTGGCACAGATGGAAGAAAAATGTCAAAAAGCTATGGAAATATTATAAACATCGAAACAAACGAAAAGGAATTGAATGAAAAAATACTTCCTATGATGACAGATCCAGCTAGGGTTAGAAGAACTGATCCAGGTAACCCTGAAAACTGTCCTGTGTGGGAATATCATAAAGCCTTTACAAAATCCCAAGAAGAAAAAGATTGGGTAATTCATGGCTGTACTACAGCTTCAATAGGTTGTGTTGACTGCAAAAAATTACTTATTAAAAATATGAAAGAAGAATTGGAACCTATTTGGCATAAACTAGCAAATATCTCAACAACAGATTCTAAAAATATTGCTTTAGAAGGTAATGAAAAAGCAAGGACAGTTGCTAAACAAACAATGCAAGAAGTTAAAGATGCGATGCATCTAAGATGGTAAAAAGAGAGGGGAACTAAGGTAAGCTATGAAGAAGTAAACATAGAATTAGACATATTTTCTGGTCCTTTTTCTAAATTAGTTGAATTAGTAAAAGAAAAGAAGATATCTGTCAGAGAGATATCAGTTAGTGCTATTGCTGATTTATTTCTTGATTATGTGGAAAAAAATTTTGAAGATTTAAATTCAGTTGTAGAATTCCTAGAGCTAGCCTCATATTTAACCTTTTTAAAATCTCGAGAAGTTCTACCAAATTCATCCAAAGATCGAGATTTCAAAAGGCAGAGAGATTTCATTTACACTACTATTGAAAACTATGATATTTTAGAACAAGCAAAAAACCTAATTAAAGAGGATTTTGGAGAAAACAAAAGAAAACCTATCAAAGTTAAAAAAACTGCTACTCTAGATAATGAAGATGTAGGATATCAATTAGTTAAATTTTTTGATGATTATATAACAAATCAAAAAAGGTTAGAAATCATAAAAGATGATTATAACGTTGAAGATGCTATCAAAGAATTGCAAGAAAAAGAACGGTTTGATGTATATAATCTTTATGAGTACGCACAATTTAATAAACTAAGATTTGTTGTCTTTTTTTTAGCCGCCCTGGTGCTTGTTCAACATAAAATATTTGATTATAAAGATGGTTTTTTTGAATGTATTAAAATAAATTAAAAAATGATTACGTAAAGAGAGAGTAGGAAGAAATGAAATGAAAGATAGAAGAATTGATGTTGAAATAAGGATGATAGAGGCTCTTATATTTTCTAAACCCGATGGAATTTCACTCCAAGAAATATCTAAGCGACTTAAAATAAAAACTGAAGATGTAAAACAATATCTAAATGAAATAGAATTACATTATATTCAAGACCAACATGGAGTAGAATTAGCAAGAAATGGAAATAAATATAGATTTGAGATCAAACCAGAAATCAAATCCATGATATTTCCTAATCCTAAAAAACTTGAATTAACTGAAACTCAATTTGATGTTTTGACTATTCTTTTTATGAATGGAGAAAGTAGGCTAATAGAAATAGAAAATATAAGAGGAAAGAATAGCTACTATCAGATAAAAAGACTGATGGAGCATGGCTTAGTTAAAAAGGTGAAGAGAAAAAATCAACCTTATTATAAACTAACTGATAAATTTTATGACTTATTGCCAGACAAAACAATAAGGAAACTGGAGGATATGAAAAAAAGTGACTTTGCAAAAAGCCATTCAGACTTTGTTCCTAAGTAGGAGAAAGTCATCTGAGTATATTATAGGAAATGGTGTAAAAGTTAATGGCCAACTTATAAAAGAGCCATGGTATGAGTTAAAAGACACTGATGTTATTGAATTTAACAATAAAATTGTAAAAGTTTCAGATATCCAAAAAATAGAGCAAAACAAGGTTTATTATCTACTAAATAAACCAAAAGGTTATTTATGCACATTTAAAGATGATTTTGGACGAAAAACAATAGAAGATCTTATACGAAATAAGATAAAAGAAAAAGTTTTTTATGTAGGTAGATTAGACTACGATGCCAGTGGCATATTGCTTTTAACTAATGATGGAAATCTGGCTAACTTCTTATTAAGGCCGGAGAATAATATAAACAAAGTATACAACGTTTTAATAAATGGAATTATATCTCAAAAAGAAATAAATAAATTAAAAAATGGGGTAATTTTAGAAAATGGATACAAAACTCTTCCCGCTAAAGTAAAAATACTTAAAAAAAGTGATAATTCCTCTCTAGTTCAAATAACAATAAACGAAGGAAAAAAGAGACAAGTCAAACTTATGATGGGATCCTTAGGATATAAAGTTATCGAATTGTCAAGGGTTAAATTTGGACCGTGGAGCATAGATGAAGTACCAAATTCTGGAGATATAAAAAAACTGAATGAAATAGATTTTACTGAAGTTGGATATAAAAAGATATGAGGACGCAACGCGTCCTCATATGGATGAGCCGAAATATCAATTATGATGTTTCGGGGGGATGGGTAAGTTCATTATACATTATGATTATTAAGGATTAAATTCAATTAAATTAATCTAGGTTGCATTTTTTTCTCTTTTATGTTTATTTCCAAAAAAAGAAGCAAATGTATTTTGAGGGTGAAATTATTCACCCTTTTTCCATTACGAAGTACAATGTAGTATAATAAAAGTAAGTTAAAGTTATCTCTTCACATACTATTTAGAAATAGGGAGTTTTATGGGTAGAAATATTTATAAGCTTAGAGGTTTGCACTTAAACGAACTCATAGAATTGTCACAAGTAGGTGACAAAGAAGCTTTAGGACTTATATTGGAGAAATTTGAGCCTATGGTGAAATCTATTGTTTCAAAATACTATGGAACATGGGTAGAATTCGAAGATTTTTTACAGATAGGTTTTGTCGGCTTAATTCAAGCAGTTTATAATTTTAGAGACGATGCAAATACTAAGTTTTCTAGTTTTGCTTATATGAACATTTCTTCTGAAGTTAAATCTTTCGTAACTTACCTTAATAGGAATAAGCATAAGGTGTTAACTGATGCAATCAGTATCGAAAGAAGTGATGATTATTTCAGCGAGAACGCTGATTATTATATTGAAGACACTGATTCAGAAAAGCAAGATTTCTTAATGGACTATTTTTTTGCAAAAGGTATGGAAGAATTACATGATGATGAAAGAGAAATTGTCGAATTATGGATGAAGGGATATACTTATCAGGAAATAAGTGATATATCTAATGTAAACACAAAGAAAGTTGATAACACTCTTCAGAAAATTAAAAAAATCTTAGAAGAAAAAAAAGATGAATACGATAAAATAAAAGAAATTTTTGGGGGGTTAATATGAAATTCAAGATAACACTCGTCGTAATGGTCCTTGTAGCTATAACAATTGCAATAACGAATGAGATAAGAGTTATTGAACTAAAAAGAAATTTCCAAAGTCAATTTAATAGACTTAATTCTAACTTAACACAAAAATTAAATGATCTTGAAAAGGAAATTGAAACTCTTCAAAGCTATTATGATCCTAACGGAATAGTAGAAAAATTTATTGTCTCAAAAAGTTTTTTAGAAAAAAATATGAATGATTTAGATAAAATCTTAACTAGCTTAGATGAACCTTCTAATTCTGGATATATACAAATATATATAATTGGTCACAACGAAGTATGGGTATCTTTTAAAAATCCTGAAGGAAAATACATCTTCCAAGGAAATTTAAAGCCTGGTTTAAATCCATATAAATTTTATTTTTTCAAGGGTCCGACTGTTGAAACACAATATACTTATCAAGTACCTTACAATTCATCTTTTAAAAGCGGTGTCCCAGATAATACTTACTTTTTGATAAAAGAACCTGGTCAATACAGACTTATAAAACATCCAAATAAAGAAATTAACAACATAATGAAAGATTTAAATCTTTACATTCCTACTGTTACCGGACAATAAATGTGGTATAATTAACAAGGTGCATATTCTTTATATCTACTAAGATATATAACTATCTTAAAATGTTGATTAAACTTAAAATGGAGGAAATAACAAAAATGTCTGTTACAAACAAAGTTTACGATCCTAAAGAAATAGAACAAAAGTGGCAAAAGTTGTGGGAAGAGAATAAGATATTTAAAACACCTAATAAAGATATTAAACCAAAATATTATGACTTAGTTATGTTTCCATATCCATCTGGTTCTCTGCATGTAGGACACGTCAAAAATTACGTTATCGGAGATGTTGTGGCAAGGTATAAACGTACTAAACAATTTAATGTTTTACATCCTTTTGGCTTTGATGCGTTTGGATTACCTGCTGAAAATGCAGCTATAGAAAAAGGAAAGTTGCATCCAGAAGATTGGACATTTGAAAATATCGATATTATAAGAAAACAAATTAAAAAAATAGGAATAAGTTATGATTGGGATAGAGAAATAATAACTTGTAAAGAAGATTATTATAAATGGACACAATGGCTGTTTCTTCAACTATATTATAACGGCTTAGCTTACAAAAAGAAAGCTCCTGTTAATTGGTGCCCCCACTGCAAAACTGTTTTGGCCAATGAACAAGTTGTTAATGGTAGATGTGAAAGGTGTGGAACAGAGGTTACTATTAGAAGGTTAGAACAATGGTATTTTAAAATTACAGATTATGCAGAAAGACTTCTAAACGATTTGGATACACTTACAGGTTGGCCTGAAAACGTAAAAACAATGCAAAAAAATTGGATTGGTAAAAGTGAAGGTGCTGAAGTAGAATTCAAAATACATGGTATAGATAAAACTCTAAAAGTTTTTACTACAAGGCCGGATACTCTATGGGGCGTTACATTTATGGCTTTAGCGCCAGAATCTCCGTTAGTTGAAGAGTTAACTACTCCAGAAAACAGACAAGAAGTCGAAGAATTCATAAAAAAGATTAGTGTTCAAGATAGATTTAAAAGGACTTCTCAAGATGCTCCTAAAGAAGGTGTTTTTACGGGAAGTTATGCTGTTAATCCTGTTAACGGAGAGAAGATACCTATATATGTTGCAAATTACATTTTATACGAATACGGTACAGGTACCATAATGGCGGTACCTGCTCATGACCAAAGAGACTTCGAATTTGCTAAAAAATATAACTTGCCAATTAGAATCGTAATAAAGCCAAAGGATGCAAATGACTCTTTAAATGAAGATGATCTCGAAAATGCTTATACAGGTGACGGAATACTAGTTAACTCCGACGAATTCACTGGTTTAGAAAATCAAGAAGCCATAAAAAGAATTTGTGAATGGTTAGAAAGTAATAAACTAGGGGCTTTCGCTGTTCAATATAAATTGAGGGACTGGCTTATTTCAAGGCAAAGATATTGGGGAGCTCCGATTCCTATCATTTATTGTGACAAGTGTGGCACAGTCCCTGTACCCGAGGAAGACCTCCCTGTAAGGTTGCCAAAGGATGTTGAATTTAAACCTACAGGGACAAGTCCGCTCATTGATCATCCTGATTTCAAATATGTAAAATGTCCAAAATGTGGTGGCAAAGCAAGAAGAGAAGTAGACACAATGGATACTTTTGTTGATAGTTCTTGGTATTACTTAAGATATATTAATCCAAACTTAACAGACAAGCCTTTTGAAAAAAGTGACGTTAATTACTGGTTACCTGTTGATCAATATATAGGTGGAGTAGAACATGCCATTTTGCATCTACTATATTCTAGATTTATAACCAAAGTATTGAAAGACTTAAACTATCTAGACTTTGATGAACCATTCGAGAATCTTTTCACCCAAGGAATGATCTACAGAAATGGCGCAAAAATGTCTAAATCTAAAGGAAACGTTGTTTCTCCAGATGAAATGATAGAAAAATATGGAGCAGATGCTTTAAGAACCTATATACTTTTTATGGCCCCCCCAGAAAAAGATGCTGAATGGAATGACTCAGGAATAGAGGGTACTTATAGGTTTTTAAATAAAGTATGGAACACTTATATGAAAATTATTGAAAAGGTAAATAACATAAAATTTACTAAGAAATATTCTTTAAATAATAAGGTTGAAAAAGACTTAAGGAGAAAGCTACATAGGACTATAGAGAAAATAACAAATGACATAGAAGGTAACTTCCAATTTAACACTGCTGTAAGTTCTTTAATGGAGTTATTGAATGATTTCAATAATTACATAAACTCTGTAAATGAAAAAGAATGGAATATATTTCTATTAAAGGAATTTGCAGATAATTTTGTATTAATGCTTTCTCCGATTGCACCACATATCTGTGAAGAATTATGGAATTTGCTGGGAAAACAAAGCCTTATCTGCGAAGCCTTTTGGCCTGCAGTGGATAAGAAAGCGCTTGAAGTAGAAGAAGTGACTATAGCTGTCCAAATAAATGGAAAATTAAGATCTCAGGTTACAATTAATTTAGATCTATCTGAGGAAGAAATTAAAAAGGTAATTTTAGAAGATGAAAAAATTAAAAAATATATTAAAAACAAAACTATAAGAAATATAATATATGTCCCTGGAAAAATCATCAATATAGTGGTACAATAAGGTTTCATGTAATAATTTGGCCTTAAAAATTTGTAAGATTATTCAACTAAAACATTTAAAAGGAGGTGCAAAAGTTTTTCTGCTTTTTAATAACTTAGTTCAAGCGGAAAAACTAAAAAAAATGAAAGACGTAAAAGTTCCAAAGCCTACTATAAAAAGAATTGCGATGTATAATAGATTTTTAACCCAATTAAAAGAAGAGGGAGTAGAGAAAACATCTTCCAAAGAAATTGCAGAAGCTTTAAACATAAAAGCCTCTCAAGTTAGAAAAGATTTATCTTATTTTGGAGAATTTGGGAAAAGAGGGGTCGGATATAATGTAGAAAAATTATTATCAAAAATACACATAATTCTTGGTACCGAGAGAGTTTGGAACATTGCTATAGTAGGTGTTGGTAACTTAGGAAAAGCCATTTCACATTATCCTGAACTTGAGAAAAATAAATTTAGAATAGTCGCGGCTTTTGATGTTGATAAACGCAAAGTTAATTCAGTCTTATTGCCAGGAGTAGTAATTAAACACATAAATGAGTTAAAAGATGAAATGAAGAAAACTAATTTTGAAATAGCTATATTAACTGTTTCTTCTAACGCTGCTCAAACTGTTACTGATCTGCTTGTAGAAGCAGGGATAAAAGGAATTTTAAATTTTACTCCTGTCACTCTTAATGTAAGCGAAGATGTAGTTGTAGAAAATGTAGATTTTGTAGTCTCGCTCAAAACTTTAACATACGAAATTATTTCAAAAGCTGGTCGTTCTTCCGAAGAAAATACTACGAAGGAGGATACTGTTTTTTGATAAACTTAATTTATCCTATTTCTTTAGAAAACCTAAATAAACTTAAAAATGCTGAAAAAATCTTATATACAGGTAAGGTTATTTTTGTTACCCCTGAAGCTTTAGAAAGATTATCTAGTTACTACACTTTAGAAGGCATTCCGCTGTTTAACTTTTTAGGGGAATTTGTAACATATGGTACATTTAATTGGGCGCACAACGAAATTAAAAATATAAATATTTCCAAAATTTCAAATTATTTTGATTTTTTATTTTCTTCTGGAACTAATACCCTTATTGTCGACAAACTCACTTCTAAGGATTTGCATCAGCTCCAACATTATAATAGGCCCATATTAAAAACAGTTTCTAAAACAATAAAATGTGAACAAGCTAAGGTTCTATTTTATAAAGACCTAAAAAATGGCGGTATCATTGAATGTTGGTTAAAAAATCAACCCCTAGAAGTGTTAAATTTTAAAGATATTGAAAAGGTAGAAAACAAAAATAATGCCTAATTTCAAAACTCATATTTTTTCAGGTATTCTTGTTTTCCCTATCTTTTTCTTCTTATTTAATTGGCTTTATACTCTTTTTTTCAATGAAGTTAATTACATTTCTTATGAAATTGTTATTTCTTATTTTTTATTTGTAATAGGTAGTGACTTCCCGGATGTAGACCATAATTATTCATTTGTTAATAAGTTATTTAGACTCTCTTTGATTTTTGGTGTCGTTTATTATTTGTTTGAATATGACTATTTATATAGAAATTATCTGCCCCTTTCTTATAACTTGTCAAACTTAATAATTTTATCTTTAGGAATATTAATAGGGTTACTTTTAGGATTTTTGTTCAATGCACTTACAAAACACAGAGGAATTTGGCATTCCATATTCATGGCCATTGGTATGTCAGTTGCAATTTATTTAATCAATATAAAATCGCGAAAACCTGTGAAGATTCTATATTGCTTCAGTTTTTTATCAGGTTTTTCTTTACATCTTTTTTTAGATAAATTTCTTGATTCTAGTAAATAGCATTTAAGTATGGTTCTTTTCATAGTTTTCTACGGCAATAGGTTTTTGAAGATACAAAGGTATCACTTCTTCTACTTTCACTTTTTCTCCTCTTAGGGCAACTTCAATTATACTTTCATCGTCAATTTCTGCATTTAGTAATCGATTTTCTAGTTTATATTTTTCTTTGAAGTAGGAAGCTTCTTCATTTATTAAAATACAATCCTTAAGAATTCTATGAAAATGAATATAAAAAACCATTTCTGGCCCGAAAATTCGCTTGAGATTCTTATAAATAGACACATAAGCTGCATTTTCCCTAGCCCTTTTTAACACAGCCAATTTTTCCCCAACTAAATTTTTGTAATTCTTCAATGCCGAAAGATACAAAAAATCTGAGGAATAAAATGTATAAACTTCTTTTTCTGGTTTAATTACTAATAAACCTTGCAAAGTTGATATAGCCACCCTTATACCAGTAAATGATCCTGGTCCAATGTCAACAGCAAACATTTCTATATCGTTTATCTCTAAACTTGAATCTATCAATATCTCTTGAATTGCGCTTGCAAGATAATTTCCAGATTTTTTACCCAATAAAATTTTTTTATATATTTCATCATTTTTGGTCCTTAATAAGACAAACATTTCACTCAACGACGTAGATAAAATTAATAAATTTTCTTCTTTCATATTTAATATCTCCTTTAGATCAAAAATCTATTTTTTAAAAGTTATTTTTTATCGAATATATTTTTATTTTTTAAATTTAAAGCAGATTTATATGCATTTATGGAAGCTGCATAATCTCCTAATACTTCATAGGATCTTGCTAGTACAAGAAAATTCTTATAATTTCCTGGATCTTTAATAACCAACTTTTCAGCTAAATGCACCGCATACTTACCAAACTTTAAATTGCACAAAAAGTTTATTTTATTATATGTTGGAAATAATTCAAAGTATAAAAAAATGAACAAAGTTGCAATTCCAATTCCAATAATAATATATATAAATGCAACATACTTATTTTCACGAACTTGATTTTCTGCTTTTGTTTTCTGCTGAGATAAAGATGAATCTACACTTACCTTAGAGGTTGGGTAACTTTGAATTCTAATAACGTTATTTTGTAATTTTAATATTTCACCGTTTATCTCGTTGTTAAAGGCCAATTGCAAATTTTCAAAGTTTTTCTCAATGGGTACAAGTTCCTGAATACCATCTAATTTGGAATTCAAAGTTCTTAATAATGAATAATACATATTATACAAAAGATTCTTCTCAATCTGTATATCTTTAAGTTCAATACCAACATCATAAACCTGTGAAATAAAAGAAGGTAATTCTTGTTTCTCTATAAAAAAAACACTGTTGTTAAGAGATGTAAGCATCTTTTTTATTGTAAAATACTTATCAAGTTGTGAATAAACTACTAAGGATTGTTTTAAAAAATTATTTTCTTCTAAAAAGGAAAGAAGATTATATATGCCTAAATAATTTTCCTCATTTACTACATATCTTGACTTATTAATAATTTCTTCAAATAGAGCAAAATTATTTTGGGGGACAAATGTTGAAATAAAATTTTTCATGTCTTCGTCGAAAAAAATCGGCAATTTAACAGAATTTTCCACAATACTTTCTATGAATTTTTCGTATGAATTCACGCTTAAAAACTCGCGTAAGCCATCTAATTTATATAGATATTTATAAAATGGTTCGGAAAAAATACCTGTTTCAAGTATTTCTTCAATGACAGTAGGAATTTGAGGAAAAATATAAATAATCATTTCAGTATCTTCTTTGGGTAAACGGAAATTCGCGCTTAATACTCCTAGATTAATACAAAAAGATTTGAGATCTTCAGAAAGAACAGCATCTACAAAGTAAAAATCTTTATATTTATTGTACAAATACCTTTTTGCAGATATCAATTCTCCCACTTCTGAAATTTTGGTGTCTGTGGGATTGTCCTTTATATATTCTACAAAATACTCCCACGATATTTCTAATGTGCCAGGATTTTTTGAAAGATTAATTAGATCATCTATTGAAACTGCTCCTAATACATGAGAAACAAATAAAAATAAAACCAATGTTATCAAAATTCTTTTTCTCACTTTATGAATATCTCCTTTTTCTTTGTTAGCTAGGTTAATTATACTACATTTACATATAACCTAATATACATGTTTTGGTTTAGGAAAGCTAATAAGGTATAATATATATAAAGAAAAAAATAAAGAGAAGGGAGAAATTGAATATGGAGGGAAAATGGAAGGTTTTTTGGGACCAAAAAGATCCTCTTTATAAAGAAAGGGAAAAGATCGCAAAAAACCTATCTTTTTCTTTGGGAATTTCAGACTTTTTAAGTAAACTGTTGGTTTCTCGTAATATAGAGACTCCCGAAGAAGCAGATATATTTTTAAACCATCCTGAAGAATATACCTATGATCCTTTCTTAATGAAAGATATGTCAAAAGCCGTTGAAATATTAAAAACCATCAAACAAAAAAAGGAAAAGATAGCAATATTTGGTGATTACGATGTTGATGGAGTGACCTCTTGTGCGGTTTTGTATCTTGGTATGAAAAAATTAGGTTTTGAAGTAACATCTTATATACCTTCTAGAATAGATGAAGGATACAGTCTAAATGAAAAAGCGATTTTTGAATTAAAATCAAAAGGATACAATAATCTAGTAACGGTTGATTGTGGAACTACCTCATTAAAGGAAATAGATTATGCTAAATCTTTAGGCATGAGAGTAATCGTTACTGATCATCATATTCCTAAGGATGAACTCCCAAATGCCGACGCTATCATAAATCCAAAAAGAAATGATTGTAAATATCCTTTCAGAGATTTAGCGGGAGTAGGTGTAACTTTTAAACTACTTCAAGCGCTTTTTAGTTCTTTTGACGAATCATTAGACCCGTTTGAATATATTGACCTCGTAGCTGTTGGTACTATCGCCGATATAGTATCCATCCTATCTGAAAATAGATATTTTGTAAAAAGAGGAATAGAAAAGTTAAAAACAAATCCTACCAAAGGCCTTGCTTATCTACTAAACGAGTTGAAAATAGTCGACTCAGAAATTAACTCTAGAACGATTGCTTACAAAGTAGCTCCAAAAATAAACGCCGCTGGTAGAATGGCTAATGCATACGCTGCTTTCAAACTGTTAACTTTAGATGAGGAGGAAAAAATCAATAAGGCAGTTTCTGATCTTTTAAAACTTAATTCAAGACGGCAAAGTACTGAAAGAGAAATATATTTATACGCTTTAAGTTTACTTGATTTACATCCAGAATATAAAGACGACGATGTACTAGTTCTTAGTGGAGAAAACTGGCATTTAGGAGTCCTAGGAATAGTTGCTTCTAAATTATCAAGTCAATTTAATAAACCAGTATTAATGATTTCTAAAAGTAAAGATATCTGCAAAGGTTCTGGAAGAAGTCCTCAGGGAATTGATTTAATGGAACTATTACTCAAAGTTAGCGAAGAAAATCTTCTAGAAGAATTCGGTGGACATAAGTTAGCAGCGGGATTCTCCTGTTATTCTAAAAACATAGAAGCTCTAAGAAAAACCGTTAATACTGCTTACAAAGAAATTTATGGAAAAAAAGAAATCCCATATTATTTAGAAATAGATATGGAAATTGATTGCATATTTCCAAACATGTTTGAGGACTTAGAAAAGTTGGAACCTTTTGGTTATATGAACCCAGAACCATTATTTTTAATAAGAAATGCAAAAATTGAAAACTTAAAGTTTTTCAGTAATGGTTCTCAAAACTTTTATGGTATTCTTAAAAATGATAATTCATTGATTGTTGATGTTTTAGGTTATGATTTAGGTATAAATTTGTTAAATCTTAATTGGAACAAAAGAAAAGATTTGTTAGTTGATGCAGTTGGAACTTTTAGAATAGAAAATTCATATAACCTTAAAAACAGTTATGTAAAATTCTATCTTCAAGATATGAACATTAAAGAACATGCCCTCTTTGAAGAATCAAGTGAGAACAAGCTGTTAAACCCCATTTTGAAAGATGAACTTGATAAAATTTCTCAGATAGAAGTATTGAAAGAAAACCTATTAAATAATAAAGTAGTTATGTTTTTACCAAGTAAACTTAAAAATGTGTCTTTGATTAAAAAGATTTTGTTAAGTATAGAAAACAATAAAAAAGTAATGATAATATCGGGAACAAAAAGTTTATTAGAACATTCTTATAAAATAGTTTCTTCTTATTTACCAGAAAATATGCTCTTTGTGAATAAATATTATTCAATGAACGCAAATGTACTACCTAAATTTGAAGTATTTTTTTTGACAGTTCCTGAATACTTAAAGAATTTACACGTCCTGGATTCTATGGACTGCCAAATAATAATAGACGAACCTTTTTATACCTTATTTCATCCGGTTATAAGAAAAGTTAAAGATTTCATTGAATTTAGAAATCATATCCTTACAAAGCAGAATGTGACCATGTTTGGTGCCTTATATGATGAAAATCTGAAAGAGCTTTTAAAAAATTATGGTTTTAAAATTCTCATAGCTTCATCAGCAAATAATAATTTTGAAGTTATAAAAGAAAATAATAATGTTGTAAACATTATAAAAGAATATATTGACAGCCGAAACAGTCGTGTTGTAGTTCTTAATGAATCTTCTAGACAAAAATCTTTAATAAAGTTGATGGACAAAAAATTTAATATAAATGATGGTAATATTAAAATTTTTAATCACTCAATGAGCTATAGGGAAAAAATATTAGCGCGAGAAGAATTTAGAAGAGAATATGCATATTTTTATTTGACCTCTTTTTCTAATAATGGTCTTGCTTTAGAAACAAAGGGTTACCCTCCTACCATAATAGTTCTGGATGTGCCAAAAACAGCTTTAGAATTTTTAGATTTAGTTTCTGGTTGGTCCAATAAAAACCAAAAGATCTCGATAATTTTTGGCTATGACAAAAAATTCAAAGTTAGGATGATGTACGATTATGCAAAAAAATATCCGTCCTTTAAAATTTTGAAAAAAACTTATGATTTCATTAAATCGAACAATTCAGAAATTGATAGTGTTGTTAACACTCTATTTAAGGGAGAAAGTGACTTAGCTTTTGTTGTTTTAGGAGTTCTTCAAGAAGCCAATTTGATAAAAATTCATGATGATGATATTGAAATAACTAGTAGCTTTGATTTAAAAAAACTACGTGAAACATCAAATTTCAAAGAAAACATATTAGATAGTTGGATACTAAAAAATTCTATTAACTTTTATGAAAATTTTGATTCAAGAGAATTTATTGAATTTTTAAAAGGAAATGTCACTAAAATCGGGGCACGAGGTGTATAATTTGAACAAACAACTGTTAACAACTCTTGATCTTAATATGATAGTTATAGTTCAAAACTATGAAATACTTATTGTAAAAGATTTATTAATAAGAAACCGGTTTTTTTGTAAAATTTTTCCGTTCCCTGAAAAGTTTTCAGAAAACTGCGAACCAATTATAGTTGTTTCAGCAAAAGATAAATTAGACGTTGAGCACATATTGGATACCAATAACATAAATTATGAATTGATAAAAATAGAAAAAGATATTGTAGGTGAACTCTTAGCCAAATGAAAATATACTGTATTGACTACGGAACTACCTTTTGTGGAATAGCAGTTACTGACGAAAAACTAAAAATAGCTTTACCAAAGGATACTGTTAGATCTGAAGAATTAACTGAATATTTAGAATCTTTAAATTTAAATAACGGAAGTATACTTGTGTTTGGGTTGCCAATTTCTTTATCTGGAAGATATTCACACCAAACTTTTTTAACAATTGAAACAGCTTTGCGTATAAAAAATAAAACAGGATGTCAAATTTTTTTAGTAGATGAACGCTTAACAACTTCATCTTTGTATAATGAATTAAAAGGAAATGTACCTTTTAAAAAAATAAAAAAAGTTAAAGATCAAAACAGCAGTGTTTTGATTCTTAATACTTTTCTAGAAAATCCTCAAATAGCTGTGGAATTACGCGAAAAACCTATTTATAAAATAGAATGTGACTTATCTATTTATAATAATATTTTGATCGTTGATGTTCCTATAAGTAATATCCTAGAAAAAACCAAAAATGAGAATTTAACTTTATTTACACAAGACCCTTGGATATTCTGGTTTTACTACAAGCAAGGGCTTAAAAGTACTTCTCTAACTTCGGATTTACAAAACGATTATGAATTAATAATCTCACTTAAAGAAAATGAAAAGAAAATTAGGACGTTATTTCCTTTGTCCAAATTAATGTGCCTGTAGCCTAAAGGATAAAGCGTTGGACTCCGGATCCAAAGATGCGGGTTCGATTCCCGCCAGGCACAAAATTATTTATTTTTATTTATCAGATTTTATTAGTAATAAAAGACAGGAGGTAAATTATGGCAAAGTCTGATTTGGGTATAGATTTAGGAACCGCTACTTTTGTTGTTTACCAAAGAGGCAAAGGAATTATTATTGAAGAACCATCAGTAGTTGCGATAGACAAAAACAAAAAAAATATGATAGCTATAGGAAAAGAAGCAAAAGAAATGCTCGGAAAAACACCCGATCAAATACAAATAATAAGGCCTGTACAAGACGGAGTGATTGCCGATCCAAACATAATAGAAGAAGTTTTAAGGTATTTTATAAAAAAAGCTAACTCCCGTAGCTTCAGTTTCTACAAACCAAATTTAATAATAGGTATTCCTGCTTTAACCACAGATGTTGAAAGGAGAGCAGTTAAAGAAGCTGCTTCGAGAATTGGAGCAGCAAAAGTTTTTCTAATCAGTGAGCCGTTAGCAGCAGCGATTGGAAGCGAAATTGACATTGCCGAACCCAATGGACACATGGTTATTGATATTGGAGGAGGTACTACAGATATCGCGGTTTTAAGCCTCGGAGGTTGTGTACTAAGTCAAACAATAAAAGTGGCTGGAGAAGCTATGGATCAAGAGATAGTAAAATATATTAAAAGACGATATAAATTTTTTATTGGTGAAGCTACAGCCGAACGTTTAAAAATAGAAATTGGCAAGGCACATCCGAGTGAAGAAACTTTTGAAACAGAAGTTAAAGGGCAAAACCTAAAAACAGGTTTACCTGCTTCCATAATTATCAATTCTGATGATATCTTGAATGCAATAAGGCCTGTGTTGAATGAAATTGTTAATAAAATCAAAAGCATTTTAGAAAAAACCCCTCCGGAACTATCAGCAGATATAATGAGAAACGGTCTAATCGTAGTAGGAGGAACTGCAAAGTTAAGAGGTTTAGACAAATTAATAAGTGAGCAAACTGGCATAATAACACACATTCCAGAAGATCCTCATCTAACTTGTGCTAAAGGGACAGGAATTTTGCTAGAGAACATAGAATTATTAAACAGGGTACAAGTTAGTTTCTAAAAATGGAGGAAGAAAAGATATGAGAGGTATTTATGCCGCCACAGCTGGAATGTTAAATTCCCTTGCTGAACTTGATTCAATAGCAAATAATTTGGCTAACGTAGATACAGTTGGCTACAAAAAAGATTATAACGTCTTTAAAAGTTACTATGAAAAAGAAATAAGGGCTTACCAAAATGAAGATGCTCGTGGAAGGACAATAGGAAACATTTTTAGCTCTGTTGTTTTAGATGACGTTATTCTAAGTAGAGAACAAGGTCCATTGAATGAAACTGAGAATAACTTTGATTTTGCCATTCATGGACAAGGTTTTTTCAAAGTTCAAAGAAACGATAATTTTCTTTATACCAGAAATGGTGAATTTACAATTGATAATCAAGGGTTTCTTGTGACGAAAAATGGTGATCTTGTGTTAGATGATCAAAACAATCCTATAGTGGTAGATATAGATGATTTTTTTGTGTTTAGTGATGGGAGTATTGCTGGAACCGATGCAAGATTAAATATTGTGAATTTAGAAAATATAACAAAATATGGTGACAATTATTTTATCGGTCTCGAGTTAGCTCTCACTCCACAAGAATATAAAATAAAACAGGGATATTTAGAAGGTTCTAATGTAAATGCTCTAAATGAAATGATAAAAATGATCGAGGCAAATCGGAAATTTGATATTCTTCAACATGCAATAAGTGCCACAGATTCATTGAACGCTAAACTCGTTGAAATTACTTCAATTTAAATATTCTTTAAGACATAAGATTATTTATCTTCCACAAAACAGTCTGGAGGGAAGAACATGTTGGTATCCTTATATAGTGCCGCAACAGGAATGAACGCAGAACAGCGGAAATTAGACATCATCTCTAATAACTTAGCAAATGTTGATACTACAGGTTACAAAAAACAAAGGGCAGAATTTCAGGACCTTCTTTATTCATCTGTTAAGGAATCAGGTACACCCACTGCACAAGGATCTATTTTGCCTACAGGATTATATGTAGGTCATGGTACCAGATTATCTTCAACAACAAGAATTTTTACTTTAGGAAATATCGAACCAACGGATAATTCAACTGATTTAGCTATTATGGGAGACGGTTTTTTCCAAGTTCAAATGCAGGATGGAAGAATCGCTTACACAAGAGATGGTTCTTTTAAGATCGATGCAAATGGAAGACTTACAACTAGTGACGGTCTTATGATAATTCCAAACATAGTAATTCCCGAAAATTCCGTAGGGATCAATATTTCACCTGATGGCATTGTAAGTGTTGTTCTTGGAGATGGAAGCATACAAAACGTGGGAAACATAACCATAATAAGATTTTTAAATCCTTCAGGTTTAAAGCCAGTAGGTAATAATTTATACATAGAAACTCCAGCTTCTGGTAATGCTGTAGAAGGTATTCCTGGACAAGATGGTTTTGGCTCCTTACAACAAGGTTATTTAGAAAAATCCAATGTCGATGTGGTTAAAGAAATGGTAGATATGATTATCGCTCAAAGAGCCTACGATATAAATTCAAAAACGATCACAACTGCAGATGAAATGCTAAGAACCGTTTCTAACATTAAACGATAAACATAAACCAAATTTTTCCACAGAGTGGGCCTGTTTCATAATGGAAGGCGGAATAGTCATGTTAAATCGATTTTTCGTAATTCTTATTTTAGTAATGTTTTTTTTGGTATCTTCCTTTTTATTTTCAAAAATGATTTTCCATGTACCTAAAGAAGTAATTTCAGAAGATAGAACTTTTTCTTTGAAAGATCTATTTCAAGACATCAATTATGATAGAACTATTTCGTATATCACCGGAGATTCTATTATCTACACAAAAGAGAATTTAGCTAAAATTCTGAATGGTTTATTAAACAGTTATTATAATGATTTTGAAATAGTATTTGAGTCAGATCAAATAACTATAATCTATGATGACAAAAAAAATTCAACCCAAAATAATATTGATTTATTTTCTTTCCTAGAAGAAGCGATCAAGGAATATGACTCGGAATTAATAATTAAAAGCATAGACCTAAAAAATGTCCCTAAAACTGTTATTGAAGCTGAAATATCAAGAATCTCTCAATCTGGCGATAAACTATTTATCAGTGTTTATGTAACAGATGAAAACTATAAAAAAAAGTATATTTCTATCACAGCAGAAGTTGCTAAATATGAAAAAGCCTTAATTTACTCAAGAGATGCTAAACGAGGCACTGTTTTAAATGAAACTTTTACGGAAGAAGCTACTGTAAATTCTTTGGCAATAAGGTACATACCCGTTGATATACAGTTACTAAAAGAAGGAAAATATGAATTAACTAAAGACGTAAAAAAAGGAGAAATCGTTAATCTTACTTATTTAAAAAAAATCCCTGACATTAAAGCTGGAGATGTTCTTATTGTTATAGTGGAATGTGAAGGCATAAGAATTACAAGCATTGCAAGAGCTATGACAAATGCGAATTACGGTGAAATTATCAACGCTAGAAATACTGAGACAGGACAAATAATTTCAGGTAGGCTAATAGAAGGACCTGCAGTTTTGGTTAAAATCGGAGGGTGATCGAAATGAAAAATATAAAAGGTAGATACTATATTGTTTTTGTAATAATTTCTTTATTTTTAATAACTACCGTGTTTGGAGATTCACTTTGGAATAAAAAAGATGAGGAAGCAAATTCTTTATTTACGTATAACAATAATTTTAATATAGGTGACATTGTTATCATAGTTGTTTCAGAAAATCCTTCTTTATCCTTATCTGAAAGTATGCCAAATTACAAAGGCTCATCAACCCAAACTATCAACTCTTTTGTAAGCAGCATAGCTGGTATGGACTTGAGTAAATTTTTACCGATCGGTTCTTCTGATCCTTCACAGATATCAGTTCAAAACAATCAAGTTACTTCTTCTTCAAGTGCCAAAGTACAGTTATTTATTTCTTCAATAATTGTTGATAAAAATGAAAATGGATTATTTAAAATAAGAGGGGAAAAAGAAATTAAAATTGGCAAAAATAGAAATACAATTATAGTCGAAGGTCTAATTTCTCCTAAAAATATAGCAAAAGATGGAACTGTATTTTCTGAAAGTATAGCAGATGCCAAAATATGGTACGACGGAGATATTGTTTTTCAACAAGATCCAAACGAGCCATCTTGGTTATCTTCAATTCTTTCAGGAATAGCAAATATATTCTTTTAGAGGTGGGGTGTAATGAAAACAAAATTTTCTTATTTTTTTATTTTATTAATCATTATTCCTGCTTTATCTTTTTCAGCCGTTAGAATAAAAGACATTTCAAATTTTAGAGGAGCAAGAGACAACCAATTGTTTGGTATTGGATTAGTAACCGGTCTGAGCGGTACAGGTGATTCAGGTGCTGTAACTTCAGAGATGATCAATAATATGTTAGTTAATTTTAATATCTATCTTGATTCTCAGGTAAAGACCAAAAATAGTGCTTTAGTTATGGTGTTTGCAGATATACCTCCATTTTACAAAGAAGGGATGCGGCTAGACGTTACAGTGGCAGCTATTGGAGACTCACAATCACTTGAGAATGGGTATTTAGTTCAAACTCCACTATATGGAGCGGACAATAGAGTTTATGCTGTTGCTCAAGGAAATGTTTTAACAGGAGGAGCTAACGTTAGAACTACTTCTAATTTACAGAATAGATATAAGGTCGTAGGATATATATCTGAAGGAGCCATTATTGAAAGAGAAATACCCGCAAGTATCGTTAAAGATAATACTGTGACAATTCACTTAAAACAACCAGATGTCACAACTGCTTCAAGAGTCTCTAATGCAATTAACTCTACCTTTTCATATAAAATAGCTCAAGCGACTGATCCTTCTTCAATTAGAATAAATGTTCCAGATTTTTTTGAAGACGACATTATATCTTTTTTAGCCCTAATAGAGGAAATAGAAGTTGTTCCTGATGCAAAAGCAAAAATAGTAATTAATGAAAAAACTGGTACAATAGTTTTAGGTGGAAATGTTGAAATGGATGATTTTTCAGTAAGTTATGGTAATTTTAATATCAGCATAGAAAACCAAAAAATTAATGGAAAACCTGCGACTGTTTCTACACTTATAACAGCTTTGAAATCTGCAGGTGCTACACCTCAAGATATAATAGCAATCATACAAAATGCAAGTTCTTACATTTATGCGGAACTAGTGGTGATGTAGATATGAATACAGAGATTATAACCTCAGCATTAACATTATCAAGATCAAACTATGAAAATTCTGATGTCAAAGAAGTCACAGAAATCTTTGTAGCTAATATCTTTTCAAAAATTTTAAATGATGCTCAAAACAATAAACTATTTGAGGATAATAAATTAATTCCGGAATCCAATGCTGAAAAATGGCTTAAGGAATTAATAAATATGGAATACGCAAATTTAATAGTCAAACAATCTATGCAACCTTTAGTCCAAGAAATAATAAAATCTTTCCCTCCTCAAAGATAAACAATAAATTCATTTTTTATATTTTCAGCTCTTTGTATTTCTTTTTGTATTAAATTCCCCTCGATAACTTCTTCTTCAAAGATCGATCCGAATCCTTTTTTAAAAGCATTCGTGAGATCTTTCTTGCTAAAGTTTTTATTGTTAAGTGATTTAATATCAATTGTATGTCCTTGTAAATAACGTTTTATTTCCTGCTTATTTGAATATTTAAAACAACTGACGTAAGCGTCATAATCGATTTCAATAGGAATTGAACCATGTTGTAAAATAAATGAATTTGTTCTATATTGAGCACTACCAACAAATTTTTTACCATCTATTTTAATTTCATAAATAGAGGGTGCATCATAACATATATCTTTTGTTACTCCGCTTTTTTTCGAACTTTCTAACTCCGCATTCATTCCTAATAATTTAAAAGACTCTACTAGAGCTTTAGATATTTTTAAATAGCTGTCTAAAAGATTGATAGGTAATTTATCATAGTTTAGATAAGTTGAAAATGAATAAGTAAACTCACTTTTGTGTAAAACCCCCCTTCCTCCAGTAGGTCTTTTAACAATTGAGATACCTTCCTTGTTTATATAATTTAAGTCTAAATTATGAGTTTTTTGATGTTTACCAAGGGAGAGAGTAGGCCTTAACCATTCATATATTCTTATTGTTGTTACTTTTTCTAAAGCTGCACTCTCAGCTAAAGATAAATCCAATGCCATATTCATTGTACCTTCGCGTTTCCCATCAACTATCAATCTGATCATACTTCTTCACCTATTGGATACTTGGCAGGGATTCCTTTCTCTCTTGGATACTTTTTGGATGTCTTTTCAAGCTTTCTAAAAACCACTAAGTAGCGTTTCTTTTGTCCTTTTTCTATTTCATACTCTATGGTGTAATCTTTTTGAACTTTGAGTAATTCCTGAGCTTTTTCTACATACTTCCATTCATCACGAAAAAAATTGGGTCCTTTAAATAGTGATATTAAACCTTGAACTTTTACAGGAGAAGTTAAATACTCCAAAGCAATATCACCACGCGCTAAAGCTTTGCAAGTTGCATAATCAAAACATTCTCTGTAACTTCTGGCAAAATCTTCTGCTCTTTCATTAAAAACTTTAACGTTTTTTAAATTTAAATCTTCTATAAAAGCCTCTATGGCCACAACCTTTTTTTTAACACTTTCTACAAGATAAAAGCGTTTTTCAGGAAAACATATTGCCCAAACCAATCCTGGTATTCCTCCACCAGTTCCTATGTCAAGAATAATTTTTGAAGATAAAAAACCTTCATCATTAAATATCGGTATTAAAGAGTCAAGTATAAGATTTTCATAGGCATCATTTTCATCCTTATATGATGTCAAATTTACAGGATAATTTACCAGTAAATTAACGTATTTTTCAAGCTTTTTCTGAATTTCCTTGGAAAGTTCCATTGACAATATACTCCTTTTATGGTAAAATTGGTTATAGTAGAGGTTCAGACGATAAAATTGTATTATATTTGGAGACGTAGCCTAATTGGCTAAGGCGTCGGTCTTGAAAACCGATGGGGTTACACCCCGTGTGGGTTCGAGTCCCACCGTCTCCGCCACACATTTAAAATTTAAAAAACCGCCTTTTTGGCGGTATTTTTATTTGAAGATAGCATTTTTAAAAGATTTTTCCAAACCTATTAAATGGATAGATACGCAAAAAAGTAGTTCCTATGATATTTTTAGTTGGAACGAAACCGAAAAATCTGCTATCTTGACTTTCGAGCGTGTTGTCACCCATGAAAAAGTAGTACCCCTCTGGTATTTTAACGTTTACCAATCCTTCAGAATCCACAAAAATTAGCTCTCTCAAATTAAGTTTTGATAGTTCGTTTTCATAAAATTCTGTGAATAAGAGTGTATCTCTCATCTCTTGATAAAAAAGTAGTGTTGGCCTTCCGGCAATGAGCCTACCCGTAAAATTGTCTTTATACATAAACAAAATATCAGAGCTCTCGATCTCATATCTATATTTTTCAGGATAAGCTATATAATCGTAAAACATAGGATCCTCAAAAATAGCGTCTCTTAAATAGTAAATATTTTCAAACTCTGGCAATATCTTACCGTTTATCTCTAACTTTGAAACTTTGCTTTTGATTTGACTAGGAATATAATCAACATTCCCATAGTAGGTAATAATAAAATCTAGCCACTCAGGTATATCTGTTATTTTGCCCTCTTTTATACCTTTCCAAAACTCATTGGTCACAGGAACCAACCTTAAATTGTCCCCTGATTTACCAACCAATCTTTTAACATATTTGACATGACCTTCAAACTCAGAAGGAGCAAAAAAATCCATAAATTTATCAAACGCTCTCAGTTGTTCTAAAGCTCGAATATCAACAAATGGAGTCCAAAAAACTATGACTTCTCCTCGTTGTGGTTCCTTGTATTGATAAGTAACCTTTTCAACAAATAACCTATCATAAACTTGAATGGTTGGAACCATGGATGGGGTTGGAACCATCATTGTTTCAAATACAAATAATCTTATTATGGTTCCAAATATGAGTGCATATATTATTGCATATATCCAATCTAAAGTTTCGTCTATTACTTTCTTTTTAGTAGCCTCCTTCAAAAGGCTCAATCCTGCCTTTCTTTAATCCTAACCTTGCCCTTTATATCTCTTATGTAATAAAGTTTTGCTCTTCTAACTTTTCCTTTCTTTAACACTTCAATACTACTTATGACTGGAGAATGAAGAGGAAAAATTCTTTCTACACCTATTCTATCCGCACCAATCTTTCTAACTGTAAATGTTTTTCCTAAACCTGCACCCCTTATTTTAATAACAATACCTTCAAAAGCTTGTATCCTTTCTCTTCTTTTACTTCCTTCACCCTCTACTACCTTCACATTTACTCTAACAGTATCACCAGGTCTTATTTCGGGAATATCTTCTCTTTTAAAATTCATTTCTACCGCATTTATTAATTGGTCCATTTTTAAAAACCTCCTGTATTTCAGTTTTTTATTGTCTTGAGAAAAATTAAAATATATTTTTTATAGGCAATTTAAAATAGAAATTTTGTAAAAATTTTCTTAATGTCCTTTCTTATTGATAATAAATTTCTTGACACTAATACTCAGAAAAAGAAAGTAATAACTCCTCTTTGTAATTTTAGAGACCTATTCATTTATTATATCATGATAATTTATTATTATTTATTTTTGTTAAAATATTTCTTCTCCTATCAACCTATCTAATGTAATAGCTACTGCCGCTCTCACAGAAAGGTGATTAAAATCTGAGTTGATTCTAATAGGTTCCAAATCGTAATCACTTATTTCTCTTATCTCTTCTGGTATCCCCCATCCTGTACCAAACAATATTAAAAATGGTGTTTTCTTCTCTTTTATCTTTTCTCTCAATTCGTGAAACCTCATCATATTTTTTCTAGGTTTAGCAGATGTAAAAACTATCTTAGGTTTCTCATTTTCTATTTTTTCTATCGTTTCTATTACATCTTCTAAATAACTTTCCATTTTGAAGATGTCAAGAGCTTCTTTTCTGTTAGGATTATATTCACTACCAAAACCTTCTGTCCAATATTCCAAAACTCTCTCTACTATTTTTTGTTGAGAAGGCAAATTGGTAACTAGAAAAAAATTTTTTATATTGTAAGTTCTACATGTCCTTGATATATCATGTATATCAAAATTAGTAACTGCAGTTGAAACAATAGAACCATCTTTCTTCAGTATCGGATAATGAATCAAGGCCACGTACATTTTATTCAACATCTATAATCTCCTTTGTTTCTAAACGTGTCTTTGATATAGTTCCTGAACAATCTCTACTAAAAGTTGTTTATCTTCAAAGCTTAGTTCTTTATTCACAAATAAATCTGGTCGTTTTAAAATAGTCTTTAATAAACTATCTTTTTTCCTAAACTGCTCTATTTTTTTATGGTCACCACTTAAAAGAATTTCTGGTACCTTCATGCCACGAAATTCGGCAGGTTTTGTATAATGTGAATGATCTAATAAACCGTTATAAAAAGAATCATTTTCCACACTTTCCCTTGAACCTACGACTTCTGGAACAAATCTAAGTAGTACTTCAATAATAACCATTGCAGGCAATTCTCCACCAGTTAAAACATAGTCTCCTATAGAAATTTCTTGATCGGCAATGGCCTTAACTCTTTCATCTATTCCTTCATATCTACCACAAAAAAACACTAATTTTTCTTTTTGGGATAATTCTCGTGCTATTTCGTTGTTAAAAGTTTTACCCTCAGGAGATGGAATAATAACATAAGGTTTGCAACCATTCCTTTGTTCATACTCATCATAAAATCTAAAAAAAGGTTCTGCTAGCATTACCATCCCATTTCTTCCACCATAACCAGGTTTATCGGTAACTTTATGTTTATCGGTAGTAAAATCACGCAAATTTAAAATGTTAAATTTTACAATCCCTTTCTCTATCGCTTTTTTAATGATTCCATAATCAGTTATTATTTTAAACATTTCAGGAAAAATACTTAATATAGTAATCTCCATTTTGTTATTTTGACTCATCCTCATACCATTCCATTTTTTTAACTACAATAATTTTTTCTTCCTTTTTTAGTTCAAGAACATGAAAATCTGTCATCGGAATCAACGTTTCTTGATCTTGAAGATCGGAGTTAGAGTGTTCGTTTTTTACGAAAATAACATCGTTGGCCCCAGTTTCGATAATGTCAGAAACTTTTCCTACATATTCACCATTTTCATAATAAACTTCAGATCCTATAATTTCATACCAATAGTACTCATCTTCTTTTAATTGAGGAAGATTTTTTGTCTCGATGTAGATTTCATATCCCATTATTTTCTTCGCTTCATCCATATTTGTTATCCCATTTATGGATAAAACAAAGAATCTGTTGAGATTCTTCACTTTTAATACTTTACTATAGAAGAACCTCTTGTTGTTAGGATTATATAATAAAACATTTTCCATATTTTTGATAATGCTTTCTACGTTGGTATAAGGTTGAAATTTTAATTCTCCTTTTACTCCATGAGAATTTATTATTTTCCCAACTGAAATTTTATTTTTCAACAAGTCAACTAAACTTTCCATAAATAACTCACCTAATTACCTTCAATATAAATTTCTTATCCTGCTCTTTTTTTGCGGCATTCATTATAATGTTGATTGACTTAATTGTCCTGCCGTCTTTTCCAATGATCTGTCCAACATCTTCGGGATTCACATAGATCTCATAAATAATGTTTTCATCTCCATTATCTATTTCTTTTACTTTTACCTCTTCTGGATATTTAACTATTTTTGTCAAAATGTCCATAAGTAAATTTTTCATTGATTAATTTCTCCTTCTGTTACAGAAAGATTCTTTGACATTTCATTTTTCTTAGAAACTCGAGCTTGATACTTAATCTCATCATACTTTTTCATTACTCCTGCTTTTCTCAGAATTCTCCTAGCTGTATCAGTTGGTTGGGCTCCTTTTAAAAGCCATTCCAAGGCCTTTTCTTCATCTATCTTGTACTGATTAGATTCATTAAGAGGGTCGTAATATCCCAAAGATTCTATATACTTCCCAGTTCTTTTATTTCTTGAATCTACAACCACTACCCTATAGAAGGGTTTATGTCTCCTCCCCATTCTATTTAACCTTATTTTTACCATTAATACACCTCCATATTTTTAAAACTTTTAGTTATCGATAAAAACACTAATTCAATTAAAATGGGAAATTTCTCATTAATTTTCTTCCTTTTAATTTCTTCATCTGTTTCATCGTTTTTTTCAATTGTTCATAATTTTTCAAAAGCCTATTTATGTCTTGAATAGTTGTTCCACTACCTTTTGCAATTCTTTGCTTTCTTGAATATGATAAAATTCTAGGGTTCTTCCTTTCTTTAGGTGTCATCGAATTTATGATAGCTTCAAACTTTTTTAATTCTTCTTCTCCTTTTACAATATCTACCTGATCTTTAGGAACATTTGGTAACATTTCTAACAAGCTTCCCAGCGAACCTAAATTTTTTATTTGTTTTATTTGATCTAAATAATCTTCTAAATCAAATTTTCCTTCTAAAAACCTTTCCGCATCTTCTTCAGCTTTCTTGTGATCCACTTCTTTTTCTACTTTTTCGATGAAAGAAAGAACATCTCCCATTCCTAAAATTCTACTCACATATCTTTCGGGATAAAACTCCTCCAGATCGTCTATTTTTTCTCCTACTCCAACTAATTTTACCGGTTTTTCTGTAATATATTGGATTGATATTATAACTCCACCACGTGAATCACCGTCAAGTTTAGTAATTATAAATCCAGTTAAATCCAATCTATCATTGAATTCTTTAGCAGAGTTAACAGCATCTTGACCCACCATAGCATCCACTACCATCAATATTTCTTCGGGTTCTACGGCTTTCTTGATTTCTTCTAATTCTCTCATCATTACTTCATCAATATGCAACCTACCTGCAGTATCGATTATTACAACATCGTGTAAATTTCTCTCAGCAAATTTCTTGCTTTCCTCAACTATTTTAACTGTGCTCTTTTTATCACCATAATAAACAGGCACTCCGATATCTTGACCTAACTGGACCAACTGATCTATTGCCGCAGGTCTATAAGTATCAGCAGCAACTAAGAGGGGGTTCCGACCTTTCTTCTTATATTTATTTGCCAATTTAGCAGCCGTAGTAGTTTTACCACTACCTTGAAGACCTGTTAACATAATGAAGGCAGGATTTCTAGAAATATTGATTTTGGTATTCTTATTGCCCCCCATTACTTCGATTAAATTATCTCTAACAATTCTTACAAACTCTTGATCCGGTGTCAAACTTTCTAGAACTTTCTCCCCTAAAGCTTCTTCTTTAACTTTGTCTATAAACTCCTTTACCACTTTGTAGTGAACGTCAGCTTCTAATAAAGCCAACTTAACTTCTCTTACTGCATCCTTTATGTTTTTTTCGGTTAACTTCCCTTTTCCAGAGAGATTTTTGAAAACTCCGGAAAGTTTTTTTTGCAGACTTTCAAACATTTGTTTAATCACCTCGCTAAGATCCCTAACCAAGTATACTACAAAAATAAAGATCTTTGGTGAAAAAATTGATAAAAGTAAAACATAAGAGAAAATTTAATGTTGCGATTATATTAATTTTTTTATAAAATAAAAATATCTATAAAAAATATCTTGTGGCTCGCTAAAGCTCTTTTCATAACTATAAGAGAGAAATGTTAAAAAATGAATTAACCGTTATTTAAAGAAAGAAATCCTTGCTACTTTTCATTTTTTGTGATATAATTGGATTGCTGGAATACGCCTGTAGCTCAACTGGCAGAGCGGCGGTCTCCAAAACCGCAGGCTGGGGGTTCGATTCCCTCCGGGCGTGCCAACTGTTAATCTCATAAAAAACTAAAGATAAGAAAGCCGACATTAATGTCGGCTTTCTTATCTAGTAGATCAAATTTTAGAATCCAAACCTATAATCGTCATCATCTAAATCATCATAGTCATCAAAATATTCATCATCAAAATCATCTTCTTCGTCTTCTTCAATAAACCAATCTTCGTTTATATCCTCATTTTCGTCTTCTTCATCTTCATCAAAGTCTACATCATATACTTCAAAATCCTCGTCGCTGTCTAAATCAAAAGAGGAAAATACTTCATCTTCTATACTCTCCCAAACGTCAGAAACCTTTTTGAATTCTTCTTCGTCATCAATACTATTTAAATAAACTTTTCCCTCTTCTTTTTCGACAAAAAACGCAACAACTCCATCCAGAATCAACTCTTGATTTTCTTCATCTCTAATAGCTTCTTGACATATCCAATATGTTTTTCCATCTATTTCTAATTCTTTTAAAAACATAAAATCATTTTCGTTACCTTTTTCATCAGTCAAGGTAAAAAATTCCATGTCTTCCACAACAATACCTCCCAAAGTCAAAATTTTTTATTTTTAAATTCTTGAAACGTTTAAAACACGTTTTGAAACTCCTTTAACACACTTTTTACTGCTTCTCCTTTTCCCATTGTAAAGATATGTATTCCCGGCACACCTTCCACCAACAATTCCTCAATCATATTTATAGTATGTTTTACTCCTACATTAAATTCATCTCTTGGGGTTTTGGCATCATCAAATTCTTCGACCAACTCTTTGGGAATATTTATAAAAAAAGATTTTGGTATATTGTATAAAGATTTTTTAGATACTACAGGTTTTAAACCAGGAATCACTGGAGCATCAATTCCCAATTTTCTAATTTTATCAACAAAATTTTTGTAATAAGCAACATCAAAAAACATCTGGGTAATAATAAACTCCGCTCCCAAATCTATTTTTAGCTTTAAATATTCCAAATCCTTTTCTAAATTTGGAGACTCAAAATGTTTTTCTGGATATCCTGCTACCCCTATACAAAAATCGGTGAAATGGTTGTTTTTTGTAGGTGACACATAAATACCTTTGTTTAGATCAGAAATTTGTTTAACTAAAAAACTTGCATATTTATACTCGTTAGGATCTTCAAAGTTATACTTATTCCTGTCACCTCTAATAATAAATACATTTTCTATTCCCAAATAATTCAGATCAATTAGAATATCTTCTAATTGATATTTATTAAACCCTACGCATAAAAGATGAGGAACTACATCTACTTTGTACCTATTTTTTAGCGCAGCACTAATTCCCACAGTTCCAGGCCTTTTATTAACTATCAACTTAACAACTTTTGCTCCAGTTTCTAAATATTCAACTTCATTTGCATGTTTAGTTACATTTATAAATGAAGGAGAAAATTCCATTAAACTATCTACTACTTTAAAAATATCCTGAATATTGTCCCCCCTCTTAGGAGGAATAATTTCAAAAGAAAGTATGGGCTTATCTCTTTGCTTAATTACATCTACTATTTTCATTACAACTACTCACCACACAAAATCGGTCTTAAAAAAACAATTTTTATTTATTTTAACACAATTAAATAGTTTTGTCAATCATACTATAAGCATTGAAAAAGCGGGGATTCAACCCCCGCTATATTTTTTAAAAAAAATTAATAATTTACTTTTTTACCCCTCTTGTACTCTGCTGCCGCTTGAGCTGCTGCTAATCGTGCAACTGGGACTCTGTAGGGAGAACAACTTACATAATCTAGTCCAACTAAATGAGCAAACTCTATAGATTCCGGATCTCCACCGTGTTCACCACATATTCCAACCTTTAGATATGGATTAGTCGATCTTCCTCCATCTAGAGCAATCTTGATTAATTTGCCAACACCTTCTCGATCAATATGCTGGAATGGATCTTTCTCATATATTCCTTTTTCGATGTAATCATTGATAAATTTACCGTAGTCATCCCTTGAAAAACCTAAGCCAAGCTGGGTTAGGTCGTTGGTTCCAAAACTAAAGAAATCTGCTTCCGCGCCAATCTGATCAGCAACTACGCACGCTCTTGGAACTTCGATCATAGTGCCAACTTTATACTCTAAATCAACATTATGCTCTGTGATCAATTGATCAGCAATTTGAGTTATAGATTCTTTTAGTATTGTAAATTCTTTTACATTACCAACTAGAGGGATCATTATTTCGGGATGTACCTTCTTACCTTCTTTCATCAACTCTATAGCAGCAAGGATAATGGCTTTTGTTTGCATCTCTGCTATTTCTGGATAAGTAATTGCCACCCTTACTCCTCTATGTCCCATCATAGGGTTAAATTCTTCAAGCTCTTTTATAGTATGCCTTAACTCATCTTCACTAATTCCTAAACTGTCAGCTAAATCTCTTATCTGTTCGTCTGTCTCTGGGACAAACTCATGTAATGGAGGATCTAAAAGTCTTATTGTAACCGGAAAACCTTCCATTTCTTCGAAAAGACCTTTAAAATCTTCTATCTGATGAGGAAGCAATTCTTCCAAAGCCTTTCTTCTTTGTTCTTCGCTCTTTGATAAAATCACTCTTCTCATTTTATTGATTCTTTCAGGACCGAAAAACATATGTTCAGTTCTGCAAAGACCAATTCCTTGAGCACCATATTCTCTAGCTACTTTAGCATCCCTTGGAACATCCGCATTCGCTCTCACTCCCAAATCAGAAACTTTGTCTGCATATTCAAGTAAAATTGCCAAATCTCCTGCTAATCCTTCGGGTCTTACTGTCTTAATTTTACCTGCATAAACTTTTCCTTCATTACCATCTATAGAAATCCATTCTTTATCTCTTATTACAACGCCATTTGCTTTTATTAACTTGTTTTTTAAATCAATCAGTATATTTTCTGCACCTACTACAGCTGGTTTACCCATTCCTCTTGCTACAACAGCAGCATGAGAAGTCATACCACCACGATTGGTTAGAATACCTTGAGCAGCATTCATACCTCCAACGTCTTCTGCTGATGTTTCAGGCCTTACAAGAATAACCTGCTCTCCTTGTTCAGCAAATTTTTCAGCCTCCTCGGCACTGAAAACAACTTTCCCTGTTGCAGCTCCGGGTGAAGCTGGTAATCCTTTCCCAATATATTGAGCCTTCTTTAAATCTTCGGGGTCAAATACTGGATGTAAAAGCTTTTCTATATCAGAAGGATTAACCCTCATAATTGCTTCTTGTTCGTCAATTAAACCTTCTTTCACTAAATCAACAGCAATTTTAACCGCTGCAGCAGGTGTCCTTTTCCCATTTCTTGTTTGTAAAATGTACAATTTTCCTCTTTCAATAGTGAATTCTATGTCTTGCATGTCTCTAAAATGTCTCTCTAATTTATCCATTATTTCAGTTAATTCTTTATAAACATCCGGCATTATTTCCCTTAATTCGTCTAATGGTCGCGGCGTCCTAATCCCTGCAACTACGTCTTCACCTTGAGCGTTCAATAAAAATTCTCCATAATACCTCTTTTCTCCTGTACTGGGATCTCTTGTAAATACAACACCAGTTCCACTATCTTCTCCCATGTTCCCAAAAACCATCGCCATAACGTTCACTGCTGTACCTAAGAATTTTTTATCGTCTAATTTGTTAATCTCTCGGTATTTTATAGCTCTTGGATTGTTCCAACTTCTAAATACCGCCTCAATTGAGACCCACAATTGTTCCATAGGATCTTGCGGAAATGTTTTTCCTTCTTCCTGATAAATTTTCTTGTATAGATCAACAACTTTTTTGAAATCGTCGGCGTCTAATTCTATATCTGTTTCTACTCCCTTTTCTCTTTTTACCCTGTTTAATACTCCCTCGAATTTTTCATGAGGAATCTCCAATGCAACATCTCCAAACATCTGTATGAATCTTCTGTATGAATCCCATGCAAATCTTTCATTATTAGTTTGTTTAGCCAGACCTTCAACAGATATATCATTTAAACCCAAATTCAAAATAGTGTCCATCATTCCTGGCATAGAAACGGCAGCCCCAGAACGTACAGAAACTAATAATGGATTTTCATTATCTCCAAACTTTTTGCCGGTGGACTCTTCTAATTCACGCATTGCAGCTTCCACTGAAGGTTTCAAGTCTTCGGGAAGTTTCATACCATTTTCCCAATAGTACTTGCAAACTTCAGCGGAAATTGTAAATCCTGGCGGTATAGGTAGGCCTAATAAAGCCATTTCAGCAAGGTTAGCTCCTTTACCGCCTAAAATATCTTTCATCTTAGCATTACCTTCGACTCTGTTCTTATTCCAAACATATACGTATTTCTTTGACATCATTTAACCTCCCTTTTTACATTAATTTTGATAACTAGTTTATATTATATTATATTAATTTTTTTTCTATTTCTCATTTTAGTAAAATTTCATATACAATTTGTCTTCAAAAAGCTTCTTCTCTTACCATTTTAAAATTTAATCTGTTATTTTTTTCTCCTACTACTAAGTAAGATATAAATTTCTTTTTTACAAATTCGTTTCTGTTTATCCCTAAATTTCTGCTAACTCTATATTTCCAAGTTCCAGTATTTACGTATATTTTTTCCACTGACCTATTCTCTATCATATTCATGGATGCTCTATGATTGTGTCCCATAATTAAAAATTTCACTTTGTCATTTTCCAAAAAAATATCTTGATCACTAAAACCGACCAGGCACTCTTTAGGTATATAAAACTTCTGATTTAAAAGTTTTTCAGCATTCATTAAAAGATAATTGGAATTTCTCATACTTCTAAAGAACATCCCTATTCTTACAATCATTTCCCCCAATTTGAAAGCCCCTATACTATTTACAAAAATATTGGATAAAATATTTACGCCGGGATAACTTATCTTGAGCCATTTTTTTATTTGAGGGGTTTTTATAAGTTGCGTAAAAATTTTTATCCATTCATTTTTTAAATCGAATTTTAGTAAATATTTTTTGTTTAAATTATCAAGCCATTTGAAAACATCTAATTGAGGATAAATATTCTGATAATCGGAGTATAACTCTTCAGAAAGAATCTCTACAGCAATTTTCCCAAAATGATAATTCATGTACTTATTCATATATTCGGTAAAAGATGGAATGATATTTCCGTTTTCATCTTTGCTTAACCTATTCATAACATCAAACTGATTTCCATGAATCACAAAAAGTTCGAATTTTTCATCATAATAATAAGGAATTATTTCACAATTATCAAATTCCTGTTCAATTCTATCATAAATCTTCTGATTCAAAAGTAGATAGTAATCATGATTTCCAACTATATAATATATTTTATTTTTCTTGGAAAACCATTGAAAAGTTTGGATTAACTCTTTATGATTGTTAAATATCTCATCAATAATCGAAACATCAAATTGCTCAGCATATTCTATTGCCGTCTCAGCCATATAACCGTCATTTAATGCATTTGTTAATTCAAAAAAATCTCCCACTATATACAACTCAGTATCTTCTTTATCCATCTCGATTAGTTCTTTTAATAATTTAATTAGTCTCTCATCATAAATAAAATCATCAATTTCGTTTCCTAAACCAATATGCAAATCACTCATAAATACCTTCATTGAAGTTCCTCCAACACTTTTAGTTTCTATAAAAACCCAAGCTATAATTCAGTTGAATTATAGCATATCCTTACTAAAATATATTGAAGATTCAATAAAGTATACAAAAGATTTAACAAACGGGAAGAAAGAAATTTTCTCTATGTAGAAAGATGGTTTTTAACTTCGAAGAATAACAATTAAGCAACTAGAAATTGGTTTAATTATTTCTCAAAAAGTCCTCAAGCTCAGTTGAGGACTTTTTAATGTTTTTAAATTTCAGGTTCTTCTTCTAAAAGCTCTTCAATCTCAGCGAGGTTAGACATTTCTATTTTCACAATCCATCCCCTACTCTCCGCATCTTCGTTTATTATTTCTGGTGAGTCTTCCAATTCATAGTTTACTTCAATAATTCTGCCACTTACAGGTACGTATACATCTTCAGCAGCTTTAACGGATTCTATAGTACAAAGTATCTCTCCTTTTTTTACTATCTTTCCAACCTGAGGCAATTCAACATATGTTATGTCTCCTAGTTCTTCTGCAGCCTTCTTTGTAACCCCTACGATGGCTATATTTCCTTCAATTATAACATATTCATGGGTTTCAGTAAATTTTTTCATAAACTTCCTCCTCCTTTGGCTATCGATTGATTTCTTTTAATTGAGATGGTAAAAGTATTATATCATAAAGTTAATTATAGAATAAAAAAATATTAAAACTTTGAACTTTAAATTTATATACAATATATTTGTTGAAAAGAAATTTAAAATATGGTAGAATAATACCAAAGGGGAGTAACTCGTTCTACACTATCGTCATCACGGCAAAATAGCCCGGTGGTGTGGCAAATTTTTGAGAGTGAGACCTTTATTCATACATGAATAAAGGTCTCTTTTCTGTTTTATAGAAGAGTTATTCTTTAAACATTAATAACTTCGATCTCTATGGAGGGATATGATGGCAAGTTTTTACACCAAGGAAGTGGAAGAAGTCATAAAGGAATTAGATACAAATATTGAGGGCTTATCTTCCAAAGAAGCAGAAAGAAGATTACAAAAATATGGGTATAATGAATTAGAAGAGAAAAAAGGAAAAACCTTTTTTCAAATGTTCATCAATCAGTTTAAGGATTTTATGATAATCATTTTGTTAATAGCTATTGCGATCTCTTTACTTGTTGGAGAAGTTATAGATGCCACAATAATTCTAGCTATAGTAGTTCTCAATGCTTTGCTAGGAGCAATTCAAGAAAACAGGGCTAATGAAGCTTTGAAGGCTCTGAAGAAGCTTTCTACTCCTCAAGCCAAAGTTTTAAGAGATGGAGAAGTGAAGATAATTTCATCAAAAGAAATAGTACCAGGAGATATTGTTTTGTTGGAAGCTGGTGATTTCGTACCGGCTGACGGAAGACTTATAGAAGCAGCTGCCCTTAAAGTAAATGAATCATCACTCACAGGGGAATCTGTTCCCGTAGAAAAACAAATAGATCCTTTAGATTCAGAAAATGTAAGTTTAGGTGATAGAATAAATATGGTTTTTGCTGGTACCACAATTGTGTACGGTCGGGGTAAGATGATTGTTACTAACACAGGAATGAACACAGAAATGGGAAAAATAGCTTCGATGATGAGCCAGGAAGAAGAAACTATCCCCTTGCAAGAAAGATTAAACAAGCTAGGTAAAACATTAGGTATAGCTGCATTAGTTATTTGTGCTGTGATTTTCTTAATTGGTTATTTAAGGGATACGCCTCTTCTAGAAATGTTTTTAACTTCTGTGAGCTTGGCGGTAGCAGCCATTCCTGAAGGGCTTCCTGCCATTGTTACCATTACACTTGCGATTGGAGTACAAAGGCTTGCAAAAAGAAATGCCATAATAAGAAAACTACCTGCAGTGGAAACTTTGGGGAGTGCGAACGTAATTTGTACCGACAAAACAGGAACTCTTACTTTAAATCAAATGACAGTAACCTATGTTTATGTTGATAGAAATATAAAGAGATTTAAAGAAACTAACGTTGACAATAGAATTTTCAAGTTAATAGCTTCTTCTGCCTTGTGCACTGATGCAAGAATTAGTGAAGAAGGAGAAAAAATTGGAGATCCCACAGAAGTTGCTTTAGTTGCAGCACTTAAAAAACTAGGTGCAGATAAGCTTGAGCTGGAAGCAAAGTATCCACGAATAGATGAACTTCCTTTTGACTCAGATAGAAAGCTTATGACGACTGTACACAAAAATGAAAATTTGTTAATTTCTATTACAAAGGGTGCATTAGAATATCTCATCTCAAAATGCACTCATATAGATGAAAACGGAACAATAAGACCCATTACACTAGATGATTTAAAAGATATCGATCGAGCAAATGAAGAACTTGCTAAAAATGGAATGAGAGTTCTAGCAATAACCTATAAGTTAATTGATACTGATGATTTTGATAAAGGCGCACTAGAAAATAACCTTGTTTTTTTTGGTCTTATAGGAATGATCGATCCTCCAAGGCCAGAAGCAAAAGAAGCTATTAAAAAATGTGATTTGGCAGGTATTACAACAGTAATGATTACAGGGGATCATAAACTTACCGCTGAAGCGATTGCTAAAAGTTTAGGTATCCTTCATGAAGGTGAAAAAGTTGTTACTGGAGAAGAACTCGAGAAAATGGATTTTGAAGAACTAGAAAAAAATGTAAAAAAGATTAGAGTTTATGCTAGAGTTTCACCAGAGCATAAAGTAATGATAGTTAAAGCTTGGCAGAAGAATGGGGCAATTGTTGCAATGACTGGAGATGGGGTAAACGATGCACCTGCTCTTGCACAGGCTGATATTGGTATCGCCATGGGAATAACAGGAACAGAGGTGGCCAAAGAAGCTGCGGATATGGTCTTAGCTGATGACAATTTTGCCACTATTGTTTCTGCAGTTGAAGAAGGTAGAACAATATATTCTAACATACGCAAATCAGTTAGATATCTTCTTTCATGCAATATTGCTGAAATTCTTACTGTTTTTATTGCTAATTTAATGGGACTCGGTCAGCCTCTACTTGCTATCCATCTCTTATGGATAAATCTTGTTACTGATAGCCTTCCAGCATTGGCTTTAGGAATGGATCCACCCACAGAAGATGTAATGAAATCCAGACCACGAAAAAGAGACGAAAGTATATTTGCAGATGGCTTGGGTATTCAAGTATTAATCGAGGGAATTATAATGAGTTTTTTAGCTGTAACTGCATTTTTGATCGGAAATAAATATAGCGTTGTAATTGCTGAAACTATGACTTTTATGACTTTGGTATTTTCACAGTTGTTCCATGCTTTAAATTCACGTTCAAACAAAGAATCTTTATTAAAAATAGATTTTTTCAGCAACAAATTCTTAATATTGGCCATAGGCATAGGAATACTTTTACAATTAGTTTTGGATACACCTTTCTTAAGTAAAATTTTTGAAATTTCTGTTCTCAATATAAACCAGTGGCTATGGGTTTTAGGACTTTCTTTTGTGTTTGTGATTCTTGTAGAAATCGAAAAAGTGTTTTTCAGAAAGTTTCACAAAGCAGAGAAAGAACTTATAACTCAGCAAGCATAGAAGATAAATTTTATTAAAAAATATCCCCAGATAAAAAAGATAGGGGATATTTCTTTTTATCAGTTTCAGAATAAAAACACATCAACTTACAAAAAAGTAAATGAATTTTTATGAGTCTCTAGCTTTCTAAGTAGGTGCTTGTTGACTCTTCTGTTAGAAATTTATAAATTGTTGTTGATGAATATGTTTCACCTGGTTTTAAAACTACAGAAGGAAAATTGGAATGATTTGGTGAATCGGGATAATGTTGCGTTTCTAGGGCCATACCCGCATATTGCCCATAATATTTTCCTTCTTTTCCAAAGGTGCTAACTGTATTTGCTGTATAGAACTGAATTCCAATTTCTGTTGTATATATTTTCATCACTCTTCCACTATTGGGTTCTTTTATTTTAGCTGCAAGTTTTAAGCTACTATCTTTGTTATTAAGGACAAAATTATGATCGTAACCTTTAAAAGAAACATTAGAAAACTTTTCTAGTTGACCTCTGAGGGTGACAGAAGATGTTAGATCAAAAGGAGTTCCTTGAACTGGAAAGATTTCTCCCGTAGGAATCAAATCTTTAGTTACAGGTGTATAATTATTAGCAAAAATAGTTACTTCGTGATCTAAAATGTTTCCATAACCTTCACCCAATAAATTGAAATAGCTATGATTAGTTAGATTAACTATTGTTGGTTTATCAGTAGTACAATAATAATAAATTTTAACTTCATTGTTGTTAGTTAATGTATATGTAATGCAAACTCTTAAATTACCAGGATATCCTTCTTCTCCATCATGACTTAAGCGTTTTAAGTGTATGGACGGACCTTCGGGTGTTTTCATAGGTAGTGGTTCAAAAACTTGTTTATGGAATCCTTTTATACCTCCGTGAAGATGATTGTTTCCATCATTTTGAGCTAAAGAATATATTCTACCATTCAAAGAGAATTGTCCCAACGCTATTCTGTTTGCATATCTTCCTATAGTGGCACCAAAAAATGGGTTGTAAGGGGAAGATTTTTCATAATCTGAAAGGGAGTCAAAACCTAAAACAACGTCCGATAAATGTCCAGATTTATCAGGTACATACAAAGTTACTAATGTAGCTCCATAATTTGTAACTTGCATCATAAGTCCATTTTGGTTAATTAAAGTATACAGATCTACTGGGATACCTTCTTTAGTAGATCCCCATAACGATTTTTCAATAATTCCTAAAGATGCCATTTCGTTCAACGTTTGCCTCCCCTCTACTTTTATAAGTTTGTGTATATTTTAGCATATTTTAAAACAATATAGATATGATAAAAATTTTTTCTTTAGTAAAGCAAAAGTTAAAAATTTTAAGATTATGATTTTCGAGATTTGTTACGAAATTTAAGGTTTAATTCTTGTGATTAATATAGTCTTTCAAAGCCTTCCCCATTCTTTCAAATAATAAGTCCATATCTCTTGATTTGTTTAGTTTCTTCAATGTCAACCAAAAGACTTCCATACCCGCTATTGCTCCAATAAGGTTTGCAACGATATCGGTCATGGTATCAAAATTGTTTACTTGAGCTAATCGATATCCTGGATAATTGTGAAACATCAAATCTGATGTAAACTCTATGATTTCCCAGAAAACTCCCAGAGTAGTCACAATAGCTATAGTAATGACCACAATCTTCAAGTAAAAAAAAGGACTTTTAGAATCGGTGGAAATCAATTCTATACCAATTATTAATGGAAATATAAGAAACACTAACCACATGCCTCCCGTAACATGTAAGATAAAATCGTAAATTTCAAATTTATCATAAAATCCAAGCCATCCTCCTACAAAAGCGTGTAAATTGATTTGAATTATTGTAAATGTTCTTATTTCTTCAAGTATAGGAGATTTCGTGACCCATTCAAATACCCAAGATAAATAAATTCCGAAACCACAAAAAAGATACGTTAAAATTCTGGGAATATTTAATTTTATTATACTATCCACTAAAGGAATTAAAATTATAAAAGATAGAACAACATTAGTGTATCTTAAAACAGAATACCATATAGAATCAGTAGTAAATAGAGTTTCTTTTACAATTGGATCCCTGATCAAAAAATTATGAATCTTATTGAACTCAGCCTGTGCTTTCTTCAAAGTTTTCGAAAAAATGGGAGGATTGATATTTATCACTCCTTTCTAAGATTTACATTTACGGAAAATTACAAAATAAGCGTTTTTTTATTTTTTTATTCTTGGTTTACATAATCTTTTAAAGCTTTTCCCATTCGTTCGAATAATAAATCCATATCTCTTGATTTGTTAAGTTTCTTGAGTGTCAACCAAAAGATCTCCATGCCCGCTATAGTTCCAATAAGATTTGCTATGATATCGGTCATGGTATCAAAAATGCTGTCTTCCTGAGCTAGCCTATAACCAGGATAATTCCTAAAAATTAGGTCCGATACAAATTCTCCTATTTCCCAAAAAACACCTAGAGTAGTCACGATAGTCAAAGTAATAATTACAATCTTAAAATAGAAAAAAGGACTTTTAGAGTCAGCTGAAAGTAATTCGATTCCAATTACTAGTGGGTAAATAAGGAATACTAGCCACATACCGCCAGTAATGTGTAAGATAGAATCGTAAATTTCAAATTTGTCATAAAATCTTAACCATATTCCAAATACACTATGTAGAGAAATTTGAATTATAGTAAATGTTCTTATTTCTTCTAAGATCGTCGATTTTGTTATCCATTCAAAAACCCATGTTAAGTAAACTCCAAATGCGCATAGTAAATAACCCAAAAAATGAGGTAGGTTAAAATTCCAAAAACTAGCGAATATAGGTATAAAAACTACAAACGAAAAGAAGATATTTATCATTCGCAAAGTACTAAATAGCCTAGAATCTGAAGTAAATAGCGTTTCTTTTACCAAGGGGTCTCCTATCAAAAAGTTATGAATTTTGTTAAATTCAGCCTGTGCTTTTTTTAAAGTTTTAGAAAAAATTGGAGGATTCAATTCTATCACCTCTTTTAATCGTCTTAGAATCAACTGTTTATTTCGGCAAAACTTTGAGAAATTTTTCGCGGTTAATTAAAACTCCATCGTCTATAATAACATCAAAGTTTATGCCTTTTATTTTATTTGTAAAATCATGCAAATCTTTTTTAGTAGAATCCTGTTTTTTCAAAAAAGACAACATATTTTTTTTGGTTTTTTCATTCATATTATGATAATGAATTAAAAAGCCGTAATTTTTATTTCCTAATTTCCAAACTACAGGCCGATTTTTATAAAGTTTTTCATGAAATAAGAAATAATCTTTTTCAATAAAAGTCTTTAAATCTTTATTTAGTATTCTTTCAAGAAACGAACGATCTTTGAAGATTTCGTCTAATAATGCTTCTTCATTCTTACTCGAAAACCCATAGTAGATAAAACCTTGTTGGGATTTTAACAAGTAATTTCTAATATCATCATCGATTTTTAAGTAGCACAGTTGTTTTAATTGAAATTCTTCATTTTTAATATTATTGAAAATTGAAACAGGATTTTGCAAAGCTTTTCTGCTTAAATTCTCGACAAAATTGTCGTAATATTCCTTAGGGATAGCATATTTCGTAGAAACGTTTAATTTTAGATCTTTTATTTTGTTTTTATAAAAATCTTTTAATAAAAATTCTATACTATCAAGGTCTTCGTCACTTAAATTTAAATCATTCATATAATTATCTTGTACCAAAGAAACTAACGGAGGGAGCTTATCAAAATCTTTTGTTTCACTCGGATAAAAAGCAGAAGGAAAACCTTCACTTTGATACACTTCATTATAATTTTTGATTGGTAGATTATACAAATCAAAAACAATCAAATCAATTAAACCATTAGATAGTAACAAGTATGTATCAAGTGCATTCTTGATTTGTAAATATGAATGAAAATTAGAACATTTACAAAAAAATGTTTCGTCAAAGTGAAATTCTGTGGGATAAATCTGAGTGTTTTGTTTTTTTATTGCTACATTAAGTTTAACTAGTAATTCAAGTTTTTTCGAGTTTTTTGAATCGTTAATTATACTTGGCGGTACAGGCAATTTTTTAAGATCTCCCACTTCAAGGTCTACACTTCCCGCGATAATTTTCTCCATATAAGAAAACAATGAGCTATTCAATAAACCAAGAAATCTAAAAATATACTTTTCTTCTTTAAAAAAAATGGAGCTTCCTTTGCAATCAAATAAAAAATTTTCCGGTAAATACCTAAAAGTAGAACCTTTAGAAGTTGTCATCGTATAAGTAATTCCTTTTTTAAAATAATACTTTCTGTTAGGAAGGTTGTTGCCCATGTTTTTAAGAAGATTAAAATTTTCTTCGTCATAGGCTATTACCCACCATAGATTGCCAAACCATTTATTGTAAGGACCACCTTTGGCATAAGGAACCCACTTTTTCCCATCTTCTTTATAGTTAAAGCTAATGTCTTCCTTTCTTACTTCCCAAAAGTATCTCAAGAATTTTTTATTATCACCTGTTGCGATTCCCTGCCTTACATCACAATATGATTGTAAATTTTCATTTTCAAAAATATTAATCATATCAGAATTCACCCAGTAAATAAACGGACACCGTGGTACCTTTGAAAATACTTTTTTATCAACTTTGTAAACGTATTTATTTATATATTTTTGATTTTGATTTTTCCAAATTTCTTCTAAAACTTTCTTTTTCTCATCTTTTCCATTGAATGAGATGAGTTTTATATATTCTCCCTGTGAGTTTTCTTGGCCCTTTTTTAAAACATACATAGCGGTATCTACAAGAGCAGAATCAAAGACTCCCCCTAACCCAAAATGAACTAACGTTTCTATCTCCATATTATCTAATATAAACTTTCGTGTTTGTTCATAACTGCTAATAAACATAAAAGTCTGCGGTGTGATCATTCCAATGTATCCTTCATCTTTTAGCAGCTCATAATTTTTTTTAATAAAACATGAATATAAGTTCTTTCTAAAATCTTTGTAATCTTCATATATGTATTTCTTCAACTCATCGTTATAATCCGACGAATCAAGATAAGGAGGATTAGTTAGAACTATGTCATACTTTTCAGTTAAAATATTTATCACTCTTGAAAGTTTTGTGTCTTGAATATCCATTTTTATTAGTCTTCTAAGATCTTTTTCTGTAATTAAACTCCCCATTACTTCAAGTTTTGGTAAGAGTGGGTTATCAGTTTCAAATTGAGGAATTGATACAAAATTTGTGTCAGGTATTTTATCTAAGCCATCTTCTAAAGCTTTTATTTTTACGATCAAATTTGTTATTTCTACAGCTTTTTCATCTGTATCAACACCATAAAGATTTTGAGCTATTATCGTTTTTGCAGCTTCTCTTGGGGTATAACCTCTATCTAAATAGATATTCTTTAATACATCATATATTTGGATTATAAAGTTACCGCAACCACAAGCTGGATCTATAATCTTAATATCTTCAATGTTTAATTTTTTGTTATTAGCAAAATTTCTGATTAACGTATGTTCTACTAGATATTCTATAATCCATGCAGGAGTATAAAACCGAGAATTAGCAACCGATATCTTCTCAGATGGATGGTTGTAATATTCATAAGACCAAGAGATTATTTCTTCTTTATTCCAACTGTCCTCAGGTATTTCTTTGAACAAGCAACTAATTTTTTTAAGAGTACTTTCAGAAATTTGTTGACTCATAGGCAAAATTGAATGAAAATTATTGAAATTTTTATTCAAATATTTAATCTGTTCGAAATATCTGGATGAAAGAAAGAATTCTTCGCTATTCTCTTCAAAAATCCGAAGTGATTTATCTATCAATTTTTTTGTTTCCAATACCTTGATTACAATAAAACTTAAAAAGATTTGAAGTGATATAGATTCATCCTTTGTAATCTCTTCTAATATAATATTTTTGAGTTCTAACGTTATTTTTTTTACTAAACTATTCGTCAAAATGGTCACCTCATGAATTTTAAAAATCACGTTCAATTATAATGTATTTTATTTACAACCACTATTATAATCCAGATTACTAGAAGAAACGGTTTCAAGTTTTGAGACAAAAGGAAAATATCTCTGCATTTTATCTAACAAAGATTAAGTATCTCTTGCTTTTGTTGAAACCATTATCTTTTTGATTTTCTAAAACCTGCAGCTTGAGCTTCTTCTTCTGTTTTGAACCATACTTCAGGAATAGTTTGTTCATAGTATATTCCACCGGGTATATGGTAGATTTTTTCTCCACTGGAGTTAATGTTCCCTTTTATTAGCCCTCTTCCTTCGGAATCAACATAAAGCTTTGGATTAGGTGAAGAAGAATCGGTTAATGTTGTGGAATCATTAAGTAAACTTACTGATTCCTCAATCAAAGCCCATAGGCCTAAATTATTTTCTTGAGCTTCTTTCGAATAAGTTAAAAAATATTCTTCATATTTGACATCAGGTGGAAAAGTTGAAATTTTTGCGAATCCGTTTAGTAGAAGAATAGCATTAAACATTTTTGTACGTATTTCCAAGTCATTTATCTCATTTGGTGGTTCAAGCCAAATATATCTCAAAAGTCTTCCATACCTATCTGTTTCTGAAACATCTTTTTCAAGATATACAGTTTTACCTAATAATTCTTTGGTAGTAAAAAGGGAGGCCTCCAGGCCAAAAGGTTCAATTTTTGTAGTGCTTTCAGGGGTATCAATACCAACGAATCTTGTTTTATATATTTTTCCATCGATTTCAATTTCGACAGTGTCTCCATCTATTATCCTTGTAACGACACCTTTTTCCAAGCTAATAGGTATTTTCAAAAGTTTTTCTTCAAAAAACTTGTCGTACAAGTCTAATTTTTTTAAATCATTTTCTTCGCTTTCTATTTCATTTAATTGTTCTACAATTTCCTCATATGCTTTTAATCTTTCTATATTAGACTTTATGGAAGTAATGTCAAATAATGATTGACTAAATAATGTGAAGGTAAATATTATTAATGTGAAAAAAGTGATAAACTTTTTCATATAATAATCTCACTCCTTAACTTTATGATTAGTATTTATAAATAATAATTATTTGTTGTATGGATATTTTATTAATATACAAATAAATTATATCACGACTGTTCTTATACCATAATGTGAATAATACAACTTGAAGTTTAACTATAGAAATAAGGTCATTTTTTTGTAACAATTAGTATTTTTGATTGTTTAATTCCTCCAGGTATAATAATTTATGGTAATTTAAAAGTGAAAGATTCACCTTCCTAATGGAATTAAGCGATACCTAAAATCATTTAAAAAAGAAGCTAGGCAATTTATAAAAAATTCAAAAGGAGATTAAAGATGAATTATGTTTTCAAATCAAGAGAAGATCCTCTATTAATTTCTAAGATAAAGACATTGGAAGAAGTTATGTGGATTAATGATCATAAAATGAAGTTTAAAGACATTCTTAGTACTTTACCTATATCATATGAAGATGTTATAGATGCAGAAGCTAGGTTACAAAGATTTGCACCATATATTAGAAAAGAGTTTCCGGAAGTAAAAGACGGTATTATAGAATCTCCTGTTCATGAAATTAATAAAATGAAGAAGAGGCTTGAATGTGATTATTCAAGAAAAATAAAAGGAACATTATTACTAAAAAGGGATGATTTACTTCCGATAGTTGGTTCTGTAAAAGCAAGAGGTGGAATATATGAAGTTTTAAAACATGCCGAGAAGTTAGCTATAGAAAATATTATGCTTTCTATTGACGATGATTATAGTGTTTTATCGGAAGAAAGGTACAAAAAGTTCTTTTCAAATTTTACAGTACAGGTTGGAAGTACGGGAAACTTGGGTTTGAGTATAGGTATTATAAGCGCTAAAATTGGTTTTAAGGTAGTAGTGCATATGTCTAAAGATGCAAAGCGTTGGAAAAAAGAACTTCTAAGAAGTAAAGGTGTAAAAATAGTTGAATATGATGGCGATTTTTCAGTTGCTATAGAAGAAGGAAGGAAACGTTCTAAAGAGGATCCTAACAGCTATTTTGTAGATGATGAAAATTCTAAGGATTTGTTTTTAGGATATGCAGTTGGAGGTATAAGAATTAAACAACAGTTATCAAAATTAAATATTATAGTTGATGAAGATCATCCATTGTATGTATATTTGCCTTGTGGTGTAGGGGGTTCTCCCGGAGGAATAACCTTTGGATTAAAACTCATTTATGGGGATAATGTTCGTTGTTTCTTTGCAGAGCCAACACATTCTCCAGCAATGTTATTAGCTTTAATTACAGGTTTGTTTGATAAAGTTTCCGTAAACGATTTTGGGTTAGATAACAAAACCGAAGCAGATGGTTTGGCTGTTGGTAGAGCTTCTTCACTTGCTACAAGAACGATGAATAATGTTGTTGATGGAATATTTACAGTTGAAGATAAAAGATTATATACATTTTTAAAAACATCTGTAGATGAAGAAAATATATATTTGGAACCATCAGCATTTGCAGGATTTTTGGGGCCAATTTATTTTTCTGAGATAGATAATATTAGTCATATATGCTGGGCTACAGGAGGAAGTTTAGTTCCAACCTACGAAAGGAAAAGAGATTATGAAAAAGCGTTAAGTCTGTTAAAAATAAAATAATGCTTATTTTTCAAATATAGTATAATTATATTGATGTGGTAAAATGAGTTAAGGGGTTGATTTAATGAGTCGGTGTATTTTTTGTGATATAAAAGATAATCCAGATAATATAGTCGTGCAAAATGAATTAGCTTTTGCTATATACGATAAACACCCGGTTAGCAAAGGCCATATACTTGTAATCCCAAAAAGACACTTTGATAGTTTTTTTGAAGCGACTGAAGAAGAAATAGTTAGTTTATATCAACTTATTAATGAATGCAAAAAAATCATTGATGAACAGTTTAAACCAAGCGGGTATAATGTTGGGGTAAATGTTGGATATGATGCAGGACAGACGGTTTTTCATTTGCATATACATTTAATTCCTCGTTACAAAGGGGATACTACACATCCGATTGGTAGTGGGATAAGACATATTAAAGATTGAAAGAAATATGATGTCTGTGAACCTACCCATTTTAGAAAGGATTCGTTTTCAGAGATTTTCAATTTAAAGTAGGTACAATGCGGAGCTTTCATTTTCTTTTTAGGTCAAACTAAAGAAGAAGATAAAAACAGATGATTAGAATCTACAAAACAATACTTTACTATTAAACTAGGGGGTGATATTATGAAAACTTTGGTTTTTTTAGCTGAAGGATTTGAAGAGGTAGAGGCATTAACAGTGGTAGATTATCTGAGAAGAACAGGGATAGAAGTTGATACTGTATCGATAACAAATGACAACAAAGTGAAAGGATCTCATAAAATTACGGTTATAGCAGATAAAAAAATAGACGAGTTAAATGATGTATCTTTATATGATGCGGTTATTATTCCTGGTGGTATGCCTGGTTCAGAAAGACTACGGGATAATCATTTTGTTATAGATATCGTAAAAAAAATGAATGAAGCAGGCAAACTTGTTGCAGCAATATGTGCTGGACCAATAGTTCTTGCAAAGGCTGGAGTAATAAAAGGGAAACAAGTGACTTCTTATCCGGGATTTGAAAATGAATTGAAAGACGGAATATATGTGGAAAAACCTGTTGTTAGAGATAAAAATATAATAACTTCACGAGGGCCCGCGTTAGCAGTAGATTTTGCAATTGAGATAATTAAGTATCTAGCAGGAGAAGAAAAAGCCCAGAAACTAAAAAAAGATATTTTGTATCAATACCTTAAAAAAGATAGATAAAATAGTGACAAGCAAAAAAGGCTGACAAAAACGTCAGCCCTATTTCTATTATTTCAATCAAAATTTATTTTAAAGGATAATTATGCGATATTTCTTTTTGCCATTTGAAATAAGGAAAAGTTTCAGCTTCCTCAATACTCCAAATACTCAAAAAATCCCAGTCTTTGAATGTATCTTTTTTGGTCATTAATTCTGGTTCCGTTTTTCCCAGTTCGGCTTTTGATCCAACTCCTACAAACTCTCCCACCAAGTTATTCCCAATTGTATTTGCACAAGTGAAACTATTTTCTATTTTGCTGCTATTGTTGTTTCCGACAAGACCACCTGTGTAGGTAATACCAGAAACATTTCCAGCTGAATAGCAATTTTCAATTATTCCTCCCAGAGAGTTTTCTCCAACTAACCCACCTATTTTACTCACACCTGTAACCTCTCCTATGAAGTAACAATTTTTAATAATACCTCCCACGTTGTATCCAACAAGTCCTCCAGAAAAATTTTCTCCTTTTACCTTACCAGTTGAGAAGCAGTTTTCTATTTCGCCTCTGTTATATCCAACCAAACCTCCTGTATATATGTCGCTTTGTACATCTCCAGAAGCACAGTTATTGATTATTTTTCCTCTATTATGACCAACAAGTCCGCCAATATGTGATTTTCCTTGAATAGTTACATCTGTTCTATTCAATTCTATTATGCCTGTAAAGTTCCCACCTACTAAACCGCCTACGTTGTTATCAGCAACTATATTACCGCTTACAGAACAATTATTTATAGTGCCGCTATATACATACCCAACTAGTCCTCCAACGTCTGCCCTTGCTGATATGCTTACATTTTCCAGACAAACATTTTCAATTTTTGAATTACCTGATATATATCCGAACAAACCAACAATATCGCCTTTCGGTTTGTCAGTAGGTTTGTTCATTTGTAAATGTGTTATTTTATAGCCATTTCCGTTATAAGTCCCGACAAACTGAGAAGTGTTACTTCCAATAGGATCCCAATCCTCATAAGTACTTAAATCGATGTCACAAATTTGTTTATAATGTTTATCTAAATAGTTTCGTATGTTGTGTAGTTGATCTGAGTTTGATACTAAAAATGGGTCATCTTTACTTCCAGAACCTCCTGCAAAATCTAATGAATTAGAAAAAGAAAGTAAAGAAACAGCGATCAAAATACATATAAATAAAAACCTTCTTCTGCACATATAAATACCCCCCACATATAATATAGTAAAGCAAAAAAGAATTTAAAAATAGTTGAATGTTGAAAGATTAATTTAGTTTAAGTAGCATTAAATTTAATGTATAATTAGTTTTATTATATCATCTTTTTATTATTAATAACAACCTGTACATTATTTAATATTTATGAAAATTTATTAAAGGTATATGATAAAATTAATAAATATTAATTCATTGGGGATTAGAATAATGAAAAAAAATAATTTAGTGTTTATAATAGTCCTTGTAGCCTTGTTGTTTGCCTCATCTTGCTCGCTTAAAGAGATTGAAGTAAAGGCTTCTCCGTCAATTCAAACTCCTATAACAAAGGACGTTATTTTGCTTATGGATTTGATAGATATTGAAACAATTGAAAACACTTTAAAGGAGAGTTTTCAACCTTATGCTCAATTAACTAGAACTTCAAATTATCCACTGACTTATTCGATAGAAGTATCAATTTTTAACGCCGGCGAAATTTTAAAAAAGCTAGGAAAAGAAGATTTTAAACAAATTTCGCAAGGTACATACAATATAATATCTTCAGATTCTCCAACATCGTTACTTTCATTTTCTGAAATTGATTTAGGAATTTTGAAATATATCAATTTTATTTCTCTCCCAGCGACACTTTTAATAAAAGAAGCTGAAGGAATTTCCATAGAAGCAACCTTGACTTACTGTAATGAGAATAATTTGAAAGTAGAACAAAATAAAGAAGTTGATTTATCAGACCTTATTAATACACATGAAGACATTAAGATAGAAGAAATGTCGATAAAATTTGAAGAAGGATTTTCTGTAAGTAAAAATACAACTATAGCGATGACCTTTGAATTTCCTTTTAAATTTACTACTACTGAAGATATTGAATTATATAGTAACAAGGCAGATATAGGTGAAGAAGACATATTTAGAAGAAAAAAAGATTCTGGGGATGATATGAAAGATATAATCAATGGTATTAATTCTCTAAAAGTATATATGGATTATCTAAATACGACAGGTTTGTTTTTTAAGATAAACATCCGGGGATGGGAAGTCAACAAACAACAAGAGACTGATTCAAAGCCAATTGAACATATTATTTTTAAAGAAGATTCAGTAGTTTTTGATTTAAACTATTTTCTCAAAGAAATTAAAGAAATAATTCCTTACAATTTTCTAATTTCGATATACATACCAGAAAGCAGTAACGAATTTATTTATGAATTAAATTTAGATGGAGAAGTAGAATTTATTATTTGGTTTGATTTTGGAATAGATATTAACATTCCTATTGAACTTTAAAATTTTAAGAGAGGGGATCTACTATGAAAAGATTTTTGATTGTTTTCATAATAGTGACAATTATCACCGTTATAATGTTTTCAGATCCTTTAAGATCATTTGATAGTTATTTGAATCCTGCTTTGTTAGAATCAACGGGAAAAAGAGATTTGTTTGAATTAGAAATATCTCCTAATATATTAATTTATCAAAATCTTTATAAAGGTACTGAAATATTGAGTTTATTCAATTCAGAAAAGATTACTTTAGATTTCAATGAGATAAATAAAACCTTGAATGGAGACGATTTTTTAATTGATACAATAGACGACCTGGATGGTCATTTTGTGATAAAAATATTTAATTTTGGCTTTGGTTTTGTTACAAGCGGTAATTTGAAATCCAATATAATAGTTCCAAATGAATTAATTAGTCTTATTGCTGAAGGAAATGAGATTGACGAACAATATAATGGAACTATACTCTTTAATTTAGATTCCTCGATTAGGACAGGTCTTTATGGTTCTTATAATTTTGATGGATATACTTTAGGATTAGTGTATAATCTATATCTGCCGATAGTGTATACAAAAGATTCGGATATTAAGTATTCACTGTCAACTTCTAAAGAGGATGCAACAACTAATTTTGAAATAGATGTAAATGTTGATTTGTATTCACCTTTTAATAATGAAGAGATAGGAAAATTTGATTTCAGCACTTTAACAAACAAACTATTTTCAGATTCTGGACACTCTATTGATGTAGGAATAACTTTCGGAAACCCTAAAAATCCATATATGGGTTTTAGCCTCAAAAATATTAATATTAAAAACGCCGATGTTTCATATAAAATACCTCATCAAGAAACTTTAAAATTTGAAGGGGACTCCTTAGAAGGCGCTATTTCTAACGGGAATGGAATTGTAGAGCTATCAGGAGAAGAGTATTCTTATCCATTTGGTTTATCTGCCTTTTTTAGGATTCCGGTATTTGTTTTTGATATTATACCTTTTGGCGAAATATATTTTGAAAATAAGTTGTTCAATTGGGGGGTCAAAGCAAAAACTACCATTTTTAATTTTATACCTTTGTCTTTCGGTATAGAAAAGTTTTACGATTTCTGGAAATCAAGCTTGGGTTTTGGATTGAATACCAGGATTATTGAAAACAGAACCGAAATATCTTTCACAAATAAAAAATTTCAAAACCTTTTTGATTTAAATAGTTTAACCTTTAAAACACATTTTGCCTTGGGTTTTTAGTAAATATTATATTTAGTGATCATTATATCTTATCGAATTTAATGAATTACTTTTCATTATTATTTACATATTATGTGGTATTTTAATAGGCTTTTAAGATACCGAATTTATGCTTGACTTAAAGTGGACAAATATGGTAGAATTTAAAAACAAATGAAGAATAAAATCATTTTATATAAAAAAGAGACTGAGGAGGAAAATTGATGACAGCACTATTAGAAATTCGGGATTTAAGAGCCGAAGTTGTAGAAGAAGGCGTTGAAATATTAAAAGGAGTTAATTTAACAATTAATAAAGGAGAAATCCATGCTTTAATGGGACCTAATGGCTCTGGAAAATCGACCTTAGCACATGTGATTATGGGAAATACAAAATATAGAGTAACTTCAGGAGATATACTATTTGAAGGTCAATCGATATTAAATCTCTCAACGGATGAAAGGGCTAGATTGGGTCTATTTCTTTCTTTCCAGACGCCTGAAGAAATTGAAGGTATAAAGATGAGACAATTTTTGATTAATTCATATAGAAATATACATCCCGAAGATCAACGTACACTTTTAGACTTAAATAAATTAATGACTGAACTTACTAAAAAGTTGGATTTGAATCAAGACTTTTTGGAAAGATATATAAATACAGGTTTTTCCGGAGGAGAGAAGAAAAAAAGCGAGATTTTGCAAATGGGCTTCCTAAAGCCTAGACTTTGTATATTAGATGAAATAGATTCAGGATTAGATATAGATGCGTTAAGGATCGTTTCAGAAAGTATTAACAATTTTAAAAACGACGAAATGGGTATTTTACTTATTACCCACTATCAAAGGATTTTGAACTATGTAGTTCCGGATTACGTTCATGTTTACATCGATGGAAGAATCGTTATAACTGGTGAAAAAGAGTTGGCTGAAAAAATTGAAAAAATTGGATATTCAACAATAGAGAAAGAATTAGGATTAAAAATAAACGAGGAGTGAAAAAATTGGCCACGGATAAAGAAATCAATATAGAGGATTTATTAATAGATCAAAGTAAGTTTGATTTCAAAAGTCAGGTTAAATATGCATATAAAACAATCCCTGGCTTAAATAAGCAGATCGTTGAGGCAATTTCTGAACAAAAACAAGAACCAAAATGGATGAGAGAACTTAGGTTAAAAAGTTTAGAGATATTTGAAACATGGAGAGACCCACGATTTGGAGTTGATATCTCAGATTTAGATGTAAGCAAGATAGTTGCATATATTAAACCTGATGCTAAAAAAGCTACGTCTTGGGAAGAGGTTCCCCAAGAGATAAAAGAGACTTTTGATAAACTAGGGATTCCTGAGGCAGAGAAAAAAGCTTTGGCGGGAGTGGGCGCCCAATACGATTCAGAAATTGTATATCAAAACATAAAAAAAGAAATGGAAAAATTAGGTGTAATATTTTTAGACATGGAAAGTGCCGTTCGAGAATATCCTGATTTGGTGAAAGAATTTTTTATGAAGGCCATACCTCCTACCGATCATAAGTATGCAGCTTTTCATGGAGCTGTATGGAGTGGAGGAACTTTTTTATATGTTCCAAAAGGAGTTAAAGTTCCTTTGCCACTTCAAGCTTATTTTCGAATGAACAACCCTGGTATGGGGCAGATGGAACATACTATAATTATTGCTGATGAAGGTAGTGAAGTTGTTTTTATTGAAGGTTGTTCAGCCCCTTTATATGAAGCAACGAATCTTCATGCAGGCGCTGTAGAAATATATGTAAAAAAGGGTGCCCGTGTAAAGTATGCAACTATTCAAAACTGGAGTAAAAATACTTATAATTTGAATACAAAGCGAGCTTTAGTTGATGAAGATGGGATAATGGAATGGGTTTCTGGTTCAATGGGTAGTCAGAAATCGATGATTTATCCAGCTTCTATCCTTAGAGGTAAGGGTGCAAAAACTGAAACGATAGCAGTTACTTATGCAGGTCCAAACCAACATATGGACACGGGTTCTAAAGTATTTATGCTAGCTCCCTACACAAGTGCTATTGTCGATGCAAGAAGTATAAGTATTGGGGGAGGTTGGGCTTTTTACAGAGGATGGCTTAGGGTTGGAGAAAAAGCTAAAGGCGCAAAAGCTTCTGTATCTTGTCAGGCTTTAATGCTTGATAATTTTTCAAAAAGTGATACAGTCCCTATTATAGAAGTCTACACAGATGACGCTGATATAGGTCATGAAGCCCGAATTGGCAGAATCAGAGAAGAGCAAATATATTATCTGATGAGCAGGGGATTAAAGGAATCGGAAGCCAAAGCTCTCATTGTTAGGGGGTTCGTAGAACCTTTTGCTAAAGAGCTACCACTTGAATATGCAATAGAGTTAAACAGGCTTATAAATTTAGAAATAGAATCTTCTATAGGATAAAAAGTGACAATTACTACAAAATTACAATACGAGGTGGAAAAGTTGGACACAATTTTCGAGAAAACAATAGATATGAAACATAATAATTTAAAAGCTGTGGAGTGGCAAGTTCCACAAATACAAGCCAAAAAAGATTATGAAGATTTTGAATTTCAGTCTTCGTTAGAACATATATCTAATGATTATTTAAAAATTTATAAAGGGTATAGGTATGAAGCATATAAAAGTTGGGGATTTCCTAAATGGAAACGAGCAAAATTAGATGGCTATGAACCAGAAAAATATGTATCCTTTGTTCCAACAAGCGTTAAGGGAAAAATAAAAGGTATAAATGGTATAGATGAAGATGGCATTGAAATTCTTGCTAAATATGATTTTGAAGGAGCTCATAGAAAATTTTTGTTAATGGCAGAAGCGTTTTCTAATACAGGTTTTTATTTAAAGACAGAGGAAGGAGAAAGTTCTGAACCTATAATTATTAATTACTATTGGAAAGCGCCTATTTACGAATTGTCTGTTTATAATTTAAGACCTTTTTCGAAAGCAACCGTTATAAGAGTTTTAAGATCCAATAATCAAGGAAAAGGTTTTAGAACGACATCGAATAGAATAGTTGTCCATAAAAATGCTTATTTGGAATTAATTAATATAAATTTAAACGGAAATGATGATATCAATATTGATAATATTTTTATAGAATTAGAAGAAAATTCGAGAGTTGAAGTAACCGATATTCAAATAAGAGGAAAAATCTCTGCTCCTCATATTTTTTTCAGATTTTCTGGAAAAGGCGCAACAGCCTCTGTAAATCCCTACTTTTTAGCAACCGATGATAACATTATAGACATGCTTTATTTAATGAGATTTTACGCCCCTAAAACCACTGGAAGTATAAACGGCAAAGGACTTATAAAAGATAACTCAAAAGCTGTATTTAGAGGTTTTCTCGATTTAAAGAGGGGCGCAAAAGATGCTAATGCTTCAGAATCAGGATACACTTTAACTCTGTCAGAAAAAGCCAAAGCAGAAGCTATACCAAGTTTGACAGTAGATGAAAATGAGGTTACCGCATCTCACGCAGCTAGCATTAGTACAATCGAGTCGGAAAAACTATACTATTTGATGACGAGGGGATTTTCTCTAGAAGATGCAAAAAAATTGATCGCATATGGAATCTTTGAACCAGTAGTAAACGAATTGAATAAATTTGGGGAAGACATTAGTCAGGAGGTACAAAATGTTGTCTTCCAACAAATATGAAGAAGAATTTCCTGCTTTAAAAAGAAAAATTAATGGTCATAGATTAGTTTATTTAGACAATGCCGCAACAACTTTGAGACCTAAACGAGTTATGGAAGCCGTTAGTGAATATAGTTTGAATCATCATGCCAATGTTCATAGATCAACCCACACATTAGCATCTGAAGCAACGCAGATGTATGAATCTTCTAGACAAAAATTAGCGGACTTTATCAACGCAAAAAAAGAAGAAATTATTTTTACTAAAGGAACAACAGAATCAATAAACTTGTTGGCATATTCTCTAGCTATTTCAAACATGATTCAACCTGGCGAAGAAATTCTAATAACCACTATGGAACATCATTCAAACTTTGTACCTTGGCAGCAAATTGGAAAATTGTTCAATATTAAAATTAAGTATTTCCCGGTTAAGAAAGGGATCTTTGAACCAGACGATTACTTTAATTATATTACTTCAAAAACAAAAGTAATTAGCATAACAGGAATATCTAATGTTACAGGTCAAGTTATTCCTATAAATTTAATCGTGGAAAAGGCACGAAAGATAAGAAACAATGTCATAATTATTGTAGATGGTGCTCAATATATTCCTCACTTCTCTGTTGATGTAAAATCTTTAGATATAGATTTTTTGGCGTTCTCTGGACATAAGATGTTAGGTCCAACAGGTATAGGAGTATTATATGGTAAAAAAGAATATTTAGAGCAAATGTCCCCTTTTTTATTTGGAGGAGAAATGATTGATAAGGTAAGTATGGAAGATACAACTTTCACTATACTTCCTTTTAAATTCGAAGCTGGAACTCCAAACGTTGATGGAAGTGTTGGTCTTGCTAAAGCTGTAGAACTTTTACAACAAATCGGTATGAATAATATAAATCAGCATGATAAAATGTTAACTAAGTATGCTTTAGAAAAGATGAAAAACTTGGATTTTCTAGAGATTTATGGTCCGCAAGATGAATTCCAAAGCTCTATAGTTTCTTTTAATATGAAAGGTATTCATCCCCATGACGTAGCTCATTTATTAAATGACATAGCTGGGGTAGCAATTCGCAGTGGTCATCATTGTGCACAACCAATGATGAATGAACTTGGCGTTAAAGCTACATGTAGAGTAAGCTTTTATGTCTACAACCAAAAGGATGATATAGACATTCTGATATATGGCTTAAAAAAAGTTTGGGAGTGGTTAAAATAGGAATTGAAGATCTTTATTCAGATATAATTTTAGATTATGCCAAAAATAACAAATATAAAAAAGAAATTCCTGCTTCTCAAAAGGCAGAAGGAAAAAATTTATCATGTGGAGACGAAATAACAATTTTTTTGAAAGTGGATAACGGTAAAATAGTTGAAGCATCGTATTTAGGTCATGGCTGTATTATTAGTCAAGCCTCTGCAGCAATGATGTGTGAAATAATAGAAGGAAAAACAGTTGAAGAAGCAGAAAAAATCTTAAACGAAGTAATCAAAATGTCTCAGGGTAAAGAGTATGATAATGACTTAATAGACGGTTTGGAAGTTTTTTCTGATATTTCTAAGTTTCCAATGAGAATTAAATGCTTCACACTTTCGTGGCATACTTTAGAAGAAGCTATTAATAATCAAGATTGAATTTCGGGGCATAATATGCTAAATAATAAATAAAGTTTAATTTTAAAGGACGAATAAAAGCTAGTCATTAAATTAAAAAATGTTCCTTTATTAGGAACATTTTTTAATTATTTATTCAAAGGGTATATCATTTATAAATATTGTCTTGATAAATAGTAGTATTCTTTTGCTGATTCTTTAAGTTTTTCAATTTCCTCTTTTGTTAACTTACGTAGTACTTTTCCAGGAACGCCTACTACTAAACTGTTAGGTGGAATTTCTTTGTTTTCTGTTATTAATGCTCCTGCACCAATAAGACAGTTTTCAGAAATTACAGCTCCATTTAGAATTATAGCTCCCATACCAATAAGGCAATTGTCATTAATTGTACAACCATGAATTATTGCACCATGACCTATTGTAACGCCATTGCCAATTATAGTAGGATAATCATAATCAATATGTACAACTGCGTTATCTTGAATGTTAGTGTATTCACCAATAGTTATGGGCCCAATGTCTGCCCTTAAAGTTGCATTATGCCAAATGCTGCATCCCTTGGCTATCTTAACATTTCCTATTATTTGACATCCTGGTGCCAAAAAAACATCATCTGCAATAATAGGTTTTTTATTCTTAAATTCGTGAATCATTTATCAGACCTCCAAAAAACATTCATTTTAGTTATATTGGTTTAAAAATCTTCGATTTTTTCTATTTCATAGTTTTTATGAGATTTGCCATTTCAATAGCTGTAATTGCTGCCTCCGAACCTTTGTTGCCTGCTTTGGTACCGGCTCTTTCTATGGCTTGTTCAATATTATCCGTGGTTAATACACCAAAAGCAATAGGTATACCTGTTTGTAGTGATATTTGGGCAATTCCCTTTGACAGTTCTGATGCTACGTAATCAAAATGAGGTGTTGCCCCTCGAATTACTGCACCTAAACTAACAATAGCATTATATTTTCCTGATAGAGCCATTTGTTTGGCAATTAAAGGGATTTCAAAGGCACCTGGTACCCATGATATTTCTATATCTTCTTCAGCTACTCCATGCCTTTTTAATGTGTCTAGTGAACCACTTAACAATTTGCTAGTTATGAATTCATTGAAACGACTTACAACAATGCCTATTTTCAATCCAGTACCTATTAAATTTCCTTCATATATCTTCATCATTTTTCCTCCGTGTCAAGATAGTTTAATAAATGACCCATTTTTGATTTTTTGGTTTCCATATAACATTTATTGACTTCATTTGGGGGTATTTCTATAGGTACTCTTTCAACAACTTCTAAGCCGTATCCCATAAGCCCAACTATTTTCTTTGGATTGTTAGTCAGTAGTCTAAGCTTTTTTATTCCCAAATCAACCAATATTTGTGCACCTTCACCATAATCTCTTAAATCAGGGGCAAAACCAAGTGCTAAATTTGCTTCAACTGTATCTTTTCCTTCTTCTTGAAGCTTGTAAGCCTTTAACTTATTGACAAGACCTATGCCTCTTCCTTCTTGACGCATGTAAAGTAATACACCACGCCCTTCTTTTTCTATTTGCTTCATTGAATTATGCAATTGATCACCACAATCACAGCGTAACGATCCAAAAGTATCGCCAGTTAGACATTCTGAATGTATTCTAGCTAGTACAGGATTTCCATCTGAAATATTTCCTTTAATTAGAGCTATATGGTGATCTTTATTTATTATACTTTCATATACAATTATAACAAAATTTCCATATTTTGTTGGAAGACTTATTGGTTCAGTCACACGCTTTATTAGTTTCTCATTTTTTCTTCTGTAAGTTATAAGATCGGCTATAGTTATTAATTTCAAATCGTTTTTTTGAGCAAATTCTGCTAATTGAGGTAAACGTGCCATCGTTCCATCTTCATTCATTATTTCACATATTACTCCAGCAGGATACAATCCAGCTAATTTCGCAAGATCTACTGCTGCTTCGGTGTGGCCTGCACGTATTAATACTCCTCCTTCTTTTGCTTGAAGTGGGAATATATGTCCTGGCTTTAGCAAATCTTCTGGAACGGTTTTTGGATCAACAAGAGTTTTTATGGTAAAGGCACGCTCATGAGCAGAAATACCAGTTGTAACAGATTTCGCATCCACTGAAACCGTAAATGCTGTCCGTTGATGATCTGCGTTATTATAAACCATTTGAGGGATATCAAGTTCTTTCAATCTTTCAGCTGTCATAGGTACACAGATAAGTCCTCGACCAAATTTTGTCATGAAATTAATCGCTTGTGGAGTAACAAATTCAGCTGCCATCACGAGATCTCCCTCGTTCTCTCTATCTTCATCATCTACTACTATGACCATTTTCTCTTTTTTAAGATCTTCAAGAACTTCTTCTATAGTGTTGAATTTAATCTGACTCATATGTTTCCTCCTTAAATGAACCCATTGTTTTTTAAAAATTCTTCATCTATGATTTGTTTTTTAGTATTTTCTTTCATATTACTTATGAACTTTGCTACATATTTCCCGATCATATCACATTCGATGTTTACTTTGCTTCCTATTTTTTTATATTTAAAAGTTGTGTTTTGGAACGAATGAGGAATAATTGATACAGTAAAGCCTCTTTCATCTATACTTGCAATAGTTAAACTTACTCCATCTACAGCAATAGAGCCCTTTTCGACCAGGTAGAAAAGTAATTTTGATTCGACATTTATTTTAAAATATTTAGCATTTTCTTCTTGAATGATTTGTTTTATTACACCAATTCCATCAACATGTCCGCTAACTAAATGTCCCCCTATAAAATCTTGTAAGGTGAGAGGAGGTTCAAGATTAACATAGTCTTCTGGTTTTAAGTCGTATAGGGTAGTATGTCTTACTGTCTCTGGCGTTGCATCTGTCCAAAAAAATTTTTGGTCCTTTTTTGAAACAGTTAAACATATCCCATTTGTGCATATACTATCACCAATGGATATTTTAGGAGCTATTTTTGGAGCCTCAATTTCAAGAAGAACCGATTTAGGCCTTTTAACTATATTTCGTACCTTTCCAATTTCTTGAATAATACCGGTAAACAATATCAATTCCTCCATCAAATGAAGTACCCTTCTACCAATAAATCCTCTTGGAAATGTTTAATAGAAACATTTTTAAGATTCCAAGCGTCTTTGAGCTTTTCAACACCCTTTCCCCCAAGTGCGGAAGGAGCATTTTTTCCGCCAATAAATTTAGGCGCTATAAAAATCATAGCTTTATCTACTAGACCCTCTTCTATAGCTGAAGCTGCAAGGGTAGGGCCTCCTTCTATAAGCACGCTGTCAATTTGCCGATTATGGAGTTCTTTCATCAATTCGGATAAGTTTACTCTATCTTTTGATTTAGTAGTTATTACTTCCACACCTTTAGATTTAAAATTTTCCACTCGAGATCTTTCAATATTTGAAGCAGTGGCAATTACAGTTGGTGCTTGATTTGTGTCTAATACATTGTAATTTAAAGGGGTTTTCCCAAAACTATCAATTATAATTCTTATTGGTTGCTTTTCAACTTTTACGTTTGGTAATCTGACAGTCAACATGGGGTTGTCCAATAAAACAGTTCCTATTCCAGCCATGATCGCCGAAACTCTGTATCGCCACCAGTGAGCATACTCTCTTGATGCCTCGTTAGTTATCCACTTTGAATCACCTGTAACAGTAGCTACTTTTCCATCTAAAGTCATTGCACATTTCCAAATTGTAAAAGGCATATCGGAAGTTATATATTTAATAAAGATTTCGTTCAGTTTTTTTGCTTCTTCTTCTAGTATTCCAACAGCTACTTTAATCCCAGCTTGCTTGAGCTTTTTTATTCCTTTTCCTGAAACGCTAGGGTTAGGATCTTGCATAGCGATAACAACTTCTTGTACACCGGCTTTTATTAAAGCATCAGTGCAAGGTGAAGTTCTTCCAAAATGGCTACATGGTTCAAGGTTAACATATACAATGGAATCTTCTGCCTTTTCCCCAGCTTGGGTAAGTGCGTTTATCTCTGCATGTGGTTCTCCCGCACTTTTGTGATAGCCTTCTCCTATTACCTCGCCATTTTTTACTATCACAGCTCCAACTAAGGGATTAGGATTAGTAGTTCCCCATCCTAGTCTAGCTAATTCTAAGGCACGTTGCATATATATTTCATGTAACATTGCTTTCCTCCTCAAAGTTCTTAATACAGTTGAATATTACTCGATTATAACATATTTTTATTTGTGAAATGTATTAACTTTTTACAGATTGAATTTTTTCATTTTCTATTTTATGTAGTAAAATAGAAACAATACAAATTGAGACTGTTATTTTCCTACTTTTAGATCCATTCTTAATTTTTTAAAACATGTGGGGATATAAAAGAAGCATTAACAAAAATGAAAGCATCTATGTCTCATACTTAAAACATTAAAATAGAGGTCCAAGATTTAGATTAACTTCAAGAAGCTATAGAATACTGGACAGATATTATCATCTTAGATAATATATCAAATGAACCTATTAGAAAATCTGAAAATATTCAGGACAAAAAGCAATTTTAGAAGCATCTGGTAACATAAAGAAATTTAATATAGTTTCTAGGTTGAAACTATAGTTAACATTATTTCTAGGGGATCGACTAATTCTGTGAAATCCTTACATGTACTTTCTTACATATACAAAAGATAATTAAGCAAAATTTATAATTAAGTGTTGTATTGTTAACAAAAAACATGATAAAATCTACTTATGAAAAATTTAACGGTAGAACAATAAAAAAAACCGGATCCATTAGGATCCGGCAAGAATGTCTGGGTTTATCTCAGGGGGATAGGGGGATCTTTCTTTTTCCAATACCATTATAAAACAAATTATGTTAATCTTCAAGGCAAATAAGTTACTATTAAATTTATATTAGTTAAAATTTGTATACTTTTGTTATCAATTGAATAACTCCTGAGTTTAAATTAATAAAAATGGATGAAATAGCAACTTCAAAAGTGAATATCGAGAGAAAGCTCATCTTGCTTTTCTGACTAAAACAAATAATTACGTTATCGAAATGAGATTCAAAGATGTTTTAAGGTAAAAAAAAATTTAATCAAAAATAAACTCAATAACAAGATTTAAATTAGATTATAAAATTCCAAAAGATACCATAAAAGAGCAAGGAGGAACATTTAGTGGGAAGAGTTTATGATTTTCATACTCATACATTCTTGAGTGACGGAGAGTTAATTTGCAGCGAACAAATTAGGCATGCACAAGCTCATTATTATAGAGCCATAGCTATAACTGACCATGTTGATGCATCAAATATTGATTTTGTTTTAAATAGTTTAATCAAATTTATTGAAACAGAAAAAAAGTATTTTGAGGATATTGAGATAATAAGTGGTGTTGAATTAACTCATGTCCCCCCCATACTTATAAACGATTTAGCCAAATATGCTAAGGAAAAAGGTGCTCAAATTGTTGTAGTTCATGGAGAAACTATAGTAGAACCCGTTTTTAAAGGAACGAATTACTATGCAGTAAGGTCTAAATATGTAGACATACTAGCACATCCTGGTGTAATTTCTGAAGAAGATGTAAAAGAAGCCGTAAGTAATGATATTTTTTTAGAATTGAGTGCAAGGAAAGGACATAGCTTAGCCAATGGACATGTAAGTAAATTGTGCCAAAAATTTGGCGCGAAGTTGCTAGTAAACAGTGATGCACATGGACCAGGTGATTTTTTAGAATATGAATTTGCCTTAAAAGTTGCCGTGTCTGCTGGTTTAAGCTATGAAAATGCTAGAGAAATTATAGAAAATAATCCAAAATTATTACTAAAAAGGTGTTTTTAATAAAAAATTTACCAAACATTATTCTAAAATCTACCTTTTTTTGAACCAAAACTAATTTTCTGAGTCTAAAATAATGCGTGGTTTTGAAAAGAAAACAAAAACCTAAATTAAAAGGAGGGCTTAAATGAATAAAAATAAAATAACTGAAAAGGAAAAAGTTAAAATAATGGAAGATCTTCAAAATATCGATTTTGAAAATTTAAAAGAAGAAGGAGGTATAGTCCAAGTAAAAGTTAAGAAAAATCAAAAAAATATACCGTCTATTGATAAGATAATTGAATCTTTGACAACTAAAGCTAAAAAGAAAAATAATAAATTATCTTATTCAGATATCGATCAAGCTATTCCTATCGAATTATCAGATGAAATAGATAATGAATATATAGATAAGATATATGAAGCTTTGGAATCTGAAGGAATTGAAATTATAGAAGAGGATGAAAATGACCAAGAAGAAAATGTAAAAGATTTACTCGTTGACCAAGAGGAAGAAATCGGTAGCGACGAATTTGATGAATTGTTTGCAGAATCTGAACTTCAAATGTACGATAACATTTCGCTTGGTGATCCTATAAAAATATATCTTAAAGAAATAAGCAACATAGAACTTTTAACTCCTTCAAGAGAGAGACAATTAGCTATGAGGGCTCAAAAAGGAGACAAAAAAGCTAGAGATGAATTAATCAAAGCCAATTTAAGACTTGTAATAAGCATTGCAAAAAGATATACAGGTAGAGGGTTAAGCTTTTTAGATTTAATTCAAGAAGGAAATATAGGTTTAATTAAAGCTGTAGATAAATTCGACTGGAGAAAAGGTTTTAAATTTTCAACTTATGCAACTTGGTGGATCAGGCAATCCATAACTAGAGCGATAGCTGATCAAGCAAGAACTATAAGAATTCCTGTTCATTTAGTTGAGACCATCAATAAAATGAACAGAGTCATAAGAGAATATTTACAAGAGCATGGAGAATATCCAACAACGGAGGAACTAGCTAAGATAATGAAAAAACCAGAAGAAAAAATAAATGAAATACTGATGAGTGCTAGAGATGTTTTATCGCTTAACGCTCCAATTTCTAGTGGAACGGGTGATGATGAAGAATCAGAAACTGGTGATTTTGTAAGTTCTGAAGATACTACTCCTGAAGAAGAAGCTCAAAAAATGATCTTGAGAGAAAGAATAGAAGAAGTTTTAGATACCTTAAGTACCAAAGAAGCTTTAGTAATAAAAATGAGATATGGACTTCTAGATGGAAAACAAAAAACTCTAGAAGAAGTTGGACAATATTTTAATGTTACGAGAGAAAGGATCCGACAGATTGAAACTAAGGCTTTAAGAAAGTTGAGACATCCAAACAGAATGGCTCAATTAAGAGATATTGTAGAGAGTTTATAATAGTAAGAAAGAATAAAAAACCGCCTCTTTTGAGGCGGTTTTTTATTTTATTTTTTAAAATTTTCAAGAATCTCTTTAGTATCGCGAGCAATCATCAATTCTTCATTTGTTTTGATTATCATAACAATTACTTTAGAATCCTCCGTTGATATAATTCCTCCTTTTCTATTCAAGCTTTTATTTTTTTCTTCGTCAATTTTTACTCCGAATATGCCCAAATAATCGCAAACAGTTTTTCGAACGTCTGGATCATTTTCTCCAACTCCTGCTGTGAATACTAAAGCATCAAATCCATTCAAAATGGTCGCGTAACTTCCAATGTATTTGGCTATTCGATAAGTGTATACATCAAAAGCTAACTTTGCTCTTTTATGGCCTTTTTGTATAGCTTTTTCGATATCTCGCATATCATTACTTATTCCACTTATGCCATAAACTCCACTCTTTTTATTTAAAATCTCGTCAACTTCATCTACAGTGTAGCCTTGTCTCAACAAGAATAAAGGTATAGTTGCGTCAATATCACCACTTCTTCCTCCCATAACAAGACCTTCTAAAGGAGTGAGCCCCATGGAAGTATCAACCACTTTTCCACCATTTATGGCAGCTAATGAGGCACCGTTACCTAAATGAGCGCTAATTAATTTTAAATCTTTAGGATCTTTACCTAGCATCTTCGCAGCTTCAATGGTTATATATTTATGACTAGTCCCATGGAAACCATATCTTCTGATTTTATATTTTTCATAAAATTCGTAAGGAAGCCCATATAAAAAGGCTTTTGGAGGCATTGTTTGATGGTACGAAGTATCAAAGACAGCAACCTGTGGTACATTCGGCATAAGTTTTTGAGCAGCCAATATTCCAGTAAGATTTGGAGGATTATGCAAGGGACCAAAGACTGCATGCTCTTCAATCGCGGCAATAACGTTTTCGTCTATTAATACTGACGACACATATTTTTCACCACAGTGAAGCACTCTATGCCCTATAGCGTCGATTTCAGATAAGTCTTTTAAACATCCATAGTGGGGATCAATTAATAAATCCATCACTTTTTTCAATGCTTCTTCGTGATTTGGAATCTTTGATTCTTCTGAGTACTCTGATCTTCCATTTTCATGTTTAATACCTGATATTTTTTCTCCTATTCTCTCTACTAATCCTTTCAGTAGTACTTCTTCATTTTCCATGTTTATAACTTGATATTTTAAAGAGGAGCTTCCAGAGTTTATCACAAGTATTTTCATTTTTACTGCTTAACCTCCTGCATTATTTAAAATTTACAAAATTTTTGTTGAAAAACTTACTTTTCCTTTGTTAAGCTGGCTTTGTGCTTATTAATTTAGTTTTTAGGCTTTTCCTGCAGAACCTAAAAGTTCTAATCTATCAGACACAACCTTTTTAACGTATTCTTTTCCTTTCTTCATATAATTTCTGGGATCAAACTCTTTTGGATTGTTATATAAATACTCTCTAAGGCCGGCTACAAAAGCCATTCTAAGATCTGTATCTGTGTTAACCTTATTTATTCCTAATTTAACAGTTTCTTTTAATATGTCTGAAGGGACTCCTTTTGACCCACTAAAGTTTGCTCCATACTTTTCTGCAATTTCAACTATCTCCTCAACCACACTGGAAGCACCATGTAGTACCAACGGAATGCCTGTTAACTCCTTAACTTTTTTAAGTCTGTCAAAATCCAGCTTGGCTTCTCCCTTAAACTTGAAAGCTCCGTGAGAGGTTCCAATTGCTGGGGCCAAAAAATCAACTTGGGTTTCTTCGACAAATTTTTTAGCTTCTTCTGGATTAACAAGTACACTTTCTGCAGAAACGACATTATCTTCTATACCTGCTAACTTTCCAAGCTCGGCTTCTACAGATACACCAACAGAGTGAGCAATTCTTACGATTTCTTTAGTTATTCTCACGTTTTCTTCAAAAGGTTTATCCGATGCATCTATCATTACAGAAGAATAACCGGCTTTTATAGCAGCCATTATATATTTAAAATCCTTTCCATGATCAAGATGTAGAGAAACAGGAATATCCAAAGTTTCAGCAAATCCTTTTACCATATCTACGAAAATTCTTGCACCTCTTAAAGGATCTCCCATACCTGCATATTTTATGGCACCTTCACTTGTTTCGATTATTATAGGCGATCTTTTCTCAATCCCAGCTTCCAATATAGCTTGCAAAAACTCAAGATTGTTGATGTTTAACGCTGCAACTGCATAATACTCCTTATTAGCCTTTTCTAAAATCTCTTTTGTGTTAACATATGGCATATTCTACTTCCTCCTTTATTTTAAATTTTGCTGACTATTGGTTTTCTTTTGGTAAATTTGCGACTGCATCTTCGAGCAGCTCTACTATTTTTTTAGCTTCTCCTTCAACTTTTTTTTCTTTTAAAATTTGTTCAGGAGTTATTTGCTCCTTGTAAAATGCTTCATTAGCATAATCATTTGTTCTTATATATGCTCCTTCAATGGAAGCCCCTGCATAAAAGCCTTTTGCAACAGAATATGAATATATGGAAGCTTTAAGTCTGTAATCTACATCTGCAGAAAGTTGTCTTCCAACCGGTCCCGCAGCAACGCCTAAAGATCCTCCTAATGTGAAATTATTCCCCATAAATCCATTCATTCCCTGTTCATTCATTACAACTAATACTAAAGAAGCAGATTGTACGCCAGCTTGAGCACCTACACTTAAACCATAAATATTGACAAAAGCAGGTCCATACCATTCTCCAGTTTGTGAGTCTTTTCTAAGTACTATGCCTTCGCCATATTGGCCTCCAATAACGAACCCCAGCTTGTAAAAAGTGGGAAATATTACCACTCCTTGACCTTGCTCAACAAGCTGCACAAAAGCTCCACTATCTTGTTTAGAAAGGAGCTCTTCTATTGCTAATCTAGATTCTGTTATTATATCCGCAACAGCAGCAAATGTGCTAAAAGCTACCAATAAAACGAATATAAAAACTGGTAAAATCTTTTTCATTTTCTTCACCTCACCTTTTTTAGTGTTTGTTAGAAATTGTCTTTATTAAATGTTCTATAATCCTTTGACTTGCTTTTCCATCACCAAACGGATTTTGAAAGGTAACATTTTTAAATTCGTAACTTTCTAGCTTCTTCATATGATCATAAACATTCTGAGCTTCCGTGCCTACCAGCTTTGCTAGATTTGTTTCAAGAATTTCTGGTCTTTCTGTTTTTTCTCTTAAAACCAAAACCGGTTTACCAAACGATGGTGCTTCTTCTTGAATTCCTCCAGAATCCGTCATTATATACTCACAACCATCTATTAGACTGATTAATTCAAAATATTCTACGGGTTCCAGTAAGATCACATTTTCAATTTCTTTTAAATTTTCATGTACTAAATTTTTTACAATAGGATTGGGATGAACTGGAAAAACTAAGTACATATCAGGATTTTCATTAAGATAAATTTTAACAGCTTTTAACACATTAATCATTGGTTCTCCCCAGTTTTCCCTTCTATGCATTGTCATCAGAATATATTTTTTGTTATTTAAATCATATTTCTCTCTTGTTTTCTGCATATCAGCCGTTTTATTGCCTTTGATCCAGTGTAGTGCATCCACTACCGTGTTTCCTGTAACTTTTATTGTTGTTTCATCAATTCCTTCTCTTAGCAAGTTTTCTTTGGCCCTTTGTGTTGGAGCAAAATGAAGTGAGGCAATAACGCTAATTAATCTTCTGTTTATTTCTTCAGGAAAAGGATTATATATGTCATTGGTTCTTAGTCCGGCTTCTACGTGTGCAACTGGAATTTTATAATAAAAGCTTATGAGAGCTCCTATAAAAGCAGTGGTTGTGTCTCCTTGAACCAATATGTAATCAAACTTTTCTTTTTGAATTATTTTATCTATTTCGTAAATTAGCTTTTGCGTCAAAGTAGGTAAAGTTTGAGAGTTACTCATAATATTTAAGTCATGATCGGGTACTATTTGGAATAAACGTAAAACTTGATCTAAAAGTTCTCTATGTTGAGCTGTAGTTATTACCAACGTCTCTAGATTCATTTCTTTAAGTTTTAAGTATACAGGAGCCATTTTTATTGCTTCGGGTCGTGTACCAAAAATTAATCCTATTCTCACTGTTTTCCTCCTAGCAATGATTGTTTAATCATTATACAAAAATCAAATTTCTTTAATAATATTATACCATGAAGATGTATTTATTATTAAATTTAAAAATCAGTAACAAATTTTGCCTCTAAAAAATGTAAAGTATGCTTGCTATTTTTTGTAAAGTGTGCTATACTTAAACTGCAAAGTAAACTTTGCAGTTTAACAAAGGAGGATGTTCTTTGAATACAAGAATTAAAGAACTTCGAAAAGAAAATAAACTGTCTCAAGAGGAATTAGCTTTAGCTGTAGGGACTACCAGACAAACGATTTCTTCTATTGAAACAGGTAAATATGTAGCATCATTACCGTTGGCTTATAAAATAGCACGTTATTTTGGATTGACAATTGAAGAAGTCTTTGATTTGTCTGAATATATAGAATGAAAGGATTTGAAAAAATGGATAATTACAAAAAGGTTATAAAGAAAAGGATATGGATTTTATCATTTTTAGTACTTTTAGCTGTTGGGTTAGGAATATTTGATACTTTCTGGGCGTCAGCTGAAATGAAAAAAAGCAAAATCTTTGCCTTTCAATGTGGTGCTGTAACAGCTTTAGGTGTTTTTTCAGCTTGTCTTCTTATTCATTATAAAAAAATTTTACAGAATGAAGAAGATTTAAAAATCCAATACAACAAAGAGAATGATGAACGAATGAAAGCAATTAAAGCTAAAGCGGGTATGCCTATGCTACTTATTACTTCAATAGTTATGATAATTGTAGGAGTAATTGCAGGTTATTTTAATTTTACAATTTTCTTTACACTGATCATTGCAGCGGTTTGTCAGTTGTTGACTTCTTTTGTTGTAAAATTAGTATATATGAAAATTATGTAACTTATAATGAAATTGAGTAGAAACTATAGAAGAACAATAGACATTTAATATGATCTAACGCAAAATCTTGACAAAAGAATTTGTGTAGTGTATAATTAACTTGATTAAATTAGCTGCAATAAATGCCGGGGTGGTGGAATTGGCAGACACGTATGGTTGAGGGCCATATGAGTAATCAAACTCGTGCGGGTTCAAGTCCCGCCCCCGGCACCAAAGAAAATAGAAGGATCGTGTATCAACGATCCTTCTGTTTTTTGGAGGAGTTGGGGGTTAGATAAAAATAGATAAGAAGATAGCACCGCCTTTTCTGGTTGAATTATTTTTAATTTTTTCGTTTTTAATAGTATTTTCTCATGTAAGTAAAGCTTTGCAGATCATAGCTTTTTTTACTTTTTTCTTATTATTGTTTTTTATTGAAAAAGATAGAATGAAAGTTTTGTTTATTTGTCTATTCTCTATATTTGCTTTGTTCTATTCTCCAATTACTTTTCAAGGAGAAGTTGGAATACTAGGAAAAATCATAGATAAAAGAGGAACTAATTATACAATTTTTACCAAAAAAATTTTTAGTGAAAATCAATGGTATTCTTACAAAAATTATTACAAAATTTATTACAACAAGTATAGCACCGTCCCTATAAGTACAGGAAAAGATGTTTACTTATTTGGTCAAATTGAAGATGGGTATTTAAAAGTAGAATATATTGCTCCTGCTAATAATAAATCTATTATGAAAATAAAAGATAATATTACAAGTAGGTTGTATGAAAATATTAAAAATGAAGAAGCAAGGGATGTTTTGGTTAGTTCTTTTATGGGGAACTTAAGAGATAAAGAGATATTCAAAGAAACAGGTACCCTTCACTTATTTGCTGTCTCAGGTATGCATGTGTTTTTAATCTATTCTTTAATAACTTTTTTTGTAAATTTATTGTTTTCAAAGAGAAACCTTCGCCTAATTGTAAGTACCATTGCAGTTAGCAGTTATTTAATTTTAACGGGTTTTACACCAAGTTCTGTTAGAGCGGTAAGTATGTTGGTTGTTTTGAACATTTTTAAACTACTTGATATTCCCATTAATTCATATAACATCCTAGGACTTATAGGTTATCTTAATCTTTTATATATTCCAGAAAATATTTTTAATATTAGTTTTTTAATGAGTTATGCTGCCTCTTTTATGATTTTATTTACTTCTAATAATGTAAACAATACTTCTCTGAAAACGTTGTTAATTCCGGTAGCTTCTTATATAGGTGTTTTTCCGCTTTCGGTGATATATTTTGGTGAGATTTCATTATTGGGACTTTTTGTCACTCCTCTTTTAACACCCGCTATTTCGTTATTGATAATCTGTGGATTATCTTCTGCTCTTCTGCCCTGGAAAGCTTTGCATTCTTTCTCAACATTTTTTGCTTTATCGGTTAAAAAATATGTAAAATTATTCACTTTTTTTAAACCTCTTACCTTTAATACTAAATTTATTCCTCTGCTACTTTGGAGTTTTATATTTATTTTTTACGTAATTTCTATTACTCACCTTAGTACCTTCAAATCTTAATTTTTCACATATTAAGAAAATTTTTAATTATCTGATTTGACAATTATTACAGAATTTGTTTTATAGTCAATTACTTTCTCTCCCTGGCACTCCTTCGAATTGATGTTTTATTGCATAGTTAAAATTCAATCACGATTCTTTTAAAAAATATCTTTTTATAACTCTTCTAACTGATCTTTAACCTAAAAGCCAGGAGAGTTTGACCTTAGAAGTTACTCAAATTCAATTTTCTTCATTCAAAGTTTTCCATGTTTTTAAAGTGATGGTTGACTTTTTCAAAAAACTATAGTATAATTTAAATACGACAAAAATTGTCTGATTTAAAAACCTAATTATATTGGAGGTGTTACTATGAAATTTGAATTGCCAAAATTACCTTATGCATACGATTCATTGGAGCCATATATAGACGCAAGAACTATGGAAATTCACTATACTAAACATCATGCTACGTATGTAAACAAGTTGAATGAAGCTTTAGCAAAACATCCAGAATTAATGAATAAAGGCATCGAAGATCTCTTGAAAGACTTGGATAACATTCCAAGTGATATTAGAGAAGCCGTGAGAAATAATGGAGGAGGTCATTATAACCACACTTTATTTTGGAACATTATGGGACCTAATGGTAGTAGAAAACCTGTTGGAAAGCTAGCTCAAGCTTTAGAAAAAACGTTTGGAAACTTCGAAAAATTTAAATCTGAGTTCTCTAACTCTGCTATTAACAGATTCGGCAGTGGATGGGCTTGGTTAGTAATGGATAATTATGGACATTTAGCGGTTATGTCAACACCAAATCAAGATAATCCTATATCGGTGGGGTTATCACCCATTTTCGGCATAGATGTATGGGAGCATGCTTATTATCTAAAATATCAAAATAGAAGAGCTGAATATATAGAATCTTGGTGGAATGTGGTAAATTGGGATGAAGTTGAGAAACGCTACCTTTCTCTTTTATAATTCAAAACAAACTATAAAACATGGGTAGGTCGTTTTTTGACCTTCCTTTTTTCTATTAACTCATTCATATCTCTGAACTTTGAAAAAGTTTTGTATTTCTAAAAGCCCATAAAACACTATATGCTACGATCATTCCTATAGTAAATTGTAAAATATTCCATGGAATTTCGAAAATTGGGATAATCCAATTTCCAAGCAATATCCTACCTGCAAGAAAATAACCAAAGACCATCCATAATCCTGATATTACACTTCCCATTAAATTTCCAAGATTGAAAAGTTTTAAATCTTTTTTTCTTAGAACTAATGAAATCAAAATTAAAATTATAGGAACTATTATTAAAATGATATTTATTAAATTTCTAGTATTCAACAAAAATACTTTTAAATCTTCAATATTTTCATAACCTAACTCATTCATTAAAGTTGGAGTTATTGTTGAAGTAGCCAGATTGTTTAATAAATTTTTTAAACTAAAAGAAACACTTAGAATAAAAGCAACCCATATACCTACACTCAGTGAGAAAATGCTAATTTCCTTTTTTAAAGAGTATTTTTTCCTGTAAGTTTCCGATATTAAGCCCACTAATGCCCCCATTGCTCCTTTAATGATAAAAGTAGGTATCGCCCAAAAAGCATATCCACCAACAATATCTGCTAAAGCAGAACCTAATCCACCAGCCAAAGCTCCAACCTTCCACCCAAATAAAATGGATGTTATAAAAATCATGCTGTCCCCCAGGTGAATATAACCCCTTGTAAAAGGAACTGGAACTTTTATTGCAAAAGTCAATACAAAAATTAAAGCAATCATAATACCAGTTGTTACTAAGTTTTTTATTTTCACTGGGGCACCCCCTTCTTGATATATGTTTTTTCCTTTTGTATTTTGTTTATTTACTATTATACACTTTGGGCATAGAGATTTGATTGAAAGGGTTATCTTTAAAGATTAATACTTGTTCATAAGTAGCAAGTTCTCTATCAAAATTATCTATAAATTCTGGACCGTAAGTAATCTGAAACAAAGAATAGCTGTAAGGTATTCCTAGATTATTTAAGGTTTTCAAATCTCTAACCCAATTAGGCTCTTCTACAGGAGCATCAGAAGAAATGAATAAAGGGACCCCTGTTTCGTATAATTTTGAAAAATTAAATGCTTTATTAAGTCTCTTACCAAGTCTTTGGTGTATGAAAACTTTATCTGATTCAATAAATTGTGGTTGTATATCAAGTATAATCTTGAGTTTTTTTATTCTCTCTATTTGATTTTCGTTTAAAACTATAGCATGGATAATTCTATGAACTAGCTTTGGTTTTGCTTTCTCAAAGGCGTTTAATAATTGTTCAACCGCTCCATCACCAATTGCATGGGCGGCTAAATGCAAATTATTTTTTTCGCAAAAATCTATAACCTTTATTAATTCTTCATCTTCCCAAAGTTTTATTCCAAAATTATTATAATCATCATTATATTTCTCCAGTAAAAACGCAGTTCTAGCTCCTAATGAACCATCTAAATATACTTTAACACAAGAATATTTGTCAAAATAGCCGTTTTCATAATAGAATATTAGGTCTTCATGGTTATTTATCGCAACTTTCTCAAAAACATTTAAATTGTCAGTAGGTTTAAAGGGTAAATCTTCTTTAGATATTCCGTGCAAATCATCAGAGTGAACAAAACCATAACCTTTACCAATCAAATAATCTTTAGCATAACCCCAAATTTTTTCTGCATATGCTGAAAAATCTGAAAAATCTTTTATCTGGTAAATCTTTTCTAATGCTTTTTCTTTCACAATTCCTGTAGTAAAATCTATATATTCTTTAGAGTCATTAAAAACGGCAACTTCAAGTGCTTTAGAGTTGACAACTGCTAAATGGCCGCACCTACGAATTAAAATAATAGGTAAATTTGTTGTTATATTATCTAAAAAATCTTTAGTTGGTCTTGCAAATTCTTCAGACCAGCCTCTTAGAATAATTTCTTTAGGATTATTCTCTAAAAGATTTTCAATAATATATCTAATCTCTTTTAAATTTTCCCCTTCTAGTGATGGAAAATAAAGTTTTTCTCCTAAACCTAGTACATGAAGATGTGTATCAGTTACAAAAGGTGTAATGTAAGAACGATTATTAGATTTTGTATTAATATAATGAAAATTCCCATCTTTCTTCAGTATGTACATTATCAAGGTTACCTCCATCTAGTGTTTTCAAGATAACTACTTTAGCAATTCTAACACATATATCCTATAAATGTTTTGTTTTTAGATTTTTGAAAAAAATTTCTCCTTTGTTCTAACTCTTATTTAGTGTTCGTCTTTTTAAGACGTTTGGGAATGGTATTTGGAAAAAGAGAGGTTGGGCCCTATCCTTTAACCCTTATAATTTCATAACCTTATTTTTTCAAAGTCTCTTTTGTTAAATTTGTATTTATGATACTTTATAAATTCTACGAATCAGGGAGAAGGGTATCAATAATAACAAATTTTTGTTAATGTTTAGACATTATCTTTTAACATTCTATCAAGAGATCGAGCAGTATTATATATTATTTGATCTGAATAATATTTATAAGGTGCCATTTCTGCTATTAAATATCCATTATATCCTGTAGTCTTTAGATTTTCTATTATCTTTGGAAAATTAACATCTCCAGATAATAAATCGACAAAGCCATTCAAGTTTCCTATTTTCTGCTTGAAATCTTTTAAATGAATCTTTTTGATTCTTCCTTCTAATATTTTTATCCAATGTTCTGGATAACCTGTGTAGAGAACATTTCCTACATCTAAATAAATACCCACATAAGAACTATTAATTTTATCAATAAAGTCTCTAAATTCGAGAGGAGATAATAAAAATTTGTTCCATACATTTTCTAATCCGATACTGACTTTAAATGATTCTGCTTCTTTTTTTAATTCCATAAATGTTTCTAAGGAGCGTTCATAAGCTTTATGATACTCTACAATTTCACAGTTGGGAATAAAATCCGCACCTACAATTCCTGGAATAACTAAAATTGTATCTGCACCTAATATTGAAGCAACTTCTAATTGCTTTTTAACGATATCTTTAGCTTTTTGGCGGATAAAGTAATCATTACTAGTAAAAGAATATTTCCAGTATAAGCCTGTCGCTACACTTGGAATTTGGATATTGAAATCTTCTGCTAAGTGCTTGACTTTTAAAAGGTCTTGGTGAGAACTTTTCAAACTTATTTCACCCTCTTCGTCTAAACTTAATTCAATACCATCAAAGCCTGCGTCTTTTGTTATTTTCAATTTTGAGCTAATAGACATATTAGATGGGAATGACCAAACATTTATACCTTTCTTCATTTCAGATACCTCCTCCGTAAAATAGATTCCTCTATATTTTAAATTTTAACAAAAAATGAATAAAAATCTTGGGATTTTATCCAAATAGAAAAAGTAAAATTATCAATTTATGGCTTTAATTAATGTTTTATCTATTGAAATATTTTTTAGAAAGGTTATTATTTTTATCTACCTATTTTATAAGCAGAGCAATTCTTAGCTTAAAAAAATTATTAAAGTAATTGAATTTTATCCTAATTTCTTGACTCTAATTAATGTACTTTAGATTTTTTTAAATTAAATCAATTTTAAAATAAAATTTTTATTTTTTAAGAATTTAACTAATAATCAAGAACAATCATTTTTAATTATTAATAAACGATTTTTTTTGTCTTTTTCAGAGCTTTGTATTTTAGTGTTTTAGAAATATAATATTTTTAGATTAAAAATATTATATTTCTAAAAATGTTTTCTTTATAAAAAAGGATTATTGAAAAAATTTTTTACAAATAATATAACACCTTAAATTTATGTTTATTAAAGATAATAACTTCATATCCTTTCTCTATTAAAATTGATATTTGGGTTGTGGAGAAACTTGCTTTAAATCTAAGAATGAGTTGTTTTTTTAATTCAAATTTTTAGTAACAACATTAAATAAAATAAAACTTTTGGGATTTTACAAGGTGGAAATATTATTTTAGAGAAAGGGAGGTTATTTAAGATGGCAAAGAAAGTATGGTTTTTATCTTTGATTGTAGTTATGGTGGGAGTGATTTTTTCACAAATTTTACCAACGGTTCCACGAAATGAAACACTTATTGTTGAAACTTCTTATGGACGTATCGCTAATCCAAATAATTTTAACATATGGATCCCTGGATCAGTTCCTTCTCAAGGGGTTCATCAATGTATAACAGATGGGTTGTGGTATGTAGATCCACAAACCGGTGAACTGATAAATGCCCTAGCAGTAGAACCACCTATATATAATGAAGATTTCACCAAGATGACTATTAAACTTAGAAAAGGCATTTATTGGAGTGATAACGTTCAATTCACTGCAGATGATGTAGTTTTTACTATTAAAAATATTATGAACAATCCAGGTTTTAAAGATAGTGCTTCCTATAAACAATATGTAAAGGATATATACAAAACTGATGATTTCACGGTTATAGTAGAACTTACAAAATCATACCCTAGATTTCATGATTTTTTAACTTCTTTAAGTTTTGGAACAACTTGGATGCAACCTAAGCATATATGGGAAAAGGTAGAAGATCCATTATCTTATAATTTTTATCCCCCAGTTTCTCTCACTCCTTACGTACTAGAAAGTTATGACACCCAAGGATATTGGTTTTTATATAAAAAACGTGATGATTGGGAGAGAACAAGTGTTGGTCAATTATATGGTGAACCAAAACCTACATATATAATTTTTGTAGCTTATCCTGAAGTTGATAGAAAAGTCATGGCTCAAGCAAGACATGAATTGGATATGATCTTTGACTTAACACCTGAAGGTTGGGAAGTATTAAGAAAAAGGAATGAATATTCTGTAGTTTGGTATAAGGATTTTCCATGGGCATGGATGGACGACACGAATGCCAGGTACATGGGCTTTAACAACGAAAAATATCCATTTAATTTGAAAGATGTTAGATGGGCTTTAACTCTTGCAATAAACATGGAAGAAATAGTTCAAAATGTTTACAATGGAATAACAAGGGTAACTCCTCTTCCAACTTGTCCAACTTCTTATTATATGGGTGTCTATTATAAACCGTTAGAACCCTGGCTTGAAAGTTTTACCTTAGAAGACGGATATAAACCTTTCGATACTAATATTGCTGAAAGAATTAAAGATTACGCAATTCAACAGGGATATTCAATAAGCGGCGATCCAGAAGATATTTGGGGCATCGGTTGGTGGAAATATGATCCAGTTGAAGCAGAAAAGTTACTCATTGAAAATGGATTCTCAAAAGATAAAAATGGAAAGTGGCATTTACCAAATGGAGAAATATGGAAAATTAGTATACTTGCTCCATCTGGAGTCGAACCAGATTCAACAAGATTAGGATTTTCTGTTGCAGATCAATGGAGAAAATTTGGAATAGAAGTTAACGTTGATACAGGAGAATCAGGTATTTTTTCAACCAGAAGAACTATAGGAGACTTTGATGTCATATCTGCTTGGGGGAATATGCTAGGTGCTTTAGGTAGACCTGATCTGTGGAGCCGTTTGCAACATTATCACTCTCAATTTTATACTCCTTCAGGCAAAGCCACTACTGGATACAATGACATAAGGTGGAAAGCACCCGCGAAAGCTGATAAACTTATTGAGGCCATGGCTTCTTTGTCTCCAGATGATCCAAAATTAGTCGAATTAACTAAAGATTTCTTCAAAATTGTTGTAGAAGAGATGCCCCTTATACCAATAGCTATTAATAAAAAATTCAATGCTAATGATAACTATTATTGGACAAATTATCCATCGGCTGACAATCCATATATGGCTCCTGTTTCATGGTGGGGAGAAGCAAAATTTATGTACCCTAGACTTGAACCAACTGGAAGAAAGTAAATATTTTCCTGATTTTATAAAATAATAAAGCCCGCTTTAGTTGGCGGGCTTTATTTTAAAAAACAAAAGGAGGAACGATGTTTTGAAAGTTTTAAAAACGTATATTATTCCTAGATTGATTCAATACGTGGTTGTCGTTTTTATAGGGATTACGATAACCTTTATCGTCCCTAGGCTAACACCTATAGATCCTGTACAAGCAACAATAAATAGGTTGGCAGCTTATGGAGGAACATATATGGAACCACAAGCTTTTGAAAGTTTGCAACAAACATTAAAAGAATTGTATGGTTTAGAAGGAACTTTACTAGAACAATATTTAGCATTTTGGAAACACCTTTTTACCTTTGATTTAGGTCCTTCTTTATCAATGTTCCCAACACCTGTTATGGAAATTGTTCTAAATTCATTGCCTTGGACTTTTTTCTTATTAATTAATACAACTTTGTTATCTTGGATAATTGGAAACATTCTAGGAGGTATCGCCGGCTACTTTAAAGATAAGAAATGGTCTGATGTGTTAGCGGTAGTTGCAATGTCTATATATCCTATTCCCTATTATGTTATGGCGTTGATTTTAGTAATTTTATTTGTTTATGTGTTTCCTATTTTTCCAATGATGGGAGGATACAGTATAGGAATTAGGCCATCTTTTAGTTGGTCTTTCATTTTAGATGTATTACACCATAGTATTTTACCTGCTATATCTTTAATAATTATAGGAATGGGTTGGTGGTTTCTTAGTATGCGTTCAATGACGTCAAATGTTGTAGCTGAAGATTTTGTAACTTATGCAGAATTTGCAGGTTTACCTAAAGGCAAACTACTTTTCAGTTATGTTATGAGAAATGGAATATTACCTCAAATAACTGCCTTAGGATTGCAATTAGGAGGAATTTTTAATGGTGCTGTTATTACAGAAGTGGCATTTTCCTACCCTGGAGTTGGTTTATTATTAAAAAATGCCGTTACAAACGGTGACTTCAATATGTTGATGGGAATCACTGTTCTCTCAATAATTGCTATATCAACAGCTTCTTTAATAATTGATTTACTTTATCCATTATTCGATCCAAGAATAAGATATAGATGAGGTGAGACTATGTTTGTCATATTAAAAGATCTTTTAAAAAGAGATAAAAAATTTTTATTTGGTTTTATTGTGATATGTATTTTAGCCTTATTGGCGATATTATCCTTTTTTTCTCCATATGATCCCAGGTCGTGGAATGTTGTTCCAAAAGATAGGCCCCCTAGTTCAAAATACTTTTTAGGAACAAATTCAATGGGACAAGACATTTTTTGGAATACAACTCACGCTTTAAGAAACTCTTTTATTTTAGGGCTAACTACTGCTTTTGTTGCTAACATAATAGGAACAATTGTTGGTTTAATAGCGGGTTACAAAGGAGGTGCCTTGGATAAAGTTTTGATGTCTATAAACGATAGCTTCATAGTATTACCCTCCTTACCGATCTTAATTTTCTTATCTTTTTCGTTAAGAGATAAGATGAATATGTTTACTATGGGATTAATTATTTCTATGTTTTCTTGGCCGTGGGCAGGAAAACAAGTGAGAGCACAAGTTTTAAGTTTAAGAGAAAGAGACTTCACCCACACCGCAGTTTTTTCAGGTATGAATATGTGGAAAGTAGTTTTTAAAGAACATTTACCTTTTGTTATTCCTTGGGTCATAGCAAATTTTATAAATACTATACTTTCGGCTTTAGGTATGGAAATAAGTTTATCAGTTTTAGGTTTATCTAGCCTAGAAACGCCAACAATAGGAACCACAATATACTGGGCTATGCAATATCAAGCTATATTTAGAGGTATTTGGTGGTGGATTTTAACTCCTATTATTCTTTCAGTTTTATTTTTTGTGGCATTATACATGTTATCTGTAAGTATTAGTGAATTTTTAGATCCCCGGACAAGATTACAAAGAATTAAAATGGGAGGTTAATATTATTATGCCTTTACTAGAAGTAAAAGAATTGTCCGCTTACTATATCACACATGTTTACGGAGTAGAAAGAGATGTTAAAGCAGTGGACAATATAACTTTTTCTCTTGAAGAAAATGAAATTATGGGGTTGGCAGGCGAGTCTGGGTGCGGAAAAAGTACCTTGTTAAAAGTACTTTTGTCCATGATAAAACCCCCACTCAGAGTTTTAGCTGGAGAAGTTAATTATTCATACGATAATAAGCATTTTAATTTATTGACCTTAGATAAAAAGCAATTAAGAGAAGTACAGTGGGAAGATATATCGTATATTCCCCAGGGTTCTATGAGTACTCTAAATCCAGTGAGAAAAATTAGAAAAACATTTGAAGATGTTATAAAAGCCCATAAAACAGCAGAAGAAAAAGAAGAATATGAAAAACTTATGGAAGAACACATAAAATATCTAGGATTACCTTTAGAAGTCCTTGATTCTTACCCACATCAACTATCAGGAGGAATGCGGCAAAGAACGACCATTGCTTTAGCTACTATACTTAAGCCTAAAATTATATTTGCAGATGAACCAACAACTGCTTTGGATGTCATTGTGCAAAGAGGAGTTATACAAATGCTAAAAAAGTTACACAAAGAACAGGAAAACACTATGCTAATAGTTACTCATGATATGGCGGTTCATGCAAACGTTGCAGACAGAATAGCTGTTATGTATGCAGGGAAATTAGTGGAAATTGCAAAAAAGGAGACTTTATTTACAAATCCCAAACATCCATATTCACAATTTTTAATTAGATCTTTGCCAAAGATAGGAGACAAAAGGCAAAGAATAAGCGCACCTGGGAACCCTCCTTCCTTAGCAAATCCACCTTCCGGATGTAGATTTCATCCTAGATGTCCTTACGCAAAAGACATTTGCAGGGAACATATACCTAAATTTATAAATTATGATAAGTCACATCAAGTGGCGTGTTTTCTATATTCGGATGAAATTGAAGAAGGTGAGAAAATTGTCTCAGAATCTATTAGAAGTTAAAAATTTAGTAAAGGTTTTTAATATTGGAGGTAGAATTTTTGGGAGTAAATTAAAAGCTGTTAATAATATAAGCTTTAATATAAAAGGAGATAATCCTGAAATATTGGCTTTTGCAGGAGAAACAGGTAGTGGTAAAACAACGGTTGCTCGAATGATACTTGGGCTTGAAACCCCCACTTCAGGAGAAGTTATTTATAAAGGAAATAACATTACTCATATTAAAAAAAGAAACGAATTAATGGAATATATGAAAGAAGTGCAGCCTATATTTCAAAATCCTTTTGAAACATTTAATCCACTTAAAAAAGTTGATTCTTATCTGTATGAAACTGCTCGAAATTATAATTTGGCAAATACCAAAAATGAAATATCGAAGATTATCGAGAATTCTTTAAAATCGGTAGGATTAACCTTAGCAGAAATCGAAGGGAGATATCCAAATGAATTATCCGGAGGTCAACTTCAAAGAGTGTCAGTAGCACGGGCTTTGATAACCAAACCAGCTTTATTAATAGCGGATGAACCTGTTTCAATGGTTGATGCATCATTGAGGATGTCTATTGTAAACTTATTCAATGAACTAAAGGTCAAATATAATGTAAATGTTTTGTATATTACCCATGATCTTGCAACTGCTTATTACATAAGTGACAGGATAGCAATAATGCTTAGGGGAGATGTAGTAGAATTTGGAGATGTTGATAAGGTTATGCTTTTGCCCTTACATCCATACACTCAAATGCTTATAGAATCAGTTCCACAACCTGATCCGGAAGGTACGTGGAAAGAAGAGATCAAGTTATCATCTTTAGAAGTAAAGGAATTTTCGAGATTAGGGTGTAAATTTTGTGAAAGATGTCCTTATTCGATGAAAGTGTGTAAAGAAGTGGAACCCCCCATTGTTTTCAAAGAAGGAAGAGAAGTAAAATGTCATCTATATGCTAAAGAAGGTGTAACTACAAAAGTTAAAATCTAGCTTTGGAATCATAATTCTTTTGAAATGAAGATGATCATAATACTTCTTATCTTCAGCTTATGGTTCCCACTACTAAGCAACAGGTTACTTCCTCCTCTTTAGCTTTTACACATGCCAGGTACACATAAAAAATAAAGCCTGCACTTTTTGCAGGCTTTTATTTTTGAAACCTTGCTATATATCTTAAGTTTAAAAATTGGTAGCCTACTCCTTCAAACTTCATTTCATTTAATATAATGTTTGATATTAGTCTATGAAAAGCCAACCAGGTGATATGGTCTATAGGCAAAACAATTCTTTTAGGTTTTCCTAAATTTTCCCACAATATTTTCTTTGAACTCTTCGGTAAAGCAAGATCAAAAGCAGCTTCCAAAAAAGTAACCTTTCCTTTGGGTATAAATTTGGCGTAAACAGCAGGATCTACTTTTAATAAAGGATGAATTTCTGATGTTAGAACATCACCCACACTTTTAAAATCGTTTAAGTTCTTAAGCGATTGTTGAAAGATTTGGATTAAACTTTCTTTATCATTTAAGTAATATTTGTTGTCCTTCTGATTTAAAAAATCTCTTCGGGCAAATTCAAGAATCGGCGAATTCCAGATAAGATCCGCAATGTTTCCTCCACTTGCTACTATGAAATTATGTTTAATAGATGAATCTAAAGAATTAACTAATACAGAAACCATCCCACCTAAACAATATCCAATCATACAATTATTTTCGTGCCACAAGTTATTTATTTTCAATAAATCTATAAGAGATAAAATATCTACAACTGCGTGTTCCCAAGTATTTAAGATGCTATCTATACTATCAGAAAAATATTTTTTACCACTCATAGAGCCATTTGAAGTTCTTGTATAATTTTCAGGAAGTATTGGAATTACAGCTCTAACCCCAAAATTAGAAAAATATCTTCCCATTTTGAAGATATAAGAAATATTCTTGGTACCTAAGCCATGAAGAATAATAACTAGACCTACTGCCTTTTTCTTCGGCTCAAAAAGATATACTTCATTTAATTCAGTTCCTTTTTTGGCTTGTTTATACAAAGAAAGATACCTAATTAATGATTCTCTGTAATTTCTCCCTTTGTTTATGTATCCTTGAACAAAATCTACATTAGTTTTTTCATAATTAAAATTAATCACTTTTTCTATCCCCTTATTGCAAAATAATTTTTATAATTTATAAATCCTTACTATTTACATAGTTCTTTCATAAAACTAACGGTCTTTTCTACATATTTGATTGTCAAAAAATCTTTTAAATCTAGTTCAAAGCTATGATTACCCTTTGGGTGAATGAGTAATTTTGTATAAACCCCATATTCTTTCAATTTTTTATAAAGTTTTTTTGATGATTCAACAGGGACTGTTGTATCTTTTTCACCATGAACAAGAAGCGTTGGACACATTCTTTCCGATATATAGTTTATAGGTGAGTAAAGTTTATAATCTTCAAATTTTCTATTTGGACTGCCTTTCATTGTAGTTATTACTGCAACTTTTGCAAATAACGATTCTACACTCCATAAATCTAAAAGATCTGCCGGCGCATACCAGCTAACAACACCTTTTATTCCTTCCATTGCCTGTAAATTATTGTTAAAAGTATTAAACGCTGCGTAATAAAGTGATAGTGTTCCTCCGGCAGAAGTTCCCATTAACACTATTTTGTTTTTGTCGATTTTTAGGTTTTCACAATTATTTTTTATATACTCTAAAGCAGCAGAATAATCTTGTATCAATTCTTCATAATCATGAAAATAACTATATCTATAGTCTATCGCTATAACTGTAAATCCTCTACTAGCTAAAAATTTAGACCAAGTTGTGACACTAGCCAACTTTCTGCTTCCACTAATCCACCCACCTCCATGGGCAAAAAAAACTGTTGGGTATTTTTCATGTTCATTTACAGGATAATAGATGTCTAATTTTAAGGGGACGTTTTCTTCTTTATATGTGTAGGTTATTGGACCTACAAAAGAATTTTTGTCAAACTCTAAAGGAAGTTTCCCAAAAATAGATTTCTTTAGAGTTTTCATATTAAGTAATATCAAAATTAAAAGCGTAACAAAAACATTCCAAAAAAACAGCACAACTATTAAAAAAATTCCTAAAATTTTAAATACATTTTTAAAAAATTTAGAATCTGTACTTTTTTTTGAAACATCATTAATTAAATCATTCTCGGGATAATTTGCTGATATTTACATCCCTCCAAAATAATTATTTCTTTTTCTTATAAATAGCTTCACGATTTAATACAAAGACATCTGCTTCGGAGTAATAATTGGTAAAAAAAACATATTTTTTATCTGGCGAGTATGTGGGATAAAAACAATCATTTGTAATAGAATTAGTTAGATTTACTTTTTCTCCATTATTGTATTCATAAATATTAAAGTACTTTCCATTGAATTCAGAAAATACCAACAAATCTGAGCCGTTTGACCAACTATCTGTTTGGTTAAAAGGACCTACTATCAATGGATATGCTTTATTGTTTTCATCTAAATAATAAATATTCACACTAGCATCATCTAAATTAATTGCATAAAAGGCTATGTTATTGCCATTCCATTTACTTGGTCTAAATTTTAAGAGCTGTTTTGAATCGCTTAATTTTTCTAACTTTTTATAGTATAGGTCATAAGACCAAATTTCAGTCCCTTTACTGGTTTCATCTTCCATGGTAAATAATATTAAAGTATTATCATAAAAATAAGGAGAATAAGCATTCCTGTTTGAAGGGCTAATTCTTGTTATTTTTTTGGTGGTCAAATCATATAAAACTACATCCCATTTCCCAAACAAACTAGTTTGAAATGTTAAATAATTATTATTAGGAGATATATCGGGAAAATATTCAGCCGAAGATTCTAAGGGTATCTTAATTTCAGTACCATTTTCGAAATCAAATATATATAATTCTCTGTTACCTATATAACGGTCGCTGATAAAATACATTTTCCCATTCTGATAAATAGGGTATTCATCTACGCCCTTCCAAAAAGTAAGTTGTAAAATATCCCAATTTTCACCATATAAAAATCTCTGAAAAGATAAGTTTTCTAAAGCTTTAACAGAAAATTTTTCAACCCAATCGGCAGTTTGGTCTGTTGTTTCCGCATAGGAAAACCCTCCTCCTTGAAAATAACCAAATGCAATAGTGATATTTTCCTTTGTATTGGTGAAAATATTCATTATCACATCGTAATCTTCGGTTCTTATCAAATCCGTCATTGCATCCTTTATTTCAATTTCATACATATAATTTCCTATGCTCTTAACTTTCTCAGCAATTTGCCTTGTAATCCACGTATTATCGTTTAAACTAACCAGCATAGTATCTTTCGACAAATTCGCGGAAAAAGAAATTAAAGTTATTAATAATAAAAATACAGTATAAACCCTTTTTTTCATAACTTATTTCTCACCTTTGACTTGTAAAAAGTAAGTTTTTTGTTTATTAGTTTTATCAATTAAACTTATTTACTTATTTCTCAATTATATCAGAATTTAAGTTATTTTTTTTATTTTCTCAACTCTTAATAAAGTTATATTTAGGAAACGTTTTCATTTACTTAAAATATAAATGATAAAATGAATACTGAAAATATTCATGGTAAATTTAGATTTTGAAAAATAAGTTTTATATTTATATGGGTCACGAGGAGGTTCCCTTCTACCTCTCTTCCAGTACAAGGGCCAAAAATTGTAAAGTCAATCTATACGAGACGTTTTTGAATGAGAAATAAATCCAAAAATCTAAATCTAAAACATTTATAAAATGTTCATTTTAGAATTTTTAAAAGCAATTACAACATACGTTAGGAGGCTAAATTGTGTTTAATGGATATCACATATTAATCAAATTCTTTAAAAATGGAGAAATAAATAATGATTTTCCCAAAGAAACATATAAATATTACGAGAAAAATGCAATAGATGGTGATCTACAAGGAATAATTCAAGAATTAGATTACCTAAAAGAACTTGGAATAGATTTAATATATCTAGGTCCAATATTTAAATCTCATACTACTCATGGGTACGATGTTGTTGATTATTTCTCAATTTCTGAAAACATTAGTTCTTCTTCAAAAGAGGAAGCAAATTTGATTTTTAAAAATTTATTGGAAGAGTGTCATAAAAGAAAAATAAAAGTTATTATCGATTTGGTTTTAAACCATGCCTCAAAAGACTATGATTTTTCTACAATTCCTCAAGATTTGAAAGTTAAAACAGAACCTCCTCAATCCCCGCAGGAAGAAAGATGGCAAAGATCATTTTTGTTTTGGAATCTAACAGATAGAGATACTCGAGAATTTTTAATTAGAGTTGGAGAATATTGGTTAGATAAATTTGATTTAGATGGATTCAGGTTGGATCACGCTTTAGGTCTACCTTTAGATTTTCTAGAAGAATTTTCTGAAAGAATGAAAAGAATAAATAAGGATGTAATTATCTTGGGTGAAGTATGGGAAGATGAAGGAGATAAAGAAAAAAATTTTGCTTTACTGAAAAAATTTAAAGGCTCTAACAATCAACGTTTTACAAGCCTTTTCGATTTTGCTACCTACAATAGTATCAAAGAAACCATAGGCGAAAGGAAAAGATCTTTAGAAGATTTGTATGAACAAATTATATTATCTAACAAACTTAATGAAGATACTTTCCAACTAACATATTTCATTGAAAATCATGATTTACCCAGATTTATTGATATCTGCAAGGATATGGAATCTTTTTACATAGCGATGGGATTACTTATGACATTAACTGGAAATGTAATGTTAGAATATGGTAATGAAATTGCGTTGAAAGGAGATCCCTTCGCGTCTCATTTCTCTGACAGTGGCAGAGTAGCGATGAAATTTAAAAAAAATTGGACAGAAAAAGAATATGAAATTTTTAAATATACAAAAACATTGATTGATTTAAGAAAAAAACATCCGGCTTTGTCAAGAGGAGATTATGAATTAGTAGAGGTAACCAAAAAAAGATTGATTTTTAAAAAGAAAAAAGATAATGATAAAGTTATTGTTTTAATTTCTTTAGAGGAGGAGCCATTTGAACTAAACAAAGAATGTATCGATTTAATATCTGGCGAAAGTATTTATAAATTTAGAAAAGGAATTTATTATTTAGAAATTACTTAAAATATTTCTATTAACTCTGATAAATTGTTTATTACTATGATGTCATCTTCGACTGACAAATAATCATTAAAGGAGCTATTGTTCTTGAACCAAATAGCCTGCATCCCAAATTTTTTGGCAGGTAGAATATCATTTTCTAAATCGTCACCAACATAAGCTATTTCTTCTTTTAAGTAACCAGCAACTTTTTGAGCAAAACTAAATATTTTTTCATCTGGCTTTGGGGATCCCGTGTCTTCGGAACTTACCAAAATTGCAAAATATTTTTCTATCCCTGAAGATTTTAATTTTGCTAGTTGAGTTTTTCTAAAACCATTAGTTAAAATACCTAACTCGTATTTACCTACGAGGTAATCTAAAACTTCTTTTGCTCCATCTATAAGCTTCTCTTGTTTTGATAATACATCCAAATAAAAGTCATTAATTCTTTTAACTAAAGATTCATCGTATTTAATGTTCAAAGCTTTTAAGGTTAATTCAAATCTAAGAATTTTTAATTCCTCTTGGTTTATTTCTTTTTTTCTATATGAATCCCACAGTTGGACATTTATTTTTTGATATGTTGCAATAAAATCTTCCTGCATTACCGAATTAAATATTTCTTTATAATTATCATAGACTAACTTAAGTGCACTTTTCGAATTACTTTCAAAATCCCACAGAGTATGGTCTAAATCAAAATAAATCATTTTAATCTTACTATGAGACAAAACTTCCACCTCTTAATATTATTAATATTCCACTTCAAATATTTTTTACTGTCTTAGCTGAGATGCCTTATGAAGGTAAACAAAATTTTGGGTGCTACTTTCACAAATGATAAGCACCCTAATAATTTTCGAGAAGGAATTTTCAAACTCAGGTTCCGTTAAACACATAAAAGGGATGGTATTTAAATTTAATTTTTTTCTTAAAACAGTAGCTGGATTGAGGGACTTAATATCACTTGTTACTGAAAAAATAACAGAAATTACCCTTAATATATCATTATTCAAGATAATTTCTTTCCACAGTTCCAACACTCTCTCACTTATATGTGCTGCATTGTCTTCTTCAATAGATGTGGCACCTCTTATCCCATGTATTTTATAATCTTTTTCCATCTTAATCTCAACCCACCAACATGTTTATTTTTTCATTTTAACGTAAGAAAATATCTATTTTGTGCTTTGTTCTATATTAAGTTCTCTTTTTACTTTTACAATCCTATAAAATTCTAATTCGTCACCTTTTGAGAAATCTTCAAAATTTTCAAATAATATCCCACATTCTTTAGGAGCTTCGATACTTTTGACTTCATCCTTATAATGTTTTAGACTTGCGATTTTTACATCAGCTACTAAAGAACCATTTCTGTAAATTCTTACCCCGCCGTTCTTCAATACTTGACCTTCTGTTACTTGGACACCTGCAACTTTCCCCACACCTTTTATTTTAAATTCATCTTTTATTATACCGTATCCTATTATTTCTTCTTTCTCTTCTGGTTCTAACATTCCTTCTAATGCTTTCTTTAGATCATCTATAAGATCAAAAATAATATTATATCTTCTAATTTGTATTCCTTCTGCTTCAGCCATCTTTACAGCTTTAGGGTCGGCTTTCACTCGAAAACCTAAAACTATTGCATCTGATGCAGAAGCAAGCATAATATCACTCGTACTAATTGCACCAATTCCTGCATGCACTATTTTTATGTCTATGTCTGGATTTTCAAATTTTTGAATAGCATTTTTTAATGCCTCTATTTCACCATAAGTTCCTGCCTTCAATAATATATTTAGCGTTTTCTTTTCCTGTGCTTGCATCATCTCCATTATATCTTCAAGTTTAATATGTCTTTTACTGGAAGCCTGAGCTTTTTCTAATTCCCTCTGCCTTATTTTTTCAGCGAGAGTTCGAGCTTCATCTTTTGTATCAACTACATACAATATGGAATGCATGCTTGGTACATCATTAAACCCCAAAACTTGTACGGGAGTTGAAGGAGTTGCCTCATCAACAGTCTGACCTTTGTCGTTTATCATCCTTCTTACTCTACCATATGTAGCGCCCGCTACAAAATCATCGCCAGTCTTCAGAATTCCATCTTTTACTATAACTGTTCCTAAAGGCCCCATGGCTTTATCAATTTTACTTTCTATAATAACTGCTCTGGCTTTGCCATCTGGAATGCATTTTATATCTTGTAATTCTGCAACTAAAAGTATCATTTCTAAAAGATCATCTATACCTTTGGATGTTTTGGCGGAAATAGGAACGGTTATAGTATCTCCTCCCCAATCTTCAGGAACTAGACCAAGTTTTGAAACCATTTGTTGTTTTGTTAGTTCTACATTCGCATTTGGCTTATCTATTTTATTGATAGCAACTATAATGGGAACATTAGCACTTTTCGCATGGTTACATGCTTCAATTGTTTGAGGCATTACCCCGTCATCCGCAGCTATAACAAGGACTACTATATCCGTTACTTGAGCGCCTCTGGCCCTCATTTCAGTAAACGCTTCATGACCTGGAGTATCTATAAAAGTAATCTTTTTACCATTATATTCAATCTGGTATGCTCCTATTGATTGAGTTATACCGCCTTCCTCTTTTTCAGCAAGCCTGCTATGTCTAATAGCGTCTAAAAGGCTAGTTTTCCCATGATCCACATGGCCCATTATCGTAACTACAGGTGGTCTGTTCTCTAGTCGATCTTTTTCTTTTTCATAAATTTCTTCCCATTTTTTGGCAAGTTGAAGTTCTATATCTTCTTCACTTTCTTCAGTTACAACTCTTTTTTTTGGAGATTCAAAATTGACAATGACATTATAACTAAAAGCAATTTCTTCAATCGTCTTTTTATCCAATTCTTGTCCAGGTCTTAATGCCTTTCCTTTCATGAACATATCTTTAATGATTTCATTCTGTTCTACACCTATCTCTTTTGCTAATTTATCAAGAGTTAAACTGTCTTGAGATAAAAAAATCTCTTTTAATGGCCTTTCTTCTACTAGCTCAGATATTTTTTCTTCCTCCTTAGCCGTGTCTTTAGTCTCTTTAACTGTATTTTTGTGTTTTCTATCAGATTTTTTTGTTTCTCTCATTTCTTCAATCAGTTCTTTTATGGCCTCAACAGTATCTTCTTCCAAAGTGCTCATATGGCTTTTAACTTGTATGTCAAATTCTTCTTGCAGAATTTCGATTAATTCTTTTGAATTCATTCCTAATTCTTTTGCAATTTCGTATACCCGAGTCCTTGGCACCTATTAATCACCTCCTTTTCAGGAACTAACTCTAAAATACCTTTTATGATGTCCTCATTTGTGATTCCTATGACACTTACGCTTTCGCATCCTAGTGCTTTGGAAATCTCTGATTTTGTCTTATTAATTTCAATAAAAGGGACCTTGAATTTTTTACACTTGTTAAAAGTATCTAACTTAACTCTTTTACCAGTATCTATCGCGACGATAATTAATTTTTGTTTTATACGAGGAGAACTAATATAATTTCTAATGCCAACTTTACCATATACAATACTATTTGATTTTGCAGCCATGCCTAATAAACTTAAAATTTTCTCCTCATCTACGTTGAAATTCATTCTAAAGATCCCTCTTTCAAATTGTTATTGTTATAATAATAATTATAACATTAAATCGTCTTCTTTCAAAATTTTTTCTTTTATGAAGCAGAATCCTAAAAGTAGACAAAATTTGTCCATATTATTTCATGTAAACTGTGGTAGAATACCTAACAAAATAAGAAATACGAAAATTTTCCCATTTATTGTATACTTTCGACTCTTTAAAATTTTACTTTTCATAATTTTTAAAAAAATACTATAAATTGAGTTAAAATACAATCAGAGCATTCAAAAACAAGGGAGGGGATATTCGTGGCTAGAATGCTAAAAAAGAATTATTTAATGACTCCGGGGCCAACACCTGTACCAATTGATATTTTACTCGAAGGTGCGAAAGACACAATTCATCACAGAACTCCGCAGTATCTAGAAATTCAAAATGAAGCATTGGAAAATTTAAAGTACTTATTTCAAACAAATAATCCTGTCTATACGATCGCATCTTCTGGCACTGGAGCAATGGAAGCTGCCGTTGCTAACTTATTGTCTCGTGGAGATAAGGCAATAGCAGTTAATGGTGGTAAGTTTGGCGAAAGATGGTGTGAGTTATGTGAGGCTTATGGAGCAGAGTTAGTGGAACTTGATGTTGAATGGGGTAAATATGTTAGAGCCGAAGAAATAAAAGAAGTTCTAGATAAAAATCCAGACACGAAAGCCATCTTTACAACTCTTTGTGAAACCTCTACAGGAGTAGTAAATCCTATTAAAGAAATTGCCGATGTAGTAAAAGATACAGACGCTTTATTAGTAGTGGATGCGATTTCTGGGTTATTAGCGGAACCATTAAAAATGGATGAATGGAATATTGATGTAGTGGTATGCGGCGTACAAAAAGGATTTATGATGCCCCCAGGATTGGCAATGATTGCCCTAAATGATAAAGCAATGAAGGTAGTTGAAAAAAGTGAAAACGCCAGATATTATTTTGATATGAGATCTTATAAAAAGAATTATCCAGATTCTCCATTTACTCCGCCTGTCAATCTTATTTACCAACTTGTTAAATCTACAGCTATGTTGAAAGAAGAGGGCATTGAAAATATTTGGGAAAGGCATAGAATAATGGGTCAGGCAACAAGAGCTGGTATTAAAGCCCTTAACCTAGAGCTTTTTGCGGAAAAACCTTCAAATGCAATAACTGCTATAAAAGTTCCAGCAGGAGTAAATGCTGAGAAACTTATAAAATTTTTGAGAGATGATTGGGGTGTAGTATTTACAGGGGGGCAGTCTCAGCTTAAGGGAAAAATAATAAGAATAGCTCATTTGGGCTACATGTCTAAATTTGACATTATAACTGCGATTAGCGCATTAGAAATGAGCTTAAATAAATTTGGATTTAAAGTCGAATTAGGAAAAGGTGTAATAGCATCTGAAGAAATTTTTGTTAACGAAAGAGTGTGATGTGAAATGAGAATTCACATAAATGATCCTTTGGATGAAAATGCTCTGCAGAAACTAAAAGAAAAATTACCCAAGGCAGTAATAACTTCTGAACACCTTGATAAAGATAATCTGAAAGTAAAAATGAAAGATGTGGACGTTTTGATTGTTCGAAGCGCAACAAAAGTTACCAAAGAAATTATTGAGAGTGCACCAAAACTGAAGATTATAGGTAGAGCTGGAATGGGCTTGGATAATATAGACGTTGAAGCAGCTGACACAAAAAACATAAAAGTATTAAATACTCCGGGTCAAAATGCTCTTTCTGTTGCAGAGTTAATAATAGGTATGGTTATAGATATATATAGAAATATTACTAGAGCAACAATAGGTCTCAAAGAAGGGAAATGGGAGAAAAAAGAACTTGAGGGGTTAGAACTATCTGGGAAAACATTTGGAATAATTGGATTTGGTTATGTCGGTAAAAATCTGGCCAAGTTGTTAATTGGATTTGATACAACCACTTTAGTCCATGATATTGTTGATTTAACCGAATTAGAACAAAAAGAATACAAGGTCAGCCAGGTGCCTTTTGAAGAATTACTTAGAAAATCAGACATTATATCTCTAAACATTCCAAAAAATGAAAAAACTTACCATATAATCAGCGAGCCTGAAATGAAGCTGATGAAAGACAACGTTGTAATAGTTAATACTGCAAGAGGTGGGTTAATAGATGAAAAAGCTCTATTAAAATACCTTAAAAATGGTAAAATATATGGAGTAGGGTTAGATGTATTTGAAGAGGAGCCGCCTGCAAATGATTTTTATAAAGAACTATTTTCACTTCCTAACGTAATTGTGACACCTCATATAGGTGCTTCTACTAAAGAAGCTCAAGAAAGAGTTGGAATTAACATTATTGATAGAATAATCGAAGAAGTCCACAAAATAATGGCCTTTTAATTTTTTAATCTATTTTCAAAACTAATTTGAAAAATTATGATATAATTAAAGTTGGTTGGATTCAGAAGATTAACTTAAAGCTGACATACAGTGTTATTAAATGAATTTTTAATTGGTTTTATTAAAGAAGGTAAAATGATTCTCAACAATGTGGTTAATGTAAAAGTGTGTTTTTTAAAAAATCATACAAATTCATTAGGAGGTGCGGTAGGTGAAAATAATTATTGATAAAGAAGCATGTATAGGAGATGGAATTTGCGAAAGTTTATGTCCAGATGTTTTTCAAATGACTGATGATGGGAAAGCTGAAGTAATAGACGAACAAAGTAATGAACCTTGTGTTCAAGATGCCATAGACGCATGTCCTACAGAAGCTATTAGTAGAGAGGAATAACAAATAAGAAACTGAATATTTTGAATAATGAATCGGGGGACACCCCGATTTTTTGTCCTCTCTGGTGGATCTAGATATCTATATTTTTTATTTTTTATTTTTTTGTAGTATAATAAGAATAAGAACTTTCGTAACTTTACTTTTGTTTTAACATATTATAAAAATATATACTTAAAATAAGATTACTACCAGGAGTATCCAAAAGGGGTGGGATTCTTTAATATTGGCTTGTGAAGCGGAGGGGTTGAGATGGAAAACTCAAAAGTTTTCGTTGTTACATCTGGTAAAGGTGGAGTTGGAAAAACAACCATAGTGGCTAATTTGGGAGCTTCTTTAGCCAAAAAAGGATACAATGTTTGTTTGATAGATGCTGATATAGGCTTAAAAAATTTAGACATCGTATTAGGCTTAGAAAATCGAGTTGTATATACCATAATTGATGTAGTAACTGGAAACAAATCTGTTATGGATGTATTGGTTAAGCATAAACAGATAAAAAACCTTTTTTTATTGGCTTCATCTCAGATTGCTAACAAAGATATGGTTTCACCAGACGACATGATAAATATTGTATCAAAGCTTTCTAAGCATTTTCATTATATTATTATAGATTCTCCAGCAGGAATAGAAAGGGGATTTAAAAACGCTGTTGTAGCAGCTCAGCATGCTATAGTTGTTACTACACCAGACTTAACATCAATTAGCGATGCTGATAGAGTGGTGGGACTTCTTGAAAACCAGGGTTACACTGAAAATAATATTTCCTTGATTGTAAATAGAATAAAACCAAAACTGGTTAAGAAAAACGAGATGCTTTCTGCTAACGATATAAAAGAGGCACTTGCATTAAATTTATTAGGCATTATTCCCGAAAGCGAAGATATTTTATTATCTACTAATGAAGGAAATCCACTTTCAATTAGTCGAGGAAATAAATTGCATGTAGTTTTTGATAACATTAGTGATAGAATATTAGGGAAAAATATTCCTATAGAAAAGGATCTCTCAGGTATTGATCACACTCCTGAAGGATTCTTTGAGTTCATAAAAAATCTATTTAGGAGAAGAGGGTGAAGAGTAAATGTGGCCCTTCACTAGAAAGTCAAAAAAAACAAGAGAAACCGCTATTAAAAGGATGAATGCATTCTTAAGTAATTCGCAGACCAGAAATGATAATAAAAACAAAAATAATATTTCTCAGATTAAATTAACAAACGTAGATGAAGAAAATTTGAACTATGTTGTTAATTATATAAAAGATTATGCAGTGACGCATCTTTCTGTAAAAAGAGAGGATGTTAAAGTCCACGTGTCAAAAGAAGAAAATTCTATTACGATCGTGGCTAATATTATTTATAAATGAAAAAGTTGCTCGACAATACATATTATAACAACAAATTAAAGGGTGAAGTTATATGGTTTATTCTTACTCTTTAAAGACACATAAAAGGGAAGAATTAATAGACATTACAGATTATGTCCAAGAAAGTATCAAAAAATCTAATTTGATTGAAGGCGTTGTGGTGGTTTTTATACCTCATACTACAGCAGCTGTTACTATAAATGAAAATGCGGATCCTTCTGTGAGAAAAGACATAACAACTTTTTTGTCAGAAAAAATACCGCAAAGCGGCCATTTTTCACATATTGAAGGAAATGCTGATTCCCATATAAAATCTTCTCTTATTGGTCCTTCTTTAACTTTAATAGTTGAGGAGGGAAGGTTATTATTAGGAACATGGCAAGGAATTTACTTCTGTGAGTTTGATGGGCCCCGTAGTAGAACCTTCTTAGTTAAAACAATAAAAGGTTGATATTTTCACTAAAATTATTTTTTATTCTTCTACAAGTAATCTATTTTTCTAAGTATACCTTAAGCCTCCATTAAGTTTGCTTTAAGGAAAAAAGGTTATTATTTTGTTGATAAAAATAATATAATAAGTGGAGGTGTTTATATGAAAAAATTTTTAGTCTTTGCTGCTATTACTATTTTATTAGTGGGCTCTATATTTTCTCAGAACAATGTAAACCCGAATTTAATGACTAAGCAACGACAACGAGCAGAAGAAATTCAAAATGATACTCCGGCTACTTGTAATGAGCTCCAGCAAATCAAAGTAAAGAATCAGATGCAGTTTAATATTTTAGGTCAAGAAATAGAGCCTATCACTGCAACAGGAGTCGTTAAAAAAATAGTAGAAAGTGGTTCCTTTGTGGAGATATTAGTAGAAATTGAAGATGAAACTTATTCATTAAAGATTCCCCGTGACCTTATAACTGACATTAAACCTGAAGAAACTATAGAGCTAACAGGCTTTAAAATTAAAATCAACGACTTCGGTTACTTCAAACCTTTGGAAATAAAATATCAAGAAAGAACACTTGATATGATACAAAGAAGAGAAAAATTACAAACACATAATTTTATTAAACAAGATATGAAAAATTACCAAAAGAATTGGGATTACAAAAATTTTCAAAAAAAGCTAAAATTTTACAAACAACCACCAAGAGCCACTCATAAAAAATAATTTTGATTGTAAGTATTCATTTTCATTAACCTGTGTATTTCTAAATAAAAGGGGCAATGCCCCTTTTATTTTTTGGTGCAACAAGCATTGCACTGGATGATTAATGACTAAATGGGATGGTTTTTCATTAGACTTATCAATTTTTACGTTTCTGAAAATACATGAAAAAACTTCGATTTTCTTTTATAATTAGATATAACTCTGAAATTTTTTTCATAACTGTCTTTAATTAGATTTTATAAATATAAAAAATTATGCTTAAATTTAAATAGAACATTACCGATCTTTTAATTCTTTTTAATGTATTTTTTTGCACAAATATGAGCATTTTAAAGATTAAGAATTTTTTTCCAAAAATGAACTTAAGGGCGAGGGCATATTGATGTCCTACCTACAATTCCAAAGTATTTATAACATAAATTAACTAGGAGGAAAAATATGAGGATAGAACAACACCCCATCCTAGAATTTGAAAAGGGTGAAAAAATTAAATTTTACCTTGACGGGAAAGAGATGATTGGATTTAAAGGTGATACGATTGCATCTGCTTTGTATGCTTCTGGTATTTATAAGCTTAGTGAAAGTAAAAAGTTACGTAGACCACGAGGGATATTTTGCGCGGTAGGGCACTGTTCTTCTTGCTTAATGATAGTTGATGGAATCCCGAACGTTCGAACTTGCACAACCCCGTTAAAAGAAGGCATGAAAATCGAAACTCAAAATCAAGAAGTGGTTTTAAATGAATAACATTGAAAAAGCTGAATTAATTGTAGTTGGAGGAGGTCCTGCAGGTCTTTCAGCAGCACTTGCTGCTGCTGATTATGGAGTTAACGTTATTCTAGTAGAAGAAAGGGAATTTTTAGGTGGACAACTAGTAAAACAAACTCATAGATTTTTTGGTTCCGAGAAAGAATATGCAGGAACAAGAGGAATAGATATTTCAAAATTTCTTGTTGAAAAAATAAAGGAAAATGAAAATATAAAAATTCTCACTTCTTCACGAGTCTTAGGTATATATAACGATAAAATAGTAACTATTCTTGCCAATAACAAAATGATAAAATATTCTCCGAAGGCACTGATACTTGCGACTGGTGCATCTGAGAAATTTCTGGCTTTTGAGAATAACGATCTTCCTGGGGTGTTTGGAGCCGGCGCAGTTCAAACATTAATGAATTTATATGGAGTGTTACCTTCCAAAAAAATATTAATGGTAGGTTCAGGAAATATAGGTCTAATTGTTTCCTATCAACTACTTCAGGCAGGTGTCAAAGTCGCCTGTATTATAGAAGCTGCTCCTAGAATAGGTGGCTATTCCGTTCATGCTTCAAAACTAGCGAGAATGGGAGTACCAATATTAACTTCCCACACAATAAAAAAGGCTGTAGGAAAAGATAAAGTTGAGGGAGCAATAATATGTCAACTTGATAGTAGCTGGAGAGAAATTAAAGATACCGAACAATTCATAAAATGCGATGCTATTTGTTTATCAGTCGGACTAAGCCCATTAACAGATCTATTAAAACAAGCTAATGTAAAAACTTCGTATGTACCCGAATTAGGAGGATACATACCTCTTCGTGATGAAAATATGGAAACATCTATAAAGAATCTATTTGTCGCAGGTGATGTTTCAGGAATAGAAGAGGCAACATCTGCAATTATTGAGGGACAAATTGCTGGATTAAATGTAGCTAAGAGAATAAAAAAGGATATTGATAATCAAGTTAAGATTGAGAAAAAAATAGCGGAGGCAAAGGACGAATTGGAGTTATTAAGGGCAGGTCCAGTTGGTGAAAAGGTAAGAAATGGACTTAAAAAAATAGGATTAGATCCATTAAAAAATTATGGTGAAAAAGTATCAACAGAAGAGTTTGATATATCTTTTTTGATGAAAACAGGTATTCCTAGTAAAGAGAATTTAAAAAAGAAATTACCTCTGAGTGAAGATGTATTTAACAAAGGGCCAATCGCTATATCTGAATGTTTTCAACAATTTCCTTGTGATCCATGTGTAAAAAGTTGTCCATTTGACGCGATATCTGAAAATGGAAGTATTAATAACATACCCTATGTAAATTTTGAAAAGTGTACAGGATGTGGAATTTGTGTAAGTAAGTGTCCCGGACTGGCAATGTTTGTAGTACAAAAAAATTATACAGATTCAACTTCTTTAGTCACTTTACCTTACGAATTTTTACCTAAGCCAGTGAAAAATCAGATTGTTCTTGTTTTAAATAGGGAAGGGACAGAAATATGCGAAGGGACAGTCAAGAGGGTTAGAGATGGAAAGATTCAAGATAAAACAACTGTTGTAACTATAGAAATCCCAAAAGAATATTTCCTTGAGGCCAGAAATATTAAGGTAGATGGGGGTCAAAAACATGGATGAAAATAAAGTTATTATATGTAGATGTGAAGATGTAACTTTAGCTGAAATTAGAAATCTCATTAAGCAAGGATTTACCACTGTAGAGGAGATAAAGCGACTTGTGCGCTCAGGAATGGGGCCTTGCCAAGGTAAAACTTGCGGCTTACTAATTGCCCGAGAAATTGCTGAAATTACTAATACATCAATAGAAAAAATTGAAATACAAAATATGAGACCTCCTTATGGTGGAGTTACTTTCGAAGAAGTAATTGCAGGTGATACAATTGAAGAATAGAGCAAGTGTGGTTGTAATTGGAGGTGGAGTTGTAGGTAATTCTATAGCATACAATCTGGCTAAAAGGGGGGTCGAAGATGTTGTATTAGTTGAAAGGTCTTTTTTAGCAAGTGGTGCAACTGGGCGGTGTGGAGCTGGGGTTAGGCAACAATGGGGAACAAGGCAGAATTGTCTTTTAGCAAGAGAAAGTATGAAAGTATTTGAAAATTTTAAAGATACTTTAAATGTCAACGTAGATATAGAGTTAAAACAAAAGGGATATTTACTTTTAGCGTATTCAAACAACGAATTGGAACAATTCAAAAAGAATATCAAAGTTCAAAATAGTCTTGGTATACCTTCAAAATTGGTTACTCCTCAAGAGGCAAAATATATCGTTCCAGATCTAAATACTGATAAATTAATAGGGGGAGCATTTTGTCCAACAGATGGCCATGCAAATCCATTTAAGGTAACTTATGGTTACTCAAAAGCTGCGGAAAACTTAGGAGTTGAGATAAATAAATTTACTGAAGTTAATGAAATAAAAACGGAAAAAGGTAAAATAATTGGTGTTCAAACTAACAAAGGATTTATAGAAACTTCAAAAGTAGTCGATGCTGCAGGTGGTTGGTCGCAACAAATAGCAAAAATGGTGAATGCTGAACTACCTGTATATTCTGAAAGACATGAAATTTTAGTCACAGAACCTATAAAACCCGTACTTGATCCAATGCTTATGTCTTTTTCTTACAATATCTACTGTCAACAAACTCCAGATGGTAGTTTTATAATGGGTTATGGACCCGATAACGAACCCCCAAGTTTTGATATGCATAGTTCTTGGCAATTTTTAGAAACTATGTCTAAAAAAGCTGTTTGGTTATTACCCCCTTTAAACAAATTAAGAATAATAAGGCAATGGGCTGGTTTATATAATATGTCTCCTGACAAGCAACCGATAGTTTCGAAAATAAAAGAAGTTGAAAATTTTTATGTTGCATGTGGATTCAGCGGTCATGGATTTATGATTGCGCCAGCCATTGGAGTTTTAATGGCAGACATTATAACTGAAAGTGATCTTACATATAATGTTGTTTTAGATATAGAAAGGTACAAAAGAGGGGAAATAATATCTGAACCGTCGGTAGTTTAATGGTAACCTTTATAAATTTAGTTTTTGAAAGGAGGAATGATTTTTGAATAATTCCATTCCGATATATGAGGAACCAACCAACGAACCTGTGTTGAATTATGAACCTGGAAGCAAAGAAAGAAATGAGTTAAAGCAAAAGCTTAGTAATCTTAAGAGTAAAGAATTAGAAATACCTGTAATAATAGGTGGAAAAGAATTAAGAACCGGTAATATAGGTAAATGTATAACTCCCCATGAACACAGTCATATCCTTGCATATTACCATAAAGCCGGTGAAAAGGAAGTTCAGCTAGCTATTGAAAATTCTTTAAAAGCTAGAAAAATATGGGACGAGTTTTCATGGGTAGATAGAATTTCCATATTTAAGAAGGCAGCAGACCTTTTGTCTACAAAGTGGAGAAGTACTTTAAATGCAGCAACAATGCTTTGTCAAAGTAAGAACGCTTATCAAGCAGAAATTGACGCGGGTTGTGAATTGACCGATTTTTTTAGATTTAACTCTTACTATGCTACAAAAATATATTTAGACCAACCAAAATCTGTTGAAGGCGTTTGGAATAGGATGGAGTACAGGCCTTTGGAAGGATTTATATTTGCGATTACCCCTTTTAATTTTACTTCTATCTCCGGTAACTTACCAACAGCCCCGGCAATAATGGGAAACACCTCTCTATGGAAACCAGCTTCTTCGGCAGTGTATTCTGCCTATTTTGTTATCAAATTGCTTCAGGAGGCTGGATTACCAGATGGAGTTATCAATTTCATACCAGGTGATGGGGCAAAAATTGGAGATTTAGTTCTTGAAGATCCTAACCTCGTGGGGATTCATTTTACCGGTTCAACTTCAACTTTTCAAAATATGTGGCAAAAAATTGGCAATAATATCGGTAAATACAAATCTTATCCGAGAATAGTTGGAGAAACTGGAGGTAAAGATTTTGTCGTTGCGCATGAATCTGCCAATATTAATGTGCTTGTAGCCACATTAATAAGAGGTGCATTTGAATACCAAGGCCAGAAATGTTCTGCAGTATCAAGGGCTTATATACCAAGAAATATTTGGCCAAAAGTAAAAAATAGGCTCTTAGAAGAATTACAAGATATAAAAGTTGGATCTCCTGAAGATTTCTCTAATTTTATGAACGCAGTTATTGATAAAAAAGCATTTGATAAAATCATAAGTTACATTGAATATGCCAAAAGTGATTGTGAATCTGAAATTATTTTTGGGGGTAACTATGATGATTCTGTAGGCTACTTTATCGAACCAACGGTTTTTCTTACTAACAATCCTAAATCTAAAACTATGCAAGAAGAAATTTTTGGACCAGTTTTAACAATCTATATCTATGATCCATCAGATTTTGAAAAAATTTTAAAACTATGTGATGAGACTTCTCCATATGGTTTGACAGGGGCTATAATTTCTCAAGACAGGGGAGCAATAATTAAAGCAGAAAGAGAGTTAGTAAATGCCGCAGGTAATTTTTATATTAACGATAAACCTACGGGAGCAGTTGTGGGACAGCAACCCTTTGGAGGTTCTAGAGCATCAGGAACAAATGATAAGGCGGGAACTATTATAAATCTTTTAAGATGGGTTTCTGCACGTGCTATAAAAGAAAATTTTGTTCCTGCGGAGGATTTTAGATACAATTTCATGAAAAACAAATAAAAATCCCCTTTGAGGGGATTTTTATTGGAGCGGATAATGGGATTCGAACCCACGACCCCTTGCTTGGCAAGCAAGTGCTCTACCGCTGAGCTATATCCGCTTCTGTATTTGTGTGGTGCGCGAGGTGGGACTTGAACCCACACGGATTATTCATCCACAGGATTCTAAGTCCTGCGCGTCTGCCAGTTCCGCCACTCGCGCGATGAGTTAATAAATGAAATATATCAGAATCAATAGATAGAAAAACAAGTACAAAAATGGTGACCCGCCTGGGATTCGAACCCAGGACCCTTTGATTAAAAGTCAAATGCTCTACCGGACTGAGCTAGCGGGTCACTTTTGTAATAATATTTTTTTACCTTATTTAACCTTAATTATTATAACCTTTTGTAGTCGTTTTGTCAAGCAAAAAATTAAAACAAAAAGTAAAATTGTGTTTAATATTAGTTATTTCGTTAATTTAATTGTTATTATTCTTCTTTCAAAAAAACTTTAGATGAAACGAAAATAAGAAAAAAACCAATAACAAATAATATCAAATTAATAACTAAAAAATTATTTAAAGTCATTTGTTTAATATTACCAGAAAATCTTATCAAATCTGCAACATATTTTACTGGTAAAAAATTGCTTATCCAGCGAATTGCTTTAGGTAAAAATTCTATAGGAAAATAAACTCCTGAAAAGAAAGTCATAGCAACATAAAGAATGGTAGCAGCTTCACTTGCAATTGCAGGATCTTTAAATATCAGAAGGAGTAACAATCCAAGTCCCATCATTCCAATTGAAGAAGAAATAAATACGCAAAAGAGAGACAGCCAATTGAAATTATAATTTAAACTAAACAAATATTTACCTAAAATAATGATGATAAACATTGATATAAAATTAAAAAAAAGTTTAGATACAGATGCTGATAAGGTAAATTCAAAGGGTTTTATCGGAGATGCTAAAAATCTTTTTATCAATCCATTTTTTTTATATCTTCCAAAAACATTGATCATTGAAAACATTCCGCCCGACAATAAAGACAAGCCTATTACGCCTGTTATAATAAAATCTAGAGGATTCTCTTGGTTCTCTCCAATAGAAGTTTCTATAAACTCTACATTTATAAAATCTTCTTTTATTCCAGCATAGTGCTTTTTAAGTATATTTTGTAGTTCTAATTTTATAAATATTATTGATTCATCATTCATATCTGGTTCTTTTTGGATAAAAGTTAATTCATTATTTTCATGATTTAATAATAAACCTATATTAATTATGTTTTCATTTAAGGCCATTGTAATGCTATTTTTGTCTTCAAAAAATACTACTTTGTAAGGGATTGAATTGATTATTGTTTCATCAACATCTCCAACTATTCCAATTTTATATTCTTTAGTACCAGAAGAAGCTTCAGTACCGAAAATAGTTCCAAATAGTAATAGCAAAAGTACGGGCAAAAGAAGGGTAAAAAATACTTCCATCCAATTTCTAAAAGTGTCTTTAGTAAAAATACTTATTAAAGAAAACATCCGTCTATTTTTCATTGTATACCATCCCCTTAAAAGTCAAAGAAAATATCAAGATGGAAGAAATCATCCATATAACAGGTACAAGAATATTAATCAAGGAAATAGAACTTCCGAGCATTATCTTTCTCATTCCGTCAACTAAATAGGTTACTGGATTGAAATAAACATACCATCGTATGATCCAAGGTGAATTAGTTACATCAAAATAAAAACCGCTCAAAAATATTGTAGCTTGATATATTAGTTGAGAGATTGCTCCTGCAGCTCCCATATTTTTGTACAATGAAGAAAGAAAAAGCCCCACACTTAAAATTATCATAATAGAAAAAAATGTATAACCAATAAAACTAGGTTTGTAAATATTTGTACTAACATTAAAAAGATATGCTTCAATATATAATACAATTAGTGACATTATTAATAAGATAATATGTGAGAGTAGGAAGCTGACAAAAAATTCACCACCTTTTATAGGTGAAGAGCTTAATTTTTTAAAAATACCTTTTTCTACGTTGAAAGAAAAATCAAAAGGCATATTAAAAACTGCTACTGTTAAAACAGACATAAGAATGATAGCTGGGAACAAGTAATCTCTATATCTATAAGGTTGTGATGAATCCATTCCTATGATTTCTTCTTTAACTGTTAATGGAACTCCTGCACCTTTAGTAGACATCCTAGTATTTATTTCATCTATGAATACGCCGAATATGTTTTTAGCATAAACTGAAGAATTTTCATTAGTATAGTATACTTTCAACTTGGGTACTTCTAAATCTTTGATAAAAAACTTTACATTTAATAGATTGAAATTTTCCGGGAAAACTACAAGTGCATTTATTTTAGATTTTTTTAAGTTGTCTAATCCTTTTTCAAAAGAATCATATTCAATCATCGTGAACGGAGTATTACTAAATTGCGATGAAGAAAAGACCTCGTCAAAAGTATCTTTTGCAATACCTCGTAAAGATTGTTCATAATATACGCCTATTTTAAAGTCCATATTTTCAACGTTTCCAATATTCTCAAAAATACTTGTAAAGAGTAAGAAGAAAAGCGAGGGAAATATAATAGTCCAAAAAGGAACGGCAAACTCCCTCGAAGAATTTATAAAAAAGATTTTTGTTAAATTAATAATTTTTTTCATATACTTTCACCTAGTCTCTCAGCCGTTTACCAGTTAGCTTTAAAAAAACATCTTCTAAATTTGGTTTTCTAATAATCATATCTGATATATCAAACTTTTTTGTTCTTGCTTCTTCAAAAATTTTTAAAAGAGCATTTTCAAGATCTACAGTTTCTATTCTATAAAAATTCTCATTTTTACTGACTTTAAGATCAATTTCATCAAATAGTTTTTCGCTAATGTCATCAAAATTGCCATTTGAATTGATTTTGAAAGATATTATTGAATTCATTCCTAAAGAATTAATGAGCTCACTAACCGAGCCTTCTGCAATAATTTTTCCTTGATCAAATATATAAACTCTATCTGCTAAAAATTCGGCCTCTTCCATATAGTGGGTTGTTAATATTATAGTTTTACCTGAATTTCTTAAATTAGAGATTATTTGCCAAGTATTTCTTCGTGCCTGTGGGTCTAAACCTGTTGTAGGTTCGTCAAGAAAAAGTATCTCAGGATCGTTAATTACTGCCGTAGCTAAAGCAAGTCTCTGTAATTGGCCTCCTGAAAGTTTTGAAATTCTACTTCGCTTTTTTTCTTCAAGATTAAAGTCAGTAAGAACCTTTTCAACTTCGAGACTTTTTTGATATAGACCTGCAAAGGCTCTAAGTGTTTCTATAACAGTTAAATTCTGAAAAAAAACAGTGCTTTGCAATTGTACACCAATTTTTTCTTTTATATTTGAGTCAATTTGATCTGCCTTTTCACCAAAGTAGTATATTTCACCCTCATCTCTTTTTCTCAACCCTTCTAATATTTCAAGAGTGGTTGTTTTTCCTGCGCCGTTTGGACCCAGGATAGCAACAATTTCCTTCTTTTTGACATAAAAAGAGACGTCATCGACGGCTTTTACATCTTTGTACTGTTTTTTTAGATTGTTTACTTTTACAACAACTTCTTCCATATATATTCCCCCACTTCTAAATTCATTTTATATCATTCTAATACGTTATTTAACCATTTTTTGCTTTTATACCTAAAATAAAGGATTATGGACTTAACAACTTCTTCTGTCATAGTAAGGAGCTTTCCTGGCATCTTTCTTAGATATACTATTAAAACCAAAGATATACATCCTATTAATCTTTCTATAGCAGCTCCTTTTACAACTAAAGCAGGAAAACCAAACTCCCCAAAAAAAGAAGATAATTAAAAAATATATTTGGAGACAATTCTATCACAAAGCACAATTATTTTATGATAAATAATTGTAAATAAATATATAACTATTATATGTAAAAATTAGAAAAGACAATGTAAAGTATTTTGTGTAAGAAAAGTCTGACAAAAGAATAAGGGAGAAGTAACCTTCAATTGGAGCAAGCAAATAAAGAAGCAGTTGGATTAATAATATAAATTTTTATTTACTCTTCTCCCTAAGTTGTGCATCTTAGATCAAAATTATAAATTAATCTGTTATAATAAGGTAAATTATCTTAAAATGTCAATATTATTAAAAAGGAGATAAAACATGAAAAAATCCTTTTAAACTTAGCATGTTTTATTCTAATTCTTTTCACGATCACTCTGCAGTATCTATTGGCTTTTGGATATGGTTTTGAGGATGTATATGTTGATACAGGGGTAATTTACAGTGAAGCTAAGCAATTTGTTGAAGAAAATGGTGAGCTAATAAAGAAGATTTCAAAAGACTACAGTTTTTTTGCAAAGACAAGTATTGAGATAATTGAAAAAGAGACTTCTAAAAGTTATATTAATAAAGTTATATTAATATAGAAGGAAATTTGAATTATGTAGAAGATTTCAATTTAGATAGTTATACCATAGCATTTTATGGAGTTCAAAATTTTAAAAATAATCTGTGGATTTTCAAAGGACTAGATTTATACGCCGGGTTGAATATCAACAAAGATGTTGATGAGAGGGATTTTAGCTTGATAGAAAATGTGAATGTTGTATTGGGTTTATCTACAAAAGTTAAGGTTTTTTAATTCTTTTGTTTCAAATTTCTAAAGTGAATAATTTTTTTATTTCATCGTTGGATAATTCCGTTATCCAACTTTTTCCGCCTTTTATTACATTGTCTGATAATTCTTTCTTTTTTTCGAGCATTTCGTTTATTTTTTCTTCAAAGGTTCCTAAAGTGATGAATCTGTGGAAAATTACATCTTTTGTTTGACCTATCCTAAAAGTCCTGTCAGTTGCTTGATTTTCTACAGCAGGATTCCACCATAAATTGTAGTGTATAACATGATTTGCAGCTGTTAAATTCAATCCCGTGCCTCCTGCTTTTAATGAAAGAATCATAATAGGGAACTTATGTTTATTTTGGAAGTCATTAATAAGTTGATCTCTTGTTTTTCTGTTTAATTCTCCATGAAAAAAGAGAGGTTCTATCTTAAAATTATCAGCTATAATTTTTGTTAAAATATCTCCCATTTCCTTATATTGGGTGAACAGAAAAGCATTTTCATCTTTTTCTAAAATATTTTCAAGTAAATCCAGCAATTTTTTATGAATAATGATTGTTCGCTATCTCCTTTTGTTATTACAAGAGAAATAGAATCAAATAAATTGAAAAAAGAGTCCAACGAAGCAATATGATAACCATTTTCTTGTGTGTATTGTATTTCTTTTATGGGTTCGCCACTTAATATTACAGTAGGAGAAAGAGGAGAATATAAAAATTTTATGCCTGTTTCTTTAAAGTAAGGGCTAATTTTTGTATTTGCTTTCTTATTATCTTTTTTGTTGGTTATTGAGGTCGGTAAATTTTTGTACATTTTTAACAGTACATCTTTAAAATTATTTCCTTCGAAAAAATAAGCTTCATCCGGTAATAACTTTATAACTTTCTCGATTTTATCTTTCTCTTCTTCAGTAAAAAGAGGTAAGGATATCTTTTCTTTATACGGAGTAGGTCTTGTTCCTTGAACGCGTGCAAAGATTGTAGAATTTTTTTTGAATTTTTATTTCTAGAACTGCTCCATCTTTAGCATACTTTCTTCCTCTTGGCAATCTGTTAGTATCTCTATCGATGTTTTCAAAGGCTTCTACCCACTTTTGCCCCACCAACTTTTTCCAAAAACATATTTTCTTCCCCTTCTTATTCGCCTCAAACTTAATAACTCATTAGACTTGATTTATTAAAAAACAAAAAATTAATTAGCAACTAACTATCATGCTTTATTTTATTAATTTCTTTTAAAATTTAAAAGATATATAATCAATTGTTATTATTTCTCAAATATCAAATTTCTCCAACAGAGGTAAGAAAATCTAATAAAAACCCTTTTATGACAGAAGAAGAATAAGATAAAATACTCAGAGTTTCAGCTTTTATTTTTGCCAATTTGCCAGTTTTATCCGCATTTTCTATGTCTACGAGAGTAAGTGGCCTTTCAAGTTTTTCACCAAATACATTTTTAATCTCTTTGTGTATAATGGGGAATTTATCTAAAGTATATTTCATAACTTCTTTTACATAATCTTCATAACTTTCAAAGAATATTGGTTGTGCTCCCATAATAATTTCTTTGGATGCATCATCAGAATAAAATAAAAGATAAATAAGATAATCATCCATTAAATAATGAGCATTATTTAGTTTGTTTGCTTTATTCTTGCTAAACGCTGCCCCAATCATTTCAAAAAATGTACCTGGAGAATTATGATAAGGTTGCGAAAGATCTTCAATATAGTGTAGAGCTCGAGCTAAAAATCTGTATCCCCAATATTCGTCTCCGTTTTCAAAGGCTTGTTTTGATAAATCTGCGAAGTATAAAAAAGATTTATCTGCTTCAAAAGCCTTTAGAACTCCAATTTTATATCTCATGTGCCTTACTCCCTGACTATTACCTATCAGACCTTGCAAAGGATGAAGTTTTAACCCCTCGTCCATTCCAAAATCAGGTTCTGGAGCATATATTGATAAAATTTGCCAAACAGGAAGTTGATTGTTTACTGGTGGAGGATCGGGAGGAATATCCATTCCATATGGAACATCTATAAACTTTCTTTTTCCAGCAACATCTTCAAGAATTAAATATTCCAAATTATATTCCCTATCCTCCTTGTAACTATACTCCGTAATGCTCACTAATTTATCTTTAACTGGTAGTTCTTGAATTAAGTAATATGTATAAGCAGAGTGCCCACTCCAGGAAAAGGCACTGGTGACAATTAAAAGAAGGGCTAAAATAAATATTAAAGTTCTCTTCATAATTTAACTCCCCCTTAAAGATTTATATACTTACTTTTTTAGTTTAATTTAACTCATACGTATTTCAAAACAAAAAGATATTAGTTCCACAATGTTTTCTCACTGGTAGATATAGCTCTTACTCCTTTTTTAAATAATTCTTCTGCTTCTGATCTTTTGGTAATCAAACCTCCTGCTATAATCATACTAGAAGTTTTTATATTATTGATAAAATACGGAGCTGCTACAGCAGGAAGTATCTCAAAAGCATCTGGTTCACAATTTTTATCAATTAGATTTTTGATAGAATTAAGAGAACCTGAGTCTATTAAAAAAACTCTTTGAATAGTCAGAAGGTTCTCTTTCATAGCACATCTTACTAAGTTATTTTTAGTAGAGATGATACCATCGCATAAATCCTTTTTTGCTAAATATTCAATACCTTTTCTGTCAAAAGCTATACCTTCTACTAAATCAATATTAACTATCAATTTCTTTCCATATTTTCGAACAAACCTTACTATATTTTCTAGATCTAATATTGAACCTGTTAGTAGAAATATAATATTTGAGGTAGCTTTTACAGCTTCCACTATATCATTTAAATCTCTTACGCCTGGTATTAAAGTGTTTTCTTTGACTAATGCTTTAAGCTTATTCATTTTCTCCCCTCATTTTTGTATTTTATTTCACAATTAATCATTCTACTGTTATTACAATATCTAGTCTATTTTATTTACACTTCTTGTTATTATTATATCACTTCCGGTCCCCAAAATATTTTTCATTATTACTTCCCCTCTTTTAACAGGAGCGGTAATTTTAGTATTTTTTAATATTTCCATAATATCATTCATCAATCTTAGAGGAACTGGTTCGGTTGATCTGACTGAGGCTAAAGGCATTTCTCCATTTTCAACCTTTACACTAGTAACAACCACTCTTAAAGGATCTGTCAATTCCTGTTTAACATATTCTAATCCACGTTTGCATCGATTTCCTTTTGCCTCGAATATTTCCACTTCATCTGCGTCAGCATAAATCACGTTTATTTTGCAACCAAGGGGACAGTTAACACAAACTATCTTTTTCTTTTTGTGATTAACTAATTCCATGAGCTTTCACCTCAATTTCCTTTATATTTGAATCTTGAAAAGGTTTTAAAGAAATTTCTATCATTTCAGAAGGCCGCGCTTCTTCCTCTACAATTTTTATTCCCAAAGGTTCTACAACTATTTCTGCTTTATTAAACACTTTTGAAACTCTTACATATAGTTTTGATTTTTCGTTAGGATCTATAAAAGAAGGATGTAATACATTAATGTTTTCGCCCTTGTTGATCTTAATGAATTTCTGAGGATTGTACTCTTTTTTAGTATAAAGGGCCGCATATTTTCCAGCCTTTTCGCCTTCTCTTGCAACGAAATCTACTAAGTCGAATATTACGGTACAATTTCCTGCCGCAAAAATCCACTCTTCAGAAGTCTGATTGGTATTTGAAGTTACGAAACCAGACGCAATCTTTACAAATTCAACTGGTTTTACAGAAGGGATTAAGCCGACAGAGGTTATAAGGGCATCCACTTCAAATATTTTTTCTGTATTTGGCATGATATTTCTATTCTCATCTACCTGGGAAACATAAACCTTTTTTAGCCTATTATCTCCTTCTACTCTTGTTACGGTATGAGATAAATACAGAGGAATGTTATAATCTCTTAAGCATTGTTGAACGTTCCTTTCTAATCCCCCTGGATAAGGTAATATCTCTACTACACCTTCTACTTCTATTCCTTCTAAATGAAGCCTTCTAGCCATGATTAATCCAATATCTCCAGAACCAAGTATTAGAGCTTTGTTAGCTGGTTTTAAATTTTGTAAATTTATGTATTTTTGAGCAACACCTGCCGTAAAAATTCCACTGACTCTATCTCCAGGAATAGCTAAGGAATTAAAATGCCTTTCCCGTGCTCCTGTTGCCATCACCAAGGCCTTGGTTTTTATTTCATTTATTCCGTTTCTATTAACAAAAAGAATTTTTCTATCTTTCGTCACTTCAAGCACAAAGGTACTTTTTAAGAGTCTTGTATTTGTCTTTTCTAGTTCTTCTTGAAGAGTCTCCTTGAACTCAGGACCCGTTAAATCTTTTCTAAAATAGTGCAATCCAAATCCATTATGGATACATTGATTTAATACTCCTCCAGAATCATCTTCTCTTTCAATTAAAATTACATCTGCTCCAGATTTACTTGCGGATATGGCCGATGCCATTCCTGCTCCACCTGCTCCTATTACAACCACATCTGTTTCATATTTCATATTGTCCTCACCTCTGATGCAATTATCCAAGATCCTTCTTCGTTTTGTTTGATTTCTGTAGGAGATAAATGTGTTTCTTCAGAAATTATTTTTAAAATTTTTGATGTACAAAAACTTCCTTGACATTCTCCAAATGAAGCTCTAGTTGAAAATTTTATGTCATCGATTGTTCTGGCGCCACTTCTTATAGCTTCTTTAATTTCTTTTTTTGTAACTTCATTGCAAAAACATATCATTTCCCCGGCTTCTGGATCTTCATTAATCGCTCTTTCCCAGTAAACTAAATCTGTTTCGACTAAATGTGGCATCTTTTCTATGTAACTTGTGTAGTCTTTCCTTTTCTTTAGATTTATATGCATTTTCTCAGCTATTAAATATTCAACAACATATTTTGCAATTGCAGGTGCAGCAGTCAAGCCAGGAGAGCGAATACCAGAAACATGTATAACGTTCCCACGTTCCCCTACGTCTATATGAAAATCTTTTATTTTAGTTTCAGGTCTTAATCCTGCAAAAACTTTTACTACATTTCTAGAAAAGTCTAAAGAAGGTATTAATTTTAAAGATCTTTCTCTAACTTCTGAAAGCCCTTCGGTAGTTGTAGAAAAATCTTTCTTAGATTTTACCTCTTGAGCATTAGGACCTGCTAAAAAACCTCCATCAACTGTTGGAACAACTAAACATCCTTTCGTTAAAGGAGTTGGTATTGGAAAAATAATTGAATTTGAATATTTGATATCTTTTCCAAAGAGGAAATATTCTCCTTTAACTGGAAAGATCAAAGGTAAGTTATCACCAAAAAGTTTAGCAACTTCGTCAGCGTATAACCCGCAGGCATTTATTACTAAATCTGTCAAATATGAACTACCATCTTCAAAAATTAATTCATATTTTTCACTTTTTTTATTCACTCCAACAAGCTTTTTATTTTTAAATACTTTTCCACCATTAATTTCTATGGATTTTGCCGCTTGCATGGCAACCTCCCAAGGTTCTGTTACACCTGCAATTGGACAATAAAAAGATTTCAAAACGTCTTTATTTAAAAGAGGTTCCATATCTAATACGTCTTTTTTATCTAAAATTTTGTATTCCTTCATGTTGTTTTTTATGGCATTTTCTTCAATTTCATCTATTATTTTAAGTTCTTCTTCATTGAAAGCAACAACATGCGAACCCACTCTTAATACTTCTATCGATAACTCTTTTGATATTTCTTCGTAAAGTTTATTACCCATATGACATAATTTGGCACGTAAAGTACCAGGAGGATCATCATAACCGCCGTGAATTATTCCTGAATTTCCTTTTGTGACTCCTATTCCAATGCTATTCTTTGCTTCAAATAAATATACATCTTTTTCATATTTGTTAAGTTCTCTGGCTATTAAAGAACCAACTATACCTCCTCCAATTACTGCTATCAAAATTCTCAACCTCCTAACTTTAGAGATTAATAAAAAAAACCATATCCAGAATCTTAGGAATTATCCTAAGTTGGATATGGTTTTCTCTCTTATCTCCACCATATCAAATATTTATTTTATAATTTATTAATTTCTAATCTTTTATTTTATCACAAACTTGCTTATTTTTAAAAATACCGACCTTCATTTCAGAGTATTTAGTATCAAGATTTTATTTGTGAAAAAAGTAACCATTCAGTTTTGAGCTTGGATTCTTACATGTATTTTTTTATAATAAGCCATGGTATGTAGTTGTGTTAGCAGCCAATATTATTGTCATCAATATTGTATTCAAAAAGGCTGCAGTATAAACATTTCCAGTTTTTTCGTATAGACTTTTCGTATAGAAGGTTGCTACAATCAACGATGGTATCAAAGCAAAAAGCAATATTGGATTCAAAGCTTGAGATGGACAGAGGGCCTTACCTCTAAAGAATAAGAGCCCATATTGAAGTAACAAAAACACCACAAGTCCTCCAACAACTGAAATGCACGCAAATAAATATCCTCTGAATTTTTTCATGAACCGAGTATTTGCATTTACAGAAATACCGATTAAGTAATAGAACAAGAAAAAGAAAGGCGAGTATTTTAAAGCGGCTATTAAATGAGATGCTTCAAAGGTTTTTACTGCCCAAGTCCAAATTCTGAAATCGGTTTTAAATAGTGCATCAATTAGGTATAATATTGCATAGCCTATTACTACCGCAACGATTACTACCAATAGTGAGGAAATTATAGATTTCCAATTAGTTACAAAGCCGTATTGCCGTGGTGAAATGTCTGAATATCTTTTATTTAGATAATACATAATTAAAGTTAAAATGAGAATAACTTCAGAAACTATAAGTGCCCAGTATACGATTTGATTCGTAGTAGGTTGATTAAAATAACTACTTAATACAAACATCTTGTTTCCAAAAAAGACAGATAAGAAAAGGAGTATGCTAGCCAATGAGATAAAAATTGTGCCATTTATAATAGTCTTTTTTGACTTCGCTTCTTTTTCTTTTGCTTTTGAGTAAAGAGCAATACCTACAATAATAGACAAAGCAAAAGTAATTAACGATAATATTTTTAAAATGGTCATACCTGATTCTCTTTTGTCCATCAAAGTTGGAAAAAAGAGTGCAGGAAATGCGGCACCTAAGATAAAGACAATCCAGTAAACGGTTTTTGTTACCTTATTTTTAGGTGCTTTAACAACCAAGTCTGAAGGAGTTTTGGCTTTTGAAAAAACAGGTAATTTCATAAGAGCCATAATTAAAGGTACGAAAAGTAAAAAGAAACCAATTAATGCTAGAAATTCAGAATATTCTTTCAGCATCCATCTTTGATTTTCTGGACCTAATCCTACGTTTCCTTGATTTGGAGAGATGTAGTCTTTAAATGCTTCTGTATAAAAAGTGATTTGATATCTTGTCGTTTCAAATGAAAAGTGATTCCACGGGTGGATTTCCCATGGTTCATAAATTACCCTTCTCCCCCCATTTTCTAAAGTATACATTAATCCTTCAATTGGGTTCTCAGGATTACCTAAAAAAGCTCTTCCTTCCAGTTTGTTTATATAATCTTTAAAAACAACTGTTTTACCAGTCCTTGAAGCTTCTGAATCAAAGAAAAATTCGTCATAATGTGCAGCTATCATTCCAACTGTTCGAGGCCCGTAAGCCCCAAAGGCTACATTAGAATTTATTCCTAAATAACTAGACCAAGAATAATCAGATCCCATAGTTAATCCAGCAAGTATCTTTCTTATACCTGTTTTCATAAAGTCTTGTTCATCCTTTACCATCGCCACAGTAGAAGAAAATCCGCCCATTGAATGACCTGCAACAGCAATGATCCCGTTACCTTCTGAGTCTTTTAGAACGTAATCTTGTTCGTACATATATTGAACAGCATCATATATAGCAGTAGGCCAAAAAGAGAAAAAGGATTTGGAAGGTTCATAATTAGTTTTATTTATAGAGTGACCATGATCGTACATATCTAGCGCAAGAACAACATAACCTCTTCTTGACATTTCTATTGCTGAGGCATCTTGCATTTCTGCTGAATTTAAATAACCATGCGTGGTTATGATTGTCGGCCTTGGATCATCTGGACCTGCTCCCTTTGGTAAATACAAGAGACCTGATAACATTCCTGTTTCTGTTTCAAAATTTATTCTTTTCACCTCAACCGAATAAAAAGAGGTGTTAAACATATGAGCAAGAATGCTACCTATAAAAATCAGAATAATGGACAATAAAATGAGTTTCCCCTCTTTTTTCATTAATAAAACCTCCCTTTGAGTTTGTCGCCCCTTTTGAATTGTAAAAATATTAAATACCAACAAATTAAGCCTCTTACCTCTAATTACGATGGATATTATAGGCTTTCTATCTATCTCCAATCTTTTAACTCATTATTATTTTATATTTCCTTTTTGACAAAGTCAAATTGTTTGAGCGCCTTTTGTAGTTAAATGAGACTTTTTACAAGTAAACAAAGCTAACTAAATCAATAAACCTTTACAAACAATACAATTAATTCTCAAGATCCTTTAACATATTATTACTCAAAAATATTGTTAATATCTTATTTTATTTCTTTCATTTACAATTAATTCTACTTCATCAGTTATTACACCATCGTAAAAACCTTCAAAATCATATAAATCTTGAGGATCGTTTAGAGTCCATAAGTATATCTTTAAGCCTTTATTGCACCATTTTTTTAATAACTTTTTTGATTCCTCTTTATTTTCCTTTATAGCATCAATCCACAAATTTAGAGAATAGAAATCAAGTTCCTTATGCAATCTTGAAAGGTTATATAATGTCTCATATTTAACAAGTAACCCGATCTTCACATCTTTATCTTTTTCTCTTATTTTTCTAAGAGCATCCACTTTGAATGAAGAAAATAAAGTTCTATCCAATGCTCCTAATTCTTTTGTTATTTCATATGAAGGAATAGCAGCTTCAACTTCTTTTACTTCTAAATTCAAAAATGCTTTTTCATCTAATGATCTTATTGTTTCTTCTACGGTCGGCACAGGTTGACCATTTGGAAATTTGATTGTTCTAAGCTGTTTGTAGTCAAGGGAACTTAATTTTATTCCGTTTATTTCTTCGTCATGTAATACTACAGGGACTCCATCTTTAGTTAATCTTGAATCATATTCGATACCATCTGCTCCAAATTCTAACGCCTTTTGAAAAGCTTCAATAGTGTTCTCTACATATTTTGCACTATATCCTCTATGACCTAACACCAAAAAATCATGCATTAATCGTTCCTCCTTATAACGAGCTAAATACTCACTTTAGAAATTCTAAAAAGTACATTTTATAGATATTACAAATTTAGTTTTTTTAAAAAATTCCTCCTTTCTTCAATTCTTATTAATTGCTAATTTTTTTACATATTTCAGTATCTACACCAAAAAAATAGAAGGAAAAGCATTGTCACCTTATAAATCCAAAACTTTATTTATTGAGAATCTTCCTTTTTTAAAGTGACTATAAAAATTTAAGGTCTAAAAAATGTTGCAAAGTTGATATTATCTTCTAAAAAGCTATTTAATAGACAGTCAAATATCCTTTAAACCGTGTTTCTATAAAAATAATTATTACTATTATAAGTAAAATATAAGTAAAAAACCTTAAAATTTCTAATTAACTTATATTCTAAATTAAGTAGAGATAATGAATAGCTAATCATCACTTCAATCCGCTAGTTACTAGACTCTTAACAAACAAATCCTGAAGTGCAAAAAATAAAATTAAAGTAGGTAAAGCAGCCATTAAAGTTCCCGCCATAATTATTCCCCAATTGTTTGTACTATCTGTTGCTATTAACATTTTTACACCAATTTGGACAGTTTTCATCTTATTATCCATTGTGACTATCAATGGCCATAAGTACATATTCCAGGCATAAACAAAATTTATTATTGAGGCTCCTGCAATCATTGGACCTGATAAAGGAATTAAAATCTTTCTAAAATATTGCATAGGAGTAGCTCCATCAATCTTCGCTGCATCTTCTAGTTCTTTTGGGATAGACATAAAATGTTGCCTAAATAAAAATGTGTTAGTTGCTGACGCTGTAAATGGGATAATCAACGCCCAATATGTGTTGACCCATCCAAATTTTGACATAATCATAAATAAAGGTAGAATCATTACCGTTTCTGCAGGCAAAAATAAGGTTATGAATAAAGCAAAAAAAGTAACATTTTTACCTTTAAAATTAAAAGAAGAAAAAGCGAATGCGCCTAATGTTCCGGTTATTATTTTTCCTAACGTAGTACAACAAGCTACTATAAATGAATTTAAAAGCATCCTTCCCAAATTCATTATATTAAGCGCTTCTTTGTAATTTTTAAAATTAATTTGAGAGGGGAAAAACTTGGGAGGATAAGAAAAGACTTCCACCTCACTCATAAAACTCATCGAAATAGCAAGTAGAAATGGTAAAAACATAATTAAAGAAAAAATTATTAAACCTACTTCTATTAAAAAATAATTTATTTTTTTCTTTGAAGACATTTTCATCATCTTTCACCCCTTACTGGTAATGTACCGATTTTTCGCCAAACTTAAAATAGAAAAAAGTAATAAAGCACATTATTATAAACAAAATAACACTTTGGGCAGCTGCTTCTCCTGTCTTCTGAAAATAAAAAGAATCTAGATATAATCTATAAATCATAGTAGTAGTAGATTCCACAGGACCGCCTCTTGTCATTATATCAATAATTCCAAAGGAATCAAACATAGCATGTGTTATTTCCATGATAATTAAATAAAATGTCGTTGGCGAAAGAATAGGAAATTTTATCTTCCAAATTCTTTGCCAATTGTTCGCTCCATCAATTATTGAACTTTCTATAACTTCTTCAGGTATTGATTGAAGACCTGCAAGATAAAATATAATGGAAAAAGGAAGCATTTTCCAAATACTAGTAACCATTACAGAAATTAAGGCAAATGGTTGACTGGTAAGCCAATTTGCACTTATACCAAAAAACCGATTGAGAAAATAGTTAATATGACCAGCTACTGGGTTTAACATGAATGTCCATAGAGCTCCCGCAATTGTAAAAGAAATTGCGTAAGGAGTAAAAATTAATGTTCGATAAAATTTGACTCCAAAAACTTTATTATCCAATAGTAATGCAATGAGATACCCCAAAAAAATTACGCTAAAAACTGTAACAAGAATATATATTACTGTAACTTTTATTGCATTTAAATACGTCTTACTTTTAAATAAATTTAAAAAATTGTCAAATCCTACAAATATCTTTATATCCCCAAAGGGGGAGACTTTGTAGAAACTTAACATAAAAGAGGAAACAGCGGGCCAATAAATGAAAAGAATAATTATTACTAAAGTAGGTATTAACAATATGTATGGAGTATATTTTCCCCATTTCATTTCTTTCACTCCTTCTAAAATCCAGGGAAGAAAAGTCTTCTTCCCTGGAAAATAATTCATCTACTTATTTTGAAATCTTGGTTCTTGTTTTTCGTAACTAATTTCTATTGATAAAATTTGTTGTAATCTTTTATTAATTTAGTCACTTCATTTTCTGCCCATTCTAAAGCTTTTTCAGGAGTCATCTGGCCAGCAACCATTTTATCATAAGCGTTTTCTATAATTTCACGAGCTTCTTGGAATACTCCTATAACCGCTCCTGCTGTATTGTAATTTCTTTTCGCTAGTAATAATTGCAATAAAGAAGTAAAATAATTAGGATTTTCTGCATAGAATAGTTCATAATGTAAAGTTTCAACAGCATCTTTTCTTACTGGATAATATCCAGTTCCCTTATGCCACTTAATTTGTTGTTCTTCATTATTTATAAATTTCATTAATTCCCAAGCAGCTTGTATTTCATTATCTGGATGACCTTTTATTAACCAAAGACTTGCTCCTCCAACTACCGGACCACCACTTATTGATACATCGGGTACAGGCAAGAAAGCAGTCCCAAGTTCATAATTGTTGCTTTTTAAACCCTCTTCAAATAATTGTACATCAGATGTAGAGGTTATTAACATAGCAGCTTTACCAGAGATAAAGTTTTGTCTGGCAGCTGACCAATCTTCATGAGTTGTATTGATTATTAAACCTTCTTTATTTAATTGATCGAGAAGTTTAAATATTTTAATACCGGCTTCATTATTGAAAACAGCTTCTGTAGCTCTTCCTGTTCTTCCATTGTTGTTGTTTACAAAAGGAGCATCTGCTACTGCTAACATTTGTTCGAATACCCAAGCATGAGTTGGCCAAGTAAATCCGTATTGAACTGTTTTTCCACTAGAATCTTTCTTAGTAAGAATTCTACAATACTCTAGAAATTCATCGTAAGTTTTTGGAGGTTTGTTTGGGTCAAGGCCAGCTTCTTTGAAAAGTGTTTTGTTGTAATATAACAAAGCAGTCGAGGAATTAAAAGGCATCGAGTATAATTTTCCATCCACTGTGTAGTAATTTACAATAGGATCAAGCAAGACTCCTATATCAAAAGATGGATCTTTATCTAACATTTCTTGTGCAGGAATGATAACACCACTATCAATCATTATTCTCGTACCTATCTCATAGATTTGAACGACATGTGGTGCGTTTTTCGATTGAACAGCAGCAATAAGTTTGCTAATTGTTTCAGGATAGCTTCCAGTGAATTGGATATTTACTTTAATATCCGGATGAAGCTCTTCAAAATCCTTAACCATGTCCTCTATTAAAGGAACTCTCTGGCCACTCATAGCATGCCAAAATTCAATCGTTGTTACAGAAAAAGTTAACCCAGCAAGTAACAAAACAGATACCAACAACATCACAAAACGTTTCATAACGCCACCTCCTAAAGATATTTAGGTAATACAACTAAAAATACTTGTAGCAAAAAAAAACCTATTTTCACCAAAATTTTGGTAAAAATAGGCTTTTCTCCATCTCTCCAGCCTTTTGTTATTTAGCTTTTATTTATTAATGCGTTACTAAATACAATACTAGGCAATAATATTTTAACTGTAATCACAGGAAAAGTCAAACTCGTTTAAGAGCTTTTAAGAATAATCGAAAGTAAATATGGGCTAATATATGTCAATAAATAAGAAAATCGTAATTTTTCGTTTATTTTAAGCAAAGATTAAAAAGTATAAACACAAACCGATAAATTTTACTCTTTCTTTTCATTATAGTTTTTTCATAGTTTTTTCATAATATACTTTTAATGAACAAATTTTTAATATCTAAGGTGACTTTTATCACTTGTAACAATAGATATTAAATTGCCGATTTTTTAAATACTTCTATATATTGAAAAACTTCGGATTTGTTGGAATAAATTTAAATTTATGAGGGGTGCTCTTATGAACTAAAAGTTTGAGAGTTTCACCATTAAAATCGCAATCTACCAACTTACGTGAAGAATCATAAATATAACTTTGATACGATATGACTTCTAACCCTTTATGACTTAATTCAATTTCTTCAGGTCTAAAACAAAATTTATACAATCCATCAGGAAGATTTACAGGAAAAGTATTAAAAGCTTTTCCATTAATGATTTCGGCATTTATTACATTCAATCCAAGTCTTGCTAAAAGCTCCATTACTTTTATATTAATAGGATTATTATATACTTCAAATGTTTCTCCAAATTGCAACATTTCACCATTATCTAATATCATTATATAATCACTTAGAGCTACTGCATCCTCAGGATCGCTAAAAACCGCAACGGTCGTTTTGTCTAGATCTGAAATAAACCTTTTTAAAAAGGTCCTCATTTCAACGTGTAACTTCCTATCTAATTGACTTAATGGTTCATCAAGAAGTAATAAATTGCATTCGTTTAACTTTTCTCTCCCAACGGCAATTAATTGTTTCATACCTTCAGGCAACTCACTTGGTTTAAATTCTAAATAATTTGGCAGTCCATCTAATTCTTGAGCAGCTTTGGTAGCTTCAACATAAACTTCTTTTTTCTTTTTACCTCTTATATACAAAGGAAATCCCAAATTTAGTTTTGAATCAAGATGAGGAAAAAGTGCATAATTCTGAAATACGAATCCTACCCTTCTATCTTTGGGAGAATAATCATCTATTCTTTCTCCTCCTAGTAATATCTTGCCTGAATCTAATTTCATTAAACCTGCGATAGTCCTTAAAAGCACAGTTTTTCCCGATCCTGAAGGACCTAACACCGATAAAACGTCTCCTCCACCAATTTCAAACGAGATATTTTTAAGTTCAAACTCGCCAACATGAGAACATACGTTCTCCAATTTTAAAGCATACTTATTAGATGTCTTTAACATTTTGATTCACCTCCTTTCTAATTTCGGAAGGTAATCTTTTTATTCGATATTTAGTATATTAATGAGACAATAAAAAATAAATATATTTCAATTAGTTAATATTGAAAGGCAAAATTATGATTTGAATGACATTTGAATAAATTTTTGAAAGATTAAAATATTGTATTAAGAAAGAAATAATAAAAATGGTAGGTAAAAAATCCATATTTTCTGAAAGATTTTGTTAAATTACATTATTAAATTTCAGTTTTATTATATCATTTTTGTGTAAAGTTTCGAGTCAATAATTTATTAGTTATATTAAATAAAAACTTAAGAACAACACAATATGATATAATTACTCTATGTTCAACATATTCATCATGTTTATCTTTTAATTACTTCAAAAAAGGTTTGAAAAACTGTCTTGGCCACGTTGCCAAAATAGAGTTTATAATTAAACTTTGGTTTTAATAAAACGCCTGGATTATTAAATTTAGGAGGAAAATATGGAGCAAAATAATTTTAAAAGTGGTTTTGTCACTGTTGCAGGAAAACCAAATGTAGGAAAATCTACATTAATTAATGCATTAATGGGTCAAAAAGTTGTTATTGTGTCTGAGAAACCCCAAACAACAAGAAATCGAATCAACTGTATTTTAACTGAAGATAATTATCAGATCGTTTTTGTGGACACACCGGGGATACATAAACCTTTAAGAAAAATTGGAGAATATATGTACAATATTGCTGTTCATGCTCTAGAAGGAGTGGATTTGATACTATTTGTGACCGACGCAACAGAAGGAATAAGAAAATCAGATTTGAGGGTAGCAGAGGTAATCAATGCTTCTAATATTCCTACTATATTAGTTGTTAATAAAATAGACAAGCTTAGAGATAGAAGCTACATCCAAAATATGATTAATCAAATAGAAGATGTTTGTAATAATATTGTTGAAAGTATTCCTGTCTCAGCTGTTACGGGAGAAAATCTTTCTGAACTTAAATTAGCAATTATTGGACATTTACCATATGGGCCACAGTACTATCCTGAAGATATTATTATTGATAAGCCTTCTAGATTTATTATTTCTGAAATAATACGTGAAAAGGTATTTAATCTAACTAGAGAGGAGATTCCCCATTCAACTGGCGTCGTAGTAGAGGAATTGAAAGAAAGAGAGAATGGAGTTTTGTATGTAAGAGCAGAAATATATGTTGAAAGAGAGAGTCAAAAACCTATAATTATCGGAAAGAACGGAAACATGATAAAAAAAATTGGAGAACTTGCAAGAAAAGATATTGAAGAATTATTTGAAACAAAGGTTTATCTTGATCTATATGTAAAGGTAAGAGAGAAATGGAGAGATAATGAAAACATATTAAATAAAGTAATGGGATACAATGAAGAAGCTATAAGAAAAGTTAATAAAAAAGCGACAAGATAGATTAAAGATTCAAGAAAGGCTAACAGATAATTACATAATATAATTAATCAAAGTGCCGATTCTTTCTATTTTGACTTCCACTTTGTCTCCAATTTTCATTTGTCCTACACCTGAAGGCGTTCCTGTTGCTATAACATCTCCTGGTAAAAGAGTCATTATTTTTGAGATAAAACTAATAAGTTCTTCTACAGAGAATATCATACAATTGGTATTGGAATTTTGTTTTATTTCACCATTTAATAAAAGTTGTATATCTAAATTGTTGGCATTTATATCTGTTGTAATAAAAGGTCCAAATGGCGCAAATGTATCAAACGATTTGGCACGGGTCCATTGCCCATCTTTCTTTTGTAAATCACGTGCAGTTACATCATTGAAACATGTATAACCAAAAATATGTTTATTTACTTCTTCTATTTCTAGATTTCTTGCCTTGTTTTTAATTATTACACCCAACTCTGCTTCATAATCTACTTGCCTACTCATTGAAGGATAGATAATATTATCGAGAGGACTAATGACAGCAGTCGAAGGTTTTATAAAAATGATTGGCTCCGTTGGTAGTTTATCTTTCATTTCTTCGGCATGATCACGATAATTTAAACCAACACATACTATTTTACTTGGAGTGCATGGGTGCAATAGCTTTACTTCTGATAGGTGATATACTTCATTAGTTATTTCGAACTCATTAAATATATCTCCCTTGATAACTTGAATTTTTTCTTCTTCTAAAATTCCATAACTGATTATAGTATCTTTCATGAATCTGACGTATTTCATGCCCTCTGCCTCCATAATCGCTAATTTTTTCAATTTCGAAGATTATTTTACTCATTATAGCATAAATATTTTTAAAAAGAGTTAATTAGATATAAGAAAGGCAATTCTTAAGAAATTTTATCATAATCGTTATTAGAAAGCTATAATTTACTTTAATCACCTCAGATTACAGATAGTCAAATTTGCTAAATAAAGAAGAAAAAGTTATAATAAAATGAAAGATATGACGTATGATATGTTATTTAATTTTAATATAAGATATATATTTTATTAATATTAGTAAGGACTTTAGAAATAAATATTTTCTAAAAATGTTATTTTGAATTTAAAATGGGTCCAGGGCGGAACCCTCCCCCTTCTCCTTCGGTGCAAGTACCAAAAAGTTAAAAAAATTCAGAATTAGTGAGGATTAGAACTGAGGAGGTATTTTGTAAAAAAATCAATTCTAAAATATATATATAATGAGGATTTTGGAATTTCTAAAGTGAGTATAATATTAGTACGAGGAGGTTGATAAATGTTTTCAAAAGCAGGGAGATCGTTATTTAAGGAAGTTTTGAGCGAACTAAGGAAAGAGATTTTGCAGCTTCCAGAAGGATACAAAATTCCTTCTCAGCAAGAACTGTGTAATAATTTTGGGGTAAGCAGAACATTAATTAGAGAAGTTTTGGTAAGTTTGGAGAGAGAAGGTTTAATTATTAGAAAACAGGGATTAGGTACGTTCGTAGTAAAAAAGGAAGGTATTGTTCAAACAGGGTTGGACTATTTAAGGGGGGTATATAACATTATATCCACCTCTGGAAGAACTCCTAAGCTTATTTTAAATGAATTTGAAGAAGTGAAAGCAACTCCTCCTATTTCTAAAACATTGAAAATAGACAAAAATGAACCTTTAATAAAAATCAAAAGGCTCTATACCGCTGATGATATACCAGTAATATATGCAGAAACATACATGGTAGTTAATAGAATACCGGGAGGAAGAGAAGCGATTCTTTCGGTTTTAAAAAATGAAAAATCGAGAGAAGAAGAAATTTTTTCTTTTTTAGATAAGTATTTTATGAGACCTATAAAACATGCTATTGCAGAAATAGAAGCAATAGAAGCAAATAAATATCTTTCTGATCTTTTAAAAGTACCTGAGAAAAAAGCTATAACACTTCTTTTAGAAGTTCATTATGATGAGAATAACATCCCTTTACTTTATTCTTTGGATTATATAAATACCTCTGTTTTCAAATTAAGTGTGTTCAGAAGAAAAATCTAATTTTTAAAAGGAGGAAAAATAGTGTTTAAGCAAGATTTCAGACTTCCAAATGGTTTAGAAAACCAAAGACAATACCATATAAAGTGTGGTCCTGGAGACATTGCGCCAATTGTTATAGTTCCTGGGGATCAAGGAAGAGTACAAAGCATAGTTGAAAAAATAAGTAATCCTAAAAAAATTGCTGAAAATAGAGGTTTGATAACATATACAGGAAATTATGAAGGTTACCCTGTATCTGTAACTTCAACAGGAATGGGAGGTACATCTGCAAGTATAGTTTATGAAGAACTAATAAACATAGGAGCAAAGGTATTGATTAGAATCGGAAGTGTTGCTGGATTGCAAGAAGAAATTGAGGAAGGAGATATCGTAATTCCTTACGCTTGTGTTAGAGATGATGGTGCAAGCAATTATTATGTAGATGAAAATTTTCCCGCGACAGCTTCACCAGAAGTTTATTTAAGTCTTACATTAAGTTCAAAAGAGTTAAAAATAAATTATAAGACTGGAATAAATTGGAGCCATTCTTGCTTTTACAACAGAGATCCGGAATATTTTCAAAGATGGGGTAGATGTAGAGTTATTTCTATGGACATGGAAGCTTCAGCACTTTTTGTTGTATCAAGCTTAAGAGGAATAAAATCTGGATTTATAGGAATTTGTTACGCTAATAGATTCAAGCAATCGAAGAAAGAAAAAGTTGATTTAAGTGTTCCTGATACTACAAGAGATCTAATAAAAGAAGCAACAAGTAACGCTATAGACATTACTTTAAAAGCTGTTAAAAAATTGTATCAAAGTGAATCTTTAGGGACTTTAGAAATGAAGATTTTCTAAAAATAGAATTTTGAATTTAAAATGTGTCCAGGGCGAAGCCCTCACCCCTCCCTTGGTACAAGTACCGAAAAGGCTAAAGAAATTCATAGTTAATGAGGATTAGAAGTAGGGAGGTATTTTTGAATAAATTTAAAACTAAAAGATTGGCAAAACTTAAGTTTTGGGATTTCTAAAGTGAGTACAAAGTGAATCTTTATTAGGAGGTGCTAAAAATGGTTAAAAGAAAAGTTATTGTGGTAATGCTCGCTTGTTTGCTTATTGTTTCAAGTATCTTTTCGCAAGTGAAATTGGTGAGTGAAGTGGGAATTCACACCGAAGCTTGGAAAACTGTCATGAATGACTTTCAGGAGGAAACAGGAATAAAAGCCACAATCCAGCAATTCCCGTATTCAAACTACTTTGATCAACTAATGCTAACTTTTACATCTGGAAGAGTTGATTTTGATGTACCATACATTTCTATGCTTTGGTATCCAGCACTTGCCACAGCAAGTTACATTTATCCACTAAACAAGCTCTCAGGATACGAAGAATTAAATTTAGAAGATATTTCAGGAATAGATAATGGGTGGCAAAACGGTAATTTGTACTATATTCCTTATATGAATGAACTGGGAGGAATAGTGTATCGTACAGATCTGTTCAATGATCCTAAGGAAAAAGCAGCTTTCCAAGAACAATATGGATATGAGCTTGTTCCCCCTAAAACTCTCGAACAATATAGAGATATTGCTGAGTTTTTCTATCGTCCCCCAGAATTGTATGGAGTAACACTGATGGGACAAAGAAGCATATTCCTTGCGACACACTTTTTACAACGATTATGGGCAAGAGGTGGGAATCTATTGGATTCGGAAATGAAGCCCATCTTTAATTCAAAGGAAGGAATTGAAGCATTGCAAGAGGTTGGAGAAATGTTTAAATATGCAAATCCTTCAGCTAAAACTTATGTTTTTCAAGACGCTTTGACAGAATTTACCCAAGGTAGAAGTGCAATGGCTGAGATTTGGACTACAGCAATGTTGTATACTGAAAATCCAGAAACCTCAAGAGTTGTTGGTAAAGCTTCTTTTGTTGGATTTCCAAGGCCAGAAGAATTGAAAAATGAAAAATTACCAATGTTGTATATTTCATGGGGTTTCACTATTAGCTCAGCAAGTAAAAACAAGGATCAAGCACTACAATGGATAAAGTTTGTAACAGATACTAAAAATGAAGTTAAAGCAGCACCTTATGGTAATATACCAGCAAGATTTTCTTCAATAAATGACGAAGAATTAAGAGCAAAATTTCCTTGGTTAGAAGGGTTTTCAGAAGCTATGGAAAATTCTATTCCTACGCCTATGGTGCCCCTAATTCCGGAAGGTAATTCTATTATAAATGATTACATCGCTCCTGCAGTTTCTGAATATTTAAGTGGCTCAAAAACTGCCGAAAGAGCTCTAAATGACGCTGCTGATGGGGTATATAAATTGATGAAAGAACACGGTTATTATTGAATAAAAGCCCCATTGGTTCGGGGCTTTTAGTTCAAAAGGAGGATTCTCAATTTGTCAGAAAGAAAAAACTTTAATCATATACAATATATTCTACCGTCTCTTCTTTTTATATTAGTAATTTTTTTGATACCAATTATATACACTTTAGTAATTTCATTTTTCTCTTGGAATCTTCTGAGACCGGATTTGGGAATAAAGTTTGTAGGATTTAAAAATTACTTACAAGCTTTAAAAGATCCCTTTACATGGGAAACCATTGGAAGGACTTTTTATTTTGTAATTATTTCTGTTCTTTTGGAATTAATTTTTGGTTTTTCATTAGCGCTCTCCCTAAACACTGAATTTAAAGGATGGAAGATAGTCCAGTCGATAATACTTATACCTTTTATGATAGCTCCTGTTGTTGTAGGCTTTGCATGGAAATTTATTGTGAATAATGATTATGGGCCTTTACCTCATTTTTTAATCAATCTTGGTTTAACATCAATAACTGAAAACCCTTTATTAGCTAATCCAACAACAGCAATGTTTATGATAATCATGGCAGATGTTTGGGAATACACACCCTTTGTAACTTTGGTCTTATTAGCCGGTTTAAAAGCACTTCCACAAGAACCTTATGAAGCAGCATATGTGGATGGAGCTTCAGCCATACAAAGGTTTTTCTATATAACTTTACCTTTACTTAGGCCTTCCATAATGGTAGCTGTTGTAATAAGGACTTTAACATCACTCAGAGTATTTGACACTATTTTTATTATGACCGGCGGTGGGCCGGGCTCAGCCACAGAAACTCTGTCTTTTTATGGTTATAGATTAGCTTTTCAATCTTATCAAATGGGATATTCTTCCACAATCAATTTGATTTCTTTTTTTCTCGCAATAATTTTTACTTTAATTTATATGAAATTGATAGGATGGGATAGCAATGAATAAAAACATAATTATAAAGATCGTATCGTTGATAATTGTAATCATAGCCTTAATTTGGACTCTTTATCCACTTGTGTGGATTATTTTTTCATCCTTCAAAGCACCTTTAGAACAATTTACAATACCTCCAAAATGGATCCCAGAAAAATTTACTTTAAGAAATTACAAGATCTTTTTCAGTAACGCTGAATTTGTCAGAACATTTTTCAATAGTGTATTAGTTACAACATCTTCGACAATTTTAGCTTTAATTTTTGGGATTCCTGCTGCTTATGGACTTGCAAGATTTAATTGGAAACATGCTAATCTTTTGTCTTTTATTATATTATTGGCTCGTATGACACCACCAGTTGTTATGGTCTTGCCTTTTTTCTTGATATCACGTTACCTTAACCTTTCAGGAACATATATACCAATTATTATTGCTTGTTCTTTTTTCAGTGTACCTTTTGCTGTTTGGATGATGCAAGGATTCTTTTCGGAAATTCCAGAATCTTTAGAAGAAGCTGCAAGAATAGACGGATGTACAAGATTTGAAGCCTTGACAAAAATTGTTCTTCCTTTAGTTTTACCGGGAATTTCAGCAACATCTATTCTATGTGCTCTCATATCTTGGAATGAGTTTTTATTTGCTTTAGTATTAACGGGTCAAGAAACACGTACTTTACCTGTTCTTGTTAATATGTTTGTAAGTGAAAAAAATGTGGATTGGGGTGTAATGAGTGCAGCAGCTTTAATAACTGTTATACCAATGATAGTATTTGGGCTTTTAGTACAAAATAATTTGGTTAAAGGGTTAACAGTTGGGAGTGAGAAATAATTATATTTTACCTAATAACGTCAAAGACTTATTGCCTTTGACGTTATTAATAATGAGGAGTATTTTTAGTCTAATCTAAAGGCCTTATCAGCTTCAATAATTTCGTCTGCAACATCTACTAACTTCTTATTTGAATTTCTGCTTTTTTTCTGCAAAAATTTCATCGCATCATCTTCTTTTAGTTGCGATCGTTCCATCACTATTCCCTTTGCTTTTTCTATAATTTTTCTTGATTCTAAAGCATCCTTTGTTTCTTCTAATTCTATTTTTAAGTTTTTAATTTCTTCAAATCTTGAAATTGCGATTTCTATTGCAGCTTTTAAGTCAGATTCATCTATAGGCTTTATAAGATATCCCAAAACTCCGATTTCTATAGCTCTTTGGATTAATTCTTCATCATCATATCCACTTACAATTAATGAAGGTACATCCATATTTTTATTTATTATTTCTAACGCTTCTAGTCCGTCTAATATTGCTAAATTAATGTCAGCGATTATTAAATCGGGTTTTCTCTCTAAAACGATATCAATTAATTCCTTACCATTTGTGGCTTCACCGATCACAATACAACCTAAACTTTCTAAATTGCTTTTTAATCCCATTAGTATAAGGATTTCATCTTCAGCAATTACTACCTTTAGATTTTTCATACATTTCCCTCCAAAACGTTAAATTAATTTATTCCTTCCGTTGCATTGAGAGGAGTTTGTTTTGCGGGAATTTCTATAATTATATTAGCTCCATTATTATTATTTATTGAAATAGTTCCACCTAGTTGTTTAGAGACAATCGAATAAACTATTGATAATCCTAATCCTTTATTTTGATTAATATCAAAATGTTTGGGGAAGCCTATACCGTTGTCCGATACCTCTAATTTTATTGATTCATTAGAGTATTTACATGTAATTTTAATTTCTCCTTTTTCTCTTCCAATAAATGCGTATTTTAAACTATTCGTCACTAATTCGTTGACAACTAAAGCGATTGTTGAAGCTTTACTATACGAAACGAAGACATCATCTAATTGTAGATTAAATTCAACGCCTTTTTTTGTATTAATCATGCATTCTATAATATGAGTTATCATCTCTTTTAAATTAATAATACTTCTTCCTAATTTATCTTTTGCCAATAAATCATGCACTGCGGAAATACTTTTTATTTTAGAAATTAAATCGTCTAGCATACCAATAATATCTTTTTGCGAACCTTTTTTCACAGAAGTTTTATATAAGGAAATCAAACTTATTATAGATTGTAAATTATTTTTTATTCTATGATGACTTTCTCTTAATAGAACAGAGTTCCCCATTAATTTGGTGTTATGAATAGCCAAAGCGGTTTGATGAGCAATCGTCTCTAAATACTTTATTTCTTCTTCAGTATACAAATGATAATCTTTATAACAAATTTGAATAATTCCACCTAATCGTGATCTTATATAAAATGGAACGCAAATTAGACTACAAATATCGTTATTTAGTTTAAAAAATCTTTCAAAGCCTTTATCTCTTTTCGTGAAATAATAAACCTTTTCCTCATCAATTAATTTTAATATTTCAGCTTCATTAGGAATAAATTCAATATTTTCGCTACTTTTATAAATAGATTTGTCTATAATGGTAGAAGTTTCTTCGTCAATTAAAGATATTTCACATGCATCTGTTCTTGTTGCTTTTGCTGTATTTTCTGCTAATAAATTTAAAATATCATTTAATTCATATTCTGAGGTTAGACATTCTACAGATTCAAAAACAGAATCAATTAGTTGATTGTCTCCTAAAAAATTGTACATTCTATGATTACAACTATCAGGCTGTATTTATTTACGTTTTCTTTAATAGAAAAGATAACTAGCAATTTTTAAAGAGAAAAACTCAACTTACGTATAAATAATCTATTAATTTATAACTTTCCTTTTTTTTATTTAAGACCTTAACTTCCTATACAATTATTTTACAAAACTAAGAAAAAAGTTGATAATACAAGTTATTTGCTCTTAAAGTTAACTAATTATAAGTAATCTCTTTTAAACAGATTTTGACATTTAGAAAATTAAATATATAATTTGTATGTACAACTTAGAAAGATATGGATTTAATAACTGTACATCTTTTAACATTAATATCATACAAGTTATATTTTGTGTAATAAACATAACAGATACGAAATATACATTACAGAGTATAAAAGGAGTGCATATTAATGTACGAAGATTTAAAAAAACAACTTTACGAAGCTCATATGAATCTAGAAAAATACGGTTTAGTTGCATATACAAGTGGTAATGTTAGTGTTCGGACTGGAAGTCACATTATAATAAAGCCTTCTGGTGTTCCGTATGATAGATTGAAGCCTCAAGATATGGTCGTGCTAGATTTACAAGGTAATATCATTGAAGGTAATTTAAAACCTTCTGTTGATTCTGCTACACATTTGTACCTATATAATCGTTTAAATGATGTTGGAAGTATTATTCACACACATTCTCCATATGCTTCATCTTTTGCCTTAATTAATCAATCTCTTCCTGTGTATAGTACAGCTCATGCAGATGTATTCGGAGTCGAAATACCCGTTTCTTCATATGCACCTGTTGGTACCGAAGCAATTGGAAAAGCTGTTATGGAAGTAGTTAATCAAGCAAAAGCTGTTCTCTTAAGTAAGCATGGAGTAATTGTTATGGGTAAAGATATCCAAGAAGCTCTACGAAATGCTATATTTTTAGAAGAAGTAGCAAAAACAGCCTATTTTGCGAGAACGATGGGAAATCCAGAACCTTTAGATGGGGAAGAAGCTAAAAGACTTTTTGAATTTCATCATAAAAGTTATGGGCAAAAGAAATAAGCAATCTTAAGGAGGAAAAGAAAAAATGTATTTAATAGGAACTGATATCGGAACAACAGGTACAAAGACAGTGATATTGGATGAAAATGGAACTTTGATATCAAAAGCATACAGAAGTTATAAAGTGAATACACCGAAAGCTTCTTGGGCAGAACAAGAAGCGAAGGTCTGGGTTGAAGCAGTGATTCAAACTTTGAAAGAAAGCTTGGAAATCGCTAACGTAAATCCTAAAGAAGTGGCCGGAGCTTCATTCAGTGGACTGTATGGAGGGTCAGGCGTTCCAGTAGATAAAAATATGAACCCTCTCTATCCATGTCTTATTTGGATGGATAGAAGAGCTTGGCAAGAAACACAATGGGTTAAAGATAATATTCCTCATGATAAACTTTTTGAAATTACCGGAAATTATGTAGATTCTTATTTTGGATTTACAAAAATAATGTGGATAAGAGATAATTTACCAGACATTTGGAATAAAACATATAAATTTGTCAGTCCAAAAGATTATATTATTTTTAAATTAACTGGGGAACTGTCAACAGATTATAGTTCGGCGGGTAATCTCGGGGGAGTTTTTGATATTAGGACTAAAAAGTGGTCTCAAGAAATGGGAGATGCATTAGGAATACCAATAACTATGCTTCCTGAGAAGATCCTTAATTCTCATGATATTGCAGGTTATCTTACTAAAGAAATGTCTAATTTAACAGGCTTAATTGAAGGAACTCCAATAATAAGTGGAGGAATAGATGCGCCAATGGCTCAATTAAGTGCAGGTGTTTTAAATGAAGGAGAACACGTATTTATGGCAGGAACTTCAACTTGTTGGGGAACCCTTTTATACGATAAAAAGCCTCCTTCCTCAAAATTAGTTAATTATCCTTATGTGGTAGAAGCAGATAAATTACTTTATACTTTTGGAGGAAGTGCTACAACAGGCGCTTTAGTTGATTGGTTCATCGATGAATTTGGACAATTAGAATCAAATGTTGGTAAGCAGGTAGGCATTTCTCCATATGATCTTTTGGAATTAAAAGCAAAAAAGATACCTTTGGGAAGTGAAGGGTTACTGGCATTGCCATATTTTATGGGCGAGCGTTCTCCTATTTGGGATCCAGATGCAAGAGGTGTTATTTTAGGACTTTCTCTTTATCATCAAAAGCAGCATGTATATAGAGCTTTAATGGAATCAGCAGCTTATTCTTTAAGGCATAATATGGAAACTGCCAAAGAATCAGGTATTAAATTGAATCCTGATTGTTGGATAGTAGGGGGAGTTGCTAATTCTGAATTGTGGACGAAAATATTTGCAGATGTAACGGGATATAACATGATAAAACTTTCTGATAATATTGAAGCTCCGTTGGGAGACGCTTTTCTTGTAGGTTTAGGAACTGGTATATTTAAAAAACCTGAAGAAATTAAGAACTGGATAAAAATAGAAACAAAAATTGACGCAGAAAAAGAACATTTTGAAAAATATGATCAATATTACAAACTCTTTTTAGAATTATATGAAAATACAAAAGAGATAATGCATAAAATATCAAAATTATAGTAAATCTTCGGAGGTGTGAATGGTGATAGAAAAAAGGAAACCCAGGATTGGAATTTTAGGGATTATGCAGAAGCTATATGATAAGACATATCCAAATATTGTGGAAACTCAATCGAATTATGTAAAGGATGTTATTAAAGAACTTGAGAATGTTGCAGACTTTAAATTCTCAAGACCAGCTAGGGATAGAAATGATATTGAACAGATAGTTGAAGAATACAACAACGATAAAGAATTAGATGGAATAATGATTATGATGCTAACTTACAGTCCTGGCCAAAGAATCGTACCCGCTTTAAAAAATAACAAATTGCCTATAATACTTGCTAATACTCAGCCTTTATCATCTGTTACCCAGGATTGGAATATGGAACACTTAACATATAATCAAGGAATCCATGGTGCTCAAGACAATATGAATGCTATAGTAAGATTAGGTATAAATTGTCCTGTTATTACTGGTGATTGGAAAGATAAAGCGTTCAAAACAGAGATTGGGAACTGGGCTTTGGCCGCTCAAGCTGCAAAAGCTGCAAGAAGAATAAGAATAGCAGTCATAGGAAGAATGCCGGGGATGGGTGATATTACTTTTGATTCAGCTGCATTACTTAAGAAACTTGGAGTTGAAGTGGTTGATGAAAGTATGGGTAAGATATACACCTATTTAGAAAAAGTCACGAAAGAGGAAATTGAAAAGGTGAAAGAAGAAAACGCGACACATTTTGAAATTGATCCCAACCTAGAAGAAGATCAATACAACTTTGCTGCAAAGTTTCAAGTTGCAATCGAAAAATTTTTGAAAGAGGAGAACTATGATGGATACAGCATATATTTTGACTCAGTCAAAGATGATGGAAGGTTTGAACAGCTACCATTAATGGCTGCATCAAATTTAATGGCAAAAGGATATGGATATGGTGCTGAGGGAGATGCACTTGCCGCAACAGCTGTGATATTAGGCCATATCTTGGGAGAAAATGGACATTTTACTGAAATGTACGCAATGGATTTTGAAAGAGATTCTATTTTCATGAGCCATATGGGTGAAGGGAATTGGAAAGTTGCTAGAAAAGACAAACCAATGAAACTCATAGACAGATTTTTAGGAATAGGCGATTTAAACAATCCTCCAACAATTGTATTCAACGTACAACCAGGCGAAGGAACTATAGCTTCTTTGGCTCCTATTAGTAATGGAAATTTCAGATTGGTTGTTTCTAAGGGGGAAGTTTTAGATAGTGAAGAATATCCAAACGTTGAAATGCCATACTTTCATTTCAAACCAGATAATGGAGTAAGAAAATCTATGACAAATTGGCTCAAAAACGGAGGGACACATCATCAATGCTTCAATATAGGTGATATTACAAGAAGGTGGGAACTGTTTGCAGAGATGGAGGGTATTGAGTACGTAAGGGTGTAGTAATTTTTTGGAATATATTTATGGAGGTGGATGGAATGAAGAGCAAATTAGTTTTAACTTTAAGCTTGATTGTTTTGTTTGTTATTCTTGGATTTTCACAATTAGTTGGAATCCCAAGAGAGGAAACATTGATTGTTAATTCATTAACTGGAAGAGTGGGATCTCCTGCTAATTTTAATGTTTTTGTAGCTGTGTGGAGAAATCCAGATAGAGGTATTCAACAATTAATGTTAGAACCATTGTGGATGATTGAACCTTCAAGAGGTGAAGTTATTAATTCCTTAGCAGCTGAAGGTCCTATCTACAATGACGATTTTACAAGAATGACTATTAAACTTAGAAAAGGATGTTATTGGAGTGATGGTATTGAAATTACTGCAGATGATATTGTCTATGGAATAGAAATGGCGATGAAATATTCCCAAATGTCGTATAATGCAGTATTTAATCTTTATGTTAATCAGGTATATAAGACAGATGATTATACAGTAGTTTTTGAACTTAAAGAGCCAAATGCCAGATTTCATACAAATTTTGTTGATAGATGGGGTGCATGGAGACCATTTCCAAAACATATATTTGAAAAGGTAGAAGATCCCATAACTTTTGATTTTAATCCTCCAATAAGCAGTGGGCCATATGTCTTAAAAGATTATGATCCTTCTGGTTATTGGACTTTGTGGGAAAAAAGGAAAGATTGGGCTAGAACGCCAACCGGGATTATGTTTGGAGAACCTGCACCAACTTATGTTCTTTTTTATTACTACGGAGAAGCGACAAGTCAGGTAATCGCTCAAGCTAATCATAATTTAGATGTATCAGATTTAACTTTGGAAGCATTTAGGGCTCTTCTACAAAGGAATCCTTACTCTAGAGGTTATAGAAAGGAATATCCATGGATTCTTGTAGAACCAACCATAACCGGTTTGGTATTCAACTGCGATGTATATCCATACAATATAAAAGATGTAAGATGGGCTCTAACGTTAGCAATTGATATAGTTGATTATATTGGTATTGCATTTGATGGTACTGCTGTAATGAGTGCTATTCATCTTCCACCGACTAGCTTTTATCGAAAAGTCTATCATGAACCCATAGAAGAATGGCTCAAAAACTTCACGTTAGATATAGAAGTTAACGGAGAACCTTTCAAGCCATATGACCCTTCTGCAACTCTTAGAGCTGCTCAATATGCAAAAGAAAGAGGATATGAAGTACCAGATGATATAAACGAACTCAAAGAAATGTTTGGACCAGGATGGTGGAAATATGCACCTGATGTAGCAGAACAATTACTACTCAGAAATGGTTTTAAGCGAGATAAAAACGGTAAATGGTTGTTACCAGATGGTACTCCTTGGAAAATAATTATAACTGCCAGTCCGACTCCCTCACATCCTCAGTATAGAAATTCTTTAGCTGCAGCTCAACAATGGAGAAATTTTGGTATTGATGTAAACGTAATGGCTACTGAAGCTCAAAGTGATTTAGTCTCGGTAGGAGATTTTGTGGTAAGTGATGATTGGCCTGTACTTGAGCCATGGGGTGGTCACCCTGATCTACACCGTATGTTTAATGATATCCACTCTAAATACTACAGACCCAAGGGTGAAAGAGCTGCTGTTGGCCAGGGACCTTTACTTGGAAGATGGACTGATTCAAGGATAGATAAGATAGTAGATGAAATGGAAAAATTAAATTGGGATGACCCTAGAAATATTGAATTAGGTATAGAAGGTTTGAAGATACTTGTTGAAGAGATGCCAACAATACCAACTTTTGCTTATCCAAGTGTAATAGGATGGGATGAATACTATTGGACCAATTGGCCAGGCGCTGAAAATCCATATATGTGGGCTGGCCATCCATGGCCGAACTTTAAGTATTTACTCCCCTTTCTTGAACCGACAGGTAGAAAGTAGCAAAAAATTTTTCACACCTCCCGCCCCTGCGGGGGCTTTAGTGTGAAAGACTCTAGTTAAAAACTATTTTTAAAATTTTCTTTTGGAGGTTATAAGATGAAGAATAAAAATATAGAAGTTTACAAAAACACCAACAAACCGATCGACGAAAGAGTAGAGGATCTGTTGAATAAAATGACTTTAGAAGAGAAAATATCCCAAATGATTTATAGTTCTAAGGCTATTGAAAGATTGAGCATTCCAGAGTACAACTGGTGGAATGAAGCTTTGCATGGAGTAGCCAACACAGGGATAGCTACTGTTTTTCCACAATCTATAGGTATGGGGGCATCTTTTGATGAAGAAATGGTTTTCAAAGTAGCATTAGTTATTTCGGATGAAGCAAGAGCCAAATATCATGAATCAATTAGAAAAAATGATAGAGGTATTTTTAAAGGTTTAACGTTTTGGAGCCCGAACATAAACATATTCCGAGATCCGAGATGGGGAAGAGGGCAAGAAACTTATGGAGAAGACCCATATTTAACTGGTAGACTTGGTGTAGCGTTTATAAAAGGCATGCAAGGTGATGATCCTAAGTATCTAAAAACTGCGGCATGCGCTAAACACTACGCTGTTCACAGTGGCCCTGAAATGTTAAGACATCACTTCAACGCTCAAGTGAGCTTAAAAGATTTAAGAGAAACGTATCTACCTGCATTCAGAGACGCTGTAAAAGAAGGTAAAGTAGAAGCTGTTATGGGTGCATACAACAGAGTTAATGGTGAACCAGCATGCGCAAGTAAAATGCTCTTAGAAGATATATTAAGAAAAGAATGGAAGTTTGAAGGACATGTGGTATCAGATTGTGGAGCAATACAAGACATACATGAACACCACAAATTTGTTGAAACAGCCGAAGAAGCATCAGCATTAGCAGTAAAACGTGGATGTGATCTAAACTGTGGAAGAACATATGAAAGTTTAAAGAAGGCTGTTGAAAAAGGTTTGATTTCAGAAGAAGAAATAAACGCAGCTGTAAGACGACTACTCAAAACAAGGTTCAAGTTAGGCATGTTTGATCCAGACGATGAAGTGAAATACGCATCCATACCTTTTGAAAAAAACGATTGTGAAGAACATAGAGAATTAGCCTTAGAAATGGCAAAAAAAACAATAGTGTTACTAAAAAACGAAGGCAACTTACTCCCACTGAATAAAGAAAAGATAAAATCGATAGCAGTTATAGGACCAAATGCAGACAACGTAGATGTGTTGTTAGGAAATTACAACGGAACTCCTTCAAAGTATGTAACTCCCTTAGAAGGGATAAGAAATGCTGTAGATGAAGGTGTAAAAGTTTATTATGCAGAGGGATGTGATTTAACAACAACAAGAGAAAATGATTGGGGATTTTCAGCAACTCACGGTTTTTCTGAAGCCATTTCATATGCAGAAAGATCAGATGTAGTTATCATGTGTTTAGGGATATCGCCAAAAATAGAAGGGGAAGAAGGATTGGCGTATTTAAATGCAGATTACAAAGGAGACAGGCCCACTCTTGACTTACCTGGAATGCAAGAGAGATTATTGAAAGAGATACATAAAACAGGCAAACCAATCATACTAGCGTTATTCAATGGAAGTCCTCTAACGATAAACTGGGCACAAGAAAACATACCAGCAATAATAGAATGTTGGTATCCAGGAGAAGAAGGTGGCACAGCCTTAGCTGATGTGATATTTGGAAATTACAATCCTGCTGGAAGATTACCTATAACCTTTGTCAAATCAGTAGATCAACTACCTCTTTTCACAGATTATTCAATGAAAGGAAGAACGTACAGATACATGGAAGAAGAACCACTTTATCCATTTGGATACGGACTTAGTTACTCAAAATTTGAATACAGTGACCTAAAATTAGACCCACAAGTTATCGATATAGAAGGATTAAAAGATATTGAAGTGGAAGTGAAAGTAAAAAACATAAGCAACATGGCAGGGGAAGAAGTGGTACAACTGTACATAAAAGATATAGAAAGTACAGTAGAAATACCGAGATACGAACTTAAAGGTTTTAAACGAATATATCTTGAACCGCAAGAAAGTAAAACAGTGAGTTTTAGGGTAACGCCAAGACAGTTAGCGTTGATAAACAACGAAGGTAAATGTATACTCGAACCAGGAGAGTTCAAGATATATGTAGGAGGTCAACAACCAGACGAAAGAAGTAAAACATTAACAAAACAAGAGGTTATTTCAACTGTTTTTACTGTCAGAGGAGAAAAAGATATTGAATTGGAATATTGAGATTTTTTTCTTTTTAATTACTTTGGGAAAATCAAAGTAAAAAGTATAAAAATTTGTAGGAGGTGGCAGGAATGAAAAAAAGTGTATGGATAGTTTTGTTGTCTTTTTTACTTGTTATAATGGGCTTTTCACAAGTGGCAGGTATACCAAGAGAAGAAACTTTAATTGCTGGTACATTAACAGGAAGAGCAGTTGCACCAAGTAATTTTAATGTTTTTACAGTATCTTGGCGCTCACCAGATCGTGGAGTTCAGCAGTTGATGTTAGAACCTCTTTGGTTGATGGAACCCACTAGAGGAGAAGTTATTAATTCTTTAGCAGAAGAGGGTCCCATATACAACGAAGATTTTACAAAGATGACCGTTAAACTAAGAAAAGGATGTTATTGGAGCGATGGTGTTCCCATCACTGCCGATGATATTGTATATGGGGTAGAAACAGCTATGAAATATTCTGGTATGGGAAATCATGATCAATTTAACTTATATATTGATAAAGTATACAAGACAGATGATTATACAGTTGTTTTTGAATTGAAAGAGCCTAACGCCCGTTTTCATACAAGCTTTGTTGACAGATGGGGAGGATGGAGACCCTTTCCAAAACACATTTTTGAAAAAGTCGAAGATCCAGTATCATTTGATTTTAATCCTCCAATAAGCAGTGGGCCTTATGTACTAAAAGATTACGATTCTGCAGGTTATTGGACCCTTTGGGAAAAACGTAAAGATTGGAATAGAACCCCAACAGGAATATTATTTGGAGAACCTAATCCAAAATATGTATTGTTCTACCATTATGGGGAAACAAGCAGCAAAGTAATCGCTCAAGCTAACCATAATTTAGATATGACCGATTTAACTATGGAATCATTTAGGGCTCTAATGCAAAGGAACCCATATACAAGAGGATACAGAATAGAATATCCATGGGTTGTAAATACAGATCCCTGTATAATTGGAATTACTTTCAATAATGATGTTTATCCATACAATCTAAAAGATGTCAGATGGGCATTGACATTAGCGATAGACATAGTTGACTACATTGGAATTACTTGTGACGGAGTTTCGCCCATGGGTGCAATACATATTCCAGCTACTCCCTATTATTTAAAAGTTTATTATGAGCCCATGGAAGAATGGTTAAAAAATTTCACATTAGATATAGAAGTTAACGGAGAACCTTTCAAACCCTATGATCCTTCTGCGACACTTAGAGCAGCCCAATACGCTAGAGAAAGAGGTTATAAAGTACCAGATGATATAGAATCTCTCAAGGAAATGTTCGGGCATGGGTGGTGGAAATATGCACCCGAAGTTGCAGAACAACTGCTTGTCAGGAATGGATTCAAAAGAGATAAAAACGGTAAATGGTTATTACCAGATGGGAAACAATGGAAAATCAGCATATTAAGTGGTGCAAATCCCTCCGATCCTGCTTATATAAACGGACTGGCAGCTGCACAACAATGGAGAAATTTTGGCATAGAAGTTACCTTATTATCTAATGAGTCAATGGGTGATTTGGTTACCTTTGGAAATTTCGAAGTTTCTACTACGACTCCTGCAGCAGAACCCTGGGGAGGGCATCCTGACCTATATCGCGTATTCTCAGCCATTCATTCAAAATTTTATAAGCCCAAAGGAGAAGCTGTAGCAGGGTCTCTAGGTCCTTCGGCTGGAAGATGGACAAATCCTCAAATGGATAAAATTATAGACGGAATGGAAAAATTAGATTGGAACGATCCAAGAAATATTGAACTTGGTATAGAAGGTTTAAAAATACTTGTAGAAGAAATGCCTACAATACCGGTTTGTAATTTTCCCGGTGTTGTTGGATGGGATGAATATTATTGGACTAATTATCCTGGTGCAGAAAATCCATATATCATGCCATATCAACATTGGCCAAATTTAAAATACATGCTCCCATTTCTTGAACCAACTGGAAGAAAATAAGTAAAAATATTCACGCCCCCTTCGGGGGGCTTTTTATGAAAACGGAGGTGTAATACTTGCTATTCATAAAACGATACTTACTTCCTAGAATAGTACAATTCTTAGTGGTTGTATTTGTTGGTATAACCA